>Ga0183098_10004_pt1:445000-1440628 | contig 1440628 bp, 1262 predicted proteins | sample BioMet9_FD_128884 | JGI IMG/M metagenome (GOLD analysis project Ga0183098, IMG submission 128884) | Microbial communities from bioreactor (seeded with sewage sludge) at Lawrence Berkeley National Lab, California, USA - Biofuel... | ecosystem: Engineered > Bioreactor > Anaerobic... | reverse complement strand
GTCGCCCCCCGCACGGGGGCGTGGATTGAAACTGACGGTGGTGCCGCGATAGGCAGCCACGTCGCCGGTCGCCCCCCGCACGGGGGCGTGGATTGAAACGCCCCGGCTCCGGCCGCATCGTCCGTGACGCCGGAGTCGCCCCCCGCACGGGGGCGTGGATTGAAACCCAGCGGCACGCCTTTGCACAAAATGCAGTCCACGTCGCCCCCCGCACGGGGGCGTGGATTGAAACCCGACGCGTCCGCGATGGGAATCTTGCTGGCCGTCGTCGCCCCCCGCACGGGGGCGTGGATTGAAACCTAAACTTGATTCCATGCTTTCCAGCCAATCAAGGTCGCCCCCCGCACGGGGGCGTGGATTGAAACATACTAATTTTATCTCTGTAGCTACAAATCTGGATGTCGCCCCCCGCACGGGGGCGTGGATTGAAACTGACGGTGGTGCCGCGATAGGCAGCCACGTCGCCGGTCGCCCCCCGCACGGGGGCGTGGATTGAAACGCCCCGGCTCCGGCCGCATCGTCCGTGACGCCGGAGTCGCCCCCCGCACGGGGGCGTGGATTGAAACCCAGCGGCACGCCTTTGCACAAAATGCAGTCCACGTCGCCCCCCGCACGGGGGCGTGGATTGAAACCCGACGCGTCCGCGATGGGAATCTTGCTGGCCGTCGTCGCCCCCCGCACGGGGGCGTGGATTGAAACCTAAACTTGATTCCATGCTTTCCAGCCAATCAAGGTCGCCCCCCGCACGGGGGCGTGGATTGAAACATACTAATTTTATCTCTGTAGCTACAAATCTGGATGTCGCCCCCCGCACGGGGGCGTGGATTGAAACGGTCGGCGTGCCATCCTGAAGATACGCCTCGGCCGTCGCCCCCCGCACGGGGGCGTGGATTGAAACTCAACGAAACGCACACCACCCCACACACCCGGCCGTCGCCCCCCGCACGGGGGCGTGGATTGAAACCCCTCACTGATTTTGAACACGCCCGCCGGGCTCCAGTCGCCCCCCGCACGGGGGCGTGGATTGAAACTTGATGGAAGCCGCAACATCTCAGGATGGTCCAACAGTCGCCCCCCGCACGGGGGCGTGGATTGAAACACCGGACCGCCCTTGATGAGGCGGATTGCTTCCCGTCGCCCCCCGCACGGGGGCGTGGATTGAAACGACTTCGGGAGCGGCTTGTCGTTGAAAATAGGATGTCGCCCCCCGCACGGGGGCGTGGATTGAAACTATGTCCATCTGTTCTTTGCGCGACAGAATGCCGAGTCGCCCCCCGCACGGGGGCGTGGATTGAAACCTTGGCTTTTACAACATTCCGGGGGCGTGTTTGTGTCGCCCCCCGCACGGGGGCGTGGATTGAAACGACAAGGCCGGGGCCGGAGCCTGGGACGCGAGGCTGTCGCCCCCCGCACGGGGGCGTGGATTGAAACGCCCCAATCCGGCAAGACCTCGGCCATGTATCGTGTCGCCCCCCGCACGGGGGCGTGGATTGAAACATGCAGACGCTTGAGACCAGATCCGAGGGGCAGGTCGCCCCCCGCACGGGGGCGTGGATTGAAACTCAAACTCCGCGAGGGGCATCTGACCGATTTCTCGTCGCCCCCCGCACGGGGGCGTGGATTGAAACACCTGGGAAGAGTCCGCCGCCGACGCCTTGCGAGCGTCGCCCCCCGCACGGGGGCGTGGATTGAAACCAAGAGCAAGACCAACATCGACGTGCCGGCCAGAGTCGCCCCCCGCACGGGGGCGTGGATTGAAACCATGGTCGGCTGGAGCCCGACGCGGTCCAGCCGCGTCGCCCCCCGCACGGGGGCGTGGATTGAAACCGGCTCGATATTGCCGGCAGACTGGGCGACAACGTGTCGCCCCCCGCACGGGGGCGTGGATTGAAACCCTGGAGGCCCTGTCCCTGCCGTCGGGTGTGCGGCGTCGCCCCCCGCACGGGGGCGTGGATTGAAACAACGGCCGCCTGGCCGAACCCCATGTGCGCACCGTCGCCCCCCGCACGGGGGCGTGGATTGAAACAGATCACCGAGTCGTCCAGCACCAAGACCCGCACGGTCGCCCCCCGCACGGGGGCGTGGATTGAAACATAATGGCTCCTTAGTGTGGCGCACGGTCGGGGCGTCGCCCCCCGCACGGGGGCGTGGATTGAAACGCATCGGGCCTTGCGCTCAAGCAGGAATTGGCCGTGTCGCCCCCCGCACGGGGGCGTGGATTGAAACCACAGCCACAAGCGCACGTCCTCTCAACCATCTTGGTCGCCCCCCGCACGGGGGCGTGGATTGAAACTGTGTGGCAGGGACTGCCATGGCTACCTCCTGAAGTCGCCCCCCGCACGGGGGCGTGGATTGAAACATCTTGTCGATACCGGCCAGCTCCGTTTCCAGATGTCGCCCCCCGCACGGGGGCGTGGATTGAAACCCAACGCTGTGCTCCAGAGAGGGCCTCCCAGGCGGTCGCCCCCCGCACGGGGGCGTGGATTGAAACCGAGAGACTTTGAGGGGGCGAGGGCATGGATTAAGTCGCCCCCCGCACGGGGGCGTGGATTGAAACGCACTGTCGGTCTCCTCTTATAAAAGAGTGCGTTGTCGCCCCCCGCACGGGGGCGTGGATTGAAACTTTGTGCCCCATAACGTTTATCACCCTTCCCGAAGGTCGCCCCCCGCACGGGGGCGTGGATTGAAACTCTCCCCGTGTGCGGTCGCCGTGTGGAGCGTCCTGTCGCCCCCCGCACGGGGGCGTGGATTGAAACCTCATCAAAGTGCCCACGGAATCCCGGTGGGTGCGTCGCCCCCCGCACGGGGGCGTGGATTGAAACCCGGCGCACGCTTTGCGTCTGACATGACGTTTAGTCGCCCCCCGCACGGGGGCGTGGATTGAAACCCACACTCGTCACAACGCCAACCCTTCTTGGCGCGGTCGCCCCCCGCACGGGGGCGTGGATTGAAACTCTCCCCGTGTGCGGTCGCCGTGTGGAGCGTCCTAGTCGCCCCCCGCACGGGGGCGTGGATTGAAACAACGACGGCGCAACTCGCTGCATTGCACAATCTGGTCGCCCCCCGCACGGGGGCGTGGATTGAAACGAACATGATCAGCGTTTTATTGGTGAGCAGGACGAGTCGCCCCCCGCACGGGGGCGTGGATTGAAACCTCCACCTATTGGGCAGCCGAGCGTGACTATCTCGTCGCCCCCCGCACGGGGGCGTGGATTGAAACCTCCACCTATTGGGCAGCCGAGCGTGACTATCTCGTCGCCCCCCGCACGGGGGCGTGGATTGAAACCGATGTCTATTGGGCGACGGAGCGCGAGTATCTTGGTCGCCCCCCGCACGGGGGCGTGGATTGAAACTGGAGAGCAGTACGACACAGCGTATTGGACCATGTCGCCCCCCGCACGGGGGCGTGGATTGAAACCTAGAAAAAAACTACGCCGACACGCTGAAGAGCAGTGTCGCCCCCCGCACGGGGGCGTGGATTGAAACTGGAGAGCAGTACGACACAGCGTACTGGACCATCAGTCGCCCCCCGCACGGGGGCGTGGATTGAAACTATTGTAGTAACTCAAAACGAATCGTTGTTTCGCGTCGCCCCCCGCACGGGGGCGTGGATTGAAACTTGACAATTACTCGGTCATCCATGGGGACTAGTAGTCGCCCCCCGCACGGGGGCGTGGATTGAAACTATTTCATGGGTTTCGGGATTGTACTGGCGCACGGGTCGCCCCCCGCACGGGGGCGTGGATTGAAACGGCAATCCCTCGTGGATGAGCTGTCCCCGCTCTAGTCGCCCCCCGCACGGGGGCGTGGATTGAAACGGCTTCAACCTGGACATGATACGAGGCTAGTGGAAGTCGCCCCCCGCACGGGGGCGTGGATTGAAACCTCTTACCTACTGTGTTTGATGGTCGCTTACACGGGTCGCCCCCCGCACGGGGGCGTGGATTGAAACGTGTGTCAAAGAAATGGAGTCTAGGATAGGAAAAGTCGCCCCCCGCACGGGGGCGTGGATTGAAACTGATGGCATAGCGGGCCGAGTACACACTCAAGCCCGTCGCCCCCCGCACGGGGGCGTGGATTGAAACCGACCCAACGAGGAGACGGTGGCGTCTGGTCAGGTCGCCCCCCGCACGGGGGCGTGGATTGAAACTGTTTATAACTATTGGCCGCCTGATAGCATGGATGGTCGCCCCCCGCACGGGGGCGTGGATTGAAACCTTTTGGGGCACACGCAGATAGTAGCAGAGCGGCGGTCGCCCCCCGCACGGGGGCGTGGATTGAAACAACTAAACCCCCGCGCACAACCTACAACCCAAGCAGTCGCCCCCCGCACGGGGGCGTGGATTGAAACTTAATATAGACAATGGACAAATAGGCCCGTCCACGTCGCCCCCCGCACGGGGGCGTGGATTGAAACTTGCGCTCCCAGAGACGCATTTCGCTCATCTTGGTCGCCCCCCGCACGGGGGCGTGGATTGAAACCATATACGACATAGCTAGATCAAAGCCGGCTTCCGTCGCCCCCCGCACGGGGGCGTGGATTGAAACGAGGGGGATGTGGAACGGGCGTTGATCGGGCGTGGTCGCCCCCCGCACGGGGGCGTGGATTGAAACTCCAGGAGGCGCTGGACCAGGTCGGGCACGGCGTGTCGCCCCCCGCACGGGGGCGTGGATTGAAACGCCGGACGGAGCGGTGACGCGCATCGAGTGCGCCGGTCGCCCCCCGCACGGGGGCGTGGATTGAAACGATGGATCGAAAACATCATACCCAAGGGCCTGAATGTCGCCCCCCGCACGGGGGCGTGGATTGAAACGATGGGCCCCTGGGCCTGGCATGCTGCCTCCGGTCCGTCGCCCCCCGCACGGGGGCGTGGATTGAAACGGAAGATCGAAGACCGACGAGCATTTGAAACGGCGGTCGCCCCCCGCACGGGGGCGTGGATTGAAACAGCGAAAGCAAGCGGGTTTTTGTCATGCGTGGGAGTCGCCCCCCGCACGGGGGCGTGGATTGAAACGGCAGAATGGCTACCGGGTCGAGGTCTGCATGGGGGTCGCCCCCCGCACGGGGGCGTGGATTGAAACCGCGAGAGATTTGCCCACCCCGCTATGCAACCCGCAGTCGCCCCCCGCACGGGGGCGTGGATTGAAACCCTTGGCCGGGTTGGCGTACAGCACATCAGGGAAAAGTCGCCCCCCGCACGGGGGCGTGGATTGAAACCTTTGACTTGAAATAGGCGGATTGATCCGTTGCCGTCGCCCCCCGCACGGGGGCGTGGATTGAAACCCTTTTAGGGTAATATGATCCTTATAGGATATCACGTCGCCCCCCGCACGGGGGCGTGGATTGAAACACAGAATCGTCAGCCGCGAAGGTGAACGAGGCATGTCGCCCCCCGCACGGGGGTGTGGATTGAAACTGGCCGTACTGGTCGAGGTAGTTGCGGCCGGCCTGGTCGCCCCCCGCACGGGGGCGTGGATTGAAACTGACTTGTTTGCCCGCTTCGCCCGTTCGCCCGTTAGTCGCCCCCCGCACGGGGGCGTGGATTGAAACAGCTGGCCGAGGACAGTAAGCAAGGCGCCGATCTGTCGCCCCCCGCACGGGGGCGTGGATTGAAACCCGGGCGGCCGCGATGGCGGCGTCCCGGTAGAGCGTCGCCCCCCGCACGGGGGCGTGGATTGAAACCCGACAGCTCCAGACCACCCGGCCGATGATCCTGAGTCGCCCCCCGCACGGGGGCGTGGATTGAAACTTGCTGGCGGTCCTCAAAACCATGGACATCCGCGGTCGCCCCCCGCACGGGGGCGTGGATTGAAACCAGGCTGCCGGTGCCGGCGGAGAGCCGCGCCCGGAGTCGCCCCCCGCACGGGGGCGTGGATTGAAACTTGGTCTCGATGCAGAAGTATTTTGTACATGCGCGTCGCCCCCCGCACGGGGGCGTGGATTGAAACGGTGATACCTCAGGCAAGTATGGTCGGTTCGTTGCGTCGCCCCCCGCACGGGGGCGTGGATTGAAACTTGCGTCTTATGATGCTGCAACGTCTGATCTGGAGTCGCCCCCCGCACGGGGGCGTGGATTGAAACTTGGTCTCGATGCAGAAGTATTTTGTACATGCGCGTCGCCCCCCGCACGGGGGCGTGGATTGAAACCATGGTCAAGGTCCGGCTGACGATCCGGCAGCCCGTCGCCCCCCGCACGGGGGCGTGGATTGAAACGACTGGCACGAGCTGCAAGCCGAGGCGCAGACCCGGTCGCCCCCCGCACGGGGGCGTGGATTGAAACTCTGTCATCCGGCAATACAGGTGCAACGGGTTGAGTCGCCCCCCGCATCCGCGTCATCCTGCTCCTGGAGGGGTGGGACGCCACCAAACACACGTGCGCCTGCTCACTGCTCTCCGGAGGCGCGACGATCGCCGCCGCCTCGCATGTGGATGAGTCGGTCGCCGACAAACGGCTCGGTTCCTCGAACATGTATGTGCAGCTGGCCTCCGAAATCGCCTTGATCCGGCAGACCCTCAGTCTGCCGGCGACGTATGAGGAATACGACGCCGACACCCTGCTGACGTACGGGAAGTCGGACAAGACCAATACGGAGTTCCATGCCCTGGTGAACATGGGCGTGCGTTTCCCCTGGGCCGGTGAAACGGAGCAGCAGCTGGCCCTGTTCAATCCATATGAAACAGCCGTTCAAAACTTCAGCGGGTTCATATTGCCGGCACATGACGTGGTGGCGCGGCTGGCCACCACGGGACAGGCCGGCTCACTGTTATTGTCGCAGTATCAGTACCAGACCTCCACGGCCAGGGAACTGACTCGGTGCAGGATCAAGACGGAATACTCGCCCACCTGGCAGTACTGCACCAATGGAGCCAATGCCGGCGCTGTCGCAGCGGCAACAATCGTTGAGGATGTGTTTGAAGGCAGTGTCCCGGCCGGCGTCACACTCGGGGAATCCACCTGGACGGAACAGACGGAGGTAGCCGGCACCAGGCACGGCGAGAACAATCAATATGCCTGGTATTACACCAAATCGGTCTGGCGATGGGTCTGGCTGGAAAATTACACCGTCATCGACACCGTCGAGCATTCTATCACCGGAGCCGTCAACGCCCAAACCATCCTCAATTCGCAAAACGGATGGCTGCGCAAAATCGGTCTGAAGTTCACGGCCAAGGCCGCCGACGGAGCGGTCAATCTGCTGTTGACGGACACGATCAACGGTCTGCCCAACATGCAACGGGTTCTCGGTAAAGCCGTGGTGTCAGCCACCGACATCAAGGTGGATGGCAACGAAACGCTGTTCGAGTTCCCGCAGCCGTTGTACCTGTCGGCTGGCACCCGTTACGCCATCGTCCCCATCACCGGCGGTGCGCATAGCGTGGTCCTGGTCGAAGGGACGAAATACAGCCAGGGCACGCTGTTTTACAGCACGGATGGAGAGTACTTTCAGGGCGATTTCACGAAAGACCTGATGATGACGCTGTACTACGCCCAGTTCTCCAACCCGCGCACGGTGGTGGAGCTGGGGACGGTGTCGCTTGCGGAAGGCATCGCCGCCTTTTCGCTGCTCACGGAAGCCATCATTCCGGATGCCACCAGCCTGGTCCTGGAGTATCAGCCCTCGGGCAGCGGCGATTGGCCCCCTGACCGACGGTACGACCGACAGTCTTCTCGGGCTTCCGGCCATGTGCCGCCTGCGCGTCGTGTTCAACGGGAGCGTGGACATCATGCCCGGCTTGGGGCTGTCCGGCTCCAAGCTGCGGGCACAACGGCCCGGCACGTCCTTTAAGCACATCAGCACGCAACGGACCCTTGGCCAGGCTTCGGCCTCCATCCATGTCACGTTGCGGCTCGAAAATTGGGTTGCCGCCAAGCACGCCTGTTCGGTCAAGCTGCTTTCCGGCGGTACGACCTACGAGGGGACGGTCGAGGACGAAGCCATCGACGCCACCACGATCCGGCGAACCGTCAAGTTCACGCCCAACACGCCGACCGGCATCACCCAATACCAGATCGTCATCGAAGGGACCACGACGACCCCGTTGGTCTGCTTCCACGTGGCGGAGCGCATGGATGTCGCGCTGTAGCAGGAGATCCACATGACGCTCGACCTCGAAAAATACACCATGACGGACGGCAAGACCGCGTTGTCGTCGGCCGAATTCAATGCTCGGTTTTACCCCATTGTCCGGAGGCTGCATGTCCTGGAAGATTTGTCCATCTCATGGTCGGCGGCCATCACCTCGGTGCAAAACTACGGCCTGGCGCGCATCAACGATGCGGTGCAGCCGCTCATCGACGGTCTCAAGGGCGACCTGGTCAATCTGATCGCCCAGGGCAAGACGGATCTGGCCAGCCAGTCGGCGGCCGTGGCGGACATGCTGACGACGACGGAAACGCGGATTGACGCGGATCTGGCCAGCCAGTCGGCCACCGTGGCGGCCAAGCTGGCCGATGTCGATACGCGAATGGCAGCCGTCGAGGCCATTATCGCCGCCGCTTCCGCCAGCATGACTACGCATGCTGCCCGGAAGGACAATCCGCATGGGGTTACGGCGGCGCAGATCGGGCTCGTCACGGCCTTACGTGGCATTTACGCGGGGGTGATCGTCGAGTGGGAGGCTTTGACCATCCCCACCCTGTCCGATGGACTCCCGTTGGGGCTGGAGCTGGACGGCTCCGTGGCGGCGCTGACCGTGTATCCCAATCTGGCCCGCAAGTGGTGCGGTACAACATCCAATCCGACGGCACCGGCCTGGTACAAATGCAATGCCAACGGCACCCGCAATGCCGACGGGACGTACTTGCGACTCCAGGATCGACGTGGACAGTTCGCGCGCGGCTGGGATCATGGCCGGGGCGTCGACGCCGGCCGCAGCCTGGGCAGCGCCCAGGCTGCCGATAATGCGCCGCACACGCACACCGTCGACCCGCCATCGTGCACTTCCAGCGGCATTTCTGCCGATCATGCCCACTGGATAGATCCTCCGGGCGCGGCAACAGGCAGCGCTGGCGGTCACAGCCATGAGATCGGCTGCGACCATCAGGGATTTGCCTTTGGAGGGCAGGGCGTCTGCCTGACAACATCCGGAGGAGATGGAGGGGCGCATCAATGGACTGGCGGTGGGGGTGACCACCAGCATTGGGTGGATATCGGCGGTTTTTATTCTGGCGGCGCCACCTGTAATCACACGCATAATGTCGATATCACCGCGTTTGCCTCGGCCTCGCAAGGTGCCGAAGGTCGGCCGCGCAATACGGCAACCATGTACTTGGTGCTGGTGTAAGGAGCTATCGAGATGATTGTGCTGCACCATTATGACAAGGATACGGGCATATACATCGGATCGTCCGAGGCGCCACCTCGGCCGGCAGGAGTAGGCCTCCCGGCCAATTGCACGCTGGATGCTCCGCCCGTGGACATCCCGGACGGGGAGTGCACCCGCTGGACCGGCAGCGCCTGGGAGGTGATCCCGATTGCCCAGTCCGCGACGGCATACGGCTACGACGCCGACGGCATCTCCTCCGGCCCGGTGCCTGCAGGGCAAACCGTGGAGCGGTCCACGGATGTCGCCCCACCTGCCGCCGGGTCCGGGATGGTAGCCATCTGGAACGGCACGACCTGGAACCTGGAGGAGGACCATCGGGGCGAGACCGTCTATTATACGTCCAACGCCGGCGCGCATATCGTGACGGCTCTGGGGCCGGTCCCGGAGGGGTGTACGACGCTGGTCCCTCCGGATTATGCCGTCTGGCAGGATGGCACCTGGGGGCAGGATGTCGCGCAGGTCAAGGCGGCTGCCCGCTCCCGGATCAATACCAAGGCGGAGATGCTCTGTACAACTCTCGTCACCCCCGGGATCACCCAGCAGACCCGCTACGCCCGCAAGCTGGCCCAGGCCGAGGCGTATCTCCAAGCCACTACCCCCACGCAAGAGGATTGCCCGCTCATTTACAACGAGGTGGGCATTACGGCCAGCAATGCCGGAGCCGTGGCCTGGACCATTGTTCAGGCAGCCAAGGCCTTTGATAGTTTCTGCGACACTGTCGAATGCGTCCGGATGCGGGGCAAGGAGGAAATCAATGCGGCCAGCAACGCCTCTCTGGTCGCCAGCGCCGAAGCGGCTATCGTCTGGCCGAGCACATAAGCGGAGCAGGCGAGGCGGCTGGTCCCCTATTCAGGCAAGACATCATCCGGTGGCAAATGATCCAGAGGCTTCCCACCGATTGGGGTCCAGTGAGCGGGTTTAGGTTTATAAGCGAACGGCAATGAACCTCGAACAAAAATTGAGGTCATAGAAGTGAATGAATTAAGGGGAGTAAAACCGCAAAAATCATATTGTGAAAATCCGTGTCCACGTAGCAATGCGCAGCAGTTTGGATACCACTCGCTATTGTCAACGATAATTATTCCGTGTTTTTTAATGTGCTCAAGGCTGGATTGCGTTGCACGCATGCGCTCTGCTCCGTCAATAACGATCAAATCAAACTCTGTATAATTATGAATCTCTTCTGGATATTTGCTTAAATCAAACTGAGGGATGATTGTTGTTTTATTGTTTTGATATTCATTCATTTTTTCAAACCAAGGTTGGTAATGTTCAACTGAAATAACTGAATTACAATGCTTTGCCCAAAAAAAAGTTGATGAACCACTTCCGAACTCAAAAACATCACAGAATGAGAGGTCATAGCTTCTCAGGAAGTCAATAGCAGAATATGTCATCCAAGGAATGGGACAGCCATTTGCATCAATGCAGTTTCCAAGCCTATCTTTTCGAGTTTGACCATGCCCTGACAATAGTATTTTTGCCGCCCGTAAACCACAAATTAATGGCCGTGGTATATACTTAAAAACTTTACTTATCATACTTTTTTGTCATGTTACATATTGGACAATTGTTGATTATACTCCCGTCGCCGGAGGAAGTATAGCCGGACATTTCATAAGCGGAGCAGGCGGGACGGGGCAACCGTCCCACTGGACCGGTGGTCACCACCGGGCCACCAGCTTTCGCCAGCTGCTTCCTCCCCTGGAGGGCCAAGGGTGGAGGATGGGTAGCAGGCGACGGCACAGCCTGTAAAGATATGGGATACACGTGGCCGAAGCGGCCCGAAAATGAGACTAGGCAAAACAGAGAAATCCCCCTGCGCGGCGCGGGGGGATTTCTCAAACTAAGTTACACAAATTCTCAAAGTAAGTTGCGCGTTCTAGCGGGCATGGTTTCGAAATCACGCTCAGCTCTACCTTACACACCTATCCATCTTTGGGATCACCGCTCTAAAGGATGGACAGTAGATGGACAAAATCCTCCCCAAACGCAAAAGGGGTTGGACCATTGCAGTCCAACCCCTTGAAATTTCTGGTGCTCCCGATGCGATTCGAACGCATGGCCTATCGCTTAGGAGGCGATTCTAAGGGCTTTCACCATGTTTCACGAGAAGACACAAAAGCCTTGACGATTCAGTAGGTAATGCCTATTTCCTGTTCATGGTTTTTCACTCGTTTTCACCCGACTTCAGCTAAAAAATGGGGAGAGAGTGGGGAGAAAATTTGACCTATCTGCCTTTCTTCGTACCTAAGGTTCAATAATCGGTTTTTCTCCCCATCCTCTCCCCATTTGCCCCGGGAGGTCCAATCATGGCGGTCATATGGAACAAGACGAACTTTCCTGGCGTCCGGTTCTATGAACATGCGACCCGCAAGCATGGCATCCAAAAGGATCGGTATTTCGCCATCCGATTTCAAGCCGAGGGGAAACGCCGTGAAGAAGGTCTTGGCTGGGCAACGGAGGGATGGACGGCATCCAAGGCCGCCCAAACACTGGCAGAACTAAAGAAGGCTGCGGCCACCGGCGAGGGGGCAACCTCCCTGGCCGAGAAACGCGAACAGGCCGAAGCCAAGCGCCAAGCCGAAAAAGCGGCCCATGCCCAAGAGGAACGCGACAACATCACCCTCGCCCAGGCCTGGGAAAAATATCTCCCCATTGCCCAGGCCAACAAGGCCGCCCATACAGCCTACGCCGAAGAAGCCGCCTACCGCCTTTGGCTCTCCCCTACCCTGGCCGGCAAGCCGTTGCGGGACATCAAGCCCATCCACCTGGAGCGCATCAAAAAGACGCTGGCCGATGCCGGCCGGTCTGCTCAAACGGCCCGGCATGTCCTGGCTGCTTTGCGGCAGGTGTTCAACTTCGCCAAACGCCATGGCCTCTATGCCGGCGACAATCCGGTTTCTCTGGTCAAAAAGCCCATGACCGATTCCAGACGGCTGCGCTTCCTGACCCATGACGAGGCCGACCGGCTACTCGCCGCTCTGGCCGAGCGTGAATCCAACGTCCATGACATGGCATTGCTCGCCCTGCATTGTGGCCTGCGGGCCGGCGAAATTTTTTCCCTGACTTGGGGCGATGTTGACATGGAGCGCGGCGTTCTCATCCTGCGGGACACCAAGAGCGGCAAGACTCGGGCGGCCTTCATGACCGAAGCCGTTGCGGCCATGCTCGCTGACATGGAACGCCGAGGTCCCGACGACCTCGTATTTCCCTCCGCCAATGGCGGCCGTATCGTCCAGATTTCCGAGACCTTCAACCGTGTGGTTACCGCCCAGGGGCTCAACAACGGCGTAACTGATCCACGCCAAAAGGTTGTTTTCCACACCCTGCGCCACACCTTTGCCTCCTGGCTGGTCGAGCAAAGCGTGGATCTCTACACGGTCAAAGAATTGATGGGCCATGGCACACTGGCCATGACCGAGCGTTACAGCCACCTTTCCCCGGACAAGCTGCGCCGGGCGGTCAAAACGCTTGAAGCGGGCATGGATACAGCCAAAGCCCGTGGCAACGTCGTGCGGATCAATGGCAAGCAGGAATCACATTGACAATTATAAATCAAAGGTTATAAATAATTATGAACGGTTGGTCAGTCGAATTTGTGAGCGCGTCGGCGGCGGCTGAATTTAACGCGTTGTCGGCCGATATGCGCGCCAAGTTGCAACGGACCTTCCGACTCGTAGAGGAACGCGGCTTGACCGCCTTGGTGAGACCCCTGGCCCGCCCGGTGGATGGGCGGATTTGGGAATTTCGGGTGACAGGACGAGACGGGATAGCCCGGAGCCTGTACGCGGCGACAAGCGGCCAGACACTTTTGGTGCTGCGGACCTTCATCAAGAAAACCCCGAAGACCCCACGTAGCGAAATCGAGATCGCTAAGCGGCGACTGGCGGAGGAAAACCATGCCCAGGATTAAGGCCCGCGACCTGCACGAGAAGGCCATGCGGGAAGACGCCGAATATCGGCGCGAATATGAAGCCCTCGAAGACGAATTTTCCCTGATCGCGGCCATGCTGGACGCGCGACAGAAAGCCGGCTTGACCCAGGCCCAGGTTGCCGAGCGCATGGGCGTGAAGCAGCCTGTGGTTGCAAAGATCGAGGGAGGCCGATCAAACGTCTCCATCGACACCCTCAAGCGTTACGCCCACGCCACAGGATGCAAGCTCAAAGTGGTGTTCGTCCAGGTATGACCGCATGGTCGGCCACCTGGGGCGATGGAATTTGCATGATGCGTTAGCCCCCCCGAGGAACCAAAGCGATGCCACATTATCCCGTCGTATTGACCCCTGACGAAAACGGGACTGTCATTGCCGAGGTGCCCGACATTGATCTGGACGGCATGAACTGGGTCAATGATAATTTCGGCCATCCGGTCGGTGATGCGTTTCTCCGGGATGCCGGGATTTTTTGCAGCGATATCGCTAAGCAGCACTGCGTCGATGCCTACCGGACCGACGGTGACGAAATCACGTTCGCTGGCGACGACGCGGTCAGGACATCGCAGACCCTTGACGCAGACCGCGCTCTGGCCCAAGATCAACATATTAACCAGCAAACCGAGCAGGGTGTCTTCCCCGTGCAGCTCGCCTTTAGCGGCGGGGGGGGAACAACAGGAGCGAAGCTTATGTCCGACTCTACGAAGACAAAAGGCAGCGCCGTGCCGCTGAACTCGCCGCCGAGCGAGGCCACAAGCCCGGACGAAGCCGTGGACTGGATCAGGCGAACGGGGGCCAAAATAACCGGGCCGGCCAAAGTGGTGCCGAAGAAGTCGGCGGCAACGGAAACGTCGCCCCACCCGCTTCCGAATCTGGACTTGTCCACACTGGAGAATCTGGACTGGAACGCCCCGGGAACGGGCTTCGAGGTGCTGAAGGCGATAGCGGCCCTGCAGGAGCCGCAGGAAGCCAGCGACGTGCCGTCGGTTCCGCAGTAGCCGGCACCCCGAAAGTGAGCAGGACGCGGTCCGGTACGAAATCCAGAAAGCGTCCGATCTCATCCCCTCCCATGATGTCGGGAAGAATTTTGGCAAGCATCCCGACTACCCAAAATCCGTTCAGAAATGGCCATACCTTCCCGGCCAGGACAAACAGCAGAAAGCCACGCGACGCGGCCAATTTTAAACCACGCGAATTTGGCCTCTGACAGGCATCTTGAGAATGTGGTCGAACTGGGCGGCTGAGGCTGCACGAAGCACTACGGCCAGCCATGGACAAGGCCGCCCCAGGGTCAACAATGTGTTGCGTGGCTATATGGCTCTGGTATGCCGTCCAGGATGGAGAATTAGCGAGGATTCAATGAAAAACAAATCTGTTAGAGCTACTGACTTAATAACTGCACTTTCCGATGCAAATGACCCATTTTATGGCGACAAAAACAATATAGACTTACTATTTAATAATATATTAATATGTACTTCGACAGATATAAAGAACAGTATTTTATCAATGATAAATAGTATTAACAGTGAACAGAGCACGTATAAGTATACATACCTGTGCAAATTACCACAATTTTTTCTTTTTATTTTACTTAATCATATAGGACTTAATGTATATGAAAATAAATCATCAAAAAATTCCTTTCTTTATACCTATGATCCTGGATATCTAGCTGAAAATTTAGACAATTTCATAGTCAACGACAGCGATATTCACATTTTTTTTGAAATACAAAAAATTCCTTTACCATATAAATTGTATCCAACTGATGACAGTAATTCAAAAAGCTACATTGAAAAACAAAATCTAGAAAAAAATGAGGCCTTCACCGAAGTCTTTGACTGTGAAGAAATTAACGCTGAAATAGAGCGTGTCGTAGCAATGACTCCGCAAAGCATAGATGAGTATTACAAAAAGCTTATAGTATTAGATAAGCTTAAAGCAGAAAAGAATAAAATTTTACAAGGTATTATACCACAAACTACAAATAGCGACGCGAATACATCATTAGATACAATCCCTCGCCAGCACTTTATCCAGATTCTAGAAGCCTTATCCGAAGGGAAAAAGAAATTCGCCCAACTACTTAAAAAAATTGGATTTACCCTTGAGGAAATAGGCCATCTCTTGCGTGAACCGGGCGAGATCGATGGGACGGATGCAAATAGGAAAAGAGCATATAGACTATTGTCTATGCAAAGAATGAAATAGCCACCAATTGTCCAACCCTGTCCAACGATTTGTCCATGGCACTCCTTGTAAATTATTTACAATACTCCCGTGAAAGATCTTCTTCACGGGAGTCCATATGTCCAACGTCATTGAAGACACCGTCTCTGCCTTACAGTCCGCTCTTCCGCCGGTATTCGCCGGGCTCGCCCTCGACGAGCTGACCGGCGGCGCCATCAACTGGCGCACCATCCAAAACGCCCGTAGCAATCCAGATATCACTATTCCTCCAGAATGCTTCGTCTACTCCGGGCGGAAAGTCCTGGTGCGCCGTGACCCGTTTCTTTCCTGGTGGCGTTCCACCCTTCACGTAAACCCAGGCTATGCAAAGCAGAGGGCCGGCCATGTCGAGTAAGAGGATGCCGACACAAGCCGCTGCACGTGTAAACGAACTCCGAGAACAGATTCAACGTGCCAACGCCATTGCGCTTGAGCAGTTAGCTGACTTGCTCCGCCTCTGGCTGCCCGGCGGCCGGGTTGAAGGCAAGGAATACGTCTGCGCTAGCCTCAGAGGAGGACAAGGCCGCTCGTGCAAGATCAACCTGACCACCGGGCTCTGGGCCGACTTCGCGACCGAAGCCAAAGGAGGCGACCCGGTGTCCCTGTATGCAGCAATACATGATCTGCACCAAGCTGAAGCAGCCAAGGAGATTGAGGATGCTCTCGGAAGCGTATCCAGCCAACCCCCGGACAGGTTTAGAAAAAAATCAATCACGCGTGCAGCTTCACGCTCCGATGCTTCAGAGCAAATCACCTTGCCAGTTCCCCCGGACGCCCCTCCACCACCCGATACGCGACGATGCCGACAAGGCGATACATGGATTGAAAGGACTGTCGCAGCTCGCTGGACCTATCGGAATGCACAGGGAGACCTCTTGGGCTATGCCTGCCGCTTCGAGCTGCCCGACGGTGTCAAGGAGGTTGTTCCTCAGGTCTTCGGCAAGGCGAACGGTCGAGCACATTGGCTCTGGAAAGCCTTTCCCAATCCTCGCCCACTCTATGGCCTGGATCGTTTGGCTGCTTCGACTGCTGATACCCCGATCCTCATTTGTGAGGGAGAAAAAACAGCGGACGCAGCCCAACGACTTCTCCCAAATGCTGTGGCCATGACTTGGCCTGGTGGATCGAAGGCCGTGGGCAAGGCCAAATTCTCCTCGCTGGCAGGACGGAATGTCGTCATCTGGCCGGATGCGGACAAGTGCGGCTACGAGGCGGCTATGGACGTGGCGGTAACTCTGGAGAAAATTGGCACAGCTGTCCATATCGTTTCACCACCTGAAGATGTCAAAGCGGGATGGGACTTGGCGGACGCAGAGAACGAAGGATGGACCACAACCAAAGTTATGCACTACATCAAGAAGAATATAATATTGCCATCTGCCTTCACTGATCTGTCCAATTTCCGTTATGGAATTGAGTCTCGCTGTCTTAAAACCATAACACAGCAGAAAACAATCCGAATTGAAAGCGGTAAAGCTGACATTGTGGATGATTGTGAAACTATTTTATCTAGAAATGATTTACCTATTGAGTACCGAATCTTCCAGCGTGGAGCGCAACTTGTCCGACTGGCGAAACTACCAATATCCCCACAAAGCAATAATTCTCAGCGACTTCTGAAATCGGTACGTATTCTAGCTGTCGAAAAACCATTTATCATAGAGGTGCTAAAGCGCTTTGGCCAATTTGAAAAAATGAGCCGTCAGGGAGAATTCCGAGTTTCTGACCCACCCAAGGATGTTGCCGACTCCATCCTGGCCCGGGCTGGTTTATGGCCCATGCCCGCACTTCGGGGAGTCTTGACATGCCCAACGCTACGTCCGGATGGCACGCTACTGCTCGCACCTGGCTATGATCCACAAAGCCAGTATTATTTCGCTCATCACCTCAATGCCAGAATTCCCGCCAATCCTACACATTCGGAAGCAAAAGAAAAGATAAACTTGATCAATGAATTACTGACCGGATTCAATTTTGTAGAACCAGTGGACCGCGCCGTCGCTTTATCTCTGATCCTCAGCACGGTTGTGCGGCCTATGCTTGACCACACGCCACTTTTCGCAATAACGGCACCACTGCGTGGCAGTGGTAAATCATATTTAATGGACATTGCGTCAATGATAGCAACAGGTCGAAGCGCGGTAGTCCTTTCAGCGACTCTAGATCGCGCGGAGCTTGAAAAACGTCTTATTGGCAATCTGCTGTCGGGAGACCAGTTTATCGATCTGGACAACTTCAAAGGGGTCTTAAAATCTGATCTACTGTGCCAAGCGCTTACGGCTGACACAATAAAGATTCGCCCCCTTGGCGCCTCCGCCCTGGTTGAAATACCCAACACAGCGCTCTGGTCCGCCAACGGCAACAACTTGGTGCTGTCTGGCGATTTAGTACGCCGCTCCCTACTGTGCCGACTGGACCCAGGATGCGAACGCCCGGAGGAACGCAGGTTTGCCTCTAACCCTCTTGAGTACGTACGCACCAACAGGACCGAGTACGTAAGCGCCATTTTGACCATCTTCCGCGCCTACATCGTCGCTGGTCAGCCGGATATGGGTGGCAAGCCCTTCGGCAGCTTCAGCCAATGGTCCGCCCTCGTTCGCGGTGCGCTCATGTGGGTCGGAGAACCTGACCCGTGCGCCAGCCGTGACGCCATCATGGATGAAGATCCGGAACTGGCGCAGTTGCGCGCTCTGCTTAACCTCTGGCGGCAAAGTATTGGTAATAAAGTTATAAAGATCAGGCAGTTGATAGAGCGTGCTACTAACGGCTCTGAACTCTACGAGATTCTTACCGATATCTCTGGGGAAGAAAAAGGTCCTGGTGGAATCAATGCTCGCCGCCTGGGCCATTGGCTCAAGCGTCACAAAAACCGCATCGTCGATGGATTCAAGCTTATCCAGGTAGCAGGTACAAACATGGCCAGTTGGCAGGTTGTCCAGGTCGCGGAGGGCCAAGCATAGGTTTCTGAGGTTTTGAAGGTTCTTTCCCGCCTCATCTGAAAACAACAGAGCAAAATGGAGCATAGTTTTGAGGGCTTGGGCAAAACCTCAAAACCTACCAAACCTGCACCTTGAAGTGGTGATGTATCACTCCTAACTCATTAAATTTCACTCTACTACAGCAATTTTATTGATTATATTTGGTAAATATTAACTCGCGCTTCACTCTTTGCATCCTGATTCTTGAAAAAATCGGCCATGGCTTCCACCCCACAAACCTACAATATGGGCAAACGCGAATTGCGAGAATTACACAGCAATCTCCATTCAGTTCCTAACCAGCCGCTGGCATCTGCTAACAGCCTGTTGAAAAACCTCATAGTTTGACGGAGAATCGCCTCGTCAGGGTTGGAGGAAGGCATGGGACATGACCGTCAGTACGAGCAAAAGGGACTGTTCCATGGAGGAAAAAAATTCATTTATCCCGAAATAAATGTAACTTATTAAACTAATATATATTATATTTATACTAGCCATTCACGGTATAAACTCCAATAGCCGAGTTATTGTAGCCCAATGAGGGCAAGGGAGTGCTCTGTGAAACCGCCCCAACAAATTATCAATGACCATATCCCAGCCTTACCACTCGACAGATGCCTCGCCAAAACCCGCACGTCGCCCGAGGGCCAAAAGTTACCTGGGCGTACAGTAGAGGAGCACTGCCGCATAGCTGGCGCTATATCCAAGGAGCTGTTGCGGCGGATGTCCCCTTCAAAACGCAGGCTAGTCCCCCAGCAGGCCTTTATTCCGGCCTTGCTCCACGATATTGGCAAGATTTGCGATGCCTTCCAATCCAATATTTATAAAGCCACTGGAGCTGAAGTCGACAGCATACCGGAATTACGCGCTGGTCGATACGATCTATTTCAGATGGAGGGGGGGGGGCACGCCGCCCTTGGCCTAGCTTGTCTGGCAGACGAGCACGCACCTGAAGTGCTGGGGCGCATTGTCGGCGAGCACCACGGACGCCACCTTGGCAACGTCAGTAATTACCTCCCTTCAAGTCGTCCACTCTACGGCGGTGAGTCGTGGTTTGAAAAGCGACATGAGTTGCTGTTGCGACTCGTCGGCAAATCGCCGCAGTGGCCGCTTCCCGATGGCGAAGCCTCGGCCCAAGTACTTTCTGGGCTCACAGTGGTGGCCGATTGGATCGCTTCCGGCCCTTTTTTCGACGACCCTGACGAGGATTGGCCCTCCCTTGTGCCGCAGGCTGTGGACGCAGCGGGATTCGTTACTTTCGCCGTGCGGCCGCAACTGAGCTTTTCCAATATTTTTTCTTTTGAGCCGCGGGCCATGCAACGGGATTTTATTTCCTCTGTGCAAGGGCCCGGTGTCTACCTCCTGGAAGCCCCCATGGGGCTCGGCAAGACGGAAGCCGCACTGTACGCGGCCTACCGCATGCTTGTCAGCGGGCAAAGCTCCGGCCTTTACTTCGCCCTGCCTACGCAGTTGACCTCAAACCGCATCCACAGCCGAGTCAGCTCGTTTTTAGGACGCATTCTCGCCGATGGCGGCAAACCGCTCCTGCTGCACGGAAAATCCTGGCTACATGAATACATAGGGCAGGTCATGGGCGCGGAAGCCGCCCCTGAGAAATCATGGTTTAACCAGGGCAGACGCGGCCTTCTGGCCCCTTTTGCCGTGGGCACGGTGGACCAGGCCCTGCTTGCGGCCATGCATGTGCGGCACGCCCGTCTGCGGGCCTTCGGCTTGGCGGGGAAAACCGTCATTTTAGATGAGGTGCACAGTTACGATGCCTACACTGGATGCATTCTGGACAAACTCGTGGAGTTGCTGACGCAGTGTAACTGCATTGTCATCATCTTAAGCGCCACACTCACGGCGCAGCGCCGGACCGCCTTTACGAAAACACACAGCAACAATACCGCCTACCCACTTATCAGTGCCAAACCGCACAACGCCAGCTTCTTGGAAACGGCCAGTCCGCCGCCGCTTTCGACCAGCGTTCTCCTGTGCCATGTTCTGGATGACGGGCAAGCGGTGGAAGAGGCTCTCAAACGGGCAGAACAAGGCCAGCGCGTGCTCTGGGTGGAAAATACCGTCAAGGAAGCACAGACGCTGTATGGCCTGCTCTCGGCCCGCGCCCTTGCTTTAACACATGGCCAAGTGGAGGTTGGGCTGTTGCATTCCCGCTTCACTCCAGTCGACAGGGCACACAATGAGGAGACCTGGACAACCTGCTTTGCTCCCGATGCTCCGCAACGTGGCGAGCTTGGCTTCATATTGGTCGGTACGCAGGTTGTCGAGCAGTCGTTGGACTTGGATGCAGACTTTCTTGTGACCCGCTTCTGCCCAACGGACATGCTCTTGCAACGGCTTGGACGGCTTTGGCGACATGGCGCAAACGCCGTAAAGCCCACACCGCGTCCACCGCAGGCCCGATGTGAGGCCTGGCTGCTGCACCCTGACCCATCGTTCGCCCTGCTCGATCCCAAGCGGGCATTTGGTCCCAGCGGCTTTGTGTACGCGCCCTACGTGCTTTGCCGCAGCCTGGAACAATGGCGGCAGCGTAGCGACATCTCCTTGCCCCAGGACATCCGGCCCATTCTGGAACGCACCTACGCCGAACGCGTAGAAACTCTCCCTCCGCTCAGTGCTGCCCTGCAAGAGCTGCAAACGGCGCGTGACGCCCTACGCAGCAGGGCGCTTTACGCCACGGCCAGCGGCGGCCAGCAAGGCATGGACGAAATTCCCCCAACCCGCCTCAATCAGCGTCCTGAAGCGGATGTCCTGCTGCTCCGGCAGTGGCATCCCTCATGGCGTGGACTGCTCCTCGCGGACGGATCGGAAATATCCCTTGCCGATGATGATATAAAGTTATTAATAAAAAACGTATCTATAAACAGAACAATTCCATGGCGCAACAAAGGGCGCACAGCCGCCCGTCTTGCCCTGAACATGGTGCGGGTGCCGGAACATGACGCACCGCCTCGTAACACCATGACCCAGCTTGAGCGCTGGGTGTGTTGCGACAATCTTCGCGTGGCGCTGATCCGGCCGGACGACAGCTTATGCGCCTTTGACGGCTTGCGCCTGGATGGGAAACGGCTCTCGTACCGTAGCGACCTCGGATATATGGTGGAGTAACACCGGGCAAAACAACAATTCTGGATTGCGATGACGGGGTAAACCTGGATTGAGGAGATTCTATGGCGGAAAAACGCTTCAATCTTGTGGAAGAACCGTGGATTCCCGTAGCCGGCCAGGGCCTTGTGGGCTTGCGCCGGCTTTTTGCCGACAGCCGACTGCGGGCGCTGGGCGGCTCACCTCTCCACAAAATAGCCGTTATGAAGTTGCTGCTGGCCATTGCGCAGGCGGCCCATACCCCTGGTGACGACAAGGCCTGGCAGGCTCTCGGGCAGGATGGGCTGGCCGAGGCCTGCCTTGCCTATCTTGACAAATGGCACGACGCTTTCTGGTTGTACGGCGACAGGCCCTTTCTGCAAATGCCCGCCGTGGCCAAGGCCAAGCCGCTACCGTACGGGGCGCTTCTGCCCGATGTGGCCAGCGGCAACACCTCCGTTCTGTTCCAGACGCAGAGGGGGCCGGACATGACGGACGCCCTGCGGGCCATGGTCCTGCTGGTCAACATGTCCTGCTGTTTAGGCTACAAAGTAAGGGAAAAGCCCTTGGTCCTTTCGCCAGGAATTTCAAAAAAGGAAACGTGGGTGGTTGGTCCAGCACTATGTTATTTCGGGCTCCTGCATAGTTTTCTTAAGGGATCAAACCTACGCGAGACCTTATGGTTCAATCTCCTAACAGGGAAAGACATCGATTCCATGGGATTTTTTTCCACAGGGCTTGGCACACCGCCATGGGAACACATGCCTCAGGGGGAAGCATGCCCTGTGGCTCAAGAATTACGCCACAGCCTCATGGGCCGTCTGGTTCCCATGGCACGATTTATTTTGTTGGATGATGAATTTGTCTATTGTGTTGAGGGTATATGTCATCCAAATTATCTTCGCGACAATATCATTGACCCCTCTGTTGCAGTGGATTTTACGGACAAAAAGCCCAAGGCGCTTTGGGCCGACCCGTCCAAACGCCCCTGGCGCTCCCTTACCTCGCTGCTGCAATTTGTCAGCGGCAATCCTTCCGTCAACAAAAAAGGATATTGGTGCCCCCTGCTCAAAAGCAGCATAACCCGTCTGCGTCAGGCAGAAGTAGGAGTCTTTGGGCTTTTGTGTTGGGGAGCAAAGCTTACAAATGATTATGGCATACAGAGATTGACAGGTTCTGATGATATGATTGAATCAGAATTTTCCCTAAGCACGGAGTACATGACGGGAAAATATGACAAATGGTTCGCATCCTTTCAGCACAATATGGAGTTGTTGGAAGGAATAGGGGAAACGCTCTCCGGCGCTGTCGTCGGCTATTACAAGGACGAGAAGGTCGATACGGCCGGAGACCTTGCCGCCAAGGCAACCCATGTGTTCTGGCAGCAGGCCGAACGCCATGCGGAGAGTCTCTCCCTGGCTTGCAGCCTTGACGATCCCCGGGAGGAAGAAACGGTCATGCGGTGCATGCTCGCCTGCGCCCTAAAGGCCTACGATCAAACCTGCCCGCAGGCTACAGCACGGCAAATGCAAGTGTGGGCGCGGCATCAACCGCGTTTTCGCTTGGGTACAGCAACCGCCGGTAAGGCAAAGGACAAGTAACATGGGGGAAGAAAAAACAACTGGAGCCCAGCGGTTCGTCGCTACGGTGCTGGCGCGCTGCCTCAATGACCGGGGTTTTGCCGCCAGGCTGCGACGGGCGGACAATCCCGACACCGAAGACCAGAGTTGGGGCGTATTGACCGGCCTGGGCGTGGATATCAACCGGGAAACGGACTCTCTGCCCCATGCACTGGTGGGCGCGGCCCTCAGCCGACTCAAATCGAACGCCGATGGCGATCTGGATCTGGGGCAAGCGCTGCACGACTGCTTTGAGAAAGGCGACCAGGGCGAAACGCGCCTGCGCCGGGTTCTGGCCTGCGACAGTCTGGGCGAGGTCGTGACCGTTTTGCGCCCCATACTGCGCCTGATAGGAGCACGGGACGTGCCTCTGGCCTATGCCGATCTGCTCGACGACCTTCTCCACTTTCCCATTCGCTGGGAGCGCATGCGACGGCGTTGGGCTTCGCGCTTCTACGCCCGGGACGGCGAACCCGACCAGGAAAACGCACAAGGGACGACCTCCGCCTCGGCCGGGGAGGACTGACATGTTGTACCTGAGCCAGTACACCCTTTCCTTCACCGAGGCCCGGGAACTCCGGCTGACGGACGGCTATTCGGTGCACCGCGTGGTCTACGGCCTTTTTAAAGACGTCCGCGGGGGCAATACCCAGGAACACAGCGGCATACTGTTCGCGGACAAAGGCTGCAAAGACCGGAAAAGACGACTGTGGATACTGTCAAACCGTTTGCCACGCGAGGTTGAAAAAGGCGAGTTGGCCTCCAAGGACCTGCCTCTGGAGTATCTGCAATTTGCCCACTATGATTTCGAAGTGGTGGTCAACCCGGTTCGACGCGACAACCAGAACGGCAAAATGGTTCCTCTGCGCGACAGAGAAGCAGTGGCCCAGTGGTTCTGCGCCAAGGCTCCAAGTTGGGGTTTTGCCGTCCATGAGTCCTCCCTTCTGGTGGCGGATATGGCGGTAGATGCCTTTCACAAGGGCGGCGGACTGGTCACATTGGGCAAGGCCACGTTGACGGGCAGCCTGCACGTGACGGACCGCGAGGCGTTCATTGCCAGCGTCAGCAACGGCATCGGCAAGGGCAGAGCCTTTGGCTGCGGCCTTTTACAAATTATTCCCAAGCAGTGAGGAACCCTATCATGATGAATCCATTTACGGGCATCGGCATTGAATTTCATATCCTGCAGTCTTTCCCGGTGACCTGTCTCAACCGTGATGACGTTGGCGCGCCGAAAAGTGCCATCGTGGGCGGTGTACAGCGCGCACGCGTCAGCTCCCAGTGCTGGAAACGACAGGTGCGCCTGGCCCTGCATGACATGGGCGTAAAAATTGGCATCCGCACGAAAAAACTGGCCGAGTTGCTTGCGGATGCCTGCAAGCGCCATGGCGCTACGGAAGCCCAGGCCGCCGCCTGCGCCACCATCCTGGCGAACACACTGACCAAGGATACGCTTTTTTTCCTTTCGGTCGGCGAGGTGGACGCCCTGGCCCAATATGCCCAAGCCTGCGGATTTACCCTGCCGACTGAAAAGAAATCGGCAAAAAAGAAAAACGCGGCCCAAGAGGATGAAACCGCGGGGGATGTCCTGGCCAAGACGGAAATGTCCAAGCTGAAGGCCTGCCTGAGCAGCGCCAAAACCGCGGCAGACGGACTGGATATTGCGCTGTTCGGACGCATGGTGGCCCAGGAGGCCAGCCTGAACGTACAGGCGGCGACGGCCTTTGCCCATGCCATTTCCACGCACAAGGTCAGCAACGAGGTAGAATTTTTCACCGCACTGGACGATTTGCGGGACGAACCCGGTTCCGCCCATATGGGCAGCCTGGAGTACAATTCCGCCACCTACTATCGTTACGTGAGCCTTGATCTTGGACAGTTGTGGGAGAACAGCCATGGCGATGGCATGGTCACGGCGGTGGACGCCTTTGTGAAGGCCCTGTACCTGGCCGTGCCCGCCGCGCGTCAGGCCACGCAGTCCGGCGCGTGCCTGTGGGACTATGCCCGCGTGCTGGTGCGCAAGGGGCAGCGCATGCAGGTAAGCTTCGACAGTCCCGTTACGGCCAAGGGTGAAGGCTATCTCGCGCCCAGCAAGGACGCGCTGGATGCCGCGCTTGAGCGCAATGCGGCGCGGTGCGGCAGTCTTTATGGCAAATTGACGGATGTGACCTTCGGCGGCCAGTCGGAAATTTCCATAGACGACCTGGCCAAGGCCCTGACGGCACAGGTGGCGCAATTGGCGCAAGGAGGTCAGGCATGAGCAACCTGCTCCTTTGGCTGGAAGCCCCGCTTCAGTCATGGGGGGCGGATTCCCGCTACGGCAACCGTGACACCTTGCCCTTTCCCACGCGGTCGGGGGTTCTGGGCCTGTTGTGCTGCGCAGCCGGTCGCGGCGGCGCGCAAGAAGAATGGCTGCAGCGAATGGCCGGCCACGGGCAGACCGTCGCGGCCTATGCCCGGCAGGGGAAGTCCGGGCCGGTCCGGCCACCGTTGCTGCGGGATTTTCATATGGTGGGCAGCGGTTATGATACCTCCGACCCATGGCAGAACCTGCTGGTGCCCAAGACCGTCGAGGGGAAAAAGCCGGTCGGGTCTGGCTCCAAGATGACCTTCCGTAACTACCTGCAGGACATGGCCTTTGCCTGCGCATTAGATTTGCCGGAGGACGAGGCGACGGTTTTGGCGGAGGCCTTGCAGCAGCCTGTGTGGGAATTGTCGCTTGGACGCAAGAACTGCCCGCCTGCCGACGTTGTGGGGCGCGGGGTATTCGCGGACGAAGAGGCGGCCTTGAAGGCTGCGGAGGCGATTGCCGCCGCCAAGCAGCGCGTGCGGGTGTTTACCGTGCGTGAAGGTGCTTTGGACAGCGGTGAGGTATTGACGCTCAACGATGTTCCGGTGTGCTTCGGCCTGCGCAAGGTCTATCGCGATAGGCAGGTTACCATGGAAGTCGTGACGAATGGCGCAGACTGATATGCAAGCCCCGGCTCCGGCCGGGGAATTTTTCAGACCAGGAGGGGAAAGAAGCAGTCGCCGAGAGTTCCCTCCAGCCACAAGATCTCTACGGTCCATGGGCAAAAACAGCGCTAGAGGAATCCATGCCGCAAAATGACAACCAAGGGGAGCAAGAGAAGGCAAAACGTCTGTTTGTTCGCATCACGCGCGAAAGCCTGCCCCGCGTTACAGACAAATATCCCTTTGTCTACCTTGAACGGGGTCGTCTGGAAATCGATGACAGCAGCATCAAATGGATAGACGCCCAGGGTGCCTGCTTGAGAATTCCCGTAGCAACGGTGAACTGTCTACTTCTCGGCCCGGGGACGTCGGTCACCCATGAGGCTGTCAAAGTGGCGGCTGCCGCCAACTGCTGCATTTGCTGGGTGGGAGAGGACAGTATGCTTTTCTATGCCGCGGGGACCACGCCCACCTCGCACACCCGAAACATACAGCGTCAGGCAATGCTCGCCAGCGATCCACGGGCATCGTTGGCCGTGGCCAAAGCCATGTTCAAACGACGTTTCCCCGATGCTGATCTGGAGGGCAAGGAGTTACCGGAACTCATGGGTATGGAGGGCTTTCGCGTTCGCAATCTGTACGAGGCCAAGGCGCAGGAATACGGAGTGGGTTGGAAGGGGCGTTGTTTTGTTCCAGGCAAATTTGAAATGAGTGACTTGGTCAATCAGATACTTACCTCGGCCAATGCAGCCCTATATGGAATTCTCGGTTCAGTGATCCACAGCATGGGGTATTCTCCCCACCTAGGATTTGTGCATTCTGGCAGCCCACTACCACTCATCTACGATATGGCTGACCTATACAAGCGAGATTTATGCGTTGATCTTTCATTTTATATGTGCCGTAAGCTGGCTGGAAAATATAACAAATACAGTGTTGCAGAGGCTTTTCGAGAGCGTGTACAGAAAATGGATTTGCTTTCGCAAGCTATTTCTGATCTAGAAGAATTTCTTGGAGAAAAAAGTGCTCGTCGTTATTGCAAATGATCTTCCTCCGGCAGTGCGAGGAAGAATGAAGCTCTGGTTTGTGGAGCCGCGAGCGAATATCTTTGTATCCGGCATAAAGGATAACGTGGCGCGCACGGTTGTGAGCTATTTGTATGAGCACTGTCCGCCGGAAAGCGGCCTGCTGGTATTCCAGCGTCTGCCGGAAGCGCCTGGTTATCGGATTTATGGATTAGGCGATCACGATCGTGAAATAGTCGAGATGAGCGGCCTGCAACTCGTACTTGAACGTCCCAACCCAAAACGGTAACCGAGGGAAAGGGCTGTCAAAAAAAACGAATGATTTCACAGTGTCTTCCCCACGCCCGTGGGGGTGTTTCCGACACCAGGGCCTATGTCGGCCACGTGTGCCAGTCTTCCCCACGCCCGTGGGGGTGTTTCTCTCCGTCTGGTCCACCTTGGCCTTTTCCAGGAGTCTTCCCCACGCCCGTGGGGGTGTTTCCCGCTTGAGCTTGGCCGCTTGTTTTGGGATCGTGTCTTCCCCACGCCCGTGGGGGTGTTTCTAAAGGGGGATATACTTGGAGACCGCACATTCTGTCTTCCCCACGCCCGTGGGGGTGTTTCTTGACAATCGGGCCGGCCCGCACTATCTTTTAGGTCTTCCCCACGCCCGTGGGGGTGTTTCCCGGCTTGCCATTGATAGTCCTTTTCGTGATGTGTCTTCCCCACGCCCGTGGGGGTGTTTCCTAAGTGGTGGCTTGCCATTGCCTTTCCCTCCCGTCTTCCCCACGCCCGTGGGGGTGTTTCTGTAACGTAGGGCTTGCCATCCTCGTCGGCGTGGTCTTCCCCACGCCCGTGGGGGTGTTTCTACGTGGGCGCAGTTTGCCCTGACCGCCGCCGGGTCTTCCCCACGCCCGTGGGGGTGTTTCTATCGAAGAGTCGGGTGCTCTAGAACCAGAACTGTCTTCCCCACGCCCGTGGGGGTGTTTCCTTGTATTGTTGAATCATGCAGCCTGTGCTTTTGTCTTCCCCACGCCCGTGGGGGTGTTTCCAGAATTTCGGCCAGGGCGGCGTCCTGGTCGGGGTCTTCCCCACGCCCGTGGGGGTGTTTCTCCCGCCGCTCCGGCCCTGTCCCGACAACGGGGGTCTTCCCCACGCCCGTGGGGGTGTTTCCAAGGGGGTCTTCCTCGGGAGGCAGGACAAGTTGTCTTCCCCACGCCCGTGGGGGTGTTTCTCGAGCGAGTCAAGGGCCTGGAGCCATTCGACCGTCTTCCCCACGCCCGTGGGGGTGTTTCCCCAAACACCCAAGCCGGGCTTGCACAAGCGGCGTCTTCCCCACGCCCGTGGGGGTGTTTCTCAGTATCATAGTCAAGAGAGCCCGCCCAGTCCGTCTTCCCCACGCCCGTGGGGGTGTTTCCGCCGTGTTCCACTCCCTGACCGCTTTCGGGTCGTCTTCCCCACGCCCGTGGGGGTGTTTCCAATTTTTTGATGATTTTTGGGTTTTTCTTCTCGTCTTCCCCACGCCCGTGGGGGTGTTTCTTTTGCAGCGCACTCCCGCGCCGTGACCAGTCCGTCTTCCCCACGCCCGTGGGGGTGTTTCTCGTGTATTAAGTCGTCTAAGCCGTCCCCTCCCGTCTTCCCCACGCCCGTGGGGGTGTTTCTACGATCTGCTTCTGCTTGAAACACCTTGTCAGGTCTTCCCCACGCCCGTGGGGGTGTTTCTGTTGCGAACGGCTGCACAGGCCATGGCTATCCGTCTTCCCCACGCCCGTGGGGGTGTTTCTTAGCCGAGGGTGCCGTTATCACAAAGCCCACGGTCTTCCCCACGCCCGTGGGGGTGTTTCCCTTCTCCCTTGCCGAGGCGCAACGGATCATTGGTCTTCCCCACGCCCGTGGGGGTGTTTCCTCTACTTTACCGCTTTCGTTGAATTTCACTGGGTCTTCCCCACGCCCGTGGGGGTGTTTCTCGAGTGTGATCTGAAATGTCCGTCATGCGGACGTCTTCCCCACGCCCGTGGGGGGGCTACTGGTGTCAATATCGCTCCAGGACTGGATACGCCTTCCTCTCACACGTTGTGGGCTGCACTCATCCGACCTCGTACTAGGCAAGTCTATTTTTCAAAAAGTGGGGAGAGAATGGGGAGAAATCCCTCTCTCAACGCAAAAGGGGTTGGACCATAACAGTCCAACCCCTTGAAATTTCTGGTGCTCCCGATGCGATTCGAACGCATGGCCTATCGCTTAGGAGGCGATCGCTCTATCCATCTGAGCTACGGGAGCACGGCTGGTGCATGAAACGATGTTCATCCTCCAGTAAACTTTTCCCTCAAACCGCGGCAACGACAATGTGACAACCATCCGTCATCACAAGAAAAAATTTTCTAACTGCCGCCAGCTGTCCCCTTGCCGACCGAACCAGACAACAATTGACGTGCCGAAAACAAACTTTATTATTTGCGTCACTTCGTCTTGTCAAGGAAACGGCATGGCGACGCCGCGTCTCTCCCGGCCAGCCCCCGAACCCGGGCGGGCGACTGGCTGCGGAACGCCGGTTTACATCCGGCCTGTTCGGCGTATAACGCGCATGATCGCCCTGGACAATGTCCCGGCTTCGGCCGGGTCCATACACCCCAAGATGGCCCGACCGCACACGGGCCCAAGGAAGCAGGAGTAAGCTCACCATGGCGAAACGCATCTTCCTCTCCCTGACCGCAACCCTGGCCGTCATCGCCTGGACCAGCCTGGCCATGGCCCGTATCCCTCTGCCCGACATCACCGAGCTGGTCGAAAAAGATGGCCCCGCCGTCGTCAATATTTCCACCACCAAGACCATCAAAGCCCAAGAAGGCATGCGCGACTTCATGGAGCAATTCCGCCGGCACGGTGGCCCCAACGGCGGCCCCATGGACGATTTTTTTGATCAATTCCAACGCTTCTTCGGTCCGCAGGGACACGGAGGCTCGCCCAAAGCCCACAAGCAGCACTCCTTGGGCTCGGGCTTCGTCATCTCCGCCGACGGCTACATCGTCACCAACAATCATGTCGTTGAAGGCGCCGACGAAGTCAAAGTCCAGTTCCGCAACAACGAAAAGCCCTTGCCCGCCAAGATCATCGGCCGCGACAAGGAAACCGACCTCGCCCTGCTCAAGATCGACGGCAAGTCCAACCTGCCGTTCCTGGAATTCGGCGATTCCGGCAAAATGAAGGTCGGCGCCTGGGTGCTGGCCATCGGCAACCCCTTCGGCCTGGAAAATACCGTCACCCTGGGCATCGTCAGCGCCAAGGGCCGCGTCATCGGCGCCGGTCCCTTCGATAACTTCATCCAGACCGACGCCTCCATCAACCCCGGCAATTCCGGCGGGCCGCTCATCGACCTCGACGGCAAGGTCATCGGCATCAACACCGCCATCGTGGCCTCGGGCCAGGGCATCGGCTTCGCCATCCCCTCGAACATGGCCAGGGACGTCATCGCCCAGTTGCGCGAGGGCAAAACCGTCAAGCGCGGCTGGATCGGCGTCACCATCCAGGACATCGATGAAAACACGGCCAAGGCCCTGGGCATGGCGAACACCAAAGGCGCCCTCGTCACCTCGGTCCTTGACGGCGAACCGGCCTCCAAGGCCGGCATCAAGACCGGCGACGTCATCACCGCCGTGGGCGGCGAGCCCGTGGAGGACTCCAATCAACTGCTGCGTCGGGTGGCCGCCATCAAGCCCGGCGAATCGACCCAGCTCACCCTCGTGCGCAATGGCGCGCCCCTGACCGTTTCCATCACCCTCGGCCAGCGCGACGCCAAAAAACTGGCTCAGAACGCGCCGAGCGGCGACGAGGACGAGGGCAACGCCTCGCCCGCTCAGGCCGCTTCCATCATTGGTCTGTCCGTCCGGGCCGTCTCCGCCCAGGAAGCCAAGGCCCTGGGCCTGGATCGGCCCCAGGGACTTCTCGTGACGGACGTGGAGGACGGATCCGAGGCCGAACAAGCCGACGTACGCCCGGGTGACCTCATCCTGGAAGTCAACCAGCGTCCGGTCAACTCGCCGGATGAATTCAAAAAGATCGTGGGTGACGACGGGAAGAAAAAGGGTGTGGTCATGCTTCAGATCAAGCGGCAGCGCCAAAGTATCTTCCGGACCGTCCCCTTGTCCGCTTCGAAATAATCCCGAATCGGGGGATGGATGGGCCGCCGTCCATCCCCCGGTTCACAGGGCATCTCCCATGGCAGCACCCAACTGCGCCGAGGAAACCGCCATTCCCATCCCCTGCAAGATCAATCTGTTCTTGCAGGTCGGACCGCGACGCGCCGACGGGTATCACGACATCGAAACCTTTTTCCTGCCCGTGCCCGAACCCGCCGACGCCTTCTACATCCGGCGCTTCGACGAACCGGGCGACATCGACTTCACCTGCTCCGACCCGGAACTCGAAACCGACGACAATCTGGTCGTGCGGGCCTATCGGGCTTTCGCCTCGCGCACGGGGTTCGCGCCGCGCCTGGAAGTCGGCCTCAAAAAACGCATTCCCTACGGCGCCGGCCTGGGCGGCGGCAGCTCGGACGCCGCCGCCATGCTGCGCTATCTAAACGACCGGGCCGGCCCTCTCGCCCTGGAGGCGCCGCAACTCGCCGAGGTAGCCCTCGGCCTCGGCGCCGATGTCCCGTTTTTCCTGCTGGGACGCCCGGCCCTGGCCTCAGGCCGGGGCGAACGCCTCGTCCCGGAGGGCCCGGGACTGGCCGGCTTCTATCTGGTGCTGGTCTGCCCGGGCATCCGTATTGCCACGGCCTGGGCCTATGCAGCCCTGGACGCCTCCCGGTCCTTCCCGGGCAGGAGCGGGGCAAACCTCTTGACAAGTGTTTTTGCGGGAAATAAAAGGGCGTTTTGCGTGACCGGAAGGCCTATGCAAAATGACTTCGAATCGGTCGTTTTCGCGGCTCACCCGGAAATCGGGCGGGTGAAGGAACGGCTGCTGGCCCTCGGGGCGGCGGGCGCCCTTCTTTCCGGAAGCGGATCCGCAGTGTATGGTCTTTTCCGGGAACGCCACGCGGCTGTTCTGGCCCTGGCGGAATGTTCCGGGAATGGTCCGCGTGCCTTCGTCGCGTCGCTTTAGGGATCGGCGCGCCGGGGCTGATCAAGGCGTATTTTGTCCGCCGACAGGCGGACCGGCATGCTGGGGCGTCGCCAAGTTGGTAAGGCACGGGGTTTTGGTCCCCGCATTCGTAGGTTCGAGTCCTGCCGCCCCAGCCAATTGTATCAGAAAATCCGGCCCGGGACCGTACACGGTCCAGTGCCGGAATCAATCGGCGGACAGTGTCCCCCAGAGGCTCGGCATGGCGCAAGGCGATCTGAAAATCCTCACCGGTACGTCCAATCCCGCTTTGGCGACAGCCATCTGCGACCATCTCGGTTGCACCTTGCTGCCGGCCAAGCTCGGCACCTTCAGCGATGGCGAGATCCGCGTGGAGATCGGAGCCAACGTCCGGGGCTGCGACATCTTCGTGGTCCAGTCCACCTGCTCCCCGGTCAACTTCAACCTGATGGAACTGTGCCTGATTCTCGACGCCTTAAAGCGCGCCAGCGCCCAGCGCGTCACGGCCGTGGTGCCCTACTTCGGCTATGCCCGCCAGGACCGCAAGGTGGTTCCCCGCGCACCGATCAGCGCCAAGCTCATTTCCGATTTCCTGACCGTGGCCGGCATGAATCGCCTGCTGACCATCGACCTGCACGCCGGCCAGATTCAGGGTTTTTTCAACCTGCCGGTGGACAATCTGTTCTCTTCCCCTATCATGGCGGAATATTTCAAGGAATTTGCAGGAAACGACCTCTGTATCGTCTCGCCGGACGCCGGCGGCGTGGAACGGGCCCGGTCCTTCGCCAAGCGGCTGGGGGGAAGCCTCGCCATCATCGACAAACGTCGTGACGCCCCCAATCAGGCCCAGGCCATGCATGTCATCGGTGACGTCTCCGGCAAACGGTGCGTGGTCATCGACGACATGATCGACACCGCCGGCACCATGTGTCAGGCCGGCGTCGTCCTGCTGGAACAAGGCGCCAGCGAGGTCATGGCCGCCGCCACCCACCCGGTGCTGTCCGGCCCGGCCATTGAACGCCTGGAGGGATCGCCCTTCACCCAGGTCGTCACGACCAACACCATCCCCCTGCGGGACAACGCCAAGGCCTGCTCCAAGATCAAGACGCTCTCCATCGCGGGGTTGCTGGCCAAGGCCATCCATAATATCCACACCGAGTCCTCCGTCAGTGTGCTGTTCACCTAGCGGTGACCACGCCAACTTAAGGAAATCATGTTTCGCCCCAGGGCGCAAAGGAGATACCCGTTATGAAAGAGACCCTGTCCCTCGCCGTTAAGACCCGCGCGGGCCGCGGCAAGGGGGCCAACCGAAAGCTGCGCGCCACCGACATGGTCCCCGGCGTCTACTATGACGCCACCGGCGTCAACATTCCGGTCATGGTCGAGCACATGCCCTTGCGCAAGCTCTTTTCCAAGACCGCGTCTTCCCACGTCTTCGAACTGCAGATCGAATCCGAGACCGGCCAGGAAACCAAGCCGTCCCTGATCTGGCAGCTCCAGTACCATCCCACCAAGTCCTTGATTACCCATGTGGATTTTTACGGGGTGGACCTCACCAAGGAAATCAGCGTGCATATTCCCGTCGTGGTGGAAGGGAAGGCCGCCGGCGAAGTCCTGGGCGGCGTCCTGGAAGTCTACCGCGACACCCTGGAGGTCACCTGTCTGCCGCTGGCCATCCCGGATAAGGTCGTCATCGACGTCACGGCCCTAGAGATCAACCAGCACGTAAAGGTGGCCGACATTACCCTGCCCTCGGGCGTCAAGGCCGTCTACGAGGAAAACTTCGCCGTGGTCGGCGTCGTTGTGCCGACAGAGGAACCGGAGGAAGAAGCCCCGGCCGAGGAAGCCGCTACGGAAGCTCCCGCCGCGGAAGATTCCGCCTCCACCGAGTAGAACGTCCCGCCGTTCGCAGTACCCGGACGGGGCGTGTCCGCACCGCCCCGTCCGTTTTTGTGCTGCCGCTCAACTCCTGACGATACCCATTATGGCCACTCAAGCCTTGATCGTAGGCCTCGGCAATCCCGGGCCGCGCTACGCCGCCACCCGACACAATTTCGGTTTCATGGCCCTGGATGCGCTTATTGCCCGGGCCGAGGAGCTCGGCGGAGCGCCACGGCCGACGTTGTCCTCCCGCAAGGATCTTGTGGCGGTGACCCTTGCCCTGCCGGTGCTGCCCGGAGGCGGCTTCGCCCAATTCGTCTGCGTCAAGCCGCTGACCTTCATGAACCTTTCCGGCCGGGCCGTCCGGGCCGCGTGCGATTTTTACAAACTCGATCCGACGACGCTGCTCGTCATGCACGACGAACTGGACCTGCCGCTGGGGCGCATGCGCATCAAACGCGGCGGTGGCAACGCCGGACACAATGGCCTCAAGTCCCTGACCCAGGAGTTGGGAACGCCGGATTTTTTCCGGTTGCGCCTGGGAATCGGCCGCCCCCAGCCGGACTATGACGTCGCCGGTTACGTCCTGGAAACCTTTCGCTCCGAGGAAATCCCTACGGTGAACCGCGTGCTGCCGGCCGCCGTCGACGCGGTCCTGTCCTTGTTCGAGGACGGCCTGGAAGCGACCCGACAACGCTTGGGTGGCTTCAACGGCGCGGCCTAGGGGATTTTCCGCCACCGGAAGACGTGGACACCGCTGGGCAAATGGGCTACTTTGGCTCCTAGATGGAAGACGTGCCGGTTTGGACGTCTTGCGTCGCAAGGAGTCCATCGGTGTTTTCCGTGGAACAACTCGTCGTCTATCCGGCCCAGGGCGTGGGCAAGGTCGAACGCATCGAAACCCAGGTCATCGGCGGGGCTTCGGCGAATTTTTATATTGTCCGGATATTAAGCAACAACGTCACCCTGATGGTGCCGGTCAATAACGCCACCAACGTGGGGCTGCGCGCCCTGTGCTCGGCCGAGGAAGGACAGGCCATCCTCGAATCCCTGAAGGACCGCTCGAATTTTACCGGCTATACCGGCCAGAACTGGAACCGCCGCTACCGGGAATATTCCGAAAAGCTCAAAAGCGGCGACTTGGCCGATGTGGCCTACGTGCTCAAGGAATTGTTGCTGATCGGCCAGAACAAGGAATTGTCCTTCGGCGAACGCCGCCTCCTCGAACAGGCCACCAACCTGCTCACCCTGGAACTGGCCTTGTCCCTCTCCCAGGACCAGCAGGCCGTCAAAGACAGGGTCAACGAGATCTTCGCCGACGTGCTGCAACCCAAAACCGAGGAATGATTCTGTCGCATTTTCGGCCATGGTCGAAACGGGCCGGCTCCGGCCTTGACAGTGCCCGTAAAAAGTATATGGATTGTTCCAGGCCCTAGCCGATCTGTCCTCCACTACTCAGGTTCCCGTAAACAAGCGAGTTTTTGCGCCGCTTCCATATGGACGGCTTTGTCAAGCTCACAGTGTATCGGGTATTTCTTCCACTTTAATACGCGCACTAAAGCGCTGGGCTATTTTTGTGAGCAACGCACCTAAACGCCGCGGGCGTCCTCCCCAGTCTCCTTCCGGACCAGTGCTTTCCGATCCCATCGAAAGCGATGATATCCTCCAACCTTTGACCCCGAGTACGAAGTCCAGCCTCATGGAGACGTCGATGAACCTCTCCGAGCTCAAGCTGAAAAGCATGCCCGAACTCATGGATCTGGCCGTTCAGTACAACGTCGAAAACCCCAATGGCATGCGCAAGCAGGAGTTGATCTTCGCCCTGCTGCAAAGTTGCGCCTCCCAAAACGGGTCCATCTTCGGCGAGGGCGTCCTGGAGATCCTGCCGGACGGCTTCGGCTTTCTGCGCTCCCCCATGTACAGCTACATGCCGGGCCCGGATGACATTTATGTTTCGCCCTCCCAGATTCGCCGTTTCGGCCTGCGCAAGGGCGATGTGGTCTCGGGCCAGATCCGGCCGCCCAAGGAAGGCGAGCGCTATTTCGCCCTGCTTCGCGTCGGGGAAATCGGCTTCGCCCCGCCTGAAGCCTCCCGGAACCTCGTCCTTTTTGACAACCTGACCCCGCTCTACCCGGACAAGCGGTTCGTCATGGAAAACGGGGCCGAAAACTATTCTTCCCGGGTCATCGACCTGCTCACCCCCATCGGCCATGGCCAGCGCGGCATCATCGTGGCGCCGCCCCGCACCGGCAAGACCATGCTCCTCCAGACCATCGCCAACTCCATCAACGCCAACCGTCCCGACGTCTTCCTGATCGTGCTTTTGATCGACGAGCGCCCCGAGGAAGTCACGGACATGGAGCGCACCGTCAAGGCCGAGGTCGTGTCCTCCACCTTCGACGAGCCGCCCCAGCGCCATGTCCAGGTGGCCGAGATGGTTATCGAAAAGGCCAAGCGCCTGGTGGAACGCAAAATCGACGTCGTGATTCTGCTCGACAGCATTACCCGCCTCGGCCGGGCCTACAACGCCGTCACGCCGTCCTCGGGGCGCGTCCTTTCCGGCGGCCTCGACGCCAATGCCCTGCAACGCCCCAAACGCTTCTTCGGCGCGGCCCGGAACATCGAGGGCGGAGGATCGCTGACCATCATCGCCACGGCCCTGATCGACACCGGCTCCCGCATGGACGAGGTCATTTTCGAAGAGTTCAAGGGCACCGGCAACATGGAAATCTACCTGGACCGCCATCTGGCCGAAAAACGCGTCTTTCCGGCCATCGACATCAACCGGTCCGGCACCCGGAAGGAAGAGCTGCTGCTCGAATCCGACGTCCTCAACCGCGTCTGGATCCTACGGAAATTGCTTGCGCCCATGAGCCCCATCGACTCCATGGAATTCCTTCTGGACAAGATGCGCGGCACCAAGGGCAACCGGGAATTCCTTGACCTCATGAACCGATAGGACGGACAGGTCTCCGGTCTTTCCATCCTGCCCGAAAGGGAGTAGACGGTTGTCATGTCCGCAATGCGCTTCCGCATGCGCCCGGGCACGTCCCGACGCTTGGCGGCGGCTGTGGCCGCCGCGTGGTTTTTTGTTGCCCTCGTTGTGACCCCCTCCGCCCAGGCCGGCTTTTTCTCCTTCGACCTCAAGGACGAAAAGGAACTGGGCGAAAAATTCAACGCCATCATCCGGGCCCGGATGCCGCTCATCCAGGACACCGAGATCGATACCTACGTCGTCGGCCTGGTCCAACGCCTGGTCAAGGTCATGCCGCCCCAGCCGTTCCCCTTCACGGTGAGCGTCATCGCCAACAGCGCCGTCAACGCCTTCGCCGGCCCGGCCGGGTACGTCTTCATTTTTACAGGCCTTCTCATCAATATGGACCATGAGTCCGAAGTGGCCGCCGTTTTGGCCCACGAACTGGGTCACGTCTCCCAGCGCCATATCGCCAAGCGCATGGGCCAAATGCAGGCCCTTTCCATCGGCCAGCTAGTGGGCATGCTGGCCGGTGTCGTCATCGGCAGCACCACCCAGAACTACGATCTCGGCGGCGCCCTGGCCGTCGGTTCCCAGGCCGCCGCCGCCCAGGCCTACCTCAAGTATTCCCGCGAGGACGAGAGTGAAGCCGACAATGTCGGCATGAACTACCTCGTCGCCGCCGGCTTCCGTCCCCAGGGTCTGGTGGAAGCCTTCGAAACCCTGCAGCGCCTGAAATGGCTGCAAGGCGGGGGCACCATCCCCACCTACCTCTCCACCCACCCCGGGCTGGTCGAACGCATGTCCTACCTGAAGGACCGTATCAAGCTGCTGCCGCCGGATATCCTCAAGCGCAAGGAGCACGACGACGCCTTCAAACGCGTTCAAATCCTGGTGCGCGCCCGCTATACCGATGCCAAAAACGCCGTAGCCTATTTCCGCAAGCTCGGCGACAAGATGACCTGCCTGGATAAAATCGGCTTGGCCATCGCCCTGTCCCGGGCCCTGGAGGACATCCGGCAAGCCGAGTCCGCCTTCGAGGATGCCCTGGCCTGCGCCCCGTCCGATCCGCTGGTCCTGCGCGAGGCGGGCCGCTACTTTCTCAAAATCCGTAATTTTGCCCGGGCCAAGACGTTGCTTGAAGCGGCCGTGCGCCTCAGCCCCAATGACATCGACGCCCTCTTTGAATACGGCCGGCTCCTGGCCCAGGAGGGCAATTACCGGGCCGCCCTGCCCTATCTGCGGCAAGTCTGCATGCGCGCACCGGAAATCGGAGAAATTCACGCCGTTTATGGCCAAGCTCTCGGCCAGGCCGGCGACCTCTTCCACGCCTACTTGAATCTCGCCTATGCCTCCATCTACGACAACAACGAGCATCAGGCCCAGTTTCAGATGGAGAAGGCCAGGAGCGCAGCCAAGACCGATGACGACCGACGCGAACTGACCCGGCTGGACGAAACCATGAAAAAGCGCGCCTCCCTCCTCAAGAAAAGCGCCTTCAACTAGCCCGACAACACCTTCCCCCGTATCGAGAAAGGACCGGGAGGGAGGCATCCCTCCCGGCAGGTCCAGGCAGGGCCCCGGCCAAGTTCCTGGCTACGGCCAGCAGGTCGGCTTGCCGATCTTTCGCGTCTTCCCGGCCAGCAGATCCAGGGTCATGGCGCGGATGGCGGTCTTGCCTTCAGGGCAGAGGGACTTTTGCTCCGTAGCCAAAACGACCGCCTGATACCGCAGCGTATGGCCGGACACGCCGGCGCCGGGGACGACGGTGGCCTCAAGGAGCTGCTGTTGCCGGGACAGATTGGCGGCCATGAGTCCATGGACGGCTGCGGCCGGTCCGTTGCGGACAAAAAGGACATCCCCGGACAGACCGGCAAAGGCATAGTCGCCGCCGTTGGGAATCTTGAAAAGCGGCGTCCCCTCCAGGTGCTCGCACACCGCCGCCGGGGCATCGCCCGGCTGGCGGGCCAGTATGCGCAGGGAATGGCCGTCGGCATCATCCGAAAGTCGCTCGAGCACGGCGTAGCGTGCGTAAAGGTAGCAGGTTTTGTTGTGGTAGGCGTGGATCTGCACCGGATCCGTGCCCGGCAGACCGTAACTCGCCTGGGCGGTCACGGTGGTGGAGCCGTATTCTGCCGTCAGGGGACGGAGGTGCGACACGGCCAGCACGCGAATGGTCTTGCCGTTTCGGACAAAGGTATCGCGAACCACGCCGCGCGCCTGGATTTGGAGGCCGATCAGGTCGCTCATGATGGCGCCCGGATCGAACGGCACGTAGACCACACCCGGTTCCTCGGCGCACAACAGCTCGATGCCGCCTTGCGGGCTCTGCTGCAACACGCCGTAGACCGTTATCTCCCCGGTATCGGCCCGGGCCGGAGCCGGGAGCAGCAGGCACCAGACGAGGCAGGCCAGCGGTAAAAACGCGGCACGGATGCGGTTCATGGAGCCTCCTTGGCGGAACGTTTTCTGGTAGCAGACCCTTCGCCGTTTGCAAATGCGGCTCCCGCCCCCCGTATTGAAATAATATGGCGTACGCGTATGAAGAGCCACATGGAGGGTCGGCATGGACGCACAACACGGCGGGTGGCTAAGGAACGGTAAGAATCTCGCTCTGGTGGTGCTTGGCCTCATCGCCGTGGTCGAAGGCATCCTGCTTGCCCGGCGTCCGGCCCCCATGACTCCCGGACAAGATGGCGCGCCGGCGGTCGCCAGCCCGGCCGCCGGCGCCACCACCGTCCGCGTGGCCGGGCTGGCCATGGACCCGGGGAAAGGCCGTTATCTGCTGCTCGCCTTCGACCGCCCCGTGACCACCGCCAAGGAGGGACAGTCGCCCATTGCCGCTCCGGCCGCCATCGCTCCGGCCGTGACGGGAAAATGGACCTGGGTCTCCCCGTATATGCTGCGTTTCGAGGCCAAGGACGGGTTCACCCAGGCCGTCGAATACAGCCTGACCCTGCAGCCCGACGCCTTTCTGGCCCCCCCCCAGTCCCTGGGAGGCCAAACGACCTTTCACGCCTCCTACGGCACCTTTGAAGTCACCCGGCTGACCGCCCATCTGGAACCGGCCGCCGAAGGCGGCGCCATGGTGGCGGCCCGGGGCGAAGTGGTCTTCAATCGGCCGGTGGACCCCAAGGATCTGGCCGACCACATCCAGCTCATCGATCCCCGCCAGCCCGGCGGCAAGCCGATTTCCGTCTCGCTGACCACCGGCTACGTCTCCAAAAAAATCGGCTTTGTGTCCGATGCCGTGGAAAAAACCGCCCAGCAGCGCGAGGTCAAAATCGTGGTCACGCCGGGGATGAAACCGGCCAAAGGCGATATCGCCATGGCCCGTGAGGCCGTGGCCGTCATCCCGGTGGTGCTCGATCCGCACCTGCGGGTACGCGAGGTCAAGACCGCCGCCGTCGAGGGCGCGGCCACCATCCGCATCGCCCTGTCCACGCCGGTGGAAGCCGGAGAGGAAACCGCCTCCCGGGTGCATATCGTCCCGGACGTGGAGGCCTCGCTCGCCGCCGACGGCGGGGAGCTGGTGCTCAGCGGCCCGTTCGAACCCGGACGGGACTATGCCGTCACCCTGGACAAGGGGCTCACGGCGGCCGACGGCGCGGTGCTCGACGCCCCGCTCACCCGGACCGTGCGCATCCCCGATCTGGAGCCGCTGGTCGATTTCCAGGATCAGGGCATCTTTTTGTCGCGGAACGGCTACAAGAATCTGGCCGTCAAAAGCGTCAATACCAATGCCGCCCACCTGATGATCGACCGCATCTATTGCAACAACCTGTTCCCGCTTTTTTCCATGGATTATTCCGCCTTCGACGATGCCTTCGGCGGCGGCGACATCAATGCCAACCTGGGCGACCGCATCTTCAACGACCGCATTCCGCTTCCCTACAAAAACAACACCGTCGTCACCACGCCGGTCAATCTGGAAAAATACATCCAGGACCACGCGCCAGGCCTTTACCGGATAGCCCTGACCGTGCCCGGAAAATTCGAAGGCTTCCAGCGCTACGTCCTGATTACCGACATCGGCATCGTGGCCAAGCACGGCCTGGACGATTTCCTCGTCTGGACGGCCTCCTACTCCACCCTGGCTCCCATCGCCGGCGCCAAGGTGCGGGTCCTGTCCTACCAGAACCAGGAACTGGCCTCGGGGACAACCGACGAGAAGGGACTTTTCCGGGCCAAGATCAGTCCCCAGCTCATGGCCGACAAACGCCCCTACCTTATCATGGTGGAAAAGGGCGCGGACACGAGTTTTCTGCTCTACGACCGCTTCCGGGTGGATACCACGGGACTGGACGTCAGCGGCACGGTCCTGCCCGCCTCGGGCTACACGGCCTTCATCTACGGCGAGCGGGACATCTACCGACCGGGTGAAACCCTGGAAGGGGCGGCCGTGGTGCGCGACGCGAAGCTGGCCGTGCCCCCGTCCATGCCGGTGACCATCCGCCTGTCCGATCCCCAAGGCCGCAAGATCGGTGAAAAAACCGCCGTCACTGGAGCCGAGGGCATCGTCAGCCTGCAACAGGCCCTACCGGCTCAATCCCTGACCGGGGCCTACACCCTGGAACTCTCGGCCGGCGAGACGGTCATCGGTCAGTACCGCTTCCAGGTGGAGGAATTCGTCCCCGACCGCATCAGTGTCACCGTCAACGCCCCGGAGACCGCAGCCGCACCGGGCCAAGCCCTGCCCTTCGCCGTGACCGGCCGCTACCTGTTCGGCGCGCCGGCCGGGGCCCTGCCCGTGGAGGCCAGGGTCCGGCTGGTCAAGGCGCCCTTCGCTCCCAAGGGCTACGAAGCCTATACCTTCGGCGATCCCGAACGCAGTTTCGAGGACCAGGGAATCCTGGAGGAGACCGGGACCCTTGACGGCGAGGGCAAGGCCGGCTTCGAAGCCACCCTGCCCGACGATCTGTCGCCACCGGCTGCCTTGGAGGCCATTTTCACGGCCCGGGTCCGCGAAGGCGGCGGCCGGGGGGTCACCGGTCTGGTCCGGATGCCGGTGCACGTCTACCCGGCCTACCCGGGCTTGAAACGCCTCAAGAGCGAGGCCGCCGCTCCGGGCAAACCCATGGCCTTCGACTACGTCCTGGTCACGCCGGACGGCAAACCGGCCACGGCGGCGGCGCTTTCGGCCACCCTGTACCGCGACACCTGGCAGACGGTGCTGCGCAAGGGCCCGGACGGCTCCTTCAAATACGAATCCACCCGCGACGCCAAGACACTGGAAACGAAAACCATTGCCGCTTCCCAGGGGAAGGGCTCGTTTGCCTTCACCCCGCCCTCGTTCGGCAGTTACCGGGTGGTGCTCAAGGATCCGGCCAGCGGCGCCTCGTGCCAGGTGGAATTCTACGCCGGCGGCTCCGGTTATGCTCCCTGGGCCGTGGAGAACCCGGCCAGACTGGAGATCAAGGCCGACAAGAAGGATTACGCCTCGGGCGAAACAGCCAAATTTCAGGTCCGGGCCCCGTTTGCCGGCAAACTGCTGGTGACCGTGGAAGGAAGCTCCATCCACGACGTCCTGGTCATGGACCTGCCGGGCAACACCGGCGACATCGCACTGCCGATCAAGCCCCAGTACATGCCTGGGGTCTACGTGACGGCCACCCTGGTCCGAAAGGCCTCCGCCGTGGAGCCGGGGAGCCCGTCGCGAGCCTTCGGCGCGGTGCCGCTGTTCGTGGACCGGACCTCGGGCAAGCTGCCGCTCACCGTGACCGCCCCCGAAGCCATGCGCCCTGGCGGCAAGCTCACCGCCGAAGTGACCGCCCCCCCGGGGAGCCTCGTCACCCTGGCCGCCGTGGACGAGGGAATCCTCCAACTCGTGGCCCAAAAGACGCCCGATCCGTTCGCCTTTTTCTATGCCAAGCGGCAACTCCAGGTGGAGACCCACGACACCTTCGCCATGCTTCTGCCGGAAGTGCCGCCGCTGATGGGCAAGGCGCTGGCCGGCGGCGGCGACGGCCAGGAGGATCTGTCCGCCTATGTCCGCACCCAGAGTCCGGCGGCCAAGACGGTGGCCTTCTGGTCCGGCCCGGTGAGCGTGGGCCCTTCCGGCAAGGTACAGATCTCCTTCGATATCCCAGAATTCCAGGGCCAGATCCGCCTCATGGCCGCCGGCATCGCCGGGCGCAAGTTCGCCGCCGCCGAGACCAAGACCGTGGTCAAAAGTCCGCTGGTGCTGCTGGCGTCCTTCCCGCGCTTTCTGGCCTTTGACGATGTGGCCAAGACCTCGGTGAGCGTCAGAAACGACACAGGCAAGGACGGTACTTTTACCGTACGGCTGACCGCCTCCGGTCCGGCCGTGGTGGAAAAGCCGCAACAGACCCTGTCCATCCCCAAGGGCGGCACGGCCACGGCCGTCTTTCCGATCACGGCCGGCAAGGCCGAGGGGATGCTCGATGGCGCCATAGCGGTTTCCGGCGGCGGGGAGTCGTCGCAGGATACCTTCGAAATCCCAGTGCGTTCGCCGCTGCCGCCCCGCACCTCCAGCCAATCCGGAACCATGGAGACGCTCTCGGCCACCCTGCCGGAACTGGCTTCGACCGAATTCCTGCCCGGCACGGCCCGCCGGGACGTCACCGTGGGCCGTTTCCCGTTGATCCGCTTCACCGGCAATCTCAAAGCGCTCCTGGCCTACCCCTACGGCTGTATCGAACAGACCGCCTCCCGGGCCTTTCCCCTGCTTTACTTCGGCGATCTGGCCAAGGCTCTCGATCCGGACGTCTTCGAAACGGTCGGACCGGCGGCCATGGTCCAGGCGGCCATTCGCCGCATGACCGGCATGCAGCTCTATAACGGCGGGTTTTCCATGTGGCCCGGCGGCGACGATCCCCAACCCTGGATGAGCCTTTACGCCACCCACTTTCTGGTGGAGGCCAGACAGGCCGGCTACTCCGTGGACAAGGAAGTGCTGCACCAGGCCCTGGCCTACGCCGGCGAGATCGGCCGCAGCGCCGACATGGAAAAAAACGATGGCCTCAAGCTTGCCGCCTATGCGCTCTACGTCCAGGCCAAGGCCGGACGGGCGGACATCGGCGCCATGGACAACCTGCGCGACACCAGGGTCAAAAGCCTGCCGCCGGACGCCCGGGGGCTGCTCGGTGCGGCCTATGCCGCCGTGGGCAACACCCGCTCGGCCGAGGCGCTGGCCTCGGGGCCGGCCCCCAACGGCGAACCGCGCAAGGAAACCGGCGACAACCTCGATTCGAGCCTGCGCGACAAGGCCCTCTACCTGTCGGCCCTGCTGGATGCCGCGCCGAGCGACCCGCGTCTCGGCAGCCTGGCCAGCGAAGTAGGGCGCCTGCTCGAAGGCGAGGCCTACCCTTCGACCCAGGAAAATGCCGTCGCCCTGCTGGCCCTGGGCAAATTCTACGCCAGGCAGGCGGCCAAGCCGGCCTTCTCGGGCCAGCTCCATGCCGGCAGCGGCCTTCTTGCGGACTTTTCCAGCGACAAGGTCCTTTCACTGCGCGGCATCAGCCAACCGGGCGATCTGCGCCTCACTATCGGCGAGGGCTTCGAGCCCGGCGCCTGCTACTATTCGGTGCGTACGCGGGGAATTCCCTCCGCGGCGGCCTATGCGCCCCAAGCGGCCGGCATCGAGGTCTCGCGTCACTATCTCACCCGGGACGGCCAACCCGTGACCGACAGCATTCCCCAGGGGGCGCTGGTGGTGGTCAAATTCGCCGTACGGGCCACGGCCGGCCCCGTGGCCAACGTGGTCCTGGAAAACCTGCTGCCGGCCGGCCTGGAAGTGGAAAATCCCCGACTCTCCACCACGGAGCGGCTGCCCTGGATGGAAGCCGACGACAAGGCATCCGCCGCCGCCCTGGACCTGCGCGACGACCGGGTGCTCCTGTTCGCCGACCTGCCGGACAATCGCTGGCACGCCTATTACGCACTGCTTCGCGCCGTGACCCCGGGCGTTTTTACGCTGCCGCCGGCCCAGGCCGAGGCCATGTACGCCCCGGAACTGCGGGGAAGCGGTCCCCTCGGGCGGTTTACCGTGACCGTTCCCGAAAAATAACGGCGGCATCCTATGGAAAAGTTCACGCGACTGGTCAGTTCCTGCATCCGCAACGGCATTTCCGATCTGCACATCCGGGCAGGTCAGCCGGTTGTGGCCCGCAAAAACGGACAACTCCATTTCCAGCGGGAAATCATCTTTGAAACGGCCGAAGTGGAGGACCTCATCCATCGGTACGCCACCGACCGGCAACAACGCATCCTGGCCGAACGCTGGTCCGTGGATTTTTCGGCCCACCTGCCCGAGGCCCAGATGCGCCTCAACGCCTTCTATGCCGCCGACGGCCTGGGGCTGGCCGTCCGGTTCCTGCCGGCGGTCGTCCCGGACTTCGAGACACTCAACCTCCATCCCTCCCTGCGGGAGCTGTGCGCCCTGCGCCACGGCCTGATCCTGATATGCGGGCCGACCGGCCACGGCAAAACCACCAGCATCGCGGCCATGCTCCGGGAAATCAACGAGACCCGGGCCTGCCATGTCATCACCCTGGAAGACCCCATCGAGTATCGGTTCGCCTCAGCCCGGGCCCTGATTGATCAGCGGGAGCTCGGCGTCCACTTCCCCACTTTCGAGCAAGGGTTGCAGGACATCCTGCGCGAGGACGCCGACGTCATCATGGTGGGCGAGCTGCGCGAACCGGAAACCATGCGGCTGATCCTCAACGCCGCCGAAGCCGGTCATCTGGTCATTGCCACCCTGCATTCGGCCACGGCCGAAGAGGCGCTTTTGCGGCTGTGCAACGCCTTTGCCGAGGACGCCCAGGATTTCGCCCGCACCCAACTCGCTTCATGCCTGGCCGCCATCGTGGTGCAGCACTTGGAAATCCTCGGGCGGACCGGATTTCGCGTCCCGGTGCTCTCCATCGCCCGGGGGGCATCCTCGCTACGCAACTGCATCCGGGAAAACCACTTCAACCAGATCGAAAACATCCTCCAGGCCGGGCGGAACGAGGGCATGTTCACCTTCGAACGCTACCGGGAAGAATTCCTGGAGACCAAAGCTTCCCTCACGCCGCCATCCCTGGCCTTTCGGGCCGGCGCTCCCGTAGCGCCGCCGGTTCGACCAGCCACGCCGCCCGCCAGCGCGGTCAAGCCTCGCAGCGAGCCGACACCGCAACCGACCAGCTGGCCGACTGCGGAAACGGAGAGCCAGGGGCCGTACCGGATTGATGAGGAGATTCCCTTGGAGGAACTGGTCAGGCAGATGGAAAAATCGACCAATACCTAATGGGGGGAAGAGAACGGGACGAATACCTCAAGGTGCATTGGCGGCCGAGGGCATTCCGCTCGAACGAAAAGATGCCTCCGGCGGCCGGGGGCATTCCGCTCGAACGAAAAGATGCCTCCGGCGGCCGGGGGCATTCCGCTCGGACGAAAAGACGCCTCCGGCGGCCGGGGGCATGATGCCCCCGGACCCCTCGCACGAAAAAATCATTCGCTGATGACTTCAGCCTTCTCGATCACCACCGGCACCACCGGCACGTTCTCGTAAAAGCCCTTGGTCATGGTCGGCACGGCCTTGATGGCGTCCACGACATCCTGACCCTTCACCACCTTCCCGAACACGGCATAGCCCCAACCCTGCGGGTTCTTGCCGGTGTGATCCAGGAAGCCGTTGTCGGCCACGTTGATAAAAAACTGGGCCGTGGCCGAATGGGGTTCGCCGGTGCGGGCCATGGCAATGGTATAGGTCGTGTTGTGCAGGCCGTTGTCCGCCTCGTTGGTGATGGGCGCGTTGGTGGACTTTTCCTTCAAGGATTTGTCCATGCCGCCGCCCTGGATCATGAACCCTTTGATGACCCGGTGAAAAATCGTGCCGTCATAATGGCCGGCTTTGACATAGGCCAAAAAATTCTCGACCGTGACCGGAGCCTTTTCCTTGTCCAGCTCAAGGACGATTTCGCCCTTGCTGGTGGTCAGCTTTACCATGGGATTTCCTCCCCCCGCCCAGGCGACGCCTACGCCACCCAGGGTTGCGGCCAGAACACAGCACAGCGCCCAAAACGCCCGCAGCCAATACCTCCGGCCCGTTGTCGCCATACAAGCAACCTCCAAAAAACGTTGCCTTGCCGTAGTGGAAATTTCCCCGACCGTCGAGGAGAAAACCATGCCTTCCAAAGCCGAAAAATCCGTCGCAGCCGGCGCAACAAAAAAAGGGAGCAGCCCTTTCCGTCGGAGGCTTGCCACCGTCCCATCCCGGCCCCCGTCACAGCGCGCCAACGGGCAAAAAAGGCCGGAGCGGCATGGCCGCCCCGGCCCAAAACAGCATGAGGAAAAAGCCTAATGGCGGCGTTCCACCCGGAATTCCTCCTTGAGCAGCGTATCCGCCAGCGGCACGTCGTTGACGTCCATGCGGCAGAAGACCTTTTCCGGATCGGCGCAGACCAGGGCCTTGGACAGCACTTCATCCATGGTCTCGACCGTCAGGATCTCCATGTCCTTGAGGATGGTCTCCGGGACCTCCTTCAAGTCCTTCTCGTTCTCAGCCGGGATGATGACCGTACGGAGCAGCCCGCGATGCGCGGCCAAAAGCTTCTCGCGCAGACCGCCAATGGGCAGCACCCGACCGCGCAAGGTAATCTCGCCGGTCATGGCCAAGTCGTTGCGCACCGGGATGTTGAGCAGGGCCGAAATGATGGTGGTGGCCAAGGTGATGCCGGCCGAGGGGCCGTCCTTCGGCGTGGCGCCCTCGGGCACGTGGATATGAATGTCGATCTCCTTGTGGAAATCGTGGCGCAGTCCATACAGCGCCGACCGGGAACGCAGGTAGGACAAGGCGGCCTTGGCCGATTCCTGCATGACGTCGCCGAGCTTGCCCGTGATCTCCACCTTGCCCGAACCCGGCATGATGGCCGCCTCGACCATGAGGATCTCGCCCCCCATCTCGGTGTAGGCCAGGCCCGTGCACACCCCGACCCGGGGCATGGCCTCCATTTCGCCGTGGCGGTGCTTGGGTATGCCCAAATAGCTTGGCAGGCTCTGGACGGTGATGGCGAAGGACTTGTCGAGGTCCTTGCCTTCCACCAGCTTGCGGGCCACCTTGCGGCACACCGAAGCGAGTTCGCGTTCCAGATTGCGCACCCCGGCCTCCCGGGTGTAGCGCCGGATGATCTCCAGCATGGCGTTGTCCGACACGGAGATATTGGTCTCCTTGAGGCCATGCAGACTGATGTTTTTCGGCAGCAGGAAGCGGCGTCCGATCTGCATCTTCTCGGTTTCCAGGTAGCCGGGGATACGGATGATCTCCATCCGGTCCTGGAGCGGCAGCGGAATGGTATGCAGGGCGTTGGCCGTGGTGATAAAGAAGATCTTGGACAGGTCGTAATCCATGTCCAGGTAATGGTCGCTATAGGCGTAGTTCTGCTCAGGATCAAGGACTTCCAGCAGGGCGGCCGAGGGATCGCCCCGGAAATCCGTGCTCATCTTGTCCACTTCGTCCAGGCAGAACACGGGATTGTTGCACTTCACGCGCTTCAGCGACTGGATGATCTTGCCGGGCAAGGCCCCGACATAGGTGCGGCGATGACCGCGGATCTCGGCCTCGTCGCGCACGCCGCCGAGTGACAGCCGGATGAATTCCCGGCCCATGGCCCGGGCGATGGACTTGGCCAAGGACGTCTTGCCGACGCCGGGAGGTCCGACCAGACAGAGGATCGGCCCCTTGATGCGCTCGACCAGGGTCTGCACGGCCAGATACTCCAGGATGCGCTCCTTGGGCTTGTCCAGGCCGTAGTGGTCCTCGTTCAAAATGGTCTCGGCCTGGGTGATGTCCAGCTCCGATTCCTTGTAGACGTCCCACGGCAGATCGAGGATCCACTCCACGTAATTGCGCACCACGGTATATTCGGCCGACGAAGGCGGGATCTGGCGCAGCTTTTTGATCTCGCGCGAGGTCTTTTCCCGGCACTCGTCGGACATGTGCTTCTCTTCCAGGCGCTTCTCGAATTCGGCGGCATCGGCGCCGGGATCATCCTCGTGGCCCATCTCCTTGTTGATGGCCTTGATCTGCTCGTTTAAATAATATTCCTTCTGGTTCTTCTCCATCTGCTGCTTGACGCGATTCTTGATCCGCTTTTCGATGGAGGAGATTTCGATCTCGCTTTGCAGGAAGGCATAGGCCTCTTCCAGACGCCGGCTGGGGTCGAGTTCCTCCAGCACGCCCTGCTTTTTGATGTAATCGACCTTCAGATGCGGCATGACCGCGTCGGCCAACCGTCCCGGAGAAGTGATGGAATTGATGGCCAGGATGGTTTCCGGGGCCAGCTTCTTGTTGATGCGGCCGTATTGTTCCAGGGCTTCCTGCGTAGCCCGGATGAGCGCGTCGGATTCCGGGCCGTGGGACTCCTCCTCGGGCACCCGGCGCACGGTGACCATGGGGTAATCGACATCCTCGCCCGTTTCCAGACTTTCGGCTTCCCATTCGGCGCGATAGAGGCCCTCGAAAAGCACCTTGATGGTGCCGTCGGGCAGTCTGAGCATTTGGAGTATCTTGCTCACGGTGCCCATGTCGAAGAGGTCTTCGGCGCCGGGTTTCTCCGTCTCCGGGGACCGCTGGGCTACCAGGAAGATCTTTTTGTCATGGGCGGCCACGGCCTGTTCGATGGCCTTGATGGAAGCCTCCCGCCCCACGAACAGAGGGGCGATGGAACGCGGAAACATGACCACTTCCCGCAGGCTCATCATGGGCAGTCGTATGGTGTCGGCGGCGAACCGATTGGTATCGAAGGAAAAGCCAGTCATTCGTCCTCCCGCTTACGGGGTTGTCACGGTTTTGGCCGGGCCGGAAATGCCCGGCCAAGCTCGCTCGGGTAGGATGGTAAGGCCAAAAAAACCGTTGTCAAACGGGAGGGTGATCGATCAGGCCGATTTGACTTCCTGATGGAAAAAGAGGAGCGGTTCGAGCCCTTTTTCCACTACGGCCTTGTTAATCACGCACTCCTTGACCCCGGTCAGCGACGGCAGCTTGTACATGATTTCGAGCATGATGCTTTCCATCACGTTGCGCAGGCCCCGCGCCCCGGTCTTGCGTTCGATGGCCTTTTCGGCAATGGCCTCCATGGCGTTTTTGGTAAAGCGCAGCCGCACCTTGTCCAGTTCAAAAAGCTTTTGATACTGTTTCATCAAGGCGTTTTTCGGTTCGGTCAGGATGCGCACCAGATCGTCCTTGGTCAGCTCCTCCAGGCTCGTGAGAATGGGGATGCGGCCCACGAACTCGGGGATGAGACCGAATTTGATGAGATCCGCCGGATGGGCCTGAACCAGCAAGCGGGTCATGTCGTCATCGTGCCGGGCTTCCACCTTGGCCCCAAAGCCCATGGCCGTGCCGCGCAGGCGCTGGCCGATGATCTTTTCCAGGCCGATAAAGGCCCCGCCGACGATAAAGAGGATGTTGGCGGTGTTTAAGCGGATAAATTCCTGCTGGGGATGCTTGCGGCCTCCCTTGGGCGGAATGTTGGCCTCGGTGCCCTCGATGATCTTCAAAAGCGCCTGCTGCACGCCCTCGCCGGACACGTCCCGTGTAATGGACGGGCTGTCGCCCTTGCGGGCGATCTTGTCGATCTCGTCGATGTAGATGATGCCCCGGCTTGCCGCCTCGATGTCGTAGTCGGCGTTTTGCAGAAGCTGGACCAGGATGTTTTCCACGTCCTCGCCCACGTAGCCGGCCTCGGTCAGGGTGGTGGCGTCGGCTATGGCGAAGGGGACGTTCAAGATCCTGGCCAGGGTTTGGGCCAGCAGGGTTTTGCCCGAACCGGTGGGACCGATCAGGAGGATGTTGCTCTTGTCGATCTCCACGTCGTCGGCACCGGCGCCCCCGGCGTAATAGACGCGCTTATAATGGTTGTGCACGGCCACGGCCAGGATCTTCTTGGCCTGGTCCTGGCCGATGACGTATTCATCGAGCAGGCGTTTGATCTCGGCCGGCGGCAGAAGCTTGCCGCCCTCGGCCTCCTCGCTCACCGATTCCTGAGCGATGATCTCATTGCAGAGCGCGACGCACTCGTCGCAAATATAGACGTCGGGACCGGCGATGAGCCGCTGCACCTCGTCCTGATTCTTGCCGCAAAAGGAGCAGCACAGTTCACCCGTCACGGAATTCTTCTTCCTTGTCATACCGGAAAACCCACCCTGCCCGGCGCACCAGGCGTTTTGGCCGGAGCCGCAATGGCGCCCTACTCCTGTTCGGGTTCCTTTTTCGCAAGAGGTTCCCTGGAGGTCAACACCTTATCGATGAGGCCATAGGACACGGCCTCCTCCGCGCTCATGAAATTATCGCGATCGGTATCGAGCCTGATCTTCTCGATGTCCTGGCCCGTATGATGCGACATGATATCGTTTAACGACTCCCGGATACGCAGGATTTCCCTGGCGTGGATATCGATATCCGTGGCTTGGCCCTGGAATCCGCCCATGGGCTGATGGATGAGGATGCGGCTATGGGGCAAGGCATAGCGCAGGCCCGAGGCTCCGGCGCACAGGAGCAGGGCTCCCATGCTGGCGGCCTGCCCCATGCACAGGGTGGACACCGGCGGCAGCACGTATTGCATGGTGTCGTAAATGGCCAGCCCGGCCGAAACCGAGCCGCCCGGGGAATTGATATACAGATAAATCTCCTTTTCCGGGTCCTCGGACTCCAGGAAGAGAAGCTGGGCACAGATCAAGTTGGCCACATGGTCATCCACCGCACTGCCGAGCAGAATGATGCGGTCCTTCAAGAGTCGGGAATAGATGTCGTAGGCCCGTTCGGTCCGGCCGGTGGTTTCGATGACAATAGGGATCGTGGTCATGGCGTACCCTTTTGTGGCGGGAGACGACGACGGATCAGGGGCATGTCGGTCCGGCTGTCGCCCGGCCTCGGGTTTCGGGGGGGGAAGGCCGCCAGTGCGGCCCTTCCCTGCCCGTTATGCTGGGTCTCATGCAAGAACAGGACCTGAAGGCGCTTCAGCCAGCGGCCCGGAACCACCCGCCTAGGGGCGCACGCCGTACGGAAGCGGCTCCGCGGCCGGCGGCACCTTGTTGATCTGGGCATTGGCATAAATCAAGTCCGCCGCCTTGTCCGCCAACAGCCTGTCGCGCACCACGGGCATCAGGTTGGCGTCTTCGTAGTAGCGTTTGAGCTGGACGACATCCTGGCCGCCCTGGGAAGCCAGGCGGTAGAAAACGGCGTCCATTTCCTGAGGAGACACGACGAGCGCCTCCTTGGCCGCCACGGCGGCGAGGAAAATCTGGGTCTTGACCATCTCCTCGGCCTGGGGGGTCAGCTCCTTCTCAATGTCGGCCGTGGTCTTGCCGGTGGACTCCAGGCTCTTGCCCTGGCGTTCCAGCCTGGTCACGAATTCCTCGAGCATCTGGGCCAACTGACGTTTCACGGCCGCAGGCGGCAGCGGGAAGTCGACCTTTTCCAGCAGGCCATCCAGCAGGCGCTTCTGGGCCGAAGCGCGATGCAAATCCTCCCGGGACCGGGTATAGGACAGGGTAATGGCCTCGCGCATCTTTTCCACATTCTCGAAATTACCGGCTTTCTTGGCCATTTCGTCGTCGATGGGCGGCAAAATCCGTTCCTTGATGACGTGTACGGCCACCTTCATGCTGACGGTCTTGCCGGCCAGATCAGTATTGATGAAATCGGTCGGGAAGGTCATGTCGCCCTGACCCTCGCCGCCGGCGTGAATGGTTTTGACCAGGGTCTCGAACTCGGGCAGGGCCTGCCCCTCGCCAAGGGTCAGCTCGAAGTTCTCGGCATGCACGCCGGGAACGGACTGCCCGTTCTCGAAGGCCTCGAAGGAGACGGACACCACATCGCCGTCAGCCGGTTGACGGTCATCGCTTATGGGGTTGACCTCGGCCAAGTTGCGGCGCAACCGCTCGATGACCGCGTCGATATCCGCGTCAGCCACCTGCACCTCTTCCTGATCGATGGTCAATCCCTTGTAATCGGGCAGTTCGAACGCCGCGGCGTGCTCGAAGCTGAAGGAATAGTCCATGGGCTTGCCCTTTTCCAAGAGGGCCTCACCCACATCTATGCGGGACAGGGGGGAGACGCCCAGTTCGCCCATGATTTGATTGACATGCACATTGACGAGATCGTTGGTGGCCTCGCTCTCGATTTCCTTTTTAAAGCGCGACTCGATCAGGCTCGCCGGCACCTTGCCCTTGCGGAATCCCTTGATGTCGGCCTTGGCGCGATAGAGGGCCAGGGTCGCGGTCAAGGCGGCGGTAGCCTCCTCTGCCGGAACGGTTACGTTGACCTGTGTTTTGACAGGCGTAATCTGGGTGACGGTATATTCCAAGGCTGCCTCCAGGCTTCTCGCCCCGGCCCGAGCAACGGGGGGGCGGATTACGGATCGTGTTGGTAAATAAGTCGCGGATACGAAACTGGCAATGCTACAGAAAAATGCCCCAAAAGGGAAGAGGCCCCCGGCGATCAATCCCGCTCGGCGCCAAAGCCGCCACCGCCGGGCGTTTCCAAACACAGACGATCCCCGGCCGCCAGAAAAAGATGCACCTTTCCGGGCAACCGTTCGGCCAACCCCTGGCGAATCACCCGATTGACGCCGGGGGCGCCCGCACCGCCTCCCTGCCGTCCCCACGGGCCCCGCGCCCGCCGATCGGACAACACCGTGACCTCCGTCGGCACGAGCATTTCAAGCTCCCGGACAAGGCCGTCGCCCCCGGCATGCCGGCCGCTCCCCCCCGAGCCGTGGCGCAGGGCGTAGCGCGTCACCCGCAGGGGATAAGCGTATTCCAGGGCCTCGACCGGGGTGTTGCGGGTATTGGTCATATGGCTGTGCACGGCCGACTGCCCGGGCCCGGCGGCATCGGCCCCGGCCCCGCCGGCCAGGGTTTCGTAATAGGTAAACGGCGCACCGAAGCGGGGGTCGATCCCGCCCAGGGCGATGTTGTTCATGGTGCCCTGGGAAGCCGCCGGGATGCGGTCCGGCAGGGCCTCGGCCAGAGCCAGCAGCAGCACGTCGACGATGCGCTGGGAGGTTTCCACATTGCCCCCGGCCACAGCCGCCGGAGACGTCGCATCCACCAGCGATCCGGGACGCGTTATGATATCGAGCGGGCGCAGACAACCGGCATTGGCGGGCGTTTCCCCCCCGGCCAGGCAGCGCAGCACGAAAAAAACGGCGGAGACGGTGATGGCCCGCACGGCGTTGACGCAACCGGCCGTCTGGGCGTCCGTGGCCGAAAAATCCACGGTGGCCCGCCCCCCGTCCACGGTCAGGGCGAGACGCACGGCCAAGTCGGTTTGCCCCACGCCGTCGTCGTCGAGGACGTCCTCGGCCGTGAAGGTGCCATCCGGCATGGCCGCGATCACCCGGGTCACCAGCCTTTCGGCGTAGTCCTGAAGGGCGGAGGCGAATCGGGCCACCGTTTGAGCGCCGTAGGCGTCGATCAGTTCGCCCAGGCGGGTGATGCCCAGGAAATTCGCCATGACCTGGGCGATCAAATCGCCCTCCCGCTCGACCGGCGTGCGGACGTTGGCCAGAAGCAGCCGCATGATGTCGGGGGCCAAGGCGCCGCCGTCGACCACCTTGACCGGCGGGATGACGAGTCCCTCCTGGAAAATGGAGGTGGAAAGCGGCATGGAGCCGGCGGCCATGCCGCCGATGTCGGCATGATGGGCCCGATTGGCCACATAAAAAAGCGGTTTCCCCTCACCGGCGAAGACCGGCGCCACCAGGGTGATGTCGGGCAGATGGGTGCCGCCGCGGAAAGGGTCATTGAGCATCACCATGTCGCCATGGCCGAAGGTGATTTCGGCCATGGCGGCCTTGACCGAAAGCGCCATGGAACCCAGATGGACCGGAATATGCGCGGCCTGGGCCACCATATCGCCAGCCGCGTCGAAAATGGCGCAGGAATAGTCCCCGCGTTCCTTGATGTTGGGGGAATAGGCCGTACGCCCGAGCGTCATGCCTATTTCCTCGGCCACCGTGGCGAATTTGTTCTTGAAGACCTCAAGAGTGATCGGGGTGATATCCATCGCTTCGGTCCATCATCCGTCAGCGTGGCAGTGCAGTGGCGGCACCCGGAGACCGCTCTTTCCTGCAGAGCGGTTGCATCCGTTGCGCAAGGTGCCGTATCGCCGCCACTCCATGCCGAGTAGAATTTTTTCCCGCAGCCTGCGTTATGGATAAGTATATGTTCCACACCGCAAAGGCAAGCCGCGGCCAGGGATCGCTCCCCCTGCTCCGCCCGTCCGCCTGGCGAAGGGCAAAAAGCCGCTCCAGCCGGCCCGGCAACACCGGTCTGTCGACCGTTCCCCGGCACCGCCGGCAGACCGGGCGCCCGAATTTAGACGGAGCACGTTTCCAGCAGCATGTCCACCAAGGTGCGGCCGCAATGGAAATTGGCGCAGCGCGTGGCAGCCGGGACCGATTTCTGTGACAAGGCGTCATGATTGGCGATAAAATGCTCGATGCTCTCGACGATCGAAGAGACCCGATGCTTCTGGATCAGACTATAGCCGCAGTCGAATTCCTTGGCCTCGAAGGCAAGCGATGTCCGGGCCGGCACGATCAGGGGGACGCCAAGGGCTATGGCCTCGATGACGATCTGAGACGATCGCTCGATATAGCGTTCCGGCGCGTAGGGCAAAAGCAGCGCATCGAACGAACTGAGCAATTGATGAAAATGGTCCCCGACCAGGCATTGCTCGATCAAGACGACCCGCTCCCCGAACGCGCGCAACCGCTTGAGCGTTTCCTTCTCGGCAAAGTTGCAACCGAGCTGAATGGCGAAATGCACGTCCGGGTGGGCCGCCAGCACCGCCTCGACGATGTCCGGCAACATGTCCACGCCCTGCTCGGCCCGGCCTTCGCCGGCATAGCCGATGCACAGGGTCTGCTTTTCCTGGCGGGAACGGTACGGTCTGGGTGGCTGGGTCAGTTGCAGCGGGATCGGAAAAACCGGGCAGGGCTTTTCCGCCAGCAGTTGGATCTGGGCGGCGATCAGTTTGTTGCTCGCCGCGAAATGGACCTTGTCCATGCCGATAAACGGTTTAAGGGCCAGCCGGAAAGCCGACTGGACCAGGGCCCGAAACGGCTTGATGACGAAGCGATAGCCGTGGTTCTGGAACTTGAGGCAGAGAAACGGTCGTTTCTCCTTGGAGAGGGAAACATACCAAGCGGCGATACCCATGACGATCTTGGGATCGGCCGTATGCACGTAGATCACGTCCGACGGATCGACGTTCCCCTTCATGTTCTTGTACAAGTTAAATTCGGTGAGCTTGCTGGAAATATTGAAATCCTCAAGATAACCGCAATATTTATCGGTGGAATGGGCGACGTATTGGGTCGGTTTGAGCACGGCCTTGGCATGAAGAACCTTGATGACTTCCTTGTTGCAGTCGGCATGCACATAAAATTCGATCGGCTGGTTCCTGCGGATGCACTCGAACAGCAGTCCCAGATTGTAGGCGAAATGGTGCCCGGCCACGAAACGCATCCCATGGTCCAAAACGATGATCCGCGGACATCCGCCCGGGCCTTTGGCTGCCGCCGTCGTGACGGTTTCCCCGGCCGTCACCTGGCCCGCCTGTCCCCCCGGAGCCGGGCAGGATTTCCCCTGCACCGGGGCCGATCCGGCCCCTTCAAAGGTTTCCAGGTCCTTTTTCATGGACCGGCCCCAGGCGGTATCCAGCAGGCCCGATAGGGCCTGGATCACGGCGGAACGCCGGGCCTTGTTCCGGATCACTCCGGGAACAGGGGCGACTTTCAGCAGCTCCAGCCCCAGCCGGGCGTCCTCGCAATCCGGCACGATCTCCAGAACATGCCGGAAGCAGACGGCCGCCTCTTCGGGAAGCCCCTGGTCGCGCAACAGATTGCCCAGGTTGACGCAGGCTCCGTAATATCCCGGGTCGGCCCGCAGCGAGCGAATGAAAAAGCGGACGGCCAGATCGAACATGGAGGCATCATTGGCCAGCACGCCGAGCAGGTTGAGCACGGCCGCGTTTTCGCCGCCGACTTCGAGCATATTGCGACAGATCGCCTCGGACAGGGCGGGATTTCGCTTGGCCCGGCAACGCATGGCGTCTTCCAGACTGGCGCCGCGAAAGGCCAGCAACCGCAATTTGCGGGTGCCATCGTTTTCCCCGACATAGCCCGACAGGGTCGCCCCGGCGTACTGCTCCAGCCGCCCGGTCGTACGCAAGGTGGCCAGGGGAGACCCCTCGATCTCGGCCGTGCCGGATTCCTGAAAGCTGTCCAGGGGCAAGGACTTGCGGTAACGTTCGGTATCGGCCATCTGCTCGGGCGTCTCGCCCGGCAGGCCCACGGTAAAGGTGCCGTGAATCGTAAAGCCCAGTTCCTTCAAGTAGCGGACCGTCTCCTCGGCCTTGGCCAGATCGAGGTTTTTGTGGATGATGTTGTCCACGACCCACTGATTGCCGCTTTCAAAGCCGATCTTGACCCCGAAGCAGCCGCTCTCGCGCATGAGCTTCCAGGTGTCCCGCGAGATGGTGTCGGCCCGGCACATGGCCGACCAGGGCAGACCGATGCGCTGCATGACCGCGCACATGTCCGCCACGTGCCTGTCGCCGAGATTGAAGGTGTCGTCGTCGAAATAGACGGTCTTGTAGCCGTAGCGGCCGATCAGGTCCGTTAACAGGCCTTCCATATGGTCGGCCGTGTACTGCCTGACCACGCGCTTGCCCTGGCCGTCCGGGTCGTCGTTGGTCATCACGGCCGGCCAAACGCAAAAAATGCACTTGAAGGGGCAGCCCCGACTGGACATGACCTGGAGCTGCGGAGGAATCTGCCCCCTCGGGTTGGCATCCCAGTAGCGATGGGCGTGCAGGTCGTCGAAATACGGAGCGGGCGCGGCGTTGAGTTCCTCCTCGGACAGGAGGTCGAAGGGCAGCACGCCGTCGACGCCGTTGACGACCTTGACGCAGCCCTTTTCGTATTCGCCCCGGATCACCGCCTCGAGAGGATGCTTGGCCAAAAGGGCGTCCCCCCTGGCGGCGATGGGACCGGTCACCACGATGCGGGACCTCGGGTTCTGGCCCTTGATCCGGTCGATCAGTTTGGCGTCGTGGTCCCAGCTCGGCGAGGCGGATTCGATCACGATATAGTCGAAGTCCTCCTCCTGCAGATATTTCATAAAGGCGGGATAGCCCTCGCGCAGGGCCAGGGAATCACGGAAGGCGACCGTCGCGCCGGTTTCCCGGGCGACATACGTGGCGGCGGCGCCCAGAAAAAACGGATACGGCAGGTAGTCCCCGAACTGAAAATCGCCCGGGCGGGAGTGTACGGTTGTGGTGAAGGGCCATCTGGAGCCGGCCCGGATGCCGGCCAGCACTTTAGGCGTATAAATACCATCGGGATTTTCGATCCACCACGGCGGATTACTGAAGAGTACTTTCATACGGCCTCCCAGCCGAGGCGGATGGTGCTCGATTTTCACCCGGGCGTCATCCGTCAATTCCTTGCCTGAACGATCCGTAATGCAAACACAAGGCCAGGGGATACAGGCCGAACGACGGTCCTTCGCCATTGACCTTTTTGCGGCCGTGCGTTCAGGTAACGCCGTCGGTAACAGCCGCTTCGGGAGGAAACGCATGGTTCGCGCGATACCGCAAAGTCCCAGCACGACCGTTTTCACCCAAGCCGCCAAGGCCCTGGCCGGGCTGCGCGTGCTGCTGGTGGACGACAGCCGGACCAGTCAGCTCATCGTGCGCACCTTCCTCGGCCGGGTCGGCATCGAGACGCGTTGCGCCGAAGACGGGCACAGGGCCCTGGATATGCTTGATCGGGAGCCTTGCGATCTCGTCCTGATGGACCTGCAGCTCCCCGAAATGGACGGCTACGAAACCACGAGGCGGATACGGCAGCATCCGCTCCTGGCCGATCTCCCCGTCATCGCCTTGTCGGGATACAGCCTGGAAGAACAGCGCGGCGGCCCTTCCGACGCCGGCATAAACGACTTCGTGACCAAACCCGTCCGGCCCGAGGAGCTCTTCGCCGCCCTGCGCAAATGGGCCCGGCCGACGGTGGCAAAGGACGTCACTCGGGGGGATGCCGCAACAAATCCCGGCACAGTGCCCGCACGGCGTCCGTAAAGGCCGCTCCGGCCGACTGGTCGGCCAGTCGCTCGATCTCCCGGGCCCGACCGGCCAAATCCGTGAGCCCCAAGGCGAGCAGATGGCCCTTGAGCCGATGGGCGCTTCGTTTGGCCGGCGATCCGCCAGTCGCAGCGGCGGCGAGGAGTTCCCGGCAGTCCAAACCGATCTCGCGGGCGGCCCGTTCGATGATGGTGAAGCGCGTTTCCGCGTCAAAACCATACGTTTGCGCCAAAAATCCGTCAGCCGCCTGCCTGGCCGTCTCGTGCATAGCCCCCCCGGGCATTCCAACGCAGTTCAACGTTCCCGCCAGTCGTGCGTGGTAATGTCGTACTTTTTGAGCGTGGCGTAAAAATGCTGCGAACTTAACGAGGCGATGCGGCACGCCCGGCCGACATCCCCGGCCACATGGCGCAGCAGGGACGTGAAATACGCCCTGGCGGCCGTGGCCACGGCAACGTTGCGCTGCTCCTTCCAGGAACGGAACTCGCCGCCGGTTGCGACCGCGTCATCCAGTTCCTCCTCCGGCTGCGGATGCCAGGAAGCCACGGCCCGGCGCGCCAAGTGCTGCCGAATGTAGGCCGGCAGATGTTTGGGATAAAGCGTTGCGGCTCCGAAGGAATTGACCGTGGCCGTTTCCAGGGCGTTGAACAGTTCCCGTATATTGCCCGGCCAGTTGTACTGGGCCAGGGCGGCCAGGAATTCCCCGGAAAGACGGCGCCCCGCTCCGGCCGCGTCACGGTCGCCCCGCTCCAAGGCGAACCGGGCCAAGAGCGGGATGTCACTCACCCGCTCCCGCAGGGCCGGGAGGCGGATCTCCACGACGTTTAAGCGATAGAGAAGGTCACTGCGGAATTCACCCGTGGGGACCATGCTCGCCAGATCCTTGTTGGTCGCGGCCACCAGCCGGAAATCGCTCGCCAGCTCCACTTCGCTCCCCACCGGCCGGTATCGTCGTTCCTGCAACACCCGCAAAAAGCTCTTCTGCATTTCGGCCGGCAGTTCCCCCACTTCATCCAGAAACAGCGTCCCCCCGGCCGCCAGCCGCAAAAGACCGGGGGCGTCCTTGTCCGCGCCGGTAAAGGCCCCCCGGACATGGCCGAACAGGGTGGACTCGACCAGATGCAGCGGGATCGAACCGCAATCCATGACCACGAACGGGCCCGACCGGCGAGGACTGTTCTGATGCACGGCCCGGGCAATGCGTTCCTTCCCCGTGCCGGTCTCGCCGGTAATCAGGATATTGGCGTCCGTGGCCGCCGCCCGGGCCATCCGTTCCAGGCAGGCCAAAAGCCGCGGACTCTCGCCGATGAGGCCCTCACGGCGAATCTTGTGGGGTTTGACCAGATGACGCTCTCCCCGGTGACGCAAGGCCAGCAGCAGGGCTTGGCGCAACTTTTCCAGGGAGGATTCCTTTTCCACATAGTCCCAGGCCCCGAAGCCGACCGCCTCGGCCGCGCCCTCCGGGTCGGCGCTGGCCGTAATGACGATGACTTCCGGCGGTTCGGGCGACCGGACAAAGGCGGGCATGGCCTCGATACCGTTCCCGTCGGGCAGGGACACGTCCAGGAAGACGACGTCATGAACCGGGGAAAGCGCAGTCAAGCCTGCCTTCAGGGAATAGGCCACATCCACGGCGTGCCCCATTTCCTGAAAGACTTTGGCCGCAACGGCACAAAACACCTCGGAATCATCCACAATAAGGATATGTGCCATCTTTTCCAACCTGGCGCGGAGCTTTCCGCGTCCGCTTGTCCCATGCTTCTGCTTTTTCCGGAGTATGTCTTATTTTTCAAGAAAAAACAATTCGCCTCTCCCCCTGCATGGCCCGGCTGTATCCGGTAATGCATGAAGATATCTCGGATAAAAATCTCACGTATCGCAGGTATGGGATTTGCTTAAACGGCCTGGTTATGGTCACAACCATGCCTCCCCCGCCTAACGGGCATCCGGACTTCTCCTGTCACTCGGCAGATCGCTCCCGTTTCGATGGATAACGACACGTGCATTGGAGAGACATCGTCATGCTGTTTACCCGTCTTGTCACCTGGAATACAAATAAATTGTTGCTGGTTGGGGTCCTTTTCCCCGTAGCTGCCGCGATCGGCCTTCTTGTCTGGTATGTATCGAGCGCCTCACGCGAACTCGCCGCCGGACTGGAAATCCAGAACCTTGTCCAGACCGCCGAAAACGGCAGCCGCAGTATCGAAAAATTGATTACGGATACGGACAATCTCACCATCACCCTGACCAAACAAGACGCCGTCGTCGACAGCCTGACCGGCCGTCGGCAGGACGTGGCCCAGCGTCGCTTCCTGTCCTACCTGCAGATTTACAAAAAAAATTATTGGGCGATGTTCTCCTTTGACCTCAACGGCACCATCGTCGGCGGCGCCAACGCCCATATGGAAAACCTCACGGGTGGCAGCCGGGCCACCCGTCCCTATGTCCAAGCCATCCTGGCGGGAAAGGACGTCTTTATCACTCCCGAGGTCATGCGGGCGGCCAGCGGCTCGGATGTACTGATTATGGGCGTGGCCCGGGCGGTCAAGGATGCCTCTGGAAAAACCATCGGCGGCGTGGCCGTTTTCGCCAACTGGAGCGTTTTTTCCGGCCAGTTCCTGGAGCGGTTGCGCTTTGGGGAAAACGGCTACGGCTTCATGTTGGACGGCAAGGGCCGCATCATCGCCCATGCCCGGGACAAGAGCCTGCTGCTGACCGATGTTTCCGGGGAAGATTTCGTCAAGAAGGTGAAAGCGCTCAAATCCGGCGTGCTGGAATACGGCTGGCAGGGCAAGGACAAGTTTCTGGCCGTGGCCACGGAGCCCCAATCGGGCTGGATGGTCTGCACGAGCGCCTATGCCGACGACATCACCGGTCCGGCCACCCGGCAGCGGAACACCATCCTGCTCCTGGGACTGGCTGTTTTTCTGGGGCTTGGCGCCGGCATCACCGCCATCACCCGGACCGCCATCATCCGGCCCGTCCGCCGCATCGGGCAATTCACCAAGGAAGTCGCCGCCGGCAACTTGAAAGCCGACTTCCCGGACACCTTTCGCTATGAACTCGGCCAGTTAAGCGACAACATCCGCGGCATGGTCGCCCAGCTCAAACAAAAACTGGGCTTTGCCGACGGCGTGTTGCGCGGCTTCGCTTCGCCCATGCTCATCTGCGATACCGGCAACGCCATCACCTTCGTCAACCCGCAGATGCTGACCCTGCTCAACTATTCGGGCCCTCCCGAAAATTTCCACGGCATGCCGATCGCCACGTTTTTTTACGACGACCCGGCCAAGGAGACCATCACCGCCCGGGTCCTCCGGGAAAACAGGAGTTTCGAGGGCATCGAGGGGGAACTTACGGTCCACGGCGGCGGCACCATCTACGCCACCATCGACTGCGCCCCCATCTACGACCTGGACGGCCGGTTGATCGGGGCCATCGGCAACGTGACCGACCTGACCTCCCTGCGGACGCAGCAGTCCAAAATCGCCCTGCAACGGGATGCCATTACCGCCGCGGCCACCAAGGCCGAGGATATCGCCTACCGCATGTCCTCGGCCACGGAAGAGCTTTCCGTGCAGATCGAGCAGTCCAGCCGCGGAGCCAAGGAACAGTCCGAAAAAGTTGATGAAAGCGTCGCCGCCATGCGGGAAATGCAGACCACGGTGACCGAGGTGTCCCAGACGGCCCATCAGGCGGCCGACGCCGCCGGCAAAACCAAGGACAAGGCCCGGGACGGCGCTACGATCGTGGACGGCGTGGTCAAATCCATGAGGGAAGTCCAAGAGCAGTCGCATCGGCTGAAAGAGGACATGAACGCCCTGGGCAAGCAGGCCGAAGGGATCGGCCGCATCCTTAACGTCATTTCCGACATCGCCGACCAGACCAACCTCCTGGCCTTAAACGCCGCCATTGAGGCGGCCCGGGCCGGCGAGGCCGGACGCGGCTTCGCCGTGGTGGCCGACGAGGTGCGCAAACTGGCCGAAAAGACCATGGTGGCCACCAAGGAAGTCGGCGGCTCGATTGCGGGCATCCAGGAAGTGGCCAGGCAGAACATCCGGCACGTGGACACGACGGCCTCGGTCATCGAAAACGCCACGGCCCTGGCCGATCAATCCGGGCAGGCCCTGGCCGAAATCGTCACACTGGTCGGCCAGGCCACAAGCCAGGTGCTGTCCATCAGCGAAGCGGCCGATGTCCAGGCCCAGGCCGCCGAAGAATTCTTCCGCATCATCGAGGCGGTGAGCGGCATCTCCACCGAGACGTCCCTGGCCATGGAGGAGTCCTCGACCGCCGTCCGGGATCTGGCCATGCAGGCCAAGGTGCTCAATTCCCTGATCGAGGACATGCACGCCGGACGGTAGCCTTTCCCCGGCACGTCGCGGGGGCCGGGGACGTCATCCCCCCGGCCGCCGGAGGCCTCTTTCCTCCTCGCCGTCTTTTACTGCGGCAAGGCCCCGAGGGCGGCCAGGCGCTCCAGCACCTGCCGGCACAACAGATCGTAGCCGATCATGGTCATGTGCACGCCGTCCTTGGCCCGCAGGGGAACGGTCCGGCCGCCGATGTCCTTGGCCTGGACATACCGACCCGCCCCATCGACGAACAGATCGCCGGATTCCATGTAGATGCAGCCGGGAACCGCGGCGCAGGCTTCCCTGGCCGCGGCGTTGACCGCCCGAACCCGGGCGGCATAGGCCGGATCGCGCATGGCCGGCAGCCCCACCCAGAGGATTCTGACGCCGGCGGTGGCGGCGATGCGCAAAAAATGCTCCACCTTGCCCCGGTAGGCCGCCCCCCATTCCGGTGAACCGGCGGCCTTGCCGGCGATGGCGTTATTGGCGTCGTTGCCGCCCATCATGACTACCACGGCGGTGGGTTTTTCCGTGGCCACCAGATCGGAAAGCCGCTTATCCCAATCAAAGGACCGTTTGGAAACAAGCCCGGTGGAGACCTTGCCGAGCGGGACACAGCCCACGCCGGCGGCGTGCTTGAGGTGCTTTTCCATGGTCATGCCGATGCCCACGGCCAGGGAATCGCCGACCACGGCGATGGACCGTTCCTTGGCCGCAGACGCAGGAACGGATCGCGCCGGCGGCGCCGGAGTGCGGGCAGCCACCATTGCCTCGGGAGCCGGCTTCGAGACCTTCGGCACAGGGTAGGGAGACACCGCCGCCTCGGACGTGACCGGGGGCAAAACAGCCGTCTGGGTCGGCTTGGCCTCCAAAGCCTCCTTGGTCTGCTCGGCCGGACTGCCGGGCTGCGCCTTTCCCCCGGCGGAAGCGACCGGAGACGCCGCCATCGGCGGTGGCACGGCGGACGGCGGTTCGACCACCGGGACAGGTTTGACCTCGGTTTCGGGGGCCGCCGGAGCCTTCGCGGTCATGCTCTCCGGCACCTTGCGCCACCCTTTCCCCGTGCAACCCGACAGGGCCAAAACCGCCAACGACAGCACCCACCAGCGCATTATCGGTCGCATGGCCGCTCTCCTTCCTGAAGATGCCCCGGGGAGGCCGGCATGACGGAGCCGACAGCGGCTGCCGGATCGGAAGCCTCACCCAAGGCGAAGACGGCGCCGTTCGGGACGCCGGACAACAGCCGAACGGCGGCGCAAGCCGCACCGCAGCCGGTGTCGATAGTTTGCACGCAGCGCCCCGAAGCGTCGTTCGACAGCATGGCCGCGCCGGCGACGTGCGTGATGCGCATCATGGCCAAGCTTATGACTCAAGGAGTCCGGGACGGTCAATGGCGCCGCCGGCTCCGGTGTCCCCTCTTGCCCCTACCCCCCTGGGGGACTATGGGGATGGCAGGGGGGTAGGGCCATCGGCCCGGACAAACAAACGTCCGACACACTCCATGCCGTTGCTCGAGTTGCGAAAATGCGCGCATTGCGGCCGCAATACCTGGCAGGAATTCAACTCCCTGCCACCGCCGGCCCGTTCGTACTGGCAATGCCGGGAATGCGGCGAGCAGAAGGAAGTGCCGCCCGTCTCGTGCGACGTCACCCAGCTTTTGCGCCGGGCCCGCATTCAGACCCGGGACGCTTGCGCCGACGTCCATATAGTGCAGATTACCCGGAAGGGAGCCCACCTGCGGCTCGACCCCGATTTTCCGATACACCTGCAGGAGGGCGATCGGCTGCTGTTCAACGCCCATCTCCAGCCCTTCGGCGAACTCGCCCACTACCTGCCGGCTACCGTTCGCTGGGAAAAGGACCATGATTGCGGCATCACCTTCGCCCGCCCGCTCTCCCTGCCCCTGGGCGGGATCATGTGCATCATCAAGAACTGAAGCAGCCTCCGCCGTGGATGTCCCCACCGGCAATTCCGTTGCACCCGGCCGGGCAAGAGGCTATGTTCCCTCCAAAGTCACGGCCGCCCTGGCGGCCTCAACAACAAGGCGCCACGGCCCATGCTGGACTATGAAAAAATTCGCCACGCGGTGAAGACAGGGGACAGGATCATGGAACTGGCCGCTTCGCTTGGTCTGGACCCCGAGCGGCACACCATCAAGGATTTGGCCGACCGGCTGCTGCAAAACGCCCTGGGGACCGAAGAAGAGCCCGAGCCGGAGTAGGATCGTCCACACCCAGAAAGCGGCTGGTCGGAGCGCATCCCACCCAAAGAAAGGAGACGATTTCCCTCCAGCCGCAAGCCGTTATTCCAGGTCGATAATCACGGGATGCAAGGTCATATTCATAGGCCGGGAGAGAAATTTTTCCCGTTTGATTTCCTTCCCGTCGTAGAGCATCCCATCGATATGAATAATCTTCTGCATCCAGACATTATTCTCGATGGTTTTCGGGATCTCGGACTCGATGATGCGGGCGGTAATCTTGTCGATATCGACTTCCTCCACATCACTGAAGGAATAGGTGTGGATATACTCCTCGGCATAACCGAAACAATACAGGAAACAGTTCTTTACATTGGGCTGAAAGATCTTTTTCGGCGAGTAACTCTTCACCTCGCAGTTGATCTTATTTAAACTGACACGGAGCTTTTCTTTCTCATTGACAATAATATAGACAACAGGTCTATTGCTTTCCAGCAGATCTTCACCGGAAGAGTGAATATTGTTGTCCTCTCCGTGGAAAATATAGTCGATATATTGTTCCCGGTTGGTTTCCCTGGCTTCCTTGACCTCATCCTTTTCGATGTAGGAATAAAAGATCCTCTGACCGAAACCCTTGATCTCGATGTTAAACTTCATCCGCCCCCTCCAGCGCGCCTTACATGGTATTCCGGTCACGGCCGGGAAAATTCCCCAGTCCCTCCGGCCCACAAATCGTGCCCTTTCTACGCGGCTTTGCCGATTCGGTCAATTTGCCGCTTGGCTGGCCGCCGCCCTGTTGTTGTCGCCCGGACCGATCCGGGCGGCAGCCGACCCGACGGTCGTCCTTTCCCCCCTCCTCGGCATCCCGTACCGCAATGACGGCGTCACCGACCAGGCCGGCCGGTTCACCCTGTTCGCCGATCCCGCCGCCACCTTTACCAAGCCAGGCCTCAATTGCAGCGGCTTCGTGGTCACGGCCTCCCGGGCCCTTCTCGGCCGCCCCCTGGATATCGCCGCCACTGCGCGTGACCGCAAGGGCGATTCCGGTCCGACGAGTCCCCGAGGGCAGGACTGGGATTTCGGCTACGACCTGATCCTTAATATTACCGACGGGCTGCCCCGCCAGGTTTTAGTGCCGGACGGATCGTCCCCGAATCCCGACGCCGCCGATCCGGCCGACCTGCGGGGCTTTCCCCTGCACGACACCACGGCCTGGGCCGCCGTGCTGCCCCGGATACGGCCCGGCCGACTTGTCCTGGCCAGCCTGAGCAAGGTCGCCGGCGGCCGGCTCCTGTTCTATCACGTCGGCTTGCTGGTGGCCGATCCGGCGGGCCGTATCTGGTTTTACCAAGCCACGCCCGGACAGGGCGTCCACCGTCTCGAACTCGACACCCCGGCCGGCCTGGCTGCCCTGGGCCGGGAATTCGCCGAAAAAAAGTTCGGCGACAAACGAATTTTGCTGCTGGCCGTACCCCTGCCGCCCAGTCGGTCACTCCGAACCGTTCCCTGACCGCTCCACGTTCGCGGGATAGAGCCGACACCCGTTGACCGTGTCCTCCACCCGAAATCCCAGCGTCAGGATGTCGGCCCGGAGCCGGTCGGCCCGGTCGAAATCCCTGGCCACCCGCGCCTTATGCCGTTCGGCCATGAGCTTGGCCGCCTCGGCCGGCCACTGGCGCCGCGGCAGGGGCAGACAGGCGGGATCGAGCAGTCCGAGCAGCGCATCCACGCCGGCCAGGGCCTCGGACAGCCGATCGGCATCGGCCGCCCCCAAACGATTGCCGGCCATAAGGCCGTTGGCAAACCGACAAAAGGCGAACAGCTCCGGCCAAAAATGCACGACGGACAAATCATCGGCCACGGCCCCGAGCAACGCCTCGGCCAAGGCATCGCACCGCTCGGTCACTTCCGAGGACGGCTGCCCGCCGCCGCCCGCGAGCAGGCCCAGACTGGCGGCCAACTCCTGCACCCGGTCGCGGTTGCGCTCCCACATGCGCAGCACCTCCGGCGAGGCGACCAGCGGCTTGTGATAGCTGGTGGAGAGCAGCCAGGCCCGGACGGCCAGGGGATGCACGCCGAGTTCCAGCAGCTCGGCCAGATCCGGCGGACCGGCCTCGTGCTCCTCCCGCCCCGTCACCCGGCCGCCGACCAGCCAGGCGGCCGGCAGAAGCCCTGCCCCGCCGGCCCAGATGGCTCGCAAATTTTCCAGATGCGGGAAGGTCTTGTCCTCATCGGTCAGCATGACCGTCACGGCCGGCAGGCTTTTGGCGGCGGCCGCCGCCATCTGGAGGAACCAGCTCGGCCGCACGTTGCCCCATAAGGTGGCCAGGATGTCCCCGGCCTTGAGATCCTTGAGGCTCACGCGCTTGAGCAACGTGAAATCGAGGGGATTGTCCTTGGCATAGGCCAAAAGGTCGACGGTCTTGCCCGGAAAGAGCTTGGACAGGTCCGTGCCGCACAGCCGCCCGTAGGCCTTGTCCCGGGCCACGTCGTAATAGACGCTCCGGAGTTTTTCATAGCACAGGCCCTTGGTCATGAGTTTTTTGGTCATGGCCAGGGCGCCGTCCAGGGCATCGGAGGCCAAGGACCAGCTGACCGGTCCCATACCGAGACTTCGGGCCGATGCCGCCACCCGTTCCCGAGACTGCTCGGCAAAAACACGGCACTTGCTGCCGGCGGCCCGGGCCGCCGCCAGACAGCGGTCGTCCAGATCGGCCAGCCCGACGGCCAAGGCCGGCCGACCGCCGCCCCGCGCCAGGCTGCGGGCCAAAACGTCCAGGGTGACGATGCGCCGCCAAGCGTCCAGATCGCCCGTGGCGTCCAGGGGCGGGCCGAAGGTGAAAAGTCCGGGTGCGGCCCCGGCCGGGTCCAGATAGACGGGCTCGGTCGCGGTCAGGCTGGACAGGCCGACGCCCTTTTTCTCGGGCACGGCGAAAAGCGTGGTGGAAAGATACCGTTCGCCGCCGTCGGCCAAAATGACCACCACCAGTCCGGAAGAAAGTCCGGCAGCCAGTTTGGCGGCGGCAGCCATGGCCGCCCCGCCGCTCATGCCGACGAGCAGCCCCTCTTCCCGAGCCAGCCGCCGGGCCATCTCGAAGGCTTCCTCATCCTCCACCGGCACGATGGAATCCAGGGCGTGCTTGTCGAAGATGCCGGGCGGATAGGACTCCTGCATGTTTTTAAGCCCCTGGATCTTGTGCCCGGGATGCGGCTCCACGGCCACCACCTGGATGGCCGGATCGTAGTCATGCAGGCGCTTGGCCAGCCCCATCACCGTCCCCGAAGTCCCAAGGGCCGCCACGACATGCGTGACACGTCCCCCGGTATCCTCGTAGATTTCCACGGCCGTGGCGGCGTAATGGGCCTCGATGCTGGCCGGATTGTTGAACTGATCCATCAGGACGTAGGTTTCGGGCTCTTCCCGGGCCAATCGGTAAGCCTCCTCGATGGCCCCGTCCGTGCCCAGGTTGCCCGGGGTCAGCACGATTTCCGCTCCGTAGGCCCGCATGATACGCTTGCGTTCCTCCGAGGCCGAAGCCGGCATGAGGAGCTTTAAGCGATAGCCCTTGACGGCGCAGACCATGGCCAAGCCGATACCGGTATTGCCCGAGGTGGCCTCGATGACCACCCGGCCGGGGACGAGTTCCCCCGAACGTTCGGCCGCCTCGATCATGGCCAGGGCCACCCGATCCTTGATGGAGCCGCCGGGATTGCGCATCTCCACCTTGGCGGCCAGGGTCACGGCCGGGTTGGGATTGATGCGGCGAATGGCCACGAGCGGAGTTTTGCCGACCATGGACAGGACATTTTCGTGAATCATGCGTTCTATGCCTCGCGGACTGCGCGTCAGAAGCTTCCAAACGGGAAAGTGGTAGGCAAAAAACGCTCCCCCGGCAAGAGTGGCAGGGAAATTGCTTCGGATTCGACATTTCCTCCAAGGATGGCGTCATGCAGATCAACATGTATCTCAACGACAACGTCAAGGCACTGATCGATGCCAAGGCCCCGGTAGCCTCCTGGCTGGCCCATCTGGGCACGGACCCGACCCAGGTCTACGAGCGGGTCTTTCGCAACGGGGCGGGCCTGTTGGACTGGCGCATGGAAAACGGCCACGGCCTGTTCGAAAAGCTGCCGCCGCCGGTCCTGTACGATGCATGGCGCCCCAAGGACAAGGCCGAGGGCGGCGCCACGGTCATCGTCGGCGCCGGGCTCGGCTACGGCATCAACCATGTTCTGACCGGCACGCCGCAATCCCATAAGATTGTGGTCGTGGAGCCCATGCCCGAAGTGCTTTTGGCCTGCCTGGGCCAGACCGATTACCGGCCCTTCCTCAAATCGGGCCGCTTGTCCTTTCTGCCGCCGGACCCGGCCGTGGTGGAAAAGGCCATTTCGGGCCTGGACGTCAGTTTTTTGTTCTCGCGCATCAACCTGCGCTCGGATTTGGCCTGCAAGCAGATGGGGCCGGTCTACGCCCAGGTAACCCTTATGGTGAAGGCCAAGCTCGAAAGCCTGTCCGTGGAACTGTCCACCCTGCGCCACAAGCAGGAGGTCATGGTCGGCAACGAACTGCAGAATTACTCCCGAGCCATGGACGGCGGCAGTCTAGCCCGCGTTCAAGGCATGGCCCGGGGACTGACTGCCGTGGTTCTGGGGGCCGGCCCCTCCCTGACCCGGTTCGCCCCCCAGCTCCAGGAGTTGCGGGAGCGGGCCTTTTGCGTGACGGCCCTGCAGACCCTGCCGGCCCTGGAGCGGATCGGCTTCAAGCCCGACCTGTGCCTGGCCATCGACTTCAACCCCGGCATGGTCGACTCCATCAAAAATCTGCAGGATCCGGCCTTCGCCGCCGACATACCGTTCATCTATTCCACCAAAATGAACCCGGGCGTGATGGAGCTCTACCCCGGCCCCATGCTCCCGCTGTGGACCCAGGGCGGCATCGGCACCTTCATGCTCAAGGACCAGGAACTGGTGCTCGACGCCGGCGGCAACGTGGGCGTCACCCTGGTGCGTTTTTTAAGCTGGGCCGGGGCCAAACGGTTCATCCTGGTCGGCCAGGATTTCGCCTGGCAGGGGACGACCACCCACGCGGCCGGCCACCACAGCGCCGCCATCAGCCATGCGTTCAACCCCCACGAGGACGTCAAACTGAAAAACCTCCACGGCGAGGAAATCTACACCCATCTCGGCTTCCTGGCCGCCAAGCGGGACATCGAAAAGGATATCAATGCCACCGGAGTCCCCTTCTACAATCTGTACGGCGGCGGCGTGGTCATCCACGGGGCAACCAACATCGACATGGACGCCCTGCGCGACCAGGATCTGATCGCCTCCCAGGGCGCGGCCAAGGAGGTCTTCCTCGGCGCCCTGCACCGGGCCGCCACCCCCAGGGTGCGGCCGATCTTCACTCCCCGGGCCTCGCAATGGGCGAGTTCACTCAAGAACGTCGGGCATCGCCTGGAAAAGCTCTTCCGCAAGGCGGACAAACATCAGGCAGAAATCCGGGGCCTGTTTTCCCAGATTCTGGCATTTCTCAAGCAGGATCCGCTCTACTTACCCTATATTTACAATGAAATCATGGACGTAGCCGGCCTCATCCAGACGCATACCCACTACGGTGTCAAGGAACTGACGGATTTTAAGAATATTAAAAAACGGGTCATGCGGAAAATCAAGGAAATCGACGGAGCCCTCGGTCCTTCCCGGGACTGGGCAGCCTAGCGGGAAAAAGCGCGGACGAGCATCTTTTCCCATTCTTCCGGGGCCCACCCGGGAAGACGGCTCGGGCCGAAACCGGCCGGAGCCGACACGGGCTTCCCGTCAGCCGGCATCCTTGACGGCCCGGAGCGTCACCTGCAACTCCACGAAGACGCCCCATTGCTGGGTGGCCAGTTCCCGCAGCCGGGGCAAGGGAACCCTTCCCTCGGCGATTTGTTGCTTCCAGCGCGGATCATAGACCAAATCAGCCGACACCACTTCGAAATCCACATCCATGACGTAGGCGAGCATGGTGCAATTCGCCCGCTTGGCGATCCATTCGTCGTTTTGCCGACGCGACATCATCTGGAAGGTCAGCGGCGTGAAGGCCCGGACATGGGTGGGGTCGGACCACCACAGGTCGTGACGAAAGTGGGGAACGATAATCTCGATCCGTCCCTCCGGCGTCACCACCCGGTACAGCTCCCGCATCACGCGGGCAAAGGTGGAAAAATCGGCGCCGACATGTTCCAGAACGTGTTTTAAAAGGATGTGCTCGAAGGTGGCGTCCCGAAACGGCCATGGCGTCTGTTCCATGTCGAAAAGAATGTCCGGCGCGCATTTCGGGAACTTGTCGGCATTGATGCAGTCCGGCCGCTTATCGAAGCCGCAGCCGAGGTTCAATTTTTTCACGCCCACTCCTCCGTTTCCCGGTATGGTCCCGTGCGATCCCCGTCCCGGCCGGTAAAGCGGACCGCGCCTCCGGCCGCAAGCAGTGCCGCCCCAATCCCTCTGCCGGTCTTGACAGAGGAACCGCAATGCATCAAAGATGTAAAATACACGGTCGTTTATTCCTGAAATTGTATTTCCGCAACCGGAGGATTCCAAACGACCGAGCATCCTGCCGGCTGCGCACCGCCTTCCCTTGTCTCCACGGAAATCGCAATCACCAAAGCAGGAACGGACCCGAATTCTCGCCCCTGTTGCATACTCGGAGGAACGCGTTCATGACCACCCCCATGTCTGCCGGTCCGGCGACATCCCGCTTCTCCATCCTGGCTGGCCTTCTGGCCGCGGATTGGTGCCTCACCCTCGTCCTGGCCCTCGCCCCATCCCTCGTCTCCCTTGCGCCCTGGCTGCTGCCGCTCCTGGCCGTCGGCTGGACCCTGTTCGCCATTCCGGCCGTCTGGCAGTTCGTTCGCCACCTAGGCCCGACCCTCCGGCAGGCTACGGTCTCCGCGGAGGCCATAGCTTCCCTGACCGACGGAAATCTCGTCCCCGGCGCCCCGGGATCGGAGACCCCCGTTTTCCAGCGCTACCGCACCCACGCCATCACCGAAAAAAATGCCATAGAAACCATCGCCGCCTATTCCCGGCAATGCGTGGTGCACTCCGAAAAGGCCAGTCAGCAGGCCATCGACGCCAAAAAAGCCACCAAGGATATCGATACCGAGGCCAAGGGCCTGACCGAAACCATGGCCCACATGGCCGCCGATGCGAACGATACGGCCGCCAATGTCACCGACATCGCCACCTCCGTGGAACAGATGCGCTTGGCCAGCAATGACATCGCGGCCAACATGGACCGGGCCAGGGTCGCCTCCCAACGGGCGGCGGACGCTGCCCGGCAAAACGCCAAGCGGCTTCAAGACCTCGGTGGCCGGGCCGCCTCCGGCGTCTCGGGACTGCGGCAGGTGTCCACCTCCATCGCCGGCGTGCGGGAGCGGGCCACCGAACTCAAGCGGGACATGGACGCCCTCGGCCGGGACAGCCAGTCCATCGGCGCCATTTTAGGCGTCATCGCCGACATCGCCGACCAGACGAATCTGCTCGCCCTAAACGCCGCCATCGAAGCGGCCCGAGCCGGGGAATCCGGGCGAGGATTCGCCGTCGTGGCCGACGAAGTGAGAAAGTTGGCCGAAAAATCCATGACCGCCACGGCGGACGTGGGCAAGGCCATCACCGGCATCCAGGCCATGGCCCAATCGAACGTGGCCGCCACGGAAAAGACGGTCGCCTCCGTGGAGGACAGCCTGCACTTGGCCGACGAGCAAATTGCCGCCACCGAGGACCTCATGCGCGATATGCTCGACACCAGCCGGGAAGTCGGGGAGATAACCGGCATCGTGGAGGAACTGACCGACATGGTCTGCACCACCTCGAGCGCCACCGAGGAGCATTCCCAGGCCACCACCGAAGTGTCTCGGAACCTGTCCGAGGCCGCTACGGCGACCGCCGCCATGCGCGAGCAGGCCAACGAGGGTCTGGTGGCCACCAGGTCCATTGCCGACCGGGCCGCCGAGGTCGCCACCAATATCGGCGACATGGCCACCGGCTCCCTCCAGGTCAATTCGGCCACCAGGGAGCTGACCATCCTGGCCGAGGAAGTGGCGAACCGGCTCAAAAGTTTTCAGTGCGGCACGCCGCCCTTCGACATCGCCGCCGTCAAGACCGCCCACCTGGCTTGGCGAGCCCGCCTGGAATCCGTCATGCAGGGACACGAGCAGCTCGACGCCACGGGCGTGGCCAATCATCATCAATGCGTCTTCGGCAAATGGTACGACGGCGACGGCAAGACAACCCTCGGCCGCTATCCGCGCTTCCAGGAAGTCGGCCAAGAGCACGAGCGTGTCCATGCCCTGGCCCGGGACATCGTGGCCCTGGCCAATAAGGGCCGGGACCAGGAGGCCAAACGGCTCATGGGGGAATTCGAAAAGACGCGTCTCAAGCTTTTCGACGCGTTGAACCGCCTCTACCTGGAAAACACGAAGTGAGCTTGCCCAAAGGGAGACGCAGGGAGGGCCGTCGGCGGCCAAAGGGATTCCAAGGCAGTCGGAATCCTCTCCGCATTCCCGTCTGCTAACCTTCGCTTTGGCGGCACCATCGCTGGAACGGACACGTTGCGCGCGGCGGTCCCGCGGGAGGCACGACAGGCGTTGGCTCAGACGCGGTTTTTGACCCGCTGCACGGCCACCAGGGATTCCAGATTGAACTTCCTGACCCGATAGCCCATCTGGCGGGGCGTGATGCCCAGTTCCCGGGCCGCCCGGTGCTGGATGCCGCCGCTGCGGCGCAAGGCGTCGATGATGACCGATTTTTCCAGACTTTGCAGGGAAGGAGCCCCCCCGCCATCCCGAAGCGCCTCCTCGGCCTCCTCTTCCCGGCCCGGCATGGTCAGATACGGCCGGATGAGATCGGCGTCGATGCGCTCGTTTTCGGCCAGAATCACCAGCCGTTCGACGAGGTTCTCCATCTCCCGGACATTGCCCGGCCAATCGTAGCGGCTCAGGATGGTCAGGGCCTCGGTGGAAAAGGACAATTTGCGGGCGTATTCCTTGGAAACCTTGTTGAGAAAATGGATCAGCAGGCTCGGGATGTCCTCCTTGCGCTCGCGAAGCGGCGGCGCCTGCAAGGGGAAGACGTTCAGGCGGTAATAGAGGTCCGGCCGAAAAGAACCCTCCTCGGCCAGGGTGGCCAGATCCTTGTTGGTGGCGGCCAGGATGCGCACGTCCACCTGCCGGGTCTTGTTGCTGCCGAGGCGCTCGAATTCCCGGTCCTGGAGCACGCGCAACAGCTTGGCCTGGAGCCCCAGCGGCAGCTCACCGATCTCGTCCAGAAAGATGGTGCCCTTGCTGGCCTCTTCGAAACGGCCGGGCTTGGTCTGGTCGGCGCCGGTGAAGGCACCCTTCTCATAGCCGAACAGCTCCGATTCCAGGAGATTTTCCGGAATGGAGGCGCAGTTGACCTTGATGAAGGGGTAGTCCTTGCGGTCGGACAGGTCGTGGATGATGCGGCCGATCAGTGTCTTGCCCGTGCCGGATTCACCCAACAGCAACACCGTGGCCTTGGTCGGCGCGACCTTTTCGATCTGGCGCTGCACCTCCTGCATGGCCAGACTCTTGCCGACGATATAAAGCCCCCGCGTCTCCTGGGACAGCCTGTACTTGAGCGAAACGTTCTCGCGCTTGAGTCCCGCGACCTTGGCCTCGAACTTCTGGTTGAGGCTCATGAACTGGCCGATGAGCGTGGCCACCACGGTCAAAAAGGCCACGTCCTCCCCGGAAGACACCTCGTCGTCGAAGAGTCGGTCCACATTCAGGACGCCGATGGGCTGGCCGTGCAGAATAATCGGCACGCCGATAAAGGAAATACGGTCCCGCACGATCTTGCGAGAACCTGTTTTATCCAGGAAAAGCGGTTCCTTGCGAATATCAGGCACCACATAGGGCGCGGCCGTCTGGAAGATGAGCCCGGTGATTCCCTCGTCCAGGTCGTAGACGCCGCGGCTTTTCTCCTCGGGCGAAAGCCCCTGGGACACGCGGATGGTCAGCTTCCCGGTGGTGCGGTCAACCAGGGTGATGGTGGCCCGCTTCATGGACAGCGTCTCGGACAGGATACGCAAAATATCCTGAAGGGACTGCTCCAGATCCAAGGCCTTGTCGATGATGCCGCTGATGGCCGACAGGACCGAAAGCTGGAGATTTAGGATTTTTGAAGCCATCGGTGAAGTTCCGCCATCTGGGCGGCCACGGCCTCGGGTCCCGTGCCGCCGGGTCCGTTGCGTCTGGCCACTGCTTGTTCATAGCGCAGGGCGTCGAAAACGTCCTCCTGCATGTCGGGGAAAAATACACGCAAATCCGCAAGCGTCAATTGTTCCAGAGGTTCGCCGCGGGATTCGGCTTCGGCCACGATCCGGCCGGTGACATGGTGGGCCTCCCGAAAGGGGAGCCCCTTCCCGACCAGGTAATCCGCCAGTTCGGTGGCGTTTAAGTAGCCCTGGGCCAAGGCCCGGCGCATGCGCTCCGGCTTGAAGACGAGCTGGGCCAACATGCCGGCCATGACCCGAAGCGAGGCGCGCACGGTGTCGTCGGCGTCGAAAAAGGGCTCCTTGTCCTCCTGAAGGTCGCGATTGTACGTCAGGGGCAGCCCCTTGACCACCGTCAGCAGGCTCATAAGCGAGCCGTAGACCCGGCCGACCCGGCCGCGCATGAGTTCGGCCGCATCGGGATTCTTTTTTTGGGGCATGATGCTCGAACCGGTGGCATAGGCGTCCGGCAGGGCCACATAGCCGAAATTCGGATTGGCCCAGAGGATGATCTCCTCGCAGAAACGACTGAGGTGGGCCATGACCAGGGAGGCGCAAAACAGGGACTCCAGGGCGAAATCCCGGTCGGACACGGCATCCATGCTGTTGCCGAAACTGCCGGAAAAGCCCACGTTTTTAGCCACCATGGCCGGATCGAGCGGATAGGTCGTGCCGGCCAAGGCCGCCGCGCCGAGCGGCGATATCCGAACCCGACGCAACGCGTCGTCCATGCGTTCGCAGTCGCGCCGGAGCATCCACACGTAGGCGAGCAGATGCTGGGCCAGGCTGACGGGCTGAGCCGGCTGCATGTGGGTGCAACCGGGCAGCAGCGTCTCCTTGTGCTCCGCCGCCCTCTCCAGGAACACCCCGGCCAGCTCCCTGGCCAGTCGGCCCCATACCTCCAGGCTTTCGGCCACATAGAGCCGAAAATCCAGCGCCACCTGATCGTTGCGGCTGCGGCCGGTATGGAGCTTGCCGCCAAGCGGGCCGATCAGCTCGGTCAGGCGCTGCTCCACGTTCATGTGGACGTCTTCGAGCTCCGCACGCCAAGGGAAGGCGCCGACCTCGATCTCGTCGAGCACCTGGTCGAGCCCGGCCACGATGCGCTCGGCCTCCTCACCGGTCAGCACGCCACGCCGGCCGAGCATCCGGGCATGGGCCTTGGACCCGGCGATATCCTGACGGTACATGCGACGGTCATAGGAGACGGACTCGCTGTAGGCCTCCATCAAGGCCCCGGTGCCCTCGCCAAACCGCCCACCCCACATCTTCGTGGACATAGCCCCTCCAGGCAGAGGACGGGAGAGCCGGGAGAGGGAACCCCTTTTTTGCAAAAAAGGGGTTCCCTCTCCCGGACCCTCACCCTCCCCAAAAAACTCTTTCCAGGGCGACGGCGCGTCGGAACAGTCACAATCGCCCGGGAAAACGTGCGACCGAACATGAAGCCGAAAAGGGCTTGACGTCAAGCGACCTTCCGACCCTCCATCCTCCGGACAAGGAGTCCGGGGGGATTATCCCCCCGGCCGCCGGAGGCATCTTCTCTGGTCTACAATCCCTGCCCGCGCAGGCGCAAGCCGACCAGGCGGATAAATCCACTGGCGTCGGCCTGATTGTAGACTTCATCCTTCTCGAAGGTGGCGAGTTTGGGATTGTAGAGACTCTGGGGCGAGGTACGGCCCACCGGGTAGGCCTGGCCCTTGTAGAGCTTCAGGCGCACGGTACCGGTGACGCGCTGCTGGCTCTCGTCGACCATGGCCTGGAGCGCCCGGCGTTCCGGGGCGTACCAATAGCCATTATAGACCATTTCCGCGTATTTCGGGATGAGGCTGTCGCGCAGATGCATGACTTCGCGGTCGAGACAGATGCCTTCCAGGTCCCGATGGGCGATATGCAGGATGGTGCCGCCGGGAGTCTCGTAGACGCCCCGGGACTTCATGCCCACGAAACGGTTTTCCACCATGTCGATGCGGCCGATGCCGTGCTTGCCGCCCAGAGTATTGAGGGCCTTGATGAGCGCAGCCGGAGACAGGCGCTCGCCGTTGACGGCCACGGGGTCGCCGTGCTCGAAATCGATGCTCGTATACTCCGGCGCATCCGGCGCCTTTTCCGGCGGCACGGTCAGCAGGTAGGTATCAGGGCCGGGCTCGTTGGCCGGATCTTCGAGTTCGCCGCCCTCGAAGCTTAAATGCAGCAGGTTGCGGTCCATGCTGTGATCCGAACCCTTCTTGTCCGAAGGCACGGGGATGCCGTTTTCCTTGGCGAACCGGATCAGGTCCGTCCGGGAGGCGAAATCCCATTCCCGCCAGGGGGCGATGGTGCGCAGCTCCGGGGCCAGGATGCCAACGGCCAGTTCGAAGCGCACCTGGTCGTTGCCCTTGCCTGTTGCGCCGTGGGCCACGGCCTGGGCGCCTTCGGCCCGGGCCACCTCGACCAAGCGCTTGGCGATCAGCGGCCGGGCGATGGAAGTGCCGAGCAGATAGCGACCCTCGTAGATGGCACCGGCACGCAGCATCGGGAAGATGAAATCCTTGGCGAATTCCTCGCGCAGGTCGTCGATGTAGGCCTTGGCGGCGCCGGTATGCAGGGCCTTGGCCTCCAGGCCGTCGAGTTCCTCTTCCTGGCCGAGGTCGCAGGTGACGGTCACCACCTCGCAGGCATAGTGTTTCTTGATCCACTTGAGAATGACCGAGGTGTCGAGCCCCCCGGAGTAGGCCAGAACGACTTTCGTAATGGTGCTCATGATGGCGTATCCTTATAGGGTAGAGGCCGGCTAGGCCTTGGTGAAAATCCATTCCAGAATGGCTTTTTGCACATGCAGGCGGTTTTCGGCCTCATCCCAGATCACGGAGGCCGGCCCCTCCATAACGGCGTCGGTGATTTCCTCGCCGCGGTGGGCGGGCAGGCAGTGCAGGACCTTGCAGCCGGGGGCGGCCACATCCAACAGGGCCTGATTGATCTGAAAACCGACAAAGATCTTGGCCCGGGCGGCCTGCTCCGCCTCCTGGCCCATGGAAGCCCAGACGTCGGCATAGAGATAATCGACGCCGGCGGCGGCCTGGGCCGGATCATTGGTGATGGTGATATCGGCCCCGAGGCGTCTGGCGCCTTCCACGATGGCGGCCGACGGCTCGTAGCCCTTGGGCGAGGCGATGCGCAGCCGGATGGGGAAGCGGGCAGCGGCATTGATCAGGGAGTGGGCGATATTGTTGCCGTCGCCGATGTAGGCCAGGGCCAGCCCGTCCAGATGACCGGAATGTTCCCGCATGGTGAGCAGGTCGGCCAGAATCTGGCAGGGATGGTAGGTATCGGACAGGGCGTTGACCACGGGAATGGAGCCATGGGCGACCAGTTCTTCGAGCTTGTCATGCCCGTAGGTGCGGACAATCAGGCAGTCGGCGTAGCGGGAGAGCACCCGGGCGGTGTCGCGGATGGGTTCGTCGCGGCCGAGCTGGGAATCGTTTTGGGTCATGAACACGGGCCAACCGCCGAGATGGTGTACGGCCACCTCGAAGGAGACACGAGTGCGGGTGGAGGCCTTTTCGAAGACGAGAATGCAGGTTTTGCCCTGCAACAGATCGCTCCGATAGTCGACGGCCTTCATGGCGGCGGCCCGGTCGAGGATATGGACGGCCTCTTCGGGGGACAAATCCAGGATTGTCAAGAAATGTTGCGGCATGATGGTATCCTTACGAAACAACTCCCCATGAATTTTCGAAAAATTTTTTTCTACACCTTTTCATTTTCTTCTGTAAAGTCCTGAACGCCCCACTCTTTCCTGGAAATCGCGTTGACCTCGGCTCTCTTCCGATGCTATCCTCCAGGCAACAATCCTGATTTTCAAAAGGCCTAGCCCGGGGCGACGCTCCAGAAATACGGCTGTACGGCGCGCATTCGGGCTTTCCGGCGCAAACGGCGGGAGGAACCCCATGAAATCATTGAAGGCAATGTGTCTGGTGCTTGGCGTGGCGACCCTGCTCGCCGTCTCGGGTTGCGTGGTAACAACGCCTCCGCCGCCGCCCCAGCCCTGCGCCGAGGGGTTCTACTGGTCTCCCGGATACGGCTGCCTGGCCATTCCGGTAGCCGCGCCCTATGCGGTTTCCAATATCAATGGGCTGAGCTTGCGCTCGTGCCCCTCAACCAAATGCAGCATCATCAATTACCTCTACGCCGGCGAACAGGTGCAGGTTCTCGACGCCGAAGGCAATTGGAGTCATGTGTGGGCCTACGGCCGCGGCCAGGTGGGCTGGGTCGCCACAAAATACATAAATTAATCCGACACGGATCGCCGCAAGGGCCGTTCCCGACGGAACGGCCCTTTTTTCGTCCCCTGCGCGTTGCTCCCTGGCCAAGTGCAACGAATCGACGTAGAAGGTGCCATGGTGGATATTCCCTCCTTCTCCTTCTCGCCGGACTTTTGCCGGGCACTGCTCGACGCGTCCCCCGATCCGATGGCCTACAAGGACACCGACGGCATCTACCAATTGGCCAACACGGCCTTTTTGGACCTGATGGGGCTCACTCCGGCAACCGTCCTGGGTCGGGCCGACGACGCCATCTTCCCCCAGGAAGTGGCCAGACGGCAGCAGGAAGCCGACCGGCAGGTCATCGGCACGGGGAAACCCGCCCTTTTCGAATACGAGCTGGTCTACGCCGGGCGCTCCGTCTGGCTGCAAGTGCAAAAAAGCCCGGTACGGGACGCCGACGGCCGCCTGCTCGGCGTTTTTTCCTGCGGCCGCAACATCACCAGCAGCAAGGAAAACGAACGGGACAGCCAGCAGACCAAAGATATCCTGGAACAGCGCGTGGCCGATCGGACCAAACGCCTGCGGCATTTCATCGACCGGCTGCGCCGGGAAATCGGGCAGCGCCGGCAGACCGAGCATGCGTTGGCCGACTCGGTGCGCACGCTCAATCTGATCTTGAACAACAGCCCCATCGGCATCACCCTGGTGTCGGACCGGGTGGTGCGCTGGGCCAATCCCCGCTTTCACGACCTGTTCGCCAGGCCGCCCGGCTCCATCGCCGGCCTTTCCACCGGCATCTTCTATACCGACCAGGCGTCCTTCGAGGAGTTCGGCCAACGCCATTATCCCCAACTGGCCAGGGGCGAACGGGTGGATGTGGTCTGGACCATGCGGCGGGCCGACGGCACGGACTTTTATTCCCGCGTCATCGGGCAACTGCTCTATCCCGACCGTCCCCAGGAAGGTTCCATCTGGCTCATGGAGGACGTCACCGAACGCCGGCTGGCCGAAGAAGCCACCCTGGCCGCCGCGCGGCTCAAACGGGAATTCATGGACAACATGTCCCACGAAATCCGCACGCCGTTAAACGGCATCCAGGGCATGGCTACGCTCCTGGCCGACACCCCCCTCTCCGAAGAACAGCGCGATCTGGTGGAAACGCTTCAGGAATGCGTACGGAGGCTGACGACCCTGGTGGAGGGCATTCTCGATTTTTCCCGTCTGGATGCCGGAGCTGCGGCGCCCTCCCGGACCCCATTCCGGCCGCGCGCCATCGCCGAAGGAGCCATCAACTCCCTCCGTGGCGTGGCTCAGCTCAAACAGCTCTCCCTGGAGTTTTCTCCGACGCCCGATATCCCGGATGTGGTCATCGGCGACGTGGACGGGGTTCGCCGGGTCCTGGCGGCGCTTTTAAGCAACGCCGTCAAGTTCACCGAGCAGGGGAAGGTGACGCTCAGCATCGCCTGCCGCCAAGGCCGGTGCGAACGTTTCCCGGGGAAAAACGGGGAAACGCTCTTCGGGCTTTCGTTCGCGGTGTCCGACACCGGCATCGGACTGACATCGGAACAGGCAAAAACCATTTTCGAGCCCTTCCGTCAGGGCGACGGCAGCCGGACGCGACGCTTCGGCGGCACGGGGCTCGGCCTGGCCATCGCCCGGCAGACCGCCGAGGCCATGGGCGGCAGCATCGAGGTGACCAGCCAGCCGGGCCAGGGGAGCACCTTCCGGTTCTCGGCCGTCTTCGCCCTGCCGCCGGAGGGGAAGCCCCTTCCGCCGCGTTGACCACATCGCCGGCCGGACTATGGCCTGCACCATGCCCTCCCGCCGCCGTTTCTTCACCCCGGAGATTCTTCTCCACCGCCCGGATTCCGATCTGCCCGGCCTGGAGGTCCGTCTGGCCGCCTATCGCCAGACGGCTTTCGCCAAGCACATTCACGAGACCGCCAGTGTGGGACTCGTGCTCCCCGGCGTCACCCGGTTCGGGCTGGACAGGGAAAGCCTGCCGCTGGCCGCCGATGATCTGGCCTGCATCGGTCCCGGCCGGGCCCATGCCTATCAGAACCACCTGCGCGTGGAGGCGGCCAAAACCTTCTTGGCCAAGGGGATGCCGGCCGGCTATGCGGTCCTCGGCGGCGGGCTGGCCCGACGCCTGTGACCTGACCGTGACCTTTCTTCAATTGGCCTGGAGGGCGGTCCTCTTTCTCCCGGCCGGCATCTGGGAAACCGCCCGCCACGGCCGGTCCGGACGCAGCCTCCGGGGTACCGGAACACGTGCCGCCTTGACCGTGCTGGCCAGTTGCGCCGCCTTTATCTGCTACACTTTCGTGCTGGGAAAAATGTCGCCCACCCGGGCGCCCCTGTGGCTCATGCCGTACCAATGGTGACGGCCGCGGCGGCCTGGGGGATGCTCGACGAACGCCTCTGTCCCGGGCAGGCCGTGGGCGGCCTGCTGGTGCTCATCGCGGCCGCCGCGCCACCCGTCTTTCGTCCGGGCCAGGGGAGCCACAAGAATGCTGCACTACCGCAAACGCCCGTACGGCTTGCGGCCCTACGGACTCCTGGCGGGAGACGAAACAAGGCGAGCGGGGATCGGTCCGTCAGCCGGCAACGGCAGTCACGGCCGACTCGGTGAGCGCTTCCATCACCGGCCCGTGATCCAGGCCGGCCAGATGCAGGAACCCGTGAGCCAACAGCCTGACCAGATGCCGCGTCGGCGCCTGCCCGTAGAGGAAGGCCTCCCGGGCCACGGTATCGGCGCTGATGGCCATTTCACCGAGAAAATCCGGTCGGGTCGCATCGTCGTCCGGGAAGCTCAGGACATTGGTCGGACCGGGCAGCCCCAGGAAAGCCCGGTTGAGCCCGGCCATGGCGGCATCGCCCACCACCTTGAGATCGAAGTCCCGGCCGGCGAGGTCCAACGCGTCGAGAATCGCCTCGGCCAGCCCGGCCAGTTCCCGCTTGGAGAGCGGCAGTGCCGGATCGAACAGCCCGCGCCCGCGCCCGATCATGCCGCGTGTTCCGCCGTACCCTTGCCATCCACGGCGCAGACCGGTTCCTCATGATGCTTGCCGTTTTTGGTGCTGGTGCGCTCAGTAGGGTACTCGATGCGCTGGTGGAAAATGCCCGTCAAAATCCGGTGGAAGGTATCGGAGAGCAGGGTCAGGTCCTTGAGCGTCAGCTGGGATTCGTCCAGCTCGCCCTCGGTATAGATCTTGCGGACGATGTTCTGGATATGGCCTTTGAGGCGGCTGGGCGTCGGATCGACCAGGGTGCGGCTGGAGGCCTCGATGACATCGGCCAGGAGGATGAGGCCGGCCTCCTTGCTCTGGGGCTTGGGGCCGGGATAACGATAATCCTCCTCGCGGACGGGATCGTCTCCTTTGGCCTCGGCCATTTCCTTGGCCTTGTGATGGAAATAGACGATGAGCGTGGTGCCATGGTGCTGGTGGATAAGGTCGCAGATGGCCTGGCCGAGCCGATGTTCCCGGGCCAGCTCCACGCCTTTTTTGACATGGGCGATCAAAATCAGCGCGCTCATGGACGGAGCGAGTTTGTTGTGGCGATTTTCCTTGCAGGAGATGTTCTCGATGAAATAGTGGGGATTTTTTAGCTTGCCGATATCGTGATACAGGGCCGCCACCTTGCCGAGTAGCGGGTTGGCGCCGATGGCCCGGGCGCCGGCCTCCACCATGTTGGAGACGATCAGGGAATGGTGATAGGTGCCGGGGGCCTTGACCATCAGTTCCTGCAGGAGCGGCTGTTCGAGGTTTAAGAGCTCCATCAGCCGAAAGCGCGACGTATAGCCGAAGATCAACTCCATGATGGGGGCGATGCCGAGCACGGCCAGCAGGGAGAGAAACGCGGACAGGGCCACAAAGGTCACTCCCGTGCCGACAACGACCGGATCATGCAGCTCCATGAAGCTCACGGCCAGCCACAAGACACAGAGGCTTCCGAGCAGCGGCAGCACGCTTTTGAGCACCTGGGGCCGGGTTTCGGAACGTTTCATGAGATAGATGAAGATCATGGAGCCGACAAAGTAGTAACAAAAGACGCCTAGCCCGCCGACGACCATGTTCGCGGCCAGAAACGACAGGATAAGGCTCACGAAAATACACAGGCGTTTGGGGAAAAACAGGGCCAGGATACCCGCCGCCCCGGCAATGGGCAGACTGAAGGCGAAATAGATGGCCCGCGAGGACTCGATCAGCCCTCCCCCGCCGGGGAGGCTGACCACGTCGGACACCTTGGCCAACAGTCCGAAGATGAGCAGGATGACGCCGAGGAACACCCAGTCGAGGCTGCGCACCCGGCGGATGCCGGTGCGTTCCATCGAGGCGTAGAGCACGGTCAGGAACATCAGGCACATGGTGAAGATGCCGAGAGCCCGCATCAGGTTGTAGGCACCCTTGCGATGGGAATACAGGGCCTGGAGCTTGAGTTGTTGGATGGGGCCGACCCGCTCGCCCTGCCGCACGATGATCTCGCCCTTCTTGATGATGTAATAGAGGGGCTCCACGGCCCGCATGATCTCGGCCTTGCGCGCCAGGGTGATTTCCTGGTTGAAGGTCATGCTGGGGGCGAGCAAGGGATAGACCAGGGTATAGACGGCCTTGCGGATGCGGAAGGGCTTGTTCATGGACACCTTGAGCAGATGTTCCAGATCGTCCTTGACCTGCTTCACATCCTTGATGTCCTGGACATCGACCCGCAGGGTCTCCATCATGGACGGCACTTCCCGGACGAGAATGCCGTTTTTATAGGGAAGGAATACGGCGGTTGCGGCGGCGATGCCCGGCTCGTACTTCTGCCTGAGCCAGGGCAGGACATCCTTCAAAAAGAGGTCGCGGAACGTATCCTGGCGCCACAGTTCGATGGTGTCGCTCCCGATATCGGTGTTGAGATTCTCGGCGATTTGCCAGCGCAGTTTTTCCAGATTCTCGTCCCCGCTGGCGTTCTGTACCGCCGCGATGATGTCTCCGGCGCTTTTGGCCAGGGCTTCGTAGGGCAAGGGGCTGACATCGAAAACCGGCGGCTGGGCGTCGGCCACCTGTTCGCGCCGGCGATTGGTGGCTTCCACATCCTCGATCTGAAGGTTCTGGTCGGCGGCCACGTCCTGGGTGGCGATCTCGCCGGCGGTAAAAAGCCGCATGGAATTGTCAAAGCCCACCCGGGCCACAAAACTCAAGGCGAACAGCGCGAAAAGGAAAAAGAGAAAGCCCGGGACCCCGGCCGGCATGGCCAGGCGCCGAGCCGTTCTGGCCATCCCGATTTTGCACTTGCGTTTAATTCTGTCGAGAATCGCGCTCATATGCCTGTACAATCCTTCCCACCAGGGGATGGCGGATAACGTCGGCCTCACCGAAGGTCACAAAGGCGATACCGCACACGTCGCGCAGCACCCGGATCGCCTCCACCAGACCGGAGACGGCTCGGGGCGGCAGATCGATCTGGGTCACGTCGCCGGTGACCACGGCCTTGGAGGAGAGACCCAGCCTGGTCAGAAACATCTTCATCTGTTCGGGGGTGGTGTTCTGGGCCTCATCGAGAATGATGAAGGCGTCGTTTAAGGTGCGCCCGCGCATGAAGGCCAGCGGCGCCACCTCAATGACGCCGGTATCGAGCATCTCCCTGACTTTGCGGAAATCGAGCATATCATTGAGGGCGTCGTAGAGCGGCCGCAGATAAGGATTGACCTTCTCCACCATATCGCCCGGTAAAAAACCCAATTTTTCGCCGGCTTCGACCGCCGGCCGGGTCAGGATCAGCCGTTTGAACCGCCGTTCCAGGAGCAGGCCCACGCCCATGGCCACGGCCAGATAGGTCTTGCCCGTGCCGGCCGGTCCGACGCCGAAAGCCAAGTCGTGATGCCGGATCGCCGCCAGATAGTCCCGTTGGTTGGCGGTCTTGGGCACCACGGTTTTTTTGGGAGAAACGGCCAGCGCCTCTTCCCGATACACGCGGCCGAGGTTGGCTTCGGGCTCCCGGGCCAGCACGCTCAAGGCCTGTTCCACATCGGTCGGGTAGACGGGCTTGCCCTGGCGCAAGAGGCCATAGAGCTTGATGAGGACATTGGCCACATGGGCCAGGGTTTCCTCGGAGGCGGCCCGCAGGATGACGGCGCTGCCCCGGGTGTCGAGACGCGCCCCGGATTTGTCGGCGATCAGGTCGATATTGGCATTATGGGGCCCGAACAGGTCCCTGGCCAGCTCCGAGTCATCAAACTCGAGCCGTCGCTCGTGGCCCAGCGTTTCACTCATATTGTAACGCCCGGTTGCGGCGCGAAAGAGGACTGGACAAACCCCGGACGGACCCCTTGACGATCTTGCGAAAATCTCGCGCCCAGCCCGCCTTCGGCCATAATACAACCCCCAGGCAAGTACAAGCGAAACCGCCACTTCACGGCGTTTCCCGCAACTTTTCCAGCTCGGGCGCAGGGCGCACCCGCAACGTTTCGAGCACGGACGTCACGGCCACCCGCCCGGCCGCCGCCCCCCGAATACGCCGCACATCGGCCACCAGGGCCACCAGCACCGTCGCTGTCGTGGCCTGGCCGGCATAACTGGCCAGGGCAGCCAGCCCGGCCGCCTCAAGAAGGCTGCGCCGCGGCACCTCCCGGCCCGGATGATCCCGACGCACGATCACATGCGCCCCAGGGCCATCGGCCACGTGGAACCACAAATCGAAGGCGTTGGCCAAGCGCAGGAGCTGGTCGTTGGCCTTGGCGTTGCGCCCGCGCAAGGCCAAAAATCCGTCGGAAGTACGATAGCGGTGAGCAGCCACGCCTGCGTACGGCCCGGGCGGGAATCGATCCGGCCGCATCAGGCGCCCACCGCGTACGGGGCCTTGTACGGTTTTTTTGCCATCTTGCAAGTCCCGTCTTCTGGCGGCGATGGCGATCAGACCGCGTTCCCCTTTGGCGGCCAAATGATAGAGCTTTTGCATATTCTGGATGACGGTCAGCGCCGGGTCCAAAAAAAGGCTCGCCTCCCCTCCCCCCGAATAGGTCACCTCGACGGCCGGTTGGCGTATCCGGCTATCGAGACGATGCAGGCTCGCGGCCAAGGCATCCGCGTCGGCCCGCCGGGCTATGAAGGAACGCATCCGGGCCTCGTCGGCGTCGAGCCGGGCGAGGCTGCGGGCCAGACGCCGCGCCCGGACCGCTTTGGCCGCCGCCTCGGGGGCGTCCTGCCGGCCGGTCACCTCCCCAAAGGCCAGGGGTTGGCCAAAAGCGACCGCCGCCGCCAGGGCACTGTCGTAACGGCGCACTTCCCGGCCGTGTTGCAGCCGGTCCGGCCAGGACACAGGCCAGACGGCCTCGGGCATACCCCGGCGAAATTCCACAAAAAAACCTTCCGCCACGCCATGTTGGAGCCGGTCGACCAGTGCCGAGGCCTGCTCCCGGGGCAAGGCGGCCAGACGGCGGCGCAGCTCGGGTGAAAACTGGGGATGGGCCCGCCAGATTTCGGGTTCGGCCAGGACCGTCGCCACGGAAGGCCAGTCCGGCACGGCAGGTTTCGCATCGGGAAAAGCCGCCACCAAGGCCGGCGCGGCTCGGGGATCGAGAAGCAGCGCCGGTCCCTCGCCGGAAAAGCCCAGGAACAGCCGACGATTGGGCCAATCGTCCACGAGCTGGATGACGCGCCGGCCACCAAGATGTTTCCGCAAACGCATGGCCTCGGCCGGAGCCCGTTCCGGCTGGGCGGTCTTCATGGGGGCCAGAAAGCAAAAGAAATGGCCCGTTCCGTAGTGAAGATGCAGATACTGTCGTTTAGTGAAAGGGGAAACGGCGTCTAGACCGCCTGCAGGGATATAAAGCGCCAGCGTAAGGCAATTCGGGGAAGGCATGTAGACCTTGTCGACTCGGGAACCGACCAGGACCGACGCCAACTCCCTGGCGAGAAATCGAAAAAATACGGCCTCCATGGCATGGTTTTACGAAAAGAGACGTCCCCCGGGTGGATGCTCCCCGGAGTCAAAAACGAAGCGGTCTGCCGTTCGTGCAACGTCGCGGCGCCTAGTCGCCCCGCAGATTTTCTTCCGCCTCCTGGTGACTTTTGCATTTGATGCACAGGGTCGTGACCGGCCTGGCCTTGAGCCGGGGCACACTGATTTCCTCACCACATTCGACGCATTCGCCGTACGTGCCATCGTCGATGCGCTCGATGGCCTCCTTGATCTTTTTGATCAGTCGGCGTTCGCGATCCCGCAAGCGCAAGGTAAACGCACGATCCGACTCGGCCGTCGCCCGGTCGGCGGGGTCGGCGTAGACCTCGACGGTATCGGTCATGTCCTCAATGGTTTCCTCACCCTTCTTGAGGATATCCTGCAACATGCCGTTTAGAAGTTGACGGAAATATTCGATGTCCTTGGAATCCATGCAATCCTCCTCAGCCTGGGGGACAAGGGCTCCGGCTGGAAAAGGTTCTCTGGATAATACATCTTCTCGTTGAGGTAAAGAGGCCGCCGGTTGGCGGCCAGGACAAATCGGAAAAAAACGCAACGAAGTCGCCCTGCGGCACAGTGGCCGGTCGGACCGACAGCCCCGAGGGGGACGGACCGCAAGAAGACTATCCGGCCGACCGTTTTGCTCTTTCCTCTATCGGCATTGTAATGTTTGCACGCACAGAACACCGAGGCGTCCCACCAAGCAGACTTGCCAAGCTGGAATGCATCGCCTAGACTGAAAAATGACTGCTGCACAATTCCATGACGGCATACCGCCGCCCCAATCCTGGAACTGCAACTGACTAAAAGCATAGTGGGTTTCCAAGGGTGAAACCCTTTGGCCACCGGAGGCATCCCCCCTGGCACCATTGCGCAGCGGTCTCGAATAAAAGTAGTCGTACTGGTGTATTTTTTAAGAAGTAACCGCAGATTGTGCCCTCCCCCCGAGCAGTGAAGCAACCATCCCTTTTTACTTTTGGCGGCGAGTTTCGCCAACAATCCCACGAGGCAAAATACCGAGAGGCCCATTTTCCCGAAAGCATACGGTATATCCGGTTGCTTTTCCTGGCCGCTTTTCTGATCAACATCCTATTTTTTCTCAATGACTGGCATTTTTTCGGCCAACCGCACTTTTCTGCCGCCATCAGCGCTCGAGCGGTGATCGTCGTGGTCTCCATCATCTGTTGCAGGATGGCAACCGCCGTTCAAAATTTTCGTCAGTTCCAGATCCTCGGCATCGCCTGGGGAGTGCCCTGCATCCTGGCGAGCGCAGTCCTGGTCACCCCGCATTCGGATGCCGCCCTGTTCATCATTTTTATACTTCCCATCATTTTTTATCTGGCACTGCCAATTTCCTTCCCGTGGACAGTAGCCTTGGGCGTCTGTTGCAGCGCGGCCACTCTGGCCAGCTATATCGCGTCGGCAGCCGCCGCCCAAAACAATCTGGGATTGGGCCTCGGAATGCTCACCAACAACGTGGTTCTGGCCCTGGTGCTCAACAGGTCAAACCGGCTGCAGCGGCAGGAATGGGCTGCAACCGTGTCTGCCCAGGACGCCAACCGGGAACTTTCCGAGAATAGACAACTCCTGCAAAGCATATTGCAGGCCATTCCCGCGCCTCTTATTATCATCAACCAGGAAACAGGAGAATTCCTGCAGGCCAACGAAGCGGCTCGTCGCTATCTTGGCGATGCATTTCTCCTGGATCCGCTGGCACTCAAAAAGTATTTCAAGAAGCACGACATCATTAAACTTAGCATATCGCTGCAGCAACATGAACAAGTTGCCGAACACGAGACGCGAATTACCATGCCCAATGGTTCTTCCCGGGATGTTCTGCTTGTGGCGACCAAGGCAGTGATCGGCGGAATTGCCGCCATCGTGACGGTCATTATCGACATCACCAATCGCAAGGAAATGGAACAACACTTGCAATTGCTGGCCAGCACCGATCCGTTGACCGGACTAGCCAATCGCAGCCGTTTTTTCAGTCTCGCCACGACCGAAATCAAACGGAGCCAACGCTTTGGCCACCCCCTGACGGTCATCATGTTCGACATTGATTTTTTCAAGCATATCAACGACACGTTCGGTCATGAGGCAGGTGACCGCACCCTTCGCAACTGTGCCAACCTGTGCCGGTCCCTGGTGCGCGAGCACGACACCGTGGCCAGGCTCGGCGGCGAAGAGTTCGCCCTGCTGCTGCCTGAAACCGATCCGGCGAATGCCCGGATTTTGGCCGAGCGTTTTCGCCTAGCCGTGGAAAAACTCCTGGTCGAGCATGACACGGGCATCACCGTAAGTCTCGGCATAGCAGCCGTGCGCCCGGGAGAGACCGCGGTGGACGCAGCCCTGTCCCGCGCCGATCAGGCGATGTATGCCGCCAAAAATGCCGGCCGCAACCGGACCGTTCTCCATGGGGAACTCCCGGAAGACGCTGGAGAGGCCCCGCCCACGCCGCGCCTCTGACATTCCAAGGGCCGCTTGGAGAAGCCTGCGGCCAAGAAAGGGTATACCTTGGAGACCGCTGCACAATGCGTCATGGGAGATGCCTCCGGCGGCCAACGGGCTCGCGCCCTTTGGAATCCCGGGAGGATTTGAGGAGGTGCCATTTCAGACCGGAGGCAAGGAAAGGACTCCAGGGAATCGGGGCACGGTCCCCCTTTGCAAGCCCACGTGCAGCGAGGGTAACGCGGGAAGCCGTCTATTCTCGTGGGCAGACGACCCGCGACGATGGTACGAGATAACGCCAATAAAAAGAACTTTGATAATTGGAGCAGCAGAAAGTGCTCGTTTGTTTTTTGGGATCCTTGAATGTCACGACGCCATTGGCAATAATATGATCGTAATCAAACAGCGTAAGAATAGCGCTTCGATATATTTCACTAATAGGAGTAATACTTCCAATTACAAGTAAAGCTAGTAATATGCATTTATAAAATTTGTCAAAACCAGTTATTGTTTTTTGTAGCAAAGATTGAATTGTAAAAACACAAAGAATAAACAAACTTGGGATAGAGACTCTCATAACGAAATCTAGTGTCGATATAATCTGGAAAAATGGTATTACATACAATAGGATACATGCCGCAACAAGAATAGTAGACTTGTACTTTAAAATATGGAAGCAGCAAAATGAAATACAAAAAAATTCCAAAAAAACAAACAGCAAATATTGCGGAGCAAAAATTTTTAAGGGAACTCCACTCAGGAAAAAAAGTCCAAGCCCGCGTCCGGTCTGCGCATCAAACAGGCTATAAACGATAAAAACAACTAGTCCCGCTGCAATATAGGCATATTGTTGTTTCCTCTTCCCATTACCTTCCCAAGAAAATAGTTCAAACGCCATTGTGATACAAAAAATGCCTAAAAGGCCAATCGCAGGGAAGGGTGAAAAAGTAAATACCAGCGCGACAAGAAAAAATCTGACGCCAATTGTTTTTTCCTGCATAAAAAGGATCGTACCGAGCCAAGCAGGGACTGCCTGATTAAATACCCAATAAAGGCAGGATGTTATCGATGAATATTGCATGAAGGTCCACCACTCGAGATGGGTCCCGAGGGGCGGAAAACTTCCCCGCAGTATATATGTTCCAACAATGTCAGCACCACTAAAAAATATAAAGATGAAAAGAGGAAGAATCGAGACTCTTTTCAAATAAGCTATGACAAAATAATAAACCAAAACAAGTCCGGCCCACGTCCATAAAAACAAAAAAAACTCACCAACTGCCGTATTGAAAATTTTTCCGACGCATGCCGCAGGTAACCAGTAGTTAAAATAATAAAGAAGGAGCACAGGAGGAGTCGCCGTTTGCGACACATCAGTAGCTGGGCAATAAACGACGGGCCAAGGGAAATGGATCAGGTCATGAAAAACTGCATTTCTATAATTAAAATCACTATTTTGGAATGAAAATCCACCAATGCCTGAAAAAATACACCACAAGCAAAGGACCATTATAACCCAAAACATAATTCTTTTTGAAATATAGAGCGGTTCAAAATTTGTATTTTGAAATGAATCTTGAAATTTAGCGAACACCAAATAGAACAAAAAAAATCCGACGGGCAGCGCAAGGAAAAGCGTTGTCCAGCCAGCTAAAAAAATGACTATGGGGATCAAAAGATAAAGATAGGCACTAGCAATAAGCCATGCATGCAGTCTGCCGGTAATAAGCATTATTGCTCCTGGCAAGGCAAACAAACGGGATTACTACGATAAAAATAGCCCTCGGCAACAGCCTTTACTTTTTTACACACCCGAGGCCAAGGAAATCTCCCTCTTTCACATCAAGCAATTGCGGTACCGGCTTCATCGCATTGCCTGAATAGGAAAGATAGCCATCAAGATTCGGCATATCAACCCATTTTTTTAAAACCGCATCTTTTGATACCAATTCATGCAACATTTTTGCGTACAACACATCACCGCCATGTATGCCCTCAAGGAATTCACAGTCCGTTCCTCCGAAAGGCGTCATGTCAGTAAAATCATGCACAACAAGGCCTTTATCTTTGACGTATTTTCGGAGTTTGGAAAAATATGCATACCCTCCCGGGAATTTTGCCATCTCGTCTACAACCACTTTAGGCAAGGGAGGGAAAAAATACACCGTCGGGACGCCGGAGGCCTGCAGCATGGCGACAATACGCTCAAAGGTAGCCAAGTGCACAGGATCCAAATCCTGGTCGTAACAAAATCTTCCGATTCCAGCTTTGATCTTATTCAGCGTACCTTTAAACTGTTGATCATCGGCTTTTCTTAGACCAAAAACATATCCGCCGTAATAATAACTGCCATCCGGCCCAAAGCCGTCCCTGAATTTTTTCGCCGGGATGCCCAAATGGCAATTATCATAGAATGGGTTGACCGTAGCGCCAAAGATTTCCGCAAAAGTTACCTTCCCTTCAAAAAGAAACGTCAACACCTTAAGCATCTTTGTTATGGGAGAAAGCGATTCATCCGCGAGACTTGGCGGGCTAAATCGGTACGATGCGGGAAGATAGACGCCATTGAACCACCAAAAATCAATACCGAAAAGAATAAACTTCGGCTTATGTTTCCCTAAAATATGTTTTACAAGGGCTTCCCCTTCGGAAAGAGAATTAAAGGCGCCGCCAAGACTCAAAAAAGTTCCCTTGAACATATCAGAACGAAAGTTCAAAACGCGTGATGAACCAAGTCCGACAACTTCAGGTTGTATTTTATCATAAAGTCCCGTCTTGTAATTAAATCCACCATTAACAAGCGCTGAACCAAAAAGACAAATTTTCTCCGGATAATGGCGTAATTGTTCCTGGACGATGCCAGGAAGTGGAATTTCACCCATCTTCTTAAGATACTGCAACGAGGCAAAAAAAGGCCAGCCCAGGGCGCCGCAGGCGAGGAGCAGTGTGATCACATAGGCTTTGATATAGTTACGCATTTGAATTATTGGTAGAAGGATTCATGATGGATATTTTTCCCAGTTCAAGGGTGCCTCAGAACTGGAAATACAAAAATTCGGATGGCCGCTCAAGCAAAAGCAGCAATACAATGGTCAGCAAGGCCAAAACGATTGCCGTGCCAAGCGTTGGTTTCCACGTCATACCCGGGAAAAAGCCCTCTCCTGCCGTTTGTTTGGGGAGTCCCAAGGCAGGTGTCACCGTACGCATGATATGAATGATGCACGGCATACATAAGGCAATGAAAAGCCCCACGCCCAGATAGATACCAAAGATATCGTCCAACAGAAAATTCGACGAAAATCCCCGAAAATGTACCCAGCCGGTTCCTGATTGCCCAGAAAAAAACCCGGCCATATATTTGGGCACGGATAAACCATGCGCCCCAAACATCGCACGGATGATGGTAATGCTGCTATCCAGCGTCGGAGACCGGAAAAAGACCCAGCAAATGACGACACAAAAAAATGTCAGGCCCCATGAGGCCAAACGGACAGGCCACGTTTTTGAGACGGATACAAGACCAAAACGGGTAAGGAAATCACGCCACCAGTGATTCACCATCAGCATAACGCCATGGAGCCCCCCCCAAATAATAAAGGTCCAGCCGGCTCCATGCCACAGACCGCCAAGGAGCATGGTGATAAAGACGTTGAGGTATCGACGAAAGGGTCCTTTCCGGTTTCCTCCCAGCGGAATATAGAGATAATCCCGAAGGAAATTTGACAACGTAATGTGCCAGCGCCGCCAAAAATCAATAATGTTCAGCGATTGATAGGGAGAATAGAAGTTGGCCGGCAAAATCACGTTGAACATCCGCGAAATGCCTATGGCCATATCGGAATAGCCGGAAAAATCAAAATAGATTTGCAGCGTATAGCCGAGCGTCCCCAGCCAAGCCTCACCCATATCAACAGGGACGCCGGCATTGGCCGCGCCGAAGACTTTGCCGACATAGGGCGCCAGTCCGTCCGCAATAATGACCTTCTTGGCCAAGCCCAGAACAAAAATCGTGATCCCCACAGCCACATTTTCCAGGCTGGGGGAATACATTTTTTCGGAAGTGAACTGTGGAATGATCTGCTTATGATGGAGCAACGGGCCCGCTATGAGATGGGGGAAGTAGGTGACGAACAGTCCGTAGTGCACAGCCGTGGTCAACGAGGCCTGCCGCCGGTACGTATCCACTATAAAAGCGATCTGGGTGAAGGTAAAAAAGGAAATGCCAAGCGGAAGCGCCGTCGCATGGACAGGAGGCGTCAGCCCGAAGATTCCGAGAAGAAATGCAAAATATTTATAATAGCACAATACGGCCAAGTCACCGGCGACGCCGATAAACAACCACCCTTTTTGCAGTGGCGATCCGGAACTGCCGAGGATGGCTCGGCTAATCCCATAGTTGAAAGCCGATGAAAGCAACAACAAAATAACATAGAGCGGATTCCACCAACCATAAAAGAAAAGTGATGCCAAAAACAAGAAAAAGGCTGCCCCGACGTTACTGTGCTTTGCAATAGAAAAAAAGAGGATCCAGGTGATAGGCAAAAAACACAGGATAAAAATATAGGAATTAAAAAGCACAGTATATCCTTGGACATGATGGATATAACAACAGAGTCGGTACCACTGCTATCTCGACTGTGTCTGCCAAAACTATTTTTCCCTAAAAAGAGTGTCCTGCCTCGTCCCGCTGCGGCAGCCCGTCCCGTCAACGTCCGCTTCAGGCAAGCAGTGGGGCGGTCATGGCGCCGAGGACCCGTCTGGCATCGTCGGGAGCCAGCCGCACCATCACGCCACGCTGGCCGCCATTGATAAAGACGTACGGCTCCATGAATACGGCCTCTTCCATGGCGACAGGCACCTTTTTTTTCGCCGCGAACGGACTGATGCCGCCCACATGGTAGCCGGTCAGGCGCTCGGCATCGGCGGGCGGCAGCATTTTGGCCGTCTTGCCGTCAAAGACCGCGGCCACCCGCTTCATGCTGAGCTCCCCATCGGACGGGATGATCGTGCAGGCCGGCTTGCCATCGACGGTGACCATCAGGGTTTTCAAAACCCTGGACGGCGACTCGCCGATGGCGGCCGCCGCCTGCAGGCCGATCCGCTCGGCGCCGGCGGTATAGGCATAGTGGTGCAGCGAAAAAGGGACGCCGGCCTGCGCCAGCATGAGGGTCGCCCGCGTGCTCTGTGCCATTGCCATTCCTTGCCCGGCGGGATTCGTGCCCTTGCGCCGGGAGCAAGAACATCCGCCGAAACCGGGCAGATATAGCCAGTTGCCGCCAAGCCTGCAAGCGCACGGGAACCGCCCTCCCCGCAGGTTTCCGAAGGGCGCAGTCCGTTGGACGCCGGGGGCATCCCCCTGCCTGCCCCGAATACGTTACCGGGCGGGTTCCAGACACAACAGGCGCGGGCCGCGGTACGTCCCGTCCGGACCGAAATCCAAGGAGATCAGGGCATGGCCGGCCAGAGCGCAGGCATGGCAGCCATCCAGCAAGGGATAGGCGAAAACAAAGCCCTGTCCGCCATCCGGCAAGGTTTCCAGACGCCGAAAACCGGCATTGGTCGGCCAGAGCGTCATTTCCGGAAAGGCCTGTCGCAGCGCGGCGTAGGCCGGATCGGCTGCGATATCCACGGACGGCTCGTCCAGCTCGGTGGAGACCAGCGGGGGGGTGCCATTAACGAGAAACGCCGCTTCATTGGTATTGGCCCGCAAGGGGAAGGTCATCGTGGCCAGATCCACCCGGCCCATCGGACGAAAAGCGCTCATGAAGCCGTCGCCGTCGAGACGCTGGTTGATGGCCAAGGCCTGCGGCGTGGCCTTGGTTTCCCGCATGAGGCGCGGCAGGCAGTCGGGCGCCACCGGATTTTTTTCCAGACAGGTGCGCCAGGCCGCCTCGGGCAGGGACCAGACATCCCCCGGACCGAACGGCTTATCCGCCGCCGTTGCCAGCCGGGCCGCACCGCAAAAAACAACCACCAGGAGAAAACAGCCAAAGGACATAGGATGTTGCGTTCGCACGGCAGTCCCCTTCCGGCCTTTTCCTTCCCGTATGCCGGAAAAAACGGGCCAAGACCATCACCCCGTCACGGCCTTTCCCAGTCGGCCATCGGCCCACAGGCCGGCCTCCAAACAACGCAGGGCCTCGTAGGCGATCCGTCCGTCCAGGGCTTCATAGACGGGCACCATCCCCTCCGTGCCGTCCCGGCGCAGACGCACAATGGTTGTCTCGGCCTCGGCCTGAGCCGTCTCGGTCAGCCCGGCCACCTGCCGGGCCGAAAGCTCGCCCCGCCGCACGAAGGGCAGCAAATGCGCATACACCGTCGTCGGCTTGAGACCGCGCCGCGTGGCCACGGCCGCAACCGACCCCAGTTCGCGAAAAAGATCCAGACTCTCTCGGGCCGTCTCGGAGGACTCATGGAACTTGCCCGGCTGGACGGCTCCGGCCGGCGGGGACGAGCGGGATTCACCCTGGCCGTGGGCGGCATAATGCTCGCAGAGCATCTCCCACACAGCCGAGCCGTACTTTTCCAGTTTGGCCCGGCCCATGCCTTCCACTTCGGACAGGCCTGCCCGCTCTCGCGGTTTTCGAAGCACGATGTCGAGCAGCGTCCGGTCGTGAAAGATCACGTAGGGCGGCACTTCGGCCGCCTTGGCCGTAGCCGAACGCCAAGCGCGGAGCCGCTCCCAAAGCAGCGCCTCCTCGGGGGTGCGCAAGTATTCGTGCACCCAGCTCTTGCGCATCCCGGACGTCCGGGATCGCCGTCCGCTCGACCGCTCGGGATCGGCCGGCAGGCGCATGGACAACCCGCGCCGTCCCTTGAGGATGTCCCAGGCCGTCTCCGTCAGCAGCAGTCCGCCGTGTCCCTCGATGTCCGGCGTCAGTGCCCCCATGGCCTCCAACCGACGCAACACCGCCCGCCACTGCCGTTCCGAAAGCTCCCCGCCGATGCCGAAGGTGCTGAGCGCCGCATGGCCGAAACGTTCCACCCGGGCCGTTTTCTTGCCGAGCAGCACGTCGGCCACGTGCCCGGCCCCGAAACGCTGGCCGGTGCGATAGACACAGGACAGGGCCTTCTGGGCCGCTATGGTGGCATCGACCGGCGCGGAGGGATCGAGGCATATATCGCAGTTGCCGCAGGGTTCGGGCAAATCCTGACCAAAATAGCCGAGCAGGGTCTGGCGACGGCAGACGTCGGACTCGCAGTATCCGGCCAGGGCGTCGAGCTTGGCCAGTTCGATGCGCTTCCTGGGGTCGTCCGCCCCGTCGGGAGCGATAAGATGGCGCAGGGCGACGAAATCTTCCGATCCGTAGAGCAAAAGGGCCTCGGCCGGTGCTCCGTCGCGCCCGGCCCGGCCCGTCTCCTGATGATAGGCTTCCAGGCTTTTCGGCGGATCGAGATGGACCACGAAACGCACGTCGGGCTTGTCCACCCCCATGCCGAAAGCCACCGTAGCCACCATGATCACGCCCTCCTCGCGCATGAAGCGGTCCTGACGGCGGTCGCGCTCGGCCGGACCGAGGCCGGCATGATAGGCCAGGGCCGTCACGCCCTGGGCATTCAGCCAGTCGGCCAGGGCCTCGACCTTTTTGCGGGACAGCCGATAGATGATGCCCGATTGTCCGGGATGCTCCTCGGTCAGGAAACGGAGCAAACGGTATTTGGGGTGGTCCTTGGGCTCGACGCGATAGCGGATGTTCGGACGGTCGAAGCCGGTGGCGAAAATCCGGGCCTGGGCAAGGTTGAGGCGGGACAGGATGTCGGCCCGGGTAGGGCCGTCGGCCGTGGCGGTGAGGGCCAAGCGCGGCACGCCTGGAAAACGCTCCGCAATAACGGCCAATTGGAGATACTCCGGCCGGAAGTCATGGCCCCACTGGGACACGCAATGGGCCTCGTCGATGGCGAACAGGGCCAGCGGCAGCCTGGACAACATCTCCTGAAACCCTGGGGTCATGAAGCGTTCCGGGGCGGTGTAGAGGATATCCAGACGGCCGGCGCGCAGCTGTTCCTCGACCGCGTGCCGCTCCGCGGCCGGCTGGGCCGAATGGAGGCATGCGGCGGCGACGCCCAGGGCGGATAAGGCCTGGACCTGATCGCGCATGAGCGCGATCAGCGGCGAAATGACCATGGCCGTGCCCGGCCGGAGCAGGGCCGGGATCTGGTAGCACAGCGACTTGCCGCCGCCGGTCGGCAGAAGAACCACGGCGTCGCCACCGGCCAGGACATGGTCGATGATGGCTTCCTGCGGTCCGAGGAACTGATCGTGCCCGAAGACCTGTTTGAGGATTTGGCGAGGAGTGGACATGGCATTGCCGACAATTCCGGGGGGAAGGGTCGGCCTTTTCGATACGCACTCGGCCGGGGAAAGGCAACGCCGGCGCCGGAGGGCACGAGCGATGCGGGGAGGACCTTTCGCAAGAGGTGGAAAGGATGCCTCCGGCGGCCAAAGGGCGCCGCCTTTTGGAATCCCAACAGGATTTTTAGGTGTTTGCAATTCCAAGCGTGGAGCAACGGCCTGTCGCCGGAAATCGTGCAGCCGCCGCATGAACGCTTGTTGCAATGGCATCCACAACAATCGCCAATATGAAAAGGCTCTCCGGTCCACACCGCAAGGTTTTGACCGGAGAGCCAAACTGTCGCGCCGGCGCAACCGCGACGGCTTCCGTAAAAAACGCTGCCCTATTCGGTAAACTGGATCAACGTATCGCAGTAGCCTTCCATGGCCGCGCGGACGGCTTTCTGATCCGCTTCCGTGGGCGCGCCCTGCCATTCATAATGCCCGAGGATATCCCAGCCCGCTTTCTCTGTCTTGGCGTCAAAATCTCGCTGGGCGCCGCCGACCCATCCGAAGGAACCAAAACGGAACACCTTTTTATTGGTGACTTTTTTGACCAACAATTCCTCAATAGCCTGAGCCATCGGCGGGAACATCTTATATTCATAGGTCGGCATGCAGAAAATCAAGCCGGCCGATTTCCAGGCACTGGCAAGGATATAGCCGATTTCGTCTCCAGGAACCTGAAAAACATGCACCGGGATATTCTTCTTACGCACCACCTCGACAATGGTGCTAATGATTTGCCTGGTGTTTCCGTACATACTGCTCCAGACAAGTGTCACATCCCTTTCCGCCGGTTTCCGGCTGTATTCGGCGTACCGCTTGTAATGATCGATGATGACGCCGGGATTATCCCGCCAGATAATCCCGTGCGAGGGACAAATGACCTTGATATCCAACCCGCCCAGTTTTTCCAGTCCCTTCAAGACAAAAGAAGAGAAGGTGGCCACGATGTTGGCGTAATAGCGAAGGGCCTCATTCTCATAAAACTGATGCTTTTCCTGAGAAATCTGGTCGTCAAAAATCGCGTCCTCTTCAATGCGGCCATAGGAGCCGAATGCGTCACAGGAAAAAAGGATGCCCCGCTTCCGTTCGTACGTCATCATCGTCTCAGGCCAATGAATATTGGGGGTTTCGAAAAATTGCAGTTCATAATCCCCAACAGGCAGTACCATGCCATCAGTAATGGCAATGGCGCGTTCAGGCGGTACCGCAGCAAAAGCCTCCAACAAGGGGATGGCCTTTTTCGTACAATAAATGACGGCCTTGCTGTTCTTTTTACAGAACTCACGCAGCCAACCGGAATGATCCGGCTCCATGTGATTGACAACAATGATGTCTATGTCTTCTATGCCTAACGTTACATCAGACATCTGGTGCGTTATTTCCTGGGGAAAATCAAAAATATTCTGAGTCAGATCGATCAGAACATTTTTTTCGCTCTTTATCAAATAGCCGTTGATAGAAATACCGTGAGGGATGGGCCAAATTCCCTCGAATAAATAATTTTTGTCTTCAATATTGACAGAAAGCCGGTAAACATCGTCAACGACCTTTTTTACATCCATCGTTCGTCTGTCCTCTTGCTAGGTTGAAGCGAACGAACATTCTTTGAGATCCCTCATAAGAATGCTCAAACACAATCCAAGACAACCATCACCCGGCTCCTAAGGGCAAAATCCGTCACGCTCCTGGGCAGGGCAATAAAACATACTCTAAGCAATAAAACCGTCATTGTCTACGGCATGGCGCAGGGCGGGAGCCTTGGCGAAAAAAGGATCAACGCCGACGGATAACGCCCATACGTTGAGCATAAAAACTTTTTCGAACGGAGACCCGCACACCGCAGCAAGGCCCGACAGACGCGCGTCAGCCCGCCAGGGCATACCCGACCGTCACCACCAGGAGACTGACGGCGCGCACGGCCTGATTGTAGACGATGAGCCGGACAGCCGCCCGGGGCCTGAAGATGCCCGCGTAATACGGGAACTGGTGACGGAAGGCCCGCATGGGCGTGGACAGGATGTTGCCGATCAAAAGCGCCACCACCACCTGCTTGGCCGTCAAGCTGCCGCCGCCGAGCATGGCCCCGGCGGCGGCCAAGCCGGCGGTGAACTCGGCCATGATCTGAAACATGATGATGCTGACGGCCTGGGGCGTCATCCAGGACAGACCGGAAATGTGCCCGGCCAGCCATTTCTCCATGACGCCGAACACGCCCCATACCGTCAGATAATGGAAGGCGACATAGATGGGCACGGTGAAAAGGACCATGGACCGGATGCGGCGGCTGAAGCGTTGCCAGGCCTTGGCCAGGGCCGAACGCCAGGAAGGGCCGGCCCGGTCCAGATGGCAGACCAGGCAACCCTCCGCCGGGGGCGGCAGCAGCCAGTGGCCCAAAAGGATGATCGCCAGGGTACGGAGTACGGCGGCAACAAAGGTCAAACCGACGTACATCCCCGCCGGCCAGGCGCCCAGGAACGGCACCGTGATGAAAATCACCTGGGGCAGATGCAAAAAATAGGTTGGCAGGCTATTGAAAAGGTTCGCTAAAATAAGCTCACGATCAGACAGGCGTCCCGATGCCGACGCCTCGGCCAACAGGGAATTGGCGGTCAGACCCGAAAAAAAGGCCATGGAAAAACTGGCGCCGACCACATCCTGCATGTGTCCCAGCCGGATAAGCGGCGCGGCCAGCCTGGCCAAAAACCGGGTCCAGTTGAACGCCTCGATCACGTTGGCCACCAGCAGACCGATGGCCAGGGAAACAAGCAGACGGGACAGCGGCCACAGCAGGGCGTGCCACAGTTGGATCATATCCGGAGAAAAGACCATACCTGCCTCTCATGCCACCCGTCGGCGGTCCTTGGCAACGCCGGCCGTAAGCCCCGGAATCCGGCCTAGTGCACCCAGAGCATCTGCCGCCAGTCCAGATTGGCCGGAGACCCTCCCTGCTGGCGAACCAGAAATTCCAGGGGCGCCAGGGAAAGCGCCTCCACTTCCGGCGACATGCCCGGGAACGGCTCGCCCACAATCTCTCCCAAATAATGATGACAGTTCTGGCAAATCACCAGGCGCTCCGTTGCGACACCCGGCATGGCCACCTGGCCGAACGGACCGGCCGCTCCGCAAAACGGACACTCCGGCAGGGTAACCTGCCACCGGCTGGCACAAAACGAGCAAGTCATCATCCGCCCCGTCTCAGTGTGATGGGCCAGACTCGGCCACGAACCGCAGACCGGACAATAGCCCCGGTTCCAAACTCCATCGGGCACCAGCCCCCGCAGAAGCCGTCCCCGCGCCATGGCGAGCGGGGTCAGGATCTGGATGCACCAGAACCCCAGGACCAGGGGGTCCACCCCGAAGGAATGCGCCGTGCGAATCAAAAAACGCTGGCGGTCGCCCAGCATGTCGCGGGCCAGCTCCATCAGAAAGCCTTCCTTCCCGGCGGCGACCGCACCGATATTCATGAGGTCGCCCCGAACGGCGGGGAAACCGTTGACGAGCACCTGCTGCAACGCCTCGAACACGCGCCGCACGCCACTCGCATCCAGGGGCAGGGTATCGTGAGGCTCCAGCGCGCCGCCAAGCCCCAGTTTGGTCAAATCGGGCTTGGGGGCAGGCTGCCCCTTGCCCTCCTCCACGAGGGAGTCCACCAGGGGCGTCCTGGCCAGCAACACCCCGACAAAGGGATCCACGAACGGACGCGTGTGCGGCCGCTCCTGGCGAAGACGCTCCACATCCTTGGCGATGGATTGAATTTCTACGGAATCTTCGGACATGACAGCTCCCCGCGGTTCCGAACCGCATTTTCTTCAGGCTCTAGGCCGGGGCACCATACGTGGCCGGGCCGACTTCGCCTAGGCGCTTCCGCCATTTTTTCTTCTATTTATCTTAACCGAACCATTCGGCCGAATCGTATCGCCGATATAAAGTTTTTGTCGCCCGGGCCGATAAAGAAAAATATGGTAACCAAATCCTGGCTGTGCCCGTCCCCTCTTCGCTCAAGCGTTCGGGGGAAACATGACATCCGGAGGGATATCCACGATGGCCGATAGCACGAACATCCCGGCCCTTGCCCAGCAAACGCAATACAGTTTCGCCTCCGTCGTCAGCACGGCCGGGGACACGACCACGAGCGTGACGGCCAATGCCGTATGGGACGGCGATAGCGTGACGTTCTCCGCCGAGGCCCTCTCCCTGGCTGCGGGCGATACCTCGGCCCGGTCCGCCGATACTACCGCAACCCGGCAGGCCGGGACCGCCACGGCGACGGGCAGCGCCTCGGGCGATAGCACCACGTTCTCCGACAAAGCCTTGGCACTGGCCGCAGCCCAGAAGCAAACCACCACCATCGCCTCGGGCGCCGGCCTCCTCAACGCCGATACGCTCCTGGAAACGGCGACCACCTCGCTGCTGACGTCCTTCACCACCGACTCCGGCCGCCAGATCAGCCTGCAATCCTACACCACGGCCGGCACCGCCGACGAGACCGGCCAGCGTGCCGCAACATCCGGCTATCTGCTGACCATCGCCGGTAGCGACGGCGCCAATAGCAAAAACTATATTCTTTCCGGGGACGTGATCCTCAACGAGGACGCAAGCGGCAATCTCTCGGCCGCCTCCTACACCGCCGGCGACGAGACCTCGGGCAACGACATCATTATCGGCTTGTCCGGCAAGGCACTCAACGGCGGCGAAGGAAACGACACCATCGTCGACCTGGCCGGCTCAGGCGCAGTCAACATCTCCGGCGGTGAGGGAAACGACACCGTCACCGTCGTCGGCGAGGTCGCCTCCGGCAGTATCGATACCGGGAACGGCAACGATACCGTCACCGCCGCCATCAAGGCCACCGGCTCCTCCCGGGTGAGCATCAACACGGGCGACGGCCTGGATACCCTGAATACGACCATCGCGGCCGATGACTCCAGCCGGGTCTCCATCGCCACCGGCGGCAACGACGACGCCGTCACCGCCACCATCAACGCGACCGGCGACAGTCAGGTCAACATCGACACGGGAGGCAGCAACAATACCGTCACCGCCACCATCAACGCCAGCGGCGACAGCCAAGTCGCCATCGAGACGGGAGCCAACGATACCGTCACCGCCACCATCGCCGCCACGGACGATGCCCGGGTCGCCCTCGACACGGGAAGCGGCAACGACACGGTCACCGTCGGCGTCACGGCCAGCAAGGCCGCCAACGTCTCCATCGGAACCGGCAGCGGCGCGGACAACGTTCTGGCCAGCGTCGTCACCACCGGCAGTGCCCAGGTCGGGATCGCCACCGGCAGCGGCAACGATAGATTGGCCGTCGCCGGCATCGCAGCCGACGACGCCAGCATCGCCCTCGACACCAGCAGCGGCAATGATGTTCTCAAGACCTCGCTCATCGCCTTCGGGGACAGCCGGATCACCACCGATACCGGCTCCGGCAACGACAGTGTGTCCACGGCTTCCATCGCCCACGACGACGCCCGGATCGAGACCAATACCCAAAGCGGCGACGACAGCGTCAACGCCGTCTTCATCGGCAAGGAAAACGCCCAGCTCACCCTCGATACCGGCTCCGGCAACGACAGCGTCAACACGGCCTTTATCAACGGCGGCAACGGCTCCGTCTCCATCAACACCGGCAGCGGCAATGACAGCCTGTTCGCCGGCTGGATCGCTTCCGGAACCAGTAGGACAACAATCAATACCGGAACCGGCAACGACGTCGTGACCGCCGGCTGGATCGATACCGCCAGCGGCATCGGCGCCTACAAGCAGGTCATGGGCTACCTGCTGCAGAATACCGAGACGCCAAGCCAGTCCGAAAAGTCCGGAACGGCCGAGAGCGGCTTCCAGTTGGGCACCCAGCACGCTTAGGGCAACGCCCCTCCCGGCTCTCCCTACCGGGGGGAAGCATATTCCCCCCGGTACCCCCGTTTCGGGACAGCACTCCCGTTCTCTCCCCAATCCCCTTAAAACAACTTGCCGTTGGTGCGAGGGGTCCGGGGGCATCATGCCTGCCAGCCGGACGTCCGGTCCCGGCCGCCGGAGGCATCCTTGTCTTTCCTTAAAACGACGGATCGGCGTAGCGGGTAGGATCAGGAACGCCGGCCTCGGCGAAGCCCTTGCGGCGCAGCAGGCAGCTGTCGCAGCGGCCACAGGCCAGTCCTTCCGGGGTCGGGTCATAGCAGGAGTGCGTCAGGCCGTAGTCCACGCCGAGCTTGGTGCCAAGCCGCACGATGGCGGCCTTGGTCAAGCGCAAAAGCGGCGTGCGCACACGGATATGCAACCGCCCCTCCACGGCTTCCTTGACGGCCAGGTTGGCCATGGCCTCGAAGGCGGCGACAAAGGCCGGCCGGCAGTCCGGGTAACCGGAATAATCCAGGGCATTGACGCCGATAAAGATATCCGCCGCGCCGAGCACCTCGGCCCAGCCCAGGGCCAGGGACAAAAAAATAGTATTGCGGGCCGGCACGTAGGTGATCGGGATGCCGTGCTCCATGGCCTCGGCCGAACGGTCCTTGGGCACGGGGATGTCGGCGGTCAGGGCCGAACCGCCGATCTGGCCGAGCGGCAGCGGCAACACCAGATGGGCGGCCACGCCCATGACAGCAGCGACACGACGGGCCGCCTCGATCTCCACCGCATGGCGCTGGCCGTAGGCAAAGCTCAGCGCATAGGGGACAAAGCCCTGCCGCTTGGCCACGGCCAGACAGGTCGTGGAATCGAGACCGCCGGAAACGAGCACCACCGCCTTTTTCACCGCCGTCATCAAAACGCTCCTTATACGCCCCGCGTCTCGGGGCTCCAGATGAGCTTGTGGAGTTGCACATTGAGCCGGGCCCGGACCCGGTCGGCCAGCATCCAGCCGGCCAGTTCGGCCGGATCGAGCCGGCCCGTCACCGGGGAAAACGAGACGGCGTTGCGGTCCCAGACCCGCCGGACCGCGTCCAGGGCGAACAGATAATCCTCCCGGTCGGTCAGGACGCATTTCACTTCGTCGCGCGGCCGCAGCCTCTCCAGATTGCCGTAATCGTTATGGGCCTCCATGCCGCTGCCCGGACACTTGACGTCCATGATGGCCACCGCCCGATCGGGCAGCACGGTGATGTCCAGGCTGCCGTTGGTCTCGACCAGCACGGTCAGCCCCGCCTCGATCAAACGAGCGGCCAAGGCCGGGAGGTCCGGGGCGAGCAGCGGCTCGCCGCCGGTCAGCTCCACCAGCGGCAAGCCGTAAGCCGTCAGGGCCGCCACGGCCGCCTCGACGGTGTACGGCACGGACGAGGCGAGGGCATAGGTCGTGTCGCACCACGAACAGGCCAGATTGCAGCCGGACAGACGCAAAAAAGCGCAGGGCAGTCCGGCGAAGGTGGATTCTCCCTGGATGCTGGCGAAAATCTCGTGCACGGGAAGCGTCACGCTTCCTCCGTATAACTGGCCGACAACCCAGGGCTTTCCTCGACCATCACCCGAAGCACCCGCACCCGGTCGCCGGGCAGGGCTTCGGTCAGCCGGGCGAAGACAAAGGCGGCCAGGACCTCGGCCGTCGGCGGATCGAGTTCGGGATGGTCATTCAAGCAGGTATGGTCGAGCCGGCCGAGGATGGCATCCATGGCCGAACGCACCTGGACAAAGTCGATCACCATGCCCTGCTCCAGCCGCGTTGCCCCGAGTTCGGCCGTGACAGCAAAATTATGGCCGTGCATGGCCGCGCAGGGGCCGGGATACCCGGGCAGGCGATGGGCGGCGCTGACGGAGCCGGAAACACGGATGGCATAGAGACCCGGCATGACATCTCCCTAGGTTGCACATTGAGGGCGATTATCGTAGGAAGCCCTTGTCTTGTTGTCAATCCACGAAGGAGGCCGGTCCATGCCCGCCAAGACGAAAGCCCCGCCCGTGGACGATGTCCACGAGCTCAAGAGTCTGGGACAGGGGGCCGTGGCCTACCCCAAGACCGTTTCGCCGCAGCTGCTCGAAACCTTTCCCAACGCATTCCCCGGCCGTCGCTACACCGTGACGTTTCGCACCGAGGAGTTCACGAGCCTGTGCCCCAAAACCGGCCAACCGGATTTCGGCACCCTCACCATCCGCTACGTGCCGGACGGCCGCTGCATCGAATCGAAATCCTTGAAGCTCTATTTGTTCAGCTATCGTAACGAGGGCGTCTTCATGGAGACGCTGACCAATCGCGTCCTCGACGATCTGACGGCCGCCTGCGCTCCCCTGGAGATGGAGGTGACCGGCAACTTCGCGGCCCGGGGCGGCATCACCATCAGCGTCACGGCCACATACCGACGCCCGGGAGAGCCAGCGTCCCCCGCCCTGGCCTAGCCTCCCACCTCGGCCGGATGCCCACGGCCGGGTAGCGCAATGGTGCTGTGTCCCGTGCGATTCTTGCGCTGCCGAAGCATTTTTTCGGTAACCAAATTCACTGGAGAGACAACATTCTTTTGTGTCCTTTTTTTGTCAGCAAAACCGAAAACCGAATTCGCAATTGCCAAGCTGCCGGCAGTTTGCCATGATAGCATACTTAGCTACGCTTTTTGCGAATGAGGCTACGGAGTCCCTGCATGAAACATGTTTTGTTGGTCTATCCGGTGTTGCCCCGCTCCTTCTGGAGTTTCCAGGAAGTCTTGCGGGCAACGGGCAGAAAGGCGCTTATTCCGCCATTGGGCCTGCTTACCGTGGCGGCCCTTCTGCCTTCGGACTGGACGCCACGGCTGGTGGATTTAAACGTCCGGCCGCTTCGTGAGGAGGATTGGGCCTTCGCCGATGTGGTCATGATCTCGGCCATGCTGGTACAACGGGACGGCCTTTTCGCCTGTGTGGCCGAAGCCAAGAAACGCGGCAAAACGGTGGCTGCCGGCGGTCCGTACGTCACCTCGGCCATCGACGAGGCGCTGGCCGCCGGTTGCGATTTCGTGGTGGCCGGCGAGGGCGAGCAGACCCTGTCCCTGCTGGTCGAAGCCCTGGACAAGGGCCAAACCGGCGGCGTCATCCAGGCCTCCGGGACCACCGATATCGCCACGGCCCCCCTGCCCCGCCTCGACCTCATCAATCACGCCGACTACGACGCCATGCCGGTCCAGACCTCACGGGGCTGTCCGTTCGCCTGCGAATTCTGCGACGTCATCAACCTGTTCGGGCGGGTGCCCCGGTACAAGCCGGCCGAGCAGATCCTGGACGAACTCGAAGCTATTTTCGCGGCGGGCTACCGGGGATCGATCTTTATCACCGACGACAATTTCATCGGCAATCCGGACCGGGCCGAAACCCTCCTCAAGGTGCTTGCCCCCTGGAACCACGAGCACGGCGAGCCGTTCTGGTTCACCACCCAGGCTTCCATCAACCTGGGCGAACGGCCGGACCTGATCGATCTCATGACCGCGGCCAATTTCGGCTATGTTTTCATCGGCATCGAATCGCCGGACGTGAACGTCCTGGCCGGCGCCCACAAGACGCAAAACACCCGGTTTCCGCTCCTGGAGGCCATTCACACCATCAACCGCAACGGTCTGTCCGTCATCGGCAGCTTCATCCTGGGTTTCGACCGGGAAAAGGAAGGCGCCGGGGAGCGCATCGAGGCCTTCGTCGAAGCGGCGGGCATCCCGCTCGTCATGATCAACTCCCTGCAGGCCGTGCCCGGGACCAAACTTTGGGACCGTTTGACCGCGGAAGGCCGAATCGTCGCCGGCGACGTGGGAGACATGGCCACGGGCGTCATGAATTTCCGGCCCGACCGTCCCGTCACGGACATTTTGACCGAACAACTCGCGGCCTGGGATCATCTCTACGAGCCGTCCCAGTTCCTCAAAAGGACGCTGCGTTCCATGCTGGAAATGCGGCCCACCCGGTCGGCCATGGGGGAAAAGACCCCGCAGACGGCGGCCAGACAGGCCTCATCCAACGGCGATCTGGCCGACGCCCTGGTGCAGTTGCGGCTTCTGGCCAAGCTCATCTGGCATTTCGGCCTCGCCTCCCGAGGCCGGCTGGAATTCTGGAAATCACTCTGGACCATCCGGCGGCGCAATCCCTCGCGCATCAAGCGTTTTCTGACCCTGCTCGTCATGGGCTACGACGTCCTGTGCTTCACCAAAGTCATCCATGAGCGGGCCGAACCGGCCCTCCAGGCGGAACGCAGGAAGGCGCTGGCCTGCCCGGCCTGACGCCCCGAAAAAAAGGCGCCCCTCGGGCGCCTTTTTTTCGTCTCGCTGCCGACCGCTGCCGGCCGCCTTACATGGCCTTGATGACCTCGATGAGAACGCTCGTCACCTTCTCGGCGTTCTCATTGAAAATATTCACGATTTCCTCCCAGGAGACCGGCAGCTCGTCGGTCTTCCAGCAATCGTAGTCCGTGCTCATGGCCACGGTCGCGTAAGGAAGCCCGACCTCCGCGGCCAAGATGCATTCGGTGGCCACGCTCATGTTGACCACGTCCGCCCCGAACATGCGGAACATGTTCGATTCGGCCCTGGTCGAAAAACGCGGACCCTCGATCGTCACCACCGTGCCCCGCTCGTGAAAGCGATACCCAAGCTGCCGGCAGACCGCGACGCACAGCTCCCGCAGGGGCTCGGAAAACGGATCCGCCATGGGCGTGTGGGCGGGATTGTGCGGTTCGAAGCGGTCGTAGAACGTCACCGGTCGCCGCTTGGTGAAATCGATGAACTGGTCGAGAATGACCAGATCCCCGCGATGAATCTCCTGGCGCAACGAGCCGACGGCCGTGGTGGAGAGCACCGCCGCACAGCCTACGGCCTTGAGCGCGTGAATATTGGCCCGATAATTCACATTGGTCGGGGTGGCCGTGTGGGACCGGCCGTGCCGGGCCAAAAGCACCACGTCCTTGCCGCCGATCCGCCCTTGCCGCAGGGTCGAATTGGGCGGCCCGTACGGGGTGTCCAGTTCCAGGTCGCTCGGATGATCCAGAATCGCCGGGTCATCCAGGCCGCTGCCGCCGATAATGCCTATTTTCATGTTCCCATCCATTTCAGGCTATTTGCAGGAGGCTTTCGCAATCATAGGCGTGCAGCTGTTCCTTGCCATTGAGGAAGGCCAGCTCGATCACCACGCCAATGCCGACGATGGAGGCCCCGAATTCCTCGACCAGCTTGATCACGCCCGAAAGCGTTCCGCCCGTGGCCAGAAGATCGTCCACCAAAAGCACCTTCTCGCCTCGAAGCAGCGCATCCTCATGCATGCACAAGGTGTCCGAGCCGTATTCCAGATCATAGGAGACGGATTTGGTCTTGTACGGCAACTTGCCGGGCTTGCGTACCGGCACGAAGCCAAGGCCCATCTTGTAGGCCAGGGCCGCGCCGAAAATAAATCCCCGGGCCTCGGCCGCGACAACCTTGGTCGCCCCGGATGCGGCGAAACGTTCGGCCAGGAGGTCGATGGCCTCGCGAAAACCTTCCGCATTGCCCAGAAGCGGCGTGATGTCGAAAAAAAGAATGCCTTTCTTGGGATAATCGGGAATGTCCCGGATAAGCGTGCGCAAGTCCATGGCGTCTCCTTGGGAAGGATGTCTGGTAACCGAAATCGGATAGGGAGTTTGCGCCATGGGGTCAAGCCGATCTTGGCCCGAACGGCATTATGCGGTATACGCCCGAGTCATGGAAAACATCCCTATCCCCTGTGATACGTTCGTCTCGGCCGGCACCATCCTCACCCAAAACGAAAGCCGCGACGTCCTGCGGGATGCCGCCCTGGCCATAACCGATGGCCGCATCACGGCCATGGGCAAGACGGCCGACCTGGCCGGCCGCTTCGCCCCGGCCCAGACCATCGATCTGTCCGAGGCCATGGTCCTGCCCGGTCTGGTCAACAGTCACGGCCACGCGGCCATGACGCTTTTCCGGGGACTCTGCGACGACGCGCCCCTGGGCGTCTGGTTAACCGAGCATATCTGGCCGGCCGAGGCTAGGCTCACCGCCGAGGCCGCAGGCCTCGGCACCACCCTGGCCTGCGCCGAAATGCTCGCCTCGGGCACGACCTGTTTTCTCGACGCCTACCTGTTCGCCGATACGGAAGCCACGGCCGTTTTGGCGGCCGGTCTGCGGGCAGTCGTGTGCCAGGGCGTTTTCGACCGCGATGCCGAGAACTTCAAGGGGACGGAACAGGCCTTGCGGAACGCCGCCGCACTGGCCGACCGCCTGGCCGGACATTCCCGGCTGCGCACCGCCATCTTCCCCCACGCCGTCTATACCTGCTCGGCGGACACGCTCGTGCGGTGCGCCACACTGGCCCGGTCGCGAAACCTGCTGCTGACCACCCACGCAGCCGAAACGGCCAAGGAAAACGACGACTGCCAAAAAAAACACGGCTCCCGTGTCATTCCCTATCTGCACCGGCTGGGCCTGCTCGGCCCGAAGACGCTTCTGGCCCATTGCGTGGACCTGGACGAGGCCGACCGGGACATTCTGGCCGCAACCAAAACCGCCGTGGCCCACTGTCCCAAAAGCAACATGAAACTCGCAAGCGGCATCGCGCCGGTCCAGGCCCTGCGCGCCGCCGGGGTGCGGGTCGGCCTCGGCACCGACGGAGCGGCCAGTAATAACGCCTTGAACCTCTTTTCGGAAATGAACGTGGCCGCCCTGCTCCAGAAAGTGGCCAGCGGCGATCCGACGGCCCTCGGCGCCCAGGCCGTTTTCGACATGGCCACCCGGGACGGCGCCAACGCCCTGGGCTGGCCGGAACTCGGCCGGCTTGCCGTCGGCGGCCCGGCCGATCTGTGCGCCCTGGACATGACCCGGCCCGGACTCTGCCCCTCCTTCGACCCGGTTTCCAACGTGGTCTACGCGGCCTCGGGCGGCGAGGTACGCCTCACCATGGTGGCCGGCCGGGTCCTCTACCGGGACGGCGCCTTTCCGGACCTGGACTATCCCGGACTGCGGGCCGCCTTCCAAAGGGCCGCCGCCAATCTGACCGACGGTGCCTCTTGACAAGAGCCCCCGGCTCCATAATAAAGATTCGTTTTTCGTTGCAATCATTCCCGCGCCCCAGATCGCGCGGTTCGGAGGGTATCCCAATGTCCCAGGTCATTATCGTCAACGGCGTCGAATGCCATCCCATCGTGGACAAGTGCGAAGGCTGCGAACGCACCATGGAGCAGGATGGGGTCAAATACTGCAAGAGCTATCCCCTGCCCGAACGCAAGTGGGGCCAGAAGGTCTGCAACTTCGCCACCCATGTGAAGCTCGAAATCGACAAGGGCGGCAAGGTCAACATCAACCCCTTGAAGGCTTCCAAGCGCGCCGCCCGCGGCCGCTAGGCCCACTCGTTTCGCTTCGCCGTATTTCCAGCCGGGGGGCCGACGCCTCCCGGCTTTTTGTGTACGGCGCCCGTTTGCCAACCCCGGGGCATCCGGCTATGGTCCGGCCTTCCCTTTTTTCCATCGTCCGCACCGCATGGAGCCGTTATGCTTGATCGCGTGCTCGCTTTCCTGGATGGCCAACGGCCAGCCGTCATCGACCTGCAACGCCGGCTGACCGCCGTCCCGGCCCTCGGCCCCGACAACGGCGGCCCCGGCGAACGCGACCGAGCCGACTGCCTGCGGGCCCTGCTCGCCGGCATGGGCTTGCCCGAACCCCGGGAAATAAACGCCCCCGATCCCCGCGTTCCCTGCGGCCATCGCCCCAATCTGGCCATGGTCGTCCCCGGCGCCGACACCTCCCGCACCTTCTGGGTCATCACCCACCTTGATATCGTCCCACCGGGAGAGCGGTCCCTGTGGCGCACCGATCCGTTCGTCCTGCAGGTGGACGGAGACCGGATCAGCGGCCGTGGGGTCGAGGACAACCAGCAGTCCATGGTCAGCTCCATCCTGGTGGCCAAGGGGCTGGTTGCCGAACACATCACGCCCCCCATCAACTACGGGCTGTTCTTCGTGGCCGACGAGGAAACCGGCAGCCGGTACGGCCTGGACTACGTGGCGGATCACCACGAGGGCCTTTTTACCCCGGACGATCTCTTCCTCGTGCCCGATTTCGGCAACGAATCCAGCGAAATGGTGGAAGTGGCCGAAAAAAGCATGCTGTGGATGAAAATCATCGTTTCGGGCCGCCAGTGCCATGCCTCCACCCCGGAGGCGGGCATCAACAGCCTGGCCGCCGCTGCCCTTTTTATCCTCAAGATCCCCAAGCTCCATGAACGGTTCAACGCCACGGATCCCCTCTTCCAGCCGGCCAACTCCACCTTCGAGCCGACGAAAAAGGAAGCCAACGTGGAGAGCATCAACATCCTCCCGGGCCGCGACGTCTTTTACGTCGACAGCCGGGTGCTGCCCCAATATCCCCTCGACGAGGTGATCGAGGCCATCCGGGAACTCGGCCGAGAGGTCGAGGCGGTCTGCGGAGTCACCATCGACTACGCAGTCGTCCAAAAGGAACAGGCCACCCCACCGACCGGTGCGGACACGCCCATCGTGCGCCGGGTGATCGATGCCGTGCGGGCCGTCTACGGCGGCAATCCGCGTCCCACAGGCGTCGGCGGCGGTACCGTGGCCGCCTACCTGCGCCGGCGCGGCTACCCGACCGCCGTCTGGTCCACCCTAAACCACAACGCCCACCAGCCCAACGAACATTCGAGCATCGCCAGCACCATCGGCGACGCCAAGGTCATGGCCCGGGTCCTGCTCGGCTGACCGACCGGCGAGGACCACAGGAGATCGCGCATGGGCATTCGTAGCGCCTTCAAACAGCTTCTCATGCAGCAGTGTCGACGGCCGTCGGGCTGGCTCGGCGAATACATCACCTTCAAGATGAACCGCCGCCACACCCAGCTTACCGTCTGGGGATTGTCCCACCTCTCCCCCAAACAGGATTGGACCGCCCTCGACATCGGCTGCGGCGGCGGCAAGACCGTTTTTCGGCTGGCGGCCCTGGCGACCGACGGCCACGTCTTCGGTATCGACGCCTCCGCCAAGAGCGTGGCCGTCTCCAGACGGACCAACCGGAAGGCCATCCGGGACGGACAGGTGCGCATCAGCCAAGCATCCGTCTCCCATCTGCCTTTCCGCGACGGCATCTTCGACTGCGTGACCGCCGTGGAGACGCACTATTTCTGGCCGGATTTCGCTGCCGATCTGCGCGAGGTGCGCCGCGTCCTCAAACCGCACGGCACCTTTCTGCTCATCGCCGAAGTCTACCGTTGCGAAAAATTCGACGCCAGGAACCAGCAATGGCTGCGCATGCTGCCCATGGGCTACTACAGTCCGGCCGAGTGCAACGACTTCCTCACCCAGGCCGGGTTCACGGACATCGGCATCGACGAGGAGTCCGACGAGGGCTGGCTGTGCTGTGTCGGCCATAATCCCGGTCCCGACGAAGCCTAGTCCCGTTCTCCTTTCCCTTTATTCAGGGAGTCCGGGGGGAATGGGTCCCCTCGGCCGCCGGAGGCCTTCTTCCTCATGGACTTTTCCCCTTCCTCCTTCGATCTGATCGTGGTCGGCGCCGGACACGCCGGGTGCGAGGCGGCCATGGCCGCCTCACGGTTGGGCCTGACCACCTTGCTCATCACCCAGAACGTGGACCGCATCGGCCATCTGTCCTGCAATCCGGCCATCGGCGGCCTGGCCAAGGGGCACATGGTACGGGAAATCGACGCCTTGGGCGGCATGATGGGACTTTGGGCCGACGCCGCCGGCATCCAGTTCCGCACCCTCAACACCCGCAAAGGCCCGGCCGTGCGCTCGACCCGGGCCCAAATCGACCGCGAGGCCTACATGCGGGTGGTCAAGCGCGCCATCTTCGCCCAGGCGAACCTGTTCGTCCGTCAGGACACGGTGGAAGCCGTGCTGGCGGCAAGCGGCCGGACCTCGGGGGTACGGGTGGCCTCGGGCGAGGCGTTCGCGGCCAGGGCGGTCCTGCTCACCACCGGCACCTTTCTGTCGGGCCTGATCCACATCGGGCTCACCCAGTTGCGCGGCGGCCGGCTGGGCGATCCGCCCTCGGACGGCCTGTCGGCCAGCCTGCGCGCCCACGGCCTGATCCTCGGCCGGCTCAAGACCGGCACCACCCCGCGACTTTTGGCCAAAAGCATCGATTTCGCCGCCACCACGCCCCAGCCCGGCGATGATCCGCCGCCCCGGTTCAGCTTTCACGGCTCCGGTCCGGTGCTGCCGCAGCTGCCCTGCCATCTGACCTACACCAACGAGCGTACCCATGCCGCCATCCGGGCCGGATTCGACCGCTCGCCCCTTTTTACCGGCGTCATCAAGGGAACGGGCGCCCGGTACTGCCCGTCGGTGGAGGACAAGGTGGCCCGGTTTCCCGAGCGCGACCGGCACCACGTTTTTCTCGAACCGGAGGGCCTGGACAGCCCGGAGATCTATCCCAACGGCCTGTCCACGAGCCTGCCCATCGAGGTGCAAAAGGCCATGCTGGCCACGGTTCCGGGATTGGAAAACGCCCGCATCGTGCGCCCCGGCTACGCCATCGAATACGATTACGCCGACCCGGTCCAATTGCGGCCGACGCTGGAGACCAAGGCCCTGCCCGGGCTTTACCTGGCCGGACAGATCAACGGCACTTCGGGCTACGAGGAGGCGGCCGCCCAGGGTTTGTGGGCGGCCCTCAACGTCGTGTGCGCCACCACCGGCCGGCCGCCGTTTCTGCCTCGGCGCGACCAGGCCTACATGGCCGTGCTGGTGGACGATCTGGTGACCAAGGGGGCGACCGAACCCTACCGCATGTTCACCTCCCGGGCCGAGCACCGGCTGTTATTGCGCGAGGGCAACGCCGACGCCCGGCTGACGCCCCTGGGCCGGGAACTGGGGCTGGTCGCCGACGACCAATGGTCCCTGTTTCAGGCCAAGGAGCAGGCGTTGGAGACCGTGCTCGCCGGGTTGACCGAACGCCGGGTCCGGCCGGACGACCTGGACGAGGCCGATTGGGAACGCTTCGGGGGACGCCCGGACGGGCGGTCCTTGCGCTTGGACGAGCTGCTGCGCCGGCCGCAGGTGACCTTGCCCGAGCTGCGCCGCTTCTGGCCGGAACTGGACGCCCTGGCCCAGGATGTCGTTCTGGAAGCCGAGACCCGGACCAAGTACGAGGGCTATTTGAGGCGTCAGGAAGAACTGGCCGGACGCATGGGACGACTGGAAAACGTCCGTCTGCCGGCGGATATCGACTATGCCGCCGTATCTGGCCTGTCCCGGGAAGTCGTCGAAAAGCTCGGCAAGGTGGCTCCGGCCACCCTCGGCCAGGCCGGACGCATCTCCGGCGTCACGCCGGCCGCCCTGGCCTGCCTGGAAATCCATCTCAAAAAACGGGGCTAACACGCTTTGGGCCTTGTGCCCGGCATGATGTTCGCCTATACCTGATGTATGGAATTCATCAGGGCCTTGGGAGAGTTACCGATCTTTTGGGGACTCTTTGATCCGGGCTGGTGGAACGTCATGCTCGACACCACCACCTCGGGCCATTATTCCCCCGAAGCCACCATCCTGACCCTTGGCGTTTTCGTCGTGGCCGGCGTCTGCATCGCGCTCGGGCTGCTGGTCAAAATCCGTTTTCACCGCGAGAGCGCGCCGAGCATTTCGAGCATCGACAATCCCGGCAAGATCCGCGCCCTGCTGGAAACGGCGCTCACCCAACGCAGCAAGATGCGGGTCAGTTTCGTGCGCGACGATCCGGGCTCGCATTCCACCGACGCGACGATCCTCTCCGTGGACCGCGTCCGGGGGATCGAGCTGGAAATGACCAGCATGGTGAAGGCCAGCCAGTCCTGGATCGGCAAACTCGTGGCCTGCGACTTCCGCCTGCGGCTCGATCCCCGGCGGGACTACCACAACTTCTTCGCCTTCGTGGTGCCCGTACGCTCCATCACCAAGGCCGGCGACGAATTCATCCATATGACGGTCGCCTGGCCGGCCCGACTGGACCTTGAGCAGAAAAGGGCCTTTTTACGGATCGAACCACCCCGCCCCTTCCTCCTCGGCTTGGCGTTGTGGCCGGAAATCGCGGGCAGAGGCGGAAAGGGCCGCCTGACCGATCCCGAAAGCTGGGGCGAACCGCTCGTCCGGTTCGATCCCGACGTGGCCGGACCGGCCGTGGAACTGAGCAACATCTCCGGCGGCGGGGTCCGCCTGGATATCCAGGCCGCGGCCAGCCGGCGGCAGGCCGCCCTTTTCGAACTGGGGGCCCGTTTTCTCATGCGCCTGCGTCTGGATGAACCCGAAACCGGCGAGCCGCTGGATTTTTATCTGGCCCTGCGCCTGCAAAACATCTACGGCGATCCGGAGGCCTCCGGCCACAAGGCCTACGGCTTCCGGTTCCTGAGCTTTGGTCCCCCCGCCGCCACGGACAAGGATGTCCTCTCCTGGAAATCAGCCGCGGGGGGCGTCCCGGCCATTGACGACTGGGTCTTCCGGCGCCACCTGGAAATCTACCGGGCCAGAGGGGATGCCTGACGCAGGCCCATGGACGGCTGCCGGCGTTTCTGCTATCCGGGCCACGTTTTTTCCGTATCGTCAACGAAACGAAACGGTTTCCGGCCCATACCGTCCCATCGGGCGCGGTTTCGGGCCGATCAAGGAGGATGAGGTTGGACGACGATTCCGACAGTCGATTTTGGGGCGCCTTAAGCAAATTCTTCCGGCAAAAAAGTATTTCCATCGAGGAACTCATCCTGGAAGCCAATAAGGACGGGACGCTGATCCAGGAAGATGCCTCCATGCTGCTCAATATTTTGCGACTGGAAAAAAAGCAGGTGGCTGACATCATGGTACCCCGGCCGGACATCGTCTGCGCCGAGGCCGACGACGGCATCGCGGCCATCTGCGAACTGGTCAAGACCCATGGCCACTCCCGTATCCCCATCTATGAGGGCAACAAGGACAATATTCTCGGCATCGTCTACGCCAAGGATCTCCTGTCCCCGTTGCTGGAAAAGTCCACCCCCCTTCCGGATCCCCGATCCCTCATGCGTACGCCCCTGTTTATTTCCGAAACCCTGAACCTCAAAAAAATGCTCCTGGAATTCCGCGGCCAGAAAAAACATATGGCCGTGGCCCTGGATGAGTACGGCGGCACTTCGGGATTGGTCACCCTGGAAGACGTGCTGGAAGAGATCGTGGGCGAGATCGAGGATGAGCACGATCCGAGCAAGCCCGCGGAGATCCGGGAGTTGCGGCCGGACGTCTATCTCGTTTCCGGCCGTTACCCGCTCGAAGACCTGCGCACCACGCTGGGGTTGGCCCTGGAGTCGGAACAGGTGGAAACCCTCGGCGGCTTTCTGACCGAACTCGCCGGCCGCGTTCCGCGCCAGGGCGACAGCTTCACCCTGGAGGGCCGGCGGCTGACCGTGCGGGAGGCCAACCGCCGCCAGATCCGCTGGATTGTCATCGAACCGGCCGCCTAACCTTTTCGACGATCCCGCCGCAACCGGGCCGGCGCGACCTTCCCACTTCCCGGGGACAGCAGGACACGAAGTATCATGACAGTAGCAAGTATTTTGGCGGTGTTGGGAGCGTGGTTCGGCTTTGCCAATCCGGTTTACCGGCTGCCCATCCTGGTTCTGCTGCTGCCGGCCGGACTGATCGTGGCCGCCGTGCGGGCCAAGGGCCCGGGCCGGGCCGCCCGGACCGGCTTCTGGATCGGCACCCTGGCGGCCCTGGGCAACCTCTACTGGGCGGCCCTGCCGGTCCACGACTACGGCGACGTGGCCTGGCCCCTGGCCCTTCCCATGCCGGTCCTTTTGGCCATGGTCCTCGGCCTCTACGACGCCGCGTTCACCGCGCTTGTCCGGTTCGCCCAGCCCCGGCTCTCCCCATGGCTCTTCGGCCCGATGGCCGGGCTGGCCTATGCCAGCATGGAAATGGCCCGGGGGGCGTTTTTCACCGGCTTTCCCTGGCTGGCGCTGCCGGCGGCCCTGGCTCCCTGGCCGGCCACCATCCAGGGAGCGGCCTTCATCGGCGCCTACGGCCTGGCCGGACTTTTCGCCTGCCTCGTCGCCTGGATCGCCGTGTGCGGGCCCTTGTCCCGGCCGGGTCTGGTGGCCATCGCCGCCGGGGCCGCCCTTTTTATCGGCGGCAACCTGCGCCTGTCCTCGCCGCCGCAACGTGACGGCACCGTGCATGTCACCATCGTTCAGGGCAACATCGACCAGAGCCTCAAATGGAATCCGACCGCCCAGGCCGAAACCGAGGACAAATACCTGAAGCTGACCCGAGACGCCCTGAAGGACGCCCCCACCGATCTGGTGGTCTGGCCCGAGACGGCCATGCCGTTTTATTTCCAGGACCCGGGCGTGTTGTCCTCCCGCCTGCGGGACTTCGTCGACGAGACGGGCATCCCCCTGCTGTTCGGCGCCCCGGCCTACGAACGCCTCCCGGACGGCACGCCGGTGCTTTATAACCGGGCCTACCTCCTCCAACCGCACGGCGCGACCTCCCGCTACGACAAGGAACATCTGGTGCCCTTCGGCGAATACGTGCCGCTCGGCAAGCTGCTCTCGTTCGTCCACAAGATGGTGGCCGGCGTGGGCGACTTCCGCCCGGGCTCCAAACAGGAACCCTTGCGGGACGGCCGCCTTGCCCTCGGCCTGCTCATCTGCTATGAGGCAATCTTCCCGGAACTGGCACAACAGCGCGTGGAGGCGGGGGCCAACCTCCTGGTCAACATTTCCAACGACGCCTGGTTCGGCAATTCGTCGGCCCCCAGGCAACATCTGGACCTGGCGGTGCTTCGGGCCGTGGAACAGGGACGCGCCATCATCCGAGGCACCAATACCGGCATTTCCGCCGCCATCGATCCGCGCGGGCGCATCCTGGCCCAAGGCGGACTGTTCACGGCCCTGACCCTGCCCTGCCCGGAGACCCCACTCGTGTCGGAAACGACTTGGTTTCACCGCCACTACGCGCTTATCACCTGGAGCATCCCCGTGCTTTTGGCAGTGCTTTGGATCTGGTGTCTGACGGCCCCGGCCCGTGTGTCCCCCGCCCCTTCCCGGGGCCAAACCCTTTAACCGGACAACCAGACCATGTTGCAATATTCGGAACTGCGCGCCCAGGCCACGGCATTACTTGATAAGTTCGATGAATTCTGGAGGCGTCTTTGACCTGGATCACTGCCGGGAACGCATGAACGCCATCGAAACCGAACTGGCCAGGCCGGGCGCCTGGGACGCCCCGGAACGGCTCACGCCCGTGTTGCGGGAAAAAAGCGCGCTGACGGCCAAAATCCACAGCGGCGACAAGCTCTCCGCCGCCAAAAACGACCTCGCGGAATGGCTGGAACTGGCCAAGGAAGAGGCCGGCCCGGACGTACTTGACGCCTTGGACGGACAAATCGCGGAACTCTCCACCCTGCTGGCCGACGCCGAACTGGCCGCCTTTTTCGGTCCCGCAGACAACGCCGACGCCATTTTGGAAATCCATCCCGGAGCCGGTGGCACCGAGGCCCAGGACTGGGCCGAAATGCTTTTGCGCATGTACCGCCGCTGGGCCGAACGCAAGCAGTTCGAGTTCAAAAGCCTGGACCTGCTCCCCGGCGACGAAGCCGGCATCAAAAGCGTCACCGTCCAGATTTCCGGTCCGTACGCCTACGGACTGCTCGTGCCGGAAAAGGGTATTCATCGGCTGATCCGCATCTCGCCCTTCGATGCCTCCGGACGCCGCCATACCTCCTTCGCCTCGGTCGATGTCTACCCGGACGTGACCGGCGACATCACGATCGACATCAATGAGGAAGACCTGCGCATCGACGTGTTCCGGGCTTCGGGCCCCGGCGGCCAGCATGTCAACAAGACCTCCTCGGCCATCCGCATCACCCATCTGCCGACCAATATCGTGGTGCAGTGCCAGGACGAAAAATCCCAGCACCGCAACAAGGAAACGGCCATGAAGGTGCTGCGGGCCCGACTCTACGATCTGGAACTCAAAAAAATCCAGGCCGAAAAGCAGGAAAGTTATGAAGCCAAAAACGCCATCGGTTTCGGCTCCCAGATCCGGACCTACACCTTGCAGCCTTACCGATTGGTCAAGGATCACCGCACAGGAATCGAGGCCGGCGACGTGGAGGCCGTGCTCGACGGCGACCTGGACAAATTCATCCGCGGCTACCTGCTGCGCTGCGGCCATGAAGCCTGAAACGCCCCCCTTCCCCGACGTGCGCCAGGAGGCCGTCCTTGCGGAACTGGCCAGCCTGCGACGCCTGCTGGCCGAGACGAACACACCGTCCGCCACAGGCGAGGACGGTCTGATCCTCATGCGGCTGTGCCCGGACCTCGACCTGGACCAGTGGGAGGATATGTCCCGCCGGGGCAATCTGCGGGATTGGCTGGCCCTGCCGCTGTCCATAAACCCCCTGCCCAGCTTGGCCCGCATCCAGTCCACACTCCAGGAATTGTCCTTTCTCTCCGAACACGACCCGCTCACCAAGCTCACCAACCGGGGAGCCTTTCACCGCATTCTGGACGCCGAACTGGTCCGCGCCGCCCGGGCCGGCCAAGCCATGTCCCTGGCCCTGATCGACCTCGACGACTTCAAGGCCGTCAACGACACCCACGGGCATCCCTGTGGCGACCGAGTGCTCCAGGCCATCGGCGCCTTGCTGCTGTCCGGAAAACGCGCCTATGATACGGCCGCCCGGGTGGGTGGGGAAGAGTTCGCCCTGATCCTGCCGGGGCTGAGCCTGACCCGTGCGGGAGCGGCCATCACGCGCATCCTGGAGTCCACCCGGGAGCTGCCCATCTTTTGCGACGGCGTGGATACGCCCATCCGCCTGACCTTTTCCGCCGGACTGGCCTGCACCAAGGGCAAACGGCCCATCACCGCGGATGCCCTCTACGCCCAGGCCGACAAGGCTCTCTACGAGGCCAAGACCACGGGCAAAAACAGGCTCGTGTCCGCCCCCATTGCCGACCTCACCGTCGCCCCCGAGGAGAGTCTGGTGCGGGCCGATGAAAAACGCTTCCTTTTCACCGGAACAACCAAAGGATAAGATGGCGTATGCCTGAAGCTGCGAATCCCAACGCAACCCTGTCCGTCGCCATTTTAAGCGGCAAGGGTGGGGTGGGGAAAACCAATCTGGCCCTCAATCTGAGCTATGCCCTGTTCCGCGCCAGCCATCGCGTCCTTATCATGGATTTCGACGTCGGCCTCGCCAACGTGGACGTGTTGCTCGGCCTGTCGCCGGAAAAAAATCTCCAGGACCTGTTCCGGCCTGAAGTGACGGCCGCCGAGGTCATGCTGTCCATTGAGCCCGGCGGCTTCGACTTCCTGCCGGCGGCCAGCGGCGTGCCCGAGCTTTTGGAAATGGACGATGACATGCGCGAAATCCTTTTCCACAAGCTCAACACCGTGTTCGGCAACTACGACTACCTGATACTCGATCTCGGCGCCGGCATTTCCCCGACCGTGCTGTCCGTGGCCGCCATGAGCCACGTGCGCGTGCTGGTGGTGACGCCGGAACCCACCTCGCTGACCGACTCGTACGCCGTTATCAAGGTGCTGCGCACCCAGTACGGCATTGACGACTTCCACGTCCTGGTCAATCAGGCGGCCAACCCGGCCGAAGCCAAAACCACGTTCAAGCGGCTGGACGCCGCCTGCCAGCGGTTTCTCGATATCGAACTCCGTTTCCTGGGCGGCGTGCGCACCGATCCGGCCCTGCCCGATGCCGTGCGCCACCAGATCCCCTTGCTCCGCCATGCCCCGAGCTGCCCGGCCGCCAAGGACATCCTGTCCAGCGCGGTCCGACTTCACCGCCTGCGTCAGGAGCGAAGCGAGATGCTGCGGGAGATGCCGGTACTCGGAAAAATGCCCCTGGTCCGCAAGTAGCCCTTGACGACTACCGGTATTTTTCGGCAATGCAATGAAATAGATGGACGATTGCTTCGAACCGGCCCCCCGGCCGGCTTCCGGCCAACCGTCAACCGATCGAGGATCCTGCGATGAACAAAAGTGAACTCATCAAAGAATTGGCCGAATCCAAAGACCTGCATATCGACGAGGCGGCTGATATCGTCAATGCCTTCGTCGATTCGGTGAAGCAGGCCCTCATCAATGAAGACCGTGTGGAAATCCGTGGCTTCGGCAGCTTCAAGATCAAAGGCTACAAAGGCTACACGGGCCGCAATCCCAAGTCCGGCCACGTGGTCACCGTGGCCCCAAAAAAACTGCCTTTTTTCCGGCCCGGCAAGGAACTGAAAGAATACCTCAACAAGTAGCGAATCCATGCGCATTCTGCATTGCCTGACGGGACTGGCGGCGTTGTTGCTTCTGGCCGCCGCCCCGGTTTTGGCCGCCGATCCGGCCATGGTCATTGTTTTTGCCGGCAATACCTACGGCTATTTCGACCCCTGCCCCACCTGCGGCCCGCAAAAGCTCGGCGGGCTGGCCAGGCGCGCCACCTTCATCCGACAATTGCGCCAAGATCCGTCCATGACCGGGAAAACCCTCGTCGTGGCCGGCGCCTGGGAGTTCTTGCCCGAAGTCGCGGTCGCCCCGCCGGAACCGGAAAAAATTCCGGCCATCGTCAAGGCCCATGCCCAAATCGGCTACGACGCCTGTGCGGTCACCCCCGGGGAAGCCCAGCTGCTGGCCGACAAAAAGACCGCCCCGCCGGCCGGCTGCACCGTCCTTGACCAGACGCCCCAGACCAAGACGGTTACCGTGGCCGGGAAATCCGTAGGCCTGATTTTCTTCCCCATGCCCAAGGACCTGAGCGCCCCTGTCCCGGACAAGCTCATGGCCGCCGTGGCCAAGGCCGCGAAGGAACTCCGGGGCACGACGGCCCTGGTGGTGGGGGTGAGCCCCTGGGGAGCCCTGGATGAGGAGGCCTTCGTCAACAGCCGGCCCGGCGTCGTGGACGTGCTTCTCGGCAGCGGCGGCGGTTCGGGCTTCGGTGCCCGCACGCCCAAGGACGGCAAGACCTTGTGGACCCGGGCCTACATCAAGGGCAAGACCGTCAACCGCCTGGATCTCCTGGCTCTGCCCGGCAGCCCTGGATTCACCTGGAAATCCGGCGAGACCTTCGAGGCCCAGGTCGTTCCCCTGGACACGGCCTATCCCCAGGACCCGGCCATCGAAGGGCTCTTTTAACCGTCCAGCCACACCACGATCACAAAGAGTATCGGAAAACTTATGCGCGCTCGCTTCTCTACGCTGCTCTCCCTGGCCGCCCTGCTGCTGGGCCTGCTCTTCCCGTCCGGACGGGCATTCGCCGCAACGCCTGTGCTGACCATCCTTTTTACCGGCAATACCGACGGCAATTACGAGCCCTGCCCCTCCTGAGGGGGGAAGCTGGTCGGCGGGCTGGCCCGGCGGGCCACCTTCATCCGTTCCCTGCGTACGTCACCGCCCACAGCGGGCAAGGTGGCTCTGTTCGCCTGTCCATATGAAATACTCCCGGCCGGCGCGACAACGTCCTCCGAAGCAAAACGCCTCCCGGCCATGGCCAAGGCCTATGCCCTGCTCGGCTACGACGCCGGTGCCCTGACCCCGGCCGAGGCGGATGCCGTCAAAAAATCCGGCGCGACCATACCCGCCGCGTTCGGCGTCATCGGCCCCGAGCCCGAGGTCACGACGGTGCAGGCGGGAGGCGTTCCCATCGGTATCGTCCGCTTCCCGGCCGGCTCCCCGGCGGGGAAAAGCATACCGGCCGGTCTGGCCGATCAGACCGCCGCAGCCGCGGCCGCGCTGCGCGGCAAGGTCAGGCTGGTGGTGGGGCTTTCCGACTGGGGCACGACCGATGAAGCCGCCTTCGTCCGGGCCCACCCCGGTGCCGTGGACGTGCTTTTGGGCAGCGGCCCGGGTCTCGGGGCGGCCGGTTCGGTGGCCGGGGATGGCAAAACGCTCTGGTCACGGGCCTATACCAGAGGGAAAACCATCAATCGGCTCGATCTGTTCACCCTGCCCGAGACGACGCATTTCGTCTGGACCCCCCAGACCGGCTACCAGGCCGACGTAATTTCCCTGGACGAACAGTTCCCTGCCGATCCGGAAATCCAGAAACTGTTTTGACCGAGTGGCAAGACTTGCCGACAGGACAAAAACATTCTAGGAAATGGCGGGGTTCATTCTTCCAAGGAGGTCCGTATGGAGTTTCGAGGCGCAATCACGGCATTGGTGACGCCTTTTCGAAACGGCGAAGTCGATGAAGAGGCCTTCCGGTCCCTGATCGAATGGCAAATCGAACAGGGGATTCATGGCCTTGTCCCTTGCGGCACCACGGGCGAATCCGCCACGCTCTCCCATGCCGAACACAAACGGGTCATCCGTATCTGCGTGGACCAGGTCAAGGGCCGGATACCGGTCCTGGCCGGAGCCGGATCCAACAATACCAGGGAAGCCATCGAACTGACCAGGGAGGCCAAAAACGCCAAGGCCGACGGCGCCCTGCTCATCACCCCCTATTACAACAAACCCACCCAGGCCGGCCTCGTGGCCCATTTCAAGGCCATCGGCGCGGCCGTGGACATCCCCATCATCGTCTATAACGTGCCGGGGCGCACGGCGCTGAACCTGCTGCCCGAAACCCTGGCCACGATGCACAAGGAAATTCCGCAAGTGGTGGGCGTCAAGGAAGCCACCGGCGACTTGAACCAGGTTTCCCGGGTCATCGAATACTGCGGCCCGGATTTCCAGGTCCTCTCCGGCGACGATTTCACCGCGCTGCCCACCATGGCCATCGGCGGTCGCGGCGTCATCTCCGTGGTGTCCAACTTCGTGCCGCGCATGGTCAGCGACATGTGCACAGCCTTTTTCGCCGGCGATCTCGAAAAGGCGAAAAAACTCCATTTCGGGCTTTGCCCGCTCTTTCGGGGCGCCTTCCTGGAAACCAATCCCGTGCCCACCAAAATGACGCTGGCCTGGATGGGGCGCATCCCGTTCGAAACCAGGTTGCCCCTCGTGGAAATGGAACCCAAAAATCAGGCAAAACTCAAGGATATCCTGACCGCCGCCGGTCTGCTGTAACCTCTAAAAAACGCCATCCATCCAAGCGGGCCTTCCCCACCCGGGGAGCCCGCTTGTGTCGTCCATGGCCCAGGAACTCTTTCCATGACCGACACTCCCCTTGTCGTCTGCGAACATATCAGCGTCACCCTGGCCGGCCGCAAGGCCCTGACCGACGTCTCCTTCCGTCTGGACCGGGGCCGGACTTGGCTGGTGCTCGGGCCGAACGGCTCGGGCAAATCCACCTTGCTGCGCATCCTGCGGGGCGACATCTGGCCCGACGACGACGGCCTGGGTCGCCGGACCTATTTCCCCGACGACGGGCCGGGCCACGAGGCTCCCCTCGGCCTGAAACACCGTTTCGGCCTGGTCTCCCCGGAGCTGGCCCGATCGGTCAAACGCCTGGGCGGCCACCTGACCGCCGAAACCTGCATCCTGGCCGGCGCTCGGGACAGCCTTTTCCTCCAGGGGCGCCCCACGGCCGAGGAGTCCCAACAGCTGGCCGCAATCCTGGACCGCCTGGAGCTGACCGCCTTGGCCGAGGTGCCGGTGGCCGTCCTTTCCAACGGACAATTGCGGGCCGTCCTCCTGGCCCGGGCCCTCATGCGCCGGCCCCTGGCCCTTTTCCTCGACGAATTTCTGGACGGCCTGGACACCCAGGCCACGGAACTGGCCGGCTGGGCCGTCGGCGAGGCGGCAAAGACCGGCACCACCGTGGTCGTCACCAGTCACCGACCGGCCGGATTGCCCGTGGAAACGGCCCAAGGCGCCATTTTGGAAGCCGGCCGGATACTGGATATGGGAGCGGCCCAGACGATCCTTAGTCGATACGCGGCCGGACAACCGCCGGAACCGACCGCACGGCCGGCGGCAACCATCCCGGAAAGACCGGCCAAGCAGCGTTCCGCCGGCACCCCGCTGGTGGTGCTGGAGCAGGCCACGGTAAACCTCGGTGCGCGTACGGTTCTCGACGCCGTGTCCCTCACGATCCGGCCGGGCGAACACATGGCCATCCTGGGGGCCAACGGGGCCGGCAAGACGACGCTTTTTAAGCTCATCGCCGGCGAATATCATCCGGCCGTGGGCGGTCGGGTCAGCCGGCCGGGCTTGGCCGCGCCGGAAGGTTTCACCGATCTGCGCGACATCCGCCGACGCGTGGGCATCGTCTCCTTCGAGCTGGAGGCCGCCTACGACAAGGATCTTTCCGGCAGGGATCTGGTGCTTTCGGGCATCGGGGCCACCATCGGCCTGCTGGCCACCCCCGGGCCGGAGGATATCGCGGCGGCCGATTACTGGCTGGCCGTTTTCGGCGTGGCCGATCTGGCCAATCGGAGGCTCGGCGAGCTGTCCGCCGGCCAGACCCGGCGGCTGTTTCTCGCCCGGGCCATGGTGGCGCGGCCCCGGCTGCTCCTGCTGGACGAACCGTTCGCCGGGCTGGATGCGGCCTCCCGTCGGACGGCCATGGGCACCGTCTCGGCCGTGGCAGGGTTGGGGGTGACGGTCCTGACCGCCGTCCACCGGGCCGGCGACATCATTCCGGAAATCCGGACGCTCTACCGGCTGGCCAAGGGCCATCTCCTGCCGGGAACCCTTACCGCTCCCGCCGTGAAAGACCCCTGTTAGACCTCGACGTCGTCCCGGGACGGAGGCAAAATCACCAGGATCTCGCGCAGCACCCTGGCGTTGGAGACAAAAACCCGCTCGTTGTCCGGGGTGCGGAGCGTCACGTACAGCCAGCCGCGGGCGATCACCCGTCCGGTATGACCAGCCACCCGAATACTGTCCCCCAACCGGAAAAATCGCAGGAGACTGATGGCCAATCCGGCGATGCTATTGGCAAAAAATCCGCGCAATACGTAAACGAGCGCCAGCAGAACGAGCACCGCGACCACCACCGACAACACGATCCGCTCCGGCACCCCCGAACCGACCGGAGCCGGACCAGGAACCCGGGCGTCGCTCGGCCCGGGCTGGGCCGGCCGGGATGCCTCCGCCTGGGGCTGGCTCTCCTCCGCTTTGGCCGCTTGGGTCGTGGCGGCAGCGGCCTGGCCGACGGCCGCAGTTCCCCGCTCCGGAGGAGCGGCCTGCTGGGCCGCCGGTGGCGTGGCCGGACTATCGGCAAGATCCCTCTCGTGCAGGGCCGTCAAAGGCTTGGTGGCCTGGGGAGCCTTTTCCGGCCGCAGTTCAACGGATTTGGGCGTCTCGGCGGCGTCGGAAGCGCTCGGAGCGACCGTCCCCCCGCCGAGCGGAATGATGATTTCCTTGCCGAGAGCCAGCCGGGACGGATTGAGGCTGGGATTGGCCTTCAGGATCGCGGCCGCCGGGACGCCGTAGCGCTTGGCCAAAACGTTGATCGTCTCGCCGGCCCGGATGACGTGCCGGATGGGACCGGCCGCCAGCAGCATGCCTTCGGCCATGGCGTCAGGACTGGAGAAACCAGGGCTGGCATTGGCCAAAAGGAGGCACGCAACCACCAGAGCCACGGTCATCAAAGATTTCGACACGTCACCAGCCATTGCCGCCTCCCTTGTCTTCTCCGCGCCCGACGGACAATCCCTTTGTCCTCGCGCGGGAACGCCACCCAAGAGTCGTAAAACGCCTCCAGCGCTCTGGCGGGATGCTCCCCGCCATCGAATGCCATCCGCCGGCCGAGCGGCTCGCCCTGCCAGGCCGCATGCCTCATTGAAAAACAAAATCGGTGAAATAGAGATTCTTCACTTTGCCCGCTCCGGCATATTTGTCGAAAAGCGTCACCAATTCCTTGCGCAGGGCCATCTTGCCCGGTGGAGAGAGCAAATCCTCGGCCAGCTTGGTCGAAAGAAAGAACACCAGATCTTCCTTGGCGTCGGGTTTCACGAGGCGCTCGGCCGCGGAGTTGTCCGCACACTGCACCTCCATGCACAGCCGGAAGTAACGGTAGCCCTTGTTGCTCAGCACATTGACCACCAGTGGGCCGATGGCGATGGTCCCGTTTTCGGCCTTGCCGGCTTCCTTCTTGTCGCCGCCCTTCTCGCTTTTCGCATGCCCTTCGCCGGATGAGGCCAGGCCCACCGCAGGCAACGCGCCGAGCAGCAGGCCGATCAGGACGACCAGGCCAATCCGTTTCATACCGTAAGACATCGACAATCCCCCCCTTGACGGCTTCCGACCGGACACCGGCCAGCCCGGGATGCCGTGACGCAGGCCTCCATCGTAGCGGGCACCCTTTCCGATGTCCAATGCAGGCGGCCTGACCGCTGGCAACGCCTCGCCTCCTTGCGGCGACGGCCACAGGCCGTTCTTCGGCCGGCGGCAAAGCCCCGCTGCGGCGACGGGGCCTGCCGCACGAGGAGCCCCTTCGAGGCCAGCCCGCATCCCTGTTCCGACGATCCTGGCACGAACGCAAAGCCTCCCCGCCGAAGCGCTCCTGCGATTCCAAAGGGTATCGCCCGTTGGCCGCCGACCGCCTCGGCGGCCGCCGTCAGGGCTCCACCGTCAGGAGATAGGCCGCTTCGGGATGCAGGTACTTGGCGGCCAACTCGCGGAGTTTCCCGGCGGAGAGCGACTGGGCCGCCTCCACCAGCCGGCGGTCATGATCCAAGGGCAGGCCGGCGCTGAGCGCGCGGGCGGCCTCGCCGCTGCGGGAGGAAAGCCGTTGCCGGCCGCGATAGTAATCCCCGGATAAAACGTTTTTGGCCCGCACCATGAGTTCATCCGGCAATTCCGTCTCCCGCAGATCGGCGGCCACCCGCTTGAAGCTTTCCACGGCCGCCGCCGCCTTGTCCGGCGAGGTGCCGATATAAAAGGCCAAAAAGCCGGCCTTCATGGACTGCCACAAAAAGGACGTCACGGAATAGCCGAGACTTTCCCCTTCCCGCAGCCGGGAGAACAACAAGCCGCTTTGCCCGGCCAGGGCCTCATTTAAGAGTTCAAGCCCCGCCGTATCGGGCGACTCGATCCCCGGTACGGGAAAGACCATGAGCAGATGGGTCTGGTTGCGGCCGGCCAGCTTGAGCGTCTCCTGATGGACGCTCCCCCATTTTGGCGTGGGGTAGGCAAAGGTCTTGGCCGAGGTGGTGGCCCCGGCCAGGGCATCGGCCAGTTGCAGGACTTGGGCCGAATCGAAATCGCCGCACACGGCCATGACCCAGGGCATCTCCCGCTGTTTCTCCCAAAAGGCCGTCACGTCCTTCTGGGAAAACGTCCGCACCACGGCCGGATCGCCCAGGCGCAGATACGCGTAGGTCGTATCGGCAAAAAGAAACGGATTGAGCTTGCGCAGCGCCAGGGACAGCGGCTGATCCTCCTTCTCCTTGATGGAGGCCAGCTGGTCCTGGATCTGCCGCTCCACCTCCTCCTTGCGGAAGGCCGGGGTGAGGAGGAGATCGGAGATCACCCCGTAGAGGTCCTTCTGGAAGCGGCTGGGAAACTTGGCGCCGATCCCGAAGCTGTCCCGGCCCGAATCGGCGGACAGGCTGGCCGCCCGGTCGGCCAGAAAATCCTCCAGGGCCGTGGACGACATCCTGGCCGTGCCGGTGGTCAGGCAATTGGCCGCAAGTGCGGCCAATCCCTGCCGTTCCTTGGCCAACAAGGCGTCGCCGCCATTGTATTTGAGGGAGACGGAAACATAGGGCAAGGTCTTGTCCGGCAGAAAAACCAGGGTGTGCCCGCCGCCCAGATCCACGACCTCGGGCGCGGCCACGCTGCCGGGAGTCTCCGTAGCGGCGGCGGTCGACGGCTGGGCAGGCCAGAGGCGGGACGCCTCGTCCGTCAGGCCCTTGGCCGTGACCGTTCCCTCGTCGGCCTTGGGGGCCAGGACGGCCGCCTTGAGATTGCCCGGCCGGAAGGTGGACGCAATCACGGCCTGCAAGGCCTTGCCGTCCACCAGCCGCACGGCGCGCAACGAATTGGCCTCGCCGTCGGGATCGTAGCCGTTGAAACGGAAATAACCCACCTTGACGGCCAAACCGCCCAGGGATTCCTTGGCCTGATAGAGACCGTCCTCAATGGCCAGCTTGGCCCGCTCGATTTCCCGGTCCGTGAAGGTCGTCCCGTTCAAATGGGCGAAATCCGTTACGAGCCCCTGCCAAAACGGCCCCAGATTCTTGGCGTCGAGGGTGGCCTCGATGAGAAAGAGCCCGCCCCGCTCCAAGGTCAGGGAGGAGCAGGAGATGTCGTCCACCAGTCGTTTTTCGTACTTGAAGGTCCGGTACAGCCGGCCGGTCTCGTCGCCGCCCAAAAGATTGGCCAGCACCTCCAACGGGGCCTCCTCGACGCTGCGCAGTCCCGGCGTGGGGAAGGCCACCTGGAGACGCACCTTGTTCCACTGCCCGTATTCCACCGTAATGGTCGGCGCGGCGGCCGGGGCGGGCAGGGTATAGGGAACGGGCGGGGTTAAAGGATGGTCGTTCCGCAGCTCACCGAACAGGGCCTCGGCCTCCCGACGCACCTCCTCGGCCTTGACCTTGCCCACCACCACCAAAAGCATGGACTGGGGCTGGTAGTACTCGCGCACGTAGGCCTTGAGGTCCTCGCTGGTAAAGCCCTTGACGGTCTCGGGAAAGCCGATGACGGGACGGCCGTAGGCCACTCCGGGCCAGACCAGGGACTGGGTGAGCTGCAGCAGGTGGCTGCCCGGATTGTCGCGGCCCCGGTAGAGTTCGGCCAGCACCACCTTGCGCTCGGCGTCCAGTTCCTCCGGGGCGAACTTGGCGCCGAAAATCATATCCTTGATGACGTCGAGGCCGAGCTTCCAGCGTTCGGCCGGCAGGTCCACCTTGAAAACGGTCTCGTCGAAACTGGTGGAGGCATTGATCTCGCCGCCGGCGCTTTCAATGTCCGCGGCCACCTGGCCGGCCGGACGCCGCTGGGTGGACTTGAACACCATGTGTTCCAGCAGATGGCTGAGTCCGGCCTGCTTCGGGGTCTCGTAGCCCGAGCCGGCATGGACGAACAGCCGCATGGCCACCAGCGGAAAGCGGTTGTCCTCCACCGTCATCACGGTGAGCCCATTGGGAAGTTTCACCACCTGGGGCGCATCGGCCGCCAGGGACGCCCCAACGGGAGACAGCCAGCAGAGGGTCGCCAGACTCCAGAGGAAAGATCGCCACTGCATTGCATCATGCTCCTTGCGGTCACAGGTCCGGGGGACGGCTCCCCGGCGGGAACCATGCGTCCCTTTTGGGCGCACGAAGGCACCGTAGGGAATTTTCGGCGTATTGGTACTTAATTTTGCTTCATCAAGAGGCCGAATCGACCGGAATATCCCGGGAAAAAGCCGCCCGGGTCTTGACCAGCGCGTAGCCGCCCCGGGGCATCTCCGGGCAGACCGCCTCCACCAGACGCAGGGGGCTTACGTACGAAGCCGTTTCGAAGCAGCAGGTGAAACGCACCGTGGCGGGTTCGATCACCTCCAAGGCGGTCAAAAGCGGCCAGGCATCGATGCGCCGCTCGCCTTTCTTGGACTCCCAGACGACCGGCAGGGTCCGGGCCGTCTCCAGGGCGCGCCAACGCTCCAGGCAGGCCGCGGCGCAGGCCTCGGGCACGGTCAGTTCGAAGGTTTCCAGGTCCGGCTGGGGCACCTTGCGTCCAGCCGGCAGGATGTCGGCCGCCAGGACGGCCAGTCCCTCGGGCAGGTTCGGATTGAGTCGGGCGGCGAATTTTTCGGGGGACACGGGTTCCCGCAGGAAGATGGCCAGCCATTCGGCCCGACTGGCCACCCCTACCGGCAGGGCCCGGCCAAAGGACAACAGCGGCAGCGGATGATAGCCGGCGGAAAAACTGGGCTCAAGGCCGGCCCGGCGCAAGGCCCGCTCGAAGACCCGGGCCAGTTCCAGCTGGCTTAAGTAGATGGCTCCGCCGATCTTGGCGAACCACACCCGAAAATGGACGGCCTTGACGGTCCGGTCCGCTTTAGGCGGCGGAGCCGGAGCGGCCACGGCCTCGCGCTCGGGCGCCTCCCTATTGAGCCGGGGACGGATTTCCCGGCCGGGACCCGGATCAAGCGGACTTTTGCGCCCCTCATGGGTGCACACGCCGCAGCCCGTGCACTTCCCGAACCGACAATCGGCCGTCAGCCGTCCGACCAGGGCCGCTTGGCGTTCCCGGCGCAGATAGTCCGGCGAAACGCCACAGGACAGATGATCCCAGGGCAACGGCCGGTCCGGCTCCCGGGCGGCCAGCCAGTCGGCCGGATCAAGCCCCGCCTGCCTGAAAACCCGCAGCCACGGCGCCAGCTCGAACCGATCCATCCAGGAGCAGAAAAGCGCCCCTTCCCGGTAGGCGGCCTCGACCAGCGGGGCCAGCTCCCGACCGCCCCGGGAAAACACCCCTTCGAGAAAACTCATTTCCGGTTCGTGCCAGCGCAGCGTCAGCCGGCGCTCGGCGGCGAAAAGCTCCCGCAGCAGCCCCACCCTGGCCCGCGTTTCTTCCATGGAAATCTGGGCTTCCCACTGAAACGGGGTATGGGGCTTCGGCACGAAGGGGGAAATGGCGGCCGTGACCTGAAGCCGTTTGGTCCCGGCGGGCGCTTGCTCCTGGACCTTTTTGGCCAGTTCGAGGATGCCTCGGAGGTCTTCCTCGGTTTCGGTGGGCAGCCCGATCATGAAGTAGAGCTTCACCTGCTGCCAGCCCTGGGTAAACAGCCGCCGGACGTGGGAGAGGATATCCTCCTCGGTGATGCCCTTATTGATGACGTCGCGCAGGCGTTGGGTACCGGCCTCAGGGGCCAAGGTGGCCCCGGTACGCCGGATGCCGGCCATCATGGACAAAATGGAGTCGGAGAGCGTGCCGGCCCGAAGCGACGGCAGGGACACGGCCACCTGCTCCCGGCGGCAGCGGTCGATGCTCTGGGCGAACAGGCTTTCCAGAGCGGAAAAATCGCCCGAGGACAGCGACAGGAAGGAGAGTTCCTCGTAGCCGGTACAGGAGAGCCCCCGGTCGATCAGCTCATGCAGCACCGGCAGGCTCCGTTCGCGCACCGGCCGGTAGATCATGCCGGCATGGCAGAAGCGGCAGCCCCGGCTGCAGCCCCGGGCGATCTCCACGGCCAGCCGGTCGTGGATGGCCTGGGCAAAGGGGACCACCTGCCGCGTCGGAAAAGGCGCCTGATCGAGGTCGGGCACAATGGCCTTGTAGATGCGGTCATGACCGGGAAGCAGGGAACGGGGGGCACCATCCGGGCCGATGGCAAAAAATTCCGGAACGTAGACGCCCGGCATGGCGGCCAGGCGCAGGAGCAACTCCCGTCGCGTGCCGCCACCGGCCTTGTGGCTGGCCACGGCCGCCATGACCGCCACCAGCGATTCCTCGCCGTCACCAAGGACCATGGCATCGAAAAACGGGGCCACCGGCTCGGCATTGAAGGCGCACCCGCCGCCGGCAAGCACCAGCGGCCCGGCTTCGCCCCGCTCGGCCGCCCGGAAGGGGATGCCGGCCAGATCGAGCATGTAGAGCACATTGGTGTAGCACAGCTCGTGGGTGAGGTGGAAGGCCAGCACGTCGCACGATGCCAGCGGCGTGTCGGTTTCGAGGGTGGAGAGCGGCTCCCCCTGCTCGCGCAGCATGGCGGCCACCTCGTCGCTCGGAGTGAAGACCCGCTCGGCGGCGAATTCAGGAACGCGGTTGACCGCCTCGTAGAGGATGCGGCCGCCCACATAGGACATGCCCACCTCGTAAAGGTCGGGAAAAGCCAGGGCCACCCGGACCCGGACAGCGGCCGGGTCCTTGACGATGCTGCCCCATTCGGTGCCGCGGTACTGGGTAGGGTTGTGCAACCGGCAAATCAGATCGCGCATACGGGCCTCCGCCCACCGGGACGGGAAGCGGCCTTGGCGGGGATTGGGGATGCAGGGCTACGCCTTCCGAGCCGCCCGCCGCACAAGCCGGGCGGCCCGGAAGACACGGATTACTTTTTCAGCAAGCTTGAGATGTTGCCCTTATCGGCCAGATCGGACAAGGTCCTCAGGTCGCCGGGCGTGGACAAGGTCAGATTGCTGACGGCCTCAAGATAGCGGGTTTTGAGTTCTTCGGGGCACTTCTTGTATTCGTAGAGCACGTGCGTCAGGGAAATATCCCCACCAACCTCGGTCTCGAACGGATAGCCGAAAGGCAAAAGCAGCATCTGCACGCCCTGCTGGGCCGGAATCGTCTGCAGCAGGGCCACGTCCACCAGTTTGCCCGCGGCCTCGTCCCATTTGCCGAGCACGGTTTCGCCGTTAATCAGTTTCACCAGTCGGATGTCGTACGCCATAGTGTTCTCCTTGACCGGACGCGGGGCCTGCCGCCGCGTCCCACCGAGGCGCCACGCCAAGGCGCGGCCGGCACGGTTTTATGCGTTATGATCGAAAGCGGGGAAACCGCGACGCTTGCCCAAGACGGCGCCGGCGGCGTCGGCCAAGCGCGACGCACCCTTTCGGACGCCCTTCGCCACAACATGCTGCGCGGTTCCCGGCCGAGATGCTCCCGAACCTTTACGGCATCGCCCAAAAGCGCTTTTGTCCCGGACCTGTGCAGGGCAGGGGTCGGTTGCCCGCCCTGAAAAAATGACCATCGGCCCAGGGCATTCCCCCCTTCGCCGCCGTCGGGATTCGCGGCAACGAGGCCGGTGCGCAAACAACAAACCTTGCTCGAAACGCGTTATTTATGGCTTTCCATGACACGCGTCAACCGAGCCCTCCAAAGCGGCGCCCCGCCCGGCACAGGCGGCGCACACCCCGTCGATACGCACCTCCACCCCGGTGACATCCATGGCCAGCCCCGGCCCCAGCGCGGCCAGATCGAGCACCCCATCTCCCACCGGCAGGCAGCGGGTGCGGCCACACCGCACGCAATGGACATGACAGTGCGGCCGGCTGGAAAGGCGGGAACCCAGACAGTAGCGGAAAGCCCGGTCCCCGGAACTGTGGCGGCCGGCCAGTCCCTTCTCCACGAACAAATCAAGGATGCGGTACAGCGTGACCTTGTTGACCCGATGCTTCCGCCTGACCCGGTCGAGGATATCGGCGGCGGCCAGGGCCTGGTCGGCCTGGTCCAGAACCCAGGCTACCAGCAGGCGAAGCGGCGTCGGCTCGATGCCGACCTTGGTCAGCAAAACCGTCCCCCGGTTGCGCGCCACCTCGTCCATCATGCCGCCTCCCCTTATGCCCCGTGCTTGTGGCAGATCAGGCCCGGCCCCAGGGAAAGGAAGAAGACCGTGGCCGCCACGGCGATAATGGCCGCGCCCGAGGTCAGGTCGAACCGATAGGCCAGCCAGAGACCGGCCAGGCAGAACAGGACGTTCAACGCCGTGGCCCAAACCATGGCCCGGCCCAGGGATGCAGCCCGGCGCATGGCCAGGCTCGGTGCCACCGTAAGCAGGGCGATGACCAAAATCAGCCCGGCCACCCGGATCAAGAGCACCACCGAAACCGCCGCCAAGGCGGTGAGAAGATAATGCAGCATGGTCACCGGAGCGCCGCGCACGGCCGCGAATTCCCGATCAAACGCCATGGCCACGAAGCCGTTGTAATACCGCAGCGTGACCGCGACAAGCACCGCATTGAGCACAGCCAGGGCGATCAGATCACCGACCGGCACGGTGATGATGCTGCCGAACAGATAGCTCATGAGATCAGACGTATAGCCCGGGCACAGGTCGAGCAGGATGATGCCGAGAGCCATGCCGGCGGCCCACAACACGCCGATGACCGTATCCGTATCCTCGATCCGCCGCAGCGTGATGGCGGCCATGACCAAGGCGGCGCCCACGGTGAAGGCCACGGTGACGGGCAGGACGGGCAAGGCAAAAAAATAGGCCAGCCCCACCCCGCCGTAAGCGGCATGGGCCGCGCCGCCGGCCAAAAAGACCATGCGGTTGGCCACCACCAACGTGCCCACCACCCCGCAGCATACGGCGGCCAGAAGCGCCGCCAACAGGGCATGCTGCATGAAGGGAAGCGAGAGGACCTCGAACATATCAGGCCTCCATCCGGGGCAGGCCGGCCATATCCGGCGGCATGCGGCGCAAATACGCGTCCAGGGGGCATCCCGGCTCATGGACGCCGTAGAGCAATTCCACCATCTCCCGGGAAAGCCTCGGCTCGGCGGCATGAAGAAGGCGACCGTTGACGCAGGCCACGGCCGTCACTCCGGCAGCCAGGATGCTCATGTCATGGCTGACGACCAGGGTGGTCACTCCCTGGCCGACCCGGGAGAGCACCTCATACAGGCAGAACCGGCCCTGGGGGTCGATATTGGCCGTGGGTTCGTCCAGGATAAGGAGCCCGGGATCGGACACCAGGGCTCGGGCGATAAAAACGCGCTGCTTCTGACCGCCCGAAAGCTCGCAAAACCGCCGGCCGGCCACATCCGGCATCTCCACCCGGGCCAGGGCTTCCTCGGCACGCCGCACCTCGCCGGGGCTGTGGCGGAAACCGGAGTGGCCCGGGGCGAGCAGGCCCATCAGCACCACATCGAGGACCGTTATGGGCAGATCCTTGCGCTCGGCCATGCCGTCCAGGCGTTGGGGCACGTAGCCGATGCGGGCGCTGTGACGGCCGGGCTGGTCGCCGAAGACGCGGATTTCCCCGGCGCTCGGCCGCAGGATGCCCAGGATGAGTTTCAAAAGGGTGGTCTTGCCCCCGCCGTTGGGGCCGAGCACGGCCAGACGCTCGCCCTCGGTCACGCACAGGCTGACATCCGCCAGCGCCGGCTGCCCGTTATACGAAAAGGTCAGGCCTCGGATGGCGATGACAGGCCGGCTCACTTGGCCTCCCCGGTGCCGGTCAGCCCCTGACGCAGGGCCCGGGCCGCATCCAGAAGACTGGCCGGCCAGTTTTCGGACAGGGGATCGATGGCGACGACCGTGCCACCGATGGCGGAGGCTATGGTCGCTGCCTGGCTGGTGCTGAACTGGGGTTGCACGAAAATCACCTTCACGCCGTCTTTCTTGGCTTCCCGGACGAGTCCGGCCAGGGCCCTGGGGCCTGGTTCATGGCCGAGTTGCTCGATGGGCTCCTGGGTCAGCCCGAAGTCCCGGGCGAAATACCCCCAGGAAGGATGAAACACCATGAATTTATGTTCGCCGGCCGGCAGATCGGCAAACAGCTTTTTGATGTCGGCGTCAAGGGTGTCGCACGAAGCGGCGAAACGGGCGTAGCCGGCGGCATAGGCGGCCGCACCGGCCGGATCGAGCGTGACCAGGGCGTCGCGCATGGCTGCCCCCAGCACCTTGGCCAGTCGCGGCGACAGCCAGACATGAGGATCGGGCTCGCCGGCCTCATGATGGTGCCCTGCCGCTTTGGCGTCGTGCTCGTGGTCCTCTCCCGCGTGCTCGTGGGCCACCATGGGCATCTTTTCGATGCCGGCGGCGGTGTTGACGATGGTCATTTTCGGATTGGCGGCGGCAAATCGCGGCAGCCACGCCGCCTCGAAATCCATGCCCACGGCGAAATAGACGGCCGCGCCGGACAAGGCGGTCAGCTGTTTCGGCTTCGGCTCATAGGTATGGGCATCGGCCCCGGCCGGAACCATGACCAGGACATCGACCCGATCGCCGGCGATTTGTTTGAGAAAATACGCCTGGGGCGCGATGCTGACCACGGCCAGGAGCTTGGCCTGGGCCGGAGCGGCGCAAAGGCAAACCAGCAGCAGCAACAAAAGCGACAGCCGTTTCATGGTGGCTCCTTTGTCCCCCCCCGAGGGGAACGTAACGCCAGCCAATGCAACAGAGTTGCATCAGGAAGTCAAGCCCAATTTCCCAGAAAAAAACTGCCGCACAATTCCATGACGGCATACCGCTGCCCCAATCCTGGAACTGCAACCGTCTCAAAGCATAGCGGGTTTCCGAAGGGCTTTGCCCTTTGGCCCCGGAGGCCTCCCCTCTGCCGCAATTGCGCAGCGGCCTCGAAAAGGGAACCCTCGCTCCGCGCCACTGTCGTATCCCTCCGGAGCCAAGGGGATTGCGGTTTGAACCGTTGCCTCTTTTATGGAAGTATTAGATGCGAGCGCATCGTTACCCAAAGGCCTGTCGCGCCCCCCGGGGCACAGAGAAGGCCCCCGGCGGCCAAGGGGCGAAGCCATTTGAAATCCTCTAAAATTTTCAGCTTGTTAGGATCTCACTTCATGGCAAAAGCGCAGCCCCGGGCACGGACGCAATGTGCGTCGATAAAAAAAAATCCACTCGCTTTCCTGCAACGCGACAGCACTCTTGTCAAAGACAATAGCGTCATCATTGCCCTGATGCTCCTTTATGTTGCCGTTGTGACAACGGTCTTGGCCAGGACACAGACTGGCCAATTTTTTTTAAAAATAGAGTGGTTTGACAGCATAGCCCTCTTTTTTGGCGGAGTTTTTTGCATCCTCTGTATGGGGATACAATTTTTTTTCCCAAAACTGCATCCGCCATTTCGTGCAAAAAATTATATCCAATTCTTTATTGTCCTTCTCCTCCTCTCTCCCTAAAGAAGTGCCTTTGCCAGCTATAAGCAATATATTTCAAGCGTAGCACCATACAGCTGGGATAAGACCTTCATGGAGCTGGACAAGCTTATACACTTTGGCCATATGCCATGGAGACTTCTTGAATATCTCTTGCAAAACAGGGCAATTCTTTACACAATCGATATTATTTATTTGCTTTGGTTCGTCATGCTCATTGCCTTCAGCCTTTGGATGGGTGTCACAAACCTTTCCCGACTCCGAAAACGCTACTTCATCACGGCCATCCTCATCTGGAGCGCCTTCGGCTCCGGCCTGGGCACCGTCTTCTACAGCGTCGGCCCCTGCTATTACGCGGCCGTAACCGGCGATCCCGGACCCTATGGCCCCCTCATCCGCCAGCTTCATCAAGCCCATCAGGAAAACAGCCTGTTGGCCGTCCGCAACGAGCAGGCCCTGTGGCAGGCCAAAACACAGCAGCACTGGCTGCCCTTCGGCGGCATCTCGGCCATGCCGAGCGTCCACGTCGCCATGGCCGTCCTGTTTGCCCTGACCCTGGGCGAAGCCTTTCCGCTCCTTGCCCTCACCGGCTGGATATTTGCCCTCCTCATTCAGATCGGTTCCGTGGTATTGGCGTGGCATTATGCCGTGGACGGCTACGCCTCCGCCCTGCTGACCTGGCTCGTGTGGAAACTGCTCCGGTCGGCCGAGTCCCGCCGACAGGCGGCGACGCCCCCGTCCGCTACGCCCGCTCGCGCTTGAACTTCACCGGCAGGCCGCCTCCGGCCCGAAAAGGAGGGTTGCAGCTCCACATTATTCACGGTATAAACTTTAGTAGAATAGAACGGCACACCACAAAGGACGGCGGCAGCACCAAGCCGACCCGTCGAAAAGGAGGAATATTCATGGCCGCTCCCCGCATCGTCGTCATCGGCGGCACCGCCGCCGGCCCCAAAGCCGCCGCCCGGGCCAAACGTCTGGCCGAACAGGCCGAGGTCACCCTGCTCCAAAAAGCGCCCGAACTGTCCATGGCTTCGTGCGGCTACCCCTATTACGTGGCCGGTGAAGTCACCGACCGGGGCAAGCTCCTCAGCACCGGCGCCGGCGTGATCCGCGATCCGGCCTTCTTCGCCGGGGCCAAGGGCGTAGCCGCCATGGTGGACACCGAAGCCACCGCCATCGACCGTGAAAAGCGGACCGTCGCCTGGAAAAACCTGAAAACCGGCCAGACCGGCCACCTGCCCTATGACAAGCTCATCCTGGCCACCGGCGCCAAACCCCGGGTGCCGCCCATCCCCGGCCGGGAACTTGCCGGCGTCGCCACCCTGGCCAGCCTGGCCGACGCCGACGCCTTGCGGACCATCGCCGCCGGCGGCAAAGGCAAAAAAGCCGTCATCGTCGGCGGCGGGCTGATCGGCATGGAAACCTGCGAGGCCCTCATCACCGCCGGCCTGGAGGTGACGGTGGTGGAAGCCCTGCCCCGCGCCCTGGGCTTCCTCGACCCGGAACTGGCCATGCTCGTGGAAAATCACGCCCGGTCCAAAGGCGCCACCATCCTTACCGGCGTCGGCCTGACCGAAATTCTCGGCACGAACGGAGCGGTCTCCGGCGTCCGCCTGGCCGACGGCCGGGAACTCCCCTGCGCACTGTGCGTCATGGCCATCGGCGTCGTGCCCGAGACCGGACTGGCCAAGGCGGCCGGTCTCGCCATCGGGACCACCGGCGGCATCGCCACGGACGTCCACATGCGCACGTCCGATCCGAACATCTATGCCGCCGGCGACTGCGTGGAGCTGGAACACCGCCTCACCGGCAAGAAGGTGCTCGCCCCCTTCGGCGATCTGGCCAACCTGGAAGGCCGGGTGGCCGGCGAAAACGCGGTTCTGGGCGATGTGGCCGCCTTCCCCGGCACCATCGGCACCGGCATCTGCAAGGTGTTCGATTTCACCGCCGGCTCCACCGGCCTGTCCGAAACCCGAGCCCGGCAGGCAGGGCTCAACGTCGTGGCCGCCCTGGCCGCCGGCCCCGAACGACCGGGCTTTATGGGGGCAAAATCCCTCGTGTCCAAAATAGTGGCCGACGCCGCCACCGGCCGCATCCTCGGCTTCCAGTGCGTGGGCGCGGGCAACGTCAACCGGCAGGTCGCGGAAATGGCCATGGCGGTCCTGGCCGGCCTGACCGTGGACGACGTGGCCATGGCCGACCTGCCCTACGCCCCGCCCTACTCCCTGGCCATCGACAACGCCATCGCCGTGGCCCATGTCCTGCAAAACAAGATGCGGGGGCTGTTCCACGGGGTGTCGAACCTCCAGATCAAAGAGGAACTCGACGCCGGCAAGAAGCCCTATCTCCTCGACGTCCGCGGCCCCAAGGAATATGAAAAAATGCGCCTCGGCGTGGGCGAAATCCTGATCCCGGTCGGCCAACTGCGCAAGCGCCTGGGCGAACTGCCGGCCGACAAGAACGCGCCCATCGTGACCTATTGCATGGTCTCCATGCGCGGCTACGAGGCCGAACGCGTGCTTCGGGCCAACGGCTTCACCAACGTGACGGTTATGGAAGGCGGCATTTCCGCCTGGCCGTTCGCGCGGGAAAAGTGATACGGCGAAGAAGCGGGAAAAATGCCTCCGGCGGACCCGGGCGCTGCCTGGGCCCGCCGGGGGAGATCATCCCCCCGGCCCCGGAACGGGGAGAGGTGTCTTCTTATGGGATGGATGTCGCGGGGAATGCACTGGCTGGGCGTACTCGTCCTTGTCTGCGGGCTGGGGAGCGCCGCGTGGTTGTATCTGGACGCCGGCACGCGAGCCGGAGGCCTGAACGACATCGATGCGGACAGCGGCCTGGAAGGCGGACTGCACCCCGAGGACTTCAAGTCCTATTCCCACGACATGGAAGCCTTCGGCGGCAAAATCTGGGTCATGCTGGCCGCAGTGCGGCGGCAAGTGACCGGACTCGGCCAAGGCCGCCCGCTGGCCGTGCTCGTGGGCGTTTTTTCGCTGCTCGCGGGGCTGGCCTTGCTGCGCGCCGCCCGGCCGTTGCCGCGCCCGAACGTCAGTCCAGACGCCACGGCCCGGGCAGATCGGGACATTCCCGGGCCGCCCGCAGGAGACGCATAAACTCCCGCCTGGGCACCTCGACCGCCCCGAACCGACGTAAATGCCCGGTCGCCTGCTGGCAATCGATGAAATGAAACCCTTGCTCGCCAAGAAAACTGGCGAGTGCCACGAAGGCCACCTTGGAGGCGTCCGTCACCCGGTGGAACATCGACTCCCCGAAAAACGCCCGACCGATGGCGACTCCATAGGCCCCGCCCACCAGCGCCCCGTCCAACCAGGCCTCGGCGCTGTGGGCATAGCCGGCCGCGTGGAGACGCTCGTAGGCCGCAATCATCTCCGGCACGAGCCATGTGCCGTCACCGGCCTCCCGCCGCACCCCGGCACAGCCCCGGATGACACCGGAAAAATCCGCATCCAGCGTCACCTTGAATTTTCCGGACCGGATCGTCCGCTCCAACCGCCGCGCGACCTGAAGCCCGCCGGGCAGCACGACAGGGCGCGGGTCCGGCGACCACCACAGAATCGGGCTCTCCGCGTCATACCAGGGGAAAATGCCGTTTCGATAGGCCGCCACCAGCCGTTCCAAACGCAAATCGCCGCCCACGGCCAGCAGGCCGTTCGGCTCGGCCAGTGCCGGCTTGGGAAAAATCGGCGCATCGATCAAGGCAAATACAGGCATGCATCTTTCCTAAGTCCGCCGCACAATGGTGCCGTGGGGAGATGCCTCCGGCGGCCAACGGGCTTCGCCCTTTGGAAACCCATCATGCTTTCCCGCGTTGCCGTCCCCAGGATGCGGCAGCAGGCCGTCATAGAGGGCTTGTGCAGCAGTCTCTTCCTCACAGAGCCCCGCCGGGGGAACGTCCCCCGGTCCCCCTCGTCCTTGCGCGAACGGCGCGTCCCGGCTGGACTTCCAGCCGGGACGCGCCGTCCATGCACTCTCGCGGAGGGTCCGGGAGGGGGTATCCCCCCCTCCCGGCCGCCGGAGGCATTGCTTCTTCCCCCCTCCGCTACACTTCCGCCGGTTCCCGCGCGGCCTGCTTGCGCGCGGCGCGCGGCGAAAAGGCGAAGGTGAACATCTCCGGGGCATCCTCGGGCGCGGCGTCGATCACCGCCTCGCCACCCTTCTGCAACTTGCCGAAGAGCATTTCGTGAGCCAGGGTATCCTTGATTTCCACCTGGATGACCCGGGCCAGGGGACGTGCCCCGTAGTCGGGATCGAAGCCCTTTTCGGCCAACCGGGTCACGGCGGCCGGGGTGAGCCGGATGGAGACGCGCTTTTCCATAAGCTGGGCGTTGAGTTCCCGGATGTACTTCTGGACGATGCGATCCATGATCTCCGGTGTCAGGGACTTGAAGGTGATGATCCCGTCCAGACGATTGCGGAACTCAGGGCTAAAGAGCCGATCCAAGGCTTTCTTGCCCTTGTGCCCGGTATCCTCGGGCTTGCCCGTCCCGAAGCCGATGCTCTTGGCCGACATTTCCCTGGCGCCGGCGTTGGTGGTCATTAAAAGCACCACATGGCCAAAGTCGGCCTTGCGGCCGTTATTGTCGGTCAGGGTGGCATAATCCATGACCTGAAGCAGGATGTTGAACATATCCGGATGGGCCTTCTCGATTTCGTCGAGGAGCAGCACCGAATAGGGGTTCTTGCGGATGGCGTCGGTCAAAAGCCCGCCCTGCTCGAAGCCGACGTAGCCCGGAGGCGAGCCGATCAGCCGGGCCACGGCATGCTTTTCCATGTATTCGCTCATGTCGAAGCGGACGAAGTTGATGCCGAGCACGGCGGCCAACTGCTTGGCCATTTCGGTCTTGCCGACGCCCGTCGGGCCGGCCAGCAGGAACGATCCCGTGGGCTTGCCCACGTTGGCCAGTCCGGCCCGGGAACGGATGATGGCCTTGGTCATGGCTTCCACGGCCTCGTCCTGGCCGAAGATAAGGCCCTTGAGTTCATCCTCCATGTTCTCCAGCCGGATCTTGTCCGAGGCGCTGGCCCGAGCCGCCGGAATCCGGGCCATGCCGGCCACGACCTTCTCCATCTCGGCCACCCCGATGGCGCCCTTTCCCTCGGTGCCGGCCAGCTTGCGCACGGCGCCGGCCTCGTCGATGACGTCGATGGCCTTATCCGGCAGGAAGCGGTCATTGATGTGGCGGGCCGAGAGTTCCACCGCGGCCCGCAGGGCGGCCGGCGTGTAGCGCACGCCGTGGTGCTCCTCATAGTAGGAGCGCAGGCCCTTGACGATCTCCACGGCCTCTTCGATGGTCGGCTCGCCCACGTCGATCTTCTGGAAACGGCGGGACAGGGCCCGATCCTTCTCGAAGTGGTTCTTGTACTCCTCGTAGGTCGTGGAGCCGATGCAGCGGAGCTTCCCGGAGCCGAGGACGGGCTTTAAGATGTTGGAAGCGTCCAGGGTGCCGCCGCTGGTGGCGCCGGCCCCGACGATGGTGTGAATCTCATCCACGAACAAGATGGCGCCCGGCTTCTGCTCCAGTTCGGACAGCACGCCCTTGAGCCTGGCCTCGAAATCGCCCCGGTACTTGGTGCCGGCCAGAAGCGCCCCCATATCCAGGGCGTAAATCCGGGTATCCCGGAAGCTCTCCGGCACTTCGCCCTTGGCGATGCGCAGGGCCAGCCCCTCGGCCAGGGCCGTCTTGCCGACACCGGGATCGCCCACAAAGATGGGATTGTTCTTGCGTCGGCGGAGCAGCACATGGATGGTTCTGGTCACTTCCGGGTCCCGGCCGATCAGCGGATCGATGCCGCCCTTGGCCGCCTTGTCCACCAGTTCGACGGTGTACTGTTCGAGGGCCGAGCCGCCGGGCTTGCCTTCCTGTTCCTCGCCGGTCGGCGAGCCTTCGGTCTGTTCCTGTTCCCGGCCCGGGCCGTGGGAAATGTATTCCAGCACGTCCAGCCGGCTGACGCCGTGGGACTTCAGGTAATAGACGGCGTAGGAATCCTCCTCCTCGAAGAAGGCCGCCAAAACGTCGCCCACTTCCACCTGCTGCTTGCCCGAGGACTGCATCTGCATGATGGCGCGTTGCAGGACGCGCTGTACACCGAGCGTTTGCACGACTTCGGTCGTACTGTCCTGGGGCAGGGTTTCCATGTGTTCGTTGAAAAAGCGCTCCAACTGATGCTTGAGGCGTACGACGTTGACACCGCAATGCATCAGGATGTCACGGCCTGATTCCTCAAGGAGCATGGCAAAGAGCAGATGCTCCAGAGTCAGGTATTCATGACCGCGGCGCTTGACTTCCTTGACGGCGCTGGTGAGTACCCGTTCCAATTTCTTGCTGAGCATTCAAACCTCTTCCATGCTGCATTTTAAGGGATAGCCGTTCTCCCGGGCCAGACGGTGCACCAGGGAGACTTTCATCTCGGCCACCTCTGCCGTGTACTCGCCACACACGCCCACACCATGGTTATGGACGGACAGCATGATCTGCGTGGCATCGTTTTCATTCTTGTGAAACACGACGACCAGCACCTTCACTACGAAGTCCATGGTCGTATAGTCGTCGTTATGCAATAATACCTTGAACCGTTTGGGTTCCCGCACGTCTTCCGCGACGTCGAGAGCCGCTCCGGGTTGTTCCTGATCCATGGGAAGGCTCATGAGCTTGCCATCACCTCGTTCGACTCGTGTACCGATCAGCCGACCCGGGAATCCGGGCCACGTTACCTCCACATATAAGTCGCCGCGCCGACCTGTCGAGGGGCGGGGCGACCGGGCCGGCCGGAAGCCGGGACCTTTCACTCCAGTTCAGAGAATAGGCAAAATCGCGACCAGTGACAACCGGACAGGCAGCGGGCCGGAATTGTTGTCGATACGGTCAGGTATTTTGGTCGCCCGCCAGGCAGGCGAGCAGCTCCCGGCGCTCGGCCGGAGAAAAGACGAAGCTGTCGGCCGGCGGAAGGCCTTTGACGGCCAGGTAGGCCTGGAACAGCTCGTGGTAGGTGGCGGTCAGGGCCCGGTCCATGGACAGGCCCAAGACGGCAGCGGCCGGGGGGATGGACCCGGCCGGCCCCTCGATTTCCAGATAGCGGCCGAACGGCAGCCGGTCCAGGCAGACCGCGACATCATGCCACTGCCATGTTTCTCGAACTTTTTCGTAACGGAGCGCCGGCCGGTAACCCAGGTGGCCGAAAATCGTCTCCAGCACCGCCACGTCCGCCACCCCGGTTTCCAGCTCCTGGCGGACCTTGAGTCCCTTCCCGGCCGAGGCCTCGACCGGAAGCTTTAGCGTCACCCGGCCGACCGCGTCCCGGCGCAGCCGCAACACCATGCCCCGCCGGCGCACGTCGCCCGCCGGGGTGTCCAGCACCAGATTTTCCTCGAAGACGCGGGAAAGACGCGCGCCGCCCGCCCGGGCAAGAGCCGCCCGCACCGACGCGAAGTCCGTCAGAACGAATTTGGTCTCGATTTCCAGGGCCACGGAACCATCCGTCAGGATGCGCAGGACCGGACCACGTCGAAGGCGATGGACCCCAGCGGCAGCACCTTGCTTACGCCGCCGAGCTTGATGGCCTCCTGCGGCATGCCGAAGACCACGCAACTGGCCTCGTCCTGGGCGATGGTATAGGCCCCGGCGTCCTGCATCTCCTTGAGACCGGCCGCCCCGTCGTCGCCCATGCCGGTCATGATGACGCCCACAGCGTTTTTCCCGGCGTAGCGGGCGGCGGAGCGAAACAGGACGTCCACGCTCGGCCGGTGCCGCCGCACGAGCGGTCCGTCCTTGATCTCCACATAATAGCGGGCACCGCTGCGTTTGAGGAGCATGTGCCGGTTGCCCGGGGCAATAAGCGCCTGGCCGCGCAGGATGGTGTCCCCGTCCCTGGCTTCCTTGACCGTGACGCGGCAGATGCCGTCCAAGCGTTTGGCAAAAGCGGCGGTGAAATGTTCCGGCATGTGCTGGACGATGGCGATGCCCGGACAATCCTGGGGCATGGCCTCCAAGAATTCGCGCAGGGCCTCGGTGCCGCCGGTCGAAGCACCGACAGCCACCACCTTCTCGGTGGTCTGGAGCATGGACTTGCCGACAGGGCCGGGCAGCACGGCGTCGGCCGAAAGTTTGGGCTGCACTTTCATCGACGACGCCGGCAGGAGTTTTTGCATCTTGGCCCGAGCGGCGGCCTTGACCGCATCCACCACCCGGATGCGCGATTCCTCCAGAAATTGCCGGGTGCCGAGCTTGGGCTTGAGGATGATGTCCACGGCCCCGTATTCCATGGCCTTGAGCGTCGTTTCCGATCCGGCCTCGGTCAGGGTCGAGCAGATGACCACCGGCAGGGGATGCTGGGTCATGATCTTGCGCAAAAAGGTCAGACCGTCCATGCGGGGCATTTCCACGTCCAGGGTAATGACGTCCGGGGCCTGGATTTCCATCCGCTTCACGGCGGCATAGGGGTCCGCAGCCGAACCGATGACTTCGATATCGGGATCCGAAGACAAAATATCCGTCAGCGTCTGACGGACCAGTGCCGAATCATCCACCACGAGGACTTTAATGGTGTCTTTCACGCGAAACCTTCCCCTCCGGACGTTAAATGGCTAGGCCAGTTTCCTATAGACCGTCGGCGCATGCTGTCGCAAGGGCAAATCCATTCCGGTCAGGCTCTCGGAATGCCCGATGAAAAGGAATCCGTCCGGACGCAATTGGGAACAGAACTTGCGAAGCAGTTGCTCCTGGGTTCCCCGGTCGAAGTAGATCATGACATTGCGGCAAAAAATGGTGTCCATGGGCTCGGGGAAAGCGAACGGCTCCATGAAGTTGAGCCGCCGAAACTCCACCAGCCGGCGCACTTCCGGAGCCAGCCGCACCAGCTTTTTGTCTTTGTCCCGGCTGCGCAGCAGGTAGCGTTTCTTGAGTTCCAGGGACAGTTTGGTCACCCGCTCCTCGGGGTAGACACCGTTTTTGGCCATGGACAACACCCGGGTGGAAATGTCCGTGCCCAGAATGGAAAAGCGAAAGTGCGGCACCCCAGCCGCGAATTCGGAAAGGACGATGGCCAGCGTGTAAGGCTCCTCGCCCGTGGAGCAGCCGGCGCTCCAGACGCGAAACATCCGGCTCCCGCTCACGGCCCGCCAGGCGGGAAGGAGTTCCTGGGTCAGGATATCGAAATGGCGGGATTCCCGAAAAAATTCCGTGGTGTTGGTGGTGATGACGTCGATGAGCTGGACAAGCTCCTCGTCCAGGCCGTTGGGGCTGAAGAGGTACTCGTAGTATTCCCGATACCCCGGCATCCCCAGGGTCCGCAAGCGCTTTTGCAGTCGGGCCTCGACCATGACCTTCTTCGAGGGCGGCAGCTTGATGCCGCATTCGCTGTGAACGAATTCGCTTAACCGCTTGAACTCCTTATCGCTCATCGAGGACAGACCCGAAATCCGTCCCTGGACCGCGCCCCCCGCCGCCATAGTTATGCCTCCGCCGTCTCCGGCCCGACTTCGGCCAGGCCATGACCCAGGCCGGCCAATTCCAGGGATGTAAAAACCTTGCCGACCTCCAAAATGATGATGCACTGCTCCCCGGTCTTGCCCATGCCCCGGATGAAGTCGGTCTTGATGGGGGTTCCCATGCGGGGAGGCGGCTCGATCTGGGAGGACTCCATCTCGTAGACCTCCTGAACCGAGTCGGCCAGGGCGCCGAGCACCGTATCCTCGCCGTCGAGACTGACCTCCACGATGATGATGCAGGTGTTGACCGTGGGCGTGGTCTGGCCCAGCCCGAACTCCATCTTGAGGTCCACCACGGGCACGGCCCGCCCCCGCAGATTGATGACGCCGCGGATGAAATCCGGCGTGCGCGGCACCCGGGTGATGTTGACCAGTTCCAAGACCTCGCGCACCGAGCCTATGTCCAGGGCGAAGGCTTCCCGATCCAGGGTAAAGGTCAGGTACTGATTGTCATTACGGACTGCGGCCTCGGCCATATCGGCTCCTCCCCAGCGAGACGTTGCCGTCTCCGTCGAAAACTGCGGCTCCCGGCCCGGGATCAGTTTCCCTGCCCGGCCGCCCGGCGAGCCAGGGCGGGAACGTCCAGAATCAAGGCCATGGCGCCGTCGCCCCGGATGGTGGCTCCGGAAAACTCCTCCACGTCCCGATACAGACGCCCCAGGCTCTTGATGACGGTCTGGTGCTCGCCCACCACCCGATCCACGGCGATACCCATGCGCGAGCCCTCCACCTTGACCACCACCACGGGCTCAATGGCGGGGGCTTGCCCCTCTATGGCGAAAATATCCCGCAGCCGCAGACACGGGACGATTTCGCCGCGCATGGTAATCAGCCGGGTTTCGCTGTCATTCCCGGTCCGGGAGAGCTCCACGCATTCCTCGACCAAAGCCAGGGGAACGACATAAAATTCCGCGCCGACCTGGATCTGCAAGCCGTCGATAATGGCCAGGGTCAACGGCAGGCGCACGGCGATGGTGGTGCCCCGGCCGGGTTCGGAATCGATTTCCACGCTGCCCCGCAAGGCGTCGATGGCCCGTTTGACCACGTCCATGCCGACGCCCCGGCCGGAAACGTTGGTCACCTTGTCGGAAGTGGAAAACCCGGGGAGGAAAATAAGATGATAGAGTTCCTTGGTCGTGAGATCGACTCCGGGCGTCACCAAGCCCCGAGCTTCGGCCTTGGCCCTGATGGCGGCGACGTCGAGCCCCGCCCCGTCGTCGGCCACGGTGATGACCACTTCGCCGCCGGCATGGGCGGCCGCCAGGCTGATGACGCCCCGCTCCGGCTTGCCGGCCGCCAGGCGCTCCGCCGGATGCTCGATGCCGTGATCGATGCTGTTGCGTAAAAGATGCACCAGGGGATCGCCCAGGCGTTCGATGACGGTCTTGTCCAGCTCGGTTTCCTCGCCGCTGGTGACCAGATCGATCTCCTTGCCGAGTTCGGCGGACAGGTCGCGCACCAGCCGGCGAAATTTGGCGAAGGTAGCGCCGATGGGCAACATGCGGATGGACAGGGTGGAATCGCGCAGGCTGTCGCTTAAGCGTTCCAGATGCTCGGCCAGGCTCCGCAGCAGGGGATCGCCCCGCTCCTCCACGGCCTGTTTGATCTGGGCCTGCACGATGACCAGTTCGCCCACCTGGTCCACCAATTCGTCGAGTTTGTCCGCCGCCACCCGAATGCTCGTGGCCTTTTCCGTGTGCTCGGCGGCCGCGGCGGCCTGACGCGGCTCCCTGGAGACGTGCTGCTCGGCCAGGGCCGAATCCACGCGGGTTTGATCCACCAGCCCCTGTTTGGTCAGGATCTCGCCCAGCCGGGGCTGGCTGGCCAGGGCCGCGTCCAGATCCTCCTGGGTGATGTCGCCCCGCTCCACCAGAATCTCGCCCAGGCGGCGGTGGACCGCTTCGCCGTTCGGGACGACGCCGTCATCGAGCAGATCGATGGACAGCTCGCATTCGTCCTCGACGAACAGAAACACGCTGGCCACTTCCTCGCGACCGGAGGTGGTGCGCAGGGTGCAATCCCACCAGACCAAACAGGACTCGGGGTCGATATCCTCAAGCCCTTCCACTTCCTCGACATGGACGGAGAGATAAAACTCTCCCAGCTCGTGCAGATCGGCGAGCAGATTGAGCGGATTATTGCCCGTGGCCAAGATGCCGGCATGGGGGCGCACGTGCAGCCGAAACAACCGGAAATGATCATCTTTTCCCGTGACGGCAGGCAGCGCCGACGAAGGAACCGCCGGTTTGGCCGGGGCCTCTTCGCCGCCAATAGCCCGAAAGCCTTCCAAAATCTCCCGACCGGCGGCGGCCGCCTCGGGATCCAACTCCGTCTCGCTCTCGATCAGATGCCGAATATGGTCGCAGGCACGCAACGACAGATCGAGGATCTGACTGTTGACGGCCAAAAGCCCGTTGCGAATCCGGTCGAAAACCGATTCCACATCGTGGGTGAAGGCGGCGACGTCGTCGAAGCCGAACATGGCGCCCGATCCCTTGATGGTATGCAAGGCGCGAAAGATCTTATGCAAAAGGTCGGTATCGGCCGGCGTCTTTTCCAACTCCAGAAGCGAGGCTTCCAGGTCGTTCAAGAGCTCCCGGGCCTCTTCCAGATAGGCCTGTCGGTTGGCGTCATCCTGGGACAGCATCGGCTGGCGCGCTCCTTACCGCCTCCTGGCGGTCATGCGTTAGAACAATTCGACATTGTCCCCGAATTCCCCGGTCTCCGCGGGAACGGCCCGGGCCGATCCGGCCGCGTCCCCGGTCCCCGCTTGCAGTCCGAACGCGGCCTCATGCACGGCCCGCTCCGCATCCATGGTGTAGCGATCATACAACTCTTGCAGGCGGACGCCACGCGCGGCCGCGCCGCCGGGAACAAGCTGCCGAGCCTCGTCGGCCTGTTTGGCCAGCGAATCCCGAATACGCGAGAGACTTCCAACTAAATCCTTATCAAAATCAATATGTTTCCCAACAGAGCGGGATCTGGCCCCGAATTCGGAACTCGACGCCGAAAGAACGGCGAACAGGCCATCGCATTGGCTGACCGTGCCGGCCACATCGGCCAGGACGGTATCCAGCTCGCCGATCACCTGCCACGCCTCGGACTGATCGTTATAGCGACGGGCTGTTTCCTGCAACCCTTTTGAAGCATTGGAAATATCCCCAAGGATGCGGGAGACGGCGTCGGTCTGGCGCCGGGCGTCGGCCGACAGGCGCTGAATGGCCGTGGCCAGGACGCTTAAGGCCGCACCGGCCTGGCCGGTATGGGCGGCCTTGATGCTGGCGTTTAAGGCGATCAGTTCGATCTCCGCCCCGACTTCCTCGATGGCCTCGATGGATTCGCCCATCTCCGCGATGGTCCCGGCCACCGAATCCATGATGCCGCCCAACGCCTCGCCCTGGGCGGCAAACTCGCCGAGTTCCGACTTGACCCGGGCGATGCCGGATTTGACCCGAGCCAGCGGACTGTCCCCCGCATCTCCCGCATGACCGGGCAGGGAGGCAATGGACCGGCCGATGTCCTCTATGCGCCCGGCCAGCGAGGAAAGGGTCCCGCGCAACGTGCCCGCCGCCTCGGAAAAATGCTGGCCGGCGCTGTCGAGCTGCGAGGTTTGCAGACCCAGGACGTCCGAGGTAAAGGCCACCAGTTCCAATGGATTTTCCTCGGCGGATGCGTCAGTGTCCAACGTGGTGGCCAGCTCGGTCAGGGCATGTTCCACATGCTCGATCTGCTGCCGCACGATATCGTGAAATTGCAGCGACTTGACCGCCTGGGCGATGTCGGCGGCAACCTCGGTGGCATTCTCGGAGAGTTCCCGGGACAAGTCGGCCGAGCGGGCGGAGACCTCCCCCAAGCCGGCCAGGTTGGCCCCCAGCTGACCCGAAATGGTGTCATAGCACCCGCGTTGGGCCTTGATGCTGGCCAGGGTGCTCTCCCTGGCCGAGGCCACATGGCCGCGCAGGGTCCCGATGCGGGCGATGATGCCGGCGCAGTGGTCCACGATGGAACGGGCCAGTTTTTCCACATCGTCGGCCAAGGTGGAAAACCCCCGGCCATCGGCCCCCAGACGGGCGCTCTCGATGCGGGTGGCAATGCCGAGCATGCTCAACTGTTTGACGATCTTGGCAAAGGCGGCCACGATTTCGGAAAGCGCCTCCACGATGCGGGAAACGCCGTCGATATCATCCAGACTTTGCCGCCCCGAATCATGGGCGTCCACATCGGTCAGGGCCCGCAACTGTCCCGACAGGTTGTCGAGCGTGGCCAGCATGGACTGACCGGAGGAAAGCTCCACCAATTCCCGAGCCTTGGTCGAAATATCCTCGCATCCGGTCTGCAGCTCCATGAGGTTTTCCCCCAGGGCGAGAAAATCCTGTTCCCGCGCCCTGACCACATCGGAAAGGCGATGTTCCATGCCGCCAAGGACGGCACGGCAACGTCGCAACACTGCCGAAGCGGATTGCGCCAGCTCGGTGGTATCGGCCATGCCTCCCTTCCCCCGCCGCGAGCCGCCAACGGCCCGCGCGCGCATTGCGAGCAATCGAAACAGCCAAGAAGCGCTCCCCGCTCTGGGCACCCTTGGTGCATTCTTTCTGGAGAATACCTATTTTTTGGAAAAACTCAAAGACTTCCTTGAAGAATTCGGAAGCCTGCCCGGCCCGTCAGGCCCGGCGACGACGCAGGATCTTCCGTAACCAGAAGAACAACGCCACAAGAGCGGCCAGCCCGAGGATAGCCAGCTCTACATGATGGACATTGCTGATGATTCTTGTCAGAACGCTTTCCAGAAGGCTCCCGAAGACATACCCGATCAGGGCAAAGACCGTGGCCCATACGGCCGCGCCCACGGCGTTCAGCAAAAAAAACTTCCGGGCGCAAATGTCGGAAGAACCGAGGATAAACGGCGTCAGATTGCGCAGTCCGTAGAAAAAACGGAAGGAAAGGATCAGCACCTCATGGTATTTCCGCAGCAGGCCATGGACACGCTCGGCCCGGGAACACCATTTCTCGTTTCTGGCGATGCATTTTTTCCCCCAGTAGCGGCCAACGAAAAAGGCGGCCTGGTCCCCGGCCAGACTGCCGGCGAAAGCGGCCAGAATCACCATGGGCAAATCGAGATGAAAGGCCGGGGACTGGGCGGCGAACCCGGCCAGAAGCAGGATCGTCTCCCCTTCGAGAAACGTGCCGATGAAAAGGGCAAGATAGCCGTAGTGCTCAATCACATGTTTCAAAAATTCAATGGACATGAGGCTCCATCCTTGGGTTGCCGCCAGGGTCTCCGGCGCGCACGGCCGATTGACGCTGCAGGCCTCAAGTAGACACTTCCCTCCCAGCTGTCCACTTTCTTCCCGAGGAAGATCGCCCCCCTGGCCGGGGCTTCCCGGGGAGTTCCGCCAACACGCTTGAATGCTGGGAAGATCTCTGCCACAATAGTCGAATATCCGCACCCGGTCAGGGGGAAGACCAAGCCGCATGTCCTCTTTAAGCGAAATCATCGCCCAAAACGTGGTGGACAGCCTGCCGGTCGGTCTCCTTATCGTGGACCAGACCGGGGATTTCGTCACCGCCAATCCGACCGCCGCCGCCATCCTGGGATTTTCCCAGGCCGAGCTGCTGGGCCGGGGGCTGGGTGAACTGTTCTTTACGAACGACGCCAACTACCGGTTCGGCCAGGTTCTGGTGGACGTCATCCAAAAGGAGCTGGTGGGGCTTTGCCGGGAGGTTCCCTACCACACCCCGAAAGGCGCGACCCTGCGGCTGTCCATCATCAGTTCCTATTTGCGCGGCGAGGCCGCCCAGGCCGGGGTGGTCATCATCCTGCACGACATCACGGAGCTGTCCCGGATGCAACGGCGCGAGACGGAAATCCTCATGGAAGTCAACAAGATCCAGGAGGAAAAAATCCGCAGCCTAAGCCGGCTCGCCGACTCGGTGGCCCACCAGATCAGAAACCCCGCCGCAGCCATCGGCGGGTTCGCCGCCCGGCTGGAAAAGCTGCTGGCCGCCCATGGCCTGGCCTCGGACTATCCGGGCATCATCATCGACGAAGCCAAACGCCTGGAAAGCCTCGTCGCCACCGTGGCCCGTTTCGCCGCCCTGTCCAAACTGCGGCTGGCGCCCGCCTCCCTGGCCGACATCCTCGACGACGCCCGCCGGCAGACCGAGAAGCGGGCCGCGGCCCTCGGCCGGACCGTCACCTGGCAGATGGCGCTTCCGGAGGCGGAACTGATCGTCGATCCGCAGCTTCTGGCCGCCGCCCTGACCGAACTCTTCCAGAACGCCCTGCAATACGCCGCTCGGGACCAGGTGACCATCCGGGTGACCGGCACGCTCGCCTCGGAGCATGTCCACCTGCAGGTAGCCGACGACGGGCCGGGCATCGCCGCCGACGACCGCCCCAATATTTTCGACCCCTTTTATTCCTCCCGACCGGACGGAGCCGGCATGGGCCTGCCCCTGGCCCAGGGAATCCTGATCGAACACAACGGCTCCATCGAACTCGCCCCGGGGACAGAGCCCGGTGCCCGGTTCAACCTCACCATCCCGCTTTTTCCCCGACAACCGGCTCCCAGGTTCGGGGAGCCCGCCCCGACGGCGGAGCAATCCCTTGTCCTGAGGCCGCATTGTGGATAGATTTTCGCAAGCAGCCGCGGCACCCGCGGCATTTATCAGCGCAAGGACCACGACGCCACAAGCCATGGAGATTGTCGTCCGCATCTCCGACATGAAGGTCACCCGTCGCACCAAAGACGTCCTGGTGACCCATGCCCTGGGCTCCTGCCTGGGGCTCGCCGCCTATGATCCCGAAGCCGGAGTGGCCGGGCTCATCCATTGCCTGCTGCCCCTGGCCAGGGACAACGACAAGGTGCTTCTCAAAAACCCCTTCATGTACGTCAATACCGGCGTGGCCCAGATGATGCGAGCCCTGTTCGGCCGGGGGGCCACCAAGGAGAACTTGATCCTCAAGGCAGCCGGCTGCGGTCGCATGATGCACATCTCCAACCAGTTCGACACCGGGGCGAACAACTTGGCCGCCCTGCGCCGCCTCCTCCAGATCAATGACATGCGCCTGGCCGCCGAGGACGTAGGCGGCACCATTCCGCGCACCATGCGGCTTTTCGTCGACACGGGGAAAGTCGTCATCTCCTCCTGTGGAAGGACCTGGGAACTATGAACCGACGCGAGGAAATCATCCGTAAGGCCTGCGCCATTCCCCAGATGCCCATGCCCGTGCAGAAGGTACTGGCCTATCTGGCCGACCCGGCAGCCGATCTCCGCACCCTGGCCCGGATTATCGAATACGATCCGGGGCTGACGGTCAATGTATTGCGCATGGCCAATTCCGCCCTGTTTTGCAGCGGCTGTAACGTGACCACGGTCAAGGAAGCGCTCATGCGCCTGGGCCTGCACCGGGTCTATCAACTCGTCATCGCCTCCGGGGTGGCCCCCTTCACCCGGTACGAGGTCAAGGGCTACGGCCTTAAGCCCGGAGAACTCCTGGAACACTCCGTGGCCGTGGCCACGGCCTCGGAACTTTTGGCCAAGGAACTGAGCCTGATTCCGCCGCCGCACACCTTCACCTCCGGCCTGCTGGTCAACATCGGCAAGGTCGTCATGGGCGTCTTCCTGGAAGTGGACGCCGCGCCGATCCTGGCCCTGGCCCACGAGCAGCAAATTTCCTTCGAACAGGCCGAGGAGTCGGTGCTCGGCATCAACCACGCCGAGCTCGGCGCCATCCTCCTCGAGCATTGGTCCATTCCGGAGGCCATCGTCAAGGTGGTGCGCTACCGCCTGCGGCCGGACGACTGCCCCGAGCCCGACCGGGCCCTGGACCTCGTGCACGTGGGGGACGTCATCACCAAGATGACCGGCATCGGCATGGGCATCGACGGCCTGCAGTACATGCCCTCCCAGACGGTCTTCACCCGTTTGGACGTCACCCCGCAGCACATGGAAAACGTCATGGTGGCCCTGCTGGAACAATTCGACGGTCTGCGCGACATCCTCATGGACGTTGCGGAGTAGGGGGACCCATGCCCATCCCAAGCAGCGCGCCCCGCCACATCAGGGATCTGACCTACGCCCAGCGGACCTGCGTGGCCAAAGCCGGCAAGCTCATGATGCGGACGGGGCAGCTTGCGCCCAAGGCCCGGGTAGGCGTGGCCGTCTCCGGCGGCGTGGACAGCCTGACCCTGCTTGCCACCCTGGCCATCCGCCGGCGCATCGTGCCCTTTCCGGTGGAGATCATGCTCCTCCACATAAACCCCGGCTTCGATCCGGCCAACCACCTGCCCCTGATCGCTCTGGCCGAACGGATGGGCATCGCCGCCCATATCGAGGTCTCGGATTTCGGCCCTCGGGCCTTTTCCGAGGAAAACCGCAAGCGCTCCCCCTGTTTCTACTGCGCCTGGCTGCGCCGCAAGCGGCTTTTCGACCTGTGCGCCGCCTACCGGCTGACCCATCTGGCCTTCGGCCACAACGCCGACGATCTGGCCTCCACCTTCTTTATGAACCTGTTCCAAAACGGCCGCGTGGACGGACTCTCCTGCCGGGAGGCCTTTTTCGGCGGCCGGCTCACGGTCATCCGTCCGCTGCTCCTGGTAGACAAAAAAACCATCATCCGGGCGGCCAAGGCCTGGGATCTGCCGGTGTTCCCCAATCCCTGCCCCGTCTCCGGCAAATCCATGCGCCACGAAGCCGAAGACTGGATCGCCGGCATCTGCTCCGGCGGGAAAAAGCGGGAGGTCAACCTGCAAAACGCCCTGGGACGCTGGCAGCTTGACAGGAACGCCGTCCCCCGCTAGCCGAAAGGGGCATTCGCGCTTCCCTCCGCCGCAGTGCCCGCCGAGGTTTTTTTCGATGTTCAAAAACTATCAGGTCGTCATCTTCAAGGACCAGCACGGGACCTGCCGCAAGCTGCGCTTGCGGGGCTGGCTGTTCGCCCTGATCTTTCTCGCCCTGATCGCGGTGGTGGCCGGCGATCTGACCCTCATCAAATATTATTACAATTATAAACGGATGGAACTGGATCTGACGGCTTCGGAAAAGACCAGCCAGGAGCAGAACACCCAGCTGCACAACCTTTCCGACAAGATGCAGGGCCTGGAAGCCGACCTGTCCCGCATCCGGACCTTCGACACCAAGCTGCGCCGGATGATCAACCTGAGCCGGGAACCTCAGGAAGTGGCCCCTTCCGGGAGCGACGACAAGGACGAGAACGCCAAGTACCTGCCGCTGTACCGCCAGGAGCTGCTCACCCGCAAGCTCCACCACTATCTGGACACCCTGCGCGACCAGGCCAGCCTGGAACTGGTCCGGCAGGAGGAACTGCTGCGCGTCCTTGGCGCCAGCGCCCCCCGCCTGGCCAGCCTGCCCACCGATTGGCCGGTGGCCGGCTGGGTTTCCTCGAGTTTCGGCGAGCGCACCTCGCCTTTTACCGGCAAGAAGGAATTCCACAAGGGCATGGACATCGTGGCCCCGGTCGGGACGCCGGTCCTGGCCCCGGGCGGCGGCACGGTGACCTTTTCCGGCGAGGCCGAAGGCGGCGGCGTCTCCGTGGTCATCGACCACCAGGGCGGACTCGTCACCAGTTACGGCCACTTGAAGGACGCCACCGTGACCAAGGGGCAAATCGTCAACCGCGGCCAGTGCATCGGCCATGTGGGGAACCTCGGCCAGGCCACCGGCCCCCACCTCCATTACGAGGTCCGCCAGGACGGCGCCCCCGTCAATCCCGAACGCTTCATCCTGCGCTAAATCCGATCTTGGCCCGAGTCTTGCTTTCAGGCCGGCATGGATCTGTTCCATTTCGATCCGGCCGTTTTTCTCAGTTTCCTGCTCACCATGATGCGCATAAGCCTCGTGGTCTTTTTGCTGCCGTTTTTCGGCGCCACCAGCCTGCCCACCGCGATCAAGGGCGCCCTGTGCCTCGTGCTGTCCCTGGCGGTCTGGCCGCAGCTGTCCTTTCCCGCCTCGATGTTCCCGAGCAATACCTGGTCGCTGGCCCTGATGTTTGCCGGCGAAATCCTGATGGGGCTGATGCTCGACATCCTGGTCCGGTTTCTGTTCGCGGCGGCCCAGAGCGCCGGCTCCATCATGGGCTTTTCCATGGGCTTTTCCCTCATGAACAGCATCGACCCCCTGTCGGGCGCCTCGGAATCGGGCATCGCCCATCTCATGAACCAGGTGGTCACCATGCTGTTTCTGTGCCTGGACGGCCATCTGGTCCTGCTTGGCGCCCTGGCCCAGAGTTTCGCCCTGGTACCGCCGGGGGGGCTGCTCATCAACCCGGCCCTGACCGCCCATATGATCACCTTTTCCAGCCAGCTTTTCGTCATGGCCCTCAAGATCGCCGCCCCCATCATGGCCTCGATCTTCCTGGTGGACTTGGCCCTGGCCCTGGTGGCCCGGGCCGCCCCGCAGATGAACGTGCTGTTCGTGGGATTCCCGCTCAAAATCGGGGTGGGCTTTCTGTTCATGACCCTGGTCTTCGCGGCCCTGGCCAACTACGTGAGCCAGTACATCGACGAGCTCATCCCCATGTTCTCCCTCGTGCTCAAGGCCTCGAGCTGAACTGGCCCGGGAGTTGCTTCACGCCGAGGCGACGTCGGGAAACCAACAGGGAAACGCCTCATGCAGCGCGATCCGAGCCGTACAGAAGTCGCCACCACCAAACGCCGCAACAAGGCCCGCGAGCAGGGATCGGTCCCCCGAAGCCAGGAACTGCCCAAGCTGACCGTCCTGGTCGGCGGCCTGATCGTGATGCGGGTGCTGATCGGCCTCATCAGCGACGAATTACGCACGGTCTTCGTGCTGTTCCTCGGCTCCCGCGTGGCGTTCACCCCCACCAGGGACGGGGTCTACGCCGTATTCTGGCTGGTCCTGAAGGAACTGGCCATCATCCTTTTCCCGCTGCTTTTCACCATCGCCCTGATCGCCTACCTCACGCAACGCTGGCAGGTCGGCGCGCTGTGGGCGCCCAAGGTCTTTAAATTCGATCTCAGTCGCCTGTTCAATCCCATGGGCGCTCTGCAAAAACTTTTGATCGATCCGCGGACCCTCGTGCAACTCGGCAAGCAGGTGGGCATGGGCGCCATCATTTCGTTTGCCCCGTACACGATCCTCAAGAACCATTTCCACGAATTCTTCCCTCTTTTTTATCAAAGCGTCGAAACACTGGCCGCGTTCATGCTGGGCAACGGTTTCTCCATGATTCTCTACACCCTTTCGCCCATGCTGGTCATCGCCCTGGCCGACGTCTGGTACACCCGCTGGGATTACGAGGAAAACCTCAAGATGACCAAGGACGAGGTCAAGGACGAGGCCAAGCAGGCCTACGGCGATCCCGTCATCAAGCAGCAGCAGAAGCAGAAGATGCTGACCATGATGCAGCGCCGGATGCTCAAAAACGTGCCCAAGGCCGACGTGGTCATCACCAACCCGACCCACCTGGCCTGCGCCCTGGGCTATGATCCCTTGAAATCGCCGGCTCCGGTGCTTCTGGCCAAGGGTGCCGATTACCTGGCCGAAAAAATCAAGGAAATCGCTCGGGAAAACCGGATTCCCATCCGGGAGAACCGGCCTCTGGCACAGGCCTTGTATAAAAGCGTGGAAGTCGGTGAGTCCATTCCCGAGGATCTCTACCAGGCAGTGGCCGCCATCCTGGCCCAGCTCGACAAGTTCAAGCGCGGCAAGCGTCCCCGCTAGTCGGCCGCACCAGTAAAAAGGGCGTCAAAATCATGGCGAAGACAGCCGATAAAATACAGTTCAATTACGAGAGATTCACCCGCCAGGGCGACATCCTCCTGGCCTCGGGTGTGGTGATCATCCTGTTCGTCATGCTGGTGCCCGTTCCGTCGGTCTTCATCGACCTGATGCTCACCTTCTCCATTTCCCTCAGCCTGGTGATTCTGGTCACCACCATGTTCCTCAGTTCGCCACTCGAATTCTCCATCTACCCGTCCCTGCTTCTGGTCACCACCATGCTGCGCCTGTCCATGAACGTGGCCTCCACCCGCCTTATCCTCCTGCACGGCGACGAAGGGACCTCGGCCGCCGGACACGTGATCCAGGCCTTCGGCCAGTTCGTGGTCGGCGGCAACTACGTGGTCGGCTGCGTCATCTTTTTGATTCTGTTCGCCATCAACAAAAAGGTCATCGTCTCCGGCACCACCCGTATCGCCGAAGTGGCCGCCCGGTTCACCCTGGACGCCATGCCCGGCAAGCAGATGGCCATCGAAGCCGACCTCAACGCCGGCCTCATCAACGAAAAGGAAGCCCTGTCCCGCCGCGAGTCCATCCGCAAGGAAGCCGACTTTTACGGCGCCATGGACGGCGCGGGCAAGTTCGTTTCCGGAGATGTCACCGCCACCATCATCATCACGGCCATCAACATCGCCGGCGGCTTCTGCATCGGCGTCATGCAAAAGGGCATGGACTGGAAGGCCGCCGCCCAAACCTACACCCTTTTGACCATCGGTGACGGTCTGGTCTCCATCATCCCGTCCATCATCATCTCCACCTCCGCCGGCCTGATCGTGTCCCGGGCGGCGGCCGAGGCCAAGATGGGCGAGGAATTCCTGGCCCAGCTTACCTACCACCCCCGGGCCCTGCGTCTGGTGTCCGGCATCCTGCTCCTGTTCGCGCTCGTCCCGGGTCTGCCGACCCTGCCCTTTCTGGCCCTGTCGGTCCTGCTGTTCGGCGTGGCCCGCATCTCGGCCAAGCAGCAGGAAATCCTCCAGTCCAACACCGAGGACAAGGAGAAGGGCAAGATGGAGCCGGAGCTCGAAACCCCCGAGGAGGTGCAAAGCCTGCTGCCCTTGGACGTCCTGGAACTGGAAGTGGGCTACGGGCTGATTCCGCTGGTCGACGAAGAGCAAAACGGCAATCTGCTGGCCCGCATCCGCTCCATCCGCCGCCAGTTCGCCCTGGACATGGGGGTCATCATCCCCTCGCTGCATCTGCGCGACAACCTGCAACTGCGTCCCGGCCAGTACGTGGTGCTGATAAAGGGCAACGAGGTGGCCTCGGCCGAAATCTTGATCGACCACTATCTGGCCATGGACCCCGGCGACGCCAAACACCGCATCCAGGGCGTGGAAACCCGGGAACCGGCCTTCAACCTGCCGGCCCTGTGGGTGCCGGCCCTGCACAAGGACGAGGCCGTGCTGGCCGGCTACACGGTGGTGGACCCGTCCACGGTCATCGCCACCCACTTGACCGAAGTCTTCAAGCGCCACCTGCCCGAATTTTTAGGCCGCCAGGAAGTGCAGACCCTGCTCGACAACCTGGCCAAGCGCGCCCCCAAGGCCGTGGAAGACCTGGTGCCCGGGGCCATGACCATCGGCGGCGTGCAGAAGGTGTTGCAAAACCTGGTCAAGGAAGGCGTCTCCATCCGGGACCTCCTGACCGTGGCCGAAACCATGGCCGACTACGGGGCCTCGGTAAAAGACCCGGACCAGCTCACCGAATACGTGCGCTCCCGCATGGGCCGCACCATCGTCAAGCCCTATCTGACCAGCGACGGCACCCTGCCCATCTTCAACCTGACCCCCAAGGTCGAAGGGGCCATCCACGACAGCGTGCGGCAAACCGACCGGGGCACCTATCTGGCCATGGAGCCGGGCATGGCCCAGCGCATCATCCAGGCCATCCAGCGGGCCCTGGACAAGGCGCTTTTAAGCGACGGCCAGCCGGTCCTTTTGACCACGCCGCTGGTACGGCCCCACATGGCCCAGCTCCTTTCCCGATTCATCCCGAACCTGCCCGTGGTGTCCCAGGCCGAAATTCCGCCGGAAATCAAGCTGCAATCTCTTGCCAACATAGGACTTTCCAATGCGGGTTAAGACCTTTCGCGGCGAGAGCATGCGGGCCGTCCTGGCCCAGGTGCGACAGGCGCTCGGCCCCGAAGCCGTGATCCTCGGCAACCAGACCGTCCGCGAGAACGGATGTTCCCTGTGCGAGGTCATGGCCGCCGTGGAACAGCCGGAAACCGTCCCGGTCGCCGCGGCTCCCGACCGGACGGTCGCCCCCCGACAGGACAGAGCGGCTAGCGGCCAGCCGCCGCTCCCCGGTCCGGGGACGGACTGGAGCCGGGAATGGGATGAAATCAAGGGTCACATGCTGGCCCTTATCCGCCCCCGCCTGGATTTCGCTTCCCTGGTGCCGCGCCAGCGCCTGGCTCTGGAATACCTGGAGCGCGAGGGCGTCGAGGAATCGGCCATTCTGGCCCTGTTCCACTCCATCGTCGAACGCGCCGAAACGACCGTCATGCCGGCGCTTTCCCGGATGGTCCGCGTCAAGCCGCTGACGCCGGACGCCTGGCCGGGCATGGCCCATCTGTTCGTGGGACCAAGCGGCGCGGGCAAGACCACCACCCTGTTGCGCCTGGCCCTGGCCGCCCGGGAAGCCGATCCCAAGCGGCGGGTGGTCGTCGCTAACGCCGACGGCGGACGGGGCAAGGGACGGATCCTCCTGCGGCATTTCGCCGAACTGTCCGGGCTGGCCTACGCCGAGGCCGACGGGCCCGATGCCGGCAAGGCGCTGTTGGCCGGCGCCGCTGCCGGCGACGCCGTGTTCGTGGATGCGCCGAGTTTCCGCCACGAAGGCGAAGGACAGGCCTGGTGCCGCGACATGGGGCTGACGGACCGTCGGCAGGTGGCCGCCCATCTGGTCCTGTCCCCCCTTTACGCCCCGGCCCAGCTCAGCCATTTTCTGCGGACCTACCGTCTGGAACAACTTGTCAGCTGCATCTGGACGAAGCTCGATGAAGCCTGTAGTTACGGAAGCCTTGTCACCATGGCGCACGCCTCGGCCCTGCCCGTTTCGGTCCTGACCTTCGGTCCGGAACTGACCCAGGGCATGGCGCCGGCCTCGGGCAAGGCTGTTTGGAAAGTGCTCTTCAAACACCAGTTGCCCGGCGAATACCCGGACTGTGCCGCCGCCGGCGTCTAAGGATCATTCATGCCCAGCCGCCAAACCGACCACTCGCAAGTCCCCTGCGCCGGCGCCGAACTGCCGCTGGTCTTTTCCGTGACCTCGGGCAAGGGCGGGGTCGGCAAGACCAACCTGTCGGTCAATCTGGCCTACTGTCTTGCCAAAATGGGCCGCAAGGTGGTGCTGCTCGACGCGGACTTGGGCCTGGCCAACGTGGACATCCTGCTCGGGCTCACCCCGAAAATGAACCTGTTCCATCTGTTCCACGAAGGGGTCAGTCTCAAGCAGGTCCTTCTGGAAACCCCCTTCGGCTTTTCCATCCTGCCGGCCTCCTCGGGCGTGAGCGAAATGCTGGCCCTGTCCACGGGGCAAAAACTCGACTTGCTCGAAGCCATGGATTACCTGGAGGGCAAGATCAATTATTTGATTGTGGACACCGGGGCCGGAATTAATGATAATGTCATTTATTTCAACTTGGCGGCCAGGGAGCGACTGCTTGTCCTGACCACCGAGCCCACGTCGTTGACCGATGCCTATGCGCTGATCAAGGTCATGCACTTAAATCATGACGTGCATCGGTTCCGCGTGGTAGTGAATATGGCTCCGGGGGCCAAAGCGGCCAAGGCCGTCTTCGAGAAGCTCTCCACGGCCTGCGACCACTTCCTGACGGGCATTTCCCTGGATTTCGTGGGGTTCGTCCCGGCCGACCCGGCCGTAAAACAGGCGGTGATCCGGCAGCAGCCCTTCTGCCATCTGTCGCCCGAGGCGCCGGCCAGCAGAAAACTCGTGGAAATGGCCCAAACGATCGATTCCTGGGAAGTGGATGCCAAGCTCGATGGAAACATCAAATTCTTCTGGAAAAAACTCCTCTTCCAGGAACAGCCCCTGGCTTAGGCTCGAATCCGGGGCCACCTCATGGGAAGAATTCGATGCGCGCGATCGGCAGGAAATCGTGCGCCATTACGCCCCCAAGATCAAAATCGTGGCCAGCCGCCTCAAGACCAAGCTGCCCCGCAGCGTGGAGATGGGCGAGCTTTTAAGCGCCGGTGCCATGGGCTTGATCGAGGCCCTGGGTCGATTCAAGCCGGAACGCGGCATCAAATTCGAGACCTACGCCGAATCCCGCATCAAGGGCGCCATGCTCGACGACCTGCGCCGCATGGACTGGTTCTCCCGGGGCCAGCGGCACCGCGTGCGCACCCTGGAAGAGTCCATGCGCCGCCTGGAACACGAAACCGGTTCCACGCCCAACCTTGAAAAGCTGGCCGAGGACACGGGCCTTACCGAACGCGAGGTTTCCGAGGGGCTGGAAGCCCTGCAAAATCAGCTCTGCCTGAGTCTTGACGCCATCACCGAAAATATCTCATCCTATCAGAAGAATCCTCTGGAGAACGAACCGTACAAATCAGCCGAGTTCAAGGAACTCGTGGATAGGTTGGCGTCCCTCATTGATGATTTGACTCCCAGGGAAAAATTGGTATTATCGCTCTATTACGGTGAGGAACTGAATATGCGGGAAACTTCCGAGGTCATGGGCATCACCGAAGGTCGCGTTTCCCAGTTGCATTCCCAGGCCTTGTCCCGGTTACGACAGAAATTCAAGGCCCAGTACAATATCGAGCAGCATTGATTCGGGTCGAAGTCCGCTGCCCGGATCGCCGTCCCATAGAGCGGGACGGACATGCGGCGGACAGACCTTCCGGATACCGGACGACACATAAGGGTCGGGAACACAAGGAGAGGAACCATGGCTGCCAATAAAGAGATGCGCATCCTGGTCGTGGACGACTTTTCCACCATGCGTCGCATCATCAAAAATATCTTACGCCAACTGGGATTCAACAACATCGTCGAAGCCGATGACGGCAGTACAGCCTGGGAAACCCTCGGCAAGGACAAGATCGATTTCGTCATCTCGGACTGGAACATGCCCAACATGCCGGGCATCGAGCTGCTGCGCAAGGTCCGCTCCAGCGAGGAGTTCGCCGCCTTGCCTTTCCTTATGGTGACGGCCGAGGCCCAACAGGAAAACATCATCGAGGCCGTCCAGGCCAAGGTATCCAACTACATCGTCAAACCCTTCACCGCCGAGACGCTTGGCCAGAAAATCGACAAGATTTTCGATAAGTAGCCTCCCTTCCCCCGCCAGCTGCGGCCGGGAATCCGGGCTCACCGGATTGGCGCAAACGGGTGCCGCCGGCCGGTCCGGTGAGCCGCCACCCACCATCGTCCTCCCGGCAGCAATCGGGAGGAAACGCCGCCATCCGGACGCGGCGTATCCGACGAGGCCGCCATGGTTGACACCGACAACCTCGATACCGGGGTCAAGGCCAAACTCGACGATACCGAACTTTCCGACGACCTGCCCAAGGCGCTCCAAAAGGTCGATCTCGACCTCGACGACGCCCCGTTTCTGGAAGACGAAAAGCCGCCAGCGTCCGCCCCGAAAGAGTCCGCCGAGCCTGCGGCCGAAACCGCCCGGCCCGAGGGTACGCCGCCCGCTTCCAAAAAAAAGCTCCTTTTCCTGATCGCCGGCCTCGTCATCTTGCTGGCCGGCGGCACGGCCGCCTATTTCCTGCTGCATAAGCCCGCCGCCCCACCGCCGGTGGAGACCTCCCCGGAACCGGCCCAGGAGCCGGCACCGACACCACCGCCACCGCCGCCCGAGCCGCCCAAGCCCAAGCCGGAAATCGTCATGCCCATGGAGCCCTTCCTCGTGGAGATGACCGATGCCAAGGGGGTGACCCGGTTCCTGACCGTCCGCTTCACGGCCGTCACCCAGACTCCGGCCGTGGAACTCGAATTCAAGCGCAACATCATTGTCCTGCGCGATGCCGTGTATTATTATCTGAAGAATAAAAGTATGGAGTTTTTGACCGATAAGAACAACACCGACACGCTCAAAAAGGACGTCCTGTCTGTCATCAACCAGTTTATGGGCCCCCAGCCCTTGGACAACCTGCTTATCGAGGACTATCTGGTGAAATAAATGGCCCTGGACCTGACCACCATCTTCCAGACCATGCCCTACGTCCAAAACGTGGCCCAGGCCGAACTGGTCAATCCGGAAGTCCAGCAGGCCGTGGCCCAGGTGTTGACCCAGCAGTTCCTCGCCAGGCAAAACACCCAGACAGCGCGCATCGAAAAGCAGGATGCCCTGTCCACCGTGCAGGATGATCGCCGCCGGCGGCATGCCCCGGGCGAACAACAAAAACGCCGCCGCGCGCCTGCCGCCACCGAGGAAGAAACCCAGGCCGGCAGGTCCAGTCCCTTTGCCGGCCACATCATCGACATGAAAATCTAGGTCGTTGTCCATGTCCACCCGTATCACGCCTGCCGCTCGGGGAGCGGTCCTCCCATGAACGGCTATTCCCTCCTCGTCATCTTTCTCACCGTATGCGAACTGGTTTTGCTGCTTTTGGTGGTCCTCTTTTTTTCCAGGCTCCGCCGCTCCGAGGATCTGCTGGCCAAACTGCAAAAAAACCAGGACGGCTTGCTGAAAAAAATCGACTTCAACGCCAGACTGGAACAGGAACTGGTGTCAAGCTTCCAACAACGGCAGGCCGAACTGGCCGAACTCGACCAGAAGTTGGAGGAACGCCGGGCGGAGCTCGAAAGTCTCGTCAAAAAGGCCGAGGAATACAGCCGCTCGCCGGAATTTTTGCGCCAGATCATCGTCAACGGCGCCCGGCGCGGCCAGTCGACCCACGCCCTGGCCAAGGCTACCGGATTGGCCCTGGACGAGGTCGAGCTGATTCTGGCGCAAAGCAACAGGATGTAGACGACCATGCGCATCCAGGGCTACGGCGGCGGCTTTTCCGGCGACCAGTCATCCGACCGGCGCAGACGCTCCACGGCCCAGGCCTTCCGCCAGGGCCGCCGGATCGGCCAGATCGTGCGGGGACGGCTGGTGGCTCCGGCCGGAAATGGTCTCGTCTGGGTTTCCGTGGACGGCCACACCCTGCTGGCCCATCTCGATCATCCGCCAAGCGGCAGCGAACTGCTGTTTCGCATCACCGCCCTTTCCCCCGAAGTGATCCTCCGGGACATCACCCCGCCGCCGGGAGAGGACTCAGACCCCGTCCGGCTGCTCGCCTCCCTGACCGAGGCCCGTTCCCAGCTGGAAAGCCTGATCGACGCCCTGCCCCGGCCCGCCGCCCCGCCGCCCCTGGACCTGACCATGGCCCGGCGGCTTTTTCTCGACGTTCTGGCGGCGAATCCGGCAACCAGGACCGCCTGGGACCGAACCCGGGAGCTGACCCGCTTCTTAAGCGCCCTGCTGCCGCCGGGAGAGGGCCGTCTCCACTATACTCCCTGGATCTTTCCCGGCCTCGGCCAGTCCGAGCTTTTGGCCGAACGCCATCCGGCCGGCCAGGACGGGCCAGGGTGCAGCCTGCGTCTGTTCGGCCGGCTTCCCCGGCTGGGTCGGCTGGTCATCCAGGCCGCCTGGCATCCGGGGCAGGTCCGCTACCGCCTGCTCCTCGAACGCCCCGAGGCGGCCGACGCCGTGGTGGCCATCCTGTCCCGGGTCCGGTTCGGCCGGGCGGAAATCGCTCCCCAATGCCAGTCCGCCGGTCCGCTGCCCGACGCCCTGGCCGGCGGCTTTCTCACCCGGCTCCTGGCCGGCCAGGAGCGGCCCTTTACGGGGCTGCGCCTTCAGGTATAAGGCCGAAGACCGTCTCTTCCCTTCACTGACGATCCATCGGAGCACTCGCCCATGGCCTACAAGGATTTGCAGGAATTTTTACGCATTCTGGAAAAAAAGGACGCCTTGCGGCGCATCACGACCCCGCTGGACCCGTATCTGGAAATCGCGGCGGTCACGGACCGGGTGTCCAAAGCCGTGGGGCCGGCCCTTTTTTTCGAGCAGCCCAAGGGGGCGCGCTTCCCGGTGGTAACCAACGCCTTCGGCTCCTTTCCCCGGATGCACCTGGCCCTTACCTGCGAAAATCTGGACGCCCTGGGGAAACGCATCGAGGACGCCCTCGACCTGGAAGAGCCCAACGGCCTGCTGGAAAAACTCAAGCTTTTGCCCAAACTGGCCAAGATGGCCGGCATCTTCCCGAAAACGCTTTCCCGGGGCTGCTGTCAGGATGTCGTTTTGACCGGCGACGAGGTGGATCTTGCCATCATGCCGGTTTTAACCACCTGGCCCGGCGACGCCGGCCCCTTCATCACGCTCCCCGTGGTGGTGACCCGCGATCCGGTCACCGGCAAACGCAATGTCGGCATGTATCGGATGCAGGTCTTCGACAAGCAGACCACCGGCATGCACTGGCACCGCCACAAGGGCGGTGCCGCCCACTTCGCCCTGGCCGAGGCGCGGGGCGAGCGGTTGCCCGTGGCCGTGGCCATCGGCCCGGACCCGGCCTGCACCTACGCCGCCACGGCCCCGCTGCCCGACGACATCGACGAATTCCTCTTCGCCGGATTCTTGCGACAGGCCCCGGTGGAACTGGTGCGCTGCGTCACCGTGGACCTCGAGGTCCCGGCCACCAGCCAGTTCGTGCTGGAGGGCTACGTGGAGCCGGGCGAGCGCCGCCGGGAAGGCCCCTTCGGCGACCATACCGGCTATTATTCCCTGGCCGACGACTATCCGGTCTTCCACGTGACGGCGCTGACCCACCGCGCCGACGCCGTCTATCCGGCCACCCTGGTCGGCCCGCCGCCCATGGAGGATTGCTACATGGGCAAGACGACCGAACGGCTTTTTCTCCCGCTCATCAAGAAGCAGTTGCCGGAGATCGTGGACCTGAGCCTGCCTTTGGAGGGCGTCTTCCACAATTTCTGTTTCGTCTCCATCAAAAAGCGCTATCCCGGCCAGACCCGCAAGATCATGTACGCCATCTGGGGACTCGGGCAGATGATGTTCACCAAATGTATCGTGGTCCTCGACGCCGAGGTCAACGTCCAGAACACCGCGGAAGTGCTTTGGCGCCTCGGCAACAACGTCGATCCCCGGCGCGACGTCGTCATCGTGGACGGACCGCTGGACGCCCTGGATCATGCCTCGCCCACGCCCTTCTACGGCGGCAAGATCGGCATCGACGCCACGAAAAAAGGCCCCGAGGACGGGCACTTCCGGCAGTGGCCGGAGGCGCTGGCCGTGGACGCCGCCACCAGAGCGAAAATCGATGCCGTATGGAGCGAGCTAGGGCTATAGGACGTTGGCACGAAGGCAAGGGAGATGCCTCCGGCGGCCAAAGGGGTTCCCCCTTTGGAATCCCGGGAGAGGACAGCACCGCGCCCATAGGGAGGACCGGATGCCGGAAATCCAAAAGATGCGCTGCCCCTGGTGCGGCGACACACCGGTTTACGTCCGGTATCACGACGAGGAATGGGGCGTGCCGCTCCATGACGACCGGGCGCTCTTCGAGCTGCTGGTGTTGGAGGGAGCCCAGGCCGGCCTGTCCTGGCTGACGGTCCTCAAACGCCGGGAGGGCTACCGCCAGGCCTACAGGGACTTCGTCCCCGAACGTGTGGCCGCCTTCGATGCGGATAAGCTGGCCACATTGGCCACCGATGTCCGCATCATCCGCAACCGGGCCAAGATCGCCGCTTCGGTGGCCAATGCCCGGGCCTTTTTGGCCATCGCCGCAGCCTTCGGCTCGTTTTCCGCCTATTTGTGGCGCTTCGTGGACGGCGTTCCCGTGGTCGGCGGCTGGGAGGCAATGCGGCAGATACCGGCCCAGACGCCCCTGGCCGCCACCCTCAGCCGGGATCTCAAGGCCCGGGGCATGGCCTTCGTCGGACCGACCATCTGCTACGCCTTTCTCCAGTCGGCGGGACTGGTCAATGACCACCTGCGCGGCTGCTTCCGCTTCCGGGAACTGACCGGGGCCGCCTGATGCCCCGGCAACACGAGGAGACCGCCATATGCCCCCGCGCCGCATCATCCTGGCCGCCACCGGCGCCAGCGGCATGCCCTATGCCGTACGGCTCGCCCGCGTTCTGGCCGCTACCCCCGGCATCGAACTCCATCTGATCCTGTCCGACGCCGCCCAAAAGGTCCTGGCCCTCGAATCCGACGTGACCGCCGCCGACCTGGCTGGTCTGGCCTATCGCAGCTATGCCCCGTCGGCATTGGACGCCGGTCCGGCCAGCGGTTCCTGGCGCCACGACGGCATGGTGGTCTGCCCCTGCTCCATGGCCAGCCTGGCCGCCATCGCCCACGGCCTCGGCACCAACCTGATCCACCGGGCGGCCGACGTGACCATAAAGGAACGACGCCGGCTGGTGCTCGTCCCCCGGGAAACGCCGCTCTCCACTATCCATCTGGCCAACATGCTGACGGTCGCCCAGGCCGGCGCGGTCATCCTGCCACCCGCGCCCGGCTTCTACCACCGGCCGGCGACCATCGACGACCTCATCGACTTCGTGGTGGCCCGGGTGCTCGACGCCTTGGGCATCGAACACCGGCTCATGACGGGCTGGCAGGAGGAGGAACATCCGTGAACGACGCCTGGGTGACCATGGCCAGTTATTGTCCGCCGGCCCGGCCGAAACCGGACTTTGAGGCCATCGTGGCGGATGCGGTGGCCCGCTTTGCCGCGGCCGCCCGGGAGGCGGGGCTCGATCCCGAAGCTCATGTCCGGGTGACGCGCCGGGCGGACGAGGTGACCGTCGATGTCAGCGCGGCATTAAACGCCGTCTTTACCCCGCCGCCGACCGAATGGTGGGCGAAGTAGCGGCAAGGGAGAGGAAGGCGGAAGAGGAACGGCCGGACGCGGCACGGCCTTTCCCGACCCTCCGGGAACCTGGGGGAGCATCCCCCCGGACCTCGGATGCGGGGAAAAAGGGGCTCACGAGGCCGAATCCAAAATGTGCTGCACCCGGCCGATCCGGCCGTCGGTCAGCCGCACCTTGATGCCCCGCGAATGGAAGGGGGACTTGGTCAGAAGATCCTTGACCACGCCTTCGGTGAGTCGCCCCGTCCGCTGATCCTTTTTAAGGACAATGGCCACCCGCAGTCCGGGCCGAATGTCGGCGCGGTTGGTGCCGTCGGTCATGATGCCTCCGTCGTGTTCTCCCCGGGAATCCCCTCCGGCAGTCCGGCCAAGGCCGTAAACAGGGCGGCGGCCCGGCGCGGGCCGAGGCCGGTCTTTTCTTGCAGCGTTTCCGCTGTGGCCGCCCGCATGGCCGCCACCGAGCCGAAGGCCTCCCAGAGACATTTGGCCGTCTTGGGTCCCACTCCGGGAAGTTCCAGCACGACGCTCGTCAGGCTTTTCTTGTTCCTGGCCCGACGCTGCCGGCCGATGGAAAATTCGTGGACCGCATCCCGCATCCGCTGCAGGAAAAGCAGTTCCGGCGAACCGGGCTTTATGGCCAGGGGATTTTTGCGGCCCGGAACGAAAATCACGTCCTCCATCTCGTTTTGCGAACGCCGTTCGCCCTTGGCGATGGCGGCCAGGGCAAAGGCTCCGGCCGCGCCGGCCGCAGCCAGGGATCGCTCAACGGCCGCGAGCTGTCCCTTGCCGCCGTCGATCAAAAGCAGGTCCGGCCAGGGCGGGCCGGCGGCGGCCCGTTTGGCGGCAAAGGAGGCCAGGGCCAGATAGTCGTCGGAAGTCCCCTCCAGCTCCGGGAAGGCGTAGGCCCGGTAATCGCGCTTTTTCGGCTCGCCGTCCTCGAAGACCACCAGACCGACCCGGACGCCGCGGCCGCCCAGATGGGACACGTCCACGGCCTCGATGCGGCCGAGGGCGGCCAGACCGAACTTGCGGGCCAGGACCGGCAACACGTCGGCGGAAGCGGCCTTGGCCGCCTCCTCGGCGGCCCGGGCGGCATTGACCGCCGCCAGCTCCAAAAGTTGCCGCTCCTCGCGCCCCCTGGGCGGTCCGAACCGCACGGCCGCGCCCCGCCGCTCCTCCAAAATGGCGGCCAAAAGCAGTCCGTCCTCCGCTCCTTCGGCCCCGATCCCCTCCGCCAGGGCTTCCGGCACCACGAGCCGGGACGGAATGAAGCTTTCCGGCCGGTAGAACTGCAGCAAGGCGCTGCCGGCCGCCCAGCCGGCCTCGGAGGCCTCCAGGCCGGGGAAAAAAAACGTCTTGCGGTCGAGCAGCCGGCCCTGGCGCACAAAAAGCACGCACAACCCCACCCCCGGGCCCGTCACCGCCCAATTGACCACGTCCAGGTCCACCAGCCGGGTTAAGACCGTGGCCTGCCCCTCCACGGTCTTGCGCATGGCCCGCAGCAGATCGCGCAGCTCGGCCGCCCGCTCGAAGGCGAGCGCCTCGGCCGCCTGCTCCATCTCCTTTTGCACGCCGCGCAACACCTCGGCCGAGCGGCCGGTCAGAAAAGCCTCCACCCGCTTGACCAGACCGGCGTACGCTGCGGCATCCACGGCCCGGACGCACGGAGCCAGGCATTGGCCGATGCTGTGGTACAGGCACGGCCGCACCCGGTTGGCCAAGGCCCGGTCGCTGCACTTGCGCAGCGGAAAGACCCGCCCCAGTTCCTTCCAGGTGCTCCGGGCCGCCGCCGCCGAAGTAAACGGCCCGAAATAGGCCGCCCCGTCCCGCTCCACCCGCCGGGTGAAGGTCAACCGCGGATAGACGTGGCTGCGGTCGAGCTTGAAAAGGATGTAGTTCTTGTCGTCCTTGAGGACGATGTTGTAGCGGGGCCGGTGTTTTTTAATCAGGCTCGATTCGAGAAGCAGCGCCTCTTTTTCCGAGGCGGTCAACAGCACTTCCACCGCCTCGATCCGGGCGACCAACGCCGCCGTCTTGACCGTGTGCCCGGCGTCGCCCCGAAAATAGGAGGACAGCCGGGAGCGCAGGCTTTTGGCCTTCCCGACGTAGAGAATCTTCCCCCTGGCGTTTTTCATGAGATAGACGCCCGGCGAGGCGGGAAAATTTTGCGGATCGAAGGAAAACATGCTGGTGCAACCTAGCCCGGAGCCGGGCCGGACTCAAGGCCCCCGGCCGACCCTCCGTGCGCTCGGCTAACCATTCCTTGCCCTTGAAAAAAGAGGCGTGTACTAGGCCTTTTTATGCGCACGTCACGCCCCAGGCGGGTTGCGGTCATCGGATCGGGGTCCTGCGACCGGGCCACCGGCCGGACGGCCCGGACCCTGGGAGAACTTCTGGCCGGTCACGGATTTACCATTGTGTGCGGCGGCCTGTCCGGCGTCATGGCGGCCGCCTGTCAGGGCGCCAAGGACGCCGGCGGCACGACCATCGGCATCCTGCCCGGAGAGGATCCGGACGCGGCCAATCCCTATGTCGACGTGGTCATCGTGACGGGCATGGGTATCGCCCGCAACGTTTTGGTGGTACGAAACGCCGACGTGGTGGCGGCCGTGGCCGGCGCGGCCGGCACCCTGTCCGAGATCGGCATCGCCCTCAAACTCGGCCGGCCGGTGGTGGCCATCGGGAAGTACGCCACGCTTCCGGGAGTGATTCCCGCCGCCAGCCCGGAAGAGGCCGTCGCCAGGCTCGACGCCCTGGCCGGCGGGGAAAACGGAGTCTAGACGCAATGGAACTGTTGTGGGCGCCTTGGCGCATGGACTATATCCTGGGACCAAAACCCGATACCTGCGTGTTTTGCCTGCCCGAGGACCCAAGCGGCGACCGGGACCGGCTGGTCCTGGTCCGGGGTCGGCATTCGTTTGTGATAATGAACAAATTTCCCTACAATTCCGGCCATCTGATGGTCACGCCCTGCCGCCACGTGAGCAGCCTGTCCGCCCTGTCGACCGAGGAAAACGTCGAGTTGACCCGGGGCTTGGCCTTTTGTACGGAAGTGCTCCAGAAGGCGATGCGTCCCCAGGGCATCAACATCGGGCTCAATCTCGGCGAGGCGGCCGGGGCCGGCATCGCCGCCCATCTGCACTACCAGATCGTCCCCCGCTGGAACGGCGACTCCTCGTTCATGGCCGTTTTCGGTGAAACGCGGGTCATACCGCAGTTGCTCGCCTCGACCTATGACCAACTCGTCCCCTACTTCAAGGATTACTGCGCAACCGTGACGTCGTGACAAGGAGGCTCCCATGCGTTTTGTCAAAGTGCTTATCCTGCTGGTCTTCTTTTTTGTCTGCATGCTCTTTTTCGTGCAGAACACCACGACCCTGGAGACCCCCCTGGTGCTGAAGCTTTCTGCGTTCGGTCTGTCCGCCGAATCCCCGGGAGCTCCCTTCTACGTCGTGCTGCTGCTGGCTTTCGTGGCAGGCGGCCTGTTTGCCAGCGTCTACTTTCTCTTTGAGAAGATCCGTCTGACCGCCCAGCTGCGTAACCTTGCCAACAAGGTGAAAAGCCTGGAAAAACAGCTGGCTTCGGTCGCCTCCGCCGCCATGCCCACGTCGGGATTCGCCGTCTCCGCGCCCACGCTGTCCACATCCGAAACACCTGCCTCCGGCGACGCCGACGAGCAGAACCGGGGCGCCTAGGCGGAAGCGACGGCCCAACCATGGGGGAAATCAAGATGACCCCCATGCTCGAACAGTATCTGCGCGTCAAGGGCGAATACCCGGATGCGTTGCTGTTTTACCGCATGGGCGACTTTTACGAGATGTTCCTCGAGGACGCCGTGACGGCGTCCCGGGAACTGCAACTCGCGCTCACCTCGCGGAATCCCGGGGCGGACACGCCCATTCCCATGTGCGGCGTGCCCCATCACGCCGCCGAGACCTACCTGGCCCAGCTTTTGGAAAAAGGCTTCAAGGTCGCCGTGTGCGACCAGATGGAAGACCCGAAACTGGCCAAGGGGCTGGTCAAGCGGGCCGTCACCCGGGTGCTCACCCCGGGCACGGCCGTGGAGGACGGCAACCTCCGGGCCAAGGAACACAATTTCCTGGCCGCCCTCTACGCCGATCCCGAGGAGAAAGCCGGCGGGCTGGCCTGGATCGACTTCTCCACGGGCGAATGGTCCGGACTGTTCGCCAGGGATCAGGCCAGGCTCTGGCAGTGGGCCGTCAAAATCGGCCCTCGGGAATTACTGCTGCCGGACGGCCTCGAGGTCCCGCGGGATTTTGCCAGCCAGGGCATCCGGATCAGCCGCCTGCCCCCCAAACCCCATTTCGAATTCGCCGGCGGCAAGGCCAAGGTGCTGGCCGCCCAGGGCGTGGTCGATCTCGACGCTCTGGACGTGGGGGACAAACCCCAGCTCGTGCGGGCCATGGGGGCGCTGCTCACCTACCTGGCCGCCACCCAGAAGCACGACCTCGGCCATCTTTCGCCCTTCCGGCCGGTCAACCTCGGCCGGCACATGCTCCTCGACGAGGTGACCGAGCGCAATCTGGAAATTTTCCGCCGTCTGGACGGCGGTCGGGGCTCGGGCACACTCTGGCAGGTCCTCGACAGGACCATGACGCCCATGGGCGGCCGGCTGCTGGAATCCATGCTCCGTCAGCCGTGGCTCGATCCGGCTCCCATCCTGGAAACCCAGGAGTCCGTAGCCTTTTTCGTCGAGGCCGGCGAAACGCGAAGCGCCGTCCGCGCCGTCCTTGACAGCGTCTACGATCTGGAACGGCTGGCCACCCGCATTTTCCTCAATCGGGCTTCACCCAAGGATTTCACCGCGTTGCGCCAATCCCTGGCCTACCTGCCCAAGCTGCACCAGCTCCTGGCCGCCATAGCCTCGCCGCCTGCCGCCATCGCCGGCATCCTGTCCGGCTGGGACGACATCGACGACATCCGGGAGTTGCTCGACCGGGCCCTGGTCGACTCCCCGCCGCCGCTCGTCACCGAGGGCGGGCTCTTCCGCCCCGGCTACCATCCGGACCTGGACGAGCTGCTGGAACTCTCCGAACACGGCGAGGGCCTTTTAAAGGAAATGCTGCGCCAGGAGCAGGAAACCAACAACCTGCCCAAGCTCAAGCTCGGCTACAACCGGGTCTTCGGCTACTATTTCGAGCTGTCCCGGGCCGCCGGCTATCCGCCCGCCCATTTCGAACGCCGGCAAACCCTGGCCAACTGCGAACGCTACGTCACGCCAGCCCTCAAGGAACTGGAAGAAAAACTGCTGGCCGCCGGCGAAAAACGCAAGGCCCTGGAGTACAAACTCTTCCTCGATCTGCGCGAACGGGTGGCCGCCGCCCGGGACCGGATCATGGACGTGGCCGGCCGGGCCGCCCGGATCGACATTTGGCAGGGCTTGGCCGAGGCCGCCGTCGAGGGGGATTGGACCCGGCCCGAAATCCGCCAGGATCTCGACATCACCATCCGGGCCGGCCGCCATCCCGTGGTGGAGGCGGTCCTTGGCGTCGGCAACTACATTCCCAATGACGTCACCCTGACCGACACCGCCAAACTGCTGCTCATCACCGGCCCCAACATGGCCGGAAAATCCACGGTCCTGCGTCAGACGGCCATAATCGCCATCATGGCCCAGATCGGCTCCTTCGTGCCGGCGACCAAGGCCGCCATCGGCCTGGTGGACCGGGTGTTCTGCCGGGTGGGCGCCACGGACAACCTGGCCCAGGGCCAGTCCACCTTCATGGTGGAAATGATGGAGACGGCCCGCATCCTGCGCCAGGCCGGACGCCGCAGCCTGGTCATCCTGGATGAGATCGGCCGGGGCACGGCCACCTTCGATGGGCTGGCCCTGGCCTGGGCCGTGGTCGAGGACCTGACCGGCCGCGACGAAGGCCTCGGCATCCGCACGCTTTTCGCCACCCACTACCATGAGTTGACCGCCCTGGAGGGCCGCCTGCCCGGCCTTCGCAACTACAATATCGCGGTCAAGGAATGGAAGGGCGACATCATTTTCCTGCGCCGGCTCCTGCCCGGTCCGGCCGACCGCAGCTACGGCGTGGAAGTGGCCAAGCTGGCCGGCGTGCCGCGCCATGTGGTCAAACGGGCCCGGGAAATCCTGGAGGCCCTGGAACGCAGCCGGGACCCGGCCCGGGAAGCCCGGGTGGCCAAGGAGCTGGGCCAGCCGGTCCTGCCCGGACTGATCGCCGCCGCCCCGCCCGCCAAGGAATCGCCGGCGCCGTTCTCCCATCCTATTCTTGACGAACTCGCGCGCCTCGAACTAGACCGGATTACTCCCATCGAGGCTCTGACCCTGCTTGCCGACTGGAAAAGCCGTCTTGGCCCGGGGGAATAGAAGAGAAAGATGCCTCCGGCGGCCGGGGGCATGATGCCCCCGGACCCCTCGTCCGGAGATAAATTTGTCAATCGATGTCCCGGATCAGGGGGCCGGGGGGATGATCCCCCGGCGGTGAGGAAAAGGCAGAGGCAGAGCCTCTCCTGGCCGCCGGCCAGGCTTCTTTAAAAAACGCCCAGTCGATCAAGGAGTCCCGCGTCATGCATCATTTTGCCTACCGAGGCGGCGAACTGTACGCCGAGGACGTGCCCGTGGCCAGTCTGGCCGCCACCTACGGCACGCCCCTGTATATCTATACGGCCGCCACCCTGCGCCGGCACTTCGAGGCCTTCGACTCGGCCTTTAACGGCCTGCCCCATCTGACCTGCTTCTCCGTAAAAGCCAATTCCAACCTGTCCGTGCTCAAAACCCTGGGCGCGATGGGGGCAGGACTCGACATCGTGTCCGGCGGCGAACTCTACCGGGGGCTGGCCGCCGGCGTCGATCCGGCCAAGATCGTCTATTCGGGCGTGGGAAAGCGGGCCGACGAGCTGGAACAGGCGCTTACCGCCGGTATTTTGATGATAAACGTGGAATCGGTGGGCGAACTCGAACAAGTGAGCGCCGTGGCGACCAAGCTGGGCAAGACCGCCCGGGTGAGCCTGCGCATCAATCCCGACGTCGACCCCAAGACGCATCCCTACATTTCCACCGGGATGCAGAAAAACAAATTCGGCCTGGACATCGCCGGCGCCCTGGCCGTCTATGCCAGGGCCCAGGAGCTGCCGGGCATCGAACCCGTGGGCATCGACTGCCATATCGGCTCCCAGCTCACCACCATCGCCCCGTTCCTGGAAGCCCTGGAAAAGATCCTGACCTTCCGGGAAAAACTTTCGGGCCTGGGCATCGAAACGACCTATCTCGATCTCGGCGGCGGACTGGGCATCCAGTACGACGAGGAAGAACCGCCGCATCCCGCCGAATTCGGCAAGGCCCTGGCCGACCGCCTCAAGGATCTGCCCATCACCCTCATCCTCGAACCCGGCCGGGTCATCGTCGGCAATGCCGGCATCCTGGTCACCCGGGTGGTCTATACCAAAAAAACCCCGACCAAGGATTTCGTCATCGTGGACGCCGCCATGAACGACCTGATCCGGCCCTGCCTCTACGGCTCCTACCACGCCATTCGCGAGGTCCGGCCGGCGGGACGACCGCCGCTGATCGTCGACGTGGTGGGCCCCATCTGCGAATCGAGCGATTTTTTGGCCAAGGACCGGAAGCTGCCGACCATGGCCCCCGGCGAACTCCTGGCCGTCTACTCGGCCGGAGCCTACGGCTTCACCATGGCCTCCAACTACAACTCCCGGCCCCGGGCGGCCGAAATCCTCGTGGACGGCGACAAGGGCATCGTCGCCCGCCGCCGCGAGACCTACGAGGACCTCGTCGCGTTGGAGCGGTGAAGGACAACAATGCCTCCGGCGGCCGGGGGCATGATGCCCCCGGACCCCTCGCACGCGGGCAAACTGGTCCATAGGGTCCCCCGAAGCAGGAGGCGGGGAGCGGCGGCCGGAAGCCAGATTCTTGACCAAAGAGAGCCCCTGGTTTAATTGCAGTATATTCCGGTCCCGTTTCGCACACGGGACAAAGCCGGCGGGAGGATTGCCGTGAACGCCGCCTTGCCCCTGTTTCTCACCCTCCAGATCGTCTTTTGCGGCGACAGCATCACCAGAGGGTGGGAAGTCTACAACCTCTTCAATCAACCGAAAAAAGTCTTCATCAATGGTGTGGACTCCTGCACCAGCGCCGATATTCTCGCCCGCATCGAGCCCATTGCCGCCAGGAAACCCCATAAGATCTTCCTCATGATCGGCATCAACGAGATCAAGGCCCAGAACCGCATCATCGACAACTATGATAAGATCATCAAAAAGATCCAGGAACTTTCGCCTGATACCATCATCTACGTCCAGAGCATCCTGCCCACCCGCACCCAAAAAATCGACAACGCCGACATCATGGCCACCAATGCGCGCTTAAAGGAACTGTGCGCCCGGCAGAACCGATTCGTCCATTTTCTGGACATCTACGCGCCCTTTCTGGCCGACGACGGCAAGCTCGGCCCCAACTTCACCGACGACGGCATCCATCTCACCAAAAATGCCTACTCCCTCTGGAAAAAACTCCTTTCCAGCCGGATGTGACGCCCTGCCGAAGCCCGGTTCCCTATCTCCCCGGCCTGTGTCATCGGATCGACACACATTCTTGAGATCGTCGTTACGACAAAGGTCGCCCACCAAACGAAACTGGGCCCGGGTGGAACACACCGCCCCGAAGGAGCTGCCAGATGGGTGAAAAAAACGATCTGCCGTACACACAGGGAAAAATGCTGACCTACGACGCCGCCGTCATGCTGGAGGCCATCGCGGCCGATCTGCGCCAGCGGACGCTTGCCGCCGCCGGGGAAAACGGTCCGATGCGTATCGAACTGCCGGCCGAGGCCAAGCTCGAAATCGCCTTCAAACAAAAAGTCCGTCCCGATAAGAGCAAACAAAAGCTCTCCATCGAAATCTCCTGGAAGGAAAGCGACTCCCGGGAGCAGAGCGCAACCCCTCCCCAGGAACCCGCACCGAACCAGGACGTCGCCTAGCCCTCCCCCATCCAGCCGCCGGAGTATTGGAGTCCGCTTCCAGCACCGGCGGCTGGCTTTTTTCAAGGCGCCGCGCGCCTTCCATCCCTCTTGCCGCGCAGGCGAGCGTCCTGCCCCCAAGGCAACGGTTGCAGGATTCCACAGGGTGCACCCGTTGGCCGCCGCAGGCATTCTTCCCCCCCAGCCAAGAGCGGCGGCACCTTGCCTGGCCGGGCGCCGCCTGCTACATGCGGCTGCAAACTCGTGGCCGGAAGCCTGCCTTTCGGCTCCTGGGGATACCGTATGGCCGAATCCGTTTTTTTACGACACGTGGCCAGCTATGCCGAACCGGCCTTGACCGCCGCCGTGGCCGAGCTGCTTGACGCCACCGGCCTGCTCCCGGCACCCGGGGCGACCGTGCTCGTCAAGCCGAATCTGGTCGCCCCCCGCAATATGGGGCTCTCGTGCACCACGCCCGCCGTGGTCAGGGTCGTGTGCCGCCATCTGCTGCGGCTGGGGGCGCGGGTGATCGTGGGCGATTCCCCGGCCTTCGGCACGGGGCGGATCATGGCCCGGCTTTCCGGATTACGCGACGCCCTGGCCGATCTGCCCGTCACGGTGACGGATCTTGGCGCGGCAACGGCCGTGCCGCTCTCCTGCGGCGGCAGCATCGGCGTCTCCCGGACGGCGCTGGCCGCCGATTGCATCGTCAACGTGCCCCGGCTCAAATGCCACGACCAGATGGCCATGAGCGCCGCCGTCAAGAACCTGTTCGGCTGTGTGGTCGGCTTCCGCAAGTCCTTGGCGCATCAGCGCTTCGGCAACAAGGGCGACCGGTTCGCCCGGATGATCCTGGACGTCCGGGCCGCGCTGCCGCCGGTGACGACGCTGCTTGACGGCGTGGTGGCCATGCACCGGCACGGTCCGACCAACGGCGAACCGTATCCCCTGGGCCTGCTGGCCGCCGCCGCCAATCCGGTGGCCTTGGACACGGCCGTTTTCACCTTGCTTGGACTTTCTCCCGGGCAGGTGCCGCTCTGGCGCGAAGCCCGGGCCATGGAACTTCCGGGCAGCGTTCCGGAGACCATCGCCTACCCCATGGAACTCCCGGGCAGCTTCGATGTCGCCGGCTTTGTCGCCCCGGGCGCCCAATCCCCCATTGCCTTCGAACCGGGCCGCTTCGTGACCGGCCGCATCCGCAGCCTGCTCACTCGGTTGCGCCGGCGTTGACACGCCGCCAAAGCCGGCTACCTTCTCGCCCCATGCAGACGCGCGCGCGATGCCGCCACGTGGTGGCCGGCCAGGTCCAAGGCGTGGGCTTTCGCCCCTTTGTCTACCGGCTGGCCCTGGAACTGGGGTTGACCGGCTTTGTCCGCAACACGCCGGAAGGGGTACGGATCGAGGTGGAGGGCGATCCCGCGGCCGTGGCTGTCTTCGACCGCCGGCTGCCGGCCGAGATTCCGCCCATGGCCGTCATCGTCAGCCACGCACGGACGGAACTGCCGCCGGTCGGAGACGCGAACTTCCGCATCGACACCAGCGTCGTCGGCACGAGCCACGCGGTGCTCATCAGCCCGGATATCGCCACCTGCCCGGACTGTCTGGCCGATCTGCGCGATCCGACCGGCCGCCGCTACCGCTACCCCTTCACCAATTGCACCAACTGCGGCCCGCGCTACACCATCACCAAAAGCATTCCCTACGACCGGGCCGCCACTTCCATGGCCTGCTTCCCCCTGTGCCCGGACTGCGCCGCCGAATACGCCGATCCGGCCGACCGGCGCTTCCACGCCCAGCCCAACGCCTGTCCGGTCTGCGGCCCGGAAGTCTGGCTGACCGATTCCCAGGGCGGACGGCTGGCCGCGGGACAGACGGCCATCGAAATGTTGGCCAAGGAACTGGCCGCCGGCCGAATCGCGGCCATCAAGGGACTGGGGGGCTTTCACCTGGCCTGCGACGCCACCGACCGGCTCGCCGTGGAAAGGTTGCGCCAACGCAAGCACCGACCGTCCAAGCCGCTGGCCGTCATGGTCCCGGACCTTGAAAGCGCCGGCCGCATAGGCCGGCTGGGCCCCACGGCCGAGGCGCTCTTCACCGGCCCGCGCCGCCCCATCACCCTGCTTGCCACCTTTCCCGGCGTCCTGGCGCCGAATATCGGGCCGGACACCGACGAAGTCGGCGTCATGCTTCCCTATACGCCGCTCCATTACCTGCTCCTCGACGCCTTTGCCCGGGCCTTGCCGTCCGGCCGGCTGGCCGCGCTGGTCATGACTTCGGGCAATGTCGGCGGCGACCCCATCTGCCTGGGGAACCGCGAGGCTCTGGCCCGACTGGGCGGCATCGCGGACCGTTTTCTGCTCCATAACCGCGACATCCTCGTCCGGACCGACGATTCCGTGGTCCGGCCCATGGACGACGGGGACCCCTGGCCGGATCGGCCGGACGCCATGATCCTGCGCCGGGCCAGGGGCTATGTCCCGGCCCCGGTGCGTCTCGCCCAGGCCGGCCCGCCGGTGGTAGGCCTGGGGCCCCATCTCAAGGCCACCATCTGCCTGACCAAGGGGGCGCTCGCCTTCCCCAGCCAGCATATCGGCGACCTGACCAACCTGGCCGTCTTCGGTTTCTACAGGGAAACCCTGGACCATCTGCTGGACGTTTTGCGCGTGGAGCCGGTGGCCTGCGTGGCCGATCTGCACCCGGAATACTTAAGCACCCGGTTCGCCCTGGAACAAACGCGCTGGCCGGTACTGCGCCTGCAACACCATGTGGCCCACATCCAGGCCGTCCTGGCCGAGCACGGCGTCGTGGAACCGACCCTGGGCCTGGCCCTGGACGGAACGGGACTCGGTGAGGACGGCACCATCTGGGGCGGCGAAGGCCTGCTTGTCGATCCCGGTCGGGGAAGCCACGTCCGGCTGGCCCATCTGGCTCCGGTCCGGCTGCCCGGCGGCGAGGCGGCCGTACGGGAACCTTGGCGCATGGGACAGGCCTATCTGGCCGCCCTGGGACGCGGGGAACCGGACGGCGCCACCTGGCCCTGGCTGACCGGCCGGGAACAGACCAGCCGCCTCGTCGGCCAGATACTGGCCAAGGGCGTCAACAGTCCCGTCACCACGAGTTGCGGCCGACTGTTCGACGCCGTGGCGGCCATGTTGGGGCTGTGCCCGGTCATCGACTACGAGGGGCAGGCGGCCATCCGGCTGGAACACGCCCAGGATCTGGCGGAAACGGGCGCCTACGCCTGCCCGCTGGATGCCAGCCGGACACCGGCGGTGCTCGACACCCTGACCCTGTTCGATCAGGTCCGGGCCGACCGGGAACGCGGCGAAGCGGTCGGGCGGGTGGCCCGGCGCTTCCATTTGGGGCTCATCGCCGGGCTGGTGACCGTGGCCCGGCACATGGCGAAGCAAACGGGCTGCCGCCGTCTGGCCTTAAGCGGCGGGGTCCTCCAAAACCGGACCCTGGCCAGCCGCCTTCCCGTCGCCCTGGTCCAGGCGGGACTGACACCGTTGTGTCACCGGCTGGTTCCGGCCAACGACGCCTGCGTGAGCCTGGGTCAGGCGGCCTACGGCGCCCTGATGGCGCGTGTCTGAGCCGACGCGCGCGATTCCTCTCTGGCCGCCGGATTCCATTTGACAGATTGACGGCGGATCATTTAGGGGATGACTCACACACTTTATATTTTTCCCGTGATACTTCATGCGCTTTGAATCCTGCAGCAAACCTGTCCCCCGGGGACTGGTCGGATCGTCCTGGCCGGAGCCGAGGGAATTGTGTTCCCCTCCGTCCCCCCCGGCCATCCCCCTGCAAAGCAGCAATCCCACCCTTTTTCATACAAAAATCCAGCGAGAGCCAGCCTCCTACGGCCTCCTCTGTAGAGTATTTCGAGACACTTCCGTATAATTCAATACTTTATTAAAAAATAAAACCATTATATCATATTGCAAATATACAAGACAAATAATGCAGCGATGTTGTATCGGCAATCGATAGTATACTACTAGTAATTTTCTACAATATTCTTTTTCACCTTGACATGGCTATGGATTTTTGTATATGCTTTTTTAAGCATAGCAGATAAACCTACCATATCCGGTGAGGATGCTGCCATTCCTTGAAAGAAACATACGGCCCGTCCAAGGCATGGGGCCTCCAGATAAACCAATCAAGTTTCACCAGACATATTAATAGTTCTACATTCAAATTTATCGTTAAAGGTATCAATAAAAATTTATTTTTGCGATTTCATGACCAGAGAAAGGCCACACGATGAAAAGATGGCAACGGAGAGAGTATGACTGAAGACACCACCATGGAATTCCCAAACCGTTTTGACGAGGCATTCGACCGCATCAAAAGAGCCACTGGGATGCGTACCCAAGTTGAAATAGCCAGACTTTTGGATATACGCCAATCCAGTATATCCGACGCCAAACGGCGGCAGTCCATTCCGGATAGCTGGCTTATCAAACTGTTTCAAATCTTCAATCTCAACCCCAACTGGCTCCTGGACGGCGAGGCCCCCCAATTCCTCGGTGAGGGACGCGGCGGCGCCGTGCTGGTCCGCGAACCCGGCGAGACCTATGGGCACAAGCCCAGGCATTACCCCGTGCCGGTTGCCGCCATGGCCCTGCCGGAAGGCACCGAGGCCCCCTGGAAGGAGCTGGCCACGGACAGCCTGACCATCCCCGAACAGTTCTACCGTCCCTCCCTGCTCGTGGTGCGCATGGACGAAAGCGACATGGAACCGACCATTCGCCGCGGCGCCTATGTCGGCATCGACAGGGAACGCAAGGCCCTCCGCTCCGGCACCCTGTATGCCATCGACATGCCCGTCGAGGGACTGGTCATCAAACGGATTCTGCACGACACGGAAAATGCCCGGCTGATCCTGCATTCGGAAAATCAGCTGCATGCCGACCAGATTCTCCTCGCCGAAGGCGCCATGAATCGGGTGATCGGCCGCGTCATCTGGGTCTTCCAGGAAATTTAGCCCCCGGCGGCGGGACAGCGGCCCGGCCGCGCCGCCCGACCACCCCGTTTTTCCAGGCTCCCCGGAGAGCGGCCCACCCGGTTCGCCGTTCTCCGCCACCGGATCGGCAGGAGACAGCCCGGGGCCGAGCAAAGACAAGCCGGGCGCATTGACGCAATCTTGAAAACCATTTATAAAAAATTATTAACTATTTTAGTTGAATACTTGTATTATAAATAAATTGATATCCAGGATCGCACCGATGTGCCGCACCGAGGAGGCTGCGTGAAACCGGATACTTTTGAAAACGCCTATTCGCGAATCAGGGTCGCCACCCATACCCGGACCCAAACCGAGGTCGCCAAGCTGCTTGGCATCAAACAGTCCAGCATCTCCGACGCCAAGAAAAAAAATACCATTCCGGACGGTTGGCTCATCACCTTGTACCGCGCCTGCGGGCTCGAACCCGATTGGATCCTCTATGGCCAGGAACCCGTCTCCCGTTGGGAAGACGGTGCGATTCCCACCGGTGTGTGCGAGCAAAATGCCGCCTACACCGCCACGCCCAGCCGGACCACCGTCTACGCCATGACCCGCACCGATCCGGCAACCGGCGCCTGGATCAAAGAACGTCTGGAGAGCATCCCCCTGCCCGAGCCCCTGATCCGCGAAAGCCTGCTCGTGGTCAAAATGGACAACGCCAGCATGGAACCGGGCATTCGCCGCAACGCTCTCGTCGGCATCGACTGCGCCGAGACCCCCTTGCGCAGCGGCGAAATTTATGCGCTCGACATGACCGGCGAAGGTTTGGTTATCAAGCGCGTGGTCCGGGATCTGGAGAACCAACGACTGCTCCTCGTCTCCGACAATCCCAGCCACCAGACGCAATCGCTCCCCCTCGACAAGCCCGGAGTCGGCATCGTCGGCAAGGCCGCCTGGGTCATCCAAGACATCTGAACCAACGCCCCCGCCTCCTTCCGTACCGATCGCCACCCTGGCGGCGATTGGTTTTATCCCTGTAAATATATAAATATATATTTACATACGAATACACTCCGGCTATTCTGGTCCCACTACTTGGAGTTTGCATGGGACACGACACACGCCATCCGATTCGCAGCCGACTCACCCGAGCCCTTGATGCGGCGGTCCACAGTTCGTTCCGCCCCCCCGTCCCCTCCGCTTTTCTCCCCGTTCAGGACGAGGAGGACGAAGAGCGTCTTCGGGAATGGGTACTCCGTTATCATGCCCAATACGGCCTGGACCCGATCTGGATTCTCACCGGCATCGGACAGGAGCCAAGCGGTGCGCGTCCCCCCACTCCCGCCCTGACTCCCGTCTTCGCCATGTCCACCATCGATCCGCGAACCGGCCACTGGCAACCGAAGGCGGTGGAATGCATCGCCCTCGGTCCGCAATGTATCAGCCAGGGACAATTCGTCGTCCGCATGGAGGACCGTTCCATGGAACCCCGCATCCGCTACGGCGCGTATCTGATCGTGGACCCGGAGCAGGTGCTGCTCCCGGAAAAACCGGCCGGCCCCCAGCCCGTCCAGCCCGAGGGGCGGATCTTCGCCCTGGCTCTGCCCGGCGAAGGCCTGATCGCCCGCATCGCCCAAGTGGAAAAAACCATGCACCGGGTCATCCTTTCGGCCCTGGCCGAGGATTACCCACCCCTTTTCCTCTCCCGGGAAGCGGCCAAAAATCTGGTCAAAGGACGGGTGATCCGGCTGGCCCAGACCCTCTAGAGCGGACCGGCCTCGCTCCGGTCGTAACGGTGCTGGCGCGGATCGAAGCAGTAGCGGCAGCCGGGCGGCAAAAACCAGCGGACCAGAACGAGCCCGGCCGCGAACCCGCCGATATGGGCCCAGAAGGCCACATCGGCCGGCTGCCCGGAAGCCATCGCGCCGGAGAGTCCCGAAAGAAGCTGCACCACGAACCAGATGCCGAGAAAGACCACGGCCGGCAGTTCCACGATCCAGGGGAAAATCAGGATCGGAATCAACGTCACCACCCGGGCCCGGGGGAAAAGCCGAAAATACGCCCCCATCACCCCCGCGATCGCCCCTGAAGCGCCGATGACCGGCACGGTGGAACGCCAGTTGAAAAGGATATGCACACCGGCGGCGATCAAGCCGCAGACGATGTAAAACGCGGCGAAGCGAAGCGGCCCGAAGGCCTCTTCCACATTGTCGGCGAAGATCCACAGCACCCACATGTTCAGCAGAAAATGCAGCCAGCCGCCGTGCAGGAACATGTAGGTAAAAAGCGCCTCGTAGCCGCCCTCGGGAAATCCCACCGCCGCGGCGAAGGAAGGGGTGGTAAACCGGGCCGGGACCACGCCGTACAGGTAGGTCAGTTCGAGCAACGACCGTTCGGGCAGGAGTTCCTCGTAGAAAAACAACAGGGCGCAAAGAATGACCAGCGTCCAGGTGACCAGGGGACGCCTTGAGCGCGGTACATTGTCGCGCAGGGGAATCACGCCCCGTTCCTGGTGTAGCCTCGGGCCGCCAGGGCGGCTAACCGGGCCCGGGCAGCGGCCCGCCGCTCCCCGGCCAACGTGGACAGCACCCGGCCGGCCGCGCCGGTCAAGGCGGACAGGTCGCCTGAATTATCCACGACATAGCGACAGCGGGAGAGCTTTTTGTCCTCAGTCCACTGCCAGCCGTCCATGGCGTCCATCAGCGTCTCGGACCAGCCCCGATCGGCCAGCCGCTCCCGGCGCACCGCCGGATCGCACCGCACCCCCACCACCACATCCACGTCCTGCCCCTTGTCCCAGCCGGCTTCAAGCAGCAGCGGCGTCTCGGCAAACGCGGCCCGGCTGTCGGCATGAGCGGCAAAAAACGCTTCCAACCGGCCCCTGACCAGGGGATGGATGAGTTCCATGACCTCGCGCCGCACATGGTCGCTTTGGCGCATGGAGGCCAACAGCCAGCCCTTGTCCACAGCCCCGTCGGGGGTCAGGACCGCCCCGCCGAAGCGGCCAGCGAGCATATGCGCCCCATCACCGCCCGAAGCGTAGAGATCGGCCACGACCGCGTCGGCGCTGAAGGTGGGGAATCCGGCCGCGGCGAGAAGGCCGAGCAAGGCCGATTTGCCGCAGCCCGGCATGCCGACCAGTCCCACCCGTTGCCGTCGCCGGCCGAGCAGCAGGACAAGCCGCCAGAAATCCCGGGGCAGCGGACAGCAAAAAGCCATATCCTGTCCGGTCTGCGGATGGACGAAGGCCAGCTTCCAGGCGTGAAGCATCTGTCGGCCGGCCAGCCGGGAACACACCCCGCCCTGTCGTTTCCACTCGGCCTGCTGTCTGGAGCCGTACACGCCATCGCCCACCACCGGATGGCCGAGGTTGGCCAGATGGACCCGGATCTGATGGGTCCGGCCGGTGGCGATAGTCACTTCCAACAGGCTGGCCCGGCCGTCCGGGGCGGTCCAGACGCAACGATAGTGGCTTTCCGCCTCCCGGCCGCCCTTGGCCACCACCGCCATCTTGGTGGGATTGTCCGGATCGCGGCCGATCGGCAGGCGGATGGTGTCCTCGGCCTTCTCCGGCCGGCCGTGGACCAGGGCCAGATAGGTCTTGCTGGTGCGCCTGGCGGCAAAGGCCTCGGCCAGGGACAGCCGGGCCGGCTCGGTCAGGGCCACCACGAGAAGCCCGCTCGTATCCTTGTCCAGGCGATGGACGATGCCCGGGCGCGGACCGGCCAGATGCCGCAATTGGGGAAAATGGAACAGCAGCCGGTTGACCAGGGTACCGCCCGGCAGCCCGGGGGCGGGATGCACGGTGAGTCCCGGCGGCTTGTCCAGCACCACAAGGCTCTCGTCCCGGTACACGATGGTCAGCGGACCGGCCTCGGCGGCAATGTCGCTGACGACCGAAGGCAGCGTCAGGGCCAGGGTTTCGCCGCCGCGCAGCTTGTAGCCCGGTTTGGTGCAGACCCGCGCATCGAGCAGAGCGTAGCCGGCCTCGATAGCCTCCTGGATCCGGGCCCGGGAGACCTCGTGCCCGCCGAGCCGGGCACTCCAGAAAACGTCCAGCCGGGTTCCCGTCGGCTGTCCGGCCCCCGGTTCAAAAACCGCTTCGTACTCGTCGTTCGCCGTCGTCTGCTTCATGGTGTCCCATCAGGTCCGAGCCGAAAAACCGGCGCCCGGGCCAAGTCGATCGCAATCCCGCGTTGAAGGCTTCGATGCATTGGCATACGGTGTTTTCCAATCCCATGCCACCCCTACCCAGGAGTCACCCATGCTGGCCGCCGTCATCGACCACGGAACCATGCGTCTCGAACGAAGGCCCCGTCCAACCGTCGGCCCGGATCAAGCGCTTATCCGGGTACGGCTGGCCGGCATCTGCCACACGGACATCGAGTTGCTGCGGGGATACAAGGGCTTTTTCGGCATCCCGGGCCATGAATTCGTCGGCCAGGTGGTGGAAGCCCCGAACGCGCCCGAGCTGGTCGGCGCCCGGATCACCGGCGAAATCAATATCGGCTGCGGTGTCTGCCCCACCTGCCGCACGGCCGGTCCCCGCCACTGCCCAAACCGCCACACCCTCGGCATCGACGGCTGGGACGGCGCCTTCGCCGAATACCTCGTCCTGCCCACCGCCAACCTGCACGTCATCCCCGACGGCATCTCCGACATGGAGGCGGTCTTCGTGGAACCGCTCGCCGCCGCCCTGGAACCGGGACAACAACTGCATCTGACCGCCGGCCAGTCCGTACTCGTGCTCGGGGACGGCAAGCTCGGCATTTTGACCGCTTGCGGCCTCCGCTATCAGGTGCCCGGACTGATCCTGGCCGGACGACATGCCCATAAGCTGGCCATCGCCGCAGCCCAGGGCGTGGCCATCCGGCTGGCCGACGATCCGGTCGAGCTGGTTCGGCGATGCGGTCGCTTCGACGTGGTGATCGAGGCCACAGGCCGCCCCCAAGGCCTGTCCTCCGCCCTGGATCTGGTCCGTCCCGAGGGCGTGGTGGTCGTCAAAACCACCGTCGCCGCCGAAACCACCCTGGACATGGCCAAGGTGGTGGTCAACGAAATCACCCTGCTGGGCTCGCGTTGCGGCAATTTCAAACTGGCCATGGCCTATCTGCGCGACGGGCTGGTGGACGTCATGCCCTTAGTCGAGATCATTCGGCCCTTCAGGGAATGCGTGGACGCCATGGCGGTCGCGGCCCGACCCGGCGCCATGAAGGTGCTGCTGCAATTCCCCCGGGTCTAGACGGTCATTCCCGCGCCGGCGCAGGCGTCGTCAGGCGCAACACCACGTAGCCGAGCCCCCCGGCCAGAGTCGAAGCGGCCAGGATGGCCACCTTGGCCTGGGCCTCGAAAGCGCTCTGCCCGGCAAAGGCCAGGGCGACCATGAACATGGACATGGTGAAGCCGATGCCGGCCAGACAGGACACGCCGTAAAACTGGACCAAACGCGTCCCGGCCGGCAACTTTGAAAAGCCCAACCCGAACATGGCGCAGCAGGTCAGAAATACCCCGACCTGCTTGCCGACGACAAGCCCCAGGAGCACCCCCAACGCAATGGGCTCGCCCAAAGACGCTCCGGCCGATCCCGACAGGTTCACCCCGGCATTGGCCAGGGCGAAAAGCGGCATGACGCCGTAGGCCACGGAGGGATGCAGGGCATGTTCGATGCGCTGGAGGGGGGCCGTGGCCAAAAGTCCCGCCTTTTTCATATCGTACAGGGCGGCCAGCTTCTCCGGCTCGACCCGAATGTCCCGGCCGGGCACCGCCTCGAAGCGGTCCAGTGATCGCCGGGCCCGATCCGCGAAGTCTCCGGACGGAATGCGCGGCCTGGCCGGAACGGCCATGGCCGCCAGCACGCCGGCCACGGTCGCGTGGATGCCGGAGCCGAGAAAGGCCAGCCACAATCCGAAGCCGCACAGGGCGTAAAGGAGCGGATGCCGCGCCCCGACGGCATTGAGAAGCAGCATGACGCCGAAAATGCCGCCGGCCACGGCCAGCCAGGAAAACGCGATGTCGCCGCTGTAAAACAGGGCGATCATGAGCACGGCGCCGATGTCGTCCACAATGGCCACCGCCGCCAGAAATACCTTGAGCCCCGGCGGCACGCGCCGGCCCAAAAGCGACAGCACGCCCAGGGCAAAGGCGATGTCCGTGGCCATGGGGATGCCCCAGCCGACCTGGCCGGGCGTTTCCCGGTTGATGGCGAGGTACAGGGCCGCCGGCACGGCCATGCCGCCGATGGCGGCCACCACGGGAAGCAGGGCTTGGCGCAGGGAATTGAGTTCCCCGACCAGGATCTCCCGCTTGATTTCCAGACCGACCATGAAAAAAAAGACCGCCATCAGCCCGTCGTTGATCCAATGCCCCAGCGGCAGGCCAAGGGTCGTCCCGCCGATCCGAATGGCCACCGGCGTGGCCCACAGGGAGGCATAGCTCCCGGCCAGAGACGAATTGGCCCAGACGAGGGCAATGACGGCGCTGGCGACGAGCAGCAGGCCGCCCGAGGATTCCACCTGGCTGAAGCGTACGAAGGGAGCCATGGCCTGTTCCCACAGGCGTCCCTTGTCATGACCGGTCTCCAAAACCATCCATCACCTCCTCCGCATGACCATGCGACAGCTTGCGTCTAGCATGGCCTGCCCGAGAAGGCCACCGACGGTCGGGAAACGCTCGCGGGCGCGTTCCGGACCGCCCCCATCCCTCCCGCCAGAGAAAAAAACCGTTCTAGCCGTTGTCGCCGTCACGCAGTTCCGCGATGAGCCCCACGAGGACCTGGGTCTGTTCGGCCACGACACCGACCGCGGCGGCGGAGGCCTCCATGGCTTGCCCCGTCTCCCGGGAAACGTCGTTGACCGCGACGATGGAGCGTTCAATGGCCTCGCTGGCCGCCGATTGCTCCTCCGCAGCGGCGGCGATGGCGCGCACCTGATCCGAAGCTTCTTCGACCAGGCTGACGATGACGCGAAGCGCCTGGCCCGACTGCCCGGCCAACCCAGTGGCCTTTTCGATGACGTCCACGGCCTCCCGCACGCCGGCCGCACTTTTTTTCGTGCCGTCCTGGATACCGCGAATGGCCTGGCCGACCTCGGCCGTGGCGGACATGGTCTTTTCGGCCAGTTTGCGGACCTCGTCGGCCACCACGGCGAAGCCGCGTCCGGCCTCGCCGGCCCTGGCCGCCTCGATGGCGGCGTTTAAGGCCAGGAGGTTGGTCTGGTCGGCGATGTCGGAAATGACGCCGAGAATGCGGCCGATGCCCTCGGCTTGGCTGCCGAGGCCGGTCATGTCGTGGGAAAGACGCATGGCGCGTTCCCGGGCCTGACCGATGCCGTCCACGGCCTGGCGCACCACCTCCGCCCCCTCTACGGCCTTATCCCTGGCCGCCGAGGCCGTTTCCGAGGCCTGCGAGGCATTTTTCGCCACATCGAGCACGGTCGTGCTCATCTGGCCCATGGAGGCAACGGTCCCGGCCAGACGGTCGGACTGGTCCGCCGCCCCTTTGGTGGCCTGTTCCACGCGTCCGGCCAGTTCGGTTGCGGCCTCGGTCAGGACGTCCACCATCCGGTCGAGCTTGTCGGCCGCGACCAGCATGCCTTCCCGTCGAGCCGACTCGGCGGCCAAACGCAGGGATTCGGCCTCGGCCGTGGCCTGTCTGGCCTTTTCGGCCTCATGGGCGGCCTCGTCGCCCGTGCGCACGGCCGCGGCGATGTTGTCCCGCAAGGCGCCCACCATCCGGCGCAAGGCATCGGCCAATTCCCCGATCTCATCCCGGCGGTCGATGTCGAACCGATGCTCCAGATCGCCTCCGGCCACGGCCTGGGCGAAGGCCACGCCCTTTTTCAAGGGCCGGACAATGGACATGGTGACGGCCAGCCCCAGGATCAGGGAAACCGCCACGCACACCACGGCGGTCACGATCTGGAACAGCCCCCGGGTGCGGGCCCGGGCCAGGGCGTCCGCCGCCAGCACTTCGGCCTGCTGCCGGCTGCGCGTCAGCAAGGCGTTGAGGGCGTCGGAAGCCTTGCGCATGAAAATCATGGAAGTGCCGATGGACAGGGTCAGGGCATTGCTGCGTTTGTTCTGGGCGACCAGGGCCATGACCTGCTCGTTGGTCTTGCGCCATTGGACCAGGGACTCCTTGAACGTCTTCCACTGGGCAGCGTCTTCACCGCTCGTCCGGGGCAGGCCGTCCACCAGGGCCGCTCCGGCCTCCACCAGGGCCAAGCCCTTGCCCAGATTCTCCTTCTGGCGTTCAAACTCCTTGGAGCTGGCCAGTTCCGGCACGAGAATGGTGCGTTCGGCCGACTGGGCGACGAGCAGGCCCTCCTTGACCATGCCCAGCCCCGTCACGCAGGGCAGCGTGGTCTTGACGACCTCGGACAAGGCGCCGCCGGTCTGGCGGATGCTGCCATAGCCCATGACGCCGAGCAGCAGGGTGACCAGCGCGGTGACACCGACGACGCCAACAAGCTTCACACTGACCTTGAGGTGCCCCATAGAAAAATCTCCTTGCGGCAAAGGACGCAACACAAAAAACGTGTGACCACTGTGTTGGGACCACCGCACAATTGCTCAGGAGAGGATGCCTCCGGCGGCCAAAGGACGCGCCCTTTGGAATCCCGTCAGGATATGAGCCCGTTGCATCGTAACGGTAGAGCATTGACCGGCTGTCAGGCAATTGTGCAGCAGTCTCGTATTACTGTTTCCAAGGAATGGAGCGGGTATGGTCTTGATTCGCATTTATGTCAACGCAGCGCCCTGGAAGGACCGCGCAACCGCACATCGACAATACCGAAAAAGTCTATTTTCGTGAGAGTAAAAGGATCCCTCGAAAACAACGGACGCCGCTTGAAGAGACACGTCTCAGTCCAGCGGTGGCTCCGGCAGGATGTCGCCCCGGCTTCTGGCATCGAGGAAGTCCAGAAAGGCCTGGCCTTCGGGGAAATTGGGATTGAGGCGCATGGCCTGGCCCAGCATGACGCGGGAGCTCTTGAAGCGCCCCTTTTCATAAAGGGTCCTGGCCATATTGTAGAGAAGATGTTCGTCGGTCCTACAGAGACGATAGGCGCGAATATAATAGCTCATCGCCTCGTTATACATGCCGAGCTTCCGCATCTGAATGCCGAAATTGTTGAAAAGATGCTTGTGCTCCGGCGTGAAAGCGGCTTCGATCCGCATGATCTTCTGAAAGACGATGTCGGCATTCTGCTTTTCCTGACGCTCCAAGTAGGTCAGTCCCAGACCGAACGTGGCGCGTACATGGTCTTCGCTTTGGCGCAACACGTTTTGATAGGCGAATTCCGCGGAAAAAAGCTCCTGGCGCAGCCGATGCCTGTCCGCCGTGGCCACGTCCTGTTCCACGCGGCGCATGACGGGCACGACCTTATTGAGGTAAATGGAGGGTTCCGGCAGGTAATCGGACAGCAGCCGCTCCCGGGCGATGATTCGCCGGGGACCGGCGGGAATGAAGTTGCGGCTTAAGCGCTGGATGCTCACCCGCCCGGGCTCCCGCTCCTCGGCATAGACGAAAAGCCGCTGGGAGACGGCCCGGCCGGCCACCTGCTTTCCCAGAAACCGGGCGGCATCCACCGAAAAGACGCCCTTGACGGGCTTGGCCTCGGGGGCGGACGGCGGGGATTGCGACGGTATTTCGGCCATGGTGTTTCGCAGGTGACGGATGGCTCCTTGTAGCCCGGCACGTCAGGCTTGGGCAAGCTGTTCGGACGGCATCCCCGGCCGGCCGATGCCGAGTTGACAGGAAAATTTCCCGGCGCATATATCCATGGAGGGCGAGAGGAACGACCGGACGGCATTTCCGTCCCGGCCGGACAAGCGCCAGGGGTGCAGGAAAGACCGCATGCAAATCGACGAATATCCCATTTTGGTGGAACAACTTTGCCCGGGGCTCTTTATCCGCATCGACGCGCCCGGCCTTTCCCTCCCGTTTCCGGCCAAGGGATTCAAAATCGCAAATGAAACGGAGATATCCCGCATCCTGTCCCTGGGCCTGGATCACGTCCTGTGCGTGCCGGACAAGTCCGACCGGCTGCCCATCCCCATCGACGAGATCGAAAACCGCAGCCGCAAAAGCCAAAAAGGTCCCTGGGCCTCCGCCCGCACGCCGGTTTCCGCCGAACTCTCCAGCCTCAAGCGGGAAACCATCGAACGCAACAAGGAACGGCTGGAACGTTTCGCCGCCTGCGAGCGACGTTACGAAAAGGCCATGGGCCAAGTGGTCGAGGCCATCAAGATGGTCAACTCGCCCAACGCCGAGGTGCTGGAGGCAGCCGGCCTGGTGGTGGGGCCGATGGCGGAAACCTTTCTGTCGGACCTGGACGTCCTGATCAACGTCATGACCACCAAGATGCGCGAGGAGGCCCGCCACTATCACGCCTTAAACGTGGCCGTACTCTCCATGATGCTGGCCAAGGAGATGGGGTGCAACAAGCGGGAAATCGAGGAGGTGGGCCTCGGCTCTCTGTTCCACGACATCGGCAAGGGCCGCGTGCCCATCCAGCGTTTCACCAAGGGCAGCGTGGCCGTCATGAACCGGGTGCTCAAGGAATACTACATGGAGCACCCGAAAATCGGCGCCAAGATGCTGGCCGCCGTCCCCGGTTTTCCTCCGGCCGCCCAAATGCTGGTCCTGCAGCACCATGAGCAGATGGACGGCTCGGGCTTCCCCGCCCACCTCCTGGCCGAGGCCATCGTGCCGGGCGCCCGGATAGCCGCCGTGGCCAATGTCTACGACCGGTTCTGCAACGGCAAGGAAGGCACGGAACGTCCCACGCCGCACGAGGCTATGAAGGCCCTGTACAAGCGGCGCGGCAAGCTCGATCCCCGGGCCGTCACCCTTTTTATCCGCAAGCTCGGCATCTACCCGCCCGGCAGCCTGGTGGAACTGTCCAACGGCATGCAGGGCATGGTGGTGACGGCCAACCTGCGCGATTCCATGCGCCCGAGCGTCAAGGTCTATCATCCGGACATCCCCAGGCGCGAGGCCCTTATCATCGATCTTGGCATCGAAACCGAAATGACCGTGACCAAGGCCATAAAGCCTACGGATCTTCTTCCCGAGGTCGTCTTGTACCTCAACCCGGGCAAGCAGGTTTCCTACTATGTGGATGCCGTCCCCCGCAGCTGACGGCCGCCCGTTCCCGAGAGCAGGCCGGAGCCGCCCATGACCCGGACAGGTTCGCCGGCCCGCCTGCTCATGCGGACCTTGCGCACGGGACTGTCCCAACCGCCGGGCTCCGATCTTTCCCCGCTGCTTCCCCTGGCCCGACAAGCCCTCGCCTTCATCGATCGGGGCGCCGTCGACGATCCGGCCACCGCCGGCGAGGCGTCCGAACTGGCCTTTCTTCTGGCCGCCCTGCTGGAGGCCGGCGACGAATCCTTCCGGCGTCAGGCCTTCGGCCTGCTGTTTCGGCTGGGGGTGGAAGGCGAGGTTCTGGCCGTGATCCATCTGGAAAAAATGTCCGAGGATCAGGCCGTGCCCATCCTGTCGGGCCTTGCCGACGAGGAAAAACTCCTTTTCGCCAACGCCTTTTTCCGCCGCCCCCGGAGCAACCGGCCGCGGACCGAGGCCTTCGGTCTGGCCACCCTGGCCGAGGCGGTGGAAAAGACGCCGGACGAACTGCTGATCCTGCTCGATCTTCTGGCCAACCGCCACGAATACCCGGCCCTGCCCCTGCGCAACGCCCTGGTGCGCGGCCGGCTCGGCATGTGGCTGCGGCAACTGCTCCAAATGGACCTCACGGCCGAACAGACCCGGTACATGGCCCGGGTGGCGGGCCGACTGCGCGATCCCGGCCTGGCCGAACGGCTGGCCGTCCGGCTCGGGGACCTGGATGAGCTGTCGGCCGAAGCCGTCTGCCATGCCCTGGCCGAAACCCCGGGCCTGGATGCCGCCGTCGTCACTCCGCCCCTGCTCAATCTGGTCAGCCAGGCGGAGGAGCCGTCGCTTCTGACGGCAGCCCTGACCGCCCTGGCCCGGGGTGACGAACCCCGTTCCGTGGCGGCCACCGCCAGCCTTCTTGCGGACCGCCCCGAGCAGGTGCGCCCCCTGGCGGCCGTGCTGGCCGAATTTTCCCTGGCCGGTTTCGGCGCCTGTCTGCGGGCCCTGCCTCCGGACAGGCGCAAAGCCGCCTTGCGGGCCGTCTACATCTTCCTGGCCGCCGCCTTGCCGACGCATCTGCTGGCGTCCGCCCGGGCGGTCTGCGCCACCGGAACCCATCCGGCCGCCATCCAGGCGGCGCTCATGGCCGATCTGGACGAGCGGACCCGGACCGCCCTGCGCCCCTTCCCGCCGCCTCCGCCGCCACCGGCACCGCCGGCGGCCAGGGAAGACAGCACCAATCTCTGGAAGCGGGTCAAAAACCTGGTGGCGTCACCGGGAACCCCGGGTGATGACGCCGCCGCCCTGGCTCTGCGTCAGGAATTGGCCCAGGGCGGACAATGGCGCGACCGGCAGATCCTGTGGAAAACCCTGGACGGGGCCAGCCTGGACGGCGTCCTCCTGACCCGTTGCAGCCTCAAGGCCGTCGGCCTGGCCCAGTCCATCGCCGTCGATGCCGCCTTCACCGACTGCCAGTTCACCGACGTCAATTTCGAGCAGGCCCGCCTTGCCCGGGTGAACTTCACCCGCTGCCGGTTCAGCAATTGCCGCTTCTCCCAGGCCGTCTTCGAGATGGTCTGCTTCACGGACTGCGAGTTGCGGTTGTGCGCCTTCGAACGCATTACCGGACGGGAAATGGCGTTTTACGCCGTGGATGCCATGGAATGCGACTTTTTCATGGCCGGCCTGACCGACGTGTCCTTGGAGCAGGTCCGTTTCCGGGCCGTCAGCCTGGTGCGGGCCGTCGTCCACGGCGTGTCGATCCGGGGAGCGCTTTTTTCCGACTGCCTCTTTGAAATGGTCGCCCTGCCCGACGCCCGGATGCAAAGCGTCCGCACCGAAGGCTGCTATTTCGCCGGATCGCGCTTTTCCGGGGCGACCGACGAACCGGACATTCTCGGCGCCATGGCCAAGGATGCCGCCCTGGCCATGGCCGAAGCCGCGGATGGCCCGCCCCTGCCCGATATCCTGGCCGAGGGACCGGGGTTGCGGCTGATAGCCGCCATCGTGGACGCCCTGTTTTTTTCCCGCGACATCCGCCGGCGGCGGCTGGCCATGCTGGCCAACAACAAACGGCGGCTGGCCTGGGCCAGACATCGGCTGGGGCCCGACAGCGCGAATTTTCTCGACATGCTGCCCGGACTCGTCCAGGCCAACTGCGTCCGGGACGTCCAGGGAACCCGCCCCGCTCCGCCGGCCCGGGTGCGCGGCTATGTCCCCGATCTGCCGACGGCCCGGAATCTGGCCAACCAATGCGGCCAGCCCGCCATCGCCATCCTGAACACCCCCGACGACGCCCTGGTGGTGGAAGCCATCTACACCATCGGCAGTGCCGGCACCGTGGCCCAGACCCGGGCCTCGGACCTGGACGTCTGGATCTGCCTGGACGCCGCCTCCGCCGGGAGGCCCGATCGCCCGGCCTTCGAGGAAAAACTCGAGGCCATCAGCCGGCAGGCCGACCGGGAACTGGGCCTGGAAATCCATTTCTTCGTCATGACCGCCAAGGACATCCGGGACAACGTGTTCGGCTATTCCGAGGACGAAGGCTACGGCTCGGCCCAGGGCTGCCTGCTCAAGGAGGAATTCTATCGCACGGCCCTGGTCCTGACCGGCAGGAAACCGGCCTGGTGGTTCGCCCCGCCCAAAATAGCCCCGGACGCCTATGCCCGGGCCATGGCCGGCCTGGCCAGAGCCGCACCCGAGGAGGCCGATGACAGCCTGGACTTCGGCTGTGTGGACGCCATCGCCGGCGACGCCTTCTTCGGAGCCTCGCTGTGGATGATCGTCAAATCCCTAACGAGCCCGTTCAAATCCGTCATCAAATTCGGCCTGCTGGAAAAATATGCCGCCGAGGGGGGCGAGCCGGTCCTTTTATGCGAAATGCTCAAGGAGCACATCCTCACCAGACAGGGAGGCCTCTGGCGCTGCGATCCCTACGCCCTGCTTTTCAGCGAGGTCAGCCGCCACTACCGGGAGCGGGAAAGCGCCGGGGTACTGGAACTTCTGCGCCAGGCCTTCCTCCAGAAAACCGGCCTCGACCCGTGCGAGGATTACCGCACCCGGGCCGGCGAAGCCATCCTGGACCATTTTTTCCCCTATGCTCCGCCCGCCGGGACCTGCCCGTCCCCGCCCAAGCGGGAGGCCCCGGCAGGCGATGGCAGTTTCGCCCAGATCGTCGCCCTGGGCGACGCCATCACCACCTATCTGCTGCGCGCCTACGAACGCCTCAAGCAGCGCGGCACGGCCCTGGCCGGGGCCGGCGGCCTTTCCGAACGCGACCAAACCATGCTCTCGCGCCGCATCGGGGCCAGCTTCGCCCAACGGCTCGGCAAGATCATGCGCCTGCCCTGCATCCGCCCGGAACGGGATCTGTTCGAATCCCTGGAAATCACCTTCGAGGAACTCCGAGCCCGGGAAAAGGAAACGGTCTTTACCGTCCAGGGGGAATCGGCCGGCGCCGACCGCAAAACCCGGCAGAAGGAAACCGTGCGTCAGGACGCCTCCCCGGTCCGGCTGGCGGCCTGGCTGGTGGCCAACGAACTCTACCGGCCGGGACAGTACCTCCAGGCCGGCAGCCTGCCCGCTCCGCTCGCCCTGCCCGATGTGACCGGCCTGCTCGAAGCGGTCCATGCCCGGTTCCCGGCCGAGGCGACCTTCGCTCCGCCCCTGTCCTGGGGACTGGCCCCGGAACGGATCACCGCCGCCCTGATCGTGGTCAACATCCTCGCCCCCCGCGAGGAAAAACAAACCGTCAGCGCCGATGTGCTCTACGCCACAAGCTGGGGGGAACTCTTCCACCTGGAGCGCAAGAACGGGCTGGAACTGTTGTCCCATTCCCCGGCCGCCTTCCTGGCCGACCAACTCGGTTTGCCGCTTGATCCGCACCTGCGCCTGTCCATCTACGCCCCGCCCCGCTCCCAATGCCAGCTCGCCCGCGCCTCCCGACAGGGCTAAAGGAGAGGCGAAGCGAAGGACGGGGGGGGAAGACGCCCCCTTCCCCCGTCGAACCAGCCGCCGCCACGCCGCCATTGACGCCGGCCGCGCCCCCCCCTAGCATCCGGCCATGATGCGGGGCGTTCCTCCCCTTCTCCCCTGGCAGCCCTGCCTGCTGGCCGCCATCGCCGGCATTCTGGCTCTCCACGCCCCAGTGGCGGCCACGGTCGGCCTCGGACTCCTCGCCCTTTTCCCGCGGCCGGCCCCAAGGCGACCGCGTCTGGCGTTTTTCGCCGCCGCTTTTGGCATCGGCCTGGGCCTGGCGTGGGTCGCCATGCCGTCGCCGCCGACATCCTTGCCTCCCTGCCTGGCCGATGGCAAACCAAGCGTCATCCTCGGCCGGGTGGATACCGTCGATGCCAGGCCCGAAGGCCGCTTGGCCTGCGTCCTGACGGATGTGCGCCTCACCGGCCCATCCTGCAACCAGACCCCTTTCCCGGGCCAGCTGGGCCTGACGCTCGATGCCGTCCCCTTCCGGCCTGTCGGCGGTGATATCCTGAGCTTTACCGCCAAGATGCGTCCCACCCGCGGATTTTCCAATCCCGGGGTGACGGATTTCGCTTTTCTGCGTCAACTGGATGGCATCTTCTACCGAACCTACGCCCGCGGCGACCGAGGAGATTTCCAGCGCGCCGCGTCCAGCCCGGACAGGTTCGCCCGGGAGCGGGAGCGTCTGCGCCTTCTCACGGAAACGGCCCTGGCCGCATCGCCAGGGGCCGACGCGGCCGAAAAGGCCGGCCGGGCCATGGTCGTGGCCCTCATTTTCGGGGAAACGGCGGATTTTTCCAAACAGGACCTCGACTTGGTGCGCCGGGCCTCGCTCACCCATACCCTGGCCCTGTCCGGCATGAACATCTCCTACGTGGCCGCCCTGGGCTTCGCCTTGGTCTGGCTGGCCGGCAACATCCGGCCGACGCTCTTTCTGCGCCTGCCCAGGCCCTATCTGGCCCTGCTTGCCACCGCCCCCCTCGTCGTCGGGTATTGCTGGCTCGGCGGCTATTCGCCTTCACTCTACCGGGCCGTGTGGATGTTCGTCGGCTGCGGGCTGCTTCTTTTTTTCGGCCGGCATCTGCCCTTGTTCGACGCCCTGTTTCTGGCCTTGGCCGTCATGCTGGCCGTCTCGCCCCTGGCCGCCTACGACGCCAGGCTGCAGCTCTCGGCCCTGGCCGTGGCCGGCATCGGCCTTTTCTGGCCGCCGTTTATGGCCCTGAGCGCCCGGTTGCGCCTGCCCCCCCGGCTACGGCTGCCCGTCCTTTCCGTCCTCGGCATCCTGTGGACGAGTCTTTGCGCCGAGGCTGCCGTGTTGCCGGTCATCGTGCGACTTTTCGGCGAATGGAACTTCAATCCCTGGATCAACGTTCCCTGGTTGCCGCTGCTCGGCTTCGTGGTCACGCCGATGGCGCTGATCGGCCAGATGCTCCTGCCGTTCCCGTTCGTGTCCGGAATCGGTGCCTCTCTGCTGCTCGGGGCGGCCTGGTTCTGCGAAGGGCTTATGCGCGTTCTGGCTTTTCTGGACGCCCGGGGACTGCTTCTTTCCTTTGCGGTCCTGCGCCCGTCCTGGGCGGAGATGCTCGGCTGCTTCGGCCTTTTGGCCTGCCTGGCCCTCGTCGTGGCCGGCCGCCAGCGCCCCCTGGCCGCCATGCTGGCCAGTCTGGCCCTGCTCGTCGGTCCGGGGCTGGGCCGGGCCCTGTCCGACAGCCGGGATGGCGTCAGCCTGACCGTGCTCGATGTGGGCCAGGGGCAAGCCGTGGTGCTCAAGCTGCCCGGCGGCCGGCGGGTCCTGGTGGATGGCGGAGGCCTGCCCGGCTCGTATGATGTGGGCCGGGCCGTGGTCGGGGCCTACCTGGCCGACGCCCGGCCGCCGCGTCTCGAAACGGCCATGGCCAGCCATCCCCACGCCGACCACGTGAAAGGCCTCGTCTCCATCCTCCAACGCTTTAAAATTGCTACGTACTACGACAACGGCGGTGTCCCGGAAGGCGAACTGGCCGCCCCCATACGCGAGGCCCTGGCCAGCCGGGGTATCCGCCATGCCGCCCTGACGGAGGGAGACCGGCTGGACCTCGGCCGGGGGCTGGAACTTGCGGTGCTCCATCCCGGAACGGCAGACGACCTGTCCGGCAACAACGGCTCCCTGGTCTTGCGACTCACCTGGAACGGTCGGGGGCTGGCGGTCATCCCCGGCGATGCCGAACGCGGCGTGCTGCACCGGCTGGTCCTCTCGGGCGCGCCGCTTCGGGCGGCGGCACTGGTATTGCCCCACCACGGTTCGTCATCCAGCCTGTCCCGCACCTTCCATGCCGCCGTGGCGCCAAAAGTGGCCATCGCCAGTTGCGGCACCGCCCATCGGTATCCGTCCCCGAAGGTGGTGGAAAGTCTGGCCCGCCTGGACTGCCCCGTCTATGCCACCAGCCGCAACGGCGCGGTTACCGTGCGGTTTGCCGGCCCGCAAGCGCCGCCGGAGGTGGAAACGACCATTCCCGACCGGCCGGCCGGGGCGACGGACTAGCGGGAGCCCTGGCCGGTCAGCCAGAGAGCGAACATTTGGTCGTAGGCCTCTTGCAGAGCCCGAGCCAGGCCGGCCGTATCGCCCAGGGGGGAGCGGCGCAGCAGCTCGCGCTGTCCGGGACGCATGGCCTGCCTGGTCGCCACATCCCCGGCCAGGCGGACGGCTTTGGCGACATAGTCGTCCGCATCCGCGGCGATCCATTCCGGCCGGCCGAGTCCGGTCAGGATCGAAGCGCCCATCCGCTCGATCATGCCGCTTCCGGCCAAGGTGATGACCGGGACGCCCATCCAGAGGGCGTCGCAGGTGGTGGTCACCCCGCAATGCCCGCCGACCGGGTCCAGGGCGATATCCAGGCGGTCGTAGAGAGCCATGTGCCCGGCCCAGTCGGCCTCCGGGCCCGTCAGATGCAAGCGGGCGGGGGCAATGCCCTGTTCCGCGAAGGCCTGGGTCGCCCGTTCCCGGACCACCGGCGAGACGAAGGCCGCAGCCTTCAGCAGCAGCGTGCCTTGGGGGCATTCCCGCAAGATTCTGGCCCAGAGGGCGATGGTTTCCGGGGTGAGCTTGCTGTACTTGTTGGCGCTTCCAAACCAGACCCGGCCGGACGGGTCCGGCTTCCAGGCCGGGGTAGGCGCCTCGACGAGCGGATGGTAGGCGACCCAGACCCGGGGCAGGCGCCAGACGATTTCGCTAAACCGCGTTTCGTCGCCTTCCGGAACGACCGTGCCGTCGCTTATCATATAATCCATGGCGGCAAGGCCCGTACTGGCGAAATAGCCGAGATAATGGGCCTGGATTGGAGCGGCCCGCCGGGCGAGGAGCGGCAGACGGTTGCCGCCGGTATGCCCGGACAGGTCCACCAGCACGTCGATGGCGTCCTGACGGATGCGTTCGGTCGCGGCGGCATCGCCCAGGCCGGTCAGCCGGACCCAATGCTCCGTCCCCGACTTGAGCCGCTCCGTCATGGCATCCGTCCGGATGCCGGTGGCATAGGCGAAGACTTCATAGTGGTCCCGGTCGTGCCCGGCTACCAGCGCCTCCAGGAAGGCGCTGGTGGCATGTTGCCGGAAATCTCCAGAAATATAGCCGATCTTAAGCTTCCGCCCCTGTCTGGGAAGGCGGTGGAAGGTGACGGCCGCGGCGGTTTGTCGTTCCTCGGCGGAAAGCGCGGTCCGGTCCCATTCCCTGGCCCTGGCCAGATAGGCCTCGGGCGTGGTGCGCCCGCTATGGCCCAGGGCAAAAAGCAGGTTGCCGTGCGCCTCGGCGTAGTCCGGCTTCACGGCAAGCGCCCGCTCATAGCGCTCCACGGCCTCCTCCGGACGGCCGAGCTGCTGCAAGGCATTGCCGAGGTTGTTGTGCACCTCGGCCACATTGGGCTTGAGTTCCAGGGACCGGGCATAGTGGGCGATGGCCTCGGGCAGCCAGCCGCCATCCTTCAAGGCATTGCCCAGGTTGTTGTGGGCCTCGGCGTGATACGGCTCCAGCTCCAGCACCCGATTGTAGCAGGCGATGGCCGCCTCCGTATGGCCCTGGGCGGCCAGGGCGACCCCCAGATTGTTTTGCGCCTCGACATAATCCGGTTCGAGGACCAAGGCCCGACGGTAACGTTCCACGGCCTCGGGCAGCCGGCCGAGATCCTGCAGGATGTTGCCCATGGTGTTGCAGGTCCGGGCGTCATCCGGATTCCGTTCCAGGGCGGTGGCGTAACAGTCCAGGGCGGCCTCAAGCCGACCAAGCTCCTTGAGGGCATTCCCCACATTGACATGCAAGGCGGCATCGGCGGACTTGCAGTCCAAGGCCCGGCGATAGCTGGCCACGGCCTCGTCCGGACGGCCAAGTCCCTTGAGGGCGGTCCCCAGGTTGCTGTAGGCCTCGGCATACTCCGGCTTCAGAGCTAGAGCCTGGCGGTAGCTGGTCACGGCCTCCTCCAGGCGGCCCAGCCCCTGCAGGGCGTTCCCGAGATTGTTGTGTACCTCGGGGGAATCCGGTTTGCCGGCCAGGGCCCGACGATAGTGCTCCACGGCCTCGCCCGGGCGATCGAGCTCCTGAAGGGCGTTGCCCAGGTTGCTGTGGGCTGCGGCGTAGTCCGGTCGCAGGGCCAAGGCCTGCCGGTAGTATTTGACGGCCTCGTCCAGGCTGCCGATGGCCTGATAGGCATTGCCCAGGTTGTTGCAGGCTTCGGGGAAATCCGGCTTCGCAGCCAGGGCCCGCAGGAAATGCTCCACGGCCTCGTGCAGGCGACCCAGCCGCTGCAAGGCGCTGCCCAGATTGTTGCGGGCCTCGGGAAAATCCGGCTTCACGGCCAGGGCCTGGTTGTACCGGGCCACGGCTTCGGGCAAGCGGCCGAGCGACAACAGGACGTTGCCGAGTGCCGAAGCGCACTCCGGATCCTGCGGCGAGCGGGCAACCGCCTCTTCAAGGCAGGACAGAGCCTCTTCGTTGCGCCCCAGTCGGACAAGGCTGATCCCCAAGGCCTTCCAGGCAAAGGCGTCCTGCGGATCCTGTTCGAGAAGACGCCGGGCCATGGCAAAGGTTGCGGCGTAATGACCCGCGTCAAAGGCGGCAAGAAGCGCCTGCCGCTCCGGCTGGGCCCTGATCGTTTTCCGGGAGGCGGCCAGCGCCGCCAGCCGGTCCGACAGACGGGTCGCGACGGAAGCGTCCAGCCCGGCCTGCCGACCTTCGGCCAAGGCCTGCCTGGCCGCTTCCGGCTGCCCGTCTTCCGTCAAGGCAAACAGATAACTCAGCCAATATTTTTCGGAATCCGGCTTGGCCGCCAGGGCGGTTTTAAAAAACGGCAGGCCGACGTCGGGTCGCCCGGCCTGGACGGCGAGCAGACCCATGTTGTGATTGGCGGCCGGGTGGGCCGGCTGCAGCCGGAGGATGGCCTGATAGAAGCGCTCCGCATCCCGCAACCGTCCGGCTTCCTGAAAGGCGATGCCCCGGCGCAGGGCTTCGGCTATGGTCATTTGCTGGGATCCCATCATGACCTCCCAGACGGCGCCCGCAGGCGGCGCCCCCCTCCGGCGCCGTTACAGCAACCAATTGTAGAACAGAGAAACCGGCGGCCCGATGACCGCGCCCAAAAGGCCGGTGACGGCGAGCAGCAGCAGCAGGAAAAACCCCCAACGCCCGAAGGACATATAGCGCCAGGCCGCGCGAGCCGGAAGGAAAAAGGCCAGGATGTTGCTGCCGTCCAGCGGCGGCACCGGCAGCAGATTGAAAATGCCCAGGGCCAGATTGACCGACACGCCGGCCCCGCACATGTAGACCACCGGTTCAAGCACCCGGTAGGCCAGGGTCCCCGAAACGACGTCGGCCGCCGACCATTCCAGCAGCCGGATCGCCAGGGCGAAGGCCACGGCCAGCAAAAAGTTCATGACCGGGCCGGCCAAGGCCACCAGCATCATGCCGCGCCTGGGATTGCGGAAATACCGGGGATCGACCGGCACCGGCTTGGCCCAGCCGATCATGCGCGTCAGCACAAAGGCCAGCACGCCCAGCACGTCCAGGTGCTTGATGGGGTTGAGGGTCAGCCGCCCGGCCAAGCGGGCCGTGGGATCGCCAAGCCAGTTGGCCACATAGCCGTGGGCCACCTCGTGAAACGTGATGGCCATAAGGACGGGAACCGCCAGCAAGGCGATTTCCTGGATCATCTTGGAAATTTCTGGGGACATGGGCAAGCCGGCTAGCATGAACCGAGCGCCCAGGCAAGGCGATTCGCGGCGCGGCGGGCGGCCCCTCCCGCCGCGCCGTCCGATCCCGGCCTTCGCGCGGGCCGAAGCCGCCCCCAAAATCTTCCGAACCGGACGCGCCTACCCTCGCCCGTTTCTGGCTTTTTCCAGGGCCAGGGCCACCTTGGATTTGAGTTCGCCCAGGTCCACGGATTTGACCACGTAATAATCCGCCGCGATGGATTTCAGGTCATGCTGGAAGCTGTCGTAGGCCGTGCTTAATATGACCGGGATCGATTGGTCCTTGCCCCGGATTTCCTGAAGCAGATCAAGGCCGGATCGATTCGAGCCCAGTTTGATGTCCAACACCACCACTTCGGGCGCGACCCGTTCCATAAGCGGTAAAATATCTTCCTCCCCGTCCGAGGTCACCACCTCATAACCTTCGCCTTCGAGTTCCTCCTGATACAACATCCGGATATGCTTTTCATCGTCAACGACCAAAATCTTCCCGCTCATGCTGCAACTCCTTAGGAATACGAGACGCCAGCGGATAAGAGACCGCATCCTCGGCCCTATTCTATGCAAAAAAACCGGACCGGGGTCAACCGTTTTCCAGTCCGTCCCGGCTTGATTCCCTACCTGTCAAGGAGTATATGCTGCGCACATGATTACCGTGACCATCACGTCCAAGGAGCAGCCGCTGACGTTCCCGAAAATCCGGACCGTGCTGCAACTGCTCCAGGAACTCGATTTACGCGTCAACGACGCCCTGATTATCCGTGACGGGGAACTGCTCACGCCCGATCGTCGGGTGCTGGACGGCGACCGGATCACCGTCCGCCCGGTGACCTCCCGCGGCTGACCGCATCCCCTTTTCCAGGGGCCCGAGGGCAGCCTCCGCCGGCCGCCGGAGGCGTTTCCCCCCCCGCCCCCACGGAGCGACAAGCATGAAGTGCAAACGTTGCGGCGCGCTGGCCGCCGTCAAGCTGCCCAGCCATCATGCCGGCTTCTGTCCGGACTGCTTCAAGCTCTTTTGCCACCGGCAGGTGGAGACGGCCATACGCCGCCACGCCATGATCCGGCCGGGAGACAAGGTGCTGGTGGCGGTCTCGGGCGGCAAGGATTCCCTGGCCCTGCTCCGCCTGCTGGCCGACCTGGGCCACGACGTGGAAGGGCTGCACATCCACCTGGGCATACCGGACGTGTCCGAGCCCGTCTGCGAGACCACGGCAGCGTATTGCCGCCAAAACGGCTTCCGGCTGCATGTCGTGCGGATGGAGGAAGAGGGGTTGGCCATCCCTCGGGTCAAGGCAGCGGTCAAACGGCCCATCTGCGCCGTCTGCGGCAAGATCAAACGCCACTATTTCAACAGGTTCGCCTACGAGCATGGCTTTGCCGCCCTGGCCACCGGCCATAATATGGACGACGAGGTGGCCAGGCTGTTTGCCAATGTCCTGCGCTGGGATGCCACCTATCTGGGCAGCCAGGGACCCGTGCTGCCGGGAGAGGGGAAATTCGTCCGCAAAATCAAGCCGCTCTACCGGCTGACCGAATTCGAGACGGCGGCCTTCTGCTTTCTCCAAGGGATCGAGCATTGGCAGGCGGCCTGCCCGTACAGTGGCGGCGCCAGCTTCACGGGACACAAAAAACTCTTCGGGGATCTGGAATACCGCAGCCCGGGCCAAAAATCGGCTTTCTACGAAGCGTTCCTCAAAAAGGGCAAGCCCTTCTTCGCCGCCAAACCGGCCGCCGAACGCCCGACGCTTTTCGCCTGCCGCGAGTGCGGCTACCCCACGTCGGCCGAGCTGTGCGGCGTCTGTCGCATCCGCGCCCAGGTCGCAGGAAAGAGCGAAGAAGAAGATGCCTCCGGCGGCCGGGGGCATGATGCCCCCGGACCCCTCGCACCGAGGCTTTGACATTATGGACCCCGCGCGGCGGAGGAGCAGATATTCCCCGGAACAGGGGGACCGGGGGGAATGATTCCCCCCGGCGGGTCCGGGACAGCGCCCTGGCGGTGAGCGTCCGGGCCAGGCGGCGCCTCGCCCGGTTCCCTAACGCGGCAGCGCCCGGCCCAGGGTGTCCAGGAATGCCGAGAGCATGGCCGGCGTGATGTCGCCCATGTGGGCGATGCGGAAGATCGGGCGCTTGCCTTGGGCTTCCAGGTCCTGGTTGATTTTGGCGTAGCCCGGATCGAACAGGTAGCCGTGGGCGCGCATGACCTCCTTGACGGCCTTGAGATCGGCAAACGTCATGCCCTTGGGCACCGCGGCCGTGGTCACGGTCGGCGAGCGGTAGCCCTCCTGGGCAAAGAGGTCGAAGCCGGGCAGGGCCTCCACGAAGTCGCAGGCCATCTGCCGCATGGTCTCGTGGCGGGCGAACCGGGCGGCTATCCCCTCCTCCCGCACGATATATTCGAGCTGGACGTACATCTGGTTGCCGAGGGTGCCGTTGGGGGTGGACTGGGTCTGATATTTGGCGGCCCGTTCGAGATGCTTCAGGATATCGCCGGCGTGGCCCTTGCCGGTCACATGTCGGGCCTTTTCGATGGCCTCGGGACTAACGAAGCCGATGCCGAACCCCGCCGGCAGGCCCAGGGACTTCTGGGTGGCCGTGCAGTACATGTCGCAGCCGGAGGCGATATGGGTCGGGGCGCCGCCGAAAAGGCTCACCCCGTCCACCACGGCCAGGGCGCCGGCGGCCTTGATGACGCCGCACAGGGCGGCCACGTCGTTGGTCACGCCGGTAGAGGTCTCGTTGTGGGTGATGGCCACCACGGAAGGCTTGTGTTCGGCCAGGGCCGCCTCCAGGGCGGCGACCGAAACGGCCTGACCGGCGGGAAAGGACAGACGCACGGCTTTTTTGCCATTGGCCACGGACATGGAGTGCCACAGATCGCCGAAAGCCCCCACCGACACGTGGAGCACGGTTTCGCCTTCGGCCACCAGGGAGCGGATGGCGGCTTCCATGGCCGTGGAGCCGGAACCGAGGAACAGGATGGTCCGATAGTCGTCCGGCAGATCGGCGATCCGGGCCAAGTTCTCGAAAATCGGTTTGAAACGTTTGGCGTTTTCGGTGTCACGGTGGCCGAATTCAGGCCAGGTGCCGGCGGCGCGCACTTGTGGCCGCAGATAGGTAGGGCCGGTAATAAAAAGCTTTAAATCGGCAAAAGGCGTCTCAGGCATAAGGCAACTCCCCAAAAAAGTGCGTAAACGGTCATCCTACGACAAAATCGACCGTCCAGCAATCGGCTCGAGCTGGCTGGAATCGGGCATGAAAACTGCAAATCTACGGGAAAGTGGGCAAAAAAAACCGCTTGAGGGAGATCGCACCATGCGCCGCATTCTTGTCCTTTCGCTCCTCGGCCTGCTGACCGCCTGTGCCCCCGTAGCCACCGGCGAATTGGTCCGCCTGAATCAGCCGGCCTGCGACCGGGAGGTGCAGCTGGAAGGACGGCAGGATTTTCGCACCGTCCGGCAACAACTGCCCTCTTTCCTGCTGCCCTAGGCGCGTTCGCCGGCCGGCCCAAAGCCCCCGGCGACCTGGCGACCGGAGCCAGGGGCATGATGCTATGGGCAGGGGATATCGCGCGCACCAGGGCGGCAATCGATGCAATCAGGAAACGGTTTTTTCGGCCATGTCCGGAGGCGTTCCGGCAGCCGGCCCGGAGTCGGCGGCTTGTGCGCTCGTCGCAGCAGAGGCGGGGGCGTCGTCGGCAGCAGTCTCGCTTTCGCTCCGCTGCACCTTGCGCTGCCGCTTTTCCTCTTTCTTCTTCTTTTTTGCTAATTCCTTGGATCGTTTGGCGAATGTATACGCGTTTTTGGCCACTGGTCCTCCTGTGTCGTTTTTTTTGACGGACAGAGCGCAACGGCGTGTGGTTTTCTGCAGAAAGTATCCGCCACGTCGTAGCGACTCTTTTTTTTTGTACCAAAAGAACAGACCGAGGAGAAGGGGAAACTGGCGAAAAAAAACCTCCCGGATCGCCCGGCCAACGGCAGCACCTGTCCTGTTTTTTTCGGAACGTGTTGCACCATCGTGTAACGCATGGTAGTATCGAATATTCATGGAAGAGACCGCTGCACGATGCCCTGGAGGCCGTCCTTTGCCTCACCTGAAATGACAACCGCCGCAAATCCTCCCGGGGTTCCAAGGGCGCGAACGCATGGGTCGCCGGAGGCGCCTCCTTCGATCCATGCGCAGTGGTCGCAGAAGTACCGAGTCAGAAGCACGCAATAGTGCACGACACGCCAAATCCGGAGCGACATCATGGTCTGCCTGTACCCCAACCGTCCGTCCGACAACCGGCTGGCGGCCTTTCCCCAAGCCCTGATCGAAGCAGCCAGGGGCTGGCGGTCCAAAACGGATGCGTTGCTGCGGGCCCACGGCCTGACCAGCGCCATGGGCACGGTGCTTGCCTGCCTGGCCGCCAGCGACGTTCCGTTTTCCCAACGGGAGCTGGCCCAGGCCGTCGGCGTGGAGGGACCGACCCTGGTGCGCCTTCTGGACAGACTGGAGGCAGGAGGCTTCGCCAAGCGCGTGGCCGACCCGAACAACCGGCGCGTCAAACGGGTGGAGTTGACCGCGAAGGCGGCCACCTGTTTCGTCACGCTGCTTGCGGTCGAGAAGCAGCTCGGTTCGAAGCTGTTGCGGAACATCCCGGAAGCGGACATCGCCACGGCCCAGCAGGTCCTTTTGACCATCTGCGACCGCTTGTAACCCACCCAGTCAGCCCCGCCGCGCCCGGGCCGCCTCCGTCCAGGCGATTTCCCGGATAATGGACACCGTCACGTCCGGCGTTTTGAGCTCCGGCGGCAGAACGCCCCAGGTATAGGTTTCCACCTCCAAAGGTGTCTCCGGGCCGAACAGGGGCACGCCTTCCCGCAAAAACGCCTGGGTGGTCGCGCAGTCGGGAAGCGTTTCCACGAAAACCGGCAGATGGAAATGCACGCGCCAGGCGGTGACGCCGTCCGGGTCGGCGGCCAGGGCCTCGGGCAGATCGTCGAAACGGACCAGGGAGCCGTCGTCGCGCCGGGCCACGGCCTGATGCAGATACACGGGCTCGACGAATCGGGCCAGCCGGGACAGATCGTGCCCTTCCAGATGCAGGGCCGAGGACACCTGAACATGGCCCACGGGAATGCCGCTCGCGGCGAGCAGCGCCAGGGAATCCCGGGGATTCTCGAATTGCAGGGCCTGATGGCAGCAGTCGTAGCATACGGCCAGGTGCCGGACCCCATCCGGCGTGGGGTCCAACCGGGCGAAAAATTCCACCATCTGGGGCGTGGTTTCGACCAGACAACCGGGCTCGGCCTCCACGGCAAGGCGGATGCGCCGCCCCGTCTCCGCCTCCAGAACGGCTAGGTCGGCCAGCGTCCGACGCAGCCGGGCCAAGGCCGCAGCAAGGTCCGTCTCGGGAAAGTCCCGGCGAAAGCCCAGGGGCACGGTGGAAATGGAGCCGACCGCGCCGGCCGGCAGCCACCGGGCGAGCAGCCGGGCCAGACGGCCGGTATAGGCCTCCCGTTCGGGGTCGCGCCAATCCGGCCGGTAGACGTCCGCCTTGACCGGAACGTCATGGAAACGGCCATAGGGAAAGCCGTTTACCGTGGTGACGACGAGCCCCTGCGCGTCGAGCCAGTCCCCGAACCGGCGGGCTGCCTCGGCGTCGATCTCACGACTGGCCCGACCGGACAGCCGGAGTCCTACGGGGAAAGGCCCGTCCGGGCAGCAGGCTGCCTTCACGGCCGGAACATGGCGCGCCACCGCCGAGAACATTTCCGCCCAGCTTTCGCCCGGATGGATGTTGGTGCAGTAGGTGACCGGCGAGGTGGCAGGCATGTCAGGCCCCGTAGTCCCGGGCCAGGGAGGCCCTGGCCGCTGCCAGACGGGAGAAATCCACCGTGCGCACCTCGACACGGGTGCCGATGCCGGTCGGCAGGGTCACATGCAGCTCCCCGCCGAGGTGCTCGCGAAAGGCCTCCACGGCACCGGCCAGATCCAGGTCGGCCAGGGCCGGATGCCAGAGGGCCAATCCCAGGGCCGCGAGCAGGTCGAGGGCGGCCCGGCAGTCGGCGGCCGGAAACAGGCCAATGTCCCTGGCGTAGAGGCAATCCAGGGCCATGCCCACGGCCACGGCCTCACCGTGGCGCAGGGCTCCGGCGGTCGCCTCCTCCAGAGCGTGGGCGGCCCAATGGCCGAAATCCAGGGGCCGGGCCGAACCCAGCTCGAAGGGATCGCCGCCACCGGCGATATGCTCCAGGTGCAGGGCGGCGCACCGCCTGACGGACTCGGCCACGGCCGCTGTTTCCAAAGCGGCCAGGCGCGGGGCCAGGACGACGAGACGGTCAAAAAAGTCCCGGTCCCGCACCAGTCCCACTTTGACCGCCTCGGCCAAGCCGGCCCGCGTCTCGCGGGGAGGCAAGGTGGCCAGCAGGTCCAGGTCGTCGATCACGGCGAAAGGCGGAGCGAAGGTGCCCAAAAAATTCTTGCGGCCAAAGGCGTTGACACCGTTTTTGAGTCCCACCCCGGCATCGTTTTGGGCCAGCACGGTGGACGGCAGGCGCACAAGCCGGACGCCACGGTGGGCAGTGGCGGCGGCGAGTCCCACGGCGTCCAGCACCGCCCCGCCGCCCACGGCCAGCACGAAGGATTGCCGGCAAAGGCCCGTCCGAAAAAGCAGCTCCCAGACGGCCCGGACCACGGCAAAATCCATCTTGGCCGCCTCGCCGCCGGCAACGACCAAGGGCGGCGCGACGAGAACCAGCCGCTCGCCGTGGGCCGCCGCATAGGCGGTGATGCGGCCGAGCAGCCCGGGATCGGCCCGGGCCAGGCCGCCGTCCACCACCACGGCCAGCCGATGGGGCCCATCGCCGGCCCGGCCGAAAACGTCGGTCAGGGTCGGATTGGTCGGATCGAAAGCTCCCCGGGTAAAGCGCACCGGAAAGGCGAAGGATACGGAGACGCGTTGTTCGATGCCGTTGTCCATGGTTTCTCTCCGCACGGCGTCGCCCCCCGGCCGGGGCGACGCCGTGACTTCGGATACGGAACGAGCAGCCCACAGGCGGAATCGTGCGACCGCAGGTCGCGTTGATGCCTTCGGCGACGGCCAGCGAGCGGACGCCGGTCCAGCGGGGGATACCCCGTAGCCGGCAATACGGCCGATGCGCGCCGATTCGGTCCAGGCATGGGCGGCCGGAAGCCCAAAAGGAGGGTCAGGGTTCCGAAAACGACCTTCGAAGCAATGCTTCCGTCCAGAATGCCCAGGAACATAAAATAGAAAAAAACGCCCCACGCGAGCAGCCCATAAAGCCCTCGGGTGCGGCCTCGGACCAGCCGAGCGTGGGTATCATAAGGATTCCCACGAGAGAAAGCCAGAAGCAGCCGGAGCCCGTAACCGCCGTCAGGCCGAACGTATTCCCCCTTTGAACCCCATGATGGCGGCGAGGATCTGGGCCAGTCCGCCGTAAAACAGGCCCCTGGCCGGGACCAGGGAACCGGGCGGGGAAAAGCCGGCCTGGTGGATGTTGGGCAGGACGGTGGTCATACCGAGGCCCATGAGGCCAAACGGAACAGGATTTGCCCGTTTGCCTTCCAGAGGGAACCTTCCTGACAGGTGAAAAAGTGCCGCCTCGCGTCCCGCCGCAGGACCTCTCGGCCTCAAGTGCAGCGACCGCAGGAGGTTCCCACTACCTCTAATGCGTTGGCGTTCTAAATAAAACATGCCTTCTCGGCCGGTTTTCCCAGCCATCCGCCACCCGTGGGGACCAGGCGACGTGAGCCGGAGAAGATCTGCCTGGACAGACGGGCAGGACCAGCCTATGGGGCGGCATGGCTGTCAATCCGATCATTACTCTGGCCGGGGACATTGCCGACCGTCTCGCCCGAGGGCTGGACCAGGACGCCGACTCGGCCCATTGCCTGGTCTCGACCTTGGGACCACTGGCCCCAGAGGACCTGGCCGCCCGATTGGCCGATCCCGGTGACAGCGAGATCGCGCCGCTCCGCGAACTGTTTTTTTTCCCCGGCCCCGACCTCGCCCGGGACCTGGAACCGGCCTTGGTCGAAGCCAATCTGGACGCCGCCGGGGAAACGGCCCTCAGCCGGACCTTGGCCGACACGCTTCCGCCAGTCCGGATCGTGCTTCCTTCGGGGGAAGCCTTCGTCCTGAAAATGACACCGGCCGAAATCGAAATATGGGTCCGCCGGCTGCGGCCAAGCCGGACGGCCCCGGCGGCGGTGCGGCAGGCGCTCAGCACCCGTTTCCCGCATGACCGTGCCCTGGAGCTGGCCGTGGCCTGCCGTCAGACCGGGCCGGACTGGACAACGCCGGGGCGGGAGCCTTTTTTTCTGGCCCTGCTTGCCCGGTTGCCCTCCGCCGACACTACGCCGCCAGCCGACGAAACCGTCCGCTTCGCCCTGCGGTTTCTGGCCGCCCTGCCTGCGGCCGACTTGCCGCTGGCCGCCCTGCCCCGTCACCGGGAGGGGCTCGCCAACCAGCTTCGCCGAGCCAAGGCGCAGGAAGAAACTCTGGCCAGGAGCAACTTCGAGACCCGCATCATGACCGGAATCCGGCTGCCCTATCTCCACGCCCCGGACATCGCCCGGGAGCTGGCCTTGGCCGACGCGGCGCTTTTGGCCCTGACCGGGCGCACGGGCGCATCCCGGGAACCCATCCGGCGGGATCTGGGAACCGTGACGGACGCGGCAGGGCTGCTGGCCGCCCTGGGCGGACTGGAAGAGAACTAGGACCGGCAAGCGCTGCCCCATTGCCCCTCCCGCCGATTGTGCCGCGAACAAAGCCGCTCACACGCTGCGGCCACTGCACAATGCGTCGAAGGAGACGCCGGCGGTCAAAAAGGGCTCGCGCCCTTTGGAATCCCGATATGCTTTGCGGATGTTGCCCTTCCAGGCGGGAGGCAGAAAAAGGCCCCCAGGGAATTGTACAGCGGTCTCCCCTTTAGCCGCCGGGTGTTCCCTACCCCCCGGATGCGACGGTTCGGCCGGAAATTTCGCAAAAAAAAAGCGGACGCGTCGATTGATCGACGCGTCCGCGGAAAGCTGCCCGAATTAGAATCCCTTTTTGGCGATGAAATCGGCCAGATCGGCCACGCGGCAGGAATAGCCCCATTCGTTGTCGTACCAGGACAGGACCTTGGCCATGTCGCCGCCCTGGACCGTGGTGTACTCGGCGTCCACGATGCTCGACCGCGGATCGCCCTTGAAATCCGAAGACACCAGCTTTTTTTCGGAAACACCCAGAATGCCGGCCAAAGGACCTTCGGCGGCGGTCTTGAGGGCGGCCCGCAGCCCCTCGGTGGTGGTCGGCTTTTCGAGCTGGGCCACGAAATCCACCAGGGAAACGGTCGGGGTCGGCACCCGGACGCTGAGGCCCGAGAACTTGCCCTTCAACTCCGGAATGACCAGCGCCACGGCCTGGGCCGCACCGGTGGAGGTGGGAATCATGTTGCAGGCCGCCGCCCGGGCCCGGCGCAAATCCTTGTGCGGCAGATCCAGGATGCGCTGATCGTTGGTGTAGGAATGGATGGTGGTCATGACGCCCTTGACGATGCCGAAGGTCTCATGGATGACCTTGGCCACCGGGGCCAGACAGTTGGTGGTACAGGAAGCGTTGGAGATGATGTTGTGCTTTTTGGGATCGTAGCGGTCCTCGTTGACGCCGAGCACGATGGTCAGATCCTCTTCCTTGGCCGGAGCGGAGATGATGACCTTTTTGGCGCCGGCAGCCAGGTGCGGTTGGCACGTGGGACCGGTACGGAAGATGCCGGTGGATTCGATGACCACATCCACGGCCAGCTCGCGCCAGGGAAGCTTGCCGGGATCGCGTTCGGCGAAATTCTTGATACGCCAGCCGCCGACAACCATGACGTCACCCTCGACGGTGGCTTCCGTGGGAAGTTTTCCGTAATTGGTGTCGTAATTTAAGAGATGGGCGTTGGTGGCCACGTCGAAAAGGTCGTTTATGGCCACCACCTCCATCTTGTCGGCATGGTGTTCGAGCATGGCTTTAAGAACCTGACGGCCGATCCGACCAAAACCGTTAATGGCAATCCGCAACTGCGACATGTCTGTGGCTCCTGCTACTCGTAGAAGGTGTAATCCTAAGCGGTAGGCAACTCATAATCACTCTTGGGGGCCTGATGCAACCGGACATTTCCGATGGAGATCGCGCCGTAGCCGACGGGACCGCGCGCCATCCACCGCCCCTTGTCCCAAAATCCCCCTCCCCCACCAAGCCTGTCAACTCCCACCGCGCCGGGGCACTCCGCCCGACGCGGTGACGCTGGCCCGCATCCAGGGAAGCAGACAGCGATTTTGGGGGAGCATACGTTTTTCCCATAAAATGGAAAGCCCTTCCCCCAAAAATCCCGACCAGCCGGCGACGGGTGCCAGGACGATGCGGAGTGTGTTGCCAACCGTCCCCATATCATGTAAAGAGGGAGCACTTGAAGGGGCTTGGTCAGCTTTCCGACGCACCGGTCCCTCCCGTTTCCTGACTGGCCGCCCCGACGTGATGGGCCCTAGGGGTGTCCTTCTCTTTGTGCCCCGGACCACCTCCCGGGCTTTTCTCCTAGGGTGGTCATTTTCGTTGCCAGCAATCCTGCTATGCCTCAACCCTTCGGAGCCTCCTTGTCGTTTCCCTCCCTCAACATTGGCGACCTGCACATCCCCAAAGCCATCATCCAGGGTGGCATGGGCGTCGGCATCTCCCTGTCCGGCCTCGCCTCGGCCGTGGCGACCGCCGGCGGATGCGGCGTCATTTCGGCCGCCGGCATCGGCATGGGCGAGCCGGATTTTTCCTCCAATTCCATCGAAGCCAACAACCGGGCCCTTTGCCGGGAAATCCGGGCAGCCCGCGCCGCCACCACCGGAGCGCTCGGTGTCAACCTCATGGTGGCCATGGCCAACTTCGCGGAGATGGTCAAAACAGCCATCCGGGAAAACGTGGACGCCATCTTCTCCGGAGCCGGCCTGCCGCTCGACCTTCCCCGCCACTTGGCCGAGGGCTCCAAAACAAAACTCGTGCCCATCGTCTCTTCGGCCCGGGCCGCCATCATCCTGTGCAAGAAATGGCTGTCGCATTTTCACCGCACCCCGGACGCCTTCGTGGTGGAAGGCCCCATGGCCGGCGGCCACCTGGGGTTTAAAATCGAGCAGATCGACGATCCGAACTTCGTTTTGGAAAAACTCGTCACCGAGGTCGTTGCCGGCGTCGTTCCCTATACCGCGCCAAACGGTCGGCCCATTCCCGTCATCGCCGCCGGCGGCATCTACACCGGCGCCGATATCCACCGCATGATCGGGCTCGGCGCGGCCGGCGTCCAGATGGGCACCCGCTTCGTGGCCACCACCGAATGCGATGCCGATCCGCGCTTCAAGCAATGCTATATCGACGCCAGCGAAAAGGACGTGGTCATCATCAAAAGCCCGGTGGGCATGCCCGGCCGGGCCATCCGCAACGCTTTTCTGGAAAGCGTGGCCGAAGGCGGCAAAATCCCGCCCTCCTGCCCCTACCACTGCATTCTCTCCTGCGACTATAGCAAAGCCCCCTACTGCATCAGCCTGGCCCTGGCCAACGCCAAGAAAGGCTGCTTCAGCCGCGGCTTCGCCTTTGCCGGCAAAAATGCCTGGCGGGTGGACCGTCTCATGTCCGTGGCGGAGCTTGTAGGCGAACTCGTCAGACAGTACGGCGAGGCCGAGGCCGCCGGATGACGGACGGGGCCCTGCCTATTCTGGAATGATTGTTGCTTCTTTGCCATGGTTGCCCTAGGCTGGCGCACGGTTTTTCGTGTCCCCCGGCGGGTTTTATTCCATCACGGGGCAATCCGAGGGAAGCATGCGCTCCATGGCAGCCAAAACCGTCTCCATCATCGTCCCCGCCTATAATCAGGCCCCCTATCTGGCCGCCTGCCTCGACGCCATCTGGTTCCAGGACTATCCTTCCCTGGAGATCATCGTGGTCAACGACGGCTCCACGGACGAAACGCCGCAGGCCATCACTGCCTATCAGCGCGCCCTGGCCGAGGACACGGCGTCCTTTGCCGCATACTACGACGCCAAGCGCGACCGGATCGACCGCGTTGCCCACGCCCGCTACCCCCAGGCGGGCCGCAGGCTTACCGTCATCCGCCACGAGACCAACCGCGGCTTGGCCTGCGCCTTAAATACCGGGTTTTCCGCCGCGACCGGCGCATATTGCACGTACATTCCCGCCGACGACGTGCCGCTGCCGTCCATGATCGCCGCCATGGCGGCCGTCCTCGACGAGGGCGCGGATTTCGCCTACGCGGACATGGCCATCGTCAACGACGCCGGGCACTGGTTGCGGCGCTTCGCCCTGCCCGACTATTCCTTCAAGCGTTGCTTCGGCGACTGGTACCTGTGCGGCGTGGCCAAGCTCTACCGGACGGATCTGCACGCGCGCTACGGCTTCTACGACGAGACCCTGCTCGCCCACGACCACGAGCTGTTCCTGCGCTTCGCCGAGCAGGGAGCGCGCTTCGTCCATATCCCCCACGTGCTCATGTACGTGCGGGATCACGGCCGCCGCGAGACCGACATCCACGCGCCCGGCAACTGGAACCGACTGCTCACGGAATCCAAGGCCCTCGTGCTCCGGGCCAGGGCCCACGAGGAAAAAATGACCGGAGAACAGGCATGAACGGCAGTCCCGGCCTCTTTTTCCATCCGCCCGGAGCCGTGAGCCGCAGCGGTGTCCTGGACCTCGGCCGACGGTGCGCCCATTCCTGCCGGTTCTGCTATTACAGCTTCATGAGCGAGGCCGCCGGGGGGCAGTTCGCCGCGCTACGCCGTGCTCCCTTCCGTTCCACGGAGGATTCGCTCCGCATCATCGACCTTTTGGCCGCAAACGGGCTGGTCAATTTCGACATCACCGGCGGCGAACCGACCATGCACGAGGGGCTGCCGGACATGGTGCGCCGGGCGGCGGCCAGGGATCTTTCCGTGCGCGTCATCACCCTGGGCCAGTTCCTGACGGCCCGACGCAACGGCGGCCCTCTTCTCGACCGACTGCTCGACGCCGGGGTGACGGACTTTCTTTTCTCGATGCACGCCGCCGACGAAGACGGTTTCCACCGGGCGACCGGCGGCTCCCTCAAAAAGCTTCTGGCCGCCATGACGGCCCTGGACGCGGCCGGCTTCCAGTACGCGGCCAATACCGTCATCCACACCGGCAATCTGGCCGATCTGCCCCGCATCGCCGCCCTGTCGGCCGCCCACGGCGTCTACCACCACAATTTCATCGTCTTTAACGCCTACTACCACTGGGACTCCCCGGCCAAAGTGGCGGGGATGCAGGCGGCCTATCCGGACATCGTCAAGCCTTTGACACAGGCGGTGGACATCCTCAACGCCGCCGGCATTGCCGTGACGATCCGCTACCTGCCGCTTTGCGCGGCCCCCGCGCTGGCCCGTCACATCGTGGGCGTCGTGGGCGTGCACCACGATCCCCACGAATGGATGAACCGGGCCGGCAACGAGGACCGCGAGCCCGAATATTGCGCCGCGCCCCTGCCTGTCCCCGTAAACGGCCCGCGCGACATCTACGCGCTCAAACGCGGCGACCGGCGGATTGCCTACGGCGCGGACGGCAGCCTCGACACCGTGGCCGTGCGCGGCCAGGATTTCAAGCTGTTTCCGCCGCGCTGCCGGGACTGCGCCGCCATGCCCTTCTGCGACGGCCTGGACCCGAAATACCTGCTGCTGCGCGGCGACGTCCATCTCCACCCGTTCGCGGCGCAGGCCGCACGGGGAAGCGAACCGCTTCTCGCCGCCCGCCGGCAGTATCTGCCGGCCTACGCGGTCAAACGCGCCCCCTTCGCGGACATGCGCGGGGCCATCGCCCGGGTGCTCGGCCGCCGGCCGCTTGCCCCCCAGCCGACGGTGACGGCCGTGATCGCCCCGGGATGCCGGACGGCCACGGCCGCCACCCGGGCCGCCCTCGAAAGGCAAACCTGCCAACCCGCCGCCATCCGGACCTGCCGGGCCGGAGGTTCGGCGGGAGCGGCCTTAAACGACGCCGCTCGGGCCGATCAAGGCACGATCCTTGCATTTTTTCCTGCCGGAACCACCCCCGAACCGGGACTGCTGGCCGCCGCCGTCGCCTTTCTGTCCGAGCGGCCGGAACTGTCGCTGGTCCGGATCGACGGCGGACCGGAGCCGGATTTCCAGACGCTGCTCACCGGCGACACCGTCATGGGGACCTTCGCCGTGCGCCGGGAGGCCTTCGAGGCCACCGGAGGCTTCCAGGAGACGCTCGAGCGCTGCCTTTTCTGGGACTTCCATCTGGCGGCGACCGCTGCCGGCCATGGCGGCGGGCTCCTGCCCGGAGCCGGCGAGACGGCGGCGCTTTCCCGGGTGGACGCCGGGCAGCAGGAGTTCAGCCGGGTTGTCAGCCGCAACCGGCTGATTTTTCCCCGGGAGGTGGTCCCGCACCGGACCTCGCAAACCGGAAAGGATGACGGAGTGCTATGATTCCCTTAGCCGAAATGCAGATCATCCAGATCGACATCACCAATGCCTGCATGCACCGCTGTTCCAACTGCACGCGGTTCACCGGGCACCAGCAAAAGCCCTTTTTCATGGAGATGGAGACCTTCCGACAGGCCGTGGATTCCCTGGTGGATTTTCCCGGCATGGTCGGCATGATCGGCGGCGAGCCGCTGCTGCATCCCCAATTCGCGGCAATGGCCGAGTACCTGGCCAGCCGGATCGAAGGCAAAAAGCGCCGGGGACTGTGGTCCACGGTGCCCAAGGCCCTGGGGCAACGCTACGGCGGCCTCATCCGCGAGGTCTTCGGCAACTTCTACTTCAATGACCACTCGACCGATCATATCCTGCACCAGCCGCTGCTCGTGGCCGCCCAGGAAGTCGTGGCCGACCGGGAAGAAATGTGGCGGCTGATCGACAACTGCTGGATTCAGACCTACTGGTCGGCCTCCATCACCCCCAAGGGGGCCTTTTTCTGCGAGGTGGCGGCCAGTTTCGACATGCTCTTCGGCGGTCCCGGCGGCTGGCCGGTCGAGCCCGGCTGGTGGAAGCGCACCCCCGAGGCGTACACGGACCAGAAGGAACGCGCCTGCCCGCATTGCGGTTGCGCCATTCCGCTTAAGCGCCGGCCGAGCACCGAGGAAATCGACGACGTCAGCCCCGGCAACCTGGAGGCGCTGCTGGCCATCCATTCGCCCAAGGCCTTAAGCGGCCGGGTGGAGATCTACGGCGGCGGACTGGCCAAGGACTGGAACCCCGGGCCGAACTGGTATATGTCGGAAATGACCGAGGAAAAAAAATATCGCGAGCGCATCGCCGCCCGCCTCGACGGCGGCGACACCTGCGCGCCGGGAGTGTAATCACCATGCGCCAAAACGCCCCTGCCGCGCCGCAGGTGACCACCAAACGCGTCCTGACCCGACGCGGCGTGGTCTGGCTGGGCCAGACCTGCAATCTGCGCTGCCGGTTCTGCTACTTCCAGACGCGCATCGAGGCCAAGGACCATCCGGAACATGCTTTCATGGGACTCGACAAGGCCAAGGCCATCTGCCACACCCTGCGCCACCACTACGGCAACGCGGCCATCGACATCCAGGGCGGCGAGCCGACCATCTATCCAGGCATCGAGGAGCTGTGCGCGTACTGCGCCGCAATGGGACTTTTGCCGACGCTTATTACCAACGCCCTGGTCCTGGCCAAGCGCGACGCCTGCCAGCGACTCAAGGACAACGGCGTGCGCGACCTGCTGGTCAGCGTCCACGGCCTGGGCAAGAATTACGACGACGTGGTCGGCGTGCCCGGCGCCCATGTCAAGCAGATGGCCGGCCTGGAAAACTGCCTGGCCGTCGGGTTGCCGGTGCGGTTCAACTGCGTGCTGACCCGCTCCTCCCTGCCGCATCTGGCCGCCGTGGCCAAGCTCGCCGTCGACAAGGGCGCGCGCGTGGTCAACTTCATCGCCTTCAACCCCTTCGAGGACCAGCAGAAAGGCGAACGCTCCAAGCTGGATGTGGCCGCCTACAGCGAAGTGTCGCCACCCCTGATCGCCGCCCTCGACATCTTAAACGACGCGGGGGTCGAAGCCAACGTGCGCTATTTTCCGCTGTGTCAGGTGCCCGACGCCTACCGCAAGCAGCTCTACAACTTTCAGCAACTGCCCTACGACGTCCACGAATGGGACTACGCCTCCTGGTCGTGGACGGACATGAAACCGCAACGGATGCGCGACGGCGGTCTGTCGCCGCTTCTCAGCCTGCGCCAGGCCAACCTCCGCTCGCCCATGTTCCGCGACGTTCCCCACTATCTGGACGATCCGGACGTCAGCGTCGAGGACACCTATCGGCACAGCGCGTTTATCCGGGCCCGGGAACATTGCGGCTACAAAGCGGCTCCGGCCTGCGAAACCTGCGGCGCCAAAGCCATCTGCGACGGCTTCCACGGCGACTACGCGGCCTTTTTCGGCTTCGACGAGGCCCAGGCCATCGCCACCGACGCGCCCATCGCGGACCCGCGCCACTATATCGCCGAACAGCGAAAAATCGTCGAACCCGAGGACGCGGACTGGGCCCTGTGACGGTTGCCCGCCCCGATAAAAAGCCTGTCCCGTGGGCCGGTCGCAAAGGCGGCGGCCCACGGGATCGGGAAACATCTTGCCCTGCCAAGGAATGGCGCCATGGCCGAATGCACCGCCTACCGGGATCCGCGACTGGCGGAAGCGCACATTGCTTCCCCGCTGGTCTCCATCATCGTCACCAGCTTCAACTACGCCCGGTACATCACCCACTGCCTCGACGGCGTGCGCAGGCAAACCTACCCGAACTGGGAATGCATCATCGTCGACGACCAATCCACCGACGAAACGCCGGCGATCCTGGCCGACTACCTTGAGGAACACCAGCAGGACGGGAAATTCCGCCTGCTGACGCGCCAGACCAACGGCGGCCAGATGGAAGCCTTCCGGGACGGGCTGGCCGTAGCCCAAGGCACGTTCGTCATGATGCTCGACGCCGACGACGTGCTGCTGCCGGATTTCCTGGAGACCCACGTGGAGGTCCACCTCGGCTACAAGGCCGTGGCCTTCACCAGCTCCAACCAGTACCAGATCAACGAAAAAAGCGAGATCATAAGCGGCAACCACGTCGATCACCTGGGGAAGGGGCACTACCGCTACGTCCCCCAACAGGTCTTCCAACACACCTATTGGATATGGGCCACCGCCAGCTCCATGCTCTTTCGCCGGGCCACCCTCGATCTCATCATGCCGGCCCCGGGCACGACCTTTCGCATCTGCGCCGACTACTACATCGCCCATTTCTGCCAGCAGATCGGCAATTCCATTCTCATTCCCTCGGTGCACGGCTGCTACCGCCGCCACGAGGAGAACAATTTCAGCGCCAATCCGCTGGTCGGGGCCATCAATTCCCTGGGCGACATCTCCCGCCATCCGCCGCATGAAGCATTCCGCCGGGCCATCATCCAGCACATCCTGGCCCGTTTCGACCGATTCCAGCCCATTTTCGGCAGCACGGGCATCCTGATCCTGCTCTTCCGGGTAGCCACCTACAAGGAACTGGACACCGTGCTGCGCCAGCACAAGGGGCTGTTTCCGGGCAGTCGGCGGCAAATCCTTTGCCGGTATCTGCAATTTCACGCCCGACGCTACTTTTACGACAGAAGCCCCTGGGGAAAACGCCTCATGGTCATCGCGCCGCCCCAACGCGAATTCGCCCCCACCCCGCCCACGCCGGGAAAAATCCTGTCCGGAACGATTCGGCAGCGTTTGGCCGGACTTTTTACCGGGGAAAAATAAGGCCCTCCTCCCTGCCGGAAAGCACAACCGCCACGAGAACGCACGCTCCATGAACATCCACGATCTGATCGCCCGCAAGGCGGCCCCAGCGCCGACCATGGAACCCGTCCGCCTGCCGCCGGCCCTCAAAGACATCCGCCTCGGCCACGCCGGCGTGTCCGCCCCCCGGGTCAGCTTCATCGTCACCAACTACAATTACGGACCCTACATCGTGGAGTGTCTGGAGTCGGTCGCCCGCCAGACCTTCTCCAACTGGGAATGTATTGTGGTGGATGACGTCTCCACCGACGGCAGCCCGGCCAAGGTACGGGCCTTTATCGCCGCCGACGGCTCCGGCCGCTTCCGCCTGCTCGAACGCACGACAAACGGCGGGCAGATGGAGGCCTTCCGCGACGGACTGGCCGTGGCCACCGGCAGCTTCGTCGTCATGCTCGACGCCGACGACATCCTGCTGGAGGATTTCATCGAGGCGCACTTGCGGGCCCATCTGACCGTGGCCACGGTGGCGTTTACCAGCACCAACCAATACCAGATCAACAGCGCCGGCGACGTCATCGGCGGCCAGCACATGGACCACCAGTCCAAGGGCTATTACCGGCATGTCCGCAAGACGAGCTTCCAGAAGGGATTCTGGATTTGGGCCACGTCGAGCAGCATGATGTTTCGCCGCAGCACGCTCGAGCGCATCATGCCCGACGATAAGACGACCTTCCGCATCTGCGCGGACTACTATCTGGCCCATTTCTGCAACCTGATCGGCGATTCGCTGCTGGTGCCGACCATCCACGGCTGCTACCGCCGCCACGAGAAAAACAACTTCGCCTCCAACCCCGTTCTCGGCAACATCAACAGCGTGGGCGATCTGACCAAGCATCCGCCCCATGATCTGTTCCGCGAAACCATGATCCGCCACGTCCTGCAAAACTACGACAGGTTCTTCCCCATCTTCATGGAAAAGGGTCTGGTCCATTTTCTGTTGCGCCTGGTCAAGATCCGGGAACTGCCGCGGCTGGTGCGGGAGAACCCCAAGGTCTTCCCCCGCTCGCTCGCCCATTACCTGAAGCTGGCCGTCCAATACTGGTGGGAAAAGCGCCACACCCCGGCGGCGGAAAAATGCAAGATCATCCCGGTCCCCCCGGCGCCGCAGGACTGACCGGCACGCCCACACCCGTTCCGCTTCCGCCCGTTTTGCCGTAGGTTGGGGCGTCGGCTCTCGGCCGACGTCCACCCCCAACCGCGAGGCACACCCATGCGTTCGATCCCCGTTCTGCTTCTGGCCGCCTTCCTGGCGTCCGTCTGGCCGGCCCGGGCCGAGGAAATCGACTGCGTCACCACCGAGTGGAAACTCCTCGGCGCCAACCACAAAGTCTGCGTCAACGCCTTCGACGACCCGGACATCCCCTGCGTCACCTGCTACATGAGCCAGGCCCGCACCGGCGGCCTGTCCGGGGCCGTGGGCCTGGCCGAGGACCCGTCCGAGTTTTCCCTCGACTGCCGGCAGACCTGCCCCATCATCCTTCCCAAAAAGCTCGACAAAAAAAAGAAGGTCTTCTCGGAAGGCACCTCGGTGCTGTTCAAGGACACCCAGGTGACCCGCTTTTTCGACGACAAACGCAAGGCGCTGCTCTATCTGGCCGTCAGCCGCAAGATCGTCTCCGGCTCGCCCAAAAACTCCATTTCCACGGTGGTGATTCGCTAGGCGAGGGAGAGAAGACAAAGAGGCCTCCGGCGGCCGGGGGCATGATGCCCCCGGACCCCTCGCCCTGAAAATGTGGAAATGGGCCTGGACGAAGACGCGCTTCTGTCGGTACGTTACCGGACCGATCGTAACTGCTGAAGGATGGATCATGAAGACGATACCGGCGCCTGCCATTGAGGAAGCCGTGGCCGCCATGTGCGTGGCGGCCAACCGGGAATTGCCCGCCGATGTCCGGGCCGCCCTGGAAAAGGCCTTTGCCGCCGAGCGTTCCCCGACCGGCCGGGAGATTTTGGGGCAACTCCTGGAAAATGCCGCCCTGGCCCGGGAAACCGGCCTGCCCCTGTGCCAGGACTGCGGGCTGGCCGTCTTTTTCGCGACGGTCGGCGAAGACGTGCGCATCGCGGGGGGGAGCCTCGGCCGGGCCATCACCGATGGCATGATCCGAGGCTACCGGGACGGCTATCTGCGCAAATCCTCCTGCCACCCCTTCACCCGGGAAAATACCGGCGACAACGCCCCGGCCGTGATCCACTACGACCTCGTGCCGGGCGATACGCTCGCCATCCGCATGATGGCCAAGGGCGGCGGCGCGGAGAACATGTCCCGCGTCACCATGCTGGCCCCGGCCGACGGCTGGTCGGGCGTCAAGGATTTCGTGCTCCGCCGGGTGGCCGAGGCCGGGCCTAACCCCTGTCCGCCCGTTATCGTCGGCATCGGCATCGGCGGCACTTTCGAGCTGGCCGCCCTGAACGCCAAAAAGGCCCTGCTGCGGCCCCTCGACGACCAACACCCCGATCCCGAGATCGCCGCCCTGGAGGACGAGCTTCTGGCCGCCCTGAACACCCTCGGCATCGGTCCCATGGGCCTCGGCGGGGATACCACCTGCCTGGCCGTCAAAATGCGGGTCGTCCCCTGCCATCTGGCCAGCCTGCCCCTGGCCGTCAATATCCAGTGCCACAGCGCCCGCCACCGGGAGGTCCTGTTCTGATGGCCACGTATCATCTGCGCGCACCGCTTGACGATGCCGCTGCCGAAGGGCTCCATAGCGGCGACATTGTCTTTTTATCCGGCCACATCTACACCGCTCGGGATGCCGCCCATAAACGGCTGGTGGAAGCCCTCGACCGGGGGGAGGCCCCGCCCTTCGACCTGCGCGGCGCTCTCATCTACTATGTGGGCCCCTCGCCGGCCCCGCCGGGCCATCCCATCGGCGCGGCCGGTCCCACCACCAGCTACCGTATGGACGCCTACGCCCCCCGGCTCTATGCCCTGGGGCTCAAGGGTTCCATCGGGAAGGGGCGGCGTAACGCAGCCGTCAGGACGGCGCTGCGGCAGTACAAGGGCGTTTATCTGGGCGCCACCGGCGGTGCCGGAGCGCTGCTCGCAAGGCGCATCACCGACGCCCGGGTCATCGCCTACGCGGACCTCGGCCCTGAGGCCATCCGCGAGCTGACCGTCCGGGACTTCCCGACCCTGGTCATCAACGACTGCCACGGCGGGGAGCTCTACGCCTCGCCCCATATCGATTAAGACACCGCGCCCGTGCGCGGCGCAAAGGAGTACGGATGCCAAGCCGAATCTTGCGCAAACGGGTCCTTATCCCCGGAGCCACTTCCGAACTGGTCCTTGAGGCCCCGCAGATCGCGGCCAAGGCCCGACCGGGGAACTTCGTCATCCTGCGCGTCTGGGAAGACGGGGAACGCATTCCCCTGACCATCGCCGACGCCGACCCCGAAGCCGGCACCATCACCCTGGTCTATCTCATCATGGGCAAGACCACGGCCCATCTGGACACGCTCGCGGCCGGCGATTCCGTCCGCGACCTGTGCGGACCGCTCGGCCGACCCACCGAAATCCATAAGCTCGACGGCCCGGTCATCTGCGTGGGCGGCGGCACCGGCATCGCCGCCATGCACCATATCGCCAAGGGCCATCAGCGGATCGGCAACCACGTCATTTCCATCATCGGGGCCCGGTGCGAGGACCTGCTCCTTTTCCGCAACGAACTGTGCTCCTTTTGCCCCGAGGTCCTCATCAGCACCAATGACGGCAGTTGCGGTCGCCAAGGGCTGGTCACGGACCTGCTTTTGGAACGGCTCAAGGCGGATACCACCGTAGCCGAGGTGGTGGCCGTGGGGCCGGTGCCCATGATGCGCGCCGTGGCGGCGACCACCAAGCCTTTCGGCGTCAAAACCACGGTCAGCCTCAATTCGATCATGGTCGACGGCATCGGCATGTGCGGTGCCTGCCGGGTGAGCGTCGGCGGCGAAACAAAATTCGCCTGCGTGGACGGCCCGGAATTCGACGGACAACTCGTGGACTTCGACGAACTGGCCGCCAGGCTCACCGCCTACAAAGATCAGGAACGCCTTTCATTCGAGGAGTTTAAGAAAAGCCATGTCTGCACATGCTCCCGGTAAAAAGGCCAAGGTTCCCCGCACCCCCATGCCCGAGCAGCCGCCGCGCCAGCGGGCCGGCAATTTCCAGGAAGTGGCCCTGGGCTACACCCCGGAAATGGCCGCCGCCGAGGCCGGCCGCTGCCTCCAGTGCAAAACGCCGGGCTGCAGGCAGGGCTGCCCCGTGGAAATCAACATCCCCGCATTTATCGCCCGGCTCGCGGCCGGCGACATCGATGGCGCCTATGGCGTCATCCGCCAGACCAATTCCCTGCCGGCGGTCTGCGGCCGGGTCTGCCCCCAGGAACACCAGTGCGAGGGTTCGTGCGTCCTGGGCAAAAAGGGCGAACCCGTGGCCATCGGCCGGCTGGAGCGGTTCGTGGCCGACACCTACCTGGCCAAATCGGCCTGCGAGACCGTGACCGGCGCCCCGGCCTGCCCCATGCCCCGCGACGATCTGCGCGTGGCCTGCATCGGCTCCGGGCCGTCGAGTCTGACCTGCGCCGGCTATCTGGCCGGGCGCGGCCTTTCGGTCACGGTGTTCGAGGCCCTGCACGAACTGGGCGGCGTTCTGGTCTACGGCATCCCGGAATTCCGGCTGCCCAAGGCGATGGTGCGCCGGGAAATCCAGGCCATGCGGGATCTCGGCGTGGACTTCCGCACCAACTGGGTCGGCGGCAAGACCATCACCGTGCCGGAGCTCCTGGCCGACGGCTACCAGGCCGTCTTTATCGGCGTGGGAGCCGGACTGCCGCGCTTTCTCGGCATTCCGGGCGAGAACCTGATCGGCGTTTTTTCCGCCAACGAGTATCTGACCCGGGTCAACCTGGGCCGGGCCTACACCTTCCCGGCCGCCGACACGCCCTACTTCCCGGGCAAACGGGTGGTGGTCTTCGGCGGCGGCAACGTGGCCATGGATTCGGCCCGCACGGCCATGCGCCTCGGGGCCGACAAGGTCACCCTGGCCTACCGTCGTTCGGAAAACGAAATGCCCTGCCGCCGGGAGGAGCTGCATCACGCCCGGGAGGAAGGGCTCGAAATCCTGTGCCTAAACGCCCCGCTGGAATTTGTCGGTGACGCAAGAGGCCGGCTGACCCGCATCATGCTGCAGAAAATGCGTCTGGGCGAACCCGACGACTCGGGACGTTGCGCCCCGGTCGCCTGCGAAGGCGAGACCTGTTCCGTCGAAGCCGACATGGCCATCGTGGCCGTCGGCACCGGCGCCAATCCGCTGATCAGCCAATCCACGCCGGGCCTCAAAACCTATCGCCGGGGCTATATCGTGGCCGATCCGGCCACCGGCGAGACTTCGCTTCCGGGCGTCTACGCCGGCGGCGACATCGTCACCGGCGCGGCCACGGTCATCTCGGCCATGGGGGCCGGCCGTCGGGCCGGCAAGGCCATTGCCGAAAAGCTCCTCGGCCCGGATGCGCCCTCCGAACAAACCAAAAACACGGCGAATCCCTCCGCCGCCTGACGCACACAGAGAAGGAATCCGCTCCATGGCACTTTTTACCAAGGAAGAAGCCCTGCATTACCACGCCGCCTGGCGCACGGGGAAACTCGAAACCGTTCCCGTAAAGCCCTGCCGCAATCAGAAGGACCTGTCCCTGGCCTACTCGCCCGGCGTGGCCGAAGTCTGCCTGGCCATCAAGGACGACCCGAGCCTGGCCCGGAAATACACCAACCGGGGCAATCTGGTCGGCGTGATCTCCAACGGCACGGCGGTGCTGGGGCTCGGCAACATCGGCCCCCTGGCCGGCAAGCCGGTCATGGAAGGCAAGGGCGTGCTGTTCAAGGTCTTCGCCGACATCGACGTCTATGACATCAATCTGGACGCCAAAAAACCCGAGCAGGTCATCGAGATCGTCAAATGCCTGGCTCCCACCTTCGGGGCCATCAATCTTGAGGATATCAAGGCGCCGGAATGCTTCGAGATCGAGGCCCGGCTCATCGAGGCCCTGGACATCCCGGTCTTTCACGACGACCAGCATGGCACGGCCATCATCTCCGGGGCGGGCATCTTAAACGCCGTGGAAATCTCCGGCAAACGGATCGAGGACTTGAAGGTCGTGGTCTCGGGCGCCGGGGCCGCCGCCATCGCCTGTTCCAAATTCTATGTCTCCCTGGGCGTCGATCCGGCCAACATCGCCATGTTCGACTCCAAGGGCCACATCCATACGGGCCGGACGGACCTCCATCCGACCAAGGCCCAGTTCGCCCAAAAAAAGGCCCTGTCCGGCCTCGGCGAGGCCCTGCGCGGCGCCGACGTCTTCCTTGGCCTTTCCACCAAGGGGCTGGTCTCCAAGGAAATGGTCCAGGGCATGGCCCCGCATCCCATCATCTTCGCCATGGCCAATCCCGATCCGGAAATCAGCTATGACGACGCCAAGGCGGCCCGCCCCGACGTCATCATGGGCACGGGCCGTTCGGACTTCCCCAATCAGGTCAACAACGTGTCGGGCTTCCCCTTCATCTTCCGGGGCACCCTCGACGTCGGGGCCACCAAAATCAATGACGCCATGAAGCTGGCCGCCGCCAAGGCCCTGGCCGCCCTGGCCCGGGAGCCGGTGCCGGCCGAGGTCCTGGACATGTACGGCGTGAAGGCGCTCACCTTCGGAATAGACTACATCATTCCCAAGGCGCTGGATTTCCGCATGCTCGAATGGGAGGCCCCGGCCGTGGCCCAGGCGGCCATGGACACGGGCGTCGCCGCCTGGCGCATCGATCCGGCCCAATATAAAAAGGATCTGCGCGCCCGCCTCGACGCCTCCCACCAGCGGATCGAGACTTATCTCGCGAGCTATAACCTCGATCTCTAGGCCCGGATTGCCAGGCCGCGGCTCCCTCCCCGGCCCAAAGCGGCCGGAAGTCCCGGCCGACGCCCGCTGCCGGCCGTGCTTGCCTCGGCCGGCAAGGCGGCCGGGGGAGCGTCCGCCCCCCCCTGACACCGCATGTCGTCGATAAGCCCGGTCAGCACGTGGGATTGATCCCGCAGATCCGCAAGAGACGTCAGCGCACGGCACATGGCCTGCTCCGTCTCGGAGGAAATCCGATTGATCCCGTCGATGGCCCGGTTGATCTGTTCGCTGGCGGCGGACTGCTGCTCCGAGGCCGTGGCGATGGACAGGGACTGGCCGGCGGCCATGTCCACCAAACCGACGATCTCCTCCAAGGCCTGGCCGGACCGGCGGGCCAGGCCCGTGGCAGCCTGGATGCTCCCCACCGCCTGCTGCACGTGGTCGATATCCTTCTTGCTCTCTGTCTGGATGGCACCGACGGCCTCGCCCACTTCCCGGGTGGCCGCCATGGTCTTTTCGGCGAGCTTGCGGACTGCATCGGCCACCACGGCGAAACCGCGCCCGGCGTCGCCGGCCCGAGCCGCCTCGATGGCGGCGTTTAGGGCCAGAAGGTTGGTCTGATCGGCAATGTCACCGATCACACCGATAATGCGGCCGATCCCCTCGGCCTGCTGCCCGAGGCTGGTCATATCCGTCTTGAGGGTTTCGGCCAGGGCCTGCACACCCTCGATACCCACGACCACGTCGGCCACCACCCGGGCTCCGTCCGAAGCCTTGTCCCTGGCCTCCTTGACGGTGGTCGAGGCTTGGGAGGCGTTCCGCGCCACCTCGAGGACCGTGGCGTTCATCTGCTCCATGGCCGTCGCGGTTTCCCCGAGCTGGGAGGACTGTTTTTTCGCGCCGGTGTCGGATTCCGTCACCAACTGCGAAAGCACTCCTCCGGCCTGTTCCACCGCCACGGCCACCTGCGCCAGCCGGTTGGCGGTGGCCAGCAGACTTTCCTGCTTGCGCAGGACCGATTCCCGGGCGCCTTCCGCGTCGGTCCGGCACTGGAGGGCGGTTGCGGCCTCGGCCCGGGCTTCCTCGCTTTTGCTCCGGGCCTCCGCGATCAGCCGGGTGATGTTACCGACCATGACACCGAGATTCGCGGCCAAGACGCCGATTTCATCCTGCTGGGCGATGTCCAGCTGCTCATCGAAAACACCCTGGGCGGTTTTGACGGAAAACTGGACCAATCGACTCATGGGACGGGTGATCTGACGGGCCACGTACAGGGAGATGCCCAGCGCGAGCAGTGTGGCCAGGCCGGCGAGCCCGAGGACGCTCCAAACGATTTCACTGATTTTTCGGGCCGTCTGCCGCTCGATGTCCGCCACTTCCGCGTCGACCTGCCCGGCCAGCCGCTCAATCACCGCCCGGTGGGCGATATAGTCCGGCCGGAGCGTGTTGCGGAAGATTGCCGTCGCCCCGGCCCGATCTCCGGCAGACAGGGCCGGCAGAAACGACGCAAAAACCGTCTCGAAAAAGGCCCGGGCCGGACCGGCGGAACGAACCGTCAGCATCTCCTTGTCGCCAGCGGAGAGGGGCGCCGCAGTCCAGAAGGCCTGGCGTTCTTCATAGTCCTTGTGCAGACTCTTCAATTTTTCGATGCCGTCCCGCAGGGCAGAAGGGTCCCGTTCTTCCAGAAGATCCATGGCCGTGGCATAGCTTTCGATGACAAAGGCCGGCGGCGGCAAGATATCCGCCACCAAATCCTTATTTCTGACAATCTGTTGGTAGATTTCACCATTGACCAAAATATGCCGGACCCGGATGGCGCAATACAAGGAAATAAGAGCAAAAGAGACAGTAAATACACAGATTATGGAAAATATCTTTATCTTAACACTACAATTTTTCATTGCAACAGCTCCATTCCTAGGGTTTGATCATTGAATACCATTCTCTTTCTGCAACGTCTCCCCAAAAAAGCAGCATACGTTGCGAGGTCAGAGGATATTGACGGCTAAAATGTGCCTTTTCCTCAAGATTTTCATGAATCTTGAAGGCACAAAAAAATTTTGTCTCTCTTTTATAGCAAAGATAGATCATGGAGCAGAAAAAAAATCGAAAACAAACAAAGCGTTTTCATAATACGCTGACGCCCTACCCCGTGTCTTGCTTCAATTATCGACGCAGCCTGAATAGTTCTCCAAACGATCCATGGAGAAAATTCCTTTTATCCCACACCATATTGGGAGAAAATATGCTCAAAAAGGAGGACCGACCCAGGATACACGCTATCAGACATAAAGATACTGCAGTACAGGCATTCCAGGAACAGTATCCCCTACCAGAGGCAGCAGGGGAGGATCCAGGCACAGGCTTTGCCGCCTGCACACGGCGGCGCTGTCCATCAAGGCGACTTTTTCGTAGCCTCTTATCATGCCCATGTCACGCAATCGTTCAACTAACACTTTCTTTCTCTATTCGTGACTGTCACAATTCGCTATCGAGTCGCGTGCACTACGGACCACTGAACGCGGCGCGACGGCCCCCGAATTTCATTTTTCTCACCCCATCATGCACCCGCTGCCCAATGCGTCGGATGCGGCGCCTTGGGCGGCCAAAGGGCTCTCGCCCTTTGGAATCCCCTACTAAATGCAACGGATTAACACGCTCTTTCCCGAAAAAACCGCTGCAACAGCCCCTCATCCAGCGATCTCCCGGCACCGGCCGATACCCCACGCGAGCGCCGGCCGCCCCGGCGGGAAGCCTGGGTGGTCATGCTCCAAGCTGTTTTTTAGGCTTGCAAGGCAGCGGGGATCGTATCATAGGATGGGGTGACCAACCTGAACCCTGAACCCCGGGAGGTACCCTTATGGCCCGACGACTGTTCATCGCCCTGCTTGCTGGGGCATTGCTGCTGTGCTCCACCACGGCCTTTGCGAAAAAACACCAGAAGAGCACCGCCAAAGTGGATGCCATAAGTACCGAATACGCCAAGGCCGTCCAGCTGGTAAATGAACGCCATTGGAACGCCGCCATCACCGCGCTGACCGCAGTCATCGACAATCCTGGCACCTCCCCCGAAATGTTGCCCTTCGCCTACACCAACCGCGGCACGGCCTACGCCAACAAGAAAATGCCCAATGAAGCCCTGGCCGACCTGACCAAGGCCATCGAACTCAAGCCGGACTATACCGCCGCCTATTATGACCGCGCCCGCATTCTGGCCATGCTCAACAGGCACGCCGACGCCGTGGCCGACCTGACCAAGGCCATCGACATCACCAAAAGTGGCACCATTCAGGCCCTCTACTACAAAAACAGAGGCCTCAGCTACGGCGCCATGGGCAAGCTCGACGAAGCCAAGGCCGATTTCAAGAAGGCCAAGGAAATCGATCCCAAAATCAAAATTCCCATGCACTACAAGCCGTTGTTACAGCAGTAGAGGCGGCGAGACTCTTCCAGACATGAAAAAGGCCCCGCTCGGGGCCTTTTTCATGCGGGCAACGAGACTTTCGCGCGTTCGCCGCACCCTTGCCGCCAAGGACGGCTTGGCAACGTCCCTACAGCTCCTTGGACAACGGGCTCACCGGAGGAACGGGACCGTCCGTGTCCAGTTCGATCACGCCCAGCCGGGCGGCATAATGGACGAGTTCGGCGAGATTTTTCAGGTTGAGCTTCCCGAAGATATTCGCCCGATGATTTTCCACGGTCTTGCGGGAAATAAAAAGAGCGGCGGCGATGTCCGGCACGGTTCTCCCCTCGGCAAGCAGGCGCAGGACCTGCTGCTCCCGTCGGGTCAGCGAACCATAGGCGGGGTCCTGGGCGCGGCTCCGTCGCTCCGCGTATTTGCCGAGCAGCAGCAGGACCTGCGGCGTGACGGAGCTGTCCAGGTAGCGTTCTCCCCGCGCCACGGCCAAAAGCCCGTCCAAGAGATGCGACGCCGCAGAATCCTTGACGATATAGCCCAGAGCCCCAGCCCGGAAGCTCTCGGCGATGCAATCCACCCGGGCGTGCATGCTGACCACCAGCACCCGGGGCGGTTCCGGCTCCGCCGCCAGCCGGCGCAGCACCTCCAACCCGCTGGCGTCGGGCAGGGAAATATCCAGCAGAACGATATCCGGACGGAGTTCCGCAGCCAGACGGTGCGCCTCGGCAGCCGTCCCGGCCTCGCCAACCACCATAAACTCCGCATGCGCGCCGATGATGGCCTTAAGCCCCTCACGGAACAAGGGATGATCGTCCACCATAAGCACGCGGTACATGCGTCTCACCCGTCCTTTTCCAAGGGCACCTCGGCCACGATGCACGTCCCCTGCCCCGGTTTGGACTGGATGCGCAGCCGCCCCCCGAGCAACCTGGCCCGTTCGCCCATGTTCCAAAGCCCCATCCGCTTGGCGGCCAGCGACTCGGCCAATCGATGTTCCGGGTCGAATCCCCGGCCATCGTCCCGTATCCGCACGATCAGGTCGGGGTAGGAAGCCAGCAGCCGCACGGTCACGCGGCTGGCCTGCGCATGCCGGCAGGCATTGGTCAGGGCTTCCTGGATCAACCGAAACACATTGATATCCGTCTCGAAATTCCGGCAGCCGGCGTCCAGGCCGTCGGCGTAACATTCCACGACGATGCCGTACCGGGAGGCGAAGTCCTCGCACAGCCGGCAGACCGTCTCGGCCAACCCGAGCTGGGACAAGGCCGGCGGCAACAGATCGTACGACAGATCCCGCAGGGAGGCGATAGCCCGCCCGAGGCCGGCTCCCAGCTCCCGAGCCCTGGTCGCGGCCCCGCCGGCACCGTCCGGGAGCCCGAGTTCGATCCGGTCGGCCAAGGCTTCCAGCCCCAGGCGCAGGGTGGACAGATCCTGGGCCGCACCGTCGTGCAACTCCCGGGCGATGCGCTGCCGTTCGGCCTCCTGGGCCCGGATCAGTTCCCGGGACAATTCGCGCAGACGTTCCCCGGCCTTACGGGCGGCCACGATCCGGCCCAAATGTTCGGCCACGGCATCCAGCAGATGGCGTTCCTCGGCCAGAAACGGCCCTTCGTCGCAGACCGGGCGTTCCTCCAGGTAACCGACCTCGATTTCCCCGGCCGGCTCGCCGTCCACCAGGACAGGGCAACACTGCCGGCGGACAGGCCGGCCCGGCCCGGGCGCAAAAGCCTCCCGCCCGTCGACCGCCACCCGGGCCCAGGCGATCTCCGGATACTGCCAGGCCCGGACCAGAATGGAAGCCACACCGGAAAGCAGCTCGTCCAGCGCCAAGTCCCGACGCTGGGACAGTCGGGTGATGGCATAGAGGCAGTCCAGCTCCTTGACCCGCTCGCGCAAGGCGGCCAGGGTCCTGGCATGTTCGGAATCCGGCGCGCAGACGCCTTCCGCCGTCTGTCCGGTCATGGTGCGTTCCGTCTCCGACATGTCCCAGTCATAGCCGGTTGCAGCGTTCTTGTCAGCCGGACCGCCTGACCAGGGGCTTTGCCCTGGGCCTCACGGGGAAGCATCCCCCCGGCGAGGGGTCCGGGGGCATCATGCCCCCGGCCGCCGGAGGCATCTTTCCTCTCTCGGCCGCCGGAGGCATCTTCCCTTCCTCTTCCTCCCTAGGCTTCCAAAATACGCCGGGCGATGGCGTCCTGGGCCTCGGTGACGAAGGGAATACCGGTTTCGCGCGCGGTTTCGCGGTTGCAGGCCACAAGATCCTGGCGGGCGATGGCACCAGTGGAAAACCGGCGTGCCCCGGCCATAAGCTGCTGCAGCCCAGCCCCCAGCTTGTCCATAAGCGAGCAGGTGGCCACGGCGCCGTAGGGAATGCGGGCCATTTCCGCGTCACCGAGCCGCTGCCGCAGACCGTGCCAGGCGGCAAAGATCTTTTCGGGCTCCGAACCCAGGACGGACACCGTGGGCGGCAGGGTGGCCCAGTTTCCGTGGACCGCCTCCCGGCGTTCGGGGTGCAGGGCCCCCTCGATGTTGGCGCCCAGGAAGCCGGGAATCATGATGGCCCGCCCCATGCAGACCAGCTTGGCGAAAGGAGCCCCCAGGGCCAGCGCCTTGAAGATATGCTCCTCGCGGGCGAAACCGCCGGCCAGGGCCAAATCCACCACCCGGTGGCCGGAGGCGGCCCAAACGGCGGCGTACTCCCGGGCCTTGGCGTGCAGCAGGACCGAGGGCACGCCCCAACTCTCCATCATGTTCCAGGGACTCATGCCCGTACCGCCGCCGGCACCGTCGATGGTGAGAAGATCAAGGCCGGCCTCGGAGGCATAGGCGATGGCCATGGCCAGGGCCTCCAGGCCATAGGCGCCGGTTTTGAGCGAAATGCGCCGGTAGCCGAGCCCGCGCAGGTCCGCCACCGTGGCCAGGAAACGTTCCCGAACCTCGCTTGCGCTTGAGGCATCGGTGAAGCCCAGCCGGCTGTGCCGGGCAAAAGCCGTCAGGGAGCCGCTTGCAAAGGCCGCCCGCACCTCGGGCAGTTCCGGATCCGGGTCCACGAGGTAGCCCCGCTTTTTGAGAAACACGGCATAGTCGAGGCTCGATACCTTGATCTCGCCGCCGATGTCCTTCGCCCCCTGGCCCCATTTGAGCTCGATGACCACATCGTCGCCGTATTTGTCGATGACGTAGGGAGCCACCCCGTTGCGGGCATCCTCCACGTTGAGCTGGACGATAATGGCGCCGTAGCCGTCATAATACCGTCTGTAGGTCTCGACCCGCCGGTCCAGTTCCGGCGCGGCGCTCACACGACCGTTTTCCACGACGGCCTTCCGATCCACCCCCACGACGTTTTCGCCGACAACGATAGGAATGCCGGACAGGGCGCAACCGATGGCAAAGGAGTCCCAGTACTTGGCCGCAATGAAGGTCGAACCCAGCGCACCGGTCATAAGCGGCAGCCGGGCGCGAATCGGATGCTCGCGGCCGAAAACCGTTTCCAGGCTGACATTGGGGAACAGACAGTCGTCGGCGTCGGCGGACAGCTGCGGGGGCAGGCCGCTCGCACCGTACAGATACCCCTGGATGCGCAGGGCCTCATAGGACACCCCCAGATGGGTGGTCTTGCCGCTGCCCGCCGTAACGGCGCCGAAATCCCGCGGATAGAGCATGGCCCGCCCGGCCAGACTCGACAGCCAGGTCTCGCACCGGCCCTGACAATCGGCCCGGCACAGGCTGCACAGGCCGGACTCCACTGCTGTTCCCCGATTGGTTGTCCCGAGTACGTCGTTAGTTTTCATGGGGCTTGACATGGCGACTCCTTGTCGTGACCGGCGCCGTTCCGGCGAAGTGGTGATTTTTCGGCGAGTTGCAACCGCACAGGGCTGGGGTTTTAACACGGAGTCGCTCCCGGGAGTCGATAGGGAGAAGCCTGATTTTTCCGGGAACGCTTCCCGAAAAACCGGGAATATCCCCCGAGTCGAAAAAGGGATTTCCGCCGTTCCCAAGCCACGTCGTTTGCCTATGCTGGCCATGGAGGAAACGCGCGCATGCCCCATGGAAACCACCCGCCATCGCTTGCCACGGCCGGCATCCCCGTCCCCCTGGGACCAGGCCGGTGGCGCGTTCCCCTGCCGGAACAGGGCAGATGGGCCTCCCGCGTGCTCTATCTCGCCGAAGAGCCGCGCTCGTGTCTGGTGGCCACGGTCCGGGGACGCCTGCTGTGCATCCGGGCCAGGGGCGAACTTTCCGGCGCGGCGACCCTGAATCTGGGCGACTGTCTGGTCCGGGCCATGACGGAGGACATGGAACGCATCATTCTCTGCCTGGGCAGGCGGGAAACCATGCCGGCGGAAGCGATAAGCCTCATGGAAAGCTTCGATCGTCAAGTAACACGCGGCAACGTGGCCTGTCGGTGCAGCATCCGCGGGACAGGGGCAGGAATCGACGCCCTGACCCTGGCCATAACCAACCACCGGCCGAAGCGAAATGTGTTTCCCTTCCGGCGTCCCCCCGGGAACACCTGACCACGGGCTCTCCAACCAGCGTCGCAGCACCACACCCATGCTTGTAAGCAATACTTTCTGGGCCGCACTTGTCGTCCTGGGCCTCGTCGCGGTCCAGGCGATCCGGATCAATCGACGGGCCAGGCGCACCCGCCTCCCGGATCATTTCGATTTCGACCATTACAAATCCCGGGAGATCACGCAGCGAGGCGTTTTCGACAAGACGAAATGGCACTAGCCGAGCGCGACCGACCGCCACGCCGGCCGGCTTCGGACCCGTTGGGACAACATCGTCGACTCCAATAATCGTGCCGTATTGCCCGACGTCCCGCATGATGCTAGTTTGGACACTACGTTCAGAAGCAGGTCCCAGACCGCATCACGCCGTTTTCCCCGGGAGTCCTCCATGGTCCAAGCCACCGATGCCACGCCCCCGGTCACCGACAACCGCCTGCCCTTCCCGGTCGTGGCTATCGGAGCCTCGGCCGGCGGCCTGCCGGCGCTCTCCACCCTCCTCGGCTCCCTGCCCGCCCAGCTCAATGCCGCCTTTGTCATCATCACCCATGCCAGCCAGGACGCCAAAAGCCAGCTCGCCACCATCCTCGCCTCCCTGTCCCAACTCCCCGTCAAGGAACTGTCCGGCCGGGAACCGGCCGCCCCGGGCATGGTCCATGTCCTGCCGTCCGGCTACGAGCTGACGATCGAAGGCGGCCAACTCATCCTGACGCCCAGGGAAACGAGCATAGTGCACCGTCCCATCGACCGATTCCTGGTTTCCCTGGCCCGGGACCAGGGACCGGGCGGAGTGGGAATCATCCTGTCGGGGGCCGGTTCCGACGGTTCCAGGGGCCTGCGCGACCTGCACGCCGCCGGCGGGCTGATCCTCATCCAGGACCCCCAGTCGGCCGAACACGACGGCATGCCGACCAGCGCCATCCAAACGGGCCTGGCCGACGTGGTTCTCCCCATCGAGGCCATCGGCCCGTACTTGGCCGCCACCCTGCCGGCCATGGACGCCTGCCGGGACGGCAGCCCCGCGAACCAGCAATCCTTGCAACGGATCACAGCGCTCCTGGCCGAGCATACCGGCCACGATTTTTCCGGCTACAAGCAAAGCACCATCCTGCGCCGCATGCACAAACGCATGCTTCTGTCGCACACGGCCGATCCGGCCGAGTACGTGGCGCTTTTGGAACACGATCCCGAGGAACGCACCCACCTTTTCCATGACCTGTTAATCGGCGTCACGGCGTTTTTCCGGGACCCCCCGGCCTTCCAGGCCCTGGCCCGAGCCTTGCCCAGCATGCTCGCCCTGCGGCCCGCGGAAGATGTCCGGGTCTGGGTGGCCGGCTGCTCCACCGGCGAGGAAGCCTATTCCGTGGCCATGCTGCTGACCGAACACGCGCGAACCGCCGCAGTGGCCCGGCCGCTCAAAATCTTCGCCACGGACATCGATCCGAATGCCTTGGAAACGGCCCGCAAGGGCGTCTATGGCACCTGCGTGGCCGGGGAGATCGGGACCGAACGCTTGGACGCCCATTTCCGGTGCGATACGTCCGCCTGTACGGTTCTGCCGCGCCTGCGCGAAAACATCGTGTTCGCCCGCCACGATCTGTTGCGCGATCCGCCCTTTCTGGGCATGGATTGCATCGTCTGCCGCAATTTTCTCATCTATCTCACCCCGGAACTCCAAGCCAAGGTCCTCTCGATCTTTTCCCACGCCCTGCGGCCGGGCGGACTTTTGCTGCTCGGCTCGGCCGAAACCATCGGCTCCCATGCCGGCCTGTTCGAGGTCGTCGACAAGAAATGGCGTCTTTTCCGCCGCAAAACCGCCCCGGCCACCCTGCCGCCCGACCTGCCCGCCCGGTTCGCCCGAATGGCCCGGTGCGACCTTGATCTGCCCTGGCGGCGAGCCGTATCCGACATCCCGGACCCCGAAGGCCTGACCGAAGCCCTGTTGCTGCGGCGCTACGCCCCTCCGGCGGCCCTGCTCGACACCGAAGGAAACGTCCTGCGTCTGTCCGGCGACATCCACCCTTATCTGGAATTGCCGGAAGGGACGCCGAGTCTGTCCATCCATAAGCTGGCCAACAAGCCCCTCCGCCCGCGACTGCGCAAGGCCATGCAGGCCGCCCTGGCCGAGGGTCGGGAACAGGCCAGCGGCCCGATACGCCTGGAAGGCGATGCCGCGGATCAAATACGCCTTTTGGTCTCCCCGGTGCTGGATGCGGCCGGCAAGGCGACCTTCCTGCTGGTCATCTTCGAGCGCCTGGACCGCCAGCCGACCGACGAATCCCCGGTCAACCAGGAAGCGCTGGAGGAAAACGCGCTGATCTCCCGCTACGAGTCCGAGCTGGAACGGGCCAACGATCAGTTGCAGCGGGCCGTGGAAAATTACGAGACCTTAAACGAGGAACTCAAGGCCTCCAACGAAGAACTGCTCAGCATGAACGAGGAGCTCCAGTCCTCCAACGAGGAGATGGATGCCTCCCGGGAAGAGTTGCAATCCTTAAACGAGGAGCTGACCACCCTCAACGGCGAGCTCCAGGGGAAAGTCGAGGAGCTGGCCAAGGCCCAGGCCTTCGTGGAGAACCTGCTCGCCGCCACCAATCTGGCCACCGTGGTCCTGGACCAGTCGCTGCAGGTGGTGCGCTACACCCCGGCGGCCTTGGCCCTGTTCCATCTGGTGCCCACGGATCAGGGCCGCCTGCTGGAGGATATCAAAACCACCTTCACGGCCGAGCATCTCGCCGAGGACTGCCGGCAAACGCTGACCGGCGGTCAGATCGTGGAGCGGGACATCCACGTCCTTGACGGCCACTGGTATCTGGAGCGGGTCTATCCCTACCGCGACCCCACCGGCGAAGTGGCGGGCGTCGTCCTGACCTTCGCCGAAGTGACGCAGCTCAAAGAGGCCGAGGAAGTCCTGTGCCGCGGCAAGGAGGAGCTGGAGAGTCTGGTGGCCAGCCGCACCGAGGAACTGGCGGAAAAGGTTCGGCTGCTCGATCTGGCCAACGTCATGGTCCGGGACATGCAGTCCCGCATCACCTTGTGGAACACCGGAGCCGAGCTGCTTTACGGCTGGACCAGGGAAGAAGCCCTGGGCCAGGTTTCCTACCGGCTCATGCGGACCATCTTTCCCGAACCCTACGAACAGATTCTCGATACCCTGCTGCGGGAAGGCCGCTGGTCCGGGAGAACGCGCCAATACGCCAAGGACGGCCGGGAAATCCACGTGGCCACCTTGTGGCAGCTCAACTACGATGCGTCCGGGAAACCGATCTCCATCCTGGAGGTCGGCAACGACGTCACCCGCTGCACCCGACTGGAAGTCCAGGCCAACCGCTGGAGCCAGGTCTTCGCCACGGCCGGCTTCGGACTGGCCCACGTCAACGTCCTGGACAACACCTTCCTGGAGGTCAATTCCGCCTTTGCCAGGCAACGGGGCTACCGGCCGGAAGAGTTGGCCGGGCATTCCCTGTTCGTCATCTATCCGCCCGAACTGCGCGAGTCCGTGGGGCGATCCATCGCCAAGATCGATACCACCGGGCACGGCGTGTTCGAAAGCGAACATGTCCGCAAGGACGGCAGCCGATTCCCCGTGGTCGTGGAGGTGACCACGCTTCACAACGCCGCGGGCCGCCCCGTCAGCCGGGTGTCCTACGCCCTGGACATCAGCGAACGCAAAAAGACCGAGGAAGCCCTGCGCGACATGGCCCGGTTCCCCAGCGAAAATCCCCATCCCGTGCTGCGGGTGGGACGGGATCTGCGGATCCTGGAGGCCAACAAGGCCAGCATACCGTTCCTCAAGGCCCTGGGCAGCGGTCCGGGGCTGCCTGCCCCAACCGCCTTCTCGGCCTATTTGACCATGGCCATGGGCACAGGCGTGATCAGGCATTTCGAGGCCGAGGTCGACGGCCGAAGCTTCGCCCTGACCGCGTGCCCGGTGATGGATCGCGATTATGTCAATATTTACGGCATGGACGTCACCATCCGCAAAAAAATCGAGCTGGCCTTGGCCGCCAGCGAGGAGAAATACCACTCCCTGTTTTCCCGCATGGGGGAAGGGGTGTGCCTGATGGAACTGGTCCGCGACGCGGCCGGCACCCCCAAAAATTACCGGATTCTCGACGTCAATCCGGCCTATGAAAAAATTCTCACCATTTCCCGGGAACGGGCCGTGGGGGCCCTGGTCACGGAACTCTTCGGTCTCGACGCACCACCCGACCTCGACATCTATGCCCGGGTCGTGGACGCCCGCGAATCCGTCCAGTTCGAGACCGTCTTCCCCCCCCAACAAAAATTTCTCCGGATCTCGGCGTTTAGCCACCAACCCAACCGCTTCGCCGCCGTGTTGGCCGACGTCACCGAAGCCAAACGCGCCGAAGAAGCGCTCCGGAAAAGCGAGGAACGCCTACGTCTCGTGGTGGACACCGCACCCGACGCCATCATGGTGCAGGCCGACGGGCGATTCATCTCGCTTAACCCGGCGGCGCTCCGTCTTTTCGGCGTCGACACCGCCGAGGAACTGCTCGATGGCCCCATCGTCGACCACATGCACCCCGACTACCGGGCGATCATCGCGGAACGCATCCGGCTGACCAATGAAAAGCATGTCTTCCTGCCGGCCATTCCGGTCGTCTATCTGCGCCGGGACGGCACAGGCATCGCCGTGGAGGCCGTGTCCGCCCCTTTCGAGTACCAGGGAAAATCGGGCAGCCTCGTCTTCGCCCGGGATATTTCCGAACGGTTGCGGATCGAGGCGGAAAAACGGCAAGAACAGGAACTGACTACGGCCGTGGAACGGGTACGCGATGCCTATATCTCCAGCCGGCCGACCCATGACATCTTCGATGTGGCCCTGACCGAAATTCTGCAGGCCAGCGGCAGCCAGTACGGCTACATCGCCAAGCTGCGCACGGATGCGGCAGGCCGCTCCTACCAGCAATGCCTGGCCATCTCCGACATCTCCTGGGACGAGACCACCCGGGCCTTCTACCAGGCCAATGCCCCCCAAGGCATGACATTCTACGCCATGGACGGCCTCAATGCCGCAGCCATCGCCAGCAAGGAGCCGGTCATCTCTTCCGACCCGAGCCATGACGTACGCAGTTCCGGCCGACTGCCGGCCGGACATCCTCCCTTGACCACCTTTCTGGGCATTCCCCTTTTCCATGGCCGGGAGTGCGTGGGCTCCATCGGCGTGGCCAACCGGGAAGGCGGCTATGATGCCGCCGTGATCGCCCACATCCGGCCGCTGCTCGGGGCCTGCGCCCAGATCATCGAACGCCTGCGGGCCGAGCGGCGCCTGCTCGAGGCCAAGCAGGCGGCCGAGTCGGCCAACCGGGCCAAAACCGAATTCCTGGCCAACATGAGCCATGAAATCCGAACACCTTTAAACGGCATCCTGGGCATGCTCCAACTCATGCTCACCACCGATCTCGACGCCGAACAATCGGACTACGTGGACAACGCCGTCATCTCATCCAAACGCCTGACGCGCCTGCTCTCGGACATCCTCGACCTGTCCATGGTCGAATCCGGTCGGCTGACCATCCGGGCAGCGGATTGCGCCACGGCCGACCTGCGCGACGCCGTCATGGATCTGTTCGCCATTCCGGCCAGGGAAAAGGGACTGGAGCTGTCCTTTACGCTCGACCCGGCCCTGCCCGCCACCATCCATGCCGACGAGGCGCGCCTGCGCCAGATCCTGTTCAATCTGGTCGGCAACGCGGTGAAATTCACGGATTACGGCTCGGTAACGGTTTTCATGGGGCCGACCGCCACCGATCATGGCACCGGCCCGCGGCTGCTCATCGTGGTGACCGATACCGGCATCGGCATCCCGGACACCCAGCAAAGCGCTATTTTCGAGCCGTTTAGCCAGGTGGAAGGCAGCTATGTGCGTCGCTTCGGCGGGGCTGGCCTCGGCCTTTCCATCGTACGCCGGCTGGTCCGCCTCATGGCCGGAGAACTGGCGGTGGAGAGTACGGAGGGCCAGGGGACGACCATGTACGTCTCCCTGCCGCTGCAAAGCACCGCCCAACCGCTGGCCCAGCCCCCCGTGGCGACTGGGACCAAACCGACCGACGCCGGCCTGCACCTCCTCCTGGCTGAAGACGATGCCGTCAGTATGCTCTCGTTCCGCCGCATGCTGGAAAAGGCCGGCCATCGCGTGGACGTGGCTGAAAACGGCAGGCGGGCGCTGACCCTGCTGGCCGAACGAAATTACGACTGCATTTTGATGGACATCCAGATGCCGGTGATGGACGGCGTGGAGGCCACCAGGGCCATTCGAACCCGGCCGGATCTCCAGGAGAAGGCGGGCACCCCCATCATTGCCATGACCGCCTACGCCATGGCCGGCGATCGGGAAAAATTCCTCGACGCCGGCATGGACGGCTACGTGGGCAAACCCGTGGACTTGGAGGAGCTGGAAAAAACCATCCTCCAGGTGCTCGGCCCGGCCGCCGGAAGAGAAGATGCCTCCGGCGGCCGGGGGCATGATGCCCCCGGGCCCCTCGCACCGAAGGCAAATGGGTAAGGGGGACCGGGGGGAATGATTCCCCCGGCAGGTCCAGGGCAGCGCCCTGGCGGTGAGGGTCCGGGAGAGGCGGCGCCTCGCCCGGCCGTCGAAGGCGCATCCTACCGTCGCCGGGCGCTCCGGGACCGGATGACCTCGGCCATGATGCTCATGGCGATTTCCCCAGGCGCCTTGCCGCCGAGGGGCAGGCCGATGGGCGTATGGACGCGGGCCAGATCCTCCTCGGCCACGCCCTGCCGGCGCAGCGTCTCCAGCCGGGCCCGGCCGTCGGCCTTGCAGGCCATGAGCCCCACATATCCCGCCGCCGTCTGCAGCGTTTGCGCCAGGGCCGGGATGTCATAGACATGGCCCCGGGTGGCGATCACCACCGAGGCATCGCCGTCCACGGTCCGTCCCGCGAAACAGTCGGCCAATTCCGGCACCACCAGCACCTCGGCGGCGCCGGGAAAGCGCTCCCGGTTGGCAAAGGCCGGATCGACGTCCATGACCACGGTGCGACATCCGGCCATGCGCGCGAGTTCCGCCGTCAGCCGGGAGACCAGGCCGGCGCCGAGCAGATAAAGCGGCGGCAGGGGCCGGTAGGGATCGAGGACATAACGGGCCCCGGCCGCATCCAGGACCGTCAGCCCGACCAGCTCCGGTTCCCGACGCGCCGCCTCGGCCAGGACGGCCTCCGGCAACCCATCGCCCAGGCGTCGGCCATCCGCCAGCAGCAAGGCGCGTCCGGGGGGCTGCCCGTTCCCGCCAAGCCGGGAAATGACAAGGCCCGCCTGGCCGAGGGCCAAGGCCTGTCCCAGGGCCTCCCAAAGGGGCAGGCTCTCCGGCTCCAGGCGATCCAGAAACAGCGCGTCGATGCACCCGTAAACGTCCGCGGCATCGCCCGTCAGCTCCCCGAGCGGCGACGCATCGAAAAAAACCGGCAAGGGACCGGCATCCAGGCCGGCCGCCGCCCGCTTTTCCAGAAGCCCCTGCTCGGCCCCGTCGATGACGCTGCCGTCCGCCGTCAGCAGCAATCGGTAGTCGTTCCCGTCCCGGGTCACCGCCGTGGCCGCCACCACCGGCCGCCCCGCCCGCAAGACGGCAAGCGCCCGGTCCACGCCGGCCGCCTTGGTCCAAAGTGCATTGTCATGCGTCAGATTGCTCATGGCCCCTTCCCCTGCGGCCAGTCCGGCGGAACCGGGCTGGATTGCTGTATCAATCTAATATTTCTACTAAAACATGGTCCGGTCGCCGGTGTCAATCCGCAGCCTTCCGCGTCCACCGGACGATTTCCGACCAGCTCGGTTCTCTCCCGCTTGACAACCCCGCCTCCGCGTCATTAAATTATCACTATATTGATCGATTTTATTAACGTAACAACCGTTGCCCGCGCTTCCGCAGCAGCGTGACGCGGGGGAGCAAGGGCGAAGCCCGGGGGGTGTCATGGCCACCATTCATTCGGTCTGTATCAGCAAGCGCAAAGGCGAACGAAAACAGGCGGTGCCGGCCGTCACCCTGCGGGAAGATTTCGGCGTGGAAAACGACGCCCACGCCGGCTCCGGGCGGCAAGTGAGCCTTTTGGCCCTGGAAGGCGTAGAGCGTATGCGCGAGAAGCTCGCGACCATCGTTCCCGGCGATTTTGCCGAAAACCTGACCGTCCAGGGCTTAAACGACCTGCACCTCGCCCCGGGCGACCGCATCCGGGTGGGGGACTCCGCCCTTTTGGAAGTCACCCAGATCGGCAAGGAGTGCCACGGCCACTCCTGCGCCATCATGCAGGCCGTCGGCACCTGCGTCATGCCCAAGGAAGGCGTCTTCGCCAAGGTGCTGACCGGCGGTCCCGTCAAGCCGGGCGATGCCGTGACCTTGGCGTAAAAAGATGCCTCCGGCGGCCGGGGGCATGATGCCCCCGGACCCCTCGCACCAAGGCAACGTGATAAATAAAACGCCGGCTCCCGCACGCGGCCGAAGGGTGAAAAATGTCCCCGGCCGCCGGAGCACCCGCCCCCGTCAGAACATGTGTTGCACGCCCAGAGGATCCTTGAATTCCTGTTCGGGCTTGTCTCGCAGTTTTTTCGAACCGCGGTTGTCCAGATACTTGGCCAATTCCAGATCGACCCGGGCCGGCACATCGACGCCGGCCTTGGTCAGGATCTGCCGCAGATAGCCTTCGGCCTTGACGGCGAACGCAATGGAATCGCCCAGGATACGCATGGCTTCGGTGGGATTGTGAAAACCCATGGAATTTTCGGCGCCGACGAACAGGCTGCGGTAAAAGGCCTCTTCGTAATACTCCTTGGCCTTGTCGTAGAGGGCCTGATCGAAGGACTTGCCGGCATCCCGCAGCGTATGCACGGCCTCGAACAGCTTGGCCGTGGTGGCGGTGGCGTAGCCGGCCCGGATGGCCAGGGAAGCGGTACGATCCTGAATGGCGATGACCTGATCCTTGAGCCAGGCGGCCGTTTCGGTATGGCACTGCATACAGGCCTTCATATCGTTTTTAAGCGGACTCATGACCCGATGGTCCGAGACCTTGTGCAGGCCGATGCGGGTATAGGGCATATGGCAGTCGGCGCAGGCGACGCCGGCTTTCCAATGGACACTGTTGTTGGAGAACATCTCGAATTCGGGATGGCGGATATACCCCAGCTTGAAACCGGTGACCGTCTGCTTCCATTCCTTGAGCGCATCGTCGGAACGGATTTTCTTGATGATGTTCTCGATGGTGATGCCGCCCCACTTGCTCCCCTGCCAGGGGAACAGGATGCCCACGGACTGCATCTGGGCGTTTTTGCGGATATTATAGGTCACGTGGCACTGGGCGCAGACCACGGAGCGCATGTCCTGCCGGGTGAGCTTTTTCCAGTCGACCCCCATGGAAGCCAGGGCCGGCACCAGGGAGAAGCTTCGCGAGACCTTAAGCGACATGTCCTTGTTGTCGTGGCAGTCGATGCAGGCCACGCCGAGATCGCGGAATTTCTCCGGGATGCGGCCCAGCACTTCCTTGAAAGGCGTCTTGTAATAGGCCTCGCCGAGTTCCTTTTCCAAAAGCGGCGCATAAGGCGTCTTGCAGGTCAGACAGACGCCACCGGACTTGAGGCGGGAGGCGTCGATGGCGACCTGGTCGCGGATCATGTGGGCGTGTCCCTGGGGTTCGTTGTATTCGACGCCGAAGCCCCAGCCGTTAAAGAGCAAGGCCATGTAGGGAAATTCGGCCAGCTTGTCGTAGGTGATGCCGTCGGCGTCGAAGCCGCGTTTGTACTTGCTCTTGCCGGCCGGCTCCGGCTCCTCGGTCTTTTTCCAGAGTTCGTATTCTTCCGGATAGACCTTGCCCCAGACGGCCGGGTCGATTTCGCCATCCGGGATGGTTACGGTTTTGACCGGCTCGGGTTTGGGCGGCGAACAGGCGTAGGGCACGAACAAAAAGGCGGCAATTCCCACGACCACAGCGATGTTGACGATAGTTTGGCCTCGCATTGCTCTCCCTCTCTTCTCTCTCGCTTGGGTGCCGTTTTAGCGGGTTTCGATGGCGCCGGTCCGGGCATGGGTGATGCGGCGATGGCAATCCCAGCACGGCCGGCCGTGGTCGATCATCGAAACCACGGTCGCGTGGCAGCGCACACAGTTGGCCCGCACCACCTCCTGCCCATGCTCGGAAATCCGGATGTCGTCGGGCACCCGGCCGGAGTGGAACACCAGCAGGTCCTTCATCCCGTCGATGGACTTCCAGATGTAGTGGGCGGCCAGGTTGTCGCCCGGCAGATGGCATTCCACGCAGGCCTGGCGCCGATGGGCGCCCTGGTGGAACCAGGCCTCGTAGGCGGCCTCCATGACGTGGCAGGAGGCGCAGAAATCGGGATGTTCGGACTTGGCCAAAAGCTGCGGCGGCCCCAGGGCCAAAAACAGGCCGACGCCGACCGCAAGCAGCGCGGCCAGCGTCAATTGCAGGGTTTTCGACATCGATTTCCTCCCGTTCGCGGCGGAACCGGAGGCGCGCGCCCACCCTCCGCCCCACCGGATTGCCAAGAAAACCTGTCGCGTCAGCCCCTCGGCCAAGCCCGTCGGTCCGTCGGGACCATCGCCCCAAGGGCCGGGAATCGGGTCGGCGGCCGGGAAAACGGGGATCTTCAGAAAGCGCTATTGGTCTAGGTTCTATCATGTTGCGCAACGGTTTGTCATGATTTCCCGGGAAAAAAGCGCCGGCCCGGGAAAATGTCGACGATCGGCGGCGCAGGCCAAAACGCCCCGACGGGATTGTTTTGAAAAAACGAGGCGGCTGGAGTAGGTTCTTTTGCGTGGCAGCCGGCGCTTGCGACCACGGCGAGGAGAAACGCGAATGTGGGTCACCCAGAAATGCCAATACGCCCTGCGGGCGCTTTTCGAACTGGCCAAACGCCAAAAGGAAGGCGTGGTCCGGTCGGCGGACATCGCCTCCAGCCAGGCCATTCCCAAACGCTTTCTGGAGGTGATCCTCCATCAGTTGCGCCAGGGGGGATTCGTGGATTCCCAACGGGGCAAGGAAGGCGGTTTTTTCCTCAGCCGTCCGGCCGAGCGGATCACCGTGGGCGAGATCATCCGCTTCATCGACGGGCCGATCAATCCGGTGGACTGCCAGCTCAATAAGCCCGGCGGCCAGTGCGACCTCAAGGGCGGCTGCGTGTTTTTAAGCCTGTGGGACGAGGCCCGCACGGCCTTGGAGCAGGTCTACGACACCAAGACGCTGCGGGATCTGGTGGACCGGGAGCAGCGACTTCTGGCCAGCCGGGCCCCGCAATACGTCATCTGAGAGCCAGGCTCACGGCCGCCAAAAGGGCTTGGCCAGCCAGTAAAGGCCCATCAGGCCGATGAGCAGCCCGGCGCCGCTCCGAAACCAGACGCTGCCCCGGCGCAGGATTCCCCGTTCCAGCCACCGTCCCAAAAGAGCCGTGGAGCTTGCGGCCGCCAGAATGGGCAGGCAATGGCCGACGGCAAAGGCGACGATCAGGAGCAACCCGGCGGCAACGGTCGCCTGGACGGTGATAAGGGCCAGGATGGGCGCGATGAAGCCAAACGTGCAGGATCCGGACAGGACTCCGTACGCCAGGCCGAGCACCAAGGCCCCGGTCAGGCCCCGGACATGGAGCCGCGCGGGCAGCCCGCCGGACGCAAAGCCGTGGCCCCCCAAAGCATGTCCACGGCCACCAGAAGCAGCACCAGGCCGACCAGAATCGGGACGTACGGCCCGACATCGCCGAGCATCCGACCAAGCAGGGCGCAAAGGACACCGATCACGGCAATGGTGGTAAAAAGCCCGGCGCAATAGACCACGGCATAGCCCGCCGCTTCCCGTCCCTCGACGAGACGCCCCTGGCCGGCGACATACGCAACAAGCAGCGGAATGGAGGCCAGATGGCAGGGGCTCAACAGGACGCTCACCAGCCCCCAAAGGAAACAGCCCGCGACGGCCAAGGCCAAGCTCCCCGCCATCCAGGCGACGATCCCCCCGAGGAAGGATGCAAACACGGCAGTTCCCCTGGGACGGCCCGGGCGGTCGGGACTTATTCGGCCAGAAGCCGGTCCAATTTGGCGGTAATGGCGTCCTTGTCCAGGAATCCTTCGTGGCGGTAGACCTCGGTGCCGGTCTTATCGAAAAAGATCTGGGTCGGGATGAGGCGCACGCCGAAGCGCTCGCCCTGCTCCCGGTGCTCCCACACATCGATGAAGATGACGGCAACCCGCCCCCGGTAGGCGTTTTCCGTGGACGCCAAAACCGGCAGCATCATCTTGCAGGGAATACACGCCTTGGCGCCGATATCCACCAACGTCACCAGGCCCTTGGCCGGAACCTCGGGAACGGCCTCGGCCAAGGCGCCTGTCGGAAATACCAGCCCGGCCAGCAGCACCACTAAAAAAACACGTCGCATGTCTTCCCCCGGTGTTCGATCGTCTCCGCCGCTAGAACAGCGCGTTGAAAAGATAGCCCACGAGCAGGATACCGCCGCCGACCACGCCGATAAAAACCGCGATCAACCGGGGCTTCAGGACCTTGCGCAACAGAATCGTCTCGGGCAGCGACAAGGCGATGACCGCCATCATGAAGGCCAGCACCGTGCCCAGGGCCGCACCCTTGCCAAGGAGCGCCTCCACCACCGGCACAATGCCCGCCGCGTTGGAATACATGGGGATGCCGATGACCACGGCCGCCGGCACCGACCACCAGGCGCCCTTGCCCATGATCGAAGCCAGGAAGCCCTCGGGCACGTAGCCGTGAATGCCCGCGCCCACGGCGATACCGATCACCACGTACAGCCAGACCCGGCCCATGATGTCCCGAACGGCCCGCCAGCCGGTCTCGATGCGGTCGGGCCACGTCTGGTCGTCCGGCGACAAAACGGACGGATCGGTCCGAATCTTCCTGACCCAATCCTCGACATAGGGTTCCAGGTTGAGCCGGCCGAGCACCCAGCCCGAGACCATGGCCACCGCCAGTCCCGTCCCCAGGTACAGGGCGGCGACCTTCCAGCCGAGCAGGCCATAGAGCAGGACCAGGGCGATTTCATTGACCATGGGCGCGGAGATGAGAAAGGAGAAGGTGACGCCCATGGGCACGCCGGCCGTGACGAACCCGATGAAAAGCGGCACGGCCGAGCAGGAGCAAAAGGGCGTTACGATGCCAAGCAGGGCGGCCAGGACATTGCCGATGGCTTCCCGCCGGCCGGCCAGAATACGGCGGGTGCGCTCGGCCGTAAAAAACGTTCGGACGATGCCCACGCCGAACACCACCAGGACCAGCAGCATAAGGACCTTGGGCGTGTCGTAGAGGAAGAACTCCACTGCTTCACCGAGATGGGTGCCTCTGGCCAGACCGAACACGTTATGGGTGAGCAGCCGGGAAACGTCCGGCAAAAGCCCGTACACCAGCCACCACACGACCAACCCCGGCAGCAGCGGCAGCAGGGCCCGCACGAGCCGGCCATCCGCGCTCCGTCCCAAAGGCGCCGGTGTCGGCGCATCCGGCGTCCCGCAACACGACTTACTGACAAGCGGTTTCATTGTCTTCTCTCCTTGCCGCCAACCCTCACGCCAGGACCTGTTTCGGCTGCCCGTCGCGCGCTTCCCGGCCGGCCGGATTCCGGACAGCCGAAAAGGCCATCAGGACCGCTCGGCGAAATACGGCGCCACGGCCCGGACCACGGTCGCCACCTGGGCTTCGGTTACCGGGCTTTCGCCCTTGACCAACCCCAGATCGGACAGGCGCACGTGGTCGAAATGGGAAAATCCGGCCTCTTCCAGGGTTTTGCGGGCACAGTCCAGGGGACAGCCGTCCACGGCCACCACCTTGCTCGCCGCTTCGGTACTTTTGACGATGCCGCTCACCCGGCCGCCGATACCGGCCAGGCAAAACATTTTGGCCACACCGTCGGCGGTAAGCTTCCTGGCGGCCCGGTCGGCCAGCTCTCCCACATCAGCCGCGCCGGAACAGGAAAAAACAAGCTGCAACGCACTGGAACAACAACATCCGGAAGTTTTCGACTGAGCCATGACACGTTCCTTTGAGCGCAACGTTGCGAAGGCCTGACGCCCTCCGTTTCCGTCCGCCCTTTGCCAGACGGGCACCGCCCTTGCCCCAACCTCGCCCGCCGGGCCACGCCCGGACAACAACGCCTTCCGGGCGATCTCCCGGGCATTCGCGGGTGCCCTCAGATATTTTCTATTTGGTAAAATAGCCAAATATGATTCCCCTGTCAACCCCTCCGTGCGACAACGCGTTCTTCCCGAAAAGACGCACCGCCGGAGGCCACTCCGGCCGGGCAGGAACGGTGGTACCGCCAAACGGCGTTGCCACGGCGTCCGGAAAGAGCTTCCGCTGAGGAAAAGGGGAAGGCCTCTCCCGGTGGAGGGTCCGCCACAACGGTTCCCTGGCCGGGGGCACAAGTGAAGCTCCGGTCCGCCACGTCCCGAAACGCCACCGCAGCAGTGGCGAAGCGGGTGCAACAGTTCCAGGACGCCGGCCGTTCATGGAAGCGCAACGCTCTCTTTGCGGCACCGGTTGCACGTTCTGAAAATTGTCAGTAACATGAGCCTATTATGGTCGAACACCGTCCGGGAGACACCCCTCCGGTCAGTCGGGCCCAGTGCCATGTTCGAAGCCGAAATCAAATATAGCACCGCCGGCCCTGTGGTCCCGCCCGGAGAATACCTGGGCAGCGCCGAGTATGCGGACGTCTATTTCGACAGACCGGACGGGTCGTTTTACGCTGCGGGCCGGGAACTGCGCCTGCGCCGGACAGGTGGCCGGACGGTGCTCACCGGCAAGCTCCCGCCCTTCGACCAGGCCAGTCAGTCCAAGGAGGAATGGGAAACCAGCGTGGACGACGGCGCCGTCATGGCGGAGATCCTTCAAAACCTCGGCTTCGTGCGGCGTGTGGCCTTCACCAAGCAGTGCCGCCTGTTCCGGGATGTCTCCCAGGGCCTCGCCCTCACCATCACCGTGGTCAACGTGGACTTTTCCCCGGAAACCTTCGTCGAAATCGAACATCCGGCCGCCGACCGGGAGTCGGGGCTGGCCGCCCTGCCCGTCATCCGGGACTATGCCGCCCGGCTCGGACTCGCCACCGAGTGTCCGACCTGCTATACCGAGCTGTGCCGGTCCGCCCGGACCGGCACGACATCCAAAGGAGCCTCACCGCCATGAACGTATCCCCTGCCCTGGCTCCCTATCTGGCTGCAAGCGACGTCATCGACTACGGACATCCCCTGGTCGCGGCCAAAGCCCAGTCCCTGGTCGCCGGCCTGGCCACGGAGACGGCCGTCACTTTGGCCTGCTTCCGGTTCGTCCGGGATACCATCCACCACAGCGTGGATTTTCGACAAAATCCCGTCACCTGCGCCGCCTCCGAGGTCTTGGCCCACGGCACCGGCTTTTGCTTCGCCAAGGCGCATCTGCTCGTGGCCCTGCTGCGGGCGAACGGTCTTCCGGCCGGCCTGTGCTATCAACGCCTGCGGCTCGATCCCGAACATGACACGAACCGCTATTGCCTGCATGGCCTGGCCGCCGTCCATCTGGCGGATGTCGGCTGGTATCGGCTCGATCCCCGGGGCAACAAGCCCGGAGTGGACGCCCGGTTTGATCCGCCCCGCGAATATCTGGCCTTTCCCGTCCGTCACCCCGGCGAAGCCATGCTTCCCGGCATCCTGGCGGACCCGCTGCCCGAAGTGCTGGCGGCCCTGCGCCGCTACGCCACCTGGGACGCCCTGCTGGCCCACCTCCCGGACCGCCCCCCCCTCGGCGCCTGACGGCCGATGCCGGATTCCCCGCCTGGGGCAAATTGGGACGACATTTTTGTCGCCTGAGTCTTCTTTTTTGCAGGACAATCCCCGATCGCCCCGGGATCATGGATGCGGCAAGGCGGCGGACGCAAATGATAGTATTTAAAATCAATAGGTTAATAGAATTGGCGCGGTTGTCACAAAGAAAGGATGTACATTGCACGAAAATTGCTTATTCCTTTAAGTTAGCGTGACGGGTCCCCATGCCATGGGGAAAAAAACAAGAAAGGAGGTCGCCATGGAAGAATCATTGACCCTGCGCAAGTCCGCCCCTCCCGAGTTGTCCGAACACGGCTTCATCCGTCATGTCTCCGTTCTCGAAGTGGAAATCGGCCACGGCGCCCTTTCCACCATGCGCAAGGCCATGAAGGAAGTGGCCGCCCAGACCGGCATGCGCTACGCAGACATCATGCACGGCTTAAGCGCTCAAATGTACTGGGTCGAGTCCACGGGCGTCCTGCTGTGCGTCATTCCCCTGCCCGAGGACGACCTGTATCTGGAAATTCCCGAGGATTCCTGGCGCATCCGGGAACTGAGCCAGGCCACCCACTAGCCTGCGGCCGCCGCGTACCTCCTCCGCGCGGCGGCCCGCTTCTTGCCGGAAAGCCGAATTTGCGGCATGGTACGGCTGCGGATCACTTCTGCTTTTCGAGACGTTTGCCACCCGATAACCGCCGATCCCGCTGGAAGAAGCATGGTGCCTCATATTCCGGACTTTCCCAAAGCCCTGTTCGAGGAGCTCGAAACCGAAAAACTGCAGCACCGCTTTCTGGAATCCCTGATGGAATTCCAGAACGTGGACCGTGGCTCGCTTTGGATCAAACGCCCGGACGGCTATCACTGCATCGAGGCCATGGGGCCGCAGAGCGAACGTATCAGGGATCTCGTTCTGGCCCTGGATAGGCCGAGCGTCGTCGGCTGGGTCATCGAACACGGCGAAATGACCATCGCCGAACCGGGCAAGGACAAACGTCATTTCAAGGAAGCCGAGTCGGACCTCGATATCAAGTCCACCCTCATCCTGTGCTACCCGCTGGTGCTCAAAAACGGTACCGTCTACGGTGCGGTGGAAATCATCGACACCGCCCACGGCGGCAGCCGGCTCAACCTGACCCGGGAATACCTCGAACTGCTGGAAGAATTCGTGGCCATCGGCTCCATCGCCCTGGGCAACGCCCTGGCCTTCGCCGACCAGAAAAAGGAAACCCAACACCTCAAGAAGCTCTTAAGCGAGATCAAGGGGCACACCCCGCTCATCGGCAAAAGCGCCGCCTTCCAGGCCGCCCTGGACACCGCCAGAAACTACGCCCGCACGGACTTCCCCGTCTGCCTGACCGGTGAATCCGGTACCGGCAAGGAACTGTTCGCCCGGGAAATCCACCGCTTAAGCGCCCGGAAAAACGGTCCGTTTCTTGTCCAAAACGTCTCGGCCATCCCGGACACGCTCCTGGAATCGGAACTCTTCGGCTACCGAAAGGGCGCCTTTACCGGCGCCGACCGGGACAAGATCGGCCTGTTCGAGGCCGGAAACGGCGGCACGGTCTTTCTCGACGAGATCGGCGACATGCCGCTTGCCCTGCAGGCCAGGCTCCTTCGCGTGCTTCAGGAAAATGAAGTCAAACCGCTCGGCGGCACCGAAACCCGGACCGTGGACGTGCGGATCATCTCCGCCACCAACCGCGACCTCGGCCAGGCCATTGCCGACGGCACCTTTCGCGAAGATCTCTTTTACCGCTTAAACGTCCTGCCCCTGCGCCTTCCCCCCCTGCGCGAACGCACCGGGGACATTCCCGAACTGCTCGACTATTTCCTCAAGCGCGACGCCGCCCGGCTGTGCATGCCGCCGAAGACCCTTTCCCCGGCCGCCAGCCGCACCCTGCGCGAACGCCCCTTTCGGGGCAACGTCCGGGAGATGGAAAACCTCGTGCGCTACCTGTTGGCCACGGCTCCGGGACAGGTCATCGAGGCCGACGATATCCCCGCTCCCCCCGAAACCGCCGATGCCCACCCCCCGAAGACCACGGATACGCCCGCACCCGACCAGACCCCTCCCGCCTTGGCCGACTACGGCTGGGAAGAGCTGGAAAAAAACTACGCCCTGGCCCTGCTGGAAAAATACAAGTGGAACGTGACCAAGGCCGCCAAACAGGCCGGCGTCAACCGCTCCACCTTCGACTCCAGACTGCGCAAGCTCGGCATCAGCAAAGAATAAAGAGGTCTCCGGCGGCCAAAACCGAAGACGCCTCCGGCGGCCGGGGGCATGATGCCCCCGGACCCCTCGTACCGGGACAGGGGGACCGGGGGGAATGATTCCCCCCGGCGGGTCCAGGGCAGCGCCCTGGTCAGGGCATCTTCGTCGTTTCCTACACGGAGAAGCGCCAGGCGCAGGCGCAATCGGGCTGGGTGCTTTCGGGCGGGCAGGACAGGCAGGTCACACGGATGGCCGGATCGACGCCGGCGGCGAAGGCGGCGTATTCGACCGAACCGCCGGATTGGCAGGGATAGGGTGGCAGTCCCTGGCGCGCCCGGGAGGACTGCACCCGGCAGGACAGAATGCGGTAGACGAAGGAATCGGGCGTTTCCTCGACGAATTCCCAGGTATTGACGTGGGCGACCAGCCGGGCGGCCAGGGCCGCGCGCAGGACCGGCAGGCCGCCGGCCTCGGGCAGGCCGAGCCCGGCCTTGGCCCGGACGCCCTCGTAGCGTCCCAGCCGGGACCAGCAGGTATCATTGATGCGCTTGGCGTCGTGCATGCCGCGGCTGTCCTCGACCTTGCGGAACCACACACCGTCCGCGGCCAACCACGACACGGACAGCGCCTTGAGCAGTGCTTCCAGGCGCTCGGCACCGAGTCCGGCCACCAGGTCGGACACGTGCCGGTCCAGGCCAAGAGCCCGTTCCAGGCGTTTGGCCAGCAGGGAAAAAAAGGCGTCGCCGGCCTGACTTTCCAGGGCCACGGCCGCTTCGGGACCGAGCTGATGCGCCGTTTCGGCCAGCCACAATCCGTAATGGACGGCGATTTGCCGCACAGCCTCGACGACCTGCCGGGCCAGCGTCGCGTCCCGTTCCTGACCGGCCATCAGGCAGTGACTCCCAGATACAGCAAAACGAGGTACACAACCGCGCTGGCCAAAACAAGGCGACGCACAGCGCTCACAAAGCCCCGCCGTTTATCTTGCAGAAAAGAAGCCATCCCCTGCCGCTCATCGGAGCGATCCCGCATATGGGGCAATCTGTCGATGTAATAATCCAGGTAGGCGCGGTCGGAGAAAAGCAGCAGATAGATTCTCGGTCGAAAATAGAACCGGTAATAGAGGAGGAAAAACAGAAAATAGCAGACGAACAGTATCACGGCATAACGCAGACTGAGCATCCGGTCCATCCTTATCGGTTTTTGGCGTACGGAGCGCCTCGCCCGTTCTGTGTCCCACACTTCGCCCCCGAATTCAAGGCCGGCCGGCTTGAAACCCGGGAGGATGTGGCCCATTATGCCCCGGTTCCGTCGGGATCAGGCCGGAGTCCGCCCCGGCAGCAACGGGAGGTGTCATGAATTCGGTCGATGCGTTCTGGCTTGCCCTGGCGACCCTCGGGCCCATCGGGCGTATCCCCGTCGCGCCGGGCACCTTTGGATCCGCCGCCGCCGTTGTTGCCGCACCGATCCTGTTCCTTCCCCTGTCGCCGCTCGGACGGGTGATGCTGCTGACGATCCTTTTTTTCTGCGGCGCGATGGCCGCCGGCCGGGCCGAACAGCTGCTCGGGAAAAAGGATCCCGGCCAGGTGGTCATCGACGAGGTGCTGGGGCAATGGCTCACCCTGCTCCCCCTCGCCGCGCCCGACCTTCTGGAACTGGCGGCCGGCTTCGCCCTGTTCCGCCTGTTCGACATCACCAAACTGCCGCCCATCCATGCCTCGGAAAGCTGGCTAGAGGGCGGCTACGGCGTCATGATCGACGACGTCCTGGCCGGCATCTACGCAGGCGCCATCCTGGCCGGACTGCACTGGCTGCGTTAGGCCGTCTTCGCGGCCGGCGGCACCGCGTTATCGGGCCGCACCACGATCATGAGGTCCTCGCCCACGGGGGTGACGGAATAAAAGCGCAGTTTGACCGCATCCTGCATATGCGCAACGGTCAGGCCCGAAAAGGCCGGGATGCCCCGGGCATCGGCCAGCAGTTTGGGCGCGCAAAAAACCACCAGTTCGTCCATCAGCCCATAGCCCAGCAGGGAACCGGCCAGCCCGCCGCCGCCTTCGCACAGCACGCTGTAGACATGCGCTTCCTCGCGCAACCGGGCGAGTCCCCTGCCCAGGTCGAGGATGCCGTCCAGTTCCGGAAGCCCCCAGACCCGCACGCCGCGTTCGGCCAGGGCCGCGGCGGTCTCGGACGCCTCGGCCGCCGCGTCGGTCAGGAAGACGAGCTGTTCGGGCCGCTCGCGCAGCAAGGTGAACGGCGCGTCCGGATCGGGCAGCCGCCGGGTGAGCACCACGGCCAGGGGCTGGGGACTCGCCGCCAGGGGCCCCTCCGCCAACCGATGGGTAAGCGCGGGATTGTCGGCGCGAAAGGTGCCCCCGCCGACCAGCACGGCCTGGACGCAGGCCCGCATTTCGTGGACCCGCCGACGGGAGGCCTCGCCGCTGATCCAGCGGGCGTCGCCGGTCCGGGTAGCGATGCGCCCATCCAAGGTCATGGCCAGCTTGACCGTCACGAAGGGCCGGCCGCCTGTCTTCCAGACGGCGAAATCGGCATTGGCGTCGCGGCATTCCCTTTCCATGACGCCCATGACCACTTCCAGGCCATGCTGGCGCAAAAAGGCCGCCCCGCCGCCCAGAACATCGGGATTGGGGTCCGGACACCCGATATAGACGCGCCGGATGCCGGCGTCGAGAATGGCCCGGGTGCAGGGTGGCGTCTTGCCGAAGTGGTTGCACGGCTCAAGGCTCACATAGAGGTCGCAGCCGGCCGGATCGATCCCCTTGGCCTCGGCGTCGCGCAGGCATTCCACTTCGGCATGAGGGCCGCCGTACACCGTGTGCCAGCCCTCGGCCACGATGCGCCCGTCCCGGACCAGGACCGCCCCGACCCGGGGGTTCGGCGCGGCGAATCCCCGGCCGCGTTCGGCCAGTTCCAGCGCCCGGGCCATAAAGGCCGCCTCAGCACCCATAGGATCCCTCCAGGCGATCGAAGCCGATACCGGCCTCGGCGATCATTTCGGCCGATAAGGCATCGGGATAACCCTGGCTGAAATAGATGTGGTTGATCTGGCAGTTGATGAGCATCTTGGTGCAGATCAGGCACGGCTGGGTGGTGCAGTAGATGTCCGCGCCGGTGATGGCTACACCGTGGATGGCGCACTGGATGATGACGTTTTGTTCGGCGTGGAGGCCCCGGCACAGTTCGTGGCGTTCGCCCGAAGGGATGCCCATCTTTTCCCGCAGGCAGCCGATGTCCAGGCAATGGGCGGTACCGGCCGGAGAACCGTTGTAGCCCGTGGCCAGGATGCGGCGATCCTTGACGGCCACGGCCCCGACCTTGCGTCGCAGGCAGGTGCTCCGTTCGGCCACCAGGTAGGCGATGCGCATGAAATACTCGGGCCACGGAACGCGCTTGTCCATCACGGAACCTCCCTAAGGGAACGGAAGCCTCGGGGGCGGATACCCCGAACCCGTTCCTTCCCTCGAAAAAACTGCGCCGATGTGCTCGGACCGGGGGAGAGTGAACCAAGGGACCGGGCGGCGTCAAGGCATGGGGGCGACGGCAACGACAAAAGCCCCCGCAGCGCCAAACGCCCCCTGGACGGCCGGATGCCGGCAAGGGCCGAAGGCCCGGAAAAGGCTCCGCCCAAGGGAAGGGGCGGCACCGCACTCCGCGTCAAAAAAAACATCGACTTCCGCGCAGCGGAAAAAACAACCGGAGACCACCGGACAGGACCGGCCCCGGGAATGTGGTCGTGAGACTCCCTCTTGTGACTGCTGCGCACTTCCCTGACGGCCTGCCGCTGTCCCCCTCCTGGAACTCTCTAAAATCGTATCGGGTTTCCAAAGGGCGGCGGTCTCAAATTTTAGCGAGCTGAAATTAAGAGGATGCCAACGGGGGAACTCGTGGGGATCCCCTTCCGGGGGACGCCGAGAGGGCTTGCGGGGATTGGGCGGGAGAAGGAGCCGGGAGGAGCGAGCGTCCCCCCCCCCGGCCCAAAAAACGTGGCGATCTACCAGGCGAACAGCGGGAATCCCTTGGCGAAGGTTTCCACTTCCTTCCTGATCTCTTCGAGTCTGGTCGCGTTGTCCTTGGCCGTAATGGCCGCGTCGATCCAGTCCACCACCCGTTCGATATCGTGTTCGACCATGCCCCGGGTGGTCAGCGCCGGCGTACCGATGCGCACGCCCGAGGTGACGAACGGCGAGCGGGTCTCGAAAGGCACCGTGTTCTTGTTGACCGTGATGCCGGCCACATCGAGGGCGCGTTCCGCGTCCTTGCCGGTCACGTCCTTATTGGTCAGATCGACCAGGACGAGGTGGTTGTCGGTGCCGCCGGAAACCAGGTCGTAGCCGTGGGCCAAAAGCCCCTGGGCCAAGGTCTGACAGTTCTTGAGGACCTGCCCCTGATAGGTCTTGAAGGCGGGCTTTAAGGCCTCGCCGAAGGCCACGGCCTTGGCCGCGATGACATGCATGAGCGGGCCGCCCTGGATTCCGGGGAAAATCTGTGAATTCAGCGACTTTCCGAATTCCTCGGACGAAAGAATCAGCCCGCCGCGCGGACCGCGCAGGGTCTTGTGGGTGGTCGAGGTCGTGTAGTGGGCGTAGGGGATCGGCGACGGATGGTAGCCCGTGGCCACCAAGCCGGCGATATGGGCCATGTCCACGACCAGCTTGGCCCCGACCTCGTCGGCGATGGCCCGGAAACGCGCGAAATCGATCACGCGCGGATAGGCGCTGGCCCCGGCCATGATGACCTTGGGCTTGTGTTCCCTGGCCAGCCGCTCCACTTCCTCGTAGTCGATGGTGCCGGTTTCCCTTTTGACGTGATAGGAGACGATCTTGTAGAGACGCCCCGAAAAGTTGACCGGCGAGCCGTGGGTGAGGTGGCCGCCGTGGGTGAGGTCCATGCCGAGAAGGGTGTCGCCGGGCTGCATGGCGGCGAAATAGACGGCCATGTTGGCCTGGGAGCCGGAATGGGGCTGGACGTTGGCGTACTCGGCCCCGAACAGGGTTTTGACGCGGTTGCGGGCCAGTTCTTCGACCAGATCGACGTATTCGCAACCGCCGTAGTAGCGCTTCCCGGGGTAGCCTTCGGCGTACTTGTGGGTCAGCACGCTGCCCTGGGCCTGGCGCACGGCGGTGGAGACAAAGTTTTCCGAGGCGATCATTTCGAGCTTGCCGACTTGCCGCTCGATTTCCAGACAGATGGCGCGCCCGACTTCCGGATCGGCGATAAGCAGTTCTTCCATGGAAATCACCCTTTAAAACGTTCGGGGGGAGACTCGGATCGAGCATCCCCCCGGTTATGATGCATGGTCGGGCCCGCGACTCCTTGGGCGGCGTCTAGTCGCCAAAGGCCTTGAACAGGATGCAGGCGTTGGTGCCGCCAAAGCCGAACGAATTGCTGAGGACGTTGCCGACGCGGACCTTCCTGGCGACCTTGGGGACATAGTCCAGGTCGCAGACCGGATCGGGGTGGTCCAGGTTGATGGTGGGCGGAATGATCCCCTCCGTCATGGTCATGATGCTCATGACCGCCTCGATGCCGCCGCCCGCGCCCAGGCAGTGCCCGATCATGGACTTGTTGGAGGTGATGGGCACCTGGGAGGCATGTTCGCCCAAAACGGTCTTGATGGCCTTGGTCTCGCAGGCGTCGTTCAAGGAGGTGGAGGTGCCGTGGGCATTGATGTGGGCGACCTCGGACGGGTCCATGCCCGCTTCGCGGATGGCGGCCCGCATGGCGAGCACCATGCCTTCGCCGTCCTCCGGCGGGGCGGTCATGTGGAAGGCATCGCCCGAAGCGCCGAATCCGACCACTTCGGCCAGGATGCGGGCTCCCCGCGCGGTGGCGTGCTCCAGGGATTCCAAAAGGACCAGACCGCAGCCCTCGCCGATGACGAAGCCGTCCCGGGTCGCGTCAAAGGGGCGCGAGGCCCCGGCCGGATCGTCGTTGCGGGTGGACAGCGCCTTCAAGGCGTTGAAGCCGCCCACGGCCAGGGGCGTGATGGTCGATTCGACACCGCCGCAGATGGCGGCCACCGTCCGCCCGAGCTTGATGTCGGTATAGGCGGCGCCGATGGCGTGGGTGCCCGAGGCGCAGGCCGAGGTGGTGCACAGGTTGGGGCCCTTGGCCCCCGTGGCGATGGAGACCTGCCCGCCGGCCATGTTGGCGATCATGGTCGGGATGAAAAAGGGCGATATGCGTGTCGGCCCCTGGGCCAGGAGCTTGGAATGGGTGGCTTCGAGGGTTTCGAGGCCGCCCAGACCGCAGCCGATGACCACGGCCACCCGGTCCGCTTCTTCGGGAGCGACTTTATAGCCCGCGTCCTCCATGAGCATCATGGCGGCGCTGATGGCGAAGAGGGTGAAACGGTCCATGCGCTTGGCCACTTTGGCCGAGACAAAGGCCTTCTCGTCGAAGTCCTTGACCTCGCAGGCGAAACGCGTGTCGTAGGCCGCCGCGTCGAATCTGGTGATGGGGGCCGCGCCGGAGACGCCGGCGACGAGATTCGTCCAGCTGGTGGCCAGATCGTTGCCGATGGGAGTGATGGCCGAGAGGCCTGTGATGACTACCCTATGCAAAGTCATAATACATCCGTCCGCAGAGGGGGCGGGATAGGCGCACCGCCCCGACTCCGATGGGCGTTTGTGGGCCTACTCGCCCTTTTTCTTTTCGATGAAGGAAATGGCGTCCTGGACCTTCTGGAGCTGCTGCGCGTCCTCGTCGGAAATCTCCACGCCGAATTCCTCTTCCATGGCCATGATGAGTTCGGTCAAATCCAGGGAATCCGCACCCAGATCGTCGACGAACGTGGCTTCGGGCTTGACGTCACCGGCATCCACGCCGAGCTGATCCACAATGATCTCTTTGACTTTTTCCGCGACAGACATAAGTCCCTCCAGGTAATGGCCGTATTTTTTTTACGCTACATGTACATGCCGCCGTTGATGCCGAGCACCTGGCCGGTGACGGAGGCGGCTTCGTCGCTCGCGAGATAGCTCACGGCGGCGGCGATCTCCTCCGGGGCGCTGGCGCGTCCGAGCGGGATGCGCGCGGCAAGGGACGCCTTGACGGCGTCGGGCAACACGGCGGTCATGTCGGTTTCGACGAACCCCGGCGCCACGGCGTTGACCGTGATATTGCGCTGGGCCAGTTCCAGGGCCGCGGCCTTGGTCAGGCCGATCAGCCCGGCCTTGGCCGCCGCGTAGTTGGCCTGACCGGCATTGCCGGCCTGACCGACCACCGAGGCGATATTGATGACGCGGCCGGTGCGGCGCTTCATCATGATTTTGGCGGCTTCCCGCAGGCACGTGAAGGATCCGATCAGGTTGACCCGGATGACGGCGGCAAAATCCTCGTCCTTCATCCGTACGAACAGACCGTCACGGGTAATGCCGGCATTATTGACCAGCACGTGCAGATCCGTCCCCTTGACATGCTCGGCGAAAAAGCCGGTCACCGCGACCGGATCGCCGGTGTCGAGGGCCAGCGCCCGAGCCGATCCGCCGGCGGCGACAATGGACTCCACCACGGCGGCGGCCGCCTCGGGCCTGCTCACATAGGTGAGAAGGACGTCGAAGCCGTCCCGGGCCAGTCGCGCGGCCACGGCCGCGCCGATGCCCCGAGAGCCGCCCGTGACCAGGGCCGTACGCATAGTCATGCTCCTTGCCGCGCTCCGGGGGCTGGCCCCGGTCCGCATGGCGAATACTCAAAGGGACGGGCTGGCGCCCTTTCCCCGGACAGGCCGGGTCAGGCGATCTAGTAGCCGAAACGCCCGGCAACATCAAATGCGTTTTTCCGTCCGGCCCGATAGTCCCCAAGAAAAGTTCGTCCCCGTTCAGGCCCGCGCGGCTCGCCTGCGGCACCAGGGGACGACCCGGCCTCAAAACTGGAGCAGCGAAGCGCCCCAGGTAAAACCGCCACCGAAAACGGCCAGCAACACCTTGGCCCCGGGTTTCACCCGGCCGGTGGCCTTGGCCTCGGCCAGGGCGATGCCCACGCTCGACGCCGAGGAGTTGCCGTAGCGGTCGATGGTAATCATGCACCGCTCTTCGGGAATCGACAGTTTTTTGGTGACGGCATCAATGATGCGCAAATTGGCCTGGTGGGGGATCAGCAGGTCGATGTCGTCCGTCGTCACGCCGCTTGCCGCGAGCACTTCCTCGCACACGGCCACCATGTTGCGCACGGCGTTCTTGAAGACTTCCTGGCCGGCCATCTGCACGAAAAAATTCTCGTCCACCGTGTCGCCAAGCCGCATCGGCGCGGCCGAGCCGCCGCCCTTGACCGTCAGCAGGTGGCCCAGGGAGCCGTCGCTATACAGACGTGCGTCGATGATTTCGGCCGACTGGGGCCCCGGCTCCCCGGTGAGGATCGCCGCGCCGGCGCCGTCACCAAACAGGACGCAGGTCCGCCGATCGGCCCAGTTGGTGCGCGAACTCAACACCTCGGCGGCGCACAGCAGGACCTTGGCCTCGGGATGGAGCGCGACCATGGCCCGGGCCGTCTCCAGACCGTAGACGAAGCCCGAACAGGCCGCGTTGATGTCCTGGGCGAATTTGCCCCGGACGCCGAGTTTTTCCTCAACCAGGCAGGCCGCGGGCGGACAGTAGAAATCCGGCGTCAGGGTGCAGATGAGGATATGGGTCAGCTCGTCGGCGTCCATGCCCGCGTCGGCCAGCGCCGCCCTGGAGGCGTGGAGAGCCAGATCGCTGGTCGCCTCGCCCGGAGCGGCGATACGGCGTTCCTTGATGCCCGTCCGTGTGGTGATCCATTCGTCCGAGGTCTCGACCATGCGCTCCAAGTCGGCGTTGGTCAGGATACGCTCGGGAACATAATACCCCAGACCGCGAATATAGGCGTTTTTCTTCATGAATTCCGATGGGGAAGGGTCAGCGTTGTTCGTTGACGGCCTGGTGGCAATCGCCGACCAGATCGATATTTTGAGCCACGGCCGAGGAGAGATGGGTATTGGCCTCCATCTCGACGAACCGGGCGGCCATGCGGACGGCGCTGGACATGGCCTTGCTGCTGGACGCACCGTGACAGATAAGGCAACTGCCCTGCAGGCCCAGAAGCGGCGCGCCGCCGTATTCGGCGTAATCCACCAGGCGGGAAAAACGCTTGAGGGCGTTTAAGGCCAACATGGTGCCGATCTTGCCGAAAAAGCCGCGCCGCATTTCACCCTTGAGCAACCGGCCGAGAGAGGTGGCCAGACCCTCGGCCTGTTTGACCACCACGTTGCCGACGAAGCCGTCGCAAACCACGACGTCCACGTTGCCGGCAAACAAATCCCGCCCCTCGATATTGCCCACGAAATTGAGGGAGCTTTGCTGCAACAGCTCGAAGGCTTCCTTGACGGCGTGGTTGCCCTTGCCCGGCTCCTCGCCGTTGGAGAGCAGCGCCACCTTGGGATTTTCCCGACCGAGCATGATCTTGGCCAACACCGAGGCCATGATGCCGAACTGCAGCAGGTGGAACGGCTTGCAGTCCACGTTGGCCCCGACATCAATAATGATGCAATGGGCGTGCTCGGTCGGCATGAAGGTGGCCAGGGCCGGCCGGTCCACCCCCGGCGCCCGGCCGATGGTGAACATGGCGCAGGCCAGGGTGGCGCCGGAGTGACCGGCGGAAATCACGCCGTCGGCTTCGCCGTCGCGGACCAGATTGCAGGCCACCTGGATGGAAGAATCCTTCTTGCGGCGCAGGGCCTCGGTAGGCTTTTCCTCCATCTCCACGACCTGGGAGGCATGGACGACGGCAAGCGGCAGTCCCTTGACGTCCATCCGGGCCAACTGCGCCCGGATGACGTCCTCGTCGCCGACGAGGGTGACTGCCGCCCGGCCGGCGCGGGCAGCGTGCACGGCGCCGGGGATAACCACCTGGGGACCGAAATCCCCGCCCATGGCATCCACGGCGATTCGCGGAATCTTATTCGGCATCGTCCTTCCGGAGCATCTGGCGGCCGTTGTAGGCGCCACAACTCGGGCAGACACGATGGGGCAGCATGGGCTCGCCGCAGGAGCACAACACGACGGTGGGCACGGCCACCTTGTCGTGGGAACGGCGCATGCCTTTGCGGGACTTGGAGATCTTTCTATTTGGGACAGCCATGGCGATTACCTCGCAAGGGGGTTGAAGTCATCTCGGAACAAACGCGCGGACCGCAAAAACAGCACCTAATTCGCGCCGCGCGGCGCCTTGAGCGTCTTGAAGACGGCCAATCTGAAGTCACCGTCTTCCTCGGAACAGCCGCAGGGGCCGTTCCGCAAATTCGCGCCACACCGGGGGCACAACCCCGGACAGTTCTCGTCGCACAGGGGTTTGGCCGGCAGGGCCAACAGAAATTGTTCCCACAGAAGGCTGGCCACGTCCAGTTCCACCACCTTGCCCCGGCGGCGCAACAGCCCCGGTTCCATGGACTGGGCTCCCTCCAAGGGCAAATCCTCGAACAATTCGAAGGAGGCGTCCACCACCACCCGGGTGTCCTCGGTGCAACGGTCGCACGGCGTCATGATCGCGCCGTCGAGCCGGCCCCGAATAAGGACCCCCCGCCCCTGCGGGGCGACGGAAAAGGTGGCGGCCAACGGCGCCCCCGTGCCTTCCAGACGATGGGCCATACCGAATTCCGCAATGGGCCCGGTCCATATCGCCGGGTCGGAAAACGAAAATTCCCGGCCAGTTGCCGGGATATCAGTGATATCGAGCCATAATTCGGACATGGTTTCCTCGCGAAGTGAAGAGTGCTAGACTGTGCGCGTCACCTTGTCAAGAAAAAGCTTGCCAAGCAAGGAGTTCCCATGTACCTCCAACCTTCTTTACATCACCGCGAAATCGCGCGGTCGCCTCGCTTGGCCGGAGTCCTGATTCCGGGCGGAGACGGCCCGGGCGAATCAGAGATTTTCGGGAGGAACCGAACATGGCCAAGATCTGCGACTGTTGCGGCAAGAAGCCCCAGGTCGGCAACAATGTCAGCCACGCGAACAACAAGACGAAGCGTCGTTTTTCGCCCAATCTGGTGAAAGTCCGGGCCCAGTTGCCCTCCGGCGAGGTGACCACCCTGACCGTGTGCACCCGCTGCCTCCGTTCCGGTGCCGTGACCAAGCCGACGGCGAACAACGCCTAGTTTTTCAGACCGATTCTTTCTTTCGCTTTTTGAGACGACCCGCCCTGCGGGTCGTCTTTTTTTCCCTCTCGCGGCCCCCACCCGCCGGGGAGGGAGGCGCACGGCGCCTTGGCGGAATTTCACACGGGCCCCCTGGCCGCCGGATGCGTGCCCCCACGCCAAAGGGCACTGCCCCGGCCACGCCAGTTTCCCGCCGCCCTGCCGGACGGCTTTTTTCGGTCACCGCGTTTCCTCCCGGCTAAGCCTTGCCCCAAAACAGCCGATAAGTGCTGTAAAAGCCCCGACCGTCGGGGAACCAACAAGGAGCAACCAGAAAGGTACGTTTTTTGCTTGTCAAAAAGCGTATGGGCGTTTCTCCCTCCCGAGGTGATCCTTATGAAGCGTTTTCGCAACTACCTGCAACATCGGCTGAATCCCGTGCACATGTACTGCCGGCTCATGGATTTCGGTGTGGCCGAGGATCGGGCCCGGCGGATGTGCTCCGTGTACGAACGCTTCATTTACCGAAATTTGCTGTTTCCTTTAGCGCCATAACCGGGTGGCCAGCAGTGGCCCCCCGGCCCGCCGGCCGCCGGACCAGACCATCCCGGCCGTTTCGTCTTGCCCCGGCCTTCTTCCCGTTTGACCAGTTTTCTCCAGCCCATGGCAGCAGTTCCCCGGCCATGGGTAATTTTTGCTCTCGCACCGGCCGCGCAGGCCATTTTCGTAACCAGCCCGGTTGAGGCCCCGTCCGGGAAGGCGTAGAAGGCCTTCTGCCCCATGGACAAGGAGACGCCTATGGCTGATCGCGCGTTGTGCCTGGACATCGGATCCGGCACGCAGGATGTTTTTTACGCATTGCCCGATCTCGAAGCCGAAAACTGCCCAAAATTCGTCCTGCCGACACCGGCCCGCCTGGTGGCCAAACGACTGGCCGCACTGACCGCCGCCGGCCGTCCCGTGTATCTCGCCGGCCGCAACATGGGCGGCGGCTTTTTCAAGGCCTTCCAGGCCCATCTCAAGGCCGGCCTGCCCATAGCCCTCCATCCCGACGCCGTCTGGGCCCTGACCGACGACCCCGAACGCCTGGCCGCCACCACCGCCGCGGTCATCACGCATACCCGGCCGGCCGGGTATGCCACCATCTTCCTGAGCGACTTCGATCCGGGCTTTTGGCGCGCCTTCCTGGCCGCGGCCGGCCTGCCCGAACCCGATGTGGTGATGGCCGCCGCCCAGGACCATGGCCTGCATCCGGGCAAAAGCAGCCGCATCGGCCGCTTCACCCTCTGGGAACGCTTCCTGCTCCAGGCCGGCGGCCATCCCGAGGGACTCGTCTACACCACACCGCCCGAGGAATTGACCCGGCTGGCCGTGCTCCAATCCTCCATCGGCGGCGGACCGGTGGCCGACACGGCGGCCGCCGCCATCCTCGGCGCCCTGACCGACCCGGTCGTCGCCGCCCGGTCCCGGGAAACCGGCGTCATGCTCGTCAATGTGGGCAACAGCCATATCGTGGCCGCCCTGCTCTTCCGCCGGCGCATTCACGGCATCTACGAACACCATACCGGCATCCTGTCCGCCGAGGAAACCTGGGCCGACCTCGCCCGCTTCCGCCGGGGCAGCCTCCCCGGCACGGAGGTCTTCGACCGGGGCGGCCACGGCTGCCTCACCCTGGACCTGCCGCCCGAGGCCGGCATCTTCCCCTATACCTCGGTCATCGGGCCCAAACGGGCCTTCCTCAAGGACTTCGACGTGGACTTCCCCAGCCCCGGCGGCGACATGATGCTCACCGGCTGCTTCGGACTCATCCACTGGCTGCGTACGAGAAAGGCGTAAGAGATGGGGCGCTGCCCCATGCCCTGCCAGGGCGCTGCCCTGGACCCGCCGGGGGGAATCATTCCCCCCGGGCCCCCTGCCTGGGGCGAGGGGGTCCGGGGGCATCACGCCTGCCAGCCGGGCGTCCGGCCCCGGCCGCCGGAAGCATCTTCCTCTTTTATTCTTCCAACGCCGTCCGGGCCGTGGCCAGGGCATTGAGGGCGGCCGGGAAGCCGGCGTAGACGGCCAGTTGGATAAGCGTTTCCACGACCTGTTCCCGGCTGACGCCGACCTGCCGGGCCGCCTTGATGTGGACGGCCAGTTGCGGGGCCATGGTGCCTCGGGCGGCCGCCGCCGCGATCATGGCGATCTCCTTCTGGGCCGGCGACAGGACGTTGCGGGAAATGACGTCGCCGTAGGAAAAATCCAGGATGAAACCGGCCATGTCGGGTGCGATGTCGGCCAGGGCGTCGAGCACGTGCTGGCCGGCTTGTCGGCTGCTCACGGCGACCGAGGCCAGGCCGCGCCGACGCCGGTCCGTCTCGTCCGGGGCATGGGCCTTGGGCGGCCTGACGGTAAGCCGCTTTTCGGTAAAGACCTGTCGGGCGCAGACAATGGCGTTCAGCCCCGCCGGGAAGCCGGCGAAGACCGTTACCACGTAGACAATCTCGATGATCTCCTCCGGCGAAAGCCCGGTGGCCAGACCGGCCTCGATATGGAAAGCCAGTTGCGGCGCGGCGTTGCCCAAAGCGGTCAGGGCGGCGATGGTGGCCGTCTGGCGTAGCGCCGGAGCCAGCCCCGGCCGGGTAAAGATGTCGCCATAGCCGAATTCCACGACGAAGCGTCCCATGTCCGGGGCGATGTCGGCCAGATCGTCCTGAACGGCTTGCCCCTTGTCCGGGGCCAGGGCGTGAAGCGCCGTCCATCCTCGTTGATACCGATCATCCATGGCGGTTCCTCCTTGCGTGTTTGGCGACAGCATAGGCGGGGGCAATTGATATGTTAAATACTTCATTGCTATCGGATCAAGACGAGGATAGTATTAATCGATGGAACTGCGCGATTGCCGCTGTTTTCTGGCAGTGGCCGAAGAGCTGCATTTCGGCCGGGCGGCGGCGCGGCTCGGCATGGCCCAGCCGCCGCTCAGCCAGCGCATCAAGGCCCTGGAAAAAGCGCTCGGCACCCGGCTGTTCGACCGGACCAGCCGGTCGGTGACCCTGACCCCGGCGGGCGAGGCTTTCAAAGACGAGGCCCGGGTGCTGTTGGAACTGGCGGAAAAGGCCGGAGAGACGGTGCGACGGATCGGCCAGGGGCTGGCCGGGCGACTGACGGTGGGCTGCGTCAATCCGGCCATGGACGCCTTTTTGTCCGCGGCGCTGGCCGCTTTCAGAATCGCCTCCCCGGATGTCACGCTGGTCCTTCGGGAGATGTCCACCCGGGAACAGATACCCGCCCTGGCCTCCGGTCGCCTCGACATCGGATTTGTGCGCTACGCCGGCCAGCCGATCCCGGGGGCGGTCGTTACCGCTATTTCCCGCGAGCCCTATATCGCCGCCCTTCCGGCCGGGCATCCCCTGGCCCGGGCCCGGAAAATCGCCCTGTCCAGTCTCGACGGCCAAGCCATGGTCATGCCGCCGCGCACCGCGCTGCCGCTGCTGCGGGAGGCCATGACCGCAGCCCTGGCCCAGGCCGGGGCCGTCCCCGTAACGGTGCAGGAAGCCGCCTCGAAGTTCACGACCCTGTCCCTGGTGGCGGCCGGAATGGGCCTGGCCCTGGTTCCGGCCTCCGTGCGGGTCTGGAAACGCGCGGGCGTGGTTTTCCGCGACATCGACGGCGCCCTGCCCGAAGTGACCCTGGCCGCGATCAGACCCGAGGGACGCGGCCACCCGGCGGCGGTGCGGCTGCTCGGGCTGGCCCTTTCCGCGGCGGCCGCGCACCTTGCCACCGACGGCCGGCAGGTGTAGCGGAAAGACAGGAAATTTCCCGGCTCGTTCGCGGCCGGGGCAAGGCCTCTCGCCACGGGAGCGGGCGCGTCATGGATGATCTTCTCGGCCATCTGGACACCATTTTCTGGGCCTTTCTGGGCAGACTGGCCACCTTCTTCCTGGAGGCCACGGATGCCGCCAACCGCAAGGCCGTGGAGCTGCTGTCCCGGTTGGCGGACGCCGTGAACCGGCTGGCGGCGAAGCTGGCCGCCGTGCCCCTGTGGGTCTCCCTTCCGGCGATGCTGCTTCTGATCGGACTGGCGGCGGCCTACGTCTTCCGGCAACGCCTGTATGACCGGGTGCTGGTCTATCATCTGGTCTGGCTGCGCAAACAGGGATTTTCCCGGCATGTCTTTCGGATATGCCGCGGGGCGGTGCGGGAAACCCGGCAGGCCATGGCCCGGCAAGTGCCTCTTTCCGGAAGATTCCGCTCCATCGCCGTCTATGAGGTGCAGCCCGATCGCTACGCCGTGGCCTTCGGCGTGGATGGCGAGGCCCTGGAGGATCTGCGCCTGTACCGGCGGGACCTGCGGACGGGACTGGCCGCCATGGCCGCCGATCTGACGGCCTACTACCGGGCCAATGTCCGGTTGCTCCACGCCGACTCGGAAATCCGCGCCCTGTTTGCCCTGCTCGACGCCGCCGATCCCGACTTCGCGGCCGCCCGCCCTGCCCTGCCGGGCGAGGTGAAGCCGGAGGAAGACTCCGGCATCACCCTGCCCAGTCGCCGCGGCCCGAACCATGGCCGGCTCGGGCTCTAAAGCCCGCCACCGCCTACGGCATGGTATTGGCCCGGTTGACGCACTCCAGATAGCGCGAGGAGCATTGCCGGTAGCAGATGGTGCGCATCGTTCCCCGGCTGCGGGTGTTGCACGTGCCGTTGCAGGAAATCTGCTGCTGGTTGCAGCGGGTGACGGCATGAAGGCGGCGTTTGTCCGAACCGTGGCCACGCGGCGGAACCACGGAGGCCGGCGGCAGGATGATGGAGCCCGGCGGGGCGACGATGCTCCCGGGCGGCAGGGGCCGGGGCGGCCGCGGTTTCCTGGGCTGCTCGCCGGGTTTGGCCTGGGGTGCGTTTCCGGCGGGCGGGGGCGCGGCCGGGGCTTGCGGCGCCTGTCCGGCCGCCGGCGGGGGAACCGCCGGCGCGGGAGTTTCGTCACGCGGCGGGTTCGTGGTGGATCCGGGGGACGTAGCGTGACTGTCGCGATAGATCGATTGAGCCTCGGCCGTCAGGGGCAAGGCCGTAAGCAGGAGCATCACCAGACATGTGCGTAGCTGCATCGTTCGTCTCCCACTGTCACGCGAAGGCCATCCGCGCATCACTGTTTGACATTACTAGCATAAGTTGGGAAAAAACACACCCTGTGGTCGGGAGGACCGGCGCAAGCCGGCCACGAGGATAACCGATGGACAAGGCCCTGCGCAAGGCAGCCCGGTTGTTGCGGCAATCCGGACACGCCTTCGCCCTGACCGGAGCCGGTTTGTCGGTGGCCAGCGGCATACCGGATTTTCGCAGTCCGGGCGGTTTATGGTCGCGTCACGACCCCATGGAGGTGGCTACGGCCGAGGCGTTGCGGCTCGCCCCCAGGCGGGTGTGGGAATTTCTGCTGGACGCCCTGGCGACCTTGCGGCAAGCCGAGCCCAACCCGGGACATCTGGCCCTGGCCCGATTGGAAAAAGAGGGACGGCTCGCGGGGGTGGTCACCCAGAATATCGACGGTCTGCATCAGGCGGCCGGTTCGCGCAACGTCATCGAATTCCACGGTGGAATCGGACGCTATTACTGCCTGGGCTGCGGACGGGACTACGATCCCGCCCAGGCCTTCCGTCTGACCTCCCGGGACATTCCCTGGCGATGCGCTGCCTGCGGCGGTCTGATCCGGCCGGACATCGTATTTTTTGGCGAAGGCATTTCCCTTGACGCCCTCACCAAAAGCGATCAATTGGCCTTGGCCGCCGACTTGATCGTGGTGGTGGGCACTTCAGGAGAGGTTGCCCCGGCCAACGGCCTGCCGCGAGAGGTCAAGGCCAGGGGGGGTGTCGTCGTGGAAATCAATCTTTCGGAAAGCACCATAAGCCCGCTGGCCGACGTCCGTATTGCCGCGCCGGCGGAAGAGGCCCTGCCCATTCTGGCGGATTTGGTACTTTCCCAACCTCTGACACGGTAAACGGGTGGTGCTGTATGGACGCGCTTACGCCACAGGCCGGATTCTGGTCCATGATCGCCAATGCCACACCGACGGTTCTTTTCGTCCTGTGCATCTTGGCTTCCATGTCCCTCGGTTGTTGGAGCATTATTTTCGTCAAGCTTTTCACGCTGACCGGGGCCAAAAAAGATACCTTCCGGGACTATACCCGTTTTCAGGAAGCGGATTCCCTCCGGTCGGCCATGCGGGCCCTGGGCGAATCCCGACAATCGCCGGCCTTTTTCGTGGGGAGAATGGCCTTCGAGGAACTGATGCGCATGGAGCAGGCCGATATTGACCCGGCGGAAAAAGCCCATGTGGCCATGGACAATATCCGGCGCGTGCTGCGCCAGGGCGTCAGCCAGGAACTGGCCAAGCTCTCAAAATCCCTGCCCTTCCTGGCCACCTGCGCCAACGCGACCCCGTTTATCGGCCTTTTCGGGACGGTCTGGGGCATCATGCATTCCTTTCACACCATCGGCCTGATGCAATCCGCCGCCCTGGCCGCCGTGGCCCCGGGCATTTCCGAAGCCCTGATAGCGACGGCCATCGGCCTGGCCGTGGCTATTCCCGCGGTCCTGTCCTACAACTTCTTTCTGGGCTACGTGCAGTCCATCGAGGGAGAGCTGGTCAACTTCGCCGGCGCCTTCCTGAACCGTATCCAACGTGAAGTGAGCTGGGCCCCCCAGGATTCCCGGTCGCCCCGCGAGGCCCCGGTTCGCCGCAGCAGCTCCTACTCCTCGGAGAGGATCTAGCCCATGAGCGGTACAGGCCATTTCATATCCGAAGTGAACGTCACGCCCTTCGTGGACGTGATGCTCGTGTTGCTTATTATTTTCATGGTCACCGCTCCCATGATGACCCAGGGACTGCAGGTCGATCTGCCCCAGACCCGGGCCGTCAGCGTCTTGCCCAAGGAGGACGAGAGCATCGTGCTCACCGTCAAGTCCGACGGCTCGCTGTACCTGGACAAATACCAGGTGGAGATGGCCGATCTGGGGGGACAGGTGCAGCAACTGGTCACCAACCAGCACAAGCAGCTCTTCCTGCGGGCTGACCAGGCCGTCCCGTATGGCACGGTGGTCAAGGTCATGGGTGTGGTCAAAGCGGCCGGAGTGGACAAGCTCGGCGTCGTGGCCGAGGAAGAAAAACCGGCCAAACCCACCGTCGGGACCAAAAAATAAGGGTCGGGCACGATCTCCCCGCCTCCCCAATACGAGTTCTCATGCGCGTCCTTGGCTGGATTTTTTCTATTTTCCTGCACCTGACCGTGGTGCTGGCGAGCTTGCTTTTCGTTCATATCGAACCGGTGAAGTTCAACCTCAACGTCCCGGTCTATGAAGTGGACTTGGTGAACCTGAGCGGGCCTCCCGGCCTGCCACCCGGCGAACCCGGCCTGCCGCCCGGCCCCAAGGGGCCCGGCAACCGCCCGGAACCGGGCCCGCTTGAGCCGGCCGACCAAGGCGGGGAAGCGGCAGCCGAGCTTCCCGCCGAACCGCAAAAAGCTCCTGGAGCGCCGACCAAGCCCGGGGAGCCGGAGCCCGTGGCCGCCAGGGCTCCGGAACCGAAGCCCGAACCCAAGGCCGAACCGAAGGCGGAACCTGAACCCAAGACCAAGCCCCTCTTCGATGAAGAAGCCAAGAAGGCCGAGGAAGCGAAAAAGGCCACCGAGGCAAAAAAGATAGAAGAGGCCAAAAAGGCTGTCGAGCTCAAGAAAGCCGAGGAGGCCAAAAAGGTCGCCGAGGCAAAAAAGATGGAGGAGGCCAAAAAGGTCGCCGAAATCAAAAAGGCCGAGGAAACGAAAAAGGCTGAAGAGGCCAAAAAGGCTGCGGAAACGAAAAAGGCCGAGGAAGCCAAGAAAGCCGAAGAAGCCAAGAAGGCTGCCGCAGCCAAGGCGGAAAAGGAAACCCTGGAAAAGGCCCTCAAGGATGCCAAAGCCAAGGCAGGACAGGGGAGTGGCCGCGATGCCCTGGCCAAGGCCCTGGCCGACGCCAAACGGGCCGCCGCCGCTGAAGGCTCCGGCCAAGGGGGCGGCGGCGGGGATGCCCTGTCCAAGGCCCTGGCCGACGCGCGACGCGCGGCCGGGGGCCGTGGCGCTGGCGGCGCGGGCGGGGGATCCGGCGCTGGTGGCGGTGGCGGCGGCGGAGGTGGCGGCGGCGCGGGCGGCAGCGCGACCCTTGCCGTCTACGCCCAAATCGTCAATAAGGTTGTCAAACAGAACTGGCGGTTCCCCCAGCCGGCGGCCAAGCAGCGTATCACCGCAACGGTGGAATTGCACATAGACAAGAGCGGGCGTATCTTACAATATACGCTGGTTCGCTCCTCAGGGCAGCCTAATTATGACGCTTCGGCCCTGAAGGCCGTGGCCGAGACAGGAAACCTTCCGGCGCCGCCGCCGGGACTTGCCGTTTTGCAGCTCAACTTCAACTCTCAGGAACTTGCGGGAAGATGACCATGCGCGCGCATAAGCGAATCACAGGATTTTTCGTCGGGGCGGCCCTCGCTCTGGTCTTTTTTTGTTGCGGCACGGCCCAGGCGCAACAGGAAGCCTCCCTGTCCGTGGACATCCAGGGACCGGGCCAAGCCAAAATGAACCTGGTCATGGCCAGGCCTTTCGCCGGAGGCGGCCAGCAATCGCCGGCCGAAAAACTCCAGGATCTCATCAACAAGGACTTGCAGTTCCTTCCTTTCCTGCAAGTCGTACCCGCTTCCAACATCCCCGGGCAAGTGAACGGGGCCACGGCGGACCAGATCGATTTCAAGCCGTTCGGACTGGCCAAGGTGGATGTCCTGGTCACTGCGGCCTGGACGCCCGGTTCCAACCTTGGCAACGTGGAGTTGCGGGCCTTCGAGGTCTATTCCCAGAAAATTTTGGTGGGCAAGGGCTATGACGGCGTCACCGACGCCCAGCTGCCCGATATCGCCGACCGGTTCTGCATGGAACTCATGGCCAAGCTCACGGGCCAGGGCGGCTTTTTCAATTCCCAGATCGCCTTCGTCAAACCCACCAGCGCCACGAACTGCGACATCTGGATCGCCCGCCCCATGGGCCGGGGTCTGACCCGGGTGACCAACTACAACGGACTGGGCATGGCCATGAGCCCGAGCTGGTCCGCAGACGGCAAGCATATCGCTTTCACCCTGATCGGCTCGCGCTCCCATTATCTGGGCGTCTGGTCCGGCGGCGGCAAACCGCAGGTCTATACCCTGCCTTCCACCAACGTGGTCAGCCCCCACTTTCTGCCGAACGGCCAGATCGCCGTCAGCCTGATCCTGCACAACAAGCAGGACATCTACCTGCTTGGCAGCAACCACCAGCCGGAGCGCGTCCTGGCCAACAACCCGGGCATCAACGTCTCTCCTTCCTTCGATGCCTCGGGCCGGATAATGGCCTATGTCAACGACGGATCCGGCAACCCCAACATTTACGTCAAGGACGTGGGCGGCGGCTCCGGCCGGCGCATCACCACGTCCGGCTACAACACCAACCCGTGCATGAGCCCCGACGGCAAGCTGGTGGCGTTCACCAAGCAACTCGGCGGGGTCCATAAGGTCTTCGTCTACGACCTGACCACGGGCCAGGAAACGCAGGTGACTTCAGGCGGTGGCTCGGACGAAAACCCCTCGTTTTCTCCGGACAGCTATTTCATCGCCTTCAGTTCCACCCGTAGCGGGCAGCGAAAGATTTACGTGACTACCCGCCACGGGACGCCTCCGGTCATGGTGCCCACCGGAGACGGTTCGGCTCGGATGCCGTCCTGGGGGCCGCTCGCCCAATAGGAGGTTCAAAACGGCATGGCTTTCTTGTAATGATCGGGGCACCCCCGGCCAAATCCAAGGAAGGAACACGACGTCCCGCCGGGATATTGCTTTATACCGGGGAATTGGCTGTTGCATTTTATTGCGGGAAGCGTAAATGGGGGCCGGTTCTGGATGGTGCTTCGCCTGCACCCGAGAACACGGCCGAGGGCAGGGCCCATCGGTTTTACGTAATGCCCATGAGGGTAATTGTGAGGAGGAAGAAAAAGATGCGTTCAAGAATCGTGACTTTGGTTGTCCTGGTGTTGATGTTGTCCCTGGCCGGCTTCGGCTGTGCCAAGAAGGGCGCCGGCGCCGGCGCCGGCTCGGGTTCCAGCTGGGAAGATCAGGAACGGGCTCGGTTGGAGCAGGAACGCGCTCTGCGCGAGAAGATGGGACAGGCTGCCAATGAGCTGGCCCAGATGATCCACTTCGCGTTCAACAGCTCGAACCTGACCGCCGAATCCCGCCAGATCCTGACCCGCAAAGCCGAGATCATGCGGCAGTACCCGCAGATCAAGGTTGTTGTGGAAGGCAACTGTGACCAGCGCGGCACGGCCGAATACAACTTGGCCCTGGGCGAACGTCGTGCCCAGGCCTCGGCGCAGTATCTGACCAACCTGGGCATCCCGGCGGATCGTCTGTCCACCGTGAGCTACGGCAAGGAACGTCCCCTGGATCCGGGCACCAGCCAGGCTGCCTACGCCAAGAACCGTCGTGACGAATTCCGCGCCACGTACTAGTTATGGCCTAACGGCGCGTGCCGGCTCGGCAACGAACTGCACGCCCCGCTTGTTATGAGACCATCGGTCGCCGGGTTCGCCCGGCGACCGTTTTTTTTACCTTGGCAAGAAACACGCTGGGGACGCTGTTGCCGGACCGCCCTTCCCGGGCTGTCCTCGGGTCGCCTCCGCACACGGGCGCATCCGCGGAAGCGCGCAATCGCCCGCCCAGATTGCCCCTAACGCTAACGGAAGTCCCCCTGCGGCGAAAGCCGCACGGCCAGAGACGCTCCCTCCGTCCCCACGACGCGGCACAGTCTCGAAAACCCTTGTGGCGCCAGATATTTTCGGCTACAGGCGAAGGAAACTGCCCGGCTTGCCGGGCTGAGGAGCATCATGACCGAACTCGAAACCTTTCTCAACGAGTGGACCGTCGACCCGGACGGCGTCAAAAAGGCCTTCCTGCATCTGCAAGCGGTGCTGGCCAGCCTCGAGGGGATCACCGTCTCTTTCGTCCCCCGTCCCCCCGTCACCTACAGCCTGCGGGGCATCCCCAGCCACGGCGACCGGCCGGTCATCGTCATGATCGACGTGGCCAGTCTCGACGACCAGCGCTTCCTGTCGGTCTGCTTCTACGCCGATACCGTCACCGACCCGGAAGAACGCGGCGACCTGATCCCCGGCGGGCTGCTCTCCCAGGACGGTTATTGCTTCGATCTCGATTCGGACGCCGCCGACGCCGTCAGCTATGTGGAAACCCGGATTCGCGAGGCGGCGGCCGCCCTCGCCAAACCCAAGTCGTAAACGGCGGAGGCTTCTTATCCCGGCTGGTACAGACCGCCGGTCCCGGCGGCATCCTCCAGCGAAAAGGCATGCGGCAGATGCCGGACCTCGGGCCGGTCATCCCGGACCAGAACCGTCACCACGTCAAACCGGCAGGGCCTCTCCCACCAGCCCCGCTCGGACAGGAAGGCCGCGCCCGCCCGCACGAGGCGTCCCCGCTTGGCGGCGGTCACCGCTTGGTCCGGCCGCGCCCGGCTGCCCGGTCCCCGCGTCTTGACCTCGACAAACACCACCGTCTCCCCGTCCAGGCAGATCAAATCGATCTCCCCCTCCCGGGTGGCGTAATTGTGCGCCACGATGGCATAGCCCTTGGCCGCCAGCAGCGCCTCGGCCGCCTGCTCGCCCCGCCGCCCCAGGGCCAGATGCGCGGCAGACCTGCCCGTCATGCGAACGCCTCCGGCGGCCAGGAGCGCCGCCCCTGGACCGTGCCGGGGGGAATCATTCCCCCCAGGCCCCCTGGAGAGCGGGGAAGGGGATAGAGGGACGAAAGCATGGGGGAGATGCCAAAGTTATAGCAACTGGAGACCATTGCACACTTCCCGCCAAAAGCATGGGGGGATTCCAAAAGGCGCGGGCCCTTCGGCCGCCGGAGGCGCTCATGCGACTCATGGTGCCGTGGACGCGACCGTATTTTGAGCCTTGAAAGACGCTTCATTCCTGGACGCCTTTGCGCCGCTGGTCCCATGCTTCGCCAGTCTTGAAGTCGATGGACGTCTCTTTCTTGCCGGCCATGGCATCACCGCTTGCAGGTATCGATCGGTTAAAGACCGGGCAGACCCAGTTGCCGGCAGGCGTCCGGCAGGACGCCCCGGAAGGTCAGCCGATGCAGCGGACACGGCCCGAGGCGGCGCAACGCTTCCAGATGGCTGACCACGCCGTAGCCTTTGTGGGCCTCGAAGCCGTAGCCGGGATAGCGCCTGGCCAGGATGACCATGAGCTTGTCCCGGGCGGTCTTGGCCACGATGGAGGCGGCCGAAATGGCCGGAACGGTCAGATCTCCGCCCACCACCGTCTCCTGACGGGGCGCAGGGAACCAACCGGCGAGCCGATGGACCGGGATGCGCTGGTTGCCGTCGATGCGTAAAAGCGTCGGCAAGCGCCCGAGATGGAGCACCGCCCGGGCCATGGCCAGCAGACTGGCCTGGAGGATGTTGATGCGGTCGATCTCGAGCGGCCAGGCAAAACCGACGGCCCAGGCCACGGCCTGGGCCTTGATGCGTGGGGCCAGGTGCTCGCGTTTGGCCGGGGAAAGTTTTTTGGAATCGGTCAGGCCGGGCAGATCGTAGGTTTCGGGCAGGATGACCGCCGCCGCCGCCACCGGACCGGCCAGACATCCCCGGCCGGCTTCGTCCAGCCCGGCAATCATGCGGTGCGCCGCCAGCAACGCGAAAAGCCGCGCCTGCCCGGCTGCCGGGGCGGCAGCGGGCAGGCGACGGCCAAAAGAAACTTTCCGGCGCCGTCCACGGACAAACGCCGTGGGACTAGGATTCCCAGGTGGTCTTGACCTTGATGCGGGCCGCTTTGCCGCGCAGGGCGCGCAGGTAGTACAGCCGGCTGCGACGCACCTTGCCCTGGGACACCACCTCGACCCGCTCGATGAACGGGGAGTGCATGGGGAACACCCGCTCCACGCCCACGCCGTCGGACACCTTGCGCACGGTGAAGGTGGAATTCACCCCGCCCCGGCGCAAGCGGAGCACGGCTCCCTGAAAAACCTGGATGCGCTCCTTTTCGCCCTCAAGGATGCGCAGGAACACCTTCACGGTGTCGCCGGGACGAAACGCCGGCATATCCAGGCGCAGCTGCTCCCGTTCGATGGCATTGATCACGTTCATGACGCTTTCTCCTCGGTAAGCCGTCGGGCGTGCCGTGCCCGAAAGGCCTTGGAATGTCGTTGTCGCCGCCGGACGCCTACAACACGTCGCCAAGCAGCCTATCGGTGAGGATGCCGGCCGCGGCCCGCACCGAAAGATGGTTATACTCCGAAAACGGACGCAAAGGCGGCAGTACGCCGTCGGCCCTGGCCAACACTTCCTCGGCCAACCCATGTCCCGTTCCCAGGACGACCAGAACCGGCCTGGTCGCGATCCATTCCCGCGCCGCCGCAAACGACAGCGTGGCCGGCCCCCTGGCGCTGGTGGCCACCAGCGTGGCCGGCTGCCCGTGGTCGGCGGACACGGCGGCCAACGCCGCGTCCAGCCCTTCATGCAGCCGCACCAGGGAAAGGGCCTCGGTCCGATCCGGATTGGCCCTGCGCCCCGGTCCCGTACGCCAATGTTCCAGTATGCGCCCGGCCAGGGTCAATTGGTCCCGAAGCGGACTCACCACTTCGAACCCGCCCAAGCCATAGGTACGGGAAACGCGCGCTATATCGTGAATATCGAGGTTTGTCAAAGATACCGTGCCCACGCGGCCGTCCTTCAGCAGGACCGGACCGTGCACCAGCCCGAGATGCATGTTGCGGCCGGACCGCTTTCGTGGCTGCCCGCGCAAAAAGATCGCGTCGTCCTCGGTCAGGCAGGTGGTGTCGAACAGATCGGGTCGCCGGGCCAGTGTCGTTTCCAGAGAGCGGCGGTGGCGCCAAGCGGCAATGGCGGCGTGATGGCCGCTTAAAAGTTCCGGCGGCACGGGCAGGCCCTCGAACACCTCGGGCCGGGTGTACTGCGGGTATTCGAGCAGGCCCGAGGCGAAACTCTCCTCGTCGGCCGAGGCCTCCTTGCCCATAAATCCCGGCACCAGCCGGGCCACGGCCTCCATCAGGCAGGTCGCGGCCGATTCGCCCCCGGACAGCACGAAATCACCCGCCGACACCGGCATGATGTCGAAAAGCTCGAAAATCCTGGCGTCAATCCCCTCGTACCGACCGCAGATCAGGGTCAGCGCCGCCTCGCCGGCCAGCTCGGCCGCCAGTTTCTGGTCGAACCGCCGCCCGGCCGGCGAAAGCATGAGGATTCTTCCCGGACGCGCCAGGGACCGCAAGGCGGCGCACAGCGTCGGCACGCCCATGACCATGCCCGGCCCGCCGCCGTACGGCCGGTCGTCCACGGTGTGGTGCCTGTCCTCGGCGAAATCCCGGGGATTGATCCGATCCACCGTCACCACACCGGACTCCAGCGCCTTGGCGAAAAGCCCGCAGGACAGAAAGGAATCGAAAAATTCCGGGAAGATGCTCAGAAGCGTAAACTGCAAGCTGCCTCCGGCGGCCGGGCGAGGCGCTGCCTCTCCCGGACCCTCACCGCCGAGGGCATGATGCCCCCGGACCCCTCGCACGAGGGGATATTTCCCAGTCCCCGCCCGATCGTCGAGGGGGCCCGGGGGGCATCATGCCCCCCGACGGGTCCAGGGCAGCGCCCCAGCGCTTCCTCTCCCCCCTACTCCTTGCCCGACGCCTCGCCCAGATACAAATCGAGCAATCCAGGCGGCGGGTCGATCACGACGAAACCGGCCCCGATATCGATTTCGGGCACGAATTCCGGAACGGCCGGGAACAGGACTTCGCGCCCCCCGGGGGTGCGGATGTGCCAGAGTTCGGCACCGGCGGTGTCCTGGACATCCTCGATGACGCCGAGATCCGGATCGGTCGGGCTGGCGCCGACCAGGCGCACGCGCAAGCCGGGCAACTCGTCAAGGTAGACGGCGTCGGGATCGGGAGGCGGCAGGTCCTCACGGCGCACGCAAACAGCCAAGCCGCGCAAGGTTTCGGCGGCGGTGCGATCCGGAACGCCTTCGAGGGTGAGCAGGATGCGGCCTTTGTGCTCCCGGGCGGCGCGCACGACAACATCCCGGCCTCGTTCGAGATTCTCCGGCGGGGCAAGGCGCAGGCACGCGCCCTTCTCGAAATAGGAAGGGGAGTCGGCATGACTGTCGATGCAGAGCTCCCCCCGAATGCCATGGGGACGTACCACGTCCCCCACAATGATATATCTGGATGCGGCCATAGGCGGCAGGTCTCACGGTATGGCGCGGGCCGATCGCGCCAATCCGTTATTCGAGGATCTCCAGAACGGAGCGTTTCCGGGCCTTGGTCGAGGCCGCGCCGAGGATAGTGCGCATGGCCCGGGCGGTACGGCCCTGTTTGCCGATAACCTTCCCCAAGTCTTCCTTGGCCACCTTGAGTTCAATGACCGAGGTCTGTTCCCCTTCTATTTCGGACACCTGCACTGCATCCGGGTTATCGACCAGGGATTTCGCCACATACTCGATCAAGTCCTTCAACATATGCACCTCCCAGTAACCGTAAGAGCAAGCGAAGGACTTCCGCTTCCGTTTCCACAGGCCCGGGGGTGCCCCCCGGGGCGAACGCGGCTGCGTCGCGGCTCCGGCCCGGACCTCTCCGCCGAAACAGGCATCCGCCGGTTCGGCTAGACGCCGGCCTTCTGCAGCAGCGCGCGCACGGTATCCGACGGTTTGGCTCCACGAGTCAGCCACAGCCGCACTTTTTCACTATCCACTTTTATTTCGGCTGGGTCAACCATCGGATTGTAGTAGCCCAGGTATTCCAGGGCCCGACCGTCGCGGCGATTGGCGGAGTCCATGGCGACGATACGGTAAAACGGACACTTCTTGCTGCCCATGCGGGTCAGACGCAATTTCATGGCCATAGTGTGTTCCCCTTTCTGTGTGAACAAGGTGTTTTGTGGAAGGTCCGCCGCCCGATCGGGCTAGCGTTTTTTCCGTTTTTTCCGTTTTTCCTTTTTCTTCTTGGCGGCGGCCTTGGCGTTTTTGGCCGTCAGGCCGCTGCCGGGCATGGTGGGCATTCCGCCCATGCCGGGAGGCATCCCCGGCATGCCCGGCGGCATTTTGGGCATGCCGGGCATGCCCTTGCCGCCCATCATGCGCTGCATCATCTTTTGCATCTGGTTGAAATTTTTGAGCAGTTGGCTGACATCGACCACGGTCGTGCCCGACCCCCGGGCGATGCGCTCCCGACGGCTGGTCGTAATGAGCTTGGGCGCGGCCCGTTCGGCCTTGGTCATGGAGTTGATGATGGCCTCGACCCGGGCCATTTCCTTCTCCGGCATCTCGATCTCGCCGAGCTGCTTGCGCACCTGGGACATGCCCGGAATGAGCTTTAAAATGCCCTCCAGGGAGCCGAGCTTCTTGACCCGACGCATCTGGGTGCGGAAGTCCTCCAGGGTGAACTGGGCCTTGCGCAGCTTGCGCTCCATGACCGCCGCTTCCTCGGCGTCGACGTCGGTCTGGGCCTTTTCGATCAGGGTCAGGATGTCGCCCATGCCGAGGATGCGGGAAGCGGCCCGATCCGGATGGAAGACCTCCAGGTCAGCGGTCTTTTCCCCGGTGCCCACGAACTTGATGGCCTTGCCCGTGACTTGGCGCACGGACAGGGCGGCGCCGCCCCGGGCATCGCCGTCCATCTTGGTCAGGACGATGCCGGTGACGGAAAGCCGCTCGTTGAAGGCGGCGGCCACGGTCACGGCGTCCTGGCCGGTCATGGCGTCGGCCACGAAAAGGATTTCCCCGGGCCGCGTGGCGGCCTTGATGGCCACCAGCTCGTCCATGAGCGTCTCGTCGATATGGAGCCGACCGGCGGTATCGAGGAGAAGCACGTCATGGCCGGAGCGCCCGGCCTCGGCCAGGGCCGCCTTGCAGATGTCCACGGGATGTTGCTCCGGCGTGGAGGGAAAGGCATCGATATCCAGCTGGGAAGCCAGCTTCTGCAGCTGCTCGATGGCCGCCGGCCGGTAGACGTCGGCCGGGACCAGATAGGGCTTGCGCTTGAACTCGCGTCGCAGTTTGAGGGCCAGCTTGGCAGCGGTGGTGGTCTTGCCCGAACCCTGCAGACCGACGATCATGATGACGGCCGGCTTGCCGGAAAGGTCCAGAGTCTGGGCCTCGCCGCCCAAAAGCTCGACCAGCTCGTCATGGACGATCTTGACCACCTGCTGGCCCGGGGTCAGGCTTTTGAGAACGTCCTGGCCCATGGCCCGCTCGCGGACCCGCTCGACGAAATCCTTGACGACCTTGAAATTGACGTCGGCCTCAAGCAGGGCCAACCGCACTTCGCGGAGCGCCTCCTGGACGTTCTCCTCGGTCAGCCGGGTGTGACCCCGGATTTTACGGAAGACGTCGTCGAGTCTGTCGGTAAGGCTGTCGAACATGGTCCTGGCGCACCTCGGAAGATGACAAAGTTTGTCTTCATAGCCGGCGTGCGTCCAGGCGTCAAGGAGGCGCCTCCGGACCCGGCAACAAAAAGGCCCCCCCCTTGGCAGGGCGGGGCCTTGAGGTCAGGGATGACGGCGTCCGTCGGCCTACCAGTTGTTGCGACGCGGGCCGCCGGAAGGACGGCTCTGACGCTCCTGGGCCTCGTTGATGCGCAGGTCGCGACCGCCAAAAGCCTTGCCGTTCAGGGCTTCCATGGCGGCATTGGCACCTTCTTCGTTCATCTCCACGAAGCCGAAACCGCGCAGACGACCGGTCTCCCGATCCACGATCAGGTTGACGGACTCCACGTCACCGTAAGCGGCGAACAGGTCACGAATTTCGTCTTCGTTGGTGGAAAAAGGCAGATTGCCGACATAGAGTTTCTTGGACATAAACACAGCTCCAGACTGTTTTGGCCATTTCTTCGATCGTCGGGAGCTTAAGCGCTTGCCAAGATCCAAGGACGGGGGAAAAAATTGAGCCGGTGAATGAATGGCTGGGAGATACGCTCGGGCGGCCTTTCTGTCAACGTTTTTTTCAAACAAGAATACCGGCCAACCACGACCAGTCCCGCCTCTGTAAAATGCCCGTGTCCCGCAGCACCAACTGGTCGCGCAGGGCCGCCTCGCGCAGGACCGGGTCGGTCAGACCATAATAGGGCAGCATATGCCAGAAGGCCCGGCGCTGGATCGCCCGCGGCAAGGGGAGCACATCCGGAAGTCGGGTGGTGGCCGGCTGCTCGCCGTCCCGGCACGGCGACCCGAACACCACGAACTCCCGGCAGGCCATGGGACGGAGCGTATAGGCGGCGCAGGTGTCCTCGATCAAAAACGGACAGTCCATGCCTTCCCGGATCGCGGCAAGCGACCGTTGAAGCGCCCGGCGCCGCCGGCCGCGACTGTGCCGGTGCGCATACCACGTGAGTCCCAACACCTCCAGGGAGGAGGCGGGGATGGGCTGCCGGCAGCAGGCGGCGCAGCCGGACCGGCAAGCCGGACGCCGCCCGGTGGCCGCGATGGCCTCGGCCAGCCCGGCGTCCAGGACCGCATAGGCATTGAGCAACAGCGGCAGCCACGGCTCGCGGACCTCGTCTTCGGGGAACCTGACCCGAAACGCGGCGCCATCCGTCACGCAGCCTCCCGCTTGGGCCATGACGACCTCCCCGGTCGGGACCGGTGTTGCGAATAAATGCGCCCCTAGCCGCGACGGGCCTTGGCGAACCCGGCTTCGGACCGGGCGATGACCGCCTCGTCCACGCAAAAGGCCAGTCGGAAATAGCCTGGCATGCCGAAGCCCCGGCCCGGCACGGCCAGGACGAATTCCTTGGCCAGCCGGGCAAGAAAGACCAGCTCGTCGGGATCGGGCGATTTGGGGAAAAAGTAGAAGGCGCCGCGCGGCATGAAGAACTCGTAGCCGGTCCGGCGCAGCACCCCGGCCATGGCCTCCCGCCGCCGCTCGTAAATGGAGCGGTCCACACCCTGCCCCAGGGCCCGCAGCAGAATCGACTGCCCCAGGGCCGGCGCATTGACGAAGCCGAGAATGCGGTTGGCGAAGACCATGCCGGCCACCAACCGCGCCCGGTCGGGCAAAAGCGGCGACACCACCACGAACCCCACCCGCTCGCCCGGCAGGGACAGATTTTTCGAAAAGGACCCGACGACCAGGCTATACGGATAGAGCGGCAGCACCGACGGCACGTCCACCCCGTCGTAGGTCAGGAAGCGGTACGGCTCGTCGGCCAAAAGAAAGATCGGACGCTTCCGGCCCGCGTTCTTGCGTTCGAGCATGGCGGCCAGGGCGGCCAGCGTCTCCCGGCCGTAGACTTGGCCGGTGGGATTGTTCGGGGAATTGATCATGACCACCCGGGTGCGGTCGGTGATGGCCGCCTCCATGGCCGGGATGTCCAATTCGAAGGTATCCGGCACGGTGGGAATGGCCTTGAGCACCCCGCCGTAATTGCCGGCATAGAAGGCGTATTCCACAAAATAGGGCGAAGGGCAGATGACCTCGTCGCCCGGATCGAGGACCGTCCGGAAAAAGACGTTGATGCCGCCGGCCGCGCCGCAGGTCAGAAGGAGATCCCCGGCCTCGATGGGCAGGCCCTGCTCCTTGGAAAGCTGCCCGGCCAGGGCGGCGCGCACCTCGGGATAACCGGGATTGGGCATGTACCCCAGGGAAAAAGGCCGATCCATCCGGCCGGCCAGCTCGGCCAGACACTCCCCGACCACCGGCGGCGGCGGCAAATCGGGATTGCCCAGGGAAAAATCACACACGGCGTCCTCGCCGTACTTTTTTTTCAGCTCCAGGCCCTGCTCGAAAATCTTGCGAATCCAGGCCCCGCCCGACAAAAACCGCTCGATTTGCTCGGTGACCAGCTTCACGACGCACTCCTCCCCTCTCCATGTCTGGAGAAGCTTTCGCACCAAAATCAGCCTGATGCAACAGGGCAACGATTACAAACGCCCCGGCGGGCGTTCCAGGAACCGCTTACCGGGCAGCCCCCCGGAGGTCCGGCAGGCAAAGACGTCTTCAGGCTGGCCTTCATGGAGCAGCGTTCCGGTGCGAACCAGACCGAACCGCGCGGCAATCCGCCGGCCGGCCGCGGAAACCGCCACGGCAGCCAAACCGCGTTGGGGAACATTCTGCAAATCTGCGGCCAGCGTCTGCAAAAGCGCTTTTGTCACGTGCGTTTTGTGCGCCTGCGGAATGGTACTGAAATTGAAAATATACAGATAGTTTTCCGAAGGATGCAACGTTTCGAGCGGCGTGAGCGCAGACCGGCCCGGAACTTTCGCAGGCTCCCTATGCAATTGCTCAAACCGCGCTTCGGAAATAGGATGCCATCCGGAATAGCCGATCGGAACGGCCGTAGCATCATCAAGCATTTGCATCCAAAGACGAAAACCGGAGGGAAACCTCCCAACGACACGCCGCAAGTGGGAATAGGGCTCCTTGTGCGCCATGTCCGCATAGCAGGCCCAGTCGGCCAGCAGGACGGCCAAAAAAAATCGGCGGTGCCAGAAACGCCTTAGGCGATCCGAATCGTTTTTTTGGACCACGTCCCCAAGGGTCACCGGGACGTACGCATCGAGCTTATGCGCTGCAAAAGAGGCTGACTGCAAAAAATGTCTTTGCTGCTCCACCCATTGCAGGGCTTCCCGTTGTGCATGGCAATCCGGCACCATGGCCAAGAGCTTTTCGGGGGCAACCGCCGCTGTCTCCACCAACCGCTCCTTTTGCCGAGTTTCCCCTGGCCGGGCGAGCGGGCGCGCCTGGCCGACCCGCCTCCGGGAGACGGTTTTTCCCCTCCGGCAGGAACCCGCATGGTGCCATTTTTCCCGCTTCCGGGCCAGAGGCCGGGGCGGCTTTTTCCGCCCCGCTTTCCCGGGACGTCGCTTCGGGCCCGCCCGGGAGATTCCCCCGGTCCGCCCGGAGCGCCGCCTTTCTAAAAAAAGGGTTCCCTCCCGGTCCTCTTTCTCTTATTATGCTTCCCTCGCGGCGTTCTCAGCCGCCAATTCCTGCAAAAGAGAATCCCTATGACCGAGGCGAAAAAGCCCGAAATTTTAGCCCCTGCGGGCGATCCTTCCTCGTTTCTGGCGGCCGTGGCCGCCGGTGCCGACGCGGTGTACGCCGGCCTCAAACACTTTTCCGCCCGGATGCTGGCCCGCAATTTCTCCATCGCCGAGCTGGCCGCCCTGGCCGCCCTGGCCCGGGCCCGAAACATCCGCACCTATGTGGCCGTAAACACCCTGCTTACCCCGAGCGAGGCCGACAAGGCCGGCCGACTCATCATGCGCCTCAATGAGGAGGTCGGGCCCGACGCCCTGATCGTCCAGGACCTGGGAGTGGCCGCCGTGGCCAGGCAAGCCGGCTTTACGGGCGAACTCCACCTGTCCACCCTGGCCTGCGTGACCCATCCCCTGGCCTTAAAGATCCTGCCGACCCTGGGCATCACCCGGGTGGTGCTCCCCCGGGAACTCTCCATCGACGAGATGCGCGACATGGCCGAAGCCGCCCCGGAGGGCCTTACCCTCGAAGCCTTCGTCCACGGCGCCCTGTGCTACAACGTGTCGGGCCGCTGCTACTGGAGCAGCTTTTTGGGCGGCAAATCCGGCCTCCGCGGCCGTTGCGTCCAGCCCTGTCGCCGTATTTACGAACACCGGGAAGTCAAGGGCCGCTACTTCTCCTGCCTCGATCTGAGTCTCGACGTGCTGACCAAGGCCCTGCTCACCATCCCGCAGATCGCGGCCTGGAAAATCGAGGGCCGCAAAAAGGGCCCCCACTACGTCTATTATACCGTGGCCGCCTATCGGCTCCTGCGAGACGCCGCGGACGACACCTCGGCCAAGAAGATGGCGGCCGGATACCTGGAACAAGCCCTGGGCCGCGCCGTCACCAACTATAATTTTCTGCCCCAGCGGCCGAAAAATCCGGTGGATACCAAGGAACGCACCGGCTCGGGCCTGCCCGCCGGCAAGCTTACCCGAGGGATCAAAAGCGGCCAGTGGAACCTGTCCGCCCGGGTGGCCCTTTTGCCCGGCGATCTCCTGCGGGTGGGCTGCGAGGACGAGGCCGGCCACCGCATCGTCAAGGTCTCCCGCTCCGTGCCCAAGGGCGGCCGTCTGACCGTCACCTTCGACGCCGCTTCCCGGCCCGAATCCGGCACCCCGGTCTTTCTGATCGACCGCCGGGAACCGGAACTCCTGGCAAAGCTCCGCCCCCTGGAAGCGGCCCTGGACGCCATTCCCCAAGGGGAGGCCAAGCCCGAGAACTTTACGGCCACCCTGCCCAAACCCGGGAAGCCTCACCACCGGGAACCGACGAGCATCGGCGTGTGGCGCCATCCCGACATGCACAAGGAACAAGGCGCGTTCGGCGTATGGGTGTCCACCAAGCGGGCCCAGAATCTGCCGCTCGGCCGGGCGGCCAAGGTCTGGTGGTGGCTGCCGCCGGTCGTCTGGCCCGACGAGGAAAGCGAATTCGTGAGTCTGGTGGCGGCCATCGTCTCGCGCGGCGGCAAGAAATTCGTTTTAAACGCCCCCTGGCAGACCGGACTCTTCCCGCCCGAGGCCAAGGGGCTGGAGTACTGGGCCGGGCCGTTCTGCAACATCGCCAACCCGCTGGCCCTGGCCGAATTGGCCCGGGTGGGCTTCGCCGGCGCCATCGTGTCGCCGGAACTCTCCGGCGAAGATATCCTGGCCCTGCCGGCCCTGTCCCCCCTGCCGCTGGGCTTGGTCGTCCGGGGGGCCTGGCCGCTCGGACTGTCCCGGGTGCTCTCCGGCGAGGTCAAGACCTGCCTGCCGCTGGTCAGTCCCAAGGAAGAGGGCCTGTGGGCGGTCAAGTACGACCGCACCTATTGGATCTATCCCAACTGGGAGATGGACCTCCTCCAGTACCGCGAAGCCCTGATCAAGGCCGGCTACGGCCTGTTCGTCGACCTGCGCGAGCCCTTGCCGCGGGACGTCCCGCGCCGGGAACGCACCAGCCGGTTCAACTGGGAAGTGGGACTGCTCTAGATGGCCCGACCGCCCAAGCTCTACATCGCCATGGTGGGCCTGCCGGCTATGGGCAAGTCCACCGTGGCCGCCAAGATCAAAGAGAACCTGGAAAAAGACGATATCCGGGTGGGCATCTTCAACAATGGCGACGTGCGCCGCCGCCTGGTCCCCCACAACACCTCCCAGGCCGCCTTCTACGATCCGGACAATGCCGCAGCCGTGGCCCTGCGCGAGCACATCGCCTCAATCAACATCGCCGAGGCCAAGGCCTTCCTGTCGGCCGACGGCGAAATCGCCATCCTCGACGCCACCAACGTCTCCCGCAAACGACGGGAGACGTTGCGCCAAAGTCTGACCAACCATCCGATCCTGTTTGTCGAGTGCATAAACGACGACCCGGAGCTGCTGTCCCTGTCCGTCGCACGCAAGACCAAGCTGCCGGAATTCGCCGACCAGGACCCCGAAGCGGCCCGGGCCAGTTTCGAGCAGCGCATCGACTACTACCGCCACATCTACGACCCGACGGACGACGCCCGGGAACTCGTGCGTCTGGACACCCTCAACAATCGCATCCTGGCCGAACGCACCTCGGTTGAACTGCCCTACTACGGCCGCATCCGCGACCTGCTCGTGTCGGACTGGATCAAGAACCTCTTCCTGGTGCGCCACGCCGAAAGCGCCTACAACCTCACCAACCGTATCGGCGGCGATGCGGGCCTGACCGAAAAGGGACACAACCAGGCCTGGGCCCTGTCCCGCCATTTCATCGGCACCCCCCTGCCCTACATCTTCACCAGCACGCGTCGGCGGACCTTGGAAATGGCCGAGCCGCTCCTGGAGACGCGCAAGGGCCAAACCACCCACTACGCCTTCAGGGAATTCGACGAAATCGACGTCGGCGAGTGCGACGGCATGTCCTACACCGAGATGGAACGCCTGCGCCCGACGCTCTTCGCCGCCCGGGGGCGCAATAAATACGATTTTGTCTATCCCGGCGGCGAGGGCTACGCCACCATGGCCGACCGGGTCTATCGCGGCGTCAAAAAGGCCATCTACTTGAGCGGCAACTCGGAATACATCATGATTATCGGCCACCAGGCGGTCAATCGGATGATCCTGTCGGATTTCCTCTTCCGCCGGGCCGAGGACGTGCCCTACATCTTCATTCCCCAGGACAAGTACTTCCACATCGTGTCCACCCAGACGAAAAAGCTCTTCGAACTGCGCAAGTTTTAGGCCGAAGCGTCGGCCGCCGGCGGCCGACGGGCTCCGCCCCTTTCCCCGCAGTCGGCACAGCGGGCCCGACGCGGAGCCGGCGCACGATTGCGGGGCGGCCAGGACGGTCGCCATGTGCAACCTGGCGGCCACTTATGTGCTTATTTTGGACATGCACGCATGTCATGTCCAGTAAGTGAACACATTTTCGCTGACCACCGCCACACACCCACAATGCTATCAGTTGCATTAGTTCACTTTTTTAATATTTTCCCCATTTCCCGGGACCTGGCCGGTTTCTTGCTAGTATTCATGATAACTGCATACTTTAGTGGCAGCGCTTTCAAGTCGTAGTGTCACGGATTTAACCTCCACGATGCCAGTAATTCTTCGCGTGACTGGTGGCTTACACTTTTGCAAACAGTCAACACCGGGAGAATCAACATGACGAATTGGGAAAAAAAGATCGACATCAACAAAATTTTCCTGTTGCAACCGACCAGACCGACCACATACTTCGGTGTTGGCGCTATCAACAAAGTCGATGACATCCTGGCCACCATGGCCGCCCAAGGCAAAAACAAGGTCCTCGTCGTCACGGATACCATCGCCTACAAGGCGAGCGGCGCCTGGAAGGCCGTGGAACCCGCCCTCAACAAGCACGTGGCCTGGAAGCACTATGACAAGGTGCGTCCCAATCCGACCTATACCAACTGCGAAGAAGCCGCGGCCATGGGCACGGCCTTCGGCGCCGAAGCCATCCTGGCCATCGGCGGCGGCAGCTCCATCGACACGGCCAAGACGGCCGCCGTGCTCATGAAACATCCCGGCAAGAAGGCCGTGGACTTCTACGAAAAAGGCGAGCCCATCACCGGCGCCGTGCCCATCATCCTCATCAACACCTCCCACGGCACCGGCTCGGAATGCGACTCCTTCGCCGTGGCCCAGTCCGACGGCGAGGACAAGCCCTGCATCGTTTCGCCGCAGATCTATTCCACCTACACCATCGAAGACCCGGCCCTGACGGCCACCATGCCCACCAAACAGACCATCTCCACCTCCATCGACGCCGTGAACCACGCCCTGGAAGCCGCCACGACCACCCTCACCCATCCGTATTCCATCGGCTTGGCCCGGGATGCCATCCGGCTGGTCGCCACCTACCTCCCGACGGCCATCGTGGAACCGGGGAACCTCACGGCCCGTTACTGGCTGCTCTATGCCTCGGCCATCGCCGGCATCAGTTTCGATCTGGGTTTCCTGCACATCACCCACTCCATGGAACACGCCATGAGCACCTTAAACGTCAAGGTGACCCACGGCGACGGCCTGGGCATCCTCATGCCGGCCATGGTCCAGGAGATCTATCCGGCCGTGCCGGAGGTGATCGCCGACTTGTTCGAGCCGATCATTCCCGGCCTCAAGGGAATCCCGAGCGAAACCGATTTCGTCGTGGAAAGCCTCAAGAAGTGGTGCCACTGCGTCGGGCAATCGACCAGCATGGCCGGCTACTATACCGAGGCCGACATCCCGGCCCTGGTCAAGACCACCATGGCCTCCTCGGTGTCCAAGGTCCTGCTGCCGCTCGCGCCCATCAAGGCGGACGCCGCCGTGGTGGAACGGATCTTCCGCAATTCCCTGTAACACGTCGCAACCAGGGGGACGGATACAGGTCCGTCCCCCTTTGTTGCCCGAGCACGAGCCGATTCCATGGACCACCCCGAGAGGACAATCATGCAACACCCCACGCGCATCGTCTGGACGTTGATCGCGGTTCTGCTGCTGCCGCGCCTGGCCATGGCCAACAGCTCGCGGGACTATATACCGCTCGATCCGGGCACCGTGTTCATGGCACTCTATTACGACCACTACTTCGGTCACGACCTCTACAGCAAAGGCAAACGGGTCAGCGGCGGCGCCGATCTCTACAGCAACGTCGGCATCTTTCGTGGCGTCTACTACACCACACTCGGCCCCTTCACCATCGATCCGCAAGTCATCTTTCCCTTCGGCAATGCCAACCTGACCAATCACGACTCCGGCGGCATCGGTGACCTCACCGTCGCCTCCACCATCTGGTTCATCAACAATAAAGCGAACAAATTTTTCTTTGCCTATACCCCGTTCCTGACCGCCCCCACCGGCCGCTACGAACGGGACAGCGTCGTCAATTTCGGCTCCAATCGTTGGACCACCAAGCATGAGCTGTGCATCGGCAAGGGATTCGGCAACTTTTGGCTGGAACTTTCCGGCTACGTCCAGTTCAACTTTGACAATACCAACGCGCTCGGCCCCTACAACAACCGGGTGACCTCGTCCCAGGACCCCTACTTCGGCACGGAAGCCCACCTCAGTTATAGCTTTACCCCGGCCTTCTTCGGCTCCTTCGACTACTTCTACCTCTATGGCGGGGAAACCAAGCTGGACGGTACGAGGCAAAAAGACTGGGCCGACACCCATACCGTGGGCCTCAGCTTCGCCTACATGCTGAACCCCCATACCCAGATCATGGTGAACGGCAAAACCGACGCCGGCGTGGTCAACGGCATCATGAAACACTCCTTCGGCGCTCGGCTTGGCTTTATCTTTTAGCAGCGAAGAGGTCTCCGGCGGCCAGGAGAGGCGCTGCCTCTCCTGGGTCTCACCACCGGGGGCATGATGCCCCCGGCCCCCTCGCACCGAAACGTGATGCGCAGGGTCCCCGTGCGAGGGATCGAACCCAAATGACAACCAGGAGCCCAGGACAGGGGGCGGGGGGGGGAAGGCCTCCCCCGCCGCCGAAGGCCTTCCTACTTTTCCGCCGCCGCAGCGGCGGCGCGGGCGCGGCGTTTTTCCTCGCGAAGCTTGGTCAGGCAGGAGAGGCCTTCGCCCTTGCGGGCAGGAATAAAGCAGGCGTTATCGCTGACGCAGGCCGAGGGGGCCCGGTCGCCGGACTGCCAGCGGGCCACCAGCCCGGGTTCGCGGATCAGCGGCCGGGACAGGGCCACCATATCGGCCGTGCCCGAATCGACGAGCCCTTCGGCCGTCTCGATGGAACGGATGCCACCGACCAGAATGACGGGGATGGAGAGTTTGGCCTTCATGGCCACGGCCGCCTCGCGATACCAGGCTTCGCCTTCGGGAATGGGAAAAGCGCCGGGCCGAATGGGCATCCGGGGCCCGGAATCGAAGGTGCCGCCGGAAATTTCCACGGCATCGAGGCTGGCCGCTTCCAGCCACTGAACGACCTGCAGGCACTCGTCCCGGGTCAGGCCGCCCTCCATGAAATCCTCGCTGTTGATCTTGACCAGGACCGGATAGTCGTTCCCCACCCGGCCCCGGATGGCGGTGAGCACTTCCAGAAGCATGCGGGCGCGGTTTTCCAGGGAGCCGCCATAGGCTCCGGTACGGCGGTTGGCCAACGGCGACAGGAATTGGCTCAGGCCGTAGCCATGGGCGGCATGGATCTGCACGCCGTCCACTCCGGCGTCCCGGCACATGGTCGCCGCCGTCCCGAAGGCCGCCTCCAGGCGAGCCAGGTCGTCGGGGGTCATCTCCCGGCAGGGGGGCGCCTTGGGATCGGTCGGAACCGAAGGGCCGACGCAGGGTTCTCCGGAGCATTCCGGGTCGGCCCGACAGCCGGCGTGGGCCAATTGCACGACGAAGCGCCCGCCCATGGCATGCACGGCCCGGGCCAGCCGGGCGATGCCGGGCGCCATGGCGGGATCATGGGCGCCAAGCTGCCAGGGGCCGGCCTGGCCGCGTTTTTCCACGTAGGCATGGCTGGAAATGACCAACCCCACCCCGCCGGCGGCCAGTTCCGCCATAGAGGCCTCCAGCCGGGCGGTGGCCCGGCCGTCGGGTTCGGCCATCCCCTCCCAGGTCGCCGAACGCACGAACCGATTCCGCACGACCATGCCATTGATCGTCATAGGATCGAACACACCCATGGCCTCTCCTCCTCGCGTTTGCTGGCGATCCGGGGCTTCCGTCAAGGAACGGAGCTTCGCCGGCGTCGGGAGCGCCGCATCCGTATTGGGATGCCAAAGGGTCGCGCCCTTTGCCGCCGGAGGCATTCCTGCCCTCCCATGTCCAGTCCTAAAGCGCCTCGAACCGTTCCAGAAACCGTTCCAGATCGTTAGGATCGCCCTCCTGGTAATCCTCGGGATAGAGCAGCGCGCCCATGAAAAAAATGCTCCCCAGGGAAAGGGCCGTATCGGCCCGGTGGGCAAAATCCGAAAGACCGGCGGCAAAGGCCGTCGTGTCGGGACTGGCCGCCTGGGGCAAAGAGCGTTTGACCGTCTCGGGCAGGGCCGCCAGCAGCCGGCATTTTTCGATCAGATCGGCCCGGTGTCCGGCCGTGTCGTCGCGCTCCCGCAAGGCGGCCAGGGCCTCGGCCTCCAGGGAACGTATCCGTCGGGCCGCTTCCCGGACCGCAGTCAACGCCACCGCGGGAATGCGGTATTGCGCCATCATGCCTCCCTCGTCCGGGCCGCGGCGGATGTTCGCCGCGACATCGCCGGGACGTCTTCTTCTAGCAGAAGGCCGGCAGAGAAACCAGACCGATCGATCCGAACAGTTGGCGGTCCGAAAAAAACACGCTATTTCTCCATGCTGCAGCCCGGCACCGGGCACTTTGCAACCGTGGACACACCCATGACGCAGGATACCCAGACAGACGCCACCTTTCCCCCCTTGCCCGCTCCGGATGGAGGCGAGGGTCTTCCCGGCCGGCCCAAAGGCTTGCTGGGAAGGCTGTGCTTCGACCGGGGGGATTACGAGCTGTTGCGCATCGTCAACGACGTGCTTTCCCGCCAGGGCGCCAGCAGCCTGCGTCGGCTCTTAACGCCCTACCTCCATCCCCACGGCATCAAGGAGATGGCCGCGCCCAAGGGATTGCGCATCGCCTACGCCACCATCCACCTGCTCGGCTCCCTGGAGATCGGCCGGGCCGGGGACCGGCTGGCGGCCCTGCGTTCCCTGCGCGACGAGGTCATGGCGGCGGCCGAGTCCGGCCTGGAAAAAAATACCGCCCGGGTGCTGCTCCAGATCATGAAGGAGTTGGTGCGAGCCCGGGACGATCCCCGCCGCCAGTTGGAACTGGCCCATGATTTCCGCATGGCCGTGCCGGGCCGGCCGCGCGTGGTCCGCCGGCTCCTGGCCGAGTACCATCTGCTCGAAATGCCCGAGACCTGGGATCAGATGGCCTTCGACGACCACGTCCATGACGCCAACACCAAGGGCCGCAAATCGCCCACCCACCTCATCATGGACGCCTGGATCAAAGGCATCCGGCGGCTCACCGTCATCCACTATCATTTCGTGCGCCGGGAGACCGCCGCGGAACTGCTGGAAGCGGCCGCCATCATGGCCATGGACGTGCATATCGGCATCGAATGCCGGGCCCGGCACGAAGGAAGGCCCGTCAAGATCATCTGGACCCCGCGGGGCATCAGCCAACCCAAGGAATTTTCGGACTTCCTGGCTTCGCCCGGGGTCAGGGAATTCATGCGCCAGGGCTTCGAGCTGTCCCTGCGGCGGCAGCGCACCGTCCTGGCCCTGCTCGACGCCTTCAACAGCCGGCATCGTCCGGAACTCAACGCCTGCCACGGCCTGTCCCTGCCGCCCCTCGACCCCGAGGAATTCCTGGCCTTCGTGGGGGCAGGCCAGGCCAGCGTCCAGCATCTGGCCCGCTACATCCACGAATGCCTGCTGCCCCTGCTCGACAAGGAGGACGCCGCCAGCCGCGACGACCCGACGGATCGCAACGCTCTCGACAAACGACTGGCTAGGCGCGACGCCCTGGATACCGAGGCCCTGCTCGACACCTATCTCTCCAAACAGGCCAACCCGGACATTCCCGGAGACGACGAGGCCGCTCCCGGAGAGTCCCTCCCCGAGCGCCTGACCATCGCGCCGGCCGACCTGGTCAATCGGATCCTGAGCCTGCACCGCTTAAACCGGATCACCCTGGTGGCGGCCGAGCTGTCCACACTGGAGGTGCTCTCCATCCTGGCGGCCTGCCGGGGGGCCATCACCACCCTGGAAGTCTTCAACCTGCGCATCTACGAGGAGACGGGACGGGATACCGGCGAAATCCTGGAACTGCTCTCGGTGCTCAACTCCGGCAACGTGGTGGCCCTCAAACGCCTCATTCGCCGGGTGGCCGACCGGCTGGAGGCGGCAGGCGGCACCCCCGGCCAGGTGGCCGAAGCCCGAAAACACAGCCAGGACATCCCCGTTCTGACCGCCGTCTACCGCAAAATCCCCCTGGCCGCCCGCATCGGCACCGACTCCACCGGCCAGTCCACCCGCCATCACGGCATGGGTCTGGTGGTGGGCGATACCCTGCCCCCCCGGGCCCGGCGACATCTCGCCAGATCGCTGCGCCACGCCCGAGAAGGGCAGCCCAGCCAGCGCCAAACCATTCCCGTGGGCGTCACCGTCACCCCGCAAATCAACGCCCTGTCCGAGGAGTTCACCACGGGCGTCTCGACCCGGCTGTTTCGCTTCCTGCGTGGACTGCCCGGCCTGCGGTTGGCCGGTTACCGCTGCCGGCTGGAGTGGCTGGGACGACACTATTACAAGGCCACCCCCCAAACCGCCAACATCTTCACCCTGGGCGGCATTCATGCCTCGGCCGGGGCCCGGTTCCTGGCCGAGGCCAGGGCCTCCAGGCTCCGGTCCCGCCTGAACTGGGACACCCTGAACGGATCGGTCAAAAACAGCCTCAAAATCCTGACCGGCTTTGCCGTGGCCGCCGTCTCCTTCGCCGCGGTCAATTCCTGGTGGGTGCTGGCCTGGCTCGGGCCCTTTCTCTGGTTCGGCATCACCGGGCTTCGCAACGTCATCCAGTCGGCGCTCGGCTGCGGCGGCATCCGGCACAGTCCGCTTTTGTCCTGGAAGGATTTCGTCAACTTCCACCGGCTGTCCGATTCCCTGCTTTTTACCGGCCTGTCGGTGCCGCTCCTCGACATCCTGGTCAAAACCGAACTCATGGGCCGGGGTCTCGGCATCGATACGGCGACCAATCCGGCGGCCCTCTATACGGCCATGGCCCTGGCCAACGGGCTGTACCTGGCCTCGCACAACCTCTACCGGGGTCTGCCCAAGGCAGCGGCCGTGGGCAATCTCTTCCGCACCGCCCTGTCCATCCCCCTGGCCCTGGGGGTCAACGGCCTTTTGGCCTGGTTTCTGACCGTCCAGGGCGTCGCCGCGCCCGAGGCCGCCCTCCAGCCCTTTGCGGCCATCGTATCGAAATTCGCCTCGGACTGCGTGGCGGCCGTCATCGAGGGCTTAGCCGACCGCAGCCGGTTCGTGGCCATGCGCCTCAAGGATTACCGGGCCAAATTCAAGCAGTTGTTCGACGCCTACAGCCTGCTGGAAATGCGCTTTCCCCAGCAGGACGCCACCCTGCTTCTGGAAACGCCCAAGGCCCTTATGGCCGACCTGGAAGCCGAAAAAGAAGAGCTGGACAAGATCCTGATCGTCAACGCCTTGGATCTGCTCTATTTTTGGATGTATCAGGCACGGGCGCGCACGGTGCTCGAACGGCTCGTGCGGGCCATGTCCGTCGAGGAGCGGCGGGTGTTTCTGCTCTCCCAGTACGTGCTGCTGCGGGAAAAGGAGATCAGCCGCCTGTTCATCGAAGGGCTCGTAGGCAGGAAATTCGGCCGGGCCCTGTCGTTCTACTTGAGCCACGCCCGGCGCTACCTGGAAGACATCCGGCGGCTGGTCCGCACCCATCCGGCCGTCGAGGCTTTAAGCCTTGAAAACTCGCTCATGTCCGAGGACAGCGCCAGACCCGGCGCCTGACCGACGCGTTTCCGCAGCCTCCCCTGCCGCCGTTCGCCCGGCAAAGGCCCGGCGGCAGGGGACATGGCGTGCGGCGGCTTACGCCGAAGCCGATTCCGTGCCCGAGAGGGCTTGGGAAATGATGGTCGAAGCCGACTCCATGGCGGAGGACGTCCCGCTGCTGCCCTGGGAATAGCCCTGCAAACTCGAACTGGTGGTGTTCGAGGAAACCAGGGCGGACAGACTCCCGGAGGAAGCGGCGCTGGCGAACTTGGAGGCCAGATCGGACAGCGAACTGGCCGTGGAGGAATCCGCGCTTTTCCCCGCCGCCTCGGTCAGCTTGTCGGAAATATTCTGGGCAACTTCTTTGAATTTCTCAGGATTGGAGCTTTGCAGGGTACTGAGCTTCTGCATAAGCTCCCCGCCCGAAGAAACATTCGTCTCGTCATTGCTCCCGGTGTTGAGCTTTCCGGTTTTGAGACCGGAGGAACTCGACGTATAGTTGGAACTCGCCGTGACGGCGCCCGAAGACGTGGTGCCCAAAGCACTCGCCGCATCGCTATTGTAATTGAGGCCGATCAGATCCATGGCTACGCTCCTTTGTTACCGTGCAAAAGGATCAACCTCATTCTTATCGGACAGGGACGGCATGAGTTTATGGGCAAAGAAATGAATAAAAATCATGTAACCATTTCATATTCTTTACGTCTTTACCAGGAAACAACTGCATCATACTGAAAATCCAGACAATTTCCAGAGCACTTCTGCCATGAAAACCAGAAGGAGAGAAAAATTCCCTGGAAATTTTTACCGCTCGCCATTTTTTCAACGCAATATTCATGCACCTCCTGCCTCCTTCAGAAAAGACTTGCCCTTTTGCAATACAAAGGCCGCCTCCCTCACGACGCCAGCGGCCGAGGGGGCACCCGCCTGATCCCGAGACCACTGCGCAATGCGCCGAAGGAGGCGCCCCCGGCGGCCAACGGGCTCGCGCCCTTGGGATTTTCGAGAGGGTTTGAGGCGAATGCCCTTTCAGGCTTGAGGCAAAAAACGGCCTCCCGGGAATGGTGCAGCGGCCTCGATCCCACACGCCTTTCCGCTCGGAAGGTTCCGGCCCCACGCCCAACGCCGGAACGGGCCCCCGGCCCCCGTGGTCCCGCAAAACGACGCAGCCGGGCCAGGACCGATGGTCCTACCCGGCTGCGGCAAAAAACACCCCGGCGATGGCTAGAACATCTGCTTGAGCAGATCCTCGCCCTTGCCGAGCGGCGCGTTGGGATCGGTGAACAGCGCCTTCTCCTGGTCCTGATCCGGCAGGGCCGAAGGCCCCTTTTCCGTCCCTTCCTTGAAGGGCATGGGCACCCCGTCCACCAGTCCCATGACGATGCCCGGCGGCCGGGAAAAATCTTCCACCGGATAGTCGTCCTCCACGGCCTTGCGGTAGGACAGCCAGATGGGCAGGGCGGCCCGGCTGCCGGTTTCGCCCTTGCCCATGGTCTTGGGCTGGTCGAAGCCGATATAGCAGCCGGTCAGCAGATAGGGGGAAAACCCCATGAACCAGGCATCCTGGAAATCGTTGGTGGTGCCGGTCTTGCCGGCCAGCGGCCGGCCGAGGACCTTGGCCCCCGAGCCCGTCCCGGCCCGGACCACCTCTTTGAGCAGACAGTCCATGATGTAGGCCGTCTGCGGTGAAATCACCTGCTTCACTTCGGGCTTGTTGTTGAACACGTCCTCGCCCCAGGGGCTTTTGACGTCGAGGATGAAGCGCGGGTTGATGATGGACCCGTCCCGGGCAAAGGCGGAATAGGCCCGGATCATATCGAGAAGATTGACGGCCACCGCGCCGAGACTCACCGGCAGATACGGCACGAATTCGCCGCGCAGCCCGAGTGCCAGGGCCCGCTCCACGACTTTCTTCATGCCGACCTGCTGGGCCACCCGCACCGTGACCAGGTTCTTGGATTTGGCCAAGGCCGCCCGGATGGTCATGGGGCCGCCGTAGTCGCCCTCGTAGTTGCCGGGGGACCAGACCTGGCCGCTCCAGGGATCGCGGTAGGAGAACGGGGCGTCCTCAACGATCGTGGCCGGGGTCAGACCGTTGTCCATGGCCGCGGAATAGACGATGGGCTTGAACGAGGAACCGGGTTGCCGAAACGACTGGGTGGCCCGGTTGAACTGACTCTTCTCGAAGGAAAATCCGCCCACGCAGGCCAGCACCTCGCCGGTGCGCGGGTCCATGGACACGATGGCCCCCTCGATGCGCGGCTCCAGCTGCATGGCCAGCTTCCACATGGCATGGGTCGACCTGGACGGCGCCACCGAGGCCGGTTCCTGGGCCTTGCCCTTGCGGCCGGGCTTGGCCGCCGTGGCTTCCGGGGACGTTTTCCCGGGGGCGGGTTCGTCCGCCGGAGCGTTTTTGTCGGGCGTGGCCAGGATCGAGGCCCAGATCAGGTCGCCGGCTTCCACCCGCCCCTTGGCCCAGTTCAACTCGTTGGCGGAAATAAGCCCCATCTTGTCGCCAAAGCGCACCACCACGCCCTGGGCGGACACCTCCATGACCAGGGCCTTGACCCAGCGCCCGGGAGTCAGCAGGGATTCCGGAACGTTGCTGTGCTCGAAAAAGTCGGCGTACTTGTCCTTTTCCAGCTTTTCCAGGGTGGGCTTGTAGCCCCGCCGACGCTCCGAAGCCACCAGTCCTTCGCGCAGGGCCCGCTCGGCCGCCTCCTGATGCTTGAGATCCACCGCCGTATAGACGTGCAGGCCGCCGTTGTAGACCTGATCCTCGCCGAAACGGTCGATCAGTTCCCGGCGCACCTCTTCCAAATAGAAGGGCGCCACTTCCCAGGAGGGATCGGGCATGCTTTTGAACACGAGCGGTTCGGCCACGGCCGCGTCGTACTGGGCCTGGGTGATCCAGCCCTGGACCAGCATGCGGCCGAGCACGTACTTCTGGCGGTTCTTGGCCGACTCGAAATCCCTAAACGGGCTGTAGCGGGTGGGGGCCTGGGGCAGACCGGCCAGCAGGGCCGACTGGGCGATGGTCAATTGGGCCACATGAACGCCGAAATAGGTGCGGGCCGCCGCCTCCACGCCATAGGCCCGGGAGCCCAGGTAGATCTGGTTCAGATAAATGGTGAGGATCTCGTCCTTGGTCAGGTATTTTTCCAGACGGTAGGCTAAAATGGCCTCCCGGATCTTCCGCTTGTAGCTTTTTTCCGAGGAGAGCAGCAGTCGCTTGATGATCTGCTGGGTGATGGTGGAACCGCCCTGTTTGATGCCGCCGCGCTGGAGGTTTTTAATCATGGCCCGGAAGATGGCCGAGATGTCCACGCCCTCGTGCTGGTAGAAGGTGGAATCCTCGGCGGCCAGGAAGGCCTTGGGCAGATAGGGCGGCATTTCCGACAGGGTCACCAAAAAGCGCTTTTCGGAATAGAGATAGCCGAGGACCGTGTTGTCCCGGGTATAGATCGTCGTGACCAGGGGCGGCCGGTAATCGGTAATCTTGCGGAAACTCGGCAGATCGCTCGAAGCCCAGTAGTAGAGGCCGACCAGGCCGGCCAGACCCGTGAATGCGCCGACGACAAAGAGCAGAATGAGGAGAATAAGCAGCTTTTTCACGTAAACGATCTCGCTCGGGAGGGAGTGACGAAGGGCATGCCTTCCTCGGGGGGGAGCCCCCAGGCCAGACGCAACCTGCCATGCAGGTCGAGGGCCGTCGCTGCGGCACAGTCTAAAAGCGCGAGCATCCCCGCCGGATCTCGCCCTTCGCGCCGGGCCAGACAGCCGCCGGCGGCCAGGAGGGTCACACGGGCTCCCACGACCCAAAACGGGAAGAGGCGGCAATAATACGGCCGCGACTGCCTTGGCAAGAGGCAGCCGGAGGAACGCAAGAATATGCACCGTCCCCGGGTGTCGCAGGACAGACGCACATGGGCCTGTCCGTCCGGGAACAACGCGTCCACTTCCCGCCGCTCTCGTGGGAACAGGCCGTACAGCCCGGCCCTGAAGGCCCCGGAATTGGGCCCCAGGGTGAACGCCCCCCGGTCAAGGCCGAGCGTCTCCTCGATGCGCCGCCGTTCCATCGCGGAGACGGGGAACCCGTGTTCCTCGTTCCCCGGCGGCAGGACGCAGCACGTGGAGCCGATCTCCGCGCAACGGCGACACACCGCCGGTTCGCGTCTTTGGTCGGCGGGCGCGAGCCGGTTGCTGGCGTTCACAGTGCCCTCCCGGTCGGCCGGAGCGTCGAAGGCCGTTGCCTCGTCCAGCCGACATGCCGTGAGTTCATAATCCCGGGGGGGCGGGGCGTAAAGGGCGATGCCCGCGTAGCCCGAGCCTGCCCGGCCGTTCCGTCGCACCCGGATGCGGCGCTAAAGGAAGAGTTTTTCCCGCCCCAGATCGGTCAGGGCCAGACGGCCATCCTGTTCCTTGAGCAGATCCTGCTGGATACATTGCCGCACCATCGGCTCGACAAAGGAAAAATGTCTGGACAAGGCCCGGGCGATCTCCTCGTCGGTGGCCGGCGGATCGCAGACACGCAAGACATCCTTGGCCATCTGGGTCAGTGAACCGTCCGGTTTGATCGCGGCCTGGCTTTCGTCCGCGTCAACCAATTCGCTCCTCATGGAGTCTCCTTTTTCCAGTAATACCAATCCGCGCAAGCCTCGCCTCCGGCGCGGGCCCATTCATCGGCCATGGCCCGGGTGCGCGGCGGAGGAGCCAGCACCGCCTCGCCCGGTTTCCAACCGGCCGGGGTGGCCACGCCGTGGGCATCGGTGGTCATAAGCGCCTGGACCAGACGCAGGATTTCCTCGACATTGCGCCCCGTGGTCATGGGATAGGCCATGGACGCCCGGACGATCTGCCGGTCGTCGATGACGTAGGTGATCCGGGCGGGCTCGTTGCGGGACTCGGCCGGCATGAGCATGCCGTAGCTTCGGGCCATGTCCCCGGCCGTATCGGCCACGAGGGGATAGTCGACGGTCACCCCGAACTTCTCTTCCAGAGCGCGCAACCAGGCGATGTGGGAAAAGATGGAATCCACCGACAGTCCGAGCAGTTCGCAGTGGAGCTTCCGCAGAGGGGCGGCAATGCCGGCGAAGGCGATCAGCTCGCTGGCGCACACCGGAGTAAAGTCGGCCGGATGGGAGAACAGCACCAACCAGCTGCCCCGGAAGTCTTCCAGGCGCAACATGCCGTGTGTGGTTTCGGCTTCGAACTCAGGAGCCTGCTCGCCGATCCGCGGCGGGCAGGCGGTAGTGACGGCTTCGGTCATGGCGACTCCTTCCTGGCCGGGACGAGCCGCCCTGGCCATGGTTTCACGACCGTTTTATCCCCGCTTCACCTGCCGCCGTCAAGCCGGGTCGGCGCCAAGCCCGCTTACCGCCCGGCGCAGGGGTCGCCCGCGGTCAGGCGATGGTTGAGCGCCGCCTTGATCTCGGCCATCTGTTCCGGGTCCTCCACCCGGCCGCCGGCGCCGCGCACGTAAAAGACGTCCCGCACCCGACCGGCCGGCGTCATGACCTTGGCCAGATGCGTTTCCAGGCGCAGTTCGAAAAGGGTGCGGGCGATATCGTAGAGCAGCCCCACCCGGTCGTCGCAGGAGACGTCGATCACCGTAAACAGGTCGGAAATCCGGTTATCCACGGTCACTTCCGGCGGTTTTTTGGGTCCCCTGACCACCTGGCCGCACGAAAACGAGCCGCGCTTTTGCGACAGCCGGTAGTCCAGAAAGAGCTTGCCGGAAAGCGTGTAGCGGATGGCCCGCGACACCCGGGCGAACACCTCGTCGGCGTAGAGCACGTCGGGCGGATTGCCCGTGCGCAGTGTCAGGATGGTCACGCCGTTGTCCCACACGAAGACGTCGGCATCGTGGATGGACAGGTCGTGCAGGGCCAGCACGCCGGTCACCGTGGGGAACAGGGCCCGGACATGGCGGGCCGCCACCGTCACGGCGAAGCCCGTGCCGTCGTCCAGCCGGTCATGGGACAGCACGACCACGTCCCCCTCCCCCTTCTGCGAGGAGTGCATGCGCCGGCTTTCGGCCTCGGCCGCATCGAGCGTCTTGAGCAGGCCCAGCTGGGCCAGAATGCCCGCCGGCGGCACGGCCACCAGATAGCGCGGCGGCATGGCGAGCAGGGCCCGCTCCAGCGCCTCGGCAGGGAAGCGGTCCCGGGCCAAATCCCGCAGCTTATCCCGCGTTTCCAGCATGATGGCAGCATCCCTGGCGTCGAACAGCCGTCCCTGGGTGATGGCGGCACGCACCTTGTCGGCCAGCTCGAAAACCAGGGATTCCTTCCAGCCCGTCCAGGCCTGGGGGCCGGTGGCCAGGCCGTCGCACCGGGCGAGGAGAAGCAGCATGTCGAGCATGTCCACCGTGGCCACCCGCCCGGCCACGCCGGCCACCACGTCCGGATCGGCCAGATCCCGGCCCGTGGCCATCTCCGGCAACAGCAGATGCTCGCGCACCAGGGTGCCGACGGCCCGCCGGGCCTCAAGGGGTGCCGACAGCGCCGTCAGCATGGCCTCGGCCAGCTCGCCGCCCTTTTCGGCGTGTCCGCCGCCAAGCCCCTTGCCCACGTCGTGGAAAAGCGCCCCCCAGAACACCCATTCCGGCCGGGGGAGCCCGGTCAGCAGCTCCGCGTAGCGGGCCGTCCCCTCCCGCCGGATGGCGGCCAGCAGCCGGACCGCCTCCAGACTGTGCCGGCCGACCGGATGGACGTGGTACAGGTCGAAGCTCACAATGTCCGCCACCCGGGCGAATTCCGGCAACAACGCCCCCAGGATGCCCGTCTCCAGAAGGGCGTCCAGGGCCAGACCGTCGGCATCCTCCATCATGATCCCGCCCAGCCCTTCGTAGATGGACCGGCCGGTCCGGGGGGAAACCTTGGCCAGATCGGCCAGGGGCCGGGCCAAGTCGCGCAGGCGGCGAAAGGTGTCGTGGGCGAGCGGCCGGCCGCTCCGGGCGCAGGCCAAAAGCAGCGACCAGATCCGGTCCATGGCCGCAGGATCGGACAGGCCCGCCGTGAACCGCAGCCCCTCCGGGGCCTGTTCCACGCCATCGGCCACCACGGCCACCGGGGCAGCGAGATCGAGCGCCCCGCAAGCCCCGGCCAAAAGCGGCCACATCGACCGGCGCAAGGTCTTGATGTCGGCCATGCGACGCAAAAGACGCGCCAAAAACCGTTCCACGCCCCGACCGGTGGCGTCGTCCGCAAAGTCCAGGGCGGCGGCCAGCCGTTCCTGAAATTCGAAATAGAGCTTGTCGTTGGCCCGACCGGCCAGCCGGTGAAGATGGTTGCGCACGGCGAGCAAGAACCGGGCGTCCGCGTCCATGGCGGCCAGCTCCGGCGCAAGGGCGGTGGTGTCCGCTCCCCGGGCCCGGGCCAGACGCAAAAGCCAGCGCACCTGATGCCAGTCGCGCAGACCGCCGAGACCGTTTTTCAGATTGGGTTCGAGCATCCCGCCGGCATCGCCGTAGGTCCGCCGCCTGACTTCATTGCCCGCGGCCAGCCAGTCGGCAAAACCGGCGGCCCCCGGCGCGAACACGTCGTGTTCCAGCCGGGCGGACAGCGCCTCGGCCACCGCCTCGTCCCCGGCCACGAAACGCAGATCCAAAAACGTGGCCAGCACCTGGGGATCGGCCTTGGCCAGCGCCAGGCATTCGTCGAGGCTGCGGACCCCGTGCCCCAGCTCCAAGCCCAGGTCCCATAAAGGAAAAAACAGGAAGCGAGCCAGCTCCGGGGCCTCGGCCGGCGTCTCCCCGGCAAAGACGAGCAACACGTCGATGTCCGAAGCCGGGCACAGCTCCCGCCGGCCGTAGCCGCCGACGGCCAGCAAGGCGCTGCCCGCCCCGGGGCCGCCATCCGGCTCCCGTTCGGCCAGACGTTCCCGGAAATAGCGGTCATAGGCGTCGGCCAGGGCCGCCACATATTCCACGCCCACCCGGCCGTCGGCCAAGGCCGCGTCCAACAGGGCCCGTCCCTCCACTAACATGGCCGCGCTTGGCGGCCGCGTCGCCTCGGATGGCATGAAGACTCCAGGGCTTGGCAACGACAGACCGGGAAGGAACGCCTTTTCTGGCGCCCTCCCCGGTCCGTCATCAATTTTCCCTGCCGCCGGAGTCGGTTTCCCGCCTGCCGGTCGGCGCCTTAAACAGCCGCGTTGCCGGTTTCGCCGGTGCGGATGCGAATGACCTCGTCCACGCTGGTGACGAAAATCTTGCCGTCACCGACCTCGCCGGTCTGCGCCGCAGCCTGGATGGTCCGAATAACCTCGGCAGCCAGACCGTCCTCGACCACGACCTCGATTTTCGCCTTAGGGAGAAAATCCACCTGGTATTCGGCACCCCGATAGACCTCGGTATGGCCGCGTTGGCGGCCGAAGCCCTTGACCTCGGAGACGGTCATGCCCCTGATGCCGATGCCGGTGAGCTTTTCCTTGATTTCGTCAAGTTTGTACGGACGAGTGATGACTTCGATCTTCTTCATGGCGCGCTCCTTTCCCCTCGTTAGAGCTGATAGCCGACTTCACTGTGCTGGGTGAGGTCGAGACCCTTGGTCTCGTCTTCCTGGCTTACCCGAACACCGACCATCAAGTCCACGACTTTAAAGAGGATCAGCGACATGACGAAGCAAAAACCCCAGGTAGCCACCACGGAGACGAACTGAATCCACAGCTGCCGGGGGTTGCCGTAGAGAAGTCCGTCGGCCCCAAGCTCGTTGACGGCCTTGCTGGCGAAAACCCCGGTGGCCAGGGCGCCGAACGTGCCGCCCAGGCCGTGGATGCCGACCACGTCCAGGGAATCGTCGTATTTGAACACGCTTTTTATGAGCACGCCGCCGTAGCAGAGCCCGCCGGCGATAAGGCCGATCACGATGGCCGGCATCGGCCCGACGAAGCCGGCGGCCGGGGTGATGGCCACCAGTCCGGCCAGGGCGCCCGAGGCCATGCCGAGAGTGGTGGGCTTGCCCCGGTGCAGCCATTCCACCAGAATCCAGCTTAAGGCCGCGGCCGCGGCGGCCAGATGGGTGGTGACGAAAGCCGAGGCGGCCAGGCCGTTGGCGGCCAGGGCGCTGCCGGCGTTGAATCCGAACCAGCCGAACCAGAGAAGCGCCGCGCCAAGGATGGTCAGCGGCAGATTATGCGGCATAAAGGCCTGTTTGCCGTAGCCTTGGCGGTGGCCCAGGTACAGGGCGGCGGCCAGGGCCGAGGCGCCGGAACTCATGTGGACCACGGCGCCGCCGGCGAAATCGAGGGCACCCATCTTGGCCATCCAGCCGCCGCCCCACACCCAGTGGGCCATGGGACAATAGACCAGAAGTATCCACAAGGAGGTGAAGAGCAGGAAGCCCGAAAATTTGATGCGCTCGGCAAAGGCGCCGGTGATCAAGGCCGGGGTGATGACGGCGAACATGCACTGGAAGATCATGAAGGCGAAGTGCGGAATATTGTCCACGCCCGGCTTGGCCGCCGTTCCCACGCCGTTTAGGAACACGAAGTCCAGGTTGCCGATGATCCCGCCGATGTCGCCGCCGAAGGACAGGCTGTAGGCCACCACGGCCCACAGCACCGAGACGGTGCCCAAAAGGATGTAGGATTGCATGAGCGTGCCGAGAATATTCTTGGCCCGGACCATGCCGCCGTAAAATAGAGCCACGCCCGGAGTCATCAGCATGACCAGGGCAGCCGAAATGAGCACGAATGCGGTATCCGCCGCGTTCATGGTATCCCCCTCTCATGACGTTTTTGTACAGTCCGCCACAACCAGTGCCGTGTCTCCTCCGCAGCAGGGCAAGGCGCGCCGAACCTCTCTCCAAAGGTCCGACCGCAACCCTTCAAGCGGCACGACGGATTCCCTCCTAAATGCCAATTAACATTTTTGCAAGAGGGAATCGTCACCATCCCGTCACATCGGCCGGCGCGCCGGCTCTGGCCGAAGCTTCCGCAATGCGCTACACCGGAAGATAAGGGAAGTTTCCGCCCGGCCCGGGAATGGGTCCATCCGCCCGCCGGTTTCCCGGGAATTTCCCCAATCTGTCCGTCCGGAGCTGCCGCCATGGACGCAAATTCCCCCGCCATTTTAGTGATCGAGGACGACGAGGACGTGCGGCGCGGCATCTGCCTGTGGCTGGCCGACGCCGGCTATACCCCTCTGGAGGCGGCCGACGGCCGGGAGGGACTGGCCGGCATCCGCCAGGAACATCCCGATGCCGTGCTCCTCGACCTGCGTCTGCCCGTGCTCGACGGTTTCGAGGTACTGGCCGCCCTGTCCGCCGAGGAATCCGCCCCGCCGATCCTCGTCATCTCCGGCCAGGACGAAATCGCCGGCGTGGTCCGGGCCTTCCGACTCGGCGCGGCCGATTATCTGGAAAAACCCATTGTCAGCTTCGACCTGCTGGACCACGCCCTGAAAGCGGTCCTGGACCGGGTCCGCCTGGGCCGGGACGTGGCCAGGGCCCAGACCCGCTACCGCACCCTGGTCCACAACCTGCCCCTGCTCGTCTTCATGCTCCGGGCCGACCACGAGCTGGATTTCATCAACCCCGCCTGTCGCTCCATGCTCGGCTACGGTCCCGAAGAGGCCCTGGCCATGCCGGGCTGGTTTCTTTCCCGCATCCACCCCGATGACCGGAACCGCATCCGGGACTGCCTGGCGCTGACCGAGGCCCAGGAACGCACGCACGTCGAGGAATGCCGCCTCGTGCACAAAAATGGCGCCACCGTCCATGCCCTGCTGACGCTCATGCCCGCCTCGCCGCCGCCGGAGCCGGGATGTCCCTCCTTGGTGGAAGGCATCGCCGTGGACCTGACCGACCGGGTGGAGCTGGAACGCTTCGTCGTCCAGGAAGAAAAGCTCAAGACCCTCGGGGCGATCACCGCCGAGGTGGCCCACGAGATCCGCAATCCTCTTTTTTCCATCGCCGGTTTCGCCCATCGCCTGAAAAACCGCCTGCCGGACTGCAACGAGCTCGATATCATTCTGGCCGAATCCCGCCGGTTGGAGGACATCCTGGACAGAATCGGCAATTACCTGCACCCGGTGGCCCCGCACCCCCGGCTGTGCGCCCTGCCGCCCATCATCACCACGGTCCTGGACTTCCTGTCTCCGGAACTCGCAGCCAAGGATATCCATGTCGCGACCCGCCTGGCCGACAATCTGCCCGAAGCGCGCCTGGACCCGGACCTGCTCTCCCAGGTGGTGTCCAGCCTGGTCCGATTCGCGGCCGCTCGCCTGCCTGCGGGCGAAACGATCCGGCTCGGGACGGGAATCAGCCACCGCTTCCTCCTCCTCGAAGTCCGCTACCCCCAGCCGATCCCGATCAAGGACCCCGAACTGCTCTTTCTCCCCTTCGAGGAAGAGGGCGAACGGATGGGGCTGCCCCTGGCCTCGCGGCTGGTCAAGAACATGGGCGGCTCCCTGACCTTCGAACAGACGGACGAGCGGCAGGCGGTCTTCACGGTCCGCCTGCCCCTGGGCGAAACGGACCTGGAACGGGGAAACGTCTGACCATGGAAGGCTGGCTGGAAAAGCTCGCGGGCATTCCCCTGCCCCGGAACCCGCTGGTGGTGGACGGCGGCGCCAACAAGGGCGCCGTGACGGCCCGGCTGCTCGATGCCCTGCCCGGTGCCCGGGTGGCGGCCTTCGAACCCCAGCCCCGGCTGGCCCGCAAGCTGGCCAAACGCTTCCGGGACGAGCCCCGGGTGACGGTCACGGCTGCGGCCCTCGGCGAACGGGAGGACAACCTGCCCCTTGCGATCATGCGCCGCCCGACCCTGTCCTCGCTGCTTGCGCCCACCGGCATCCGGGACAAATACGCCGGCGAAGACCTGCCCATCACCGAAACGGTCGTCGTGCCCGTCGTGCGCCTGGATGCGGCCCTCGGCCATGCCGACGTCATCAAGCTCGACGTCCAGGGCGCCGAACTGCCGGCCCTGCGCGGCGCTTCGGGGCTGCTTTCCGAGGTGGCCGCGGTGGTGGCCGAAACGGCCCTCTATCCGCTCTACGCGGGGCAGGCGCTTGCGCCGGAGCTGGAGGCCTATCTGGAAGGATACGGCTTCGTGATGGTGGGCCTGTACGATTGCTACCGCGACGCTTCGGGCCGGATCGCCTCCGGCGACGCCTTGTTCGTGCGGGAGGGATAAGAGAAGAAAGAAGGGAAAGGAAAGATACCTCCGGCGGCCGGGGGCATCATGCCCCCGGACCCCTGCGCTGGTGGGTCAGGAACCGGGCCGTGGTCTGCGCGCCGGTAAGGTCGATGGCCGACGGGAAAGAAGGCGGCGGGGAATCCAGCGCCGCCAGCAGGCGGCCCGCCAAGGCGGCGGGAGCAAGGTCGGACGGGTCCAGCAGACCGAGAAGGCCCCTCTCCCGGAGGCGTGCCGCGCGCAGCCGTTGTTCCCGGTTCTGGTCGAACGGCGCCACCAGGGCCCGGGTCCCGGCCGAAAGCAGATCCATGACCGTATTGTAGCCGCCCAGGCTGACCGAAAGGTCGGCGGCGGCCACGATGTCGACAAAGCCCGGAGCGAACCGGGCCACCCGGGCATCGGGCAGGGCCGAAGCGGCCCGTTCCATGGCGGCATAGGCCGCGTCCGGCGCGTAGGGACCGGCAAAAATCCGCACGGCCGCCCGGCTGAGCCGGGGCTGCTCCCGGCAGGCGGCCAACACGGCCTGCGGCACCGCGGAGCCGACCCGGCCGCCGCCGGCACTGACCACGATCATCGCCGCATCGTCCGCCACGCCGAGTTCCCGGCGCACGGCCCGGCGCGTCCGGTCCGGAGCGCGCCTCGGCGCCACGTAGCCGGTATAGCGCACGGGCACGGGGATATCGGCCACCCGGGCAAAGGTCTCGGACAGGGGGAAAAGGGCCGGGTCGGCATGGACGAGCACAGCGTCGAAAAAACGCTGCAGCCGGTCGATGACCCGGGCCTCGTAGGCGGCCTGATCCTTCTTTTCGACCAGGATGTCGCGCAGGCCGCACACGACCGTACACGGCCCGAACCGGCCTTCCCGGATGGCGGTCAGCACCGGCACGAGCTCGAACTCGAAGGCCTTGCGGCCGAACGGATAGAGCTCCACGAAAAAGACGTCCGGCCGCATGGCCGCCAGGGCATCCCACAGCAACGTTTGCCGTTCGATCTTGACGGCCCGAAGGGCCTCGCCCGCCAGGGAAAGTCCGCCGAACGCCTCGTCCATGGCCAGGGCCGGCAGACGAACACGTCGCACTCCTTCCGGCACGGCCGCCGGAGCCTCCGGCCCGCCGGCGCACAGCAGCCGGTCATGTCCTGGCAGGGCGTCCAAAATGGCCAGGGTGCGCAGCAGATGCCCCATGCCCAGGACATGCTGGCAGTAGACGGCGATTCTCACGGGAAGGGGAAATCCAGGTCGAGCTCGCCGAGCGACAACACACCGTCCTGGCAGACCACCTGTTGCAGTCGGTCGGGATTGAAGGCCGCAGGCTCCTCCGGCAAAAAGGAACGGCCGAGCAGGTGGTTGAGGACGACCCGGATGACGCCCTGATGGGTGACGACCAGAACATTGCGGCCTGGCGAGGCCCGACTGGCATCGGTCAGGGCATGTTCGGCCCGGATGCGCACGTCGATGCGGCTCTCGCCTCCGGGCGGCCGGAACTCCCACCCCAGGGCCTCGGCGGCGCGCAAGGCATCCGCCGGGATATCCCGCCAACATTTGCCGGTCCAATCCCCGAACTGCTGTTCGCGCAGCCGGCGCTCCACAGTAACCGGCAGGCGTAAATGCAGATTCAGGACGCCGGTGGTGGATTTGGCCCGGCCCAGGTCACTGGTCAAAATGCGGGATAACTGGAAGGCATCCAGACGCGGGGCCAACGCCTCAATTTTGGCCTGGCTGTCCGGCACCAGCTCGCTATCCCAGTGGCCTTGGATACGTTTTTGCAGATTCCAAAGCGTCGGGGCGTGACGCAACAGATAATAAACGGTTCGCGACATGGTACTTCCTCGGATCAAGAACCCGCAGTCTACCCCAAAAAACAACAAAACGCACGCACGGCCTACCCGCCCAACCGGGCCAAAAAAGCATCCATATTGGCCACCACCAAGCGACAGGCTTCGGCCAGAGTCGGAGCCAGGGATCGCACCGCGACGATATCGCCCGCAGCGGCGGCCGCTTCGGCCCGGGCGGCGGCGGCGCGCATGGCCGTGGCACCGAACATGGCCGCGTTGCCCTTGAGGGTATGGGCCACCCGCTCGCACACGGTCAGATCGCCGTCACGCAGCGCCGCTTCCAGGGTCTCCAGCTGCTGCGGCACGGAGAGCTGAAATTCCCGGCCCACCCTGGCCATAAGTTCCGCGCGGCCATGGGCCGGGCCGGCCAGATGCGCCGTATCCAGGCAACCGCCGTCTGCCGGCGCGTCCTGGACCGGGCTCCGGCGCACCACCGGAGCCCGGCCATGCCGGGACAGGGCCAGCCGCACGGTCGAAAAAAACACCTCCTCATCAATGGGCTTGGTGATATAGCCGTCCAGGCCGGCCGCCAGAAAACGGTCACGCTCCTGATCCATGGCATAGGCGGAAAGCCCGATCACCGGCAGCCCCGGATCAATGTTCATGTGCCCGGCCCGAATGGACCGGGTGGCGGTCAGACCGTCCATAACCGGCATCTGAATATCCATGAGCACCACATCGATTTCGTGTCCGGCCAGATACTCCAGCGCGGACCGGCCATCCTCGGCCGTGACCACCGTATGCCCCCGGCTGGTCAGCATGTCCGCGGCGAACATCCGGTTGACCCGGTTGTCCTCGACCAGCAGGATGCGGAGCGGCGGCAACACGCCGCCAACCGGCTCGGCCACCGTCGACCGTCTGACCGGTAGGGCGAACCGCACCTCCTCGAACGGACAACGCAAACAAAAGACGCTCCCCCGCCCGGGACGGCTTTCCAAGGACAGGGAGCCGCCCATAAGACCGGCCAGACGCCGGCAAATGGCCAACCCCAGGCCGGTGCCGGACTGACGTCTGGTCAGGCTGCCGTCCACCTGGGTAAAACTGTCGAAAATCGTGGCCTGATCGCTTTCGGGGATGCCCATGCCGGTATCGACCACGGAAAAGCGCAGCATGATCCGGGCGCTCGCCGCCATGTCCGGCTGCTCGAGCGCCTCCAGCACGGCCGCCACCGTCACCCGGCCCTTCTCGGTGTACTTGACGGCGTTGTTGACCAGATTGCGCAGGATCTGCCGCAGGCGCAGGCCGTCGCCCCGCACCGTCTTGGGCAAACCGGGATCGCAGTCCAAAACAAGTTCCAGGCCCTTGTCCCGGGCCAGGACCTCCTGTTCCCTGACCACCGATTCCAGACAGCGCAAAAGATCAAAGGGCTCGGCCTTGATCTCCATGCGCCCGGCCTCGATTTTGGAGTAGTCCAGAATATCGTTGATGATGGACAGCAGGGTCGCGGCCGATTCCTCCACCACGGTCAACCGTTCGCGCTGGTGGGGATCCAGCCGGTCGCGCAGCATGAGCTGGACGTAGCCCAGCACGGCATTGAGCGGCGTGCGGATCTCGTGGCTCATGTTGGCCAAAAAGGCTCCCTTGGCCTGGCTGCCGGCCTCGGCCAATTCCAAGGCGGCGGCCAGCTCGGCCTCCAGCTTCTTGCGGGCCGTGACGTCGCGCACGATCTCGGTCACGCCGGTCACGGTGCCGTCCTCGGCGAAAAGCGGATAACTGTAGATTTCCAGCCAACCGACGGTCTCCTCGCCCTCAAGCTTCGGCACCGTGCAGATGGCCAGCTTTCCCGTGGTCAGGGTATGCTGGAACGGACAGTGCTCACTGGGCGCGGGCTGATTGCGGAACGACTCATAGCATTTATGCCCTTCCGGGGCGTCTCGTTTGGCATACAGGGCGCGCATGGCCTTGTTGACCTTGATGACGGTCATATCCGGGGCCAACACGCAGATGCCGTCCTGAATGGCGTTGAGCACGGACTCCAGAAAGAGCGTGCTGCGGCGCAACTGGACCTCGATCCGCTGGCGTTCGGCCACTTCGGCCGTCAACCGGCTGTTGGTCTCGCGCAATTCATCGGCATGCCGGGCGATTCCCGCCTCCAGGTCGTCGCGCACCCTGGTGGCCGCCACTTCGGCCAGCTTGCGGTCGGTGATATCGAGGGCGATCCCGATAATACCGGCCGCGTTCCCGTCCTCGTCGCGATACAGGGAATTGCGAACGAGAACATGGCGCTTCCCGACGGGGGTTTCCAGGCTGGTTTCGTAGAACTGCCGCCCTCCCCGGTGCATGAGATCCCGATCCTTCTGGCAATGGACGGCAGCCAGATCGGCCGGAAGGAGATCATGGTCATCGCGACCGACCAGCTTCCCGCGAGGCAGCCCGATCAGGGTTTCAAACGCCTTGTTGCACCCCTGGAAACGACCGTTGGCGTCCTTGTAAAATACCGGAGCGGGCATGGCCTCAAGAAGCGTTTGGGCAAAGAGGCACTGGGCCCGCAGCCGTTCCTCGGCCTGTTTGCGGCCGGTGATGTCGCGTCCCACGGCCTGGTACTCCAGCACCTGGCCCGCGCTGTCGAAGATGGCCCGGCAAGTCCAGCGCTGCCAGCGCAACCGGCCGTCCGGGCGGACCACCCGGTATTCAAAGCCGGTGGTCGGCCGCTTCGGGGTCAGCGAAGCCAGCCGGCCCGCCATCAAGGAGCGATCCTCTTCCGGAATATCCGGTTGAAAGTTGGTGGCGACGCAGTCGTCGGGGGTGGTGCCCCAATACCGGGCGAACGCGGTGTTGGCCAGGGTCAAGCGTCCCTCGGGGCTGTAGCGGCAGATGAGTTCGGTCTGGTGCTCGACGATGGAGCGATAGCCGTCCTCGCGCAACAGCCCGGCTCCAGGCGCATCGCAGCCCTCCACGTCGGCGCAGGCCCCTTCCAGATGGGTCGGCGCGCCCAGATTGTCGCGCGCCGCCCGCAACACGCAGGAAATCCTGGATGCCGTCCCATCCTGGTGGAACACCCTGGACTCGAAGGAGACGGCCGCAGGACTCGAAAGGGCCCGAATCAACAAATCGCGGTGTTCGGGCAGATCCAGACGGAGCGGATGGATGATCTGTGCGGCCTGGGACAAAAAACTCGGCGCATCGCCAAACCCCACCAGCTTGGCCAACGTGGCATTGGCGGTCATCAGGTGGCCGTTAAGGTCAAGCCGGAACAATCCTTGCGGTGCATTGTCGTAGAGGTCGCGGTACAGCGCGGCCTCATCCCGATGGCGGGCGTCTTCGAGCTCGCTGCAGATCCCGGCCAAAAGCGTGGCGATATCGGTCCAGGTCAAAAGGCCAAGCAGAAAACCGGAAGCCGCCGTGACGACCAGCCGCCCCCCACCCTGTCCGTTCATGCCGTCCAGGACTTCGTCCAGACTCATTTGGGGCGATACGGCCACCACCGGCGCGTGCAGGCAATCGACCAGGCGGGTTTCGCGGAGCGTACGTCCCGCCGCCAGCAAGGCCAGGGCATCCCGCGAGGTGAACAGACCTTGCGGTTTGTCGTCCGCATCCGCCACGACCACGCTGCCCACGCCCGCCCGGCCCATGCGGCCGAGCACGACCGGAAGTTCTTCCCCGGCCCGGGCGGTGACGACGGCCCGGACCATGGCCTGGGCCACGGTCCGACCGGCCAGTTCATCCCCGCAGCCGTAGGCCCGGGCCACATGCGCCGGCGCCAGCACGCCAATGGCCATCCCCTTGGCATCCACCACCGCCAACCGCCGCGAAGGGGTGGCCAGCAAATGCTGCAGGGCTGTCGGCAGATATTCGGTATCCGGAGCCACCGCCACCGGATCCATGATGTCGCGCACCGCCAGATGCGGCGCCTGCTCCATATGCCGGCCCAATATCCGGGACAAGCCCCGGCTGGTAATCACGCCCAGGGGCCGCCCGCCATCGAGAACGAGCCCCTCACTGGCGTCGGATTCCACAAGGGCACGGGCCGCGCTCGCTGCCGTGGTCCAAAGTCCCAGGATCAACGGGCGGGGGGAAGGTAAATCGCGCAGGGGTGTCTGACAAAGGCTGGCCATGCGCTGGCTCCAATTCGATCCAGGCGCGTTCGACACCCTGCTGCCCGAACCGAATAACTGTATTAATAAATATAAATATACTTATAACAATTGTTTCTTACCACATCCCCACGCCTGCGGCCAGGAAATATTTTCAGTCGCCTCCGGCCAGAGCCGTCAGGGTTTCGGCCATCAGCCGGTAGGTGTTCGCCCGGTCATGGCACTGGCGCACATAGGCCTCGGCCGCCTCGCCCATGGACCGACGGCGAACCTTGTCGTCCAAGAGCCCGGCCAGGGCCTCCCGATAGGCCGAAGCATCGTCGGGAGGCGTCAGCAGCCCGGTCCGGCCGTGACGCACCACCTCGGCCACACCGCCGTCGGCAAAGGCCACCACCGGCAGGCCGGCGGCCTGGGCTTCGAGGTAGACCATGCCGAGCGACTCCCGGATGCCCGGAAAGGCGAACACGTCCCCCGCCCCGAAAATTGCCCCCAAAGATTCCCTGGGCACGAGGCCCAGGAAGCGGTGGCAGCCGGGCAACTCGGCGGCGGCCAAGGCGGTCAGCCGCTCCCGGGTCTCGCCGTCCCCGACCAGGATCAGGAAAAACCGCTGCCCTTGCCGGGAGAGTTCGCCCAACTGCTCCAGCAAAAACACCAGGCTGCGCGTCTTGACGTCATCGCGGAACATGGCCGCCGTCATCACCACCGGTTCGTCGGTCACGCCCCAGGACCGGCGCAGTTCCCGCCTGGCCTGACCGTCGAAGGCGAACATCCGGGGATCGATGCCCGGCACCACGTAGACCAGCCGCTCCTCGGGCACGATGCGCCGCAGGTTCTCCAGATCGAGCCGGCGATTGGAAAAGACCAGCCGGGCCTGGGTCAGGGCCCGGCGATTGCAGATGTAGCCGAGCCGCGTCTTCAGGGAGCGCTTGGGCTTCGTGGAATAGATGCCCTGGAAGATCACATAGGGAATGTTCAGCTCCCGGGCCACGTACGGCCCGATGACGTCCGGCGACTTGTAGTAGGTATGGTAGGTGAGCCACAGGGCCACCCTGGACCGGCTGGCCTCCTCCAGGGCTCGACGCCGTTCGGTCAGGGCCGCCAACCACAGGGCCGGCCGGGCCGAAAACCAGCGGGAGCGGAACCGGCTCGGCACGACCAGATGCAACCCCTGGTCGGTCAGGGCCGCGGCCAATTCCCGGCCGATGGTGCGATCCCCGGAGGGATCGGGATGATCGAGCGGTTTGAGGGGTGCGTACAGGGCGATGCTCATGAAAGCCCCCCCGACAGAAACGGCGCAAAAATACCGGCCGGCGCCCCGGCGTAGCGGGCAAGGATGCCGGCCAGCCGGCGGATGTTGGCCGTGTTGTCGAAATCCCGGGTCACGGCCGCCCGGCCGGCCGTGACCAAACGATGCCGCAAGGCCCCGTCGGTGACCAGTCGCAGCAGATTCCCGGCCAGGGACGCGGGATCGTCCGGGGGGCAGGTCAGCGCCGTACGCCCGTCGACGGCCAGCTCCGGCAAGGCCGAGACGTCGGTCGCCGCCACGGGCACGCCCATGGCCATGGCCTCGACCAGCACGTTCGGCACGCCGTCCCGGTCGCCGTTAGCCAGGATGCGGCAGCCGAGGACGAAGGCGTCGGCCCGGGCGTAGAGCGCGAGCACCCGATCATGCGGCAGGGAGCCGTGGAACCGGACCCGGTCGGTCAGGCCCAGCCGGGCGACCCGGTCCTCCAAGGCGACCCGCTCCTCGCCCTCGCCCACCAGATCATAGAAAAAATCCACGCCGCGCGCCTGGAGCAGGGCCAGGGCGTCAAGCACCGTATCCAGGCCCTTCTTGGCCGTCAGTCTGGCCACGGAGAGGAAACGGTACGGCGGCGCCGGCTCGGGCCGCCGGCCGGCCGGCCGGAAGAGGCGCAGGTCGATGCCGTGGTACACGGCGAAAATCGGCGTGCCGTTGGGGGAAAGGCGGGACAGGTAGCCGCGGTTGGTTTCGGTGCAGGTGACGACAAAGGCGGCTTGGCCGATCTTTTCGGCCAGCCGCGCCGGCTCCTGGGTCCAGACGTCCTTGGCGTGGCCGGTAAAACTGTAGGGAAATCCGCTGATGATCCCGGCATAGAGGGCCACCGAGGTCGGAGAATGGGCGAAATGGGCATGCAGATGGGCCGTCTCGCCGGGGCGCAAGGCCCGGCGGACGAGATAGCCAGCCTGAAGCAGATGCTTGACCGTGGCCAGGCGCCAGGTCTGCCGGAAATGCACGGCCATGCGGGAGGCAGCCCGGAGATAGTTCCGAGGCGCGGCCAGAAAGGCCCGAATATTCTCGTAAACGAGCACCGGCAAATGGGGCAGGATGCGCTCGGGCAGATAGACCACCTCGGCCCGGATGCGGGCGACCGAGGCATGGGTAAAGTTCTCCCGGGGGCGCCGCATGGACACGATGCGCACCGTGAAGCCGAGCGATTCCAACAGAAGGATTTCGTTGGAGATAAAGGTCTCTGAAATGCGGGGATAGCCTTTGAGGATCATCACCAGCACGGGAGGAGAAAACGGGCAGAGGCCTCCGGCGGCCTGGGGCCCGCTGCCCCCGGCCCCCTCGCCGGGAAAAGAGACGGCTTGCTTACACACGCCATACCCCAAAACGCCAACAGGTCCCCGGAGCAGGAGGCCCGAAAGGGACGATCCCCCCCGGCCGGGTCCGGGGCGGCGCCCCGGTCTTCGCCGTCATTCCGTGACCTCCAGGCAGGCCGGGTCGGGCGTCTCCCCCGGCCGGGGGGGATCCGGCCGGCACAAGTCACGGCGAAAGGCCGCCACCCGCTCGGAAATAACGGACAGGCCGGTAAAAGGGAACCGGGCCATGGCCTCCCGGTAGGGCCCGGCAGCCTCGAGCAGGCGCGCCAGCCGGTGCCGAAGCGTTTCCGGCGACAGCTCGACCCAGGGCAAAAATTCGACCAGGCCCTGGCGGCAAAACATCTCGGCCCGGATGCGCTGTTCCAGGCGCGGCGTCTCCCGAGGCACCACCAGCGACGGCCGGCCCTGGCTCAAAATTTCGCAAAGGGTGTTGTAGCCGCCCATGGTGACCACGGCGTCGGCCAAGCCGATCAGCGTCTCCATGCGCCGGTAGAAATGATAGAAACGGACCCGCAACCGGGCGGCCCGGCGGGCGATTTCCTCGCGCTCAGGCTGCGGCATGAAGGGACCGGAAACCAGGATGGCCCGGTGTTGCGGCCCGCCGCCCTCCTCCAGCATCCGCAGGTAGGCGTCCATCAAGGGGTAGCCGTCCCCGCCGCCGCCGGTGGTCACCAGCACCAGCCGGTCGCACGGGGAGAGTTTCTCCTCGCGCTGGGCCCGGGCAATGGTTCCCGCCGCCGGGGCATGGCGGGGAATATAGCCCGTAAACACCATCTTGGCGCTGATGTTGTCCGGAATGGCGTACTGGCTGATGGGATCGTAGAACTCCCGGTCGCCGTAGACCCATATTTCCGCGTAATAGCGGTCCAGGACCTCATAGACGCCCTTGTCGCGCCAGTCCCGGATGGTGGAAGCGGCGTCGTCCATGATGTCGCGCAGGCCGAGGATGGTCCGGGTGCGGGGCAGGCGGCGCTTGAGCCACTTGAGCGTGGGGATGACCTCGCGCTTGAGTCCCATGGGGGCCTTGTCCACGATGAAAAGATGCGGCTGAAAGGCCTTGGCCGTGGCCACGATGATGTTGCGGCGGATGTTTAAGGCGTGGCGGGCGTTGATCTTGATGGACAGCGGCCGGTATTCCTCATTGGTCTTTTTAATCATGCCCGGAATGCGGACGAAATCCACGCCGTCGGGGATTTCGAAGCGCCCGGCCAGGGACGAGCCGGTGAGGATGAGGATATTGACCCCGCGCTGGCGCAGATGGTCGGCGATGGCCATGGTCCGGCGCAGATGTCCCAGACCATAGGTGTCGTGGGAGTACATCAGGATGTTGTAGATGCCGGGCTGTGTCATGCCGGATCAGGGGACGTCGATGCCGAGCTTGCGGTATTCGTTCAGCTTGTTGCGCAGGGTGCGCACCGAGATGCCGAGCAGCTGGGCGGCCTGGGTCCGGTTGCCCTCGGTCTGGTCCAGGCTTTTCATGATCATGTGCCGCTCCATGACGTCGAGCGGCAGCACGTTGCCCTGATCGGGCAGGTTCACCATGGCGGCAGCGGACAGGCCGCCGCCCTCTTCCGCGCCGGCAGCTGCGGTTCCCCCCGCCGTCGGGGCCGCCTCGTCGATGGCCGCCAGACTGTCGGGCCAGGCATCGGGGTCGAGCAGAAAATGGGCAACGGCGATGGGACCGTTGCCGGCCAGAAGCACGGCCCGCTCCATGAGATTTTGCAGCTCCCGCACGTTGCCCGGCCAGTCGTAGCTCACAAGCCACTGCCGGGCCTCCTCCGAAAAGGCCAGAGGAGGCAGGTTGTAGGCCTTGCGGAACCGGTCCACGAAGAACGCGGCCAGCCGGGGGATGTCGTCGCCGCGTTCGCGCAGGGCCGGCAGTTTGAGCGGGATGACGTTCAAGCGGTAGTAGAGATCCTGCCGGAACTTGCCCTCGGCCACGGCATCTTCGAGCTTGCGGTTGGTGGTGGCCAGCACCCGCACGTCGACCCGCACGGTTTCGACGCCGCCTACCCGGTCGAATTCGCTCTCCTGGAGCACGCGCAGAAGTTTGGCCTGCAGCCCCTGATCCATTTCGGAAATTTCGTCGAGCAGGAGGGTGCCGCCCTGGGCCAACTCGAACTTGCCGAGCTTGCGGGCGATGGCCCCGGTGAAGGCGCCCTTCTCGTGGCCGAACAATTCCGATTCCAGCAGATGTTCGGGCAAGGCCGCGCAGTTGATGGCAATAAACGGTCCCTCGGCCCGATCCGAGGTGGCGTGCAGGTAGCGGGCGAACATCTCCTTGCCGGTGCCGGATTCGCCGGAGATGAGCACCGTGGCCTTGGACTTGGCCACCTGCCGGGCCAGGGCCAACACGCGTTTTAACAGCGGGTGTTCGCCCACGATGGCGAACCCCTTGCCGGCCACGTCCTGGCTGGCGGCGGGAGCGGGACGCGCGGGTGCGGGCGCGGGTGCGGCGGGCAGAACGGCCTGGATCTTTTCCCAGGTCAGGGGTTCGAGCCAGTAATCCCTGGCCCCGATCCCCAGGAACTGGGCGGCCTCATTGGCCGAACCGCGGTCGGTGAAGACGATGACGGGCGGGAAGTCCGGCTCCTTGACAGCCTCGGCAAGCAGGGACTGGGCCAGGTAGGTGCCCATTTTCACCTGGGAAAAGATCAGGCAGGGCCGCGACTTGCGCACGGCGGCCAGGGCGGCCGCCAAGGAGTCGGCAATGCCTGCCGTGACCCCGGCCTCCTTGAGGAAGGGGAACAGCTGCGTCACCGCCTGAGCCGGGGCGACGAAAAGTATGGTCTTTTCCGCCATCGGCGCTCTTTTAGCCCCAAGCCGAACGGTTTTCAATCCGTTGGAGGAAAAATTATAAATATTCCACCATAAAGGCCAAAACGGCAGCCGCGACGTAACCCTGGCCCCAAGGAAACGACACCGAAAAAAAGTTCCCCCCCGGTGACCGGCGAGCGCCAGGCGGGCCGGTCACCCGCCCAGGTAGGCCTTTTTCACGTCGGGATCATTGCGTAAGGCCTCGGCCGTACCGGAAATCTTGATCTCGCCGGTATCCAGGACATACCCCCGGTGGGCAAAGGACAGGGCCACCTTGGCGTTCTGTTCGATCAAAAGGATGGTGAGCCCGAGTTCATTGAGTTTTTTGAGGGTGCGAAACATTTCGTACATCAAAAGCGGCGCCAAACCCATGGACGGCTCGTCGAGCAACAGGAAATCGCAACCGGTCATGATGGCCCGCCCCACGGCCAGCATCTGCTGTTCGCCACCGGACAGGGATTCGCTCCGCTGCTTGCGGCGCTCGGACAGACGCGGGAACAAGGACAGCACCCGATCCAGATCCCGGGCGACCGTGGCCTCGCCGTCGGTCCGGGCATAGGTGGCCAAAAGCAGGTTCTCCATGACGGTCAGGTTGCCGAAGATGCGCCGGCCTTCCGGGGAGAGGTCCATGTGGAGCTTGCGGACCAGATCATGCGGCTCCATGCCGAGAATGGACCGGCCTTCGTACCGGATATCCCCCTCCACCACTTTCGGCGCCTCGGGGGGGGGCAGGCGCATGATGGACAAAAGGGTCGTGGTCTTGCCCGCGCCGTTGGCCCCGATCAGGGTCACGATCTCCCCCTTCTCCACATGGAAGGAGATGCCGTGCAGGGCCTCGATATTGCCGTACTTGACCCGGAGGTTTTCTACGGAGAGCAGCATCAGATTGTCTCGTCTCCCAGGTAGGCTTTGATGACATCAGGATTGTTCTGGATCTCCGTGGGCGTGCCCTCGGCGATGGTGGCCCCGAAATCGATGACCTTGATCCAGGAACACAGGCTCATGACCACGTCCATCTGGTGCTCGATCATCCAGATGGCCAAGTCGAACTCCTCGTGGATGGAGGCGATGTTTTTGATAAGCCCGTCCACGTCGGCGGAGTTGAGGCCGGCCGCCGGTTCGTCGAGCATCAACAGGGCCGGATTGATGGAAAGCGCCCGGGCGATCTCCACCATGCGCTGGACGCCGTAGGGCAGATTCTTCGGCAACTCGTGGACCACGTCGGCCAAGCCCAGGGTGTCGAGCACCCGCATGGCGTGGTCCTCGATGTCGCGCTCCCGGCGCATGTAGCGGGGCGTGCGCAAAAAACAGTCGATAAGCCCGTAGCCCAGGGCGTGGTGCTGGGCGATGCGGATATTGTCGAGCACCGTCATGTCGAACCACAGCCGGATGTTCTGGAAGGTGCGGGCGATGCCCCGGGCCGTGACCTCATGGGGCTTTTTCCCCTTGATGGAGCGCCCCTTGAACAGGATTTCGCCCCGGGTCGGCTTGTAAAAGCCGCTGACCAGGTTGAACACGGTGGTCTTGCCCGCACCGTTGGGGCCGATCAGCGCCACGAGCTGGCCTGCGTCCAGGGAGACGGAGAACTCCGACACGGCGCACAGCCCGCCGAAATACTGGGTCATGTCCGTTACTTCCAAAAGCGCCACAGCCTACCCCTTGAACGTGTAGAATTTGCGAAGTCCCGGGAAGATATCGACCAGCTCGCGCCGTCCCATGATGCCTTCGGGCCGAAACTGCATCAAAAGCACGAGCAAAAGCGGAATGACCACCCACTTGATGATCTGCAGCGGCCTGAGCGCCTCCATCAAAAGCGTCATGGCCACGGCGGCGATGACCGAGCCGGACAGCGAGCCCATGCCGCCCATGTAGACCATGACCATGACCTCGGTGGATTTGAGGATGGTAAAGGAGCCCGGGTTTACGTAGCCCAGGATGTGGGCGAACAGCCCGCCGGCCAGACCGGCCAGACCGCAGGAGACCATGAAGGCCACCAGCTTCACGTGGTTGGTGTCCACGCTCATGATCTCGGCCGCGATCTCGTCCTGGCTGATGGCGTCGACGCCCTTGCCGAAGGTGGAATAGATAAACCGGCGGATCAGCCACACGGAAAAGACCGTGCCGAGAAACACCCAGATGACGATCCAGGGCAGCTTGAGCGTATCGGACATGGCGGACATGACGCCGCTCATGCCCATAAACCCTCTGGCGCCGCCGATGATGCCGATGTTTTCGATGGTGGACTTCACAATGTAGCTGGCGGCGATGGTGATGATGGCCAAATAGTCGCCCCGGGTCTTGAACGAGGGAATGGCCACCAGCAGGCCGACCAGGGCGGCGGCCAGCCCCCCGATCAAAAGCACCACCGGAAACAGCCATACGGCATAGGCCGGGCCGAGCAACGGCGCCCCGAAGGTGGCACTCTTGGCGAACAGGGCCACGGACAACACCGAGGAGACATAGGCCCCCACGGCCATGAATCCGGCGTGGCCGCAGGAAAACTCGCCCATGTTGCCGTTAATGATGTTGAGGCTCGAGGACAGGATGATGTTGACACCCATGAACATGATGACCGACTGCCAATAGATGTTCAGGGTCCCGGACATGCAGCCCCACAACAGCACGGCGAACAGCAGGGCCAGCAGGACGGGAACGGTCAGGCGCTTCATGCGATATCCCCCAGGCTGGTCCCTAGATTTTGGTCCGTTGGGCCACGCCGAACAGGCCGGTCGGACGGATGGACAGGATCAGGAGCAAGATGGTGAAGGCGATCAGGTCCCGGAAGGTGGACGGGAAAAAGGCCACGACCATGATTTCCACGAACCCCAGGAGGAAGCCGCCGGCAAAAGCGCCCGGAATGGAGCCGATGCCGCCGACCACGGCGGCAATGAACGCCTTCCAGCCGATCAGCGCCCCCATGTAGGGATCGAGCACCGGATAGGTCATGGCAAAAAAGAGTCCGGCCAGGCCGGCAAAGGCCGAGCCGAGCACGAACGTGAAGACGATAACCGTATCGGCCGGGATGCCCATCAGCGGCACGGCGAACCGGTCATAGGAAATGGCCCGCATGGCCATGCCGATCTTGGTCCTGTTCACCACGATCTGGAGCAGCAAAAAGGACAGGATGGCCACGCCGATGACCGCAAGCTTCAGATTGGTGAAAATCACCCCGTCCACATTGTAGACCTTGGTGGCGATCAAGGTCGGAAAGCTCTTGCGGCTGGCGCCGAGCAGGGCCAGATTGCCGTTTTCCAGGATCAGCCCGCACATCAGGGCCGTGATGACCACGTAGAGCCGGTTGACGCCCTTGCGCCGCAGCGGCCTGTAGGCCACCCGTTCCAGGGTCACGCCGACCACGGCGGTCAAAAGCATGGTCAAGGGCACGGCCAGGGCCAGGACCATCCAGCCGGGCAGGCCGCCGATCAGGCCGTATTTGCCCAGGAAAAACGAGCACAGAAAAAAGGCGATATAGGCGCCCACCATGAAGATGTCGCCATGGGCGAAATTGATAAGCAACAACACACCGTAGACCAAGCAGTAGCCCAGGGCGATGAGCGAATAAAAACTCCCCCATTGCAGGGCGTTCAAGATGTTTTGCATGAGGCTTTGCAGCAACGTTCATCCCCCCTTGGCACGGTGTGGTATTGCCGGCCCGGGCAGCGCCCGGGCCGGACAAGTCATGGCGATGCGAACGGCTAGGGGCACACGGACCTAAAGAAGCTGAACTTGCCGCCGTCGTCGATCTTGACCACCACGGCGCACTTGATGGGGTCATGATCCCCGGTGGCCGGATAGGCCAGGTCGCCGGTGATGCCTTCGAACTTCTTGACGCCGGACATGGCCTTCATGAGGGCCTCGCGGTCCTTGGCCAGGTCGCCGGAAAGGGTGCCCAGGGACTGGATGGCCTGGAGCACCAGGTTGGTGCTGTCCCAGGTCAGCGCGGCCACGTCGTCAGGCGTCTTCTTGTAGAGCTTGGTGTACTCGTCGATGAAGTCCTTGGTCTTGCCCTTGGCACCGGCGGCGGCGTAGTGGGTGACGAAATAGTAGCCCTTGCAGTCGTCGCCGCAAAGGCCCATCAGATCGCCCGATCCCCAGGAATCGCTGCCGAGCAAGGGCTTGTTGAAGCCCAGGGCCTTGGCCTGCTTCACGATCAGCGGCACCTCGTTGTAGTACTGGGGCACGAACAGCACATCGGCGCCGGACTTGACGATGTTGGTGAGCTGGGCGGAAAAGTCCACGTCCTTGGTGGTGAAGGTCTCGAACGCCACCACCGAACCGGGGCCGTGCAGCTTCTCGAAGGCGGCCTTGAAATCCTCGGCCAGGCCCTTCGGGTAGTCGGAAGCGATATCGTAGAGCACGGCGGCCTTTTGGGCCTTGAGCTCCTCGGTGGCGAACTTGGCGGCCACGGGGCCCTGGAAGGTATCCATGAAGCAGCCCCTGAAAACATAGGGCCGGCCCTTGGTGGTGTTGGGGTTGGTGGACCAGGGGGCCATCATCGGGGTTTTGAGGTCGTTGGCGGCTTCGCCGGCGGGCACGGCCTGCTTGCTGGACTGGGGCCCGATCACGGCCAGCACGTCATCTTCGGTGATGAGCTTACGCGCGGCGGACAGGGCCGATTCGGCCTTGGATTCGTTGTCCTCGTAGCTAAATTCCAGTTTGTACTTCTTGCCGCCCACGTCCAGGCCACCGGCGTCATTGATTTTCTTTTTGAGCATTTCGGCGGCGTTCTTCGTCGACTCGCCCAGGTCCGGAACGTCACCCGTCAGTGGAATGTTAAACCCCAATTTGATGGTGTCGCCCGCCCGGGCCGGCGCGGCCAGGGCAAGGACAAGAAATAGGGCCAAAACCCAGGACCTTTTCATGGACGCCTCCTCTTTGCAGTCAATTTCAACCACTTACATACGAACCTCAGGATAGGTGCTGATACCCCATGTTGTCTCTAAAGGAAAGCCCCTGCAAAAAGGAAAAACAATTTTGTGAAAAGCCGGCGACCCGGATCGTCCGGCCGGGCCGCCGGCGTCAACGGTCGTCCTAAGCCAGGGCTTCGGCCAACGGCAGGCAGGGCAGGTCCAGGGCCTCGGCCACGCCGGGGAACGTCACCCGTCCCTCGTAGGTGTTGAGCCCCAGGGCCAGAGCCGGATCGTTGCGCAGGGCGTCAAGCCCGCTTTCGGCCAGCTTGCGGGCATAGGGCAGGGTCTGGTTGCACAGGGCGAAGGTGGAGGTGCGGGGGACGGCGCCGGGCATGTTGGCCACGCCGTAATGCACCACGCCGTCGACGATATAGGTGGGATCGGCGTGGGTGGTGGGCCTGCTCGTCTCCACGCAGCCGCCCTGGTCCACGGCCACGTCCACGATGACCGCGCCCTCCTTCATGGTGGCGAGCATGTCCCGGGTGACCAGATGCGGGGTCTTGGCCCCGGGGATGAGCACCGCCCCGATGACCAGGTCGGCGTAGGTCACGGCCTTGCGGACATGGGCCTCGCTGCTGGCCATGGTCACGATGCGGCCCTGATAGATGTCGTCAAGGTATTGCAATCTGGAATGATTGACGTCGATGACCGTGACCTGGGCCCCCATGCCCACGGCGATCTTGGCCGCGTTGGAGCCGACCATTCCGGCCCCGAGGACCACCACCGACCCCTGGGCCACGCCGGGCACGCCGCCCAAAAGCACGCCCCGGCCGCCCTGCGATTTCTCCAGGGCGTGCGCCCCGACCTGCGGGGCCATGCGGCCGGCCACTTCGCTCATGGGGACAAGCAGCGGCAGGGTGCCGTCGGGGAGCTGCACGGTTTCGTAGGCAATGCCGGTGGTACCGGAGGCGAGCAGGGCGTCGGTCAGGGCCCGGTCGGCGGCGAGATGCAGATAGGTGAACAGCAACAGCCCCTTGCGCAGGTACTTGTATTCCGAGGCAACAGGCTCCTTGACCTTCACCACCAGGTCGGCGCTCCAGGCCGTGGCGGCGTCGACCCGTTTGGCGCCGGCGGCGGCATACTGGGCATCGGCTATCCCCGACCCCAGCCCGGCCCCTGCCTCCACCAGCACGGTGTGTCCGCGCCGGGTCAGGGTCTCCACCGCCCCCGCGGTGAAAGCGACCCGGCTCTCCAGTGTCTTGATCTCCTTGGGAATGCCTATAATCATGACGATCACCTCATTGGCGCGCAGAAAAGTTGGGCTCCCCTTCGGCCCGGGCGCGCTCGAAGCCGGGGCGCGCTCGAAAAAACGGGCTTCTTGTAAACGATCCTACGGAAAATAACAATATTGTTCGAATAATATTTGGCAAGACGGGACTAGTCTCAAAAACCATTCTGGGTTATGGCGCTTTTCCCGGCGATTGCCCGCCGGGATGCCCACAAAAAGGAAACCCTGCCCATGTCCGTTACCGCCCGACTTTGCATCACCTGCCCCGACCGGCCCGGCATCGTCTCGGCCGTCACGACCTTCCTCTACACCCACGGGGCCAACATCATCGATCTGGACCAGCATTCGACGGACCCGGAAGGCGGGACGTTTTTTATGCGCCTGGAGTTCCACTCGCCCACCATGGATGTCTCCCGAAGCGCCCTGGAAGCGGACTTCGGCGAGGTGGTCGGCAGACGTTTCGCCATGGACTGGCGGATGTCCTACACCGACGAACCCAAACGGGTGGCGCTTTTCGTCTCGCGCCACGACCATTGCCTGATGGAACTTCTCTGGCGGTTCGCCAGAAAGGAACTGCCCTGCGCAATGGCCATGGTCATAAGCAACCATGACGACCTGCGGGCCAGCGTCGAGAGTTTCGGCGTACCCTTCCAGCACGTGCCGGTGGGCGACGGCGGCATGGCCGAGGCCGAGGCGCGGATGACGGAGCTTTTGGGGGACGACACCGACCTGATCGTGCTCGCCCGCTACATGCGGATCCTTTCGGCGGACTTCCTGGCCCCCTACGAAAACCGGGTCATCAATATCCACCACTCGTTTCTGCCGGCCTTCATCGGGGCGGACCCGTACCGGCAGGCCCACGAACGCGGCGTCAAGCTCATCGGGGCCACGGCCCATTATGTGACGGCCGACCTCGACGCCGGCCCCATCATCGAGCAGGACACGGCCCGGGTGACCCACCGCTTCGCCGTGACGGATTTGAAGGCCACCGGCAGCGAACTGGAGCGCACCGTACTGGCCCGGGCCGTCAAATGGCACCTGGAGGACCGGGTGATCGTCTTCGGGAACAAGACGGTGGTGTTCAGATAGCCGTACCGTCGCCGCCGGCCGCGGCTCCCGTGGCCGGCCCGGCCGCGGCGGCAGCCTGCTTGGCCGCCTTGCGGAGCTTGGCCGCGATGGCGAAGGCCGGATTGATGGCCAGCGACCGGCCGGCCGCCGCAATGGCCGCCGGGAAATCGCCCAGTTCGAAATAGACGCGGCCGAGGTTGAAAAGCAGGTTTTCGTCGGCCTCGGCCACGGCCAGCGCCTTCTCGTAATAGGCCTTGGCCATCTCCAGCAGTCCGGCCTTCCGCATACGGATGCCGAATTCGTTAAAGAGGAATTTGTTCTCCGGGCCGAAGGACAGATCCACGGACATGATCTTCGCGAAAATCTCCTTGGCCTCGTCCAGCTTGCCGGCGGAAAGATAGGTATTGCCCAGGCCGAAAATGGCCCGCATGTTCTCGGCGTCGAAGTCCAGGGCCTTGCGGAAGCATTTTTCGGCCTTGTCCTGACGGCCGGCCTCCAGATGCTTCTCGGCCTTGTCGAGCTGGGCCTGCATCTCCTCCAGGCGCGGCTTGACCTGGTTGTAATAAATCAGGGGCTCGGGCTTGTATTTTTCCAAAAATTCGGCATCCGCCACCTTGATCTTCTCGCCGCTCGGCACGCTGTTGGCGTTCAAGGCCTGCACCAAAATGCCCTGCTCCGGCTCCTTTTCGGCATAGTAGTAGAGTACCCGCTCCCCGTCCCGGGTGGTGCCTCCGATGCCGACTTTATAGGATTCTCGTAATGAAACAGCCACTTGGAAACGATCCGTTCCGACTTTATCAGCCATGCGCCCCTCCGCAACCACCAAACTCCGGGCCCTTGGGCATTCCTATCATGCGCGCCCCCCGGACGCATCCCCCCCGGCACTGCAGCGGACGTGGCGGACAACCTCTGACCGGCCAGGAAATTTTTCCCCTCTCTCACCAAAAAAAGTGCTTTCCCCGCCGCAACTGGAGAAGAAAAAGCGCCATTTCGCTTGCCACTCCTTGCAAAAGGAGATAGGGGGATTTTATGTCCGCTCAAAGCCGTGATGACGTCCCGCCCTTGCCGCTGGATTTTCCACCCGGCCTTTGCGCGAGATGACTCGCTTGTGGAGTCCTAACAGAGTGCTCGCCGACAATAGTCAACCTCTGCCTTGCAGAACCCGACGGATGCACTCCAACTATTGGACCATTCCGGTCGCCAGACCGATGGGATTGTCCTGGGGAGGGGCGTAGCCGGCGGTTTCCTTTCGGACCTCCGTACACGCTTCACGTTCGCTGACGTCAACCGTTTGGGAGTCCGTGTCTCATGTCCAAGAACATCTATGTTGGCAACCTGCCTTTCCGCACCACCGAGGAAAGTGTCCACGACCTGTTCGCCCGTTACGGCGAGGTCCAATCCGTCAAACTGATCTCCGACCGCGAAACGGGCAAACCGCGCGGTTTCGGATTCGTGGAGATGGATGACGACGCCGCCGCCGACGAGGCCATCAAGTCCCTGGACGGGACCGAGTTCGAAGGCCGCAGCCTCAAGGTCAACGAGGCCAAGCCCCGGGCTCCGCGTCCGGCCCGCCGTCCGGCCTGGTAGGCCGGCCCGCCGTATCCTTTTTCCTCCAGCGCCCTTCCCCACACCGGGCCAAGGGCGCTGGAACCCCCTGCCGCCGTGCGGTCCGCTTCCAAGCGGGCCGACGCTTTCGAGCGGTAAAATTTCCCCCGAAAGAGCCAAACGCGGGGGAACGTTTTTGGGTGCGTACCACCCGGGGCACCCCCGGCCTTCCCGCCAGCCGGAGACCGCCGCCACGGACAGCCACGGCAATCTTGTCGTGAGACAACAGTTGAACACGCTCGCACCGTTCGAGTCCGCCAACGGGTGCCGCCCTTGGCCGACGGCGGCGTTCCCGACGGCTCCTTGTGCAGTCCCGGCCGGGCGAATTGTCTTTCCCGAATCCTGACGCTACACAAGGACCGCAACCCAAAGCCCGAACCTCGCTTCCGGCGGAGACAATCATGCGCGTCACCTCCCTGATCCTCGGCGCCGGCCCGGCCGGCCTCGGCGCCGCCCATCGCCTGGCCGAGCTCGGCGTCAACGATTTCCTGGTCCTCGAACGCGATCCCCAGGTAGGCGGACTGGCCGCCAGCTTCACCGACAAGGCCGGCTTCACCTGGGACGTGGGCGGCCATGTGGTCTTTTCCCACTACCCGGCCTTCGACCGTCTCCTGGGCGACCTGCTCGGGGAAGACGTCCTGCGCCATCAGCGCGAATCCTGGATCCGGGTGGCCGGCACCTTCGTGCCCTACCCCTTCCAGAACAACATCCGCCGCCTGCCGCCGGAGCTGGCCTGGGAATGCGTGGAGGGACTGCTTGCCGCCGGGACGGCCGCCGCCCGGGGCAATCTCCCGCCGCCGGCCAATTTCCGGGAATGGATCGACCGCGTCTTCGGCCCGGGCATCGCCCGGCTGTTCATGGTCCCCTACAACTTCAAGGTGTGGGCCCATCCGGCCGAACTCCTGTCCAGCGCCTGGATCGGGGAACGGGTGTCGGTGGTGGACGCGGCCCGGGTCATCAAAAACATCGTTCTCGGCCGCGACGACGTGGCCTGGGGCCCCAACAACACCTTTTCCTTCCCCCTTCGCGGCGGCACCGGGGAAATCTACCGCCGGCTGGCCGCCCGCTTCACCGACCGGGTCCGTTGCGGCCGGCCGGTCGTCCGGATCGATCCCGCGGCCAAGACCGTGCGCACGGCCGACGGCGAAGTTATCGGCTATACCCGCCTGCTCTCGACCATCCCCATCGATCTTCTGGTGAAGGATCTCCTGCCCCCGGCCAGCCCGGCCATGCTCGAAGCAGCCGGCCGGCTGAAGCACAACGGGGCCATCATCCACGGCCTGGGCTTCGAAGGCGCGCCGCCCGATCCGCGCTGCTGGATGTACTTCCCGGAAAACGACTGTCCCTTCTACCGGGTGACCAATTTCCACAACTATTCGCCCAACAACACCCCGGACCCGGACGGCGGCCGCCCGCGTAAACGGGCCATCATGAGCGAAACCTCCTTTTCCGCCTACAAACCGGAAAACCCGGCCAGCCTGCTCGGCCGTACCCTGGACGGCCTGGCCGCCACCACACTGATCGCCCCGGAGGAAAAGGACCGGCCCATCAGCGTCTGGGAGCGCCGGGTGGACTACGCCTACCCGGTTCCCTGCCTGGAACGCGACGCGGCCCTCGCCATCCTCCAGCCGGCCCTGGCGGCCATGGACATCTTTTCCCGGGGCCGCTTCGGCGGCTTCAAGTATGAGGTGGGCAACATGGACCATTCCTTCATGCAGGGGGTCGAATGGGCCGACCGGATGGTCCGGGGCCGGCCGGAAACCGTCTACACCGTGCCGGACGGCTCGCGGCCCGGTTGACGTCGCCGTCCCGATCTGAAACACCTCCCGGGCAAGGAGGGAAATCCCCCTCCCCCGCGCGCAAGGAGCAGACGCATATCGTGAAAAAGACCAGCCTTCAGGAGATTTTCGCGGCCCGGCGGGAACGGCTTCGGGAACGGCTTTCGGAAATGGGCGTGCCGGCCCTGCTCGTCTCCCACGCCGCCAACCGCTTCTATCTGTCCGGCTTTGAACTGCACGACCCGCAGTGCAACGAATCGGCCGGCTATCTCTGCGTGACGGCGGACGGCAAGGACGCCCTCCTGACCGACGCCCGCTACCGGGACGCGGCCCTTCGCCTCTGGCCCACCGAGGACCTGTGCATCTACGGCGTGAATCGCTTCGCCGCCATGGCCGCCTTTCTGCGGGCGCGCGGGGTATCCCGCCTCGCCTTCGAGGCGGGCAGCCTCTCCTTCGACACCCATGCCCGGCTGGCCGAGCATATCCTGCTTGAACCGGTCACCCATGTCGTGGAGCCGTTACGCCTCATCAAGGACGCCCGGGAAATCGCCTGCATGCGACGATCGGCCGCCATCAACCATGCGGTCATGGACAGCCTCCCCGATATTTTGATCCCCGGCCGCACCGAGGCCCAGGCCGCCTGGGAAATCGAAAAATGCTTCCGGGAACACGGCGCTTCCGAGCTCGCCTTCGCCCCCATCGTCGGCGTCGGCGCCAATGCCGCCCTGCCGCACGCCATCCCCGGCGACACGGCCATCACCGACGGTTGTCTGGTCCTGGTGGACGTGGGCGGACGCGCCGACGACTACTGCTCGGACCAGACCCGCACCCTCTGGGTGGGCGGACGTCCGCCGGAGCGTTTCCTGACCATGCTCGATCAGGTGCAGCGGGCCCAGGCAGCCGCCTTGGCCGGACTGCGCCCGGGGCTTTCCTTCCGCGAGGCCCACGCCCTGGCCTGGGACGTCTTCGACAAGGAAGGCGTGGCCGAATATTTCACCCATTCCCTGGGGCACGGCGTCGGCCTGGAAACCCACGAGGGGCCGAGTCTCAATCCGGCTTCCGAAGGCATCCTCGCCCCGGGCATGGTGGTCACGGTGGAACCGGGCCTGTACTATTCCGGCTGGGGCGGCGCCCGCTGGGAACACATGGCGCTCATCACGGCCGACGGCTGCGAGACCCTGTGAAAAAACGCCGGCCGCCCCGTCCCTTTGTGCCGCCTGCGACCTCCGCCCGCCTGTACGTGCGCCTGGAATCCCGCCATGTGGCCCTGCTCACGTTTCTGCTCGAGGCGAACGACAACCTGGCCCTGCCCACGGTGGTGGATCGGTTCGCCGCCGTGGTGCGGCTGCTTTTCTGCCCGGACGCGACCGAGCGGGTGGAGGCCTTTGTCCATGATTTGACGGACGTATGCCCGGAGGTCGCCATCTGTTTCCGTCCGCCCCCTCCCTTTCCAGTTGCGCCCCCCCGCGACCGTGCTATATGCCAATCCAAGGTAGCTGCCGTTCCCGGCAGCTGCCAACCGTAACGCTGGATATCCCCATGGTTCCGCCGCCTTTTGCCGACGCGCCGCTCCCGCCGCGCATCCTGCTGGCGGATGACAACGAGGACAATGTGGCCCTGATCGCGTTGTTTCTCGAAGACGCCCCCTACCGGCTCGAAACGGCCAGTGACGGACGGCAGGCCGTGGACCGCCACATCGCCGCCCCCTATGATCTGATTTTCATGGACCTGGAGATGCCGGACATGGACGGCTACGAGGCCACGCAGGCCATCCGCGCCCGGGAACGGCAAATGAACCTTTCCCCCGTCCCCATCCTGGCCCTGACCGCCCACGCCTTGAATGAGCACCGGGAACGCTGCCGCCAGGCCGGATTCACCGATTTTCTGGTCAAGCCGGTCCGCCGGGCCGCCATCCTGAGCGCCCTTGCCACATTTCTCGGAGAAACGGTCGATCCCGCCCCCCGGCCGGCCAGGGGAACCTCGCCCGAGCCGGACAGGGAACGCTTGCGGCCGATTTTACCGCTCTTTTACAGCACCTGTGAGGAAAGCTTGGCCACGGCCGAACAGGAACTGGCCACGGGGAACCTGGAAGGCGTCCGCCTGCAAGGGCATCGCATCAAGGGCTCGGCCCGCTCCTTCGGCTTTCCGGCAATCGGCCAGGCCGGGGAAACCCTGGAGCAGGCAGGAGGAACGGGGGACGTCCCGGCCGTTCGGGCCGCCTTGAGCCAGGCCCGGGACCTGCTGGCCCTGGCCCGGCGGGAGTTCGCCGGCTAGGGCGTTGCCGTCAGCCGGCCGGCCGGCCGATCAGATCCGCTACTCTGGCGATGAGGGTGGCTTCGCTAAACGGTTTTTCCAGGACGGCATCGGCACCGAAAATGGTGGCGTGCCCCAAAAGATCCATGCCGATCTTGGCCGAACCGCCGGATATGGCCATGACCTTGCAGGCCCGATGCTGCTCGTGCATCTTCTGCAAGACCTCCAACCCATCCATTTCCGGCATGAAAATGTCCAGGATCACCAGATCCACCGGAGCGGCGAGCAGCGTCCGCATGCCACGCCGGCCGTCACCCGCTTCGGCAACGGCATAGCCCGCCCCCTCAAGATACAACCGGATAAGCGCGCGGATGCTGGGATCGTCGTCAACGACCAGCACTGTTTTCACGATATCGCACCTCCGGATCGGTTGCGCGTTGGGAACAAGCCGCATGTTCCCCTCTAGGCAATCGCGCGTACCCCGTCAAGCGGCCTCTTCCGTCTGTACGTTACGCGCCGGCGCGCGTCGAACCAATTCGGGGCCGTGCGGCATGCTCGGAACAATTCCCGTTCGCAGGGTTCGCGGTCAGGCCAAAATCGTCAGGCCAGGCACTTGCCTAACAAGCTCCAAGCCGAAAAAGGCCCTGGCGTTGTCCCCGGCCTGACGCCAGACCACTTCCGGCGCCAGACCCTTCAGCGCGGCCACCTTGGCCGCCGTAAAGGCGGTGAACGCCGGTTCGTTGCGCTTGCCCCGCCAGGGTTCCGGCGCCAGGTAGGGGGCATCGGTTTCCAGCAGCAGCCGGGACAGCTCCAGTCTGGCCACGGCCTCGGCCACGGCCGTATTTTTGGCATAGGTGACCGGGCCCGGCACCGAGACGAAAAAGCCCCGGCCGACAACCGCTTCCAGCAGATCCGTCCCGCCGCCGAAACAGTGCCACAGCAGCGGCCGTCCCCGAAATCCCATGTCGTCGAGCACGGCCAGGGTATCCGCCTCGGCCGCCCGGCTGTGGATGACCACCGGGACGTCCAGCACCCGGGCCAACGCCAACTGGTCGCGAAACACCCCGATCTGCAGGTCCCGGGCGCTGGCGTCCCAGTAATAGTCCAGGCCGATCTCCCCCATGGCCCGCAGCCTGGGCTCGCCGCGAAAAGCCGCCTCCATGGCCGCCATATCCTCCGGGACCAGCCCGGGGGCATCGCACGGATGCACTCCCAAAAGGAAAAACACCTCCGGGTGCGCGGCAAAAAGGCCCTTGTGCGCGGCCAGGGCCGCCGGCCCCATAAAGACGTTGCCCACCTGGGCCACGCCGGCCGCCCGGGCCCGGGCAAGCACCTCGGGAACCTCTTGCGGCGCGAAATCCTCGATATCCAGGTGGGCGTGACTGTCCACGCCCACCAGCGGCAGACCGAGACCGGCCGGATCCGGCCGCTCCCGTTTCTTGTTTCTGGACACGTCTCCTCCCTCCATTGCCGTCGCGGCGCGCCCGTTGACGAGGCGTCGGAGGCAACGTAGGACGACAGCTTCAAGAGAAGGAGCCGCCCCTTTGCCTGTCGATGCCGCAACCCTGGTCTCCCGCCTGGCCGATTTCGGCGCAACGGCCCTGTCCCTCGGCGTCCGCCTGGCCGTAGCCCTGCTCCTCTTCGCCGCGGTGACGGCCGGACTGCGGCTGCTCGGCAACCGAGGCGTCATTAGCCGCTCCCTGGCCGGCCTCGTCAAGTGGCTCGCGGCCATCGCCCTGCTTCTCGGCGTGCAGGGAACGCTTTCTCCCGAACGGCTGCGCCAACTCGATGTCCCCATCACCCTCGCCCTGCTGGCTTCCGCCTGGATGGCCTGCCGCCACGGGGTGGAGTTCTGCTACGACAAGTTTTTCCTTGGCCAGGGCAAAGGCCAGCCGAGTGGTCATATTCTCAAGGATCTCATCAAGTTCTGCATTCTGGCCATGCTGGTCGCCACGGGCCTGAAAGCGCTTTTGGACATCCAGCTCGGTTCCCTTTTGACCTCGTCGGCCATCCTCACCGCCGTCATCGGCCTGTCCATGCAGGACACCATCGGCAGCCTCGTCTCGGGACTTTTGCTCCAGATCGAAAAGCCCTTCCGGGAAGGCGACTGGATCAAGGTCGGCGAGACCGAGGGCCAGGTCAAGGAAGTGACTTGGCGCTATACCAAGGTGCTCACCCTGGACGCCAACGCGGTCCTGTTGCCGAACAACGCCGTGGCCAAGGAACGGCTGCTCAACTACAACCGGCCGGGCCGGGACATCCGACGGGTGGTCTACGTGCCCGCCCCGGCGGACGCGCCGCCGGTCAAGGTCAAGTCGGCCATCCTGACGGCCATGGCCCGGGCCGACGGCGTCGCCCGCCAGCCGGCGCCGGCCGTGCGGCTGGCCGCAATCCACCAGGACCATCTGGTCTACGCCGCCGCCTATTCCGTCACCCGCCTGGACGCCGCCCTGGCCACGGCCGACGCCGTGCTCTCCGCCGTCTGGTACCAGTTCCTGGAACGCGAGATCGCCATTCCCCTGCCCGGGCAGCAGGTCTTTCCAGGGCGCTGCGACCAGGACGCTCCCGATCCGCAGGAATTGGCCACGCTGGCCGCGGTGGATCTCCTGGCCGACATGTCCGCCGCGGACGTGGCCATGTTGACCCGGGCCTCGGTCATCAGGCGCTACGCCGCCGGGCAGACCATCATCAGCATGGGGGACCCCGGCACCACCATGAGCATCGTCCTGTCGGGGCAGGTGGCGGTGCTGGCGAACGGTCAGGAGCTGGCCAAGCTCGGCCCCGGAAAAATTTTTGGGGAAATGGCGCTCCTGACCGGCGCCCCCCGACAGGCCGACATCCGCGCCCTGGCGCCGACCCGCTGCCTGGAGGTCGACCGGGAGGGCTTCCGCATGGCCCTGGCCCGCCATCCGGACATCGTCGACCAAGTGCGCCGCATCTGCGAAGCCCGCTCCGCCCCGACGAAAACCGACGCGGATCAAGGCGCCTCGCCCGAAGACAACACGCTTTTCTCCCTCTTCAAGAAGCTGTTCCTGTAGCCTCGGCCGTCATCCCCGACAGGTCGGCCCGCGCCGCTGCCCGGTCGGTGACGACCGTCACCCGGACGCCCTGCTCGCGGCTCGGCTTCAGGGCGAATATCCGGCGCGCCTCCTGGGCGAACAGATCGACCGGATGGTGGCTGATATAGAGGACCTGCACCTCCAGCCGGTCGGCAATGGCGGCGATCAGATGCACGAAGCGCGGCACCAGCTCGGGCCGCAGCCAGCAGTCCTGCTCGTCCAGCACCAGAAACGGCCGATGCCGGCCCGGGTCGAGCTGGGAGAGCGCCACCAGCCTGAGCCCCACCGACAGGATGTTGCACACCGACCCGCCCTGGCCGACCAGGATGTCCTCCTTCTCGCCGCCCTGCTCCATCTCGAATTCGATGGAGAGTCGATTGTTTTTTACTTCCCGCCTTGTGGTCACGGTCCTGTCCTGGCCCAATAGCTCACGCACGGCATGGGTCAGATCGGCCTCGATCTCGTCCAGGACTTCACCGAAAAGCCGGCTGGTCAACGTCTCCAGCCGGGCCGACACCCGTGGCGCCACATCGAGAAAGGCCTCGGCCTCACGGAGCGCCTGCCGGGCCGCCGTATACTCGCGCACCCGCCCGGCCGCCTCGCCCGACAGCCGGTCCAGTCGCCGCTCCAGCGCACGCCTGGCGACAAGAAGGGAGGAAAGGGAATCATCCATCAACGACCTCAGGAAGAAAGAGAGAAGATACCTCCGACGGCCGGGGGCATGCTGCCCCCGGCCCCCTCGCACCGGGAACCATATTATGGGACAAGGAGGAGCTCCTCGCCCAGAAGCTGAAAAAAACGGTCCTTGGCCCGCCGCTCCAGCCAGGGCGTATGCCCGCAGTGCGGCAGGAGCAGGAAGCGGCAGTCGGGCAGGATCGCCGCCAGGGGGTCCCGAACGCCCAAAAAGGGATGGGGATCGTCCGCTCCATGCATGACCACCACCGGACAGCGGACCTGCTGCGCCAAGACGAGCAGCTCGCCGCTTTTCCGCAAGGCGTGCGCCTCGTCCCAGACGCTTTGAAAAATGTCCTGCCGGCACGATACGGCATCGCCGGCCTCCGGCGGCAAGGGATCGACGGCGTCGGCCTTGGCCATGAGCGCCCCGAAGGCGGCCAGGGCCGCATCCTTCGGAGCAGGGCCAGCCGCATACAGTTCCTGCATCACCTCGTGCGTCCGGCGTTGCTCCCGCACGTCCAACCGGGCCAGCCGCGTCCGCATGATGCTGGCGGCATCCGCTTCCCGAAACGGTCCGCTGGACACCAAAACCACTTTGCCGACCAGCTCCGGGAACTTCCCGGCGGTCAGCAGGGACAGCCAGGCGCCCCAGGAATGGCCCACCAGCGTCGCCGGCCCGTCGGCGTACGGGCCAAGAACCCCGGCCAGCTCGTCCGTCTGGTCGGCCACCGTCATGGCGGTCTGCAGCGGCTCCAGCACGCCGCAAGTCGCACCCAGCGTCCGGGCCACGGGCGCCATTTCCCCGGCCGCGCCCGGCCCGCCGTGGACCACGGCCACCCGATACGGGGCTTTCCCGTACAGCCTGACCTTTTCCGCATCCATCGTACGCCGCTCCCCTCGCCGGGGGCCGGGAAAAGCCTCCCCCCGGCCGGTCCAGGTCAACGCCCCGGCCTGCGCTTCTCCCCCAGGCCTTCCCTAGTCTCCCGCGAAGTCCTGTTCGACCTTTTCCAAATCCTTTTTCACGTCCTCGATATGCTGCCGGTATTCTCCGACCAAGCGGGCGTTTTCGGCCCGTTTACGCTCCAGCAGGCGCTTAAGCTCCTCGGGGTCCGCCGTGCCGTAGGCGGCCACGGCCGCCTCTTCCAATGCCCGCAACTGGTGTTCGAGATGGGAGAGGTCCTGTTCGGCCCGCACCTTGTCGTCGCGCAGGCGTTCGTATTCGCTTTTGAGTCCGGCCAATTCGCGTTCGAGCCGGTCGTCCGCATCAGGACGCGTCTGATTCTTCGACGGCATGGGTCACCTCGCGATACAGTTCCCAGATAAGCGGCGTTTCGGGGTCTTCGGGATGGAGATTGGCGGCCAAAAATTCCTGCAGTCCCGCCCCTTCGCGGGTCCGGCGCCAGGCCAGCCGGGCCAGGCCTTCGAGAAATTGCGAGGAGGCCTCGCCGGAAGCGGCCTCCTCGGGAGGAAACGCCTGATCCGGGAAAACCTCCTCGAAGGGCCGGTGCGGGACGATCCAGCGTTCCAGATCGGTCATTCCCGGCCGCCAGATGGCGGCGGCGGGCTGCCGGGCCTTGGTGCGACGGGTGAAGGTCAGGCGCGTGATGTTGCCGGGATTGGCCCAATGAGTCCGGCCGACGGTGACGGTGGGCTGGGGCTGGTGGATGTGGCCGTTTATCAGCCAATCGAGGCCCGGAATTTCCCGAATCTTGACAATTTTTTCCTGATAATCAGGGAAGTTGATATTATGATGCGTCAGCCAGACCGTGGTCTCGCCCGGCGCGGAATCCACCCCCGAGGGCAACGGGGCGCCGTCCGGGGATGCGCCGACCAGGGCCGGGCCCGTGGGCGTCTCCAGGCGCAAGAAGAGTCCCGGCCTATCGAGCACCCGGACCACGCCGGCGGCCTGGAGCACGGCCAGGGAGGTGTCGGAGGTGAACCGGGCCTGATATTTGTCGTGGTTGCCGACCAGGGCGTACGGCTTCACCGGCCCCAAAAGGTCGATCAGGGCCACCATCAGGCTGTTGGGGTTCTCCCGGGGCCAGTGGAAGAGGTCACCGAGGATGACGGGCACGAGCTCCCGGGCGGCGGCCAGCTCCAGGCAGGCCGTCAGCTTGGCCAGGACGTCGTCCGTATAGGATTCCAGGCGCTGCATGGGCGGCGTGCCGGCCAGGTGGGGGTCCGGGATGCACAGCAAACCGGCGGCCCGACGGACGGGAAGCGCAGAGACTGTCATGACGGCCTGTCCGTGGCGGAATGGGTGTGGCCGCCTCCGAGAAAATCGGCGGCGGAAAGCGCGGCCCCGCACAGGGGGCAGACGCCCAGGGCATGAAGCCGGGCGGCGATCCGGGCTTCGCTGGCGGCAAGCGCCCCGGTCCGCTCGGTCACTTCCGCCCTCTTGGCGGCCAGATTCTCCCGCGCGGCGGCGATGGCGGCGGCCGACTCGGCCAGACGCCGCGTTTCCGCGACCTCGGGCGGCGGGGTCAGGGCGGCCAGCCGGCCGGTCGTGACGCCGAGACTGCCGCAGCCTTGCCGGGCTGCCTCCAGACGCCCCAGCAGGGTGGCCAGACCAGCCGTATCGGCCAGGACCGGCAACGGCTGCAACCGGGCCAGGAGAGCCGCCCGGGCGGCCTGACGGCGGCCGGCCCGGATCGTCCGGACGAGTTCGCCGGTCCGCGCGGCCAAGGCGGCGGCATCGGCCAGGACCGGCGGCGGGGTAAGCTCGGCCAGGATCGACCGGCGGCCGGCCACGCGCTCCCGGGCCGCCGTCAAAATGCGGCAGTTTTCGAGACAGCGCGTCAGCGGCCCGGTCGGGTCAAGCGCCCGTGGCGCATCCAGCCGGGAAAGAATGGCATCGGTCCGCTTGAGCCGCGCCAGCCGGTCAAGGACGGTTCGCCGGTCGGCAAGACTCCGCTCCAGGGCCGGAATGTCCCGGTCCAGGACGGCAAGCCCGGCTTCCAGATCGTCGGTCCTGGAGAGACGGTATTCCAGCTCGGGCAAGGGGGCCAGCTTGTCGAGGGAGGCCGCGATGGCGGCCAGTCGGACCTCCAGACGCTTGGCCTCGCCCTTGGTCTTGCGCACGCGGTCGGTCAGCCGGTTCTGCATGGCGATCAGATGGGCCGCTTCCGAGGAGGCGGCGAAAAATCCGGCCACGACCGGCCCGGATTGATTCAGCAAAAAAATGGGCTCGCGTTGATCGCCGAGGTGGACGTCCACCGTCTTTCCATTCTCAAGGGTCACCAGATCAAGGCGCAGCACGTCCAGAATCTCTTCCGGCGGCGTGCGATTGAATTTCGCAAAGACCTCGGGCGCGGTCGCCCCGGGTCGGGTCAATTCGTAGAGGGCATAGGCCGGCCGGCGCACCCAGGCCACCTCGGTACCGTCAGACAGGGTGACGGTCACCCGGGCCTCGGCGGCGCCGTGGCGGATCACATGGTGCGGCACAGGATTCTGGGTGAGGCAGCGCAAAGCCTCCACCACGGCGGATTTTCCGATGTTGTTGGGGCCGGTCAGGACGGACAGGCCCGGCGGAAAGTCGAGGACGGTCGCGGCATGGGCCATGAAGTTGGTCAGCGTCAGTCGGGTAATCATCGGTTGTTGCGACCCGGGGCCGCCCCAGGCACATGACGGAACGGCCCTGAAAAGTAAAGGGCAAGCCTAGCGGGCGACCACCAACACGTCCACCCGGACGGCCCCGGCCTGGCGCAGGGCCTTGGCGGCCGTTTCCACCGTCGCCCCGGTGGTCATGACGTCATCGACCAGCACGACGGCGCGCCCGCCGACCACGGCCGGATCGGCCCGAAACGCCCCCTGGATGTTTTCCAGGCGTCTGGGACCGGGGAGCTGGCTTTGCGGCGTGGTGTAGCGGATGCGGGCAAGGCCGTCCGCCCGCACCGCAACGTCCATGGCCCGCCCCACCACCCGGGCCAGCTCCAGGCTTTGGTTGAAGCCGCGCCAGGCCAACCGGCGGGGGTGCAACGGCACGGGCAGGAGCATATCCGGCCGACCGGCCGCCGGGAAGTCCAACCGTCGGCAGGCCTCGACGAGCATATTCCCCAAGAGGCGCCCCCGGCCAAGCCGGCCCCGGAATTTGAAATCCAAAATCATATCGCGCAACAGCCCGTCATAGCGGGCATGAAAGGCCAAACCATCCCAGGGGCGACCCGCGTGGCGGCAGGTCGGACAGAGCAGCACCGGCCCGTCCGGATCGTCGGTCATTTCGCCGCACCGCGGGCAATAGCCGCCGCGCCTGGGGGCCAGGGCCAGGGCACAGGCGGGGCAGACCGCGCCCCTCGCCCCTCCCGGCAGCAACAGCCCGCCGCAAGCCGGACAGCGGTCGCACAGGCCCAAGGCCCCTTGCCGGCCTATCCTCCCCAGCCAGGCCAGCACCCGGCGCAGGGCGGGCATCGCCGGCTCCCGTGCGCAACGCCCGTCGAGCGAGGAGTCCGGGGACATCATGCCCCGGCCGCCGGAGGCATCTTCAGTCTCCTCCCGCCGTCTCGCCCCTGGCCACGATATCGGCCATGGTCGGGGCATCGGCGGCCAGATCGCCGGGGGCGTCGAAGCCCCGCAGCAGGCAGGGATCTTCGGCCGGACGAACGGCGAACGGCCACAAAAAGTACTTGAGCGTCAAAAGCGCCCCGGTAAAAAGCTGCCGGCCTTCCCGCCGGCCGGCCACGAGAAGAACGTGGGCTTTTTTCTCCGGTCCGATCGGGATCCCGGCGGCCTCATGATCCAGACGCACGGCATAATGGCGCTGGGCCCGGTCGATCAATGCCTTAAAAAGCGCCGGCAGATGATAAAAAAAGATGGGCGAGGCAAAGGCCACCACCGCGGCGTCCAGGATGGCCGCAAACAGGGCTTCGGCGTCATCGCCGGCCAAAGGACAGCGATGGTCCGGGCCGACGGCGCAGGCCCCGCAGCCCCGGCAGGGCGTGACCGCGTGTTCCCGCAGCCGGATGATCCGGGGCGTCCGGCCCGCCCGGGCCAGACCCGCGGCAAAGGCCAAGCCGGCCGTGTCCGAATTGCCGCCGGGACGCGGCCCGCACAAAAAGACCGTGGCCGGCCCGCCCGTCGTCACGAAGCAAACTCCGCAAAAAACGGATTGCGCTCTCTTTCGTCGCCCACGGTGGTCGCCGGTCCGTGGCCGGGATAGACCGCCGTCTCCGGGGGCAGGGTAAAAATCTGGCTGGTCACGGCCGCCAGCAGATCGTCCACATTGCCGCCGGGCAGGTCCGAGCGGCCAATGGAGCGGTAGAAAAGCAGATCCCCGACAAAGACCGCCCGGGCCTGGGGGAAATAATAGGACCGGCCGCCCGGGGAATGGCCCGGCGTGGCCAGCACCCGGCAGGGTTGACCGAACAGGGTGATTTCGCCCGCCGCCACGGGTTCCCAGGTGAAGGGCGGCACCAACGGCATTCCCATCAACCCGCCCCCGCCGGCCTCGATCTTCATGAGCATGGCGTCCTCGGCTCCGGCCAGGACCTTGGCTCCGGAGGCCTTGACCAAGGCGGCCACGCCAAAAAGATGGTCGCAGTGCAGATGGGTCAGCAGAATGGTCCGCAAGGGCAGACGGCGGGCATGCAACGCATCCAGCATGCCGGCCGGATCGCCGCCCACGTCGATGACCACCGCTTCGTCATCGCCGGCAAGCAGGTAGCCGTTGCTCTCCAGCGGGCCGAGGGGAAACGCCTTGATATCCATAAATACGCTCCGTCAGAATCCAGGGATAGGGCCACGGGCGTCGGAACGCCCTCCAGGCTTGTTGGCGCACGCTACGTCACCGGAAGGGCACCGGGCAAGGCCATCGTGCTTGTTTTCCGGTTTCTTCAACGGTACAGGGGGTGGCCATACAGACCACACGTGGGGGAAACCAATGCTTCGGGCGCGACTGAGCCAGCAGGATCTCATACGCAACGAACTTTTTCTCAAGGACGTGTTCGCCCGGTTCCTCTCCTTCAAATCCTACAGCCTCTATTTCCCCCGATCGGAAAACGACGCCTTGATCGCTTCCTTCGGCCCCGCCCTGGACACGGCCGTGCACCTGCCGGCCGAACGGCGGATCATGACACCGCTGGTCCTCGAAGGACGGCTGCTCGGCGTCTTCATCGCCAAGGGCGCCAGCCTGGCCGCGCCGCGCACCATGCTCGGCCTGCTTCCCGGCATCGGGACCATGGCCCTCACCCAGCTTCTCCTGAGGAAGGCCGCCGTCTCCGATCCGGTAACGGGCCTCTCCACCGGGTACGCCCTGCTTACGGCCGTGGAACACGAAATCGAGCTGGTCCAGGACCGCATCCTGCCCGGCTCGGCCAGTCTGATCGATCCGGGGCTTTCGGGCCTGCGGGGCTGTTTCGGCCTGCTCGTCTTCGATCTCGACTATTTCAGCCGGGTGGCCGGACAATACGGCTTTGTGCTGTCCGAGGCCACCCTGGCCCGGGTGGGCGAAGCCCTGGAAGGCATCCGGCCGGAAGGGGCGGTGGCGGCCCGGCTCCATAACGATCTGTTCGCCCTGTTCGTTCCGGGGGCCTCGTCGGCCCACTGCCGGGAGCTGGCCGACGCCTTCCGACGGGCCCTGGCCCAGGTATCGTTTCCCATCCCGGCCACGGGCGAAGCCTTCTCCCTGACGGCCAGCGCCGGCTACGCCGTCTATCCCCAGGACATCCGGGGCGGCCAGTTCGTGGCGCCCCCGGCCGAACAGTCGCGCCTTTTGGCCAGGCGGGCCCAAAAAGCCCTGGCCGTGGCCAAGGATCTGGGCCGGGACCAGGTGATGCCCTACCACCGGATCCTGGCCGAAGGCGGCGTGGTTCTGGAAACCCTGCCCCTGTCCCGGGTTTCGGTCAGTCTCGGACGCGGGGTGGACGCCGAGGCCGGCCAGCGATTCCTGGTCTGGTCGCCGCGCTACGAAGGGGCGGCCGACATCCGCCGCACTGACGGCGAACGCCTAAGCGGACGCTATCCCACCATGATCAAAGGTGAAATTGTCCTCATGGAAGTCCGTGACGAGATGGCCTTCGCCGAGATCTGCCAGACGAACGATCCGGCCTGGCCCATCGAGCCCGGCGACCGGCTGCTTTTGGCCCCGGAGGATGCGCAAGCCGAAAGCGAAACGGCCTGCGCAGCCGCCCCGCCCCGCCGGGACGCCATATCCGGGCTGTACGGCCGCCGGGATTTCCTGCGGATGCTGGCGTCGGACCGGGAAAAACACGCAACCTTTTCCCTGCTGCTGACCCGATTGCCGGATACGCCCCAGGAAGGCCGGACCGGCCGGCCGGCCGAGGCGGCCATGGCCGAGGCCGTGGCCACCTGCCGGCTCGTGCTCGGCCAGGACGTCCTCGGCGGGCGCTACAGCTCTTCCGGCCTGATCTTCTACCTGCCCGACCGGGCGGCGGCCTCCCTGCGCGAACTGGCCGAAAGCCTGGCCGGCGCTCTCCAGAACCATCTGTCCGGGGAGGCGGCCGTGGGCCTGGCCGGCTATCCCTTCCTGGATTACTCCCGGGCCGACGCCCTGGAAAACTGCCGCAAGGCCTTGGATCACGCCCTGCTTTTGCCGCAAGGCCCCCGGGTGGCCAACTTCGATTCCCTGTCGCTCACCGTCAGCGGCGACCGGCTCTTCGCCCTGGGCGACATCTACGCCGCCATGGGGGAGTACAAACAGGCGCTTTTAGCCGACGAGGACAACGCGCTGGCCCGCAATTCGCTCGGCATCTGCCTGGCCAAGCTGGGCCGGCTGCCTCAGGCCCAGTCCGAATTCGAGCGGGTCATCGCCCGGGACGCCAAAAACACCATGGCCCTCTACAACCTGGGCTGCGTGCGCCGGCGGCTGGGCGAAAACGCGGCGGCCCGAAACGCCTTCCAGAAATGCCTGCGAGCCAATCCCGAGCACGTCTACAGCCTGTTGCGCCTGGGCCGCATGGCCGAGGAAGCCAAGCGCTACGCCGCGGCCCTCAACTACTACAAACGGGCCTGCAAGGCCCCGGGCGGCCCGGCCCTCACCCTGCGCCACCTGGCGCGGCTGGCCTTCAAGCGCCACCGGCTGGACGAGGCCCGGGAATACCTGCACCAGGCCCTGGTCCACGATCCCAAGGACGCCTTTTCCCTGCACCTGATGGCCCGGCTCTATCTGGAGGAAGGGGAAGATCCGGCCATCGCCGAGGCCATGGCCCGGCAAAGCGTGGCCCTGCGCCCGGATCGCCAGGAATTCTGGAAGGAGCTGGCCCGGGCCCTTTCGGTCCAGGGCAAGACGGACGAAGCCGGCGAAGCCTTGGCCCGGGCCGAAGGTTTGTAGAACCCACCGATCACGACGCGGACTGCATGTCTTCCACCAAACGTTGCAGGACATGGGCCTGACTGGCCAACTCGGTCACGGCTTGCGTGGCTTCGCCCATGGCCTGGACGGTTTCGGCGGCGATGGCCGTGACATCCTGGATGGATCGGTCGATTTCGCCGCCTTCGGCGGCCTCCTTTTGGGACGCTTCGGCGATGGATCGGACCTGCGCGGAAGCCCGTTCGATGAGCCGCACGATGGCCGACAGACTCTCGCCCGAGGTATGGGCCCGTCCGGTCGAAGCCTCGATGGCGGCCACGGCCCGGTCCACGCCTTCGATATTTTGCCGGGCGCCCTGCTGGATGTCGCGAATGGCCGCGTCCACCTCGCGCGTGGCCACCATGGTCTTTTCCGCCAGCTTTCGCACCTCGTCGGCCACCACGGCGAAACCGCGGCCGGCCTCGCCGGCCCGGGCCGCCTCGATGGCGGCGTTCAAGGCAAGCAAATTGGTCTGATCCGCTATTTCGCTGATGACGCCGATGATCCGGCCGATGCCCTCGGCCTGCCCCCCCAGGGTCGCCATATCCTTTTTGAGGCCGAGGGCCAGCTCCTGGGCCTCGCCGATACCCGCCACCACGGAGCCGACCACGGCCTCGCCTTCCTGGGCCTTGGTCCTGGCCTCCTCGGCGGTGCGGGCGGCCTCGTCGGCACTTTGGGCCACGGCGTCGATGGTATGGGACATGTCCACCATGGCCGTGGCCGTGCCGGCCAAACGCCGCGATTGGTTGTCCATGCCCTGGCTCGTCCGTTCGATCCGGCTGGAAAGTTCCACCGAGGTCGCGGTCACCACGGACACGACCTCTTCGATCGAGGTCGCCGCCTGGACAATACCCCGACGGGTGGCCTCGGCCGCCTCTTTCCGGGCCAGTTCGGCGGCGGTTGTCGCCTCGCGGGCCTTGTGCGTTTCGCGGGCCGCCTCCTCGCCCTTTTCCCGGGCCTCGGTGAGCAACCGCTTCAATTCCGCCACCATGTGGGCAAGGGCGTCGGCCAAGGCGCACAGTTCCCCGCCGCAACCGACGGCCAGCTTCCGGTCGAGCATCCCGCTGCTGACATCCGTGGCGTAGCGCACCAGGGCGGTCAAGGGGCGGGTGATCATCCGGGTGAGCCCGACGCCGAAGACCAGCGCCACCAGCGCCCCGAGACCCATGCCGAGAAAGATGTTGCGGGTATCGACGCGCACCCCGTCCTCGGCCGCCTGATAGACGCCCCCGGAGGCGGCGACGGCGGCTTCGATGGCCGCGTCCAGGGCCGCCAGGCTCTTGCTGTGGGTGGCCCGCATGTCGGAGGTGGTGGCCAGCACGTCCATCGTGGCCAAAAGGTCGGTCTTGTCCTTTTCCCACTCGTGGATTTTCGCGAAGAGCTGGTCGTTGGCCGCACGGGTTTGCTGGAGGATGGCCACCAGTGCCTCGATCCGCTGTTGCTCCTCGGGCGTCTTGGCCATGCCCGTCAGACGGTCCATGGCTTGGCGAATGGTGTCCCGGGCCTTGTCCACGATCCGGGCCTGCTCCGCGGCAAAGGCGCCGTTGATGCCGGGTACGAGCAGGGTGCGTTGGGCCACGATAATTTCGCGCATGGCCGTGCCGATGCGCAGCAGGGCGGGAATGGCCGGCAGCCTGTTGGTGACGATGTCCTCCATGGAGGCGGAAGTCCGTCGCAATCCCCGATACCCGATGCTCCCGATGGCCAGGGCGATGGCCGAGACCACGAGAAACGCCCCGATAATCCGCGTGCCCATGCGCATCCTGTTCATGCTGGCCTCGCAGGTGGTTTGACGATCTAAAAGGATGCGCGCATCCGCGAGCCGCCCGCTATGGCTTGTAGATGCCGCAACCGACCAGGAGGTCGCCCACCTTTTCCATGTACATGGACTTGGGTTCGATGAGCTTGGTCTGCGGGTTCAGGAATTTATAATCCTGCCAGAAACTGTCCTTCGTTTTGGCCAGCTCCACGCGTTCCTTGACGAAATACTTGCCGTCTGAATCCCGCAATCCATTGAGATCCTTTCCGATCTGTTTCGGATTGGCGCCGTGGGCCAGGCATGTCCCCTGCACATCGTACACCACGATATAGAGATCCCTGTCCCGAAAGGGACCGGCGGGATCGTTGATGGCGGCAAAGGCCTTGGCCTGCCCGTCGGCCTTGATGGCGGCCACGGCCTTTTGCACCATGGCCACGGCCTCTTCCTTGGTCCCCCGTTCCCCGGCCAAGGCGACCACGGCCGCGCAGCACAGACCAACAATGCACCAAAAGGAAAGCAGCCATCGCTTCATAGAAGCCTCCTCGTGTTTCGCATGCGTACCCGGCCTACGGTGATCAGTAGTGCAATAGTAGAAAGGGGGGGATTTTTTGGCAAGGCCAATCACCAAAAAACGCAGCAGACGCCGTGTCCGAAGAAAGGCAACCGGGGTGACTTTCGACGCCGTTGCGGCTATGAATGGTCCCGTTGTGTCACCGACGCGACTTGGCAGACCGTCAACGCCACCTTCGAGGTTCCATGCGTTACGCCCTGACCGCGCTCCTGCTTCTGACCCTGGCTGCGGCCGCCCATGCCGGCGCCAATCTGGACTTCACCCTGCACAAGCTCGATTCCGGCCGTCCCGGACCCACCATCCTGGTGGTGGGCGGCGTCCAGGGGGACGAACCCGGCGGCTTTTCCGCCGCCGCCCTGCTCATCTCCCACTACAAGATCACCTCCGGAGCCGTCTGGGTGGTGCCCAACCTCAACTTCTTAAGCATCATCCGCTGCTCCCGGGGCGTCTACGGCGACATGAACCGGAAATTCGCCGACCTCGACGCGAAGGATCCGGAATACGCCGCCGTCCAGAAGATCAAGGCCATCATCGCCAATCCCGCCGTGGATGCCGTGCTGCACCTCCACGACGGCTGGGGATATTTTAGCCCTACCTTCGTCTCGGAATGGCAGTGTCCCCTGCGCTGGGGCCAGTCGGTCATCATCGATCAGGATGCCGTGGCGGCCAAGCACTTCGGCAATCTCCAGGAACTGGCCGAACGGGCGGCCGAAGCGGCCAATGCCCATCTCTATGACCCGATCCACGCCTACCACGTCAAAAACACCCAGACCCACGACCTGGACAACGAAACCGCCCGGGAAATGTCCAAGACGCTTACCTTTTTCGCCATCGGTCAAGGCAAGCCCGCCTTCGGCATCGAGGGCAGCAAGAATCTGCCCCCTCCCATGCGCACCTACTATCATCTGCGCGTCATCGAATCCTTTCTCCATTCCTTCGGCATCACGTTCGAGCGGACTTTCGATCTGGGCGCCCCCCAGGTGGCCGAAGCCCTCCAGGAAAATCTGGCCATGTCGTTTTTCGACAACAAGATCTTCCTCGACCTGCGCAACGCCAGGAGCCGCCTGAACTATATCCCGCTCAAAAAGGGCAGCGCCGTGGAATACCGTCCCGGCAGTCCGATCATGGCCCTGGTCAGCGCCGACAAGGGGCTGCAAGTCTTTTTCGGCAACACCAACGTCACCCAGCTCGATCCCGAATACCGCGAATTCGACTCCTCCATCGACCATGTCACCATGGATATCGACGGCAGCCGGCGCGACGTTCCGTTCGGCACCATGCTTTCCGTGAACCAGACCTTCCGCGTCGAGCCGCTGCAGGACTACCGGGTGAACGTCATCGGCTTTTCCCGGCCGGGCGTCGTGAACGAAGCCGGTTTCGCCCTGACCCAGCGCGACATGCAGCCGTCCTACTCGGTGGATAAGGCCGGCTCCATCTATCGCGTGGAGGTCTACCGAGGCGAAAAGTTCTGCGGCATGATCCTGGTCGCCTTCCGCACGGAGCCCCCGGCCCGCATGGCCAAAACCGGCACGGACAACCTCCTGCGACAACTGAAAAAAAACGGCGAACTCACTCTCGGCCGCTAAAGAACGCCACGGCGCCCGCGCCGGTTTCTCTTTGTCTCCCGTCGCGGTATAGGGCGACCCACGGAGGGAACGATGCGGGCAACATGGCTTTGGGGCGTTTTCGTGGCGGCGGGATTGGTCTTCGGCGGCGCTGTTCCCGGGCAGGCCCAGAAGGATCCGACCAGGGACATCTTCTTGCAGACCATCGGCCTGCTGGCCGGGCAGGGACTGGTCACCGGGTACGAAAATCTGGAAGGGATCGCCGCGCGCTTCGACAGGCGGCTCCTGCCCCGGGACAGGGCCCTGGAAGCCCTGGCCGCGGCCAGACGCTACGTGGACTTGGTGCTGTCCACCTTTTCCAATCCTCTCATGGGGCAGCTCACCGGCGAGGAAAAAAAGGACCTGAGCCTGCTGATCGGCTTTTACGAGACGCACCGTGAGGCCATCATCACCCTGGCCGATTATGTCCGCTCGGGCGGCAACAAGAAAAAGCGCCTCCCCTTCGAGGAAAAGCAGGCCCAGGTGGCCGCCATCATCCGACAGATCAGTCTGGCCAATAGCCGGCCGCCGGAACCGGCGGCCGGAGAAACGAAGATGCCTCCGGCGGCCGGGGGCATGATGTCCCCCGACCCTTCGCGCGGGGAATAAAGCAGCGAGCCGGGGGCAGCGCCCCTGGGGCTTACGCCGTGGACCGGATCACCACCAGCGTCACATCGTCCTCCAGGGGCAGACCGTCCTTGAATTCCCGCAAATCGGCCACCAGGGCGTTGACCACGGTCGAGGCCGGGAAGCCGGCGTTGGCGGCTACCACCCGCATGATCCGATCCCGGCCGTACATGACGTCCGCGGCGTTGCGGGCCTCGTGGATGCCGTCGGTATAGAGCACGAGCACCTGTCCGGCCTCCGGCCAGGGCCGATGACTTTCGGCATAGGTCCAGTCCGGGGTGACGCCCAGGGGGATGCCCGACCCCATGAGGCTTGCAAACTCGCCGGAGCGGGGGTCGTACAGGAGGCCGGGATCATGCCCGGCCCGGCACCAGACGAGTTCATGGGCGCTCTTGTCGATACGCAGAAAAAACAAGGTGATGAACCGGCCCGAAAGCTGGGTGTCCTGGCACAGCAGCCGGTTGACCTCGGTGAGCAAAAGCCCCGGGCCGGGCACATCCATGGCCCGCCCGCGCAACAGGGCCCGCCCGGTGGCCATGAAAAGCGCCGCCGACACGCCGTGACCGGTGACGTCCCCGACCACGATGTCGGCATGGGCGGTATCCTCCTGGGCAAATTCGAGAAAGTCGAAATAATCCCCGCCGGTCTCGTCGCAATACAGGCTCATGGCCGCCACATCGAGGCCTTCGATGCTCGGCGGCCGGCGCGGCAGCAGGTTCTGCTGCACCTCCATGGCCAGGGACATGTCGTTTTTGAGCTTGATGCGCTCCAAAAGATGCGGCGCCATATCGTTGAAGGTCCGGGCCAAGTCGGCCAACTCGTCCCGACCGCGCACCATGGCCCGGGCCGCGAAGTCTCCCGAGGCCAGCCGTCCGGCGGCCTTGACCAGATCGAGCACCGGCCGGGTCACGACCCGGGACGTGGGATAGGCCAGCACGATCACGAGCAGCATCCCCCCGCCGACAAACCAGCCCATCTGGCCCATCAGCCGGTTCACGGCGGCGAGAACCTTGGTCTCGGCCCGCGTGGCCTCGACGACGACCGACTCCCGGGGAACCACCAGGGCCACGGCCATTTCCTTGTCCGCGATAGGCGCATAGGCGAGCAGACTGTCCTGGCCGTCCACAGGCAGCCGGCGCACCCCGCTACGGCCGGCGGTCAGGTCGGCGACCACGGCCGCCAGTGCCGCTGCATCCGAGGAGGTCAGCCGGACCAGCTTCACCGGAGCCTTCCAATTCCCGCTTTCCTTCGCATACGCCTTGGTGGCCACGATCACCGGCTCCGGCGTTCCCTTCAGATCGGCCGGCTTGACGGACAGGACCATGGTGCGCATGCGGTCGGAAAAGGCCCTGGACAGGTCGCTTTGCAAAAAGAGCTGGCCCATGGGGATATCGAGACCGGCCACCCCGAGGACCGATCCGCCCTGGGTGATGATGGGCATGGCCATGGTGGCCATGACCTGCCTGGTCACGGCGTCGACCATCACGCTCCAGGTGAGGCCCCGCGTCTCCAGCGACTGCCAGTACCAGGGCCGACGTCTGGGATCGTAGTCCGCCGGGTAGCTGCCATGGCCGGGATAGGCAGCGTGCAGGCCCGTGCTCAGCCCGACGTAGCCGAAGGCCATGAGATTTTTGTGCCGATCGAACAGCGTGCGAAAAATCGGCAGCAGCCCGGAGAGCGCTACGGCATCCCGGTTGGCCTCCTGCCGGGACAGCCCGGGCGGCAGATGAAAGACCATATCGGCGTACGAGCAGGGAACATCGCTGAAGGACGGCTTGGCCATCGCCTCGGCCGGCACGGCCCCGGCATCGAAATCCGTATCGAACAGCAGGCGCCCGGCAGGAAGGGGCTTGGGCCCGCTCAGCCTACGGGCGGCCTGATCCGCGATCAAGGACAGGGACGTCTCCAGCATGTTCAGGGCGTCGCTGCAATTCTCCCCGAACATTTCGGCGGTCTGGGTCAGTTCCTTGGCGGCGTTGGCCTCCAGCGCCGTCGCGGCGTTTTCGGCCAGCTCCCGGCCGAGCCGGCCTGTCTGGCGCCAGGAGTACCAGCCCAGGGAGCACAGGGGGACAAGCACGACCACGAGAAGAAAACACAAAAGTTTTGAGCGGATGCGCATGAAAGGCCCCCTGGCTGCTATTGCCGTCGTCGGTATCTGCATAGCCGGTCGGTGTGGTCGGAGCAAGCAGCATTGATGCGGTCATGCTTCCGTCTTAAGCGCCCGCAACGTCTGCGAGTAGGCCCGAAACACGTGTTGCCGGCTCAGCATGCCGATCACCCTGTCCGGATCCTCCTGGTTCACCACCGGCAACTGGCTCACATCGGAATCAACAAAAAGCATCATGGCGTCGTACAGGGACATGTCGGGGTTGACCGTCACTATCGGGCGCATCAGTTCCCGGACCACCACCAGATCCCCCAGGCAGTTCTCGAACAGGACGGACCGGGCATCCTGAAGGGTGAGCAGGCCGGTCAGCCGGCCGGCGGCGCTCTTGACCGGAAAGACCTGGGCATCCGTAGCCGCGATGATGTCGGCCAAGGCCTTCACGGTCACCCGCTCCTCCAGGAGGGGCACCCGGCCCGGCGTAAAGGCCGCCGAGACCGGCACGCGCTCCAGCAGGTTGATGGTGGCATCGGCCACGTGGGCCGGCGAGGCGAACTTGTCGGACACCTGGTTTTCGTAGAGGTGGATATCGTCGCAGAGGACCAGGGCGATGGCCGAGCACAGCATCAGCGGGGCCAGCAGACCGTAGCCCTGGGTGATCTCGCAGACCATGATGAGCGGCCCGATAGGCGCATGGGCCACGCCGGCGAAAAAGGCGGCCATGCCGACCATGGTGTAGCCCCCCGGTTGGGTGACGATGTCCGGTCGCAGAAGATGGCCGACCTGGCCGGCCATGGCCCCGGCCGTGCCGCCGATAAAAAGGGCCGGCGCGAACATGCCGCCGCTTAAGCCCGAGCCGATCGTCAACGAGGTGGCCAGGACCTTGCCGCAAAAAAGGGCGGCCAGAAACAGCAGGCCGAGTTGGCCGCCGACGGCCCGTTCGATCCAGCCGTAGCCGCCGCCGAGCACCGCCGGGAAGCTCATGCCCAAAAGGCCCATGGCCAGCCCGCCGGCAACCATGGTGGCGGTAATGCCGTAGCGCTCCCGCATCGGAGTGAAGATGCGCAGTTTGAAAAAAAAGAACAGCTTGATGAAGATCCGGGCCCCCAGGGACACCACCACGGCCAGCCCGAGATAGAACGGCAGTTCGAGGACGTTGCGGAACTGATAGTCCGGGGTTTGAATGATGGCGTCGCTGCCGAAAAAAAAGGTAAACAGCGTGTAGGCCACCACCGAGGAGACAATGGCCGGCAGCAGGGCCGCCGCCTCGAAGTCCTCGGAGTAGATGACCTCCACGGCCGTGATGGCCCCGCCAAGCGGCGCGCGGAAAATGGCGCCGAGGCCGCCGGCCGCGCCGGCCAACAGCAGAATGCGCCGTTCGCGGGCCGTCAGATGCAGTTTCTGGGCGAAAAACGATCCCAGCCCGGCCCCGAGCTGGGAGATGGGGCCTTCCTGGCCGGCACTGCCGCCGGAGGCGATGGTCATGATCGCCGTTGCCCCTTTGAGAATCGGGGCCAGGGGCCGAATGATGCCCGATTGGCGGTGAAAGGCCCGAATCGTGGCGTCGGTGCCATCCGTGATGCCGTTTAAGGAATCCGGGAGGAAGCGGGCGATCAACAATCCGGTGACAAGCCCGACGCCCGTGGTGAACACCGGAATCAGCCAGGGACGGTAGGGGCCGGGGGCCATGTGGAACAGGTTCTCGCCGGAGGGAAACGGCGGCGACAATCCCGCCAGATGGACGAGGAGCAGATGCTTGAGCCCTTCCAGGCTGCAGTAGAACAACGAGGCCAGCAGGCCGGAGCCAAGCCCCGCCACCACGCCGAGCACCAGCCAGCGGGCCAGGCTCAGCCGGGTGGACCGACGAAGCAGATGGCGCCACAGGGTCCCGGGATGTCGCCAGGCGATGCCAACTTTCGAGAGCAGTTGATGATACATGATGCCTCAGGGACGGGAGTCGGGGGCGGCCAGGATCATACGGGCCAGGCCGGTATCCTCGCGGATGCGCGCGGCCAGCTCGTCCGGACCGGAAAAGCGTTTTTCGGCCCGCAACCGCTGGACGAAATGCACCCGGATGGGCTGGTCATAAAGATCTCCCTTGAAGTCGAGGATATGCGCTTCCACGGTGAGGGCGTTCTCCCCGAACGTGGGATTTTTGCCGATATTGGCCACGCCCGGCCGGATGGTGCCGCCGGTTTCCACCCAGACGGCGTAGACTCCCGGCAGGGGGACCAGCTCGTCGCGGGCGGCCACGTTGGCCGTGGGGAAACCGAGCTTGCGCCCGCGTTTCAAACCGTGGGCCACGGTGCCGCGCACCTGGTGGTAGCGGCCAAGCAGCGGCCGCACGTCCCAAACCTTGCCGGCCTGGATCATGTCCCGGATGCGGGTCGAGGAAACGACGGCGCCGTTTACGATGACCGGATCCAGACGTTCCACGGAAAAGCCGTAGCGCTGGCCCAGGGCGGTCAACAGACCGAAATCGCCCTGGCGTCCCTTGCCGAAGGCGTAGTCGTAGCCGATGACCAGATGCTTGAGGCAAAGCCCGTCGACCAGGATATCGCGCACGAAAACCTCCGGCTCCAGGGCGGCCAGCTCCCGGGTGAACGGCAGGACCACGGCTACCTGGATGCCGCTGGCCTCGAAGCATTCGAGCTTCTGGTCGAGCATGGTGATGGCCGGGGGGGAGGCCTGACCGGAGAGGACGTTGCGCGGATGGGGGTCGAAGGTCAGGGCCATGGCCGCCAGGGAAGCGGCGGCGGCCCGGTCGCGCACGCGCTGCAATAATTTGGCGTGCCCCAGATGGACCCCGTCAAAATTCCCGATGGTCAGACAGGTACCAGAGAGGGTGTCGTGGATGTCCTCGATGCGGGTGACGACGATCATGATTGCTGCCCATGGCGGTTATGTGGCCAGTGCGGCCCGCCCTGGCGGTCCTGTAGCTATCGCAAAAGCCGTCCGGGAACAACCCGCAGAAGGCAGGACGGCGCGTTTTCAAGAGCGGAGCGCGGAAGGCAACTTTTTGCTTGCCAAGGGCTGCGGAGTTGGCTAAAGAGTCACTTCTCCGCTGCCGAAGTGGTGGAATTGGTAGACACGCTAGGTTCAGGGTCTAGTCCTCGCAAGGGGGTGGGAGTTCGAGTCTCCCCTTCGGCACCATACAGACATCCAGAGCGGTCCGATACAGTCCAAAAGACCGCGAAATACTTACGAAACCGGGCGAGCAATCGTCCGGTTTCGTCTTTTTGCGTCCGTTGACATCCGATATTCTTGGGGGCACATGATGGGGCATGGATGAGATGCCCCTTTCGTCTGGGGGCATGTCTGACGAAAAGATAGGGGCATGTGAAGGAACCTTAGTGGCCTGTCGGTTTGCGGTCGAGGCGGTCTATCGAAAAATGCCCCAACGCCAGGCACACAGGGACTTGATGCCCCATCGGGATGGAGGTGCCCCATGCCCAAAAAGGTCTTGCCTCTCACCGACGCGGCTGTCAGGAATGCCAAGCCCCAGGCGAAAGCCTACAAGCTATCGGACGGCGGCGGCCTGTATCTGGAGGTGCTGCCTACAGGCGGCAAGTCTTGGCGTCTGAAGTACCGGATCGACGGCCGGGAAAAGCGGATCGTCTTCGGCCTGTGGCCCGACGTGACCCTCAAGCAGGCCCGGCAGCGCCGTGATGAAGCCCGCTCCCTGGTAGCCGGCGGCATCGACCCGGGCGCGTCCATCAAGCAGGAAAAAGCCGAAGCCCGCGCCAACGCCGTGACCTTCGAGAAGGTGGCCCGGGAATGGCTGGCCAAGATCAGCCCCACCTGGGCGGATTCCCACGCCGCGAAGATGACTTCGCGCTTCGAGAAAGAGCTTTTCCCCTGGCTGGGGGCGCTTCCCATCAAAGACATCAAGGCGGCCGAACTGCTGGCCGTCATCCGCCGCATCGAAGCCCGTGGAGCCAAGGACACGGCCCGGCGCATGTTGCAAAGCAGCGGACAAGTCTTCCGCTACGCCGTGGCCTGTGGGCTGGCCGAACGCGACATATCCGCCGATCTTCGCGGAGTCCTGTCCCCCCGCCATGTGAAGCATCACGCATCCGTAACCGACCCAAAGGACGTTACCCGCCTGTTGCGGTTCATCGACGGCTATACGGGGTCTTTCGTAGTCCGTTGCGCCCTGCGGCTGGCCCCGCTGGTGTTCGTCCGTCCCGGCGAACTGCGCCACGCCGAATGGAGCGAGATCGACCTCGACAAGGCCGAATGGCGCATCCCTGCCGAAAAGATGAAAATGCGGGAGCAACACATTGTCCCGCTCTCCACGCAATCGCTGGCCATCCTGCGTGAACTGCATCCCCTGACCGGAGCGGGCAAGTACGTTTTCCCCGGCCGGGGGGCTGGTGGAACCTCCATATCGGAGAACGCGATCAACGCCGCCCTGCGCTACCTGGGTTACACCAAGGATGAGATGACCGGCCACGGTTTCCGCTCCATGGCCTCTACCCTGCTCAACGAACTTGGCTGGAACCGTGACGCCATTGAACGCCAGCTTGCCCATGGGGAGCGCGATACGGTCCGGGCCGCCTACAATTTCGCTGAGTTCCTGCCCGAGCGCCGCCGCATGATGCAGGCCTGGGCCGATTACCTGGACAAGCTCAAGTCCGGGGCCAAGGTGACGCCGATGCACGCCGCGGCTGGGGAATAAGGGGAAGCCGACGCCCCTTGCCTTGGTGCATGGGATGCACTAGATAATCACCATGGGAACGGTCCACCGACTCGGCAAGCTGCGGATCGTGGTCTATGCCGGGGACCATGCGCCCCCGCATTTCCACATTCAGGGTCCGGGATATGCGCTGGTGGTGGACATCGAGTCCATGGAGATTATCGCCGGTTCTGTCCAGGCCCACGGCTATGATGATGCCATGCGCTGGGCGGTCGAAAACCGGGCCGCCATCCGGGCTGCCTGGGACCGGCTGAATGGGGGGCGACATGAAGGATAACATCAAGCGCATCGTGGCCGTCCGCGCCGCCGAGTCCCTGCATACCGTGGCCGTGACCTGGGAGGATGCCAGGACCGACCATGTGGACCTCGGCGCATTGCTTGAACGAACGCCGCTTTTTGCCCCGCTTCGGGAGGCCTCGCTTTTCCGCCAAGTCCAGGTCGGGGAAGACGGCTGGGAAATCGTCTGGCCGGGTGGTGACGATCTGGCCGTTGACGCGCATCACCTCGCCCGTCTGGCCATGGAGCAAAGCGGCGAGGCCATGCCGTCCGAGACGTTCCGGGCCTGGCGGGCCGCCCACGGACTCTCTTTGACCCGGGCCGCTCAAGTCCTGGGCCTGAGCCGCCGCACCGTGGCCTATTACGAGTCCGGGGCGCGGATCATCCCCAAGCTGGTCCGTTTGGCCTGCAAGGGAGCCGAGACGGAATTACGGGCATAACCGACATTTCCCCGCCATAGGGTAGCTCCCGAAAAGCCAGCCCCCTACTGGCCTGGGCGGGGATTCATAATAGGGACAAGCTGAGGGGGCTGGGAGATATGTCCAACAGGAAACCCAAGCATTCAGAATTATTAACAAACTATTATTTTTGGAGATGGCAGTATCACCGCAGGAATGATCTTGTGAATTTGATTGGTGATGGAGACGATGATTTTGCACGAAATAATAAGGCACCAATGTCTTGTTTTCAAAGCCCATTAGATATAATCGTCTCTAAGCTTAAAGGGAATCTTGATATTCAGTTCCCAGAATTTGTAGAAAGTGAATTATTTTTTCGGAATATCACATCAACAATCGGGGACAATAAAGAATTGAGTATCAAGCTAGTTTTAACTAAAAACATTGAAGCGGATATTCGTCAGATTAATGCCTATATTAGATATGAAGAAACAAAGGATTATCTGGTAATAGATCGATATATTACCAATGAATTAAAGCTAGAAGGATTGCTAAAAAGACCAACATCGTTTGGAACTTTTTGGCCACGCGCTGTAGGTCTTTGGCTTTGGGACAGAGTAAAAGAACTTAACGATGTTCATTGTGCAAAAAAACAAGCACAAAAAGAGTTTGAGCAATTCCCGTTCTTTTATACGATACCATTTGGTAGTGAATTGGATTATTCGTTTTGGTTGAATAGAACAGATAAATGTATAAAAAATGACAAAGTGCTAACTTTCGACAAAAAAAACAATAACAACAGCCCAAAATAGTTTCTAGGACACAAAAGTCGAAATCGGTCCCAATGCCCCCGGCTGCTAAATGAATTTCCGGAACCGAAAAATTTTTTAGGTTCTTTTTCATTCCCGGACTTTTTCGGCAAACACTGGACATTCCACCTCTGAAAAGTAGGTGGCCACTCCCAACCGGAGTATGTCCAATTGCAAGCCGATCATCACAAGTCCGAACGCCTTCTCCGCCTTCCCGCTGTCCTCGACCGCGTAGGCTACAAACGTAGTCGCTTCCTTGACCTTGTACGTCAAGGCGTGTTCCCCCGGCCCGTGAAGCTGGGGGCGCGTGCCGTGGCATGGCCTGAATCCGTCGTGGACGATCTGGTGGATCGTCTGGCGACCGGGAAGGGGGCGTAACCATGGACATCAAAATGCAAAACCCGGCTGGCGGGCCGGGCTTCACGGAAAAAACGGTTGAGGATAAGGACAAGGCCCTTGTGCCGGACCTGGGCGGAAATGGCAATGACAATTCCCAGTCGGCCCAGCGTTTCCGCCTGCTGGCCGCCTTGCGTAAAGGCCCCGTTTCGACCCTCTACGCCCGGAAGTTCTACGACATCCTGCATCCGGCCGCCCGGGTCCAGGAACTTCGGGACCGCGGCTATCTTATTGATACCGTCTGGACGGAAGACTTCACCTCCGAAGGCCGGCCGCATCGCGTCGCCCAATATCTGTATCGCGGCATGAAGGGGGCGCAATGACGGACGCCTTCACCGATCTGCAAACCCCGGCCGGATTTCTGACCCTGCTGTGGCCGGACGCCACCTTTGACGGCTGGTTGACGTTCTTCGCCAAGGGCGTGGACGGCAGGACGACGACGGCGGCCTTCCATCGCTCCCGGCTGGCCGAGGCCCACACGTGGGCGATTGCCCAGGCCGAGACCGCCAACGTCTGGCACGGCGTCGGCCTGCGGAAAGCAAAGCCGGCCAAGGGCAAACGCGGCGATGCCGAGGACGTGATTGCCATCCCGGGCCTGTGGTTCGACCTGGACGTAAAAGGCCCCGGCCACGCCGAACAGCACTTGCCGGCAACCTTCGAGGACGCCCTCGACTTCCTGGCCTCGCTGCCCCTCAAGCCTACATGCATCGTGTTCACTGGCGGCGGCCTGCAACCCTACTGGATCTTCCCGGAGCCGTTGCGGCTTTCGACCGAAGCGGACTGGAACCGGGCCAAGAGCCTGTCCGAACGGTGGCAACGCTGCATCATCGCCAGGGGCAAGGAACGCGGCTGGAAGCTCGACAATACGTCCGACCTGCCCCGCGTGCTGCGCCTGCCCGGGACGTACAACCGCAAGACGGCAACGCCCGTCCTGGTGACGGTGCCGGCCGAGCACGTGGACCTTGCCGCCCGGTATGATCTGGACGCCATCGAAGCCGTGTTGCCAGCGGCCGAGACGCCCCAGGCCGATGAACCTCAAGCCGCGGCCCGCGACGACGTGGCCGACGCCGACATGACGCTTATCGTGGGCAAATGCGCCTGGATTCGACATTGCCGTGACGATGCCGCCGTACTGGCCGAACCGGAGTGGTATGCGGCCCTCTCCATCCTGGTCCGCTGCAAAGACGGTGCGCGGCTGGCCCATGCCTGGAGCAAGGACCATCCGAAGTACGCCCCGGCCGAAACCGACGCCAAGCTCAAGCAGGCCATGGACAAGGCCGGTCCCCGGACCTGCGAGAGCATTAAGGCCGACTTCGGCACGTACTGCGCCGCCTGCGCCGCCAGGGTCAAAAGCCCTATCGTGCTGGGCCGGGTGGACCGTTTGCCGGAGGGATTCCAGGAACGGAAAAACGGCATCTATTATAGGACCGAGGACAAGGACGGGAACCCGGAATGGCATTGGGTATGTTCGCCTCTCAAGGTGCTGGCCTTGACGTGCAATGATGACGGCCTCGCCTGGGGCCGATACGTCGCTGTCCTGACCCCCAAAGGCGTATGGAACAGATGGGCGATGCCTAAATCCTTGATGGGCGGTTCTGGAGACGCCTATCGGGCCGAACTGTTGGATATGGGGTTGGACATTGCCCCAGGCAAAGGGAAACAACGCCTTGAGACGCTGTTGTCTCTTTGGCATCCCCGATCATGCGCCCGTTGTGTCTCTCGCATCGGCTGGCATGGCCGCCGGTTCATCCTGCCGGACATCGTCTTCGGCTTCGAGGCCGGGGAATCCGTCATCCTGCAAGCGGAACATGTGGACAATCCCTTCAAGTCCATGGGGACGCTGGCCGAGTGGCAAGAGTCCATCGGCCGCTTCTGCGTCGGTAATTCCCGGCTGGTGCTGGCAGTGGCTACGGCCCTGGCTGCGCCCCTGCTGTATCTGGCCGGGGCCGAGTCCGGGGGCCTGCATCTGGTGGGTGGGTCCAGCCTGGGCAAAACCACGGCGCTTGATGTGGCCGGTTCCGTGTGCGGTGGCGGAGGAGTCCGTGGGTACGTGCTGCAATGGCGAGCCACGGCCAACGGACTGGAGGGCGTGGCGGCGGCGCACTGTGATGCCCTCTTGTGTCTGGACGAACTGTCCCAGGTGACGCCTCAGGCGGCCGGGGAAACCGCCTACATGCTGACCAACGGAACCGGCAAAACCCGGGCCACCAAACAGGGTGCCGCCCGCAAGCCGGCCGAGTGGCGCGTCCTGTTCCTGTCCACCGGGGAAATAACCCTGGCCGACAAGATCAGGGAGGACGGCAAAAGCCGGGCCATGGCCGGGCAACTGGTGCGCGTCGTAGATGTTGACGCCGATGCCGGCGCGGGCCTCGGCCTGTTCGAGGACGTACACGGCTTCCCTGACGGTGACGCCTTCTCTCGGCACCTCAAGGAAGCGGCGAAGCGGACCTACGGCGTGCCGCTGCGGGTGTTCCTGGAAAAACTGACCGCCGACTATGACGAAGCCATGCGGGTGGTCCCCATGTTCATCCAGGACTTCCTGGCCGAGCACTGCCCGACCGGGGCCGATGGGCAGGTGAAGCGGGTTTGTACGCGGTTCGCCCTGGTGGCCGCGGGCGGGGAATCAGGCGTGGCCTATGGCGTCTTGCCCTGGCCCGCTGGCGAGGCAACCCGGGCGGCGGCACGGTGCTTCCGGGATTGGCTGGCCCTGCGCGGCGGCACGGGAGCGGCCGAGGTCCAGGCTGGTCTTGCCCAGGTGCGGGCGTTCTTCCAGGCCCACGGGTCCAGCCGTTTCGAGACATGGGGCAATCAAGCCGATGAGTCCAAGACCATCAACCGGGCTGGCTTCCGTCGCAAGGACGATCTGACGGGGGCCTGGGAATACTACGTGCCGCCGAGCGTGTTCAAGTGTGAAATCGCCCGGGGACATGACGCCAAGCGGCTTGTCAAGGATCTGGTCGGGCATGGGCTCATCATCCCCGGCCCGGACGGACAACCGGCTTCTGGACAGCGCATCCCCGGGCAACCGTCTGCCCGGTACTACCGCTTTGCTCCGGGTGTCGTATCGGACGATTCGGACTTATCAAAAAACACGGTTACAACGGTTACGCCGGTTACATCCAGCAATGAAGCGGGTTCCGAGTGTAACCGCGTCGAAAAGTCGCCGGTTACAACGGTTACACCTGACGGTTACGACCGAAAGCCTGTAACCGCTGTAACTGTAACCGAAGCCGAACGGTTACAGAAAAAAGATTGCGATTCCAGTCACGTAACCGATGTAACCGCCGTAACCGCCGAAAACGATAACTCCGAACAAAAAAACGGTCCGATCATCGACATGGCCCCGGCCGCGGCCAACGGCCTTTGGACCGGCCCGGCGAAGGTGCGGATTCAATGAGTGCCATCGACGTTATCCGATCCTTGGGGGCGGACGCCACTTGGGTGGATGGTGCGGTGGAAGTTATGGGGCTGGACGTGCTTCCCGCCGACGTGGCCGAGCATGTCATCGCCGTGGCCCAGGAACACAAGGAAGAACTGGTGCGGGAACTGTCGGGGGCTTCGGCCCCCGGCCCCGTGACCGGGTTGGAATGGGTCAGCAAACCCACCGATCCCGATGCCCCAGATTATGGTTCCCGGTGGGCGGCCTTCGACCTGGCGGACCTCGGCCGCCTGTACGGCGTCCGTATCGTCCATGCCGGGGAGCGCGTGCTCGCCGTCTTCCAGCCCGACCTTCCCGACGAACTTGTGGCCTACGCTAGCGAACTTCTGGCCGAGGCCCGACCTTACCTTGCCGAACACTTGGACCGTCTGCCGATCCTGTCCCCGGCCGCGGCCGTGAAGATCATCTTGGACATCATGCGCCAGCATCCAGGCCTTCGGTTCTGCCGGGGCGAAGGCGGTTCCCGGTGGCCGCTGTACCCGGTGACCTGGACCGCCGGACAGAAGGTCACGCTGCAAGCCCTGTGGTTCGCGGCTGGCGACGCACTAGACCGCGACGACTTTATAATGGAGGAAACAGAATCATGACCGTAAATGAAGTGGTAGAACTGGTTACTAACGCGATTGACTACCTAGAATTTACCGAGGCCGGGCTTGCGACTGGCTGTAACGTCCAGTCTCAACGCGAAGGAGCCCGATTCATGATTGGTGAAGTCATTCGTATGCTGCGGTCCCTGACGCCCAGCGACATCGACAACGCCGTTGAAAAGGAAGCCTTCTAGGGAGGATTGACCGTCATGAATGAGCGCATGTCCCTCATCGCCCACGGTCCCGAAGCCGAAGCCGAGGCCCAGGCCAAGCCTATGGAGGAGCCGAGGCCCAAGGCCCGCCCCATCGCCTTCATCGGCATTGATCCCGGGGCAACCGGCTGTGCGGCGCTCATTCATGGCGGCGGACACGATCTGTTTGACTGGCCCGGAGACGCCGCGCTTGTGGTGCCCAGGCTGGCCGATTGGCTGGCCCGGTTCGAGATCAAGCTCGCTGCCCTGGAGAAGGTTCACGCCATGCCCGGGCAGGGTGTTGTCAGCATGTTCACGTTCGGCCAGAACGTCGGCGTATGGCAAGGCATCCTGGCCGCCCTGTCCATCCCCTACGTCACGCCGAGGCCCCAGGAATGGCAACGCGGGCTGGTGGACAGGAAGGCAGGCAAGGACACGAAGGCCGCATCCCTGGCCACGGCCCGGCGGCTGTTCCCGGGAGCGGACCTAGCCCGGAAAAAGGACCATGGGCGGGCCGACGCGTTGCTCATGGCCTGGTGGGCGAAGGGACAGGCGACGTAGCCGATGGGGGGGGCAAATGTCGAGTCAAAGGTTTGACGGAACCGATTATGGCACATTCGCACGCAGTTTTTCGGAAAATTTAGGGGGTGGGGCTAGGGGGCATCAAATGTCTGTGCCGCCCCCGCCCGAACCGATTGTGGCAGTCACATTCTCACATTGTCGAAATGAAAAATCAGTTTCATCCGTATATCCCATTGAAATAACTACACCGGAACGAAAAAAAGTACCCTAAAATCGAACCAAAACTACGCACAAATGTGCATATGTCGGTTCGCCCGGGCCTCGGCCTAGCCTTTCGATCCCCCCTATCCCCTTGAGTGTGCTACGTTCCATTCTGTTTGTGTTACGCACCCTTGCCGCCAATGTCGGGAGATTCCCAGGCAGGGCCTCGACATGAAAAATCAAAAGAGCCTGCCAGACTGGACCGTTATCGGCACATCTTCACACACAAAACGAAAAACCGAAGGGGGGTGACGCCCCTGGTCAATCCTCATCGAACAAGTCTTTGATCTTCACGCCTAGCGCCGCCGCGATGGTGGCCAACGTCTTGAGTGAGCAACATCCTATCCTGTAGTCACGGGCACGCATTATCGTTTCGTTTGAAAGTCCTGTCTGCGCCATCATGCCCGCTACGGTGACTTTTTCCCGAAGCATCAAGGCTTTAACCCTGCTGGTAATCGTAGTGGATTGTTTCATTCATACCGATATTTCGAGATTTAACTTGACCTGTCCATACCGAAATTTTAGAGCGAAGCCCAGACATTTTATCTTAGGAGGTCCGATCATGGCAGAGAACGCATTGCGGCATGGACCGGCAGACGAGAAGAAGTACCCGGGCGGGCAACTTGGTGAAGAGCTTATCCGCGGCGTTGATGTGCTGAAGGCTGACATTCGGGATTATGCCGACCGGCTTTCTTTCATCGCAAGCGGGCTAAGAGACGAAGACCCTGCTGTTAAGGGTGCGGAATTGGCGATTATTGATGTTGAAAATTCCATGTGGTCGAGTGTCGATACCGCGGAGTCTCTCCCTGAGAAGGCCCGGAAACTGGCGAAAATAGCCGAGAACGGGGGGTATCTGTTGCCGGAGACACCCTCTGAGGTGGCCCTTTTTAAGGCGTTGAAGGAAGCCCGGGGAATGGCAGATGATCTGACGCCCCGCAATTTCATGTGCAAGGCCGCCTTGGAGGCGTTTAAGGTCTACAAGGACAAGTACATCGAGCCGTACCCCCATGAAGAGGCCGTCGCCGCTGTCGTCGAGGCCACCATGGAGAAGATGCCCCAGGCCGAAGCGCCGGGCCAGGGGGAGAAGGCGTAATGGACACGAACAACCTGCATGTCAGTCATGAGAACGTCATTGACGACGCGTTTCTACCGCTCCAGTGCCTGACCTCGGCCCTATGCGATATGAACGATGGGACTTCAACTGTGAAACCCGCCTGCATCGGCGTTGCTCTTCGCGCTCTTCTCGAAAAGTGTATCGCTGACGCGACCGCCGCACTGGACGCTGCGGACGCGACCAACGCCTAACCCGGTCCTACCCCGGCAATAGATCATGAGCGGCCTGCTTCCTATGGAGGTGGGCCGCTTTCTTATGGCCGAGGCCCGTAGCGCCGTTCTAAGGCGTCCTGGCCGCCCGGGATAGAAGCGGTCATGGACGCGACCGGAAGCGATCCTACGGCCGGATATGGCGTCGGCGTGACGGCAAGGCTTCACCGTTCACTGGATCAACCACGGCACCGCCCGCCACGGCACCCGCCCGCCATGGCACCCGCCCGCCATGGCACCGCCCGCCACGGCCGGATATGACGGTGCTCTTGCTGGTGGAGGCGGCCGGACCCCGGCAAAGGGGGTAGGGAGAAATTTTAGGGGCACATGTGGGGGCATGTAAAAAAATAAAATATTTTTTCAGTATAAAAATAAGTATGTTATATATAAAGTTCGAGTCTCCCCTTCGCACCAGAAAGATTTCAGCGGGTTATCGCTCCCGGGACGACCGGACGATAACCCGCTTTTTCTTTTGCTAATCGTTTTGTGTCACTTTTGTGTCACAATTTTCCTGAATCCGCTCCTCAGCCACTCCAAAGTACTCTTCCGACAGCTCCACTCCTAGAAATCGCCGTCCCGTCGGAACGCGCCGAGCATCGGCCTCGCGCTCGGCTTGTGCCAGACCACAATGCCCCGCCACTCGAAATCGGCCGCCTGCTCCGCTTATATGGTCGGCATGGCCGGCCAAGGGACGGCCGAAATCTCGCCGGCCCAGGGAAACCCCTCTTGCGCCGGCAGGTCACGCAACGCCTGTCGGTATGTTTTGACCGCCGCCAGGGACTCCGCCGCCAGGGGATAATCGGGCATCAGCAGATAATCCGTCGCCCCGATACGCTTGTCCCGCTCGGCCCGGATGACGGCCCCCATCTCGGCCGCCGTGGCCAGAGCCCCCAACGGCAAACCGTAAAACGTCAGGGCATCATGCAACCCCGCCGCGCTGCATTGCCCGTCCGCATCAGGCGCCCGGCCGGCAGCATGACCGGCAGCCAACCACGCCTGATACTCCGCATTATCGTCCGCCACCCAGGCCGCCGAGGATACGCACCGCACGCGGCCGTCCGCGATCACATAATATTCCGGCACGCTACGCATACTGTCCTCCCGTTTCTGTGTATCCGGCAGCACTCCCGGGGATATAGGTGGCGCCGCCGCCGTAGGTGTTGATTACGCCGCAGAGGAGCGCTGCGTACCGCGTGCCCGTAGGCGACATACGATGTCCCATGCGAGATCACCGTCGCATCGATGCCGGCACCGAGCAGGCGCACCACACCTGCCCTGCTATTATACCGGGGGAGGCCTACGCCCTCGGCATAGGTCCCGGCAGCGATATGGACAGCCGGCCCGAAGCGGCAGCGCCCAAACCGGGAAAGGTGGCTCCAAAAGCGGACGAAGTCCTGGGCAGCGCCGAAAAAAGACCGCTATGCAATGGTAGCGTAGGAAATGCCTCCGGCGGCCAAAGGGCAACGCCCTTTGGCCGCCGGAGGCATTTCCCACCACGCAACCGTGCGCGGTCCCAAGGGCACCTAGTGCCACCGTCAGCCACACACCGCCGCCGACGATCAGTCCTCGAGGCCGTTCCGATCGTCGATGACGCGCTTGGTCTTGCCGCAACTGCGGGGCAGGGAGGCCGGCGGCAGGATTTCCACCCAACTGCGCACGAGCAGGTACTTGCGCAGCTCGACGGCGATGGATTCTGACAGATTCTGCTCCATGTCCTGACTGGTGGATTCCTTGCGCTCCACCTTGAGCACCATCTGATCCCGGCCGTCCCGACGCAACAGCCGGATCTGGAACTCGCTGCCCACGGTCGGGAATTTTTCCAGAACGCTGGCGATCTGACCCGGATAGATGTTGACTCCCCGGAAGACGAACATGTCGTCCGAGCGGCCGAGAATCTTGTCATGGCGCGGCAGACGCAGGCCGCAGGGACAGTCCCCGGGCAAAAGCCGGGTCAGGTCCCGGGTCCGATAGCGGATAAGCGGAGTGGCCTCCTTGCCAAGGCTCGTCACCACCATCTCGCCCACCTCGCCCGGCGCCACCGGGGTCAACGTAACGGGATCGAGAATCTCCAGGATATACTGATCGGCCCAGTAGTGGATGCCCTGATGGGCCTGACACTCCAGCCCCATACCCGGGCCGTAGAGTTCCGTCATACCGGTGACGTCGAAGCTCTCCTCCACACCGAGCCATTCCTCGAACCGATGCCGCATCTTGTCCGTATGGGTCTCGGCCCCGAAAATGATCTTTTTGAGGGCGATGCGGTCGCGCAGATCCCGCTTGTGCACCTCCTCGGCCAAAAGCAGGGCCATGGAGGCGGTGGAGCACAGGCAGGTGGGCTGCAAGTCCGTCAGCAACTGGAGATGGATTTCCATGTTGGCCGGCCCCACGGGCACGGCCATGGCGCCGAACCGCTCGCAGCCGAGTTGAAACCCCGCCCCGGCCGTCCACAGGCCGTAGCCCACGGTGATCTGGACCCGGTCCAGGGGGGTCAGGCCGGCCAGCTCGTAGCAGCGGGCGAACAGATCCTTCCAGGCGTCGATATCGCGCTGGGTATAGGCCAGGATCTTGCGCTTGCCCGTGGTGCCGGACGAGGCGTGGATGCGCACCACCTGGTCCTCGGGCACGCACAGCAGCGGCAAGGGGTAGCCCTGGCGCAGGTCTTCCACCGTGGTCAGGGGCAGGCGGGTAAGCGCATCGAGGGAAAGGGTCTGACCGGGCTCGTAGCCGATGGCGGCCAGACGCTCCCGATAAACGGCGCTGCCGGCGTAGGCATGGCGGGCCGTCCAATTGAGACCCTCGGTCTGGATGGTGGTCAGGGCTTCCGGGGAAAGATCGGGCAAGAAGCGATAGCGGCTCATGAAAGGCTCCCATAACGCGTGATCGGTGGGGCCTCTTATCCGAAAACCGCGATAAAGAAAACGCCCAATACCATAAGAATGGCCCCGGGCAGCCGATGCGCCACATCCCGTTCCCGGAAAACCAGCGCGCCGAGCAGCACCCCGAAAATGACGGAAAGGCGTTTGACCGCAATGACATAGGACACCAGGGTCATGGTCAGGGCGTGCATCTGGCAGACCAGCCCCACGGCTTCGAGCAAACCGGCCGACACGAGCAGCAGCGGCGCGAGCCGAATCTGGCCGAGGAAGCCCCGGGAGCCCCGAAAAACGCCGGGCAGCAAGCCCAGGGAGGTGGCCGTGTAGACGGAGGCGATCCAGAACTCCGGCGACGAGGCGCGCACCCCGATCTTGTCGTAATTGGCGCCGATGCTCCAGATGGCGGCCAGCAGCAGCATGAGCCGGGCTCCGGGATTGGTCCACAGGGCCCGAAGCGGCCCCCAGAAGCCGGTCCTGCGTTCCCGCAAATTCAGGACATAGGAGCCGGCCACCACGCAGACCAGACCGAGCAGGCCGCCCGGGCCGGGAAATTCGCCCAGGGTGAGCGGCGAGGTAACCAGCAGGAACAGCGGCGTGAAGGCCAGCATGGGCAGGGTCAGGGACAGATCGCCCTGCATGAGGGCCCGGCCGTACAGGGCAAAGGTCACGGCCCCGAGCACCCCGCCGAGCAGCAAGACCGACCAGAACCCCGGACCAAGGGGGGGAAGCGGCAACAGGGCCACATCGAGCCAGAAAAAAACGGCCGCCGACAGACTGTAGGCCCACACCACCAGCCCGACGTCCATCCGAAAGAGACAGCGTTTGAGACAGACATCCTTGACCGCCTGGGTCAGGGCCGTGACCAGACAAAGCCAAAACCAGATCATGGGCCGCCGTTTCTTCGCCGCAGTCGGCCGCACCGGCCGCCACGGGGCATGGTAGCGAGCCGACAGCCCGACGGCAAGCCGCCGGCCGCCCGGCCCGGGCCGGCTATGGCTCGGCCATGGACTCGTGCAGGCCGCGCAGAATGGGATCGAGCAGATAGCTGGCCACCCGGCGCTTGCCGACCAGGATTTCGGCTTCGAGGGTCATGCCGGGCAGCAGCTTGAAATGCGGCCCCACATCCTGAAGCGTGGAGGATGTGAGCCGGACCCGGGCCTTGTAATAGATGCCGCCGGCCGTCTCGGCCGGCCCCCCCGTCTTCCCTTCCGGAACAAAGGCATCCGGGCTGACCATGCGCACGACCCCGTCCAGAAAGCCGTGCTGCTGAAAGGGAAAGGCGGCCAGCTTCATACGGACGGCGTTGCCGGGCCGGATATGGCCGATGTCCATGGCGGCGATGGCCACTTCGGCTTCCAGGGCCCCGGACGTGGTGTCGATGGGAATCAGGGTGCAGAAGGTCTCGGCCTGGCGCAAGACCGAGCCCTCGGAGACCTGGGCCACGTCCTTGACCACGGCGTCGGCCACGGCGGTCAGTTCCACCAGTTCGCTACGCCGCGAGGCCTTGGCCAGGTTCTGTTCCACCTCGGCCAGCTTCTGCCGGGTCTCCAGAAGCTGGGTGGCCGTCTGATTAAACCAATTGCTGATGAAAGCCTGCCGCTGCACCTTGGCCTGGGACAGACGTTCGCGGATCTGGTCCTGCTTTTCAATGGTCTGGGCCCGCAGATCCTCCACCCGCAACTTTTCCTTGAGTGCGCTTAGGTATTCCAGGCGGCTGGTATTGGCCCCGGCCCAGAGCTTGCGGTACATGGTCTCGATCTCCCCGGCCAGGGCGAACTGCTCGCCCAGCCGGGCCTGTTCGTTCTTGTTGGCCTCAAGCATCTCCTCCAGGGTGGCCACTTCCATGTCGTTGGCCTCGACCTTGGCCCTGTATTCCTCCTTGCGCGCGGCGAAGAGTTCCAGGCGCACCCGCTCCCCGGGATCGGTCACGGACGAAGGCGGGGGCAGGGTCGTGCCGTCGAGTTCGGCCTGCAGCAAATCGACATACGCCGCCAAGAAATGGCGCTGGGTCATGAGCTGGCCCATGTCGGCGGTGGCGAAGGTCGGGTCCAGGGTGGCCAGCACGGTCCCCTTGGTCACCACGTCGCCGGGCCGGACGTTGATCCCGCGGATAACGGACGTCTCCAAGGGCTGGACCACAATGGGCGGCGTGCGGGTGACCAGCATGCCCCGGGCCGTGACCACCCGGTCGAGTTCGGACAGCCAGGCCCAGAGCGCCCCGAAGATCAGGGCGGCGAAAATACAATAGAGGGCCAGCCTGGCCTGAACGGGCGGTTCCCCCTCGGCCACGGCCACGGCGTCGGGCTGGAAGGCCAGGGCCTCGGGCCGTATGCGGCGTTTGCGGGCGGCCATGTCAGCGCATCCCCTTGGTCTGGCGTTCCCACAGGGTGCGGTAGATGGCGCACCGCGCAAGCAGCTCGGCGTGAGGGCCGATGTCCACCATCCGCCCCTGATCCAGGACCATGATGCGGTCGGCGCCCCGCAGGGTGGACAGGCGGTGGGCCACGATGATGGTGGTGCGGCCGGCGGCGATGCCGTCCAGGTTTTCCTGGATGCGGGCCTCGCTTTCCGGGTCCAGGGCCGAGGTGGCCTCGTCGAAGATCATGATGCGCGGGTCCTTGAGCAGGGCCCGGGCGATGGCCAGACGCTGCTTCTGGCCGCCGGACAGGTTGGCGCCGTTTTCCTCCAGCATGGTGTCGTAGCCGGAGGGCAGCCGGTCGATGAATTCGTCGGCCCCGGCCAGCTTGGCGGCCAGGTGGACGTCCTCGATGGCGGCGTTGGGCCGGGTGATGGCGATGTTGTCGCGCACGGTGCCGTGAAAGATGCAATTCTCCTGCAGCACCACCCCGATATTGCTCCGCAGATGCACCACGTCCAGGTCGGAAAGAGGCGTGCCATCAAAGAGGATGCGCCCTCCGCCCAGGGGATAAAGCCCCTGGATGAGCCTGGTGAGCGTGGTCTTGCCCGAGCCGCTTTTGCCGACCACCCCGATGACCTCGCCCGGAGGCAGGTGCAGGGTCACGCCGTCCAGGGCCGGCGGATCGCCGGGGTTGTAGGCGAAACGGACGTCCTCCAGGGTGACCTCGCCGGCGATATCCGGCCGCAGCCCGCCCTTGACCAGGCCGGGCTCGGGCTTGCGGTTCATGATCTCCCCGAGCATGGCCACGGCCAGATGGACCTTCTGGTATTCGTGGATGAGCTCCACGATGCGGATCAGCGGCATGGTCACGGATTGGGACAGCATCTGAAAGGCGATCAGGGCGCCCATGGACAGGGTATTGTCGAAGACGGCCTGGGCCCCGACCCAGATCACGGCCACGGTCATGAGCCTCTCCAGGGTCTTGACCAGGGCGTTGCCGATGGCGGCCATCTTGTTCACGTCGAAGTTCTTGGTCACCGCCCGGGCCGAGCCCTCTTCCCACCCCCGCTGACGGGAGCCCTCCAGGGCCAGACACTTGATGGTGCCCATGCCGTGGATGGTTTCCACGAGCAGGGCCTGCCGCTCGCCCTCGGCGGTGTAGAGGGCCATCAGCCGCCGGTGAAACGGCCCGACCAGCACGCCGATCGCCCCGGCCGTGACCACGGCGAAGGCGAGCACCAACATGGTCAGCCTGGGGCTGTAGAGGTAGAGCACGGGCAAAAACACGATCAGCGAGGAAGCATCGAGCAAGGTGTTCAGCAGGTTGCCCGTCAAGAATTCCCGCACCTGATCGGTCTGCTGCATGTGCTTGATGATGACGCCGGCGAAGCTGCGCTCGAAAAAAGGCAGCGGCAGCTTGATCATGTGGGCGAAAGTCTCCATGGCCAGGCGCAGGTCGATCTTGGTGGTGGCGAAGCGCAGGAGATACTCGCGCAGGTAGCGCAGAAGGCCCTCGAAGACGATGGCCCCGACCACCCCGACGCCGAGGACGTTGAGGGTGGACAGCGTGTGGTGGGCCAGCACCTTGTCCACCACGTTCTGGAAATAGAGCGGCACGGCAAAGGCCAGGCCGTGCATGAAAAAGGCAATGCCGGCTATTTCGAGAAAAATACGGTGCTCGCGGGCCACCTGGGGCACGAACCAGGACAGGCTGAACCGTTTGGCGTCGGCCTCGCCCACGCGTTTTTTCTTGAAAAGCAGCACTTCGCCGGTGAACCGTCCCGCCGCTTCCCTCGGCGACACGAAAACGAAGGGTGCGCCCCGCGCCGCCCCTTCGCGGTCGTAGAGCACCAGTTCCCGCTCGCCGTCCCCGACCTCGCGCACGCCGGACAGCACGACGGCAGCGCCATCCCGGGTCACGGCCAGGGCCGGATAGGCCGCCCCCAGCTCGAGCAGACCCTTGACCGGCAGCCGCCGGCGCTTGGCGGCAAACCCCAGGCCGCCGGCCAGCCGCAGCAACGTGCCCACGGTCAGGGGTCGGCCGGCCAGTCCGTACCGATGCAACAGATCACCGGTGTCCGTGGTCAGCCCATGGTGACGCATGATGACCACGAAAGCATCCAGGGCTGTTGGCGCAAGTCGTCGCATAGGCAAAAAACCTCAAACCGGACGCGTTGCTGCCGCAACGATCAATTGGGCGTGTTGTCGGGGGTATCCCCTTCGCCGGCCGCCGGCTTGAGCTTGCGTCGCAGGCTCTCCCGGCTGATGCCCAAAAGCTTGGCCGCCCGGGTGCGGTTGCCGCCGCATTCGGCCAGACAGGCCTCGATGGCGCCCAGCTCCATCTGCTTGAGGCGTCCGGCCTCGACCTTGGGCGTCCCCTCGCCGGAAGCCGCCGTCCCGGCCCGCCGCACCTCCCGCGACAGATCGTCCAGCTGGATCTCGTCGGTGTAGGACAGGGCCACGGCCCGCTCCACCTCGTTTTCCAGCTCGCGGATGTTGCCCGGCCAGGCATAGGCCAAAAGGGCCTCCCGGGCGCGCTTGGAAAACATCATGCGGCCCCGGCCCATGGTGCGGGAAAAATTGCCGAGAAAACTCTCGGCCAGAAGCGGGATGTCATCCCGGCGTTCCCGTAAGGGCGGCAAGTCCAGGTGCACGACCTTGATGCGGTAGTAGAGATCGCGCCGGAAGCGGCCGGCCTCCAGGTCCTTGTTGAGGTCCCGGTTGGTGGCGGAAACCAGCCGCAGATCCACGGGAATGGGCCCCCGGGCCCCCACGGGAACCACTTCGGCCGACTCCAGGACCCGCAAGATCTTGGCCTGGGTCGCCTCGCTCATGTCGCCGATCTCGTCCAAAAACAAGGTGCCGCCGTTGGCGCCCTCGATAATGCCCTTGCGTTTTTCGACCCCGGTGGCCACGCCCTTCTCGATGCCGAAAAACTCGCTCTCGAACAGCGCGTCCGGCACGGCCGTGCAGTTGACGGCCATGAACGGCCCGTGGCGCCGGCGCCCGGAGAAATGGACGACCTTGGCCACCATCTCCTTGCCGGTGCCGGTTTCGCCGGTGATGAGGACGTTGACGGTCGTCTCGGCCACCCGCTGGGCCAGCTCCAGGACCTTGGCCATCCGCGGGCTGGAGCCGATGACCTTGGCCACGGAAAACCGTTGGCCGAGCTGCCGCTTGAGGGCGGCGTTCTCTTCCTTGAGCTGACGTTCGAGGGTGCACAGCTCGGTGTGGGAATTGTCCAACCGTTCGACCACATCGACCAACTGCTCCTCCCTGTCCCGCACCTGATAGAGCATTTCCTCCAGCCGGCGCAGCAGGCCCGGCAAGGGCTGTTCCTCGTCTCCGACCTGGGGGCCGAAGGCGTTCCGGCAGGCACCCAACTGATCGATGGCCAGCTCATATTCTCCATCACCGACGAAGGAAGCGAACCTGTTGAGATTTTGCAGCAGGGTCGGGGACAGCGAGAGGGGGGCGAGCATGCGAAAGCCTCCTTGCGGTCTTAAAAACACTCCGGATCGCGACACGCCAGGGCAACTGCCTCAAACCGTGGCCGGACCGGCACGAAATGTGGCGGGTTTAGCCATACACCAAATAATATTGTCATGCAATTCAAATATGTTACGGCTTGGCATGAAAGTCGCTTTAAGAAAAAGCACGAACGGAGAAATGCAAAGCGAATCACCAACATGGGAGGAGTATCATGAGTCTGCGTTCATTCTTTTCCAAGGTCGCGTCCGTGGTCAAGACCATCACCAGCACGAGTTCCGCAGTCAGTTCCCTGGTCAGCAAGGTGAGCGAGGCGGTCAACTGGGCGGCCAATTCCTTCTCCACGGCCGCGAGCTGGATTTCGGGCAAGGTGTCAACGGCCACGGCCTTCGTCAAGGAGACGGTCTCCACCGCCTCGAGTCTCATCGCCGCCGCCACCTCCGCCTCCGGCTCGGCCGTGGCGACCAAGGCCGAAGCCGCCGCCTCCTACATCGTGGGGCAGGTGGGCACGGCCATATCCTGGGCCGTCAACACCGTGTCCACGGCCGTCTCCTGGACCAAGAACACCATCGCCACGGGATCGCAGTATGTCGCCGACACCGTGAAGCTGGCGGAAAACGTGGCGACTTCGGTCAATAGCACGAGCACCGCCTCCGGCACCTCGGTGGCCTACAAGGACTACACCGGGCTGACCGCCGCCACGACCACCAGCAGCAGCCTGGCCTCGGCAAGCGCCACCAAGACCCTGCTGGCCGCCTAGCCGTCACATCCCCCCTTTTTCGGCCCCTGCCCCCCGTTACCGGATTCGGGGCAGGGGCCCCAGCGCCAGAAGCCCCTGCCCACTTGCTCGCCGCACCATCTCGAACGCGGATGGAATTCCAACGGGAAACCCTGCGACCGCTACCCACCGGCCTGCCTCGGCGATTTTCTCGTGAAATGAGACCACGGCACAGGTGGCCGGGAGAGGATGCCTCCGGTGGCCAAAGCGCTGCGCCCTTTGCAATCCCGTCATGCTATTGGTCGGTTGCAATGCAACGGGAGCGCATCGGCCGACGAGCAGGCAATTGTGCTGTCGTTTCGAAACGGCAACCGCGCTCGACCAAGAAACCCGACCCATAAAAAAGGGCGCGACCGAAGTCGCGCCCTCGCACTGTCCTTTGGGAAAAGGCTCTAGGGCTTTTCCGCCCCGCCCTTTTCGTCCGCGCCGGCCTTGCCCGCTGCGCCGGGTTTGGGGCCCAACACGGATTCATTGACCATTTCCACCTTGGCCTCCTGCTGCACGGTCTGCAGGTAGGACTTAAAAAGCTCCGACTGCTTGGACTGGGCCAACGTGGCCATCCAGCGATCCTTCTCCTTGTCCCACAGGGCGGGGTCCGCCGGGATGCGCTTCTCCAGGCCCGCCAGCACAGAGGAATGGGAAAGGTTGAAGGCCTTCTTGAACCAGCCCGGCTCCGTGGCCTCAAAAGCCGTCTGGGCCAGCACCGGAGCCATGCCCAGGCCCGGAATGACGCCCTGGCGGGTAAACGGCTTGGAAATGGCGATCTTGTCCTTATAGGTGGCCAGGACCTTTTTCAGGCCATCGTCGGTGGCCATGGTCTTGGCCGTTTCCTCGGCCTTGGCCCGGGCCAGCTTGAGGGCCTCCTCGGCCACCAGCCGATCCTTGATGACATTTTTCACCGCATCCAGAGGCGTAAAGCCGGCCGGCTGCACATCCGTCACCCTGGCCAGCAGGAAACCATCCTGGGTGGACAGGGCCGTGTCGGAGGTTTCGCCCTTTTTCATCGAAAAAAGCACGCCCAGGGCCTGATCGGACAGTCCCAGATCGGTCGGCGGCGTCTGTTTGGAGAAAAATTCCGTGGAATGCACGGTCATGTTTTCCGCCGCCGCCGCCTTGTCCAGAGCCTGGCCCGAGGAAACCTTGTCCTGCACGGCATCCAACTTCTTGGCCAGCTTGTCGGTGGCCCGCCGCTCGGCCAGCTCCTGCCGGATATCGTCCTTCACCTCGGCCAGCGGGGTCTCGCCGGCCGCCTTGCGCTCTCCGGCCTGAATCACATGCAGGCCAAGGGCCGTACGCACGACGTCGCTGACCTCATTGGGCTTCAGGGCAAAGGCCGCCGTCTCGAAGGCCGCAAATTCCTTGGGCAGGCTTCCCTTGGGCAACCAAGCCCAATCCTCGCTCATGAGCCCGTCGTTATTGTTCGGCGTCTTCGGGGCCAGGGAGGCAAAGTCCGCACCGCCCCGCAGCTTGCCGGCGATGGCCTTGAGCTTGGCCGTGGCCGCATCGACGGCTTCCTGCGGGCTGTCCGGGGGCAGCATGATCAGGAAATGCCGGACCCGAACCTGTTCGGGGCGGGCATACTTTTTCTGATCGGCCTTGTAGGCGGTCTCGATGTCGGCGTCGGACACCTCGTCCGGCTTGGCCAGGGCCTTGGGCGTGAACTCCAGATAGTCGAGCTTGATCTTGACAGGCGTGGCGAACTCTTCCTTGCGGGCCTCGTAGTACTTGCTGATGGCGTCATCGGTGGGGGTGACGCCCTTGGAGAAGTCGGCGGCCTCGAAAGGAATATAATGGATGACGGCCTGCTCGCGCATGAAATCGAAAATGGTGCGGGCCTCGGCCTCGGTGACGGTCGCCGGCAAACCGAGGAAGGAGCCGAACTTCTCCAGGAGGAGATTCTGGCGGAAATCCGTCTCGAACTCGCCCGGCGTCACATTGTTGGCCGCCAAAAGGGCCTCGTAGCGCTTGGGATCGAACTGCTTCGCTTCGTTCATGAACGCCGGGATCTTGGCGATGGCGGCCCGCATCTCGTCCGGCGTCACGGCGATGCCGAGCTTTTGGGCCTGGCCTTCCAGCAGCCGGGTGGTCACCATGTTGCTGAAGACCTGCCAGCCGAAGCCCCCCTCCTGCAGATCCTTGTCCGTAATATTGGGGTTCTTGTTCTTCACCAGGCGCAGGTTTTCCTGGTAGGCTTTCTCGTACTCCTTGATGAGCAACGGCTCGCCGTTCACGGTGGCCAGCACCGAGGCCTTGTCGCCCTGGAAGCTGCCGACGCCCCAGAAGACAAAGACGATGATAATCAGACCGAAAATGATCTTGATGCCCCAGGATTGGGCATATCTCCGCATGGGATCGAGCATGATTTCTCCTCGGCGGACGCCCGGCCCGGGCTGCCCGCATGGCGTTCGGCGTCTGCGCCGGTCACGTTAGGCGACCTGATACTGCAACCGTCTCATACCGTGTCTTCAAAGGCGACCGGCGGGTGTATACACCAACCGGGCCTGCTTCGGAAAGCCGGGCATCCCCTCCCGGCGGGGAAAGCGCTCCCGGGTCGGCCTTGGGACCGGCCGCCGGAGCGCCCACAACACACCTTATCGCGCCGTCTCGGTCCGGGCCTGCCGCACCTGGTTGAGGCGCCCGCCGGCCCGAATGGTTTCCAGTTCCGTGGCGGTCAGATCATTACCGACCATAACGGGATCGCCGCCCGCCACGGCCATGGCCACGGATTTCCCCGGTTCGATGGCCCGGGTATCGATGGCCAGGATGGCTCCGGCCGCAATACGGTCGTAATCCGCCCCGTGCTCCAACAGCAACGGCAAGATGCCGCAATTGACCAGATTGGCCCGATGGATACGGGCCAGTGACTTGGCCACCACGGCCACGACGCCCAGATAGCGGGGCCCCAGAGCCGCATGTTCACGGCTCGATCCCTGGCCGTAGTTCTCCCCGGCCAGGATGATGCCCCGGCCAAGGGCCTTGATGCGCGGCACGAACGCCGCATCCACCCGGTTGAAAATGTAGTCGCTGATGGCCGGGATGTTGGAACGCAACGCCGTAATCTGGGGACCGGCCGGCAGGATGTGGTCGGTGGTGATGTTGTCCCCGACCTTCAGGGCCACCGGCGCCTCGATGCGCTCGGGCAACGGGGCGAACGGCGGCAACGGCGCGATGTTGGGACCGCGCCGGACCGTAACCGCCGCGCCGTTTGACGGCGGCCGGAGGAAAAGATGACGGATGTTCGGGGCATTGGCCGGAAGCGCCGCCTTGGCCGGGGCCTCGCCCCAGGTGGCCGGATCGGTGAAGGCCCCGCGCAAGGCGGCCATGGCCGCCGTCATGGGGCTCACCAGATAAATCTTGGCGTCCTGGGTGCCGGAGCGGCCCTCGAAATTGCGGTTGAACGTCCGGGCGCTCACCCCGCCCGAAACCGGCGAACCGCCCATGCCGATACACGGACCGCAGGCGCATTCGAGGATGCGGGCGCCGGCATCGAGCAACGGATCGATCAGCCCCTCGGCGGCCAGCATCTTGAGCACCTGCTTGGAACCCGGAGCAATCAAAAGATCCGTGGCCGGATGAATCCGCTTGCCGGCCAGGATGGCGGCCACGGCCTTCAAGTCGGCATAGGAGGAATTGGTGCAGGAGCCGATGCACACCTGATCCACGGCCAGACCGTCCAGGGCGGCGATGGAGGTGACCACATCGGGCATGTGGGGCGCGGCGGCCAGGGGCGTCAGGGCGGACAGGTCGATGGTCACGACCTCGTCGTAGCCGGCGTCCGGGTCGGCGGCCAGGGGACGGTAGTCCTCGGGTCGGCCCATGGCCGTCAAAAAGGACTTGGTGGCGTCGTCGCTGGGGAAAATGGACGTGGTGGCGCCGAGCTCGGCCCCCATGTTGGTGATGACGGCCCGCTCGGGCACGGACAGGCTGGCCACGCCCGGTCCGGCATATTCCATGACCTTGCCGACGCCGCCCTTGACCGAAAGCAGCCCCAGCAGATGGAGGATGACGTCCTTGGCCGAGGCCCAGCCGGTAAGCGCGCCGGTAAGCGCGACCTTGACCACCCGGGGCATGGCGATGCCGTACGGTTCGCCGGCCATGGCCAGGGCCACGGACAGGCCGCCGGCGCCCATGGCCAAAACGCCCAACCCGCCGGCCGTGGGGGTATGGGAGTCCGAACCGATGAGCGTCTTGCCCGGACAGGCGAAGTTTTCCAGATGGAGCTGATGGCAGATGCCCGTGCCCGGCGGGGAAAAGATGATGCCGTACTTGGCCGCCACCGTGCGCAGATAGGCGTGATCGTCGGGATTGCGGAACCCCATCTGGAGGGTGTTGTGATCCACATAACTGACCGAAAGTTCGGTGGCGACCCGGGGCAGGCCGATCGCCTCGAACTGCAGATAGGCCATGGTGCCCGTGGCGTCCTGGGTCAGCGTCTGGTCGATGCGCAGGGCGATTTCCCCGCCCGGGCGCATCTCGCCGGACACGAGGTGCTTGCTGATGATTTTCTGGGTCAGATTAAGGGCCATCCGAGGCATCCTTCTCCGGTGAGCATAAAGGTGAAAATGTCCGGCTTGCATGCCCCCGCCGGCTCGCGAAGTCAAGTGGCGCCGGCGGCGGACCCTTTGCCGAAGGCCGTCCCGCGCCCTTTCGGCCGGCCCCTTGACGGAACCGACGTTCAAGCGCAGACGGATAACACATCCTTCCAAGGAGTATGCCGATGGAGTTCCAGGATGTCATACGCGCCCGCCGGGCCGTGAACTTCTTCGATCCCGACCGGGACGTGCCCAAGGATCTGTTGCGTCGGTTGCTGGAATCCGCCGCCCGCTCCCCGTCAGGCTTCAACCTCCAGCCCTGGAAGGTAGCGGTCCTGCGCGACCCTGCCCAAAAAGCCAAGCTCCGGCCCCTGGCCTGGGACCAGCCCAAGATCACCGAGGCCCCGGTCATCCTCATGCTGCTGGCCGATACGGCCGGCTGGAAGGATGACCAGACGGGATTTATCCGCCAATTCGAGTACATGGTGGCAACCGGCCGGTTCGCGCCAAACGAAAAGGAACGTTTCCGGGACACGGTCATCGGCATCTACGGCCAGACGCCCGCCCAATCCCTGGCCTTCGCCGTGAAAAACACCGCATTTTTCGCCATGACCTTCATGTATGCCGCCGCCGATGCGGGGCTCGCCACCCATCCCATGGACGGCTTCGACCACGAAGGCGTGCGCGCCGCCTTCGCCATCCCCGATCGGTATTGGATTCCACTGCTTCTGGCCGTGGGCTACTTGAAGCCCGGCGTGACCGTGGCTCCGCCCAAATGGCGGTTCACCCCCGAGGAATTCCTCTACACCCTGCCGCGCTGACGCGCTCCGGAGAACGATCCATGCGCCTGCCCCCCCTGCTCGTCCTGGTTCTCATCTGCTTTTTCCCCCTGACGCTTCGCGCCGAGGAGTCCGGCCCGCCGGTCGACGGCAAAACCCTGGACCCGGCCCATACCTCGACCAGCTTTACCATCCGCCACATCCTGGCGCCCATCACCGGCCGCTTCGACAACGCGACCGGGGCCATCGACATTCCGGCCGCCTCGCCGGCCAAGGGCACGGTGACCTTCACGGTCGGCACCTCCAGCGTGGACACGGGCGTGGCCGCCAGGGACAACCATCTGCGCACGGCCGATTTTTTCGATGCGGCCACCTATCCGAAAATGACCTTCGTCAGCGAAAAGATCACCCCGGCCGGCAAGGGCGTCTACCGGGTGACGGGACGGCTGACCATCAAGGACGTGACCAGGACCGTGACCATCCCGGTCAAGTACCTCGGCGCCAAGCCCCATCCCATGATGCCTTGCGTGGACGTTGCCGGCTTCGAGGCGAATTTCTCCCTCAACCGGCTGGCCTACCATGTGGGGACCGGAAAATTCTTCAAGATGGGGGCGGTCGGCGATACCGTGGACGTGCGTCTGGCCGGCGAGGTGCTCTCCCCGCGCCCAGGCTGCGTCAAACCGGCCGGGCAAAAACAGCCGTAGCGGAAGGCCGGGGGCTGCCTCCGGCGGCCAGGAGAGGCGCTGCCTCTCCTGGACCTCACCACCGGGGGCATGATGCCCCCGGACCCCTCGCAAGGGGGCAACAGGGGAGACACCGTTTTCCGGCGATCAAAAGGCCCGTGCGATCAGGGCGATGTCCGGGAGCGTCTTTCGTGCGGTCCATTCGTTGTGGAATCCGCCACCGTTGGGACGATGGGAAATCCACGACGACGCAAGGCCGGATGCATGACCGGCGGGGGCGCCCGACGCCCGGCCGGCGCGAACGGTTTGACGGCCAGCCTCCAGGCCTCGCCGGCCGAGCTGGCGGAAACCAGGACGGCCAGACAAGGCCCGAGCAAAAGCGGCGGTCCGAGCAGGATGCAGGTCAGGATGTCCAGGCGCAGGAACCCGCCCAACAGCAGGCCCGAAAACGAATCCTGCGGCAATTCCACAACGAATCGAAGCGCCGCTTCCGGCACCAAGGCCTGGACGGCCGTTTCCGGCCAAGTGCCGCACACCAGCCAGAAGACGGCCTTGAAACCGGCAGCCCCGATCGCGCCGCCGATCCAGACAACGCACAAGGCGCCCGTGGCGAAAGCCGCCGCGCCAAGAAGGGAATGCCTCTGCCGGCTGTCCATGGACCTTCCTTGACGGCCTTGGGGCGTCCGTCCCGAAAAGTCCTTGCAAGAATGATGCGCGGGACCGGCAAAAACTACGGGACATCCGGGCGGGACCCGGGAACGTCCTGGAGGCGCTCCAGGCCGAACACGGCTGTGAAGGAAAAGACCGAGCCCTTCCCGGGCTCGCTGTCCACGACCAGACGCCCCCCCATGCGTTCGACCAGCCGATTGGCGATGGCAAGGCCCAGACCGGCGCCGCCAAAGCGGCGGGTGAAGGAACCGTCGGCCTGGGTGAAGGATTCGAAAATACGACCGGTATCCTCGGGCCGGATGCCGATGCCGGTATCGGCCACGGAAAAAAGAAGCTCCAGCCGGGAGTCGGGATGATCCACCTCCGGGGGCTGGGGACTCCCGGCACACTGGACGCCGATGACGACACCGCCGCTTCGGGTGAATTTGATGGCGTTGCCGCCAAGGCTGCGCAGGACCTGCCCCAACCGGGCGGCATCGCCGAGCAGGACCTCGGGCACGTCCGGCGCCGCCTCCACCTCCAGTTCCAGATGCTTTTCCCGGGCCAAATCGCGTAAATCCCCCCCCACCGCAGCCATGACTTCCCGCACGTCGAACGGTTGCCGGCCCAATTCCAGTCGCCCGGACTCGATCATGGACAAATCGAGGATGCTCTGGATCAAGGCCAGCAGGCCGGAGGCCGATTCCTCGATGTCCGTCAGGTGGGCCCGCTGCTCGTCGTCCAGGGAGGTGGCCGCCAAAAGCTGGGTCATGCCCAGGATGCCATTCATGGGCGTGCGGATTTCATGACTGACGTTGGCCAAAAATTCCGACTTGGCCAGGCTCGCGGCCTCGGCCGTCCGTTTGGCCTCGGCCATGGCCGTCTCGGCCTCCCGACGTTCGGCCACTTCCACGATAAGTTCCCGGTTCATGCGGTTAAGCGTCCTGGTGCGTTCCCGCACCATGGATTCCAGCCGCCCGGTCAGCCGCTCCATGCCCTGCCGGGCCATGGCCCGGTCGGTGATATCCTCCAGCAGGCCGAGCATGACGGCCGGTTGGCCCCCATGCGCCCGAACCAGGATGCCGGACCAGCGAACGCGCCTCGGCCCGACCGGCGTCGGCAGATCATATTCGCTCTTTTCGGCGGCTGGCAGCCCCGGCGTTTCCCGATCCGCCGGCGGACCGGCCAAGGCCAACCAGGCCCGGCCGATGACGGCCTGCCGTTGCAGTCCCAGAAAAGCCAGGCCCCGCTCGCTGATCCACTCCACCCGGCCGCCGGCGTCGAGGCACACGACGACATTGCCGGCGAGTTCGGCCAAGGCCGCCAGCAGACGGGCAGCATCGGGGGTATCGGCTATGCTAGTGTCATTCATGCGGGAGCGGCCTGGAGCCGTTGGTGACGACCATGCCTTTTTTGCATCGGCCAGGCAAGAACGCGGGCGTCGTCTCCCACCGCCTTCTTGCCTGGCCGGTCGTTTGCGAGCAAAAGAGCGGGGAATCGCATTGCCAAGGAGGCGCATATGGATCGCAGACGCTTTCTGGTAACGGCCGGGGCCTTGGCCGCCGGCTGGGGATTCGCCGGACGGGCCATGGCCGAAACCGGAGCCGTCGCCTTGCCGCCGCCGGCCGTCCCTGGAGACAAAAGTCTCGAAGCCGCCCTCAAGGCACGGCAAAGTCGACGAGACTTCGACTCCCGCCCGCTGCCCGAGGAACTGCTCTCCGGGTTGTTATGGGCCGGCTGGGGGATCAACCGGCCGGAGCTCGGCAAGCGGACCGCTCCCTCGGCCCAGAACCGGCAGGAAGTCGCCGTCTACGTGAGCAAGGCCGACGGCCTGTTCCTCTACGACGCCAAGGCCCAGGGACTGGTGCGCATCAACGCAAACGACCTGCGGGCGGCCACGGGCCGGCAGTCCTTCGTCGGCCAGGCGCCGGTCAATCTGGTCTACGTGGCCGACATGACCCGGGCGGCCGGATCGAACGCCGAGGACCGCCTTACTCTGGCCGCCGTGGACACCGGCTGCATCTGCCAAAACGTCTCTCTTTACTGCGCGGCCATGAACCTGGCCACGGTCGTGCGGGCCAGCATCGACAAGCCGGCCCTGGCCGCCGCCATGGGCCTGCCCGATACCCAACGCATCATCCTGGCCCAGACCGTCGGCCATCCCAAGGCCTGAACGGACAAACACGCCGATTGACGGGGAGGCGCCAGGGCGGCCCCTCCCCGCCTTCTCCTCAAGGAGCCGCCAATGAACACGCCGTCGTTCGCCGCGATGCAACGTACCCTGATGGATGCGTTGCGCCTCATGCACTACCCCATCGCCATCAAGTACTTCTTCGCGCAGCCGGAACTCGACGTCTTCACGGCCCGGGGAACGCATTACCTTCCGGTCAAGCCCCTGACCTTCTGCCAGGCTGAAATCGGAGCGCGCATGGAGGGGTTGACCGTACTCGTCGGCCGGGAACAGCTCGGCTGCTCCAATGCCCGGTACGTTTTCGGCTGGAAGGAGCTGGACGAGGCGGAAATCAAGGGACATCTCAAATATGTCAAGGACATGGCCCAGGCGGAACGGTTCGTCCGGACCAAGCCGCGGCTGCCGGCCTCCCTGCTGGCCGTGGCCGTCGCGCCCTTGGCCGAGGCCGCCCTGCCGCCCGACGTGGTCCATTTCTACTGCGACAACATGCAGGCCTACCATCTGGTGGTGGACTGGATGGCGGCCAGGGACCGCCATCCCCTGCGCGCCAACATGACCATCAATTCGGCGGCCTGCGGCGGCAATGTCCAGGCCTTCAACACCGGCGAAGCCAACGTGTTTCTGGCCTGCGGCGGCAGCTACAATGCGGGCAAGACGGAGCGCGGCGAGATCAACGTGGCCATTCCCGGCGCGGACATCGGCGCCGTGGTGGATCGCCTGGCAACGCGTACGGCCCAAACCGGCGGCGCCTCCCTGACCCGGACCGGACACCCCTTCCCCGGGGCGGACATCTGCAAGAACTGTCCGCTGATCGCCTTCAAAAAGGCCAACACCCCGGGGAACGGCACCGCCTAAGGCGTATCCAGGATGACGGGCAGGGTCACATGGAAGGTGCTCCCCCGGCCCGGCTCGCTTTCGACCCAGATGGATCCGTCGTAATGCTGCACGATCTGGCGGCAAATGGTCAGACCAAGACCGGTCCCCCGGCTGACCCCGACGCCGGCGTTTTTTTGCCCCACCTGATGAAACTTCTCGAAGACGCGCTCCAGATCCTCGGCCGGGATGCCGATTCCGGTATCGCTGACGGCGATGTGCAACATTCCATTCTCGCGCATCGCGGCGCTCAGGGTGACCGATCCGGAGGCGGTGAACTTCACGGCATTGTTGATGAGGTTGCAAAGCACCTGCTGCAATCTGTCCTGGTCGATCCGTATATCCGGCAGATGCGGCGCGATATCGAGAAGGAAAGCCACGTCCGGACGGTCGGAAAACATGCCCCGGACCGCATCCGCCACCTGGTTGAGAAACGGGTTGAGCGACACCCGGGTCTCTTCCCAGCGCAACGACCCGTACTCGATCTTGGCCAGATCGAGAAATTCGCTGATTAATCGCGTGAGCCGGTCTCCCTCCCGGTCGATCACGCGCAAATTGTTGACAATGCGCTCCCCCTTGGCCGCAAGCTCCGGCCGATGCGCCCCCAAGGGGAAAAAATGCCGATGGAAATCCCGTTCGATCAGCCGGGCAAAGCCGAGAATGGACGTCAGCGGCGTGCGCACTTCGTGGGACACGGACGACACGAAGGAGGATTTCAGGGCGTCGAGTTCCACCAGCCGGGCATTGGCGGCTTCCAGTTCAACCGCCTTGCGGACCAGCTCCCGAGTCCGGTCCGCCACCAGGGATTCGAGTCTGCGGTTGAACTGAGCCAGCGCCGCGCTCGCCTCCTTTTGTCTGGTGATGTCGCGCCCGACCACGACCAGTCCGCGCCGCGAGCCGTCCGCCCGGAAAAGGGGCACCTTGACGATGTCGAAAACGACCGCCCTTCCGTCCAGGGCCAGCATGGCCTCCTCGCAACGCACCATCTTGCCGGAGTGCCAGGCCAGGCGGTCGGATTTGTCGCACAGGAAAAACGTGTCGCGGAAGGGCTCCAAAGCCTCGGCCAGATCGCAGTCCGTTTTCCCCAGATACTCCTTCGGGGTCAGACCGAAGAGATTTTGGGTGAACGCATTGGCCTCCAGCCACCGGCCCTGCCCGTCCTTGAAGCACACGAGGTCCGGCATGGCGTTGATCAGGATACGCAGGCGCTCCTCGCTGTCGCGCAAGGCCTTCGCCGCCTGGATGCGCTCGGTGATGTCCAGGGTGAAGCCCTCGAAATGGGATAGCGACTGATCGGGCGCCCGCACCGCCCGCATGTTCATGAGGGCCCAGATCGGGGTGCCGTCTTTCCTGTGTCGCCGGACCAGCCGGTTGACGAATTTGCCCTTGGTTTCGAGGGCCTCGACGATGTCCTTCCATTCCCCCGGTTCATGAAAGGTCTGCAGCGGCAGGGAAGCGACCGCGGTAATGAGGGCCTCGGGGGAGGGATAGCCCAGGATGTCGGCCAACGCCTGGTTGGCGCTGAGGTACCGCCCCTCCGGCGTGCAGAGGAATATGCCGACCGGCGAGAGGGAATAGAGGTTTTGCAGCCGTTCCTCACTGGCTTGCAGGTTCTCCTCGGAAATCTTGCGCTCGGTAATGTCGGTAAAAATCGCGATGGATCTGCCCCCGATGCGGGAGCAGGCCGTCTCCACCACGCGCGTAGCGCCATTGGCACACACGATGCGCTGTTCGATGGCCCGGGGTCCGTCATCCTGCCGGTCCATGGCCTCCGACCAGGCCAACGCGGCCTGCCGCCGCACCGACGGATCGGGGAAAGCCTTTTCCCGCCAGGCCTCCAAGGTCGGCAGGCTGGCGCTCGTGTAGCCGAAGGTGGTCACGAACCGGTCGTTGAAGGCCTCGACCCGCCCGGAAGCATCGAAAATAGCAATGGGAACGGGCGCATGGGTGGCCAACTGGCGAAAGTGCCGCCGGCTTTCGTGCAAGGCCACGGCCACCCGCCGAGAGATGGCCACGGTGTTGATGAGCCGGGCGGTCTTCCCCCCCATCTCGGAGACGAACACCGTAAACTGCATCAGGAAATCCATCAGGACCTTGACCCGCTCCCGGCTCATCCGGGGAACCCGGGCCAAGGCAGCGAGATAGGCCTCGCGGCCGTAGCCGTACTCCGCAGCCTGGCGTTCGAACGCAGCCGTATCCACCACATCGTCGTCGTAAAAAAACTGTCCCGTATAGATATTGCCCGCATACTTGGCGCCGATGTAAAGCGGCGTCACGACGTCCCACAGCATGTTGCGGCACCTGTAGGCGGCATACTCGCCCCGGTGCAGACGGGCCGCCAGCGAAAGGTCGCTTTGTCTGCAATGCCGGGCCGACTCGGGATAGGCCCGATGGAATTTCGTGCAGATGTCCTGCCAGCCCGAAGCCACCAGCACCGCGCCCGCGCGGTCCACAATGGCAAACGCGGCTCCGGTCAGCTTCTGGAAATCGTGCATCATGGACTGAATCCGCTCCCGGTCGAGGAGCATTTTCAGATCGGGAAGTTCGCCCTCCGTTCCTCCGGCCGAGGCCGGTGCAGCAATCGGGGGCACCGAAGCGGACATGGAGGACAGCAAAGCCTCCAGCTCCGCAATCCGGTCATAGGCAGCCTGGAGAGCATCCTCTGCCGACAGGCAGGCATCCGTTCGCGTTTCATGCATGGCGGTCCCCGCGACGTTCTGCGGCAGCGCGATTTGACGATTCGCAAACATCCGGACAACGCGCTTGGCCGGCCCCTTCCCCAAAACTTCCCGGTCGTTGCCCAAGCCCCCGGCAAGACTGCCGGTCTGATAATGCTACAGGCGATGTCCCCGCCGGTCAACGGCTGCCCGGGAACGCGCCGCCACCTCGGCCGGGACGGAGCCAACTAGGCCGGGCCGGGACCGGCCTTGCCCACGATCCGGGCGATGAGCTCCATCAGATCCTCCATCTCCACGGGCTTGGCGATGTAGGCATCCATGCCGGCCTCCAGGAACTTCTCCCGGTCGCCGGTCATGGCAAAGGCGGTCATGGCGATGATGGGAAGATGCGGCCGGCCCCGGCTGTCCTCGGCCGCCCGGATGGTCCGGCAGGCCTGCATTCCGTCCATGACGGGCATCTGGATGTCGAGCAGAAGGCAATCGAAGTCGTTTCCCGCCACCAGCTCGACCGCCTCCTGCCCGTTGCCGACCGTGGTCACCACGTGTCCGGCCTTCTCCAGCATCCTGCACAGGGCCAGTTGATTGACTTTTTCGTCCTCGGCCAAGGCGATCCTGTAGGACGCCTCCGTTAGGGCCCGCTCCTGCGAACCGGGCCCCGCGGCTTCCGCAACGGACGCCACGGCCAGACGCAGGGGCAGGGACAGGTAGAAGGTCGTCCCGCCGCCTTCGCCATTGTCGATGGCGAGCTCTCCGCCCATCAGGCCGACCAGGCGTCGCACGATGGAAAGGCCGAGCCCCGCACCCTGGTGCTTGCGAACCTCCGAACCCTCGCCCTGGACAAACGGTTCGAAGATATTTTGCAACAGGTCGTCCGGAATGCCCTTTCCGGTATCCTCCACCGTGAAAAGCAGCCGGACCGCATCCTCGAATGACGCCGGCAAAGGCCGGACATCCACCCGGACCTGCCCGGTATCGGTGAATTTGATCGCGTTGCCCACCAGATTGAAAAGGATCTGGCGCAACCGCGCCTCATCGCCGATCAGGCGGGAGGGGATAGCCTCGTCCATGACGAATTCCAAGTCGAGATTCTTGCCCTTGGCCACCAACCGGAACACGTCCATGAGGGAATCCCGCAGTCCCCGGAGCTCGAAGGGGGCTTCCTGAAGGATAAGCCGGTCGGCCTCGATCCTGGAAAGATCGAGGATGTCGGACAGCAGGCAGGTCAGGCGCCGGCACGAGGCGATGGCGGCATAGAGGTATTCGCGCTGTTCCCCGTCCAGGCGGGTGGTTTCGAGCAGTTGCAGCATGCCCAGGATGCCGTTGAGGGGCGTGCGGATCTCATGGCTCATGTTGGCCAGGAAAGCCGATTTGGATTTATTGGCGGCCTCGGCGGCCTCTTTCGAGGCGCGCAACTTCTCCTCGGCCCGCTTGCGGAAGACCACATCGCCGGCGGCGGCGGCAAAGGTCATCAGAATGCCGACGTCCTTTTCCGTATAGGCAGCCGGTTTGTTGCCGACACCCAAAATGACGTCGATGCGGCCGTCGCGGACAACCGGCACCACCAGCTCGCGAAGGACCGGGGCATGGCCCACAGGCAGCCCCCGGCGATTTGGGAGGCCCGGGTAATCGTTGTGGATGACGGGCCGGCCCTCCCGGACGCAGTCGGCCCAGACGCCGGCCCGTTCGACCGGATAGTGCATGCCGGAACTCCCGCTGGTGCACATGGTCTGCAAGGTATTGGTGGACCAGGCCTGGAGGCGCAACGTGATCTGATCCTCCTCCAGGATATGGAGGAAGCCGATGGTGCTGCCGGTCAGGGACTCGGCCTCGTCCACGGCGTGCTGCATGGTCGCCTCGATGGAAGCCTCTCCGGCCAGTTCGGTGAGGCGCATGCGGGCGCCAATCAGGGATTGGGCGCGCTTCTGCTCGGTGATGTCGCCGACCAGACACAGGAGGTGGGCCTCGGTCTGGCGGAAAAAGCGGACAAACTGCCAATCAATCCGGACAATCCGCCCATCCTCCGTAACGATCTCCCCCTCGTCGCGGGAGGAAACGCCCGTTTCCAGTGTCCGCCGCGCCTGGTCAAGCAGCCCCTGCTGCCAAAAGGAGGCCGTATCCCAGCGCTGGTTCAGGATACGATCCCTGTCGCAGCCGAAAATGCAACAAAACATGGCATTGGCCGAAACGCATGGCCCATCCTGGCGGAAAACGGCGATCCCGACCGGCGAAGCGGCCAGGATCGTCTCGGTAAAATTCAAGGCCTCGGTCAGATCGGTGGTGCGGCTGCGGACCTGTTCCTCCAGCTCGCGCCGGGCCAGCCGCTCCCGGGCCTTGTCCCGACGAATCCGCACATAAAGCGCCCCCGTCAACATGCCGATGCCCGCCACCGCCGCCAACACACCCGGTCCGATCATCCAGGCCAAGGCGAACCATCGACGCAGCACCATATCCCGCGGCACCATCAGGCAAAGCGTGAGCGGCAGGTCATTGACCCGAGCGCCGGCGCTGACGGCCTGCGGCGCGCCGGCGCAGCCCGGCTGCACGGAGCCGAGGAGGGCCGGCTCGAACGGAGAGGTGACGAGCACCACGCCGTCGGACCGCTGCAACCGGAGCAGGGCCCCCGGGGGCAAATCCAGGGAACGGTACAGACTGATGAAATACTCCATTTCAACGGCCGCCATGACCACCCCGCCAAAACCGCCGTCCGGCTTGGACAGACGGCGCGAAAGACTGATCATCCAATTGCCGTTGACCCGATTACGAAGCGGAGAGGAAAGAAAGAGACGATCCTCGGCGTTCTCGCGATGGAACCGGAAATAGGCGCGGTCCGTCACACGCACGTCGGGGGTGGGGAATTCGCGCGAGTGGGCGAGCATCCGTCCGTCCGGGCCGAAAACCAGAAGGGCCTGGCCCTGGAGCAGGCCGCGGAACAGATGGTGCAACCGCTGATGCAGCACTGCCGGCGATTCCGTGGCCAAGGCTTCGGGAGACAGGCTGGGGCGCACTTCCTTGAGGATGGTGTCGATTTCCTTAAAGGCCAGGGTCGTCTGCTCGGCCAGGGCCACGGACAGCCGCTGCAACTCCTGGTGCGCCCGGGCCAGTTCCCCCCGGTAGAGCGCCCACAAGCCCATCAGACTGGAAAGAAGCAACACCAGGGCCACGAGCGTGCCCGATAAGATGATAAAGGTCCCTGTGCCCGCTTTCCGTTCTTCCGCCATGAGCGGTCAGTCTCCTTTCCCGCCTCGCGACCTCCCATCAGTGCGCCGGGGGGTGGGGACACGGCCGGAAATTTCGGGAACGCCCAGGATTGCAAGAGTTTGACTTTCAACTCTGAATTTCATAGGAGTCCGGGGTATTAGCTACGATAACCGACCGGGCGGAGCATCGCAATCCCTATTTGCCGCGAGCGCGGGAACTCGCGTCCCGGCCGGCGCATCACCGCCAACGCGAGAGGTGCCCATGATCGTTTCCGAAGGCCGTCTCGGCCGGGTATTTGTGCTGCGTCTGGGCGACGGGGACCGCATCCCGGACGCCATCGAGACCTTCGCCAAAACACGGGGCGTGTCCTCCGCCCTGGTGGCCGCCCTGGGAGGCCTGGAAAACGGCCATCTGGTGGTCGGACCCAAGGACGGCACGGCCATGCCGCCCGATCCCATGCAGACCGCCATCGCGGCCGTCCACGAGGCCGCCGCCGTGGGCACGCTGTTCCCCGGCCCGGACGGAACCCCGCGCCTGCATCTGCATGCCACCCTCGGTCGGGGGGAATCGGTCCGCACCGGCTGTACCCGGCCGGGCCTTGACGTCTGGAAAATCTTCGAGGTGGTGGTCATCGAGATCACGGGCACGGACCTGGCCCGGTCGCGCGATCCGGAAACGGGCTTCGAGCTGCTCGGTCGGGTGACGGGCTAACCCCCCTACGGGGCGGCCTTGGCTTGGTCGGCCGGAAAGGATATGCCTACAGGCCGTAACGGAACCAACGACGGTCGGTCGGACCCTTCCGGCCCTGCCGGCCGTCTTTCGCGCCTCGGTACCCCCGGACGCACAACCCCCTTTTAACCAAGCCCTGTCCGGTCCGGCTGCCTCCGGCCGCCGCGGACTCGTCTTCCCGAAACGACGATGTTTGTCAGCATCAATCCGGCCACCGGCCAGACCATCGCTTCCTATCCCGAGCATGACGCGGCCGATTGCCGCCGGCTGCTCGATTCCTGCCAGCAGGCCTTCGGCCCCTGGCGCGATACGCCCCTTCCCGACCGCCTGGCCCGGCTTTCCCGGTTGGCCGACCGGCTCGACGCCAACGCCCGACGGCTCGGCGCCCTGGCCAGTCGCGAAATGGGCAAACGGCTCGTCGAATCCGAAGCGGAAGTCCGACGTTGCGCCAGAGTCTGCCGCTTCTACGCCAAGATGGCCCCCAAATGGCTGGCCGATGAAGTGGTCGATGCGGGTTCCAGCCGCCGGCTGATCGTCTACGAACCCCTCGGCGTGGTGCTGGCCGTCATGCCCTGGAATTTCCCCTACTGGCAGGTCTGCCGCACCGCCGCGCCGCTTCTGGCCGCCGGCAACGTGGTCGCCGTCAAGCCCGCGCCCAATGTCGCCGGGGCCACCGAAGCCCTGGCCGCGCTGTTCGTCGAAGCCGGCTTCCCGGAAGGGGCGTTCACCGTGCTGCGGCTGGACACCAGCCTCATGGCCGAGGCCGTGGCCCACCCGGCCGTGCGCGGCGTGACCCTGACCGGCTCGCCGGCGGCCGGCGCGGCCCTCGGTGCCCTGGCCGGCGCCCATATCAAAAAGGCCGTCATGGAACTCGGCGGCTCGGACCCCTGCATCATCCTGGCCGACGCCCGGCTCGACGCCTGCTGCAGCGCCGCCGCCAGCTCCCGGGTGCGGGCCTGCGGCCAGGCCTGCATCGCCGCCAAGCGCTGCATCGTCGAAGCGCCGCTGGCCGATGCCTTCATCGCCCAACTCGCCGCCAAGCTGACCACCCTCGTCCCGGGCGACCCCATGGACCCGGCCACCACCATCGGTCCGCTGGCCCGGAAAGACCTCCTCGACAACCTCGACCGGCAGGTCCGCCAGTCCGTGGAACACGGCGCCAGACTCGTCACCGGCGGCCAGCGCCTGGACCGGCCGGGCTTCTTTTACGCCCCGACCCTCCTGGCCGATGTCCGGCCGGGGATGCCGGCCTTCGACGAGGAGCTGTTCGGCCCGGTGGCGGCGGTGACCACGGCGGTCGATGCCGAAGACGCCATCCGGCTGGCCAACGCCACGACCTATGGCCTGGGGGCCAGCCTGTGGACGGCCGACGCCAACCGCGGCCTGGCCCTGGCCCGACGCATCGAAGCCGGCATGGTGGCGGTCAACGCCGTGCTCCGCTCGGATTTCCGTCTGCCCTTCGGCGGCGTCAAACGCTCGGGCTACGGCCGGGAACTGTCCCGCTGGGGACTTCTGGAATTCGTCAACATCAAAACCCTGGTGGTGGAGGAACCATGACCGACGACCACAAGCGCCAGATCGAGGAACTCACGGCCAAACTGGCCAGCCTGACCGAACGCAAGGCCGCCGCGGAAAAACGCGTCCGGGACCTCATGGCCGCCGAAGACTGCCGGGCCGGCATCACCTTCGCCAAGGAAATCTTCGAGGCCCAGCAGGAAAAACTCGTCCTGGCCACGGAAATGGAAATCACCCGCCGCCGTCGCACACGCCTGACCATGGATATCTAAGAGATGCCTCCGGCGGCCAGGGCGCTGCCCTGGACCTGCCGGGGGGAATCATTCCCCCCAGACCCCCTGTCCTTCATCGAGGGGTCCGGGGGCATCATGCCCCCGGCCGCCGGAGGCATCTTCTCTTACTTCTTACGCAGGCGTTCCACGCCGCGCTGAATCCAGCAATAGAGCGCCGGCACGAAGTAGACGCCGAGGATGGTCGCGACCAGCATGCCGCCGAAGACGGCGGTGCCCAGGGCGTGACGGCTGGCCGCGCCGGCCCCGGAGGCCACCAGCATGGGCACGACGCCGAGGATGAAGGCGAACGAGGTCATGAGGATCGGCCGGAAACGCAGGATCGAGGCGGCCACGGCGGCCTCGGCCGGAGACTCGCCCGCTTCGCGGCGGCCCTTGGCGAATTCGACGATCAGGATGGCGTTTTTGGCGGCCAGCCCGATCAGCATGACCAGGCCGATCTGGGCGTAGACGTTGTTGTCGAGTCCCCGGAGCAGTTGGCCGGCCAGGGCGCCGAACACGGCCAGAGGCACGGCCAGGAGCACGGCGAACGGCACGGTCCAGGATTCGTACTGGGCGGCCAGGACCAGAAAGACCATGACCAGGGCCAGGGCGAAGATAAAGACGGACTGGCTTCCGGACGTGATCTCCTGGAAGGCGATGCCGGTCCAGGCGAAGCCGTACCCCTGGGGCAGGCTCCGGTTGGCCAGGGCGGCCATGGCGGCCAGGGACTGGCCCGAGGAAAAACCGGCGGGCGTGCCGCCGGACATCTCGACGGTCCGGTAGAGGTTATAACGGCGGATGTATTCCGGTCCCCGAATCTCGGACGTCCGGCCGAGGGTGCTCAAGGGCACCATGGAGCCCGAGGCGCTCCGGACAAAGAAACGTTCGATGTCGTCCGGGGAATGGCGAAACCTGGGTTCGGCCTGGAGCATGACCCGGTAGGTGCGGCCGAACTTGTTGAAGTCGTTGACGTAAAGTCCGCCGAGATAGGTCTGAAGCGCCTCGAAGACGTCGCTTGGCGGAATGCCGAGCGTCTGCACCTTGTCCCGGTTGAGATTGTAGAAAAGCTGGGGCACATCGACGCTGAAATCCGTAAAGAGATTTTCCACGGACGGCAGCCCCCGGGCCTCGGCCATGAAGGCATCGGCCGTCCGCGCCAAGGCGGCCACGTCGCCGCCGGACCGGTCCTGCAGTTCGAACTGGAAGCCGCCGGTGGTGCCCAAGCCGGGGATGGGGGAAGGATTAAAGGCCATGACCGTGGCTTCCTGGACGTCGGCGAAGACGTCTCTGGCCCGGTCCATGGCGGCGTCCAGGGACAGAGAAGGCGCTCGCCGCGCCTCCCAGGGCTTGAGGATGACGAACAGGGCGCTGGAATAGGAGCTGTAGGTGCCGGTCATCAGATTGTAGCCGCCAAGGGAGAGCACGTCGGCCACGGCCGGATCGGCGGCCAGCTGCCGCTCGATGCGGCCGATGACGGCGTCGTTGCGTTCAAGCGACGCCCCTTCGGGCAAAAGCGCATTGACGATGTAATAGCCCTGGTCCTCGTCGGGGACGAAGCCGGTGGGCAGGGTTTTGAGCAGCCAGGAGGTCCCGCCGATCACGGCAGCCAGGCAGATCAGGGTGACCAGGAAAAAGCGGATGGCCACGCGCACGCCGGCGGCATAGCCGTTGGTCGTCCATGCGAAGAGCCGGTTGAATCCCCGGAAAAAGGCTCCGAGCGGTCCCCTGGGCAGGTGGGCCGGCCGCAGGATCAGGGCGCACAGGGCCGGGGACAACGTGAGGGCGCAGATGGCCGACAGGGCCACCGACACGGCCAGGGTCAAGGCGAATTGCTGGTAGAGCCGCCCCGTCACGCCGCCCATGAAGGCCACCGGCACGAACACCGAGACCAGGACCAGGGAAATGGCCACCACCGGCCCGGCCACTTCGGCCATGGCCGCCCGCGTCGCCTCCCGGGGCGGCAGGCCGCCGTGGTCGATCTTGTGTTGCACCGCCTCCACCACCACGATGGCGTCATCCACCACGATGCCGATGGCCAAAACCAGGCCGAAAAGCGTCAGGGTGTTGATGGAGAAGCCAAAAAGCCGCATGAAGGCGAAGGTGCCGATCAGCGACACCGGCACGGTCAGCATGGGGATGAGCGTGGCCCGGCCGTTTTGCAGGAAGATGAAGACCACGATAAGGACGAGGGCCACGGCCTCGAACAGGGTCTTCACGACCTCGTGGATGGAGGCCGTGACGAACTTGGTCGTGTCGTAGGGAATGGAATACGTCACGCCGGAGGGAAAGGAGCGGGCCTGCTCGGCCATCAGCGCCCGAATCTGCTTGACCACGTCCAGGGCATTGGCCCCGGGCAGCTGGAAGACCTGAATGGTGCAGGTGGGTTTGCCGTTTAAGCGGGTAAAGGCCCCGTAGCTCTGGCTGCCGAGTTCGACTCGGCCCACGTCGCGGATGCGCACGATCTCGGCCCCCTTGCCCGTGCGCACGATGCTGTCGGCGAACTCCTCGGGATCGACCAGCCGGCCCTTGACCTGGACGGTGAGCTGGAACTCCTGGCCCGGCGGAGCCGGCGGCATGCCGATCTGACCGGCCGGAGCCTGGACGTTTTGCCGGCGCACGGCCTCGGCCACGTCCGAGGCGGTGAGCCCCAGTCTGGCCAGCTTGTCCGGATCGAGCCAGATCCGCATGCCGTAGTCGCGCTCGCCGAACACGGCCACGTTGCCGACGCCCGGGACCCGAGCCAGCGCGTCTGTGAGATTTATTTTAGCGTAATTATTTAAAAAAAGTGTATCGCGGCTGGCGTCGGGAGAATTCAAGTTGATGACCAGCAGCATATCCGGGGACTGCTTTTTCACCGAGATGCCCCGCCGGGTGACGTCCGACGGCAGGCGGGAATTGGCCAGGGCCACCCGGTTTTGCACGTCCACCGTGGCCAGGTCGAGGTCCCGGGCGATGTCGAAGGTGACGTTTAAGACCATGCGCCCGTCGTTGGAGCTGACCGAGCTCATGTAGAGCATGTCCTGGGCGCCGTTGACCTCCTGCTCGATGGGCGTGGCCACCGATTCCTCCACCACCTGGGCGCTGGCGCCGTCGTAGGTGGCCGCCACCTGGACCGTCGGCGGCACGATCTGGGGGTACTGGGCCACGGGCAGGGTCAGGATGGCGATGGCGCCGACCAGGGTGATGATGATGGACACCACCGCAGCAAACACCGGGCGATCGATGAAGAAATTGACCATGGCCGCCCCCTATGGCTTGGCCGGCGAGGAAGGGGCGGCCTTTGGCGCGGGCTCGGGTGCCGGGGCCGGCACCGCCTTGACGGCCAGGCCCGGCCGAACCTTGGCAATGCCTTCGACCACCACCGCATCGGTCGGGGTCAGGCCCGAATCGATGATGGCGGAACTCCCGCGCGTTCCGCCGATCTTCACGGGCTGGGACTCGATGACGCCCTTGGCGTCCACCACATAGACGGACTTGCTGCCCTGGACATCGATCACGGCCCGCTGGGGGACAAGCAGCGCCCCCTTGCGGTTTTCCAGCAGGACCCGGACCTTGGCGAACTGGCCGGGCTTGAGGAGCCCGTCGGGATTGGGGAACACCCCGCGCACCCCGAGCGTTCCGGTCTTGGCATCCACGGCCCGTTCGGCCATGTCGGCCTCACCGGTCAGGGGATAGACCGAATCGTCGGCCAAAAGAAGCGTCAGCGGGAAATCGCGATCCGGCGCGCCGGCAGACCGGAGCGCCTTGACCATGATCAGATAGTCCCGCTCACTGATGGAAAAATCCACATAGATGGGGTCGGTGGAGGAAATTTCGGCCAGAAGCGTGTTGTCGCCCTTGCCGACGAGGTTGCCCACATTGACCAGAGCCTTGCCGATGCGGCCGGTGATGGGCGCGGTGATCCTGGTGTAGCCGAGATCGCGTTCGGCGGATTCCACGGCGGCCTTGGCGCTGTCGGCGTTGGCGGTGAGCTCCCGCTGGTTGGTCACCCGGGTGTCGTATTCGTCGCGGCTGATGGCCTGCTGCTTATAGAGCTTCTCGAACCGGGACAGGTCCACCTGGGCCTTGGAGAGAAGCGCCTGCTGCCGGGTCAGCTCGGCCCGGGCCTTTTTCAGATTTTCCTCGTACTGGCGCGGCTCGATGGTAAAGAGCAGAGCGCCCTTTTGCACCAATGATCCCTCGGTGAAAAGCCGTTCCTTCAGGTACCCCTCCACCCTGGCCCGGATGTCCACGTTTTCCTTGGCGGCGGTGCGGCCGACGTATTCGGACTCCACCGGCACATCGGCCACCACCGGCGAGATGACCTGCACCGTCACGGCCGGAGCGGCCGCCTTGTCCGCCGGTTTGTCCTTGTCGGCGTCGCCGCAGCCCCAAAGCAGGTTCACGGCCAGCAAGGCCAGCGGGAGGAAGACGAAGCGGCGACCCATGGGAACGAGGCGGGGATGGCGACCCATACGCGGCTCCTTGACTGTTTTTTCAGGATCTTCTTCCGATATGCCAGGAAACCGGCGATCGCAACAGCCAATGCGGCCAACGGCACCTCGCGTTGCATGAAAAAAAGGGCCGCACCCGCCACCAGACATTGATGCCGACGGAGCGGGACAGCACGGGAAACGCCCCGCCTCCATCGCGCCGACGCTTCCCCCGCCCGGGTTGCGGCACTTTTTCCGTTGCGAATGCATTCTGGAACCCTTTCCTTTTTCGCGCAGGCTGGGCTAAAGGGGAGAGAAGTCCGTTTCCCTTGGAAGGATTCCCTGCCACAGACGGTCATCGCGCAGACCGGAGGAACGTCATGACGCTGCAAGTCAAGGTCCTTTCGCCAACCCTGGCCCTGATTGCCCTCGTTGCCGGCATGTTCGCCGCTACCTGGCTCGTTTCCAGCGACCAACGCCTGGATGGGCTGGTCATCAACGTGGCCGGACGGCAGCGCATGCTCTCCCAGAAAATGGCCAAGGAGGCCCTGCTGGCCCTGGGCGCGCCCGGAAGCGGCACCGACGACGCCCGTCTGCTGCAAAAACACGACACGACCATGGACGTCTTCGCGACCAGTCTCCAGGCGCTTCGGACGGGCGGTCGAGCGCCCTTGAGCCTTGATCCCGCCGGACCGAGCGCCCTGCTCCCGGCCCCATCGCCGGAAGTGGCCGCCCAAATCGGCCAAGTGGCCGAACTCTGGCGGACGTATGCAGCGCTGATCCGGAACTGGGGCCAGGAGCAGGCCGGAAGCGACGACGCCGCCAGGCTCCTGGCGGCCAGCGAAAACATCAACATGACCATGGACAAGGCCGTGTCCATGCTCCAACGGGCATCGGAGGGACGGGTGGCCAGCCTGCTGTGGATTCAGGGGACCTTCCTCGTCCTGGCCGTCGTCCTGGGCGGAATCATCCTACTGACCATCCGGCACACGGTGCTTGCGCCCCTGGCCCGCTGCATCGCCTTTGCCGAGGCCGTGGCCGGCGGCAATTTCCACGCCGCCTTCACCGGGCCGATCGCCGGCGACCTCGGCCGGCTCAAGACCTCCCTGGAAAAGATGCTGGCCAGCATCAAGACCCGCTTAAGCTTCACCGAAGGGGTCCTGGCGGCCATTGACGACACCTCCGCCTTCATCATCCTGGATGCCGACGGGAAGATTTCCCATACCAACCGACTGCTCCTGGAACTGACCGGCAAAAGCGGCAACCCCCAGGATTTTATCGGCCAGACGCCGGGTCTGTTCTTCCACGGCGACCCCGACAGGGACACCCGCACCGCCAAGGCGGCCCGGACCAGGCAGTCTTTCCACGGCGAGACCGAGATCGTCCATGGCGCGGGCAAGTCCCGGACCATCCGGGTATCGGCCACGCCCATCGCGGATGCCGACGGCGCGCCGCTCGGCCTTTTCGGCTTCTATTTCGATCTGACGACGGAAAAACACCAGCAGGAACAGCTGGCCCGGCAACGCGACACCCTGCTTGCCCTCGGCCGGCAAGCCGACAGCGTGGCCCGATCCGTGACCGAGGCCGCCAGCGAACTGTCCGGCCTCGTCACCAAGGCCGCCCGGGGCGGCCAGTTCCAGACCGGAAAGCTGGCCGCCTCCGCCGAGGCCATGGCCGCCATGGACAGGCAGGCCCGCGACATGTCCGGGCAGGCCAAAGAGGTCTCCGACGACGCCGTCCAGGCCATGGACAGGGCGAAACAGGGCAATGCGGCGGTGTCGGACGTGGGCGCCTCCATCGCGCGCATCAACACCCTGGCCCGGGATCTGCGCCGGGGCATGGAGGACCTCGGCGGCCAGGCCAGGGAAATCGGAGCCATTACCACCGTCATTTCGGACATCGCCGACCAGACCAATCTCCTGGCCTTAAACGCCGCCATCGAGGCCGCCCGGGCCGGAGAAGCCGGCCGCGGCTTTGCCGTGGTGGCCGACGAGGTGCGGAAACTGGCGGAAAAAACCATGCACGCCACCAATGAGGTGACCCAGGCCGTCACCTCCATCCAGCAGGGCATCACCCACAACATCGCCTCCACCCAGGAAGCGGGCACGGCCATCGAGGCGTGTACCGGGCTGGCCGGAAATTCGGGCCAGGCCCTGGCCGCCATCGTGGAAATCGTCGGCCGCACCTCGGAGCGCGTCGAAAGCATGGCCTCCCTGGCCGACACCCTGGCCGAACAAGGGCAGGGGATCAGCCAAAACCTGTCCAGCATCCGCGCCATTTCCGAGGAAACCGTCACGGGCATGCGACAGGCGGCCACCGCCGTGGCGGAACTGAACCAGCGCACCGGAGAACTCGGGACCCTGATCGAATGCCTGCGCAACGAGCACGAGAGCGAATGCCGCGCGTCCGAGGCCGCGCTCCCCGCCGGAGACGGAACCTAGGCGGGACAGGACTTCTTCCGGGCCATCCGATTGACAGGATCGGTTTCTTTGCCGCAAGCTTGGAACGTAGCCCGAAAAACGGGCCGGTCTGACGTCAAGGAGCCGTACCATGCTCGCGTCTGCGTTACGTTTTCTCGCCCCGCGCCGCCGGCTGTATTTCCCCGCCCTTTTGGACCACTACCAGCCTATCGCCCGGGGGATGACCCTTTTAAACGAAGCCCTCAAGCGCTCCATCAAGGTGCATCAGGACCGGGGTTTCCAGGTGTTGGCCAACGAGATCGACATCCTGGAGGCCGAGGCGGACAAGATCAAACGGCACATCCGCAACCATCTGCCCGCCGCTTCGCTCATGCTGGTGGATAAGACCCTGTTCCTCGACTATACCCGCCGCCAGGACGACATCTTAAACAACATTCAGGAGGCCGTGACCTGGCTCGGGCTGGGGGACGTCCCCCTGTCCCCGCCGTTGGCCGACTCCCTGGTGGCCTGCGTGGACGAGGCCGCCCGCACCGTGGAAATGCTGCGGCCTTCCCTGATGGCCGCCATCGACCTGATCCTGCACGGCCGCAGGGCCCGCAGCGACGTCAAAAGCCATATCCACGACATCCGCCAGCAGCATCTCAAGGTCTTCAAGGCCAAGCGCCGGCTCATCGCCGCCGCCTACGCCTCGGGACTGGAGTTTCGGCAGATCTACCAGCTCATGCGCTTCGTGGAATACGTCTATCGGGCCAGCCACAGCGCCGAACGCTGCGCCGATCTGCTGCGGGCCATGCTGGCCCGGTAACGGCCAAACGCCCCATGCGCGTACTCGATGGCGCCGAGGGGGAACACCTCCGGCGGCCAACGGGCGTTGTCCTTTGGAATCCCAGAGTCTTCCCAGCGTCGTGCGGATTCGAATCCATGGCAAAAGCGCCGGGACAGGCGGTTGGGCCGTGGCCTCGGCCTGAAGCGTCTTCCGACGTGCTCCTTGCCGCCGTATCCTTTTTCCTCTAGAAAAGGATTCTCCAAAAACCTTTGCTTCCGCCTCGCGGGACAACAGGCCATCCGGCCAGGGAGACGCACCATGGCCACGCAAGAAACCCTTACCACGGGATTTGGCGCACCGGTCGGCAACGATCTGCATACGGCGACCGCCGGTCCGCACGGACCTGCCCTCATGCAGGACGTGCATCTTCTGGAAAAACTCGCCCATTTCGACCGGGAACGCATCCCGGAGCGGGTAGTGCACGCCAAGGGGGCCGGAGCCCACGGCTTTTTCGAAGTCACGGCCGACGTGACCCGCTACACCCGGGCCGCGTTCCTCGCCCAGGTCGGCAAACGCACCGAGGTGTTCGCCCGTTTCTCCACTGTGGGCGGCGAGCGCGGTTCGGCCGATACGGCCCGCGATCCGCGCGGCTTCGCCCTCAAGTTCTACACCGAGGAGGGCAACTACGACCTGGTCGGCAACAACACGCCGGTCTTTTTCATCCGCGACCCCCTGAAATTTCCGGACTTCATCCACACCCAGAAACGCCAGCCCCAGACCAATCTCAAGGATGCCACCATGTTCTGGGATTTTCTGTCGCTGACCCCGGAATCCCTGCATCAGGTGGGCATCCTTTTTTCCGACCGGGGCACGCCCGACGGGTTTCGCCACATGAACGGCTACGGCAGCCACACCTACAAATGGTACAACGCCGCCGGCGAATATTTCTGGGTGAAATACCATTTCAAGACCGACCAGGGCATAAGGAACCTGACCCGCGAGCAGGCCGACGCCCTGGCCGGCACCGATCCCGATCATGCCACCCGCGATCTCTATGCCGCCATCGCCGCGGGCAACCCGCCGTCCTGGACGCTGGAAGTGCAGATCATGACCCCGGAGCAGGCCCGCGATTTTCCGTACGACAGCTTCGACGTGACCAAGGTCTGGCCCCACGCCGCCGTGCCGCCCATCGTCATCGGCAGGCTGGTGCTCGACAAAAATCCCGTCAATTATTTTGCCGAAGTGGAACAGTCGGCCTTCAACCCGAGCAATTTCGTGCCCGGCATCGCCGCCTCGCCGGACAAGATGCTGCAGGGCCGGCTCTTCTCCTACCATGACACCCACCTGCATCGCCTGGGCGCCAACTACCAGCTGCTCCCGATCAATGCGCCGAAAAACGCCCCGGTCCGCAACTATCAGCGTGACGGCGCCATGCGTACCGATGACGGCGGCGGCGCCGGCCCCAACTACTGGCCCAACAGTCTGGGCGGTCCGGCCCCGGATCCCACGGTGTCGGAACCGCACGCTCCCCTCGAGGGCGAGGCCGGCCGCTTCGCCTACGACCATCCCAACGACGACTTCGCCCAGCCCGGGGCATTTTTCCGCAAGGCCTTAAACGACCTGGACCGGGACCACCTCGTGGGCAACATCGTCGCCCACCTGGCCGGCGCCCTGCCCCGCATCCAACTGCGCCAGTGCGCCCTGTTTTTTTTGGCCGATCCGGACTGGGGCGGACGGGTGGCCGCCGGCCTCGGCCTGGAGCTGGCCGCGATCGAGCGCCTGGCGGCCATGAGCGACGCAGATCGCGCCGCCGCCACGGCGGCGTGAGGGAAGAAAAAAAAGATGCCTCCGACGACCGGGGGGGAGCATCCCCCCCGGACGCCCTGAACGGGAAGGAAAAAAACTCTGGGGCAGAGAGGCTATCGGCTGCCGCTCCCTTCCCGCGGCTTGGGCGGCAAGGCCAACAGGCCCCCGAAATAGAGGAGCAGGAGCCAGGGGGCGATTTGTACCCCGGCGAGCCGGGACAGGGCCGTGGCCAGAAGCGGTGCGACGTATGCCCCGGTCGTGACGGCCTTGAGGTACGGCGGCATGTCCTGCCCGGCCTCGGTCCAAGCGCGGACAAGGGCGAACACGGAAAAAAGCACCAGCGTCCAGTCGTAATCGTAGGCGTAATGCGGCAAAAGCAGGCAGGCGGCCAGGACGCTCGCCCGCTCGATCCAGACGTTTCGGACCACGAAAACGGCGTAGGCGACCCCGGCCAGGGCGATCACGGCGGAAAGGCCCTGCAGCAGGTAGGCTGCGGCGTTCCCCAGCCCGAAAAGCTTGCCCGCGGCAAACACCGTCGTCATTTTCGAAATCGGCGCAGAGCCGTGCTCAACGATCCGTTTGGCACCCCAAAGAGCGTCGAAGAACGCCCGCCACATCCCTGCGCCAAACGCGCATTCGGCCAGAACCGCCAGCAGGACGAAGGTAAGGGCCGCCCAAAACAAGGGCCGCCATTTCTTTTTCAGGACAGCGTAGAAAAAGACCGCCGCCACGATATGGGGTTTGATCAGGGAAAGCCCCAGAAGTAGGCCGCTCCATTTTTCCCGGTGCGGAAGCAACAGAAGGCCGCCCGTGGCGAGCCCCCCCACGAACAGGGCGAGCTGCCCCTGGCTGAGGCATTGAAACACGGCCGGAGCCGCGAAAAAAAGCACTGCGCATGTCTTGCGCGGCAGACCAAAGGCCGCAGCCGCCCCGTAACCGGCCGCCAGGGAGGCCAGGCTGAAAAGTGCCAGCGCGGCCCAGAAAGGGAAAACGGGCAGCAGGGCCAACGGCACCAGCAGCACCGGCGGATGCATGAAAAAAAGCGGATGGACGATATCCTCGCCAAGGACGCTGTTTTCCTCCGCATAATTGGCCTCGTAGGCATAGGCCAAGGAGGGACGGGGTCCGGTGGCCAGTCTGGCCGCACTGTAAAACAGCACGAAATCGCCGCCGACGAGACGGCCGTTCACATCGCGCGGGCCATGGCCGAAAAGGATGATCGCCAGCCAGATGGCCGCATAAAGGACGATGCCGGTGCGGGTATAGAGCCTGAAGCGGTCGGCATCGAGAAAAAGCCGGACGGTCGCGGCAGGGGCGGGCCTGTCGGTCGCCAGGGCGGCGCGCCGCCTGTCCCGGCCGGTTGCCCCGTGGACTTCATCCATGGTTCCCGCCTTGCCGCTCCCTGGAGGGTGGTCTCTAGGCCGAGAGGCCTATCAGTTCGAGCAGCCAGTAGCAAACGTAAGCCGCCACGGCCGAGACCGGAATGGTCAGCACCCAGGCCACCACCAGCTTGCCGGCGACGCCCCAGCGCACGGCGGACAGCCGTTTGGACGCCCCCACCCCGATGACCGTGGTGGAAATGGTGTGGGTGGTGGAGACCGGCATGCCCAGGGCCGAAGCGCCGCAAATCACGAGCGCCGCCGAGGTCTCGGCCGCGAAGCCGTGGATGGGCTCCAGCTTGAAGATCTTGTGGCCCATGGTTCTGACGATCTTCCAGCCGCCGGTGGCCGTGCCGAGGGCCATGGCCATGGCGCAGGCCAGCTTGACCCAAAACGGCACCGCGATCACCGGGATCTCGTGGAAGATGAAAAGCGCCAGGGTGATGATGCCCATGGTCTTCTGGGCGTCGTTTAAGCCATGGCTGGTAGCCATGAAGGCCGAAGACAGGATCTGCAGCTTGCGAAACAGGAAATTGACCCGCCCCGGGGTAGCCGTCCGCACCATCCAGGAAAGCAGCACCATCAAAAAATAGCCGGAACTGAAGCCGGCCAGCGGGGAAAGCACCAGGGGCAACAGGATCTTGTAGGCGATGGAGCCGTAGCTCGGCGCGTCCCAACCGCCGTAGGCGATGGCCGCGCCGATCAGCCCGCCGACCAGGGCATGGGACGACGAGGAAGGGAGGCCCCAGTACCAGGTAAGGATGTTCCAGGAAATGGCGCCGAGCAGGGCGGCCAGGACCAGGGCCTGCGATCCCGTGACCAGCTCCGGTCGCACGATATCGCTGCCGATGGTGTGGGCCACGGCCGTGCCCAGAAACGCCCCCAGCAGATTTAAGACCCCGGCCATCAGCACCGCCGCCAGGGGCGAAAGCACCTTGGTGGACACGACGGTGGCGATGGCGTTGGCGCTGTCGTGCACGCCGTTGGTGAAATCGAAAATCAGGGCAATCCCAATTACGGCCAGCAGCAGGAGGGGAATCTCAAGCATTTTTGAGAATCACTCCTTCCAGGATGTCCGCCAGCGACTCCGTGCGATTGACCGCATCCTCAATGCGGTCGAAAATGTGCTTCCATTTGACGATATCGAGGATGGTGGCGTAATCGGCCTTCTCCTCGCTGCCGTCATAGAGTTCCCCGATACCCACCATAATCAACGTTTCGCATTCGTACTTGAGGCTTTCCACCTTGTGGATGTTTTCCTCGGCCTTTTTGTTCTTGCTCATGAGGGCAAGCACCTCGCCGAGCTCGTCGATCATCACCCGCAGATTGGAGATGACGCGTTTGGCCGGATACCGGATGCGGTCGAAGCCGAACAGGCCGATGCGCGAAGCGATGGATTTGATGAGGTTGAGGATGTCTTCCTGGGTCAGGTTGATCTGATGGATGTCTTCACGGTCGATGGGGGTAATGAAGGTGAGGGACAGCTCCTTGGCGATGCGCCGGCTTATCGTGTTCCCCTCCGATTCGAGGATGTTGATGCGCTTGCAGTGCTCCTCGACCTCCTCAAACGAGGTGAACAGATCGTCGAGGATACCGGCCGCCTTGGCCAGCTTGCGATGTTGTTCCTTGAAAAGATCGTAAAATTTCACAGACCTGGGGAACAGGCTAAAACCCATGCGCGTCTCCGCTGGTTATGGGACGCAGGCGACGTCACCGGCAGCTTCCGGCTACCGGACGCGTCCGCGCCGTGGTCGTTTCCGTCATATGGCGCAAGAGGCGCGAGGGATCCGAACCAGCCGGCCTGCCCCGTCCTCACCGATCGACCCGCCGAAAGCCGCCACCTCCGCATCGGAGAGGACGGGTCCGGGGGAGGTCGGTCCCTCGAAACGAATTTCCACTCCCGCCGCGTCCTCCGTGACCGACACGGCCACGGCGGCGCTCTCCGGGATGTGGGACAACATGGCCGCCAAGACGTGGGCCAGGACTTCATGCCCGACCGGTACCGGAATCGGTCCTTCCGGGAAGGTCACCAGTCTGACCGTGACCCCCCGGGCCCGCAGCAGGGAACCGGCGGCAACCAGGGCCTGGCGCAGCACGGCCAGGGCGTCGGTGGCCGGGGCGGAAGTCGCCGCCGCCGCGAAGCGATTCCGGGCCGCGGCCAGCAGGTCGTCGATGACGCCGCGCATCTCCGCCGCTCCCCGGCCGATCACCTCCAAGGCCGCAGCCGCCGCCACCGGATCCGTCGCAGCCAGGTCCCGGGCCGTTTCGGCATAGCCCTGCACCTTGGTCAGGGGCGTGCGCAGACGGTGGGAGGCGTCGATAACGAAATTCCGGAAAATGCCGTCCATGGACGCCGCCTCGGTGATGTCGTGAAACGTGACCACGCGGGTGGCTCCGGCCTCGCCGGTCCCGGCCACCGGCACCACGCTCACCTCGGCCAGCCGGCCGCCCGGCAGGGCGAAGCGTCCGGCAACCCCCGAACCCGGACCGGGAATTTCCCCGGTCAGCCAGCGTTCGATGTCGAGGCTCATGCCGGCCTCGATAGGGGTTTTGCCCACCAGGTCGGCACACTGGGGGAACATGGCGACAAGGGCCCGGTTGACGGCCACCATGCGGCCCTGGGCATCGAGAATGGCCACGCCCTCGGCCATGCCGTCCAGGATGGCTTCCTGACGCCGGCGGCGCTCCTCGATCTCCCGGACATGGGAGCCCACCCGCTCGGCCAGAATATTGACGGCTTCGGCCAGCGGCGCGAAATCCCGGGCCGGCACGATGTGGATGCGCCGGTCGAACTCGCCCTGGCCGATGGCCGCCACCACGCCGGAAATTTCCCGCAACGATCCGGCCATGCCCCGGGCCAAGCCGTAGGCGACCAGGCCGCCGGCGGCGAAGACCAGGGCCAAGACCGCCAGCAACACGTGCCGCAGCCGGCCGAGTTCCTGGCGCAAGTCGGAAAAGGGCAGGGCCAGCCGCACCACGCCGGCCGGCGCGCCGGCGGCCCCGGTAAAAGTGCCGGCCACGTACAGCATGTCCCGACCCAGGGTATGGCTTTGCCGCTCGTCCTGACCGTAGCCGGAGGCCAGGGCCTGGCGCACCTCCGGCCGGTCGGCGTGATTTTCCATCTCCGCCACGTCGGCGGGCTTGACCGCCGAGTCGGCCAGCACCCGGCCGTCGACGATGTAGGTCAACCGGAAGCCCATGTGCTCGCCCAGTGCGTCGACCGTCGCGGCCAGGGCCTCGGCGTTGGCGAACGGCGCCCGCTCGCGGAGCAGATAGCGTACGAAATCCAGGGAACTCCGGGCCCGCTGTTCGGCCTCCACCACCACCGCCCGCTCGGCCTGCCTGGTGGCGAACACAAAAACGACACTTGAAACCAGGAGGAAAAATCCCCATGTCCAGACCAGATAGGTGAAGGTAATGGAGCGCTTGGCCATGGGCCCTCCCGGAAGTGACCCTCGCGTGACGGTTCCGTGACGCCGCAAGTGGGGAAGGTATAGGCGGAGCACGCCGTGGCCGCAAGCCTCGAATGCCCCTGCCCCCTTGCGTCCGTCCGGGCCGGAAGCTACAGGCCAGGGCACGGAGACCGTCCATGTCCTGTCCTGTCCGCCTGTCCGTCCTGCGCCTTGTGACGTTCGCCCTCCTGCTGGCGGCAGCGCTCCCGGGCTGCGCCGCCCTTCCCGATCCGGCAACCAGGCGCGCCGCGGCCCTGACCATGGCGGCGGCTCACGGGCTGTCTCCCCTGGCCCCGGCCGACACCCGGCTGCCGGTGCTGGCCCTTGGCCGCAACGGGCCGGGCGAGGACCTGATCGTCTACATCGAAGGCGACGGCCTGGCCTTCCTCAACCGGACGACCCCATCGCCGGACCCCACGCCGCTTACGCCCCTCGCCCTCAGGCTGGCCGTCCTGGACCCGGCCCCCAAGCTCGTCTACCTGGGGCGGCCCTGCCAGTACGCCGCGCCCCGGCCGGCCGGCTGCCGGCCGGCGCTCTGGACCGACGCCCGCTTCGGACCGGAGGCCCTCGCCGCCCTCGACCAGGCCCTTACCGCAGCCAAGCAGGCGATGGGGGCCCGCCGGCTCCATCTCGTCGGCTATTCCGGCGGCGGGGGCGTGGCCGTCCTCCTGGCCGCCAGCCGCGACGACGTGGCCGAAATCGTGACCGTGGCCGGCAATCTCGACACGGCGGCCTTTGCCGCCTGGCATCGGGTGACGCCCATGACGGCCTCGGCCAACCCCATGGCGACAGCCCTGTCCGTGGCCCGCCTGCCCCAGGTCCACATCAGCGGCGGCGACGATCGGATCTGTCCGCCCTTTCTGGCCGCGGCCTTCCTCGACCGCCTGGGCCGGCCGCCCTGGGCCAGCCAGGTGATCCTGCCGGGCGTCACCCATGCCCGGGGGTTCGAGGCGGCCTGGCCGCATCTGCTGGACCGCATCCGCCGGCAGAGCCGGGCAGCTTCCGCCTCCACGGGCGACGATGGTGTTGCCAGCCCTTCGAAAATGGAATAATTCAACATATCCTCTATCCTTCAACCAGGAGCGTCCCATGCGCCGCATCCCTCTTCTTGCCTGCATGGCCCTGTGTGTGGCTGCCCTCGCCGCATGCAACACCGTAAATGCCGTCCAGCCCAAAGATCTTTCAGGAAAACCGACGATCTATTCCGTAGTGAAAAAGGCGCCGGACCCGCAACTCGTCGGGTGCTTCGTCCGCCCGAAACCGGCGGAGTACAAGCGTCCCAACAGCTATGAATTCTGCCTGGTCAAGGAAGGCGATCAGTACGCCATGTATTACTATATCCTGGACGGCAAATCCCAGGCCACGTTCAAGGGCTGGTCGCCCAGTCTGGTCGATGGCGATTCCGTTACCAGCGGCTACGACGATTCGCGATATTTCGTGAAGGATGGCGGCGTCTGGCAAATGACCACCGTCGGCGGCCCCCACCAGATGGTGCGGGTCAAAAATTAAACGGAGAAGGGAAAGGCAGCAGGCCGCGCCGGCGTTTCCCCTGGTTGGCCGGCATCCCCGCGTCCCTTCTTCCGGCCGTTCTGATGCGGGACAACGTGGCCTCTCCGGCCTCACCCGGGGCACCGGCCAGGGCGACCTTGGATTGGGGGGTCGCCCCGGTCGGTATCCACAGGGACCGAAGCGCTTCGGTGGCCCGCCAAGCAGGGGAAAAGGGACGGCGAAGCCCCGGATGACAACGGCTGCTTTTCCGACTATAGCCGCCCCATGTGGCAAACGATCATCGTCTTTGTCTGCATCTTCGCCGTACTGAGTGCCGGCCTGTGGTTTTTTATCCGCCAAACCACCCGCAAACGCCATGACGCCATCGCGCCGGGGAGATTCGACTTCGATGCCTTCAAGGCCCGTGAAATCGCCCGCCGGGGCATCCACGACATGACGAAAATCGGCAAACGGCGCTGACCCCGCATCGTCCGACCCCGCTGCTTTTTCCCCCTGCCCATCGCCACGTCACGGGAACCGGAACGGTCGGCAGATCTTTTCCCTGACACATCCCGACCGGGCCGCAAGGAGTTTCGCATGCATCATCACCCCATCCGTCGCATCCTTGGGTTGACCGTCCTGGCCGTTTTGACCGTGGCGGCCGCCTGGGCCGGCGATGCCCCCTCGAATCTGGCCGGCATCGAACTCGGCGGCGTGGCCGCCCATATGAAAAGCCGCATCCGAACCCACAAATCCAGAGCGGTGGACGGTTCCCCCTGGCTGCGCCGTCTGCCCGTCGTCCCCGATAAGTACTATGCCGGCGGCTACGTGCTGGTGGGTACCTGCGCCGCTCCCGGCCGGGTCATCCGGATCAAGATGCACTATCGTGACGAAAGCTTGGACTTTTTCCGTAAGATCGCCGGCGAAATGCTTGCGCGCTACGGCGATCCGACCGAATATAAGGGCGGCATCGACGGCCGGACCATGGGGAACAAATGGTCCTTCAACGACCCCTGGGCCAGGCCGCTCAGCCTTATTCTCCAGCGCACCGAGGGCGAGGATCCGGAGACCGGAACCGGCAATACCATCAAACTCACCAACTGGGGGATGCTCGAAGCCGAACGGGCCTGCTGGCAGGAACGCCAGCCCGCGACCGCCGGCAAGGCCAAGTCCGGCCTACCGGCCCGCACCGACACCGGCTACCTTCCCCGTTAGGGATGCACCATGCACGTCCTGCGATTCGAGGTGCCCATGGCCACTGGCTTTTCCGACATCGACGAGCAGCACCAACTGTTCCTGGATATGATCGGCGAACTGGGCGCCCGCATCGGGGAAGGCGCCCACAAGCAAGGCCTCCTGGATGCCCTGCAAGGCATGCATATCTACGCCGATACCCACTTCTGCGACGAAGAAGCCCTCATGAACGCCTGGGGGTATCCGGAACTGACCGCCCATTGCCGTCTGCACGAAACCTTCCGCCACATGGTCGGCGAGCTGGAGGAGCGGGCCAAGGAGGGACCGGGACTGGTCTCCCTGGAAATGCTGGAATTCCTGGGCCAATGGTTCATCGGCCACATCCGCAACGAAGACCAGCGCTTCGCCGCCTTCGCCCACTCCCGGACGCACGCGTAAAGCATGCCTCCGGCGGCCAGGGGCGCTGCCCCTGGATCTCGCCGGGGGCATGATGCCCCCGGACCCCTCGCACGAGAATAAATCTATAAAATGGTCCCCGGACAAGGGCCCCGGCAGCGCCCCGGCCGCCGGCGGCAACCTGTCAGGCCCCGGCCAGGGCCTCGGCAATGTAGTCGGGAATGGCCGCGCCGGCCTTGGTGAGATTTTCCCAGGCGAGCCGAACCCGCTCCAGGGGAATCCCCCGTTCCTGCCAGTAGCGGGCCGGATTCTCGATAAAGGCCTCGATGACGTCCCCGCCCTCCTCGTAACTTTGGGCTTCATGGCAGCAGGCCACGATCCAGGCCGGGCCGAGAGGCCCCAGCTCGTGGCCGCCGGCGGCGAGGTTGCTCGCCAGGGTGCGGAACTGTCCGAGCGCCTGCTCCCAGAATCGGCCGCCGTTCGGCCCCAAGCCCAGCGGATCCACGAAAATATACGGCGCGGGCAGGCAGTGGCCGATCTTCATGAAGGTCAGCGCCATGTTCACCTCATAGCTGGTGCCGAATCCGCCCAGGCTGAAGATCTTAAAAAGCGAGCGCCGATCCAGGATGTCCTGCCGGGTGTTCATGGCCAGGTTGGTGAACTGGGCCACGGCATCAGGGGCGAAATTGGGCGTCTGCCCGATCTCGTCGGCATCGATGCCGACACCGATGCGGTAAATGCCGAGCTCCGCCGCCGCGTCGTCCACGGTGCGCATGACGCCCGGACCGGAACCGTGGGCCACGGCGAAACTGTCGCCCAGGCGCGGATTATCGCGCAGCCGACGGAAAAACTTCCGGATGGGTTCCTCCAGAACCGGGCGCAGCACGTCGCAGGACGAACCGAACATGGCCATGGTGGTATGGACCAACGGCAAACGCCGCTTGCCTTCCCGGGTGACCCACAGCCCGCGATAGAATTCCCGGACCTGGGACTGGCCGTCAAAATCCAGGAGCAGATAAAACCGCATGCCCTCGGCTTCCAGGCGCACCAACTCCTCGTAGAGCGTCTGGTCCATGCGGAAGTTGGGGCGCCGGCAGACCCGGCCGGGCAGACAGGCCATGCCCCGGGCGACCACCACGCCGATGCCGTTGCGCTTGAGCACCCGCAAGGTGTCGACCGGCGGCAGTCCGTCGGAAACGAAGACCTTCGACAAGGTCTGTTCGCCGCCGACGTACCTGAGGTCTTCCAGGAAGGGACGCAGTCGCTTGGGAATCTCCTCTCCGGTCAGCACGCCTTCGGGAATGTTGCCCCGGGCGTACTCATAAACCAGCCGCCATTGAAATTCCTGAAGCCATGCCCCTTCCTCCTGTTCCCAAGGGATGGAGATCATCTTGCCGGGCATGAAGATGCGGCCATAGACACCGCCCTGTTCCGGGGCGGCCGTCACTTCGTCGAGCAGGATGCGGCAGGCCTCGGGCGTGAAGATGTCCGTCAGATCCGCGAAATCCACTCCCGCCGCCAGGATCTCCGCGGCCCGGCCCGGGATCAGGACGCGGCCGGCCAGCTTGGCCACCTGGGCATCCGGCGAATAGAGACGGACCCGGGCGGCCAGTTCCTCCGTCGCGACCGGCTGATCGCCGCCGTTGTAGATCTCCACCTGCCGCGGCACCATGATGCCCGAGGTGCGGATGCCGTCGAGCAGACGCGAAGCCAGATGGAACACCCCGGGGCTGGCCAGATCCCGGTCGATACAGGCGGTAAAGGGACCCAGGGCGATGCGTACCGCCCCGACCAGAAATTCCTTGGACCCAAGCGCCGCCGGCAAGCCGGCGGGAGACAAACTCTGGAAGATGCCCAGGCCATGCTTGCCCTTGACCACCATCTCGGCGAAATTGTGCCCGACCCCCAGCAACCGGCCCGACAGCACGTAGCGGATGTTTTCCAGAGGAATTTCCACAACCCCGTCATCGGTCAAGGCATGGCGCTCGGGCAGCAGCAGCCAGCCCCGGTCCAGGGCCTGCACGATTTCGTCCCGGGTCAGGCTGGGCCCCCGGGGAATAAAAAGCCGCCCGATATCCACCCCGCCGCCGGTGCACAGTCCGCGCAAATCGGCCAGGGAGGCGGCCAGGACAGGATTGAGGGCCGTCACGACAACCGGGATTTCCACCGTCCTGGCCACGTCGGACACCGCCGGCGCCGCGCCGGAGAGTCGCACGTCCAGGCCGATGCGGGAATGGCCGCTGCGGCCGCTGATATCCATGAAATCGGTCAGTGGCCGGGACTCCCGGGCGGCCCGGTCGCACAGGTCGCGCACCAGCCCGCGCAGGGCGTCGCTGGTGTTGGAAAACCGCGTCACGCCGTGGGCCTCGGGCGCGGCCAAGGCCTCGTCGTAGTGAATCTCGCCGACGTCCACGAGCTGTCCGTCGCCGGTAATAAGCGGTGCTGCGTTCATGCCGTCTCCGGATCGCAACCGGCCTTCCGGCCGGGTTGGCTTGTATGGCTGCTCTACGCCCGAATGGCCCCGGGGGAAACCCCGGCCGTGCGACGCGTTCCCCGACCGGCCTTGACGCAGACTCCGGAAAAAGCCAATTTTCATGAAGTTGCGCCAATGGCTTCGGGCCGTGGCCAACCCTTTTCCAGACCAACCGCGGAGGCCCCATGGCGCAGGAATCCTTTGCCGCCTCGGCCCGGGCGTCCACCTCGGCCGATACGTTAAGCGGACCGGAGCTGCTGCAACAGGCCCTGGCCGCGGCGGATGGCGTTATCGCCACCCTGCGTCGCGAGGCCCAGGCGGCTTCCCAGGCCAAGGCCGATTTCATGGCCCGCATGACCCACGAAATGCGCACGCCGCTGTCCGCCATCATCGGCCTGTCCAACCTGGCCCTCCCCGAAACGCACAACCCGAAGCTGACGGATTACCTTGTCAAAATCAGGACCTCCGCCAAGGCGCTGCTCGACGTCGTCGATGACATTACCGATTTCTCCAGGCTGGAAAAGGGAGTGGCCGATGTGCTTCCGGTCCCCTGCGACCTCGTCGCAATGCTGGACCACGTCGTGGAGCGGTTTGCCGAATCGGCCCGGCAAAAAGGGCTCGTTCTGCGCACCTGCCTCGATCCGGACGCTCCCACCCGCCTGCTGGCCGATACCGTCCGCCTGGAGCAGATTCTCGGCCATCTCGTCGGCAATGCCGTGAAATTCACCGTGGATGGCGAGGTGCTTCTGGCCGCGCGCTGCCTCGGCCGGGAGGGGCGCACGGCCCGGTTGGAATTTTCCGTACGCGACACCGGCATCGGCATGGCCCCGGAAACCATTCCGGCCATGCTCGAATCCTTCACCCAGGCCGACGGTTCCCTGTCGCGTCCCTACGGCGGCACCGGCCTCGGCCTGGCCATCGTCCAGCGCGGCGTGACGTTGCTCGGCGGCGACCTGCACGCCGAAAGCGCCCTGGGGCGCGGCACGCTTTTCTCCTTTGCCCTCGATCTGCAACTGGACGGTTCCAAACCGCAGCGCCCATCCGAAACCGCCAGCCCCCACCCCGCCCCGCACCCGGGCGCGGCGGCCGGCCCGCCCCTGGCCGGCGCCAGGATCCTTCTGGTGGAGGACAATTCCATCAACCAGCAGGTGGCCCGGGAAATCCTGGAACGCTTCGGCGCCAGGGTAGCCGTGGCCCGACACGGCGGCGAAGCCGTGGACATGGTCCAGGCCGCCGGCTACGACGTGGTGCTGATGGACGTGCAGATGCCGGTCATGGACGGCTTGGCCGCCACCCGGCACATCCGGGCACTGCCGCAACTGGCCGATCTTCCCATTGTGGCCCTGACCGCCCATGCCCTGACCGAGGACCGGGACCGCTGCCTGGCGGCGGGCATGAACGATTACCTGACCAAGCCCATCGACGCGGACCAGCTGTTGGCCACCCTCGGCCAATGGATCGCCCCGGCCGCCTCCGTCTCCAAAGGTCCCGGCGACAGGACCGGACCGTCCCTGATCATCGAACCCGACCACCGCATGGACCGGCCGGAAACGCCGCCGGCCGATCAGGAAGCCGGCCTCGACCGGGCGGCGGCCCTGGCCCGCCTCGGCGGCAATGAACGGTTACTCCGCAGCGTGGCGGCGGAATTCACGCAGGATTACGCCGCCTGCGCCACCACCTTGCGCCAGTCGCTCGCGGCCGGGGACCTGGATGCCGCCCGACGCCTGGCCCACACCGTCAAGGGCGTGGCCGGCAATATCGCGGCCGACGCCCTGGCCGCAGCGGCCCGGGACCTGGAAACCTCGCTGGCCCAGGGCCGCCTTCCCCCGGACGCCAGCCTGGACGTCTTCGCCGCCGCCCTAAAACGCACCATAGCCGCCACCGCCAAGCTGGCGCCCCCTGCCGGGCCCGTGTCGCCCGCTCCCAGCCCGGCCGCGACACCGACCTGGCGGATCCTGCTGGTGGACGACGCCCGGCTCAACCGGGCCATCTTCACCCAAATACTCACCGACGCCGGTCACGAGGTGGTGGCCGCCGTCAACGGCAAGGAGGCCTGCCGCCTGCTGTTCGGGGAGAAAGCGCCGGGACGCCCTTTCGACTGCATTCTCATGGACATCGAAATGCCGGAAATGGACGGCGTCCGGGCGGCCAAGCTCATCCGGGCGCTGCTCGCCGCCAGCGTCAACCCGCCGTGCGCCCAGGATATCCCCATTGTGGCCCTGACCTCGCACGAACCGGGGAACGAATGCGCCCGCTGCCGGGAGGCCGGCATGGACGCCTGTCTCGGCAAGCTGTTCGATCGCAAGGAGCTGCTCGAAGCGCTTGGCCATCTGCTGGCCAAGCGTCCGCAGTCCCGCCGGTCCGACCGGCCGACCAAATTCGGTTCCGCCAGGGCCCTGCGGTCGGTCATGCGGCGGCTGGCCGGCCATTTAAGCGACGGCAGCATCCAGGCCGACGAGGATCTGGCCGTCCTTCGCGAATTGACGGCCGATGTCCCGCCTCCGGAGGAACTGGCCGTTCTGATGGCGGCCATGGGACGCTACGACTTCGCCTCGGCCCTGGACAGCCTGCACCGACTGGCCCCCCTGCTGGGCGTGGACCCGGCCGGCGTTTTCCCCGTCGGTTCCCGGACCTGACCGGGAAACGCCCTGGCCGCCAGCCTCGTCCGATCCCGGTGCCCGGCCTGAAGGAGGACAAGATCGCCATGAGCGACACCACAGCCGGCTGTGCCGCCAGCCGCCCCGCCCGGGCCGCCCCGGCGGGCAGGCGGTAGGCATGGGCACCGTTTGGGAAGGTCTCCGGGCACTTTTCATCAGTTTCTCCCGCCGGTCGGCCGCCGGCTTCCGGGAGGAGACCGGCTCCGTATTTCAAAAAAAATACAAAGAGTTCCAAACGCTCTTGGAAGCCAACACCGAGCTGCTCAAAATATGCTCGGAAATGGTGGCCATGCAGACCGGCAGCGAGGTCTTCGGCATGGGCTGCATCCGCGCCCGGTCGAATCGGGCCATTGCCCATACCACCAGGATGATTCAAAGTTACGCGCGGCTGTCCGGCCGCCCCCAGCCGGAGCTTTTGGCCCTGGTCGAACGCCTGTCCGCCGCCATCAGAACCGCCATGGCGTGCCGGGCAACGCCGCACCGGGAAAGCCTCGTCCTCGATCTGTCCGAAATTACCGGCGACATGGCGGATCAAGTCGGCGGCAAATGCGCCAATCTCGGGGAGATCGCCAACCGGGTCGGACTGCCCGTGCCGGCCGGTTTCGCCGTGACCACCGCCGCCTTCCGGACCTTTTTCGAGGAGTCCGGGCTGTTCGCCACCATCTCCGGCCGGCTTGGGGACTTGGCCCCGGACGATCCGGCCGCCCTGGCCGCCGGGGCCAGGGACATCCAGGCCGCCATCCTGCGCGCCCCCCTCCCCCCGGCCGTGACCACGAGCATCCGCACGGCCTCGGCCTGCATCGAGGCTGTCCGAAAAAACGACCCCAGCCGTTTTGCCGTTCGCTCCAGCGCCATCGGCGAGGATGGCGACCGCTCCTTCGCCGGCCAATACCTCACCCTTTTAAACGTCGCGCCGGACGGGCTCGAAAATGCCTACCGCCAGGTCGTGGCCAGCCTCTATACGCCGCGAGCCATGACCTACCGGCTGTTGCAGGGCATCCCCGACGACGACATCGCCATGGCCGTCGCCTGCCTTGCCCTGGTGCCGGCCCGGGCCGCCGGCGTACTCTACACCCGGCTGCCCGAGGATCCCCAACGCAGCGAACTCGTCATCAATGCCGTCTGGGGGCTTGGCCCCTATGCCGTGGACGGCGTCATCACCCCGGACACGCTGCGACTCGAACGGGAATCCCTGGACGTGACCTACCGGGAGACGCCCGAAAAGCCCCGCATGCTCGCCCTGGCTGCGGACGGCGGCCTGGCCGACACGCCGGTGCCCGAGGCGATGCGCCGCGTTCCCTGCCTGACCGACGGCCAGGCCCGGCAGCTCGCCGCCTGGGGACTGACCCTGGAACGCCATTACGGCCGCCCCCAGGATATGGAGTGGGCCATCCGTCCCTCCGGCGAGGCCTGCATCCTCCAGACGCGCCCCCTGACGGGCCTGATGCCGACAAGCGTTCCGCTTCCCCCGCCCGCCCCCGGCGCCCAGCTTCTGGCCACGGGCGGCCAGACCGCCTGTTCCGGCGTCGGGGCCGGACCGATCCATCTGGTCCTTGCCGAAGCGGACCTGGAAACCTTCCCCCAGGGGGCGGTGCTGGTGGCGCCTCACAGCTCGCCGCAATTCATGGTGGTCATGGGCCGGGCCGCGGCCATCGTCACGGAGCACGGCAGCATCACCGGCCACATGGCCTCGCTGTCCCGGGAATTCGGCGTGCCCACCCTGCTCGGCCTGGCCGACGCCACCCGGCTGCTGCACCAGGGCGAAAAAATCACCGTGGACGCGACCTCGGGCCGCATCTACCGGGGGAAAATGGACGAATTGTTGTCCCTCGGCGGCCAATGCCCGATGTTCATGGCCGGGACCCAGATCCACGCCATCCTGCGCCGGGTGGCCACGTACATTACCCCCCTGCATCTGCTCGATCCCAAGGCTCCGAATTTCGCCGCAACGGGCTGCAGCAGCCTGCACGACATCACCCGGCTGGTGCATGAGTGGTCCTATGACGCCATGTTCGCGGTCAGCGATCTGGCGGCCGGGCAGCACGGCGTCTCCACCACGCTGGAAGCGGCAACCGCCCTTGATCTGCGCATCATCGACCTTGGCGGCGGCATCAGGGAGGAGGCGAGACGGAAGGCCAACGTGGCCCCGGAGGACATCACCTCCCGCCCGTTTGCCGCCCTGCTGTCCGGTTTGGTGCTCACAAGCGAGGACACGGCGCCGCGTCCGGTCAGCTTCCGCGGCTTCCTGTCGGTGGTTTCCGAACAGATGCTCGCCCGTCCCCTGCTCGGCCGGGAACGTTTCGGTGAAAGATCCTATGCCGTCATCTCCGACAAGTACCTCAATTTCAGCTCCCGAATCGGCTACCATTACGGCGTGCTCGACTGCTACTGCGGGGCCACGGTCAACAAGAACTACATCACGTTCACCTTTTCCGGCGGCGCGGCCGACGACGTCAAACGCGCCCGCCGGGCCCGGGCCATCGCCCGCATCCTGGCCAGCCTCGGCTTCGGCGTGGACACGGTATCCGACCGGGTGGCCGCCCGGTTCCAAAAATTTCCGGCCGAGGTCATCGCGGAACGGCTCGGCCATCTGGGACGCCTGTTGCAATTCACCCGGCAAACCGACATGCTGATGGTCAATGAGGCAAGCGTCGACCACATGGTGTCCTGCTTCCTCTCCGGGGCGTCCTCCTTCGATCCGACCAGGGAGAAAAAAACGTCCCCGGCCGCTGCGAACGGCACCGACCCTCCGGCTCCCTAAAAAACGAACCGCGCGCAAGCCCCTCCCCGAGGCCAAAAGGGGCTGTTCCATTCCCGGCCGCTTCCGGTTAACATGAGTTCGCCTTTTTGCATCTGTCCCGGCTCCGTTTCCCCCCGAAACCTCTGCCGTACGGAGTTCACCATGCCCCGATTCGCCGCCAATCTGACCATGCTTTTCACAGAACGGCCTTTTCTGGAACGGTTCGCCGCCGCCAGGGCGGCCGGGTTCCGGCATGTGGAATTCCTTTTTCCGTACGCTTTTGAAAAAGCACGGTTGCGCGATCTCCTGGAAGCCAACGGACTGGCCCAGGTCCTGTTCAATCTGCCGGCCGGCGATTGGGGCGCCGGAGACCGGGGCCTCGCCGCCGATCCGGCCCGGGAGACCGAATTCCGGCGCGGCGTCGATCTGGCCGTCGACTACGCCCGCGCCCTTGGCGTCATGCGGCTCAACTGCCTGGCCGGGGTGCGGCCTCCCAACTTTTCCGAAGCCGAGGCGACCGCAACCCTCGTCGACAACATCATCTATGCCGCCGATGTCCTGGCCGGACACGGACGCACCCTGCTGCTCGAAGCCGTCAACGCCTTCGACACCCCCGATTTTCTCCTGCACCGCACGGATCAGGTGGAAAAAATCATCACGGCGGTCGACCGGCCCAACGTGGCCATCCAGTACGACGTCTATCATGCCCAGCGCGCCGGGGAGAATCCGACCGCGACCGTGGGCGAGCATATCGACCATATCGGCTATATCCAGATCGCGGACGCCCCGGGCCGCCACCAGCCAGGCACGGGAGAACTCGATTTTCCCCTGCTCTTCACCGAGCTGGACCGGCTGGGCTATGACGGCTACGTGGGCCTGGAATACGTGCCCGAACCCGATACGGCCTCCTCCCTGGCCTGGATCAAGGAGATGGGCCTTAGGCTCTGACCCCCCGCACGAGGCTCCGGTGGCATCAGGTCTGGCCGCCGGGCGGCCGCCCCCGTCCGCCGAGACAGCTTCCGCGTTTGACCGTCGGGACTATTTTCCCCGGAGGATTTTTCCATGAAGAACATCGGCTTCATCGGTCTTGGCATCATGGGCAAGCCCATGTGCCGCAACCTGCTTAAGGCCGGCTACGCGCTCACCGTCTTTAGCCGCACCATGGCCAATGTCGCGGCCGTAACGGCCCACGGGGCAACCTACGCCCCAACGCCTGCGGCCGTGGCCGCCGCCTCGGAGCTGGTCATCACCATGGTGCCGGATTCCCCGCAGGTGCGCGCGGTGCTCCTCGACGAGGGCGGCGTCATCCACGGCGCCCGGCCGGGCCTTTACGTGGTGGATATGAGCTCCATCGCCCCGCTGGCCAGCCGGGAGATCGGCGCGACCCTGGCCGAAGCCGGCGTGCATTTTCTCGACGCCCCGGTCAGCGGCGGCGAGCCCAAGGCCATCGACGGAACGCTGTCGGTCATGGCCGGCGGCGCCGCGGCCGATTTCGAGACGGTCAAGCCGGTGCTCGGCGCCATGGCCGCCTCGGTGGTGCGGGTGGGCGAGGTCGGCGCCGGGAACGTGGCCAAGCTGGCCAACCAGATCATCGTGGCCGGCAACATCGCCGCCATGTGCGAGGCGTTGGTCCTGGCCACCAAGGCGGGGGTGGAACCAGCGCTGGTTTACGAGGCCATCCGGGGCGGGCTGGCCGGCAGCACCGTGCTCGACGCCAAGGCGCCGCTCGTCATGGACCGCCACTTCGAGCCGGGCTTTCGCATCAAACTGCACGTCAAGGACCTGGCCAACGTCATGCGCACGGGCCATGCCCTGCACGCGCCCTTGCCGCTGACGGCCTCGGTCATGGAAATCATGCAGGCCATGCTGGCCGACGGCTGCGGCGAGGACGACCACGCGAGCATCATCCGCTACTTCGAAAAACTGGCCCACACCGTCGTAAGCAGGTAGACGCGGCCCCGCTGCCCCTCCGGAAGCCGCCCCACGGGCGGCTTTCTTTGCCTGTTGCCGTCGGCCCGGGAATATCGCAAAACAATCCGGCCCGCCCGCCTGCCCGCTGGGGAGGGCACCCATCCCTGTTGACGACCCATCAAGGAGGCCTTCATGCGCATTGGTAAGACGGCGACAATCCTCGGCCTTTCCCTGTGCCTGTGCGGGGTACTGGCCCTGGCCGCCAAGGTCATGAACGTGCAGGTGCGCGACGGGCAGATTCGGGACAACCCGTCCTTTCTCGGCAAAATCGTCAGCCGCGCCGCGTACGGCCAACCCGTCGACGTTTTGCAGGAACAGGGCGACTGGCTCAAGGTCTCCCTGCCGGGCGGCGCCAGCGGTTGGATGCACCGCTCGGCCCTGACCGACAAGAAGCTGGCCCTGGCCAGCGGCTCGGGCGCGGCCGAAGGCGTCTCCGGCAAGGAAATGGCCCTGGCCGGCAAAGGCTTCTCCGCCCAGGTCGAAGCCGACTACCGGCGCGGCCACGGCGGCGATTATGCCGCCATCGACCGCATGGAACGGATCACCTACGACCCGGCCACCCTGCTTGCCTTCCTGGCCCAGGGCGGCATCAAACCCCAGGGAGGCGCCCGATGAGACGGCGCATCCTCGGTCTTTGCGGCGGCGCGGTCCTGCTCCTCGGCATCCTGGCCGCCTGTCAGGATCCCGGTTCCATCACCCGCGTGCTGGATGCCTTGGGCGGCCCGGGCGGTGGCGGCGGCAACGTCGGCACGGTCGGCAGCTACGCCGCCTCGGCGGTCAAAGGCGTGACGGCCATAGCCCATGCTTCCGAGGAGTTCACCCCGGAGCAGGAATATTACATCGGCCGGTCCGTGGGCGCGAGCCTGCTCACCAAGTATCCTCCCGTCAACGATCCCCGGGCCAATGCCTACGTCAACGAAGTGGGCCAGGCCCTGGCCATGTTCTCCGATATGCCGCAGACCTATGGCGGCTACCATTTCCTCATCATGGATTCGACCGATATCAACGCGTTCGCCGCGCCGGGCGGCCTCATCTTCATCACCCGGGGCATGCTCCACTGCTGCGCCGGCGAGAACGCCCTGGCCGCCGTACTGGCCCACGAAATCGGCCACGTCCAAAACAAGGACGCCCTGCGGGCCATCAAGCGCTCCCGCGTCACCGAAGCCCTGGCCGTCATCGGCGGAGAGGCGGTCAAACAGGCCTCCGGCGGCAACCTGCCCCAGCTGACCAGCCTTTTTACCGACTGCATAGGCGACATCATGTCCACCATGGTCAACAACGGCTATTCCCGCGAGCTGGAATTCGCGGCCGACAAGACGGCCGTCACCATTCTTACGCGCTCCGGCTACAACCCGGCCGGCCTGCCCATCATGCTGGCCGAGATGCAGAAACGTCTGCATCCGGGCGGGACGGACTTCGCCAAGACCCACCCGGCTCCGGCCGACCGCATCGCCCAACTGGCCGGGCTGGCCCGGGTGACCGAAATCACCGAACCGCCCGCGCGCGTCGCCCGCTTCAAGGCCGCGCTGGGAAACATCTAGAGGGGGGAACCGGGGGAAGCCCCGGGGGGCCTGGGGTGCTGCCCCAGGCCTCGCCAGGGCGCTGCCCTGGACCTGCCGGGGGGCATGATGCCCCCCGGGCCCCCTCGACGAAAGGCACGTAACGTCGACACCACACCCAACGAGAAACACCATGCCCCAAAAGCCCCCAGTCCCGGGCCTCGCCCGCCGGTCGCCCCGTAAAGGGGAGACGCCCCCCGACGGATACGGAGCCGCGCCCCGGTCCGGCTCTGCCGGTGCCGTCAACCGGCGGCTTCTGTACGGGCTGCTGACCGGGCTGGCCGGGCTGGTCCTGGCCTGGGTGCTGTCGCTGACCGGCCTGCTGGCGACGTTCGAGGCCCGGGCCTTCGACTGGCGGGCCCAAATCCTCGCCCCGAAAACGGCACCGGCTGCGGTGCGCCTGATCGTGCTCGATCAGGCCAGTCTGGACTGGGCCAAGAAGGAAAACGGCCTGTCCTGGCCCTGGCCGCGGGAGGTCTACGCCGCCATCCTGGACTTCTGCCGTCGAGGCGGGGCGGCGGCCGTGGCCTTCGACGCGCTTTTCACCGAACCGTCGAGCTACGGCGTCAGCGATGACGCGGCCCTGGCCGACGCCGGCAAACGGTTCGACCGCTGGGTGCTGGCGGTCTTTCTGGGCCGGGAGACCGGCGAAGCCCGCGTCTGGCCGCCGTCGACGCCGCCGGGGCATTTTTCCATGACGGGCCTTGAAGCCTGGCCGGGCGGCCAACGTCAGGCAATAACGATGCCTCGGGCCATTTTTCCCGTGGCCGACGTGGCCGCCGGCGCCGCACTCCTCGGGAATGTGAGCCAGGATCCGGACACGGACGGCATCTACCGTCGCCTGGGGCTGTTCGCCATTTTCGACGGCCGGGTCGTCCCGTCCCTGGCCCTGGCCGCCTACACCCAGGCCAACCCGGGGATCAAAGCGGTCCTGCGGGACGGCAAGCTTCACCTCGGCGCCACGGTCGTCCCCCTGGACGCCCGGGGAAGGGCCATTCCCCGCTGGCGGGCACCGGCCGCCTTCCCGGCCGTCTCGGCCGCCGCCGTGATCCAAAGCGAACTGGCCCTGCGGGAGGGCGGCCGGCCGCTCCTTGATCCGGCCATGTTCAAGGACCGCATCGTGCTGTTCGGCTTTTCCGCGCCGGGGCTCCTCGACATGCGCCCCTCGCCCGTGGCCGGCGTCACCTCGGGCGTGGAAATTCACGCCCAGGCCCTGGCCAGCCTCCTGGCCGGCGACTTTCTCCATCAGGCACCGGAAGGGGCGGGCTGGGTTCTGGCCGCCCTGCTCAGCCTGGCTGCGGGAACGGCCGTCTGTCTGACCGGCAGTGCCGGGGGCGGCGCCTTGGCCGTGATCCTTTTTCTGCCCCTGCCCGCCCTGCTTACCCTGGCCGTCCAGGCCATGGGCCTGTGGCTGCCCCTGGCCCTGCCCAATATGGCGGTGGCCGGCAGCCTGGCCGTGGGCGTGCTCACCGCCTACGCCACCGAGGGCCGGCAGAAACGCTTCATCAAATCGGCCTTCCGCCAATACTTGAGCCCGGCCGTCATCGACCAGCTCATCGCCCATCCCGAGCGGATGAGCCTCGGCGGCGAACTGCGCGAGCTCACCATCTTTTTTTCCGACCTCCAGGGCTTCACCGGCATCTCGGAAAAACTCGGCCCGAAGGAGCTGACCGCCTTTTTAAACCAGTATCTCACGGCCATGACCGACATCATCCTGGAGGAAGGCGGCACGGTGGACAAGTACGAGGGCGACGCCATCATCGCCTTCTGGAACGCGCCGCTTTCCCAGCCCGACCACGCGGAGCGGGCGGTGCGGGCGGCCCTGCGCTGCCAGGACAGGCTGGCCGAACTGCGGCCGGCCTTCCGCGAGCTGGTCGGCAAGGACGTCCACATGCGGGTAGGCCTCAACACCGGCCGGGCCGTGGTCGGCAACATGGGCTCCGAGTCGCGCTTCGACTACACCATGCTCGGGGATGCCGTGAATCTGGCGTCACGGCTGGAGGGGGTCAACAAGCAGTTCGGCACCTTCACCATGATGTCCGCCGCCACCCGGGACGCGGTCGGCGCGGCGCTCGCCTCCCGGGAAATCGCCCGGGTGGCGGTGGTCGGCCGGGGCGAGCCGGTGACGGTCCACGAACCGCTTTGGCCGGGGGATGCCGCCGCCCGCCGCAACGACCTGGACGCCTTCGCCCGGGCTCTGGCCGCCTTCGCGGCCGGCGATTTCCACACGGCCCTGGCCGGCTTCACGCCCCTGGCCGAAAGGGACCTGGCCGCCGCGTCCTACGCGGCCCGCTGCCGCCACTGTCTGGAATCGCCGCCCGACGACTGGTGCGGCGTGTGCGTCCTGACCGTCAAGTAGCCGGGACGGGACGGATTACGGAGCGGCCGAAGAAAGAACGGCCGTGGCCATGTCCGGGTGGGACACGACCACGGTTTCGGGACAGACGGCCCTGGCCCGGCCGGCCAAGTCCTCCCGGTCCGTGACGAAAAGGCAGCGGGTATCTCCGTTGCGGGTCACCAGCGCATCGAGCAGGGCCAACCCGGCCGGGCCGCCGCAGCAGATCAGATGCGGCCCCCGATCGAGGTGGAGTTCCAGGGCCGCTTCCACGAAACGCAGCCCCTCGGCCGGTAAAAATTCCCGCCACACGTCTTCCCGCTCCGACGTGGGCACGATGGACACGTCCAGGCCGTCGTCCTCCACCCGGAAATGGATGCGCTCGGGGTCCACGGCATCCACCACGTCGTGGATATGTTCGAGCAGGTCCAGGGAACTTTCGTCATCCACGGTCTCCCTGGCGTCCTGGCGCGCCACGATGGTCTCCCCCCGGCAAAACTGCACGCCCGAGCCGACATAACCGAAAACCCGCCAGGAGGGGTCCGCCAGCAAGGCGGCCAGCCGGGCATTGATGGAATCGAGCAAGGCGGCCTTTTCCGGTGACAACGGCGCCTCGCCGGCCCGCCCATCCGTAGCCCGGTACTGCCGTCCCAGGGAACCGGCGAAGGCGAACACGCCGGGCGGCATGGTGATGAGCGCTCCCAGGCCCGGACCGTCCAGGGGGGCGCTGGTCCAGACCAGCGGTCTGCCGGCCCGGGCCAGGGCGAAGCGGGCCACGGCCACGGCGTTCCAGGCCGGCTGCACGGCCGAGGCAAAGCGTTGGCCCGAGGCGCGCATGGCGCCGTCGCCGTCGTAGAGGAGCACGTTGCAGCGCAGATCCGAGACCAGACGCAGCCCGCGCGAAACCGCTTCCCGAAACCCGTGATGCCGTCGGCCCAGATGCTTGAGCAGGGCTTCCCGCCCCTGCTCCAGGTAGACGACGTCGTTTCCCAGTTGTTCCCGTTCCTCGGAGAGGTCCAGGGTGACGACCTGATCCTCGGCCGTTTCCAACGGCGCCCGGCCGTCGCGGCCGCCGGCCTCTTCCAGGTCGGCCAAGGCCTGGGACAAGGTGGGCAGGGCCTCGGCCGGGACGGGGCGTCCGGCCAAAATGGCGGCGGCGGCCTGGGCGCGGACCAAGGCGGTCTCCGTCATCAGCGAGACAAAGGCGTCAAGGCCGGTCAGATCGCGGGGAGGGGGGGCGTGATGCTTCATGGGAGAATCCGGAAAGGCATTTCACAAGAAATTTGCCGCATTGGCAAAGGAAAAAAACGTGGCGCCGCAAATGGCCTCCGGCCATGGCCCCTGCGGCCGGCGGCGGTTCCGCTGGCGTCCGTTGTCATTTTCCGGACCATGCTGTAATTTTCCGCCCCAACGTTGCGTCCCAAGGAGAACCGTCATGCCGCATGCTCCAAAAAACTGGCTGCCTGCGTTGCTTGCCGCAGGGATCGTCGTTTCGGCCCTGCTGCTGACCGCCCCGGTGGAGGCGCAAGGTCCGCCGCCACCACCGCCGCCGCCCTGCCCCCGGGGCTATCACTGGGACGGGCCGCGCGGCTGCTGGCCGAACCATCGCGGCATCCCACCGCTGTGTCCCCCCAACCTGGCCTGGCGACACGGCCAGTGCCGGCCCATGGGACCCGCTCCCAGCCCGTACGCACCGCCACCGCCCCCGCGGTATTAACGAAAAACCACTCCAGCCACGGCCTGCCGCCACGGCAGGCCGTGGCGTTCCCCCCCCAAGCCTTACGCCAGCGCTGCCGTTGCGACGCGTCTGCCGCGCGGGCCGGCCCCTTTCCGGATCGACAGCGGTGCGGCGCCCCCCCTACTCCATGCGTCCCAGGTAGGCGGTCACGGTCTCCTGGTCGATGGTCAGTGTCGGCCCCTTGTCGGTTTGGGCGAACTTGGGGGAATGGTAGGGGTCGTATTCGTGGGGAGCGATCAGGCCGTTAAATATCTCGCGCAGGGCCCGGGCCCCGATTCGGGCGTTCTTGGCCGCCGCCTCGGCGATGGCGGCAAGCGCCATGTCCGTGACCAGAAGCCGGATACCCATGTGCCGGAAATAGTCCAGGCAAAGCCGTAGCGGCGAATTGGCCGCGCCGATCAGGATCTGGCGCAATTCGTCCTTGCCGAGTTCCTCCAGCATGGCGATGGAACCGAACCGGGAGATGAACTGCGGCATCATGCCGTAAGAGAAAAGATCGACCAGCCGCAGATAATCCTGCAGTTTGAACCGGGTCACCGTGCGCACCGACATCGAGCCGTCGGGCTTTCTCTCCACTTCCGAAATTTCTTTGAGCCGTCGGTCGTCGCGCCGGTTGACGATGGTGGCATACACCTGATCGTAGAGTTCCTCGAAGGCGCCGCCGCAGATGAAAAGCAGCTTGCCCGTGTCCAGGGCGATCTCGGCCTCCGCTTCCCGGCCGTTTTCCCACACCGTGGTCCGGTAGAGGAACTGCTCGCCCTCCAGCAGGGTCAGCAGGGCGTATTGGGTGGTGATGCCCTCCACGTTGGGCTTGCCGGAAATACGCCCGGAAATCTTATCCACCTCGTCGACGCACACCGTGGCGTTTTCGAGATAACCCCGCAGCTCCCCGGCCGAGAGGTGCGACCCGAAAAGCACCCGGACCCGGGCCTCCAGCTTGCGGAAAAGCCGGGTGGTGCGGTCCGCCCCTTCCACCTCGGCCGCCAGGGTGTTGGCGTTGATGATAATCATGACCCGGAAGCGGAGCAGCTCCTCGATGGACTCGTAAAAGGCGACGACGGCCTGCATGAGCGTGGTCTTGCCGGTGCCGGAGTTGCCGATCAACAGCACGTTGGGCGCCGGCAGGCCATGAATGTGCTTATAGAGGGAAACGCTGATGCGCCGGAGCAATTCGGCCTGGCCGAGCACCCGCGTGGCCAGAAAGGCATCGATGTCCGTGGGGAGCAACTGGTTGTCCATGCCGGATTCCTTGAATTTTCAACCTTTCTATACCCTTCCCCGATTGCGGACAAGGCTGCGGCGCTTGGTTTTCCGGGCCGTCTCTGCTAAGACCCCTCCAGCAGTCGTTTCCGGCAGCAACCGCAACCCCCCGAGCAGGTATGCCGCATTTCAACATCGCTGATTTGGCTCTGGCGCTCATCTGGCTGTATTGCAGTTTCCGGGGGTATCTGCGCGGCCTGGTCAAGGAAGTGGGATCGCTGGCCGCCATTGCCACGGGATTCTATTGCGCCGGGGTCTACCACAAGGCGCTGGCCCCGCGCGTGGCCCAATATATCTCGGGCAACTACGCCGGCACCGCCGCCTACCTCATCATCTTCACGGCGGCGCTTTTCGGCGTCTGGTTTCTGACCCTGGCCGCCTCCGGCATCGTCAAGATCACCATGACGGAGTGGGCGGACCGATTCTTCGGCGGCGCCTTCGGTCTCCTGAAAGGCGTGCTGCTCACCGCCGTGATCCTGTTTTTGGTCCAGCTGGCCGCGCCCCACCCGGACTGGATCAAGGACGCGCGCCTGGTGCCGGTGCTGGAGAGGCTCACCTCCCGGTTCGTCCAGTACATCCCGCCGGGCATCAACGAAAAGTTGCGGGCCTGGACCAAAAACGTGCCGTCGGCCGCCGTGGCCGCCGACGACAAAAAGAAACCGGCCTCGCCGGCCCGGCCCGATATGACGGAGAAAACCGCCGATCAGGCCAAGACCGCCGCCGCTCCCAAAAAATCCGAGACGACCGGAGGTTCCGCAACCGCGCCGGTCGCCTCCAAGACCGCCGCCGGCAAGGAGTCCGCCGTGTCTTCCCCGAAGACGCCCTCCCCCGCCGCCGACGCGGAGAAGCATCATGAATGACCCCTCCGCCAATGCCGCCGCCCTGGCCCGTCTCCAAGGCGTGCTCGACACCCTGCTCGGTCCCGAGGGCTGCCCCTGGGACCGGACGCAGACCCCGCAAACCCTGTGCGACTACATCATCGAGGAAGCCTTCGAGCTGGTGGACAGCATCCGCGCCGGCGACGCGCCGGGCATGGCCGAAGAACTGGGGGACGTCATGTTCCTGCTCCTGTTCGTGGCCACGCTGGCCACCAAGCGGGGCGAATTCACCCTGGCCGAGGCCCTGGAATCGGAAGCCGCCAAGATGGTCCGCCGCCATCCCCACGTGTTCGAGGACGTCACGGTGGAAAGCCGCGAACAGCTCCTTGCCAACTGGGAGCGCATCAAGCGTTCGGAAAAGCCCCGGGGCCAGGGACTTTTTTCCACCCTGCCCAAGGGATTGCCGCCGCTTTTGAAGGCCTATCGCATCCATTCCAAGGCGGCCCGGTCCGGATTCACCTGGGCCGACGACACGGCCATGCGCCGGAGTCTCGATGCCGAACGGGCCGAGTTCGAGGCGGCGGTGGCCAGCGGCGACGAGCAGGCCATGGCCGAGGAATTCGGCGATTATCTCTTCACCCTGGCCGAATACGGCCGCCGCCTGGGGCTCAAGGCCAATTCCTGCCTGGATGTGGCCAACAACAAGTTTCTCACCCGCTACAAGGCCATGGAAGCCCTGGCCCAAAAGCGGGGGCTGGACCTGGACAGGCTGGATCTGGACGCCAAAAACGCCCTGTGGGAGGCAGTGAAAAAGGGCGCCGTGGCGTAACAAAAAGACGCCGCCGTCCTCCCGACAGCTTGTCACGGCCAGCCCCGCCGCCTACAAGGGAAACATGCAGGTCCATCCCGCCCGCGTGCGGCTCCTTTCTTCCCCAAAGCCCGCCCCAAAAGGACCGGTCGTCTGCTGGCTGTCCCGCGATCAGCGCGCCGCCGACCATTGGGGGCTCCTTTACGCGGCCGAACGGGCCAGGGAAGCCGGCGCACCGTTGGTGGCCGTCTTTTGTCTGGACCCGGCCTATCCCGAGGCCACGGTGCGGCACTACCGCTTCCTGCTGGCGGGCTTGGCCGAAACCGAGGCCGATCTGCGCGCCCGCGCCATTCCCCTGGTGCTGCTGTCCGGCGACCCGGCCGGCAGCCTGCCCGCCTTTCTTCAAGCAAGCAGCGCCGGCTGCTGCGTGACGGACTTCGATCCCCTGCGCGTCAAGACGCGGTGGAAACAGGCCGTCGCCCGGAACTTCGCCGGAGCGCTCATCGAGGTCGACGCCCACAACGTGGTGCCCTGCCTGGCCGCCTCGACCAAACGGGAATACGCCGCCGCCACCTTGCGCCCGAAAATCCTGCGGCTGCTCCCCGAATTCCTGGAGCCCTTCCCGGACCTGCCCGTCTTCCCGGCGGGGAACCTGACCGGCTTCGGGCCGGTCGACTGGAAAGCGGCGGCCGCTTCCGTCACGGCCGACCCGACCGTAGCCCCGGTGGCCGATCCCCAATCCGGTCCGGCCGCCGGCCTGGCCCGGCTGCGACGTTTCATCGAGGAAAACCTTCCCGTCTACGCCGAGCGCCGGAACGATCCCAACGCCGGGGCCACGTCCGGCCTTTCGCCCTTTTTCCATTTCGGCCAACTGGCTCCGGGGCGGGCCGCCCTGGCGGTCCTGGCCGCGAAACGTCACGCCCCGGCCGGGGCCGACGCCTTTCTGGAGGAGTTGATCGTCCGCCGGGAACTGGCCGACAACTTCTGCCATTTCGAGCCGGACGACGATGCCTTTGCCGCCCTGCCCGCCTGGGCCCGAAAAACCCTGACCGCCCATGCCGGCGATGCCCGACCGTATGTCTATTCCCCTGCCGCCCTGGAAGCCGCCGCCACCCACAGCGAACTCTGGAACGCGGCCCAGCGCCAGCTCGTCCGGGAAGGTCGCCTGCACGGCTACATGCGGATGTACTGGGCCAAAAAAATTTTGGAATGGTCGGCCACGCCGCGAGAGGCCCTGGGCACGGCCCTGCGCTTGAACGACCGCTACGCCCTGGACGGGCGGGACCCGAACGGCGTGGTGGGCGTCTTGTGGTCGGTGGGAGGTCTCCACGACCGGCCCTGGGCCGATCGGCCGGTCTTCGGCCAGGTGCGTTACATGAACGCCCGAGGCTGCCGTCGCAAATTCGACGTGGACGCCTATATCGCCCGCTACCCGGCCTGAACTACGGAGGAACGCATGAAACTCGGTCTGATCGGACTCGGCCGCATGGGCGGCAACATGGCCAGACGGCTGGTCCGGGGCGGCATCGCCGTGGCGGCCTACAACCGCACGGTGCAAAAGGCCCTGGATTTCGCGGCTGCGGAAGGCCCCAACGCCAGCGCGGCGGGAAGCCTTCCCGAACTGGTGGCCCTGCTCCCCGGCCCGCGCCTCGTCTGGCTCATGCTGCCGGCGGGTGCGGCCACCGACGCCCATTTCGAGGCACTGCTGCCGCTTCTGACCCCCGGCGACCTGATCGTCGACGGCGGCAACACGCACTATCCCGACGACCTGCGCCGCAGCCAACGCGCGGCCGCACAGGGCATCGGCTACTGCGACGCCGGGGTGAGCGGCGGCGTCTGGGGCCTGACCGAAGGCTACTGCATCATGGTCGGCGGTGCCCCGGAACAGGTGGCCCGTCTCGCTCCGGCCCTGGACGTTCTGACCGGCCCGGGCGGACACCTGCACACCGGGCCCGTGGGCTCGGGCCATTTCGTCAAGATGATCCACAACGGCATCGAATACGGCCTGATGCAGGCCTATGCCGAAGGATTCGAACTCCTTTCCGCCTCGCCCTTCGGCCGCGATCTGAACCTGCCCGCCATCTGCGACCTGTGGAATCACGGCTCGGTGGTGCGCTCGTGGCTGCTGGAGCTGGCCGGCCGGGCCTTCACCGCCGATCCGGAGCTCGCCACGCTTACGGGCTACGTCGAGGACTCGGGCGAGGGCCGCTGGACCGTGGAAGCGGCCCTGGACAGTGCCGTGTCCGCCCCGGTCATCACCATGGCCCTCATGGAACGCTTCCGCTCCCGCCAAAAGGACGCCTTCCAGGACCGGGTGCTGGCCGCGTTGCGCCAGCAATTCGGCGGCCATGCCGTCAAAAGGAACGACCATGACTGAGGCGACCAGCCCGACCCTGGCCGAGGTGGTGCTCGGCCGGCCGCAGACGCCCGAACCGGCCCCGTCCTGCCGCTTCGACCAGGTGCGCGATCCCTTTACGGCCGTCATCTTCGGGGCCACCGGCGACCTGACCGCCCGGATGCTCGTGCCGGCCCTGGCCGCCCTGTGCGCCGGGCATCACCTGCCCAAGACCTTCGCCATTGTCGGCGCCGGCCGGATGGCCCTCTCCGAGGAGGCCTTTCGCGAACAGTTGGCCGGAGCCGTGACTTCCCTCGGCGGCGTGGCGCCCGAAGCCTGGGACGCGCTGGCGCCGCACCTCTCGTACCGACAGGTGGACTACGCCGATCCGGCCTCGTTTGCCGCTCTGGCCGGTTTTCTGGAGGCGCTGGCCGCCCGCCACGGCCTTGGCGGCAACCGCCTGTTCTACCTGGCCGTGCCGCCGACGGCGTACGAATCCATTGCCGTGGGCCTGGCCGGGGCCGGACTGGCTGCGGAAAGCACCGGCTACGCCCGGCTGGTCGTGGAAAAACCCTTCGGCCGCGACCTCGAAACGGCGCGCGTCCTGGAAGCCGCCCTGCACACCCGCTTCAAGGAAGGGCAGATCTTTCGTATCGACCACTATCTGGCCAAGGAGACGGTGCAGAACATCCTGATGCTGCGCTTCGCCAACGCCATTTTCGAACCGCTGTGGAACCGCCGCTACATCGACCACGTGAGCATCCTGGCGGCGGAATGCCTGGGCGTCGAGCATCGGGCCGCCTATTACGACCATTTCGGCGTGCTGCGCGACATGTTCCAAAACCACATGCTGCAGTTGCTTGCCCTGTGCGCCATGGAGCCGCCATCGCTTTTCGAGGCCGACCTCGTGCGCGACGAAAAGACCAAGGTCTTCCGGGCCCTGCGCCCCGTCACCGCGTCCGATCTGGACGAGAAGCTGGTGCTCGGCCAGTACGGTCCCGGCCGCATCGGCGACCGGCCGGTGCCGGGCTATCGCGACGAACCCGGCATAGCCCGGGATTCGGCCATCCCCACCTTCGCCGCCATGCGCATCCATGTGGACAACTGGCGCTGGCAGGGCGTGCCCTTCACCTTGATCTCGGGCAAGCGACTGGCGGAAAAACGCACGGAGATCGCCATCCACTTTAAGCCCGTGCCCTATTCCATGTTCCGGGGGAGCCTCGGTGACCACATCGAACCCAACCGGCTGATCCTGCGTATCCAGCCCGACGAAGAGGTGAGCCTGACCTTCCAGGCCAAGGCGCCGGGGCCCATGTGCCTGCGCTCGGTAACCATGACCTTCAACTACGCGGCGGAGGCCCCGCGACATGGCCTGACCGCCTACGCCAAGGTCTTGCTCGACTGCCTGCTGGGCGACCAGACGCTGTTCTGGCGGCGGGACGGCATCGAACTGTCCTGGAAATTCCTGTCCCCCATGCTGCAGACCTCCGCCGCTCGGCTGTTCCCCTACGCGGCAGGGACATTCGGCCCCCCGGAGGCGGCGCAACTGCTTGGGGATCACGGGCTCACCCCGTGAGCGAACGCGTCCGGCGTTTCACGGACCCGGCCGCCTTTTTCGCCGCCGGGCTCGCCGCCGTCGCCCGGGCCGCCGGTCAGGCCGTGGCCGCGCGCGGCCGATTTCTGCTGGCCCTGTCCGGCGGAGCGACGCCGCTGCCCCTGTACGCGGCCATGGCCGGAAAAGGCCTGGGCGTCCCGTGGGACGCCGTCCACTTCTTTTTCGCCGACGAACGACTGGTCCCGACCGGCGACTGGCGCAGCACCTTCGGGACGGTCGCCCCCCTGCTTTTTCTCCCCACCCCCATCCCGGTCGGCAATATTCACCCCATGCCCGCAACCCTGCGCCCGCCCGAACAGGCCGCCGCCCTCTACGAGGAAGACATCCGGGGAACCTGCGGGAGCGGTCCCCAAGAGACGCCCCGGCTGGATTTGCTGCTGCTCGGCCTGGGACCGGACGGACACACGGGCTCGCTTTTTCCCCACAGCCCGGCCCTTCGGGAAACGAGCCGGCTGGTGGTCGCCGTGCCGCCGCCGACCACGGCGGAACCGCAGGTAGGTCGGCTGACCATGACCCTGCCGCTTATAAATGCCGCCCGAAAGGTGCTGTTTCTGGTGGCCGGTCAGGGCAAGGAGCAGGCCTTGACCGATGTCCTGTTCGGCCGGCCCGATCCGGCCCTGCCGGCCAGTCTGGTCCGTCCCCAAGGCGGGGCCGGCTGGCTGCTGCTCCTGTAAGGTCCGGCGCAGGAGGGAGAACCGGCGCTTCAGCTGAAATAGGTCGCCGAATCGTTCCCCAGCATGCTCAGGAAAAAATCGCCCGACGACGAATCGCTGCTGGTGGTGTCGGAAAGTTGCTGGAGGTAGGCCGAATAGCCGTTGGCGCGCACCAGGGACGAGGTCTGGGCGCTGGTATAGCTTTTGGCCCGGGTGCTGTTGTCGGCCAGGGTGTTGAAGGCCTCGGTCAGCGTGGAGGAATCCGAAAAGATCTGCTCGATGGCGTCCTTGTCGGCGTTGTCGCCCACCACCTGCACGTTGCCGTCGCTATCGCGGGTCAGCGTGATGGTCTGGCTGACGTCGATGCCCGCCGCGGCAAACTTGGTGGCCAGGGCGGTTGTCAGGTGCTGCTGCAGGATTTCGTTTTGGGCATTGAGTTGGAGCACCGGGCTAACCAGCCCGCTGCTGTCGGATTCGGACATGGAAAGCGCGGTAGACGACCAATCGGCCGTATCCGAACCGGAATTGGCGGTGGTGACGGTTCCGCTCGTCTTTTTGGTGGTGGAGCCGGAACTGATCTGCATCTGCTGGGTTGTCGTGTCATAACTGGTATAAATGTCCATGACGTCCTCCCATGGGCGGTCTGCCGCAACGGTTCCATGCAAGGACAATGCCTGGAAAAAATTGCCGCCGGATTACCGCGCCTTTCCCATGAGATAGGGCACCGGATCCACGCCGCTTTGGATCGGGTCCAGGGCCTCGGCCACAGCCAAATCCGGAAAATCGCCGGTCCGCAGATCCTGCGCCCGGAGCGGCAGAATCGGCCGCATGTCCTGGTCGAAGGCCACCAGGATTTCCGGCAAGAGCGGCTTTTTCGGATTCGAGGTGCGGACGAAGCCGTACTCGCCGTTGGTCAGCCGAACGAAACTGCCCACCGGATACGGGCCCAAAAACTTGATGAAGCGTTCGGCCAGGGCCACGGGGAAATCGCGGCCCCGCATGCCGTGGATGACGGCCAGGGCCCGCGTCGGCAGCATGGGCCCCTTGTAGCTGCGCCGGCTGGTCATGGCGTCGTAGACATCGGCCACGGCCAGGATGCGGCCCCAGCGATGGATGGCCTCCCCGGCCAGACCATTGGGATAGCCCGAACCGTCGAACCGCTCATGGTGCTCGGCCACGCCCCGAAGAACGCCCTCCGGCAACTTGAGCCCCGAAATCAGGTCCCGCCCCAACAGGGGATGCCGCTTGATCCGGGCGAACTCCATGTCCGTCAGCCGCCCCGGCTTGTTGAGGATGGCGTCGGGAATCCTGGTCTTGCCCACGTCGTGGAACAGGCCGGCCAGCCCCAGTTCCTTGAGCTCCTGGGGGGAGAATCCCAGATAGACGCCGAAAGCCGCCGCCACGACCGAGACGTTGACGCCGTGGGTGAAGGTGTAGGCGTCGTGGCGGCGCAGTTTGCACAGGGTGAGCAGGGCGTCGGGATTGCGCACGGCGCTGTCGATGACCGTGTCCACCATGCTCGAACAGGCCCGGACATCGACAGCGCCGCCGGCCTGGACGTCGTGCAGCATGTCCCGGGCGATGAGCAGACAGTCGTGGTAGACGACCTCGGCCACCGCCAATTCCTGTTCCAACGGCGTCCGCACCAACCCGTTTCCCGGTGCGTCCTCCTGTTCGCGGGAGGGTTCCGGCCCGGTGTCGATCGGCGCGACGGCCCCCTTCTCGGTATCGACGAAGGCTTCCAGGTAGCCGGCCTGCTGGATGGCCAAAAGGGCCTGACCCGAAGCCACCATCCCCTCCTGGCTATACAGATAGGGGTGTTCCAACCAGGACAGGCCGGTATCGACAACATGCATGCCGACCAGCAGGTCGGCAATCCGGATTTTGCAGAGCACGGGAGCGGTCTCCCCCCGGAATCCTCCGACAGATCAAGCCGAGAAACGGGGCTTTCCCCGGCTTTTCGGACACGCCAGCCCGGTGGGGCTACTTCCGTTTTTGGACGACGCTGCTTTCCCCGACGATGCGGTAGCTCTCGCCCGCCGGCCGGAGAACAAAGGTGAATACAGCCTCGCCCGATGCGGTTTTGCCGCCGTTGGACACCGTGTAGGCAACCGGCACCGTGACCCGCAGCTCGCCCGAGGAGGACGGCTCCGAAACCGTGGCCGTTCCGGGTTTGTAGGTCCGCTTGGGCCAGCGGGAAAAATACCGCACCTTATCCTGGCGCACGATGTCCCTTCGGGTCTGGCCCTTCGTCGCGTAGTCGACCTTGTCGGCATAGAGGTCCAACAAGGCGTTGACATCCCCCGTGCCGCTCTTGGTAAAAAAATTCGCCAAAAAGGCCGTCACGGCCGGCGATGCGGTCTTCGCGGCCGTGCCCGGTCCGGGAATGGTGATGGTGCTTCCGGCCTCCAGCCGGTCGGCATCGCGCATGCCGTTGGCGGCCATGATTTCCTCGACGCCGACGCCGAACTTGCCGGCGATGCGGGAAAGGCTGTCGCCACGTTGCACGACATAGGGGGTGGTCGCCGCCGGCTTGGCCGGCTGGGCGGCTGCCGGCGCGGCGGGCGTGGCCGGAGCGGTCGGTTGCGGGGCCGGAGCCGGCGCCGGTTGCGCGGCTGGAGCCGCCGGTGCCGGGGTGGCGGGTGCGGGCTGGGCCGCCGGAGCCGGAGTGTCCGGGGCCGGTTGCGCGGCCGGGGCGGCGCTCGGGGCAGCCGGAGCAGCCGGCTGGGCCGGAGCGGCTGGCTGCGGTTGCAGCTTCTTGCCGGCCTGCCTGGCTTCGTAGAACCGCTGATATTCCTTTTCGTCGAGCACGCCGTCATGATTGCTGTCGGCGTTCAGGAATTCCTCCACGGTCAAATCGGGAAAGGCGACAATCAGTTCCTCGAAAATGATCTTGCCGTCCTTATTGTAATCCACTTTGGTAAAGGATTTTTCATCCTGCCTGGAACAGCCGGCCACGGCCAGGGCCGCCAGGGTCACAACCAGAAGCATCAAGCGTATCAGCCGCATATCGCCTCCACTTTTATGGGCCCCGGAGCGGCCTTGACCACCACCAGGGTGACGTCGTCGAGTCGGGGTTCCTCTTGACGGAAAGCGTCCAGGTCCGCCAGGACGGCCCGGGCCACCGTCCAGGCGTCAGCGCCCGCATTGCGGCGCACGGTCCGGCACAACCGGGTCTTCCCGTACATTTCCCCGGAGGCGTCGCGCGTTTCCCATATGCCGTCGGTGCCGCAGACGAGCACCCCGCCCGGGGGCAAACCGTCCAGCGTGTTTTCCTCGTAACGCCAGTCGCCGTCAATCCCAAGCGGAATCCCCTTCCCGCCGAGTGCGCCAAAGGTGTCCCGCGCGGGATCATAGAGCAAGGCCGGATCATGCCCGGCCCGCACGAAACGCAACCGGGAGCAGACCGGATCGATTTCCAGCAGGAAAAGGGTCATACACCGCCCGGTCATCCCCAGGTCATTGGCCAGCAGTCGGTTGACATCGCCCAGGACCTCGGCCGGACCGCCGGGAAACAGCAGGCGCGCGCGCAAAAAAGCCCGGGCGCTGGCCATCAGCAGGGCCGCCTGGATGCCGTGGCCGGTGACATCGCCCACGGCCACGCAGCACGTCTGGCCGCCCCCCGAAGAACCGGGGCGCATCAGATAATCATAGTAGTCCCCGCCGGTGGCGTCGCAGGGTAACGAAATGCCGGCCACCTCGATCCCCAAAAGCGGCGGCGGGGTCTTGGGCCAGAATCCCTGCTGCACGCCGGCCGCCACTTCCATGTCGAATTCCAGGCGTTGCTTGTCCAAGGCCTCCCGGTGGAGCCGGGCATTGACGATGGCCACCGCCGCCTCGGCGCCCAGCAGGGAGAACGTCTCCAGGTCGTCGTCGCCAAAGACGCCGCCGTTCTCCTTGTTGATGCCCTGGGCCACCCCCACCACCCGATCCCGGTAGATGAGCGGCACGCAGAGCATGGAACGGGTCCGGTAGCCGGTGAGCTTATCCACATCCTGATTGAAGCGGGGATCGTCATAAACGTCGGCCAGCATGAGCGGCGAGGCGCTCTCGGCCACCCAGCCGGCCAGCCCCTCGCCGGGCTCCAGCCGGAAGCCGGCCTGCAACTGCGCGCTGGCCGGGCCCTGGGCCACGGTGAAAACGAGCTGCCCCTGGCCGGGGCCGGGGGTGTCGTCAACCAGAAGCAGACTGACGGTTTCCGCCGCCAGGGCCTGCCTGGAGGTGGACATGATGCGCTCCAGGACCTCGGAGAGGTCCAGGGAAGCCGAAATGATCCTGGACAGGGCAAAACAGCGTTTGAGGGAGCCCAGGCGTTCGGCCAAGCGGCCCGCCTCGCCTGCGGGGGGGTCGAGCATGACGTCTCCTTTGTGTTGTGAGGGGATCGTCTACCGCAGAAACGACCCCGTTGGCAAAGGCGACGTCGCAGCCGGTCCGACGCTTAGGCGGAAACCCCATCAAGCAGGGCCAGGGCCGTGCTCTTTTCATCCCGGAACCGGGACTGGACCGCCTCCCGGACCCGCTTGGTATGCCGAAAGAATTTTTGACTGCGCAGGCGATAGACCTGCTCAATGACGGCCTTGTCAAAATCCTGACTGTCCGTCCCGACATCCGCGTTTTCGATGGCTTGACTGAAAATACGTTCCGCTCCGGACGGGCCGTGCTGGACGGCCGTGCTCCACAGCACCTCGCGCAAGGCATAGGAGCGCTTGGTCACATCCACCCCCGTGGTCAGCACGATGCTCTTGGCCGCCGGGGCATAACTGCTGCCTCGGATGAATTCGTGCTGCAAGGCCTCGAATCGCTTGGGGTCCCTGGCCGCGATATCCTTCCAGACCGCCGGCATGAGGCCGGTCTTGCCGCCGGTGTCGCTGGGCCCGGCCGCCTTGAGCCTGGCCGCGATATCCGGGGCCTTCTCCTTGAGGAACTTGATGAAAAGATCCATGGCCCCGGTCTTGGAGGCCAGCTGAAACTGGCCGTAGGAGGTGCCACCGACCCGATCGTAGCCGATGCAGTCGATTTCGTTGTTGGATTCGTACTGGGCGCTTAACAGCCCGGCCCGGCGTTCCAAGGTCGAGGGCAGCACCTTGCCCTCGGCCAGAGCCCTGGCTCTGGCCGAGGCGGTCCGGGTGTTTTCCGCCAACTGATTTTCCGCACCGGCCGCGGCCAGAAGCAGTTCCTCCTCATGCTTGGTGAAGCCGCCGCCCCGCGCGGTGGCGAGAGCCACGCCCCGCAGATGCCCCAGGTCGTCCGGATGCCGCGCCGACTTATTGACGGCCATGCGCACCGCCGACTTGTCCACGGTCCGGCGCACACTGTTGCCGCCCCCGCCCGAAGCGCCGCCCCGGGTCGTGGCCTGCTGTTCCATGGCCAACCGCGACAGGGTGGCCAGGGCGTTGCCCTGAAATTGATCCAGCCCGCCGCCGCCTCCCGTCAGGCCCTTGGCGGTCGTCTGGTAGCCGAGCATGGTCAGGGCCGCCGCCTGCTCCGAGGATTTTCCCCCGGCCAGCATCTCCAGGCCCGAGAGCATGCCGGGGTCCATCCCCTTGGTCTTGGCGCCGCCGGTCAGCTCTCCATTGATTCCGCAGCCTTTTTGCATCATGATCTCGAAAACGCGCGGGTCCGTCTTGGCCTTGGCCGTGCCCGGCGCAAGCGAAGCCGCTTTCTTCATGAGCTCCTGAGCGGCTGGGCTTGATGTCTGAATGGCCATGGCGGTGTTCCCGGTTTTTCGGTTAAAAAGGAAGGCGTACTCACTTCTGCAAGCCCCATGCCTTCACCGGGGAAACCGCCCTCCTGGAGAATTTCATGCGCCATTCCAGCCGATTCTTTCAAAATACCGCCTGTGCATACTTCCCCTGCCACCAAGGCGCCGACCCGGCCGCCTTCAACTGCCTGTTCTGCTACTGTCCCCTCTATTTCCTGGATGGCTGCGGCGGGGACTGGACCCTCGCGCACGGCGTCAAGGATTGCACGGCCTGCCTGCGTCCCCACCGCCCCGGCGGCTATGACGACATCCTGACGCGGCTGCGCCGGGAAGCGGCCGACCGACGCGCCCGGACCAGCGGCCAGGACGAAAAATCCCCCGCGAAAAAATAAAAAAAGCGGGGGGGCCCGCTTATAAGCCCCCCCGCCGCAAGCGGTGTTGGCAGCGATCCTACCACTTGTCCGAGGCGAATATATCCCCACCGAGGCCGAATTCGTCGGCCGGCTCTCCGGATGGCGTCTCTCCGGAAGCGGCAGCCGGCTGTCCGCTGGCGGCCACCGTCACCACGCCGTGTTTTTTCACGTCCTCGATCAACTTGAGCAGTTCGTCGACCTTGCCGATGTAGTCTTCAACCTTCGCGGCGGAAGCAATGACGAGCTTTTCGCCCTCGTCCTTCGCCGAAGCCTCCAGCCGTTTGACCTTGTCATCGGCGGCCTTCAGGCGGACCTCGACATCGTTGAGGATCGCCGTCTTCTCGGCCAAGGCCTTTTCCACCACGGCCAACCTGGCGGCCTGTTCGGCAATGGTCTTTTTCGAAGCGGTCAGCTTGTCGAAGATGCCCGCCACCTCGGCCGCCACGTCGGGCGGCAACACGGTCACGGACACGTTCTGGGCCGAATCACCGAGCTCGCCGCTGCCCATCCGGGCCAGATCGGGATGCTGCTCGTATATCCAGGCCTTGGCCAGGGCGGCGGCGAACGGCGCCAGCTCCGCGTCGACGGGATGGCCGGTCATGAAACCGACCATGTCGGCCACACCCTGCTTATTGCCTTCCCTGTCGATTCCCTTGAGATACGACACGAACGTATGCATGGGGAAGACCTTGCGCTCTTGAGCCATGGGAACCTCCTTTCAGAGCCTCAAAATCGTTTCGTCTTGATGGGTAAGGGGAAGCCGCCCCGCCTGGTGGGCATACACCAGGGCCGTGGTCCGGTAGACCAGATGGCCGAGCTTGGACCAGGGCAGGTAGGCGATCAGCATGAACACCGCAACCAGATGCAGGTAATAGGTCGGATAGGCCAGGACGACCGCGCCGGCCAAGCGGAAGACTTCCGATCCGAGTCCCGTCAGGGCCACGGCCCAGAGGACCCCGAGCAGATACCAGTCATCATAGGACGAAGTGGCCGTGGCCGGATCGGTGCGCACCCGGCGGCGGGTCAGCATGGTCAGACCGTAAAGCAGCGCCAAGGCCCCCACGTTGGCCAGCATCTTCACCGGACTCCACAGCGGCATGGGCGTGTGCCCGAGCGGCGCGATCAGGGCAACGATCTTGCCGCCCCAATGGCCCGCGGCCACGATACTGGTAACGATGACCAGGGCCACGAAGCCGTAGAACAGGGAAAGATGCCCCTTGTATCGCTCGCTATTATCGACGCCGCATTCGTTCCACTTGGCATGGGTGGCGATTTCCCCCACGACCACGGCCTTGATCGATGCGCACAGACTCGGCTTCGCCGGCCGCTCGCCGACAAAAAGCGTGGTCGGAATGGATTTCCCGAAGCTGTGCCACAGCGTGGTCACGCCCTTATAGAAGGTATAGAGCACGAACAGGGCCAACAGACCGAAGATGGGGTCGATGGTATAATCTCCGGGAAAGACCTTCCCGTAGACGATCTCCCCCGCCGGCAGGCCAAAGCCGGTGGTGAGGCCCCATATGAGCAGATAGAGCACGGCCGGAATGGCGATCAGCCGTGGCAGATACCGGGGCGAGCGCATCCAGGTGCCGATGGCGGCCGGAGCGACCAGATCCCGGTAGGCGAGCGTACGTGCGGCCGCCAGCACATCCCCGGGCCGGGCGCCGCGCGGGCACAGCTCGGAGCAGGTCTGGCAGTTGTGACACAGCCAGATGTCGATGTCGCCGACAAAGCGGTCCTTGAGCCCCCACTGCGCCCAGAGCATTTCCTTGCGGGGAAAGGGACTCTCGGGCGGGGCCAGCGGACAGGCCACGCTACAGGTGGCGCACTGGTAGCATTTCTTGACTGCCTCGCCGCCAGCCGCCTGCAAATCCCGCACAAAACGCAGATCGGGTGTAATGCGTTCCTTCTCGGCCATGGAGCCCTCCTCCTAATACCCCTTGAACGGGTTGGGACCGATCTGCAACACCATGTCCATGAACCGGTCGATCATCCCGGGAATCTTGTCGTACTCGTCGATGGCCACCTGGTACTGCTCGACGCGTTCGGGCTCCACACCCAGGCGGTTCAGGGATTCGGCGATGTTCTCCTTGCGGCGGTTGCAGATTTCGGAACCCTTGACGAAATGGCACTGGTAGTCGTCGCCGTACTTGCAGCCGAGGAGCATGACGCCGTCGATGCCCTTGCTCATGGCGTCGGCCACCCAGATGGCGTTGACCGACCCCAGACAGCGCACCGGAATGATGCGCACGTAGGGGCTCCACTTGCGACCCCGCAACGCCGCCATGTCCAGCGCCGGGTAGGCGTCGTTCTCGCAGGCCAAAATGAGCACCCGCGGTCCGCCCTCCTCGATTTTCGACGGGACTTGGCATTCCCGGATCATGGAGCCGATCATGTCGATGTTGTAGTTGTCAAACGAGATGACCCGCTCGGGACAGGCGCCCATGCAGGTGCCGCACCGCCGGCAGCGGGTGGGATTGGGCATGGGCGTGCCCTTCTCGTCGTCATCCAAGGCCCCGAAGGGGCATTCCTCGGTGCAGCGCTTGCACTGGGTGCAGCGCACGAAATTGAAGACCGGGTAGGACAGGTCTCCCGACCGGGGATGGACGGCCACGCCCCGACCGGCCGATTCGATGCACTGAATGGCTTTGAGCGCCGCGCCGGCCCCGTCATCGGCGGCTTGCGCCATGGTCATGGGCTGCCGGACGCAGCCGGCGGCGTACACGCCGGTTCGCCGCGTCTCGTAGGGGAAGCAGACGTAGTTGGAATCGGCATAACCGTCGAACAGCTCCAGGTCCGGAAACGCCGGCCCCTGCCGGTAAATCAGATTGATGGTCGGATCCAGCGCCGTGGCCGGCACGATGCCCGTGGGCAGGACCACCAGCTCCGCTCCGAGGACGATATCGGGGCCAAGCAGGGTATCGGCGGCTTCGATGGCCAGGTTGCCCCCCGTCTCTTCCCGGACGGCCGTCACCGTGCCCTTGGTGAGCATGATGCCGGGGTCGTCCTGGGCGGCCCGGTAGTAGCGTTCATTGAGGCCCGGCACCGTCATGGAGTCGTAGACGATCATGGCCACGGCGTCGGGGAGCATTTCCCGGACGTAGCCGGCCTGCTTGAGGGCCACCAGACTGGTCAATTCCGAAGAGTAGGCCAGGTGCCTGGCCGTCTGGATGGGCGAAAAGACGACCTTCGCCTCCTCCTCGCCGGCGGCGTCCTTGGGCGCGGCCGATGCGGCCGGTGCGGCCGGCGCCGTGGCTTCGGCCGCGGGCGCCCCGGTCTCGGCGGCGGCCACGAGCTTGGTCACGTCCGCGACAAAGGCCACCGAGGTCGGCGCCCGGCCGTCGGACGGCCGCTTGATGGCGCCGTCCTTCACCATGTGCTCGAATTCGGGCGAGGTGACGACGTTTTGGTAGCGGCCATAGCCGAAGGGGGCCAGCCACTCGCCGGCGATGGGCCGAAAGCCGGCGGCCAGGACCACGGAGCCGATCGGCAGGGTTTCCTCCCGGTCGCCCGTGACCAGCGTGGCCTGATACTGGCCCGGCGCGCCGGCCAGGGAGGCAAGCGTCGTCCCGAGGCGCACCGTGATGTTGGCGTTGCCGGTCACCTGGCCGACCAGACGGTCCAGGCCGGGATCGACGGCTTCCCGGAAGGGCGCGGCCAGGGAAAAGCACTTGCGCATGGTCACGGCCTTGCCGCCGAGCTGGTCGGATTTTTCCACCAGCACCACGGCATAGCCGGCCTTGGCTGCGGCCAGGGCGGCGTGGATTCCGGCCCAGCCGCCGCCAAGGACCAGGATGGTCCGCACGGTTTCGGGCAGTTCCGGATGGGGGGCCTTCATTTTTTGCAACTTGACCACGCCCATGCGCAGGTAGTCCCGGACCAGGGAGACGAGTTCCGGCGGCGGATCCTGGCCCGGAGTGGCGGCCGATCCGTCCGGATTCTTGTAGGACAGGACCGCGAACTCGCGCAGATTGACCCGATCGACCAGCACCGTGTCGCCGAAGTCGAAAAGATCCCAGTCCACCCGTGGCGACGTGCCGCAGACGAGCACGGCGTCGATGGCCCCGGAGGCCACGTCGGCCCGTATCATTTCCAGGCCGGCCGGACTCGACAGGCGCTGGTGGGATTTGACGATGGGACAGGCCCCGCCGCAGGTTTCCCGGACAAAGGCGACCAGATCCTCGGCCCGAAGCAGGGGGGCGATGCTGGACGCGTCTATGTAAACACCAATTTTTTCGGCCATAGCCGCTACCTCCCTCGCACCAGGGCAACGGCCTTCATGGCCGCCCCGGTGGCGGACTGGGCCGATTTCATGACGTCAAGGGGCGTTTTGGCGCAACCGGCGACGAAAATGCCTCGCTCCTCGTCATCCAGCAAAAAGCCCATCTCGTCTGCAGGCAGATCCACCGGCAGCCGCTCGCCGGCCAGACTCGGTTGCATGCCCGTGGCCAGCACCGCCATTTCGAACCGGTTGTCGGATTTGATGCCATCGAGCGCGTTTTCCACGGTCAGGATGACGTCGCCGGACCCGGCGGCCTCGGTCACGGCCGCCACCTTGCCCTTGACGGCGTTGACCCGCTCATCGCTCAGGATGCGCTTGGCGAAGGTGTCGTAACGGCCTGGGGCACGCAGATCGATATAATAGATGGTCACCCGGGCGTCGGGAAAGGCGTCGCGAATGAAGGTCGCCTGTTTGAGAGAGGCCATGCAGCAGATCGCCGAGCAATAGTTGAGATGGTTTTCATCGCGCGACCCGGCACACTGGACAAAGGCGACGCTGCGGGGAGGCCGACCGTCGGAGGGACGCAGGATGCGCCCGGCCGTGGGCCCGCTCGGCGCGGCCAACCGCTCGAATTGCAAATTGGTGATGCAGTTGGGGATGGCTCCGGCCCCCAGATTGGTCAATCTGGTCACATCGTAGGGCTTCCAGCCGGTGGCGTAGATGATGGCCCCGGCCGTCAGCACCACTTCGCGGGGCGCCTCGTCCAGGTCGATACCGTCGACGCCGGCCAAGGTTTCCAGATCCCCTTTGGTGCAGTGTTCCTTCTCCAGGACGTAGCGATGGGGAAAAGCGAAGGGGACATCCATATAAAGGGCCTTGCGGGTGCCGAGCCCCAGCTCGAACCCGCTTTTGACATCCTGGGAAAGTCCGGCGGCCGCTCCGGAAAGATCGACGCTCCCGGGCTCGACGAAGCGCGGCTGGATGCTGACCGTCACCGAATAGTTCCCGGCCGAGCCCGTGACCTTGGTGACCCGGGCCCCGGTAAAAAATTTGACCAGTTTGTTGTTTTTAATGCGCTGGAACTGGATTTCCAGACCGCAGGACGGCGGGCACAGCTTGGGGAAATATTTCGAGAGCTGCATCACCCGGCCGCCGAGAAAAGGATTCTTCTCGACGATAAACACCTCGTGGCCGACTTCTGCGGCTTCGAGCGCGGCGGTAAGCCCGCTGATGCCGCCGCCGATGACCACGATCGCCTTGCTTCCCATCACAACCTCCAGGCAGAGGCTTCTCACACTCCAAGAGAAGAAGCCTCCGACGGTCAAGGGGCCAAACCCCTTGGATGCCCTGTCCCGCCGTGGACCTTCCCCCCTCGGACCGCCGCCAAGGACAAAAGTCTCCACACGGCGGCCGCGGACTGTCGTCCGCGGCCGCCAAGGGCATCCCTACGCGTCGGGGATAATCTGAATATAGGGCTTTTTGAAGACCTTGGTTTCCTTGGTAGCCGGATCGTAGACCGAATTGACGAAGCACTTCCACTTGCTGTCGTCGAGCGCCATGTGGTCGGCGCGGTAGTAGAAGCCCGGATAGCGGGTCTCTTCGCGGAACATGATGTGGGTCATGTGCAGGCGCACGGTCCACAGGCGGTGGTACTGCTCCCAGCAGCGCATGAGTTCGTGCAGGTCGCGGGCGGCCAGCTTGGCGCTGTCCTCTTCCAGCATCTGGAGGAGGTTGAAGCCGGTTTCGAGCAAGGCCTTGGAGGTCGTGTACAACGTGGAACAGCCTCCGCCGTACTCGTCCGTGCACTTGACCAACCGCATCATGAAGTTGTGCGGGGTGATGAAGTTCGGGTTGATGACCGGATCGGTGGACACGGCGACGTTTTCCTTGAAGGTGTACCAGGGCTGGTAGATTTCCTTGGCCAGCTCGGCCCCGGTCACGGACAAGGTCGGTTTGAAGTCCTTATGGTCGAGGACGAAGCGGACCATCTGCTTGCCGGCGATGCGGCCCTCGGCATGGGAGCCCGAGGAGAACTTGTGGCCCGAGGCGCCGACGCCGTCGGCGGCGGTGAACAGTCCGACCACCGTGGTCATGCGGTTGTAGATCTTGCCGTTGTCGGCCTTGATCTTATAGGATTCAGGCACCCAGGGCTCGTCCGGACCGGACACCCAAATGCCGCAGCAGCCGGAATGGGAGCCGAGCAGATACGGCTCGGTGGGCATGATCTCGGAACCCTTCTTCTCGGGTTCGGTGTTGGTGGAGGCCCAAAGGTTGGCTTGGCCGACGCACATGTCGAGGAAGTCTTCCCAGGCCTCGCTCTCCAGGTGCTTCTGCTGATCGGTCGAAAGATTGGCGAAGGTCTTTTGCAGGGCGCCGGCGGTGTCCATGTAGATGGGGCCGCGGCCGTCGCGCATCTCACGCAGCATCATGTGGTTGCGCAGGCAGGTCGGGATGACGTTGCCCTTGGCGTAGCCGCGCTCCTCGTAAGGCTTGAGCATGGCCTTGTTGGTGACGCAGTAGTCCTCGCCCTTGGCATTGGTGGCCTTGGCCTTGAAAAGCAGGAACCAAGCGCCGACCGGACCGTAACCGTCCTTGAAGCGGGCCGGGACGAACCGGTTTTCCATCATGGTCATCTCGGCGCCGACCTGGGCGCACATGGTGTAGGTGGAGCCGGCGTTCCAGACAGGATACCAGGCGCGGCCCATACCTTCACCGGTGGAGCGGGGACGGTAGACGTTGACCGCGCCGCCGCAGGCCACCAGGATGGCATTGGACTTGAAGACATACACCTTGTTTTCACGGGTGGAGAAACCGACGGCGCCGGCGATGCGGTTGGGCTGCTTGGCGTCGAGCAGAAGCTTCACGATGAACACGCGCTCCAGGTAGCGATCCTGGCCCAGGGCGTTTTTGGCGGCCTCGGCCACGATGCACTTGTAGGATTCGCCGTTGATCATGATCTGCCAGCGGCCGGAGCGGACGGGCTTGGCCCCGGTGCGCAGGGACAGGCCCTTTTCCCTGGCCTTGGCGCCGTCAAGGTTGTGTTCGCCTTCCTTGACCCAGCACGGCAGGCCCCACTCCTCGAACAGATGGACGGAATCGTCCACGTGGCGGCCGACGTCGAAAATGAGATCCTCGCGGACGATGCCCATCAGGTCGGTGCGGACCATGCGGACATAGTCGTCGGCGCTATTGTCGCCAAGATACGTATTGATGGCGGACAGGCCCTGGGCCACGGCGCCGGAGCGCTCCAGGGCGGCCTTGTCGATCAGCATGACGCTGACGCCAGCCTTGTCGGCCCAGCGGCAGGCCTCGAAGGCGGCGCCGCAGGCGCCCATGCCACCGCCGACGATAAGGACGTCGACGTCTTTCTCAATAACTTCAGGTTCGGCCAGAGCAACGCCTTTGGGCTCGTCCTTCACGGGAATGGTCGGCATATGCTGTTTCCTCCGTAGGGATGGATACGCTTGTGGTGATCCGGATTATTTACAAAAACCGTCGAGCCAGCATTGGACGGTGTCCATGCCGGTGACGTCGAACTCCTTGGCCATGGCATTCTTGGGGGTGGCCAGAGCCTTTTCGGTAAAGAGCAGTTCGGATTCCAGATCACCCGATTCGGGTTTACCCTCGAAGGGTTTGATGGAGCCTTCCGGGGTGGTGCGGATGGGGAACTTGAAGCGTTTGATGTTGCCGTTGCGGAATTTGACGGTCCACATGATGGAGTCGGCCGAGCGCAGGGGAATAGAAGAGCCGCCCATGGGAGCGAAGTCGGCGTAGGGACGGGCCGAAATGGCACCCTGAGGACAGATCTTCACACACGAGTAGCATTCCCAGCAAGCAGACGGTTCCTGATTGAAGGCCTTCATCTCCTGAGGATCAAGAATCATCAAGTCATTGGGACAAATGTACATGCACGCGGTCTTCTCACCGCCTTTGCAGCCGTCACATTTGTTCGGATCCACAAAGGTAGGCATAATACATCCTCCAAACGTTAAGTTGTTACACCCCCAGCACCCGATTCCTGCGGGCTCCCCCGGTGGGCCAGGGCATCCGCCAACAGGCGGATGGGGACCTTTGGGGAGAAGACGTCAGGTCGCCCCCGAGGGGGGCAGCGGCCCTGGCGCCCATTCTGGGGGCACCCGGCCGGGGGGTGGGAGGCCTGGAGTCCCGGCCCGCGCCGGGGACGGGCAATCCCTCGGTATCACTCTCGTTTCCGCGTGGCAGGCGGATAGCTTGTGCGCAATTTAACAAGGTCATTCGGACGCGTCAAGACCGAAAGTTATTTTTTTCACGTCCTCGGGTACTTTCCTCGACCCAGACCGCACCCGCCACCGCCGCTTCCACGATTCCATCCCTCTTATCAGTCTCGACACACCCGGGCAAGCCCTGTCCGTTTTTTCACGCACTGCTCGACCCTCGCTTCCCCGCCCGCCCGGCTTGACAATGGCGCCGCCTGGCCGCTATCGCCTTCCCGTCTCTGTCGAAACGACCTTTCGAGAAACGGAAGACGGTGCGAATCCGTCGCAGACGCGCTGCTGTAACCGGGCTTTCCGGCCGCGTTCACTGAGCCCTCGGGCTTGGGAAGGACGCCGCCAGCCGAATGGTCCCCGCGACCACCCCGGAAGCCAGAAGACGCCTCGAATCAGGTCGGCATTCGGGCCTCGCGATATGGGCCGGAGTGACCGGGCGCCACCGCCGCCAGCGCGGAGCCGCCCTCCATTCCTTTCCGTTTTCCTTTACCGGAAACGGATGCTAGTCTGACGCCCTTCCCCCGTGGTCTCTGCCGGCCTCCGCTGTAACGCCCCACCGGGCAACAACAAGGAGTGCTTCGCATGCTCACGCATTCGCTGGGATTTCCCCGCATGGGCCTTCGCCGTGAACTCAAGACCGCCCTCGAAAGCTATTGGAGCGGGCGCACGGGCGCGGCCGCACTCGAAGAAACCGCCGCCGCGCTCCGGCTGCGGCATTGGCGCCTCCAGCAGGAGGCCGGCATCGACCTGGTGCCCGTCGGCGACTTTTCCCTCTACGACCACATGCTCGACGCCAGCGTCATGTTCGGGGTGGTGCCCGCCCGCTACGGGATCGCCGCCGGGCCGACGGATCTTCCCACCTATTTCCGCATGGCCCGGGGCGGCCAAAACGGCCACGGCGGGGTGACGGCCCTGGAAATGACCAAATGGTTCGACACCAACTACCACTACCTCGTTCCGGAATTCGCCCCCGGCCAGACCTTCCGCCTCGACGCGACGCGCCTTTTGGCGCAGCTCCGCGAGGCCAAGGAGAGCGGCTTCGCCGCCAAGGCCGTGCTGCCCGGCCCGCTGACCTTCCTTTTCCTCGGCAAGACCGATCCCCCGGGCGGCGACCGGCTGGCCCTGCTGCCCGGGCTGCTCGCCGTCTACAAGGCGCTGTTGGCCGAAATCGCCGGCCTGTGCGCCTGGGTCCAGCTCGACGAGCCCATCCTGGTCCAGGAACTGCCGCCGGCCTGGGCCGCGGCCGTGCAGCCCACCTACCGCGCGCTGCTCGCGGCATCCGGCCCGACAAAGCTCATGCTGGCCACCTATTTCGGCGGCATCACCCACAACCTCGACTGTCTGGCCGACCTGCCGCTCGCCGCCCTGCACGTGGATCTGGTCCGCGCCCCGGAGCAGCTGGTGCTGGTGGCCAAGGCCCTCTCTCCCCGGACCGCCCTGTCCCTCGGGCTGGTGGACGGCCGCAACATCTGGCGGGTGGACGCCCCCGCCGCCCTGGCCCGCATCGATCTGGCCGGCCGGCATCTCGGCCCGGACAGGCTCCTGCTCGCCCCCTCCTGTTCGCTGCTCCACTGCCCGGTGGATCTCACGGCCGAAACCGACCTCGATCCCGACACCAGGGAATGGATGGCCTTTGCCGTGCAGAAATGTCGGGAGGTGCGCCTTTTAGCCGATGCCGCCGCTCCCGGCGGGGCCGACCGGCCCGAAGTGGCCGCCGCCCTGGCCGCCAACCGGGCGGCCTGGGAAAGCCGCCAGCAGAGTCCCGCCGCCCACGTCGCCACCGTGCGCGACCGGGTGGAGGGCCTTTCCCCGGACATGTTCCGGCGCAGCGCCCCCTATCCCGAACGGGCGCGGCTGCAACGCGCCGCCCTGTGCCTGCCGCCGATCCCCACCACCACCATCGGCTCCTTCCCCCAGACGGCGGAAATCCGGCAGGCCCGCCGCCGGGCCAAAGCCGGCGAACTGGCCCAGGCGGACTACGTGAACTTCCTCAAGCGCACCATCGCCGACAACGTGGCCAGACAAGAGGCCCTCGGCCTCGACGTGCTGGTCCACGGCGAACCGGAGCGCAACGACATGGTGGAGTATTTCGGGGAGCGTCTGGCCGGCTTCTGCTTCACCCAAAACGGCTGGGTGCAAAGCTACGGCTCGCGCTGCGTCAAGCCGCCGGTCATCTCCGGCGACGTGTTCCGGCCGGCGCCCATGACCGTCGCCTGGGCCACCTTTGCCGCCGGACTCACCGAAAAGCCCATGAAGGGCATGCTGACCGGCCCGGCCACCATCCTGGGCTGGAGCTTCGTACGCGACGACCAGCCGCGCGAGACCACCCGCCGCCAGATCGCCCTGGCCATCCGGGACGAGGTGGCCGAGCTTGCGGCCGCCGGCATCCGCATCATCCAGATCGACGAGCCGGCCCTGCGCGAAGGATTGCCGCTGCGGCGCAGCGAATGGGCGCTCGCCCTGAAGCTGGCCGTGGAGGACTTCCGGCTGGCCACCTCGGTAGCCCCGCCGCGGACCCAGATCCACACCCACATGTGCTACGCGGAATTCGGCGACATCGTGGACGCCATCGCCGCCATGGACGCCGACGTCATCAGCATCGAGGCCAGCCGCAGCCGCATGGAGCTGCTCTCCGCCTTTGCCGCTTTCCACTACCCCAACGAAATGGGCCCCGGCCTCTACGACATCCACAGCCCGCGCGTGCCGCCGGTGGAAGAGATGGAGGAACTGCTCCTGCGGGCCGCCGCCGTCATCCCGCCCGAGCGCCTCTGGGCCAATCCCGACTGCGGCCTCAAGACCCGGGCCTGGCCCGAAGTCACCGCCGCCCTGGCCAATATGGTCGCAGCGGCGAGACGGGTCCGGGAAAAACTGGCGGGGAAAAGGCCTCCGGCGGCCGAAAAGGGCTAGGCCCCTCCCGGACTCGCGCTCGCGTGAGGAAAGACAAAATTGTCCAATAAAGTGCTTGACAGCTCCGGGGTGAGGCGGGTAGCAGTTTTGTCCATGCAATCCCTCATCAATCCGACCGCCGGTTTTTATTTTTGGTTCTGGTTTAGCCACGCCCGTGGTCGGGGAGGGGTGCGGTCGAACTAGCTTCAACTGCAACGAGCCACTCCAGGGCCGCGGGCAACTCAGCCGGCGGCCCTTTTTTTATTCGGTCGCTGGCCGTCCGCGCCGGGAAGGCCAAACCACGAGGAGATCGCCATGCTGCTTGGCAAGACCGTTCGTCTGGAACGCATTTTCAACCGCAATACCCACAGAACCATCATCGTGCCCATGGACCACGGCGTCACCGTCGGCCCCATCGACGGGCTGATCGACATGCGCGAGGCCGTGAACCAGGTGGCCGAGGGCGGCGCCAACGCCGTGCTCATGCACAAGGGGCTGCCGCGTTGTTCCCACCGGGGCCGGGGCCGCGACGTGGGGCTCATCATCCATCTGTCGGCCTCGACCAGCCTCTCCCCCTACCCCAATGCCAAGACCCTGGTGGCCAGCGTCGAGGACGCCATCAAACTCGGCGCCGACGGCGTTTCGGTCCACGTCAACCTGGGGGACGAAACCGAGCGTGACATGCTGGCCCATCTGGGCGACATCTCCTCCCGGGCCGCCGAATGGGGCATGCCGGTGCTGGCCATGATTTACGCCCGGGGGCCCAAGGTCAAAAACGAGTACGATCCCGCCGTGGTGGCCCACTGCGCCCGGGTCGGCACCGAACTCGGCGCCGACGTGGTCAAGGTGCCCTACACCGGCGACATCGAATCGTTCGCCCGCGTCACCGAGGCCTGCTGCATCCCGGTGGTCATCGCCGGCGGTCCCAAGGTCCACAACGACCGGGAACTCATCCAGATGGCCCACGACGCCATCCAGGCCGGCGGCTCGGGCCTGTCCATCGGCCGCAACGTCTTCCAGCACGCCCGGCCGTCCCGCATGGTCCAGGCCCTGCACGGCATCGTGCATCTGGACTGGGAAGTCGACCAGGCCATGGAACTTCTGAAGGACTAACCATGAGTAAGGAAATCTGGCTTTCCGCCATCCCCTTCGACAAAACGCTCGTGACCCTCGGCCTCGAATCCGGCGTGGACGGCTTCGTGGCCGAGGCGGCCGACGCCGAGGCCATCCTGGCCCTGGGCCGGACCAAGGTCATGACCCCGGCCGACTTCGAGCGCGTCACGCTTGCCTCGAAGGAGGACGAGACCACCGCCGTCACCCGCCTGCAGGCAGGTCGGCCGGTCTTTCTGACCCGGGGCTGGGAGATCATCCCGGTGGAAAACATCCTGGCCGCCGCCACCGGCCTGGGCCTCGAATGCGAGAGCCTCGACCGGGCCAGGCTTGCCGCCGGCGTGCTCGAACGCGGCGCCGACCGGCTCCTCATCACGACCGAGGCGGCGCCCGACATCAAGACCATCGTCACGGAGCTGAAAGTGTCCCAGGGCCGTATCGAGCTGGCCGCCGCCACCATCACGGCCATCTTGCCGGCCGGCCTGGGGCACCGGGTCTGCGTGGACACCACCAGCCTTTTTAAAAGCGGCGAAGGCATGCTGGTCGGCAATTCCTCGGCCATGACCTTCCTGGTCAACGCCGAAACCGAGTCCAATCCCTACGTGGCGGCCCGGCCTTTCCGCATCAACGCCGGCGCGGTCCACGCCTATTGCCAGATGCCGGGCGACACCACCCGCTACCTGGAAGAGCTGACCTCGGGCTCGGAAGTGCTTATCGCCGCCCACACCGGCGAGACCAAAACGGCCGTGGTCGGCCGGGTCAAAACCGAAATCAGGCCCATGCTCCTCATCACGGCCGAGGTGGACGGCCGGGAGGGCAAGGTCTTCCTGCAAAACGCCGAGACCATCCGGCTGGTCACCCCGGAAGGCAAACCCGTCAGTGTCGTCACCCTGCGCGAGGGCGATACGGTCTTGGTCAAAACCGACGTGGCCGGCCGCCATTTCGGCATGCGCATCACCGAAGCCATCAAGGAAGGATGACATGGGGAAGGACACTCCCGACGACGCGACCAAGCCGGTTTCCCTCGACGAGGCCCTGCTGGAACTGCGAGGCGGCATCGACGCCGTGGATGACGCCCTCCTGGCCCTGCTGAGCAAACGGGCGACGCTCAGCATCGAAGTCGGCCGCCGCAAGGCCGGTCGCGCCAGCGCCATCTTCAAACCCTTCCGCGAACAAGAGGTCCTGGCCCGGCTCGCGGCCAACAATCCCGGCCCGCTGCCGGCGGCCCACCTGCTTGCCATCTACCGGGAGATTCTGTCCTCCTCCCGCCGGCTGCAACGCCCCGAGCGGATAGCCTATCTCGGGCCGGAAGGCACCTTCTCCCATTTCGCCGCCATGGCCGCCCTGGGGCATTCGCCGGACTTCATCCCCATGACCACCATCGGTGACGTGTTCGCCGCCGTGGCCGGCAAACGCACGGACCTCGGCATCGTGCCCCTGGAGAACTCGCTCCAGGGCACCGTCGGCCAGAGCCTGGACCACTTCCAGCACTACGACGTTTCCATCCAGGCCGAGATCACCTGCCGGGTGAGCCACGCCCTGCTCTCCACGGCCGACGCGATTGCGGCCATCGACACGGTCTATTCCCACCCCCAACCCCTGGCCCAGTGCGCGGCCTGGCTCAAGGCCCATCTGCCCCAGGCCAGGATCATCCCCACCGATTCCACGGCGGCGGCCGCAGCCCGGCTGGCCGGCGAGCCCACCGCCGCCTCCATCGGCCATATGCGGCTCGCCGCCATGCACAATCTGCATATCCTGGCCAGCCCCATCGAGGACCTGCCGGACAACTGGACCCGGTTTTTCATCATCGGGGCCGAGGATACCAAGCAGCAGACACGGGACAAGACCTCGATCCTTTTCACCGTGCCCAACCGCCCGGGTTCGCTGCAAAAGGTGCTCTCGCACCTGGCCGGCGAGGGCATCAACATGACCAAACTCGAATCGCGGCCCATCCGTGGCGAGAAATGGCAGTACGTGTTTTTCGCGGACCTCCAATGCGACCTGTCGCGCGAGGAATACAAGCAGCTTCTGATTACCCTCAAGGAAAACACCCACAGCCTGCGCATCCTCGGCTGCTACCCGGCCGGCCCCCAGGTGGACCTGGGCGACGGCGCGATCAGCCTGACCTAAGCCCAGGCGAAATGAGGAAGAGAAGAAAAAGATGCCTCCGGCGGCCGGGGGGAATCATTCCCCCCGGACTCCCCGAATAAGGGCTTCCACCCCGACCCGTTTTGCAAGACCATCAAAGGACCTGAAATGCCGACCGTCACCGCACCGCCGTCCAAGTCCGTGTCCCACCGGGCCGTCATCGCCGCCTGCCTGGCCAAGGGCACCAGCCGGCTTTCCGGCCTGCTTGCCAGCGACGACCTGACCCGGACCCGGGACTGCATGATCGCCATGGGCGCGGACATCCATCCCCAGTCCGACGGCTCGTGCATCGTCTCCGGCACCGCCGGCCGGCCCCAGGGCGGCGATGCCGACGACCCGGTGGTGCTCGACGTCGGGGAGTCCGGCACCACCTGCCGGCTTTTAACCGCCGTGGCCGCCGCCGGCCGGGGCGTCTTCGAGATCCGGGGCCATGGCCGCCTGCACGACCGCCCCATCGGCGAACTCATCAATGCCCTTACGCCCCTCGGCCTGCAGGTGCTCTACCTCGGCAAGTCCGGCTGCCCTCCCCTGTATCTGGTCAGCGAAGGCTTGACCGGCGGCGTCACCTCGATCTCCCTCGCGGACAGTTCCCAGTATCTCTCCGGTCTGCTTTTGGCCGCGCCCCTGGCCAAAGCTCCGGTGACCATCGAAATTACCGGAACCAAGACCGTCTCCTGGCCCTATGTCGCCATCACCCTGTCCACCCTGGCCGATTTTTCCGTGCCGTTTGCCGTGGAGACACGACAAGACGGCCAGTGGGTCGCCGTCAACTGGAAGACGCTTGCCGACGTGACGCCGGGACAGGTGCGCTTCCGCATGGAGCCGGCCCCCTACCACCCCCGCGCCTGCGCCGTGGAGGGCGACTGGTCGAACGCGTCCTATTTCCTGGCCGCCGGGGCCGTGGGGCCGGAGCCGGTCACCGTGACCGGCCTTCGCGCCGACTCGCTCCAGGGCGACAGGGCCATCTGCGACATCCTGGGCCGCCTGGGCGCCCGCATCGAGACCACGGACGCAGGCGTCACCGTCTTCCCGAGCGAGCTTTCCGGCCAGGTCATCGACATGGGCCGCTGCCCGGACCTGGTGCCGACGGTGGCCGCGGCCGCCTGCTTCGCCAAGGGCACGACGGTCATCACCAATGTCGCCCACCTGCGCCTCAAGGAGTCGGACCGCATCGACGCCGTGGCCGAAAACTGCACCCGGGCCGGAGCCGCCGTCACCACCCTGGCCGACGGCCTGCGCATCCACCCGAAGCCGCTGCCGGCCGGCCAGTCGATCGCCTTCGCCTCGTTTGGCGATCACAGAATGGCCATGTCCGCCGCCTTGTTCGAACTGGCCGGCATCACCGTGCGCCTGGACAACCCCGGCTGCGTGGCCAAGTCGTTTCCGAATTTCTGGGAGACGTGGGAGGAGCTGGGGCTCCGCCCCAGGCCCCGCCGGGGGGAATGATTCCCCCCGGTCCCCCTCGACGATACAAGAAAGGGCCGTATGAACGAGACATCGACGACACAAACGCCACCCAACGCCACCCCGTCGAAAGTTTTGGGGGAAGGAGAGGGTCCGGGGGAGGGAACCCCTTTTTGCAAAAAGGGGTTCCCTCCCCCGGTTTCCCTTCCCGCTCCCACTCCCGCTCCCGCCATCCAAACGCTTGTCATCGTCGGGGCCAGAGGCGGCATGGGGCAGCTCTTTGCAGCCAGGAGCCGGGCCGTCGGCATCACGGTCCGACCCTTGGACCGGCCCTTGACGCCGGAGTCGATCGCCACGGCGGTGGCCGGGGCGGACATGGTGCTGGTGTCGGTGCCGGTCTACGCCACGGCCGAGGTGGTCGAAAAAGTGGCGTCCCACATGGATGGAAAACAGATCCTGGCCGACGTCGGCTCGGTCAAGACCCTGCCCATCGCCGGGATGGTGGCCCGGTATCCGGGGCCGGTGGTCGGCACGCATCCGCTGTTCGGTCCCGCGCCCAGGCCGGCCGACGCCTTGCGGGTGGCGGTCATGGACGGCCGACCGGAAAAGGACGCGTGGGCGACCCGGGCGGTCTGGGATTGGTGCGAACGGCTGGGGTTCGCGCCGTTTGCCAGCAATGCCGAGGAGCACGACCGGGCGGCCGCCTTTGTCCAGGGACTCAATTTCGTGACGACGGTGGCCTATTTTGCCACCCAGGCCGCCGGCGGCGAGGTGCAGAAATACCTGACGCCGTCGTTTTCCAGACGGCTGGCCGCCGCCGAAAAGCTTATCATGAAGGATGCGGCGCTTTTCACGGCGCTGTTCGAGGCCAATCCGTACAGCCACGAGGCCGTGCGCAACTATAGAAGTCTGCTCAACATCGCCGCCGGCGGCGACGTCGATCTGCTCGTGCGCCGGGCCGAGACGTGGTGGACCGCCAAAACGGAAGGGAAGGACAATCCATGAGTGCGATCATCCTGCAACAGGAAGGGACGTGGCTGCCGGCCGACGTACAAACACCCATCAGTCTGTTTCTGGGGCTGGTGGGCGAGCGGCCCGGCATTCTCCTGGAAAGCGCCGAGGTGGACGGCCGGCTCGGCCGGTACAGTGTCATCGCCTGGGATTTCCGGCTGCGCCTGCGCCTTAAGGACGGCAAGCTCGACGTCAACGCCCGGGACACCCGTCTGGCACCGTTGGAGGAGCTGACCGGCCAGGGATTTTTCGAGGGCATGCGGGCGATCATGGCCCGGATGAAGGTGCTCCCGCCCGAGGGGCTGGCCGAGACGCACCCGATCACCCGCAGTCTGGTCGGTTATTTCGGCTACGGCATGGCCGGCATTTTCGAGCCCAAGCTGGCCACGGTGCTGCCGCCCGACGAAGCGGAATTCTGCCTGGTCCTGCCGGGCCGGCTGGTCCTTTTCGACCACATCAAGCACCGTTGTCTGCATCTGTCCCTGGACGCCGGCAAGAAGGCCCGGATCGAGCACGACAACATCTTCGCGCCGATGAACCGGCCGGAGGTCGGCCGGGTGGTCAACACGCCGGACGCCGACGGCTACATGGACGCCATCACCAAATGCAAGGAAATGATCCGGCAGGGCGAATGCATCCAGACGGTGCTCTCGACCCAGTTTGCCGCGCCCTTCTCCGGCGATCCCTTCGTGCTCTACCGGCGGCTGCGCCAGGTCAACCCCTCGCCCTACATGTTCTTCATGCGGCTGCCGCGCATCACCCTTTTGGGGTCCTCGCCGGAGCTGCTCATCCGCTGCCAGGACGGGGCGCTGACCACCTGTCCCATCGCCGGCACCCGGCCGCGTGGTCGCACCCCGGCCGAGGACGACCGCCTGTCCGTGGAGCTTCTGGCCGATCCCAAGGAGCGGGCCGAGCATGTCATGCTGGTGGACCTGGGGCGCAACGACCTGGGGCGCATGGCCGAGAAGGGCACGGTGGCGGTGGAGAAGTTCATGGCCGTGGAGAAGTTCTCCCACGTCATGCACATCGTCTCCTACGTGACGGCCCAGCTCAAAAAGGGTCTCGACGCCCTGGATGTGCTCCAGTGCGCCTTCCCGGCCGGCACGCTCTCCGGTGCGCCCAAGATCCGGGCCATGGAGATGATTGCCGAGCTGGAAAAGGGGCTGCCGCGCGGGCCGTACGCCGGCTGCATTGGCTGGATCGGCCTGGACGAGGGCCGGGTGAACCTCGACACGGGCATCACCATCCGCAGCTTGTGGGTCCGTGACGGCCAGGTTTTCTGGCAGGCCGGCGCCGGCATCGTGTTTGATTCCGATCCGGCCACGGAATGGATGGAGGCCCAGAACAAGGCCCGGGTGCTGATGGAAGTGATGGCGGCCAAGGAGGATGGTGATGTTTTTACTTATTGACAACTTCGACTCGTTCACCTTCAACGTGGTCCAGGGCTTTCAGGTGCTCGGCCGCGATCCGGTGGTCAAAAAAAACGACGATCCCGAGATCCTGGATCTGGCCGCCTCGGGCACGCTGGAGATGGTGTGCGTTTCGCCGGGCCCGAGCACGCCGGCCAAGGCCGGGCTGTGCCTCAAGTTCCTGGAGCTCCTGCCCAGGACGGTGCCGGTGCTCGGCATCTGCCTGGGCCATCAGATTCTGGGACACTTCGCCGGCGCGCCGGTGGTGGTGGCCGACCGGATCATGCACGGCAAGACCTCGGACGTGTTCCACCGGGAGACCGGGCTTTTTTCGGGCCTGCCGAACCCCATGGAGTGCTGCCGCTACCATTCGCTGCTGGTGCTCGCGGCCAAGGTGCCGGAAAAGCTCACGATCACTGCCTGGACCGAAGAGAACGAGGTCATGGGACTGGCCTTCCGCGACCGCCCCTGGGTCGGGGTGCAGTTCCACCCGGAGTCGGTCTTCACGCCGGACGGCCTGAAGCTGCTCGGCAATTTTCCGGAGAAGGTCCTCTAATGTCCCCCGTACCGCCCCGCGCGCACCATGGCGGATTCCCAAAGGGCGCGACATGTTGGCCGCCAGGGACATGCCCTCTCCTCCCCCCTTATCCACCTGAAAGGATGACCGCTTTGAACACTATCCCCGCCCTGATCAAGAAGGCCAACGACAGTCTGCACGCCGCGCGGGTGCTCGCCAGCGAGCGGCTGTTCGATTTCGCCGTGGGACGGGCCTGTTTCGCCATGCTCTATGTGGCCGAGGCCTTCCTCCTCACCGATTCGATTGTCGTCCGCGAGCCGGACGCCATCGCGGAAGCCTTTGACCGACGCTTCGGCCAAACCGGCACCATGCCCCAGATATTCAACCGCTGGCTGACCGAGGCCATGCGGCTCTATCCCGGCACCGACTACGAAACCGAAACCGGCATCACCGCCGACATCGTCACCGAACAGCTCAACCGGGCCCGGGCCTTCGTGGCCATGGGCCGGGAAGAGCTCACCGGCGTGACCCGATAACGTTCATGTCCGAAAGGAGCCTGACCGTGGAAAAACACGTCGAATGCCTCGAACTCCTCGCCGCCGGCAAGAATCTCACCCCGGAACTGGCCACGTACGCCTTCCGGGCCATGTACGCCGGCGAGATGCCCGCCTCGTGCGTCGGCGCCTTTCTGATGGGGCTTAAGACCAAGGGCGAATCCGCCGTGGAAATCGCCGCCGGCGTCACCACCGCCCTGGAGGAGGCCCGGCTCGTCCCCGGTCTTTCCGGCCCGCGCATCGACACCTGCGGCACCGGCGGCGACAACTCCTGCTCCTTTAACTGCTCCACCGCCGTGGCCCTCTATCTCGCCGCCCTGGGCCACCGGGTCGTCAAGCATGGCAACCGGGCCGTATCGAGCTCCTGCGGCAGCGCCGACGCCGTGGAATCCCTCGGCTTTCCACTGGTCGTCGCGCCCGACAAGGTGGCCGGCGAACTGGACAAAAACAACTTCGTGTTCCTGTTCGCCCCCAACTACCACCCGGCCTTCAAGCGCGTCGGCCCCATCCGCAAGGAACTCGGCGTGCGGTCGCTTTTTAATCTCATGGGACCGCTCATGAATCCGGCCCGGCCCACCCACCAGATCCTCGGCGTGCCAACCGCCCACCACGTGCCGCTGATGGCCGAGGTGCTGGCCCTGACCGGCCTGTCCTGCGGCGCGGTCGTCCACGGGGCCGGCGGCTTCGACGAGATCACCCCCTTCGGCCCGGCCGACGTCTGCTGGCTGCGCGACGGCTGGATCAAACGGGACACCATCGATCCCAAGGACTTCGGCATTCCCGCCCACAAGCCGTCCGACGTCGTGGTCTCGGGCCGCGACGAGGCCGTGGCCGTGCTGCGGGACATCCTGTCCGGCCAGGGCTCGCCGGCCATGCGCGACATGGTGGCCCTTAACCTCGGTTGCGCCCTGCATCTGCTCGAAAACGGCCTCACCCTCGGCCAGGGCGTGGCCAAGGCCCGGCAGGCCATCGACGCCGGACTGGCCGCCAAATTCTTCAAGGACGTCTTCCATGCTTGAGAAGTTCCGGGGGGCCAAACACGCCGAAATCGCCCACCTCAAAGCCCTTGAGGCCTCGGAAGACCTGCCGCTCCCCTACCAGGGCAAGCGGCCGTCCTTCTCCGACGCCATCCTGGCCGGCGCCCCCATCGCCGTTATCGCCGAATACAAGCGCGCCTCGCCCTCGGCCGGCGACATCAACCTGGGCCTCACTCCCGGCGAAGCGGCCGCCATGTACGCCGCTGCCGGCGCCGCCGCCCTCTCGGTCCTGACCGAGGAGACCTACTTCAAGGGCTCCCTCGACTCTCTGGACATCATGAGCGGCGTGGGACTGCCCATGCTCCGCAAGGACTTCATCCTGCACCCGCTCCAGGTGGCCGCCACCGCCGCCACCAAGGCCTCGGCCCTGCTTGTGATCGTGCGCATGCTCACCGACGAGGAGCTGGCGGAAATCCTGCGCCGCACCTATGACGCCGGCCTCGAAGCCGTCATCGAGGTGTTCGACGAACCGGATCTGGCCCGGGCCGAGGCCGCCGGCGCCCACATCATTCAGGTCAATAGCCGCGACCTGGACACCCTGACCACGGATCTGGCCGTGGCCGAACGGCTGGCCAAGCGCAAGCGGCCCGGCCGCATCTGGATCGCCGCCAGCGGCATCAAGACCCGCTCCGACGTGCTCCGCATGGCCGCACTGGGCTTCGATGCCGTGCTCGTCGGCACCTCGCTCATGTCCGGAACCGACCCGGGCGCGGCCCTGGCCCGCCTGACCGGAAGGATGCCGTCGTGAACGCGCTGGTCGTCAAGGTCTGCGGCCTGACCCGGGCCGAGGACGTCATCGGCTGCGCCGCAGCCGGGGCCGATCTCGTCGGCTGCATCTTCGCCGCCAAAAGCCCCCGCCACGTAACGCCGGCCCAGGCCGCCGCCCTGCCGCGGACAGCAGCCAAACGCGTCGGCGTCTTCGTCGAACAGACGGTGCCCGAAATCCTGGCCATCATGGACGCAGCCGGCCTGGACCTGGCCCAGCTCCACGGCGAGCACTCGCCGGACGACTGCCGGGCCATCGGAGAAGGCCGCGCCATCCGTACCTTCTGGCCGCAACGCTATCCGGACGTGGCCAGCCTGGCCGCCGCCATGGCCGCCTACGCCGGGACCATCCGCTACGCCCTGCTCGATGCCGGAAGCGCAGGCGGCGGGCACGGCCGCACCCTCGACTGGGCGGCCCTGGCCACGCTGGCCGCACCCATGCCCTGGCTTTTGGCCGGCGGACTGGGGCCCGATAACGTGGCCGAGGCCGTGCGCGCCGCCAAACCGCATGGCGTGGACCTCAACTCCGGCGTCGAATCGTCCCCGGGGCTTAAGGAGTTGACCGCCGTCCGGAGGTGCCTTTGGGCCCTAAAGGGGAAAGAATAATGGAACTGGGGCGCTGCCCCAGACCTCGCCAGGGCGCCGCCCTGGACCCGCCGGGGGGAATGCTTCCCCCCGGGCCCCCTCGACGGGAAAAAGGGGACGGCGAAACGCCGCTGGAAAATTGACAGAAGTATCGCGGGAAACTGCGAAGCCTGGAAAAGTTTTTGGGAAGAGGTCCGGGGAACCCTTTTTTTCAAAAAAGGGTTCCCCGGCCGCCGGAGGCAAATACACCATGCAGAAAGGATACTACGGCGATTTCGGGGGCCAGTTCGTCCCCGAGCTCCTCATGCCGCCGCTTCTGGAACTGGAAGAGGCCATGCGGACCATCATGCCGAGCGAACAATTCCGGAAAGAGTTGGGCGTGCTTCTGGCCGATTTCGTCGGCCGGCCCTCGCCGCTCTATCGCTGTCCCACCCTGTCCGAGGAACTGGGATTCGATCTGTGGTTGAAGCGGGAAGATCTCAACCATACCGGCGCCCACAAGATCAACAACACCATGGGGCAAGGGCTGCTGACCAAGCACATGGGCAAGAAAGTGCTGCTGGCCGAGACCGGAGCCGGCCAGCACGGCGTGGCCACCGCCACGGCCGCCGCCATGCTGGGGCTTAAGTGCATCGTCTTCATGGGGGCCGAGGACGTGGTGCGCCAGTCGCATAACGTCCGGCGCATGCATCTGCTCGGCGCCAAGGTCGTGCCCATCGAGTCGGGGACGCGAACGCTCAAGGACGCCATCAACGCGGCCTTGCGCTATTGGATCGCCGAACAGCGCACCACCCATTACTGTTTCGGCACGGCCGCCGGACCGCATCCCTTTCCGCTTTTGGTCCGCGAGTTCCAGTCGATCATCTCGCTGGAGGCCCGGGCCCAATGCCTGGACAAGATGGGGCGGCTGCCGGACTACGTCGTGGCCTGCGTCGGCGGCGGCTCCAACGCCATCGGCATGTTCCACCATTTCCTGCCGGACGCATCCGTGAAACTGATCGGCGTCGAGGCTGCCGGCACGGGCGAACCCGGCTGCTACAATTCCGCCCCCATCAACCTCGGCACGCCCGGCGTGCTGCACGGCATGCGCTCCTTGCTGCTGCAAACCAAGGAAGGGCAGATCCAACCCTCGCATTCCGTGTCCGCCGGCCTGGACTACCCCGGCGTCGGCCCCGAGCACGCCCATCTCGCCGCCACCGGCCGGGTGCGCTACGACATGGCCGTGGACGCCGAGGCGCTTACCGCCTTCGAGGTCCTGTGCCACAAGGAAGGAATCATCCCGGCGCTGGAAAGCTGCCATGCCGTGGCCTGGGTCATGAAAAACGCGGGAAAGATCGCCAAGGGCAGCCAGGTCGTGGTCTGCCTGTCCGGCCGGGGGGACAAGGACCTCGACATCATCGAAGCCTACGAAAAACGCCAGGGGGCGGCGTCATGAGCCAATCCATATTGACCACGCGGATCATGGAGGCGCTTAGCGCCGGCAGAAAGGCGCTGATTCCCTTTCTGCCAGCCGGCTTCCCGGACAAGGAACGTTTTTTCGCGGAACTGGCCGCCCTGGATGCCGGCGGCGCCGACGTGGTCGAGATCGGCGTGCCCTTTTCCGACCCCGTGGCCGACGGCCCGGTGGTGGAAAAAGCCTCGCTCCACTCGCTGGAAAACGGCACCACCCTGGCCTGGCTCCTTGAGGAACTGCGGCAACGCAAGGGCCAGTTCCGGGCCGGACTGGTGCTCATGGGCTACTACAACCCCTTTTACCAGTACGGGCTGGACAAGCTGACCCGGGACGCGGCGGCGGTCGGCGTGGCCGGCTGCATCGTGCCGGACCTGCCCCTGGAGGAATCCGGCCCCATGCGGAAGGCCTGCGACAAGGCGGGGCTGGACCTGATCGCCCTGGTCGGCCTCAACACGTCCGAGGAGCGGCTGGCCGAATATGCCGCCGTCGCGCGCGGCTACGTCTACTTCGTGTCGGTGCTCGGCACCACCGGCATGCGCGACAGCCTGCCCGCCGAGGTCAAGGACCGGCTGACCGTGGTGCGCCGCATCTTCAAGGTGCCGGTGGCCCTCGGCTTCGGCATCAAATCCCCCGAGCAGCTCACGGCCTTCGGCGATCTGATCGACGGGGTGGTCTTCGGCTCGGCCTTGATCGCCCACATCGAGGCCGGCGGCACGGCGGCCGAATTCATGAAACGCTGGCAAAAGTAGGCGAACCGGGGCGAGGCTCGAAACGAGCCCGTCCGGGATGCCCGCGACGTCCGGGGGGGATATCCCCCCCCGGACCCTCTAAATGCAAAAGAGGGACTTCCTTTTTGTTGCATAATCGGAGTATGGCAGGAGAAAGTGGAAGGAAGCGCCATGCCCGAGTGTAGACGGATTCTTTTCGTCGACGACGATCAGTCAGTCCTCGACTCCCTGCGTCGCGGGCTGCATGGCTGCTTCGACGTCGTCACGGCCCGAGGGCCCGAAGAGGGCCTGCGCGTCTTCGCGGAAGAGGGGCCCTTTGCCATCGTGGTTTCCGATCTGCGTATGCCCGGCATGGACGGCGTCCATTTCCTGCAGAAAATAAAAGAGATCAATCCGCTGAATGTCGGGATCATGCTGACCGGCCACGGCGACCTGACGGCGGCCATGGCCGCCGTCAACGAAGGCCGCATCTTCCGCTTCCTGACCAAGCCCTGTCCCATCACCTGCCTGTCCCGGGCCCTGGAGGCCGGACTCGAACAGTACCGGCTGGCCGCCACCGACAAGGAACTGCTGCGGGTGACCATCGAAAACGCCCGGCTCAAGGAGGATGTGGAGCGCATCATGCGCCACGACCTCAAATCGCCGCTGACCACCATCATCAGCCTGCCCCAAATCCTGCGCCTGGCCGACAACCTGACCGACGAGCAGCGGGAGATGCTCACCTGCATCGAGGACGCCGGCTACACCGTGCTGTCCATGGTCAACCTGTCCACGGCCCTGTTCAAGATGGAACGCGGGCAATACGTCCTTTCCCCGACGCCCGTGGACATCGTGCCCATCATCCGCAAAATCTTGAGCGTCCACGAGGAGACCGCCCAGCACCACGACCTTTGCCTGGAACTGACCCTCGACGGCCGGCCGCTCCGATGCGGCGAGGCCTTCACCATCCTGGGCGAGGAACTGTTGTGCTATTCCATGCTGGCCAATCTGATTGCCAATGCCGTGGAGGCCTCACCCGACGGGAGCACCGTCTCCCTGGCGCTGGCCCGGAAAAATGATCGCGCGACCATTGCCATCCGCAACAGAGGCGCCGTGCCCGAGTGCGTCCGGACGCACTTTTTCGAGAAATACGCCACGGCCGGCAAAGCCAAGGGCACGGGACTCGGCACCTATTCCGCGAAACTTATCGCCAAGGCCCACGGCGGCGACATCACCATGCGCACGGACGACGCCTGGGGCACCGAAGTCACCGTCTTCCTGCCCGTGGCGGCTTGAAACGGCCGACCTGTTCGGCGGCCTCGCGCATTTTTTTGACCAGGACGTCCGGCGCGAACGGCTTGACGATGTAATTGGTCACGCCTGCGTTGATGGCGGTCAGGACGTGCTCCTCGTTGGCCTCGGCCGTGATCATGACCACCGGCAGTTTGCCGTATTCCTCGCTGCGCCGGATGCGTCCCAGGAGTTCCAGTCCGGACATCCGGGGCATGTTCCAATCGAGCAGGACCAAATCGACCGGACTGGCGGTGATGACCTTCCAGGCGCTCTCGCCGTCCTCGGCAAAGGAGATGTTCTTCAACCCCGCCTGCCGCAGGATGTAGGCGATGGTCTTGCGCATGGGCTGCTGGTCGTCCACCACGAGGATGGCCATACTTGGGGAAAAGGCCACGGGTTTTCCCTCCGCGTTGTCGCCGGCTGGGAGCGTTGGGACCAGCCTACGGGAAAAAAAGTCCGACGGCCAGGGAAGACCGCAGCCCAAACGGTGAGCTCCTCCGAGTCGGCCTCTTGCCAGATCTTGCCGTTGCGGATAGCGATAGACGTTTGGCTCCCCGGAAGCTTTTTGGGAGGAGAGGTCGCATGGAACGGCTTATCGAAACCGACCTTGAGAAACTGACCACCGAGACCCTGACCGCCATGCGACTGGCCCAAACCGCCGTGGACAAGGCCATGGCCGCGGTGTTCGACCGCGACCGCGCCCCGGCCGTGGCGGAGGCGGTCATTGCCGCCGATCCGGCCATCGACGCCATAGAATCCGACATGGATGCGGAAATCCTGCGTCTTTTGGCCCTGCACCAGCCCGTGGCCGGGGATTTGCGCTACATCCTCGGCTGCATGCGGATCGTCGGTGACGTCGAGCGCATCGGGGACCAGGCCGTGGGCATTGCCAAGCGGGGATTGTTGCTGTCCGAGCGCCAGCCCATGCCGCCGTCTCCGAGCCTCAAGGAGCTGACCGCCATCACCGGCGAATTCCTGGCCAGGACCATTCGCTGTTTCACGGAGCGAAACGCGGAGGCCGCCCGGGACATCCGCCGGGATTCCATCGCCATCCAGGACCGCAACGAAGCCATCTTGAAGGACATGGCGGCCGTCATGCTGGAGGAGGCCCGGCCGGTGGAACCGGCCGTACAGGTCTGTTTTATCGCTCACGGACTCAAACGCATTTGCGATCAGTGCGCCAACATCGCGGAATCGATAATTTTCATCAAAGAAGGGGCCTGCGCCCGCCACAGCCGGGTCTGACTCCGGCCCTCGCCCCGCCCGTCTTGAAGAGTCATTCGACCGCACAGCCTCAGAGGAATTTCATGCCACGCCAGTTATCCGGTTCGCCGGGCATCACGCTCACCACCGTCTGCATCGCCCAGTTCATGGCCCCGTTCATGTTGACCGCCGTCGGGGTGGCCCTGCCGTCCCTGGGTCGGGACCTCGGGGCCACGGCCATGCAGCTCGGGCTGGTGGAGCAGCTCTATGTCGTCTCCCTGGCCATGGGCATGCTGCTGTTCGGCCGCTACGGGGACATCGTGGGGCAGCGCCGGGTCTTGCTGCCCGGTCTGGCCTTTTTCACCGCCATGACCTGTTCGCTCGGTTTCACGACCTCCGTGCACATGATCATGCTCCAGCGTTTTCTGCAGGGGATCGGCGCCTCCATGCTGCTTTCGGGCTCCCTGGCCCTGGTGGCGGCCGCCTATCCGGCCGGCGTGCGCGGCCGGAAGATCGGCATCGTCTCGGCCTGCACCTATGCCGGCCTGTCCCTGGGGCCGGTCATCGGCGGCTATGTCACCGGCCACTACGGCTGGCGGCACGTCTTCCTCATGTCCGTCCCCCTCGGGCTGGTGGGGACGATCCTGTGCCTTTTCGGCATGCGGGAAGAGCAGCACAACGCCTCCGGCGAGCGCATGGACTGGCGCGGCGGCATCGCCTACGCGGGCAGCGTGGCCCTGTTCATGCTGGGAGCGGCGCATGCCAAGGAGACGGTCGGCCCGGTGATGCTGGCCGGCGGGCTGATCGGACTGGCCGTGTTCTGGCGGCTGCAGACGCGGACCCGCTGCCCGCTGCTCGACGTGACCCTGCTCACGCGCAACCGCTTTTTTACCCTGAGCTGTCTGGCGGCGCTCGGCAACTATGCCGCCACCTTCGGCATCACGTTTCTGATGAGCCTCTACCTGCAATACGCCAAGGGGCTGCCGCCGCGACTGGCCGGCTTCGTGCTGCTTTTCCAGCCGGTCATGCAGGTGATCGCCTCGCCGCTGTCCGGCTGGCTGGCCGACCGGGTCGAGCCGGCCAAGCTCGCCACCATCGGCATGCTCGTGAGTTCCGCCGGCCTTTTGACGGCAGCCGCCACCGTCTCCCAGGAGACGCCCATCTGGCTTTTGGCCAGCGAACTCATGGTCATCGGTGCCGGATTCGGTATTTTCATCACGCCCAATTCCACGGCCATCATGGGCAGCGTCCCCAAGCGCCAGTTCGGCCTGGCCTCGGGCATGATCGCCACCATGCGCACGCTCGGCATGGCGGTCAGCATGACGTCCGTCACGCTCATCTTTTCGCTGTTGATGCAGGATGCGACCATCACCCCCCGCACCCTGCCCTCCTTCCTGGCCAGCATGCGGGTGGGGCTCACGGTGTTCGCCGTGTTCTCCTGCCTGGGGGTGCTCCTGTCCTTTTGGCGGGGCAAGCAGGCCAAGGATCCGACCCTGCCGCCCCCGCCCGGCTGCACGCCGCCGACCACGGACTGAACCGTCCTTTCGAAGAGGCTTGGGGGGAACGCTTGGGCAACGCGTTCCCCCCATATCTTCCCTTTCTTTTGGCTACTTATAAAATATCTTGATCTCGTTGGTGCCCGGGGTGTCGTTGCCCGGGGTGGGACGGCCGGCGGTGATGACGACGGGCTCGCCGGCGGCGAAGTCCGGGCTCTCGGCGACGAAGCGTTCCACCATCCCCATGTAGTCCGTGCTGGCCCCCTCCAAAAGCCGCGGCCGCACGCCCCAGGAAAAATTCAAGAACCGCATGACGCGCGGATCGGGAGTCAGGCCGTAGATGGTCTGATGCGGCCGGCGGCTGGAGGTCAGCCGGACGTTGGTGCCGCTTATGGTGTGGCAGACGATGGACTTGCTTTCCAGGTTGTCGGCCACCAGGCAGGCCGAATACGCCACGAACTTGCCGGGGTTTTTCTCCCGCTTGGGAGGAAACGGCCCCTGGATCCGCTCCAGGTAATAGTTCAGGGCGTTATTCGAAATCTCCTGCATGACCTTGACCGTCTCCACCGGATAATCGCCAATGGCCGTCTCTTCCGAGAGCATGACGCAATCGGCCCCGTCCAGGATGGCGTTGGCCACGTCGGTGGATTCGGCCCGGGTGGGGATGGGATTTTTGACCATAGACAACAGCATCTGGGTGGCCACGATGACCGGGCGCTGGGCATGGCGGCAGGCCCGGATGATCTTTTTCTGGATGATGGGGAGCTGGGGGATGGGACATTCGAGGCCCAGATCGCCCCGGGCCACCATGACGGCGTCGGTAATTTTGAGGATGGCCTCCAGATTGTCCACGGCGTTCTGGCGTTCGAGCTTGGAGACGACGGGCAGCCAGACGTTATGGCGCTTGATCTCCTCCTTGGCCATGGCCACGTCGTCCGGGCCCTGGACAAAGGAGATGGCCACGGCGTCCGCGCCGACGTCGATGCCTTCGTGCAGATCCTTGACGTCCTTCGGGGTGAGCGCCGGCATGGGATGATGCTTGCCCGGGAAGGCGATACCCTTGTTGGACGTGAGCAGCCCGGCGTTCTGGGCCTCGATCTCGTAGAGGCGGTCGGCCTTCACTTCCCGGGTCACATGGAACTGCAGCAGGCCGTCGCTCAAATTCACGGGCATGCCGACCCGCAGTCCGGCCAGGAGTTCCGGCACGTCCAGGGAGATGAACACCCGCTCGTCCCGGGCCGGATCGGGGCGTTCGTCGGGCAGGCCCAAAAGCAGGCACTCCCCCTTGCCCACGGTGCGGGGCGAGTCGGCCACCTCGCCGATGCGGGTCTTGGGGCCGCACAGATCGGCCATGGCCGTCAGCGGTATGCCGAATTCGCCTTCCAGGACGCGGATGGTCTTGATGATCGGTTCGAAATACGCGGCATCGGCATGGGAGAAATTGAGCCGGAAGATCCGCACGCCATGGTTGACCATGGCACGCATGGTTTCGGTGGAAAGGGACGCGGGACCGAGGGTGGCCACGATCTTGGTATGCATGCTCTGTGCCTCCAGACGTTTTCGGCGGAGCCGCTTCGGCGAAGTGGCCAAAAAGCGGATGCGGGCCGGACGGGATTGGGGTAAGACTATCCGCGGCTGGTTGCCGTTTTGCGACGTTCCCTTTTGTACCGGGGACTGCCCGGGAGGACAAGGCCCAATGCTTCCGTCAAGGAGGAAGACGGTTCATGGTTACTCCGTCGGATTTCGAGAAAACCGCCGGCCCCGCAACCGAAGCCGGCGATGCGTCGGCCAAGGCGTCCGGGACCTGCAAGGGAGCCCACCCGGACCGGGAACCCTGCTTCCCGCCCGTGTCGTTTCTCACCTTCGTTTTGTCCCTGGCCCATTCGGCCATGGTGCTCATGGGCGAAGCCCCGGAGCCGGAAACAGGCCAGTATTTGACCAATCTGCCCGAAGCCAAGCATACGATCAATATTCTGGCCATGCTCGAATGCAAGACCCGGGGCAACCTCTCGGACGAGGAAAGCGAGGCGCTGTCCAATCTGCTGTGCGAACTGCGCCTGGCCTTCGTAAAAAAACAGTAACGTCCCGGAGAACCACATGGAAACGATTCCCGTCGGCCTGGTGGGGGTGACCGGCTATACCGGCATGGAGCTGGTGCGCATCCTGGCCACCCATCCGGCATTGACGCTGACGCGCGCCACCTCGCGGAGCGAGGGGGGAAAGCCGCTTTCCGCCCTGTATCCCTTTCTGCACGGTTTCGCCGCCGGCGACGTGGTCGTGAGCGCCCCGGACACCGCCGACCTGGCCAAGGCCTGCCGGCTGGTCTTTCTGGCCGTGCCCCACGGGTCGGCCATGGATTACGCCGCCGAGCTGCTCGGCGCCGGGCTGACCGTCATCGATCTCTCGGCCGATTTCCGGCTGGCCGACGCCGCGGTCTACGCCGCCTGGTACGGCCAGGCCCACCGCCATCCGGAGCTTTTGTCCCAGGCGGTCTACGGCCTGCCCGAACTCTACGCCAACGACATCAAAAAGGCCCGGCTGGTGGCCAATCCCGGCTGCTACCCCACCTCCGTCATCCTGGGCCTGGCCCCGGCGCTCACCGCCGACATCATCGAGACCAACGACATCGTGGCCGACAGCAAATCCGGCGCTTCGGGGGCCGGCCGCAAGGCCGCCGCGGCCAACCTTTTCTGCGAAGTCCACGACAGCTTCCGGGCCTACAGCCTGGGCAAGCACCGCCACACCCCGGAAATCGAGCAGGAACTCGGCAAGCTCGCCGGCGTGGACATGACCGTTTCCTTCAATCCGCATCTGCTGCCCATCGACCGGGGCATCCTCTCGACCATCTACACCAAGCTGCTCGGGCCGCTGACCCTGGCCCAGGTGCACGACATCTACGCCCTCTACGTGCGGGACAAGCCCTGGATGCGGCTGCTTGCGCCCGGCCAGCTGCCGGAAACCCGGTTCGTCAGGGGCAGCATGTTCTGCGACATCGGCCTGGTGGTGGATGACCGCACCGGCCGGCTCATCATCGTCAGCGCCATCGACAACCTGTGCCGGGGCGCCTCGGGTCAGGCCGTGGCCAACGCCAACCTGCTCTCCGGCCTGCCGGTGGATACGGGCCTCCATTTCGCCCCCATGATGCCGTAGGGGCTTCCTTCCCCACGGCCCGCCTTTCCCAAAAACTTTATCAGGAAGAACGCAGATGGCGATGGACAATGTCCGCAAGCTGTTCAGGCGGCTGGACCGGGATCAAAAATTGCGGGAAAAACTCTACGCCGCCGACGGCCAGGACGGACGCGACGCCGTGCTGCAGGAGGAAGGACTTTTTTTCACCGACCTCGAATTCGACGAGATGGAAGGCGCCCTCCACGCCCAATGCCAGACCGAGGACGAGGCGGAACGCTTCTTCGAATTCAAGACGTGGTGGGAATTCCTGCGCAGGACGTAGCCGGCTGCCAGGATTGAGGCGTCTTCGACGGAGGCGTCGGCCGCCACTGCCGGATAAACGTCAGGCAGTCCCGGCCGGAGACGGGCCGACTGAACAGATAGCCCTGAAACGTCCCGCAGCCGAGCGCCAGGAAACGATCCAGCTGCTCCGCCAACTCCACCCCTTCGACAACGGTCAGGATATCAAGCGAACGGCTGAGGCCCACAACGCTGCGCACGATATGCTCGCTCACGCCGTCCGAGCCGGCCAGGGTCAGGGAGCGGTCGATCTTGACCACATCCACCGGGAACTCCCGCAGATAGCGCAACGAGGCATGTCCCATGCCGAAATCGTCGATGGCCACGCGCACGCCCATTTCCCGCAGCCAGCGCAAGGTGGCCACCGTCCGGGCGTCGGGTTCCAGCACCGACCCCTCGGTGATCTCCACGACGAGCGTTGTCGCGTCCAGCCCCGACGCCGCCAGGACTCCAAGCACCTTTTGACCGAAAAGCGCATCCGCGAACTGACGGGGCGACACGTTGACGGAAACGGTCAGGCCGTCGGGCACCAGCCCCTTCCAGGCGGCCCGCTGGGCGCAGGCCTCGCGCAGCACGAACAGCCCGAGCCGGTCGATGCAGCCCAGATCCTCGGCCAGCGCCACGGTCAAGGGCGGAGGTATCAGCCCGTAAACGGGATGCTCCCAGCGAAGGAGCGCCTCCATGCCGTACACGCGGGCCCCGACCATATCGACCTGCGGCTGGAACTCCAGAAACAGCTGCTCCCCCCTGGCCAGCGCCCGGGTCAGATCGTCGGCCAGGGCCTTGGCGACGCATCCCTCCTCGGCCGGTCGGCCGAGGCATTTCCAGCCATGAGGCCCCGTGAGGCAGCTGCCGGCCGCCCGGGCCAGCGCACCCAGCACCCGCTTGCCCTGGCGTTCGCGCAGCCGGTCGGCCAGCCGGACGAACGGCAGATAGACGGCCACCCCGAGGGCAAGGTTGACGCCCTGCATCGCCGTGCCGGCCATGGAGCCGGTCGCCGTGAACCCGCTGATGAGCGCCGGGGTTGTCCAGGCGCCGTTGGCTGCGGTGTACGGGACGAATCCCGCCAGCGTCGCGCCGTAGGCGGCCACGGTCTGCAGGCAGGGGGCCACCAGGAAGGGAATGAGATAGATCGGATTGAGCACCAGCGGAATGCCGAAAAGCAGGGGCTCGTTCACGTTGCACAGCGCCGGGAGCAGGGCCAGGAGACAGAGCTTTTGCGAGCCGCTGTTCCGGCTTTTGAGCAGGATGGCGATGATGAGGCAAAGCGTGCAGCCCGAGCCGCCCATCCGGGTGAAGGCGTCGAAAAAAGCCTTGGTCAAGACGTGGGGCGGCGGCACCCCCGAAGCGATGGCGGCGGCGTTGGCCAGCCCCGCCGGGGCCAGGATGTTTTCCTCGATGCAGTAAAGCATGTTCGGCCCGTGCATGCCGAAAAACCACAGCAGTTGGGACAGCCCCGAGTAGACCAGGCCAAAGCCGAGGCTGTCGCCCGAGACGGCGCAGGGGACGATCGGCAGGCGGCGCAGGGCCGCATGGAGATCGGGGATTCCGCCGGCGACGAGCAGCCAGCGCAGCAGTCCGAAAACGAGGATCGTCGCCATCCCGGCCGGCAAGGTCCCCAGAACGTCGCGAATCACGAAATCGGCCCCGGCGGTCCGCACTGGCAGTTGCAGGAAGCGGACCCGGGAGAGGCGTAAAAAGAGCCCGGTTCCGGCCATGGCCACGCAGACCGCCACCACGAGGCCCCGATCCAACGAAAAAAGGCTCTGCCAGGAGCCGGTCGCGGCCGGTGCGGTCAACACGAAAAAACAGGACAAGGCCAGAACCGCGGCCATGATCGGACTGGCGAACCGATCGGCGTGCCGCTGATTGTGCAGCGCCGTCAGCGCGCTGCTGATGGAACAAAGGACGGCCAGGGAGGCAATGCCGAAGGAACCGGCGATGACGTCCTCGCAGACGACGCGCCAGGTCGGTCCCGCCACCGCAGAAAGCAGGCGTTGCACCGCCGGCAGCGGGAAATCCCGGAGCAAAAGGGCCAGCGCGCCCACCATGATGAGCGGCAGCGCCAGGACCAAGCCGCGTTGGACCGACAGGAACACCGGCTGTCTGCCCAGCCGCTCCAACCAGCCGGTACGTAGCGGCTCTTCTTGCCCGGCCGCCGTTTGCCTTGCCTTCATCGGAGGACTTCCCCGTGCGGACCGTTTCACGGCGCGGCCATCCCGCGCTGCCGCCCTTCATGGCACCAGACCACCGTCAAGGGCAAGGTCTCTGGCTTCAGGAGTCCCGAAAAACAATCCGTGCGCGACCACTGCAAATTGGTCAGGAGAGGATGCCTCCGGCGGCCAAAGGGCAAAGCCCTTTGGAATCCCGTCATGCTCTTGCGCACTGGCCGGCTGTCAGGCAATTGTGCAGCCGCAGCGAACGAACAGTTCCCGCTCCGGGCGGACGCGCGGGGCCTCGTGGCGCGAGGGCGCAAGCCCCTCTCCCCCCTTGCGCGGCATCTTGCCGTCGTCAGTCCCGCAAGGCAATGGTCAGCCCCGGAGCGACCGCGCGCAGCCGGTCCAGGAGCCCCGACGGGAAAACCGCCTGACCAGCGGCGGCCAGCTTCGCATCGGTACAGCCGTTCGGCCGAAAGGCCTGCACCATCCAGGTCCCCGCATCCTCCTCGGCCAGCTCCCCGGCCAGGCGCGTCAGGGCTGCCTCGTCGAACAGGGCGGCATGCCAGGTCGTGCGGGTTTCAAAGGTCACCCCGGCCTCCCGGAGCAGGCCAAGGCTGGCGAAAGCCGCCCGGTCGCCGCCGATCATACCGGAAGCGCGGGCATAGAGCGCGCGCGGGGCCTTGATGTCGAGTCCCACCCAGTCGCACAGCGGCAGCACGCCGGCCAACGTCTTGGGGAAAATGCCGGCGGTATGCAGACCGATCCGAAAGCCCATGTCCCGGACGGTCGTCATGGCCTCGGACAGCCCCGGCTGCAAGGTCGGCTCCCCTCCGGAAAAGACCACTGCGTCCAGGAGTCCCCGCCGTCCTTCCAGCCAATCCACGAACCGGGAGAACTCCTGGCCCTCCTCGCCGGGCCCGATCTCCCGCAAGGCCGCATTCTGGCAATAGGGACACCGCCAAGGACAGCCCCGGCAAAAGACGACCGCCGACAAGGCGTCGGGATAATCCAGGCTGGACAGGGCCGTCACTCCGCCGATCCGCATCCCATCCACGCGTCACCCTCCTTCTCCTCGGTTGCGGGAGGCGGGGGCAGGCAACTGCCTGCCCGCCGCCGGAGGCCTCGTCTTTTTCCGGCTAGATATCCTTCGGCTCCTTGAAACAGATTCTTTCGTCGTATTCGCCCTGCTTGCCGATATTGAAGGCCGATTTGGGCCGGTAGTACCCCATGACCCGGGTCCAGATCTCGCAGGCCCGGGTCGCGCCCTCGGCGGCGCAACGCGGACAGGTCGCATGCTCGCCGGCCAGGTAGCCGTGGACGTCGCAAATGGAGAAGGTGGGGGTGATGGTGATGTAGGGCAGGGCGAAGCGGGTCAGCGCCTTCTGGACGAGATGCTTGCAGGCGGTGGAACTGGTGATGCGTTCGCCCATGTAGAGGTGGAGCACCGTGCCGCCGGTGTACTTGCGCTGGAGTTCCTCCTGGCAGGCGAGCGCCTCGAAGGGATCGTCGGTGAAGCCGACGGGCAGTTGGGAGGAGTTGGTGTAGTACGGCTTTTCGGGCGTGCCGGCCTGGAGGATGCCGGGGAAGCGTTTGCGGTCCTCCTTGGCGAAACGGTAGGTGGTGCCTTCGGCCGGGGTGGCTTCCAGGTTGTAGAGGTGGCCGGTCTGCTCCTGGAATTCGGTCATGCGGGCCCGCACGTGGTCGAGCAGGCGGATGGCCAGGGCGCGGCCGGCCGGGGTGGTGATGTTTTCGGCATCGGCGCTGAAGTTGCGGAGCATCTCGTTGATGCCGTTGACGCCGATGGTGGAAAAATGGTTGCGCAACGTCCCCAGATAGCGCTTGGTGTAGGGGAAAAGCCCGGCATCCATGCGGCGCTGGATTTCCTTGCGCTTGATCTCGAGGCTCGTGCGGGCGATGTCGAGCAGCGCGTCGAGCCGTTTGAACAGACCGGCTTCGTCGCCCCGATGGGTGTAGCCCAGCCGGGCGCAGTTGATGGTGACCACGCCGACCGAGCCGGTCTGCTCGGCGCTGCCGAAAAGGCCGTTGCCGCGTTTCAAGAGTTCCCGCAGATCGAGCTGGAGCCGGCAGCACATGGAGCGGACCATGTTCGGTTCCAGGTCGGAATTCACGAAATTCTGAAAATACGGCAGCCCGTACTTGGCCGTCATCTCGAAAAGGATATCGACGTTGGGCGAGGTCCAGGGAAAATCCTTGGTGATGTTGTAGGTGGGGATGGGGAAGGTGAAGACCCGGCCCTTGGCATCGCCGGCGGTCATGACCTCGATGTAGGCCCGGTTGATCATATCCATTTCGGGCTGGAGTTCGCCGTAGGTAAAAGGCATCTCCTCGCCGCCGAGGACCGGGCGCTGGCCGGCCAGATCCTCCGGGCAGGTCCAATCGAAGGTCAGGTTGGTAAAAGGCGTCTGGGTGCCCCAGCGGGAGGGCACGTTCAGGTTGTAGATGAGCTCCTGGATGGACTGGCGCACCTCGGCATAGGGCAGCCGGTCCTTGCGCAAAAACGGGGCCATGTAGGTGTCGAAGGAGGAAAAGGCCTGGGCTCCGGCCCATTCGTTTTGCAGCGTACCGAGAAAATTGACGATCTGTCCGACGGCGCTGGAGAGATGTCGGGGCGGATCGGCCTCCACCTTGTCGGGCACGCCGTTCAAGCCTTCGGTCAAAAGGGTCCGCAGCGACCAGCCGGCGCAGTAGCCGGCCAGCATGTCCAGATCATGAATGTGGAGGTCGCCTTCGCGGTGGGCCGCGCCGACTTCCGGCGGATAGACGTGGTTCAGCCAATAGTTGGCCACGACCTTGCCCGAGACGTTTAGGATCAGCCCGCCCAGGGAATACCCCTGGTTGGCGTTGGCGGCCACCCGCCAATCCTGGCGGTCGAGGTATTCGTTGACCGAGGCGGCCACGTCCACCACGGTTTTCTTGTCCTGGCGCAGTCTGGCCCGCTGTTCGCGGTAGATGGAATAGGCCCGCATGGTGCGGAAGTGGTTGGCCGAAATCAGGGCCTGCTCCACCGCGTCCTGGATGCGCTCGATGTCCGGAACCTGGCCGGCGAAACGGTAGGACAGGACCTTTAAGACCTGGGCCGTCAGGAGCCTGGCCTCGGCCTCCTCGAATTCGCCGGTGGCGGCGCCGGCCCGGCAGATGGCCGAAACGATCTTTTCGGCGTCGAACGGCACGACACTGCCGTCACGTTTCTGGACGCGCGACGGCACGGCGGCGGCGATCCGCACGGGTTGCCCGGCGGTCAGATCGGGTTCCAGGGCATCCAGGGTCAGACTTCCGCTTTCCATCGGCTCCAGCATGGTAACATTCTCCCGGCGCCGCGCCTGGCGTGCGCCTTGGTCAATGGTGACATTCTCCGGCGCCACGTCTGGCGTGCGCCGTTGGCAAGGGGAAGCAGGGGGGAGTGAAACACGCCGGCGCAAAAAGGCCCACACGTCTCAAGGCCGGGGCGCCCTCCCACGAGGCTCCCATGGCGACTCGTCCGCCCAAACGCGCTGCGGACGGGTGTTGGCAGGTCTTCGGACTGGCGAACCTGGCGGCCGGTGGCCGGATGCCTACTGTCCGCCGCTTCCCGGGCCATCTGGCCCAGTGCATTCTGGCGGAGGTCGTTTTCGCTTACCGCTGCGGGGCAGTCCCGGAATTCCACCGGGTTCCCTTCTTGCGGTCCGGCCTCAAGGAAGGACGGACACCAACACTTGCCTTCGTATAGAGACCGGGCGGACCCTCGTCAACCGAGTCAGAAAAGAAGCCGACGGCGTGTCGCTGGCATTTTTGGGACCATGCACCATTGGTCTGGAGAGGATGCCTCCGGCGGCCAAAGGGCGCAGCCCTTTGGAATCCCATCAGGATATGAGCCCGTTGCAAGGCATAGAGCATTGGCCGGCTGTCAGGGGATTGTGCAGCAGTCTCCGGATCGCCGCACAGGGCGACTGCTGCACAATCCCCTGGCGGCACGATGCTCCAATTCTGGAGCTGCAACTTCCAAAATCCTATTGGGTTTCCAAAGGGCTCCGGAGGCATATCCCCTCGCGATCTCCAGGCAGGGGGAACCCGCCCGAACACCGGCCCGTCTAGCCGATGTGGGCCGCGGCCCCGTACAGGGCCTCTTGCAGGACCGGGCGCAATTCCTCTTCCGGCAGCACCCGACCCGTCCACAGACGGAATTGCTCGATAGCCTGATACAAAAACATTTCCATGCCCGGCACGACCAGACAGCCCGCCGCCAGGGCGTCGGCGGCAAACCGGGTGCGATAGGGCGTATAGACCAAATCAAAAACCGTGATGGCGGGCGAAAGGGACTCCCGGGGATACGGCGAAAGCCCCTCGAATCGGCCGGTCATGCCAAGGGGCGTGGCATTGACCAGAAGGTCCGCCCCGAAGGCGCCCCGCTCCGCCCAAGGGACCTGAAGGAGGTTGAACTCCCTGGCCAGAACGGCGGCATGCGCCTCGGTGCGGCACGCCACGCCCACGCAACCGGCCCCCAGGCGCGTCACGCCGACCACGGCCGCCCGGGCCGCCCCGCCGCTCCCCAGGACAAGGGCCCGTTTCGGGACAATCTCCCGCATGACGAGCGGCCGGCAAAAGCCTTCCACGTCGGTATTCTCACCCCAAACCACGCCGCCACGCCAGAAAAGGGTGTTGACGGCTCCCACGGCCAGCCCGAGTTCCGTGACCACATCCACGGCGCCCATGACCGCCGTCTTGTGCGGAATGGTCACGCTTAAACCCGCGAGAGGCGTTTCCCGAAACCGGACCATAAAGGCCTCCAGTTCCTCGGGCGTCGTGGGCCAAGCCTGGTATTCGGCCTCGATGCCGAAACGTCGAAACCCCCAGTTGTGCAACAACGGGCTTAAGCTGTGCCCCAATGGAGAGCCGATGATGCCGTACAGTCGCTTCATGAGCGCTCCCCCGTCCCCCCTCTCTCCTCAAAAACTTTTTCCTGTGCCTGTCCCGCCAAACGCGAAGAACGCCCCTGCGAGGGGTCCGGGGGCATCATGCCCCGGCCGCCGGAGGCGTTCTTCGCCCCCCCCGGCCGCCGGAGGCACATCTTTTACCCCTTGTAGGCGGCGCCGGCGCGCAAGGCTTCGGCGTTTTTGGGAATAAGGTGGCTGTAATGCTTGGCAATCACATGCTCCAGGCTCTTTTCCACCACGGAAAGCGGCACGATGCCGGTAGCGTTCACGTAGGCGCCGAGCGCCACCATGTTGGCCATGCGGGTATTGCCCAGGGAGTCGGCGATTTCGTTGGCCGGCACGGCCACGAGCCGCACCCGCGCGGCCTCGGCCAGGGCCGGGTCCACCAGCGAGGAGTTGATGACGAGCACGCCGCCGTCGACCATCTGGGGTTGGAACTTGTCCAGGGACGGACGGTTCATGATGATGAGGCTTTTGGGGCGGGGAATGATGGGCGAGCCGATGACGTCATCGGAGATCACCACGGTGCAGTTGGCGGTGCCACCGCGCATTTCCGGACCGTAGACCGGAATATAGGTGACGTTTAAGCCCTGCTCCATGCCGGAGTAGGCCAGCAGATTGCCGATCAGCATGACGCCCTGGCCGCCGAAGCCGGCCATGATTACATCCAGGTAGAGGCTCACGGCGCTACTCCTCCTTGGCGACGTCTTTGAAGACGCCGAGCGGAAAGCAGGGGATCATTTCCCCGGCGATGCGTTCATTGGCCTTGATGGGCGAAAGTTTCCAGTTGGTGGGACAGGTGGCCAGGAACTCCACGAAACCGAAGCCCTCGCCGGCGGTCTGGGCGGCAAAGGCCCGGGCCAGGGCACGTTTGGCCACGGCCAGGTTCTTGACGGAGTTGACGGCGACCCGGGCGCTGTAGGCCACGCCCGGCAAGCCGGCCATGATCTCGGCCATATGGAAAGGCGCGCCCTCCCGCTCCTGGCAGCGACCGGCCGGGCAGGTGGTGGTCTTCTGGCCGACCAAGGTGGTCGGGGCCATCTGGCCGCCGGTCATGCCGTAGACGGTGTTGTTGACGAAGACCACGGAGATGCGTTCGCCCCGGTTGGCGGCGTGCATGATCTCGGCCATGCCGATGGAGGCCAGGTCGCCGTCGCCCTGGTAGGTGAAGACGAAAGCCTCGGGCCGGGCCCGGCGAACGCCGGTGGCCACGGCCGGAGCCCGGCCGTGCGGCGCCTCGACGGTATCGACGGCCAGGTAGTTGTACAAAAATACCGAACAGCCGACCGAAGCGACGGCAATGGTCTTGTCGACCAAGCCTTGGGCTTCGAGGCATTCGGCCACCAGCCGGTGGATGACGCCGTGCTGACAGCCGGGACAGAAATGGGTGGGGACGTCGATCAGGACGTCCGGGCGGAAAAAAACACATTCTTCGTTCATGATCTGGCTCCCTGGAGGGCCGCGCGGATGGGCTCCTCACATGCGTCGGGGGTCGGCAGGTTGCCGGGATAGAATCCGAAGAAGTCCGAATCGGACAGCCCCCGCACGGCCAGACGCACGTCCTCGACCATCTGGCCGAGGTTGTGTTCGATGGTCAAAAACCGTTTGCCCTTCCCGGCCAGGGCGCGCAGGGCGTCCTCGGGGAAAGGATAAAGGGTGATCGGCCGCAAAAGCCCCACCGGCAGGCCGGCGGCGCGCAGGCTGCGCACGGCGGACTTGGCGATACGGCCGATGGAGCCGTAGGCCACCACCACCAGGGCGGCGTCCTCGGTCTCGAAGGCCTCGTAGCGGACCTCGGCCCGCATGGCCTGATATTTGTCCCGCAGGCGCAGGTTCTGGCCGGCCAGCTCGCCGTCGTTGAGATACAAGGACTTGAGGCTGCGGGCGGCGCGGGTGCCCCGGCCGGTCAGCTTCCAGTCGCCGCCCTCGTCGGGGGAAACGGCCACGGGTTCGCGGGGCGTGACCGGCTCCTTCATCTGACCGACGATGGCGTCGCCCAGGACGAGGACCGGATTGCGGTATTTGTAGGCCAGCTCGAAGGCGTCGACGGTCAGATCGTAGCATTCCTGGCAGGTGGCCGGGGCCAGGACCATGGTGCGGTAATCGCCGTGGCCGCCGCCCTTGACGGACTGAAAGTAGTCGCCCTGGGAGGGACCGATGTCACCGAGACCGGGGCCGCCCCGGTTCATGTTGACGAGGACGCCGGGCAGTTCGGAGCCGGCCATGTAGGAAATGGCCTCCTGCATGAGGGAGACGCCGGGGCTCGACGAGGTAATGAGCGCCCGGACGCCGCAGGCGGCCGCGCCCAGCAGCATGTTGGAGGCGGCCACCTCGGATTCGGCCTGGACGAACTCGCCGCCGGCGGCGGGCATGGCCGCGGAGAAAAACTCCGGAATGTCGTTCTGCGGCGTGATGGGATAGCCGAAGTAGCAACGGCAACCGGCGGCCAGAGCGCCGCGGGCGACGGCTTCGTTGCCCTTGACGAAGATGCGTTTAGCCGACATCGGCGTTCTCCTTGACTTGACTTTTGGCTGACCGCCAGACCGTAATGGCCACGTCGGGGCACATATTGGCGCAGGAAGCGCAGCCTGTGCACTTGCCCATATCGGCCTCGGGGACTTCAGCCACCTTGTAACCCTTGGTGTTGAAGCGGGACGAGACAACGATGATGGCCTTGGGGCAGACCTGGGTGCACAGCAGGCACCCCTTGCAGCGTTCCTCGTCGATGGCGATGCGTGACATCTGTTGCTCCTTTGCGGACCGTCAGGCGCGGGATGACGTGCGGGAAAAAAAGACGCCCCACGCCGGGCGCCCGAAACCTCAAGATGCGAAGGGACGCCAGCTCCACTACAGCACGAGCATAGCGTCACCGTAGGAAAAAAAACGATAGCCGGCATCAATGGCATGCCGATAGGCGGTAAGCAGGCGCTGCCTGCCGGTTAGTGCCGCCAGCATAATCACGAGCGAAGAGCCTGGCAAATGGAAATTCGTGACCATGCCGGTAAGGACCCGGAAGCGGTGGCCCGGGCGGATGAAGATGTCGGTTTCGCCGGCAAAGGGCCCGATCTCCCCGGTCTGGAGGAAGGCCCCTTCCAGGGTGCGGGCGGCGGTGGTGCCCACGGCCACCACGGGCCGCCCCTCGGCCTTGGCGGCGGCCACGGCGGACGCCGTCCCGGCCGGCACTTCGATCCATTCCGCGTGCATGCGATGGTCGCGGATATCCTCCACCCGCACGGGCGAAAAGGTGCCGATGCCCACATGACAGGTCACGGTGACGAAGCCGAAGCCGCGCTGCCGCAACCGCTCCAGCAGGTCTTCGGTGAAATGCAGGCCGGCCGTCGGCGCGGCGGCCGAGCCGAGCTTGTCGTCCCGGGCGTAGACGGTCTGGTAGGTCGTCCGGTCGTCGGCGTCGTCGGGACGGCGGATATAGGGCGGCAGCGGCACATGGCCGATGCGCGACAGGATCTCCGGCAAGGCCCCCCGCCAGGAGAGCACCACGTCGGTGTGGCCGAAGGCGCCTCGCCGGGTGACGGTGATGGCCAGATCGGGCGCAAAGGCGATGCGGTCGCCGGCCCGGGGCGGACGCGAGACGCGCAGCAGCCCGGAAGCCGGAGCGGAGGCTATGCCCGTGGCCGGATCGACGGTGGCGCAAAGCAGCGCGACCGGGGTGGCCAGCAAGAACTCCACCGCGCCGCCGGTGGGCTTTTGGCCGAGCAGACGGACCGGAGCCACCTTGGTGTCGTTGGCCACGAGCAGCGCGCCGGGCGGCAACAACTCGGGCAGATCGGCGAACACGGCATCGGAGACGGCGCCGGTTTGCCGGTCGAGCACGAGCAGCCGGCAGGCGTCGCGCTTCGCGCAAGGCCTTTCGGCGATGCGGTCCGCAGGCAGCTCGAAGCGGTAGGAATCCAACAGATCGTCGGGGGACGGCGGGGACAGCGGCATTAAAATCCTATGAAACTCGTTTCCTGCAGTTTAGGGATAAAACTGATGGCAAAAGAGGCGGTCTGGACAAAGGCATCGGCGGAAATTTCTTTGATACCACCATCAGCCGGATCAATAAGAATGACCTTGTCTACGGCCATTTCCACTTTTCTTTCTATCAAATCATCCGCGAATGTCGGCTTCATATAGGAATAGTAGCAGCCGACCACGAGCTGAATATGCCCTTCGGCCTGACCAGGATATTGAAAGCCAACCAGTATCGGATGGTCATTCGCCAAGGAATCGAGCAGCATTGAGCTTGTCACAGGCTTCGTATAACTTACTTTTTTATAAGAGTTCATCAATTTTACATAAACTGAAACTTCATTCTTCGCTTCTTTTGCATTTAACAATTCGCTCCTCAACTTTTTAACATCAGAGGAGGGGAACAAAACCTTTTCATGTTTCAAAAGCATAATTGTACAGGCGGCCCAGCAGTCACTATTTGTTTTTTGGATAACGATATTTTCATAAGCAAACGAAGTTAATATCAAAAAATAATTTTTCTCCAACCTCTTTATAATTTTATTATTATTTATATACTGCAATTCTTTGTTGGTTGGAACATACTGTTGTCGTACTGTAGGATTGCGTCCCGTTGTTTGGATCTTGTCCATCATCCCGAACAGGTTATCTCCGCCGCTCAACTTTCCCTTGGTTGATTCGACAATGCACCCCTGCAGGAGGAGGCATAGGATGCAAATGATATATTTTTTCATAAAAATTCAAGCGTTCTCATTTAAAAAAATAAAAATCGTGCGGCCGCAACCAGCCCGATCGAGTTATTGGGGCACCATATTCTTTGACGGATTGCCGACATCCCCCTTCTTGTCCATAGGGATGGGGATATGCTCATCCTGCCGTACGTCGGGTTGGCGCGACGATGTGGGTGGAGCCCCGTATTTGGTGCAGGAAGCCAAAAAAAAGAGCGCCAGCAGCAACGCGATGGCCTTCAGTGACATTTCGCACCTCCGACGCGATCTCGATCATAATTCGTGCGACATCAATTGCAGCAACGACTTATAGGCCTTATCAGCTTCTTCTATTTTTTTATCAAATGCGTCGCTATCTTTAAGGATACGTTTATTACAGGAAAGGCTTTGAGTTATGACCGATGTCATGTCAAGCAGATTGTCAGATACAGCCCGAGTTTTGTCATTTTTAAAAATAACGCCGATTTGCGTAAGCAAACCGTCAGGCTGCTTTATATTCAATATCCTTTTTTTGAGCACCATTCGCTCACAATCTTTGGCGTGCTCGATATTCTCATATTTTTTGCATTCTTCATCTTCGATAGGCCCATTCGAGTGATGGACACAATCAAGGTAATACATCTCTTCGGCATTTGATATAAAGTCGGAATAGGACTGCGAAAAGTCCTTAATCATTTCGGCTTTTCTTTTGGTCTGTTCCATATCGATGGCCACGAACCAACCGCCGGCCGTCAAGAGCAAGGGAAATAAAATGGACCCGGCCAAGGCCAACGCTATATCCCGGTCCATCCCCAGAAGTTTGTTCTTTATATTCGCGCATTGGTTTTCTATCGCATTGTGTTTCATAAATATTTTCATCAAGTCGTCATTACGTATTCGCAAAAACGACAAGATGCACTGCACGTTCGCTCAATACTAACCGTGTTCTTCGCCCTCGTCCCGAAAGCGAAAGCACTGCACCAACGCCCCATAAAAAAACAAATCCACTAGGCTGACGCTAGTGGATTTGTTTGCCAGAAAGCCTCGTCGCAGTCAATCAGGCCCTGTCAACCCTTCCGGCACCGCAGCCGGCTGCCCGGCCCCTACGGTCATGGCATCCACGTGCCGGAATCGGCGCCTGTCGCGCCAAGCGGGATCCGGGCCGAGGATACCATGACCACAGCGTGCGGCATCCGTCGGTTACGCAGCCGCCATCTTGGAGCAACTCACCAGATAGTCGTGCAGCGGGCCGGAACCCTTGCCCACATCAATCTGGCGCGAGCAGCCGACCTGGAACACATCGCCCCTGTAACCGTAGACATAGGCGATGTTGTCGTAGAAGACCACGCGCTCTTCGATGCCGTCTTTTCGCAGGAAGGTAATGGGGCACAGCTCATCAGCCTTATTATTGATCTTGCGGACGTCCTTTTCCAGTTCGCCGAAGAACTGATCGTCCTTGTCGCACCACTTTTCTTCCAGAAAATAATCATACCTTCCCCACGAAATACAAGGCTTCTTCATGACATTACCTCTTTGCAACACGCATCGGTTCCTGATGCGTCTAGTTTGTTCACAGCATAAACCATCAATCCGAACAGACGATCCACCCGGATCGTCCCGGATTCAACCAAGGGCGGTTGTCGGAACGGAAGCGGCGCCGTTGAGCAGCGCCACGACATCGCGGATCACCCGTTCGGCCTGGGATTCAGGAACCTGACAGGTGCCGACGTTCTTGTGTCCGCCGCCGCCGTGAGCCAGCATGAGCCGGCCGATATCCTCCGTGTTCGACCGGTCGAGGATGGATTTGCCCACGGTCAGGACCACATTCTGCTTGGCCTTGCCCCAGATGACCTGCACACTGACGTTGGTCTCGGGGAAAATGGCATATGCCGTGAACCGATTGCCCGTAAAAATCTCCTCCTGCTCGCGCAGGTCGATGAGAAGAACCTTGCCGATGACCCGGGACCGAGCCCGGAGCATGGCCGTAAACTGCGCCTCTTGCTCGAAATACCGTTTGACCCGCTCGCCCACGTCCGGATCGGCCAGAATGGCCTCCACCGGCTCGGTGCGGCACAGATCCACCAGACGCATCATGAGCTGATAGTTGCTGATGCGATAGTCCCGGTAACGGCCCAGGCCCGTGCGCGGGTCCATGATGAAGCTCAAAAGGATCCAGCCTGCGGGATGGGCCACCTCGTCAGGCGTAAGATTCCCGCTGTCGCAGCGATCCACCTGGGAGAGCATGGTGTCGAAGCGGGCGGGAAAGGTCTTGTGCCCGCCATAATATTCCCAAATGACCCGGGCGCAGCTCGGATAGGGCTTGGAAGCGCCGGAGAACCGGATGGTTCCCAGCCGGTCGGCCTCGCTCGAATGGTGATCGAACCACAGGCCGCAGCCCGGCGCATACGGCACGTTGGCCAGGATATCGTTCGGGCGGCAGTCCACCTTCCCGTCCTGGACGTCCTTGGGATGGACGAACATCCATTCGTCCATGACGCCGGCCTCCTTGAGGAGCACCGCGCAGATGAGTCCGTCGAAGTCCGATCGCGTCAAAAGCCGCATGCACGCCTCCCGAAAAACGCGTGATATCAAGCCGCTCCGAGCGGCACACCGGAAGCTATCCTAGCGCAGCGTCGCTACGGTGACAACTGGTCCGAAGCGGGCACATCCAGCCGCCGCCCGTGTGGACAACAGGCCGGCGACCGGCTATCTGCCTTGCAAGTCCCTTCCCCCTCCGCCAACCAACAGGGAGAACCCATGGCATATCCTCTAGCCGCCTTCCGCCTTCGCCTGTTTGTCCCGGCCAGCCTGGCGATCCTGTTCCTTTTTCCGGCCATCGGCGCGGCCGCCTCGACGGGCGACCCCTTCGGAGACTGTTGCGTGGCCAAGGTGACCATGACCGACTTCAACGCCTGGAACGTGACCTGCGGTTCCTGCGCCGCCAATCCCGGGACCTATCCCCTCACCCAGCCGGACCCGGAGAAGCTGGTCTTCGTCGGCCCGGGCGGCGTCTCGGCCGCCAGCCGCTACGAGGCGGCCCGGGCCATCTGCCGCTGCCCTTCCCAGAAAGCCCGCCAGGAACGGGAAAAATCCATGCGCACCTTCGACGGGAAATAGTCCCGCCAGATCGGAGGTTCCCATGCACCGCACTGTCCTGTCCGCCGTCCTGCTGATCGTCTGCGTCCTTGGTGGAGCCGGCTGCGCCGCCCGCCAGGCCCCCCCCGCTCCGCCCTCCCCGGATGCCGTGTACCGGGTGCAGGCCGGCCTGCTCAATCTGGTCAAATGCCCCAGCGTGAACTGCGACGTGATCGAGGATCTCCACGCCGGTCAGGAAGTGGCGGTCATTTCGCCGCAAATGGGCGGCTGGGTCATGGTCCGCGTACTGGCCACCGGCCACGAAGGCTACGCCCAGGTCAGATTCCTCGGTCGCTAACCGGACCGCTTTCTCTCCCGCCAAAGCGACGTTGCCGCACGACGTTCCCCCATTTCGCAAGAAATGGGGGATGAGGCTTTGCACTCGTCCGTTTTTCATCTACAGTTCCAAAAAATCGTTTTGTTCCCGCCGCCATATGCGCAAATTTCCTTTTTCCGGCTCCCGAAGTCGGAGCGGAGGTGCTTATGAGGCTCACACTGACCGGCAAAATCATCGCCCTGCTTCTGTTCACCGTGGCCCTGCTCACCCTGGCCACCTTCCTGACCGTCCGCTCTTCCCTGACGGCGGGACTGAATCGGATGAGCCTCGAGGAGATACAGACCAAGGCCGACGCCGTGGAGTCCATGCTCCGGGATGCGGCCCACGAGGTCAAGGGCGTCACCTTCCTGCTCTCCAGCCGTCCGGATGTGGCCGAGGCCATCAAGGCCAGGGATACGGCCAAGCTCGTGGCCATCGCCAAGGCGGCCCAGCAGGAACTCAGGATCACCTTCGTGACCATCGCCGACGCCAACGGCCAGGTGGTGGCCCGGGGACACTCGGACAAGGTCGGCGATTCGATCAGCAATCAGATCAACGTGCAGCGGGCCCTGGCCGGGCAGGCGACCGTCGGCCTGGAGGAAGGCACGGCCGTCAAATTCTCCCTGCGCTCCGGTCAGCCGGTCACGGAAGGGGGAAAGGTGATCGGCTCCATCACGGCCGGCATCGATCTGTCCTCCAGCAACGATTATGTAGACAATATCAAAAAGAAATTCGGCGTCGATTGCACCATCTTCTTCGGTGACACCCGGGTCGCCACCACCATTTTACGCGACGGCAAGCGGATCATCGGCACCAAACTGGACGATCCCGCCATCGTGGAAACCGTCCTGACGAAGGGCTCCCGTTTCCTCGGCATCAACACCGTTGCCGGCCGGAGCTACTACACGGCCTATTGGCCGCTGGTCGGCGCCAACGGGAAAATCTCCGGCATGATCTTCATCGGCCGCGACCGCGACGCCATCCTCGGCACCGAACGGTCCATCCTGCTTTCGACGCTGGGCGCCTCCTGCCTGGCGGCCCTGGTGATCCTGGTCCTCGGCTTCTTCACGGCCCGGGGCATAACCTCGCCCCTGCGGCAGATCATCGGCCTGGCCCGCAAGGTGTCCGCCGGGGACCTCGAGGCCCGGGCCGAAGGCCGGTTCACCGGAGAAATGGCCGAACTGAAGGGCGCGCTCGCCTCCATGATGGAGGCGCTCAAGGCCAAGATCGCCGAAGCCGAAGCCATGAGCCGGGAAGCGGGGGAAAAGGCTTCCTGCGCCGATACGGCCCGCCAGGAGGCTGAAAGCGCCCAACATCAAGCCGAAACGGCCAAACGCGAGGGCATGCTCGAAGTGGCCGAGAACCTCGGCTATGTGGTGGAAAGCATTATCGGGGCTTCGGGCGAGCTGGAATCCCAGGTGGATCTGGTGCGTCAGGGTTCCGACCAGCAGCGGGACCGCCTGCGCGAGGTGGTGGAGGCCATCACCCAGATGACCGCCACCGTCCTCGACGTGGCCAAAAACGCCGCCCGGGCCGCCCAAAGCGCCGGCGACACCAAGACGCGGGCCTCGGACGGGGCCTCGGTGGTGGAAGAAGCCATGCACTCCATCGACCGGGTCAACGCCGTGTCCCGGGAGCTCAAGACGGCCATGAACGCCCTGGGCGAACAAACGCAGGCCATCGGCCGGGTCATGTCGGTCATTTCCGACATTGCCGACCAGACCAACCTGCTGGCCTTAAACGCCGCCATCGAGGCGGCCCGGGCCGGCGAGGCCGGCCGGGGCTTTGCCGTGGTGGCCGACGAAGTCCGCAAGCTCGCGGAAAAGACCATGACCGCCACCAAGGAGGTGGGGCAGGCCGTGGTCAGCATTCAGCAGTCCGTGGCCGGCAATATCGCCAGCGTGGACAACGCGGCCTCGGCCGTGACCGAGGCCACCGAACTGGCCGGAAAATCCGGCGACATGCTCAAACAGATTCTCAGTCTGGCCGAGGAAAGCGCCAAGGAAGTGGCCGGCATCGCCGCCGCGGCCGAACAGCAGTCCTCCGCGGCCGAGCAGATCAACCGGGCCATGAACGAAGTCAGCACCGTGGTGGAAAGCACCAGCACCGGCATGCAGGAATCGGCCCAGGCGGTCCATGCCCTGGCCGACCTGTCCGGCGACATGGAGCAGATCATCAGCAAACTGCGCACGGCCTAGTCTGCCCGCCCTTGCCGCCAGGATTGCAGGGATATGGGGGGACCCGCTTCCCGAAAGCGGGTCCCCCCATATTTTTTCTCCCCTATCCCGAATAGCCGGTATCGGCCGGCAGACCGCTTTTGCGGGCGGCCGCCCCGGCCAGGGCGTCGCAGCGTTCGTTGTCCGGATTGCCGGTATGGCCCCGGACCCAGCTGAAGCGAATCCGGTGCGTCGTTAAAAGCGGCAGAAGCCGCCGCCACAAGTCCTGGTTCTTCACCGGCTTTTTTTCGGCGTTGATCCAGCCCTTCTTCTGCCAGGAAACGAGCCAGCGTTTTTCGATGGCGTCGTGGACGTAGCGCGAATCCGTGACCAGCGTCACGGCACACGGCCCGGGCAGGGAGGCCAGGGCCTCGATGACGGCCAAAAGCTCCATCCGGTTGTTGGTGGTGAGGCGAAAGCCGCCCGAAAGCTCCCGCTTCGTCTCCCCGAGATCCAACACGGCGCCGTAGCCGCCGGGGCCGGGGTTGCCGAGACAGGCGCCGTCCGTGTGGATGGTCACCGCACAGGGCGGCGTTTTGGTTTCCTCGCTCATGATCCTTCTCCTTGGCCCCGGCTCGCCGCCTCGCCGAGGGTGGTGGTCAAAAGGCCGACCGCGGCCAGCACGCCTTCGCGCGCCCGGCCTTCCCGGCAGGCCGCATCCAGGTGCTCCCGGCCGAGATCCTCCAGGAATCCGGCCGGCAGGGCCGGGACCACCAGCGCGGGCACCGTTACGCGTCCCTGCCGGCAATCCTGGTCCAAAAAGACGATGACGCGCTTCGGATCGTCCGCCGTCCGGAACCGGGGGACCCCGCCCAGACGCACGGAAAGCTCCAGGCCGAAGCGACGCTTCAAAACGGCTGCCTGTCCCCGGATCCAGGCCCGGTCCGTCTCGGACAGCACGCCCAGGCCATCGGCCACCGTACCCCGGGCGGCCATTTCTTCGGCCAGGTTCCGGAAATGCCGAGAAAAAGCCGCCACCACCAGAACGAAAACGCCGAGCACGAGCAGTCCCCTGGCCAGCCGCTCCAGCGGCGAACGGCCGTGCGGGACGAAAAAGGCCTGCCGTTTCTTCACCATCGGCCCGCTCCCTGTCGCCCGGCAGCGACAAGCCGGCTGTTGACCCCACCGGCCGGGCTTTGTAACGTTCCGGCCCTGGGGGAACGAGCCGGCATGGCAGCAGTCGCGTCAGCCATAGCGCCAGCCTCCTTCCGCCATCGTGGCGGGGGAGGGTATCAAGTTGTCCGGAAAAGACCAACCGGCCGGCTGACGCGCATCCTGGTCCTGGCCATGCTGGCCCTCGGAGGTCCCATGTCCGGTACGACTCCGGCCGCGCCCATCCGGCTCGCGGCCCTGGGCGACAGCCTGACCGCCGGCTACGGCCTGCCCGCGGCCGCAGCCTTCCCGGTCCGCCTGGAAGCGGCCCTGCGCCGAAAAGGCTATGAGGTCACCATCGCCAACGCCGGCATCTCCGGCGACACCACCGCCGGCGGCCTGGCCCGCCTGGACGCGGTCATCGCCGGCAGGCCCGACGGCGTGCTGCTGGAACTCGGCACCAACGACGCCCTGGGCGGCCTGGCCCCGGAACGCGTCCGGGCCAACCTCGACGCCATGCTGACGCGGCTGACCGCCGCCGGCATTCCGGTGCTCCTGTGCGGCGCGCGCGACCTCGGCCGCCACGGCCGGGACTATACTGCCGCTTTCGAAGGCATGTACCCCGAGCTGGCCAAGCGCTATCACACGCTGCTCGATCCGTTTTTCCTGGAGGGCGTCTCCGGGCGCCCGGGCTTGACCCAAGCCGACGGCCTGCATCCCACTGCGGCCGGCGTGGAGACCATCGTGACCCGCATTCTGCCCGTGACCGAAACCTTTCTCTCCCGGCTCGGGGCCCAGCCGGCCCCGACCGCTCCCTAGGAAGGATGCCATGCCTGCCCTGTTGATCGATATCGGCAACACCAACATGAAGTTCGGCCTGGCCGACGAGCACGGCCTGACCGGCTCGTTCACCCTGCCGACGGCCCCGTTGCCCACGGCCGACAGCCTGGGCCTCACCCTGCTTTCCGCCCTGTCCTTCCACGGCTGTCCGCCCTCCGCCATGGAGGCGGCCGTGGTCTCAAGCGTGGTGCCGCCGGTCAACCCCATCCTGGACCAGGCCTGCCGGCTCTATCTCGGCCTGCGTCCCCGTTTCGTGCCAAGCGACGTGCCGGTGCCGCTCAAAAACCGCTACGGCCGGCCCCACGAGGTCGGAGCGGACCGGCTGGTCACGGCCTATGCCGGACGTCTGGCGGCAACCACCCCGGCCGTTATCGTGGTGGATTTCGGCACGGCCACCAATTTCGACTGCGTCAGGGACGACGCCTTTGTGGGCGGACTCATCTGCCCGGGGCTGCTCTCCTCGCTCTCCGGCCTGGTCAGCCATACGGCCAAGCTCCCCCACGTGGCGCTGACCCCGCCCGCCGGCGGAGAACTTTCCATCGGCACCTCCACCGCGGACTGCATCAATCAAGGGTTCGTCTTCGGCTTCGCCGCCATGATCGAAGGCGTGACGGCGCGACTTTCGGCCCACCTCGGCGGCCAGGTCCAGGTTCTGGCCACGGGCGGTTTCGCTGAAAAACTCGCCCCCATCTGCCCGGTCATCCGCGACACGCGGCCGCAACTGCTGCTGGAGGGATTGCGCCGGTTGTGGCTCGGCCAACGCTGAAACGCCGGCGGAGGTTTTATGCTTCCGGAAATCCTTGGGTGCTACCAATCGAGCAAGCGCGAAAAAATGGGCCGGGCCGGAACCGGCCGGAACTTCACCCAATCCATTGCATGGTTGGCCCTGCGGCTGCCCCCGGAAAGCATTCTGATCTTCCCCCTGGGGAGGGACAAGCTGCCCCTGCCGCTCCAGAAAAGCATCAGCGCCGAGGAGTTCCTGGCCCATTTCCTGCCCGAACCGCTCCTGTATCAGGAACAACTGGCGCCGGCCGCCCAGGTGCTGGCCCAGCTTTTACGGAACACCGGCGATACGCCGATCGACCAGACCGTCCTGTCCGGGGCCGAACGCGCCCTGTATACGGTGCTCCTGGCCGCGCTCGGCAGCACCGGCCACCAGGATCCGCCCGCCGCCGTCCTGCCCGTGCTGGAAGCGGCCGTCGCCTCCCGGGCCGCCGCCGATGACGTCCAGAAGGCGAGCATCAACGCCTTCGGCATCCATCTGCGCAAGCGCCGGGATTTCGACACGGCCATCATCTTTTACCGCAAGGCCCTGGAAATGGCGCCGGACGACATCCGGCTGCTGTTCAACCTGGCCCGGGCGCTCTACGAAAAAGGGGCGGTTTCCGAATGCCGGGCCGCCCTGGAGCAGGCCCTGGCCCGCTCCCCCGATTTCATGGAGGCCCGGAAGTTTCTGCACTATCTGGACCGGCAGGCCGCCGAACCCTCCCAGGACGATGTTTTTCCGGACATCACCCTGTGACATCGCCCGCTTAGAACAGCCTGGCCGCGACCGGAAAATCCTTTCGGCCGGGGCTTATAAATCGCGGCAAGTTGCGTTATATCCACGAAAGGACGGGCCACCCGGCCCGCCATTCCCATCGCAACATACGTAGCAACATCATAAGGAGACTGCCATGAGCACGATCGCGGCTGTTTGGGCCAGGGAAATCCTCGATTCCCGCGGCAATCCCACCGTCGAAGTGGAGGTGACCCTGGAGTCCGGCGCGACCGGGCGGGCCGCCGTGCCCTCGGGCGCTTCCACCGGCTCCCGCGAGGCCCTGGAACTGCGGGATCAGGACCCCTCCCGTTACGGTGGCAAGGGCGTGGCCAAGGCCGTGGAGCATGTCCAGGGCGAGCTGGCCGAAGCCATTATCGGCATGGACGCCTTGCAACAGGTGGCCATCGACAATCTGATGATCGACACCGACGGCACGGACAACAAGTCGCGCCTGGGCGCCAACGCCATTTTGGGCGTGTCCATGGCCGTGTCCCGGGCCGCCGCCTCCTTCCTCGGCCTGCCGTTCTACCAGTACCTGGGCGGGGTCAACGCCAAGGTGCTGCCCGTCCCCCTTATGAACATCTTAAACGGTGGGGCCCATGCGCCCAACAACCTGGACATCCAGGAATTCATGATCGTGCCCCTGGGGGCCAAGACCTTCGCCGACGCCCTGCGTATGGGCGCCGAAACCTTCCACACCCTGAAAACGATCCTGGCCGCCGACGGCCACATGACCGCCGTGGGCGACGAGGGCGGTTTCGCTCCCAACTTGAAAAGTCATGACGAGGCCTTCAAGTACATCACCAAGGCCATCGAGGAGGCCGGCTATCGGCCCGGCGACGAAATTTCGCTGGCCATCGACGCCGCCGCCTCGGAATTCTACAAGAACGGCAACTACGTCCTGACCGGCGAGAAGCGCACCATGTCCTCGGCCGACATGATCGCCTACCTCGGGGATTTCGTGGACCGCTATCCCATCATCTCCATCGAGGACGGCCTGGCCGAAGGCGACTGGGAAGGCTGGAAACGGCTGACCCTGGCCCTGGGCGACCGCATCCAGCTCGTCGGCGACGACATCTTCGTCACCAATCCCGACATCCTGGCCGAGGGCATCGATCAGAACGTGGCCAACTCCATCCTGGTCAAGCTCAACCAGATCGGCACCGTCACCGAGACGCTCGACACCATCGAGATGGCCAAGCAGGCCGCCTACACCACGGTCATCTCCCACCGTTCGGGCGAGACCGAGGACACGTTCATCTCCGACCTGGCCGTGGCCGTCAACGCCGGCCAGATCAAGACGGGGTCGCTTTGCCGTTCGGACCGGCTGGCCAAGTACAATCAGCTCCTGCGCATCGAAGAGGAGCTGGACGACATGGCCATCTACTACGGCCCGATCATGGCCGGCCAGTGGTACGACGTGGACGAGGATCCGGACGAGGGCCCGGAGGTGGAGTAGCACGGCGAAACCGTGGGGGGAGCCCCCCGGTGCGGCCGGGGAGCCCTCCCGCTTCCCGGCCCGTCCCCGCATTCCCGCATCCCCGAAGGAGTTGTCCATGCTGCTTATCGACGGGAAGAAAGTCGCCGCCGAGATCCGCCAGCGCGTCCAGGGCGAAGTGGACGCCCTGCGCCGAGAATATGGCCGACCGCCCCATCTGGCGGTCATCCTGGTCGGTGACGACCCGGGCTCCCAGGTCTATGTCCGCAACAAGGAACGGGACTGCGAAGAGGTCGGCATCGTCTCCCGGGTCTGGCGTCTGGAAAAGGACATCAACCAGTGCCAGTTGGAAAACCTCATCACGCAATTAAGCGGCAGCGAGGACATCGACGGCCTTCTGCTCCAGCTGCCCCTGCCGCCGGGCCTGGACGCCAATCGCTGCCTGTGCCTGATCGATCCGCAAAAGGACGTGGACGGCTTCCACCCGGAAAACGTCGGCCGGCTCTCCATCGGCCTGCAGGGGCTCAAGCCCTGCACGCCCTACGGCATCATCAAGCTGCTCGAATATTACGGTCTGTCGCCGGCCGGCAAAAAAGCCGTGGTCATCGGCCGCAGCAACATCGTGGGCAAACCCATGGCCATGCTGCTGGCCTCCCAGTCGCCCTTCGGCAACGCCACGGTCACCATCTGCCATTCCCGCACGCCGGACCTCGGCGCCGTCACCCGCCAGGCCGATTTCCTGGTGCCGGCCATCGGCAAGCCGCGGCTCGTCACCCGGGAGATGGTCAAGCCCGGGGCGGTCATCGTGGACGTCGGCATGAACCGGCTGCCCAACGGCAAGCTCTGCGGCGACGTGGACTTCGAGGGCGTCCGGGACATCGTCTCGGCCATCACCCCGGTACCGGGCGGCGTCGGCCCCATGACCCGGGCCATATTGCTGGTCAACACGGTGGAGGCCTTCCGCTGGCAGCGCCAGCCGCCGGCCTGCCCGGCCGAGTAGACGTCCGTGTTCTCCCTGGCCACCATCCCGAACATTGCCCGCAACGCCCGGCGATTTAAGGAAATTGCCGGAATCTTGAGCAAGTACGGCTTCGCCGAGTTTCTCTCGGCCTCGGCCCCGGACTTCTTCCAGAACATGGCCCGCTCGACCGATGGGGCAAAGCTCACCTCCATGTCCCGGGAAGTGCGGCTGCAACAGGCCCTGGCGGAACTCGGCGGGGCCTTTGTCAAGCTCGGCCAGATCATAAGCACCCGGGCCGATCTGGTCGGCCCGGAAGTGGCCGCCGCCCTGGCCAGCCTGCGCGCCGACACCGAGCCCGATCCGCCGGCCGTGGTGCGCGAGTTGATCGCCGCCGAACTGGGCGGCCCGCCCGAGACGCTTTTCGCCTCCTTCGACGACCACGCCATCGCCTCGGCCTCCATCGGCCAGGTGCATCGGGCCGTGCTCGCCGACGGCACCCGGGTCGTGGTCAAAATCCAGCACGCCGGCATCGACGCCAAGATCCGGGCCGACTGCGACATCTTCCTCGGGCTGGCCGAGCTGGCCGAACGCGGCCTCGTCGAGTTGCGTCTCTACCAGCCCATGGCCGTGGCCACCGCAATGCGCCGGTCCATCCTGCGGGAACTCGATTTCGTGCGCGAAGAACGCAACCTGCGTCATTTCGCCGCCAATTTCACCGAGGACCCCAGGGTGGTCTTTCCCCGCACCTTTCCCGACCTGTCCACCCGCCGGGTGCTGACCATGGAGGAGCTTGTCGGGGATTCCGTGGCCGAAGTGGCCGCCCGGCCCCGCACGCCGGACGAGGCGGCCCGCCTGGCCAGGCTGGCCAGAAATACCGCTGACGTCTTTCTGGAGATGATTTTCCGCGACGGCTTTTTCCACGCCGACCCGCACCCGGGCAATATCCTGATTTTGCAGGGCGACCGGGTGGGCCTGCTCGATTGCGGCATGGTGGGGCTTCTGGACGACCGCATCCGCCGGACCCTGGAAGATGCGCTCCTGGCCGTAGTCGAAGGCGATGCCGAGGCGTTGGCCGAACAGGTCATGCGGCTCGGCCGGCTCCCTCCGAACCTGGATCGGGAGGGACTGCAGGCCGACGTCGAGGATTTCGTGGGCGATTACGCCAATCAGGCGGTCGGCACCTTCGACCTGTCGGGCGCGCTGACCGACGTGGCCGCCCTGGTGCGCCGCCACGGAATCCTCCTCAACCCCACCGTGGCCCATCTGATCAAGGTGTTCGTGGTGCTGGAGGGCGCCTCCCGATCACTGCATCCCGGCTTTTCCCTGATCGAGATGATCACGCCCTACTATGCCACCATCATGGCCCGGCGCATCTCGCCCGAGCATCTCCTCAAACGGCTGCGGCGCGGCCTGCGCGATGTGAATGCCCTGCTCGAAACCCTGCCCCGGGACCTGACGGAAATCCTCCACCGGGCCAGGGAAGGCCGCCTCGACATCCACCTCGTCCATCAGGGACTGGAGGGCACGGTCAACCGACTGGTCTACGGCCTCATCAGCGCCGCCCTGTTCCTGGGTTCCTGCCTGCTTCTGGCCAACCGGGTGCCGCCGCTGCTCTACGATATTTCCATTTTCGGCGCCCTGGGCTGCCTCGGCGCCCTCGTTTTGGGTCTGCGCCTGCTGCGGGCCATCCGCCGTTCCGGCGAGCTCGGCGGCCAGTAGCGAAGCCTTCCCCGCCTTCCGCCTCCGAAAAAGCGTCCACCGCCCCGTCGGCCTGTCCGTTTGCAGGGCCGGCGCTTGTCCGACGCCTGTACAAAATCCCTGGGCGCGGGAAAACGATTGCCCCCCCTAAACATTCCGTCTCAACAACCGATAGGAGAAATAATATAGGCTAAGGCTAACAGCATTACAGCAATGACACCGTATCGTTCCGTGGTGCAGCGGCTACGCCAAAGGGAAAAATACCTTTTGGGATGCTGTCGGCAGGCAGTTTCCTCATAGAAAGAAAATGCGACAGACAAGATGGAGGCAATAATGTCCGCCTTATCGGGAATTCAATCCATCGTGACCACCCCAGTGCAGGCAGCGCAGACCGATATGGCGAATACCTCCGCCGATTCCGGTGCTGTCACCGCAGTTCTTTCTCCCGACAAAGGCGCGGCGACCGCCACTACGGACGTTCCTGCCGCCCAGACCGGCGACCGGGTCAGCCTTTCCGAGGCGGCCAAGGCGCTTTTGCCCGGGGCGCAGCCTTCCGTGCAGGCAATCGCAACGGACAGCGACCTGCCGCAGGGCGCGGCCAGCCTTTTGGCCACGGCCACGACCGAATCCGGCCGCCAAGTACGCATTGAGCAATATACCGCCGGCGCCAACCCCGCCCAGGGAAAAGCCGCCAGCTCCGCCGTCGTGGTCACCGTGAGCGCCACCGACCAGCAGGCCGAGCAACGCTATCTGGTCACCGACGACACCATCATCAACGAGAACGCAAACGGCGAACTTTCGGTGGCGTCCTACACGCCCGGCCGGGAGACCGGCGGCAACGACGTCATCATCGGGGTACGGGGGCTCGCCTACCAGGGAGGCGACGGCAACGACACCATCGTCACCACCGGCGGCAACGTCGCTATCGATGCGGGAAGCGGCAACGACACCGTGGTGGTGGCGGGCGTAGCCCTGGCCGGCCACATTTCCATGGGCGACGGCAACGACACCTTAACAGCCGGCACCATCGGCGGCGGCCAGGTCAACATCGACACCGGCGACGGCAACGACACGATTTCGGCCAGTTATATCGGCCTGGGCGGCCAGGTCAATATCGATACCGGCGACGGCGACGACGCGGTCCACGCCAGCTGGATCGGCCTGGGCATCGGGACGCCCTCCCAGGTCAACATCGACACCGGCGCGGGCAACGATTCCGTCACCTCGAGCTGGACCGGGGTCAGCATGGGCAGCGGCTCGGCCCAAGTGAATATCGACACCGGCGACGGCAACGACGTCGTCGGGTCCAGCTGGGTCAGCGCCTCCTTCTTCGGCGGCCATTCCCAGACCAACATCGCTACCGGCGCGGGCAACGACACCATCGCGGCCGGCGTCCTCACCGCCAGCTTTTTCGGCGGCAGCTCCCAGACCAACATCGACACCGGAAGCGGTAAGGATACCATTTCCGTCGGCCTCCTCGGCCTCCAGGTCGGCCACGCCAGCAGACTGGAGCTCATGCGCGAGGTTGTCGAGGAAGGCACGTCCGATACGACATCCGGCGCATCCACCGCATCCGCCGCCGGCAGCACTGCCGGGACGGAACGAAACGCTGGTTCCACAGGGACCGGCAGCACAGCCTTTCGCCTCGCGCGCAGCAGCTACGCCAGCCAAAACGATCAGGGCAACAAGGACGGGCAAACCGCCCCGCATGCCGGGCGCCTGACCTTGCGCGGACGATTTTTCTAAACCGTTCGGGCCCCGCCGCCATGGTCCTCGGACGAAAGCGCCGTACGCCCTGGCGGCAAGACAGCCCCTCCGCGATGGCAGCCCACGCGGCATCGCGCCCCGGCCGGCGGCGGGAACGTCACTTGCGGAGAGGCAAAAGCGCCTCAAGGAGCGCGGCGGCCTCGGACAGTCCGGCCGCCACATGGTCCGGCCGGCAGCCGCCGGCCGCCAATTCCTTTTCGCCGTAGCCCGTGGTGACCAGGATGGTGGTAGCGCGGACGGCCCGGCCCAGGGCGATGTCGCAGGCCTTGTCGCCGATCACGAAGCTGGCCGTCGCATCAAGCCCCAGCTCCCGGCAGGCCCGCTCGACCATTCCCGGCCGCGGCTTGCGGCAGGCGCAGGCATCCTCGGGCGCGTGGGGGCAGACGTAGATGCCGTCCAGCCGGACGCCGCCGGCCGCCAGCAATTCGCGCAGACGGTCATGGACGCGCTCCACGGCCTCGTATCCGTAATAGCCCCGGCCGACACCCGACTGGTTGGTCACGACGACCAGGGCCAAGTCCAAACCCCGCATCCGCCGCAAGCCCTCGACGGCCCCGGGCAAAAGCACCACGCCGGCCGGATCGGCCAGATAGTGCCGTTCCTCGATGATGGTGCCGTCGCGGTCCAAAAACACCGCCGGCCGGCCGCCCCCGGAAGCGGCACCATCCGGGGCACTCCTCCGCTCAATGGACAACGCGACCTTCCGGTTGCACGGGGAGATCCTGTCCGCGAAATCGCTTTCCCCGGTGCCGGCCCCGGGTGATCATAAAAATTCCCAAGGCAAAAACAGCACCCAGCGTGTCCGCCAACATATCCTTCTGGGCATCCCAGGGGTCCCCTTGGCTGCCGAGGAACTCCACCCCGGCCTCGCCCCCTTCGGTGACCGCATAGCCCCATTCGATGATTTCATACGCGCAGGCCACGGCCATGATGGCCGTCAAGCCAAAAAGGAGCATGACCGCCGGATGGGCCAGGCGTTTCTTCCACAGCAATTCAGCGATGGGGAAAGCGTAAAATCCTACGGCGAAATGGGCAACGCGGTCAAAATGGTTGCGCTCAAAGCCGAAAAGATGACTCACCCAGCCAAAGGGAACATTGGCAAACGTATAATGTCCACCTATCGTGTGCAGAAAAAGCCAAACAGCCATCATCCCATATGCCAAGTTGGAAAAGCGAAATTTCCGAAAGGTCATGACCAGCAGGAAAAACACGCCCATCACCGGAATATTTTCCGCCCACCAGACATCCCGAGAGACCGGCGTTATGGCCAAGGCAGTGAAAAAGCCGACAAACAGGAAACCGAGAAGATATGGGAATCGAGCGCGCATGGTGGCTCCCCTCTAGCAAGTTTTTCAACTGCCAGCCAGAGGTGACGCTCCCGACGCCCATTGGGGAAAGAGCCCCCGATCGTTCGTCCACGCCAAAGGTCGTGAACGGAGAACGCGCCGGCTGGCAGCGGACGAGCCCCCGACGCACCGGAGGGGGGCTGGCTGGTGAAGCAATATGGTTGGGAGGTGAGAGGGATCGTCTCACCCGACACACCCCGATTGTGGGAAAGGTGGGGACAGGAGCGGGACAAAAAGTCAAAGCGAAAAAGCGGATGCGCTCCTCATGTTTGAAGGAGCGCATCCGCTTAGAGTATGCTGGTACCGGGAGGGGGACTCGAACCCCCAAGGCCTTGCGACCGGTGGATTTTGAGTCCACTGCGTCTACCAATTCCGCCATCCCGGCCTGAAGCGGAAGTTCTTAGCCAATTTCCGAAGCACCTGTCAACGGCAGGCCGCCGACAAAGCCGGCTCAAAAACGCCCCCGATCGGCCGCGTCGGCGCGTCCCCGACGGGAACGGAAAAAATCCCGCAGCAGCCGCCCGCAGGGAGCGGCCGCGACGCCGGAAACCACGGCGAACCGGTGGTTGAAAAACGGCAGATCCGGCCCGGGAAGCCGGCTCTCCACCGCTCCGGCCTTCGGGTCCGGCGCGCCATAGACGAGCATCCCGATCCGGGCGTGGATCATGGCCCCCAGGCACATGACGCACGGCTCCAGCGTCACGGCCAAAATCGCCCCGGGCAGCCGGTAGTTGCCGCCCCGGGCCGCCGCCTCCCGCAAGGCCAGTATTTCGGCGTGGGCCGTGGGATCGCACCGGCCGATCACGCCGTTGCCGGCCTGTCCCAAAAGCGTCCCGTCCGGCGCCAGTACCACCGCCCCGATCGGCGTCTCGCCGGCCCTGGCCGCCTGGCGTGCCTGGGCCAAGGCCTGGGCCATGACCATCTCGAAATCGCCCCAGCCCGGCGGCGGCGCCGGCAGGGTGTCCTCCCCGGCGCGATAGCGTTTGGCTGGCTGCAAGGCCATAATGCCTCCGGCGGCCAGGGCGGGGCGTTGCCCCTCCCTGGACCTCCCCTACCAGGGCGCTGCCCTGGACCTGCCGGGGGGAATCATTCCCCCCGGTCCCCCTGGTCCGGGGGCATTCCTCCGCCTTCGACGCGGGGACCATACTTATAAAACTTCGGCGCGAGGGGGCCGGGGGCATCATGCCCCCGGCCGCCGGAGGCTTCTTCTCGTATTCGCCGGAGGCTTCTTCGTCGATTCTTCGCTCACGCCCTCTGGCGCAGATACGAAACGGCGTTTTCGAAAAGGACCGTCCCGAGCGTCGGGCGGGCGCCGCGGGTATAGTCCGGGTGGTTGGTCGGGTGATTGAAGGCTTCGGGATGGGGCATGAGCCCAAGGATACGCCCGGTGGGGTCGGTCAGGCCGGCTATGGCGTGCGGCGACCCGTTGGGGTTGGCCGGGTAGTCCATGGTCGGCCGGCCCGTGGCTGGATCGGCGTATTGCAGAACCACGGCGCCGGTGGCCATGAGCTGCTCGAGGATGGCCGACTCCATGGGCACGAGCTTGCCTTCGCCGTGGCGCACGGGCAGGTCCAGGCGCGTCAGGCCCTTGGTAAAAACGCACGGGCTTTGCGGATTGACGGCGAGCGTCACCCAGCGATCCTCGAACCGAGCCGAATCGTTGGTGGCCAGACTCACTTGCCGCACGAAGGCAGCGCCGCCGAGAGCCGGCAGCAGGCCGAGTTTGACCAGAAGCTGGAAACCGTTGCAGATGCCGAGGACAAGACCGCCGGCCTCGAAAAAATTTTTGAGCTGGTCAAGAAGGGGCGCGCCGGTATGCGTCCTGGCATGGCGCCAGCGCACGGCCGCGGCCTGGGCGGCGCCGAGGTCGTCGCCGTCGAGGAACCCGCCGGGAAAGATCAGAAAATCATAAAGATCGATACGCGCCCGACCGGCGATCAAATCCGAAAAAAAGACGATATCCGTGACATCGGAGCCGGCCACGCGGGCGGCGTGGGCCGATTCCACCTCGCAATTGGTCCCATTGCCGGTAATTACGAGGGTCCGCACCTTGCTCATTGGGAAATCCTCCCGGAGGTTCCTTGAAATATTGTGCCCGAAGGCTTATTTTCCGCCGCTGAACATAAGTGGCCGCCCCGGCCGCGTCAACCGGGGCCGCGCCGCGGGCGCGGTGACACGGACGCGGACCGCCGGGATCTCCGGCGCGGTCCAAGCCAGCAAGGACGGCATCGATGAAGACCAAATTCATTTTCGTCACGGGGGGGGTGCTGTCTTCCCTGGGTAAAGGGTTGGCCTCCGCATCCATCGGCGCCCTGCTCCAATCCAGAGGGCTTAAGGTCACCATCCAGAAGCTCGATCCGTACATCAACGTCGACCCCGGCACCATGAACCCCTTTCAGCACGGCGAGGTCTACGTGACCGACGACGGGGCGGAGACCGACCTCGATCTCGGCCACTACGAACGCTTCCTCGGCGTGCCCATGAGCCAGAACAACAACTTCACGTCGGGCCGCGTCTATTTCAGCGTCATCCAGAAGGAGCGCCGGGGCGACTATCTGGGTGGCACGGTCCAGGTCATTCCCCACATCACCGACGAGATCAAGCAATCCATCCTCGGCGTGGCCACAGACGAGGATGTGGCCATCATCGAGATCGGCGGCACCGTGGGCGACATCGAGGGCCAGCCGTTTTTGGAGGCCATCCGCCAGTTGCGCGGCGACCTCGGCCGGGAAAACACCCTGTGCATCCACCTGACCCTGGTGCCCTACCTGCGCATGGCCGGCGAGGTCAAAACCAAGCCCACCCAGCACAGCGTCAAGGAATTGCGCTCCATCGGCATCCAGCCCGACATCATCATCTGCCGTAGCGAAGTCGATCTCGGCCGCGACATCAAGGAAAAGATCGCGCTTTTCTGCAACGTGGACGCCGACGCCGTGTTCACGGCCGTGGACGTAAAAAACATTTATGAATTGCCGCTCAAGCTCTACGGCGAGGGCGTGGACCAGAAGATCGCCATCCTGCTGCGGCTGCCGGCCAAAAACGCCGATCTGGAAGCCTGGACCTCGCTCATGCACCGCTACGACAACCAGACCGGCACCGTGTCCATTGCCATCGTCGGCAAGTACGTGGACTTGAAGGAAGCCTACAAGAGCTTGAACGAGGCCCTGGTCCACGGCGGCGTGGCCAACGGCGTGGCGGTCAGGCTCGTCTACGTCAATTCCGAGGAGATCACCCCGGAAAACGCGGCCGAACGCTTGGCCGGCGTCAACGGGATCCTGGTCCCCGGCGGCTTCGGCACCCGCGGCATCGAGGGCAAGATCGCGGCCATCAGCTACGCCCGGGAAAACGGCGTGCCCTTTTTCGGCATTTGCCTGGGCATGCAGTGCGCCGTCATCGAATACGCCCGCAACGTCCTCGGGCTCTCCGGGGCCAACTCCGAGGAATTCGACCTGGCCACGCCCCATCCGGTCATCTACCTCATGCGGGAATGGTTCGACTTCCGCACCCAGCAGGTCGAGCGCCGGGATCCGACGAGCGACAAGGGCGGCACCATGCGCCTGGGTGCCTATCCCTGCGTGATAAAGCCCGGCACCAAGGCGGCCGAGGCCTACGGCGTGGCCGAGATTTCCGAGCGTCACCGGCACCGCTACGAGTTCAACAAGACCTATGCCACCGCCTTCGAGGATTCGGGCGTGGTTTTAAGCGGCCTGTCCCCGGACGGCGAACTGGTGGAGATGGTGGAACTGCCGAACCACCCCTGGTTTTTAGGCTGCCAGTTCCATCCCGAATTCAAGAGCAATCCCATGCACTCGCATCCGCTCTTTCGGGAATTCATCAAGGCGGCCAAGCAGCATAAAGTCTAAACGACCGGCAACGCGGTTCCCGGGCCCCGGCGGCTGGGACGCGCGTCTTTTCCCCGCCGGGGGGAGCATCCCCCCGGCCAGGCGGCAGGGCAAAAGGCTCAAGGACGTCCCCGGCCGCGCCCGGCGGGGAAAGGCTAGGCGTCCGGTCCAACGCCCGGGGGGGGAACCCGCCCTGCCCGTCCGGTCCGCCCGGGGCCCCGCCAGCCCGGGCTCGCCGCCGCAAAAGCGGTGCGATGCCGCTTTTTTCCGATTTGTGCCCTGATCTCCCGCCGCTTTTATTGCAACAAACGGCCTTTTGTGGCATGGTTTTTGTTGAGCGGACGGGGACGGTTCCCGGGCCCGCCGACGAACCAACAACTCCCAACGCTTCCCAGACGGCGGTAGTCATGGTTTTGGAACTGCGGCAACAGCTCAAACTTTCACAGCAACTGGTGATGACTCCCCAGTTGCAACAAGCCATCAAGCTTCTGCAACTTTCCCGGCTGGAACTGCTGGAAAGCGTGCAGCAGGAGCTTTTGGAAAATCCCCTTTTGGAGGAATCGACCGAGGAGGATCGCCCGTCGGAACGGACCATGGCCGAGGAGAATCTCGGCCCCACCGGCACGTCCAGCGACGCGACCATGGAAAAGGAGCTCCTGAAAAACGCCGAATGGGACGACTATCTCGGCGATTTCGCCAGCACCGGCCGGCAATCCCAGTCCCGGGAAGTGGAGATCCCCGAGGAAGGCATGGCCTTCGATGCCCGCTTCGCCTCCAAGCCCTCCCTGGACGGCCACCTCGGCTGGCAGATGCACCTGTCCAATTTCACCCCGAAGGAGCTGGAGATCGGGGAGGCCATCGTCGGCAGCCTCAATTCCTCCGGCTATCTCGGGGCCTCGGTGGAAGAACTGGCTCAGATGGCCGACGCCCCCGTGGAACTGGTGGAAAAGGTCCTGCACCGCATGCAGCGCTTCGACCCGGTGGGCGTGGCCGCCCGCACGCCGGCCGAATGCCTGCTCACCCAGATCGAGGTCTACGGCTACGACGACCCCATCCTGATCGAACTGGTGCGCGACCACCTCGAGGATCTGGAAAAGAAGCGCTACAAGCCCCTGGCCAAGAAGTTCCACATGACCATGGAAAAGCTCAAGGAATACCTGGAGCTGATCCAGACGCTCGACCCCATGCCCGGGGCCAGCTTCGGTTCGAGCGATCCCATCTATGTGAGCCCCGATGCCTTCGTCTACAAATACGGCGAGGAGTTCGTCATCCTGCTCAACGAAGAGGGCATGCCGCGGCTCCATCTCAATGCCTCGTACACGGAGAGCGTCGCGCCGCGCTCCGACAAGGACAAGGACTACCTGCAGGACAAGATGCGCTCGGCCATGTGGCTCATGAAAAGCCTGTATCAACGCCAGCGAACCCTGTACAAGGTTCTGGAAAGCATCGTAAAATTTCAACGGGGGTTCTTCGAGGACGGCGTGACCAAGCTGCGGCCGCTGATCCTCAAGGATGTGGCCGACGACATCAGCATGCACGAATCCACGGTCAGCCGCATCACCTCCAACAAGTACGTGGCCACGCCCCACGGCATCTTCGAACTCAAATTCTTCTTCAACAGCGCCCTCGAACTCGATGACGGCGGCACGGTGGGCTCGGAGTCGGTCAAGGCCCTCATAAAACGCATTATTTCCGGCGAGGACGCCAAGCGGCCCATCAGCGACGAGGCCATCGCCGACATGCTGAAGGACGAATTGCAGATCAACATCGCCCGGCGTACCGTGGCCAAATACCGCACGGCCATGGGGATCGAATCGTCGTCCAAGCGCAAGGAAGTTTTTTGAGGCATAGGCTCGGATCGCCCCGGACCTTGACCATACACCTTGGAGGAAAACATGAATATCACCTTTAATTTCAAAAACTTCGAGCCGTCGGACCACTTGCGCGACTACGCCCGTAAGCGCTTCGAAAAGCTTTCCAAATATACAACCGTGGCCGATGCTTCGGAAGTGCAGGTCAACCTGGCCGTGGAAAAGACCCGGCAGATGGCCGATGTCATCTTCCTGGCCGACAACATGCACATCTCGGCCCACGAAGTCTCCGAGGACATGTACTCCACCATCGACCTGGTGCTGGACAAGATCGACGCCCAGGCCAAGAAATTCCGGGAAAAGGTCAAGGATCGCCGTCGGCAGGTCGCGGAGACGGTGCGCCTGGACGTCATCAGCATCAGCGAGGACGCCTCGGGCGGCCGCACCCCCACCATCATCGAAACCGACCGCTACGACCCCAAGCCCATGGCCGTGGAGGAAGCCGCCATGCAGCTCACCACCCGGGGCGAGGACTTCCTGGTGTTCATCAATTCCGAAACCGATCGGACCAATGTCATTTATTGCATGAAAAACGGGGATTTCGGTCTCATCGACCCCGGGACGGGAGCATAATACATGCGCCTTGAGGAGTATCTCCAGCCGGAGTTCGTGCTCGGGGCGCTCAAGTCCGCCTCCAAGTCCGAGGTGCTGGCCGAACTGGTGGCGCCCATTGCGGCCACGTTGCCGGGATTCGATGCCAAGGACGCGCTTCGGGTGCTGCTCGAACGGGAAAGCCTCGGCACCACGGGCATCGGCGACGGCGTAGCCATCCCCCACGGCAAGATGGAGAGCCTCGAAAAGATCGTCATCGTGGTCGGCCGCAGCCTGTCCGGCGTCGACTTCGAGGCCCTGGACCTCAAACCCTGCAACGTGTTCTTCCTGGTGCTCGCGCCCGAACACGTGGCCGGACTGCATCTGCGCATCCTGGCCCACATTTCGCGCCTGCTCTCCGACGAATCCTTCCGCCACGCCTTCATGAACGCCGAAAGCGGCGAGGCCTTGTGGAAGGTGCTGACCGACGCGACGTGAGGCCGCAAAAGGAGCCGCCCCCCCATGGATACCCCCCCCAAAGAACTCCCCATCGTCATTCTGACCGGACTTTCGGGCTCGGGCAAGAGTACGGCCCTGCGGGTCTTCGAGGATTTGGGGTATTTCTGCGTGGACGGCCTGCCCGTGAGCCTGGCCCCCAAGCTCCTGGACCTGTTCGGAGAAAAGGGCGGGCAGCATTACAAAGGCCTGGCGCTCGGCATGGACGTGCGCCAGGCCGATTTGGATATCGAGTGGGAGAACACCCTGGAACGCATCCGGTCCAAGGAAACGATGACCCAGGTCATCTTTTTCGAGGCCGAAACCCAGGAGATCATCCGGCGCTACGCCACCACGCGGCGTCCCCATCCCCTGGAATGCGTCCACCTGGGCCTGGAACAGGCCGTGGCCGAGGAGCGGGAGCGCATGACGCCCATGCGCGAAGCGGCCGACATGGTCATCGACACCACCCACTTCTCCATCCACGAACTGCGCCGCAAGCTCCAGGAAAAATGGGCCTCCATCCACACGGCCCTGGGCGCGCTCAAGGTCCACGTCATGAGCTTCGGCTTCAAGTACGGTCCGCCGGCCGAAGCGGACATGCTCTTCGACCTCAGGTTCCTGCCCAATCCGTATTTCGATCCGCAGTTGCGCCCCCAAAGCGGCAAGGATGCCCCGGTGCGCGAGTACGTCCTGGCCAAGGAGCCGGGTCGGGAATTTTTACGCCGGCTGCGGGAATTTTTGCTGTATCTGCTCCCCCTGTTCGCCCAGGAAGGCCGCTACCGGCTGACCCTGGCCTTCGGCTGCACCGGCGGGCGGCATCGCTCCGTGGCCGTGGCCGAGGCCGTCTTTGACACCTTGTCCAAGGCTGGCTACAATATCTCTTTGGAACATCGGCATATCGAACGCGGTTGACGCAGCCGCGCCGACGGGATGCGAGGATGCGGCGATACGCCCTGCGGGCGTTTCGTCAGGGAGGCCGGCGGGACTCCTCAAAGGGCACATAGGGGCTTTCCCCCGGGGAGTGACATGAGCGGGCAATCCCGAGCCGAAGCTCCGGTCGGCGTGGTGGTGGTCACCCACACCGAGTACGGGTCGCAACTCATCGCGGCGGCGGAATTCATTCTGGGCCCCCAGAACCACTGCCAGGCCGTCAGCGTCGACCTGACCCATGAAGTGGAGCAAGTCCTGGCCAGCCTCAAGCAGGCCATCAAGGAAACGGACCAGGGCGCCGGCGTCCTGATCCTGACGGACATGTTCGGCGGCACGCCCACCAATATGAGTCTGTCGCTTTTGGGCACCGGACGCTTGGAGGTCCTGACGGGCGTCAACCTGCCCATGCTGATAAAAATCCTCGGCTCGAGGACGACCCCCCTGGAAACCTTGGCCGCCGAGGCCAAGCAGGCCGGCTGTCAGGGCATCGTGGTGGCCGGCGAGGTGTTGCGTAAAAAGGTGGCCGAGGGATAGCATGGCCTTCGTGCGCATCGACAACCGGCTCGTGCACGGCCAGATCATCGAAACGTGGCTGCCGTTCACCCGGGCCCGGGTCATCGTGGTGGTCAACGACGCCCTGGCCGCCGATTTCCTGCGCCAGGAAATCATGTCTCTGGCCATTCCGGCCGGCGTGCGCATCGAGTTCCTGCCGGTGGCGGGGCTGCTGCCGTTCCTGACCCGCACCCCCCTGGATGCCGACGACGCCCTGATTCTTTTTTCCAACTGCCATGATGCCCGCATCGCCTACGAAGGGGGCTTCGGCTTCACCGCCTTGAACCTGGGCAATCTCCATTACGCCCCGGGGAAAAAGCAGATTTGCCCCCATGTGGCCCTGTCCCGCGAGGACGAGTGCTGCCTGGACTTTTTCCGGGACCGGGGCGTCCGCCTCGACTACCGCTGCGTCCCGAGCGATCCCACCCAGCTGAGGTCGGTCTAGCCATGACCCATCAGGCCGACATCCTCCTGCACGTCTTCGGCGTCGCTTTTTTTTTATCCTTTTTTCGTCGTTCCGCTTTTTCATAAACGCCGCGCTGCTGGAGCGTCCCCTGGTCATCGGGCTGTTCTGGGCCGCCGGCTTCGGCGATCCGGGCACCACCTTGCGGCTGTGCCTTTTTTACGAATTGTTCTGGCTTGACGGCATTCCGGCCGGCACCCACATCCCGCCCAACGCGGCCGGGGCGACCTTGGCCGGCCTGTCGCTCATGCACGTCTTCGGCCTGTCCTCGCCGGCCGAGGCCCTGCTCGTAGCCAGCTCCACCGCCGTGCTGGCCCGCCTGTTCGCCGCCCTGGAAGGGGTCGGGCGGGCGGTGGAAAACATCATGCTCTCGCGCTATATGGGGGCGGTGCAACGAGCCAGGCTGCCGTTCCGGCCGGGGCGGCTCATCCGCCGGGCCGCCATCAACATGGTCGTCATCAACGGCACGGCCTTTTGCGTCTGCCTGTTCGGGCTGATTACCCTGTACAGCGTGCTGCTGCCCCGGGTCTGGCCCTATCTGTCCACGGCCCGGGCCACCTGGAGCGAACTCTGGCTGCTGGGGAGCCTCGGCGGCATCCTGTCGCTGCGCTACCGGCCGGCCTACGTGGTGCTGGCCTTCGGGGCCGGACTGGCCGCGTTGTGGCCGCTGTGGCGCCTGCTGGGCCGGTAAGGGGCCCCGACGCGACCGCCTAAAATTTTGTGTGGCGGCTAACCATCTGTTCTTCCTTCTTTTTTTGTCAAATGAAGTCCCTCGCACCGGCGGATGACTTGGCAAGGATTTCGTTTTGATATATTATTCACAAGTATTCTGGAGCTGGCGATTCGCCAGAGTCTCGGGAAACAAACCAGGAGGACATGAGCATGGCTGTATACGTGGTTGGTCATAAGAATCCGGATACCGACTCCGTCGCCGCCGCCATTGCCGCGGCAGATTTCATGAACAAGTCCAAGGGGCTTTCCGCCGTCCCCGCCGCCCAGGGACCGCTGACCCCGGAAAGCGCCTTCGTTCTCAAGACCTTCGGCGTGTCCGCTCCGGAGACGCTCACCGACGCCGCCGGCAAAACCATCATTCTGGTCGACCATTCGGATCTGGCCCAGGCCCCGGCCAACCTGGACAAGGCCGAAATCATCGGCATCTACGATCACCATAAACTGGGCGACGTGACCACGCCCAACCCCTTGGAAATCATCATCAAGCCGCTGGGCTGCTCCTGCACCGTCCTCAAGCTCCTCTACGATTGCGCCAAAATCGAGATCAGCAAGCCCGTGGCCGGTGTCATGATGTGCGCCATCCTCTCCGACACGGTCATGTTCAAGTCCCCGACCTGCACGCCCGCCGACAAGGCCGCCGTGGAATCCCTGGCCAAGATCGCCGGCGTGGCCGACTACATGGGGCTTGGCATCGAGATGTTCAAGGTGAAGTCCTCGGTGGCCGGCACCCCGCCCCGCGACCTCGTCTTCCGCGACTTCAAGGACTTCGACATGGCCGGCCACAAGGTCGGCATCGGCCAGATCGAGGTGGTGGATCTGTCCATCCTGGATCCGATCAAGGCCGATCTGGTGGCCGAATGCCGCAAGGTCAAGGGCGAGGGACGCCACAGCGTGTTTCTGCTTTTGACCGACATCATGAAGGAAGGTTCCGAAATGATCGTCATCTCCGACGATCCCGGCGTGGTGAAAAAGGCCTTCGGCAAGGAAATCCGGGGCGATTCCGTCTGGCTCGACGGCGTGCTGTCCCGCAAAAAGCAGGTGGTGCCGCCTTTCGAAAAGGCCTTTGCCGCCTAGACCGGTTTCCAACGCGATGACGGGGGCGGCCTGCGGACCGCCCTCTTTTTTTGCGGCGCCGTATGGACGTCGAACCGGCTTTCCGCCAGAATGGGGAGCGGCACTGACCCTGGAGGCACCCCCATGACGACGGTCCATCCCCTGGCCGGCAAACCGGCTCCCCGCTCGCTTCTGGTCAACATCCCGCGCCTGGTGGCGGACTATTACGCCATAAAACCCGATCCGACCGATCCGGCCTGCCGGGTGAGCTTCGGCACCTCCGGCCACCGGGGCTCGTCCCAAAACGGCTCCTTCAACGAGGAGCATATCCTGGCCATCACCCAGGCCCTGTGCGACTACCGGACCGGGCAAGGCATCCGTGGGCCGTTGTTTTTGGGCATGGACACCCACGCCCTGTCCGAACCGGCCTTCATGACCGCCCTGGAGGTCCTGGCCGGAAACGGCGTCACCGTCCGCATCCAGGCCGGCCGGGGCTACACTCCCACGCCGGTCATCTCCCACGCCATCCTGACCTGGAACCGCGACCATCCCGGCGTCCGGGCCGACGGCATCGTCATCACCCCGTCCCACAATCCGCCAAGCGACGGCGGTTTCAAATACAATCCGCCAAACGGCGGCCCGGCCGACACCGCCGTCACCAAGGCCATAGAGACCATGGCCAATGCCGCGCTCACGGCCGGCCTGACCGGCGTGCGCCGCCGGCCCTTCGCGGCCGCCCTGGCCGCCGCCACCACCGAGGCATACGACTACGTGGAGCCCTACGTGGCCGATCTGGCCAACATCGTGGACATGGCCGCCATCCGCGACTCGAACATCCGTATCGGGGTCGATCCGCTGGGCGGCTCGGGCGTGGCCTACTGGGAACCCGTGGTCGAACGCTACGGACTCAATCTGTCCCTTATAAGCGACGTGGTGGACCCGACCTTCAGCTTCATGACCGTGGACAGGGACGGCAAGATCCGCATGGACTGCTCCTCGCCCTACGCCATGGCCCGGCTCATCGAACACCGCGACCACTACGACATCGCCTTCGGCAACGATCCGGACTACGACCGACACGGTATCGTCACCCGCTCGGCCGGCCTGCTCAATCCGAACCACTATCTGGCCGTGGCCATACAGGCGCTGTTCGGCTCGCGTCCGGGCTGGCGGGCCGACGCGGCGGTCGGCAAGACCCTCGTTTCGAGCGCCATGATCGACCGGGTGGCCGCCGCCCTCGGCCGGCGGCTGTGCGAAGTGCCGGTGGGGTTCAAATGGTTCGTGCCGGGGCTTATCGACGGCTCCTTCGGCTTCGGCGGCGAAGAAAGCGCCGGAGCGTCGTTCTTACGCCGGGACGGCACCGTCTGGACCACGGACAAGGACGGCATCATCATGGATTTGCTGGCCGCCGAGATCACGGCCACCACCGGCCGGGACCCGGGCGAACAGTATAAGGACCTGACCGCCCGCTTCGGCGAGCCGGTCTACGAGCGCCTGGACGCCCCGGCCACGCCGGCCCAGAAGACGGCCCTGGGGGGGCTTTCGCCCGACATGGTCACGGTCACCGCCCTGGCCGGTGAGGCCATCACGGCCAAGCTCACCACGGCCCCGGGCAACGGCGCCCCCATCGGCGGCCTCAAGGTCACGACGAAAAACGGCTGGTTCGCCGCCCGCCCCTCGGGCACCGAGGACGTCTATAAGATCTATGCCGAGAGTTTCCTGGGCCGCGACCACCTCCAGGCCCTCCAGGCGGAAGCCCGGGAAGTGGTGGATGCCGCCTTCCGGGCGGCCGGCGTGGCATAGCGGAAAATTCCTCGCCGAGACCGGAGGCGGCGGGCGCTTCACGGAACAGGTGCCCGAAAAACAAAAGGCCCGGGGATGTCCGGGCCTTTTGCGTGGGAAATTCGTGGGGTGACTGGTGGGACTCGAACCCACGACAACCAGGGCCACAACCTGGGACTCTGCCAACTGAGCTACAGCCACCACGGAAGAACGGCTTTATTACCCACAGCCGGGGCCGGCCGTCAACTCTTTTTCCCCCTTTCCCCCCCGGCCCGGCCGAAGGCCTCCTGGCCGCTTGCACCTGGCCGTTTTTGCCAGTAAGCTGTTGCACCGGCTGCAAGGGGAACCCCCCAAGCCTGTACCGCAGCCATGGTAAAAGCGCCGCTTCCACTGGGCGGCCGCCAGCCCTGTTGCCGCGGCCGGCCCACCCGGTCGACACCCTTGTCATCGGAATGAAATTTTTTAGAGCTATGACGTGAAACAAAGACGTCCACGTCGTGTTTCCCAGTGCAACAGAACGCTTCATGTCCACCAGGAGGACTTCTCCGTGCGAAACGCCAGCATCAATACCATCGCCGCCATTTCCGTGACCCTCGCCATCCTGGCCGGCATTGCTGCTCTGGTCGGCTACGTCTCTACGTCGTCATACCACATGGTGGCGAACATCCAGGAAGACGCCCTGGGCCAGACGGCCCATCTCATTGCCCAGGCCGCCGAGAACTCCATCCACGACAACATACAGGTGGCACAGTCCCTGGCGTCCCAGGAAACTATCCTCGAAGCGTTCACGGGGGCGCCGCAAAAGGCGCAGAACCTTTTCCGTTCGTATGTTGCCGGATTCCCCGACATCTGGTCGTTTTTCATTTTCGACGCCAAGGGCCGGATTCTGGCCGGCCTCAACGCCGAGCACAAGGACATGACCGGCGGGGACCGGCTCGACCGGGACTACACCAAGGCCATTTTGGGCGGCAAGGATCTGGCCTACAGCACCAGCGTCATGCGGGCCACCACCGGCGACGTGCTCATTTACGTCATCGCCAAGGCCGTGCACGGCCCGGACGGCAAGCTGCTCGGCGGCGTGGCCGTATGCCCCCGGTGGAGCGAATTCACGGCCGAAACCATCGACCCGGTCAAATTCGGGGAGCGTGGCTACGGCTATATCCTGGACCGCTCCGGCCGGGTCATCGCCCATGCCGCGGACAAAAAACTGCTGCTGGCGGACGTCTCCAGGGAAGATTTCGTCCAGCGGGCCCTGGCCCTGGGCTCGGGCACCTTCCGCTACGTCTGGCACGGCGAGAAAAAATTCATGGCCGTGTCCCGGATTCCCGCCACGGGCTGGCTGGTATGCATGAGCGCCTTCGATGCCGAGGTGACGGCCCGGGCCACCACCCAGCGCTTGGTCCTTTGCGGCATCGGCCTGGTGGTCATCATTCTCGTCGCCGCCCTGATTACCGCCATCAACCAACGGCTCATCCTGCGGCCGCTGTTCGCCCTGAACGCCTTCACGGCGAAAATCGCCGCCGGCGACTACAAGGCCGAAATGACCGGCCGGTTCCGGGCCGAACTGGCCGCCTTCGCCGCCAACTTGCGCAATATGGTGGACGAACTCAAAAAGCGGCTGGGCTTTTCCCAGGGCGTGCTCGACGGCATCCCCTCGCCCTGCGGCATCGTCGGGCCCGACTTCAAAATGCTCTGGGTCAATGACCACCTCTGCCAGCTCCTTGAAAAGGACGATCCCCGCGAGACCTATCTCGGCCAGTCATCCGGGCAGTTCTATCGCAACGACGACGGGCACGAGACCCTGTCGGACAAGGCCATCACGGAGCGGCGCAGCCTCGACACCACCATTGAATACCAGACGCCGTCCGGCAAGGAGTTGCGGGTGGCTGTCAGCACCACGCCCTTCTACGACCTCGACGGGGCGCTTTTGGGCTCCATCTCCTTCTGGACCGATCTGACGGAAATCCACCGGCAAAAGGATCACATCGAGGCCCAAAACGCGGTCATTGCCCGGGCCGCCGCCGAGGCCTCCGAAGTGGCCGACCGCATGGCCGCCGCCTCGGAGGAGCTGTCCGCCCAGATCGAGCAGTCGAACCGCGGCGCGGAGGAGCAAAACAACCGGGTCCAGGACACGGCCGCCGCCATGGAGGAAATGAACGCCACCATCCTGGAAGTGGCGAAAAACGCCTCGGCCACCGCCCAAAGCGCCGATGCCGCCCGGGAAAAGGCCAACCAGGGGGCCGGCCTGGTCAAGGAGGTCACCGCCGCCGTGGAGGCCGCGCATAAGGAGGCCTCGACCCTCACGGAAAACATGCAGGCCCTCGGCGAGCAGGCCCGGGGCATCGGCACCATCATGGACGTCATCTCCGATATTGCCGACCAAACCAACCTCTTGGCCCTAAACGCCGCCATCGAGGCGGCCCGGGCCGGCGAAGCCGGACGCGGTTTCGCCGTGGTGGCCGACGAAGTGCGGAAACTGGCCGAAAAGACCATGAACGCCACCAAGGAAGTCGGCGCGGCCATCACCGGCATCCAGCACGGCACCACGGACGCCATCGCCCGGGTGGAACGGGCCGTGACCCAGGTGGGCGAAGCCACCACCCTGGCCGAAAACTCGGGAACGGCCATCGGCGAAGTCGTGGCCATGGTGGAGGCGGCCGGCGATCAGGTGCGCTCCATCGCCACGGCCGCCGAACAGCAATCCGCCACTTCCGAGGAAATCAACCGGGCCGTCGGCGCCATCAGTTCCATTGCCGCCGAAACGGCCCAGGCCATGACCCAGTCCAACCGGGCCGTGACCGATCTGGCCGCCCAGGCCCAGGAGCTCAACCGGCTGATCGCGGAACTCAATGCCGGGGGAAAAGCGCCCAAGGCCCTGTCCTGACCTCCCCTCCGGCCGGGACGGCGCCTTGGCGTCGTCCCGGCCGGATTGCCTTTCCCGTCGATTCCGGCTAATTTCTTCTCCCTCCGACGACCGGCCTCTCCGGGCCTCACGCCCGGCCTCCCTTGCGAGGGGGGCGGGGGGCATCATGCCCCCGGCAGATCCAGGGGGCGGCGTCCTGGCCGCCGGAGGCACATCCTTGCAAGGAGACGCGGCATGCGCATTCTCGTGGTCGGCGCGGGTGGCCGGGAACACGCCCTGGCCTACAAACTCTCCCAGAGTCCGGACGTTTCGAAGGTCATTGCCGCCCCAGGCAACGGCGGCACGGCCCTGTGCGGCGAAAACGTGGCCGTATCCGACACCGACGTGCCGGGGCTGGTGGCCCTGGCCCGGGATCGGGGCGTGGATATGGTGGTGGCCGGCCCCGAGGCGCCGCTGGTGTCCGGGCTGCGCGACGCCATGGAATCGGCCGGCGTGGCCTGCTTCGGCCCCGACGCCTACGCGTCCGGCCTGGAAGGCTCCAAAGCCTTTGCCAAGGAAGTCATGAACGCCGCCGGCGTGCCGACCGCCGCCCATGAGACGTTCACCGATTTTCGGGCCGCCAAGGCCTTCATCGAAAAAAAGGGCGCGCCGCTGGTGATCAAGGCCGACGGTCTGGCCGCCGGCAAGGGCGTGACCGTGGCCAAAACCACGGGCGAAGCCCTGGAAGCCCTGGAGGCGGCCATGGTCCAGGGTGCCTTCGGCGCGGCCGGCGCCACGGTGGTGGTGGAAGAGGCGCTTTTCGGGGAGGAAGCCTCGTTCCTGGCCTTTTGCGACGGCACCCGGGCCGTGCCCATGACCGCCTGCCAGGACCACAAGCCCGCCTATGACGGCGACACCGGCCCCAATACCGGGGGCATGGGCGCCTATTGCCCGGCACCGATCCTGCCGCCGGACCGGTACGACGCCACCATGGACCTGGTCATCAACCCCATTTTGCGGGAAATGGCCAAGCGCGGCCATCCCTTCACCGGCATCCTCTACGCCGGCCTCATGATGACCGCCGACGGCCCCAAGGTGCTCGAATACAACGTGCGCTTCGGCGATCCCGAATGCCAGCCGCTGCTGCTGCGCCTGGACAGCGATCTGCCGGCCATCCTGGCCGCCTGCCGGGAGGGGCGCCTCACCCCGGAGATGGTCCGCTGGAGCCCCCAAAGCGCCCTGTGCGTGGTCATGGCCGCGCCGGGCTATCCCGGCGCCTATCCCAAGGGCATGACCATTACGGGCATCGAGGCGGCCGAAGCCGACCCCTCGGTCAAGGTCTTCCAGGCCGGCACCCGCCACGATGGCGGCAAGCTGGTCACCTCGGGCGGCCGGGTGCTCGGGGTCACGGCCCTGGGGACCGATCTGGCGGCGGCCAAGGCGACCGCCTACCGGGCTGTTGCCAAAATATCCTTTTACGGGGCGTTTTATCGCCGCGATATCGGCGAGAAGGGACTCGCCCGGGAGCAAGCATGATCCAGACGGCCGTTTTCATCGGTTCGGCTTCGGATACGGAAAAAATGCGTCCGTGCACCAAGATATTAGAGGACCTCGGCATCCCGCATCTGTTCACGGTGACCTCGGCCCACCGCACCCCGGAACGCACCGAGCGGCTCATCCGGGAATGCGAGGCGGACGGCTGCCAGGTCTTTATCTGCGCCGCCGGGCTGGCCGCCCATCTGGCCGGGGCCGTGGCCGCCCGCACCACCCGGCCGGTCATCGGCGTGCCGCTCTCCTGTGCCGGCTCGGCCCTGGGCGGTCTGGACGCCATGCTGGCCACGGTGCAGATGCCGCCGGGCTTTCCCGTGGCCACGGTGGCCCTGGACGGGGCCGGGGCGAAAAACGCCGCCTGGCTGGCCGCTTCCATCCTGTCCCTGACCGATCCCGTCCTGGCCGGCCGCATCGCGGCCGCCCGGGCCGCCTTTGCCAAAAGCGTGGAAGAGGCCGGAGCCGCCCTCCAAGGGTAACCCCGCCAGGCGCGGCTCCCCATAAAAAAAGCCCGGGAGCGATTCCCGGGCCTTTGTATCGTGTTGCGCTTAGGCCGGGTTCTTTTTGATGCGCTTTTCCCACAGCTTCATGTCTTTCATCTTCTTGCGCCGTTCGCGCTGCAATTCCTTGCACACGAGCGGCATGTTCTTGGGATAGCCCCATTTTTCCCGATAGGCTTCGGGCGTGAGCCCGAATTTGCCCAGATGTTTCCTGGTCAGGATCTTGAAGGATTTCCCCGATTCCATGCACACGATGGTCCGTTCGCGAATGGCCTTTTTAGGATCGGGCAACGGCGCGGGGGCCGCGTCGGACGCCCCCGGCATGGGCGCGGCGCCGGCGAACCCCCGGATGTTGTCGGCCAGACGCCGCACCATGGAGGTGATCTCCTCCTCGGTCATATTGCGTACACTGGCCTGAGCTTTGACGATTTCCAATGCTTCCTTCAAAAAGTCGTCCATGGGCACTCCTCGATTGCGACGCATCCGCTTTGGGTCGCGCGACAGAGAGTTCTGATGTCGACAGCAGCACGGGACCATTGGGAAGGAGCCCCCCCCGCCAACAGCGAGGAAGGAAGACCCGAGGGCAGACAGGCCTTCTCCCTCTCCGTACCTCCCCGCTGGGCGAGGAGCAATGGAACGGCCGTCGTTACACCTGTGTCGGGTCCGGAACCAGACCGAGATGATCCCTGCGCCAGCCTCCCTGGACATAGCGAACCCCCAGTTGCTTGCAGGTTCGACGCTGTCCTTCATTGTCCACACCTTCCACCGCCACATCCATGAGGAGGTTTCCGGCGAAAGCCAGCAGCGACTCCAACGTCGCCAAACGCCGGTTCTCCTCCCAATGCCACGGCATACGGTCGGGAGACACGCGCAGAATATCCGCCGGCAACATTTCCAGAAACCGGGCCGGCGGGTCGGCCATATCGATATGATCGAGCAAAATGCGCGCACCGGACCGCTTCCCGGCAATAAGAGACTCTAGGGCGGCAGTCGGTTGCGCCAACAAGCTGGTTACATCGTACATCAGAATAACTTTTTCCGTGGCCACGCCCATGGCCGCGGCCACCGCATCCGGCCGGGTGTCGCACTGCGCCCGCACCAGATAGGCCGCCGGGGTGCGGACCTCGTGCCCCCAGGCGCACAAATTGGCCGGCACCCGCTTCCGACCAAGGCAGCCCGGAACGCGCTCCGGGCCGCAGTCGGAGGTGGCGGGCCGGGCCCAAGCCGCCTCGATGGCGGCCACGCCGCCGGTACCAAGGTCCATTAAGGCCCGGAAGTAGACGGCGCGTTCCGTGTCCTCGACAAGAGGCCAGAACGGACGCCGCCGTGCCCCCGGTGCCGCAGAAAAGACTGTCTCTATGGTTCGAGCCATAATGTGGATGACCATCCTCTGTTTGCTCGAACCCCATTCAAGATATGGTCCAAACTTTATCAAATTATATCAATATATTACCCTATGGCATCAGTCCTTTTCCCAGGATTGTCCGGAGGCGCTCCCCGAATTGTCCTGTTTTGCGGACAAACCGCGCACCCGGCACAATCAGCCGGTCATTCCCGTCAATTGAGCCAGGACATGCAGCGAGGCGGTAAAAAGCTTGTGGCGCAATTCCCCGGGCAACCGCCAGAGGATCAGGGTCATGTAGACGCCGAGCCCCAGCAGAACCGCCGTATCGAACAGAAGCACCCACCGTGTACGCATCGTCGCCTCCCGGGATTTTTTTCCCCCGACCCCGTCTCTAGCAACCTCCATTCCGGCCCGAGCGGTCATGGACCTCGGCCGGCGCCTCTGCTATGCCGCCTCCATGTCGCGCGACATCGCCCACCGTTTTTTCCTCCAGACCCTCGGCTGCAAGGTGAACCAATATGAAAGCCGGGCCCTGGCCGAAGCCTGGGAGCGGGCCGGACTGCTCCCGGCCGCCACGCCCGATCAGGCCGATCTGGTCGTCCTTTGCACCTGCACCGTCACGGCCCGGGCCGAGGCCGAAAGCCGTCGCCTGACCCGGGGACTCGTCCGGGAGGCCGCGCCCGGAGCCAGGGTCGTGGTCACGGGCTGCGCCGCCGCCGTCAAACCGCAGGTCTTCGCCGGCCTGGGGGCCATCCCCGTCCCGGACAAGGCCGCCCTGGCCCGCTGCCCGCTTGCCCCGCCCGTCGGCCCGGCCGACCCCGCCTATCCGGACCTGGCCGTTTCCGGATACGACCGGGCCAGGGCCCTGCTCAAGATCGAGGACGGCTGCTCCCACGGGTGCGCCTTCTGCATCGTGCCGACGGCCCGGGGGCCCTCGCGCTCCCGCCCGGTGGCGGACATTCTGGCCGAGGCGCGACGGCTCGCCGCGGCCGGCCACGGCGAACTGGGCCTGACCGGCATCAATCTCGGCCATTTCGGCCGGGATCTGTCCCCGGCCCTGACCCTGTGGGACCTGGTCGCCCTGCTGGACAAGGAACTCGGGTGCCTGCCGCAGGGCAGCGTGCGGCTGCGCCTGGGCTCCCTGGACCCGGCCGTGCTGACCGAGCAGGGGGTGGACGTCCTGTCCCGAAGCCGCCTTGTCTGCCCGCACCTGCACATCTCCCTGCAAAGCGGCGATCCGGGCGTGCTGACCACCATGGGCCGGCGGGCCACGGACGTCCGGGCCGTGTCCTTTTTTGTGGACAAGATCAGTCGGGTTTGGCCCCGCTTCGGTCTGGGACTCGACCTGCTGGCCGGGTTCCCCGGTGAAACCGAGGCCGCGTTTGCAGCCACGGCGGCCGTATTGACCGAACTGCCCCTGACCCATGCCCATGTCTTCCCCTATTCCCAGCGGCCGGGCACCCGGGCGGCGACCATGCCCGGCCAACTGCCCCGGGAAGTCAAGGCGGCGCGGGCGGCGAAACTCCGGGAGCTGGCCCGGGACAAGGCCAGCCGGTTCCGGGCGGCCATGGCCGCCGACGGCGATGCCGTCACGGTGGCCCTGGAAGGCGGCCGACCGGCCGGCGGCACCTGCGGCCAATATGTGGATTGCCGCTTCACGGCCGAGCCGCCAGGCCGCCCCGGCGTCCTGGTCCGGGCGCGCGTCGTCGGCTCCGACGACGCGGTGCTGCTCGTCACGCCCGAAAAGGAGGCCGACCGGCCATGAGCATCCCGACCGCTCCCTTGCCGGCCAAGCTGGTCTGTTCGGTTCTGTCCGCCGATCTCGCCAGCCTGTGGCCGACGGTGGTGACCGAACTGGAAGCCCTGTTCGGCCCGACCGATTCCGTGTCCGAGGAACTGCCCTTCGATTTCACCGCCTATTACGACCGGGAACTGGGCACGCCCATTGCCCGCCGTTTCCTGTCCTTTGCCCGGCTCCTTCCCCAGGATGGGCTCATCGCGGCCAAACTGGCCACCAACGCCCTGGAGACGCGACTGGCCGGACCGGACGGCCGACGCCGGGTCAACTGCGACCCGGGACTGCTCACCCAGGAACGGTTGGTCCTGGCCACGGGCAAGAATTTCACCCATCGGATATATCTCGGCCAGGGGCTCTTCGCGGATTTGACCCTTGTTTTTCAGGCCGGCTCCTGGCAAACCCTGCCCTGGACGTTTCCCGACTACGCCTCCCCTGCCCTGCGGGGCATCCTGACCGCCATCCGCAACCGCTACCGCCAGGATTTGCGGGAACTCCCGTCGCACCCTCATCCCTAAGCGAGGACCATGCCATGCCCTACAGCATGACCGGATACGGCAAGAGCCGTTTGGAAAACGATGCTTTCACGCAGGTTTGGGAAATCCGGAGCGTCAATGGCCGATTCCTCGACCTCAAATGGCGCCTGCCGCTGTTTTTGCGCGCCCGCGAGGCCGCCCTGGAGCGGGTGGTACGCGAATCCGTGGCCCGGGGCCGTCTGGAAATCCATCTGGAATTTTCTCCCAAGCGGGACGACCTGTGGCGGGCCAACCTCAACCGGGGGCTGGCCAACGCCATGCTCGACGAAATGGAAAGCGTGGCCCGGGAACGCGGGCTGGCCTTCGTCCCGGACCTGAACCAACTCCTGGCCCTGCCCCACTTGTGGCAGGAGGACACGGCCGATCCCGATCCGGCCCTGGTCGAAACCCTGACCGGCGGCCTGCGCCTGGCCCTGGACGACTTCAACCAGGCCCGGGACAAGGAAGGACACGACCTGGCCCGCGACCTGCTCGACCGCTACGCGCGCCTCATGGCCTGGCAAAAAACCATCGAGGAGGCCGCCCCGGCCGTCAAGGCGGAGAAGATGGAACAGCTCGTGACCCGGATCACGGCCGTTCTGGAAAAGGTCGGCGTGGAACCCACCCAGGATCGCCTGCTCCAGGAAACCGCCATCCTGGCCGACCGTCTGGACGTGACCGAAGAAATGACCAGGCTGGCCGGACACCTCGCCCGCCTGGACGCCCTGACCCGCCAGAACGGCGAAGTCGGCAAGCACCTCGATTTCCTCATCCAGGAAGCCTTCCGCGAGATCAACACCTGCGGCAACAAGGTGCAGAACCTGCCCGTCAGCCGGCTGGTGGTCGATTTCAAGGCCGAACTGGAAAAATGTCGGGAACAGGTGCAAAATATCGAATGACTTCGGGGAGACGGGCATGCAAAAGACGGGACTGCTCAACATCGGCTTCGGCAACTTCGTGGCCGCCTGGCGGGTGACGGCCATCGTCAGTCCGACCTCCTCGCCCATGCGCCGGCTGCGGGAGGACGCCCGGGCGGAAAAACGCTTGATCGACGCCACCCAGGGCCGCAAGACCCGCTCCATCATCATCACCGACTCCAACCACGTGATCCTGTCGGGCATCCAGGCCGAAACCCTGGGCGCCCGGCTGCGACTTGAGGAGGACGACCATGCGGCCTAAGCGGTTGGGGCTCTTCCTGGTGGTGTGCGCTCCGTCCGGGACGGGCAAGTCCACGCTGTCCAGAAGGCTGTGCGCGGAATTCCCGAATCTGTCCTTCTCGATCTCGGCCACCACCCGCCCGCCTCGTGTGGGCGAGGTCAACGGCCGGGACTACCATTTCCTGACGCCGGAGACCTTCGCCGCCTGGCGCGACGGCGGTCGTCTGGCCGAATGGGCCGCAGTGTACGGCCACCTCTACGGCACGCCGCTCGCGCCGTTGCGCCAGTCCCTGGCCGACGGCCGGGACGTGCTGTTCGACATCGACGTCCAGGGCGCGGCCCAGTTGCGCAAAAGTCTCGGACCGGGAGCCTACGTGTTCGTCCTGCCGCCGTCGCGGGCGGAACTTTCCCGGCGCCTCTCGGCCCGGGGGACGGATTCCCCGGAAGTGGTGGCCGAACGGCTGACCGCCGCCCGCGGAGAGCTCGACGCGGCCCCGCTGTTCGACTATTGGGTGGAAAACGAGGATATTGAGACTGCCTATGCCGACTTGAAGGCCATCTACCTGGCCGAACGGCGCCGCCCCCGCTATCACCCGGAATTGCTGCGGGAATTGCTCGATCAGTGGGACGCGGCCATCTAGGCCGCCGACCTTTGCCGTTGACCATGTTCGCCGTTTCCTGGTAAATTTCAGCAACTCCGAAAGACAGCAGCCAAACGCCATGAGCGAACAGCAACACGACGACACTCCGCAAACCGATCCTCACGCCAACGCCGCTACCGGCGAAGGCGCGTCGAAGCCGCGCGACCGCATCAAGGGGATCTTTTCCACCCAGGCCATCCAGAAAGTCGGCACCGGCACCACCACCCGCCGGACCATCCAGAAGATGTACTGGTTCGTGGAGGAAGACGCGGCGCATGTGCTGGAAGTCCAGCCGCTCAACAAGAACTACGTGCCAAGCGGTCCCAAGCGGCGCATCACCCTGGAGGAGCTGCTGGAAAAATTTTCTCCCGAGCCGGAATTCTACATTTCCACCGTCTATCCCCGCCTGCGCGAACTCAACCTGGTCATCCAGAAAGGGGAGAAGCACCGGGAGAAGGGCGAAAACTTCAGCGCCGAGCTGGAATTCGGCCAGGCTTTGGCCGTGGACGAAGAAAACATCCGGGCCAATTTCGGCCTGGGGCTCACCTACCTGGACCGGGGCGAATCCAACAAGGCCGACGACATCTTCCAGCGCCTCGTCCACCTGGATGCCACCTTCGACCAGGAGCACAAGCACCTGTTCAACGAATTCGGCATGAACCTGCGCAAGAACCGGATGCTCGACCAGGCCTTGGACTATTACCAGCGGGCCGAGCAGTTGGCCGAACGCGACGACAATCTCATGTTCAACATCGCCCGGGCCTTCTTTGACAAAAAGCAATACGACAAGACGACGGAATATCTGCAAAAGGCCTTGAGCCTCAATCCCGAGAACACCGATGCCCGCCGTTTCCTCGATTTCCTCACGGAAAAGGGTCTGACCAAGACGAGCGCACCGGCAACGGACCCGCCGGCCCAGACGCCACCGGAGCCGGATACCGCCCAATGAACCAGGAACACGGCCAGCGTTTCCTCCTGGAACTGCCCGCCGTCCAAAGCGATCTCCCGTTTTCCCCGGCCCTGCTGCCGCGGCTCTTCCGCCTGACGGACGAGGACGGACGCTCCCCCTTGGAGGCCATTGCCGCAGCCATTGCCGAGGATCAGGGCCTGTCCTCGCGCGTGCTGGCCATGGCCAACAGCGCCTTCTACGGCTTCCAGTTCCAGGTAGGCTCGGTCGCCCGGGCCGTGACGGTCCTGGGGTTGCGGGAAATCCGATCCCTGGTGCTGGCCCTGGGCATGCGCGGTCTGGCGGCGAGGCGTCCCCTCCCCCGAGGTTTCGCGCTGCCGCGCTATCTCGAACACCAGTTCGCCGTGGCCCTGGCGGCCCGGGCCCTGGCCGGCCAGACCCGGGCCATGGCTCCGGACGATGCCTTCACCGCCGGGGTGCTCCACGACATCGGCAAGCTCGTCACGGCCCTCTACCGGCCCGACGACTGGCTGGCCCAGGCCGCCCTGGTCGCCAGGGAGGGCATTCCCTGGCACGAGGCCGAAACCCGGCACTTCGGCCTGGATCACGGGCTGATCGGCTCCATGGTGCTCCGATCCTGGAATCTGCCCGAAACGGTGACCGAGCCCGTCAACTGGCACCACGCCCCCGAATCCGCCCCGGGACGCCGCGAACCGGGCTATGTCATCAACTGCGCCGACGCCATGGTCCGGCTCCTGACCGGCGACCGGACCATGGCGCATGTCCTGGAAACGGCGCCGGCCGCTCTCGGCCTGACCGCCGCCTCCGCCCAGGCCGGCGTCACCGCCGCCCTGGCCGCCCAAAACCCGGCCTTGTTGGCGGCCGCGCTGCTCTGACCGCCAAAGCCCCTTTTCCCGCTCTGCAGGAGTACCCCGTGCCGAAGCAATGGATTTTGCCGGAAAACGGCTTTTCCCCCGACCAAAGCCAGCGTCTGGCCGAGACACTGGGCATTTCCGCGACCATCGCCGACCTTTTGGGCCACCGTGGCCTGAGCACGGCCCAGGAAATGGACGTCTTCCTCTGTCCCGGCCTGCGCCATCTCATGCGGCCGGAGGCCGTGGACGGCGTCGCCCTGGCCGCCCCCCTGCTGGCCAAGGCCCTGACCGACGGGCAGACCGTGGCCGTCTGGGGCGACTACGACGTCGACGGCATCACCGCCACGGCCCTGCTGGTGGAATTCCTGCGCGAACGCGGCTACGCCCCGCTGTGGCGGCTGCCCGAACGGGCCGTCGAGGGCTACGGGCTCAACAGCGCCGGCATCGAGGCCCTGGCCCGGGACGGCGCCCGGGTCCTGGTCACGGTGGACTGCGGCATCGGCGGCCTGACGGAGGTGGCCCGGGCCAAGGAGCTGGGGCTCACCGTCCTCGTGACCGACCATCACCTGCCCGGGCCGGAGCTGCCGCCGGCCGATGTCGTGGTCAACCCGAAACTCGGCCAGGGGCCGGGGTACGATCTGGCCGGCGTCGGCGTGGCTTTTTTTTTGGCGGCGGCGGTAAACCGCCTGCTGCCCGGCCAGCCGATGGATATCCGTCGCCTGCTCGACCTGGTGGCCCTGGGCACCCTGGCCGACGTGGTGCCGCTGACCGGCCAGAACCGCATCCTGGCCAAAAACGGGATGCTGCTCCTGACCGACCCCAAGCGGCCGGGCCTGTACGCCCTGAAGGAGGCCTGCGGGCACAATCCCAAGGCGTGCCTCAGCGCCTCCCAGGTCACCTTCGGCCTGGCGCCGCGCATCAACGCCGCCGGCCGCATGGGCTGTCCGGACACGGCCCTCTCCCTGCTTCTGGCCCCGGACCTGGAGACGGCCCGGCCGCTCGCCGCCAGCCTGGATGCGGAAAATACCCGCCGGCGCACCGAGGAAGACACCATCCTGGCCGAGGCCCTGCGCCAGGCGACGGCCCAATCGGGCCGCTTCGGCCTCACCCTGTACGCCCCCCACTGGCACCCGGGGGTAATCGGCATCGTGGCCTCCCGGGTGGCCGAGTCCTGCTACCGCCCCACCCTGATCCTGACGGACGACGCGTCCCGGGGCGTCCTCAAGGGCTCGGGCCGTTCCATCCCCGAATGCGATCTGCACGGCCTTCTGGCCTCCATCCAGGAGGTGCTGCTCGGCTTCGGCGGCCATCGCCAGGCGGCCGGATTGAGCCTCGCCCCGGAGAATCTGCCCGTCCTGATCGAACGCTTCGACGCGGCGGCGGCCACGGCCCTGGGCCACGAAGCACCCCGGCCGTCCTTGCGGCTGGACGCCACGTTACCGTTTCGTGACGTCAACGCCGTGCTGCTGCGGGAACTGGCCCTGCTCGAACCGTTCGGCTGCGGCAATCCCGAGCCGGTCTTCGCCTCGCCGCCGGTCACGGTTCTTTCGCGCCGTCCCTTCGGCGACAAGCATCTCGTGCTGGCGCTTCGTGACATTGTCTCCGGCGTCACGTTGCGTGGGAAGGCGTGGCGCATGGCCGAAGAAATCGGCCCCGAAGTGGCCGGGAACCAGGCAAAAGTCGCCTATTCACCTAAAATAACATACTTTTCAGGGGTACCTGAGATCGAGCTCCGGGTCCGGGATCTGTGCTGTAACCTTCCCTGAATATTTCTTTTTTGTAATTTAAATCCCCCTCTATTTAGCAAATCCGGCATTTTTTCAACTTGCGCCAAACCGTGACATTCGCGTAAGGTCGCGTTGTCACGCTTGGACGTAGTTTCGCCAATTACGCAAGGCGCTGACCGGCCGTCGGATGGGGTTTTGCCACCGTAAAGAGGAGGGAGGGAGTGATGAAACGTTTTGTCCTGTTGGCCATTGTGGCCATCCTGGTCGTGGGCACCGTCAGCGGCGTCCAAGCGGCCACGGAAGTGAAAATGACCGGCGATGCCTTGATTTATGGCAACTACGCCAGTCAGCGGAATTTTACCGGCTGGAGCAACCCGTCCTGGGGGTATAACCCGACGACAGGGACCTTCGGCATCACCGGCCCCAACGCCACCGAAGACAAATTCCAGATTTGGCAACGGTTCCGGGTGCGCGCCGATTTCGTGGCCAATGAGGCGGTCAAGTTCCGGTTGGGCTTGCGGGTCCAGGATACCTGGGGTCATGGCACCTACACGGCCGCCAACCCGACCTCCGGCATCAGCGGCGGCGCCGGTTTCGCCAATGGCAGCGGCGTCCAGGTCTACCAGGCCTTCTTGCAGTTCAAGGTGCCCGGCAGCGACGTGGAAGTGACCGCCGGCCTGCAGGACTTCTCCCTGCCGACCAGCGCCTTTTTCTGCGATTCCGTGGTTTGGGGCGGCACCCGGGCCGCGGCCCTGATCGTCAACGCCCCCCTGATGGAGGAGACGTTGTCGGTGGTGACCGGCTTTAGCCGCATGATCGACACCAACCAGACGTTCGACACCTCGTCCAGCGCCCAGCACCACCAGGCGGACGAGCTCGACATGTATTTCCTGACCCTGCCCATCACCGTCAACGGCTTCAAGGCCACCCCCTGGGGCGCTTTGGCCATGGCCGGCAGGGACGCCGACTACTACGACGCCTATTCGTATGGCTGGTATCCGAGCTCGACCTTCGGTGAAGACCTGATTTCGGCCGGCTCGGTGCGGTCCGTCGCCACCGGCACCAACTCGACCCATTCCATCTGGAAGAATTCCCAGAATCCCTATTACTGGCTGGGCGGCACCTTCGAGGTGACCGCGCTTGATCCGGTCAAGTTCTATGCCGACGTCATCTACGGTGCCGGCGCCATGGCCGACCGGAACAGCAGCAAGCGTCAGGGCTGGTTCCTCGATCTCGGTGCCGAGTACACCGGCTGGGACGTCGTGACGCCGCAGATTTTCGGCTGGTGGTCCACCGGTGAAGACAAGTCCACCGGCAACGGCTCCGAGCGGATGCCGACCGTGGTGCCGAACTGGGGCCCGGGCAACAGCTTCCTGTTCGACTGCTCCCAGGAATTCACCATCGACAGCAACATGGGCGTGAGCCCGATCGGCGCTTACGGTTTCGGCGCCTCCCTCAACAACATCGGCTTCATCGAGAAGCTGACCCAGCGCCTGACCTTCACCTATCTGCACGGCAACAACTCGCCGCGGGCCATTCGCTACCTGAACAACCTCATCGGCAGCAATCCGTACTACATGATGGGCCGCGACCTGACCACCAACGAACAGCTGTTCAGCATCAACCTCGATTCAACCTATCAGATCTATGAAAGCTTGGCGGCCATCGTGGAAGCCGGCTGGGCGCATGGAGACTTCCAGCAGAGCGTTTGGGGCCACCGACTCATCAGCAAATCCAATGATGGTGATGCCTGGAGAGTGGGCTTCGGCTTGAAGTACACGTTCTAGCAGCATGTCGCACTAATGGTTCCGACGGCCAAGGGCCGGAGCATCAGCTCCGGCCCTTTTTATTTTTCAGCGAAACAGCGGAGTGCCGCCATATCCTTTCGATCATCCCGCCGTATCAATGCCACTCATAAATAGCTTCGACAACGCTATTGCGTGCAAAGTAACCGGTTTTTCCCTTGCAAATCTGACACAAACCCGTTATGCGAACCAACCGAAGGGGGTATGACAGCCTCACAATTCTTCCCCCGTCCGAGCAAAGCCTTCCCGGACGCCATGTCCATGTTCCAAGGAGGAAGAACCATGAGACGATTGCTGTCTGTTGCCCTGCTGACGCTTGGGCTCCTTTCCTGTGCTGCCGGTGCACTGGCCTATACTGAAGTCAAAATGATCGGCGATGCCCGCGTCTACGGTGTCGCTTACACCGGCCACAATTTCACCGGCTGGAGCAATGCCGCCTGGACCAGCAACACCCCCACCTGGAGCCCCGCCGGCACCAAGACCGAAGAGCCGTTCGAGGTCTGGCAGCGCTACCGTCTGCGCGCCGACTTCATGGCCAGCGAGGCCATGAAATTCCGCCTGGGCATCAAGGTGGAGGACACCTGGGGGCATGGCTACCTGACCGCCGCCAATCCGACCACGGCCTTGCAGATCTACCAGGCCTTCCTCAAGTTCAAGTGGCCCGACTCCACGGTGGAAGTCACCGCCGGGCTCCAGGACATCGACCTGCCCCAGTCCGCCATGTTCAACGCCTCGCCGGTGCTCGGCATGGACCGGGTGGCCGCCCTGGTCGTCCAGACGCCGCTGGCCGGTGACCGCCTGTCCCTGCTCGCCGGTTTCGGCCGGCTGATCGACACCAACCAGACCTTCGACCCCACGACCAGCCAAGTGGGGGACGAGCTGGACACCACGTTCCTGACCCTGCCCATCGCCCTGCCCGGCTTCAAGGTCACCCCCTGGGGCATGCTGGCCGTGATCGGCCGCAGCGTCGGGGACTTCACCACCAACGCCTCGTCCTCCGGGTGCCGCAACTTCGCCGAAGGCGTGCTGTCGGCCGGCGCGCTGGAATCGGCCAATCTGTGGCGCTACAATCAGAATGTGTACTGGTGGGGCGGGGGCTCCGTCGAAGTGACCACCCTTGATCCGGTCAACTTCTACGCCGACGTGGACTATGGCGCCGGCGCCACCAGCGACCGGGCCCGGAGCAGCCGCCAGGGTTGGTTCGTGGACTTCGGCGCCGCATACACCGGCTGGACCATGTTCACCCCGCAGCTCTTCGCCTGGTGGTCCACCGGCGAGGACAGCTCCACCCGCAACGGCTCCGAACGCATCCCGCAATTGCGTCCCGGCTGGGGCTCGGGCAACAGCTTTCTTTTGGACTGCGGCCAGGATCTGGCCAGGAATTCCAACATGGGCATGAACCCGGTCGGGGCCTACGGTATCGGCGCCACCCTCGACAACATTGCTTTCATGGAGAACCTGACCCACCGCCTGAACTTCACGTTTCTTCACGGCAACAACTCGCCGCGCGCCATCCGCGGCCTCAACGCCGCCCTCGGCGCCGGCAATCTCGATGCCGGCAGCAATCCCTATTTCGTGATGGGACGGGATCTGACCACCAACGAATACGCGTATGGGCTCAATTTCGACCACAAATACCGCATCTCCGAGAACGTGCACGCCATCGTCGAAACCGGCTGGGCCCACGGCCAGTTCCAGGAAAGCGTCTGGGGCCGACGGCTCGCCCGCAAGGCGGCCGAAACCGACGCCTGGAAGGTGGCCTTCGGCTTTACCTACAAATATTGAGCCGGTCGCCGGCGGGGGAGGCGCCGGAGGCGTTCCCTCCCTTGGGCCAGGCCGGCAATGCGGTTGGGGCCCACGCCCTTACGAATGGAGACTGCTGCACAATTGCCTGACAGCCGGCCAATGTTCTACCGTTGCCTTGCAACAAGCGCATCCCATGACGGGATTCCAACGGGTTGCGCCCTTTGGCCGCCGGAGGCATCCTCTCCTGATCAATTGTGCAGTGGTCTCACGGCACCCTCGAATGGTTTTTGGGGGCCGGTGGCGGAGGCGGCGCCGCCTCGCCGGAGGCCGGGGCCGCGTGGCACAGTCCGTAGCGTTGCATCACCCGGGGCTCCACGCCGGCGGCATGCAGGGAGGAGACCATGGGGAAATCGTGGGACGGCCCGGCATACTGGGCGAAAACCGTCACCAGGGTCACATTGCCGGCCGGATCGCGGGCCAGGATCGTCAGCCCCATCGGCCCGGTCATGAACACCCCGGGCGTCTCCGCGGCATCCTCTTCCAGCACGGCCCGGCCCTTGGCCCGATCGCTTACGGCGATGGTCAGCCCCGGCGCGTTGGGGTCGAGGGGCGGGTTCATGGCCACACCGCCCTGCGGCGTGAACCCGGCCGTGATCCCCTTGACAAAAGCGCAGGCCAGACGGTCGGCCGCCAACAAATCGGCGGCGGGGTCCCCGGCCATGGCCCGCCCCGCCCCGGCAAGCACCAGGGCGACCACGACCCCGGCCAGACAAACACTCCTGCCTCCCATGCTCCCTCCCTTGGCCGGGCCGATCACAACGCCCCGCCACGCTTGGAAATGACACTCTACCCGGGAAAGACGTGACGGCGAAAGGCTTGCCGCCACAAAAGCCTTGACGTACAGTCCCTTCGCTGCTTCGCCAGGGAAAGGTCGCTTCCGCCATTTGCGGAGCGGGAAGCGGAGTGGCTTTTTTTTGGAGTTTACACCAACATGCAGAAATTCCGCGTCTATTTTGCTACCAAGTTTCAGGTTAAAACCTCATGGTTTCGTCGTAAAAAAGACGTCATCGAGACGGAATATGTTGTCGTGACCGCCCACAACGAGGCCCATGCCGTCAAGCTGGCCAAAGAGCATGTCCCGCAGGATGCGCTGGGTATGCCGTTCGAAGTGACGCAGATCCGACATGCCGACCCCGACGATACCGAAGGGTATCACGGCTCCAAGTTTCGTCCGGAGCCGATCCCCGGAGAAACGGACCAAATCTGAAGCTGCCGGGGCTGCTGCCGTCCGGGCCGATCCGACCACGACCCTTCCGGAGGTATACGCGTGTTCGTCGACTTCTTCCTGGGCCTCGGCGCCCACGCCCAGGGTATCCGTTTCGCCCTGGCCCGCAAAGGCTATCTGGGGATGGTGCTGCTCCCTTTTGCCCTGACCGTCCTGCTTTACGTGCTCGGCTTTTCCCTGTTCGCGGCCCACAGCGACCGGCTGCTCGCTTTGCTGGGCGCTCCGGAACAGGCCCCGGCCGTGGGGACCTTCATGGCCGCCCTTGTCTGGCTCTACGTCCACCTCGTCAAATACCTGCTCTATCTGCTGGCCTTCGCGCTCATGTATTTTCTGTTCATGGTCACGGCCAACATCCTGGCCTCGCCCCTCTATGACCACATCGCCGGCCGACTGGCCAGGGAGGCTGCCGGCGACCGGTCCCCAGACGCGACGAAAGGGCTCTCCCTGTGGCGCACCATGATCGAGGAGGTCAAAAAGGCCCTGTTCGTGGCCGCCATCCCCCTGCTTCTCGTCTGGATTCCCATAGCCGGGCAATTTCTGGCGCCGCTGGCCGCCGCCTGGCTCCTGGCCTTCGATTTCGTGGATTTCTCCCTGGGCCGCGACGAACCGCGTTTTGCCGGCCGGCGACGTTTCCTGTGGCGCCGGCCCCTGCTTTTGCTCGGCTTCGGACTGCCCCTGCTCGTCCCCTTCCTCAACCTGGTGCTTTACCCGTTCGCCATCCTCGGGTCCTGCCTGCTCTATCAAAAAGCAGCCGGCCGACCGCTGGCGGCGTATCCCCAAAAATGACATTTTTGGCACGACAGGCAGTCTGCTTCACCGGCGGGCCGGCCGCTGCCGCCGCATCCGAGGCCAATTGTCCGATGTTCCCCTTGCGATTCGCCATATTGGACGGTATTGAGGGAGAGCTCCCGCCGTTTCGGGCGGTGCCGCACCGCACACGCGCCATTCAGGGGTTTGTTCCAGGCATGACCGTTTCCATTTGCTTTTCCCGTGCCCGCTTCCGGCCAGCCGACGCCGGCAGGCCGCATCGTTCGCGGAGCCATCCGGCATGAGCGAAACCGGCGCCAGCCAGGATCGCTCCCTCTCCCGCACCATCGCCCTGTCCCTGGGGGCCCTGGGCGTGGTCTACGGCGACATCGGCACAAGCCCCCTCTATGCCATCAAGGAATGCTTCCACGGCATGCACGCCATCAGCGTCACCCCGGCAAACGTCCTCGGCGTCCTGTCGCTGATCTTCTGGTCGCTGACCATGGTGATTACCATCAAATACGTCCTTTTCATCACCAAGGCCGACAACCGAGGGGAGGGCGGCATTTTCGCCCTGCTGGAACTTTTGCCCAAAAACGTGGGCAGCAAACGCCTGCAGGCCACCCTGGCTTTTCTGGCCCTGTTCGGCGCGGCCCTGCTCTACGGCGACGGGGTCATCACCCCGGCCATCTCCGTGCTCTCGGCCGTGGAGGGCCTCAACGTGGCCACCGATGCCGCCGAACCGCTGGTGGTGCCCATCACCTGCCTGATCCTTTTCGGACTGTTCATGGTCCAACGCCGGGGCACGACCGGCATCGGCCGGATCTTCGGCCCGGTCATGCTGGTCTGGTTCACGGTGCTGGCCGTGTTCGGAATCAAGGCCATCCTGGGGGCGCCGCATGTCCTGGCTGCGGTCAACCCGGTCTATGCCGTGCAGTTTTTCCTGCGCAACCACATGCACGGCATGGTGGTGCTCGGGGCGGTGGTGCTGTGCATCACCGGCGGCGAGGCGCTTTATGCCGACATGGGCCATTTCGGTCGGCGGCCCATCCAGTATTCCTGGTGCCTCATCGTCTTTCCCTGCCTGCTCATCAACTATTTCGGCCAGGGCGCCGGGCTCCTGCAGGACCCGTCCATCGCGCCCAACCCCTTCTACAGCCTGGTGCCCGCCTCCTGCATCTACCCCATGGCCGTCCTGTCCACCATGGCCACGGTCATCGCCTCCCAGGCGCTTATTTCCGGCGTCTTCTCCCTGACCAGACAGGCCATCCAGCTCGGCTGCTGCCCACGGCTGCGCATCGTGCACACGTCGAGCGACATGGAAGGCCAGATCTACATCCCGGAAGTCAATTTCGCCCTCATGTGGGTCTGCATCGGCATCACCCTGGCGTTTAAGGAATCCAGCCGGCTGGCCGCCGCCTACGGCATCGCCGTGACGGCCACCATGGGCATCACGTCCCTGCTGTATTTCTTCGTCGCCCACTACACCTGGCGGCGGTCCCTGTTCCGGACCGTGCCCCCGGTGATCGTCTTTCTGGCCTTCGATCTGGCCTTTTTCTCCGCCAACCTGCTCAAGGTGGAGGACGGCGGCTGGTTCACCATCCTGATCGCCATCCTGGTCGTCACGGCCATGACCACCTGGCAGGACGGCCGGAAGGCCCTGCGCGAACGCTCCCAGGCCGCCATCATTCCCCTGCGCACCTTTCTGGATGAAGTGGCCCTGAAAAACCCCTTGCGCGTCCCGGGAACGGCCGTGTTCATGTCCCTGTCGCCCAGGGGCGCGCCCGTGACCCTGCTCCACCACTTCAAGCACAACAAGATTTTCCATCACAACGTCGTCATCCTGAGCGTGGCCTCCGCCGACCACCCCTATGTGGCCGAGTCCGACCGCCTGGACATCCAGGACATGGGGATGGGGTTCTTCCGCCTCATCGCCCACTACGGCTTCATGGAGACCCCCAATGTGCCGGCGCTCATGAATCGGGCCCGGGCCGAGGGCGTGCCCATCGACCCGCCGTCGGACACGACCTTCTTCCTGGGACGGGAAAGCCTGCTCACCACCGGCCGGGCGAAAATGGCTTCCTTCCGCAAATCCCTGTTCGCCATGATGTCCCGCAACGCCAGACCGGCCACGGCCTATTTCGGCCTGCCGCCGGGACGCGTGGTCGAACTGGGCGTGCAGGTGGAACTGTAGCCTTCCCGGCAGATCGTCCGCCGCCCCTTGACCGAAGGGGCATCCTGCCGTAAGCGCCAGGAGCATCAAACCGACGCCCGGGGATTCGCCCCACGAGCCGACAGGAAACGAGAAGCCCATGACTGATACGCCACTGCCCGACACCGGGGAGCTGCCGGCCGTCGCCGCCTCGGATGGCGGCGCGCCTTCCCCCGACCTCCCGGCCAAGCCGGCTCCCCATCCCGGCGAGGACATGCGAGAGGCGCCGCTGCTCGAGCATCTGGCCGAACTGCGCAAGCGGCTGGTCCGTTGCGTCATCGCCGTGGCCATAGGTTTCGCCGCCTGCTACGCCTTTGCCGAACGCCTGCTGGCCGTCCTGCTCAAGCCCCTGACGGACGTCCTGCCCAAGGGCAGCATGTTGATCGCCACCAGCCTGCCGGAAAAGTTCTTCACCGTCATGAAGCTGGCCCTGGTCTGCGGGGTCTTCGTGGCCAGCCCCTACATCTTCTATCAGCTCTGGAAGTTCGTGGCCCCGGGTCTGTACAAGGAAGAACGGCGGATCATCATTCCGGTATCCGTGGCCACGGCCGTGTGCTTCGTCGGCGGCGCCCTGTTCGGCTATTTCGTGGTCTTCCCCTTCGGCTTCAAATTCTTCGTGGACTACGCCGCCGAATACATCACCATCATGCCCACCATCAGCGCCTATTTCTCGCTGGCGGTGACGCTGCTCTTCGCCTTCGGTCTCATCTTCGAAATGCCGGTCTTCATCTTCTTTCTGACCAGCCTCGGGCTCGTCACCACCAAGGCGCTGCGCAAATTCCGGCGCTGGGCCATCCTGGCCAACTTCATCGTCGCCGCCATCCTGACGCCCACCCCCGACGCCGTGAACCAGCTCCTCATGGCCGGTCCCATGTGCATCCTCTACGAAGTGGGCATCTGGGTCTCCTGGTTCGTGGATCGCTCCCGCAAGGAGGAAAAGGCGCGGCGCCAGGCCGCCGCCGGCGAAGCCGACGCACCACCCAAGCCGGAAGAATCCAAGGCGGAACAGCCCACGTCCGAAGGCGACTAGCCCTCCCCGGCTCCTCGCCTTGACACGGCACGCGCTTCCGGCCATAGTGCAGCAAGCGATCACGAACGCTGTGCCATCCTGGCGCGTCACTCCGGTATCTGCCTTTGCGGCGCGCGTCCCGAATGTCGGCTGTCGGCCTTCGGGAAGGCATCCCCTCGCAAAAGCGAGCACTCCCCTTTGCGGCGACCGAGTCGGTCCGTCGGACCGTATGGCCATACCGCTCTCGGCGTTTCAGGCGCCGGCATCTGGCCCCCCCTCGGTGACGTGCCGCCATGGAGCGAATATGCGTCACGCCCGGATTCTGTTGACCGCCCTGACCCTGGTTGTCACGGCCCTGTGCGCTCCCGGCTGCGCCGGTACCCGCACCGGCCTCGCCCCCGAGAAACCCTCGTCGGGAAAAGATGCCAGCGTGGGCCGGCTGGACGATCCTTCTTTCGTGTTTTCCCGCCGGACCGCCGCCGGCAAACGCCTCCGGGTCAAGGCCCTGGCCTATACCGGTTGTACCACCAAATCCAAACGCAGCCCACGCGGCGCCTGGGGCGATCCCCTCACCCCCGACATCAAGGCCGTGGCCGTCTCGCCGGACCTGCTCAAAATGGGCCTGGACCACGGCGATAGAATCCGCATCGAAGGCCTGCCCGGCGAATACGAGGTCCTCGACGTCATGCACGGCCGCCACGCCCGGGCCATCGATATCTTTTACGGGGACGACCGATGCGGTGCCCGCGAATGGGGTGCCCGCAGCCTGACCATCACCTGGCAGTGACGGTCAGGGCACAATCTCGATCACGGCATAGCGGACGGCAAAGCCCAGGGCGTACACGCAGATCAGGGCCAAAAACAGCGCCTTGAAAAGCCGCCCGCCGGTCCGGTCCTCGGCCACGCGCAACAGGACGAACGCCAGCACGGCGGCCAGCACGATGCCGAACACCAGGGCCGCCGCCACCTTCCATAACGTCACATCGGCCATGTCCGTTCTCCTTGGAGGGAACAACCGGAGGGAGCATCCCCCCGGACCCCTGATCCGGGGACCATCTGTAGAAACGTGCCCCTCGGGCGAGGAGGCCGAAGCAGCAGGCCGCCGGCCGCCGAGGCGAGGCCTCGCTACCGTTTTTCCACAGGCACGTACGGCCGTCTGGCCGAGCCGACATAAATCTGGCGCGGGCGATGGACGCGGGTGGCCGGATCGAGCCGTTCCTCGCGCCAGTGGGCGATCCAGCCCGGCATCCGGCCGATGGCGAACATGACCGGAAACATGTTGACCGGGATGCCCAGCGCCCGCAGGATGATGCCCGAATAGAAATCCACGTTGGGGTAGAGCCGGCGGCTTTTGAAGTAGTCGTCGTTTAAGGCCGCATCTTCCAGCTCCAGGGCCAGTTCCATAAGCGGGTCCTTGGAGCCGGACTCGCGCAACAGATTATGGGCGGCCTTTTTCAGCACCTTGGCCCGGGGATCGAAATTCTTGTAGACCCGGTGGCCGAAGCCCATCAACCGCATCTCCTTGCGCTTGACCTGCTCCAGGAAGGTCTTGATCTTGGATCGGTCGTCCCGGATGCGTTCGAGCATCTGGACGACGGCCGCGTTGGCCCCGCCGTGCAATCTCCCCCACAGGGCGCAGATCCCGGAAGAAATGCTGGCAAAAAGATTGGCCTGGGTGGAGCCGACCATGCGGACGGTGGAACAGGAACAGTTCTGTTCGTGGTCGGCGTGGACCACCAAAAACAGCGACAAGGCGCTCACGGCCGACTGGGCCGGCTCGTAATCCCGGTTGGGCACCGAAAACATCATGTGCAGGAAATTGCGGCAATAGGAGAGATTCGGATCCGGGTACATGAACGGCAGGCCGAGGGATTTGCGGTAGCTGAAGGCGGCGATGGTACGCACCTTGCTGAGGATCTTGGCCACGGCCAGGGTGAACTTGTCCATCGTCTGGATTTCCAGCAACTCGGGATGGTAATTGCCCAGGGAGTTGATGACGGCCGACAGGATGGCCATGGGCTGCCCGCCGGGCGGAAAGCCGTCGAAATGGTGCAGCAGTCCCTCGTGGAGCAGTTCGTGCTCGGAGAGCAGCAGGCGGAAATCCGTCCGTTCCTCGGCCGTGGGCAGTTTGCCGAAAATAAGCAACATGGCCGTCTCGATAAACGAGCTGTGTTCGGCCAGCTGTTCGATGGGAATCCCGCGGTACCGCAGAATGCCTTTTTCGCCGTCCACGAAGGTGATGGCCGATTGGCAGGAGCCGGTATTGGCGTAGCCGGGATCAAACGTCAGCAGGCCGGCTTCCTTCTCCAGGCTGGTAATGTCGATGCCCATCTCGCCCTCCGTCCCGATGACGACGGGCAATTCATAAGTCCTTTCACCATAGGTGAGGATGGCGGTCTTGTGCTGGCGCATGGGACTCCTCGTGCGGCTGATGCCGGCCACCGGCCGGACGCGGCACGGAAAACGCACCCGTCAGGCCGGGCGGCCAGCTGCCCCCGCATCCCCGCCCTTGCCGATGGTGGTGGGCGCCACCTTGCGGGACGCGCGTGCAGGCTTGGAGGGTTCGGCGGGCAAAGCCCTTTGGCCACCGGAGACATCCGGCGGCCCATGGGCGGCAGTCTGGCCGTTGCCGAAAATTGTAGACGAAAAACGCGGCGTTGTCTGCCCCCCTCTGGTCAGGAGGTCGCGGGAGGAAACGGTCCTTGCGGGTACGCCTTTAGGCTTCGTCTCGGGAAAGGCGGTCCAGGCGCGCCTGGGCACCCCTGGCGGCCTTGGCCCGATCGAAAAGCTCCCGGGCTTCGTCCTCGCGGCCGGACTCATAGAGCACGATAGTGAGGTTTTCCAGGATACTGGCGGTGTCCGGATCATTCGGTCCGACGGAACGCTCCAGTATCGCCAAGGCGCGGCGATAGAGCGTTTCGGCCTCGGCCAGCTGGCCCTGGTCCCGGCACAAGCAGGCTATGCCGTCCAGGCACAACGCCACCTTGGGATGCTCCGGCCCGAAACGCTGCTCCAAAAGCTCCAGACCGCGCAGATAGTCCATCGCGGCCGCGATGCCGTGCACGGCGTCATCGGAGCCGCCGATCCGCCCGGCATCTTGCGGATCGTCGCGCATTGCCGCCATAAGCGCCCCCTTGCCCAAGGCTGCCGGCAATGAGGAAACCTGCCCCACCCGTTTTCTCCGCCCGACGCAGGGGCGTCGGGGAAAACGGCCGCAGTCGATGGCCGGGAAAAACTACCGCCTCTGTCCGGCATTTGACAAGGTTCGCCTGCCGTCCGCGAAGGGCTTCCGCCGGCCTGAAGCCAGGGATCGCCCTGGGCCATAGTCCCAACAGGAAGAAATTCTTATGCAATTCCAAAGGGTAAACCCGCTTGTCTCCAGGGGCGCCCTGGGCCCCCGGCGCCGCCCCCCGGCTACTCTTCCTTACGGCCGGTCAGCCAATTCTGGAGCTGATCCATATAGGTATAGAAAACCGGGGTCAGGTAGAGGGTCACCATCTGGGAAATGATCAGACCGCCGGCGACCACGAGGCCGAGCGGCTGTCTGGCGTCGCCGCCGGCGCCGTAGCCCAGGGCAATGGGGAAAATACCGGCGATAGCGGCCACGGTGGTCATCATGATGGGACGAAACCGCACCACGCAGCCTTCGAACACGGCGTCGAAGGTGGACTTGCCTTCCTTTTCGGCCTCGATGGCGAAGTCGATGACCATGATGGAGTTCTTTTTGACGATACCGATCAGCATGATGATGCCGACGAAACCGTAGAGATCGAGTTGCCGGCCGAAAACGAGCAGGGTGATCAGGCCGCCCAGGGCCGCCGAAGGCAGGCCGGACAGAATCGTGATGGGATGAATGAAGCTTTCGTAGAGAATGCCGAGGATCAGGTAAATGATCATGATGGCCAAAAACAGCAAAAACGGCACGCTGCCCAGGGATTCCTGGAACGCCGTGGCCTGACCTTCGAAGATATAGCTGATGTTGGTCGGCAGTTGCTTCTTGGCCAATTTGGACACGGAAGCCACGGCCTCGCCCAGGGAGTATTTGCCGGCGGTATTAAAGGAGATGGTGACCGAGGTGAGCTGGCCGGTATGGTTGACCACCAATGGACCCACGCCCTCGGTCATTTTGACCAGACCGTTCAAGGGCACCATGATGGGATTGCCGTCGCTGTCGACCTGGCTCGACTTGACATAGAGCTTGTTCAAGAGGTCCGGGCGGCGCTGGAATTCGGGCTGCACTTCCACGACGACCTTATAGGTATCCGTGGCGCCATAGAGGTTGGTGACCTGTCTGGCGGCATAGGCGGTGGTGAGCGCCGTTTCCAGGGCGGCGGTGGTCACGCCCAAAGCCCGGGCCTTGTCGCGGTCGATGTCGAGGAACACCTGGGGTCCGTCGACCTGCATATCCGTATTGACGTCGGCCACTTCCGGCAGTTTCCGCATGGCCGCGGCCATTTTTTTGGCCTCGGGATAGAGCTCGTCCGGATCGGGCGACAGCAGCGTGAACTGATAGAGGGCCTTGGTCTGCTTGCCGCCGATCTGGATGGAGGGCGGATTGTACATGAACACGAACAGATCGGGCAGCTTGGCCATCTTGGGGCGCATGGAGTCGATGATCTCTTGGGCGCTCCGTTTGCGCGTCTTCATGGGCTTCAGCAGCGGGAACATGGCCACGTTGTTCATGGACGTATTGGGGCCGCCCACGCCGACGATGCCGATGAACTTGAAAACGTCGGGGTCGGACATGAAGATGCGGCCGACCTTGAGCACCCGATCCTTCATGGTATCGAAGGAAGCGCTCTGCTCGGCCATGCCGAAGACGTAAAAGATGCCCGAGTCCGAGGCCGGAATAAACCCGGTCGGCACCACGGTGAAAAGCCACAGGGTGAGCCCCAGGATGCCCATGGACAGGATCATGACGAAGAAACGGAAACGCAGGGCCACATGCAGGGACTTCTCATAGGCCAGTTCGATCTTTTTAAACAGGCCGGCGGATTCCGAAAGCTTGCCGGAAAGGAACCGGCTGCACAACATGGGGGTCAGGGACAGGGTGACGAAGCCGGAAACCAGGATGCACAAGGTGATGGTCACGGCCATTTCGTTCAGAACCCGGCCCAGGATGCCGGCCATGAACATGATGGGAATAAAGACCACGACCAACGACAGCGTCATCGATATGATGGTGAAGCCGATCTGCCGCGCCCCGTCCACGGAGGCCTGCATGGTGGTCTTGCCCATCTCGGTGTGGCGCACGATGTTTTCGATCATGACGATGGCGTCGTCCACCACGAAGCCGACCGCCAGAATGATGGCCATGGCCGAGAGGTTGTCTATGGAGAAATGGAACGCCACCATGAGGGAAAGCGTGCCGATCAGGGACGTCGGCAGGGCCAGGCTGGCAATGAGGGTGGCCGGAATGTTTTTCAGGAAGAGATAGACCACGATGACGACCAGGGAAATGGAAAGCAGGAGCGTGAACTGGACGTCGTTGATGGAGTCCTTGATGGATTCCGACCGATCATAGAGAATTTCCAGCTTGACCGACGGGGGCAGCGTGGCCTCGATGCTCGGCATCATGGCCCGAATGGACTTCACCAGCTGGATGGTATTGGTGCCGGCCGCGCGTTTGACCGCGATGACGAGGCCCTGCTGCTGGTCGAAGAAAGCGATATTTCTATTATTCAGGGTGGAGTCGATGGCCTGCCCCACATCCCGAAGGCGTACGGGCAGACCGTTACGGTAGGCGATGATCTGCCGATTGTAGGCGGTGGCGCTGGTGAGCTGCCCCTGGGCCTTGATGGTAAAAAGCTTCTCGCGGCCGTACAGGGAGCCCGTCGGCTGGAGCACGGTTTCATTGGCGAAGGCGGAAGCCACCTCGTCGACGCCGATGCCGAGCGCCGCCAGTTTGTCGGGATTGACCTGGACGCGCGGCGCATAGGTCTGGTCGCCGTAAACCGCCACCTGGGCCACGCCGTTGACCATGGAAACACGCTGGGCGATGTAGACCTTGGCGTAGTTGGTGACGCGGTTAAGCGGCATGGAGTCGCTGGCGACGCGGATGTAGATGATGGGCATGTCCGCCGGATTGACCTTCTGAAAGGTCGGCGGGCTGGGCATATCCGTCGGCAGGCTGCCCTGGGCGGCGTTGATGTAGGTCAGGACGTCGGTGCCGCAACCGTCGATGTTGCGCGACAGGTCGAACTGCAGGGTGATGGTGGTGGTCCCCAGCGAGTTGACGGAACTCATGGACTGGAGGCCGGAAATGGAGGTGAACTGCCGCTCCAGGGGGGTGGCCACGGCCGAGGCCATGGTCTGCGGGTCGGCACCGGGCAGGGAGGCCGTCACCTGGATGGTCGGGAAGTCGATGCTCGGCATTTCGCTGATGGGCAGCGAGAAATAGGACACCACGCCGAAGAACACCAACGCGGCCATCAGCAAGGTGGTGGCGACCGGCCGCTTGATAAAGAGGTCGGTCATGGCTAGTTCCCTTGACCTTCCCCGGAAGTTTGGGCCGGTGCTTTACTTTTGTCCGCCACTGCGGCGGGAGAAACCGGCCCGTTGTCGTAGGTCGTCTGGTCCACGATCTTGATGGGCACGCCGGGGATCAGTTTGATCTGCCCGGAAGTAATGATCTTTTCACCCGCGCGCAGGCCTTTTTCCACCACCGTCTCCGCGTCGACCTTACGGCCGACTTCGACCTTGCGGAGCTCGACCGTGTTGTCGGGCTTGGCGATATAGAGGGCGGAGCCGTCCTGGGTGGAGACCAGGGCGCTTGACGGCACGAGGAGCGTGTCGGCGGTCTCAAGCAGGATGACCGAGCCGTCCACGAACTGTCCGGGCCAGAGCAGCCGGTCGGTATTGGGGAATTCGCCCTGCAGGGTGATGGTGCCGGAGGAGGTGTCGACGCTGTTGTTGATAACCGTCAGTTTGCCGCGGGAGACCTTGTCGGGATGATTCGGATAGGAGGCCGTGACGGCCAGGACGCCCTTATCGGCGTGGGCGCGGATTTCCGGCAGATATTTTTCGGCCACGGCGAACTGGACATTGATCGGCTGGATCTGGTTGACGGTGACGATGATGTCCTTGTTGGCCTCGACCAGGTTGCCCGTCTTGTAGGATTGGAGGCCGGCAATGCCCGTACAGGGCGCGTTGATGTAGCAATACTCCAGGTTGACCTTGGCGTCGGCCACGGAGGCCTGATCCACCCGCACCTGTTCGGTCGCCTGCTGGAAGGCGGTGCGCTTTTGCTCGTAGTCGTCCTGGCTGATGACGGCCTGGGCCACCAGGTCCTTGTAGCGCAGCCAATCCCGCTTGGCCTGGGCGGCGCTGGACCGGTCGCGGGCCAGGGTGCTGACCGCCTCGTCGAGCTTGGCCTTGTAGCCGTCCGGATCGATGACGAGCAGGGGCTGCCCTTCCTGCACCAGATCGCCTTCGGCGAACAGGGTCTTCTTGATGACGCCCGTGACCTGGGAACGCACCTTGACGGTACGCACGGCCATGACGTGGCCGATGCCGTCCACCGTCATGGGGGCCGTCCTGGGCTTGATCTCAAGGGCCGTCACTTCCACGGCTTCGGGGGGAGGCGTCGCCTTTTTTTTCCCATCGCACCCGCAGAGACCGGCCAGGATGCCGGCTGCCAGGACGCAACCCAAGGCCAGGGGACCAAAACGCAGAGTCAGCGGACAAGCAAACGATGCTCGCATGGAGCGGTCTCCTTCATCATGGATGGGGCGCCTTCCCGGCGCAAGCGCGAAGCGCTTCCCCTTTCTTCCTGAATGGGAATGGTATCTCAAAATCCACCAATCAACCTATAATGTCAAGTAATTAACAAGTGTACCCCGAAATTCTCCCTGCGCACGGGACTTCAATAGGAGCCATCCGTGCCGAGATATCCACCGAAAAGCCGCGTCCGGTAGTCCCGGTCTTCCAGTCGGCGCAGCATGGCAACATTGACGGACTTGCGCAACGTCGATCCGGGCGGGAAGGCAAAGCCATAGAGCTGTGGATCAAACGTTACGGACAACACCCGTACCTGACTGGGGAAGTGATGGTACTGCAAATAGCGCAAGTCCGGCTGGTCATGCACAAAGGCATCAATCGTGCCGTCGGTCAGGGCCTGCAGGCCGGCTTCGACGCCGGGAAAGGCCGTCGTCCACACCCGGGCGACGCGCAAGGCCTCCTCGGCCGAGGAACCGGCCTTGACGCCCGTACGGACCTTGTAGAGGTCCGTAAACCCGTGCACCCGCTCGCCCAGGGTCTCCACGGTCAGCGACGAGGTGATGCCGGCGGTGAAAAAAGCCAGCAGGGTGACCGAGGCGAACATCCACACCAGGGCCACGGCCCGGCCGAGCGGGGTTTTCGGCGTGGTGTCGCCGTAGCCCACGGCGGTCATGGTCACGGCCGACCACCAGAGCCCGTCCCCGACGCCCCGGCAGCCGCGGTGGAAGTGCTCGGGATTGCGCCGGCGTTCGATGAGCCAGACCACCGTGCCGACCAGAAGCAGCAGGCCGATAAGCGAGCCGGCATAGAGCAGGACGTGCAGCGACAGGATGCGGTGGAAAATCGCCGGCAGGATGGAGCCCCCGGACTTGGCCGGCACGGCGATGCCGAACCCCGTGGAGTAGAAGGGCTGGGAAAAGTCCATGACCGCTTCGCGCCCGGGGGTGATGGACAGGTCCGACACGCCCACATCCACCCGTCCATCGCGCAAGGCCGCCAACAGGCCGGGCAGATCGTATTCCACGGCCTTCCACCGGAACCCGAGGTCCTGGGCCACATCCCGCCACAGGTCGTAGGAAATCCCCCCGAGCTGGCCTTGGCTGTCTTTCTGGATAAAAGGCGGGGCCACGGTCATCCCCACGATCAGGACCCGGGCCGGGGGGGCGGGGGGAACAAGGGCGGAAGGCGTCTCTTCCGGCCCGGCCGCCAGCCCCGCCCCGGCCAAGCTGGCCCATACGGCCCAGACCAGCAGCAAACGCATCCGCACGGTTCCCTCCGGGAGACGCCTGGTTGCCTCCCAGGGACCCAACCAGGCCGCCGGAGGATATCACCGCCTCTTTTTTATGGAGAAAGCAGTAGCCTGTCTCCGCCCATCCGGCAAGGGCGCCCCCGGATATCCCGGAACGAGCCCGACCGGGCTTGCACTGCCCCGGCCCGACCGCTATGAAGCGGGCCTTGGCATACGAGGTACGGCACCATGAAAAAACTTATCTTCGCTTTTCTGCTGGTCATTGTCGTTGTGGGGGGAGGGACCGGTTACCTGCTGTTGACCGACCGGACCAAGCCCGAGGTCACCTTGTCTCCGGCGGGCGACATGGCCGCCCCCAAACGGGAATTCACGCTCGGCCTGCGCGATACGGGATCGGGGCTCAAAAGCGCCAAGGTCGTGGTCAGCCAGGGGGACAAGCAAATCACCCTGCTCGACAAGTCGTATCCCTCCCCGGTTTCGGAGACCACCGAGAAATTCTCCCTGGAACCGGCCGGCCTGCGTGACGGTCCCTTCACGCTTTCCGTCACGGTCACCGACCGCTCCATCGCCAATTTCGGCGCCGGCAACGCCACGGCGTTAAAGAAAAACCTCACCCTGGACACCATCCCGCCGCGCATCGAGGTGACGAGTCTGTCCCACAACGCGCGCCAGGGTGGCGTCGGCGCCGTTTCCTTCACGTTAAGCGAGGAGCCGGAAAGCGCCGGCGTGGTGGTCGGCAACGAGTTCTTCCCCGCCTTCAAGCAGGAAAACGGAAAATATTTCGGCCTTTACGTCTTTCCCTACAACATGGACCCCAAGGACTTCGTCCCCAAGATCAAGGCCGTGGACAAGGCCGGCAACGAGGCCCAGACCAGCTTCCGCTACCAGGCCATTCCCAGGAAGTTCCGCGAGGATTCGATCAACATCACCGATGCCTTCCTGGAAGCCAAGATGCCCCAGTATTACAATATCATCACGGACACCCGGGACAATCTCCAGATCTACCTGCGGGTCAATAACGAGCTGCGCAAGGAAAACGGTCAGTTTTTAAGGAAACTCAGCCAGCAGACCGCCCCCAGGATGCTCTGGGACAAGAAGGCCTTCCTGCGCCTGCCCAATTCCGCGACCCGGGCCATGTTCGGGGACTACCGGACCTATTATTACCACGGGCAGGTCATCGACCATCAGACGCACATGGGCGTGGACCTGGCCTCCCTGGAGGGGGCCACCGTGCCGGCCGCCAACTCCGGCAAGGTCGTCTTCACCGGCTTTTTCGGCATCTACGGCAATACCATCATCATCGACCACGGCCTGGGCCTGCAAACCCTCTACGCCCACCTGCGGGAGATCGACGTCAAGGAAGGGCAGGACGTGAAAAAGGGCGAGCCCATTGCCAAGACCGGCGCCACCGGCCTGGCCGGCGGCGACCACCTCCACTTCGGCGTCCTGGTCTTCGGCCACGAGACCTCACCCATCGAATGGTGGGATCAGCACTGGATCGACGACAATATCCTCAACAAGTTATAAAAGGTGACAGTCCGTCGCCCCCGCAGCCGGGCCCGACGGACGGAAAGCGGGCGAAAAAAAGGCCGGGAGGCGTCTCTCCCGGCCTTTTATTTGAGGGAACTGATCTTGCCGAACTTGGTGGACTCGGCCCGGTAGAACACGTTCTCGATGACCTTGTCGGTGCCGACATCCTTGTAATCGATGCGTACCGGGGAGCCATCCTCTTTGACCTTGCGGAAGAAGTCGGAAATATTCTTGAACTTGTCCGAGCGCAGACCCGGATCCACCACAAAGAACCCCTGGCTGGTGACGATGGTCAGGACGTTTTTCGTCTCCTGAACCTCCTCCACCAGGGCCGTGGTCTTCTTGTACTTCACCGCCAGGTTGTCGTCGGTCATAAAGTCCATGACGTAATAGACCGCGACCATGAAAAGCAGAAAGGACACCACCAGCAGGATCTTGCCCTTGTTGACGGCAAAATCGCCGATGGCCTGCCGCAGCCGTTCCATCTTCTTCGAATCGCTCATAGCGCCTCGTTACGCCGGCGGGCCGGTCAGGCCGCCCCGCGGACTCTCCCCTTCGGCGTGTGCCTATAGCATCCTTGAACCGGAGAAAAAAGAGGGGATAACCGTGGAAAATCACCCCGAACCGGCCCACCGGCCCCCTGCCCCGCTTCCCCGCTTACGGCACAATGGTGGTGCCGAGCACCGCCAGAAATTGACGCATCCATTCCGGATGGGCCGGCCAAGCCGGGGCCGTGACCAGATGCCCGCTGGTCACGGCATTGCTGCTGCCGGCGTTGGGCTCCACATAGACGGCCCCGGCCCGTTCCAGCTCGGGCCGGACCGCCGGATAGGCCATGCACCGGCACTCGCGCACCACATCCGCCGCCGCCAGAATCTGCGGCCCATGGCAGATGGCCGCGATGGGTTTCCCGGTCGAGCCGAAATGCCGGACCATCTCGATGACCCGGGGGTTCAGGCGGAGGTACTCCGGCGCCCGCCCGCCGGGCACCACCAGGGCGTCGTAGGCGACCGGGTCAACGGCGTCGAAATCGGCCGTCAGGGTGAAGTTGTGGCCGGGCTTCTCGGTGTAGGTCTGGTCGCCCTCGAAGTCGTGCACCGCCGTGCGCACCTGCTCGCCGGCCTTCTTGCCCGGGCACACGGCCGCCACCGCGTGGCCCACCATGGTAAGCATCTGAAAGGGCACCATGGCTTCGTAGTCTTCCACGAAATCGCCCACCAGCATCAAAATTTTCTTCACGGCCATAGGATCCTCCCCGGGTTCCGGATAGCGCCCGCCGCAAAACGGCGGACGCGGGTCTTTACCCCGGCCGCATCCTGGATTCAGGGACGCGGCCGGCTGCCCGTCCTGCCGTTGCCGCCCTCCAACGCATCCGCCTTATCGCAGTTGCATCGATAGAACTTGCGGTTACAAAATTCCAGGCAGGCCGCCCGGACCGTGTCGATGGAAGCCCGGCAGACGCCGGGCACCGTCGCGGCCAGGGCCTCGGCCTTGTCCTTGCACGCCTGGCGGCAGGGAGCCATGCCATCGTAATAGTCGGTCACGGTTTCCTGAAAGCCGGCGCAAATGGCGGCGGCGCCGTCCGCGTCGGGACACGCGACGGTGCGACGGCAATCCGCCCGGTATTCCTGGGGCGTCATGATCGGCTTGACCGCGACGCATCCCCAAAGGGCGCCAAGCACGAGCAGCCCTGGCCACAGTCTTTTGCCCACGGGACAGTTCCCCCTGCGGATCGACCGCCAGGGAACGGGACGGCCGATACCAACGCCTATTGTTCGTACCCTCAAGCCATGACCATGACAAGCCGGGACGATCCTGCAGCATCCCGCCGGCCTGCGCTCCGGCGCTCTTGTCACGAACGGCGAGGTGGTTATCTTGGCACCATGAAATTCATGCGCAAAGAATCGGCCACCGCTGACGCGGAGCCACGCTTCCAGTGCCTCGTCTGTGGGGAAATCGTCAAACCAACCGCCATAACCGAAACCGACGACGCGATCGTCTACACCCTGGTCTGCCGCAAGTGCGGCGCCAAGGACAAGGTGACCGTCCGCAAAAAGGCCGACGGCTAGTCCCCTCCTTCTGCCTGTCCCCCGGTCCCCGGCCGGGGGACAGGACCCTGCCGCCGGTTGCACGAACGTGACCGGGGCAGCCTCCGGCGGCCAAAGGGCTCCGCCCTTCGGAAACCTGCCCCGGAGCCCGCGCAGTTTATCCACCTCCAGTCCCCCCCCGTCGCAGGGGCCGGGGGCATCGCGCCTGTCGGCCGCCGCCGGCGGCCGCTTCTACAATTGTGTCGGAAGCCACGGTACAAAATTGTTGTCTTGCCGCTTCCATAAAAAACTAATCATTATATTTTAACAAGTTATAGAGTGGCACAGTCCTTGTAAGGTCTGGCGAATCCCGGCGCACGGTGACCGGGAAAGGAGCCGACATGGAACAGGCCATCTTCGAGGAACGACGGGATCAGATCCATCGCATGGGCGAAGGGCCTTTCGAGCTGGCGTGCAACCGGGAAAGCCTGGCCGGCGCCGTGTCGCAGCGGGCTTGCGTGTTCTGCGGCTCCCGGGTGGTGCTCTATCCCATCGCCGACGCGGTGCATCTGGTGCATGGCCCCATCGGCTGCGCCGTCTACACCTGGGACATCCGGGGATCGCTGTCCTCGGGCCCGGAGCTGCACCGCCTGAGCTTTTCCACCGATTTGAAGGAACGGGACGTCATTTTCGGCGGCGAGAAAAAACTCAAGGCCGCCCTGCTCGAACTGATCGCCCGCCACCAGCCCAAGGCGGCCTTCGTCTACGCCACCTGCATCGTGGGCATCATCGGGGACGACGTGGCGGCCGTGTGCCGGGACGTGGCCGAACAGACCGGCATTCCGGTCATTCCGGTCCAGTCGGAAGGGTTCAAGGGCAACAAGCGCGAGGGCTACGCCGCCGCCTGCAAGGCGCTTTTTACCCTGGCCGGCACCGGCGACGCCTCGGATGTCAGCCCCGTTTCCGTCAATATCCTGGGCGATTTCAATCTGGCCGGCGAAATCTGGATCATCCGCGAGTATTTCGAGCGCATGGGGGTCCAGGTGGTGGCCAACCTGACCGGCGACGGCCGGGTGGCGGACATAACGCGTTGCCACGGCGCCGGGTTAAACGTGGTCCAGTGTTCCGGCTCCACCATGGAGCTGGCCAAGATGCTCAAGGAACGCTTCGGCACCCCGTTTCTGCGGGTGTCCTATCTCGGCATCGAGGACATGGCCGATTCGCTCTACGCCGTGGCCGACCATTTCAAGGACAAGGACCCCGGCATCGTCGAACGCACCCAGCAGCTCGTGCGCGAGGAGCTGGCCAAGCTTTTGCCCCAGTTGACCCAGTACCGGAAGGATCTGGAGGGAAAGCGGGCGGCCATCTACGTCGGCGGCGCCTTCAAGGCCTTTTCGCTCATCAAGGCCTTCCGGCACCTCGGCATGAAGGTGGTGCTGGTCGGCTCCCAGACCGGCACCAAGGAAGACTACGAGGAACTGGCCACCATCTGCGACCCGGGCACGGTCATCGTGGACGACGCCAACCCGCTGGAGCTCTCGAAATACGTCAGGGAACTCGACGTGGACGTCTTCGTCGGCGGGGTCAAGGAACGGCCCATCGCCCACAAGCTGGGCGTCGGGTTCTGCGACCACAATCACGAACGCAAGGAAGCCCTGGAAGGCTTCGTCGGCATGCTCAATTTCGCCAGGGAAATCCACGCCTCGGCCACCAGCCCGGTCTGGCGGTTCGTGCCCCGGCGCGAAGCGCAGGCCAAGGCCAAGGCCTTGGCCCTGGCCACGGGAGAAAAGAGATGAGCGATTCCCCCTACGTCTCCACGACCAACGCCTGCAAGCTGTGCACGCCGCTGGGCGCGGCCCTGGCCTTTCGGGGCATCGAGGGAGCCATCCCCTTCCTGCACGGCTCCCAGGGCTGCGCCACCTACATGCGCCGCTACATCATCAGTCATTTCCGCGAGCCCATGGACATCGCCTCCTCGGCCCTGGGGGAAAAGCAGGCCGTGTTCGGCGGCGGCCCCAACCTCAAAAAGGGCATCTTGAATGTCATGTCCAAGTACGGCGCCACCGTGGTCGGCGTGGCCTCGACCTGCCTGACCGAAACCATCGGCGACGACGTGCCCCGGTTACTCTCCGAATTTCGCAAGGAGTTCGCCGACCTGCCCCTGCCGGAAGTCGTTGCCGTGTCCACGCCGAGCTACTCCGGCACCCACATGGACGGCTGGCACGCGGCCGTGTCGGGCATCGCCGCCCAGCTCGTGCGGGAAAAGGCCCCGGCCGAACGGCGCATCAACCTGATGCCCGGCTTCGTGTCGCCGGCCGACATCCGCCATTTCAAGGATATCCTGGCCGCCTACGGCGTGGCCGGCACCATCCTGCCCGACATTTCCGAGGCCTTGGACCGGCCGGCCCTGCTCGACTATGAAAAGCTGCCGGCCGGCGGCACCAGCCTGGCCGCTATCCGGGCCATGTCCGGCGCGCTCGGGTCCATCGAATGCGGCCGGACCATCCCCATGGTCGAAAGCGCCGGCGCCAACCTGGAGCGTCGCTTCGGCATCCCCAGCCGTCGGGTGGGCCTGCCCATCGGCATCCGGGAGACCGACGCCTTTTTCGAGGCGCTGACGGAGTTGACCGGCCTGCCCACGCCGCAGCGCTTCCTCGACGAGCGCGGCCGGCTGGTCGACGCCTACGTGGACGCCCACAAGTACGTGGCCGGAAAGCGGGCCATCGTCTACGGCGAGGAGGATCTGGTCATCGCCATGGTGGCCTTCCTGGCCGAGATCGGCGTCAAGCCGATACTGGCCGCCACCGGCGCCACCGGCAAGGGCTTCAAGGAATCCCTGGCCGCGGTCACGGCCGACATCCTGCCCGAACCGCCCGAGGCGCGCGAGGGCGTGGACTTCTACGACATCGTCGAACAGGCGACCAGCCTGGCCCCGGACATTTTAGTCGGCCACAGCAAGGGCTATCGCTCGGCCAAGGCCATGGGCGTACCGCTCCTGCGGGTCGGCTTTCCCATCCACGACCGCTTCGGCGGTCCGCGGCTGAAGCACGTGGGCTATGCCGGCACCCAGGAACTCTTCGACCGTCTGGTCAACCTTTTCCTCGAACGCAAGCAGGAAGACAGCGCCGTGGGATACGGCTATCTCTAGAAGGAGCGACGCATGACCGCCAGCAAGGATCTTTCCACGCACCCCTGTTTCAACCGGGAATCCGCCGGAACCTGCGGCCGGGTGCATCTGCCCGTGGCCCCCAAGTGCAACATCATGTGCAACTTCTGCAATCGCAAATACGATTGCGTGAGCGAAACCCGGCCGGGCGTGACCAGCGCGGTGCTCACCCCCGAACAGGCCGTCCTTTACATGGACAAGGTGCTGGAAAAGGAGCCGCGCATCACCGTGTGCGGCATCGCCGGTCCGGGCGATCCCCTGGCCAATCCCGAGACCATGCAGACCATCCGGCTTCTCAAGGACAAGTATCCCCGGATGCTTTTCTGCCTGTCCACCAACGGTCTGGCCCTGCCGGCCCACGCCGCCGAATTGGCCGAACTGGGCGTCACCCACGTCACGGTGACGGTGACCGCCGTCGATCCCAAGATCGGATCCCGCATCTACGCCTGGGTCCGGGACGGCAAGGTCATTCACCGGGGCGAGGACGCGGCCAGACTGCTTTTGGAACGGCAGATCGAGGGCATCAAGATCCTCAAGAAGCATGGCGTCATCGTCAAGTCGAACACCATCGTCGTTCCCGGCGTGAACGACCAGCACGTCATCGAAGTGTCCAAGCTCCTGTCTTCCCTCGACGTGGACATCCAGAACATCATGCCGGTGTTCCCGGTGGCCGAGACCCCGTTTGCCGAGGTGCCGGCCCCCAGCCATGCGCTGATCCACGGCTTGCGGGACCAGGCCCAAAAACTTCTGCCCCAGATGAGCCATTGCAAGCGCTGCCGGGCCGACGCCGTGGGCCTTTTGGGCGCTGACCACTCGGGCGAACTGGCCGGTCTGCTCGGGGACTGCTCCCGGATCGTCCCCGGCGCGGACCTGTCCGCCCGGCCGTACGTGGCCGTGGCCAGCCGCGAGGGCATGCTCGTCAACATGCATCTGGGCGAGGCCCACAAATTCCAGATATGGAAGCAGGAGGGGGACGGATTTCTCATGGTCGAGGAACGGTGGGCCCCGGAACCGGGGTCGGGCCCGCAGCGCTGGGAAGAGCTGGCCAAGATGCTCCTCGACTGCCGGGCCGTGCTGGTGGCCGCCTACGGCGAAACGCCGCGCAAGGTTCTGACCTCCGCCGGCATCCTGCCCTACGCCTGTCAGGGTTTGGTGGAGACGGCCCTGACCGAGGTCTACGGCGCCGGCGACCTCTCCCGCCTCAAGAGCCGGCGCAAGGGGCTGGGCCATGCCTGCTGCGGCGGCGCCGGCGGCGGCGAAGGCTGCTAGCCCCCTGCTCGCAGACGACAACGACACGCGGCCTGCCGCCCCGGCGGCAGGCCGCGTGTCGTTTTTTGACAATCCATCGACTTGGCGCTAGACGTTTCACAACATGTATTTTTTTCCGTCACGCCCGGGATGGTGACCGTGCTTTTCCGACGGCCCGTTTGCACCCGGGGAAAAACCGAAAAACCATCGATCCACGCTTGTCTTCGTTGGTCGACGACCATGCGAACCAATGCAAAACGGCGAAGCCCCCATTCCCGCTCCCACGACCGGAGCGCAGTCCCGGCAGGCGTCCTGCGAGTCTCCCGTCTGCCATGTCCTTGGCGTCTATTCCCTGGTGCGGACCGCGGAGACCGGACACGGCGCGACGACCCGCAGCTACGAACAGAAAACCTGGTGGTTCGTACGCCGCCTGAACGATGACGCCTATTCCGTCCAGGCCCTCAACGCCAATTCCATTCCATCCGGCCCGATAGCCATCATCAGCAAGGGCGAGTTCATGCGCAGCTACTTCCCCGAACCGGGGTTCTACGAAAAACGCTGCCTGCCCTTCATCGAATCCCTGAAAAAAAAGATCAGCCAAGGGGAAAAGTATCTGGCCGAGCAGGACATGGACGGGGCGGAAAAGGAATTCTGCAAGGCCCTGCTTCTCGACGAAAAAAACCCCAAGGCCAACATCGAGCTGGGCAAAATCTATCTGCAAGGCAGCGACGGGAAAAAACTCGCCCGGGCCCTCAAACGCATTCTCGGCATCGATGCCCTGTTCCAGGAGCAGGAACGCCACCTTTTCAACGAATTCGGCATTTGCCTGCGCAAGACGAAACATTTTGCCGAGGCCATCGCCTTTTACTCCAAGGCCATCGAACGCAACGCCGCCGACGAGCACCTCGATTTCAACATCGCCCGGGCCCTGGCCGAATCCGGCGACCGGGCCGCGGCCCGCACCCATCTGGAACATGCCCTGGCCTTGCGGCCGGACTTCACCGCGGCCCGGCAGTTCCTCGACTTCCTCGACCAGGCCCGGGACGGCGATACGGGCGGTTTGCCCGACCTCTCCACGACGGAGGAAGCCGACCTATGACGGCATGCCAGGGAAGTCCCGTTCCGACCCTCTGCCCCTCCGGCACCAAGATGCTTCTGGAGGTGACCGGCTTCCCGGACAAGCTGGCCACCATCTGCGTCGGGTATGTGCGTTCGCGCTTTGTGGTGACGACCATGCCGTTTGTCCCGGAACACAACCGCGAAGCCGTCCACCAGGTGCTCTATCCGGACAACGCGGTGATCGTGCGTTTTTTGCTCGAAGGCACGGTCATGGGATTTTCCGCCAAGATCATCCGGTCCCTGCAAATTCCCTTCCCCCTGCTCTTTTTCAGCTATCCCCCCCGGCTGGAATGCCATGACCTGCGCCGCCACCGGCGCGTGACCTGCTGCATTCCGGCCGAAACCGACCTGGGGGCAACCGCCACGCCGGGCATGATCGTCGACGTCAGCCTCACCGGCTGCCAATTCTCGGCCAGCCTGGCCGAGAGCGGCTCCCCGCCGCCTCCGGTGCGCATCGATGACGCCGTGATCCTGCGTTGCGGGCTGTTCGGCCAAATTGGGCAATCCGTGCTGCCAAGCGCCGTCAAGCGGGTCGACATCTCGGAAAAGCGGCTGGACATCGGCCTCAAGTTCACAACCCTCGCCCCGGAAACCCGAAAGGCCCTGGACGGCTATATCCATCACGCCCTGTCCGTTCTGGATTGATATCCGCCCGGCGAAACGCTCCCGGCACACCGGGAAAACCGCCCGTTTTGCCCGGGCGGCCCGGTCAAGTGTCACCATTTGTTCATTCCGCGTGATGGTCTATACAAACCAGCGGCATTCACCTATCGCTCTTGAAAGAATACGCGTGGTAACATGCATGCATCCTAACCCTGGCCGCGCCGAGAACACCACCGCGAGAACCCTATTGCCATGATCGATTCCAATGTGCTTCCTCCTCTTCTGCTGACGCTCAGGGTCTCCAGCTTGGCCACGGCCTTTGCCACCGTACCGGCCGTCATACTGGCCCGCATCGCCTGTACGCGGGAATTTCCCGGACGGGATATGGTCGATGCCATCCTCACGTTGCCCATGGTGCTGCCGCCGACCGTCCTCGGCTACTACATCATTGTCATTCTGGGGCGCCGGGGCGTGCTCGGGGCCTATTTGTGGGAGGCCTTCGGCATCTCCATCATGTTCACCTGGGAGGGCGCCGTGCTGGCGGCGGCGGTGGTGGCCTTTCCGCTTGTCTACCGTTCGGCCCGGGCCGCCTTCGAGGGCGTGGACCAGAATCTGGAAAACGCGGCCAGGACGCTCGGCTCCACGGAACTGGCCATTTTTTTCCGCGTCTCCCTGCCCCTGGCCATGCGGGGGCTTTTGGCAGGAGTCATGCTGGCCTTGGCCAGGGCCATGGGCGAATTCGGCGCCACCCTCATGGTGGCCGGCAATCTGCCCGGCAAGACCCAAACCTTATCCCTGGCCGTGTACAGCGCCACCCAGGCCGGCAACGACACCCTGGCCAACGAACTGGTTCTGCTCATTTCCGTGGTGTGTGTGATTCTGCTCGTGGTGGTGGCCAAAATCGTCAAACCCAAAGCATAACCGCAAGGAGGATGATGATGCGAAAAGTCCTGTTGTCCGTGTTGTTGACCCTGTGCCTGGCCGTCCCCGCCCAGGCCGGCAATCTGACGGTTTCCGCCGCTGCCAGCCTGACCGACGCGTTTAACGCGATCAAGGCCGATTTCGACAAGCAGAACACCGGCGTGAATCTGACCATGAACTTCGCCGCTTCCGGCGCGCTGCTCTCCCAGATGGAAAAGGGCGCCCCGGTGGATGTGTTCGCCTCGGCCGATGAAAAAACCATGAACGCCGCCGTGGAAAAAAAGCTCATCGACACGGCGAGCCGCGTCAATTTCGCCAAGAACTCCCTGGTGTTGGCCGTGCCTTCGGGGAACCCGGCCAAGGTGAAGGATCTGGCCAGCCTGAAATCCGCCGAGGTCAAGCGCATCGCCGTCGGCAACCCCGCCTCCGTCCCGGCCGGCAACTACACCAAAAACGCCCTGACCAAGCTCGGGGACTGGGATCCGCTGGCCTCCAAGTTCGTGCTGGCCGAATCCGTGCGCCAGGTCCTGGATTATCTGTCCCGGGGCGAAGTGGATGCCGGTTTCGTCTACGGCACCGACGCCAAGAAGGCCGAGGGCAAGGTGACGGTGCTGGCCGAGGTGCCGACGGAAAAGCCGGTCATCTACCCCATCGCCAGCCTGTCCGCCTCCCCGAACAAAAAGGACGCGGCCACCTTCATCGCCTTCGTCACCGGACCCAAGGGCCAGGAAATCCTGGCCAAATACGGCTTCAAGAAGCCCTAAGGCAGCTTCCATGCGCATCTCCATCGGCATAGAGAAGGTCTTCAGGTCGGCGGCCCGGGATTTCCATTTCTCGGCCACCTTTTCCACCTCGGACAACCGGGTGGTCCTGTTCGGCCCTTCCGGTTCGGGAAAGACCCTGACCCTGCGCTCCATCGCCGGGCTCATGAAGCCGGATTCCGGTTTCATCACGGTGGATGGGCACGTGCTCTTCGACAGCGGGAAAAAGATTTTCGTTCCTCCCAGGGAACGGAAAATCGGCTACGTCTTCCAGGACTACGCCCTGTTTCCCCACCTGACGGTGCGCCAGAACGTGTCCTTCGGCCTGCATCCCCTGCTGTTCGGGCGTCTTTCCCGGGCCCATGCCGATCGGGTGGAACGTATCATGGATCTGTTCAGTATCGCCCCCCTGGCCGAGGTCAGGCCGACCCGCATCTCCGGCGGCCAGCGGCAACGCGTGGCCCTGGCCAGGGCCATGGTCGGCGATCCCAGCGCCCTGCTGTTGGACGAACCGTTCTCGGCTCTGGACATCCCCCTGCGCCAGCGGGTCAGGGTGGAGCTGGCCGGCATCTTAAACCGCCTGGATATCCCGCTGGTCATGGTCACCCATGATCCGGCCGATGTGGCCTTTTTCGGCGGCGACGTGGTCACCTACGCCGAAGGCACGGTCCTGGAAGTGCTCCGCTCCGATGTCCTGCGACGCACCATGGTGCGGGTGGCCTGACCCTCCGTAGACGCGGCCGCCGCCGGCCAAGGGCATCTTCCCTTGACCGGCGGCGGCCTTCTTTTCCCCCGCGATGCCACAGCACCAACCGCCGCCGGAAACATCCCCCACCCCCGCACGCCCGGACGCCCGCCACGCCCGCCGGCCGGCCGTATCCGTCCTTTTGCCGGTCAGAAACGCGGCCGACAGCCTGCCGGCCGCCCTGGACAGCCTTTTTGCCCAAACCATGACGGACTTCGAAGTGGTGGCCGTCAACGACGGCTCCGACGACGCCGGAGCGACCGAGGGCGTCCTCGCCGCCGCTTCCTCGCGCGATCCCAGGCTGCACCCCCTCCGCATTCCCCACGGCGGCATCGTGGCCGCCCTGAACGCCGGGCTGGCCGCCGCCCGGGGAGCGCTGCTCGCCCGCCTGGACGCCGACGACGTCTGCCATCCCCGCCGGCTGGAAGCCCAGGCGGCCTTTCTGGACGCACATCCCGACATCGGGCTGGTCTCCTGCCGGGTTGCCTTCGGCGGCGATCCCGAACGGGCCCGGGGCTATCTGGAGCACGTCCGCTGGGCCAACAGCGTGCGTGCGCCCGAGGCCATCCGCCTGGCCATCTTCCGGGAGTCCCCCCTGCCTCATCCCTCGGTCATGTTCCGGGCCGGGCTCCCCGCCCGTTACGGCGGCTACCGCCAGGGCGATTTCCCCGAGGACTACGAGCTGTGGCTGCGCTGGCTGGCGGCCGGCGTGGTCATGGCCAAGCTGCCGGAAACCCTGCTCACCTGGAACGATCCGCCGGGACGGCTTTCCCGGACCGATCCCCGCTACGATCCCGAGGCCTTCCACCGCGTGAAGGCCGCCTATCTGGCCCGGTTCCTGGCCGCGCACAATCCCTGCCATCCGGACGTGATCGTGGCCGGCGCCGGCCGGATCACCCGCCGGCGGGCCTGCCATCTGCTCCGCTACGGCGTGCGCATCGCCGCCTGGCTGGACATCGATCCCCGCAAGGTGGGCAAGACGGTAGCCGGTCGGCCGGTATTGCCGCTTGCCGACGTGCCCCCGCCCGAGACCTGCTTCGTGCTGCCGTACGTGGCCAGCCGGGGCGCCACGGATTTCCTGACCGCCTTTCTGGAAGACCGGGGCTTCGTGCTCGGCCGTTCCTACCTGCCGGTGGCCTGAGCACCCGACCGGAAACCGCTGCCCAAGGAGCAAGACGCCCCCGGCGGCAAAGGGGTTCCCCAGGGCAATCCCGGAACACTGCCCGCGTGAGACCGCTGCATGCTTTCCGGAAGGTCTTTCCCTGCCGCAAGCCTGCACTCAAACCGCCCCGAATTCTCTCGGGATTCCGAAGGGCCCGGGCCCGTTGGCCGCCGGAGGCGCCTTTTCCGACGCAGTGCGCAGCGGCCTCAACCGGCACATCCCCAGGGGACGCCGCATGGCCCTTGCTTTCGTGGCGAAGCTTTCCTACTCTCCGGGACAATGTGGGTCTTGCTCCGAAAAATGTCCGGAATCGAGGACGCGTTCCCCGTCTTTTTCCGGATCGTGACGCATTCGTAACCAAACCTGCATCGTTTCTGCACCTTGTGGTGTTTTGCATAGACGGCGCGAAACAAAGGCGTCCGACAACCATGCCCGGGAGGAATCGTGGCCGACTCCATCTTCAAATACGACGGTATCCAGGACGCATCCGCCATCGCCCCCTACCTCGAGGCGATCCGGGACGGATTCGTGAAGGGCGGCCTGTCCCTGACCCAGGGCGGACAGGAAATCATCCTGGCGCCCCAGGGGCTCGTCACCATCACCGTGGAAGGGAAACGCAAGGGCGACGATTGCAAGTTCAAGCTCACCTTGCGCTGGAAGGAACGCGGCGAAGGCGAGGATGCCGGCGCCCCCCTGCGTATCCAGGCTCAGGACGGCGATGATGCGTGAGATCGAGCCGAACCTCACCTTTCTCCTCGTCGAGGTGGAGCGGCAGATACGGGAAGCCCAGGCCGTGCTCGAAGTCCATGACGAAAAAACCATCGCCAAGATCGAGAGCCGGGACGACTATATCGACAACTTGAAAAGCGTCATCGAGAACGCCTGCTTCACCGCCCTCCATGACGCCGCCAAGCCGACCGTCCAGGAAGTGGCCCGGATCCGGGCCCTGCACATCATCGGCAACAACCTGGAGCGCATCGGCGACCATGCGGTCAACGTGGTCCGGCAGACCCGGCATTACGACGATCCGGAACGCATCCGGCATTACGGCTACAAGCCCTTTTTCGACGAGATCCTCGCCGCCATGGACTGGATTCCGGCGGCGGCCTTGGAGCGCGATCTGACGGCGGCCCTCAAGATCTGCCGCAGCGAACTGCATCTGGACCGGCTCTACAAAAAGGAATTCGACCGCATCCGGGGCGAGCTGCGCACCGGCATGTTCACCGGCGACCTGCTCACCACCCTTTTTATTTTCCGCTATCTGGAACGCATGGGCGACGCCCTGCTCAACGTCGGTGAAGCCGCCATCTTCGGCATCACCGGCGACAAGTTCAAGATCCGCCAATTCCGGGCCTTGAACGACATCCTGGCGGCCAGCGGCCACGAGAATCCGCTCACCGACCTCGATTTCGAATCCATCTGGGGCACGCGTTCCGGCTGCCGCATCGGCCGGGTGCATGACCGCCACCCCGGCGGTCCGGAAGGCCATGACGTCATCTTCAAGGAAGGCGATACCGACAAACTGTGCCGGGAAAAGGCCAACATCGAACGTTGGGAAGCCCTGATGCCGGGACTCCCCCCCCGGGTGGAGGCCTTCCGGGAAAACGGAAAATCGAGTTCCATGCTGGTGACGATGCTGCCCGGCCAGACCATCCAGGACATCGCCCTGGCCGGCGATGCGCCGCTTTTGCGCTCGGCCATGGCCACCCTGCGCCGCACGGCCGGCATCCTGTGGGAGAAGACCTTGCGGCCCGGCCTCGTCCGGGCCGACAGCATCCGTCAGTTGCGGCTGCGCGTGGGGGACGTGTTGTCGGTCCATCCCCAGTTCGATCTGGCCCGGCGGACCATCGGCCCGCGGGTGGTGCCGTCCCTGAAGGAGTCCCTCGACCAGGCCGAGGCCGTGGAAAAGACGCTCGCCGCCCCGTTCTCGGTCCTGCTCCACGGCGACTACAACAGCAACAACATCCTCTACGACGCCGCCGAGGACCGCATCCACTACATCGACCTGCACCGATCGGCCGACGCGGATCTGGTCCAGGACGTTTCGGTCTACATGATCTCCCACTTCCGCCTGCCCGTGTTCGACGAGGCCCGGCGGAAAATACTGCTGACCGCCATCCTGGACATGTACGCCTTCGCCCGGACCTTCGCCATCGAGCACGGCGACGCGGCCTTCGACCTCCGCCTGACCCTGGGTCTGGCCCGATCGCTTATCACCTCGACCCGATTCGAGCTTTCCCAGCGGTTCTCCCGGCTCATGTTCCAGCGCGGCATCTACCTGCTGACGCGAAGTATCGGGTACGATGGCGATCCGACCGACTTCCGCCTGCCCCTTGAGGCCATGCGCCATTGACGGCGCGGCAACCATGCCCAGGCCAAAAAACACCGCGCGCGCCGGCGCCGCCTCCGGGCGGATTTCCGCCCGCCCCGCGCCCCCCAGGAACCGACGACATCTCCGGAGGACGATATGAAACGTATCGGCGTGGTGGGCATCCCCACGGGATGGTCCACCCTGCGACTTTTGGACGCCCTGGAACGCAAGACGGGCTTTCGTCTGTGCATCGACATGGCCGAGGTCCGGCTGGACCTGGAAACGGGCCGGCTTTTCTGCCGGGACACGGAATTGACCGCCCTGGATGCGGTCATCGTCAAGAAAATCGCCCCCACCTACTCCCCGGACGCCCTGGACCGCATGGAAATCCTGCGCTTTCTGGCCGGCCGGGGCGTGCCGGTTTTTTCCAACCCGGACAGCATGGCCCGGCTGATCGACCGCTTGAGCTGCACCACCACCTTGCGCCTGGGCGGCATCCCCATGCCGCCGACGGTCATCACCGAGGACGTGGCCGAGGCGGCCAAGGCCGTGGCCCATTTCGGCAAGGCCGTGTTCAAGCCGCTTTTCAGCTCCAAGGCCCGGGGCATGGCCGTCATCGAGGACGGCCCGCTCGCCCCGGAGGAAATCGCCGACTACAAGGCCGCCGGCAACCAGGTCATGTACATCCAGCAGATGGTGGTCCATGCCGGCGGCCGGCTCGATCTCGGCGTCTCCTTCCTGGGCGGCCGTTACCTCGCCACCTACGCCAGGCAAGGCAGCGGCGATTCCTGGAACACCACCACCCGGGCGGGCGGCCACTACGTCCCCTACACGCCCGCCGCGTCCGTCATCGAACTGGCCCACAAGGCCCAAGCCCTGTTCCCGGGCATGGCCTTCACCTGCGTGGACGTGGTGGAGACTCCGGACGGGGCGGCCGTCTACGAAGTTTCGGCCTTCGGCGGCTTCCGGGGGCTGTTCGAGGCCTGCGGCCTGGATGCCGCCGGCGCCTACGCCGATTACGTCCTGGAGGAGATCGCATGAACGACAGCCCGACCATCGCCGCCCTGCTCGGCCCCATCCTCGACGCCCATCCCCGATCGGCCAGCCTGGAGCTGACCTTCGAGGACATCACCGTGGCCGTCTCCTCCAACTCGCCGGAACTCATCGCCAAGCTCTCGGGCTATTATCAGGATTTTCTGGGCGGGGGCGGCGCCGTCCGGCTGGCCGTGACCGCCATCGAATCCGACCCGGTCAGCCTGCCCCTGCCCTTCACGGCCAAGGAACGCGAACCGGGCAAGACCAAGATCAAGGAGGCCTATGCCGACCTGCCGGACGGCCGGGTTGTCCACAAACTTTTGACCGGACTGGTCTTTTTTTTCGGGCACGGGGTCAATGCCGCCTTGGGACCGTGCCTGGCCAACGACAACCAGATCATCAATTTCATCAACAACCGGGTCCTCGAAGTGCGGCTGCGGGCCGGGGATCTGCTCCTGCACGCGGCCGGCGTGGCCGAGGGGCGGCGGGGGCTGGCCATCGCCGGCTTCGCCGGCGCGGGCAAGTCCACCCTGTCGCTGCAGATCATGCGCCACGGCACGGATTTCATAAGCAACGACCGGGTGATGGTCTCCCGGTCCGAGGCCGGGCTCATCATGCGGGGGCTCGCCAAGCTGCCCCGGGTCAACCCCGGCACGGTGCTCAACAATCCGAGCCTGGGCCCGGTGATGGACGCAGCCGATCGTCAGGCCTTCGCCGCCCTGCCCCAGGCCGAGCTCTGGGACCTGGAGCACAAATACGACGCCTCCATCGACGCCTGTTTCGGCCCGGGGCATTTCCGGCTGTCCTGCCCGATGGTCGGCCTGGCGGTCCTTCGCTGGCAACGCGCAGCCGTCCCCATGGCCAGCCGGCTGGTCAAGCTGGGCGAGCACCAGGACCTGCTGGCCGCCTTCATGAAGGACCCGGGCGTCTTTTACGAGCCCGACGACCCGTCGGAGGAGATCCGGACCGGACCGGAGGCCTACCTGCGCCTGCTCGGGGATCTGCCGGTGCTCGAAATCACGGGCGGCGTGGATTTTGACGCAGCGGCCCGGGTCTGCCTGGAATTTCTCCGCACCGGCCGCACTTAGGCCGCTTGCAACGCCTTGATGACGACCAGGGTCACGTCGTCATCGGCGCGGACGCCGCGCAGAAACGCCCGCAAGTCCTCCAGCAGGCCGGCCACGATGGCCGCCGCCGGCTTGGCCGCCTGCCGGGCGAGGGCTTGGCGCACCCGCTTCTTGCCGTACATCTCCCCGGCCTCGTTGCGCGACTCCCACAGCCCGTCCGTGGCCAACAGCGCCACCTGCCCCGGCAAAAGACCGGCCGCGCCGTTCGTGACGTAGCGGGCATCGGCCATGATGCCGAGCGGCGGTCCGCCATGGTCCGGGAGGTCGGCCACCGTCCCGGACGCCGGATCGTAGAGCATGATCGGATCATGGCCGGCCCGCACCCAGGTCAGATGCGTGTCGTCCGTGGCGATGGCCAGGGAAAGCAGGGTCATGAACCGGCCGGTTTCGCCCACGTCGGCGCACAGCAGCCGGTTGACGTCGTCGATGACGACGGCCAGCGGCCCGGGCTGGGTGAAGCGCATGCGCAAAAAGGCCCGGATCGTGGTCATCAGCAGCGCCGCGGCCACGCCGTGTCCGGTCACGTCGCCGATCACCAGCCCGAAGCGGTCTCCCCGGTCATTGGGAGCGGTGATGTAATCGAAGTAGTCGCCGCCGGTGGCGTCGCTGTAATGGCTCGTGCCGGCGATATCGAAGCCGGGGAGCACCGGGGCGGCCCCGGGGAGCAGATTGCGCTGCACCTCCTCGGCCAGCGCCAGCCCCTGACGCAACAGTTCGTTTTTCCGCTGGATTTCCAGCCTGGCTTCGTTGATTTCCCGGTTGATGGTGCGCATGAGCGCCTGGGAACGGTCCTTCTGGGCCTCCAGCCGTTCCCGGGCATCGCCGGCCCGGGCCAGCGCCCGGGAAAGAGACCGGATTTCCCGGCGCAGCCCCTCGGTCTCCCCGGCCGGGCACGGCGGCTCCACGAATCGGTCCGGCAAGGCGGCCGCCACCCGTTCGCCACCGAGGAGAAGGGCCACCAGCGACCCGTTATGCAGATGGAGCGGCAGTCCCGGTCCGGCCGCCCCGATTTCCCCATGGCCGTAGAAACCGGCCACCGGCGTTCCCGGCGGCAGGGCGGCCGTCATGCGTCCGGCCTCCTCGGACGCCTTGGTGCCCAGCACTTCCTTGCGGGTGGCGCAGGAAAAAAGGAGCGCCCCGGCCGGCGTGAAGGTCTCGGCCGCCTTCCCGGCCAGCTCCCTGGTCAACAGGCGGATATCGCCCAGCATCTCCGAGCGGTCGGCCTCGGCCAATTGGACCATGGCCCCCTCGGGAACCCCGGCCGGAAATTCGATGCCGCCGTCCTCCTCGCTGTAGAACCCCGGAGCGCGCAGAATGAAGTCCTCGTGCCGCTCGCAGGAGACGGCCAGCGGCAGTTCCAAGGCCGGTTCGGCATGGGGTCCCAGATAATGGCGGTAGAAATCGAGGGCCGTGCGTTCCCCGATGCGCCGGACCACACCGTCCGCGCTGACCGTCACCCGGGCCCGGCCGCCGATCGGCCGCCAGCCCCGCGACAAGCGCGCGACCACGGGCACGGCCCCGGACACGAGCAGAAACGGCGCGGCTCCGGACAGGGCCTCGCGGCCGAAAAACTGGCAAACCGGCGCGGTATCGGTCACGTGCCGGGCGGCCAGGCCGCCGAGAACCGGACAGTCGGCCGGCAAGGCCCCGGCCAGGGCCTGGCCGAGGGCCTCGACCCCGCCCCGCCCGCCGTCCGGGAAGAGCAGGCAGAGGGACGGCGGCGCGGCCAGCTCCCGTCGGGCCGCATCCAGGGCGGCCAGGGCCGTCGCCGCATCCAGAGCGGCGGCCAGATCGCGCACCAAGCCCGCGGCGCAGGCAATCCCCTCCCCGCCAAATCCCACCAACAGCACGGCATCGTCACTGGTTCCGGCCGCCGACATCTGGCCGGCCGCCGTGGCTCCCACCAGCGGCACGCCCGGAAAGGCCTGCCCGATCCGGTCGAGAATCACCCCGTGGTCGTAGCCGGCACCGGTAAAAAGGAGCAGCCCGACCGGCTCCCTGCCGCCAAGGCCCCGGCGGCAGGCGTCCACCGCGCCCCTGGCCGCGCAGTCCGCATCCAGACATTGGGCGTGCCCGACAGCCATGCGTAACATTGCGGAGACTCCCGTCGGGTTGTGGCGGCCGAAGCGCAGAAAAAAAGAAACGATGCCTCCGGCGGCCAAGGGGCGTGATGCCCCCCGGACCCCCTCGAAGGGGGAATAGACGAGAGAATACGATGCAACAGGAGGAAAGGGCAAGGGCAGCCGACGGTTAGATGCTGAGAACCTTCCAGCCCTCCTTCAAGTACCGGGTAAGCGGCTCGCCGGCGTAAAGCACCGTAACCCCCTGCTCGGCCAACCGTTCCGCCACGCCGTACCGGGCGGCACAGGCCCGGCAGGCGAAGACGGCCACCCCGGCCTCGATACAGCCCGCCACCTCGGCCTGCACCTCGCGATCCGAGGCCAAAAGGGCGGCCGACGGCCCCCAGACAAGCAGATGCACCCGCTCCCACCAGCCCTTCAGGCGGGCGTTTCGGGCGTACATCAAAACCATGTGGAGCGCCGCTTCCCGGTCACCGCTGATCCACAGCAGCACCAATCCGGCTGCCTCCCGATTCTCGACGGACATAGCACCACCTCCCGCGTCAGGTCGGATGCGCGCCGTGCGGCCCGTGGGGCTCCCTTAGGCGTAAAGCTTGGTCAGCACCCAGGCCATGTTCTTCCCCAGGGTGCGCATGGTGAGGAGGCCTTCCTCGTCCTGTTCCACATCCCCGGGCTCCAGGCCGTGGCCCATGTTCCAGTAGCTCGATCCCGGCACCACCATCTGACTGATGAAAAAGAAGTGGTTGATGGAATCAAACGTGTGGATGGCGCCGCCGCGCCGCACGGCCACCACCGCCGCCCCGACCTTGCGGGCCAAGAGGGCGTCGTTGGCCAGGGACACCATGCCGGCCCGGTCGATGATCGACTTGATGTTGCTGGTCACGTTGGCGAAATAGGTGGGCGAGCCGAGCAACAGGCCCTCGGCCGCCACCATCTTGTCCAGCAGTTCGTTTAAAATGTCCTTGGTGATGGCGCAGTGGCCGTTTTTCTTCTCCCAGCACTGGTTGCAGGCGATGCAGCCCTGGATGACCTTCCCGTGCAGCTGGACGAGTTCGGTTTCGATGCCGGCGGCCTCGATTTCGGCCAGGGCCGTACGCAGCATGATGGCGGTGTTGCCGTCCTTGCGGGCGCTGCCGTTGATGGCCAGAACCTTCATTGTCCACCTCCGTTTTTGAGGGATTTGCCCACGCTCCAGGCCGCAGCCACGGGCGTGCCGAGCGTCCAGTACCGGTTGTCGGGCAGGCTCAGCAAAAGGGGCCGGTACTTCTCCACGTCCGGCTGGCCGTCCGTGAGGATGTCCGGATCGGCCCAGGCAGCCACGATCTCGCCGATGTGAAAGTCATCGCCCGGAATCTCCACCACCTGGGTGAGCCGCACCTCCAGGCAGAGCGGGCACTCGCGGATGAGCGGCGCGGTTTTAAGCTCGCCGTAAAAGACGTCGAACAGCCCGCTCTTGTCGGCCGCGTTCCCGGAGACCAGACCGCAGTAATCGACCTTCGCCACGAGATCCGGGCCGGGCAGGCAGACGGAAAACGTGCCCGTCTCCCGGATGCCCGGCGTCGTGTGGTGCGCATGGCCGATGGCCGCGCCGATCAAAAGCGGCTTGGCGGACACCCGCGTCACCCAGGCGGCCGTCATGAAATTGGGCCGCCCTCCCACCAGGCTGCCGATCAACGTCACGGGCATCGGCGGCGAAAGCATCTGGTGGCACTTGATTTTTTGCATCACTTGACCGCCTTGCCGAGGGAGAAGCCAAGCCCCAGATCGGCGCCGAGACCGTAATAATGGCGATCCTCGGGCGCGTAGATGATGGGTTTGATGCGGTTCGGATCGGGGTTGCCGTCGCGCAGGGCCTCCTCGTCCACCTTCACGTCCAGGATCTCCCCGACGAACATGGTATGGACGCCGACTTCCAGGATGTGGATCACCCTGCATTCGAGAATGAGCGGGCACTCGGCCACATACGGCGCATCGACCAGTTCGCTTCTGACGGCCGTGAAGCCGCAGGCCGCGAACTTGTCCCGGTTGCGGCCGGAGGTCATGCCGCAGGAGTCGACCTTGGCGACCTGGGACTCGGTGGGCACGCTTATGGTATAGGCCCGGCGCGCCATGATGGCGGCGTAGGAATAGCGGGGCTTTTGCAACGACACCGTGACGCACGGCGGCGTGGAGCAGCAGATGCCGCCCCAGGCGGCCGTCATGAGATTGGGCTTGCCGTCGGCGTCGTAGGTGCCGATCAACCAGGCCGGGGTCGGCAGGGTCATGGTCTTGGGACCGATCGAGACTTTCGCCATGGCGTCATGCTCCTTGTTCGGATGGTTTCCGCTGATAATCGCGGCCGGCCCGCCAACACGGGGCCAGGGGTTCGCCCAGGGAGAAATACCAGCCGCTGGCATAATCGAACAAGATCGGCCTGGCTTTTTCCAGATCGATTTTTCCCTTGTCCAGGATGGCCGGGTCGGCGTGGGTGGCCGCCAGCTCCCCGACGAACACCTCGTGGGCCGGCAGGTCGATGACCTGATGCAGCGTGAGTTCCATGTTGACCGGGCATTCCCGAATCATGGGCGCGCTTCCCAGCCGGCCGAAAAAGACGTCGAACACGCCCGACTTGTCCAGCTTGGCCCCGGAGACGATGCCCACGTAGTCCGTTTCCACCACCAGCTCCCGGGACGGCAGACAGATGGAAAACGTCCCGGTCTGACGGATGCCGGCGGCCGTATGCCGGAATTTCTTCAGGCTGACCGTCAGGTATTGCGGCGGTGCGTTGTTTAAAATGCCCACATGGGCCACGGCCATGAAATTGGGTTTCCCGTCCACCACGGCGCCGACGATGGTCGCCGGCATGGGATAAAGACCGCATACCGGCCCGAGATCAACAGGTATGCCCATGGATTACCAGCCGTTTCGGTGGATGCGCTCCGGTTTGAAGCGATCCAGGCGTTTGAAGGTCGCATCCGGAGCGGGATGGCCGAGGACCACCAGGGCATGGGCCTCGACGCCTTCCGGGAACTGCAACAGGCCGGCCAGGCCCTTCATGCGGTCTGGTCGGGGACAGATGCCGCACCACACCGTGCCGAGGCCAAGCCCCCGGGCGGCCAGCAGCAGATTTTCCACGGCGGCCGAACAATCGAGCATCCAGTAGCCGAATCCCGGGAACTTCTCCAAGCGCAGCTCGGCAGCCACGGCGATGGCGACCGGAGCCTGCCGGCACATGGCCGCGTGGGGATGGATGTCCGGGATGGCATCGAGGACGGCCCGGTCGTCGATGACCACGAAATGCCAGGGCTGGCCGTTCCCGGCGCTCGGCGCGGTCATGGCCGCCCGCAAGACCTCGGTCAGATCCGCCTCGGACACGGGATCGGCCGTAAACGACCGGATGCTGCGCCGGGTGTGGATGGCTTCAAACAGATCCATGGAACCTCCTTCAATGGTTTCCGCTTTACGCTTTCGGAAAAATCCGCCAGTATACCCAAAAAAGCAAGCAGGCACAAAAAAGTTATGTAGTATCCTTTTTGATACCTGTTTGGGGAGCACGCATCATGGGCGATCCCATCCCCCCCTGCGGTCGGAAACGCTGTCTGGGCAAGGAATACTCCTGCAGCATGGAATTGTCGCTGGCAGTGATCGGCGGCAAGTGGAAACCGCTCATCCTGTGGCACCTGCGCGACGGCGGAAAAATGCGCTTTTCGGCCCTGCGCCGGGCCATGCCCGTCATCACCCAGAAGATGCTGACCCAGCAGCTGCGCGAATTGACGGCCGACGGCCTGGTCACCCGCACCGTTTTTGCCGAGGTGCCGCCCCGGGTGGAGTACGGCCTGACCGATCTCGGCCTGGGCATCATCCCCATCCTGGAGTCGCTGTGCCGGTTCGGCCGGGAATTCGAGGCCCGGTTCGGCGTGGAGGACGCCGGCCCAACCGAGCGCATCGCCAGCCGGTAGCCCAATCCGGGCCGGAAATCATTTTCCCGCCCTCCGGAACGTGCTATGGGAACGGGAAACCAGCAGGAGGATATTCCCATGCGCAAACGCATTCCCCTTCCGGCCATTTTGGCCCTGACCCTGGCCCTGGCCCTTCCGGCCCTGGCCCAATCCAGCCATGCCCAGCACGCCGCGCCGCCGGCCAAGATGCCCCCGGCGATGCCGGTCATCGACCCCAACAAGGCCGACCTGCTCCATCAGGAGTTCGTGGCCAAAACCGCCGAACTGCGCGGCAAAGTCCTGGCCAAGCGGGCCGAACTGGAAACCCTGCTCGCCACCAAACCCGAGGATGAGGCCGCCATCAAGAAGCTGGTCGCCGAAATCTCGACCCTGCGCGCCGCCCTGCTCGAACAAACCACGCTGTTCCGCGTCCATTTTGCCAAGGAAACCGGCATGCCCATACGCTTAACCCGTGGTTTTGCACAGGGCAGCCACGGCATGATGGGGCCCGGTGGCATGATGGGCCCCGGCGGTATGGGGGGTGGCCTCGGTGACAAGTGCGGCAAGGACGGAGGAGCGGTTCCCGGCCGGAACATGATGCAGGAGATGATGGGCCGGGGCATGTCCGCACCCGCCGGCGCGCCCAAGACCGACACCCAGGCTCCCGGCGCCAAGTAGGAAGGCGCGCACCCGCAACCCATACGGCGGCTGACGTCCCTGGACGACGGCCGCCGTTTTTTCTCCGGCGCCACCCGTTGCCAAGCCGTGCCGCCGGCGGTAAGAAGAGCCCGTTGTCCTCAGGGCGGGGTGAAAATCCCCACCGGCGGTATCCCGGTGAACCGGGGAGCCCGCGAGCGCTCCCGCATGGTGCGGGAGGTCAGCAGATCTGGTGCGAGGCCAGAGCCGACGGTGACAGTCCGGAACAAAGAGGAGACGACGGCCTCCCCGGGCCGGCCCCTGGCCGGTGCCACGCCATCACGCCATCGCCCGTCCGACCGTCCCCTTCCGCGCCCTGATTCTGGCTCTCGAACCACGCTTAACGGAGCGCGCCATGAATCAGATCCTTTCCGACAGCGAAACCGCTTTTCAAAGCGTCATCCGGGGCATTGCCGCCATGCGTCAGGGCCATGGCCTCCTGGTCACCGACGACGCGGACCGCGAAAACGAGGGCGACCTCATCTTCGCGGCCGAAACCCTCACCGTGCCGCAAATGGCCATGCTCATCCGCGAATGCAGCGGCATCGTCTGCTTGTGCCTGACGCCCGAAAAAGCGGCCGCCCTGGAGCTCGCCCCCATGGTCGCGGTCAATACCTGCCGCAACCGCACCGCCTTCACCATCACCATCGAGGCGGCGACGGGCGTCACCACCGGCGTCTCGGCCGCCGATCGGACGACGACCGTCAAAACCGCCGCCGCCAAAGGCGCCAAACCGTCCGACTTGGCCCACCCCGGCCACGTCTTCCCGCTGATCGCCAAACCCGACGGCGTCCTGACCCGGCGCGGCCACACCGAAGCCACCGTGGACATGGCCCGACTGGCCGGATTTTCCCCTTGCGGCGTGCTGTGCGAACTGACCAATCCCGACGGCACCATGGCCAAAGGACCGGAAATCGCCGCCTTCTCCGCCGCCCACGGCTTCCCCATCGTCACCGTGGCCGACCTCGCCGCCTACCGGCAGGCCATCGGCGATCGCTGGTAAAGAGAAGATGCCTCCGGCGGCCGGGGGGCATGATGCCCCCCGGACTCCCTCGCACCGGATTACGAGAAAGCCCCCCGTGCGACGAGCGGGCTTCAAAGAGAAAATAGGGTCCCGGAACAGGGGGCCCGGGGGGAATGATTCCCCCCGGCGGGTCCAGGGCAGCGCCCTGGCGGTGAGGGTCCGGGAGAGGCAGCGCCTCGCCCGGCCGCCGGAGAAAGATGCCTCCGGCGGCCGGGGGGCATGATGCCCCCCGGACTCCCTCGCACCGCATATTTTAAAGAAAGATCCCACGCTACGAAGCGGGAGCGGCAGAAGCTGCCCCCTGGACAGGGGGCCCGGGGGGAATGATTCCCCCCGGCAGGTCCAGGGCGGCGCCCTGGCGGTGAGGGTCCGGGAGAGGCGGCGCCTCGCCCGGCCGCCGGAGAAGATGCCTCCGGCGGCCGGGGGGCATGATGCCCCCCGGACTCCCTCGCACCGAAAACATACGAATAATCCCCGAACCGAAATTCGGGGATTCTTTTTAGAGACTGGCCCTTGCAGGGGGTCTGGGGGAAATGATTTCCCCCAGCAGGTCCAGGGCAGCGCCCTGGCCGCCGGAGGCATCATTTACACTTCGAAGAGCGATTCCAGATCGGTGCGGGTGAGCGACTTGAAGGCGTCCTGGCCGGGGATGATGGCCTCGGCCACGTCCTTTTTCTGTTCCTGGAGCTTCAGGATCTTTTCCTCGACGGTATTCTGGCAGATCATCTTGTAGGAAAAGACCTGGCGCAACTGGCCGATGCGGTGGGTCCGGTCGGTGGCCTGGTTTTCCACGGCCGGGTTCCACCAGGGATCGTAGTGGATGACGTAGTCGGCGCTGGTAAGGTTTAAGCCCGTGCCGCCGGCCTTGAGCGATATGAGGAAGACCTTGATGGAGGAGTCGTCGTTGAAGCGGTCCACCTGCTCGAAGCGGTCCTTGCTCGACCCGTCGAGGTAGGCGAACGGCATCTCGCTGATGGTCATCCAGGACCGGATGATGTGGAGCATCTGCACGAACTGGGAGAAGACGAGCACCTTGTGGCCTTCCTCGATGCAGTCCGTGATGAGGTCCTTGAAGGCGTCGAACTTGCCCGAGGGCAGGTTGGTGTTGACACCGGGCATGTCGAGTTTGAGCAGCCGCGGGTGGCAGCAGATCTGCCGGAGCTTGAGGAGCGCGTCGAGGATGGACATCTGGGACTTGGCCATGCCCTTCTCGTCCACCGTGGCCAGCACTTGCTCCTTGAGCTTTTTGGCCAGGGCCGCGTAAAGTTCGAGCTGCTCGTCGAGCAGGGCGCAGTAGTAGACGTTTTCCACCTTGGGCGGCAGATCCTTGGCCACTTCCGACTTGGTGCGGCGCAGGATGAAAGGCCGCACCCGGCCGCGCAGGTACTCGAGGGTCTCCTCGTCGCCGTCCTTGATGGGCTTGACGATGCCGCGCTGGAAGGCGTTTTGGCCGCCCAAAAAGCCCGGCATCAAAAATTCGAACAGCGACCACAGCTCGAAGAGGTTGTTCTCGATGGGCGTGCCGGACAGGCACAGCCGGGTGCCGCCGGACAGCCGCCGGACGGACCGGGCGGTGATCGTATTGGGATTTTTGATATTCTGGGCTTCGTCCAGGATGATCGTGGCGAATTCGAACTTCAGGAGCTCATCCAGGTCCCGGCGCAGGAGGGCGTAGGTGGTGATGACGAGGTCGGACTCCCCGATATGCTTGAACATGGCCTCGCGCCGGGCGCCGTAGATGACGAGCTGCCTGAGGCCCGGCACGAACTTGGTGGCCTCGCGCTCCCAGTTGGGCAGAACCGAGGTGGGCACGACGATGAGGTTCGGGCCCTTGATCCCGCACTCCACATTGTGCTGGATGAAGGCCAGCGTCTGGATGGTCTTGCCGAGCCCCATCTCATCGGCCAGGATGCCGCCGAAGCCGTATTCCCGCAGGAAGTTCAGATAGGACATGCCCTGGATCTGGTAGGGGCGCAGCTCGGCGGAAAGCCCCTTGGGCAGCTTGACCTGGACGATTTCCTTAAAGCTGTGGATCTTCTGGCGCAGGGTGTTCCAGAACGAGTCGGTACGGGCCTCGGGCAGATCCTCCAGGATCTTGTCCAGAACCGGCGCCTCGAACTGCTTGAACTTTCCCTGGGGCGGCTTGTCCGTATCGTAGCCCAGGGCCTTCAGCTTGTGGGCCAGCTTTTCCAGCCAGGCCTCGGGCAGGCTGGTGTAGGAGCCGTCTTTCAGTTGAACGTAGCGCTTGCCCTGGGTCCAGGCCTTCCAGATCTTCTCGATGGGCACCCGCTGGTCGTCGTACTGGACCTCCAGATCGAGGTTGAACCACTTCTCGTCTTCCTTGGACTCCACTTCGGCCACGATGACCGGCGTCGACAGGCGCACCTTGTAGCGGGTCAGATTCTTTTCGCCGTAGACCCGGTATTTTTCCACCAGCTTGGGATAGGCGTCGAGCAGGAAGACGATGGCTTCCTCGGTCTCCAAAAACCAGTTGGCGTTGTTGCGCGGCTGGAAGCGCATGTCCAGGAGCATGGAAATGAGCGTCTGTTCCTGATCGCAATCCCTGGCGATGAGATAGGACTTGCCGTTGTGCAGGTAGGATGCGGTCATGAGGTCTGGGTTGGGGCCGGGGACCGTGATCTCGCCGTGTTCGGTCTGGTAGATGTTCTGGATCTGAAGGGTGAGCAGGCTCCCCTCCTCGTCCAAAAAGATCTTCGGATCATACTGGGCCGCCACGAAAAACGGCTGCATCTTGACCAGGAATTCCTCCTGGCCATAGAGGTCGGCCATGGGCAGATGGGTCCAGACCCGATCCAGGAACTCCGAAACGTCGGCCGTGGGAATAAACGGCGGCGACTGCACGATGTCCGAGACGAGCTGGGGCGGCAGGCCCGTCTGGACCGGATAGAAGCCGTTTTTCCAGCAGACCCAGATGGGGACCTGACCGTAGAAATAGACTTCCTGGCCGAGGATGGAGAACGGCGACTTGCCGGGGCTTCCGAGCAGGATATCGAAGGACAGGCCGTCGTCGGACAATTTCGGCGAGAGCTGCAGGCGCATGGTCTTGGACTCGATGCGCACGGGCTGCTCGGTATCGCGCCAGTAGAGATAATATTCCTTGCCGATGGCCCAGAAAAACCAGGCCAGAAGTCCGGCCGGGATTTCGACCCGATGCCCGGCGTAATCGAGATGATGGTAGAGCATCTCGGCCACGACCGGGAGGGTGGGGGAAAGTTCGGACCAGTCCGGATTCTTGATGATCTGTTCCAGGGTGATTTCGGTATGGACCTGGGAGATGCCGGACTTGTTCTGCCGGGCCCGAAAAAAGGCCACCTGCAGCCGGCCGGGCTCGGGATGGAAGCGGAAGATCAGGTAGTGGCGGCCGGGCTCGGGCTCGGGCTCCGAGGAAAAGTAGGTCCGGAAGGTCTGCCGCCAGTCGCTCCGGTTGGCCGGCGTCTCCTCGGTCTTTTCGGTGTCGGCCTCATCCAGGGAGCGGAGGCATTTGAGGGCGGTGGCCCCCACGTGGCGGCACACCCCGGAGAACGAATCCGGACAATTGCAGAAGAAGCTGACGCCGCCGCCCTTGAGGTTGACCGACAATTCCGAGGTATACACCTGGAAGTCGTCCCCCTGCACCTGGCCTTCCACGTCGTAAAAGTCGCCATGACGGTTGACGGTCAGCTTCTGAATGCCGTCGCCGGCCACGATGGCATGGGAGCCGTCCAGAATGTATTCGGGAATCGACTCCCGGACGAAATCCGCGAGCAGCGACTTGACGGTTGTTTCCTCGTCTCCAGGGGCCATGAACCACGGACTCCTTACGCGGGATTGCTGACGTATCCGCCTCACGGCGGGCCTTGACCGGACGCGTCTTTCCGGGACGCGAACCAGTCACGGCCACATAGCGGACTTTTCACGAATTGGAAACGGAAATTGTTCCGAGCGCGTCCCCAGCCGCCCGCGAATCCCCCGGTGTAGGCGCGGCAAAACGCCCCTGTCGGGAAAAAGGGCTTTTATTTTTGGGGAGCCCCGTATATGCCATATCGGCACAAGGCCTTGCGCATCCGCTTTTCTTATGTCGAATTGACCGGGTGTTGCAAGCAAAAAGGAGAACTATGCGTCTGGCGCGCATGACACTTTACGGCCTGGTGGCGCTGGCCCTGCTCGGCTGGGGCTGCCGGAACACGACCGAGGAACCCGGAAAAACCGCAAAGGCGCCGGAGACATCCCAGACCCCAGTCACAGCCCCGGCTCAGGGAGCCCAGGCCCAGGCCGCGCCGACCCCCGGCGGCCGCGTCGTCATGGCCAGCATCGGCGAGCCGTCCAACCTGATCCCGCCGCTGGCCTCGGATTCCGCCTCCCACGACGTGGCCGATCTGCTCTACGTTTCGCTTTTGCGCTACGACAAGAACATCCAGCTCGAATGCATGGCCGCCGACCACTACGAGGTGGCGGACGGCGGCAAGCTCCTGAAGTTCTGGATCAGGCCCGGCATCCGCTGGACCGACGGCGTGGAGCTCACGGCCGAGGACGTGGAATTCACCTACAAGCTCATGATCGACCCCAAAACGCCCACGGCCTATGCCGAGGACTACAAGGCCGTCGAGAGTTTCACGGTCACGGGCAGGTATTCCTTCGAGGTGCGCTACGCCGAACCCTTCGCCCGGTCGCTGGTGACCTGGGCCGGGGCGATTTTGCCCAAGCACCTCCTGGCCGGCCAGGACCTCATGAACACCAAATACGCCCGGGAACCCGTGGGCGCCGGTCCCTACACGCTCGCGTCCTGGGAACCCGGCCGCCGGCTGGTGCTCAACGCCAATCCCGACTATTTCGAGGGCCGGCCGTATATCGACCAGGTCGTCTACCGGATCATCCCGGACACCTCCACCATGTTCCTGGAACTCAAGGCCGGCGGCCTGGACATGATGGACCTCACACCCCAGCAGTACCTCTACCAGACCAAGGGCGCGCCCTTCGACACCGACTGGCGCAAGTTCAAGTATCTGTCGTTCGCCTACACCTATCTGGGCTATAATCTGAAGAGCCCCTTTTTCCACGATGTCAAGGTGCGCCAGGCCATCGCCCACGCCGTGGACAAGCAGGCCGTCATCAAGGGCGCCCTGCTCGGTCTCGGCCTCCCCATCGTCGGTCCCTACAAGCCCGGCACCTGGATGTACGACACCGCCATTACCGATTACGCCTACGATCCGGCCCTGGCCAAAACGATGCTGGCCGAGGCCGGCTGGGAGGACAAAAACGGCGACGGCGTCATCGAGGACGCCTCCGGCCGGCCGTTTGCCTTCACGATCCTGACCAACCAGGGCAACGACCAGCGCGTCAAAACCGCCACCATCCTCCAGAGCCAGCTGGCCGCCGTCGGCATCAAGGCCTCCATCCGCACGGTGGAATGGGCGTCATTCATCAAGGAATTCGTGGACAAGGGCAATTTCGACGCGCTCATCCTCGGCTGGAACATCACCCAGGACCCGGATGTCTACGACGTGTGGCATTCGAGCAAGGCCGTGCCCGGCGGCCTCAATTTCGTGGGCTACAAGAATCCCGAGGCCGACGCCCTGCTGGAACGGGGACGCCACACCCTCGATCAGGCCGAACGCAAGAAAATCTACGACGCCTTCCAGGAGATCCTGCATCGCGACCAGCCGTATCTCTTCCTCGACGCGCCCTACGCCCTGCCGATCCTGTCCTCGCGCATCCAAAACGTGGCCGCCGCCCCGGCCGGCATCACCTACAACTTCACCAAATGGTGGATTCCCCGCGACCGGCAGCGCTTCCACCTGGAACAGTGATCCGACCCGACGCGCCCGGGGAAACGAGGCCGGGACGGCCATGATCCGCATCAACGAAATTCTGGACAAGACCGCCATCTACCTGTCCGAACAGGAGCAGGCGCTTTTAACCAAGGCCTACATCTTTTCCGCCGCGGCCCACGCCGGGCAGGTGCGCCTGTCCGGCGAGCCCTATCTGTCCCATCCCCTGGAGGCGGCCGGCATCCTGGCCGACATGCGCCTGGACGCGGCCAGCATCGCCGCCGGGCTCCTGCACGACACCGTGGAGGACACCAAGGCCACGGTGGAGGAGCTGCGCGAACTGTTCGGGGAGGACGTGGCCGCCCTGGTGGACGGCGTGACCAAGATCAGCCTGATTCCCTTCGAGACCAAGGAGGAGGCCCAGGCCGAAAACATCCGCAAGATGATCCTGGCCATGGCCGAGGACATCCGGGTGATCCTGGTCAAGCTGGCCGACCGGCTGCACAACATGCGCACCCTGGAATTCCAGAAGCCGGTGAAACGGGCGGTGATCGCCCAGGAAACCATGGACATCTACGCCCCGCTGGCCAACCGGCTGGGGCTCCACCGCATCAAGACCGAGCTCGAGGACTTGAGCTTCAAGTACTTGAAGCCCGATATCTTTAGCCAGATCAAGGCCGGCGTGGACCGGCACCACACCCTGGACGAGACCTACATCGAACGGGTCATCGGCCATATCCGGGAACTGCTCGGGCCAAACGACATCCGGGCCCGGGTCTTCGGCCGGCGCAAGCACCTGTGGAGCGTCTACAACAAGATGCGCGTCCAGGGGCTGACCATCGACCAGGTCCACGATCTGGTGGCCTTCCGGGTCATCGTCGAGACCATCCGCGAATGCTACGCCGTGCTGGGGCTGGTCCATTCCATCTGGAAGCCCGTGCCCGGCCGCTTCAAGGACTACATTTCGATGCCCAAGGCCAACATGTACCAGAGCCTGCACACCACCGTGGTCGGCCCCGGCGGCGAGCGCATCGAAATTCAGATCCGCACCGTGGAGATGAACCGGCTGGCCGAAGAGGGTGTGGCCGCCCACTGGAAGTACAAGGAGCGGGAAAAGGGCAAGTTCAATCCCAAGGACGTGGCCCGCTTCACGTGGCTCAGGCAGATCATGGACTGGCAAAGCGAGCTCAAGGACTCGCGTGAATTCGTAGCCAATCTGCGCTTCGACCTGTTCCAGGACGAGGTCTACGTCTTCACCCCCAAGGGCGACGTCAAGGAGCTGCCCGAGGGGGGCACGGCCGTGGATCTGGCCTTTCTCATCCACACGGCCGTGGGCGAGCACTGCGCCGGGGCCAAGGTCAACGGCAAGCTGGTGCCGCTCGAAACGCCGCTCAAAAACGGCGACACGGTGGAGATCATCACCGACAAGAACCGGCGTCCCAACCGTGATTGGCTGAAGTTCGTCAAGACGGCCAAGGCCCGCACCCGGATCAAGCATTTCATCCGCACCGAGGAACGGGTGCATTCCATCGCCCTGGGCCGGGAGATGCTGGAAAAGCAGGGCAAGAAGGACGGGGTGAACATCCCCAAGGCCATCAAGGACGGCTCCATGCTGGGCGTGGCCAAGGAACTGTCCCTGCCCGGCGTGGACGACGTGCTGTCGGCCGTAGGCTACGCCCGCATCACCCCGCGCAAGGTCATCGGCCGTCTCCTCCCCAAGCGGGAAGGCGAGGAGCCCGAAACCCTGGCCCTCAAGACCGACCAGCACCTCGCGCCGGCCGAAGGCATGGCCCTCCCCAAAAGCACCTCCGGCGACGCGGTGCGCATCCAGGGCGTGGACGACGCGCTCATGCACTTCGCCCAGTGCTGCAATCCGGTCTACGGCGACCCCATCGTGGGCTACGTTTCCCACGGCCGGGGGGTGATCGTCCATACCCACGACTGCCCAAACGTGCCCAATCTCGAACCCGAACGGCTCATTCCGGTCAGCTGGGGCAACGAACGCGAGCGCAAGCCCTATCAGGCGGGCCTGTCCATCCTGGCCAAAAACGAGCGTGGCGTCCTCGGCAAGATTTCCCAGCTTCTGGCCGAACAGGGCGTCAACATCGACTCGGGTGCCATCCACTCCAACGTGGACGGCACCACGGAGCTCGTCTTCGGCATCGAGGTGCGCGACACGAGCCATCTCTACCAGACGATCGACTATCTGACGAAACTGGACCAGATTCTCGCGGTCAGACGCGAGGCGGTCTCGGACGAACTCGGCGTGGACCGCCGCCATTCCGGAAAATAAAAAGCGTCTCCGTCGCCATTTTCCGGCGTGACGGCTCGGTTTCGCTGGTGGCGGCCCTGCGGACAGGGCGGCGAACTAGGGCCTAATCGGGCAGAAAGCCCCGGGGAGAACGCTCTCGATGATGGCCGGAGCCTCGTCCGCCGCAACGTCCGCGACGGCCGTCTCCCGATCCTGGCGCAACTGGGCGCGCAAAACGCCGGCATTGGAACGGGCGATGCCGTGGGCAGTCATCATGTCTTCCAGTCCGTGCCGCTTGGAAAAACCAAGCCGCACATTGCCGCCGCGATCCAAGTAGACCCGGCAACGCAGCCTGTCCTCCAGATAATGGAGGGGATCCAGACAGACATCCGTCATAGTTGGCATCAATCCTTGGCTAGGGTTGGCGAAGCGTTCAAAGGGATGACACGCAAGATAAAACAAAGATGTGAGTGGCGCAAATAAAACTTTGGTCAGCCGGCGCACTTTCCCGCCGCCTCGGGACGTCCGGGCGCGTTTCCCCGGCACAGCTCCCGCACCAACGAATCGACATCCTTGAAGATCCGGTGACAGGCGCATTCGACCATGCAGTTGACCAGGGAATGGTCCGTATCGCCGGCCCGGCGAAAATCCGTGCGCAATCCCCAGATCGGCAGTCCCCGGGCAAAGGCGTAGCCGATTTCCCAGGCCGTGCCGTCGTCCACCTGCGGGCCGTCCAGGCAGGCCACCACCAGCTCGCAGCCGCCGAGTCCCGTCAGGCAGCCGCGAAAGATGTGCTCCTTGGCCCGTTCGCCCAGGGCCGCCAGATCGGTATCGACGAACAGGTCGCCGGGCCACAGGGCGCGCACCCCGGGCAGACCGTTCAGGCTGTCGCGCAGGGAGGCGAGGAACTGCCTTTCGGCGGCGGAAAAAAGCGGTCCGGCCAGATACACGCGCATGCGAAAAACTCCTGCGGGGCCGGCTGGTGCAACCACGCCCCGCTCCCTTCTACGCCAGACCGGGTAGGCCAGACAAGGTGTCCGTCGCAGGGCGGCCGGCCCCCCCCATCTTGACGCTCGCACCGCAAAACGCTAGCGTGCGAGCCTTCGTGACCGTAGTGACCTCCACGGTCTTTTTGCACCGCGTCCCGGCGGGACGGGGTCGCTTATCGTTGGTCCCCCGACAATACAACCGTTTTTGTAAGGTGCGACGATGGACAGCATTCCTATTACCGTCGAAGGCTTCAAAGGACTGGAACGCGAACTGGAACGGCTCAAGAAGGAACGGCCCGCCGTCATTCTGGCCATCAAGGAAGCCCGCGAAGAGGGCGACCTTCGGGAAAACGCCGGCTACGACGCCGCCCGCGAACGGCAGGGCATGCTCGAAGCCCGCATCAACTTCATCGAATCCCGCATGCCGCGTTTCAACGTCATCGATCTGGCCACCCTGGGCGGCGACCAAGTGACCTTCGGGGCCACCGTGGAGATCGAGGATGTGGATACCGGCGAAAAGAAAAAATATACCCTGCTCGGCCCGGACGAATCCGAACCGAGCAAGGGTATCATTTCCATTCTCTCCCCCGTGGGCCAAGCCCTGCTCGGCAAATACGAGGGGGACGAGATCGTGGTGGACGCCCCCCGGGGAAAGATCAACTACGAAATCGTTTCCATCATCTTCGCGAAGAACGGCAACCGCTCATGAGACCGGCACCGCGCGGCCGCCCGGCTTGGGCGCGACACGTTCCCTCGACGGACGGCCGCTTTCTTCTTTTCTCCGCCGTGGGAAGCCGCGGCCGGTCACGGACAGGGCCGACCGCCCGGTGACCTCCCCTGCGGGGCCGGCGGTCCGACAAGGGGAGTCCAGAGGTCATGCTCAAAAATTGTATTCTGGTCATCGCCAGCGTTCTTGGCTGCATCCTCTTGTGCGAAGGGTTGTTTCGTGTTTACGAAGACACCTTCCTGTCGGATTCCTACAATCCCAAAGGGCCCGTCATCGATCTTGAGGCGCTCAATTACAACGACTCGAAAATTGCCAGAAAAAAACCGGCCGGCCAGTTCAGGATCCTCAGCTTCGGGGATTCCTTCTGCTATTCCGTGGTGCGCTATCCCTCCAGTTACCATGGCATCGCGGCGGCGATCCTGGACAAGACCTTTCCCGGACAGACGTTTCGCCTGGTGAATTTCGGGGAACCGTCCACATCGTTCTATCAATACATCCAGGCCGTCAACACCTGGACGAACCTCGTCGATTTTGATGCGGTGGTGGTCAATGTCTTCCTGGGCAACGATATCGCGGAAGTCGGGCTCAACATCATTCCCGACGATCTTCCCTTGAACAAGGTCTCCCGCGACCGCTTCATCAATCTGCAAACGGGGCGCAAACGCCGCAACGCCGTCCCCCATGCCTTCGGCCTGCGCATATTCGACTACGCCTATGCCTACATCCAGATGTATTTCCAGGGGGACTACGCCAAAAAGACGGTACCGGAGCCCTACACCTTCGCCCTGGGCCGCCTGCCCGAGGACGTCTATTACAAGAACGCCCGGCAACACCTGCTGGCCGGGGAACCGTCCCAGTGCGCCACCCTGGCCCGGGGCTGGCAGGGACTGGCCGATCTGGCCCGGCGGCTGGACAAGCTGGCCCGGGATCGCGGCGTCAAGGTGGCCATCATGCTGTCCCCCTCCGAGGCCATGGTCTACGATGCCGTGCGCCAGGCCACGGCGGCCCGCTACCACCTGGACGCGGACCGGATCGAGCCCGACCTGCCCGACCGGCTGGCCCGCCGCGTGGTGGCCATGGTCGCCCCCGACGTGCCGGTCCTCGACCTGCTGCCGATCTTCCGGTGCGCCGCCGCCCGGGGCGACAAGGAATATAATGTCAGCGAAACCCACTGGAATGTGGACGGAAACCGCCTGGCCGGCCAAGCCCTGGCCCGGTTCCTGGCCCAGACCTGGCTGCACGGGGATGTGCCCGGCCTGCCCGAAACCGAACCCTGCCTGACCGCCCTCCCCGAAACGCCCCTGCTTCACGCCCCGGACCCGACCGCGGACGCCTGCCTGTCCGCCATCACCGCCCGCTATCCGCTCAAATAACCGCCGCAGCCCCGGGGCGCCGCCCCGGACCCCGCCGGGGGGAATCATTCCCCCCGGCGGGGTCCGGGGGCATCATGCCCCCGGCCGCCGGAGGCCGCTTCTCTATCCGTTGTCCGGGCCTTTTCCCTGACAATTTCCAGAAGACGCGCCAGGACGGCGTCCTCGGTCATGGCCGAGGTATCGATGACCACGGCATCCGGGGCCGGCACCAAGGGCGCGGTGGCCCGGGTGCGGTCCTGATGGTCGCGGCGTTTGATGGCGTCGAAGATCGTCGCATAGTCGGCCGGCTTGCCGAGGGCGGCGAGCTGCAATTCCCGCCGCCTGGCCCGAACCTCGGCCGAGGCGTCCAGAAAGAATTTGCACGGCGCCTCGGGAAAGACCACCGTACCCATGTCCCGGCCTTCGGCCAAAAGCGCGGTCTCCCGGCCGAGCCGACGCTGGGCCTCCAGCAGATGCCGGCGCACCACCGGCAACATGGCCACGTTGGAGGCCCAGCCGCCTACCCGCTCGGTGCGGGCCTCGGCCGGCAGGGGCTCCCCGTCGACCAGCAGGCTGGTAGCCTCGCCCCGGCCGGAAAGCCCGAAGGACAGCGCCGCGAGCTTCGCCGCGATGGCCGCCTCGGGCAGCAGATGGCCGCCCTCGCCCAGGCGCAGGGCCAGGGCCCGAAACATGGCCCCGGTGTCCAGATAGGCCAGGCCCAGGGCGCCGGCGGCCCGGCGGGCGATGGAGGTCTTGCCGGCCCCGGCCGGACCGTCGATGGTCACCACCAGCGGCGTCCCGGTCGCATCGCCGGACCCGGAGGCGTTAGCGGCCATGGTTCAGGATGTCCCGGACGGCCGCCAGAAAACTCTCGTTTTCTTCGTCGTTACCGATACTTATGCGCAGCTTGTCCGGCAGGCCGTAGCTTTTGAGCGACCGCACGATGATGCCCCGGGCGAGCAGGGCCTCGTAAAGCTCCAGAGCCGGCACCGGCGGCGTGACCATGAGAAAGTTGGCCTGGGACGGAAAGACCTGGCAGCCGCAATCGGCCAGCTCGCGGCCGAGGTGCTCCCGCCCCCGCAACACCGTCTCCCGGGTGGCTGTGAGAAACGGCCGGTCTTCCAGGGCGGCCAATCCGGCCGCCTCGGCCAGCAGATTGACGCTAAAGGGCAATTTCACCCGCAACATGGTGTCGGCCAGCGCTTCGGGCATGACCCCGAAGCCGAGCCGCAGGCCGGCCAGGCCGTAGAGCTTGGAGAAGGTGCGCAGCACCACCACGTTGTCGCACTGCCCGAACCGCGCCAGCATGGAATAGTCGGCCTCGGGTTCGGCGAAATCGACATAGGCCTCGTCCACCACCAAAAGGGCCTTTTCCGGCAGGCTCCGGGCCAGCCGGAGAAGCTCCTCCGCCGGCACGGCGTACCCCGAGGGATTGTCCGGATTGGTGACGAACACCAGGGAGGTGTTGGCATCGACGAGCCTGGTCAGGGCCGCGAAATCGAACCGGAAATCCGGACCGAGCGGCATCTGGCGCAACTCGACGCCGCACAGGCGCGTCTGCTGGACATAGATGGAAAAGCATGGGGAAAAGGCCACCACGTTGTCGCGGCCGGGCCGGGCCGTCACCCGCACCAGAAGGTCGATGATCTCGTCCGAGCCGTTGCCGGCCACCACGCAGGCCGGCGACAGGCCGTGGGCGGCGGCGAATCCCGCCACCAGGGCCGGATTGCCGGACCGGGGATAGCGGAAGACCGTGTCGGCCTTGCGGGCCAGCACCCGCTTGACCAGGGGCGAGGCGCCCAAAGGATTTTCGTTGCTGGCCATCTTGATGATCCGGGCCAGCCCGTAGCGTTCCCGGATTTCGTCCATGGACAGTCCGGGGACGTACGGCGAGAACTCCCGCACCTCCTCCCGGACGCGTTCGCTTGGCTGCATGACAGGTACTCCAAATGACGTTGCTGCGGTCGGCGGGATTGCCGCCGAAAAGGCCGATCCGGCTTAGGCGGCGGCCGGACGCGGCTTGACGGTCAGGACCGGGCAGTCGGCGGCCGTGACCACCTTTTCGGCCACGGAGCCGAAGAGCATGCGGTCGAAGCCCGTGCGGCCGTGGGTGCCCATGACGATGAGGTCCGCATGGTTTTCGGCGGCGGCCCGCAGGATCTCCTCGGCCGGATAGCCGGCCCGGACCAGCCCGCGCACGGCAAGGCCCGTGAACTGGGCGGCCGTGAAGGCGGTCATGGATTCCTCGGCCGAGGCCACCACATCGTCGATCACATGGTCCAGGGAGGCCTGGGGCACGCTGAAGCCCACGTATTCGGCCAGGGACGGGGCCACATAGAGGCACAGGATCGTGGCCCCGGCGGCCGTGGCCAAGGCGGCGGCATAGGCCGCCACTTCGGGCGAACCGTCGGAAAAATCCACCGCGCAGACAATGGTTTTGATGCTCGGCATGGCGGAGGCTCCTTGCCCTCACGAGGGCCAGCCAACTGGCTCTCAAGTTTTATCCGGACCGACCGATAGGAAAGGCATGGCCCGGAAGTGCCCAGGATGCCAAAGTGAAACACAATAGACAAGGCGTTTCCCGTGTCCTATGTAAAGAACAGGCAAACAGGGACCAGGGAAAATTCTTCCGGGGGCATTGCAGCATTATCAATAAATCTAAAGGACTTAGCCGCAAACACGACCTTGGCAGGCTCCTTGCATAGCTGCTGGTAACATCCATCACGGGGTGAGGACGATGAAGATACAAACAGACCAAATAAGCACCTTGACGCAGTCCCCGGAAACCACCTCGGATTCCAAGAAGACCGCGAGCGGCTTCGCCTCCGTCCTTGCCAAGGAAGTCGGCGGGGCCTCGACCGACGAATCAGGCCTGACGGCTCCCGTGCTGACGGGTTACGCGGCTTTGGATCTGACCGGCAGCCAGGGCACCGATGCGGCCTCCGAATCCTCGACCACAACGAGCACAAGCGACACTGCGGCGATGGACACTATGGACAGCCTGCTGACGCAATGGGAAAATTACGCCGACGAACTGGCCTCCGGTTCGGGAGGGACCTCCCTCAAGAAGGCCTACGGCCTGCTGGAAAATATCGGCACCGGCGTGCAGCAATTAAAGGACGGTCTGGCCGGCAGCAGCAGCCCGGGCCTCGACGCCATGGCCAACGAACTGGAAGTCATGACCGTCACCGAAAAGATCAAGTTCGACCGGGGCGATTACGTCTAGCCCCAGGCCGGGAGCCCTTCCCCCTTGAGGAGCCGCTCCCACATTCAAAAATATGCCGCGCCGCCCTTCGGGGCGGCGTTTTTTTTGACATCCTCCCCCCCAGCCCGCGCCGCCCCGCCGGAGGCCTCTCTTCGCCTCCCCGCCCCCGACCCTTCTCGCCCCTGCGTTATTTCTCGGGGCGGGCCGGCACCGTGGCCAGGACCTCGTAGCGGGGGCCGCCCGGTTGCAGCCGGGAGCGCCACAGGGTGATGCTTTCGACCGACGTCTCCGGCAGGCGGATGCCGGACAAGACGCGCTCCATTCCGGCAAGGTCGCCGGCCCGCCCCGGCTCCCGGATGCGGGCCAGGGTCAGATGGGCGGCGAAGGGCCGATCCTCGGCCGGAAAGCCCAGGGGCGACAGGGCCGTCTCGACGGCGGCGGCCAGGCGGCCGCAGGCCGGACCGCCCGCGGCAAGACCGATCCAGACCACCCGGGGGCGCTTGGCATTGGGGAAAAAACCGCCGCCCGCCCCGGTCAGGCGAAACGGCGAAAAAACCACGCCGGCCAGGGCGGCCTTGACCGCGTCCAGTCCAGCCGGTCCCGTGACCGGCACATCCCCCAAAAACTTCAGGGTCAGATGCCAGTTGCCGGGTTTGGTCCAGGACATGGGACCGCCGGCCAAGGGCCGCAGGCGGTCGCGAATGGCGGCCAAGGCCTGCTGGTAGGCCTCCGGCAGGGCAATGCCTGCAAAAATCCGAGCGGTCTTCTCCACGCCCTGCCCTCCCCGCCCGGAGCCACGGCCGGCGGTCTAGAACTGGAAGTAGATAAAGGGGTTGTGCGTCCCGCTGGCCAGGGACATGGCGCACAGGACAAAGATGATCGGCAGGGCCACCAGATGGATCAGGGCGTCCAGACCGGTGTCCATGGCGAGCACGCACCGTCTGCCGCTTTCCAGCCAGTCGCGGCGCCGGGCGGCCAGCCAGGGAATGACCGGCATGGCTCCGATCAGGCCGACGCCCAGAGCCACCAGCGTCTTCAAATTCCAGTAGAGCCCGAGATTCGCCTCCAGGCCGAGGTGCGGCGAAAGGCCGGCCATGGCCCGCAGATAGCCCAGGGCGCCGGGCAGGGTCGGGGCCCGGAAGAACACCCAAGCCACCATGACCACCAGCAGGGTATAGAGGTGGGAGACGATCCGCGAACGCTGGGTCAGGCGCTTGCCCAGGGGAAAACGCTCGATGACGGCGAACAGGCCGTGGAACATGCCCCAGATGACGAAATTCCAGCTGGCCCCGTGCCACAGGCCGCACAGGAAAAAGACCGACACCAGGTTGCGGTAGGTCTTCGCCGTGCCGGCCCGGTTGCCGCCGAGCGGAATGTAGAGATAGTCGCGAAACCAGGTGGACAGGGAAATGTGCCAGCGCCGCCAGAATTCCTGAATGGAGCGGGAAATGTAGGGATAATTGAAGTTCTCCATGAACTTGAAGCCGAACATATGGCCAAGCCCGATGGCCATGTCCGAATAGCCGGAGAAATCGAAATAAATCTGGAGCGTGTAGCACAGGACGCCGAACCAGGCCACGGAGGCGGAAAGATGGTCGACCGGGACGGCGAAAATCCTGTCCGCCGGCAGCCCCACCACATTGGCGATGAGCACCTTCTTGCCAAGGCCCATGACGAAACGGTTGGCCCCCATGGCAAAGCGTTCGACGCCGACGCTGCGGCGGGTGAGCTGTTCGACGATATCCTTGTAGCGGATGATCGGGCCGGCCACGAGCTGCGGGAAAAGCGAGATATAAAGGGCTGTTGTCGGCAGGGAGCGCTGGGCCGGCGTCTGCCGCCGGTAAATGTCCATGAGATAGGAAATGCAGTGGAAGGTGAAAAAGGAAATGCCGATCGGCAGATGCACCTGCCCCACGGCCACCGTGGGCAGCCCGGCCCGGACCAGGACCAGATTCAGGTTGGCCACGAAAAAATTCGTATATTTGAAGATGACGAGCAAAAGCAGGTTGAAGGCGATGGCCACCCCGATTTGCACCTTGGCGTCGCTTTGCTGGTGGGCCCGGTGGACCCACAGGCCGAAGGAGTAGTTGGCCCCGATGGAAAGCAGCATGACGAGCAGGTAAGCCCCCTCGCCCCAGGCATAGAACACGAGGCTCGCCGCCAGCAGGACCCAGTTGCGCAGCCGGGGAAACCCCACGACCAGAAAATAGGCGGCCAGGACGATGGGAAGAAAGTAAAAAAGAAAGGTAGCGGAGCTGAAAACCATGGCGCTCTTAGGGTAGGGGTTGGCCCGGGGAGGACGTTCCCTGCCGTCTTGGCGCGACGGGACGTCAAGGGCACCGGGAAAAAACCGCCGACTCGGGTTCCCCGCTCTTACGCAAGGCGGCCGGATTTGACAACAGCCGGCAGCGGAGCGGACCTACTGGCCGGATGCGGACGTGGCGACGGGCCGGGGCGCCACCCCGTGAGCGCAGGCCAGGCGGGCGGCATCGAATTCGGTCTGGGCCGGGGTGAACGAGGCATCCAGGACCATGGCCCGGCGATAGGCCGTAAAGGCCGCCCGGCAATCCCCGGCGAACATGGCCAAGTTGCCGAGATAATAAAACGTGCGGGGATTGGTCGAGCCCTTGGCCACGGCCGTGTCCAGGGCGTTTTTGGCCGCGTCGCGGCGGTCCAGGCCGTAGAGGGCGATGCCCAGGGCCTCATAGGGCCGGGGCGAAGCCGGATCGGCCGCCATGGCCCGGGACAGGGCCGCCTGGCCGGCCTTGGGATCCTGCAGTTTGAAGGCGCAGATACCGAGCAGCAGCTGGGCCTCGGCCGAGCCCGGCGCAAGCCGGACCGCCTCGGCCAGTTCCGGCCGGGCCCGGGCGCAATCGCCGGCGGCCAGGGCCGTCCTGGCGGCCGCCAACCGTTCGGCGACGGTCGGCTCGGGTTGGGCCGGGGGCGACGTTTTCGGGTGACAGCCCGCCAGGACCACCGCCAGAATCACCACCGTCGCCGCAAGCCGCACCACTCGGGGCATGGTCTCTCTCCTCGCCGCCGCTGTCCGGCCAAGGCCTGAGCATCCGGCGGAGCATGTACATTATATCCAAACGAATCAGTATGTTATCGTGTCTACCCCAGCGCCATGCCGCTGTCAATCCTGAAGGAACCTAGAACCGTTCCAGCCGTACGTCGTCCATGGGCCGCCCCAGGAAGCGCTGACCGATCTCCAGGAACCGATGCGGCATGTCCGTCACGTGATAGGTGTAGCGTGGCGGGTCCGCGGAAGGATTTTCCAGCCCGAATTTCGCCAGGATGGCCGCCGCCCGCTCGGCCACGGCCGTGGCCGAATCCTGCAGCCGTACGTCCGGCCCGACCACCTCGCCGAGAAGCGGCCGCAACAACGGATAATGGGTACAGCCGAGGATCAAGGTGTCCAGATGCTCGGCCAACAGCGGTCCGAGGTATTCCTCGGCCACCAGCCAGGTGGCCGGATGGTCGAGCCAGCCCTCCTCCACCAAAGGCACAAAGAGCGGGCAGGCCCGGGCGGCCGTGAACACCTCCGGCCCGCCGATCCGCCGCAAGGCCACCACATAGGCCTGGCTGGCGATGGTCGAGGGCGTGGCGATGATGCCGATGCGCTTGGTTTTGCTGGCAGCCAGGGCGCTGCGGGCCCCGGCGTCGATCACTTCCAGCACCGGGACCGGCGACAGGGCGGTGATGGTGTCCAGGGCCACGGCAGCCATGGTGTTGCAGGCCACCACCAGCAGCTTGACGCTTCGCGCCAAAAGGAAATTTGTGATCTGGGCGGCGTACCGGGCCACCGTATCCGGCGATTTGACGCCGTAGGGCACCCGGGCCGTGTCACCGAAATAGATGATGTTTTCCCGGGGCAGCCGCTCCATGACCGCCCGAACCACGGTCAGGCCACCGACCCCGGAATCGAAAATGCCGATAGGATGTGTAGCGGTCGACGACACGCCGCCCCCCTTGCCTTTGATGCGGTCTCGAACGAATGCGCTCCCTTTGAACCGCCCCTCCCCCCGCCCGTCAAGATGTTTATGGAGAGGAGGGAGAAGAAAAGATGCCTCCGGCGGCCGGGACCGAACGCCCGGCTGGCAGGCAGGCTGCCCCCGGCCCCTCGCCGCCGGTTCGTCAAAAAGTCCCCGGAGGGGGCCCGGGGGAAGCATGCCCCCCGGCAGGGTCCAGCGGCGCCGCCGCTGGGCCTTACAACGTTTTGACCATGCAGCAGACCGGCAGGGAGACGCCGCCGGGCAGGGAACGGCTGGCCGGCTGCAGGATGGCATAGCCGCGTTTGATGTAGAAGGGGAGGGCGTTGCGCGAGGCGATCAGCGAAAGCGCCCCGAGGCCCCGCTCCCGGGCCAGCGCCTCCACGGCGGCCAGAAGGGCCGTCCCGGTCCCGGCCGGAGCGTCGGGCCCGGCGTAGAGCAGCCCGACCTCGCTCCCCTCGATTCCCGCCAGCCCCACCAGTCGCCCATCCGCCTCGGCCGCCAGAAGCTGCCTGGCCGGATCGGCCAGCATGGCCGAAAAACGGGCCACCGAACCTTGGGCGGCCCAGGCGGCCAGCTCCCGGGGACCGTAGAACGAAAGCCCCCCGGCCAGGACGGCGGCGGCAAACACGGCGGCCATGGCCGCGGCATCCCCGGCCAGGGCCGGACGCACCCGAACGGCGGCAGTCTTTTTTGCAGACATGGCTGGACTTCCCAAGGGGAGTACCGCTATCAAGGCGGGAGCGGAGTTGGCAAGACGGCCAGGCGTGCCCTCGCGAAAAAGGGCTTGACCGTCTCCCCGAGCTTCTGTAAACAACACCTCTTCCCTATCGGAGGTCAGGTATTATGTACGCTATCGTTTTGGCCGGCGGCAAGCAATACAAGGTTCAGGAAGGAGCCACCATCACCGTGGACCTCCTCAAGGCGGAAGCCGGCGCAGAGTACGTTCTGGATAAGGTGCTCATGGTGGGCGGCCAGGAAATGAAAGTGGGCGCTCCCTATGTTGCCGGAGCGGCCGTCACCTGCCAGGTCGCCGGGCACGTCAAAGGCAAGAAGATCGTCGTCTTCCACAAGTTGCGGCGCAAGGATTCTCATAAAAAGCAAGGCCATCGCCAGGGCTACACCCAGCTTATGGTGAAGTCCATCCAGGCCTAGGCCCATTTTTAAGGAGGCCCGACATGGCACATAAAAAAGCTGGCGGCAGCTCCAGAAACGGCCGCGACAGTGCCGGACAACGGCGCGGGGTCAAACGTTTCGGCGGCCAACCGGTCCTGGCCGGCAACATCCTGGTGCGCCAACTCGGCACCAAGTTCCACCCCGGTGACGGCGTGGGCATGGGCCGTGATTATACGCTGTTCGCCCTGGTGGACGGCGTGGTCAAATTCGAGAAGTATCTCCGCCACAAGAAGGTCAAGACCCGGGTGCTGGTTTTGCCGCGCGAGACCGCAGCCGAAATGACCCAGTAGCGATGCCCGTCCGGACCCAGCCGGACGGATGGACCGTTTTCCGACGGGGTGGGGTGTTTCCCTGCCCCGTTTTTTTATTCTCCGGCCGTGGTTGCCCTTTGTCCCGGCGGTGCGGTATGCGGAAAGGCGCCGGCTTCTCCCTAAACGAACCGGAGGGTCGGCCGATAGGAAAGACCTGGAGGGGTCATGTCCGAAAAGGGCCAGAAAACAGGCAATATCATCATCATCAAGCGGGTGAAAAAGGTCGAGGCAGGCGCCCATGGCGGCTCCTGGAAAGTGGCCTATGCCGACCTGGTCACCGCCATGATGGCCTTTTTTCTGCTCATGTGGCTTTTGAACATGGTCCCGCAGACGAAAAAGGAAGAACTGGCCGCCTATTTCAACGACTTCAGCATTTTTAACAATCCCGGCCCCTCGGCCCAACCCATGGTGACCGGCGGCATGGGGCCGCCCGGAGCGCTGGTCGGCAGCCAGGACGAGCGGCCCGACGTGGCCGTGGACCGGGGCGGCAAGGAGCCGGCCGGCGGCCTGGGCAAGGAAGGCGACCGGTCCGCGGCCAAGGCCCTGGAGAAGCAAGTCGAAAAGCAGTTGGAAAAGATGGTCCCGGAGCTGGCGAACCAGGTCTCCGTCACCGAGGACCAAAACAAGGTGCGCATCGAGATCATGGACAAGTCCGAGCGCCCGTTGTTCGATCTGGGCGGCGTGAGCCTGACGCCCGATGCCCAGCGCATCCTGGCCGCCGTCACCGCCGCCATCAGCAAGGAAAACGTCAAGGTGGCCATCGAGGGCCATACCGACGCCTACCGCTACTCCGGCACCTACACCAACTGGGACCTGTCGACCGGCCGGGCCCTGTCGGCCCGCCGCCTGATGGTCCAGGACGGCCTGCCCCCGGAGAACGTGTCCCAGGTCACCGGCTATGCCGACACCAAACCCTACGTAGCCGACAACCCCTTCGACCCCAGAAATCGCCGGATCAGTCTCCTGCTCTCCCGGGAACCCAAGCCCGGCGAAACGCCGGCCGACACGAACAAGACGAAGGAAAAGCCTGCCCCCCCCAAGCCCTCCCCGACCGTGGGCCAGGAATTGGAACGGCAGATCGACAACCTCTACGACAAATCGACCGAGGGTCAGTTCTAGCGCCCCGGGCGGTGCCATGGCGAGGCTATGTTCGCAATACTTGGCGCAATCATCGTAATAGGCTGCATCCTGGCCGGGTTCATCATGGAGAAGGGCAACTTCAACCTCCTCCTGTCAGCCGCCCCGCCGGAATTGCTCATGATCGGCGGCGGCGCCCTGGGCCAGCTCGTACTGGCCTCGCCCAAGGACGCCCTGGGCGCCATCTTCAAAGGCGCCCTGTCCATCTTCGGCCCCATGATCACCAGCAAGACCTATTATCTGGATCTGCTGACCACCCTGTCGGGGCTCTACATGAAGATCCGGCGCGAGGGCTTGGTGGCCATCGAAAAGGACGTGGAGCGACCGGCCGAAAGTCCTATTTTCAGTGTCTTCGCCAAGGACAAGAAAAACAAGGAAGTCCTCGAATTCATCTGCGACACCATGCGGATTTTTTCCACGGTCAACATCGAGGCCCATGAATTCGAGTCGATCATGGACGCCGACATCGAGGCCACGGTCCACGAGGCGCTGGTCCCGGCCCACGCCATCGCCAAGACCGCCGACGCCCTGCCCGGCCTCGGCATCGTGGCCTGCGTGCTGGGCGTCGTTTTGACCATGGGCAAGATCAACGAACCGGCCGAGGTGCTCGGTCACAGCATCGGCGCCGCCCTGGTCGGCACGTTTCTCGGCGTGCTCGGGGCCTACGGCTTCGTGGCCCCCGTTGCCACCAATATCGAATACCGGGCCAAGGAGACGGAGGCCATCCTGCTGACGACCAAGGCGTCGCTTGCGGCCTTTGTCGGCGGCAATCCCCCGCCCGTGGCCCTGGAAGCCGGCCGCCGGGCCATCCCCATCAACAAGCGCCCCTCCTTCGAGGAACTCGAACAGGCGATCAAGGCCAGCAAGGGCAAGTAGGCGGGAGGCCGGCTAGAGATAGTCCGGCAAAAACAGATCGGCGCACGGCAGGGGGAAGGTCCGGGTCATGAGATCGGCCATCACGCCGGCATCGAGGGGATATTCCGCGAAATAGCCCTTGGCGCTGTAGGCCTGGGCCCTGGCTCCGGCGAACGCCGCCTGGCGGTCGGGCGACACCGTCACTTCCACCAGCAGAAACACCCTGGCGGCCCGCCGCATCCCGGCCGGCGCCGTCGGGCAGAAATCCTCCGTCCCGGCCGGGTCGTATTCCTCGGTCACCCGCACCACCTGGGCCCCGCCCTCGCCGGCATAGGTTTCCCAGACGATGCCCGCCCGGCCGGGCGAGGTCAAAAGCGCGGTTTCCAAGGTCGGGCCGCCCCGGCCGAGCGGACGCCAGTTCCTGGCCACCACTTCGGGTCTGGGGGCGAGGCATCCGGCCGCCAGGGCCACGATCCCCAGCAGGACCGCCGCAAGGCTGCGTCTCATGGGCTGTCCTTCCGGCTTCCGGGGCCACGGTCCGCTAGTCCAGCGGGTGCACTTCGATGCGGTGGCGGCCGGCGCTTTTGGCCTGGTACAGGGCCTCGTCCGCCGCCGCCAGCAGGGCCTCGGGTTCCAGGTTCATGGTGGGAACAACCCCGGAAATGCCGATGCTGACCGTGACCAGCCCCCCTTCCGGGGAACCCTCGTGAAAGATGGCCGCCGCGCGGACATTGGCCCGGACGGCCCCGGCGATGGACAGGGCGCCGGCCAAGTCCGTACCGGGCAAAAGCACCACGAATTCCTCGCCGCCGTAGCGGGCCACGAAGTCCCCGGGACGTTTGAGGGCCGACCGGATGGCTTCGGCCATCCGGCGCAGGCACATATCCCCTGCAGGTGGCCATAGGTGTCGTTGTAGGCCTTGAAATAATCGATATCGATCATCAAGGCCGACAGCGGCACGCCGTCGCGCCGGGCGCGCAGCCATTCCGTGCGGAACACGTTCTCGAAACAGCGCCGGTTGGGCACGCCGGTCAAGCCGTCCTGGTTGGAGAGCTGTTCGAATTTGCGGGTCAGCGCCTCCAGCTCCCGTTCCCGGGCCTTGCGCTGATCCATCTCTTCCTTCAGGCGCAGGGCCGAGTGGACCCGGGCCCGCAATTCCATGCTGTTGACCGGCTTGGCCAGAAAATCCATGGCCCCGGCCTCGAAGGCCCGTTCCAGGCTGGCCACCTCGTCCTTGACGGTGACGATGATGATGGGAATGTCGCGCAGCCGGCGGTCGGCCTTGATGAGCCGGGTGGCGTCGATGCCGTTCATGTCGGGCATGACCACGTCCATGAGGATGAGGTCCACGGCGGGCTCTTCCTGCTGGTGGCACAGCCCTTCCAGCATGGTCAAGGCCTCGCCGGCCGATTTGGCGTACAGAGGTTCCTCGTAGCCGGCCCCACGAAGAATGGTGGACAAGAGCAGGCGCGAGGAGTCGGAGTCATCCACGATAAGGATGTTCATGCCGCTCCCGGTAAATCTTGCGCCCCCACAATCGTCCACCCGCGGCGACATCTGCGTCGGGGCGCGGGCCCTGGAGCGCGTGGGCCCGGCCCGGTGGCAATGACAGCAACCGGTTCGTTACCGTACCGCAACAGGCGTAACCGTGTCACGCTTCTTCGCCGCGCCGCCCCCCAACCGCTCGTCCAGGCGCGAGATGGTGGCGCGATCCGTAAAATCGAAGCGCAAGGGGGAAAGGGTGATATAGCCCGCGGACAGCAAGGCGCGATCCGTCTCCGGCGCCAGGGCCTCCGGCGGGATGACGCCGGTCAGCCAGTAATAGTCGCGGCCGCGCGGATCCTGCCGGGTGACGTACCAATCCTTGAACACGGCCGGCGTCGGCGGGCAGATCCGGAGGCCGAGGGTCTCCGCCACGGGCCGGGCCGGGAAATTGAGGTTCAAAACGCAGCGCGGCGGCGCCACCGCCCAGGGCCGGCCACTGATGAACTCGGCGGCGTAGCGTCCCTGCTCCGCCATGGAGACCGGCGCGAAATCGTCGGCCGAGACGGCCACGGCCGGATACCCCATGAGGGCCCCCTCGGTGGCGGCGGACACGGTGCCGGAATAGAGGATATCCACGCCCACGTTGGGGCCGGCGTTGATGCCGGACACCACCACGTCGGGCGGCTCGGGCAGCAGCGTGGTCAGGGCGAGCTTGACGCAGTCGGCCGGCGTACCGGTCACGGCCCGGCCATGGAAGCCGTTTTCCCGAAATTCCTTGACCCGAAGCGGCATGGCGATGGTGATGGCGTGGCCCACGGCCGACTGCTCGGAGATGGGCGCCACCACATGGACCTCGTGGCCGGCCGCGGTCAGGGCCGTGAAAAAATCCCGGATGCCCACGGCATGGATACCGTCGTCATTGGTGAGCAAAATACGCATGCGTCCCCCACAGCACGTCCGGTTGGACCAGTCGTGACCGGCCTACTATGCCCAAGGCCGCCGGGATTGACAACCGTGGCCCCGGCAGGCACCCTGCCTTCGTTTCAAACCAGTGATGCCGCCGTGACACAAAAAACACGCTTCATTGCCGAGCTCGCCCCGGGCCAGCCCCTCGCCGACATCTTCTGCATCGGCGAGGCGCGCCGCGGCCAAGCGAAAAACGGCCCCTTCTGGACGCTCGTCCTGGAAGACGTCTCCGGCCAGGTCGAGGCCAAGATCTGGAGCCCGGCCGCCCAGGACTACGCCGACCTGCGCCCCGGCCAGTTCGCCCTGGTCGAGGGACAGGTCGGCAGCTACCGCGACAAGACGCAAGTGAACGTCGATCGGCTGCGCGTCCTTTCCCCCGAGGAATTCACGCCGGATTTGTCCCAGTTCGTGGCCTCGAGCAGCGAGCCGCCGGAAGTCCTTTTGGAGAAGCTGGCCGGACTTTGCCGCACGAACATCGCCCATGCCCCCTGGCGGAAGTTCGTGGCCGCCGTGCTGGCCCATCCCGAATTCCGGCCCAGGCTCCTCGAAGCGCCGGGTGCGAAAAGCGTCCACCACGGCTACCGGGGCGGCCTGCTCGAACATACCCTGGCCGTGTGCCGGCTGGTCCTTGCCATCTGCGACCACTATCCGGCCCTGGATAAGGACACCCTTTTGGCCGCCGCCTGCTGCCACGACCTGGGCAAGGCCTGGGAACTGACGCCGGGGCCGGCCCGGGACTACACCGACGCCGGCCGTCTGCTCGGCCATATCGTCCTTTCCCTGGAGCTGCTCGACCCGATACTGACCAAATCCGGGGTCGAGCCCGAGCTGATCCTCCACTTCAAGCACCTCCTGGTGGCCCACCACGGCGAGTACGCCTTCGGCTCGCCCCGCCAGCCCCAGACGGCCGAGGCCTTCGTCCTGCACTTCGCGGACAATATCGACGCCAAGCTGAACCAGATTTTCGGCTCCTTCGAAACGGATGCGCCCGGGGCGTGGTCGCCCTACGTGCGTACCCTGGAGCGCTCCCTCTATAACCCCGTCCGTGCCCCGCGCGAAACGGCCGATCCCAAGCCCAAGGCCAAGGACAAGGACAAGGATGTCGCCCAGTGTTCGTTACCTTTGAAGGCATAGAGGGTTCCGGGAAATCCACCCAGATCGGACTACTGGCCGAGGCGCTGGAAGCCCGGGGACGGGTCGTCACCCTCACCCGGGAGCCGGGGGGCAGCGCGCTCGGCCGGACGTTGCGTCCCATCCTGCTCTCCATGAAAAGCCGCGACCTGACCAGCCGGGCCGAACTCTTCCTCTATCTGGCCGACCGGGCCCAGCACGCGGCCACGGTCATCCGGCCGGCCCTGGCCGCCGGCCGGGCGGTGCTGTGCGACCGCTACGCCGATTCCACCACCGTCTATCAGGGCTACGGCCGGGGCCTCGACCTGGCCACCCTCGACGCCTTGAACGCCCTGGCCGTGGACGGCCTGTGGCCACGGCGCACCATTCTTCTCGATCTCGCTCCCGAGGCGGGCCTCTCCCGCGCCCGGGCCCGCAATCGCAAGGAGGGCGTCACCGAGGCCGAAGGCCGCTTCGAGGCCGAGACGCTGGCTTTTCACAGCCGGGTGCGCCAAGGCTATCTGGAGCTGGCCGCCCGGCATCCCGACCGCTTCGTCACCGTGGACGCCACCGCCGAGCGGCATGCCGTGGCCCGGGCCGTCTGGGACGCCGTGGCGCCGGAACTGGACGGATAACGGCCGCCGGGTTTTCTTTCCCGCCGATTCTGCTATGAAAAGGCATGGCGTCCGGTCCCCAGGCGTCGCCCGGGGTCGAACGGCCCGCCCCACCGCCCTTTTCCCGGAGGATACGCCATGCGCCGACTGTTCCGCCGTCTCTGTCTCGCCTGCGTCGTCCTGACGTCGTGCCTGGGCACGGCCTTCGCCGCCACCACGCCGTTTGCCGTGTTCGAGGGCAGCAACCTGCGCAAGGTCATCCAGCGCGGCACCCTGGTCGTCGGCATGGAACTCAAGTTCTGGCCGTTCGAATACGTGGACGAACAGGGGACCCCCGTCGGCTTCGACGTGGACATCGCGAGGACCATCGCGGAGCGCCTCGGCGTCAGGCTGGAGATCAAGGACATGGCCTGGACCGGGCTCATTCCGGCCCTGGCCGCCGGCAAGATCGATTGCATCATCTCCGGCATCACCGGCACCCTCGAACGGGCCAAATCCATCACCTTCACCTCGCCCTACTACACCACCGGCCTGTGCACCCTTCTGAGCGCCAAAAAGGCCCAGGGCATCGACAAGGTGGACGACCTCAACGCCGAAGGACGCGTCATCGCCGTGCGGACCGGCACCACCGCCGACGTGGTGGCCACCAAGCGCTTCGACAAGGCCACCATCAACCGCTACCCGGACGAGACGGCCTGCGTCGCGGACGTGGTGGCCGGCCGGGCCGACGCCTTCCTCTACGACCAGATCTCCATCGCCAAGCACCACCGGCAAAATCCCGAGACCACCCGGGCGATTCTCGTCCCGTTCACCTACGAACCGTTCTGCATCGCCCTGCAAAAAGGCGATTTCGACCTGTGGCAGTGGCTGGAAATGTTTTTGACCACCATCAAGAACGACGGCACCCTGCACGCCCTCTACCAGAAGCATTTCGGGGAACTGCTCAAGGAAGATCCCGGCAAGTAACGGCCGTCCGGAATCCCTCGTCGCGCGAAGGAGCCCATCATGCGCCCTGTGATCGCCCGTCTCGTCCTGCTTGCCTGCCTCGCCGCCGCGCTGGCCCCGGCCGCCGTCGGCGCAACGGAATCCCGACAGGTCTTCGTCCACCTCTTCCTGGTGCCGGCGACCCTGGCCGACGGTACGGACGCCAAGGGCCGCCTGCCCGATTTCGAGGCCTGGCTGACCGCGACCTACGGCGGCTACACCCGGCTCGGCCAGGGAGCGGGCGGCTGGAAAAACGAATCCGGCCAGATGGAAACCGAAACCAATACGGCCTATCTGGTCTCAACCTCACGCGACGACTCCAAGGACATCGCCGCCCGCCTGACCGAGGATTTCGGCGTCCGGGTGCCCTATGTCCTGGTCTTTTCGGCCGGACAGTACGTCAAATGAACCGGGTCGCCGTCCGCCTGGCCGTGCGCGCGGCCCTGTTTGCCGCCTGCGGCCTTGTGCTGTGGCTGGCGCTTTCCCATATCGACTACCACTGGGACTGGTCCGTGACCTGGACCTACCGCCGGCTTTTTTGGCGGGGGCTGGCGGTCACCATGGGGATTTCCCTGGGCGCCATCGTCGTGGGGCTGCTTTTGGGCCTGGGCTCGGGGCTGGCCAGCGTCTCCGGCAATGTGCTGCTGACCGAACTCGCGGGCCTCTACGTGGAAACCTTTCGCGGCACGCCGCTTCTGGTCCAGGTGCTCATCTTTTATTTCTGCGTGGGCGTGGTCATCCACGTGGATAGCCCCATCGCCATCGGCACGACCTGCCTGGGTCTTTTCGCCGGCGCCTACATTTCGGAGATGGTGCGGGCCGGCATCGAATCCGTGGACAAGGGCCAATGGGAATCGGCCCTGTCGAGCGGGCTTTCCCGGCGCCAGACGCTTTTCTCCGTGATCCTGCCCCAGGCCGCCCGGCGCATCATCCCGCCGGTCACGGGCCAGTTCGTCTCGTGCATCAAGGATTCCTCGCTGCTGTCGATCATCAGCGTCCGGGAGCTGACCAAGGCGGCCGAAATGGTCAACGCCACCACCTACAAGACCTTCGAGGCCTACCTGCCCCTGGCCGTACTGTACCTGCTTTTGACCTGGCCCCTTTCCCGCTTGACCCGCCGTCTGGAAAAGGGAATATCTCATGAACGGATGGTCAAACCGCACTAGTGCGCCATCGTGTCCAAGGAGTGTATCATGGTCCCTGATATCAGGATTTACGCCCTGTCCACCTGCATCCACTGCAAACATGCCAAGGAATACCTGGAAAAGCGGTCCCTGCCCTACCGTTGCATCCACGTCGACACCCTGGAGGGCGAAGAGCGCGCCGGCACCATGGCCGTGGTGCGCCGGCTCAACCCGTCCATGTCCTTTCCCACCATCGTCATCGGCAAAAAAGTGATCGTCGGCTTCCACCAGGAACAGATCGACGCCGCCATCGAGGAGTGTGCAGACCAATGACCGCCCGGGAACTCTACGAAAAACTGCGACCGCTCCAGGAAGCCAAGGGGCAGTATTTCAACGCGGACATGGACATGACCATGGATCTTCTGGCGTCGCTGCTCGTCAACAAGGAACGCTACGGCTTCATGGCCTGTCCGTGCCGCCTGGCTTCGGGCACGTTTGCCCTGGACAAGGACATCGTCTGTCCGTGCGCCTACCGTGACGCGGACGTGGCCGACTTCGGCGCCTGCTTTTGCGGGCTCTACGTCTCCAAGGCCCTGCATGACGCCGCGAAGCCGGCCCCGGTGGTGGAGGAACGCCGCCCCGTGGAAAAGACCCTGGCCGCCCTTGGCGGCTGACGCCATTGCTCGGGCCAGGCACTCCCCGAGACCGGGGAAAACGCGGCCAGGCGGCTGACGGATGCCGGTCCCGGCCAGTGTCCGCCCCCCTCGAACGGCGGCCGGCCACGGTGCGCCCCCCGGCCCGACCAAAGCAGGAAGAGGGATGCCATGGACCTGACCTGGGTGCTGACCGCCCTGCCCATCATCCTCTTCCCGGCCGGAATCCTGGTGGGCCTGCGCTGGTTCCGTTCCCCCAGCCGGCGCCAGGTGGATCCTTTTCTCGACCGCGTCATCAACACCATGCCGGACCCGTTTTACGTCAAGGATCCGGCCGGACGCTTCACCATCATAAATGATGCCTTCTGCGCCCTGGCCGGCCTGGCCCGGCGGGACATCCTGTTCCGCGAGGCCGGGACCATTTTCCCGGGCCGGGCCGGCGCCGCCTCCCTCAAGAAGGACGCCATGGTCATGGCCTGCGGTTCCGAGGACATCGCCGAGGAGAAGGCCTACGACGCCGACGGCCGGCATCATACCTTCATGACCCGCAAGTCCCTGTATGTGGATGGCCTGGGCGGACGGTACGTGGTCGGCATGATCCGCGACATCACCACCCGCAAGGAAGCCGAGCGGGCCCTGGCCAAAAGCGAGGGCCGCTACCGGCGTTTCGTGGAAACGGCCAACGAGGGGGTCTGGGCGGTGGACGCCCACTGGCGCACCACCTATGCGAACGCGGTCATGGCCTCCATGCTCGGCAGCGATCCGGCCGTCATGTCCGGCTGCCCGGTCCGGCGCTTTCTGTTCCCCGAGGACTGGGAGCTGCATACGGCCATGGTCCGCCAGGAAATCCTCCCGCCCGGCGGCGGGCTCTACGAGCGGCGGCTGCGCCGGGTCGACGGCGCGGAGATCTGGGTACTGATCGCCGTCAGCAGCGAGTACGACGCCTCGGGCCGTTTCGCCGGGGCTTTCGGCATGTTCACCAACTTCACCGAGCGCAAGCGGGCCGAGGAAGCCCTGCGCCTGTCCGAGTCCAGGCTGTCCGCGGCCAAGGAGGCGGCCGAGGAGGCCAACAGGAGCAAAAGCGTCTTCCTGGCCAACATGAGCCACGAGATCAGAACGCCTTTGAACGGCCTGCTGGGCATGCTGCAACTGCTGGAGGACACGTCCCTCGATGCCGATCAGGCCGATTGCGTGGCGACGGCCCTGGACGCCGGCCGGCGTCTCACCCGGCTTTTAAGCGACATCCTGGATCTGTCCCGGGTGGAATCCGGCAAGCTCGCCCTGTCCCAGGCGCCCTTTGCCTTAAGCAGCATCTTTGACGCCATCAGGACCATCTTCAAGACGGCCCTGGACCAGCAGCGGCTGACCCTGACCACCGCCATCGACGCCTCGGTTCCGGCCTGGCTTCTGGGCGACGAGGGACGCATCCGCCAGATCATGCTCAATCTGACCGGCAACGCCATCAAGTTCACCAATACCGGGGAGGTGCGCCTGGAGGCCTGCGCCCGGCCCGAAGCCGAGGCGGGTCGGATCTGCCTGACGCTTGCGGTCTCGGATACGGGCATCGGCATTCCCGCCGAAAAGCTGCCCACGATTTTCGAGCCCTTCACCCAGGTGGACGCCTCCAACACCCGGGCCTACCAGGGGGCCGGGCTGGGGCTGTCCATCGTGGACAGGCTGGTCACGCTCATGGGGGGCAGCCTTCGCATCGACAGCGAGCCGGAGCTGGGCACCGTCGTCCTGTGCTCGTTGCCTCTCATGACGGCCTCGGCCCCGGCGCAGGCCAACGCCCCCGCGCCGCCGCCCGCACGCTCCCCTCGCGGCTTCCGGCTGCTGCTGGTCGAGGACGAACCCGTCAATCGGCTGGCCGAAGGCAAAATCCTGCGCCGTGGCGGTCATATCGTCCTCGAAGCCGCCTCGGGCCAGGAAGCCCTGGAGATGCTGGCCCGCGAACCGGTGGATGCCGTGCTCCTGGATATCCAGATGCCCGGCATGGACGGCCTGCAAACGCTGACCGCCATCCGCCACGGCACGAAGGACGGGCTGTGGCCGCCCTTGCCGGTCATCGCCCTGACGGCGCACGCCATGGCCGGGGATCGCGAACGCTTTCTGGCCGCCGGCATGGACGGCTATCTGGCCAAGCCCGTGGAGCACGGCGAGCTGCTGCGGGTCCTGGACCACCTGCAGGCGGAGGACGAGCGCCCGCCTGGCCCTATTGTTGCCCGGTGACCAGCCGCAGGATGTCCGCCGGCGTCCGGTTGTTCTCCAGCGACAACTCCTCGAAGGTCATGTCCCCGAAGGCCGTGATGTTGTGCCGGGCCAGACGCGCCACGGCCGCACTGAGCGGAATGTTGAATTCCCGGCAATAGGTCTGCAGCATCATCTTTTCCAGCCCGGGCGGCGGGGTCACGGGGAGCGCCGGCTGGGCCGGGACCGGCTCTGCCGGCTGCACCTGCGCCGGCTGGACGGGTTGGGCCTGCGTCGGCTGGACGGGTTGGGCCTGCGTCGGCTGGACGGGTTGGGCCTGCGCCGGTTGGACGGGCTGGGCCTGCGCCGGCTGCTCGTTGACCGGGGGCGGCGTGGCTTGAACCGGCTGGGCCGGCTGCTCGGGAGGCAAGGCCGGCTGGGCTTGCGGCGCCGCCGTCACCGGCTGGGGCGTGACCTCGGCGGCGGGCTGGCCGGGTGCCGTGCTCTCCACCTGGACCGAGGCGGACGCGGGCTTTTCGCTCCGCAGCACTTCATAGACGGTGATGGGCAAGGCATTGCTGTTCCTGGCCACCTCGGCCAGGGTCCAGGACGGCAGGGCCCGCAGGCCGGCCGCCTGCAGCCGGGCGACGACGGCCTTCACGTCCAGGCCGTATTCCTCGCAGATATCCGAAAGCTTCCGCCGACCGAGGCCGGGGGGCGGATCCTTGGGCAGGCCGGGCGTCACGCCGCCCGAGGGTTCCATGACCATCTTCAAGGCCTCGAACACGCCGCCCGGGGCCACGCCGTTATCCCGGGCGATTTCGGCCAGGGTCTGGCTGGCCGAGGAGGCCTTGATGTTGCGCAGCCGCAACAGGGCCAGCGCCTTGTCCTCGCCGATTCCCATGCGCCGGGCGAAATCCCCCAGCGGCGACCGTTCGGCCTGGGGATACGGCGGCTCGCCGTAGATCTCGGCCGTGCGTTCCTTGATGAACCCGGACAGACGCACCAACTGCCAGACCGGCGGCAACCCGGCCAGGGAACCGATAAACACGGCCAGGGTCACGATGGCGCCCAGGAAAAACGGCTTGGTGAAAACCACCACCACCCCGTCCGCATCGCGCAGATGGTCGAGAAGCGTCTCCCAGTTGAGCATCAGGTGGACCAGCCCGGCGGCGAGAAACAGTATGCCCATGCCGAGATGGGCGGCATCCCAGTGCTCCCGGGAAAGCCCCAGGAAGGACCAGTCCGCCCAGGCGGCCACCCGGGCCGGCGGTTCGACGAACACCACCAGGGAGGTGAACAGCAGGAAAAATATGGAGAAAAAGAGGATCAACGAGACGGCTTTCTTGAGCATCAAGGCTCTCCGGACCGGCGGCTGGCACCGGCGTAGGTCGAATTGTCCGGCCTGTAGCACGCCTTGCCCCGTTTGCCCATCCCCGGGGTGTCCCGCGGCGCCGCCGGTTGACGACGCCGGACAAAGACGCTACCTCCGGGCTCCAAGGCCGGCCAGCCCGTCCGGCCAACCAGCAAGGAGAGACTCCATGATCAAACAAGTCGAGGCCGCACTGGCCAAGATTCGTCCGTCCCTGCAGGCCGACGGCGGCGACGTGGAACTGGTTGCCCTCACCGAGGCCGGCATCGCCCAGGTCCGGTTGACCGGCGCCTGCCATGGTTGCCCCATGGCCCAAAAAACCCTCAAGGACGGCGTCGAGCGGCTGCTGCTCCAGGATGTGCCGGGCCTCAAGGGCGTCGAGGCCGTCTAACCCCTTTTCCCCCTTTGTCGCATCAGGGGGAGTTCCGAACGGGGCTCCCCTTTTTCGCTTTTTGGAGCCCGTATGTCCACCATCGTCACCCGCTTCGCTCCCAGTCCCACCGGTTATCTCCATATCGGCGGCGCCCGCACGGCCATCTTCAACTGGCTTTTGGCCCGTCACCTCGGCGGCAAGTTCCTGTTGCGCATCGAGGACACGGATCTGGTCCGGTCCAACGCGGACATGACCAAATCCATCCTCGACGCCATGGAATGGCTCGGGCTCGACCACGACGGGGACATCACCTACCAGAGCCGGCGCTTCGACCTCTACAACCAGGCCATCGACCAGCTTCTGGCCACCGGCCACGCCTACTGGTGCTCCTGCACGCCGGAAGAGGTGGAGGCCATGCGGGAACAGGCCCGGCAAAATGGCCTCAAGCCCAAATATTCCGGCCATTGCCGCGAGCGCGGCCTGGGACCGGGCCCCGGACGGGTGGTGCGGCTCAAGGCGCCGGTCACCGGCGCCACGGTCGTCGACGACATGGTGAAGGGGCCGGTCTCCTTCGACAACGCCGAGCTGGACGACATGGTGCTGCGCCGTCCCGACGGCTCCCCCACCTACAACCTGGCGGTGGTGGTGGACGACGCCGGCATGGGCGTGACCCACATCATCCGGGGCGACGACCACTTAAACAACACACCGCGCCAGATCCATATCTACAACGCCCTGGGCCTGCCCCTGCCCCGCTTCGGCCACGTGCCCATGATCCTCGGCCCGGACAAGAAGAAACTGTCCAAGCGCCACGGCGCCACGGCCGTCATGGAATACGAGGGCGAGGGATTTTTGCCCGAGGCCGTGCTGAACGGACTGGTGCGCCTGGGCTGGTCCCACGGCGACCAGGAGGTCTTTTCCCGCGAGGAGATGGTGGCGCTCTTCTCCACGGACAACCTCGGCTCCTCGGCGGCGGTCTTCGACCAGGCCAAGCTTTTGTGGCTCAACGCCCACTACATCAAGGAGAGCCCGGTTTCCCGCCTGGCCGTGCTCTTAAACGACTTTCTCATGCGCCGGGGACTGCCGGACCAGGATCTCGACTACCTGGCGGACGTGGTGCCGCTGCTCCAACCCCGAGCCCAAACGCTGGTCGAAATGGCCGACAAGGCCGCCTGCTTCGTGGTGGCCGACGACGCCCTCCCCTACGACATGGCGGCGGTGAAGAAATTCTTCACGCCCGAGACCCTGGAGCATCTGACCAAGGTGCGCGACCTTTTGGCCGGCCTGGCCAGCTTCGATCAGCCGTCCATGGAAGCGGCGGTCCAGGGGTACCTGGACGCCACCGGCGTCAAGTTCAAGCTGTTGGCCCAGCCCATCCGCATCGCCATCACCGGCGGCACGGCCAGCCCCGGCCTGTTCGAGACCATGGCCGCCATGGGCCGGCACCGGGTGCTGGCCCGGATCGAGCGGGCGCTTTCGCTTTAAGCGGGCCGGGCAAAGAGGGGGAAAAGGAAAGAGGCCTCCGGCGGCCGGGGGCATGATGCCCCCGGACCCCTCGCACCGGAACAAGGGGGCCTGGGGGGAGGGGAAGGCAATCCCTCCGGCAGGCTCCCCTATGAGTTACAGCGTGAAATGCTTGGGCGGATTGCCCTTCATGTCCGTGATGGTCCCTTCGCCGTGGGCGATGGAGAACACCACGAAGATCGGGTTGTCCGGCGTCTTGTAGAGCGACCGCACCACGTCGCTTTTCTCCAGGATGGCCTTTTTCACGGCCTTGTTGTCTTCGAAGGCCGCCTGCCCCTCGATGCGCAGGGTCAGCATGTCGGGCACGGTGGTCACGGCCAGTTCCACGTTGGGATTGCGGGAAAGCTGGGTGTAGACCGCCTTGTTGGTGGCCGTACAGAACCACAGCTTGCCCTCGTGCTGTCCCATGAACCCGAACGGCCGGACATGGGGCTTCCCGCCGTCGCACGTGGCCAGAAACACGAACTTGCCCTTCTCCAACATGGCCAGCGCTTCCTGCAACATGATGCCTGCTCCTTTTGGTTCGCAAAAGAACCGGTTGCGAAAAAAATCAGTCGAGGTTGGCTTCGAGCGTCTCCAATCCCGCCATCAGGGCCCGGCGTTCGGCCTCGGGCATCGCCCCCCAGACCCGGTCCAGAAGCAGCCGGGAAATCGCCTCGAACTCCTTCCGGAAGGCCTCGGCCGTCGCCGTCGGAGCGACCAGGGTCACCCGGCTGTCGGCCGGGTCCTTGCGGCAGGCGACATAGCCGGCCGCCTCAAGCTTGCGCACGAGCGTGGTGACCGTGTTTTTCTTTCGGCGGATCAGCCGGGCCAATCGTCCCATGGGGAGCGGACCGTACCGGTACAGGGCGGCCAGAATGCTCCCGTGCGAGGGCACGAGCCCGGTCACGCCCCGCCGCGAAAGCTCGGCGACCAGGAACGCGTCGGCCTTTTCGCGGATGCGGGAAATGGCGTCGATCACCGTGGCGCTGTGCATGAAGGGGATATCGTTCGATGTCGAACTATTGTCAAGCGCGTGTTCGCAAAATCCGTCTGGCCGCCAAGGGGCTGGCCACGCTGTGAAACGCCGCGGCGGCAGCGGCAAGGCCCCCGGTCTCCCGGGGCGGGGGCTCTCCAAGGCCGGGAGGCGTGCGCGAACTGTTCGCGGTGGCGATCACCCCTTCGGGCCGATGCGCGCCTCGGCCCTGTCCACCTGGTGGGGAGCGAGGTCCGCCGGCACCTTTTCCCGGCCCTTGGCCATAAGCACCATATGGCGGGCGCACCGGGTGGTGTCGCCCTGGCAGAGCCTTTTTTGCAGCAGATTGGCGGCGGCGGGCATGTTGTGCATCGTGTCGTTGAAAAACGGGCAGCGGGGAAGACCTTCGCAATCGGCCATGGCGAACCTCCGTTCGCGGATCGATGCGCGCGGCAGAACCAGCTGGGATTGCCGTCCTTCGAGCATTGCCGGGAAAAGGATTCAACGGCAGGGGGAAAAAAGGAAGGAAGCCGGCGGCCGGAACCTGATGCCTGCGGGCCCCGCTTCAAGAAAACGGGGGGATTCCGAAACAACGGAGGGCACCGGCTTTTTTCGCGGGTATCGTGCTTATATGGAAGGGGCACAGGCGGCCCCCGACTAACAAGAATATCATTTGACCCGCGGCCCGACATGGCGCACCACGGCGCCACATCCCGCGTTTGGTGAATATCGTGCCCACACCCAAGAATCGTCCGATCTTCTTCGACCCCGCCCGCAAGCGGTGGCCCAGGGTAAAGGCCGGGGCCTTTCTGGCCGCCGCCCTGGTCTCCACCGTCTTGCTGGTGCTGGTCGGCAGCGTCCTGCTCAACCCGGCCCTGGAATCCCTGTCCCTGCCCTCGGCCCGTTTCCTGCCCCACCGCCGCCACACCACGCCACCGCCCCTGCCCAAGCCGTCCAAGGCCCAGGACGCCCGGCTGGCCAAGCTCAAACGGGTGCTGGCCAGGGAAATCCGCGCCACCAGGCACCGGCCGCCCCTGGCCGCCAAGGCCGCCCCGCAAGAACCCTGCGCGCCCAAGGCCATCGGCTTTTTCGTCAACTGGGACGACGCGAGTTTCAGTTCCCTGAAAAAAAACAGCGGCAACCTCGATCTGCTCATTCCCGAATGGCTGCACCTGACCGACGGCGCCGGGGGCGTTCGCGAGGACAGCCCGGACAAGACCAAGCAGGCCCTGGCCTTTCTCCGCAATCGCCGCCCGTCCCTGCCGATCATGCCCCTGGTCAACAACTTCATCGACATGACCTGGCGCGGCGATCTGGTCGTGAAAATGGCGGCCGACCCGGCGGCCCGGGCCCGGTGCATCGCGGCGCTGCTCGACTTCGTCCAGAAAAACGACTTCGCCGGCGTCAGCATCGACTTCGAGGATATGCCGGAAACGGGCTGGAAGCAGTTCGTGCGGTTTATGACCGACGCGGCCGCGGCCTTCCACGCCCAGGGATTGGCCATTTCGGTCAACGTGCCGGCCACCGAACCGGGATTCCCCTATAAAAAGCTCGGCGAACTGGCCGATTCCGTCATCATCATGGCCTACGACGAGCACTGGGCCACGAGCAAACCCGGTCCCCTGGCCAGCCTGTCCTGGTACGCCAAGGCCCTGCGCGCCCGGGCGGCCGAAATCCCCCAGGGAAAGCTCGTGGTGGCCCTCGGCAGCTATGCCTATGACTGGCCCAAGGGCAAGGCGGCGACGGAAAAGACCTTCGAGGAAGCGGTCCTGACGGCCAAGGATTCGGAGGCGGACATCCGGCTGGATGCGGCCTCCGTCAACCCCCACTTCAGCTATCAGGACGAAAACGACGTGCCGCACGAGGTCTGGCTCATGGACGCCACCACGGTGTTCAACGGGGTGCTGACGGCCATGCCCCTGCACCCGGCCGGTTTCGCCCTCTGGCGTCTCGGCGGCGAGGATCCCTCCATCTGGAAATTTTTCGGTCTGAACTGGACGCCCGGCCAGGCGGAAGCCCAACAGCTGGAGGAAATCCGGTTCGATTACGACCTGGACTACGAAGGCCAGGGTGAAATCCTCACTATCACCCAGCGGCCGCGCATCGGCCGGCGCACGATCACCTTCGATCCGGCGGCCGACCTCATCACCCGGGAAAACTTCGAGGTTCCCCCCTCGCCCTACGTCATCGAGCGGCACGGGTTCTCTCCCAAGGCCCTGGCCCTGACCTTCGACGACGGCCCGGACCCGCGCTATACGCCCCAGATCCTGGACATCCTCCAAAAGGCCGGGGTGAAGGCCACCTTTTTCATTATCGGCAACAACGCGGAGAAGCATCCCGAGCTGGTGCGCCGCATCTTCGCCGCCGGCCACGACATCGGCAACCATACCTATACCCACCCCAACATTGCCGACGTGTCGCTCACCCAGTTGCGCCTCGAAGTCTCGGCCACCGAACGGCTGCTCGAAAGCGTGCTCGGCCGCCAGACCCACCTGTTCCGCTCGCCCTACGGCGAGGACAGCGAACCGGAGACCGAGGACCAGGTCCGGCCCATGGATGCCTTAAGCAACCAGGGCTACGTGTTCGTCGGCATGAGCATCGACCCGAGCGACTGGATGCAGCCCGGGGTCGACGCCATCGTGAACGAGATCGTGAGCCAGGCCGCCTCCGGCGAAGGCAACGTGATCCTGCTCCACGACTCGGGCGGCGACCGGTCCCAGACCGTGGCCGCCCTGCCGCGAATCATCGAAACGCTGCAGGCCAAGGGCTACCACTTCGTGACCGTGTCCGAACTCCTGGGCCAGAGCCGGGATGCCATCATGCCCCTGGCCAAGGACGAGAATCCGCTGGTGGCCCTGGGCAACCGCATCGGGTTCTTCCTGCTGTTCATCTGGTCGGCCGGGTTGCAGTGGGTGTTCCTCCTCGGCACGATCCTCGGTATCGGACGGCTGCTGCTCGTCGTCATTCTGGCCATTCTGGAAAAGGCGCGCGGCCGGCGGCGGCCGGCCCTGGAGGCGGGGGCGCAGTTTTCCGTGGCGGTGGTGGTCCCGGCCTACAACGAGGAAAAGGTCGTCCTGCAGACCGTGCGGTCGCTTCTGGCCAGCCAGCATCCGGCCGCCTTCGAGATCATCGTGGTGGACGACGGTTCGACCGACGGCACCGCCCGGGTGTTGCGGGAGGCCTTTGCCAAAGAGCCGCTCGTCACCATCGTCAGCAAGGAAAACGCCGGCAAGCCGGCAGCGCTCAATGACGGCATCGCGCTGACCAAGGCCGACATCATCATCACGTTGGACGCGGACACGGTCTTTGCCCGGGACACCATCATCCGGCTGGCCTCCTGGTTCGACGATCCCCGGGTGGGGGCGGTGGCCGGCAACGCCAAGGTGGGCAACCGGGTCAATTTCCTGACCCGCTGCCAGGCCCTGGAATACGTCACCAGCCAGAATCTGGACCGGCGGGCCCTGACCGTCATCGACAGCGTCACCGTGGTGCCCGGGGCCGTGGGAGCCTGGCGGCGGGAGGCGGTGGAGCGCGCCGGCGGCTTCTCCGACGAGACCCTGGCCGAGGACGCGGATCTGACGCTGAAGGTCGAGCGCATGGGCTATGTGGTGGCCTACGACGACCTGGCCGTCGGCCTGACCGAGGCGCCGGACACCCTGCGGGGATTTATCCGGCAGCGTTTCCGTTGGATGTTCGGCACGCTGCAAGTGGCCTGGAAGCACAAGGACGCGCTGCTGCGGCCGCGCTACGGCTTCCTGGCCTTTCTCGGCCTGCCCAACATCTGGCTCTACCAGATTCTGTTCCAGCTCATCTCGCCGGTGATGGACCTGTGGATGGTCTACACGTGCCTGACGGCCTGGGTGTCTTGGCTGTGGCACCCGGCGGCCTGGACGCCGGACGCCCTGCTCCGGGTGGTGTTCTACTACGCGCTGTTCATGGCCGCCGACATCCTGGCCGGCGTGGTGGCCTTCCTGCTGGAACGGGGGGAGGACAACCGGCTTTTGGCCTGGCTGGTGTTGCAGCGGTTTTTCTACCGGCAGCTTATGTATGTGGTGGCCCTGCGCACGCTGGTGGCGTCGCTCCGGGGCCGGGAAATGGGCTGGTCCAAGCTCGAACGCAAGGCCACGGTGGACGCGGGCCGTCTGGGAGACTGATACCGGGCGGGCGCCGGTCCTATTGGCCGGACGCGGCTTCCTCGTGCTGCCGGTTTTCGGCGGACAGGATCACGCCGATGGACTTGAAGAAAAACCACACCGGATCGTTTTCCTTGATATCGAGGCGGTCGAGGGATTCGGCCGTGCACAAGGCGCACATGGGCGTGCCGTCGTCCAGGTCGCCCAGCACCTCCACCACCGCGCCGTCCCGACGGATGCCGGTCACCCGGCCGAGGAAGCAATTGCGGGCGCTGATGGCGCCCTTGGGACCTTCCTTGCCGAGCAGCACGCCGGGGGCCTTGATCATGGCCATCACCGGCTCGCCTTCGGCCAGGGCCAGCTGCTCGAAACTCTCACTGGTGATGATCGAAACCACTTCATGGTTTCCCTCGGCGAGAAGCGAAATTTCGGTGAGCAGAGGCGTTTGATGGACCTGGGTGATTCTGCCGAAAAAAACGTTTCGGGCACTGCTGGGCATTGCGTCCTCAATTGGTGCTGCAGGGTGGATGAAGGATTTTTTTTACCATCATTGGGGAGAGGACCGCAACCCGGCCGGAAAAGGAACCGGGAGCCGGGAAAGGCCTGCCCTCTCCCGGCTCCCGGTGTGCGCGCGCGTATCCGTGGCTCCGGTCCGCCGCCGTGCGACGACGACGCTCCGGACGCAGGGACACGCCCGCCCGATCTGCGGCTAGTCGACGACAACCATGACGTTGGAGGCCTTGATCATGGCCTTCACCTTGGCGCCGGCGGCCAGGCCCATGGCCTCGGCGGATTCCTTGGTGATGATGGACACGACTTCGACGCCGGGAGCGGCTTCGATGACGACTTCGGCGTTGACCATGCCGATGTTCACTTTCTTCACGATACCGGGGATCAGATTGCGGGCGCTGACTTTCATGAGGCTGTCTCCTGTGCTTGAGGTTAACGAGGGAATTCAACCGTAGAGAACCCTATCCCCGCCGCAGGATTTTGTCACCACACCCTGCATACTTTTCCCCGCATCGGGGGAAAAAGGCCGCCGGAGACCGGCGGCCCGTAGCAACGCGTTACTGTTCCTTCCAGATTTCAATCCAATGGCCCCACTCCTCCCGGCTGATGCGAAACGAGGGAATGCCGGCGGCGCGCAGCTCCGCCTCGTGCCGGTCGGGTTCCGTGCCCGGCCGGGGCGGCGGCGGCGAATCCGTGTGCCAGTGGGGATCGCGCGCGGCCATTTCCTTGCAGATGGCCCGCCGGATCTCGGGCGAGCCGAGGCCGCCGCCGATAAAGGTGCGGCCGCCCGGGGCCAGCACCCGGTAAATGTCGGCAAACGCGCGCGGCAGATCCTTCCAGAACATGACCGAGCCCCGGCTGACGATCAGGTCCACGGACGCATCCGCCAGCGGCAGGTGGTGGACGTCGGCCAAAAGGACCAGGGTGCGGCCGGTCAGCCCCTGCTCGGCGACATGCTCCCTGGCGGCCTGCACCATGGTCGGCGAACGGTCGAGCAAAACGAGGGAATGCTCGCTGCGCGCCGCCACGGCCATCCCCAGGTCCCCGCCGCCGCAACCGAGATCGAGGCACCGCCCGCGGGTGATGCCCGAATGGTCGAGGAACTGGGCGGCGTAAAAGGGGTACAGCGGCGCGAACACCTTCCGGCTGACGGACAGGAAGGAGTCGGCGTCCTTATCGGTCATCGTCCTCATGCGCCGTTGCCTCCGCGCGGCCGGTAGTAGGCCTTGCCCTCGAAGCAGGTCCGGCACAGGGTTTCCCCATCCGACTCGATCTCGCGGGCGTCCAGGATGGTTTCGCCGCACCGGGCGCAGGTGCAGGTCCGCACCGGCCGCCCCGGCAGATCCGCCGGTTGCAGATGCACCTCGACGTCGGTCACGGACAGCAGATCCCTTTCCTCAAAGGTATCCAGGGGGACGTCGGCCTGCATGTCCTGCTTTTTCGGCTTGAGGCCCACGCGCACGGCCCGGCCGGTCTCGGTATTGACGAAAGTGGCCGCCATCTTGCCGTAATCGAGCACCTTCATGCTCCGCTTGCCGGGCCGGCAGCCGGTCAGGGCCATGATGGCGTCCGTGGCGCAGCGATCGATCTCCACGAAAACAATCAGTTTCTTGCGGTCCTTGCCCTTGGGGTCGGTGATGCCGATCTCCCGCAGGCCCGCCATGGTCATCCGGGTGCCCAGTTCGATGCCCCGGCAGATATCGCCATGAAATTGGCCCGCTTCTTCCAGAAGCCGCTTATAGGTCCGGGCCTGTTCCTCGTCCATTGTGTACTCCTTTGCGCTGTTTTTTCAGATGGTTGCCGGCTGCAATCCCAATTCCCGCAGCCGTGCGGTATTGGGCAGGCTGATCTTGCGCAGGCAGCCGTCAAAAAGATGGTACATGCCGCCGCCCTCGGACAGGATATCCACGGTCCGGTCGGCATCGGTGACGATGGTGGTGCCGATCAGGGCGACGCCCCGGCCGAACAGGGGTTCGGGCACGAAGCCGCCGGTCGGCCCGGTCACCACCGCTGCCGTCCGCGGGGACATCATGTCGAGCAGCCCGGTGATGCTTCCGTTCGGGATGGTGGCCCCGGTCAGGATGGCCGTGTCGCACGAGGCCAGGGTCTCGGCCAGGCGGTCCAAGGGCACGATGGTGGCCATTTTCACTTCCGCCAGGGTTTCGTACTTCTTATCGGCCACCAGGACCTCCGACGGGGCCATCTCGAAGAGACGGTCGATCAGGGGGATCATGGCCCCCACCATGCAGACCCGTCGTCCCTCGACCAGCGGCCGGTAGACCACCGCATCGTTCGACGGCAGCCCGCGCGACAGCGCGTCGAGGATGGGCACGGACAAGGCGTTGAGGGTGGCCAGCCGGATGACCGGGGAAAACGGCCCGATATCCCCGCCCTGGGCCACGGCCGCCGCCGTCATGCCGCGGATGGACGTGGCGTAGTCGTGCAGCACCCGCCGCCCGGCCCGCTCGATAAGCTCCGGCGGCGTGTAGGCCACGCCGCCGCAGCCGTTGGACAGTTTGACCGCCGTGACGAAGATGCCCACCACCAGCCGCTCGATGCGCAGGGTGTCCAGCGTCGCGCCGTACGTGCGGCGCAGCGTGCGCACCGCCTCGTCGAAAATCCATCCCGAGGCGTTTTCCTCAACCGCAAGGTCATTCGCATTTTGAAGCATGGCTGTATCCGGGGGTTGCCTGACGCCTGGCGTCACGCGGCGTGTTGTGGCCGGGGAGCTTTCCGGCGCCCGATCGGCGCCGCCTCCCCCGACCGTCTTCCCAAACGGCAAGCGAACCCATCGGGCGTCCGCCTTCCTGCCCGCCCTGTAGACAGACTGGAAGAAAAAGCAACCTATCACGATTTTTATTAAAATCGTGACGTAAGCTCCTTCGAGCCTGCACCGGGACGCAACGGCCGCCACGCTCGCCACCGCAGTTGCCGGACGCCTGCAACCCCTGCCGCTCGGGGAGTCGGCCACCAGCGGCATAGGGAGGCCATGGTCCCGTACGGCACCACCACAACGGTCCGGCTCTTCACGGCCCGCAGCAGGAAAAATCGCGGATCGACCTCCCGCGCGGCCACCCGCCGGATGCGGACCGGCAGGCTGCCCTGCCGGCCGCACATGTCGGTGACGATCCGTCGGGGTTCCGGAGCGGGTGGAGCGGACGGTCCGGGGGGGGGGCCGCCCCGTCCCTCCGACCGCGCCGAACATTGTCAGGCCAGGACACACAGCGCGACGGGATTTTCGGCAGCATCACAACCCCTCGAACGTGCTCTTGACACCGACCGCCACGGCAACCGGCGTGCCGGGAGAGTCCGTTGCGGAGGTCGATTGTCCGGAGCCGCTGCTCTGGCGGTTGATGCCGACGGCGCGCTGCTCCAAGATGTTCCGGACGTCCAGGGAGAAGGTGACCGGCTTGAATTTCCAGAGACCCGGCACGGCGTAGCCAGGGAGAGGTCCACCAGACGGGCGCCCTGGAGCTTCTCGACGTTCTGGACATCGCCAGAGCGGCTGTCTCCCCCTCGAAACCCCGCCATGAGACCTCCCTGTCCCGATTCTTGGTCGACGCACGTCCAGACCGCCGGGGCGGACCCTCCCGTCCTCCCGGCGGCGGCCGGACGTACCAGTGAAACAACGCTGCAGCCGGCGCTGCTTGCGTGGTCCCCGGGCTTTCTTCCTCAAGGGACCGCGCGTCACCGGGCGATGCGGCAACGGCTCGGAGCGTCCGGCGACAGCACGGCTTTTCTCAATTTATATGCATGATATCAGCGAGTTGCTCCCTGGTTAAATCCTTGTCGAAGAACCGGAGATAGAAGGCATGGGCCTCCTGCATCATGTCCACGTCGGCGAAGCGGTCCGGATAGAAGCATTTGGCCATCCACAGAATGCCGAGCGCCCGCTCCGGCGAGGGGTGGCTCCAGGCCAGGGCGCCGGAGGGCACGGCGTAGACCTGCTTGTTTTTGACCGCCTGCAGCGTGGAGAGACGCGGATCGTCCAGCACCTGGCGCACGCCCGCGGGGTCCATGACCAGCAGCACTTCCGGGTCCCAGCCGAGCATCCGCTCGGCATTGGGGTGCAGTTCGGGCAGGGGGACATCGGGCGGGGCCGCGTAACGCCCGCCGGCATGGGCCACGAGGTCGCGGATGGTGGTGCTCGCGGTGGGGCCCTCGGTCCGCAGGTACAGGACGGTCCGGCGTTTGTCCGGGGGCAGGTCGGCCACGCGTTTGGCCACCCGGTCGATCACGCGCTGATAATAGTCCAAAAAGGCCTGGCTCCGCTCCGGACACTCCAGGATATCCCCCAGCAAACGGATGCTGCCGAGCATGGTCACGGGATTGCCCCAGCCCAGGCAGACGGCGGTAAACCCCCGTTCCGTCAACAGCTGGGCCATGGCCGGGGTGACGACCAGGGCAACATCATGGGGGACCGACTGGAGCACCTCCAGGTTCGGCACCCAGGAAGCGCCATGGGCGGACACGGCCGGCTGGCCGGCCAGTTGCGGGGCGAAAAGAAGCTGATACTTCCAGGGGGACCCGTGCATGGCCGGGGGAAGGCCGTTGACGATAAGCCCGCCCTTGCCCAGGGCCAACAGGGTGGAGTTGACCGACGGGGTCCCTTCCGCCGTGACGATCCGGGTGATGTGGACCGGAACGCTGACCTGCCGGCCGCACATGTCGGTGATGCTGCGTCGCCCCGGCGCCGGCGTCTCCCCGGCCTGGCCCGGAGACCAGGCCAGGCCGAGAAGCACCAGGACCAGGAGCACGCTGCGCCAGGAAAACCTGGACATGGCCACCTCCTAGAATTCCAGTTTGATGCCCGCGACGACGTTAAACGGCGCACCAGGGTAATAATAGATCGAGGAATCCGCAGTCGTGTCATCACTCGTCCGGATAACCGCGATATAGCGCTGATCCAATATGTTCTGGAAATCCAGGGAGAATGTCACAGCCTTGCTTCTCATGAAATCGGGAATCGTATACGTGAGCGAGAGGTCAACGATATGATACCCATCAACCTTCTGCCTGTTTTGAATATCGCCATAGCGACTATCGATATATCGGTAGGTTGGCGTGGCCGTGAAGTTTTTATACTTCGCCGTCACTCCGGACTTGAATTGCCAGAGCGGAACGTCAGGCACCTGATTCCCCTTGATATTCAAGGTGGTATTCAGGGCTGTGTGCAAATTTCTGGTAAAAGTGAAATGGTTATAGGAACCGGACCCGAAAATGGTCAGCCAGGATGTGGCGTTCCAGGAAGCCTCCAATTCACCGCCGATGGATTCGGCCTGGGCATTGGTTTGGCTATAGGACCCGCCTATGCTATCATCATAAACCGTCACCTGCTTGTCGTAGTGCTTGGAGTAAAAGAATGTCGGCGCCACGCTGAAGGTGCCATCATTATACCGCAAGCCGACATCAAAGTTATCGGCCGTCTCCAGCTTCACATCATCCCATAACTTCTGCATGGTTATGCCGGAGGCCAAAAACTTTGCCGCATACTTCGTGTAGGCATTGTAAAACGGCCCCTGCGGCGGACAGGCATAATTGCGGCCATACATGAATCTGGCGGTCAGACTCTCGGTCAGATCGTAGCTGATGCCGGCGTTCGGCAGCCAGACGTCCTTAGTGGACTTGCCCGTGCTCGATTTCGCATTGATCGTGAGCCCGGAATCGAGGATATCGTCATAGGACCCGTCCGGGACATTCTTCGTATTGTACGTCGTGACGGAGGGGAAACTCACGGAAAGGTAGCGCAGGCCGGCCGTCAAATGGGTTTTCCCGAGGTCCGTCTTGGTCTGGATATAGGGGGAATGAAAGATGCGGTCGGTGATGTAGTTCAAACTCGACCACTTGCTGAAATAGGAACTGTATCCACTGAGAGCAAACGTACGGGAACTGGCCGGCGGTCCGGGAAAAAGATACAGGTTCTGGTACCAGTAACCGACCTTGACCGTCACCGGCTCGATCTTTTGTTCAACCTCGGCCAAATAACCGTACTGCCGTTGCCGGTAGTCCGATACGTCGTAGGTGTAGCCGTTGCCGGGGCCGCCCTTCGAGCTGTTGGCCGCAGAACTGTACCGCCGGCCCGTGGCTCCGGCATAATAGGGCCGGAAGGTGATGGTCGATCCCTGCCACGGCTTGGCCTGGATCTTTCCGAAAACGGACCATTCATCAAAGTACTGCCGGTTATAGCCGTAATAGGCATAATCGATGGCAGGCTTTCCGGTCATCCCTTCCGTGAAATCATAGCCCCGGTAGTAACTCTGGTTCGTGGTCTGGGCATAGGAAAGGGGACGATACTCATCCTCGTTGAATTTGTTATAAATGCCGTAGACCTCGACCTTCAGCCGGTCATCGAGCATGTCCTGGGCCAGGCCGCCCATGAAGTTCAAACGGTCGGTATCGCCCGTGCCGCGCCACTTGTCCGCGTACGAGTGGGAGAACGAGCCGAACAGACGCGTGTTGGTGGGCAGCTTGCCGGAATCTATCCGGGCATAGCTGCGGTTGAAATTAAAGGACCCGTACTTTTGTTCGATGGTGGCGCCCCGCTCGTAGCTCGGGGCCAGGACCTCCAGATCCAGGGCGCCGGCCGCATCGCCGAAGCCGAAGCCGCGGTCGGCCGGGATCGGGCCCCGATAGAGGGACATGGAACCGATATTCTCCATGTCGACGAAATTGCCCGACGCCCCGTAGCCGGTGGAGATGCCGATCGGCACTCCGTTTATGGTCTGGGACAGGCTGCCGAACGTGAAGGCGGATAAGCCCCGGATACGGATGTTGGCATCGTTGGACAGGCCATAGGCGTCCATGCCGTCACTGTTGATCGAAGGCATGAGCTTGTTGAGCGTGACATAGGGATTGACCTGGGCCGGTCCGCCAAAGGTGCTGATGCTTTTTTTCGTCAGAACGGAAACGCTCGCCGGTTCCGCGCGGTCTTCCTGCACGGGACCGGGCTGTTTTTCCCCGGTGACTTCCAGATCCGGCAATTGATAGTGTTCCTGTTTTTTCTCCGCCTGCTCCTGTTCCCCCTGTTGCGTTTGCTGCGGCTCTTCCTGGGCAAAGGACCATGTTGCCGCACCCAACGAGGCGAAAATCGCCAACACCAGAAGACCTTTGTGAAACCCCTCCATGAAATCCTCCCTGTATGGTAGCTGATTTACAGATGCCCATGCAGACGGGGCAGACACACCCGGCCGTCCTCCCCGAATGAAGCCAAACGCACCTCGACGTCGTAGAGCCTGGCCAGGCTTTCCTGGTCGATCGCTTCGTCCGGAACCCCATCGCCAAGGACCACACCATCGCGCATGAGCACCGCCCGATGGGCGATACGCAGGGCATGGTCCGGCGAATGCGTGGAAAAGAGAAAGGTGCGCCCGCTGGCCGCCAGGGACGCAACGCGTTCCAGCAGACGGACCTGGTTGCCGAAGTCCAAGGCGGACTCCGGCTCGTCCATAACGAACACGGCGGCGCCCTGGGTCAGTGCCCGGGCCAGCAGGGTGAGCTGCTGCTCCCCGCCGCTGATTTCGGTGTAGGGAACCCGGGCCAGCTGCCCGATGCCGAGTTGTTCCAGATTGTCCCGGGCCAATTGGCGGTCTCGCGCCTGGAACGGGGCGCAAAAGCCCTTATGGGGCAGCCGCCCCATAAGGACGACCTCCTCCACCGTATAGGCGAAAACCGGCCGGTGGTTCTGCGGCAGATAGGCCACATGCCGGGCCAATTCCTTTGGGGAATACGTCGTCAGGTCGCGCCCCCGGAAAAGCACCCGTCCCCGGGTCGGCCGCAACAGCCCCAGCAGCAGTTTTAAAAGCGTGGATTTGCCGCTCCCGTTCGGACCGAGCAGGGCCGTCACCTGCCCGTCGTTCAGGGAGAGGGAGAGCCCCTCCAGCACCGGCCGGTGGTGGTAGGCGAAGGTGACGTCTTCCAAGGAAAACACGGGGGTCATCGCCAGCCCCCCCTGGACCGCCGGAACAGCACCGCGAAGCAGGGGATGCCGAAAAGGGCCGTCAAAACGCCGATGGGCACCTCCACCGGGAAAACCGTCCGGCTGATGTCGTCCAAAACGAGCAGGTACAGGGCGCCGAGCAGCGCGGACGCCGGCAGCAACCTGGTGTTGTCCGGACCGCAAAGGAGCCGGGCCAGGTGGGGCACGATCAAGCCGACCCAGCCGATCACGCCGCCCACCACCACGCTCAAGGCCCCGACCAGGGTGGCCAGGGAGATGATGACCAACTGGGCCCGCTCCACGTTGACGCCCAGGCAATGGGCCTCGTCCTCGCCCATGCTCAGGGCGTTGAGCTGCTGGCCGTAGGCGATCAGGCCGAAGGTGCCGAGGAGCATGACGCCCCCGGCCCACAGCGCCATCTTCAGGTTCACCTGGGCCAGGCTGCCCATGAGGAAATAGACGATGGACGGCAGCTGGTTGTCGGGGTCGGCCACGTATTTGACCAGGGACAGCAGGGCCGTAAAAAAGGCGCCGCTGATGATGCCGCCGAGCACCAGGGCCACACGGGACCGGACGCCGCGCTTGCGGACCAGGGTCAGGGCCAGCCCCACGGCGAGCATCCCGAAGACAAAGGCGAGCAGTTGGATCTGCACCAGGGAGAAGGAAAACAAAATGCCCACGGCCGCCCCGAACGAGGCTCCGGCCAGAACCCCCAGCAGGGACGGCGAAACGAGAGGATTGACGAACAAGGCCTGAAAGGCCGTGCCGGACGTGGACAGGGCCGCCCCGATCACTACGCCGGCCACGATGCGCGGCAGGCGGATGGCGAACAACAAATTCGTCAGCACGGCCCGTCGGCTCTCGTCCAGATCCCCCCGCACCCAGCCGAGCGCATCCGCCAGGGAAACGTGGAACGACCCCACCGCCAACGAAACGGCTATGGCGATCACCAGCAGGCCGGGGAGGACGATCCACCGGAGCGCCCAGGAAGGCAGTCCGTCCCCGGTCAGCTTATATGTTAATTTTAACATACTCTCCTCGTGAAAACCCGATGGCTGGACCGCAACGGAGCGAAATGACATCCCGCCGCCCAAAGGATGGCGCGACGTCAGGTCGGCGAAGCGCCGCCATCTATGTTAATTTTAATATAACATGTGTACCAGAACAGAACCCGCCGTACGCTCCCCGCCGCCGTGCAGCGGCAGCTCCAGGCCGGCCCTTTTCCCGATCGAGCGCACCTCCTCCGTTCTTGACTATGTTAATATTAACATAGAAATTGCGTTATACGCCAATTCGGCTCTGCACCAGTTCCACTGAAATAGTGTCCACTACTTGTGGTGTTGCAGCGATAGTGACTTTTTTGTTTTTTTGCAATGCATCACGAAAAAATCCTACGGCGTGACACTCATCCGTAGTACAGACGTTATCGCGGCAACAAACTTGAAGTTTCCTTGAATTTTCCTATTTTTATGTTAATATAAACATAAAATCCAGCTCGTTATGCAGTCACAAATTTTTTGTGATCCACATATGTTCCCATGTCAATGCCTCTATGTTGCATTTTCTTTGCTGTTGCATCGGCGCTACAATATCACGGAATATAAAAAATACGTGATACCAAAGAGCACCGCGCGGGATACTGCGGGGACGTCCGGCCTTTATTAATCCTAGTTGTCTTGTCTACAATATGGCCACTGCAGAAGAATCCGCTTCAACGATTTTGTCGGGAGACAAAATCGTAACAGGCTGAAACTCTTAGAGGACTCCAAAGGCTGGCGCCCGTTGGAATCCCGATATGCTTTGCGGCGGTTGCGTTTTCAGGCTTGAGGCAACGAACGGCCGCCACAGGGAATCGGGCAGCGGCCGCGAACCGGGATGGGCTGGAGCGGACAAGCACTCCGGATGGTGGGAATCAGAACAGGCAGTCGAGAAAGGTCGGCAGGTCCACGTCCCGCATGTATTCCGCCAAGGGAACGTCGGTCAGGCGTCCGGCCAGGGATTCCCGGTCATGCCGGCACCCCGGGAGCAGGGACTCCAGCCCGGCGATGTCCCGGCAGCCGAAGAACTCCCCGAAAATGCGGGCATCCCGGATCAGCCCCTCGGCCACGTCGAGGTGGATTTCCACCACGCCGCCCGGCGTGCGGCTGGTCCTGACGAAGCCGTAGCGGGGAGAGACGCCGTAATTCCACTGCCAGGTGCGGTATTTCCGCTCGGCCAGGGCCTCCACGGCGGCCGCCTCGTCCAGGGACAGGGTCCGGTCGCCCGGAGCCGCGCCGTGGGAGACATGCGCCACCAACCGCTCCATGAAGGTGGTCACCGCCATGGGCGCGGGCAGATGGGCGGCGATGTTGGTGACGCGCCGGGCCACGCTGTGCACGGCCCGGTCCCGGTACTTGTTCGGATCGACCCGCAGCGCCCCGGAGATGTCGGCCATGTCGGCGGCGAAAAGCAGGGTGCCGTGATGCAGCACCCGGTCGGCGGCCACCAGCTGGGCATTGCCCGAGATCTTTTTCCCGTCGATTTCGAGATCGTTCCGGCCGGCAAAGGAGCACCTGACGCCCATGGCGGCCAGGGCCTCGACCATCCGGGAGGTAAACGGCCGGAAATCGATCGCCCGGCCGCCCGACCGCAGGGCGATGAAGGTGAAATTGACGTTGCCGAGGTCGTGGAAGACCGCCCCGCCGCCGGTCAGCCGGCGCACCACGGCGATATCGTGGGCCCGCACGTAGGCTTCGTCGATCTGGGCCCGGGTGTTCTGGTTGCGCCCGACGATGACGGCCCGGGCGTTGCGCCAGAGCATGAAGATGTCGGTTCGGGTCTGCTTGAGCAGCCATTCCTCGGCGGCCAGGTTGAAGGCCGGATCGGTACTTGCGAGCTGGATGCAGCGCACGCCGTCATCTCCCAGGGCCTGGCCCGTCCCGGCTGGCGGCACGGGCGGCGGCTCAATCGAGCCGAATGTCGCGCACAAAGGCAAAATCAGCCAGTTCCCGGACGCAGGCGACGGTTTCCACATCCGGTCGGTTGCATTTGAGGGTGAACGCGTAGACGGCTATCCCGTCCCGCAGCCGGCGGAGGCCCAGATTCTGCACGGCCACCCCCCTCTCGACGAAAAAGTCCAGCAGCTGTTCCAGGGGGCGCTGCGACTCCAGGCAGGTGACGCTGACGATCCGGTAGACATCCCGCCGGATCTTCCTGTCGAGCCGTTTGAGGGCGGACAGGGAAACCAGGGCCATGGCCGTGCACGACAGCGGCACCAGCACCATGCCGCCGCCCAGGGCCATGCCCACGCCGGCGTTGAACCACAGGGTCGCCGCCGTGGTCAAACCCCGAATGGAGCCCTTGTCCTTGATGATGACGCCGGCACCGAGGAAGCCCACGCCGGTGACGATTTGGGCGGCAATCCGCGACGGATCGAGGCTGATGGCGATGCCGCCGAGGTCCTCCCCGGGCTTGTAGGAAAAATACTTGGAGACGACCATCATCAGGGCCGCCCCCAGGCACACCAGCATGTTCGTGCGCAGGCCGGCGCTGATGCCGTGGCGCTCCCGTTCGTAGCCGAGCAGAAACCCGCAGCCCAGGGCCATGACCAGACGCAGCAGCAAGGCCGCCTCGTAGGGGAATCCGCTCATGCGCCTCCTTGGCGGGGCATCCGGCCGACGGCGGTCCGGAGGCCTCCCGAGGGGAGCGCGCCCCTACCGCAAGGATCGGGGATCCCTGACCCGCAGCCGCTCCGGTTCCACCGGGGCAAAGGCCGTATAGATGCCGTTGGCCCGGGTCCACCAGCCGTCCTGGGCCGTGTCGGAAAATTCCAATCGCGTCACGAACTTGATGGCCTTATAGGCCAGATCGAAGGGGCACACTAAACGCAAAGGGGCGCCGTGGGCAAGAGGCACCGGCGCGCCGTCCAGATCCAGGGCCAGGAGGTAGCCCAGGGCGGGGTCCAGCAGATCGGCCAGAGGCAGGCATTCCACATAGTGGTCCAGGCCGCCGGGCCGGGACCGGGTGCCGCCCAGGGCGTGGAAGATCACATAGCGGGCTTCGGGCCTGGGACCGGCCAGCTCGGCCAGGGTGGACAGGCGCAGCCCCTTCCAGGCCAAATCCGGCACGGACCAGCCTTCCACGCAATGGAAGTCGGCGGTCATGGCCGCCTGGGGCAGCGCGCGCAGGGCCGCGTAATCCAGCCGGAGCGGCCGTTCGACCAGCCCGTCCACGGCCAGCACGTACGGGCTGCCCGCCCCGCCGCCCCACCGCACCGTGCCCGATCCGGGGTCAAAGGCGAAGTCCTCGACCTCCACGGTGCGCACCGGGAACAGGGCCGCCCCGGCCCGGGCCACCAGTCGCGGCACGAACATCGCGGCCGCCGCCAATCCGAGAAACACCCGCCGGGTCATTCGCCTCATGGCCTGCCTCCCTGGCTTTCCCAAGACCATAAGCATTCCTTCCCCGCCGTCGAGGGGTCCGGGGGGCAGCATAGCCCAGGGCGCTGCCCTGGACCCGCCGGGGGGAATCATGCCTCCCGGGCCCCCTGTCCCGGGTGCGAGGGGTCCGGGGGCATCATGCCCCCGGCCGCCGGAGGCCTCTTATCTTCTTCCCGTCCGCCACGCCGATGGCGCCGCGGCGGCCGAGCAGGCGCAGGAATTCGGCCACGGCCAATTCGGCCTCACGGGGGGCGAGCCGGTAGCGGTCGGCCAAGGCGGCGGCCACCTCTCCGGCCGTCCGCCGCCCGTCGAGCAGCCGCCAGACGGCGGAGCCCAGGATGTCGAGTTCCACGGTCCGGCGCAGCACCCGCCCGTCCCAGAGGCCGAGCCGGCGGACCCAGCCGGCCAGGGCCGGCCGCACGGCCACGGGCAGGGACAGGCGCACCAGCCCGTCGGCAGTGGTTTCCTCGGCCAAGTCGCGGTTTTTGACCGGAACCATGGCCATGGTCTGCGGTCGGGAGAGCCCGGAGTCGGGCGGTGATTTGGGTTTAAAGGGAAACACAGCCCGCCGCCACGGCAGCCAGCCACTGCCGGTCCACAGGCTTTTTCGAGGTCACGGCCGCGCCGAGCAGTTTGTCGACAGCCGATTCATGCCGTACAACAGCTAAACGTCCGGGCCGGCCCAAGGCCCGTCGCACCCGATCCGGCCAGCCAGTGCCCTGGTGGCTGGCCAGCCAGACGGCGGGGACGCCGGCGAGGGTCGTGGGCTCGGGCCTGACCGAGGCATCGAACCCGAAGGTCAGGGCGGCGATGGCGCCCAAGGTATCGCGGGCCAGATACACCTCGGCCGGGGCCACCCGCACCACGTCCAGATGGCGGCGGCCGGCGATAAAGCGCAGGGAAAAGCGTCCCGGCACGAAGGTGAAGGAGGCCAGGGCGAAGTCCGGCGGCGCGGCGAACGACAGGCCGTAGAGCCGGAAATCCGGAGGACCGGGGAGATCATGACGCAAACCGGCCAGCACGGCGGCTACGGTCGCCTGCCGCGCGGCGGTGAGGCCGTCCGGGCCGCCATAGGCCTGAAAGACGGCGGCGGTGCCGGTTTCGGGATGGAAAAGGGCCGCGCCGAGGCCGCTTTGCCCGTCGCAGGTCCAGGAGAGCGGCATCAGCTCATAGGCGTCCAGGGCGTCGAGCCAGGCAGCCGGCAGGGACATGCCGGTTTTGGCCCGGCCCTTGGGGGTCAGCGCCCGCAAGGCCGCCTCCATGCCCTTCCGGCCGGCCCCGGGCCGCCATTTGAATTCGAAGACCGGGCCGGCGGCATCGGCCAGCAGCAGGTAGCGCAGCCCGAGCCGGGCCGGCTGCCAGTCCGGAGGATGCGAAAGATGCAGTCCGTTCCAGGCCAATGGTACGAAATTGTCGGCGAATCGCGTCGTGATCATGGCGGCAGTGTACGTCAGGGCCGAGATGCCCGGCAAGGCGGGAGACGACTGGGCGGCGAGGCCCGGAAGCCGCGGCGGGAGGGGGCACCGTTCCGCGGCCGAACCGGCAGGGAGGCGGCATCTATGGAAACAATTCACAATATCGTAAATCATTACAAATTTGTAATAATTTTAACCCATGCCTTTCGAACAAACGGCTTTGCCTGTATTGCGGGAAAACACCCGGTTGGACTACGAAATCCCGTGCAACGACAAAATGTGATCTTCGTGCAACAAAATTGTCGCATAAAGGCGCATTCTGGCAGCCTTGACGGGCGTTTTTTTAAAAAAAAGATTCATTTCAATATATTAACGAAATGGTTCCAAATTTGCTTTCCAGCCTGCATCGCGCCGACGCAAACTTTATCCAGGAGGCCCGCCATGTTCCCTCTTCCCGACTCGTCCTGATCCGTCCTTCGAAGCGGCCCCCTGACACGCAGTACCCTATGACCTGGCCATCCAGGCCGAATAACCACGGAATCGGAGAACACCATGCGAAAAAACATTTCCTTTCTCGTGCTGGCCTTGTTTTTGACGATCGTGGCCTTGCCACTGACCGCCGTCGCCGAGGACGCACCGGCGCCGGCGCCGGTCTCCGACCCCTCGGGAGCCTCCATCGGCGGCGCGGCTGACGTCATTGGCGCCACCACCGGCGCCCCGACCAAGGAGGACATGGCCTCCATGTCCGAAAAAGAGCCCCTGGCCACCAAGCTGGCCGACGTGGTCGGGCATAACCGCATCTCCATCAACATGGTCTGGACCCTGGTGTGCGGCTTCCTGGTCATGTTCATGCAGGCCGGTTTCGCCCTGGCCGAAACGGGCTTCACCCGCGCCAAGAACGCCGGCCATACCATGGCCATGAACATGATGATCTACGGCATCGGCATGCTCGGCTACTGGATCTGCGGCTTTGCCTTCCAGATGGGCGGCGTAGGCGGCGTGGCCTCGCTCGGCGGCGCCGGCGCCCTGGCCAACGAGTTCTCCATCACCATCGGCGGCAAGGACTTCGGCCTGTTCGGCACGACCGGCTTCTTCCTGTCCGGCGTGTCCTATGATGCCGTCATCTTCACCCTGTTCCTGTTCCAGATGGTGTTCATGGATACCACGGCCACCATTCCCACCGGCTCCATGGCCGAGCGGTGGACGTTCAAATCCTTTGTGGTCTTCGGCTTCTTCATTTCCATGATCACCTATCCCCTGTACGCTAACTGGGTCTGGGGCGGCGGCTGGCTGTCCTGCCTGGGCAAATATTTCGGTCTTGGCCACGGCACGGTGGACTTCGCCGGCTCCTCGGTGGTGCATATGACCGGCGGCGTGTCGGCCCTGGCCGGCGCCATCTGCCTGGGACCGCGGCTGGGGAAATTCCGCGAGGACGGCACCCCCAATGCCCTGCCCGGCCATCACATCCCCATGGCCATCCTCGGCTGCTTCATCCTGGCCTTCGGCTGGTTCGGCTTCAACGCCGGCTCCTCGCTGTCCGGCACGGACCTGCGCATCGGCGTCATCGCCACCAACACCATGCTGGCCTCGGCCTCTGGTGCGTTCTGCTCCATGATGTACATGTGGATGTTCTACGGCAAGCCTGACATCTCCATGGCCGCCAACGGACTGCTGGCCGGCCTGGTCGCCATCACCGCCCCCTGCGCTTTCGTCAATTCCGTCTCGGCCGTCATCATCGGCGCCATCGCCGGCGTGCTGCTGTGCATAAGCGTCTTCTTCGTCGAACGGACCCTCAAGATCGACGATCCGGTCGGCGCCATTTCGGTCCATGGCGTCAACGGCGCTTGGGGCTTGCTCTCGGTCGGCCTTTTTGCCGACGGCACCTACGGTGACGCCTTAAACGGCATCACCGGCGGCGTCACGGGCCTGTTCTACGGCGACGGCGGCCAGCTCATGGCCCAGGTCACCGGCGTCGTCACCAACTTCGTCTTCGTGTTCGTCCTGATGTTCATCTTCTTCAAGGTGTCCAACCTGATCGTGCCCATGCGGGTCAAGCCCGAGCACGAGCTCGAGGGCCTGGACCAGCACGAAGTGGCCGTGACCGCCTATCCGGACTTCGTCCTGCAGAAAACCCACCGGTAAAAAAAGGGGGAACGCCATGAAAAAAATCGAAGCCATCATCAAGCCGTTCAAGCTCGACGAAGTCAAGGATGCCCTGGACAAGCTCGGCATCCACGGCCTGACCGTCACCGAAGTGCGCGGCTACGGCCGCCAGAAAGGCCATGTCGAGGCCTACCGCGGCATCGAGTATCAGGTGCAGTTCAATGCCAAGGTCAAGCTGGAAGTGGTCGTGCCGGACAACCTGGCCGAAAAGGCCGTGGATCTCATCCGCAATACGGCCAACACCGGCAACATCGGTGACGGCAAGATCTTCATCTCCGACCTGCAGGGCGTGGTCCGCATCCGCACCGGCGAATCCGGCGACGCCGCGATCTAACGCGAAAAAAACCGGGGGGGCATCCCCCCCGGCTCCCTGACAAGGGAGAAGGGGATCACGGGCGGCGGATACGTATCCGTCGCCCGTTTTTCCATAGGAACTGGGAACGCTGCACAATGCGCCGCAGGGGAAGCCTCCGGCGGCCAAAGGGCTCCGCCCTTTGGAAACCCGATATGATTTTAGACGGTTGCGGTTCCAGGCTTGGGGCACCGGCATGCCGCCATGGAATTGTGCAGCAGTCTCAATTTTGTCTCACGGCAAAATCACTGGAGCCGGCCATTGGGCAGGGGTCTCGAACTTGCCAATCGCCGGCAACAGACCTATTGCCGACGCCCGCGACGCTCTTCTCCGAAACGACCCACCATTGCCTGGCAACCTTCCCGTCGCCGCTGGGGCGCAAACAGGCTCGGCAGGAAAGGATTCCAAAGGACCAAGCCCTTTGGCCGCCGGAGGCATCGCCTTCGACCAACGCCGCTAAACGTACGAGGGAAAACGATGGATTTTTTCACGCCGGCGCAGGTTGTCGGCTATCTGGCCTTCGCCCTCGGCGTGGTCGCCTTTGCCCAGCGCATCGACAGGCGGCTCAAATTCCTGGTGGCCAGCGAATGCGTGGTCTATACGGCGCATTTCGTTCTGCTCGGCAACAATCCGGCGGCCGCCAGCGCCCTGATCGCAGCCATCCGCATGTTCGCTTCGCTCAAGACCCGCTCTCCGTACGTGGCCGCCGTCTTCCTGGTCACCAACCTCGTTTTCGGAATCGCCCTGGCCACCTCCTGGACGGCCGTGTTCGCCATCGGCGCGGGGCTGGCCGGTACGGCCGCGGTCTTTTTCCTCAAAGGGCTGGCCATGCGGGGCCTGCTGCTGGTCGCCACCCTCTGCTGGCTCACCAACAACATCCTTTCGGGCTCCATCGGCGGGACGCTGCTGGAATCGAGCATCGCCACGGTCAACGCCGTGACGATCCTGCGCCTGTGGCGGGCATCCCGGCGCCCGGTCCAGTAACCCTTCCCCCGTGCGAGGGGTCCGGGGGAATTCTTCCCCCGGCCGCCGGAGGCATCGGCAGCTCCGCCTCCTACAGCACGGGGTCCATGGGCAGAATGAAAAAGAAGTTGTTCCCCAGCGACGTCGCTTCGTAGCCTTCCACGCCGCCGTGCAGGCGCACCACTTCGCGGATGAAGTAGAGGCCGTGGCCGGTGCCGTATTCGCCCGAGGCGTTCTCGCCGCGCACGCCCTCCTCGAACAGGTGGCTGGCGGTCTCGGGGGGGATGGCCGGGCCGGAGGTGAAGACGTTCAGTTTGATGCCGTCGCGGCCGGGGCCGAAATAATTCTCCTTGCGTTCCCAGCCGAAGGAAATGAAGCGGCGCTTGCGGCCGGACGCGTCGACGACCTCGCGGGTGTATTTGACGGCATTGGAAAAAAGGTTGGCGTACACCTGGCTGATAAGCCCGATATCCACCACCACCTCGATTTCCTGATCCGGCACGCCGCCCATGGAGGTATCGACCTCGATGCCCCGCTCCTCGAACCGGGGGCGATAGCGTTCCAGTTGCAGGTCGATGACCTGCTTTTTGAAATTGCAGGCCCGTTTTTCCAGGACGTAGCGCCCCTCCTCAAAATGGGAACGGCGCAGCAACGTCTCCAGAAACAGGCTCGTCTGCTCGTAATGGGTGAGAATCTGGCGGTACTGGTCCATCAGCCCCTCATGGATGTAGCCCAGATCCCGCAGCAGTTTCTCATGCCCTTCGGACAGGGCCGCCGCCTCGCCGTCCTCCCCCTCGAAGGACTGCTTGAGCTTCCACTCGAAGAACTTGAGCAGATCGATCTTGGAGCGCAGCCGTTTGTAATAGAGCTTGAAATAGATGTTCGGCACAATGACGTTGTGCCCGATATCGCCGACCAGATTGCGGATGAACTGAAGATGTTCCCGGTTCTTGTTGCCCAAGATGCGGTTGTGCAACTGGTAGCCGAAGCGGCTGGCGTAGCGTTCGAAAAAAAACCGATCCTGCTCGGAGAGTTGGCCGGCCGTGTCGATCTCCAACATGCCGATGACGTCTTCCTTGGGCGTGAACGGCAGTTGGGAGATGAGCTCATGGTTGCCCTTGATGGGGATATAGAGCCGGTCATCGCGCACGATGGTCTTTTGCGGAAAGGGCAGATCGGCCAGTTCGCCGGCATCGATCTGGCGGCAGCGGTAGGTGCAGCGGCGGATGGCGCCGTTTTTGCTGTCCAGGACGTAGAGGGAACACTCGGTGCCGAAAAAGAGCCTGGGGATGAGCAGGCAGATGGCATACAGGTGTTCCAGGGTGGGAAACTCCTGAGCCAGATCGAAGAAAACGTTTAAGGAAATGCTCTGAAGCGCCGTAAAATTATAGCCCTGATAGGCTTCCATCTTCTGGCGGACGCGCCGGGCCACAACTTCCAGGATGGGGCGATCCAATACGGAAGGATCATCCGAGGGCCCCTGGTCCAGGATGCTGGTGGCGTCGGTCTTGTCCGTGGCGCTGCTCATGCGGCCCCTCCCGGATACGAGTTCCATCTGCCCGCGTTTTACCCGTGATGTCGGGGGAAGACAAGACGCTGCGCCAGGCTATCCGATACGGATTGTCAAAGGTCCGGGCCCGTAGCCCTTGAGTTCGGTCAGAAGTCCCCGGATGCCCGAGGCCAGAACCCTGGCCACGAAAGGATTTACGGACAGCGGTCGGTCGCCGATGGAGACGGAAAGGGGCGGATGGGCCGAGACGCACTCCTCGGGACTGGCCCGACCGGCCAGGATGTCGGCGCCCAGTGCGCCGCAGGATTTCCGGCCGCAGCCGCCGCAGTCGAGCCCCGGCAGCACGAAGCCCTTGGCCAGGACCAGATCGGCCAGTTCCTCCACCGAAGCGACATGGGGCAGCCCCGGCACGGCCACCGGCCCGTAAACGGCCAGGACCAGTCCGGGATCGGACAGACTGGCCGCTTCCGCCGGTTCGCGCGGCAAAAGCACCCGGGGAGCCAGACCGAGTTCCCGCCCCCCTTCCATGACCAGCACATCGGAGGCGAGCAGGGAGACCATGTCGGCCACATCGCGCGTCCCGTTCCAGAACATGGCGCTCTCCCGACCGGCCAGGGCCCCGACGGCCCGGCAGTAGGGCAGGAAACGGTCGGTATCGGTATCTTCCTTGTCCAGGCCCGGATTGTGGGTGCATTTGAGCGCCGAGGGCGAAAGCCCCAATTCCCGCAGCCGGGCCAGGAGGGCCACGGTCAGCGCCGTCTTGCCGGATTTTTTAAATCCCAGAATCTGTACGCCTTTCATGAAGGACTCCTCTCGCTTGCGATAACGGCGGCCCAGGCGGACCGGGCGGCCTCGTGCCCGTCGGGCAGGTTCGGTTCGGAGAGCATCCCGTCCCGCAGCCAGATGATGTCGTCGCAAATGGCCTGCAGCCAGGGATGGTCATGGCCGCTTATCACCAGGGTCGTGCCGTGCTTTTCCCGGGCCGTGGCCACCGCCCGGCGCACCAGCTCGGCGCTGGCCCGGTCCAGGTTGGCCGTGGGTTCGTCCAGCAGGAGCACTTTCGGCCGCAAGGCCAGCCGGGCGGCCAGCGCCACCCGTTTGACCTCGCCCCCGGACAGCTGCATCCAGGAACGGCCGGCGAAGCGCTCCGGATCGAGGCCGACCTGGGCCAGGGCCTCGTTTACCCGCGTGGCCACGTTGGCGACGCGGCGAATGGACAGGCCATAGCCCACGTTGGCCCGGACGGAGCGTTTGAGCAGGTACGGCTCCTGGGGGAAATACGAGATGATCTGGCGCAGTTCGATCTCGCGGCCAAGGGTTGGCCGGCCGTCGAAGCGCACCTCGCCCGAAACCGGCGATTCCAGGAAGGCGAGCAGGCGCAACAGCGTGCTCTTGCCGCCGCCGTTAGGGCCGGCCAAGCCCAGAATGGTGCCGGCGGGCACGTCCAGAACGGGCAGATTCAGGATAACCCTGTCCTCGTAGCGCTGGATGACGTCGCGCAACGCATATAAGACGCTCATGCTCCGGACCTCCTGCGCAGGGCCGCCGCCACCAGATTGACCAGAAAGGCAATGACCATAAGGACGATACCCAGGGCAATGCCCGTGGCGAATTCGCCCTTGCCGGTCTCCAGGGCGATGGCCGTGGTGATGGTACGGGTGTCCCACTTGATGTTGCCGCCGAGCATCATGGAAATGCCGATTTCGGAGACGATGCGGCCGAAGGCGGCGGTGCAGGCCAAGAGCATGCCGAACCGGGCCTCGACCAGGGTGGTGGCAAAGACCTGGCGCGGCCGGGCCCCCAGGGTCAACAAGGTGGAGCGCAGCCGCCGATCCAGGTTTTCCACGGCCTGGGCGGTCAGGGCGATGACGATGGGGAGGCCGAGGATGGTCAGCCCCACGGCCATGCCGGGCACGGTAAAAAGGAGTCCCAGTTCGCCCAGGGGGCCGCGCCTGGAAATGAAGGCGTAGACGATCAGGCCGATGACCACGGTCGGGAAGGACAAAAAGGTTTCGACCACAAGCCTGGCGGACCGCTTTCCGGGAAAGTTGGCGTAGCCGAGGAGGAAGCCGAGCGGCGTGCCCACGACCAGGGTGGCGACCATGGCCTCCATGGTGACGAGAAGCGTCGTCCAGACCGCCGAGAAGGTCTCGGGATCGCCGGCGGCAAGCAGGATCATGGCCTGCCGCAGGCCGTCGAGGATGTAGTTCATGGCGCCCCCAACGTCTCGCCCGGCCGATCCAGGGGCCGGGCGAGACAGGCATGTCGTGGCGTTATTCCTTACCGGCGTTCGGGGTAAAGAGCTTCTTCCCCTTCAGGGTGAAATCCCCGACGACCTTCTGGCCGGCGGGCGAAGCCAACCACTTGCGGAAGGTCTCGGACAGGTCGAACTTCACGCTCTTGCACGTGGCGGGATTGACGGAAATGACGCTGTACTGGTTGAGCAGCGGCTTGTCGCCTTCGACCAGGATGGCCAGGGACGGCTTGCCCTTGGCCTGATCCTCGTAGGAGATGTAGGTGCCGCGATCGACCAGGGTATAGGCCTTGCGTTCGGCGGCCATGTTGAGGGTGGCCATCATGCCCTGGCCGGCGGACACATACCAGGGATCCTTGTCCGGGACGGCCATCCCGGAGTTCTTCCACAGCTTCTGTTCCATCTTGTGGGTTCCGGAATCATCCCCCCGGCTGACGAAGGGGGCCTTGGCGGCGGCGATGGCGGCCAGGGCCTGGGCGGCGGTCTTGCCCTTGATCTTGGCCGGATCGGCGGCCGGGCCGACCAGGATGAAGTCATTGTACATGACCTGGGTCCGGTTCACGCCGTGTCCCTCATCCACGAACTGCTTTTCCGCACCGGGCGCATGGACGAGCAGCACGTCCACATCGCAGTTTTTGCCGTGTTCCAGGGCCTTGCCGGTGCCCACGGCCACCCATTTGAGTTCGATGCCGGTGTCCTTTTTGAAGGCCGCCGCCAACACGGGCAAAAGCCCCGTATCGTCGGTGCTGGTGGTGGTGGCCATCATCAAGGTCTTGTTCTGGGCCCGGGCCGGCGCGGCTCCGAGCAGCAGCAGGGCCATCAGGCACACGAGTCCCTGGGTGTACAAGCGTTGCATGGGTATCCTCCTGTGGGTAGTTCAGCTTAACATAACACATATTTTGACATAGCGCTGCCGCCGAGGCAAGCGCGGGCGGGACAAACCGTAATCCCGGACAAAAAAAATACGGCAGGGCCTAAGGGCTTTTCGATTCCAGCCGATAAGCTGACTGTTAAGTCTATTTGTCCAGTCTCACTGTATTGTGAGGACTCTCGTCTTTAGTATTCCAAACAAGTTTTCGGCATAGGGCATAATCTTTCCTTGTTCTTGCCAAGAATTTTCCTTTCTCGTCTTTTATACCCGAACTTTTCGCAAAATTTCCTTGGAAAAATCCCTAAAGGGTTTTCCCAGACCGCCGATAAGTGCAGCAAATGGGCGGGAAAATGAGACCGCGCACGACAGGTTCATGGCAAAGGTGGCTCAGCGTTCAAACAACAATGGCAGTTGGCCGGCGCAAGCCTGAGTATGTAACCGAAACCCCCATGCCGCCGGCGAGTTGTCGCCCCCGTGGGTTCCGAGCTGGATGCACTCACTTTTCAAGGAGGAAAAGCAATGCTTTCGATCAATCACAACATGATGGCCATGACAGCGGCCCGGAATCTGAACCATTCCTACAGCGCCCTGGCCACATCCACGAACCGTCTGTCCTCAGGTCTCCGGATCAACAGTTCCGCCGATGATGCCGCCGGCATGGCCGTCAGCGAGCTCATGAAGGCCGACGTCGCCTCCCTCAATCAGGGCGTGCGGAACGCCAACGACGCCATCTCGCTCATCCAGACGGCTGATGGCGCGCTGTCCGTCATCGATGAAAAGCTCGTCCGCATGAAGGAACTGGCCGAACAGGCGGCCACCGGCACCTACACTTCGGATCAGCGCCTCATCATCGATTCGGAATACCAGGCCATGGCCTCGGAAATCACCCGAATCGCCAATGCCACGGACTTCAACGGCATCTATCTGTTGAACGGCAACCTGTCCGCTTCGACGCACAACGGCAGCGGCGCCACCTCCACCGGAAAGTTGAAGGTCCACTTCGGTTCCGGCAACCTGTCCGCCGAAGATTACTACTACGTCCAGATCAACACGTCGACGGCCTCGGCCTTCGGTCTGGGCATGGGCGCCTCCGCTACCACCACCAACGCCGGGCGGAGCATCTCCACCCAGACCTTGGCCCAGGAAGCTCTGGACAAGATCAAGAGCGCCATCGTGTCCAAGGACAAGATCCGGGCCTCTCTTGGCGCCCTGCAGAACCGCTTGGAAAACACCATCTCCAACCTGGAGATCCAGGCCGGAAACCTGACTTCCGCCGAATCGCAGATCACCGACGTGGACGTGGCCACCGAAATGACCAGCTACGTGCGGGAGCAGATCCTGACCCAGTCGGCCGTGGCCATGTTGTCCCAGGCCAACTCCCTGCCCAAGATGGCCCTTTCCCTCATCCAGGGCTAACAGGCTAACACAGCATAAAAGGGCCCGCTCCGATCACACCGGAGCGGGCCTTTTCCTTTTGCGGCGCTTTAAAAAAATCGCCTGGAACTCCTCCGGCGGCCAAAGGGTTGTAGCCTTTGAGACCGCTGCCCACGGGCGTCCTGGGGGATGCCTCCGGCGGCCAAAGGGCTCCGCCCTTTGGAATCCTGCGCAATCCCGGCCTGTTAAAATCTTGTCGCACGACACGTGGGGCTGGCGCCGCACGCAGACCGAAGTGCCGGGGCGGCGCGAAGGGATTTCTCCGGCAGGTGCCTCGTGCCGGGTAGCCCGTCAAATCGAACCGCAGGCCTCCAGAAAGGCGGCCAGGGCGGGAGACTCCCCCCGTCGGGCATGATGCACCGTGTAAAACTGCCGGCGCATGGGAAGATGGGGCGTCGCCAGCCGGGCGACGGTGCCCCGATCGAGATAGGCCCTGGCGGCCAGATGCGACACCACGGCCACGCCCAGCCCGGCGTCCACGCATTCGAGGGCAGCCAACGAGGAGTGTACCGTCAGGACGGGAACAATGCTGCGCAAGGGACAGGCGGCCTCGTCGCCGGCCCGCACCAGGGCCCGCTGCGTTCCGGAGCCGGGCTCCCGCATGATCCAGGGGAGGGAAAGAAGCCGTTCCCGCCAGTCGTTTCCGGTCAGATCCGGAACCGGCAAGGCACGCGGGGCCACGAGTTCCAGAGCATCATCCAGAAATGGCCGGCACTCCAGCTCGGGAAGCGGCGTCGGGCCGCCGACCAGGCCGACCAGCACCCTGCCGTCCAGGACCTGTTCCGTGATTTCCTGGGTATCCCCGACCTCGAGGCGCAAGCGCACCTCGGGAAAGGCGGCGTGAAACCGGGCGGCCAGTTTGGGGATGATGTAGTGCGCCGGAATGGTGCTGCCGCCGATCGCGAGTTCCCCGGCCACCCGATCGGTCAGCGCCAGCAAGGCGACTCTGGCCTGCTCCAGTTCGTCAAAGACGGCCTGGGCATGCGTAAACAGGACCTCACCGGCCTGGGTGGGAAGGATGGCGCGCCCGAGCCGGTCAAAGAGCGGCATTCCGATCTCGTCCTCCAGGGCGAGGACATGCGCGCTGATGGTCGGCTGCGACAATTGCAGGGCCTCGCCGGCCTTGGAAAAGCTGCGGAGGATATAGACCTGGCAAAAAGCCTGCAACCGACGAATATCCATGCCTAAGCGCTCGGGTGGTCTGCGGTGGACAAAAAAACAGGGCCCGAAGGCCCTGTTATGACTACTCTTCCGGTTGCGCCGGAGTTTCCGGCGCGGGGGTGTCCGCCGGCGGCTGGGCCGGTACGGCGGGTTTCGGGGTTTCGCTCTTGGCCGCGGCGGCCTCGAGCTGGGTCAGCTCGATGATGGCCATGGGCGCACAGTCCCCGGCCCGAGGCAGCCCCAGCTTGACCACCCGGGTATAGCCGCCGGGCTGGCCGGCAAACCGCGGGGCGATATCGTTGAAGAGTCTGGCCACCAACTGATGGTTTTCCAGAACCTTATAGGCCAGCCGCCGGGCGTGGACGGTGTCGGTGCGGGCCAGGGTCACCAGACGCTCCACAATGCCGCGCAGTTCCTTGGCCTTGTGCTCGGTGGTGCGAATACGCTCGTGGATAAGAAGCGAGCGGGCCATATTCCGCAGCATGGACTTCCGATGGGGAGCCGTTCTGCCGAATTTGCGTCCGGATTTCTTATGTCTCATCGACCTGCTTCCTCTTCAGCCATTCCTGGTATTTTTGTTCGAAGTTTTCGATGCGCATGCCAAACTCGAGGCCCATGTCTTCCAGCACCCGGCGGATTTCCTCAAGGGATTTCTTGCCGAAGTTCTTGGTCTTGAGCATCTCGTTTTCGGTCTTCTGCATCAGTTCGCCAACGGTTTGGATGTTGGCGGATTTGAGGCAATTGGTGGCGCGCACGGAAAGCTCAAGCTCGTCGATGTTTTTAAACAGGCTGGGATTGAGTTCGATGTCATCGCGACGCCGGGCCTTGTCCGCCTCGGTCTCCTTTTCATCGAAATTGATGAAGACCGTGAGCTGATCCTTCAGGATCTTGGCGCTGTAGGAGATGGCGTCATCCGGGGTAATGGAACCGTCGGTGGTGACTTCCAGAATCAACTTGTCATAGTTGGTCATCTGCCCGACGCGGGCCTGCTCGAGGGTGTAGGCGACCTTTTTGACCGGGGAAAAGCTGGAATCCAGCAGAATCAGTCCGATTTCCGATTCCAGTCCCTCGTGCATCTCGGCCGGGACATAGCCCTTGCCCATGCGAACTTCGAGGTCGATGCGCAGGTCGCGGTCCTCGGACAGGGTGGCGATCAGGATGTCGCCGTTCAGGACGGTCACGTTCTGGTTGCCCTGAATGGCGCTGGCCCGGACTTCCCCTTTTTCCTTGGCAAGCAGGGTGAGCCTTTGCGGTTCGTCGGTGGTCATGGCCAACCGGACCTGCTTCAGGTTGAGGATGACTTCGGTCACGTCCTCGATGATGCCCGGGATGGTCGAGAACTCGTGCTGTACGCCCTCGATGCGGGCGGCCACGATGGCGGCGCCTTGCAGGGACGACAGCAGCACCCGACGCAAGGCATTGCCGAGGGTCGTGCCAAATCCCCGCTCCAGGGGCTCGCAGATGAACCGGCCGAAGGTATCGGAAGGCTCGGTCTCGCGAACGAGTTTTTCCGGTTTGACCAATTCGGTCCAGTTGCGGGAGTTGATGAGCCTTTGGCCGTTACGAATCAACATGGCGTCACCTTATGCAAAGCGTACTTTGCCGATTACTTGGAGTAGAGTTCGACGATGAACTGCTCGTTGATCGGGAACTGCACGTCCTCGCGGGTAGGCAGGGCATTGACCTTGCCCTTGAGCTTTTCGCCATCCACCTCAAGCCAAGCGGGACAGGGGCGCCGGGCAATAACCTGCTGCGCCTCCTGCATGAGGGGGGACTGGCGGTTTTTCTCCCGTACCTCGACGACATCGCCGATTTTCACCTGCATCGAGGGAATGGTCACGCGGTGTCCGTTGAGAACGAAGATACCGTGGCGCACGAGCTGCCGGGCCTGGTTGCGCGAAGCAGCGAAGCCCAGGCGATAAATCACGTTGTCCAGGCGACGCTCCAGAAAGGACAACAGGTTTTCGCCGGTGACGCCTTTTTTCATATCGGCGCGCTGGAAGTAGGCGCGAAACTGTCCTTCCAGGATACCGTACATGCGGCGAGTTTTCTGTTTCTCACGCAGCTGCACGGCGTAATCGCTCATTTTTTTGCGGATACGGCCATGCTGGCCAGGGGCATAGGGCCGGCGCTCGTAGGCGCACTTGTCGGTGTAGCACCGATCACCCTTCAAAAAGAGCTTGGCCCCTTCCCGGCGGCAGATCCGGCATTTCGCTTCAGTATAACGTGCCAAGGGTCATTCCTCCTCACTGTGCAGCGGGGTCGCCCGACCTGGTGGCGACGACATCCCGCATTGCGTCCGATTTCGGCCCAACATCCGACAGGGCCGCGCAACGCCTTTTAGAAGGTCCAGGGCTCGTGTGCGGCCTGGACGGGTTTCTCCCTTCTCGCCGGCGAAGCGCCTGCGTCGGGCGGTTTCCCTCCCGCTAGACTCGGCGCCGTTTGGGAGGACGGCAGCCATTGTGGGGAATGGGGGTGATATCCCGAATATAACTGACCCTGAAGCCGGCGTTGTGGATGGCGCGCATGGCGGCCTCCCGCCCCGAGCCCGGGCCCTTGACCAGAATGCCGACGGTGCGCATGCCGTTTTCCTGGGCCTTCCGGGCGGCGTTCTCGGCCGCCACCTGGGCGGCGAAGGGGGTCGACTTCCGCGAGCCCTTGAATCCCGCCCCACCGGAAGTGGCCCAGCTGATCACATTGCCCTTCTGATCGGTGAAGGTCACGATGGTATTGTTAAACGAGGCCTGGATGTGGGCAACGCCCACGGGAATATTCTTCCGTTCCTTTTTGCCGGTGCGGCGTGGTTTCGCCATACGGGTCTCTCCAGAAATCCCTATGATTGGGCAAGTTACCGGGTTGATGGGCGCGACGCGCCGAAACCGTTATTTCTTCTTCTTGGCCATCACGCCACGACGCGGGCCCTTGCGGGTGCGCGAATTGGTGTGGGTCCTCTGGCCATGCACGGGCAGGCCCCGGCGATGGCGCAGGCCCCGGTAGCAGCCGATGTCCATGAGGCGCTTGATATTGGCCGTCACGTCACGCCGCAGGTCGCCCTCGACCTTGTGATTGGCCTCAATTTCCTTACGGATGGTGTTGGCTTCCTCGGGTGTCAGGGCGTCAGCGTTTTTGGTCCAATCCACGCCCGTGGTTTCGAGGATGTGCAGGGCCGTAGTCCGGCCAATGCCATAAATGTAGGTCAGGGCAATATCCATCCGCTTGTTTTTGGGAAGGTCGACTCCCGCGATTCTGGCCACGACGGTCCTCCGTTATCCCTGGCGCTGTTTGTGCCGGGGGTTCTCGCAGATCACCCGCACAACGCCGTGGCGCCGGATGATTTTGCACTTGGGACAAAGTTTTTTCACAGAAGGTTTCACTTTCATGCCGTTTCTCCATCTCCCGGCGCGGGAAACGGTCGGTGCCGCCAGGGCATCGACCGATCAGTCCGCCAGGCTTAAAATGCGTGGGCCATGTTTCGTGACCGCCACCGTGTGTTCAAAGTGGGCAGCCATGCTATGGTCCCTGGTCACCGCCGTCCAGTTGTCGGACAAAACCTCGACTTCGGGCCCACCAGCGGTCACCATGGGCTCGATGGCCAGGACCATCCCGGGTTTGAGCGATACCCGCTGCGCGTCCCGGGGAACGAAATTGGGCACTTCCGGCTTTTCGTGTAATTTGCGGCCGATCCCATGCCCAACAAATCGTTTTACAACACCAAGGCCCCGCTCTTCAACATATTTCTGCACGGCTCGCGAGATGTCGTACAGATCATTGCCCTCAAGCGCCTGGGCAATGCCGGCTGCCAAGGATTCCCGGGTCACGGCCAAAAGCTTGGCACTCGTTGCGTCGACCGGGCCGACCGGCACCGTGGTGGCCGAATCCCCGTAAAATCCATCATACACGACGCCCATGTCGAAGCTGACCAGATCGCCCGGTTCAAGCTTGCGCTCCGACGGGAAGCCGTGCACCACCTGCTCGTTCACCGAGCAGCACAGGGCGTACGGGAAGCCGTACATGCCGAGAAAAGCCGGCTTGACGCCGAAATCGGCACAGCGCTTGCGCGCCAATTCCTCAAAGAACATGGTGGGGACACCCGGTGCCACCGCTTCGGCCAGCTCGCGCAAAATGACGGCCACGATGCGGCTGGCCTCCCGCATGGAGGTTATCTCAAGTTCGTTTTTGAGATAAATGCCTCGAACCTTTTTCAAAATTACTGCCTGCCCTTGAGTCTCCCCTTCTGCATGAGGCCTTCATACTGGCGGGAGATCAAATAGGACTCGATCTGCGACATGAAATCCATGGCAACGCCCACGACGATCAACAGCGACGTGCCGCCGAAATAGAACGGGACGTTGAACTGTTGAATGAGCACCATGGGCAATACGCAGACCACTGAGATATACAGGGAACCCCACAGGGTTATACGAGCCAGAACCTTGTCGATATATTCCTTGGTCTTCCCTCCCGGCCGGATTCCGGGAATAAAACCGCCCTGCTTGCGAAGGTTCTCGGCGATATCGGCCGGATCGAAGATGATGGCCGTGTAGAAGTAACAGAAAAACACGATCAGCCCGATGAAAATGACATTATAGGTGATGGTCTGCGGGCTGAAGAAGGAGGCCACGGATTTGAGCCAGGGGACACTGGAAAACTCGCCCAAGGTCGCCGGGAAAAGCAGAATGGACGAGGCGAAAATGGGCGGAATGACACCGGCCGTATTGACCCGAAGGGGCAGGTGCGTGGTCTGGCCGCCGTACATCTTTCGCCCGACCATGCGTTTGGCGTACTGGATCGGAATGCGCCGCTGGCCTCGCTCCATGAAGACGATGGCGGCCAGGACGGCCAACATCAGCGCCACGATCAGGACCAGCACGAACAGCGACAGCTCGCCGGCCTTGACCAGGGAAAAGGTGCTGATGACGGCCCGAGGCAGCCCGGCCACGATACCGGCATAAATAATCATGGAGATGCCGTTGCCGATGCCCTTTTCCGTCATCTGCTCGCCGATCCACATCAGAAAGATGGTTCCGGCCGTCAGCGTGATGATGGTCATCAGGCGAAAGCCCCAGCCCGGAACGATCACCACCGGCGCCCCCGACGGGCTGGCCATGCTTTCCAGGCCGACGGCGATGCCGAAGCCCTGGATCAGCGTAATCAGGACGGTGCCGTAGCGGGTATACTGGGTGATCTTCTTGCGGCCGGCGGCGCCATCCTCCTTTTGCATCTTGGACAGCTCGGGACTGACCACGGTCAACAGCTGCAAAATGATGGAGGCCGAGATATAGGGCATGATGCCCAGGGCAAAGATGGAAAGATTGCGCAACCCACCGCCGGAAAACATGTCGAACAGCCCGAAAAGCGTATTTTTGGCGCTCTCGAAGAAGTCCGCCAAGGCGGATGCGTCCACGCCGGGCACAGGGACATGAACGCCTATCCGGTAGATGGCTACCAGCAGGAAAGTCCAAAGGAGCTTTTTTTTCAGCTCCGGCAGACGCGCGAGATTTTCGACTCCGGTAAGGGCCACAGCGGTGTCCGTTTATTCGGTTGGGGTTTGTTCGGAGACTTCGGCAACGCCAAGGGTCTCCGCCTTGCCACCGGCGGCGGCCAGCTTTTCGGCAGCCTTGGCGCTGAAGCGATGGGCCTGGACGGTCACGGCGGCGGTCACTTCCCCCTGGGCGAGGACCTTGACCAAGGTGTCGGCGGCAGCCAGACCCTTGGCGTAGATGTCATCCAGGGAGATGGCGGCCTGTCCGGGAAAGGCCGCCAGCAGCCGGTCGAGATTGAGCGGCTGGTAGACGATCTTGAACGGATAGTTCTTAAAGCCGCGCTTGGGCAAACGCCGGGACAGCGGCATCTGGCCGCCCTCGAACCAGGGGCGCATGCTCACGCCCGCCCGGGAGTTCTGACCTTTGGTGCCCTTGCCGGAGGTGCAGCCCTGGCCCGTGGCCCGGCCACGACCGAGCCGCTTGCGGCTGGCCCGTTCCTCGGGAAATGGATAGAGTTCGTGGAGCTTCATGACTCGGTCACCTCGACCAGGTGCTTGACCTTCGCAATCTGACCGAGCACCGCGTCGGTCTTCTCGAAGGAACGTTCCTGACGGATCTTTTTCAGTCCAAGAGCGGCCAGAGTGCCGCGCTGCTTGGGGGTATTGCCATAGCGGCGTCGGACCAGCTTGATGGTAATGGTTGCCATGGCGTCTTCCTTATTTGCGCGGGGTGGCCAAGGCCTTGCCGCGCATGGCGCCGACGGCATCGGCGCTACGCAGGGAGGCCAGACCGGCCATGGTGGCCCGCAGCACGTTGTGCGGATTGTTGGTGCCGATGGCCTTGGCCAGGATGTCATGGACGCCGCAGGCTTCCATGATGGCCCGGACCGGGCCGCCGGCGATGATGCCGGTTCCCTTGGAAGCGGGCTTGAGCATGACCCGACCGGCACCGAAGCGGCCGACCGTCTCGTAGGGCAGGGTGCCGTCCAGGAGCGGAATACGCAGCATGCCCTTGCGCGCCTGCTCGGTGGCCTTGCGGATGGCCTCGGGGACTTCGTTGGCCTTGCCGAGGCCATAGCCCACCGAACCTTTTCCGTCGCCGACCACCACCAAGGCGCTGAAGCTGAACCGCCGGCCGCCTTTGACCACCTTGGCCACGCGGTTTAAGTACACGATCTTTTCGATCTGGGACAGTTCAGGCTGCTGCTGATCCATGCCGTCTTCCTTCCCGCGCTTATTAAAATTTGAGGCCGCCATCCCGAGCTCCGTCGGCCAGGGCTTTCACCCGGCCGTGGTAAATGTAGCCGTTGCGGTCAAAGACAACGGCCGTGATTTGACGCTCAAGGGCCTTGGCAGCCAGATCCTTGCCGACCTTGGTAGCGGCTTCCTTGTCCGCCTTGAGGGGCTCGCCGGCCTTGGCCAGGACGAGGCTCGAGGAGGAGACCAGGGTCTGCCCCGTGGTATCGTCGATCACCTGGGCATAGATGTACCGATTGGAACGGTACACCACCAGACGAGGACGCTCCAGGGATCCGACCAGCTTCTTCCGGATGCGGACTTTCCGGCGCGATCGCGCCAGGGTCTTTGTCATCTTCATATGCGGTCCCTACTTCTTGCCGCCGGACTTGCCGGCCTTGCGGCGAATCACTTCGTTTTCGTACTTGATACCCTTGCCCTTGAACGGCTCGGGCGGACGTACGCGGCGGATGCGGGCGGCGGTCTCGCCCAGAAGCTCCTTGTCGATGCCCGAAAGCATCAACTTGTTGCCGTCGACCTTGGCTTCGATGCCGGTCGGCAGCTTGAAATCCACCGGGTGGGAAAATCCCACCGAGAGCGAGACCGCGTCGGCCGTGGCCGAGACCTTGTAGCCGACGCCGATCACCTCAAGGTTCTTGGAAAAGCCCTTGCTCACGCCCTCAACCAAATTGGCGAGCAGCGTGCGGCGCAGACCGTGCTGGGCCCGGGCCAACCGGGTGTCGTCCACCCGGGTGATCCGAACCTTCCCCTCCTCGACCGTATAGACGATCTTGGGATGGGTCGGCGTGGAGAGCTGCCCCTTGGGACCCTTGACCGTGATGGCCTCACCGGCCACCTCGACGCTTACCCCTTTCGGGAGGTCGATTTCGCGTTTGCCTATCCTGGACATGACATCTTCTCCGCGACGTGTCTTCTTACCAGATTTCGCACAGGAGCTCGCCGCCGACATTGAGCTCCCGGGCCTTGCCCCCCTCCAGGATACCCCGGGAGGTGGACAGGATGCTGATGCCCAGGCCGTTTTGGACCTTCGGAATGTCCTCGGCCCCTACGTAGATGCGGCGGCCGGGCTTGCTCATCCGTTTGAGGCCCGAAATGAGCGGCTTGCCACTCACGTATTTGAGGTTGATGGACAGCACGGCCTCGTCGACGGCAAAATCGTCGATATAGCCTTCGTCCTTCAAAATGGCGGCGATGGAAGCCTTCAGCTTCGAGGCCGGCAAAGCCAGATCCGCGTGCAAGGCCCCGTGGGCGTTGCGAATGCGGGTCAGCAGATCGGAAATGGGGTCGGTCACCGACATGGCGTCCTTCTCCTTGCTACCAGCTCGACTTGCGCACGCCGGGCATTTCTCCGGTGAGCGACATGTTCCGGAAGCAAATACGGCACACGCCGAATTTGCGAAGATATGCCCGGGAACGACCGCAGATGGGGCAGCGGTTATAGGCTCTGGTGGAAAACTTCGGCTTGCGGCGGGCTTTCACCATCAATGATTTACGGGCCACGACCGTTCTCCTTACTTTTTAAACGGCATGCCGAGAAGGTCGAGAAACATCTTGCCTTCCTTGTCGGCGCTGGCCGTTGTGACGATGGTGACGTTCATGCCCTTGACGTGTTCCACCCTGTCCACGTTGATCTCCGGGAAAATGGTGTGCTCCCGGACGCCCAGGGTAAAATTGCCGCGCCCGTCGAAGCCACGGTCGGGCACGCCGCGAAAGTCGCGCACCCGGGGAAGGGCGAAGTTGATAAGCTTGTCAAGGAAATCCCACATCCGCTCCCGGCGCAGGGTCACGCGACACCCGACCGGCATGCCCTCCCGGAGCTTGAACGCGGCAATGGACTTGCGGGCCCGGGTCACAACGGCCTTTTGTCCAGAGATGGCGGTCAACTCCACCACGGCTTCCTCAATAATCTTATTATTGGTGCTCGCCTCGCCCAATCCCATATTGAGCGAGATGAAGGAGAGCCGGGGGATTTGCATGCTGGAGGTGTACCCGAACTCTTTTTGCAGCTCCGGGGCTACCTTCTCGGCATAAAGTTTTTCCAGGCGGGTCATACCGTTTCCTTTTGCACTCAAGCGATTTCGTGGTTGCACTTCTTGCAGAAGCGCACCTTTTTGCCTTCGGGGGTGTACTTGTACCCGACCCGGGTGGGCTTGGCGCAGGCATCACAGACCAGGGCCACGTTGGAGATGTCCAGCGCGGACTCCTTCTCGATGATGCCCCCCGGGGTCTTGGCATAGGGATTGGCCTTGGTGTGGCGCTTGACCATATTCACCTTTTCCACCAGCACGGCGTTTTTTTTGGGCAGGATCTTGAGCACCTTGCCCACCTTGCCCTTGTCCTTGCCGGCGGTGACCATCACCTTGTCGTCTTTGCGAATCCGATACGTTTTCATGGCGTCCTCGATGGCGCGCGGCGGAAGGTTTAGAGGACCTCGGGCGCCAGCGACACGATTTTCATGAAGTTTTTCTGCCGCAGCTCCCTGGCCACGGGTCCGAAAATACGGGTCCCCACGGGTTCGAGCTGGTTGGACAGCAGTACGGCCGAGTTGGAATCGAACTTGATGTAGGAGCCATCGGGCCGTCCCACTTCTTTTGTCGTCCGCACCACCACCGCTTTCATCACCGCGCCCTTCTTCACTTTGGAATTGGGCAGGGCGTCCTTGACCGAAACCACGATGATGTCGCCGACCGAGGCGTAGCGGCGACGGGAGCCGCCGAGCACCTTGATGCAGCTGACCCTCTTGGCGCCGGAATTGTCCGCCACATCGAGCTGGGTTTCCACCTGGATCATGACCTGGCTCCTAGACCGCTTTTTCCATAATTTTTACAAGATGCCACCGCTTGCGGGCCGAGACGGGGCGATGCTCGATGATGCTCACCTTGTCGCCGATACCGCAATCGTTTTGCGGATCATGGGCCATAAACTTGTTGCGGCGGCGGATGTATTTCTTGAACAACGGATGCTTGACCAGGGTCTCGACCATGACCACGATGGTCTTGTCGGCCTTGTCGGAGACCACGACGCCGGTCAGCACCCGACGATTGCTTTTGTGTTCCTGCATGGCGAACCCCGATTACGCGTTGCGCTTTTGTTCGGTTTGCACGGTTAAAAGCCTGGCGATGTCCTTGCGGACCTGACGCAGGCGGTGCGTTTTTTCCAGCTGGGCCGTGGCATGCTGGAAGCGCAGCTTGAAAAGCTCCTCGCGGGTCTCGCCAAGCTTCTTGGCCAAGCCTTCGGCATCCAGTGCGCGCAGTTCGGCGGTCTTCATGGTTAGAAGCCCTCCTTGGCCACGATCTTGGTCTTGATGGGCAGCTTGTGCATGGCCCGGGTCAGGGCTTCCGTGGCGGTAACCATGTCCACGCCCTTGATCTCGTAGAGCATCCGACCGGGCTTGACCGCAGCAAACCACCCGACCGGAGCGCCCTTGCCTTTGCCCTGCCGCACTTCGGCCGGCTTTTCGGTGATGACGCGATCGGGGAAGACGCGAATCCAGACCTTGCCGCCGCGCTTGATGTGCCGCATGATGGCCACACGGGCGGCTTCGATCTGCTGACTGGTCAGCTTGCCGTGTTCCATGGCCTTGATGCCCACATCACCGAAATCGATGGTGGCGCCCTTGGTGGCCGGACCGCGCATGCGGCCCTTTTGCATCTTGCGATATTTGGTTTTGTTCGGAGCCAGCATTACGCTTCCACCTCGTGATCCAAAATCTCACCCTTGAAAATCCAGACCTTGACCCCGATGACGCCATACGTGGTCTTGGCGATGGCGAAACCGTAGTCGATGTCGGCCCGCAGGGTCTGCAGGGGCACCCGGCCGTCCCGGTACCATTCGGACCGGGCGATTTCCGCCCCGGCCAGCCGGCCGGCGCAGGCCACCTTGATGCCCTCGGCCCCGAACTTGCGGGACAGCCCCACCGTCCGCTTCATGGCTCGGCGGAAGGCCACGCGGCGTTCGAGCTGCAGGGCGATATTTTCGGCCACAAGCTGGGCGTCGACCTCGGGACGGCGGATCTCGTTGACCTCCACCGTGAACTCCCGACCGAAGCGCTTCTTGAGGTCGGCGCGGACCTTTTCGATCTCGGTCCCCTTGCGACCGATCACAATGCCGGGGCGGGCGGTGTGTACGATCAGACGGATCTTGCCCCCGGCCCGTTCGATCTCGATCTTGGAAATGCCGGCATGGTACAGGTTCTTCTTGACGAACTTCCGGATGTCGTTGTCCTCATGGACGAACGCCGGATAGTCCTTCTTGGAAAACCAGCGGGACAGCCACGTCTTGTTGTACCCGAGCCGAAACCCGTAAGGATGTACTTTCTGGCCCATTGCATCACTCCTCGTTCTCGGCCACGACAACGGTGATATGGCTCGTGCGCTTGATAATCCGGAAGGCTCGGCCCATGGAGCGTGTCATGATGCGCTTCCAGGTCGGTCCGGGATTGACGATCACCCGCTTGACCGTGAGATTGTCGATGTCCACTCCGGAAATCTGCTCGGCATTGGCCACGGCAGAGTGCAGCACCTTGCCAATGAGCTTGGCCGATTTTTTCGGAGTGAACTTCAGAATATTCAAGGCATCCTCGACCGGGCGGCCAAGGATATTGGCGGCAACGAGCCTCGCCTTCTGTGGCGACACGCGGATGAATTTGGCTTTGGCTTTGGCTTCCATGGCTTAGTCCCGAGGGGAGGGGTCCCCGCTTACTTTTTCACTTTGCTTTTCTTGTCCGCGGCATGGCCGTGGAAGGTCCGCGTGGGGGCGAATTCACCGAGCTTGTGGCCGACCATGTTCTCGGAAACAAAGACCGGAATGAACTTCTTGCCGTTGTGCACGGCGAAGGTCAGCCCCACCATTTCCGGCAGGATCATGGAACGCCGGGACCAAGTCTTGATGACCCGCCGGTCCTTGTTTTCCACGGCATAGGTGACCTTTTTTTCCAGATGCCCGTCCACGAACGGACCTTTTTTCAGAGACCGAGGCATAGTCGTTTCCTCTTACTTTTGTCCGCGCCGTTTGACGATGAGCTTGGACGAGGCCTTTTTCCTGTTACGGGTCTTGTAGCCCTTGGTCGGCTTACCCCACGGAGTTACCGGGTGCCGGCCGCCCGAGCTCTTGCCCTCGCCGCCGCCCAACGGATGGTCCACCGGGTTCATGGCCACGCCGCGAACCTTGGGGCGGTTGCCGAGCCAACGATTGCGCCCGGCCTTGCCGATGGAGACATTCTCGTGCATCACGTTGCCGACCTGTCCGACCGAAGCCAGACAAGCGGCCAGAATGTTGCGCACTTCGCCCGAGGGGAGCCGCAGCAGGGCGTACTTGCCCTCCTTGGCCACCAGCTGGGCATAGGTGCCGGCCGCCCGGCAGATCTGACCGCCCCGACCGGGATGCAGCTCGATGTTGTGGAGCAGCGTGCCGACCGGAATCTTTTTGAGCGGCAGGGCATTGCCCGGCTTGATGTCGGCGGTTTCCCCGGCCAGGACCTGATCGCCCACGGCGATGCCCAGCGGCGCCAGAATGTAGCGCTTCTCGCCGTCGGCGTAGTGCAGCAGCGCGATGCGGGCGCTCCGGTTGGGGTCGTACTCCACGGAGAAGACCTTGGCCGGCACACCGACCTTGTCGCGCTTGAAATCGATGATCCGGTACAGGCGCTTGTTGGCACCGCCGCGGCGACGGGAGGTGATCCGGCCGTAGCAGTTACGGCCCGAGGCATGGGGCAGACCCTCGACCAGGGACTTTTCGGGCGTCGTCCGGGTGACCTCCTCAAAGGTGGACACCGTTTGGAAGCGGCGGCCAGCCGAGGTGGGTTTGAGCTTGCGGATGGACATGTCTACACCCCTTCGAAGAACTCGATTTTATCGCCCTTGGCCAGGGTCACGTACGCCTTCTTGTAGCCGGGATGCCGCCCCGTCACCTTGCCCATGCGGGTGCGGTCCAAGGGGCCGCGCTTGACCACTCGCACGCCTTCGACCTTCACGGAAAAAGCCTTTTCCACGGCCTTGGCGATTTCGATCTTGTTCGCCTCGGGGTGGACGAAAAAAACCACCTGGTTGGCAGCTTCCTTCATCTGGGTGGCCTTTTCGGAAACCAGCGGCCGCAGCAAAATGTTAGCGTACTCCATGACCGAGCCTCTCCTGCACCCTCAGGGCCGCGTCCTTCAGCATGACCAGCTGGTCGTACCGCAGCACATCGTACACATTGAGCATGTCTTCCCGGATCACCTTGATGCCGGGAAGATTCCTGGCGGAAAGCTCGAGATTGTTATCCGTTTGGGGCAGAACAATCAAGGCTTTTTTCAAAGCGAAATCCGTGGCGACCTTTACCATGTGCTTGGTCTTGATCTCGGGTATGGACAGGGCCTCCACCAGGACCAGGGCGTCCTCGACCACTTTGGCCGAGAGCGCCATGCGCAGGGCCAATTGGCGCACCTTGCGGTTGACCTTGAAGGTGTAGTCCCGGGGTTCCGGACCATGCACGATGGCACCGCCCCGCCACAGCGGGGAACGGGTCGAGCCCGCCCGGGCCCGTCCGGTGCCTTTCTGACGCCAGGGCTTGCGTCCGCCGCCGCTCACCGTGGAGCGGGTCTTGACGCTATGCGTGCCGGCCCGCTTGGCGGCCAGCTGTGCCCGGACCACCAGATGCAGCAACTCGGGCTGCACTTCGACCTCAAAGACCTCGGGGGACAGGTCGACGGCGCCGATTTCCTGTCTCGCCTGGTCGTAAAGTTTCACATTTGCCATGGTGATTTCCCGTTATCCCTGCTTGCGCACCACAACCACGCCATTGCGCGGTCCGGGCACCTGTCCCTTGACCAGGATCAGGTTCAGTTCGGGCCGGACGTCCACCACCTGGATGCCCACCGTGGTGACGGTGCGCGCGCCCATGTGGCCGGCCATCTTCTTGCCCTTCATGACCTTGCCCGGTTCGGTGTTGTTACCGACGGAGCCGCCTGAACGGTGGGCTTTTTCGGTGCCGTGGGTCTTTTTCAGCCCTTTGAAATTCCAACGCTTCATGACCCCGGCAAAGCCCTTGCCGATGGATGTGCCGGTAATCTTGACCGTCTCGCCGGCGGCGAAGATATCCACGGTCACGTCCGCGCCCTGTTCGAAGGCCGAAGGCCCGTCGAGCCGGATTTCCCGCAGGACCCGGAAGTAACCGCGAGCGGCCTTGTCCAGATGTCCCTTGTCGGGTTTGTTCACCTTGCGTTCCGGGATCTGGGCGAACCCGAGCTGCATGGCGTGGTAGCCGTCCTTGTCCTCGGTCTTGACCTGCGTCACGGGGCAGGGACCGGCCTCAATGACCGTGACCGGGATAACCGAACCATCGTCGCCGAAAATCCGGGTCATGCCCAGTTTGCGGCCGAGTATTCCGAGCGTGGCAGTCATGACCACCCTTCCTTAGAGCTTGATTTCCACGTCAACGCCGGCGGGCAGGCTCAGTTTCCCGAGCGCGTCCACGGTCTGTTGCGTGGGCTCCATAATGTCCAGAAGCCGTTTATGAACCCGCATCTCGAATTGCTCGCGGGACTTCTTGTCCACGTGCACGGAGCGGTTGACCGTCACCTTGTGGATATTCGTGGGCAACGGGATGGGCCCGGCCACGCCGGCCCCGGTGTTGCGGGCGGTATCCACGATCTCGGCCACCGCCTTGTCCAGAATGCGGTAGTCGTACGCCTTGAGCTTGATGCGAATGCGATCGTTTTGCATGGAAACCATGATATTACTCCAGAATCTCCGAGACCACACCGGCGCCGACGGTGCGGCCGCCTTCGCGGATGGCGAAGCGCAGGCCCTTTTCCATGGCGATGGGGGCGATCAGTTCCACGCCGAAGGTGGCGTTATCACCGGGCATGACCATCTCCACGCCCTCGGCCAGGGAAACGATGCCGGTGATGTCCGTGGTGCGGAAGTAGAACTGCGGCCGATAGCCGGTGAAAAACGGCGTGTGCCGGCCGCCCTCTTCCTTGGTCAGGACATAGACCTCGGCCTTGAACTTCTTGTGCGGGGTGATCGAGCCCGGCTTGGCCAACACCTGGCCGCGTTCCACGTCGTCGCGCTTGACGCCGCGCAACAGCACGCCCACGTTGTCGCCGGCCTGACCCTGATCCAGGATCTTGCGGAACATCTCGACGCCGGTGCAGGTGGACTTGATCGTGTCGTGGATGCCGATGATCGCCACTTCGTCGCCCACGGTGATGACGCCGCGCTCGACCCGGCCCGTGACCACGGTGCCGCGGCCGGAGATGGAGAACACATCCTCGATGGGCATCAGGAAGGGCTTGTCGATGTCGCGCTTGGGCTCGGGAATGTAATCGTCGCACGCCTGCAAAAGCTCGAAAATCGGGGCCGCATCCGGGCTGTTGATGTCCGGGGCCTCCAGGGCCTTCAGGGCCGAGCCCTTGATGATCGGAATCTCGTCGCCCGGGAAGCCGTACTTGGTCAGAAGCTCGCGCACTTCGAGCTCGACCAGTTCGATCAGCTCCGGATCGTCCACCAGATCGATCTTGTTCATGAACACGACCAGCTGGGGCACGCCGACCTGACGGGCCAACAGGATGTGCTCACGGGTCTGGGGCATGGGGCCGTCGGTGGCGGCCACCACCAGGATGCCGCCGTCCATCTGGGCGGCGCCGGTGATCATGTTCTTGATGTAGTCGGCGTGACCGGGGCAGTCCACATGGGCGTAGTGGCGCTTCTCGGTCTGGTATTCGACGTGGGCCGTGGCGATGGTGATGCCGCGTTCCTTTTCTTCGGGCGCCTTGTCGATCTGATCGAAGGGAATGTATTCGCCGAATCCCTTCATGCTGGCCAGACGCGTGATGGCCGCGGTCAGCGTGGTCTTGCCGTGGTCGATGTGGCCGATGGTGCCGATGTTGACGTGCGGCTTGGTCCGCTCAAATTTCGCCTTGCCCATATGGTCCCCCTGGAACTTCCGCGCTTGCGGGTCTTCGTTTTGACGCACTCGCCCGATAGTCCCGGGCGCTATTTCCGTTTGATGATTTCCTCGGCCAACTGCGCCGGGACTTTTTCATAGTGGTCGAACTGCATGGTGAACGTGGCCCGGCCCTGCGATCTGGACCGCAGATCCGTGGCGTAGCCGAACATGGAGGACAGCGGCACGTGGGCGGTGATGATCTGGGCGTTGGACCGGGAGTCCATCTTGGCGATCCGGCCGCGCCGGCCGTTCAAGTCGCCCATGACGTCGCCCATGTATTCTTCAGGCGTGACCACTTCCACGGCCATGATGGGCTCCAAAAGCACCGGACCGGCCTTCTGCACGGCTTCCTTGAAGCACTGGGAGGCGCAAATGAAAAACGCCTGCTCCGAAGAGTCCACTTCGTGGAAGGAACCGAACACCAGCTTGGCCCGGATGTCGACCAGCGGATAGCCGGCGATGACGCCGCCCTTCATGGCATTCTGAATGCCCTTGTCCACCGACGGAATGTATTCCTTGGGGATGACGCCGCCCACGATCTTGTTTTCGAATTCGTAGCCGCCGTCCGTCTTGGGCTCGATCTCCAGCACCACGTGGCCGTACTGGCCCCGGCCGCCGGTCTGCTTGACGTAGCGCAGATCGTTTTTGACCGGCTTGGTGATGGTCTCGCGGTAGGCCACCTGGGGCTGGCCCACGTTGGCGTTGACGCCGAATTCCCGCATGAGGCGATCGACGATGATTTCCAGGTGCAGTTCGCCCATGCCGGCGATCAGGGTCTGGCCGGATTCCTCGTCGGACTTGACGCGGAAGGAGGGATCCTCCTTGGCCAGCTTGCCCAGGGCCTGGGACAGGGCATCGCGGTCGGCCTTGGTCTTGGGTTCGATGGCCACCTCGATGACGGGATCGGGGATGGTCAGGGATTCCAGGGCCACGGGCCGGTCCTCGGAGCACAGGGTGTCGCCGGTGGAGGTGATCTTCATGCCCACGGCGGCCACGATGTCGCCGGCGTCGGCTTCCTTGATCTCCTCACGCTTGTTGGCGTGCATCTTGAGCAGGCGGCCGATGCGTTCCCGTTTGCCCGTATTGGCGTTGAGGACGGTCATGCCCGTTTCGATGCGGCCGGAATAGAGGCGCAGAAAGGTCAGGTGGCCGATGAACGGATCGCTCATCAGCTTGAAGGCCAGGGCGGCCAGCGGCTTTTCCGGATCGCACTCGCACGTGATCTCGACATCCGGCTTGTCCGGGTTGTGGCCGACCATGGCGGGAATATCGACCGGCGAAGGCAGAAAATCCACCACGGCGTCAAGCAGGGGTTGCACACCCTTGTTCTTGAAGGCCGAGCCGCACAGCACCGGGCAGATGGTCTGGTTGATGGTGGCCTTGCGGATGCCGGCGATCAATTCCTCGGGCGTGAGTTCCTCGCCGTTGAGATACTTTTCCATAAGGCCCTCATCCTCTTCGGCGATGGCCTCCAGCATCTCGTGGTGCAGCTTCTCGTAGCTTCCCCGCAACGACTCCGGGATGTCCCGGACGTCGTATTCGCGGCCCAGGCTCTCGGTATCGAAATAGATGGCCTTGCCCCGGATCATGTCCACCACGCCCTGGAAATTCTCCTCGGAGCCGATGGGGATCTGCAGGGCCACGGGCTTGGCGCCCAGGCGATCACGGATCATGTCGACGCACCGGAAGAAATCCGCGCCGACCCGGTCCATCTTGTTGACGAAGCTCATGCGCGGGACATGATACCGTTCGGCCTGACGCCAGACGGTCTCGGTCTGCGGCTCCACGCCGGCCACGGCGTCGAACACGGCCACCGCGCCGTCGAGGACGCGCAGGGAGCGCTCCACCTCGATGGTAAAATCCACATGGCCGGGGGTATCGATGATGTTGATGCGATGGTCCCGCCAATAACAGGTGGTGGCAGCCGAGGTAATGGTAATGCCGCGCTCCTGTTCCTGGACCATGAAGTCCATGGTGGCCTGACCATCATGCACTTCACCAATCTTATGCGACACCCCGGTATAATACAATATACGTTCGGTGGTGGTCGTTTTTCCGGCATCAATGTGGGCCATGATGCCGATATTGCGTTGCCGCTCTATTGGAGTAGTCCGAGACACGTCAATTTCCTTGTACGACTACCACCGGTAATGTGCGAACGCCTTGTTGGCGTCGGCCATGCGGTGCGTATCCTCTTTCTTTTTCACGGCGCCGCCGCGATTATGATAGGCGTCGAGCAGCTCACCCGACAGCTTGTCTGCCATGCCCTTTTCGCCCCGGGCCCGGGCAATGCTCACCAGCCAGCGCAAGGCCAGGGTGACCTGCCGTTCGGGTCGCACTTCCATGGGCACCTGATAGGTGGCGCCACCGACCCGGCGGGGTTTGACTTCCATGTGGGGCTTGACGTTGGCGATGGCCTTCTCGAAGGCCTTCAGGGGATCCTCGCCGGATTTCTCGGCCAGGACGTCCACGGCCTGGTAGAAAATCCCCTCGGCCACGCCTTTTTTCCCATCATGCATAAGCCGATTGATGAACTTGGTCACCAGGTGACTGCCGAACTTCGGATCGGGCAGCACCGACCTCTTTGAAACAGGACCCTTACGCGGCATACGCGTCCACTCCTTGTCCCGAGCTTTTTACTTGGGCCGCTTGGAGCCGTATTTGGAACGGCCCTGGCGACGATCAGACACGCCGGCGGTATCGAGCGTGCCGCGGATAATATGGTACCGGACGCCGGGAAGGTCTTTGACACGGCCACCCCGGATCATGACCACCGAGTGTTCCTGCAGGTTATGGCCTTCGCCCGGAATGTAGGAAGTCACCTCGATGCCGTTGGTCAGGCGCACACGGGCGACCTTACGCAAGGCCGAGTTCGGTTTTTTAGGGGTGGTGGTGTACACGCGCGTGCACACGCCCCGACGCTGCGGACAGGCCTGCAGGGCGGGCGTTTTGCGACGTTTGGCCACCTGGGCCCGCTCATGGCGGATAAGTTGGTTAATCGTGGGCATAGCCGTCTCCGTTCGGGAAAATCGTAATGTATGGCAAAGACCGAGGCTTATAGCCCCATCAAAACACCCTGTCAAGTGGGATGGGAGCTCCCAAAGGAAAAATAAGTCCTCCCACCCGGTGCGGGCGGGAGGACGGGGACGTTATCCTACTTGTCCAGGCTTGTCAGCCTAGAATGAGAAGCGGAGGCTGGCATGGCCGCCCCAGCTGTCCAGACCGCGGTCGGTGAAGCCGATGCGCTCGTACCGGCCGGCCACTTCGAAACCGATGTTGTCGGTCAGATTGACCACGAAGCCCAGGTCAACCGGCAGGGTCAGGCTGGAACTCTCGCCCTGCTTGCGCCAACCGCTGCGATACGGGATGTTGTCGCTGCCGAACAGGCCGCCAAGACCGGAGCCGATGTAGAAGCCCATGGTGTTGGTGTGCACGGGGTAAAACCGCACCAACGCGTTGAACCCAAAGGCCCACGGGTTGGAACTGTAGTCGTGATGCCCGTAGTCGCTGTTCTGGGAGAACGAATAGGCCAAGCCCTCAGCCCCGATGGACAGACCGTCCATCACGAAGTAGTGGCCGCTGGCGCCGATGGTGAGATAGGAATTGACCGGCTTCTGGCTGACGCCGTAGTAGCCGAATTCCGGCTGGATCGAGAACGTCCCAGCCTCGCCGATGGCCCAAGACCGCGCCGGCAGCGCGGCCAGTCCGATGCAAACCGCCATGGCCAGCACCAGGATCTTCTTCAGTTGAGCGTTCATGCTCTTCCTCCTTCAAACTCATCGTTTTCGTTGCCGCCGGGCGAATTTCCCCGTGCTTTTCGGGCCGCCCCCGCGCGGCTTCACGCGGGAAAACGACTCGCACGTTTCGCCTCGGCTCCTTTTCCAGGGGGCTGCCCCCCCCAGACGGATGCCCCTGGGGAATCCGTCTCATGGGAGTTTTATCAAAAGCATTTCGCTCTTGCAACAACAGGATCACGCCCGGCGTCCTTTTCGATTGCTCCCGGCCGACGCTTCCCGTAGTTTCGATGGCGGCCGAGTGCCTCGACCACAATCGGGCTCCGGAGGTGCATGCGATGGATGGCAAGGATCGGTTTGGCGGCGGCTGGGACGCGCAACTCGCCTTTTTCAAGGACAAGATCGAGTCGCTTCGCAACGCGGCCCGTCAAAAAGGACCGGAGGTCGTCGACCGCTACACCGGCGAGCTGGAGCGGCTCCTGGAAAAATACGACGCCGCCCGCTACAAGCTCACCTTGCTGCGCAAGGGAGGCGGCGACGCCCTGGTCGAACTCCGGGAGGGCTTCGAACACGCCCTGGCCGATCTCAAAGCGGCCGTAACCAAGGCCCGGGATAAATTCTAGTCCGTCGGGCCGGGGGGGCGCACGCCGCCGCTCCGGACGCGTCAGACCCCCCTGCCCGTCTCTCGGGGATCGGCCGGACGACGGCCGCCAACGCCCCTGGCCGATGCTCCCGACAAAAAGGGCGCCCCCCTGGGGCCGCCCTGATCGTTTTTTTCCCGCCCGGCTCACACCGCCCGCGTCAGGCGACCATGGACAGCCCGCTCCCCTCCATCAGGGAATTGGGCAGACTGGATTGCAGCGCGTACTGGTTCAGGCCCAACTGGGAGGCAAGGGCGCTGGCGAGGCTCCCCACGGTGGTTCCGGAGCCCGCATCCGTCGTCCCTGTCGCGGTCGTGCTCCCGCTCGAGGTGCCGCTGGGATCGCCCGGCGTCGTCTGTCCCGAGGCGAGCTGGCGTAAGATTTCCGACTCGATGGAATCCGCCACGCTGGTGGCCGACGAATTCGTCAGGCCGGCGCCGCTGCTGCTGGCGATCATCTTGGTGGTCTGGCTGACGATATTGCCCTTGGGATCCGTCACCGTGGTGGTCTCCTCGATGCCCTTATCCGTAAAGGTCAGGGACACGGTGGTGGTGTCCCCGTCGTCGCTCGACGAAGAGCCGCCGCCCCCGGCGCTGCCCGAGGCCGCGGCGGTCGAAGAGGAGGAGGACGTCGAGGCGGTCGAAGCGGTGGACGCCGTCGAGGCGGCCGCAGCCGCGGCCTGCGCCTGGCTGGCCGAAGAGCTGGTGTAGGAGCTCGTGGCCGAGACCAACTCCCCGGAAGCGTCATAGTTGGCCGTTTGGGTCGTGGAATCGCCGTTCGGCGCATACTGCGTCACGGTGCTGGTCGTCGTGCCGTCGGTGGCCGCCAGGGAGGACGTGGTTTCCCAGACGTTGCCGTTGCTGTCCGACAGGGTACTCGACGTCTTGAAGCCGGCGTCCGTGTTCTCGCCGGTGACGCTCCGGGTGAGGCTCTTGCCGTCCGGCCCGGTGAGGGTGATGGTCGAAGTGTAGGAGCCGTCGGTCTGCGTCACCGTGGTTGCCGTCCCCACCACGTTGCCGTTGGCATCGCTGGTGGTGGACTGGGTGGTGGTGCTGCCGTCGGCATTCTTGGTTTCCGTCTCAGTGGTGGTCAAGTTCCGATCGGCGGCCGACTGTCCGCTGGGAGCACTGGAGACGGCGGAACCGGTCGTGGCGTCGTTCTCCGTGGACGCGGCGGTCAGGGAACCGGTTTCCATGTCGTAGGCCAGGGAGCCGTTCCCGGCGAGAAGCGCCGACAGGATGCTGTTGAAACTGCCGACGGACGTGCGCGACGCGCTGTCAGAGGACGAGGCATCGGCAGAAGTTGCCGCCGTGGTCCCGCTCGTCCTGCTCGAATCGCCGTTCAGGGAAAGCAGCGTGCCCATGGTCGAGTCCGAGCCGCCGCTATCCGTTTGCCCGTACATGGCCAGCAGGGTCTGCAACCAATCAGTGCTTCCCGTGCTGGAACTGATGGATTGGACGCTCATGTCCATACCTCCTGGGGGCGGAAATTTTTTCCGGGCGAAACGCTCCCAGGGACACTACAGGCAAATGGCGTGCCGCAATCGCCAGCGCGGCGCCTGTAAACTTCCATGGCGCGACCGCTGCCCGGTGGCGTCATGGGGAATGCCTCCGGCGGCCGAAGGGCTCCGCCCTTTGGGAACCCACTATGCGCTTAGGGAGCTGCCGTGCCGGGATTGGGGCAGCGGCATGCCTTGGGCCCGAACGTGCAGCCGCCGCATCCTCCCGGGATTCCAAAGGGGACGCGTCCTCCGACCGCCCAAGGCGCCTGCCTCGGCGCATCGGGCAGTGGTCTCAGTACCGCACGGTGGGCAGCGGTCTCGAACCGGAGGAAGGCGCAACGGCGGGAAGGAACGCAGAAGCAGAACAGATCGCGGCGGCGGCCGGGGGCCGCCGCCGGAACAAACGGGCAGCAGGAGACGGGCCGACGGGCCGGGGGCCTAGTCCAGCCCGCACTCCCGCAAAAGTCCGGAGAGCACCTTGTCGCTGTCGAAATGGGCCGCGGCAATGGCCCGGGCCGCGTTGCCGGCCGCGACCGGATCGGCCAGGACGGCCTCGATGCCCGCCACGGCTCCGTCGGCGTCGGTAAAGGGGAAAAGCCCCTTCCCCACCGGCAGATAGGCGCCAAAGCCCGTGTCCTCCACCACCGCCGGCCGGCCGGCCGCCAGATAGGCGGCCGTGCGGTCGGAGAACCAGCCGCTTTTGAGCACCACGTTCTGGTCCTTGGCAATGGTGAATTCGGCCATCGATCCCCGGATATAGTCCCGGTAGGTCACGGGGTCCCGGGAGACGGCAAGGGCGTCCCGCACGAGCCAGCCGGCGGCGGCGTAGCGGTCCACGGCGTCCTTCATGCCGCTCATGGTCAGCTCCAGCCGGGCGCCGGGGACGCGGGAGGGCAGATTGATCATGGCCTCGTATTTGACGTTCTTGCGCCAGGACAGTTTTTTGCCGTTCACCTCGACATCCCGGTCCCGGGCCTCCCAGGTGCCGATGGTGGTAAAGCCCGTGCCGGCCCCCTGGCCCCGCGGCCACAAATCGAGAACCACCGGCGGCAGAAGCGGCTTCCAGTCGACGTCGGAGAGCGGCACCCCGGGCGCGCCGCCCGGCAGGTTGACGCCGTAGGTGAAGCAGACGTCATGGAGCCCGTAATAGTCCCGGGTCCAGGCATCGTTCGCCACCTTGACCTGGGTGAAGACCGGATCGGTGTCGATGATGGCCTTGACCGGCGCCTGAAAGTATTCTTCCTTCAGGGGCAATACACCGGATATATTAAGGAAAAAATCAGCGCTGGCCAGATAGCGGTCAAGCGCCTGCCGGTCCAGGCCGAAGACCTGGTTTTCGATCTGGCTGACGTAGGCCCAGCGTCCGGCCAGGCCGTGCTGTCGGAACAGCGTGTCCAGGATGGTCCGTCCCCGGGTGGAATCGGACGTGGGATAGCCCAGCAGCGGATCGAAGGGATAGGCCCAGTTGGAGGTATCCTCCACGAACAGCACCTCATGGCCGAGACGGGCCAGGCCGGCCATGAAGTGCAGCATCATCCAGACCTGGCCGCCGAGCGGAAACCCCACGGCAAAACCGGCCACCACGATCCGACGAGACCGTTTCATTCCCATTGCCTCATATTCCCGGTTGTTTTTTCGCTTCGACCCAGAGTCTGACGCCTTTGTCGACGGTGACCACCGGCACGGCCTTGCGTTTGAGGAAGGCGCACAACGCGGCCAGCTTTTCCACGGACCAGGGTTCCCAGCCGAGTTCGGAGCCGATGCCGTGCATGCAGAAGATGACCCAGCCGTCTTCCTGGATGGCGTGCTGCTTGACCAGGCCGATAATCGCCTCGGCCGTGTCGCTCGAATGGATCGTGAAGCGCTTGAGCCAGAAGCGGTCGGTCTGCCCCCGGCGGTTGCAGTCGTCGCCGCCGTCGGCCACCTGGTCGTAAAACCGGCGGGACAAGGTGCTCATCTCCGGGGTCCAGTAGTTGTGGGGGGTGATGTAGGTCGTCACATGGAAACCCATCCCCGAAAGCACCTTCTTGGATTCCTCCAGCTCGCGCTCGTAGGAAATGGCCCGGATCTCCCGTTTGGCGACGCTCTCCGGCTCGAAGGGATGGACGATCAGCTCGCCGATCAGGCCGTCGAAATAATAGCTGCCGGGCTCATGGCGGACCTGCCGGCCGCTCGAGCGTTCCCGCAGGAGCCGGCCGTCCTCGATCAGTCCGGCCAGTTCCTCATAGTGGTACTTGCCCTCGAACAGGGCCCGCTGTCCCGAAACCGGGCGCAGGGTCAGGCATTTCTCCTCGGAGTAGAACCGGGGGATGTCCACGGGCCGCTTGTGGGTCAGGCTGTGGGAGGCCACCTCCCAACCGGCCTTTTGCAGGGCATGAATCTGTTTGGTGTCCATGAAGTCGGGATCGCCGGATTCCACCCGGTTGGCGATGATGCCGACCGTGGCCGGGAGGCCGTAGCGGGAAAGCACCGGGAACGCGTACTGAAAAATGCTCGAAAGCCCGTCGTCGAACACAAAGGTGACCATGCCGGCCTGCCCGAGGCGAGCCCCCGCCGGCGACAACAGGATCAAAAAGAACAGCAATCCGATACGACAGTTTTTTTTCATGGCGTGACCATCAAGACGAGAGGTAAGGGGGTGAGGACAAATGCTCGCGCCTACCTATAAGAATACCCCTAAAAGTCAATGCCCCGGCGCGGGAGGCCGCCTTTCGCGGCGGCCGGACAAGGAAGACCGAAAACATACCGGGAATATTCTCCTTTCAGAGGGGCTTGGGCCACCCGGCCGGGTTCGGGCAATCTTGACGGACGGGCCAAAACTGGTATGTGGCGCTTGCCGCCAGGGGAAGCCCGTCCCGGGCGGCCCAATCATCGGAGGCATCATGCGCAACACACTGGCAGCACACTGCGCCTTCTGCCTGACCCTGCTTTTGGCCGCCGCCGCGACCGCCCAGGCCGCGGCCAAACATTTTCAGGCCAGCTCCGACCATTTCCATGATTACGCAGCCAAGGCGGCCGAACTCTATTTCAAGGCCGAGCAGTCCGAGGAGAAACACGTTTTAAGCAACCTCTCCTCCATTTCCGCCATCTACGCCGAGAAAGCGGCCCTGGTCACGAATCTGGTGGACCTCCTGGAGCACATGACCGCCAAGCGGGACCGGGTGTACGCCCTGGACCGCATCCGCGACATCAAGCGGCAATACGCCCTCGCCCTGCCCCAGGACATCAAGCTGCTGTCGGACCTGGTGGAAGCCCAGGAGGACGCGGCCATCCGGTCGCTGGGAAACCTCGTCATCAACGAAATGCGCGTGTTCGAGCGCAACGTCGACAATCTCTGACCCGCGCCCCGCCCCGCCACCGCCTTGCCCGTCTCTCTGCCCGACAGAAAGGCTGGGGAAATGCCCCCGGCGCCCCAAAGGCACCTCCCGGCCATCCCGTCCGCAAACCGTGGCCGCGCCCGGCCGACTACTCGGTGCCGGGCGGCAGCGGCTTCACGGCTTCCGGATGCGGGAACGGCTGATCGGGAAACGTAACCGTCAGCACCTTCACGACATCGCCCCTGGCCGCGGCCTTGCCGACGGTCGCCGCCAGGACGTGCCCGCCCTGCCTGCGGTCGGCGGTGAGGAAATGGAAGTGCCAGCCCGTCGGCGCCAGACCCGGAGCCGCAGGCGGGGAATAGATGCCGACCATGGTGCCGGTGACCTGCGAAAGAGGGAAAAGGACCTGGGACTTCAAGGCCTCGACCAGGGGCGGCCAGGGCTTTTTCTGGGCCGGGGCGCTCCGGGCGGTCAGGGTCGTGAAGGTTCCCTCCACCCGGACGGCGTAAAAGTGGTCCGGATCGGGCAGCCGGGCGGCAAGCGCGGCCTTGAGCCCGTCCAGATCCAGCCCGTCCGCCCGGCCGAGGTCCAGGTTGCCCTGGAAAAAAACCACCTGGGCGAAGGGCGTCTTGGCCGAGGGCGGCACCACCCGCACCGTGCCGTCGCTTTTCGCCTGATAAAACACCCCGTCGAGGACGATCATTTCGCCGTCCAGATCGACCAAGGTGCCCAGCCCGAAATCGCCGTGGCGGGCCACTTCGGACAGGGGCATCTCCCCGGTGTAGAGGCCGGCCGTCAGGGCCGCGATGGTGGACACCTGGTAGAGGTCCACCGGGGTAACGGAGGACGGGGCCGCGCCCGCAGCCGGGGCGGCCAACGCCCAACAGCAGAGCACGACGGCCGCGAGCAGCGGCCGGGCACGGAGGCAAAATAACCGCATACGGGCTCCTTGGGGTTCAGGCATGCGCCAGATCGGGATCGGCTTCGGGCTCACCGGCTAAAAATCGCCGCACCAGGGGTTCCGTGGAGGCAGTGATTTCCGCCGGCGTTCCCTCGAACACGATGCGGCCGCCGTCAAGCATGGCCACATGGCCGACGATGCTGAAGATGTCCGGGATATCGTGGCTGACCAGGACGGCCGTAAAGCCGAACTGCCGGCGGGACTGGTCGATCAGGGCCAGGACCGAGGCCTTGCGGATGGGGTCGAGGCCGGTGGTCGGCTCGTCGAAGAGGACCAGCTTGGGTTCGGTGGCCAGGGCCCGGGCCAGGGCCACCCGCTTTTGCATGCCGCCGGAAATCTGGGAGGGATATTTGCCGAGCACGCCCGTCAACTCCAGTCGCTGGCACAGTTCGTCGACCCGTTTGGCCACCTGGGGCTCGGGCAAGCGCTCGGTTTCCCGCAACGGCAGGGCGATGTTGTCGAAAACGGTCATGGAGTCGAACAGGGCCATGTTCTGGAACATGTAGCTGCAATGGCGGCGGAAGGTCCGGCGTTCGGCCCGGGTCATGGTCGACAGGGCCTCGCCCTGGAAGAGGATATCCCCGGAGTCCTGGGTGAGCAGACCGATGATGTGCTTTAAAAGCACGCTTTTGCCCTCGCCGGACTTGCCGATGACGGCGGTGATGATCCCTTCGGGCACGGTCATGTCCACGCCGCGCAGGATCTCTTGTCCTTGGAAGGCCTTTTTCAGGCCGCGAATGGCAATCATGGGATAGGTCATGGCGTTTCCCCCGGCACAAGGCCGGGTCACCTTGACCGGAATCGCGTCCAAAGGCAAGGACCGCCAGGCCTCACCCCTGGGCGGCGGCCCGGGCTTCGGCCAGGCCCAGGGGGGCCCGCCGGTCGCGCAGGCAGGAATTGCCGGGTTTGGACTTGGCGAATTTCTTGACGGCGGCCGCCCGGGCACCCAGTTCGTCCATGGTCACGGGCACGGCGAAGGCGCATTCGATGATGCCCATGGACACGGTGAGCAGATCGAACCGCCCCACCCGGCCGTCGCGGCCCTGGCCTTCGATATAGCCCCGGGCCCGGTCCTCGTCGCCGTACAGGACCGGCGAGGCGGCGGCAAAGGCTTCGAGGGCGGCGCCGCACACCTGGTCCACGGATTCGCCCCGGCAGAGGAGCACGAAATCGTCGCCGCCGACGTGACCCAGAAAGTCATCCGGGCAGCCATGCCCGGCCAGGGCCTCGCCCAGGACCCGGGCGGTCAGCAGGATGGCCTTGTCGCCGTCCTTGAAGCCGTAGACGTCGTTAAAGACCTTGAAGTTGTCGAGATCGACGTAGACAAAGCTGGTCGGGATGCGGCTCGCCTCCCGGCGGGCGATTTCGCGTTCGATGGCCACGTTGCCGGGGAGTCCCGTCAGCGGATTGGCCCCCTTGGCCATTTCCACCTGGACGCAGGCCAACGCGTCGAGGATCTTCTGCACCGACACCATGCCGGAGAGCCGTCCCCGGCAGGTCACGAGCAGCGGGTCGTAGAGCTTGTCGCGGTCCCGGGCCATGGCCGCCTGGGCGGCCACTTCCACCGGGGTGTCCCACTCCACGGACAAGGGGGAGGTGTCCATGATGTGGGTCACTTCCCGGCGTACGAACAGCGACAGGCCGTACTGGGAGCTGAGCAGCCGATCCAGATGGTGGCTCATGATCAGGCCCTCGGGCCGGCCGTCGCGCACCACGGCCACGGCATGGGCCCCTTCGTGGCTGTCGAAAAACTGTTTGACCTCCCCGACCGTGGCCGCGGCGTCCACCACGTCGGGCCGTTCGGCCAGGTCATGGATGGGCGAGGCGCATTTGAGCCCGTCCACGGCCCGCTCCGCCCCGGCGGCCAGCACCACCTGGGCGGCCTCGGACAGGGGCGCCGGCTGGTCTTCCGGCCGGCCCAGGAAGAACCCCTGGCCGTAATGCACGCCGAGGCGCAGCAGACAGGTCAGTTCCGCCTCGGTCTCGATGCCCTCGGCCACGATGCGGCAGCCCACCTTGTCGGCGAAGGTCAACAGCGTCTCGATCATGGACCGTTTGACCGGATTGGCATCCACGCCCCGCACCAGGGACATGTCGAGCTTGATGATATCGGGGCGGATCTCGGCGATGGTGGTCAGCCCGGAATAGCCCGTGCCCACATCATCCACGGCCACGCCGTAGCCGGCATTGCGATAGTGGTCGAGGGTCCGGTGGAACAGGTTGAAATCCTTGACGCTGTGGCGCTCGGTGATTTCCAGCACCACATTGCGGGGCTCCAGGCCGTATTTGTCGAGCAGCCGGCGGGTCTCGCCGGGGGTGAAGGCCGGATCGAGCAGCGTGCGGGGGTGGACGTTGCAAAAAAGCCGGCCGCAACGGTTGCGGCTGGCGAAGCCGCGAATGGCCGCCTCCCGGCAGGCTTTTTCCAGGGCGAAGATGGTGCCGATCTCCTCGGCGAAATCGAACAGCATGGCCGGCGTTTCCAGGGTGCTGCCGGCCGGCCCCCGGGCCAGGGCCTCGAAGGCGTAGATCTGGCCGCTGCGCAGGGTGACGATGGGCTGGTACACCGCCCGGATGCGGCCGAGTTCCAGGATTTCCCGAAACTCGCGCAGCATGGGCGTGCTGCCGTTTCGCTCGCTGCGGGCCATCCGGCCGGCCTCGGCCAAGGCGCCGGCCAGGGATTGGTCGAGTCCGGCCAGCCCCTGGCTGATGACCTGGGCGGCGCCGGCCCGGATGTCCGGCTCCTGGCCGGTCAGGCGGACGGCCTCGGCCCGCAGCCGGCCCCGGGCCTCCAGGCGCAAGGCGGCGCAGGCCCGATCCATGCCGTCCAGGTCGACGGCGTTGCCGCCGGCCAGCACCAGCACCCGGCCCGGCTCCAGCCGTTCCACCAGGCACACGGGCAGCCCCGCCAGCCGCGCCTCCACGGCCCGGCGCACTTCCCGCTCCATGGCCTCGGCCATGCCGCCGGCCACCTCGGGTCGAAACAGCCGGCGCAGCAGGGTGAAATCGTGGATCTCGAAGAGCATGACGCAAAGCGCCCCGCCCAGCCCCACATGGCCGGCCACCACCGCCCGGGCCCGCCCCCGCAGAAACTCGGGCAGGTATCGCCGCTCCCGCTTGCCATCCACCGGAATGAAACGCTGCTCGAAACGTGGTGTAAACTGCATGATGGTCCTTAACATGGGGAGCCCCCCGGGTTTGGCCCGGACCGCGTGGTCCGGACGGGGGGGAGATTGCCCGATGGCGGGCCTTCCTTGGCCGCATGGCCTCGACATTTCGGTGACGTTTTGGCGACTCGTGCGTTTTTTGTCGTCGCCGGACCGCGGAAGGGTACTGCCTTGGCGGCCGACGGCGCGGCCCCTTGCCCGCCCGCCAGGGGCGGTGTCGTCGCGAAGCCTGGCCGGCGGAAGGTCGGGCAGCAGTATGGCAGTGTCGCAACAAAAGGAAAGGATGCACGCGCATTTTTGAACAAACTGTAACTTGTAGCGGGATAAAGGCGCAGTTAAAGGCTGCGGGGAAACAGGAGGCAACCATAGCAGTGCAAGGACCTTGGCGGAGAAGACCGTCAATGCCAAGGGAACGAGCCTAGATCGTGACAACGCTGCACCGATAGATGATGCCCTTCCATTGTGGCTACAGCACTTTTCCGGGAACAGATACTGATACTCCGCACTCCCCTTTGGCACGTGCAGCTGTCGAAGGGGAGTTTTGCAATGTTGTCATGAACGCCTCTCCGGATTGCGCAAAAAACCGCCAGCGTCTACTGTCGCGCGCCGCGTGACCGCAGATCGGAGGGCCGCAGGGGACTGTCCTCTTCGGCTGCATTCTGGCATGCTGGCAACATCCGAAACAGGGGCGGCATTCCCAAGGAAGGCGGACAGGCATGACGGTAAGGAACATCCCACGGAGAGGCCTTCTTGCCGCCGTGTTGTGCCTTGGCCTTCTTGTCGTCCCGGGCGGCCGGGCCGCCGCCAGCGGGGACGGCGACCGCGTGGCCCGGCGCTACGCCGGTCCCAGCCAGCCGACGGCCGAAGCGGATAGCACCTCCGGCCGGCCCGGGGCGGCCCCTCCCCTGCCCGCCGGCATCCCGACGGCTCCGGTCCAGGCGGCCGCCTCCCAGGCGTCGGACGCCCCGGCCGCCGGCCGGGCCTATGGGCTGGCGCAATGCGTCGCCCGGGCCTTGGCGGCCAATCCGCAAATGCACTCCGTCCGGACCGCCTTCTCCGGCAGCGAGGAAGCCCGCCGGCAGGCCCTGGCCAACTTCGGCCCGGTCGGCACGGCCACCTACGCCTTCAAACGCACCGACAGCCAGGTCCACAGCACGAAAAGCCTGACCCTGCCGACCGGCACCGTCATGATCCACGCCCAGACGGGGCGCTGGCAAAACACCTACACCCTGGCACTCCAGGCCACCCAGCCCCTTTTCACGGGCTTCAATCTCTTGAGCGCCTATCAGAAAGCGGCCCTCAACAAGGACTATGCCGCGGCCAATATCCAATATACCGAGCTGAGTCTGGTCAAGTCCGTGCAGCAGGCCTTTCTCGGCCTGCTCCAGGCCCGGGCCAACGCCCAAAGCAACAAGGATTCGGTCATCCGGCTGGCCGCCCAGTACAAGGTCGCCCAGGCCTACTATGACGAAGGCATCAAGGCGCATCTCGACATGCTGCAGGCGGAATCCGACCTGGCCACCGCCGAACAGAGCCTGCTCGCGGCCGAAAACGCCGTCCGGATTCAGACCGCCCAGCTCAACACCCTGCTCAATCTGCCCTTGGACCAGGAGACCGACTACGTCGGGGAGCTGACCTACATTCCCTTCTCCTTAAGCCTCGACGCCTGCCTGGAGGCGGCCTACCGGAAGCGGCCCGACCTGGCCATGGGCATCAAATCCGTGCAGATGGCCGAAAAAAGCGTCATGATCGCGGCCAGCCCCCTCTATCCCCAGGTCCAGGCCCAGGTCACCGACACCAAGGCGGGCAACCAGCCCGATCTGCGGCTCAAGGACATGTCGGGCCGGACCACGCCGGACACCAGCCAATGGACCCTGTCGGCGTCGCTGCAGGCCTGGGATTCGGGATCCACCATCTTCGCCACCCGGGCCGCCCGGGAAACCGTCAGGAAATTGCAAGCCGATCTGGCCAAGCTGCGCCTCGATGCCGGCGCCCAGGTCAAGACCGCCTATTTGAACATCCAGGACGCGGCCAAACGGATTGCCGTGGCCCGCACGGCCGTGGACGCCTCCCAGGAGGGCTACCGTTCGGCCGTGGCCCTCTACCAGGAGCAGGTCGGCACCAACACCGAAGTTCTGGACGCCCAGTACCGGCTCAGCACGGCCGAAACCGACCTCACCCAGGCCCTGACCGACTATCAGAGCGCCCTGGCCGACCTGTACGCCGCCATCGGTCTGCAAAATCCCTCCCTGTTGCCCCAGTAGCCGCGTTCACCAACCACGCCGTCCGACCGAAACACGGCGGGTTTCCCGGCCGGGGAACCAAAAATTTTCGGCCGCCCCAGTGACAAAAAATTCGGGCCGGGCTATAGTGGCTTCGGGTCGGAACTCCCTCCCCCCGCCACGACAACCCTTTTGGAGGCTCCATAATGAAAGTCAGCGCCCGCAATCTGATCCCCGGCACCGTGAAGGCCGTTCACATCGGCATGGTCAATGCGGAAGTGATCATCGACACCGGCGGTGTCGATATCGTCTCCGTCATCACCAAGGAATCCGCCGAGGCCATGGGCCTGAAGGCCGGCTCCAAGGTCAAGGCCATGATCAAGGCCACCGACGTGCTGGTTGCCGCCGACTAGAGCGACGCTTTTTTGTGAAAAAAGCCCCGGAGCCGGTGGCTCCGGGGCTTTTGCATCGACTGGTCGAAGAGATCGTCGGCAGGGTTTTCCCAAAACCAAAGCGGGGCGATGTTCGCACATCACCCCGCCAGAGTGTGAAAGTCAGCGCCCAAGCTGCATCACGCTTGTGACATAGCCCGTGATACTTGTCTTGTCCACCCCCCCAAAGGCCCACGACCGACATATTTTTCGAGCGCCGCGGGGCGGAACCTTCCGTCGCGAGAGAGGAGTCTTTTGCGAAAACCGCCTCCGCCTTCTGGAAAAACAGCGGAGAAAAGGCGGTGCAGGCTCCCTCCAGCCTTCACCACGGCACAAGCCCATGGCCCTGAATCCTTCATAGGATCCCGCACAGCGGAATAGTATCTAGAACGTGTAGCGCAACGAGAGCAGCACTTCATTGGATATGGTCGTACCGCCCTTGACACTCACCGCATCGACAAAGGTCGGTACGCCAGAAGCTATAGTATACGGAGCCGCACCTAAAGACGTTGTCCCGGTATCACCAAAACTAATCACGCGATATCCAAGATCAACAGCCCAATTCGCAGTTATTTTATAGGCAACGCCGGCAGAGGCCATCCAGGCGAATCTCGTTAAAGTCTGATTTTTTGACACACCATAGCCATAACTTCCAGCATTGTTCGCCCTTGTATACGCAACATTCGCAGAATCTCTGACATTATGAAAAGCCAAGCCCACACCACCGCCGACATAAGGAACAAATCCATTATAGTTTACGATATCCCAATAGCCATTGAGCATTACCGTGTGGATTGTATCCTTCCGAGAAAATCCGGCAATCGCATTAGCCAGCGTGGTACTGCCGCCATTTGACATAGTAGCACCAGTCGAATTATTGGTGAAAGTACTCTGATATGAATAATTAGAGATACCACTAGATTCAAAACTAGAGTTTGCCTGTGTCCTATAGAGATATTCCAGCTCTACTCTAAACGGGTATTGTTGAAAATCATATCCAATGGCACCGCCAAATGTACCTGACGTATTTGTTGAATTATGATTTGATGACGAGAAAAGATCCTGAATCATCATTTGCACACTGTTCGTATACTGCCCATATTGCATCGAGCTGGAATTGGCGTACCCACCGCCAATATTTCCCTTTTCATTAGAATTTTCAAAAGAAACTCCGCCCTTTCCTGCCACATAAATACCAGTGGTATCCGCAGCAAAAGCCGGAATAGAGCTACATAAAATTACCAAACCCAACACCAATAAAGAGATTCCTTTTCTCACAACACCCTCCGCTCAATATTTTTAAAATTTAAATGTTACCAACCCCACCCTTACCATGAATAAAGTTTCATTAACCTACCGGATCATTATTTGTCAACACGGAAAACGTACCGTGTACGGACACGAAAATGACGCGTTGCGCTTTCGAGTTGAAGGGAACTTCTCGGCTACCGAATGGCCGAAGAGGGCTCCCGCCGCCGGAGAAGACGCTAAAGAAAGGCTTTGGAAGTTTTTTGCTCCAGAATAGTCCCCGCGCACACCATCCCGCAGTGCGCAGCCATTTTTCCGCGTGAACACTGCATGCCCCAACGCCCAGGAGGGGCGCAGCAGACTTCCTCAAAAAAAAGGCTGCGCCCGACCATCCATCGGCGTCGCAACCCATTGAAATATTTGGTGCCCGAGGCCGGAATCGAACCGGCACGTCCCGAAGAACAAGTTATTTTAAGTCTATGAAATCATTCAGTTTTTCTCATAGGTTACCACAAGCAATCAAATAATATCAAGGAGATGGATACTCACGAATTTTCATAAAAATGCACGTTTCTCCAGACCGAGTGGAGCAAAATTGGAGCAAAATATCAAAAAATTTTGGTGAAAATTGGAGCAGCCATCATCCCATACCGCCCTGTCGCTTGGCCTGAATAATCCTGCCTTGGCCATGACTGTATTTTGAATAACCTTCAGAATTCAGCTCTTCATTTTAATCTCTTTCTCCCACGCGTGCACTCAGCTTCCGCTCTTAGCCATGCTTCAGCTCGCAGCAATTTCATATAATTACACCAAAAAATTTTTCCCATATTCTCAAAATATAGTTCCCATGCTGCCGATATCATATCATTTTCACACTTGCAGTAAGCAGGGTATTCTAGTGCTCTGAGAATATTATTATGGTTATCAAGTGGCATGCCAAGACAATTTAGATATCTTGCAAGATTAGGAAGCATACCATTTTCATCAACACATAGATCTGCAAAATAATCACTTCTATCTTTATTGATATTCTGTCTTACCCATACTGGCGTTGGAACAATACTACGTAATTCTAAAACTAATCTAGCAACCTTCTCTTCTAGTCGTCTTTTTTTTCTGTATTCATCGGTTGTGCTATACAGATTATGGACAGAACACAAAGAAAAATTTCGTGAAGTGTGCAACTTTGGTACAGAACGCCAGCACATTCTACATTCTGAAAAATGTCTATACACATCAAATGTCGTTTCAAATTTATTTTTTCTTGATATATTCCATTTTGTTAGTATGGGAAGTGATTCAATTACACACAATACCCGCTCAAAATAATTTGGCCTCGCATAGTCTATATCAAGCCTGTATACATCCTCCCAAACAATATCTGAGCTATTATCCTCAGATATGGTATAAAATTCTTTACAGAATAATTCTATTCTTTGACATAACTCTTCCCACGTTGTTGCTCTTCCCTCCGGCATAATTTTTCCTAAAAGGCTTTCAGATTCTTTGGGAACAAATCCAAAACGTCTATCAAATTCTTCAACAATAATTCTTGCAGCTTGCTGCGTATTTTTACCCAATAAACGATTTCTGAGTTCTACTTCAGATCTCCCTGGCGAGCTCATGAAAAAATTGAACCTCATTTGATCTATTTTGCTTTTTTTGGGCATCGAGTTCCGTCCTCCTCTGGGGTTACGAGGATGCTGTCTGCCGCCCGAGTACTCAGGCGTACCTATAGCGCGGATATTATCATAGGAGGACACAATGGTTCACAAACGATTTTATACGATTCAGGAACTTGCTATAATTATTGGAAAAACCGTTGCATCTATTCACGGTCATCTCTCCCGTAAGCAATATGACGCGGTCCCTCCCCCCATGAAGCTTGGCCGTCGCTTAGCGTGGCTTGATGATGCCGTTGACGCCTGGATCGCCGACAAAGCCGCCCGGGCTGGCGAAAAAGCCGCAGCCCAACGCAACCTCGCAACGCTCCCCACCAGGGGGCGTGGACGACCGCGAAAATCAGAGCGTAAAAACGGAGGTGAGCGATGAACAGCGCAAGCCTCTGCCTGCCACGGATACAGCCGCAGCGCGCTGCCTCCACAGATGATCCCGATGACCTCAACCTCAAAGAGTGGCCGCGATTTTCTTTCGATGCCTGCCCCGGCATCCTAGGGGAATTTGTGAATCTGGCGACGCGCGACAGTGAAGCTGATCCGGCGGCGGTCTGCATCACCGCGTTGGTGCGCTTCGGGGCGGAAGTCTATGGCTACGCGCCCAACCAAGGCCCACACGTCTATGTGGGCGAGACCATCCACCCCCCGCGACTCTTTGCCGTGATCTGCGGCAACTCCAGCAAAGCCCGCAAAGGGACATCCCGACATCCCGTGACAAAGCTCTTTGGGCGAGATCACTGCCTGCCCGCCGACCTGAAGGCATGGGGTGTCCCTTTGCCCGCTAGGGAAAGCGGCGGTCCACTCTCCACGGGAGAAGGGCTGGCCCATCATGTGCGGGACGAAAGCGATGAGGAGCGGGAACGGCGACAGCGCCAGAACCCAACCGAGCCACTCCGCGAAAAGGGAGACAAACGCCTCTTCGTCTCGGACGAGGAATTCGCCAGCGTGCTTGTCTGCATTAAGCGTGAAGGGAACATAGTTTCGATGAGCATCCGATGTTTCTGGGACTCTGGGGACTACGAGCCCCTAACCAAAAATAACCCCATACAAGTGCGAGGCGCACACATCTGTATTATCACCCACATCACCATGCAGGAGCTTGCCGTGTGTTTGGGGGAAGTCCAAGCTGTCAACGGCTTCGGTAATCGGTTTCTCTGGATATGCGCCCGACGATCACGACTGGTTGCCTTGCCATCCAGGATGCCGGACCATGAACTTGCCCCGCTGCAACGCGAAATATGGCGGCTTGTGGGTCAGGCACAGAAACGCTCTGCCATGACCATGACAACACAGGCTCTGGACCTGTGGAAGGCGATATACCCGGATCTGTCCCAGGAGCACACCGGACTTGCCGGGGGTATCATCAACCGGGCCGAGGCCCAGACCCTACGCCTTGCACTGATCTATGCCCTACTGGATGGTCAGGGACACATCGCCGATACGCACCTCCACGCAGCCCTGGCCATGTGGCGCTATGCCCAGGATTCGGCGCTGTACATCTTCGGGGATCGGGCGACAGACCCGCTTGAGAATAAAATCCTGGAGGCGCTCAAGACCGGTCCGCTCACGGCGACCGAGCTGAGCACCGCCCTAAGCCGGCATGTCCCCCGTGGACGGCTGCGCCCCCTCCTCCAACAACTCGAAACACAACAGCGCATCACCATCACCAAACTGAAAAACGCAGGCCGCCCCCGAATCATCCTGGCTCTCCGCGAATTAAGCGAAAAAAGCGAAGAAAAAAGAGGTCCGGCATGAACCTTATTTCGCAATTTTCGCTTTTTTCGCCAGCGGTATGTTGCTCTGGAGAGCCCGCGCTCCTCGGTGGTATGGCGCAGAGCCAGCCTACCCGTTGTGGGCACGCGCTGACGCGGTGCCCCCTGCCGGGGCTGGCGAGGGCGTGCCGCCCTTCGAACCCTGCCAGAAACAAAAGGCCGAAAGGCGGTTGACTCCATGGGGAATAATACTGAGAGCCGCACGGCCTGGATCAAGCTTCGCGTCACCCCGACGGAGAAGGAAACGATCACGGCCAAGGCAAAAGTCCAAGGTCAGACCGTGACGGATTTCATCCGCCAGCGAGCCTTGGACTACCACCTACGCCGAACGATGCTCGAAAAAGAACACGTGCGGCAACTCGCCCGGCTTGGCGCAAACCTGAATCAACTGGCCCAATGGGCCAACACGTACAAAAGCCGGGCAGAGGCAATTCAGGTATTGGCCGCCCTCGTAAGCATGGAAAAGATGCTCAAGCAATACGCGGCTTCCACTGGCTGTGAGTTTCTTCCCTGGAGTCAAACCTCTCCGGAGAATCTCCATGTACATGAAGGTGTTTCCACACGGCCAGGGCTGCGGGGATGGACCGACGCACTATCTGGTGCGCCAGGATTATCCGGGCCGGGACAAGCATCCGCCCGAAGTGCTGCGTGGCGATCCTGAGCTGACACGAGAGTTGATCGACTCCCTGGACACCAAATGGAAATTCACCGCCGGGGTGCTGTCCTGGCACCCGGATGACCACGTCACACCCGAACAGGAAACACGCGTCATGGACGACTTCGAGTCCGTGGCGTTTGCCGGGCTGGAGCCGGACCAGCGAAATGTTCTTTGGGTGAGACACTGCCACGCCGGGCACCATGAACTCCATTTCGTCATTCCACGCGTGGAACTCTCAAGCGGTAAGGCGTTCAATCCCTGCCCGCCTGGGTGGCAAAAACAGTTCGACGTGTTCCGGGATCTTCACAATCTCCGCGAGGCCTGGGCCAGACCGGATGATCCGGCCCGTGCCCGCCTGCGCACGCCGGAACACGCGGACTTGCACAGCGCCCGTCTGGTCCGCTGGGGAAAAACGCCCGGCAAGGACGAACGCGCGGAGGCCAAGGACGCCGTTCACGCCTTCCTGCTCATGAAGATCGAAGAAGGACAAGTCACAAACCGCCCAGAGCTCCTTGCGGCGTTGCGGGAGGCTGACCTCGAAATCAACAGGGCGGGCAAGGACTATATCACCGTCAAAGACCCAGCCAGCGGCGAAAAGCTTCGCCTCAAGGGAGGAATCTATGCCGAACACTGGCAACTCGCTGGCATCTCTGGCCGAGCGCATGCGGGCCAAGGCCGAACAGGACCGGCAGGAGCTCGAAGCCCTGACCCAGCAACAATTCACCGCCTTGAGCGAGAGCTTACGGCAATCATCGACCGTCGCGCTGACTACAACCGAAGCCGCTATCCAGGAAAAGCTTGGGATGTTGGAAGCGAGCATTGCCTCACGCTGCCAAACCCTGAGCCGTGCGTTTGGCCAGCGGTGGCTGCAAGCCCTTCTCCTGAGCATGTCGCTTCTGCTGGGAACCACCTTGGGCGGCTGGGGTGTAATGGCCCTGCTCTCACGGAAAGTCATGGCCTTGCAGGACGAGCTTCAGAGCCTGCAAGCGAACAAAGCCGAGCTGGAGAGCATTGCCGGGCAATTGGAAAAACGGACATGGGGATTGAAGCTCCTGGAAAACCAGGATGGACGGTTCATCCTCCTGCCGTCCAAGACTTCGGCACAGACAGGCTGGACGGTGGGCAAACAGCAAGCTGTGAAATTGGAGTAGAGTATGACCGAAATCGAACGTCTCCTTACAGACACCCTGACCGTTTTGGAGCAGGAGCTTCGCCAGACCCAGGAGTCCCATGCCGAGACCTTGCGCCAACTCCAGCAGCAGATTGCCAGCCTGAGCGCCCAGCAACGAGAATCGACGCAGAGCTTGCAACGATTGAGCGAGCTATCCACACGATTGGAGCCGCTCTTGACGCGCTTGAGCTGTATGCTGGTCGGCAAGCAGGTAGGATGAGTCGGTGGCGAAGCCGGGAGAGAGGTTTTGGGCGATAGGACGTTAGCTCAAATCTTGGGAGTGTCCCGAAAACTGTGTAAACGCCCATGGTTGATGCTTCAGCAGAGATAGTCTTTGAGCCTTTCCTGGAAGAAGACCGAGAGCTGGCCCATGATCTCCGACCAGTTCCACGTTCTCACCGTCCACCGCTTCGAGGCCTCGGTGACTGCCAGATAGAGCGCCTTGAACAGGGCGATTTCCGTCGGGAAGACGCTTTTACCCTTCACGGTCTTTCTCACCCGGCTGTTGAGACTTTCGGTGGGGTTGGTGGTGTAAATCAACCGCCGCAGTGCATCAGGATACTTGAAAAACGTAGCCAAGTCGTCCCAATTTCGCCTCCAGGGCATGACCACGTGCGGGTATTGTTTGCCCCACGTTTCCTCGAATTGGGCCAGCGCCATGAGGAGGAGCTGTGTAGATCGAGCGCAGGCAGGTGGCAACCTCCTACGCCAGCGAATTCCTGACCTGATGGACAAGGCAGCGTTGGATCTCGGCCTGGGGATACACGGCCCTGATAGCTTCGGGAAAGCCGGTTAGCCCATCCACGGCGAAAATCAGCACATCGCTTACGCCCCGGTTTTTGAACTCATTGAGCACGCCGAGCCAGTACTTGGCGGCTTCCCGGAACTGTCAAACCCTGGGAGTCCCCCGGCAAAGCCGGGGGAGGGACCCGTTATTATTACAACATTATTTTGTCTGGTTGACCTTCGCGATAATATCGTTGGTGATATCCAGCCCGGGGTCAATATACACGTACAAACTCCGTTCCTGGATACCCTGGATGCCTTTCTCTTTGGCATAGTCAGTGAGTATTTTGGTGATCTTCTCGGCAAGGGGCTTGAATCGTTGGGCCTCTTCCTGGTTCACGTCCTGACGGAACTTCTGGTCGGCTTCGCGAAATTTGGCAACTTTGTCCTTAAACTCCTTGAATTTCTGTGATTTTACACCATTAGCCTTGACCTCTGCCTGGAGCTGCAGCACCTCCTGCTCCAAGGCAGCCATTTGCCTTTTCCGGTCCGCGAATTTGGCTTCAATGGCCTTGACAATCCGCGCGCCTTCATCAGATTTTGTCAATATTTCCTTAGAATTAATAACAACGACGGATTTGGTTTGGGCCAGGCAGGGACTGGCCAGAAAACCAACAACGAGCATGGCGGCAAGGAGCTGCACGCTTTTCATTGTAGAGAGTTCCTCCATGAGGGATTTTGTGGCGAGGGTATGGGTAACAACATCCGGGAGCAATACTTCAGTTATTGTAACCGATTCTTTATGAATCGTTTTTGCTGAAGTTGACCGCGACAACCACTTCCATCTGGTGCGGGGGATTGGGCAGGTGCCCTGAACTCCGAACAACGTTCAGGGCAGCTTTATCAAGCTCGTCAAAACCGCTTGTTTTACGCACGGATTCAGAACCGGGCACAACACTGCCGCCCTCTGATACCGTGAAGGCAACAAGAGTCACGCCCGTCCACCCCTTGGCCTTGGCTTTGACCGGATAGACAAGGCGATTGCGTACGATACGGGTCAACTCCGCAAGATACTGGCGCGTGAGAGATGCTTCAACGTCACGCTTGCTAATGGTTTGCTGTACCTGCCCTCCGCGCGCTTGTTGTCCTGGGGATGCAGGAACGAATTGCCGGTGTGGCACAGGCGCAGAACCTTTCTGTGCGCGCACGGGAACCGGCTTGGCCACACTCTTCTGTTCCGCGTGACTGGGAGGTTCCGGTGGGGAAACCGATTCTTGCTGCTGGGGAAGTGCCACTGCTTGCCCTGCAACAGCTGCGTGCTCTTCAACCGCCGCGACCGCTTTATGACCGGCAACCTGCTGTCCGGTCACCATGCCAAAGAGCTCAACCTGCAAAGCATTCGTCTGCCTTTCTGGAACAGCAAACTTGAAACTTGTTAGTACTATTACAAAAATAAAAGGTAATCCGTGGACAATGACCGATATAAGTAAGCCACGACTCAAGCTAAAATGACTTCTGCTAACGTTCACGATCATACATCCTAACGTCTGGAAGCCTCGACTTGTACGGCAACACGTTGAAAATGCAGCTGCTTCAGTATATCTGCCACGTCGACAAAGCGTTGCAGCTGAACCGTCTTGTCCGCCCGCAACAAAAATGCCGTATCGCTCTTCAAGTTGGTGAGCCGCGACTGAAGTTGTTCAGAGCTTACTGCATTGCCCTCATAGTATATGAGGCCTTGGGCATCAATCTCGATGGTCTGGGGGGGAGTCGTGTCCGACTCACTTGGCGTCGCCTGGGGCAACTGCACAGGAATACGGCCAGACGCAATAAAACTCGATGTCGTCAAGACAATCGTCAACAATACCAACATGATGTCAATAAACGGGATCATGTTGAGGGTGTCAATTTGCTTTTCGTCCATGTTCAATATCCCATTGGAGTATGGAAACACGCACTTTGCGGACTAGGTAATTGTACAAAGTCACTGCCATCAGGGCAACGACAAGGCCAGATGCCGTGGCTTTCAGGGCCAGGGAAAGACCTATCATGATCTTTCCTGAGTCAATCGTTTTATCAAGCCCCATGTGATAGAATGTCAACATGATGCCTATGACCGTACCGAGCAGGCCAAGGTAGGGGGCTATGCTTGCGATGGTGCCAAGGATATGCAAGCCCTTGCTCATCTCCAATTCAAGAATTTTTTTGTCAGTGACCATTTTTACATCAACACCTCGGTAGAAAAAGTAGCGCTCCAGACTTATACCGAGCACTAACACGCTCATCAGCGCGAGTATACCGATGACGCCAAAGTCTACAATGCCATCGAGCCATCGCATCATTCCCATAGTGATCTCTTGCTCCTCCTAAAATGAAAGCATAAGCGTGGTACAGACGACGGTCTGCGGCTCTTTCTTCAGCCCGGACGGATAGTCGCCAAGGCCCTGCGCAAGTTGCACTTTCCCTGAAAAGAGCCCGAAGTTCACGTAATAGCCCAAGCCTATATCCGCCATATCGCCCGAATGCGGATCGGGAAAAGGGGATTTCTCATAACTCCACTCGCCATAGTCAACAAAGCCGCCAAGGGCGTGCTCCCACTTGCGAATGGTCGGGAGCTTGTATTTGAGCTCCGTGTTGACTGTATAACCGTTGTCACCGCTTACGGTCTCCCGGTACGCCTTCACACCCCGAAGGCCCGTCACGATAATCTGTTCACTGGAATCGAGGTTTTTCCCGAAACTCTTCTGGCCGTTTCCCGAGACGGAGAGCGACCAGTGGTCCGTCAGGGATATGCTGGAAAGAAATTCCAGGCTGCCATAGGTGAACCAGCCTTGCGTATCCCTGGAATCATCCCCGGCCATAACGTAGAGCTCGCCACCTGTCACATACCCGCCAAGGCGCGTATAAACGGGTTTCCCCCAAAGCGTGGTCCAGGCCTCGTGCACCACGCCCAGCTTGCTCAAGGTACTTTCGGTATTCTGCTTCTCGTCGAATGCGGCGTAGTCGTTTCCCATGGCCTTGTGCGCGACATTCAAGCTGAGAAACAGGTTTTGGGCGCTGGAACGGATGAGAGGATAACTGAATGTTCCTTGGAAGGTATCCGCCGTGCCGCTGGCATCCAGGTCTTTGAACGCGTCGCCCAGTTCGTAGTAGACGTGCGAATAGCCGAGGGTGAGGCGCAAGCCGTTGGGGGTCAGGGGAAAGCCGTAGTCCACGCCGTAGTTGACCAACCCGGTGGTGCCCGTCGTCAGGCCGTAGACGGAGAGTTTGTCCGCGATGCCAAAGGGTGCGTTGACATCGACCCCGGCGCCGAAGCGCAGGCGGCCGGTATAACGGGAGCCCATATCATCGCTCATGAGGTAGCCGCCGAACCGCTTGCCCTTGGGCACCTGCGTAAAGACTTCCGTCGTGCCCGGGGTTTGGCCCGGCCCTATGTTGATGGTGGGCATCCCCGTCCCCGGCATGTCGCTTATGACAAGAACCGCCCGCTCCAGGTCCGAGCGGCGTACGGGCTGGCCTTCCTGCAGGTTGCTCTTCAGGCTTTTGTTGATGAACCAGTCCCGCACCAGGGAGTTGTTTTCCGAGGAGGAAGGAGCATAGGCGCCCACCAGTATCCGGATGACGATGACGCCATCCGTGATGGATTGCTTCGGCAGGTAGGCCTTGGCCACTACATAGCCTTTTTTCTGATACAAAGCGGTGACCGCCTGGGTGGCCTCCTCCAACTGGGCCATGGTCAGATTGCGGTTTCTAAACGGCTCAAGCACCTTTTGTATCTCGGCCTCGGGAATGAATTCGACGTTCTCGAGCTTGAACTCGCGTACGAAGATCGTCGGCCCGTTTTGATCGCCGGGGGAAGTCTGTCCATTTTTCTTTACGATATCAGGACTTTCCTTCTCTGGCGGCGCGACGGGACGGGCCGACTGGGCCTCCTGCATGGCGGAACCGCTATTGGGTACGGTTGCCGCATCGGCTGTGCGTGACCCAACCGGGCACAGCGAAAGCGCGAGGAGCAGAGCAAGCATAACGGAACAACGGGCCGTGCGGCTACGGGAACATGACTTCATGATCTTTCCTCACAAGATACGGTACGGACTCTTGTTCGGGAGAGGATCCCTCCGCCGAACATATGCTTCCTTAATAGGAGAAACGGCCTTGCATCACTGCGGCGCGGTTTCGGCGTTCTGCTCGCTCTTTTTGTCTTTATTCCTGTCCTGCTGCTTGCCTTCGCCGCCCGCGTTGCCCGAGCCGCCGTCGTCAACGATGTAGGTCACGCCATCGGCCGTGACGGTCTTGATCCCGGCGCTGTACGACGCTGTGCCGCCGCCGGAATTTTCCGACTGGTCGTTGGAGCTGAAGAAGCTGCGAATGGCGTTTTCCAGGGAAGGGGCTTCCGTGTTGACGTTGACCACCGCCGGAGTGATAGGAATCGGCTGGCTGGCGCTTGCCTGCTGGCCGCCCGTCACGGATGCAGCTTGGGTGATGAGGTCCGTGCGGATGGCCTGAGCCTGGGCCTGAGCCTGAGCCTGGGCCTGAGCCTGGGCCTGAGCTTGGGCCTGGGCCTGAGCTTGGGCCTGAGCTTGGGCCTGGGCCTGAGCTTGGGCCTGAGCTTGGGCCTGGGCCTGAGCTTGGGCTTCGGCCTGGGCCTGGGCCTCCGCCTGGGCTTCGGCCTGGGCCTGGGCCTGAGCTTGGGCTTCGGCCTGGGCCTGGGCCTCCGCCTGGGCTTGGGCTGCCTCCCCCTGCGATTGGATATTCGAGCGGACCGAAGACGCGTCCGACGCCGCTGCGCCCGTGGCGCCCTCCGCCGTCGTGGCCGCCGTCTGGCCGGGCGACGTGCCGGTCACAGCTGCGGTGTTCGGGGTGGTGCCCGTCGTATTTGTCGTCAAGCCTTGAGACGCCATCTGCGCCTGTATTTCCGAGTCGCTGAGGCCCGTCGCATCAACCGTATTTTTCGATTTTGTATAGCCAACACCATTTAGGCTATTGTTGCTACTTGTATCCCAGAAGGTCTCGGTCACGGTTCCGTTAGAAAACAAAGTCCCTACGATCGCACCTACTTTTGTTCCGGTGCCAGAAACTGTTCCCAAAAAATAACTCCCGGAAATACTGTTCGCATATCCGGCAATACCGCCAACATTGTTTCCTCCTGTAACAGTGCCAGTGGCTACCGAATTTATAATTATCATTCCCTGACCGACGAGGCCGCCGACGTAGTTTGGATAATTATCTCCAGTACCTATTGCTTTAACAGACCCAGATGCCGATGAATTACTAATTGTTGCGGTATCTGTACCTGAATAAACTGTTGCATAACCCACAAGTCCGCCTACGCTGCTGCCACCCACTACACTTCCACGGGCACTACTTTTGTCAACATTGGACGAATACAGCGCTCCCACCAAACCTCCGACAGAGCTACTTAAAGCTGATCCTGTAACAGAACTAGTTGATGTTGTATAGCAGCCACTTATATTTCCTTTTGTAAAATATCCAATTAACCCGCCAATTCCAGATGTGCGGTCCTTCTTATCTGTAGACTCAACCTTGCCTGAGGCGAAGGAATCCTTTACCGTCGATCCTGAACCGTATCCAACCAACCCACCCGTCGACGCACCACCAGAGGAATAGTTGCTGGAACTGCTTACGTGTCCGATCGCGTATGTGTGGTCGAGCGTGGAGCTCGTGAGATTACCGACCAACCCTCCGACACAGTTTGGACCGGAAAGGTAGAGTCCACGGAGGTGGTGTAAATTCTGGGGTCGTCCAGGCCGGGGGGGAACACCTCCAGCCTGGACGGGATTGGCGAGGTGGCCATCGGGTCAATTGGCTGTAAGGTGAAGTTGCGAAGCCGCACCTGCAACCAAAGGAGACCACGATGGCCGAGGACAGCATGGCATTAATCGAGCTGATGCAAAAGGCCGATGGCGGCGATTTTCTCCGTTCCCTGGCGGAAGCTGTCTTGCAGCTTCTCATGGAAGCCGATGTGGACGGCTTGATCGGGGCCAGTCGCCACGAGCGATGCGCCGAACGGATCAGCTACCGCAACGGTTATCGCGACCGAAGCCTGGATACCCGCGTCGGCTCCTTGCAACTGCGCATCCCCAAACTGCGCCAGGGCAGCTACTTCCCGCCTTTCCTGGAACCGCGCAAGACCAGCGAACGCGCTCTGGTGGCCGTCATCCAGGAAGCCTGGATCGGCGGCATCTCGACCCGGCGCGTGGATGATCTCGTCCAGGCCATGGGCCTTTCCGGGATCTCCAAGTCCCAGGTGTCCAAGCTGTGCAAGGACATCGATGAACGGGTCCATGCCTTCCTTTCCAGGCCGCTGACGGGGGAATGGCCCTATTTGTGGCTGGACGCGACCTACCTCAAGCAGCGTGAAGGCGGTCGTGTGGTCAGCGTCGCCGCTATAATCGCCGTGGCGGTGAACACGGAAGGCCGTCGAGAAATCGTGGGGCTGCACATCGGTCCCAGCGAAGCCGAACCATTCTGGTCTTTTTTCCTTAAAAGCCTTCTTCGTCGGGGCTTAAGCGGTGTGAAACTGGTCATCTCCGATGCCCATGAGGGCCTCAAGGCCGCGATAGCCAAGACGTTCGGGGCCACCTGGCAGCGATGCCGGGTTCACTGGATGCGTAACGCCCTGGCCCGCGTCCCCAAGACCCAGCACGCCATGGTTTCGGCCGCCTTGCGCCAAGCCTTTTTGCAGCCGGATGCGGCCAGCGCCAGTCAGACTTGGCGGCATGTCGCGGATCAGCTTCGCGGAAAATGGCCAAAGCTCGCCAGCTTGATGGACGAAAGCGAACACGACGTGCTGGCCTACATGGCCTTCCCCGTACAGCACCGGGTCAAGCTGCACAGCACCAATCCGCTGGAAAGGCTGAATAAAGAGGTGAAACGGCGGGCAGATGTGGTCGGCATCTTCCCCAATGAGCAGTCCATTATCCGGCTTATCGGGGCCATCCTGTTGGAGCAAAACGACGAGTGGCAGTTGCAAAGCCGCTACATGCAGGTCGAGGCCATGGCCGAACTCAACCCCCAACCCAACGAGGCGCAGCCAGCACAAATTCCACCCAGGGCAGCCTGACCGATGACCACCTCAAGCGCAGCAGAATTTACACCACGTTGACGGACGTGACCTTCATGGTCGAGATAGGACATGAGCTTGGCAACGGGGCTTGCTATGCGGTCTGGTTACTTCTGGAGCGTGTCGGAGAGCCGTGGGATGGCATCAAACAGCCGGAACTTTGCCTTCCGACACGTGAATGGCGTAAAATCACGCAGCTTTCAGAAAAAAAATTCCAAAAGTTGCTTAATATCCTACAGGAAAGTGCTGTCATTACAAGCTCGATTGACGGCAAAAAGATGACCCTTCGGGCCGACATCTTGTTAGAATTACAGGATGAAAGCACTCGAAAACGCCGAAAGGCATCCGGAATTGTTCCGGACGCAGACCGGACTACCTCCGGACCAGACACAGACAAGAGACAAGAAGAAGAAATAAAACAAACTACACGCAACAGTCTTTCCGCAAAAATGATATGGGAGGCATCCCAAATCTTACGCCGCGAGGGAATCCTGCCAGAATCCCCACAAGGAAAGGGCCTGCTCCAATACCTGCAAAAACAACGCCCCCGAAACCCCCTCGCCTACCTACGCACGATCCTCCGCAACAACCCGAACTTTGACCCCGCGCAACAAGCCGACAACACCCGCACGTCGCCGCGCTTGGAAGGTGGCCTGCAACACGTAAGCGCGATTTTGGCGCACCTGCGGTTACCCTCGCAAGAGAGCGGCCCGTGAACCAGCGCGTGGTTCTGGTGGGCAGCAAGCCATGTTTTCGCGTTGCGAAAACGCTTGCCCTGCGGGGCAAAAACTCGCTCACGAGGTTCGCTGTGATGCAGAAAAGACGAAGAGTCATAGGCCGCCCCAAGGTGTCTCCAGAGACAGTTCGCCACACTGTGGGCGTACGCCTCAGCACGTCTGAGTGGGCTGTGATCCTGCGGAAGGCGGATGCCCTGGGCATCCATCCCACCACATGGATGCGCTTGGCAGCGCTTTCGCGGCAAATCCCACCACAACGTGTGCCGGAAATCAACCGTGAGGTATACGCCGACCTTGCCAAGTTGGCCGGGAACTTCAATCAACTTGCGCGGGCCGCCAACGCGGGCAGGGTCGTTGTCCCTCTCCCGCTTTTGAAAGCCGTGCAAGACAAACTGACGCGCTTACGCCTGGAATTACTGGGGGACGTCTGTGATCGCAAAGATGATTAAAGGCACGGGCTTTCGCGGCACTCTGGAATACGATTTGCGGCATGAGAAGGGCTACATTCTAGACACAAACATGGCCGGAGACACCCCTCGCGCCCTCGCTCGCGAGTTTGGCCAAATCCGCGCCTTACGTCCCAAGCGGGCAAAGGTGGTGTGCCATGCCAGCCTGAGTATAGCGCCGGGCGAGCGGCTTACGGATGACCAATGGCGGACTGTCGCTAAAAGGTATCTTGAGGATATGGGCTTCAAGGAGAGTCAATACGTTATCACCAAACACACGGACACTGAGCACCCACACATCCACATCGTGGTGAACAGAGTCACCATACGCGGCGAGGTGGTCAGCGACAGCTACGATTATAAGCGCCAGGAGGCCATCATGCGCCACATGGAGGTGGAATACGGTCTGACACGAATTACACCAAGCAGAGACGTTCCGCGCAAATCCGTAAGCAAAGGCGAAGTGGAGCACGTCTTGCGCACAGGTGAAGCCTCAGTACGGATGCGCCTTCAGCAAGCGGTAGACGCCGCTTTGAAGGAAAGAACGGAACTCAGGACCTTTGTCGACTATCTGGCTAATATTGGCATTGAAACCAAGCTAAACCAAGCCAGTACTGGAATAGTCAGCGGCATAAGCTTCAGCCTAGATGGGGTTGCCATGAAGGGAAGCGATCTTGGGAAGGCCTACACCTTTAACTCACTACAAAAAAGAGGCTTATTTAATGAACAAATTCGAACTAGCACGGGGCATGAGCTTGGATTTATCTCAAGAAAAGGGGAGAGATCCTCGAACAACAGCCAAAGAATTGACCGAGGAAGAAACCTTGGAAATGCGTCTGAACTTGTTACAGCAGCAGGATATGCAGAAATTGAAAAGCAATCATTTCTGTCCGGCTAAGCCAAGAGAGATATCCTACTAGAATTATTTAGTTTTAAGCGTTTCCGTCCAGGGTCGACGAGGTCGAGAATTTCACCTTGGTGAAACAGATTTCGTTGCACCAGCCGGGCCAGATAGTGCAGACTGATGCCGATCTTTGACATGAACTTCTGGTAGGCCAGAAGCAGGTACGCAATCAGTGCCACGTAGACCTGAGAAAGAACGGCGTTTTTCGAGTTTCCAAGGAACGACTTGATCTTGAGGTTCTGCTTGATGAACCGAAAGAAGATTTCGACCTGCCAACGCTCCTTGTAGATATCGGCGATGGTGCGGGCCGGCAGCGTCATGTGGTTGGTAAGGAACTCGAAGCACTTCCCGGTTTCCTGATCCCGGTAGCCGACTCGGCGCAGGGTCAAGGTCTTCTCGACGTCGGCGACCTGGATGATCTGATCGGAGGTGACACCCGTTGCCCGGTCCACAGGGCTGCGCTCAATGACCCGGAAACGGGCGTTGCTCTTGAGGCGAGTGACCAAGAAGACGTCGGATTTACAGAGCTGCCGGAACCATGTGTAGTCGATATAGCCCCGGTCAAAGACCACGATAGACCCCTTGGGCAGTTTGAGCAGCTTGGCGATGTTAACCTCATGGCATTTGGCTTCGGTGACGGTGACCATAGCCGGGAGATAGCCGTCATGGTCTATGACCGAGTGCATCTTGATGCCGCCCTTGGCTGTTCGGAACTTGGCCCAGGGGAACAGGGTCAGGCACAGGTCGATGACCGACGCGTCAAGGCTGAGCAGTTTGTTTTCAAAAGAAAATTTGTGTTTTGGCGCTTGAGAAAGACACCTTGTGTAGAGTTCGCCGAACAGGGCTTCGAAAAAGGCGTAAGGGCGCTCGTTATTGGCGTCGGCAAAGGTGGACCGGGGCACAGGCTTCACGCCAAGATGATAGAGTCGGTTGGCGGCGGCGTTCATGCCCATGATCCCGTCCCGCAGGCTTTTGCATCCGGCCAACTGGGCGTGCAGCAGGTGGACGAAATGGCTCCACTGAGAAAATGTCCGAGGTGAGCGTTTTGGTTTATGTTGCTGAGATAACTTAGCAAATACAGATTTTGGCACCAGGGATAGAAATTGAGCGAAGACGGTGGTAGCGTTTTGCACGTGCGGAATCCTCTTGTCGATTTGTAGGTGAGCCTCGTAACTCTACCATACAGCAACAAGAGCGATTCCGCATAGTTATAACGACGACAAAGATCCGCTATCTTCTCTGAAACAGGCGCGCTGGCGCACGACATGGCCCGTATGCGCTGTTGTACAAGGATTTTTGAACTTGATCTCATGGCGACTGGTGTCAATTTTACAAAAACAATCCCCGAGATGGAGGAGCCTCAGGAGTCCAGCTCAATGGGGTCCTTCTGGCGTCAAGCATTTTCTTAACCGGACAGTAATGAAAAGCAATGCAGAATTGATAAAAATTTTGAAAGACTTGCATCTTACAATCAAGGATGCGACGATGAGTGTACAGAAGTCTGCACACGAAGTAAGGGCCTATCCCGTTGAAGTCATAACACAATCTACGACGCGTATTGAACTGTCTATCAAAAGTTGTGTTGAGGCAGCTGAACGAGCGCGAGATACGTATAATGAAGCAACTCGAATGGTCCACATGGTCGACAAGTACGTCGTGTGGTGGGTCATTATCACTTCAGTGCTATCATCTAGCTTAGTGGCGACTATTATTGTGTGGTCAATACGGCGTTAGCCACACGACATACAGGCCCTCTTATTCACTTTGCGCAGCCTAACTGGCACCTTTTCAGATGCTTGAGGGCTGCGCTTCAAGCCTCTCAATTCTGGAAAAGATTTAATGATCCCAAATAGATTCAACTAAAGGAATTAATTGCACGATGTAATTGTAATCAACTCCCAACTGTTCACATGCTGACTTAAAGCTTGCAACAATGTTTTCACGCTGCCCCGGAGCAAGAACCTGAGTATCAACAGTCGCCAAGACTGATGAAAGAAAGAAAGACTTTAGAAGAATGGCCTCATCTGAAACTGCTGCGATATAATTATCAGACAATATCTGATTAATTCGTCCCACTATTTTATATTCAGATACAGCAAAATGCGAAGCTCCTTCTATCAAGCCTACTGCCTCAGAGTACCTAAAGTCTTCAAAGTAAGATCTATTTTTCTTCATAAAAACCCCCTTAAAAAGGAGATCTAAAGGTTTAATTTTCCCAAAACTATCATGCCAAAGCAAGCTAACCAAAGATAAAGGACTCGCTGACAATTTCATAAACGAGCCAAAATCAAATATCGTATTTTTATTGAAGTAGAATATATTGCACTCATCATTGAAGAATTTATCATTAATAAAATCATAAGGCATATTAGAAAAAAAATTAATTAACTGTTGATTTTCAATAAAATCATTCCATGAAAAACCTTCAACAACCGCAAAAATTTTTGAAAAATCAACATTAACGTTTGAATCGACTACTGATTTAACCTTAAAAATATCTTTATCATATACATGCAGAGAGTCAGTAAAATGACTTTGCTTGCCAACAACGCACCCCACTTGTCGTGATATAAAGACCTGCAACATATAGAACAAAAAAATATTATACGGAACGCCTTTAAATAAGTCATTCGACCTATTGATCACGGTAATATTCAAAGCGCCGTCAATAATTTTCAACATGACCTGAGTATTACAAGGGATATCATTTGACGATAACCCGAGATCAGTAGGCGACCACAATTGCAAAACAACCCTACGCGAAGCAGGATTGGATTTTAAAATATCAATAGCACGTGTAATTTGATCGTATCCAAAAAAATTACGCAGACGATATCCATAGGCACCATTTAATGAAATTTTGTCATCAGAATATTCTATATAATCCGGCAATACTTTTTGAAGTGGCAAGACTGAATTGTCGCCGCTTATAAACCATGCAAATTCAGTAAATGCAAAAAATGGATTAAAACCCCTTTTTAACAAAAGAGGCATCCGAAATCCATCAGTATCAATTGCAAAGTAAGCCTGGCCGAGGTCAGTGACTAAGCCAACCCTCGATTCTCGAAGGCGATTGGAGTCATACTCCCCCAGCGCTGTATTGAGCATTTGGAAGTAAAGCTCTGAAACTGAATTACTCACAAATATTTTCATACCTATTACAACTTTCTATACTTACAAAACTTTTTTTCATTCAATTTAGATTTTTTAAGGAAAGATCTTTCAGGGTCAATTTGTAGTTGCGCAAAAATTTTCAACAAATAAATAAGGATATCCGCGAGTTCACTAGAAATTTGTTCTTTAGATTCCGAAACTGTAAAATCTCCACGAGAGATTTTCTTTACTATGTTCGCAAATTCACCTACTTCACCAGCTAAGCAAACAACCAAATGCTCAAGCACCTCTATATTAGAGTTTGATATCAATTCAAAAAATTCATTTCTTCCTTTATGATGCCTATCAAAATCGACCTGCATCTCCATAAGCTCATGAATGTCCAAAATCTAACCCTTTATTAAAGTTACGAGTTCATCAACAACATTATTTACATCACCTCTGGCGACATCTATCTGTGCAGAGATGGCACCCCTGCTCAATAGAGCTGACAGGCAATCGACTTTTTCTATAAGTGCAAGTACCTTCATCTTAAATAAAGGAATCCCTATCGATTCACTAAACAAACCTGGATTGGACGCATTTGTCTCAAGCCAGTTGGCTATTTCCCGCACACCTCGCGAATCTATAACAGAGGACGGCCTTTTTAACTCTTCCAAAAGTCCGCATAGGTCAGCACCGGGACTTTTAAGAAAAAGGAATAGATCTTGAGTGGAAATATAATCAAGGCGGTTCTTTTTTAAATTAGTAAATCCCTGCTCTTGATATGCATAAAACGAAATGATTGTACCACGTACTTGTTTTACGCATTGTGGTTTAATCTCATCTGCCAGCATTCGAAATTCTTCAAGATTAATCTTCAGGAAGCTGCTCGTTTCTAGTGCTCTATAGTAAAAAGTGGCATATAGGCTGTCACCTTCTACAGAATATTGCGCCAACATAAATGATGGAATTGGTTTGTCTCCAGTGTCATTTATATCATTCTGAGAAATCAGAGACAGCAACGCTCTTTTGCTGTTCGGCTTACGGGACAGCACATCTTTAACATGCTCAATGCCGCGTGATCCAAAATATTCCTTATGACTAAAATGCAAACACTTTGGGCACGCTTCGCTTTGCCAAAGCTTGGCCTCGTCAAATTCAGCAGCAAACTCTGGTGTGTTTAATTTGTCTACTTGAATTTCAAATTTATATACCAGATTACGAATAGGGGTTTTAGTCAATTCGACAATGTTATCATACACCTCTTTAAAAGATGAAACCGGAGCATAGTCAGTCGGACTACTCATTGGAATACGGCCTCCGATACTTGAGCATGGATCTCATTGATATCCAGTGCCCCGTCTATAACAATTGCTTCGCTTGCATACTTTGAAAGGACAGTCTTGTAGTTGGAATAGACTAGGCAAAGTTTTTCATAATTTTCATAACTGTCTTTCGTGTGACGCGAATCAATCCTTTTAACACTGACCTCAGGCGGTATGTCTAAATAGAATACGATATCAGGTTTGCGGAAACTGCTGTTTAAGGAGTATATAAATTCCATCTCTTCATTTGACTCAGCGTGATAGGCTAAAGACGAATAAAAATACCTTGTCGAAATCACATTTTTGTCTTTCAAAGCCTGCTCAATTCCATCTACTCCATTAAACAAATGATCAACCCTGTCTGCTGCAAAAAGGAACGACAACATTTTGTCAAATTCTTTTTCTGGGCCCCCAAAAACAACGCGCCGCCTAAATAGACTTTTTATTAAATGCCCAATAGGCCCGTCTGTTGGCTCTGTTGTGAGCATTGCAGACTGGTTGCGGGCTATAAAAGCCTTGTATAGTAAGGCAGCTTGCGTCGAACTTCCAGAGCCATCCAATCCTTCAAAAACAATAAATTTATTCACCATGACATCCCCGTGTCTCTTGACAGGTCTAATTGCTCAACCCGGACACCTGACCGATCAATATAAACCAACTGTGCCCCAGTTGGAATATCCGGTTGAGACAGAGACAATGATCGGATACCAATTACGTTGATCTCTGCATCTCGAAATTTATACACAAAACGTGAATTCATATGCTGATGTCCATGCAGGATCACTGTAAATTTGTTTTCAGCAAGGAACTGCAAGACCTCTCTTGCATTTCTCACAGATGAACATTTGTCTTTATTCCCTGCTAAGAATGGATGATGAGAAATCAAAACTCTTGTTTTACCAACACTAGACGCCGCGATCACTTTACTCAATCCCGCAACATCTATTTCTCCGTAAGTGTGATTTCCGGAATAAGCTGAATTTGTCAAAAAGAAATCTATTTCTGAAGAGCTAAATAAGATACATGACTCACTCGTGAACCTGCCAGCAACTTGCTCATCTATCTTATTTTTGGCTATATCAAAACTCGCAAAAAAACTTGAACCATTTTTGCAAATATCATGATTCCCAGGTACAAGAATAGTCCTCACAGAATGTATTTTTGTAATAGCAGTAAAAAAACTAATGGCATTTGAATAACCAGCCTCTTGCCCTTTAAAAGTAAGATCACCTGAGCATACTAAACAATCGACATTCTTTTCTTTTAATATACCAGCAAGGACTTCATCGCGCCGATAAACGTTCAAATCAAACGCGGTAGATCCTGCATGGATATCTGAAATATGCAAAATCACAGCCATACCAAGAGCCTCATGCCGTCAATTAATGTCAAAGTTACCCAAATAAACCTAAATCGAAAAAAAGAGAAAGTGGCACAATAGTGGCTCAAAACAATTCCAGCGAACGGCTCACGATGCCATCCAAACTGAGTGATCCAATATTTATTCAATAATTATGGTGCCCGAGGCCGGAATCGAACCGGCACGTCCCTCACGGAACAAGGGATTTTAAGTCCCTGGCGTCTACCAGTTCCGCCACTCGGGCACCGCGACGTCTTTCTTGCCCCATCCGAGGCCCGGGCGTCAATTCGGGAGAGGCCTCCGGCGACCAGGGCGCCGCCCTGGACCTGCCGGGGGGAATGATTCCCCCCGGGCCCCCTGTCCCCGGTGCGAGGGGTCCGGGGGCATCATGCCCCCGGCCGCCGGAGGCATCTTCGCCGTCTCTTCTCGCCGTAGCCTTCCAGGGCCGATCCTGCTACAAGCCGCCCATGCCACATGATCGCAAGCACCTTGTCGTCCTCGGCCTCGGCGGTCTCTCCCTGAATCTGGCCACCGCGCTGGCGGCGACGGGCAGGCTGCCCAATCTGGCCCGCCTGCTCACCGTAAACGCCACCGCCATCGACGCCGAACTGCCGGCCGTCGCCCCGGTCAACCGGGCCTCCCTGCTCACTGCCGCCAGCCCTGGTCGCCACGGCATTTTCGGCTTCACGGTCATGGAGCCGGCGCTGTATGTGCCTGTCCCCCTCGGCCCCAAGGCCATCCGCGTCCCCACCCTCCCCGACCGCCTGGCAGAGGCCGGATTGACGGCCATCTGCATCGACCCGCCCGCGCCCTCTGGGGCCCAGGCGCCGGATCAGCCCCCGGCGATCGATGCGCTGGCCCGGGAACTGGGCGCCTCGCTGGCCGCCCGCCGACACGCCCTGGCCGGGGAAGCCGGCGACGACGCGTGGGATATGCTCTTTCTGGCCCTGCCCGAAACCGGCGCAATTTTCCGCTGGTTTCATGATGCCGTGACCGTGCCCGAGCATTCCGCCCACGCCTCGGTCATCAACATCCTGACCGACTGGGACCGGACGCTCGGCGCGGCTCTCGACTGCTACGACGCCCTGCCCGGGCCCAAGCGTCTGCTCGCCGTTGCCGACCACGGCGTGGCCGAGCTGCTGACCGAAGTCGATTGCAACGCCTGGCTGGCTGCCAAGGGACTGCTCGGAACCGCTCTGCGGGAAGACGGCAGCGTCCGCATCCTGCCCCATCAGACCGCAGCCTTCGCCCTGGATTCCGGCCGCATCTGCATCAATGCCAAGGAGCGCTTCGCCCGGGGCGTCTTTCACGAACATGTGGCGAGCAACCTGGCCGGGGAACTCCGCGAGGCGCTGCTGGCCCTCTCCTTCGAAGGCCGGCCGGTCATGGAGGCCGTGCTTGCGGCCGACGCCTTCGCGGACGGTCCCCTGCCGGCCGGTGCCCCGGACCTCGTCTGCGTGGGGGCTGCCGGTATGGCGCTGACGGCCCGCTACGACCGGAAAGAGGTCTTCGGCCGCTTCGGAGCCACCGGCTGCGCCTCGCCGCATGGCGCGCTTTTCTGCGACACCGAGGCTGCCCGGCCGGCCCGGATGCGCGAGGTCGGGGCGGCCATCGCCCGTTTCTTCCAGCTTCCCGACATGGAAGAACGCGCATGAATTTCGAACGCGAACTCAATTCCGCCCAGCAGCAGGCCGTCACCACCACGGAAGGTCCGGTCCTGGTCATCGCCGGCGCCGGCAGCGGCAAGACCCGCACCATCGTCTACCGACTGGCCCATCTCGTGTCCCAGGGCGTCGATCCGGCCGCCATCCTGCTTTTGACCTTCACCCGCAAGGCCTCCCAGGAAATGCTCGGCCGGGCCGGGCTGCTGCTGGCCCTCGGGGCCGAGGGCATATCCGGCGTGGCCGGCGGCACCTTCCACGCCTTCGCCTACGCGGCCCTGCGCCGACACCATGCCGCCGCCGGTTTCCCCGACGGCTTCACCGTGCTGGACCAGGCCGACGCCGAGGACGTGATCGGCCAGGTCCGGGAACGACTCGGCGTCGGCAAGGGCGACCGATCCTTCCCCAAACGGGGCACGGTCCTCGGGTTCGTATCCAAGGCCCGCAACAAGGAAGCCGCCGTTGCCGACATCCTGGCCCGCGAGGCCATGCACCTGCTGCCCTATGCCGACGACCTGACCCGGCTGGCCGAGGCCTACGACGCCTTCAAGGTCGAGCACCGGCTGCTCGATTACGACGATCTGCTGTTTACCCTGGAGCGGATGCTCAGCGAGACGCCGGATCTGGCCGAGGCCTTCCGGGCGCGCCACCGCTACATCATGGTGGACGAATACCAGGACACCAACCGGGTCCAGGCCAGGCTGGTGCGACTTTTGGCCCCGGAGACGGGCAACGTCATGGCCGTGGGCGACGATGCCCAGTCCATCTACGCCTTCCGGGGAGCCACGGTGGACAACATCCTGGATTTTCCCGATCTTTTTCCCGGGACCACCATCATCAAGCTGGAGGAGAACTACCGTTCCACCCAGCCCATTTTGACGCTGACCAACGCCATTTTGCAGCACGCCGGCCGCAAGTACGAAAAGAATCTCTTCACCAGCCGCACGGACGGGGACAAACCCGAACTGGTACGCCCTTTTTCCGACCTGACCCAGGCGGCCATGGTGGCGGCCCGGGTGCGCGAGCTGGCCGACCGCTATCCCCTGCACGAGATCGCCGTGCTGTTTCGGGCCGGCTACCAGTCCTACGCCCTGGAAGTGGAACTCGGCAAAGCCGGCATCCCCTACCAGAAGTACGGCGGGCTCAAATTCTCCGAGGCCGCCCACGTCAAGGACGTGCTGGCCTACCTGCGTCTCGCCCGCAACACGGCCGATTTCCCGGCCTGGACCCGGGTGCTGGCCTTCGTGCCGGGTATCGGGCCCAAGACGGCCTCCAAAATCTTCACGGCCATCCAGTCCGGCGACCGGGCCGTGCTGGCCAAGGCGGCGGCCCGATCCAAGGCATTCCAGTCCCTGCTCGACTTTCTGGACACGCTGCGCGCCCTGCCGCCGGTGCCGTCCGACCTGCTGGCCCGGGTCATCGAGGCCTACGCCCCGCTGCTGGCCGAGAAATATCCCGAAGACTACCCCCGACGCCAGGCCGGCCTGGAACAGCTCCAGCAGATCGCCGTGACCTACCACGACATGGATACGTTCCTGGCCGATCTGGTCATCGAGAACCCCGAGGCCGACCGGCGCCAGGCGAAGGAGGGCCAGCTCGTCCTGTCCACGGTCCATTCGGCCAAGGGGCTGGAATGGTCGGCCGTGCTGCTGATCGACCTGGTGGACGAACGGTTCCCCTCGCGCCACGCCCTGGCCAAGCCCGAGGATCTGGAAGAGGAACGGCGGCTGCTCTACGTGGCCTGCACCCGGGCCCGGGATTATCTGGGGCTTTTCGCGCCGGAGACCCTCTACCAGCGCCAGACCGGCGGTTGCGCGCCGGCCTTGCCGAGCATTTTTTTGCGCGAGCTGCCCCCCGGCGTGCTGGCCGAACGCCGGGAGCGCCTGGGCGGCCGGACCTCGGGTTCCTTCGCCGCCGCCTGCCCGCCGCCGGCCCCGGCGGAAGCGGCCCAGCCCCGGGCCACCGCCTCGACCAGGGCCGCCGCGCAGTCGGCCATGGGCTACTGCCGGCACAAGATTTTCGGCCGGGGCAAGATCATCGCCACCCTCGACGACGGCAAGGTGCGGGTCAATTTCCCCAATTTCGGCCCCAAGGTCATTCTTGCCGCCTACCTCGAATTGGAGGATGCTTCGTAACTCGACTGCGACCGCATCCGGGGCTCACCCCGAAGGAGAGGCGCCATGTACGTCAGCGAAAAGGAAGCCAAGTTCAAATACTGTCCGTTCCTCATGACCCACGACGACAAGATGAAATTCTGCCAGGGTTCCATGTGCATGATGTGGCGGGAGGTCGGCAACGACGCCGGCTATTGCGGCCTGGCCGGGAAGACCGAAAGCAACTTCGGCCAGACCTCTTAAGGCCGGGCGACTTTTTCTTTTTTCCCGGAAGATGTTGACGGGAAAGCCTGTTCTGGTAGGTTCGCCAGCGACACCAATCGCGACTCCCCTAATGCCGAGCCCAACCATGCTGCGAGCCCTCATCGTCGACGACGATCCGATCAACACGGTTTTTCTGGCGGAAATCCTGTCGCCGTATGCCACCTGCGACATTGCGGAGAACGGCCGGGCCGGGCTGACCGCCTTTGAACGGGCCCTGGCGGCGCAAGCGCCCTACGACATTATTTTCATGGACGTGATGATGCCCGGCATGGACGGCCACCAAGCCCTTGAAGGCATGCGCCATGTGGAGCAGACCCAGGGCGTGCCGGACAGTCAGGCGGCCAAGGTCATCATGATTTCGGCATCGAACGACACCCGGACCGTGTATCGGGCCTTTTTCCAGGGACATGCCCTGTCCTTTCTGGCCAAACCCTTTTCCGGTGAAACCGTGCTCTCCGAGCTGCGCAAATTCGACCTCATCAACACGTCTGCTCCCCAATGGAGGACTTCATGAGCGATACCCCCAACCGTCATTTCACTCCCCAGGAATTGGCCGGTTTCGACGGTTCCGACGGCAAGCCCACCTATGTGGCCGCCAAAGGCGTGGTCTACGACGTATCGGGCAGCCGCCTGTGGAAGGCCGGCAAACACATGAACCGCCACCATGCCGGCAGCGACATGGGGCTGGAGCTGTCCACGGCGCCCCATCCCGCCACCGTGCTGGAACGCTTTCCCCGGGTGGGCCTGCTCGACGCCCCGGCCTTGACCCCGGAGCCGGTCTCCCAGCGCGTCCCGGAGTCGATCAGCCGTCTCATGAAGCGCTTCCCCATGCTCAAGCGCCACCCCCATCCCATGACGGTGCATTTTCCCATCGCCTTTTGCGTGCTGGCCCCCATCTGCCTGGTGTTGTCCCTGGTGTGCCCCTGGTCGGGCTTCGACGGGGCCATGACGGTGCTTCTGGCCGCCGCCGCGCTTTTCACGCCGGTGGCCATCGTCACCGGGCTTTTCACCTGGTGGCTCAACTACGCCTCGGCCCGCATCCTGCCCGTCGTGGTCAAGCTCATGGCCACGCCGGTGCTTTTTGCGGCCGTCCTCTGGGCGTTGGTCTGGAGGCTCAGGGTGCCGGACGTGCTGGCCCACCCCATCGACAACATCGGCTTCGTCCTCCTGGTGCTGGCGCTTTTTCCGCTGGTGTCGCTTATCGGCTGGTACGGCGCGGCCATGACCTTCCCGCCCCACGACGACGCATAGACCGGCGGAGGCCTACTCCGAGACCGCTGCGCACTTGCGTCATGGGGGATGCCTCCGGCGGCCGAAGGGCTCCGCCCTTTGGAAACCCGATAGGATTTTAGACGGTTGCGGTTCCAGGCTTGAGGCACCGGCAGGCCGCCATGGAATTGCGCAGCAGTCTCACTCCAGGGGAAAGCTCACGTAAAACGTGGTGCCCCGGCCCGGCTGGGTCTCGAAGCGGATGGTTCCCTGATGCCGTTGGATGATGGACAGGGCGATGGACAGGCCCTGTCCGGTGCCCTGGCCCACGTCCTTGGTGGTAAAAAAGGGATTGAAGATCTTGTCCTGAATTTCCGGAGGAATGCCCCGGCCCGTGTCGCTGATGGCCACCTCCAGGGCCTGCCCGACGGCCCGGACGCGCACATGCACCTGCCCGCCTTCCGCCCCGCCCGCGGCCGCCTCTTCCACGGCCTGGGCGGCGTTGAGAAGCAGACACAGCAGCAGTTGGTTGAAATCCCCGGGCACGCAGGGCAGGGGCGGCAGGTCCTCGGCCAAATCCACGGTCAGGGCCGTCGCGCCGAACATGGCGCTTTTGGCCATCTCCACCGTGGCCGTCACGGCCTCGGCCACGTCGATGGCCCGGCGGCCCTCGGTCTCCGACTGGGCGAACCGCTTGATGGAGCGGACGAAGGCGGCCACCCGCTCGGCGCCGTCGTGGCTTTCGGCCAGGGCCAGCGGCAATTCCGCCAGCACCATCTCCATATCGTGCTCCCGGCGGTAGGCGGCGATATCCGCCTTGGCGGCGGCCAGCGCCGCTCCCCCGTCGGCCAGGGCCAGGGCGGCCTCGTACTTTTCGAGCAGGGTACTGAGGCGCGGCAGGTTGGACAGGGCGAATTCCAGATTGCCGGAAACGTACTGCAAGGGCGTATTGATCTCGTGGGCCACGCCGCCGGCCAATTGGCCGATGGCTTCCAGCCGTTTGGCGGTGACCAGCCGCATCTCCAGCTCCTTCAAGCGCGACACGTCGGTCAGCACCTCCAGGGAGCCCTGATACCCGCCGTCCTCACCGACAAGCGGCGTCGGCGAGGACATGACGAAGGTCAACCGGCCGTCCCGACGGCGCAGGGCCATCTCATAGGGATCGGCCACGCCTTCCCGCCGGACCCGCAAGGCGGCGGTGAACCGCGCCCGGTCCTCGGGGCGTACGAACTCCGTCACATCGAGCCCGACCGCTTCGGCCACGGAGACGCCCAGCATGTCGCACAGGATGCCGTTGGCGAAATTGATGCGGCCCTCGGGCGAAAAAATGACCAGCCCCTGTTGCATGAGGTCCACCAGGGTGCGGTAGCGCTCCTCGCTCTGGCGCAGGGCTTCCTTGTCCAGATAGGCGTCCGTGACGTCGCGGCACACCACCACCCGGCCCGAGAGATTCCCGAGGGTGTCCAGCAAGGGATACACGTCCACGGCAAAGCGACGCTCCCCCACGACGGCCTCCACGGCGTCCGGGGAGGCCCCGGCCTTGTCCGTCGGTGCGGTTGCCGCCGGCGGGAGCCAGGGCAGCACGTCCCCGAGGGGACGCCCCAGCACCTCCCGGCAGGCCCCTTCCCGGCCGGTGCTCTCCAGGCTGTAATACAGCCGGCCGGGCGGCACGTCGTGCCCGGCCAGGGCCAGGGCGGATGCGTTGCAGTTTTCCACCCGACCCGAGGCGTCCACCAGGAACATGGCATGGGGAATGGACTCGAAGGCGGTGAGATATTTGTCCTTTTCGTTGACCAGCCAGCGGTTCTCCCGGGCCAGGGCGTCAGTCGTCTCCGGTCCGGGTTGCGCCGTCCAGGCCAGAACCAGGGAGAACTCCATGCGCTCGAAACATTCGACCACAAAGGTCCGGGCCCAGGACTCGGCCACCGGCAGACGCTCCGCCAGCAAGTCCAGATAGGCCCGGCGGTAGTATTTGAGCAGTCCCCAAAACATGGGCAGGGTTACGCCCCGAGCCCGGTGCCGGTCGGCTTCGACCAGGGCGAAGGTGGAAATGGGATCGTCGGAGGGAGACGCGTCGGCGGGATAGTCGTGGGGCAAGCCGTCGGAGGCGGCCAGCGCCTGGCCGATGGCCCGGGTCAGACCGGCGATGGAAAGCCGCCAGGGCTCGATCAGCGCCGCAGTGAAGGCGACATAGCCGTGCGTTCTGGCGGCATCGAGCACGCGATCGACAAGCCATGCCTCGCCGTCCTCCAAGAGCGCACGCAAGGCGGCGGGGGGGAGCGTCTTGGGCCCGGGCTCCATGCATCCTCCTGGCTGGCGCAATAGGGTGATCCGACAATACTAGTACTGGTCTCTCTTTTCGCCAAAACCAACGGGCGCGTCAATCACGATCACGACTGCCGCACGAAGGGACCCGGCGGGAGACTCAGTCCGCATGCCGGACGATCAGGAAGGCCACCAGCGCGACCAGCACCAGGGCCGGATAAAAACTGGCCCGGTTGAAAAGTGCGGCCGCGTCGGCATCGGCCAGTCCCCTGGTCAGGCGCACGGCCGGCGGCAGCACAAGGAGAGCGCCGCCGGCCAGGGCGGCCAGCCAAAAGGCCGGAGCCACCGTCAGCGGCGACAGGGCCAAAAGCGGCACCGACAACACGAGACTCGCCGCCAGGGACCGAAGGGCCCATCGGCTGGCCCGAGCCGGCCCCAGCACCACCGGCACGGTGCGGGCGCCGGTCTGCCGGTCCCGGGCCGCATCGTGCCAGTCGGCCGGGATGTTCTGGCCGCCGATTTCCCAGGCGAATACCCAGGCGAAAAGCCCGGCCAGAAACCAGGGCGACGGGGATGGATTGACGGCAAAGGCCGCGGCCAGGGGCCCCAGGGACTTGACCACGCCGTTTACGATCGCCCGGAAATAGCTGACCGAAAGCAGCAGACAGTAGCCGGCCTCCAGCAGACAGCCGAAAACCAGCAGCCCGGCGCACACGGGATTGAGCAGCAAGGAGCCGATCAGGGCCGTGACGGCGAAGGCGGCGAACCAGAGCACGGCCCGGGGCAGGGTCAGATAGCCCTGGGCCAGGGGATGCCGGATGCCGGCGGCGTCCAGGTACCCGCCCCGGGCGTCCCGGCCGAGACTCTCGAAAAGGCGGCGGTCGGTGCGGTAATCCACGATATCGTTTAAGGCGTAGACGGCGGTATAGCCGGCAAAGACCGTGATCCCCCCCACCAGGATGATCCAGGCCGGCGGCAGGCCGCCCTGACAGAGCAGGGCGGCGCAAAACGGGCCGGCCAGATCGAGGACCGCATGAGGCGTCCGGGACAGGGCCAGATACAGGGACAATCCCGCCGGCGACGCACGTCCGGACATGGCTGACGGGGCCATCACGAAGGATCGGACGCGCCGCCGGGCGTCACCTTGCCGCGAAACACCCTGTACTGATAGGCGTTGTAGAGCAGCAGCACCGGCAAGAGCGTGCCGACCACCGCCAGCATGATGCGCAGCATTTCCGGCGGCGAGGCGGCCTGGGTGGCGGTCAGGCTCGGCGGCAGGACCAGGGGGTAGAGGCTGGTGCCGAAGCCCAGAAAGACGCAGGCCAGCATGACGGCGCACCAGAAAAACGGCCGTCCCTGTCCGCCCGTGGCCAGGGCCCGGAAAAAGAGGATGGCCGCCACCACCGCCGCGACGATCCAGGCGACGAAGCCCAAGGCCAGCCCCCCGCCGCTGGGTCGGCCGACCAGATAGCCGATATGGCCCGAAGAAACGATGTAGGCAATCGTCAGCACCAGACTGGCCAGGGTGGCCAGGCCCCAGCGCAGGCCGGACCGCCGGGCCGCCGCCTCGACGTTCCCCCCCGTTTTCAGCACCAGCCAGCCAGCGGCCAGGGTGACGTACAGACAGACAAACGTCAGGCACACGAGCAGGGTAAAGGGCGAGAACCAGTCAAAAGCGCCGCCCATATACGTCCGGCCGGTAAAGGGCATCCCCTGCAACACGCTGCCGATCAAAAAACCGTGGGCCAGAATCACGGCCAGGCTGCCCCAGCCGAACAGCAACGACCACGGGCGTTTGTTCGCGGCCTGTGCCCGGCATTCCAGGCCGATGCCCCGGGCCATGAAGGCGAAGAGCAACAGACCGGCCGGCAGATAGAGGGGCACCAGGATCGTGCCGTAGACCACGGGAAAGGCCCCGAACAGCACGCCGCCGAGCATGACGAGCCAGGTCTGGTTGGCGTGCCAGACGCTTTCGATGGTTTCCACCATGGCCCCGCGTTTGACCTCATCCCGCGTGAGCAGACAGAGCACGCCCACCCCCAGGTCGAAGCCGTCGGTCAGCACGTAGAGCCACAACAGCAAGCCCATGATCCAATACCAGACACCGGCAATATCCATTTGTCCGTGCATACGAGCCGCCTTTTTTTCGTCGTTCGCTATCAGGGCTCCGCCCTGGACCCGCCGGGGGGAAGCATTCCCCCCGGTCCCCCGGTCCCGGTGCGAGGGGGCCGGAGGCCTCTTCCGCTTCTCCTAGCCGCGGGCGTGGCCGGCCGGAGGCAGCGCTTCCAGGTTCGGTCCCTTGCGCAGCCATTTGGCCACAAAGGCGATAAAGACCAGGGACAGGATGGTATAGGCCACGGCAAAGCCGATCAGGGACAGGCCCACATGGCCCGCCGGCAGCGGGGAAACGCCGTCCGGCAGGCGGATGAGGCCGTAGGCCAGCCAGGGCTGGCGCCCCACCTCCCGGGTGATCCAGCCGGTGAGCACGGCCAGATAGGCCCCGCCGGCCATGAGCGCCCAGGCCGGATAGAGCCATTTGCGTCCGCCGGCCGTTTGTTCCGCGAGGCGTCCCCGCTTCCAGTCCCACAGCGTCCACAGCATGACCGCCACCATGGCGAAGCCGATGCCGACCATGAGGCGGAAGGTGTAAAACGGCAGGACGATAGGCGGTCGGTCTTCCTTGGGGAAATCCTTGAGACCCTTGACTTGCCCCGTCAGCGAATGGGTGATGAGCAGGCTCAGGCCGTAGGGGACCGGAATCTGGAACAGGTTGCGCTCGCCCTCGGGATCGGGCCAGGCCAGCATGTTCCAGGCGGCGGGCTCACCGGGCTTGTTGGTCACCCAGTGGGATTCGATGGCGGCCACCTTGGCCGGCTGCAGCCGGCCGATCTCCTGGCCGTTGACGTCACCGATCAGGGCCTGCAGCGGCGTGACCACGATGGCGGCCACCACGGCGAGCTTGAACGACTTGAGGAAGAACGCCACGTTTTTGCCGAAAAAGATGTACAGGCCGGACACGGCGCCCACCACGAACACGGAGAGTTCCAGGCAGGCCAGCACCATGTGCAGAAAGGCGAACGGCAGATCCGGCGAAAAGATGGCGGCCCAATAGTTGTCCACCACGAAGATGCCGCCGGCCAGATGGCCGCCGGACGGCGTCTGCATCCAGGAATTGGCCACCATGATCCAGAAGGCGGACAGCGAGGCGGCGAAGGCCACCATGATGGTGGCGAAAAAGTGCATTTTCGGGCCGACCCGCTTCCAGCCGAACAGCATGATATAAAGGAAGGCCGACTCCAGCATGAAGGCCATGGTGCCCTCGAAGCCGAGCACCTGGCCGAAGAAGTTGCCGACCGTGGCCGAGAACGGCCCCCAGTTGGTGCCGAACTGGAACTCCAGGGGAATGCCCGAGACCACGCCCACGGCGAAGTTGATGGCAAAAAGGCCGGACCAGAACCGGAATTGCCGGTAGTAGGCGACGTCCTTCGTCCGCAGCCACATCCACTCCACGGCCACCAGGAAGATGGCGAGCCCGATGGTGAGCGGCGGGAAGATGATATGAAAGGCGGTCGTCAAGGCGAATTGCAGCCGGGACAAAAGCACCGGATCGGTCAGATAGTCCATGGCGGCTCCAGGAGGCCCCTTTACGGGCGCTCGTTTTTGACGGCCACGCCGAGGATATAAAGGCGTGACTCATGATAGCCCGGGATCAGGTCCAACCCTTCCTCCAGGAAGGCGGCGCGAAACTCGGGGCCGTGGAAACGGTTTTCGCGGGGATGGGCCAGCATGACGCGAAACAGCGGATTGGCATAGAGCGGCGGATAGATTTCCTCGAAATAAAAGAGTCCGCCGGGCCGGAGCACCCGGGCCACCTCGGCCACGCCGCGCCGCCAGTCGGGCAGATGGTGGATGATGCCGAAATTGACCACGGCGTCGAAGGTGGCGTCGCGGTAGGGCAAATGTTCGGCGTCGCCGAGCAGAAACCGGGGGGTGACGCCCCCGCCGTGCCAGTGGCGTCCGGCCGCCACCCGGATCATGGCCGGGTCCAGGTCCAACCCGTTATAGAGCCCGGGAGCGAACTTCCGGGAAAAAATCGCGGCCCCGCCGCCGTCGCCGCAGCCGATTTCCAGTACCCGCGCCCCGGGCGGCATGGGCCGGCTGGCCTGAAAAAACCTGACCTCGCGCCACTGGGCGAACTTGCGCACCGTGCTGCGGCAATACCATCGTTCCGGCCAATTGACCCGCATGATTCCTTGGCTCCTCCACCCGGCCGCGACCGGGATCACGCTTTCAGGGTTGCATCAAAGATGCAGGTGAACTGTCAAGGACAATCTCATTTTTTCAAGCCCTTTCGGCCGGTAAACACCCGGGCTACCCCGAAGGTCAGATCCGTGACCCGGCAGTCGGCAAACCCGGCCTCGGCCATCTGGCCGCAAAACGTCGCGTCGTCCGGGAAGGCGTCCACGGACGTGACCAGATAGCTGTAGGCGTAGTCGGTCCGCGACAGGAAATTTCCCAGCGGCGGCAGGATGCGGGCGAAATAGAACCGGTAGGCCGCAGCCAGCAGTCGCGGCCGGGGCAGGCCGAATTCCATGACATGGACCTGGCCGCCGGGGACGAGCACCCGGTAAAATTCCCGCAGCACGTCCAGCCGTTCGGCGATGTTGCGGATGCCGAAGGCCATGGTCACGGCCGCGACGCTGTCGGAGACGACCGGGAGATTGCGGCAGTCGGCCACGCCCAGCCGGTAGCCGACCACGCCGCGCCGTTCGATCTTGCGTCGGGCCACGTCCAGCATGGCCGGGGAAAAGTCCAGCCCGACGACCGTCAGTCCCGGCCGACGGCGGCGGACGGTCAGCGCCACCTCGCCGGTGCCGGTGGCCGCGTCCAGCACCAGCCCCCGGTCCGGTTCGAGCATATCCGCCAGGGACTTGCGCCACAGGATGTCCACGCCGAGCGACAGGATGCTGTTCTGACTGTCGTAGGAAAAGGCGATGGCATCAAACATCCGCCGCACCATGGTATCACGCATCGTATCCTCCAGGCGGGCTGGCGACAGCTGCCGCCGGTTCGACCAACCGGAGCCGCTCCCAGACGCCACTGCGATAGCGCATCCAGAGCACGCCGGCGAACATGCCGGTATATAAAACGAAAAATTCCCAGAGGACCAACAGTCCGGCATGGTACCACAGCAAGGCCACGGAAGCCGGCACGACCAGCACGGAAAACGACAGCACGCCGGCGGACAGCATGAGGAAACGGGTGTCGCCGGCCCCGCGCAACACGCCGAAGGCGGTCTTGGTCACGATGTCCATGCAGCCGAGGAGTGCCATCCAGGCAAAAAGCGGCCGGCACAGGGCCACGGCCGCGGCGAAATCGGGACTGTCGTCCCGGGGGCCGAACAGTCCGGCGATCCACTCCGGAAGCGTGAGGAACAGGGTGGCCGTCACGGCGATGTAGACGGCCATCAGGCGCAGGGCGCTGCCGGCGGCCCGCCGGGCCACCTGCGGCCGGCCGGCCCCCATGGCCTGGCCGACCACCACGGCCAGACCCGAGGACAGACCCAAAAGCGGCACGAAGGCCGGCGAATTGGCTGCGAACACCAGACTGGTGGCCGTCAGCTCCGCCTTGCCGATGCGGCCGGTCAGGGCGATGAAAAAGGCCGCCGCGAACACGTCCAGGAAAATCTGGGCCCCGCCCGGCGCGCCCAGGCGCACCAGCTTGAAAAAAAGCGGGCCGTTCGGCCGCCAGTCCCCGAACACCCCGAAGCGGCGCTGGTTCTCCCGGGTGAAGATGCGCCCGGCGAAAATAACGGCCATGACCGCCCAGGAGGCCGCCGTGGCCAGGGCCGAACCGGCCGTGCCCAGGGGGGGCAGGCCCCAGCGCCCGAAAATGAGCAGATAGTCGAGCGGCACGTTGAGCAGCATTCCGCCGCAATTGACCAGCATCACCGTCCGGGTCAGCCCGCGGCCGCTGTAGAAGGCGGCCAGGCAGGTCTCCAGCACGGCAAATCCCGCCCCGAACATGAGCACCCGGAAATAGACCGCTTCCAGGCGCTGGACCTCGGGGGGATGGTCCATGAGCGCGAAAATGGGGCCGGCCGCCAGGGCCAGGGCGCACAAGGGAAAAACGGACAGCAGCGAGAAGGCGATGCCCTGCCACAGGACCGCGCCGATGGCGCCGGGCCGGCCGGCCCCGACGTTCTGGGCGATGAGCACCCCGACGTAGCTCACCGTGCCGAGGAAAAAGCACGTCAGCAGGTAAAAGGTGCAGCCGGAGGGAATGACGGCGGCCAGGGCGTCCTGGGAATACCAGCCGAGAAAGAGGCGGTCGGTCAGTTCCATGACCGTGATCGCCGCCATGCCGGCCAGCAGCGGCAATCCCACGCGCAATACGTGGGCGTAGCCGCCCGGGCCTTGCCAGCGCCCCATGCTGCGACCTCGCGGAGCCCGGGGGCCCGGTTTGAACAGCCGCGGACCTGCGGCATCGTTCAGAAAGGGCGCTCGTTGTGGCAGAGATTGCGCCATGGGTCAAGGCGATCCGGCCGTCACGAACGGCGGCCGCGGCAGGGAGAAGACGAAGAGGCCTCCGGCGGCCGGGGGCATGATGCCCCCGGACCCCTCGCACCGGATATTTACGAGAAAGGCCCCCGTGCGACGAGCGGACTTCAAAGAAAAAATAGGGTCCCGGAACAGGGGGACCGGGGGGAATGATTCCCCCCGGCAGGTCCAGGGCGGCGCCCTGGCGGTGAGGGTCCGGGAGAGGCAGCGCCTCGCCCGGTCGCCGGAGGCCTCGTGCCGCGCCTTTGGGGCGTTCCCCGGGAGTGCGCGGGCGGCTATTCCAGCAGACGCGGCACGCAAGGCGCCGGTCGGGTCTCGGAAAGGAGCAGGCTGGCCTGGGGCGGCACCGGCCGGGATTTGGCCTTGGCCAGCGTGGCTTCATGATCGCGCAGCACCGAGGCCAGCACCGTCAGGGACAGCCGGTTGGCGGCGATGCGGGGGATGGCCGTCCTGTCGGTGGCAGCCGAAACCGGGCTGGAGCCGGTCACGAAAAGGTATTTGAAACCGGCTTCGCGCAACAGCCGGGAATAGGTCTCGGTGACCCGGCCGTAGGGATAGGCGAAGTACGCCGTATCGCGGCCGAAAACCTGCCGGTAGCGTTCCCGGCTTTTCCGGATGTCCTCCTGGGCCAGGGCCTCGTTTCCGGCCACGCGCGGCGAATGCATCCAGGAATGGTCGGCAAAGGTGACGTTGGGATAGGCCTTCAGGGCGTTGATGTCGTCCCGGCTCAGGGTGGCGGTGCTGGAGGGGTTGGCGACGAAGGCCATGGGCAAGAACAGGGTAAAGGGCAGATTGCGGCGGGCAAGGATCGGGAACACCTTCATGACCGAGGACCAGCCGTCGTCGATGGCGATGACCACGGACTTGTCCGGCGGACTCTGCCGCTCGTCCAGGCAGCGGGTCAATTCCTCGATGGGGATGACCTTGTAGCCGGAGTGGTCCAGGAAATCGAGCTGGGCCTCGAAGGCCTCCACGCTCATGGACATGCTCGAACGGACGCCGAAGCTGTGATAGACAAGGATGGTGGTGGCGCGGGACTGTCCGACGATCACGGACAAAAAAAGCCCCACTGCCGTCATCGCGGCCGCACAAGGGATTGGGGCGCGCATCAAAGAGAACCCCCGCTGTTGGCGTCCCCCTCTGCGGCCTACCGTCCGGGCCCTGCGCCGGGACGACGCCAGGGGCGTCTCGCTTACTTGGTCAGCGTATCAGATACGGCGCCGTCCCGCAAACGGGCCGCCGCATCCATGATGGTATTGACGTATATCTTACTGTGATTATAGGCATAAAACACCCGGCGTTTGGCCTCGTCCGTCATGGTGGGCTTCCAGCCCATGACCGTGAGGATATTGCCGAGGCTCATCAAGGCATCGTTGACATTGAACAAGTCCGCCTTGCCGTCGCCGTCGCCGTCCACGGCGTACTTGAGGGCATTGCTCGGCATGAACTGGCAGATGCCGATGGCCCCGTAGATGGAACCGGGGATGGACAGGGGGTCCATGCCCTGGGCCTCGGCGTAGCGCAACAGGGCCTTCAGTTCGCCGTAGGCCCATTCGCCCTTCTCCTCGGCCTTGCGGGTGAGCCAGGCCATCCGGTCCGGGGCGGGTTTCTCGTAATCGAAGGCCGGGGCCAGCACGGCCGGATTCTCGGCGGCGGCCAGGCTGGCCAGGTTGACCAGGGCCACCTGATCGCCGAGATAGCGTCCCACCCGCGTCTCCACGGCCAAAAGCGCCACCAGATATTCCTCGGGCACGCCGTACCGCTGTCGCACCCGGGCCAGGGCCTCGCGGTTGGCCGCCATGAATTCCCTGGACTCGGCCAGGCGTTCCGGGGAAAGCATCCGCTCATGGACCTCGGCGGTCGTAAAGGTGGGGAACGTCAGGCCGGGCGGGGCGGGCTTGGGATTTTTCTCCAGCTCGTCCAGCAGGGCCCGGTTGGCCTCGGGGAGCGGGGGCAAGGCGACCGCCGCCAGATAGGCCTTGATGGACCATTTGGTCATCCGGTCGAGCCGGCCGTCGACCGGACCGGGGAACCAGCCCAGGTCCTTGAGGCGCGTCTGGACGTCGGCGACGATCCGCAGGCCGTACTTGGCCATATAGAGGGCGGTCAGCTTGTCGGCCATGGCTTTTGGGGAAAAGGCCATCTCGGACCGGGAAAAAAGCCGACGCAGTTTGGTATCGGAGAAGCCGTCGGCGGCCAGTCGGCGGACCAGCGGTTCGAAGGTGGCGTCCACCAGGGAGGCGGCCGGGGCCACGCTTGCCCAGCCGGCCAGGCAGACGGTCAGGACCAGGGCGCAGGCCGTGCGCCGGAACGTTCGCTGCATCAGGTCACCGCCAGGCCCGGCCTGCTCATTGCGGCGGGGTGCGGCGGTCAAGGCAGGACCTTGCCTCCCCGGCTCAGGGCGGCGTAGCAGGCAAAGACCGCATCGTTCATGATGCCCGAGCCCACGTAGATATCGCGCCAGTCCTCGGCGGACAGGCTGACGCCCTCCATGGCGGCCTGGAGGGGCAGATCGTAGACGACGACGGTGAGGTATTCGCGAGCGATGGCATCGCCGGCCTTGGCCTTGGCCATGGCGGTTTCGGTGGTGGCGGCGGCCGACCAGGAGCCGGTCCAGGAGGTCACGTAGACCTGCCGGGCGAAGCGCACGTAGGCGTCCTTATCGGCGGGTTTGGGAGCGGCGGCCTTGGCGCGGGCGACGGCCGCGCGGACCTGGGCCAAGTTGGCTTCGGTGAGGGGCATGGCCGCCACCGTGGCCGGGCCGGGACGGGGGGTGGCCAGCGATGTACAGCCGCCACAGAGCATGGCCAGAACCATCAGTACAAGTGCCGCTCTCGCCGCCATCGTCGCCTCCAGGGGAATCCGGACCGGGCCGGGCGCTCCAAACCGGCGTGGTTTACTCCTTTTTCAGGAGGTTTGTCCATGACGGGGGAGGCGGTCGCCCGGCCGGGGGGAAACCGGGCTATTCGGACAGGGTGTCGTAGGCCTCCAGTATATGCGAGGCATAGACCAGTGCGGCGCCGGTATTGAGGTTGATGGCCACGGCCATGGCGTCGAGGATTTCCTCCCGGCTGGCACCGGCGGCGACGGCGGCCTTGGCGTGGACGGCTATGCAGGTTTCGCAGCGGGTGGTCGCGGCGACGGCCAGGCTGATGAGTTCCCTGGTTTTGGCATCGAGGACGCCGTGGGCGGAGCCGGCGGCCTCCAGGGCTTTGGCGGCATCCATGATTTTGGGATTGCCCCGGGCCAGGTCGCCAATGGCCTTCATGGCACCTTGCAGCAATTGTTTCCAATCGACGAGCATAGTGGAACCTCCGTTGCTGACGCGTCTGGGCGTCGGTTAGGCCGGGGTATGTCCGAGGGGCCGTCCGGCGTCTTTCCGTGCTGGCCGAAAACGGCGGGCGGGTCAAGGGCGGGGGGGGATTATTTCCGTCCGTAGAGGGCGAGGACGCGGTCCACGTAGGCTTGGGTTTCGGGTATGTCGGGCACGCCGCCGGCCTTGGCGACGCGGGCGGGCCCGGCGTTGTAGGCGGCGAGGGCGAGGCGCAGGTCATGGAAGGTATCGAGGAGGGATTTGAAGTAGCGGATGCCGGCTTCGAGGTTTTGGGAGCCGTCGAAGGGATCGACGAGGCCCATATCGCGGCCGGTGCCGGGCATGATCTGCATGAGGCCTTCGGCGCCTTTGGGGGAGACGGCGGCGAGGTCGAAGTCGGATTCGACGGTGACCATGGCGCGTATGAGGTTGGGGTCCAGCCGGTAGCGGCGGCAGTAGTAGCGGATGAAGGGCAGCACCTTGGCGAGGTCGGTGCCGGCGGGCAGGCGCATGTAGTCGAAGGGCTGGGCCTTTTCGGAAAGGCGGCGGTTGCTGAGGACGAGGGCGCCGTTGGGGTCGCGGTAGCGGTAGATGACCTGCCCCCTGGCGGACGTGGCGACGGCCAGTGCGGCCAGGAGCAGGCAGGCGGCGAAGCGGCGGGGCATGGAGGGATTGTGCGTGGCGGCGGCGGTTTTGGCAAGGGCCGCAGGGGACGGTTCAGCGGCGGAATTCCAGGCTGAAGTCGCGTATGGTGATGTTTTGCGGGGAGGAGCCGGTCGCTTCGGTCCAGCCGAAGTAGACGGTAGCGAGCTTGTCGTGGTCGGCGGCGGCGAGGGTTGTGGTGAAGGCGATTTGGGGGGATTGGGCGGTGTAGTCGGTGGTGACGTCGTCAAAGCCGTCGCCGGTGCCGTCGATCCAGACTGCGACCAGATAGGCGCCGCCGTCGGCGGTGTCGTCGCGGTGGATTTCCAGTCGCATGGTGTGGTCCTGGCCATCTTCCAACCAATTGGGCTCTCCGTCGGTTTTGGGTTTTTCGTAGTAGCCGACGTTTTCCGTTGTCGGGCCTTTGGGGTTGGCCGGGGAGGAGCCGGCGCCGTGGACGTTATCGTCGTCGCAGCCGGAGCCGCCCCAGTAGACGACGGCTATATGGTTGGCATTGCCGGCATCGGCCCGGGAATTGAACATGGTGGGCGGATTTTGGCCCAGGTTGGGGTAGACGTCCACTTCGACGGCCAATTTGGGTGCGTCTATGCCCAGGCCGCTCGGGCCGGGTCCGGCGTAGCCGAGGTATTCCCCCATGCGGCCATTGGCGGCGCCGCCGGCGGCCGTTGTCGGATCATTGGTCGTTGCGTTGGCGACGGTGAAGGTGAAGCCGTCGCCGTAGTCGGTGGACTGGCTGTCGCGGTCGATTTTGGAGAAGGCGAAGCCGAAGGTGGCGCGCAGACCTTTGGCGAAGGAGCATTTGCCGGCGTTGCACATGCCGTCGGGGCAATTCGAGCCGGTGCAGGCGCCGCGGGAGCCCTGGTACCATATGGCGCCGGTGGTATTTTTCCTGCCGCCGCCGAGGCTTATGGAGCCGGAGTCGGAGGGATCCGCCTGCCCGTGGGAGGGATTGGTCTTGGCGGCATAGACGGTTATGGCGCCGGCGACATTTTCGGTTTTGCCGACGGTTGGGGTGGTGAAGTCGTCGAGGTTGGCGGTGAAGGAGATGGGGGAGGGGGCGGCGTGTTTGGCCGTGGCCACGGCGTTGGCTTCGAGGGGCGTTCCGGGGCAGACGGTGGCGCGGCAGGTGACGGTGTAGACGCCTGCCGCATCGGGGCCGGTCTGGGCCAGGGCGAAGGCGTCGGGGCCGAGGGCGAAGGAGCCGGTGCGGCCGGCGGCCCAGACGTTGAGGCCGGACAGGGCGAGGTAATGGGCGCGGGCCTGGCGGTTGTCGGTACCTGTTGTGAGGGCTGTTGCGGAGGTCAGGAGGGCGAGGCTTGCCGCCAGTGTGGAGAGGATGACGAGTGCGACGATGATGCAGAGCAGTATTGCGCCGGCGGGAGGGGCAATGGAGCGGATATTCCCTTTTCTTGAAGAGAGACAGCAGCAATCCATACCGGCCACTCGCCAAAAAAAGCATCCCGGGCAAGTGGTGGATCATATTGCCCTGCCACGAGTAGGATTTCATCCATACTCGGAAAGAGCAGTTAAGCAATGTTATATAAATATATATATTTTATAAGATAAATACATATAGATTAATAAAGACACACTCCGCGCTTCGCTCATCTTCAATAGAATACGCGTTGGAAAGGTTTCCCTGAATCAATGAGGATATGGAATTCCATCATATTTAATTCAGGTTCCTCCTTTTCCCGTATTGACTTCCATTATTATTCAAATCTGTTGGCGTACTCCCACCCGATGTTGCACTTCCGGGCATTCCAGCGCCATGCAATATATTGGGTTTCTCGGATGATTTATTGCTATGGTAGTCAGTTTTGGCTGAGCCTTTATACTGTAATGGATCATTCTCACGTTGCTCTTGCTTATACTGATCCAAGATTTTACCAGCAAAAGCTACCGAATCAATAAAAAGAATAGCAAAAAAGACAAAACAGACTTTCTTCATTGGCTTTCCCAAAAATTACTATTGTAACCTGCTCAAAAAATATGTCGAATCTACAGATGAAAAATAATACCAAGCATTGTAAGGGTTTATATCTCCAGCTGAACTATACAATCCACCGATAACAGAAGTTCCTCCTCCCGGTTGAATATTTCCAGTAGCATAAATCGTTCCGATCCAATTACTTCCTCCATTAAATGTCGTATTTCCATTAACATCCATATATATTTTGCTCGCATATGATGAATTAATAAAGTCAATGTCACTTACTTGATTTGCGGAAGTAAAACAATTACCATTTTGAGTTTTTACATAAACATTAACTCCCCCGCCAAAATTCACATTTCCTGTTACAAATATATTAATATATGTATTTGGCGTAGATAAATCGAAGCACAGCTTACTCCCCCCATTAAATGTAATTGACCTAAATTTATTTGTTTTATCATCAATCCCAGATCCCTTAAACGTGTAGTTCCCAGATACATTTAAATCTGTTGTTGAATAATAAACTTCATGATCTGGAAGAGTAAAAGAAGAACAATCAGAAGGTGCTTTTGGATTTGAGTAAATGTCACCTGTTAACGTAGACCAACCTTCCTGAGAATAACTTCCCGATAAATAGACACTCCCTTTAATTGTCCCCGCTAAATAAACAGAGCCACCAGAATTTACATCGCCTTTAACCGTTGAGTTTCCCTGTATTGTTACATTTCCAGACGCATATATATTTCCTGTAACTACTGAACCGCCATCAATCAAAACATCCCCATGAGCATTGAGATTGCCATTAGCACTAGATCCACCAGAAATTGTAATACCGTCGTTGGAACATTGGCTAGTTCCTGTCCAGTTAACACCTCCCTGTAGAACAAGCGCCGTAGTGTTAGAAAGAGAAGTTAAATTTCCTTTAATGGTAGAACCACCTTGAATTGTAATAGAATCTCCTAATGAGTCACCAACTTCATATCCTGCAATTATTACTTTTGATTTCCCTCCTCCCTTCGGTGGAGGTGAAGTAGATGGTGGATTTGGTGGTGTTATAGGCGGAACTCCACTGCCCGGTGTTGTACCATTCAGTGTACCCAATAAATAATATGCTTCATATTGTGTACCCGCATTTGCTATCCCTAAAATAGCAACATTATATGATCTAGGGCTTGATCCAGAAATATCCTTTATGTAAACTTTAAATTTTATTTTTGTATTTATGTTAAAATTTGTTTCTGTTAATATTTTTTCAAATTCAGCAGAATATAGAGAATTTAAATAATTATATCCAGATTGTGCAGCATAATATGCCTCTTGATGACTATTATCCGCTAAATTTGTCTGTAATGTACTTGAAGTTATCAACGCAACACCGACACTAATTGCAGCTATAATAATTGTCGACAAGATTACATAAAGCAGCGCCGCTCCTCGGCTGTCGCCCAGCCGCCGCACCGGCAACAGGATACTGTCGCGTAGCATCCGCATGATCTTCTCCACGCCCTACTACTTGAATTTGCTTACCGTGACCCGGGTGGTGAATTTTTTGGTCACGCCGCTGTCCCAATCCGCACCGTGCATCGTAAGCGAAATGCCGATAATCTTGGTGGAACCAGGCGTGAACGAGCTCTCACCAGTTGCGTTATAATTATTAAAATACGTAAAATTGAGTCCATTTGTCGCAACGGAATCCGTCAAGACGTAGGGGGTACCGCTAACTGTATAGGTTATCGTGTTGCCGCTTAAGGCAATTGTATGCAATTCAGTATCATTAAAATTAGCAGTATACGTAATGCTACTTGATGCACTGCTATTTACGGCAGTAATATACGAAAATTCGTTGGTCATACGTTGCAAGGCCATCTGCGCCTTTTGCGCGACGGCATCCGAACTGCGGACCAGGATATATCCCCGAGCCACGGACGTCAGCATCTGCGTCCCGAAAAGCGCCGACAGCCCCACCAGCACCAACACGACAACGACCTCAAGCAACGTGAAGCCCTGGGCGCGCGGGCTGTCTCTGCGGTTGGTGCTTTCCGGCATATCAGTCACCACAGGCATTCACCGTGTTGTTCGTGCTGCCGAAAATATACGACAAACTCACACCAGACGTAGCGGACGGCTTGATGGTTACCAAAAGGAATTGATTCGTATTTATGGATTTCACAAAAGTATTCGTGGAATCCGGACAAACGTACATTTTATTAGCAACATAGTAACTTATATAGTGACTCGTATTGTTTCCATAAAACGTACTACTACTCCCAACAGTGCCTACATTCGCATTAATCGCACCAAGCCCGCTTGCATTCGCGTCCTGAATCATATTCTCCAAAATAAGCTGCAAGCTGGCGTCCGCCTGTAGCTGCAAAATGGGAATATCCGAGCGCGTAACGCCCTTATTGAAAAAAGAAACCGCCATGATGCCGACAAGGGCAAAAATGACGATCGTCAAAACAAGCTCCAACAACGTAAAGCCATTCCATCGATTCTCGCACATCATGGGACAAACCCCGTATAGGGAGTGACGGTCACGACAACCGCATCCTGGCCGGATTGCTTGACCGTAATCGATTGGGTGACACTCGCGGCCGGTGCTGAGTCGCCGGCGTTCGTAATGGTCGAAGTCACCGGCTGCCCGCGCCAGTCAAAAAAAATGCTGCTGCCGGCCGCAAGACTCCACCCCAGCGACACCCCGCTCGGCATGGTCCGGCTGGCCCCGCCCTGGCCGGGCAAAACAGCCGTCACATGGGGATTGTTCTCCACAAGCGTATACCCGCTCGACGTGAAGGAAAGCCCCCAGGTGTACACATCCGCCATGGCCCGGGACTGGGCATAACGCAAGGCCGCCTGCAACGCGTTCGCCTCGGCGCGGGCCGCAACATCGCTCGAAAGCCGGTTGACCGCCACAACCGCCAGGATTCCAAGCAGAACAAGAACCGCAATGATCTCAAGGATCGTAAACCCCGACGGCCACGCCCCGTACCGCCGCACACGACGCCCCAGCGGCAAAAGCCGGCCCAATCGTCCCGCCGCGTCCGTCCCTGTCCGTCCGCGCTTTCCCATAACACCCCAAATACAGCACAACAAACGAAACGGAAAGCGCCACCTCCTCCCGCCAACCCCACGAGAGACCACGGCACAATGCATCAAGGGAAGCGCCTCCGGCGGCCAAAGGGCTCGCGCCCTTTGGAATCCCGAGAGAAGTTGCGACGGTTGCCAGTTGAGGCTTGCGGCAAGGAAAGGCCGCCAGGGAACGGTGCAGCGGCCTCCACTAGTGCCCCACCGCCATGGTGTGCTGAAAATTCTCGATGTCCTGCAAAAGCTTCGTATCGTCCGCCGTCGTCTTGGCCTTGGCCATAGCGAGCAGCGCCCGGCCCTCCACGCCATGCCCCGAAGCAACGGCCGCCAGGGCCAAATCATACAAATCCTTCGCCCCGGTGCCGGTAGCCATCGGATTGGCCACCTCAAGAAGCATCGCATACGCCTTGGAAAAATCCTGCAGTCGGACAAACGTGGCGTACAGATTGCGCCGCACCATCACCGCCTCGGCAGGCATCGCCCGCTCCAACGCCAGACGGTTCCACGCCAACGCCTGCGCGTACCGCTCCTCCTTGAAGGCAATCAGCCCCATCAAGGCATACCCCATGTACCGGTCCGGGAAATTCGCCAAAACGGTCCGGGCAAAAACCTCGGCCTCCCGCGTCTTCCCCTCGGACAACACAATTTTGGCCGCAATCGTGTTGGCAATAAGTCCCTGCGGATACACCGACAGCAGACGACGACATTCCGCAAACGCCTGCTCCCGCTTGTCGGTGTCCATGGTCTCGTAATTTTCCGACTGCCAGTTCGTGCCATCCAAACTTTTCAAACGAAAGCGCGAAGCCAAATCGGGATATTTTCGATCATCGACATAAACAACCACAACATCGTCAAAAAAAACCGGCACAAAATGCGGCCACGCCTCAATCGTCTTCTTGAATGCCGCATCACTCTCATATACCAGGATAAATTCCGGAGCATACTGGTCCAACGCCCGGCCCAGCACCGCCTTCTCCGAAAAGGCCGTCAGCGCCGTAAAATAGTCGAGCGTCGGGAAGAGCATCGTCTGCATATCGATAAAAATCAGATACTTGGGATAGAGCCGCCACTCCAGATAGCCCCCCGGCGTCGGCACATTGAGCACGCGTCCCCCCGCCCCCTCCTTCTCCAGGAATTCGCACGCCCCAATCGGCAACCGAGCTCTATCCAGCGGATATTGCGGACGAAATCCCAAGGATTGGGCCATGGCCCAAAGTGTCCCCCCCAAAAAAATCGCCCCCGCGACTCCCGCCGCCCAGACCGGCCAAGCCCGATGCCGCCTGGCGGACAGCATGGCCGCCAGATCCCCCAGAAGCGGCAGGACCAAAAGCAGATATTCGTAATAATATCGACGGGATTGGGGCAAAAGATACAGCCCGCCGGCCAGCAGGATGATGCGGCTTAACCGCAGTCGCCAGCGCACCGCCTGCACGAGGGCCGAGACCAGCGAACAGACCACAAGCACGCTGACGGCGGTGTCCATCCACTGGCCGCTGCGGTAAAAACCAAAGGAAAAAAACCGATCCGGCGACTGCGGAAACATCTCCTGGACAAATTTTGAAAGATACGGCGGTGGATTAAACGGCAAAGGAAGGAGGTTAATCCCGGCTGGCGTTGCCAATACGGTATAAAGCGATATAATAAGCGGCCATCGCGCGGCTCGTAAATTGGCCTGCTCCGGACGATGCAGCATCCCCATGAGAAAATGTTCGGCCAAATAGGCACCGCACAAGAGGAGCAGTATCGGATAAAGCATACCGTGGATATTGACCCACAGCAAAGCCACTACCGGCACAAGCCATACCAGGCGTGGCTTGTGGTTGACGATGTGGTGGATGAGAACAATGCAAAGATAGGTCACACAATGCGGCCGCAAGTTGAGCTCTCGCGGTAATATAGCCATGGCGTAGGCGCACGTCATGGCCATGATGAGAAGGATGCCACCATTGTCGTCATCACGGACTTCGGCGCGCAGAAAGCTATAGATACACCATATGGCGGCCAAAGTCAGCCCCGTCCGCAACACGATCAGACCGACATAGCCACCCAGCTGGTATATCCCATGTACGAGTACTTGAAAGAGCCAATAATAGACTATCCATGGCAAATTATCGTGCACGAATGAAAAGAACGGTCCATCCGGCAAGCGGAAATGCTTGGCGATGTAGGCCCCGCCCGTCATGTGATACCAGAGATCGCAGTCCACGCCGACGACGGGCCACAGGCACAGCAGCACGGCCAGAGAGCCCCCGAAAAAGATGAGCATCCAGGCGTACCAGGGGAGCGGAAAAATTTTTTTCTCTCTCATGCGCTTGTATCGCTTGCATCTGCCTGACCAGTCGCTGCTTCTTGCTCCGGGGCGGCCGGTCGTCCCGGGGAGCCCCGGCGGAGGCAGACCCTCAGTCCCGACTGCCGGTCCGTCGGAGACGGGCGCTCGCCCGACCGCACCGAACGGCCCGATCAATTGCCAAGGGGACTTCTCCAGGCAGTATTGACGGATTCGCCGTCAACCGTCGCCGTAATGGCCACATTGGCGGCAAGGTCGCCCGAGCAGATCAGAGTGGTCGCAACGCCGGCCGTGCTCACGGACACGTTGTCGCACACATTTTGCGGCGCCACATTCATGTCCAGGTTATCGAGAAGCCGGCGTGAAAATTCCAAAGAAAGCTGGGATTGGGCGGAAGCGAGCAGGCTGGAAGCGGCCTTGCGCCGCGACGCGTCCACTAGGGAATTGTAGCGGACAAGAGCATAGAGACAAAGAATGCCCAATATCACCAAGACGGCAATAATTTCGATCAGGGTAAAACCGGATACGGCCTCCGGCCTTTCGCTGTCAGCCCGCCCTGAATCCACAGACTAGCCTCAAGTTATGCGAAGCGGGGAGTGCCCCCCGCTTCGCATAACGCTGCAGTCAATTAAGATCCAGATATTTCCGGGTTATTCCATGTACCGGTGGCATTTTGATCCTTCACGGTAGCCGTAATGTTGACCGTTGCATCAGTAGCTCCCCCAGTGCAGTTCACGCTGGCATTTTCGCCGGCCGTTCCGATAGCGACATTTTGACATTCACCGGAAGGAACAAAAGTCCAGCTGCTGTTGAGCTTGGAATTGGCGTACCCCATGGACAGCTGCGACTGGGCAGCAGCCACCAGACCGGCGGCGGCCTTTTTGCGTGCCTGATCCTGCATATCAAAATACTTGGGGACGGCCACAATGGCCAGAATGCCGAGAATGACCAGCACGGCAATGATTTCAATCAAGGTGAAACCGCCCTGCCCCCGCGCCCTTTTTTGCCGTTCAACCATCATGTTCCTCCTCGATCGCGTTTTACTGGAAAAAGCTGCCAGCCGCAGTGCCCCGGCGCCTGCCGCAATGACCACCGCACATTGCGCATCAAGCTGCGCCAAACACTGTGTTTCTTTGGATGGAGTCCGCTCTCCGGAGCATATCGCCGCGCACTGCGGCACATCACCACCGGCCGGAAAAGTCTCTGGCCCCTCCTACAGGAAAGACCGCCCCTCTGTCTACGGCCCCAGGCCCTGATTCCCTGCATCCGACGCCCATCCCGGCTGTTTGCCTACCGATGCAGGGCCACTTGCGTCAGATCCCACATGGGCAGGAAAATGGACAAGGCGAAAAAGCCTACCACGCCGGCCAGCCCGACGATCAGCACCGGCCCCAGGGCGTCGGACAGCCTTTTGACGGCATAGGCCACCTCGGCGTCGTAATGCTCGCTTATGGCCCGAAGCATCTCGTCCAGATTGCCGGATTCCTCGCCCACGGCCACCATGGTCACCACCATGGGCGTAAAATACCTGGCCCGCTCCAGCGGCCCGGCCAGGCCCTGGCCGGAACGGATCAACTCCTGAATCCGGCGGAATTCCTTGGCGATGGCCGCATTGCCGATGGTGCCGACCAGGATGTCGATGGTGGTCAAGACCGGCACGCCGCTCGCCTGCAGGATGGCGAAGATGGAGGCGAACCGGGACATGGCCGCCTTCTGGAACAGGACGCCGACAATCGGAATGGCCAGAAAAAACCTGTCCCGGACCACCCTCCCCTGTTCGGTGCGACAATAGAAGTACACCCCGGCGATCACGCCCGTGACGCAGACCAGCAGCACCGGCCAGTAACTCACCAGCAGGTGGTTCAGGAACAGGGCCACGCGGGTGGGCAACGGCAGCGCGACTTTGGCCGAGGCGAAAATCTTGGCGAAAACCGGCACCACATAGGCCAAAAGGAAAAAAAACGCCCCGAACAAGGCGATCACCACGGTGATGGGGTATTGCAGGGCCGATTTGATATCGGAGGTGACCTGATGCTCGTGGCTGATGATGGAGATCAGCCGTTCGAGCACGGCGGGAAGTGCCCCGGCCGCCTCGCCGGCCCGGACCATGCTGACGTAAAGCGGTGAAAAAACGCCCTTGTCCACGGCCAGGGCCTCGGAAATGGACACGCCCTTTTTCACCTCGTCGGACATGCGGCCGCAGATCTTGCGCAGACGCGGGTTCTCCGTCTGCTGTTCCAGCACGCGCAAAATCTCGATCATGGACAAGCCGGCCCCAAGCATGGTCTTGAACTGCTTGGTGAAAAGGATGAGCTCCTGGGGCTTGACCCCGGTCAGGGCCACTTCCAGCCGTTCGAGGAGGCCTTCCTCCTGGCCCAGTCCGCCCCGGCGCACGGCCACGGGAATATAGCCCATGCCGGCCAGACGCGACTTGGCGGCCTCGGCGTCGGCAGCCTCCAGTTCGCCCCGGATGGTGTTGCCGGACTCGTTTATGGCTTCATAGGTAAATTGCGGCACCGCACCCTCTTCCCCGGCCCCGGCTAGACCATGACCGCCGAGGAGGCTTCCTCGAACGTGGTCTTGCCTTCCAGTATTTTCAGTCGTGCGTCATCCTGCAGCAGTTTCAGCCGCCCCGTGTCGGCGGCGAAACGGGTGATCTCCCGGGCCGAGGCCCGCTTGGCAATGAGGTTTTGGATATCCTCGTCCATGACCAGAATCTCATAAAGCCCGAGCCGGCCCCGGAAGCCGGTGTCGCCGCACAGATAACAGCCCCGGCCGCGCATGAAGGTGGCCCCGGACACGTCCTGCATGTTCCAGAAGCGCAGCACCTCGGGCCGCGGCGTATAGGGCTCGGCGCAATTGGGACAGACGCGGCGCACCAGCCGTTGGGCGATGGACACCACCAGCACCGAGGACACCAAAAACGGCTCGATGCCCATGTCCATCAGCCGCATGACCGCGCCGGCCGCGTCGTTGGTGTGGACGGTGGACAGGACCTTGTGACCGGTCAAGGCCGCCTGGGTGGCGATGGCGGCGGTTTCGGCGTCGCGGATTTCGCCCACCAGCACCACATCCGGGTCCTGGCGCAAGGTCGAACGCAGGGCGCTGGCGAAGGTCATGCCGGCCTTGCGGTTGAGCTGCACCTGCCGGACGCCCTCCATGCGGTATTCCACCGGGTCCTCAAGCGTGATGACGTTGATGTCGGGCCGGCTGATTTCCCGCAGCAGGGCGAAAAGCGTGGTCGATTTGCCGGAGCCGGTGGGGCCGGTGGCCAGAAACAGGCCGTAGGGCTTTTCCACCACCAGCCGGATCTTGGCCAGATTTTCCGGAGACAGGCCCAAATCGCCCAGCTGCAGGCCGCCGCCGCCCATGTCGAGGAGCCTGAGCACCAGATTCTCGCCGTAGATGGTCGGCAAGGTGGACACGCGGACGTTGATCTCCTTGTGGTCGATGGCCACGGTGAACCGGCCGTCCTGGGGGATGCGGCTGACGGCGATGTCCAGGTTGCCGAGAATCTTGATGCGCGAAACGATGGGCAGGATCATGGGCTTGGGCGGCGAAGGCACGGCCTTGAGCTTGCCGTCGATGCGCATGCGGATGGTCACATGGTCGCGCTCGGGGCTGATGTGCACGTCGCTCGCCCCCTCGCGCACGGCCTGCGAGAGCAGCGAATTGACGAAACGTACCACCGGCGCCTCGCCGGCCATGTCCTCCAGGGAGCTGACCTTGACGTCCTCGAACTCCTGGGCGAGCGAACCCTCGGTCCCGTCGCGCATGGATTCGATGCTTTCGAGCACCCCCTCGCTGCCGACGCCCATGCCGTAGATGGCGCTGGTCAGATAGCCGAGTTCCTTCTCGGTGCAGATGACCGGCTCCACCTCGCAGTTCTTGTAGATCTCGACATCCTCGATGGCGCTCACATCCAACGGATCGGGCATGGCCACCCGAAGCAGGCTGCCGTCCTTGGACAGGGGAACCAGCTTGGCGCGCAGGGCCATCTCCGCCGGAATGAGTTCGGCCAGGGCCGGGTCCACGGGAAAGCGGACGGGGGTGTATTTGGCCAGCTTCATCTGGCGGCTGATGAGGTCGACGATGTCGGCCTCCTTGACCACGCCGTTGCGCACGAGCTGCTGGCCGAGCTTGAGCCCCGCCCGCTTGCCTGCGGCCAGGGCCTGGCGCAGCTGATCCTCGGTGATGAGGTCGGCGGCGACGAGCATCTCGCCAAGACGCAGTTGTTTTCTGGGTTGCATGGCTGTGTTTCCCCGGCCCCTTCCCGCTAGCGCGTTTCCGTCACGGCCACCTGCCGCCGGGAGGCCGCGGCGGCGGTTTTGTTCCCGGAACGGCTCCCGCCGGGCAGGCCCATGTCCGTGAAGAAAACCGTTCCCTGCGGGTAGTGCTCCACAAGCCTCGCCGTCGCGGCAAGACGCGGCGGCAAGGCGACCAGGGCGGCCGTGGCCGTGGCGGCGTCGGGATGCAGGATGTTTTCCACCACGTCGAAGTGCAGGCCCGTTCCGGGCTGGAAGGTGACGTACAGGGCCAGGGGCACGTCACTGCCGCGATTGCTCTCCAAAATGGCAAAAGCCTTGTCCAGGCTGTCGGCCTGCCCCACCGCGACCAGGCAGGTGCCGGCCGGCAGGGCCGACGCCTCGATGGCCGGGAAACTGACCGGCTGCCCGGCGCGGATCCGGTCGAAATCGACGCCCGGATTGGCCTTGGCCAGAAGGCCGAAGATATGCCGGTCGGAGGCACCGTACACCCTGTTCGCCTGCCGGGTGACGGTCCAGCCGGGGAGGGCGGCGGCTACGCCAAGCAGGGCCGGCGCCCGTCCGGCGGCGGGCGGCGCAACGGTCTCGGGCGTCACCACGATGATCGGCTCCTCCCCGGCCGGGGTCGCGGTGGCCGCGACGGGAAGGGCCGTCTGCGGCAGCGACGACGACGGCGTTTCCGTAGCGGCGCCGCCCGTCGGGTTGGCCTCGTGGACGGCCGGGGCGGGTGCGTCCGCCTGTTTCGTCCGCACCGCCTGGGAAGAAAGGCCTTCGGGAACGCCGGCAACCGGCCGGGGCGGGTCTGCCGGTTGGTGCGCGGCCGACATGGCCGTCTGGTCCAACGCCTCGGACATGGCCTCGCTTTCCGGTTCGGCGGGCAGGCTCCGGCCGTCCACGGGGATGGTGACCCCGGTCGGAACCGAAGCGTCGGCCGCCTGGGCCAGCAGCGGCAGCGGCGGCAACGGGCGCGGCAGGCCGTCGAAGCCGAATCCGGACAAGAGCAGGGTGGCGGCCAGTCCGCCGAGGGCCGCGCCCAGGGCCAGCCGACGCGGCCAGCCGGCAGCGGCCCGCCCCTGCATTTCCCGGGCGGCCCGGCCGACAAGGCCCCAGCCGATGCGCCGCCGGTCATGGCCCACAGCCAGCAGCATGGCCACATGGCACAGGCGCACGATCTTGCGCGGATAGCCGCCGGTCAGGCGGAAGATGCGGCGCAGGGCCAGCCGGGTGAACAGGCGCGGCGGCGCCATGCCTTCCCGGGCGCACAGGGCGAGACGCACGTCCACCATGCGCCGGGTCTGGCGGCGGGTCAGCGGCCGCAGCACGTAATGAAAATTCACCCGGTCTTCCAGGTTGGGCCGGGCGGCCAGCATCTCCTCGAACTCGGTCTGGGCGAAGATGACGATTTGCAGGAGCTTGTGACTGGTGGACTCGAAATTGAGCAGTTCCCGCAGCAGTTCCAGACACGCGCCGGTGATCTTCTGGCCCTCGTCCACGAGCAGGGTCACGATGTGGCGTTCGTCGGCGGCCTGGCGGGCCAGAAAGGCCTTGATGGCCCCCCGCAGCCGGGCCTGGTCGCCGCGCATGGCCTCCGCGTCGAGGCCGAAAAGACCGGCCACGGCCGCCAAAAAATCCGCCGGATCCTCGAAATACGGATCGTCGAGCAGATGGGTTTCCAGGTTGCGGTCCTCGGCCAGCAGGCGCCGCAGTTCCCGGCACAGGGTGGACTTGCCGGTGCCGACCTCGCCCAGAACCACGTTGAGCCCCCGGCGCAGACGGACGGCGATCTCCATGTGGCGCAGACACTCCAGATGATTGGGCGACCGATAGAGCAGATCCGGGTCCGGGGCGTTGGGGAAAGGCTCGCGGGCAAAGCCCAAAGCGTCAAAATAGCTCATGGCGGCCTCCTTTACTGGCTGTCGGTCTGGCTGGCGGTCGGGGACAGGGCCATATCCTGGGGCGGGACGGCCGGACCGGCCACCGGGGGAACCGGGGCAATGGGTTTTTCCTTGAGGATGGTCGGTATGATGAAGATGAGCATGTCCTCGCGCTTCACATCCGTCGACTTGGACTTGAACGCCCAGCCGAGAAGCGGAATGTTGCTCAGATAGGGCATGCCGTTTTGGGTGTCGTTGACCGTATCCCGGGTCAGCCCCGAGATGATGATGGTGTCGCCATCCTCCACCACCAGATTGGACTGGGTTTCCCGCTTGTAGATGTAGGGGTTGCCCTGGACGGTGTTGGTCGTGTCCACCTGGTCGTCCTTGACCAGGATCTTCATGCGCAGGTTGGTCCCGTCCACCACGTGGGGGGTCATTTCGAGCTTTAAGGTGGCATGGGCGAACTGGACGTTGGTGCCGTTTTGCGAGGTGGAGACGTAGGGCACGTCCTGGCCGTTTTCCACGAAGGCCGGCAGGTTCTCCATGGTGGTGATGGTCGGGGTGGAGAGGATTTTCACCTTGTTCTCGGCGGCCAGGGTCGTGAGCTGGGCCTCCAGCACGTTTTCCCCGATCTTGCCGAACAGGAAGTTGAGCGCCGTACCCGAGGCGGCCAGCCCCGTCGGGTCCGCAATGATGCTGGCCGGGTTGTTGATGCCCCAGCCCTTGCCCGATTGGGCGCCGCCGAAAATGGGAATGGTGGAGGTGGTCGACGAGGATGTGGCGCTGCTGGAGGAGCCGGAGCTGGTCGAGGACGATTGGCCCACGGTGCCCGGGGTCAGCTGGAAGTTATTGCCCGAATACTTGCCGCCCCACTGGATGCCGAGCTGATTGGCGACTTCGCGGGTGGCCTGGACGATGTAGGCCTTGAGCCGCACCTGGGGCCGCGGCTGGTCGATCTTTTCGATCAGCTGCACGACCTTTTCGGCGTCTTCCGGCGGTCCCTGGATGATCAGGGAATTGCTGTGAGCGTCGGCCACGGTCGTACAGATCAACTGGCCGGGCTGTTTGCCGAGCTGTTGGGCAAGATAGGCAGAATTGGGAAGTGCCGATGTTATCGATCTGGTTGTGTTGATTTCATTCGAGGGGGAACCGTCGCCTACGGATTTTATCGTCTCTGAAATCTCTTTTTTGGACTGACCGGCGGATGCGCTCCCGCATAATCCGGCTATCGTATTCTGCAGCGACGTCAGGTCCGAATAATTGATCTCCACCCGATAGGTGACGAACGGTTCGGTGTTCTTGGTCCGCTGCTTTTCAGCCTCTTGCTTTCTCTTTTCTTCCTTCAGCTTGCTTTGCTCTTCCATATCCTTGAGGGTCATCACCCGGATGATGTCCCCTTCCATCGAATAGACGAGATTGTTGGAGGCAAGGATGCTTTTAAAGGTCTCGTCCCACGGCGCGTTGTCCACATTGACGTTGATCAGCAACGGCTTCTCGGTGCCGCCGCCCGACCCGGGGATGGACGAGGAGAGCACCACGTTCTGGCCGGCCGCCCGGGCCAGGGCCCGGACCACCGTCACCAGGTCCGTATTGTACATCCGCAGGGTCACCTTGCTCGTCGGGAGCTTTTTCTCCGGCTTGGCCGCGACCCGGGCCGCGCTCTTCGACGTCACGGCGGCCTTGTCCAACTCGATCCGGCGCGGGTGGGTCCGCGGCGAATAGCCTTCGGACTTCTGGGCCCGGGCTTCCCAGTGCTCGGTAAACTTGTCCTTCTGCGGCTTCTTGGCACAGGCCGGCGCCAGCATGGCGGCAACCAGCACCGCCACGCACAACGTGCGTCCCTTTTTCCCGGCAGTCGTGGCCCAGCCTCTCATAATGCATTTCCCCGATCGCGCCTTCCGGCGCTCCATGGATTAACGGGCCGAAGCTTCCTGGCCCTGATACGGAAGATTCCGTTGCGTGCCGTTGTCCAGGCTCGTAAGCGTCACCGCCTCAGGCGAAATCGCCGTCACCTTGTAGCCGCCGCCTTCCAGATCGTCGCCGACCTGGTATTCATAGCCGTTGACCACCGCCAGCCGGCCGGAACCCAATTCCACATAGCCGGTGTATTGGAGATCCGAAGTCTTGGCGGTCTGCTTGCCCTCCAGGGACTTGTCGTACACGGCCGATTCCCGCCACGGCGCCTTAACGGAGGCCAGGACGGCCATATCGAACGCGCTCGGCATGGCCTCGGCAAGCCGGGTCTGCAGGGTCCGGACCTGGGCGGCGACGTCCTTCTCGCCCGCCCCGTCAGCCGGTCCGTCGGTCGGTTTCTCGCCGCCGGGCAGGGTGCCGAGCGCCAGGACGGCCAGCAGTCCCGTCGCCGCCAGAGTGATTTTCTCCCGCTTGGTCATCCCCGCTCCTTGCCCGCCCGCTTCAGCGGACGGCCAGCCAACAGGTCAGCGTCAACTCGCGCCCGTCCTGCCCCACCTTGGTCGAAGCGCTCTGTATCTCGACCAAGGGACCAAACCCGCCAAGCGCCACAAGAAAAGACCGCACGCCATCCATCGGGCCGAGCAGGCGCATGCGGACGGAAAGCAGGCCCTGCTTGCCGGCCGAGGAGGCCTCGGGCGAAACCGCGGCCACCTGCAGTCCCGCCGGTTTGGCCAGATCGCCGATACGCTCGGCCAACCGGCCAAGCTCGGATAAGGGCAGGGGCTCCACCTTCACCGTCGGCAGGTCCGACGGCAGGGAGGCTTCGGCCTGCCGCAGCTTGACCTGCAAAGGGACCAACTGCTGCTGGAAGGCGACCTCCGCCCGCAACGCGACGATTTCCCGCCGCAATAGGGAAGCGGCCTGGTAATTCGGCAGCCAAAACACGATCACAAACGCCGCCGCGAAAAAAATGCCCACCAGAACCGTTATCAGGGTGCGCGCCGGCAAACGGCCCGTTATGCCAGAAAATTTCATTGGGCCTTCTCCGCCAAAACGAGGCTCAGGGTAAACCGCATCCCGGTGACGCCGCCGTCAAGAATCTCCTGCCCGCCGTTTTTCACCGAGACGCTCCCCACCAGCGGCGACTGTTCCAGGGCGACCACGAAGCTCGCCAGCCGGGAATCGAACAACAGCGGATCCCCGGTCACCACGCCCGCCAGGACCACCCGCCCCGGGACTTCGGGTTTCTCCTTGGCTGCCGGCTGGCTGACCTGATTTTTCGCCGCGGCGCGCGGGGCGGGGAATTCGGCCGTGAGCGTCCCCAGGGCCACGCCCTCCGGCGCCAGATCCAATACCGCGCCCCAAAGGGCCGGAATCCTGGTGCGCTCGACGAAAAGCCGGTCCGCGTCCCGGCGGGCCCGAAAGGCGGCCACCCGGGCGGTCAGGCCGACCAGATCGGGCTTGCCCCCGAGCGTGTCGCGCTTTTGGACGATCCGCTCCCGCTCGGAGGCCAGCCCCTTCTCGGACATTCGGGCCCTGAAGGAGAAAACGGCCAGCCCCACCAGCACCAGGGCCAGCCCCACCAGGGTCACCTGCTCCATGAACCTGGCCGCGCGGCCCTCGGCCTTTTCCCGGTAGGTGAACAAAAGGTTCGGCGTGACGGCGTTGTCGGCCAGGGCCAGGCCCAGGGCCTGGGTATAGACGACGCACGGAGCGGCAATGCCCGGCACTTTGCCGCCCTTGGCCAGATAGGCGCCAAGGGGGTCCAGGGGCAGGCACGGGATGCCCAGCTGCTCCCCGATGTAGTCGAGAAAATGGCGGCTCGCGCCCAGGGGACCCGACACCATGATCCGCGTCACGTCCTCGAAGCCCAGGGATTCCCGGAAATGCTTGATGGTCATCTCCACCTGCCGCACCAGCCGGGCGGCCATCGGCGAAAGCATCTCCATGACCTCGGACTCGTCCAGGCCCTTGCCCGGATTGGCGTCACTGAGGGAATCGCAGCCGGAAAAAAGCGTGCACAACAGCTCCCGCGCATCCTCCGGCCGCACGGCGGCCCCCCGGGAAGGCGCCGCCTCGGGTGCAGGCGCGGCCGGCTGGACCGGCTCCACCGGGCTGTCGAGTTCCAGCACGAAGCCCTCGCCGCCTCCCCCCTGATCGTCCAGATCCACGACGCTCTCGTCCGGTCCGAGCGCCGGTTCGGCCGCCGGTTCGGGCGCCGGAGCCGCAGCGGGCCCAGGCGGCATCCGGCCGGCCTCGCGGGCTTCCATGGCCTCGAGAATCGCCTGCTCCATGCCCGACATGGAGGCCTTGATGACCCGGACGTACAGCAGATTGCCGTGATTGCCGATCTCCAGACGCGACCAGTTGCGGCCCACGTGCAAAACGGCCGTGGCCCCGACCTGGCTCGGCAGCAAACGACGGCGAAACAGCGTCTGGTGGGCGAAGGACTCCATGGTCAGGCCGCTCAAATGGAAACCGGCCTTGGCGAAGTCCTCCTTGATGCGCCGGGCGTTCTCCCGGGTCGCGGTATAGGCCATGGCCCCGAGCCGCGCCGCTCCCTTCTCGGTCACCTCGCCCCGGCGCTCGAAGTCGAAGACCTGCACGCCCTCGTCGAAGCCCATGTCCTTTTTGGCGGTCCAGAACACGGCGTTGTCCACCTGCCGGGAGGATACCTTGGGGATGGTCACATACTGGATGTTGACCCTGGCGGTCTGCGAAGCCGCCCAGAGCATCGGCCGCTCCCCCGGAGCGCACAGCCGGGACAGCGTCCGGTGCAAAAGGCTCACGAATTCGGGCGTGCCCGGTTCGGCGCCCCCGGGCAGCGGTACGACGGAGGTGGCAAGCACCTCGTAGTCGCTCTCCTGGCCGCGCGTCTTGACGCACACCAGCTGCGTCGGGGAAATGTCCACGCCGATATGCACCTTTCCGCCAAAGGAAAAGGCACGATGCGACCGCGAGGCGGCCGAAGGCACGGGCGCTTTCGCCGTGGTCCGGTCCGACGGCTCGGCCGGCGGCCTCGTCGCTTCGGCGGCGGGTCGCAGCAGCTGCAACAGTCGCTCGCTCGGCGTGGATTTGCTGTTCTTGGCCACTAGCGGTTCCTCTGTCCTTCGGCTGCCGGAAATTCCGCCATCATCCCTGCAGGCGCGTCCACCGAAGCACCTCGTCGTGGGCGATCCGCCACCCCCGACCGACCTTGGCCCCGTGGAGCGAACAGCCCCGGATGAGCTTGCGCACGGTCTGATCGCTGCATTTGAGCAATCTGGCCACTTCCTGCACCGTGTAGGTCTCCTTCACCTCGGTTGTGTTAGCCTGCATCGAACATCACTCCTTATCGATACCTAACGATATCTGCCGCCGCGCCAGGGCAAAAAAAAGACTCGGTCCGCTTCGGCCCGCACGACACCTTGTCCTGTTTGACTTTCTTACCCATCGCGCCCCGCCGTTTGACTCCGTGAAATGATTTCCCGTCGATTGCCGTCTGTTGTCCGTTGAAAAGATTCCCTTTTCAATCCCTGGACGGTCCGTGGAACCCGGCCTTGCCCATGGGGTATTCAAAAGGCGTGCCCGGCCGCGCCCCGTGGCGGCGATTCCCCAAACCGGGCATTCGTGGTAGGCAGGGCCGAGCGTTTGACGCCCACCCGGGGGAAGCATGGCCCAGATCGACGCGTTCCTTAAAATGCTCCAGGAAACCGGCGCTTCGGATCTCCACCTCTCCAGCGGCGCCCAGCCGCTGGTGCGTCTGGACGGCCGCCTGGAACGCATCAAGTACAGGCTGCTCGACCAGGAGGAGCTGCGGGCCCTGCTCTACGAAATCGCCCCCCAGCGGCTGCTGGCCGCCTTCGAGGAGACCGGCGACCTGGATTTCGCCTACGCCGCCCCCGGCCTCGGCCGCTACCGGGTCAACTTCTTTCTCCAGGAACGCGGCGTGGCCGCCGTCTTTCGGGCCATTCCGGAAACCGTGCCCAGCCTGGCCGACCTGGGGCTGCCCGACCTTCTGGCCGAGCTGGCCATGCGTCCCAAGGGGCTCGTGCTGGTCACCGGCCCCACCGGTTCGGGCAAATCCACCACGCTCGCCGCCATGACCCGCCATGCCAACGAGAACCGGCGCGACCACATCATCACCATCGAAGACCCCATCGAATACGTCCACACCCCGGCCGGCTGCCTGATCAACCAGCGCGAGGTGGGCCGGGACACCCGCTCCTTCGCCGCCGCCCTGCGCGGCGCCCTGCGCGAGGACCCGGACATCATCCTGGTCGGGGAAATGCGCGATCTGACCACCATCGAACTGGCCCTGGAGGCGGCCGAGACCGGCCACCTGGTCCTGTCCACCCTGCACACCGCCTCGGCGGCCAAGACCATCGACCGCATCATCGACGTCTTCCCCGGCGACCGGCAGGCCCAAATCCGCTCGGCCCTGTCCGAATCCCTGGCCGCCGTGATCTCGCAAACGCTTTTGCGCCGGGCCGACGCCAAGGGACGGGTGGCCGCCCTGGAAATCCTCATCGCCACCACCGCCGTGCGCAACCTCATCCGGGAAAACAAGGTGTTCCAGATCCCGGCCATCATGGAGACCGGCAAGGCCCACGGCATGCGCACCCAGGACGAGGCGCTGCTCGAACTGGCGGCCGCCGGCCGCATCAGCCCGGCCGACGCCTGGCGCAACGCCGTGACCAAATCCCGCTTCGCCGCCTACGCCCCGGCCACCGGGGGCAAGGATGCCTGAGGCCAAGACCGGCCACAGCCTCGACGCCCGCCTCCGGACCGCCCTGGCCCTGGCTCCCCGGGCGTCGGATTTCCTGCTTGTCCCGGGACAGCCGCTTATGGCGTCGACGGACGGCAGTCTCACGCCCCTGGCCCCCGATCCCCTGGCCGGGGAGGAGACCCGGACCCTGGCCGGGGAACTCCTCGGCGCCGACCGGCGGCTGACCACCGCCCTGGCCGAACGCGGGGCCTGCGACCTGAGCTACCGCCACCCGGACGGCGTCCGTTTCCGGGCCAACGTCTTCCGGACCATGGACCGGCTCGGCATCGTGCTGCGCCGGCTGCCCGACGCGCCGCCGAAGCTTTCCTCCCTGGGGCTGCCGCCGGTCGTCGACCGCCTGGCCGCGCAGACCGAGGGACTCGTGCTGGTGGTCGGAGCCACCGGTTCGGGCAAATCCACCACCCTGGCCGCCCTGCTGGCCGCCATCGTCGAAGCCCGCCCGGTCCACGCCATCACCCTGGAGGACCCGGTGGAATTTCTCCACCGGCCCGGCCGGGGGCTGGTCACCCAGCGCGAGCTGGGCACGGATTTTCCGGATTTTGCCGAAGGACTGCGCGCCGCCCTGCGCCAGGCGCCCCAGGTGCTGCTGGTGGGCGAAACCCGCGACCGGGAGACCGTGGAAACGGCGCTGGCCGCCGCCGAAACCGGCCATCTCGTGCTGGCGAGTCTCCATACCGCCGACTGCGCCGGGGCCATCGAACGGCTGCTGGCCTTTTTTGGTCCGGACGCCCAGGAACTGGCCCGCTCCCGACTGGCCGGCAGCCTGCGCTACGTCATCGCCCAGCGCCTCGTGCCGCGCGTGGGCGGCGGGCGGGCGGCCGCCGTGGAAATCCTGGCCGCCACCCTTCGCGTGCGGGACCGCATCGCCGCCGGCGAAACCGCCGGCCTCGGCTTCCGGGACATCATGGAGCAGGGCGCGCCCTATGGCATGACCACCTTCGACGCTTCCATGGCCGCCCTGTTCGCCGCCGGCACCGTGACCGAAGCGGCCGCCCTGGGCCGGGCCACCGACCGGGCCGCCGTGGCCCGGGCCCTGGACACGGTCAAGGCCGGACGCGGCCAGCCCGTCTCCGGCATCACCGGCCTGGAACTCGACCGACCGGACAAGATCTGAAACCCACCGTCCCCCACCCCAAACCCAAGGAGGCCGCCCTATGCACGCCCTGTTCGTCACCCTGGCCCGCTACAACCAATGGGCGGGCGCCCGCCTGGAGACCGAGCTGGCCAAGCTGTCCCCGGAGCAACTCACCGCGCCGAGTGCCGTCAATTTCGGCTCCATCCTGGCCATCGCCAACCATCTGGTCCTGGCCGACCGCTTGTGGCTCAACCGTTTCACCGGCCAGGGCCAGCCCGTGACGACCGTCGATGCCGTGCCCTACCCGGGGCTGCCGGAACTGGCCATGGCCCGCCGGGTGGAGGAAGACCGCTGCCTGGCCTACCTGCTTACCCTCGATCCGGCCCGGTTGGACGGCCCCTTGCGCTACACCACCACCGAGGGCGCCCGCCAAACCCAGGCGCTTTCCCTGTGCCTGGCCCATTTTTTCAATCACCAGACCCACCACCGGGGCCAGATGCACGGCATGCTGGGCGCATGCGGCATCAAGGCGGCGGATATCGATCTGCTCGGCTACGCCCGGGAATCCGCGGCCGGTTGACGGAGACGGCGGGCGTGTCGGCCAAGACGACGGGATCCCGGCCGGCGGCGGCCGACGGGCTGCACCCTTTGGAACCCTGTAATAATTTAATATTATTAGCGTTCGGCAGCACGAACCAAGAGCCGGCCCGGACCATTGAAAAGCACTGGCACGGCACAGAAAGTCCCCGGTCGCCAGACGTAGCGCTCCGCACTACAGCGGCGCGCAGCCCTTGCCAGAATATCATGCAAACCGTTACGGTGGCCCGGTTTCCCAAGTTGTGCCCCTTTCCTCGACTGGCGATGTGCGGGGGCCCTATTTTTCTGACGAAACGACCCATGGTAGGACAGCATGCGTGATAGGCCGGCAGTCGATATTCCAGCGGGACTCGAGGAAGAATATTACCAGATCAGTCCTGATATTCTGCAAAGCTTCAGCAAGTTCCGCCCCCCCCTCAACATCTACCGATTCCTTGAAGAAGTCGGCCGCATCGCCCCCTATTACAAGGTCGGCGAACGCCTGAGCAAAGAGCAGGTCCAAGAATTATCCGAACTGGTGACCGCCGGCGCCATCTTCGTTTCCCGCGACGATCACCCCATTTATGTGAAGCACATCAGTTACCAGCTCGACCTGATACTGCTCGACAAGCACCTCACCGAATCCGAAATCGCCGATATCATCCAGATCGCCCTGACCCGGCGCATGGAGGCCTTCTTCGACCAGCCCGTGCACCTCGTCTACGAAAAAGTGCAGGAAGACATCCTGGTCCTGACCGAATACGTCTGGCAGGACTTCCATCGGGCCAAGGCCGTGGCCAAACGCATCCACACCAACCACACCCTGGCCAACCATGCCGTCAACTGCGGCCTGACCGGGCTGGCCCTCTTCCTGACCGGCCAGTCCGAAAATTTCCGCGAAGCCAAAAACGCCCGGCAAAGCTTCAACCGGACCATGCTGGGCCTTTTTCTGCACGACCTCGGCATGACCAAGGTGCCGGCCTTCATCAGGGACAAACCCAAACAACTGCTCCCCGAGGAAATGCAAAAAATCCGAGGACATACCATGTTGGGCTACGAGATGCTGACCCGGCTCGACATCAAGTTCCCCGAAATGGAACGGTGCGTGTCCGAACATCACGAGCGGCTGGACGGCTCGGGCTATCCCCAGAAACTCACCCTGGGCGGCATCTCGGACCTGGGCCTGCTGGCCGGCGTGGTGGACTCCTACTGCGCCATGCTCACCAAACGCCCCTACGCCGAGGCCATGGACCCGCTTGCCGCCGCCAAAAAACTCATGGACGACAGCCGCCGCTATCCCCTCGACCTGACCAAACGCCTGCTCGGTCTGCTGGCGACGCTGTATAAGTAGAAGGGGGAAAAGAGGCCTCCGGCGGCCGGGCGAGGCGCGGCCTCGCCCGGTCGTTGCCCTGGCCCCCCTGCTTCCCCCAGGCCCCGGGCCATATTTTTCACTTCGCCCGCGCGCGAAGGGCCTTTATAAAAAAATCGATCTTCAGTGCGAGGGCGTCCGGGGGGCATCTTCGCCGTTTCCTCTCCTAGCCGCCGGCGGCGTCTTCCTTTCTGGCCTGTTGGTGGCGCAATTCGTGAAAGATCTCGCCGAGCGGCACCAGGCCGAGCAGACGGGAGCCCTCCAGCACCACGGCGAAGCGGCTGTCGGCCTTGATCATGGCGTCGAGAACCTGATGCAGCGGTTCGGACGGTGAAACCACGGGGATATCGCGCCGCACGGCATCGGCCACCTTGCGGTGCATGCAGTGGTGGCAGGCGTCCTTGTAGACGGTTTCGAAATCACCCGGCCCGAGGCTGGTCCGCAGACTGGCGTCGAGGGCGCAGTCGTTCAGGTCCCCGAGCAGGGTGCGCAGGCTGACGATGCCCATGTAGCGCCCCTGCCGGGTCACGACCACGGCGTCCATATCGGGGCTTTTTTCCAGGTGTTTTTCGAGCCGGTCGGCAACCGCCTCCAGCAGGTCGCCGGCGTCGACGCACAGGACGTCGGTGCGCAGGGCATCGTAGGCACGTTTACGCAGCATGATGGTTCTCCGGTCCGTGTGGATCGAAAAGATAACCATGTTTGCCGGGGCTTGGGAAGCCCCGGCCCGACGGAAGACGCATTAGTCGAAATCGGCCAGGAGCGCCCCGACATGCACCCGGCCAAAGAGCACGGTGGCGGCGTACTGGGTGCGGATGCGCCAGACCGCCCGCTGCAGGTGGTCGGAGGTGATGCCGTTTCGCAGCGCCGTATAGGCCTCGATGAAGGCGGCCAGGGAATCGCAGACCTTGAGGAGCTGCCCGTCCTTGGGATCGAAGCTGTCCCGGTTGCAGGGGCCGCCCAGTTCCTCGGGCGTGATGCGCTTCGCCCGACCCTGCGCATCCCGGACGGCTTCGTAGAATTCCGAGCCGACGTCGATGCCCAGAAAATAGGCCAGCCGGTCGGACAGTCCGGCGTACCCCCCGCCCCGAAGCACCGAAAACACCCGGCGTTCCAGCTCGCTGTTTTCGTATTCCTTGATCATGCCGGCCAGGGGCGCCACGGACTGCTTGACCGGGGAGATGATGTCCCGGGTCAAAAGTTCGGGCATGTCGTGGACCAGCCCGGAGAAGAAGTTGTTGCAGCGCCGGGCCGGGCAGGCGTCCACGGCCAGGCTGAAGAAATAGGCGTAGGCCGCGACCAGAAACATGTGGCCGAGGACGGAGGTTTCCGGGATGCGCGGCGTCTGGGACCAGCGGGTCTGGAAGCGCAGTTGGCCGAGGAGCCTGGCGAAATCCCCCAGCGGCGTTTTTTTGCCCTCGAAAAGGCCCGCCGCCAGATCGGGCACCCCGGTCAGGTCGGCAAACCGGGCCAGGCCGTCGCGGAAGGAGGATTCGATTTCGAGGAGTTCGCTGTCCCAGGGATTGTCGCGCTTGATCAGCGTATATTCCCAGCCGCTGGCGTAAAGATGGGCCGCGTCCAGGATGCGCCGGGCCGGGGCGTCGCTTTCGGGCTCGGCGAAATAGGCCCGCAACCGATCCCACAGATCCTCGCCCAGTTCGCGCACCCGGGGTTCGAGCTGCTCGAAGACCCAGGCGGTGAGCTGGCGGTAATGGGCCGGGTTGGCCTTGATTTTGTAGAAGACCGGCGGCTTGATATCTGTAATAACCAGCCGGTAGAGATACTCGAACAGCCCGCCCTCCACGATGTCGATATCGCGGGCGAGTTTGTCGGCCGGGGACAGGCCCTCGGTGTTGAGCTCGCCGAGCATCCAGGCCACCACCATCTTGTGGGCCTGTTTGTCCACTTCCACGAGTTCCATGCTGCGGTGCTTGTCGTTCCACCGCTTCATAAACGATCCGGCGAAAAGCAGTTGCAAAAAATTTTTGCGGACGCTGACCATGCCACCTCCCGATCCGGCGCGATTGGAGGCAAACCTAGTCCGGCTGCGGGCAAACCGCAACCGGCCCGCTTTACGCAAAAGGGTGTTGACATTTGCCTGCCCGCCGTTTAGACAAATCGTCTTTCGAGCAACGAAGAGGAGCCGTCATGAAAACGTTTAGCCCGACGCCCAAAGATATTACCCATAACTGGTTCGTGGTGGACGCCTCGGACAAGATTCTCGGCCGCCTGGCCTCCGCCGTGGCCGTGCGCCTTCGCGGCAAGCACAAGGTCGAATACGCGCCCCACATGGACACCGGCGATTTCATCGTCGTGGTCAATGCGGCCAAGGTGCGCACCACCGGCCGCAAGCTGGACCAGAAAAAATACTATCGCCATTCGGGATGGATCGGCGGCCTCAAGGAAACCTGCCTGCGCGACATGCTGGCCAAGAAGCCTGAAGAGGTCATCCGCAAGGCCGTGCGCGGCATGTTGCCGAAAAACCGCCTCGGCCGGGCCATGCTGAAAAAGCTCAAGGTCTACGCCGGCGAGAATCATCCCCACGAGGCCCAGAAGCCCGAAACCCTTGCCCTCTAACGTGGCACGCGGAGAACGCATATGAGCGATGAATTTTTCTACGGTACCGGCCGGCGCAAATCCGCCGTGGCCCGCACTCGCCTGTACAAGGGCAACGGCCGCATCCTGATCAACGATCGGCCCTTCGAGGAATATTTCCCCCGCCCGACCCTGCACGCCATCGTGCGGCAGGCCCTGGCCCTGACCAAGCTCGAAGGCCGGGTTGACGTGAAGGTCAACGTGGCCGGCGGCGGCCTGACCGGTCAGGCCGAGGCCGTGCGCCACGGCATTTCCCGGGCCCTTCTCGTCCTCGACCCGGAACTGCGCGGCCTGCTCAAGAAGGCCGGCCTGCTCACCCGCGATTCCCGCGAGAAGGAACGGAAGAAGTACGGCCAGCGCGGCGCCCGCGCCCGGTTCCAGTACTCGAAGCGTTAGGCCGAACGGCAACACACCGATGGTATCGAGGCGGGACCGCTTTGCGGTTCCGCCTTTTGTCGTTGGGGAAAGACCGCCGGTTCCAGCCTGCCTGCCCAAGGAGACATCCATGGCCGAATACAAGCCGCGCCCGCGCCTCGTCTATGCCGACGACGCCGGCAACATCTACGACCATCCGGAGCTGGAAATGCTGGTGCGCCGGGGGGACCGCGTCGAACCGCCCAGGCCCGACGAGATCATCCCCCTGCCGCCGGAAAGCGAACTCTTCCTGTTGCCGGGCCGCGACGCCTTGGGCTTCGATCCCGCAACCGGCCGGGTGGAACGCCTGGAGGAACGCGCCGTGGCGGCCTTCGTCTGCCCGGGCCACACCCTGTCGGCCACGGCGGCCTACGACACCACGCCTGGCGCGCCGGTATTGCCGCTGTTCGCCTATGGGGCGGTGGGCTTTTCCGGGGAGCGGTTCGTGGTGGCCGCGGCCAAGGTGGACGAGGACCGGCGGCAGGTCTTTTCCGGCATCGACCCCGAGCGCATTGTCCGGGGAGCGGAAAAGCTGGGCCGAAAATTCCCGAAAAACCGGCTCATCACGCATCTTACCGGCTGCGCCCTGACCTCGTGTTGTCCGGCGGCCCGCAATCTGGCCCTGGGACGGTTCGAGGCGCCGCTGCCCACCTCCCAGGTCTGCAACGCCCGGTGCGTGGGCTGCCTGTCGCACCAGGACCCGGATTCCGGATTCCCCTCCACCCAGAACCGGATCACCTTCCGGCCGACGGCGGCCGAGATCGTGGAAATCATGACCGAGCACGCCCGCCACGAGCGGCGGCCGATCCATTCCTTCGGCCAGGGCTGCGAGGGCGAACCGCTGACCGAGGCGGCGCTCATCGGCGAGGCGGTGGAACGCTTTCGCAAGGAAGGCGGCCGGGGCACGGTCAACATCAACACCAACGCCAGCCTGCCGGACGGCGTGGAAGCCTTTGCCAAGGCCGGCGGATCGTCCATCCGGGTCAGCCTGTCCAGCGCCGATCCGGTCCTCTACGAGGCCTATTACCGGCCTAAAAATTACGGTTTCAACGACGTGCGGCAGAGCATCCTGCGGGCCAAGGCGGGGGGACTTTTCGTCTCGCTCAATTTCCTCTTTTTCCCGGGCGTCTCCGACACCGAAGCGGAATTGGCCGCCCTAAGCGCCCTGATCCGGGAGACCAAGGTCGATTTCGTCCAGCTGCGCAACTTGAACCTCGACCCGGAACGCTACCTCGCCCTGGTCAAGGCCAGCGGCGCCCTGGCCGATCCGGCCCGGCAGGCCTCCATGGGCCTCCGTAACTTCCGCAAGCGGCTGCGCAAGGACTGCCCCTGGCTGCGCTTCGGCTACTTCAATCCCTATCTGGAAACGTAGAAAAGAAACGACAAGGATGCCTCCGGCGGCCGGGGGCATGATGCCCCCGGACCCCTCGCACCGGGGCAGGGGGCCCGGGGGGAATGCTTCCTCAGCAGGTCCAGGGCGGGGCAACGCCCTTCCCTGGCCGCCGGAGGCCTCTTCCGCGTTACCGGACGTCGGCCGGGAAATCCACAATCACCTGTTCGTCGTCCGGCTTGCGGATGTCGATGTGGCCGATGACCCGGGCGCATTCGTGCAGGGCCTTCAAGCGCTGGAGGACATCGTCGGCGATCTCCGGGGCGACCACCAGCATGAAGCCGATGCCGCAGTTAAATATCTGCAGCATCTCCGGCCACGTCAGGTTGCCCTGCGCCTTCAGCCACTCGAAGACCGGCTGGATCGGCCAGGAGCCGAAGCGGAACCGGGCGGCCACGCCCCGGGGCAGGATGCGGTTGACGTTGTCGTAGAAACCGCCGCCCGTGATATGGACCATGCCCTTGATCTCGAAGTCGCGCAGCAGGTTGAGCGCGGTCCTGACGTAAATGCGGGTGGGGGCGAGCAGGGCCTCGGCCACGGTCTGGCCGGCATGGGGCATGGGATCGTCCGGCTTAAGGCCCGAGGATGCCAGGATCTTGCGGATCAACGAATAGCCGTTGGAATGGGGGCCGGACGATTCGATGCCGATAATCACGTCATGGGCGCCGATGCTCGACCCGTCGATGATGGCGGCGTTGTCCACCAGGCCCACGGAAAAGCCGGCCAGATCGTACATGCCGTCCGGATAGAAGCCGGGCATTTCGGCCGTCTCGCCGCCGAGCAGGGCGCAGCCGGCCTGCTTGCAGCCATCGGCGATGCCGGCCACCACCCTGGCGGCCAGATCGACCGAAAGTTTGCCCGTTGCAAAATAATCAAGAAAAAATAGTGGTTTGGCACCCTGAACCAGAATGTCGTTGACACACATTGCCACAAGATCGATACCAATCGTATCGTGTCGGTCGAAGTCGTGGGCAAGCTTCAGCTTGGTACCCACGCCGTCGGTGGAGGAGACCAGCACGGGCTCCTTGCAAACGCCGGGTTCGAGCTTAAAGAGCCCGCCGAAACCACCGATATCGGACAGGACGCCCTTGATGCTCGTTTCGGCCACGAGGGACTTGATACGCGAAACCAGCGAGTTGCCAGCGGTGATATCCACGCCGGCCGCCTTGTAGGCTGCCGCTCTGTCGGCCATGGGAAGCTCCTTACGCGAGATGCGAAACCCGAACGCGTCTTCGTAGGTTTTTTACCTGCAAAACTCAAGGAGGCAAGCCATGCGGACAGGAAATGAACGGACGATCCGCCGCGTCCTGGTTCTGGCCGCCGCCTGGCTGTTGCTCCTGGCCCCTCTGGCCGGCCGGATCGCCGCCCAGCCAGCCCCGACCGCCCCGGCGGCCGACGACCAAAACGATGATCCGCCCCGCCGGGACATCCATATGGGCAACACCGAAAACATGCGCATGGGCCGCAACGCCCAGGGCGACGTTATCATGGAAGTCCACGCGCCGCCGGAAAAAGATACGGACCAGCCCCCCGTGGGCCCGTTTTACATCTATCCCCAGGTGGGCATCCCCTTCGGCGGCCAGGGCAGACCGTCCATGGGCCAGACCGGACAGCGGCCAGGCTCCGGCATGCCCGGCCAAGGGATGGGCGTGCAACCGGGGCAAGGCCAGATGGGCCAGACCGGCCGGATGCCGGTGCGTCCGGGCCAGACGTCAAGCCCGTGGGGACAGTCGGGGCCGTCGCCAGCCACCGAGGACGGCACCGCCCCTTGACCTGAGAACAGGGAGCAAGCATGTATCCGGCCCAGTTATGGAAACGGCTGGCGGACGGGATGGTGCAATGCCGCCTGTGCGCGCATTTCTGCCGTCTGGGGAACGGGGATCGCGGCAAATGCGGCGTGCGCCAATGCGAGGACGGCGAACTCTATACCCTGGTCCACGACCGGGTGGCCGCCGTCAACCTCGATCCCGTGGAAAAAAAGCCCTTGCACCATTTCCTGCCCGGCAGCGTCACGTTGTCGTTCGGGACCATGGGCTGCAATCTGGCGTGCGCCTTCTGCCAGAACTACACGCTCTCCCAGCCGCCGCGTCTGGGGCAGCCCGTGGCCGGGGAAAAAATCAACCCGGAGGAACTGGTCCAGGCGGCCCTGTTAAACGGCGCGGCCTCCATCTCCTACACCTATTCCGAACCCACCGTTTTTTTCGAGCTGCTGTGCGAAACGGCCGATCTGGCCCACGCCAAGGGGCTTAAAAACATCATCGTTTCCAACGGATTTCAGAGCCCGCAGTGCCTAAGCGCCCTGGCCCCCCGCATCGACGCGGCCAATATCGACCTCAAGGCCATGAACCCGGATTTCTATGCGCGGATCTGCAAAGCCAGGCTGCCGCCGGTCCTGGCCAATCTGGTGCGGATGCGCAAACTCGGCTGGTGGCTGGAAGTGACCACCCTGCTCATCCCGGACATCAACGACGATCCCGGCGAGCTGCGGGAATTGGCCACCTTCCTGGTCCGGGAGCTGGGGCCGCAAACGCCCTGGCACATCTCGCGCTTCCACCCCGACTACACCATGCGCGACCGGCCGCCCACCCCCCTGGCCAGCCTGGAGCGGGCCTACGCCATCGGCCGGGAAGCCGGACTCACCTTCGTCTATGTGGGCAATGTGCTGGGAAACGAGCACAACGGAACCGCCTGCCCCCGCTGCGGCGAAATCCTCATCGAACGGACGGGATTCGCCGTCAATGCCGTGCGCACGGAAGGCGGCCGCTGCCCCCGCTGCGGCGAAGTCCTGCCCGGCGTGGGCCTGCCGTAGCGGCGGGGCGGACGCCCGCCCGCTCACTGCCGCACCTGCAAAAAGGTCTCCACCACCCGGGCCAGGGCCTCGGGGGACTGGAACATCAGCCAATGGCCGGCGTCCCGGAAGCGCACCAGCCAGGCACCCGGAATCAGGCCGGCCAACGTGAGACTCTGGTCCGGCGGCGTGACGGTATCCTCCTGCCCCACCACCAACAGCACCGCCTTGTCCAGGCCGGCCAGCCGGCCGCCGAAGCCGGGCCAACGGGCCAACGCCTCGGCCTGCCGCCGCACGATGTCGGGACGCGGCGGCAGGGCCGGCCTGGGGAGCTTTGCCACCGCGTCGGGATGGGCCGCGGCCCAGTCGCCGGGGAAAAGCTGGGCGGCGAAAGCGGCCGGCGTCATCCGGTTGAAGCCCTCGATGGCGGTCACCACCGGCCCGGGCTCGGCGGCCGCCCCGTAGGCCACCACCTTGTCCACCAGTTCGGGATGGGCAACAGCCAGCTCCAAGGCGGTCATCGCCCCCATGGACCACCCCAGGACATCGGCCCGGTCGAGGCGGAGGGCCGTCAGCAGGCCGGCGGCGTCAGCAGCGAAAAGACGCAGGGAAAAGGGCGCCGCCGAGGCGGTTGACGTCCCCATCCCCCGGTTATCCATGAGAATCACCCGATGCCCGGCCGCCAGGGCGGCAACGAGCGTCGGATCCCAGGTGTCCATGGTGCAGCCGTAGCCGGTAAGCAGGAGCAGCGGCTTGCCCTCGCCAAGCATCCGGTAGCCGAGGACCACGTCGCCCACGGCCACGGTTTGGACCGAATCGGTCTTTTCCGGCGGTTCCAGGCCGGCGGACCGGGCCGGAGCGGCGGCCGAAAGGACGACGGCCACCAGCAGGAAAAGCAGCGAGTCGCGCAACGCGCCCTGGCGCATGGGCAACACCTCCCGGGAAGACTCGGGCAAACGATGGCACCGTCTCCCGCGCCTGGCAACAGGCGGCGGAAGCGATGCCCGGGGGCGGCCAAGGAACGGCGTCCTTTCCCATCCCGCCCGGAAAGGGCCGCGTCCCGACCGAGGCCAGGGCGGGCGGCCTTGCGCTTTCGTCGGGAAGCGCTTTCCCGGGGATTTTTTTTGGCGTATGGCTTCGGGCAACCGGCGGTCGCCGGGGACGACCCATGACAGGAGGAACGCCTATGCGCGTCGGCTGTATCGGTCTCGGACACATGGGCAGCGGCATGGCGGCCAACATCATGCGGGCCGGCCATGCGGTGACGGTCTATAACCGGACAGAGGCCAAAACCGCACCCCTGGCCGCCCAGGGCGCCCGGGTGGCCGCCTCCATCGCCGAGGCCTGCGGCGGGGATGCCGTCCTGACCATGCTTTCCAACGACGACGCCGTCCGGGAAGTGGTCTACGGCCGGGGCGGGCTGCTCGCCACCCTGGGCAAGGGGGCGCTCCACATCGCCTCCAGCACCATCAGTCCCGCCCTGTCGCGACAACTCGCCGCCGACCACCAGGCGGCCGGGCAGCGTTTCGTGGCCGCCCCGGTCTTCGGCCGCCCCGACATGGCCGCCGCCGGCAAACTTTTCGTCGTGGCCGCCGGTCCGGCCGATGCCCTGGCCACGGCCGCGCCGGTCTTCGAGGCGGTCGGCCAGCGGACCTTCACCGTCGCCGCCGCGCCCGAAGCGGCCAACCTCGTCAAATTAAGCGGCAACTTTCTGATCGCCTCGGTCATCGAAACCCTGGGCGAGGCCATGGCCCTGGTGGGCAAGGCCGGCGTGGACCGAACGCAATACCTGGACATCCTGACCTCGACCCTGTTTGGCGCCCCGGTCTACAAGACCTACGGCACGCTGCTGGCCGAGGAAAAATTCACGCCGGCCGGTTTTGCCGCGCCGCTCGGCCAGAAGGATATCCGGCTGACCCTGGCCGCCGCCGAGGAACTGCGCGTCCCCATGCCCGTGGCCAGCCTTCTTCGCGACAGGTTTCTCACCTTGCTGGCCCATGGCGGCGAGGCCCTCGACTGGGCCGCCATCGGCCGGCTGGCGGCCGTGGACGCCGGCTGCGCCGGCTATCCGGACAAGTAGTTCCCGGAACTGGAGGAACGCATGGAAGCAATCACCATCCCGGCGGCCGATCTCACCGTCAGCCGCGTCGCCCTCGGCACCTGGGCCATCGGCGGCTGGATGTGGGGCGGCACCGACGAAGCCGCGGCCACCGCCACCATCCGCTCCGCCGTGGAGCGGGGCATCAGCCTGATCGACACCGCCCCGGTCTACGGCTTCGGCCGGTCCGAGGAAATCGTCGGCAAGGCCCTTTCCGAAGGCGGGCTGCGCCGCAAGGTCCGCATCGCCACCAAGCTGGGACTGGCCTGGAAGGACGGCAAGGTCTACCGCGATTCCCGGCCGGAGCGCATCCGGCGGGAGGTGGAGGATTCCCTCAAACGGCTGCGCACCGACGTCATCGACATTTATCAGGTGCACTGGCCCGATCTGGAAACGCCCATCGAGGAGACGGCCGCCGTCCTGGAGGCGCTCAGGCAGGAGGGAAAAATCCGGGCCATCGGCGTCAGCAACTATTCCCCGGCCCAGATGGAGACCTTCCGTTCGGCCGCCCGGCTGGACACCGTGCAGCCGCCCTACAACCTGTTCGAACGGGAAATCGAGGCCGACATCCTGCCCGACGCCGTGACCAAGGGCCTGGTCATGCTGTGCTACGGGGCGCTCTGCCGCGGCCTTTTGACCGGCAAGGTCACGGCCGACCGGGTCTTTCCCGGCGACGACCTGCGCCGGGTCGATCCCAAATTCCAGCCCGACCGGCGCCCCCAATACCTGGCGGCCGCGGCCGAACTGCAAGCCCTGGCCCAGAAGCGCTTCGGCGTCTCCCTGGCCGCCCTGGCCGTGCGCTGGCTGCTCGACCAGGGGCCGACCATCGCCCTGTGGGGCGCCCGCCGGCCCGACCAGCTCGATCCCATCGCCCAGGTCAGCGGCTGGCACATCGACGCGGCGACCCAAAAGGAGATCGACGCCATCCTGGCCCGGTGCGTCACCAATCCCGTGTCGCCGGCCTTCATGGCGCCGCCGGAAAAACGGCCGGCCGACTGAGCCTGTCGGCTGCGACAACGAAAAGGGCACCCGCGGGTGCCCGGGCACGTCCCCCCGGAGGCATGACGCCATGGTGCAGTGGAACGCGGTGCAATACCTGAAATTCCAAAACGAGCGGACCCAGCCGGCCCAGGATCTGGCCCAGCGGATACGGGAAGCGCATCCCGAAAAAGTCCTGGATGTCGGCTGCGGGCCGGGGAACAGCACCCGGGTCCTGGCCGACGTCTTTCCCGGGGCGGACATCCTCGGCATCGACGCCTCCCCGACCATGATCAAGGCCGCCGGCACGAACCATCCCGACCTCACCTTCAAACTCTGCGACGCCGGCAAGGAGCTGCCGAAGCTCGGCCGGGATTTCGACATCGTTTTTTCCAATGCCTGCCTGCAATGGGTGCCCAATCATCCGAAGCTGCTGCCGGAACTGCTGGGACTCCTCAATCCCGGCGGCATCCTGGCCGTCCAGATCCCCATGAACCAGGACGAACCCATCCACAAAATCATCCAGGATTTGGCCACAAGCGATTCCTGGCGGGAGGCCTTTCCCCATCCCCGGATTTTTTACACCCTGCCGCCCGGCCGCTACGTCGATCTGCTGGCGGAGATCGCGGCGGATTTCACCGTCTGGCAGACCACCTACTTTCATCGGCTGCGCTCCCATCAGGACATCCTGGAGTGGTATCGCGGCACCGGCCTGCGCCCCTATCTGGACGCCCTGCCGGACGCGCGCAAGCCGGCCTTCGAGGAAGCCGTCCTTTCGCGCGTCGTGGCCGCCTATCCGCTGCAAAAAAACGGCGAGGTCATTTTCCGCTTCCCCCGGTTCTTCTTCATCGCCATGGCCCGGACGGACGGGGCCGATCATGCGGCCTAGGCGGCGGCCATGGCCCCGGGTGTCGGCATGCTTTTAATCGGCACGCCCTGCTATGCCGGCACCGTCTCCGTGCCCTACCTGACCTCCCTTTTGGCCACGATCCGCCACTGCGAACAGGACGGCATCGAGGTGGAGCTCCAGCATCTGGCCGGGGAAAGCCTGCTGCCCCGGGCGCGGAATCTGATCGCCAACGCTTTTTTCCGGCGCCAGGAATTCTCCCACCTGCTTTTGATCGATCCGGACCTCAGCTTCCCGGCCGACGCGGCCGTGCGCTACCTGCGTTCGGGGCGGGACGTGGTGTGCGGCCTGCCGCCCTTGCCGCGCCTGGACGTGAACCGGCTGCGCGCTCTGGCCCGGGACATCCCCGACGAAGCAGCCGTGGCCGCCTCCCTGCCCTACCCGTTCGCGCCCCGGCCCGGCGCGGTCCCGGACGGAAGCGGCCTGCTGCCGGTCGCCTACGGACCGGCCGCTTTCATGATGCTCAGCCGCCGGGCCCTGCGCCGGATGGCGGAAGCCTATCCGGCCTTGCGCTACCGCCGCTCCTATGTGGACAGCGGCGACGCCCCGTACAAGAAATGGGCCTTTTTCGATCCGGTCATCGATTCCCGGACCCGCGAGTCCCTGCCCGAGGACTATGCCTTCTGCCGGCGCTGGACCGCCCTCGGCGGCGAAATCCATGCCGATGTGACCGGCACGTTCACCCGCTCGGGCGCCTACGCCTATACCGGCGATTACCGGACCTGGCTGACCGTCGCGGAAGGACGCGCGGCCCGGGACGGCCCGCTTTTTGACGGACGGCGGCCAGGGATGTAGACTCGTTGCGGCACCTACCCCCCCTTCCCCGGAGGATTCCCCACCATGTCGTTTCGGACCGTTCTCCCGCGCGACTGGCGAGGCCTTGGTCGCGATCTGTGCGCCGGCGTCGCCATCCTGGGCCTGGCCGCCTGTTCGTCCATGCCCAAGCAGTTCACGCCGGAAAAAACGCCGCCCTCCATCCTCGTTCCCGCCGCCCTGGCCGGAGTGACCGACGGACGCGGCCGGTTCCGGGAAATCTTTACGGCCGTGAAAACGGCCAGGGGGGCCGTCCTGCCCGATGCCCGGCCCGACGACGGCCAGGACGACCTGTGGCGCCTCGCCGGCGAGCCGGCCCCCACCGGCCGGCCGGTCGATCTGACGCCCTCCGGCGCCTCCCTGCGCGTGGTGATGGTGCCGGGACTGCTCGCGGAATGCGTGGCCGACAAATCCACCATGTTCGAGGACAGTCTGGCCAACCTGGAAGTCCAGGGCTACAAGACCGGCTACATCCAGACCCGGGGCCGCCAGAGCTGCGAGCGCAACGCGGCCATCGTCGGCGCGGCCGTCCGGCGCCTGCCGGGCCAGGAAAAAATCATCCTGGTCACCCACTCCAAGGGCACGGTGGACACCCTGGAGGCCCTGGTCGCGTCCCCGGAGCTGACCGAGCGGGTGGTGGCCGTGGTCAGCGTGGCCGGCGCGGTCAACGGCTCGCCCATCGCCGACGTCTTCCCCGAGTCCCTGGCCGCCATGCTCGAAAAAATCTCCCTGGCCAACTGCCCCAAGGGCGAAGGCGTCGAGGCCATGGACAGCCTGCGCCGCACCCGTCGTCTGGCGTGGCTGGCCGGCCACGCCCTGCCGCCAAACGTCCGGTTCTACTCCCTGGCCGCCTTTGCCCGGCCCCAAAACATCTCGACGGCGCTCAAGCCCTTCTTTCGCATCCTGGGCCAGACCGAGCCCCTCAATGACGGCCTGGTGGTGGCCTCGGACGCCATCGTCCCCGGGTCCACCCTGCTCGGCTACCCCAATGCCGACCATCTGGCCGTAGCCATGCCCTTCGGCAAGAAATCGCCCATCCTCACCGCCACCCTGATCACCCGCAACCACTACCCCCGGGCCGCGCTCCTCGAAGCCGCCGTCCGCTATGTGGAAGAGGATCTGCGGGGACACGGCCTGCTCCGCGACGACGGCAAGTAGGGGACGCAGAACGCCTGCGGCGGCCGGGGCCGGACGCCCGGCCGGCAGGCAGGCTGCCCCCGGCCGCCGCGCCCGGCCGACGGCAAAACCACGCGTGGGGGGAGTTTTTTTCGCCCTTTTCAGCCAGGGGACCCGGGACGCAGCCTCCCACTCGCTTTCAATAAGTCTCGGTCTTTTGTCTCTTTTTCTCCACTTGTCGGCAAAAAACATCCCCAGTACTCGCGACAAAAGCGTCGTCGAGTGGTTTTCGCTTGACACCCCACAGCGTTTGGTGGAGAGGATGTGGGAAATGGTGGTAAGAAGTGGTGAGCCACCACTGTGAGGCGTCGTGTTCAGAGGGCATTCCTTCCGCAGCCTGGACCCCAAGGGTCGGTTGATGCTCCCTCCCGAATATCGGGAGGAGATCCTGCACCATTCCCCGGAAGGACGGCTCATGCTGACCAATAATTTCGACGGAGCCATAAGCGGCTACCCCATGCCGGCCTGGGAAGAGCTGGAACAGAGCTTCCAGGCCGGGAACACGCTCGATCCCCGGATGCGCGACATCGAGCGCTTTTTCATCGCCGGGGCCATGGAAGTGACCGTGGACAAACAGGGGCGCATCCTTGTGCCGCCCCATCTGCGCACCCATGCGGCCCTGGACAGGGAACTGGTGCTGGCCGGCGTGGGCCGGCGATTCGAGATCTGGAACCAGGAGCGGTTCGAGGAGCGTCGGCGGCAGGTGGAACAGCGGTTCGACGAGGATTTGGCCGCCCTGGCCCAAAGCGGATTTACCTTGCGTCTCTAGGGATCGTGCGGTGGACACCGTCCCGAAGCATATTCCCGTCATGTTGCGGGAAGTCGTGGAAATCCTTGGTCTCAGGCCAGGGATGCGTATTTTGGACGCCACTACCGGCCTCGGGGGGCACACCGGGGGAATGCTCGAGGCGGTCGGTGGCCAGGCGAGGGTGCTGGGCCTCGATAGGGACAGGGAGGCCCTCACCGAGGCGGCGCGGCGTCTGACGCGGTTTGGCGAGGCGGTACGTCTGGTCCGGACGCGCTACAGCCGGTTCCCGGAAGTCCTTGGGGAGGCGGGATGGGAATCGGTGGACGCGGCTCTTTTGGACGCAGGCATGTCCTCGCTGCAACTGGATGCGCCCGAACGGGGGTTCGGGTTCGCGTCGGACGGACCGCTGGACATGCGCATGGGGGTCGAGGACGGCGGGGAGAGCGCCGAAGCCCTGGTCAATCGGGCATCCTTCGCCCGGTTGCGTGAGATCATCAGGAACTACGGCGAAGACCCCCAGGCCGGGCGCATCGCCCGGGCCATCGTGGCCGCCAGGGAGGAGGCCGCCATCACCACCACCGGGCAATTGGCCAAGGTGGTGGCGGCGGCCTACCCCGCCAAGTGGCGGGCCATGGCCAGGCAGCATCCGGCCACCCGGACGTTCCAGGCTCTGCGCATGGCGGTCAACGAGGAGTTGCAGGAGTTGGAGGCATTCTTGAGGGCTATCCCCGACTATCTGGCGCCCGGAGGACGGGTGGCCGTCATCTCCTTCCACTCCCTTGAGGACCGGCTGGTCAAACGCGCCTTCCGGCTGGAGGCCACCGGCTGCATCTGCCCCAGGGAACAGGTCGTGTGCGTGTGCGGGCACAAGGAACGGCTGCGCATTCTGACCAAAAAGCCCCTGATCCCGGACGAGGCCGAAATCGCGGCCAACTCCAGGGCGCGCAGCGCCAAGCTGCGGGCGGCCGAACGCCTCCGGGAACCGGACGGGACGGCCGGGGAGGAAGGGAAATGAGCTCGCTTTCCACGGAATGGGCCGTCTCCATGGCCTTTAGCGTCGTGCTGCTGCTCGTTTTCGGCCTGGGGCTGGTCTGGCTCAATATCGAACGGGTGGACATGGCCTACGAGATCAACCACACCCAACGCCTGATAGAGGATGCGGACGCCCTGACGGCCAAGCTCGACGTGGAGCGCAACACGCTGATTACCCCGGCCCGGCTGCGGGAATTGGCCAAGCAGTACAATCTCGGCCCGGCCCGGCCCGGCCAGATCCGCCGGGTGAACACCGCCGGCCAGGTGGAAGCGCCCGTGGGGGCGGATGAAGCCAAGTCCCAGGTGGCGGCGACGGCCTCGATCCCGCCGGTCGGGCAGATCCGGGCCAAACGGAAACGGTAACGGGCACCAAGAACGGTCATGCGCAGGATTGCCAGAGAACGCCAACAGAAAACGGTCCGTGACTGGAGCCGGCTCAAACTCACCAGCGTGGGGGTCTTTTTCTGTTGCCTGTGGCTCGCCCTGTGGGGCAGGGCCGCCTATCTCCAGATCGTGGCCGGACCGCAGCTGGCCAAGGACGCCAGCCGCCAGCACATGACCTCGGAAGTGGGCAAGGGGGCCCGGGGCGAAATCTATGACCAGGGCGGCCGGCTTCTGGCCAAAAGCGTGGAATTCGAGGCCGTCTACGCCCGGCCCAAGGACGTGACCGATCCCGACGCCACGGCGAGTTTTCTGGCCAAGCTGTTGCACATGAAGGATCAGCGCATCAAGAAAAAGCTGACCAGCTCCTCCCCCATGGTCTACCTGTCCTGGCGGGTGGGCGACCGTACCGCCGCCCGCATCCGCGAGGCCAATCTGCCGGGCATCTTCTGCAACAAGGCCTTCGGCCGCTATTATCCCAACGGGCATCTGGCCAGCCAGGTCATGGGCTTCGTCGGCGTCGGCGACGTCGGTCTGGAAGGCCTGGAAAAATCCTTCGATCCGGTGCTGACCGGACGGCAGGCCAAGTTCCCGGTCCAACGGGACGCCTCGGGCCGCCGCTTCTTCTGCAACCTGGACGGCCAGAATGCGGACGACATCAACGGTCACGACATCCGGCTGACCATCGACTCCCAGATCCAGTTCTTCGCCGAGGAGGAGCTGGAAAAGGCCGTCACCGCCAACCATGCCAAGGACGGGGTGGCCATTATCGTGCGCGTGGCCACCGGCGAAATCCTGGCCATGGCCAACTATCCCTTTTTCGATCCCAACGCCGGCCGCAGCATCAGTCCCCGCCTGGCCCGCAACCACGCCGCCCTGGACGCCTTCGAGCCCGGCTCCACCATGAAGCCCCTGCTCGTGGCCGCCGCGCTCCAGGAGCACACCACCCGCCCGGATACCGTCTACAATTGCGAAAACGGCAAATTCGCCCTGGCCGGCAAGATCATCAAGGACACCCACTCCTACGGCCTGTTGCCGGTCAACAAGATCGTCCGCTTTTCCAGCAACATCGGCGCGGCCAAGATCGGACTGCAGCTCGGCGCCGCGCGCCTGCATGCCTATTTCGAAAAACTCGGCTTCGGCCACCCGACCGGCTTGCCCATCCCCGGCGAGGCCAAGGGCATCATGCGCCCGGCCAAGGCCTGGTCCGTCCTGGACTTGGCCACGTCCTCCTTCGGTCAGGGCATCGCCGTCACCCCGGTGCAACTGGCCCAGGCCTTCCTCATCCTGGCCAACGACGGCGTCTACAAGCCGCTTAGGCTCGTGGCCGATCCGACGGACACCATCCCCGAACGCCAGCCCTACCGGGTCTTCGACGCCGACGTGGCCCGCACCGTGCAGCGCCTCATGCGCGAGGTGGTGCAGGAAGATCACGGCACCGGCCGCATAGCCATCATCCACGGTCTGGAAACGGGCGGCAAGACCGGCACGGCCCAGAAAGCCTCCCCGAACGGCGGCTACAGCAACCGCTACCTGGGCTCCTTCGTCTCCTTCGTCCCGGCCATCGCGCCCGAATTCCTCCTCCTGGTCATGATTGACGAACCCGAGCCCTGCCATTACGGGGGCGTGGTCGCCGCCCCGGCCGTCCGGGACATGACGATCCGGATGCTGTCCTATCTGGGGCGCATGCCCGAGGAGGCCATGGTCGCGAAAAATACGCCGCCGCCCCCGGCCGCCTGCGGTCCCGTGGCCACGGCGGTCACCCCTTCCTCGGCGGACAAGACGATCCTGGATATCGCCACCAAGGGGCAAGTCCCGCCGGCCGCCGGTTCTTCCGGCGGATCCTCCGTCCCCCAGGCCGTGCCGAACTTCTCCGGCATGCCCCTGCGCAAGGCGGTGGAAATCCTCATGAGCAAGGGAATCGTTCCCCGGCTGGAGGGGCAGGGCTTGGTTGTGACCAAACAGACACCGGCTCCGGGCATGCCCTGGCCGGCCGAAAACAAGACCGAATTCGTGCTCTGGCTGACCAGACCGTCCTGATGGTGAAGATGATGCCGCTGACGCAACAAGACACTGGCCGCCTGTCGGCCCTGATCGACCTGGTCCGCCGGGACAAGACGCCCGTAGCCGGCCATTCCGGCAAGGTTGTTCCGGGAGGGGTCTTCGTGGCCATCGCCGGCCCGAGCGTGGACGGGGCGCGGTTTATCCCCGACGCCCTGGCCAGGGGGGCGACCTGGATAGTGGCCGCCCCGGGAACGACGCTGCCCGCCGGAGCCGCGGCCACACTGGTGCCCGCCGCCAAGCCGCAGGAAGCCCTCGGCGCCCTGGCCGCCGCCCGCTACGCGACCGACCGGCCTAACCTGAAGCTCGTGGCCGTCACCGGCACCAACGGCAAGACCACGGTGAGCTACCTCATCGAACGCCTGGTCGCCGCCGCCGGCAAGCGGGTGGGAATTCTCGGCACCATCGGCTGCCGCTGGCCCGGCGTGTCCCGCCCCGCCACCCTCACCACGCCCGATTGCCTGACCATGCACCAGGATCTCGCCGCCATGGCCGACGCCGGCTGCGAGGTTGCCGTCATGGAGGCCTCGTCCCACGCCCTGGACCAGGACCGGCTGGCCGGCCTCGCCTTCGACGCCGCCGTGTTCACCAACCTGACCCAGGACCATCTGGACTACCACAAGGACATGGAGTCCTATTTCGCGGCCAAGGCCAAGCTTTTCCGGCGCTACGCCAAATCCGCCGCCGGCATGGTCATCGGCTACGACAACCCCTTCGGCCTGCGCCTTCTGCGCGAATTTCCGGACGCCCTGGGCTATGGCCTGGGCGTCCCGCCGACCGGCTTTTCCCGGCTGCTGGCCGGCCGCATCCTGACCGAGGGACGGGACGGGGTGCGGCTGGAAGCCGTCCTGGGCGACGCGCGCTACGACGTGACCTCGCCCATGCCCGGCCGGCACAACGCCGAAAACATCCTGGCCGCCCTGGGTACGGCCCTGGTGCTCGGCCTGCCGGCAAAGGTCGCCGCCGCCCTGGCCGATTTCCACGGCGCGCCGGGACGACTGGAACGCATTCCCAATCCCGAGGGCTTAACCGTCCTGGTGGATTACGCCCATACCCCGGACGCCCTGGACAACGTGCTCGGCGCGGCCCGGGAATTCACGGCCGGCCGGCTCTTCGTGGTCTTCGGCTGCGGCGGCGACCGGGACCGCACCAAGCGGCCCCGCATGGGCGCGGCCGTGGCCCGTTACGCCGACGTGGCGGTACTCACCTCCGACAACCCCCGCCACGAAGACCCCATGGCCATCATCGAGGACGCCAAACCGGGCTTGCACACGGCCCGGCAGGTGATTATCGAACCCGACCGCCGCCGGGCCATCGGCTTGGCCCTGGCCGCAATGCGGCCGGAGGACGTGTTGGTGATCGCGGGCAAGGGACATGAAACCACCCAGCAGATCGGCGACGTGAAGCACCCGTTTTCCGACGCCGCCGTGGTCAGGGAGCTCACCGGATGCGCATGAGCCTGTCGGACATCCTGACGGCCACCGGGGCCGTGGGCGACGTAGGGGAACGGGGCAACCCGCTCATCGAGACCGTCCGCATCGACAGCCGGGCCATCGTGCCGGGCTGCCTGTTCGTGTGCGTGCCGGGCGAGCGCCTGGACGGCCATCATTTCGCCGCCGAAGCCGTGACCAAAGGCGCCGCCGCCGTGCTGGCCGACCGTCCCCTGGCCGGACTGCCGGAAGGGACGCCCGTGCTGTTGGTGCGCGATACCGTGGTCGCCCTGGGCAAACTGGCCCAGGCCTGGCGCGAACGGGTCCGGCCCAAACTCGTGGCCGTGACCGGCTCGGCCGGCAAGACCACCGTCAAGGAACTCATCGCCGCCATTTTGAGCAAGGTCGGCCCGACAGCCAAAAACTACAAGAATTTCAACAATCATATCGGCCTGCCCCTGTCCATGCTCGAAGCCGGGGAAAAGGACGCCTTCTGGGTGATGGAAATCGGCATTTCCGCCCCGGGCGAAATGGAAGTCCTGGCCGCCATCGCCGAACCGGACGTGGCCGTCATCCACAACGTGGGACCGGCCCATCTCGAAGCCCTCGGCGACGTGGCCGGCGTGGCCGCCGCCAAGACGGAGCTGTTTAGGCATCTGCGCCCGGGCGGCATCGCCCTGGCCTCCATGGACTATCCCGAGCTGTGGGACGCCGCCCGGGCCGTGTGCCCGGAAGTCATCGGCCTTTCCACCCGGGGCCATCCGGCCCACTACCGGGCCAAATACCTGGGCGCGCTGCCCGAAGGACGCGGCCGGTTCTTCCTCAAGTTGCGCGATCTCGACCTGGAGGTCGAAACGACGCTGACGGGCATCCATTTCGCGGAAAACATCCTGGCCGCCGCCGCCTGCGCCCACCTGCTCGGTGCCGACGCCGAGGCCATCAGCGCCGGACTGGCCACGGCCGTCATCCCCGAACAGCGGTTTTTCTGCCGCCGCCACGGCTGCTACACCGTGATCGACGACACCTACAACGCCAATCCCCTGTCCATGCGCCGGGCCATCGAAGCGGCCACCGAGGCGGCCCATGGCCAGCCGCTGGTGCTGGTCCTCGGCGAAATGCGCGAGATGGGCCGGGAGGCCGAAACCGAACACGCCCGATTGGGCGAGCAGGCCGGAGCGTGCGGGGCCCGAGCCGTCTTTTTCCACGGCGAGCACGCCGCGGCCGTGGGCGAGGGACTCACGCGCAGCGGCTTTACCGGCGTCTTCGCCGCGGCCGACACCCCCGAGGCGTTCGTCCGCACCCTGGCCGGCATCGACCTGCCGGGCGGCGTCTTGCTGTTTAAAGGGTCGCGGGCCATGCGCATGGAGGACTATGTGACGGCCTTCACCCAGAGCATCCAGAAGGACGCGGAAGCATGATCTATTATCTGCTGGTGCCGTTTGCGGCGCATTTCGGCGCCTTAAACGTCTTCCGCTACATCACGTTCCGGTCCATCGCCGCCTTTTTGACGGCCTTGGTCCTCTCCATCCTTCTGGGACCGCGCACCATCGCCTGGCTCACCCGCATCAAGTGCGGCCAGTACATCAACGAGGATGTCCAGGCCCACAAGTGCAAGGCCGGCACCCCCACCATGGGCGGCCTGCTCATCGCCCTGTGTCTGGTCGGCAGCGTGCTTTTGTGGGGCGATCTGGCCAACGGCTACGTGTGGATGACCATTTTCGTCTATCTGGGCTTCGGCGCCCTGGGCTACGTGGACGATCACGCCAAGGTGGTCAAGAAACGCAACAAGGGACTATCGCCCAAAGGCAAGCTCCTGGGGCAGATCATCATCTCCGGCGTGGCCGCCGCCGTGCTGCTGTCCGACCCCGAATACTCCACCCGCCTGGCCGTGCCCTTTTTGAAGCACGTGCATCCCGACATCGGCTGGCTCTACTTCCCCTTCGCCATGCTGGTCATGATCGCGGCGTCGAATGCCGTCAATCTGACCGACGGCCTGGACGGGCTGGCCATCGGCCCCATGATCGTCAACGCCGCCATGTTCTCGCTTTTCGTCTACGTGGCCGGCCATGCCCAGATGGCCCGCTACCTGCAGGTGGCGCCGGTTTCCGGCGTGGGCGAGGTCACGGTCTTTTGCGGGGCCATGGCCGGGGCCGGACTCGGATTTCTATGGTTCAACGCCTATCCGGCCCAGATCTTCATGGGCGACGTCGGTTCGCTCTCGCTCGGCGGGGCGCTCGGATTCATCGCCGTTTTGTGCAAGCAGGAACTGCTGTTGATCGTGGTCGGCGGCCTGTACGTGGCCGAGACGGTCTCGGTCATCCTGCAGGTCGGCTACTTCAAGATGACCGGCGGCAAGCGGATTTTCCGCATGGCCCCGCTGCACCACCATTTCGAACTGATGGGCGTGCCGGAATCGAAGATCATCATCCGGTTCTGGATTCTTTCCATTCTGTTGGCCCTGGTGGGATTGGCCACCCTCAAACTGCGGTAGGCTCCCATGCGCGAAATGCTCCATACCGATCAACTGCGCGACCATCTGGCGGTGGTGGTGGGGGCCGGCACCTCGGGCCGGGCCGCGGCCAGACTGCTGGCGACGCTCGGCGCCACGGTGCGCCTGCTGGAAAAAAGGCCCGAGGCCGTCACCGAGGCCGTACGCCAGGAAGCGGCCGACGTCGGCTACGAACTCCGCCAAGGCGCACACGCACCGGCCGACTTCGACGGCGCCAATCTGGTGATCCCGTCGCCGGGCGTGCGGGCCGTCGGGCTGGCTCCCTACCTGCAAGGCTGCCCCGGAGCCCAGGTCGTTTCCGAACTGGAACTGGCCTCCTGGTTCGTGGACGCGCCCATCGTGGCCGTCACCGGCACCAACGGCAAGACCACCACGGTGATGCTGATAAGCCACCTGCTGGAGGGCACCGGCCGGCGGGTCTTTACCGGCGGCAACATCGGCACCCCGCTGTCGCACTACGTGCTGGCCGAGGAGCCGGCCGACGTGGTGGTGCTCGAGACGTCGAGCTTCCAGCTCCAGCTCGTCAAATCGTTTCGGCCCCGGGTGGCCCTTTTGTGCAATTTTTCGCCCAACCACCTGGACTGGCACGCCGACCTGGAAGAATACCTTGCGGCCAAGCTCAACATTTTCGCTGCCCAGCATCCCGAGGATACGGCCATCCTGCCGATGGCCATGCGCGAAACCCTGGCCGGCCGGCGCTTCACCCGGGCCGCCGTCACCTGGTTCGCCGCCACCGGCCGTTTCACCTGTCCGCGCCTGACCGGGGCGCACAACCAGGCCAACATGGAAGCGGCCTACCTGGCCTGCCAGCCGTTCGGAGTGACCGATGCCGCGGCCAAGGCCGGCTTCGCCAGCTTTGTCCCGGCCCCCCACCGCTTCCAGGTCATCGGCGAAAAGGGCGGCGTGCTTTTCATCGACGATTCCAAGGCCACCACCGTGACGGCCATGGAGGCGGCCATCCGCAGTTGCGAACGCCCGGTGCGGTTACTCGCCGGCGGGGTGTTCAAGGGCGGCGATCTGGCGGCCCTGATGCCGCTGTTCCGGGAAAAGGTGGCGGAAGTCGGGCTGTTCGGCGCCAACCGCGACGTCTTCGAGCAGGCCCTGGCCGGAAAGGTGCCGTTTTTTTACGAACCCACCCTGCGGGCAGCCGCCATCCGGCTTTTCGCCGCCGCCAAACCGGGGGACATCATCCTCCTGTCCCCGGCCACGGCCAGCTTCGACCTCTATCCGAGCTACAAGGCGCGGGGCCTTGATTTCCAGCAAATTTTCGCCGATCTCCCCGTCGCCGCCCGGGAAACGGAGGGGGACAAGGCATGAGCAGGGCCATCTCGGTCGGAAGAGAGACGCAGCAGCCGCAGGGCTCGTTCGATCTGTGGCTCCTGGGTTCGGCCATGCTCCTGGCCGGCTTGGGGCTGGTCATGGTTTTTTCCGCCAGCGGCGTCATGGCCGAACGGATGGTCGGCAACCGCTACTATTTCTTCCAGCGCCAAGCCCTCTTCGCCCTGGTCAGTCTCGCCATCATGGGCATCTTCGCCTGGATGCCGCGCCGGCTGCTCCACGGCCAGGTCTATCTGTGGCTGTTCGGCATCATCGGCCTTCTGGTCCTGACCCTGGTGCCGCCCTTTTCGGTCAAGGCCGGCGGCGCCCGGCGGTGGATGCATTTCGGCCCGGTGACGCTCCAACCCATGGAGCTGGCCAAGGTGGTGCTGGTCTTCTACCTGGCCTACTTCTTCAGCCAGAAGCAGAAAATGGTTCGGTCCTTTTCCGTGGGATTTATCCCGCCGGTCCTGGTGACCGGCTTCCTCGGCCTGATTCTCCTGTTGCAGCCCGATTTCGGCGGCGCGGTCTTTCTCGGCATGCTCTTTTTCTTCATGAGTCTGGTCGGCGGCACGCGGCTCACCTACCTGGCCGTGTCCCTGATGTTCGGTCTCGGGGCCATGGGCCTTTTGATCGCCTCCTCGCCCTACCGCTTCAAACGCTGGTTCGCCTTTCTCGACCCGTTCAAGGACCCGCAAAACGTCGGTTACCAGCTCGTGCAGTCCTTCTACGCCTTCGGTTCGGGCGGCATCACCGGCGTCGGCTTCGGGGCCGGCAAACAGAAGCTCTTCTACCTGCCCGAGGCCCACAACGACTTCATCATGGCCGTGGTCGGCGAGGAACTGGGATTCATCGGCATGTCCCTGGTGTTTCTCTGCATCGGCATCCTGCTGTGGCGCGCCTTCCGGGTGGCCCTGGCCCAGGACGACCTGCGCGACCGGTTCACGGCCTACGGCATGGCCCTGGTGCTCGGCCTCGGTTTTCTGCTCAACCTGGCCGTGGTGCTCGGCTGCGTGCCGCCCAAGGGCGTGGCCATGCCCTTTTTGAGCTACGGCGGCAGCAACCTCCTGGCCTGTTTCCTGTGCGTCGGCGTGCTGCTCAATCTTTCCAGGAGCTCGCGGTCATGATCCGACTCGTTCTCACCACCGGCGGCACGGGCGGCCACATTTTTCCAGCTCTGGCCGTGGCCGAGGCGGTAAAGCGGCTTGAGCCGACGGCCGAGGTGCTCTTCGTCGGCGGCGGCGGCCCCGAGCGCGAGCTGGCCACCAAGGCGGGACTGCCCTTCGTGGGACTGCCGGCCAAGGGTGTTTTCGGCCGGGGGATCCGCGCCCTGGCCGCCCCCTTCTGGATGGCCAGGGCCTTTGGCCTGGCCGCCCGGCTGCTCCGGCGGGCCAAACCCCAGGTGGTGGCCGGCTTCGGCGGCTATGCCGGCTTCATCCCCGTGGCCACGGCCCGGCTTTTGGGCATTCCCACCGCCATCCACGAGCAAAACAGCGTCCCGGGCGTGACCAACCGGCTGCTCGGCCGTTTCGTGGACCGGATCTTCATCACCTATCCAGACCGGGACCATGCCTTTCCCCTGGATCGGACCATCCGGCTCGGGAATCCGATCCGGCACGAAATCGTCGCCGCCACGGGGCCTCACGCCGTCGGCCGGCGCCACTTGCTGATTCTCGGCGGCAGCCAGGGCGCCCGGGCCATAAACGATGCCGCCCTGGCCGCCCTGCCCCGGCTGCTGGATGCCGGCGTCAAGGTCCGTCTCCAGGTCGGGCGGGCCGATTTCGAGCGCGTGGGCCGGCTGGCGGCCGGGCTGCTGCACGACCGGTCCCGGTTGGGCGAAGAGCCGGAACTGGTGATCGAAAATTTCATCGAGGATATGGCCGACGCCTATGCCTGGTCCGATCTGGTCCTGGCCCGGGCCGGCGCCACGACCCTGGCCGAGGTGACGGCGGCCGGGAAGCCCGCCATCCTGATCCCCTTCCCCTTCGCCACCCACGACCATCAGGCGGTCAACGCCGCCTTTCTGGGCGAATCCGGCGCGGCCGTGGTCATCGCCCAGGAGGCCCTGCCGGGCCATGATCTGGCGGGCGAAATCGACAACCTGCTGTCCGACCCCGAGCGCCTAGCCGCCATGGGCGCGGCGGCGAGCGCCCAGGCCATGCCCCGGGCCGCGCACGCCATTGCCGCCGCCCTGCTCGACCTGGCTCTCGAAAAGGGAGGCGAGAGATGATCGAACCCCTGTCCAGCCCGCCTCGCATCCCCCGGGCCATGCAGACCAAAGTCAAAAAGATCCACATGATCGGCATCGGTGGTTCGGGCATGAGCGGCATCGCCGAAGTGCTTTTGAACCTCGGCTACGAGGTGTCGGGCTCGGATCTGGCCATGAGCCAGGTCGTCCGGCGCCTGGGCGGCCTCGGGGCCACCATTTCCATCGGCCATGGCCGGGAAAACGTGGGCGCGGCCGACGTGGTGGTCAAATCCACGGCCGTGGCCGCCGACAACCCCGAGGTGCTGGCCGCCCGGGAACGGGGCATTCCGGTCATCCCCAGAGCCGAGATGCTGGCCGAGCTGATGCGTCTGCGCACCGGCATCGCCGTGGCCGGCACCCACGGCAAGACCACCACCACCTCGCTTCTGGCCACCATTTTCACCGAGGCCGGCTACGACCCGACCGTCATCATCGGCGGCCGCTTAAACGCCTACGGGGCCGGCGCCCGGCTCGGCGCCGGGGAATACCTGATCGCCGAGGCCGACGAATCCGACGGCTCGTTTCTGTGCCTGTCGCCCATCGCCGCCGTGGTCACCAACGTGGACGCCGACCACCTGGACCACTACCCGGACCTGGCCGCCATCGACGACGCCTTCGTCGCCTTTTTAAACGGCCTGCCGTTCTACGGCACGGCCGTGGTCTGCCTGGACGATCCGGGCGTGGCCCGCATCCTGCCCCGGGTGAACCGGCCCACCCTGACCTACGGCCTTTCCGACAAGGCCCGGCTGCACGGCCGGATCGTCTCCTGCGGCGCCCAGAGCGTGTTCGAGGTCTTCCTGGACGGGACCTCGCTCGGCGAACTGAAGCTGGCCCATCCGGGGCGCCACAACGTGCAAAACGCCCTGGGGGCCATCGGCGTGTCCCTGGAGGCCGGCATCGCGCTGCCCACCATCGCCGGGGCCCTGGCCCGGTTCGGCGGCGTGGGCCGGCGCTTCGAAATCAAGGGCGAGCGGGACGGCGTGGTGGTGGTGGACGACTACGGCCACCATCCGGCCGAAATCCGGGCCACCCTGGCCACGGCCCGAACCGTCTATCCCGACCGGCGGCTGGTGGTGGCCTTCCAGCCCCACCGCTTCTCGCGCACCAAACTTTTGTTCGGGCAGTTCTGCACCTGCTTCGATACGGCCGACGCCCTGCTTTTGACCGAGATCTATCCGGCCAGCGAGGCCCCCATCCCCGGGGTGAGCAGCGAAAGCCTGGCCCAGGGCATCCGGCAGGTGAGCCGGACCCAGGTGACCTATTTCCCGAATTTCGCCGCCATGCAGGCGGCCCTGCCCGGCATCCTGCGCCCGGGGGACGTGCTTTTGACCCTGGGAGCCGGCAGCATCTGGCAGGTGGGCGTCAATTATCTGGAGGCCGGCCATGGCGCTTGAGGTGCGGCCCGGGCCGCGCTTAGCCGAGCGGACCACCTTGCGCCTGGGCGGGCACGCCCTGGCCGAGGTCGTGCTGCACGCCCCCGAGGACGCCGAAGGACTGGCCGCGACCCTGGCCCGCCTCGGCGGCACGCCCTTCGTTGTCGGCGGCGGCAGCAACATCCTGGCCCGGGACGGCGAACTGCCCCTGGTGCTGGTGGCGCCGCGCATCACGGGCCAGCCGGAGACCCTGCGCCAACGCTTCGGCGGCATGGTCCGACTTCGGGTCGGGGCCGGGGTCAAGCTCCACCGCTTTACCGCCTGGATGGCCACCCAGGGACTCGCCGGCCTGGCGAATCTGTTCGGCATCCCCGGCACCGTGGGCGGTGCCATAGCCGGCAATGCCGGCGCCTACGGCGGCGAGGCCTGCGCGCCGCTGGCCCGCCTGCTGGTGTGGACGCCCGAAAACGGCGTGCGCTGGATCGGGCGCGACGGGTTTGCCGCCGGCTACCGGCGCTTCGCCCTGGCCGGCGACCCGCAACTTTTCCTGGTGCTGGCGGCCGAGTTCGACAGCGATATCGACGAGCCCATCGACATCCGGCGGGGCATGATCGAACACGTGCGCCGGAAACGGGCCAGCCAGCCCATCACGGCGGCTTCGGCCGGCTGCATCTTCAAGAATCCGGAAGGGACCTCGGCCGGCCGGCTGCTGGACGCGGCCGGATTTCGAGGGAAGCGGCGGGGCGGCATGGCATTTTCCCAGGTCCATGCCAATTTTCTGGTCAATCAGGGAGGCGGCACGGCCGCTGAGGCCTTTGCCCTGATCGAGGAGGCGCGGGAAGCAGTCAGGCGTACAAGTGGTCACGAACTCGAACTGGAAGTGAGGGTCGCGCCATGAACGTCAGGGCGGGAACGCTGTCCGGCCTGGGGCTCTCCGGGAGCAAACGACGCCGCAACGGCTACGGCGTGGTCATGCCCAAGGTGACGGTGAAAAGCCGCGTCGTCAAATCCCGGAGCAACCGCAACCGCAGCACCTATCGCAGCGGTCCGGGCCTTTCCCTGCCGGGGGTCAGCCTCGGCGGTCTGGGGCGGTTTTTCACCCGGGCCGTGTCCCTGGCCTTCTGCTCGGCCCTGGTGTTGACCGTCAGCGTGGGGCTTTTGGCCGGCTATCGGTGGCTCACCACCATCAACTATTTCGCCCTGCAAAACGTCACCGTCACCGGCTGCTCCCGCCTGTCCGAGGACCATATCAAGGAAGCGGCCGGGCTCACCCCGGGCGCCAACGTCCTGGCCCTGTCCATGGACCGGATGCGGGCGGCCATCACCCGGGAGCCCTGGGTCGATTCGGTGGTGATCAGGCGGATGCTGCCCGGGTCCATCTCGGTGGAAATAAAGGAAAAGACTCCCTCCTATCTTGTGCAGTATCAGGGAACGCTCTATTACGCCGACGAAGGCGGGCGCATCATCGACAAGGTGGAACCGGGCCAGTTCGTGTCCCTGCCCCAGATCGAAGTCGAAGCCGGCATGGAGAAGCATCTTTCCCTGCTGGCCGATCTGCGGCAAGCCATCGTCGAGCACCGCGTGCCGTTCGAGCTGGGACAAATCGCCTGGCTGCGCCTTAGCTGGGCGCGCGGGCTTGAAATTCAACTGATGGATTCCGGAATTTTGCTGTGTCTGGGGTCCCGGGAATGGGAACGAAACCTCTCCCGGATGAATTTGGTGTGGTCGGATCTGCGCCGACGTGGCGAGCTCAATAAGATTGCGCTCATCACCGCCGAGGGGGATAAGGTCTGGGTCGAGAAACGCGGCGCTTCGGGGGAGGCACCGCAAGGCTAACGGCAGCGGATTCCCGAACCGGCGGAAGGAACAAATGCGTTTCCAGTCAGGCGAATAGGTTCCTTTCCAGAGAGAATTTCAGTAGTTTGCCGGGCGGGACGGAGATGGCGCGGAGACGGTCGCAAGACCATGCGAGAGGTTATTTTCAGGGAGCGGTTTATGGCCAGGTCGGAACTTATTGTCGGGCTCGATATAGGCACCACCAAAATCTGCGTGGTCGTGGGCGAACTTTCACCCGAGGGCGTGGATGTCGTGGGCATCGGCACCAGCCCTTCCACCGGACTGCGTAAAGGTGTGGTCGTCAACATCGAGCAGACCGTGCAGTCCATCAAAAAGGCCCTGGAAGAGGCCGAGCTCATGGCCGGGTGCGAAATCCGCTCGGTCTACGCCGGCATCGCCGGGAGCCACATCAAGGGCTTCAACAGCCATGGGGTCATCGCCGTCAAGGGCGGCGAGGTCGGCCCCCGGGACATCGAGCGGGTGATCGACGCGGCCAAGGCCGTGGCCATTCCGCTCGACCGGGAGGTCATCCATATCCTGCCCCAGGAATTTATCGTCGACGACCAGCGCGGCATCGCCGATCCGCTGGGCATGGCCGGCGTGCGCCTGGAAGTGCGGGTCCACATCGTGACCGGCGCCGTCACCAGCGCCCAGAACATCATCCGCTCCTGCCACCGGGCCGGGCTCGACGTCTCGGACATCGTGCTCGAATCCCTGGCCTCGTCCAAGGCGGTCCTGACCGCCGAGGAACGCGAGATCGGCGTGGCCCTGGTCGATCTCGGCGGCGGCACCACCGATCTGGCCATCTTCGCCAACGATTCCATCAAGCACACCGCCGTGCTGGCCCTGGGCGGCACCAATTTGACCAACGACATCGCCTTCGGCCTGCGCACACCCATGGCCTCGGCCGAAAAGATCAAGATCAAGTACGGCTGCGCCCTGGCCGAAATGGTGCCGAAAGACGAGGTCATCGAGGTGATGAGCGTGGGCGGCCGGGAGCCCCGCCGCCTTTCCCGCCAGGTGCTGGCCGAGATCTGCGAGCCGCGCGTGGAGGAGATGCTGGCCCTGGTGGACCAGGAACTCATCCGCTCGGGCATGAAAAACCAGATCGGCGCCGGCGTGGTCCTGACCGGCGGCACGGCCCTGATCGAAGGCATCCAGGAGCTCGGCGAACAAATTTTCAACCTGCCCACGCGCATCGGCTACCCGGACAAGGTCGGGGGCTTGAAAGACGTGGTCAACAGTCCCATGTACGCCACGGCGGTGGGACTTTTGATGTTCGGCGCGGAAAAGGAGGGCGTGGAACAGCGCTTCCGCATCCGCGACGAAAATGTCTTCAACCGCATTCTGGGGAGGATGCGGAAATGGTTCGTGGACGTGAAATAGTCCACGGGAGGCTTCTTTTTTCGGGGGATAACCAGGGAGACCGTTAGGGGGAGCAATACTATGGAATATCAAGAAGTTGAAACCGGATCCAACGCCCGCATCAAGGTTGTGGGTATCGGTGGCGGCGGCGGCAATGCCGTGGAGAACATGATCTGCTCGGCCATGTCCGGCGTGACCTTCATCACGGCCAACACCGACATCCAGGCCTTGCAGAAATCCCAGGCCGAGTACCGCATCCAGCTTGGCGAAAAACTCACCAAGGGCCTCGGCGCCGGCGCCAATCCCGACGTGGGACGCGACGCCGCCCTGGAGAGCATCGACGCCATCCGCGAAGCCATCGGCGATTGCGACATGGTGTTCGTCACCGCCGGCATGGGCGGCGGCACCGGCACCGGCGCCGCCCCGGTCATCGCCCAGGTGGCCAAGGAAGTCGGCGCCCTGACCGTGGCCGTGGTCACCAAGCCCTTCTATTTCGAAGGGAAAAAACGCCTGCTCTCGGCGGAAAAAGGCGTGACCGCCCTGCGGGATACGGTGGATTCCATCATCACCATCCCGAACGACCGGCTGCTGTCGCTGGCCTCCAAGAAGGCCACCTTCCTGGAAATGCTCAAAAAGGCCGACGAAATCCTCTATTTCGCCGTCAAGGGCATCTCCGACCTCATCATGGTGCCGGGGCTCATCAACCTCGACTTCGCCGACGTCAAGGCCGTCATGAGCGAAATGGGGCTGGCCATGATGGGCTTCGGCACGGCCCGGGGCGAATCCCGCGCCCGCGAGGCGGCCCTTAAGGCCATCACCAGCCCGCTTTTGGAAGACGTCACCATCGACGGCGCCAAGGGCGTGCTGATGAACATCACCTGCGGCCCCGATCTCACCATCGAGGAAGTGGACGAAGCCGCCTCGACCATCACCGAGGCCGTGCATGAAGACGCCAAGGTCTTCTTCGGCACCGTCTTCGATCCCGACGCCACCGACGAGATGCGCATCACCGTCATCGCCACCGGCATCGAGTCGTCCATGGCCCGGGACGGCGCGCCCCAGGCCAAGCGCGAGGAAGCCAAGCCCGTGGACGTCCTTACCAGCCTGGCCCGGCCCAAGCCGACCACCCCGCCTCCCGGCGGCCCCGGTGGCGGCGCCCAGAGCCCGCGCAGCGTGCGGGTCTTAAACAACCAGGGCAACGACTACAATATCCCGGCCTACCTGCGCAAAGGCGGCAAGAAGGGCGGTCCCGAGGCGGCCCTGTCCCAGTCGTCCCCCATCAAGCCCCAGCCCGTGGGCGAGGAGGAATTCATCTTCGACGAAGAGGAATTCGAAATCCCCTCGTTCATCCGGATGCAGGCCGACTAGGAGCCGGGAGGGACGCGATCCCTCCTGGCGGACCTCCCCGCCGGGGGGAAGCATTCCACTCCCCCCGGCCCCCCTCGCCGGGGAACGGGGGAGGGAGGGGTATTGAGCGAGCGGCGACGGGAAGACATTTACTTCGGATTGGAACGACCGCTCGTCCGGGACTGGGGCGGCCGGCTCGCCGTGGCCCTGGTCGTGCCGGGCGATACCGGACTCGCCCTGTCGGCCCTGGGCTGGCAGGCCGTGTGGAATCTCCTCCAAAAAGACGCGACCCTGGCCGTGGAACGGGTGTTCTGCCGGCCCGGCCAACCGCCGTTGGCCGAGGACTCCGGCCGTCCCCTGGCCGATTTCCCGGTCATCGCCTTCTCCCTGGCCTATGAGGAAGACTATCTCACGGCGGTGGCCGCCCTGGATGCCGCCGGCATCCCCCCGGCCGCGGCCGACCGCTCCGGCTTCCCCATCCTGCTCGCCGGCGGGCCGCTGGCCTTTTTAAACCCCACACCCATCCTGCCGGCCCTGGACATGCTCTTTGTCGGCGAGGCCGAGGCCGGGCTGGCCGAGGTCATGGCCGGCCTCCGGCAGGCCGCCCTGGCCGGCGCGGACAAGGCCGCCTGCCTGGCCGCCGTGGCCGGAAACCCGGGCGTACTCCTCCCCGGCCGCACGGCCCTGCCGGTCAAACGCCTGCGGGCGACCGATCCGACCGCCCCGACCCTCCTGGCCGATCCGGCCCATTCCTGCTTCGTCTCCGGCCATGCCGCCTTCCGCGACATGTTCCTGGTCGAAATCAACCGCGGCTGCCCCTACGGCTGCCGCTTCTGCGCCGCCGGCTACATCTACCGGCCGCCCAGGCAGGCCCGACTGGCGGACCTCGAACGCCTGATCGAGGATGTCTCCCCCCGCAAGGTCGGCCTGGTCGGTACGGCGCTCACCGACTGGCCCGACCTGCTCCCCTTCCTCGCCTGGTTGCGCACGCGCAAGACCAAGTTCTCCCTGGCCTCGATCCGGGCGGACGGGCTCTCGCCCGCACTCATGACCTTGCTGCGCGAAGCCGGCCTGCGCACCCTGACCCTGGCCCTGGAAGCCCCGAGCGAACGCCTCAGGCTGGCGGCCAACAAGCACTTGGCCGTGGACGACCTTTTGCGCGCCGTGGCCCTGGCCGGAAAATACGGCGTCAACCATCTGAAATTCTACCTGATCGTCGGTTGGCCCGGCGAGACACCCGAGGATTACGCCGCCCTGCGGCCGCTTCTGGCCGCTGTGGCGGCGGCCGGCGGCATCGGCGTCGGCAAGCGCGGCGTGGCCCACGCCACCCTCTCGGTCAATCCCCTCGTGCCCAAACCCTTCACCCCCATGCAGTGGGCGCCCATGGCTTCCGAAGCGGCCATCGAAACGGCCTACGGACTGATCCGCGAGGCGGTCAAACCGCTGAAGGGATTCCGGGTGGAGGTGGAGCCGGCTTCCATGGCCCGCTTGCAGGGGCTCCTCGCCCGGGGCGACGAACGCCTCTTCCCCATGATCGTCAGCGCCGCCCGGGGCGACGGCCTGCGCCGGGCCCTGGCCGCCTGGGACGGCGACATCGGCTGGTACCTGGACCGCGAACGCCCGGCCGACGAAACCCTGCCCTGGGAAATGATCGACGTCGGCGTCTCCCGGCAGGTCCTGTGGCGCGAATGGCAGCGCTACCGCCAGGGCCTGGGCACCGCCAAATGCCCGCCCGCCGGCTGTGCGGCCTGCGGCCGATGCGACGCTGCGCGGTAGGCGGGGAAACGGCAAAGAAGCCTCCGGCGGCCGGGGGGCATGATGCCCCCCGGACTCCCTGGCACCGGGGGGATAAAAAGGCTGGGCTAGGCGGGGGAAAGATGGTCCACGGATCAGGGGGCCTGGGGGGAATGATTCCCCCCAGCAGGTCCAGGGCAGCGCCCTGGACCCCGGAGGCGGGGAAACGGCAAAGAAGCCTCCGGCGGCCGGGGGGCATGATGCCCCCCGGACTCCCTCGCACCGGGGGGATAAAAAGGCTGGGCTAGGCGGGGGAAAGATGGTCCACGGATCAGGGGGCCTGGGGGGAACGATTCCCCCCAGCAGGTCCAGGGCAGCGCCCTGTTAGAGGACCCGGAGATGGACGGTGGCGGGCTTGATGAACGGCAGGGAAGCCGTGTCGGCCAGCACCGCCTTGACGGCCTGGGTAGGGGCCGCATGGGTGAGAAACACGATGGGGACATGGCCCTGGGAGGGGTCCCCCTTTTGCACGGCCTGACGGATGCTTACGCCATGCTCGCCCATGGACGTGGCAATGGCGGCCATGACCCCGGGCTGATCCCTGACCGTGAAATGGATGTAGTGCGGGCAGACGGCCTCGTCCGGCGGCAGCATCCGGGCTTCGGGCAGGGGCTCCTCCAGGAATCCGGTGTTGTTGGGGATCATGCCGGCCCGGGCCAGGGCGAGGATGTCGCCCAGGACGGCGCTTCCCGTCGGCAGGGCGCCCGCCCCCTTGCCGTGGAGCAGGATGGGCCCGGAGGCATCCCCTTCGACGCGCACGGCGTTAAACGAGCCCTGGACGCTGGCCAACAGGACATGTTTGTTCACGAGCATCGGAAAGACGCCGGCGGCGAGTTGCCCCTTGATCTCCCGGACCTGGCCGATGAGTTTGATGGTGTAGCCGAATTCGGCGGCGAACCGGATATCGTCGGGGGTAATCCCGGTGATGCCCTCCACGGGAATCCGGTGCAGGGGCAGATTCTGGCCGTAGGCCAGCCGGATAAGCAGGGTCAGCTTGTGGGCCGCGTCGATGCCCTGGATATCCAGGGTGGGATCGGCCTCGGCATAGCCCTTGTCCTGGGCCTGCTTGAGGGCCTCGGCAAAGGGCAGACCCTTGTCGCACATCTGGGTCAGAATATAGTTGGCCGTGCCGTTGAGGATGCCGGTGATGCCGATGATGCGGTTGCCGGCCAGGGATTGCTTGAGCGTCTCGACGATGGGCACGGCCCCGACGCAGCTCGCCTCGTAATAGAGGCCGAGTCCCTTTCGGGCGGCCAGGGCGAACAGTTCCGGCCCGCGTTCGGCCAAAAGGGCCTTGTTGGCCGTGACCACGTGCTTGCCGGCCGAAAGCGCCTTGTGGATGAGCGAAAAGGCCGCGTCGATACCGCCCATCAGCTCGACCACGATGTCGATGTCCGGATTGGTCACCAGGGCGTCGAGGTCGGTGGCGAGGATCGTCTGCGGGTCCAAGGGCACGCCGCGCGCCCGCTCCGGGTGTCGATCCACCACCGTGGTAACCTGGATGGTCCGGCCGAGGCGGCGGCGTATCCAGTCGGCATTGCGCGAAAGTACGGTCAAGAGGCCGGACCCGACAGTACCGAGTCCGGCCAAGCCGATGCGGACGGGGCGGTCATCCATAATCACGACCCTGAGAGCACCCTTTTAATGTTACGCGTCGCCTGATTGATGCGGTGCCGGTTTTCCACCAGGGAAAACCGGACGTGATCGTCGCTGAAGTGCCCGAAACCAAGCCCCGGGGAAACGGCCACGCTCGCCTCACGCAACAGCATCTTGGAGAATTCGACGGACTTCAGGTGGGCGAATTCCTCGGGGATCTTGGCCCACACGAACATGGTGCCCTTGGGCGACGGGACGGTCCAGCCGGCCCGGGCCAAGCCCTCGATCAGGGCGTCGCGGCGGTCCTGGTAGATGTCCCGAATCTCGCCCACGCATTCCTGGGGGCCGTTTAAGGCCACGGAGGCGGCGATCTGGATGGGCTGGAACATGCCGTAATCCAGATAGCTCTTGATGCGGGTCAGGGCATGGACCATCTCCGGGTTGCCGCAGCAGTATCCCACGCGCCAGCCGGCCATGGAATAGCTTTTGCTCATGGAGAAGAACTCCACGCCGACATCCTTGGCCCCCTTGGCCTGCAGGAAGCTCGGCGGCTGATAGCCGTCGAAGCCGAAGTCGGCGTAGGCGAAGTCGTGGATCACCATCATGTCGTGTTCCTTGGCGAAATCCACGATGCGCTGGAAGAAATCCACATCCACGGTCAGGGTGGTGGGATTCTGCGGGAAGGAGATGATCAACAGCTTGGGCTGCGGCCAGGTCTGGCGGCTCGCCAGCAGCAGGTCGTCGATGAAATCGCGGTCGCAGCTGATGGGGATGCGTCGCACGTCGGCCCCGGCGATGATGCAGGAATACGGATGGATCGGATAGGAGGGGTCGGTGGCGAAGACGACGTCGCCCGGGGAAAGCATGACCAGGGCCAAGTGGGCCAGGCCCTCCTTGACGCCCAAGGTCACCACGGCCTCGCTTTCGGGATCGATATCCACGTCGAAGCGGCGCTTGTACCAGCCGGATATGGCGTTCCGCAGGCCCTTGATGCCGCGCGAAGCGCTATAGCGGTGGTTGACCGGCTTTTGGGCGGCCTCGATGAGTTTTTCAACAATGTGGGGGGGCGTGGGCACATCCGGATTGCCCATGCCCAGGTCAATGACGTCCTCGTTTCGTCGCCGCATCTGCATTTTGAGTTCATTGACGGTGGCGAAGACGTATGGCGGCAGGCGCTCCATACGCGCGAACTTTTTCATGCCCTGGACTCCTTTTGGGGGGCTCGATGACACCGAAAGATGAGCATATCCGCGGGGCCTGGGCTCTGTAAAGGGCAAGAGACCGGGGGGCGGGCTGATTGTGTAATTTTTCTTGACCGGAAGGGATGCGATTGTTTAGGAAAACCCTTTGCGGAGAGGTGGCCGAGCTGGCCGAAGGCGCTCGCCTGCTAAGCGGGTAACGGGGCTAAAACCTTGTTCGAGGGTTCAAATCCCTCCCTCTCCGCCAAATTTTTCGTTTTCTTCAAGAAGCCGTCCGGACCCGGGCGGCTTTTTGTTTTTCCCGCTTTTCCCAGGCGGGCCGCCCGGTGCGCCCTTGTTTGAGACTGCTGCACAATGCCACGACGGCATACCGATGCCCCAATCCTGAAACTGCAACTCTCTGAAATCATATCGGGTTTCCAAAGGGCGGAGCCCTTTGGCCGCCGAAGGCATTTTTCCCCCTCTGCCTCCCCACGCCATCCCATCCACTCCTTACAAACTGCTGAACCCTTCGCGGATGGCGAACTTCGTCAGGCCGGCCACGCTGTGGATCTTCGTTTTCACCATGATCTGGCGGCGATAGGTCTCCACCGTCTTGACGCTGATATAGAGCTTGTTGGCGATGTCCTTGGTGCTGTTGCCCTCGGCGATAAGGTGCAGCACTTCGCGTTCCCGGCTGGAAAGTCCCTGGGCCGCTTCCAGGCTGGGGTCGTGAAGCTGCTTGATGTAGTCCTGCAAAACACAACTTTGCAGGCCGTCGCTCAGATAGACCTTCCCGTCCATCACCTCATGCAAGGCCTTTGTCAGTTCGTCGAAGCAGCACTCCTTGAGCAAAAATCCGTAGGCGTGATTCTGGAGCATCTGCCGCACCATCTGGCCATCCTTGTGCATGGACAAGATGATGACCCGGCAGTTGGGAAATTCCTCGGCAAGGCGTTTGGTCGCCTCGATACCGTTGAGCCGCGGCATGCTGATATCCGAAATGACGATGTCCGGCTGGTAGAGCCGCACGGCCTCCAGCAGTTCGACGCCGTCGCGGGCCGTCGCCACCACCTCGAGGCCCTTTTCCTCGCCGAGCAACGAGCACAGCCCTTCCAAAAACACCTTGTGATCGTCGGCTACGACAACTCGAATACGCATACGTCCTCCTGAAAATGGCGGCCCTGCAGACTCCGTTGCCCGGCAAAGGGAATGCGGAAGCGGACGATCGTCGTTTCCCCGGCGATGACGGTGATGGCGATGTCCCCCCCCATATACCGAATGGACTCCTGGATGGTCAGGAGGCCGAACCCCCGTTTGAAATCGCTCTTCATGGTGGTCTGGCCGCTGTGCATCGGCCCGTTGTCGATAACGGACACCAGGATGTCGTGCGTGTCGTTGCTGAATTTTATCTGGGCCACGTCGGCCTGGGAATGCTTGATGACATTGGTCATCAGCTCCCGGATGATCCGAAACAGCAGGATGGTCAGGTCATGGTCCCAGATGGAGACGGTCATTTCGTTGATGATGTGGAAATCCACATCATGACTCTCCGTCAATTTTTCGCCCAGCCACTCCGCGGCCGGCACCAGCCCGAGCGTGTACAGCGTCGGCGGGCTGAGTTCCCACACCAACGTGCGGGTCAGCTCGATGGAGGCGTCGAGCTGCCCCGCGATGGCATCGAACAGCCCGGATTCGCCATTGGCCAGGCGCTTGCGCAACAGGCCGAGCTTGAGCTTCATGGTGGCCAGGATCTGGCCGAGACTGTCGTGCAGTTCCACGGCGATGGCCCGGCGTTGCCGTTCCTCGGTCAGGGCGAGCTGGTTGGACAGGACGCGCACGTCCTCCTTATGCCGGTGCTGGCTGGTGATGTCCCGGGCGATCCAGGTGACCTGGCGGCCGTTGCCCTTCTCGCCGCCGGACAAGGGGACCGCCTGTCCCTCGAACCAGACCGTCTTCCCCGGGCGGACAATTTCATACACCAGGGGACTGGATTCTCCGCGCGCCAGGGCCTCGTGCATCCGGTCCAGGATCTCCCCGGCCAGAGGCGGCGCGAACAGCTCGGCAATATGCCGGCCGGTCGGCTGCCGGTCATGGGCGTGGAGCAGCAAATCTTCCCGGGAGGTGATGGTTTGCAGGCAAGCGCCGGAGGCGTCGAAAATATAATACAGGTTCTGGGTGGCGTAGAAAATGGAGTGCAGATGTTCCTTGCTGCGCAATAACCGCAGTTCGATCTTCTTGCGCTCGTCCAGTTCCTGGCGCAACTGACGGGTCTTGCGGATGACGTCCCGCTTGAGCAGATAGTTCCAGACGAAAAGCAGCACCAACGCCAGCAGGGACCCGCCGAAAAGCAACAGCAGCTGCGTCGACAGCCGGCTTTGAAAATACAGCAGCCGCTCGCTGACTCCCAGCCAGTTGCGAAAAATCGCCTTCCCCGCGTCCGGGGACACCAGCCCGATGCCCTTGTCGATGATGCTGGCCAGAAACGGGTTGGACCGGCTCACGGCGAAACGGACGGGACTGGCCGGCCGGCCGTCGCCGGCAAAGCGCAGCCCGTCCAGCTTGAGGCTGGCCGCATAATAGCGGGCGGCCACGGTAAAGGCGGTGACGCTCTCGGTCGTCCCGTCCGCAATGGAACGCAGGGTTTCAGGGAGACTCCGCCACTGACCCCGATCCGGGAGATCGTCCCGGGGCGCCTTGAAAAAATGCGCCCCGGCATGGCCGCCCAGCAGGGCGGCGGGCGGACCGGCCGGCTCGGGGAGCGGCGACGGAGCGTCCTGGCGGCTGACCCGAACCGTGTACAGTTCGGCATACGGACTCGACAGCAGCAAGGCGTCTCGGGGCAGCGTCTCCGCGGTGACGCCGCTGAGCACATCCACCTCGCCGGCCCGAACCGCCGCCAGGGCCGCCGCGGCGTTCGGGGAGGGTTTGAACACGAACCGACAATCGAGCTGTTTCCCGAGGGCCGCCAGGAAGTCGACGGTCAGGCCTTCAGGGGTCGTTTTGTCATTCAGGAAAAGGAGCGGGAAATTTTGGGGGTCCCCGGTGACGGTGATGCTGCCGTGACGCATTTTGAGCCAGTTCACTTCCGCCTGGGTCAAAAAGTGGCCCGCCTCCAAAAAGACGATCAGCAGCGCCGAGTAGGAAAAAACGAACAGGCCGGTCAGCACCCGCCAAAATAAAGGATTCGTTATTTCAATACGAAAGAAGGTTTTCATGGCGCAAGGCGAAGCGTTGCGGCCGTAACGCCGAAAGAAACGGCCGGTGCGTTTGTCGTCTGGCCCTTCCTTGCTCGAAAACAAAATGCTTGCCAAGCGTAAAACGGTTTTTCAGGGATTCCCCGAGGGGATGTCTCGTTTTCCCTGGGCGGGCCAGCGGCCGGCCGCTGGCCCGCCCAGGCGATGCCGCTCCGCCCCGCAGGCCCGGGACTGCCAGGCAGAGGCCCGCGCTGGTCTCCCGTGCCGCCTGGCGGGTGGCTCCGGCACACAGGGCTGCCCGGTTTCGACCGCCCCCCGGTCCGCCTCGCCAAGCCGAGGGACAAAACGGCCCGTCCGGCGACAAGGGAGGGGGCGATCCCTGAGCCCTTTTGCGCCTGCCCCCGATTGCGGACGGGAACCGGGCTGCTTACTCCGTGACAGCGCGGGTCTTGCGTGGTTGCCGGCCTGCCGGACAAGAAATCCGATCGGAGGTGAATGATGGGCAACGCGGTGGTGACGACGACTATTCGGGCGGCCAAGGAAAAACAGGAACTCTCGTTTGCCCAGAAAGGGCTGTTCGTGGCCATGGTGTCCGGCCTGCTGTGGGGCCTGGCCGGAGTGCTGCTCGGGATCGGCCTGACCAAGGGGCCCATGACCCTCGGCAAAACCATTTTCGCGGCCCCGCTGGTGGGCGTCGTGCTGCACGACTTCTTCGCGGCCGTATCGGTGTTCTGCTACAACTGCGGCACCGGGCGCTTCAAGGAGATCCTGCGGTCGCTGCGGACCAAGATGGGCCTGATCGTCTGCGTGGCGGCCCTGTTCGGCGGGCCGCTGGCCATGAGCGGCTATCTGCTCGGCATCGAATTCGCCGGCGCCACCTACGCCATGGGCATCTCGGCCCTCTACCCCGTGGTCGGCGCCATCATGGCCCAGATCTTCCTCAAGGAAAAAATCACCCGGCAGGCCTGGATCGGCATCATGCTGTGCGTGGTCGGCGCGGCCGTCATCAGCTACATCCCGCCGGAAGCCGGGACCAAGCCGCATTTCTACCTGGGCATCGGCCTGGCCCTGCTGGCGGCCTTCGGCTGGGGCATCGAGGGCGTCATCGCCACCTTCGGCATGGACATGGTCGATTCCAACGTGGCCATCCTCATCCGGCAGACCACCTCCTGCCTGACGACCTTCGTGCTGGTTCTGCCTTTCGTCTCGGGCATCCCCCTGCTGTTCGAGGCCATCCGCTCGCCGGAGGTCATCGGCGTCATCGCCCTGGCCGGCATGGCCGGCGGCTTCTCCTATCTCTATTGGTACAAGGCCTACAGCATGTGCGGCGTGGGCAGGACCATGGCGCTCAACATCACCTATGTCCTTTGGGGCGTGGTCTTCACCTTCCTGCTCTCCGACGCCGCCATCACCACGGCCCTGGTGGCGGGCGCCGTGCTCATCACCATCGGCGCCATCCTGGTCGTGGCCAATCCCAAGGACCTGATCAATCTCCGAGGCTGACAACATGACCACGCTTCCGTTGCGCTTCAGGATACTCCACTACATGGCCGGCCGTGAACGGACCACGCTGACGGACCTTCTGCGCGATCTGGCCGACGAATACCGTGGGGAGGGGCAGTTTCGCAAAAAGATCCTGCTCGACCACCTGCTCTCCCTCAAGTTTACGGGGCTGATCGACGAGCTGGACATGGAGATGACCGGGGGCGGCGAACTGCTGGTCACCTACGGCATCACGGACATCGGTCGCAGCCGGATGCTCTATCTCCCGCGCCGGTGGCAACGTCCCGGGGATGCGGCGGCCAAGGACATCTCCCTCTCCTGGCTGGAATGCCGCGGCAGCGGCGTCTGAAGTTTCATAAGCCCCTTTGCCATTCCGGACCCGGCCGGCGGCGACGCAGTGTCGCCGCCGGCCGTTTTTTGCCCGGCGCGGCAACGGGCGGCCGGAGTCCGGCCGCACCATTCCCTGAAGCGCCGTGACCCCGCGCCAGGGGATTCCATGAGCCCGGCCTGAGGAAAATCCCGGGGGAGAACCGGCCGGTTCCCCGGGCCGTGACCGCGAGCGCCAGACAACCCTACAAATTTAATAACGTTTTTCTAAAAATCAAAGCACCATCGTCCCGAATCCCGGGCCGATCGGCCCGTTTGCCCGTCGGACAGCCCCCCCCCGCCCACTGCACGTTCTTCTCGTTTTTCCTGATCCATTTTCCGCTTGCCCCCGATTGTTGGAGGGAAATGAGGTGCCTATCTGTCAAGCACAAGAAGCGGTCATGCCGCATTTGGAGCCAGGACTGGAACATAACTCGGAGGTGTACTGTGACGGATGCAACACTTGCAATGAATGCCCGGGCCCTCAAGGAGAAACGGGAGCTCTCCTTCGCCCAGAAAGGCCTGTTCGTCGGCGCCCAATCCGGCTTCCTGTGGGGGCTGGCCGGCGTGCTTATGGGCGTGGCCCTGGGCAAGGGACCGATGACGCTCGGCAAAACCATCTTCACGGCCCCCCTGGTCGGCGTGGTCCTGCACGATTTTTTCGCGTCCATCGGCGTGTTCGTCTACAATTGGAAGACCGGACGCTCCAAGGAAATCTTCCGGTCCCTGCGGACCCGGCCGGGCTGGATCGTCTGTCTGGCCGCCATCTTCGGCGGGCCGGTGGCCATGAGCGGCTATCTGCTCGGCATCGACATGGCCGGTCCGGCCTACGCCATGGGCATCTCGGCCCTGTTCCCCGTATTCGGCGCCGTCATGGCCCAGCTCTTCCTCAAGGAAAAGATCTCCAGGCAGGCCTGGATCGGCATCATGCTGTGCGTGGTCGGCTCCATCGTCCTCGGCTACACGCCGCCGGAATCCGGAGCCAACCCCCACTTCTACCTGGGTATCGGCCTGGCCCTGGTGGCGGCCCTGGGCTGGGGCATCGAGGGCGTCATCGCCACCTTCGGCATGGACATGGTCGATTCCACCGTGGCCATCAACCTGCGGGAAACCACCTCCTGGGTCACCACCCTGGTGCTGGTCCTGCCCTTCGTGTCGGGCCTGCCCCTGCTCGGCCAGGCCATCCGCTCCCCCTCGGTCCTCGGCATCATCGCCCTGGCCGGCTTGGTGGGCGGCTTCTCGTACCTCTTCTATTACAAGTCCTTCAACATGTGCGGCGTCGGCCGCAGCATGGCGCTCAACATGACCTACGTCATCTGGGGCGTCATCCTGTCCTTCTTCTTCACGGACACGGCCATCACGACGACCCTGGTCACCGGCTCCGTCTTGATCACGCTCGGCGGCATTTTAGTGGTGGCCAACCCCAAGGAACTCTTAAACCTGCGAGGGTAATACCATGGCAAAGCTTCCCATGCGTTTTCGCATCCTGAACTACATGCTCGACAAGGACCAGGTCGCCCTGCAGCACGTGTTGGACGGTCTGCGGCCCGAATACGGCAAAGAAGGCCAGTTCAACGCAAAAGTCATCAACGAGCACTTGATGTCCATGAAATTCTCCGGACTCATCGACGAAGTCGGCCTGGAATTCAGTGAGGATAAGGAGCTCCAGGTCTTTTACAGCATTACCGGCGTCGGCCGCAGCCGCATGAAATACCTGCCGCACCATTGGGCGCCGCAGGCAAGACCATAGGACATCCCGCGCTTTTTCCCCGAAAAACTTTTGCCAACAAGGAGCACGAAAATGCTGGATCAAAGTCACGCTTCGCCCGACCTGCCGACCGGGACGCTTGCCGCCCCCGGACTGAACGCCCGCCTGCACCGGCTCAAGGAAGACTATCTCCGGTCCAAGCCCAGCGTCTCCGCCGTTCGGGCCAAGGTGTTCACCGAGGTCTACAAGGCCAACCCCGGCATGCCGTTTATCAAGCTGCGGGCATTGGCCTTCAAGAAGGCCTGTGCGGTCGCGCCCCTGGCCATCTTTGCGGACGAACTCATCGTCAGTCATCCGGCCGGCCGGCGGCGCGGCGGCGAAGTTTCGCCCGACATCGCCTGGCGCTGGGTGAAAAACGAGCTCGACACCATGTCCACCCGGGCCCAGGACCCCTACCTGATCGACGAGGAGACCAAAAAGGTCCTGCGCGAGGAAGTCTTCCCCTACTGGGAAGGCCGGTCGGTGGACGAAATCACCGAAACCCGCCTGCGCGACGCCGGCCTGTGGGGCTGGAGCAGCGAGAGCTTCATCTGCGACGTGTCCATCAAAAGCCAGAGCGGCGGCGGCGACACCTGCCCGGGCTATGACGTCGTCCTGGTCAAGAAGGGCTTCAACGGCATCAAGGCCGAGGCCGAGGCCCATCTGGCCGAACTGTCCATGGACAACCCCCAGGACCTCGACAAGATCGCTTTCTACGAGGCCATGATCCTGACCTGCGAGGGGGCCGTCCTCTACGGCCGGCGCTACGCCGACTACGCCAGCAGCCTGGCCGAACAGGAAAAGGACCCCAAGCGCAAGGCCGAACTGCAGAAGATCGCCGACGTCTGCCGCGCCGTGCCCGGCAACGTGCCCGAAAGCTTCCAGGAAGCCCTGCAATCCGTCTGGTTCGCCGAATCCCTGTTCACCCTGGAGGAAAACCAGACCGGCATCTCGCTCGGACGCGTCGATCAGTACCTCTACCCCTTCTACCGGCACGACATCGAAAACGGCGTCATCTCCAAGGACGAGGCCTATGAGCTGCTCTGCTGCTGGCTCATCAAGATGTCCGAGGTCATGTGGCTGTGCAGCAAGGAATCCGCCATGTACTTCGCCGGCTACCAGCCCTTCATCAACATGGTGGTGGGCGGGCAGAAACGGAACGGCGGCGATGCCTGCAACGAGCTGACCTACCTGGTCATGGATGCCTCCAAGAACCTCGGCATCTACCAACCGGCCCTGGCCTGCCGCATCCACAACACCTCGCCCCACAAGTACCTGAAAAAGATCGTGGACGTGGTCAAGGCCGGCATCGGCTTCCCGGCCTGCCACTTCGACGACGTGCACATCAAGCAGATGCTGTCCAAGGGCTTCTGCCTGGAAGACGCCCGGGACTACTGCCTGATGGGCTGCGTGGAACCGCAGAAGTCCGGCCGCATCTACCAGTGGACCTCGGTCGGCTATACCAACTGGCCCATCGCCTTCGAGTTCGTGTTCAACAACGGGCTGTTCCGCTACGACGGCACCATCCAGGGCCTGCAGCAGGGCGATTTGTCCCAGTACGACACCTTCGAGAAGTTCGAGGCCGCCGTCAAACAGCAGATCGTCCACATCACCCGGCTCGCCCTGGAGGCCACCAACATCAGTTGGTGCATCCACCGCGACTACGTGCCGAAGCCCCTGGTCTCCTCCCTGGTCGAGGGCTGCCTGGAAAAAGGCAAGAACGTCATGGACGGCGGCGCCCTGGTCACCAACGGCCCCGGCCTCATCTGGACGGGCCTGGCCGACTACGCCAACTCCATGGTGGCCGTGAAAAAGCTCGTCTACGAGGACAAGGTCTGCACCCTTGCGGAGATGGCCCAGGCCTTAAACGACAACTTCGTGGGGCACGAAACGCTGCGCAAGCTGTGCATGGAGGCCCCCAAGTACGGCAACGACGACGATGCCGTCGATCTGTTCGCCAAGGATATCGTGGACTTCACCGAGCGTGAGCACAAGAAGCTGCACACCGTGGAAAGCCGGTTCAGCCACGGCACCCTGTCCATCTCCAACAACACGCCCCAGGGCATGATCGTCGGCGCCCTGCCGAGCGGCCGCCTGTCCGGCACGCCGCTGTCCGACGGCATCAGCCCCTCCCAGCAGACCGATACCCACGGCCCGACGGCCATCGTCAAGTCCGTGAGCAAGGTCAACGTGGAAGCTATGGAGATCGGCCAGGTGCACAACTTCAAGTTCATGCGGGGGCTTCTGGACACGCCCGAGGGCGAGGAAGGCCTCATCAACCTGTTGCGCACGGCCAGCATCCTGGGCAACGGCCAGATGCAGTTCAGCTACGTGGACAACGCCACGCTGATCGCCGCCCAGAAGGATCCCGCCAAGTACCATGACCTCATGATCCGCGTCGCCGGATACAGCGCCTTTTTCGTGGAGCTGTGCAAGGAGGTCCAGGACGAGATCATCAGCCGGACCATGCTCGATCACTTCAATTAGACAGCGGACCCTGTCTGGTTGCGTCTACACAAGACCTCTCTTGGCATGGGCCCCGTTGCGTGTGCCTTGGCGCGGTAACGGGGCCCTTTTTCGCGCAAAAAACGGCGGAAGGGAGATGCTGCGATGCAAAATGAACCGGCAACAGGCGTTGTCTTTAATATCCAAAAATTTTCCCTGCATGACGGACCCGGGATACGCACGCTGGTTTTCCTCAAAACCTGCCCGCTCCATTGCCAATGGTGTTCCAATCCCGAGGGTATTTCCCCGAATTACGAGATCCTGTTCATGCAGGACAAATGCGTCTCCTGCGGCCGATGCCTGCCCGTGTGCCCGGCCGGCCTGCATGTGCTGGGCCCGGACCATGTCCATACCGTCAACCGGCAGCGGCAGTGCCTGGGTTGCGGCCGTTGCGTGGAGCAGTGCCTGGTCGGCGCCCTGTCCGTGGCCGGCCGCGCCATGACCGTCGACGCGGTGGTCACGGCCGTCATGGAGGACCAGTCCTTTTACGCCAGCTCCGGCGGCGGCGTGACCTTAAGCGGCGGCGAGGCGGGCATGCAGGGGACCTTCGCCCGCGCCATCCTGGAACGTTGCCGGGAATGCGGCGTGCACACGGCCATGGAGACCTGCGGCCACGTGCCCTGGGAAACCTTCGAGGCACTGCTGCCCCAGCTGAAGCTTCTCCTCTACGACATCAAGCACATCGATCCCGAGCGCCACCGGGAACTGACGGGCCGCTCCAACGAGCTGATCCTGGCCAACCTCTCCCGGCTGCTGGCGGGCGACACGCCGGTGGTGGTGCGGATGCCGCTGATCCCGGGCCGCAACGACGACCGGGAAACCATCGAGGGGGCCCTGGATTTCGTGGCCCGCGCCAGTGCCGGACACCACGCCCTGACCGGCGTGGATCTGCTGCCCTACCACCGCTACGGCCAGCTCAAATACCGCCAGCTCGGCCAGGCCTACCGGCTTTCCGCACTCGCCCCGCATACCCCCGAACAGCTTGAGGAGCTGACGCGGCTGGCGGCCGCCTCGCCGCTGCCGGTGCGCATCGTGAAGCATTGAGGGGGAAAACCGCTGCCGCGGACCGACACAACAACGCGCAATTTCGAGGAGGGAGACATGAAACGGTTGACACCCCTGGCGCTCGCCGCCTTGCTGGTGCTCGGTTCCCTGACCAGGGCCCGGGCCGCCGAAGTGCGGATGGTGGGCGACACGCTCATTTACGGCGTGTATTTCGCCAACCATAACTTCACCGGCTGGAACGCCTATGGTTCCCAAACGGAGGACCGCTTCGAGATCTACGAACGCTACCGCCTGCGGACCAGTTTCATCGCCAACGAGAACCTGAAATTCCGCCTGGGCGTGCGGGTCCAGACGGTCTGGGGCCATGGGACCTACACCGCGGCCAACCCCAGCGCGGACGCCCTGCAGGTCTATCAGGCCTATCTGCAGTTCAAATGGCCCGATACGGACGTGGAGATCACCGCCGGCATGCAGGAATTCTCGCTGCCGGCCAACGCCATCTTCTGCGACTCCGTGGTCTGGGGGGGCACCATGGCCGCAGCCGCCATCGTCACCGCGCCCATCATACCGGAAAAACTCACCCTGACGGCCGGCTTTTCCCGCATGGTGGACGACAACCAGACCTTCGACACGACCACCACCCAGGTGGCCGATACGATGGACCTCTCCTTTCTCAGCCTGCCCGTCGTCTTAAACGGCACCAAGATCACGCCCTGGGCTGCCCTGTCCGTGGTCGGCCGGGACCTGGATTTCCAACGGGTCTACACCTACGGCAACGAAGGCGTCCTCGACTCGAACATGCTCTCGCCCCAGGCTGCGTCCCATGAAAATTACCGTGACGCCAAGGTCTGGTCCCACGGCCAGGTGCCCTACTGGTGGGCCGGGGGCGTATTTGAACTGACCGCTCTCGATCCCGTCAAATTCTACGCCGACGTCCTCTACGGCGAAGGGGCCATGGCCGACCGGTCGTCCAGCCGCCGCCATGGCTGGTTCGTCGACTTCGCCGCCGAATACGCCGGCTGGGCGCTCCTGACGCCCCAGGCGTTCGCCTGGTGGTCCACCGGCGAGGATGGTTCCAGCCGCAACGGCTCCGAGCGCATGCCCTCCATCGTCACCTGCTGGGGCCCAGGCGGCAACTTCCTGTTCGACAGCGCCCAGGAGATGACGCTCAATAGCAACATCAGCGCCAACCCCATCGGCAACTGGGGGCTGGGCGTGGCCCTGGCCAACGTCTCCTTCCTGGAAAAACTCAGTCATCGGGCGAGCTTCATCTACATGCGCGGCAACAACTCCAACCGGGCCCTCCGCCGGGCCAACCTCGCCGTCGCCTCGGGCGGACTCGGCCTGCACGATCTCAACTACGTCGTCATGGGCCGGGATCTGTCGGTGGACGAATACGCAATGGGCGTCAACGTGGACACCACCTACCAGCTCTACGAGAATCTGGCCGTGCTGCTGGAAACCGGCTGGGCTCACGGCCAGTACAAACGCAGCATCTGGGCCCCCAACGCCGGGGACCGCATGCGCAACAACGATGCCTGGAAGATCACCGTCGGCTTCAGCTACAAATATTGAACGCGCCCCTCCGGGCAGGCGGCGGGGCGCCTGCCCGGACTTTTCCAAGCCGCCCGACGCCGCGCCGCTCAAGCACCGACATCGCCCACGTGCGCTGGGTTCTTTCGGGCCTGCCGCACCGTGCGTCGCCCCAAAGGCCTCCGCCGGCCAAAGGGGTTCCCCCTTTGAAGGCCCCTATGCACGCAGCCTGTAAAAATCGAGACACGCACCACACGGCGAGACCGCCGCACCCTTCCCTGGAGGCCTTTCTTTGCCTCACGCCGGAAATGGCACCCGCCTCAAATCCTCTCGGGAGGCCAAAGGCGCGCGCCCTTTGGCCGCCGGAGGCACCTCCTGCGACGCATCGCGCAGCGGTCTCGAAGGGGACACGGCTTGCCTCTGGCATCCCGCCATGGAAGGCTCAAGGCGGCGGGCAGCCGGTGCAAGATTTTTTACCCGGGGCAGGAGACGGTTTTGACCAAGGGGGGCTTGGCCTCCTCCCGGCGGGCCAGGACTGGAGGCGGATTGGTCAGGGAGAGGCGGCAGGGCTTGCTCTCAAGGCCGAACATCGACGTCGACGTGGCCAAAATGAAAAAGGCCTTCTGGGAGCCACCCAAAAAGCCTTTTTCGAAAAGTTGCGGTTTGAGGAAGGATATTTTCCATAAAGCAGGAGTCGTGCCAAGTGTCGAGATACATTTTCTATCAATATTTATCAGGAGGTTAGCGTATATTTTTAGCGTCTGTGGCGGCCCTGAACCGTACAATTTCTTTTACTCCGGCGAAGACAGACCGGAAATCGGGGCAAGGATTTGTACCGGGCCAAGCTCTCCCGCGACAGGCATGCTTGCGGATGGGGTAGGCCGGCAGGCGTCCGCTCTTTTGCAGTGTCCCGGCACGGCAAAGCGCCGGGACTGGCAAAACGTTCCCTGCGGACGGCGGACGCCGCGGCCATGTGCAGGCCAGAGGATATCAGTGCTTCCCGGAAGTTGCCGGGCTTCCCTTCCCGCCGCGTACGATCTTGGCCTCGGCCTCGGTCGGCGGTTGCCGTGTCACCCGGTGCAATTTCAACAGCGAGTCCTTCGTGATGGTTTTCAACGGAGTTTCGTCAAGCGTCTCCAGGGCATCGCGTTCAGTTTTTTCAGCCATCCCTCCATCCTCCTTTGGATTGTGGGTACTCTCGCAAAACGGCTGATGGTGCCACCACCCGGTTCTGGCGTGCCGGGCTGACTGGACACGGTTTCGTGTCACGTACTAGGTTCCAGCCTACAGCGTCCCGGATATCGCTTCCACATTTTTTTTGGCCTCACCCTCCGCTTTTCGATGCACCCAGGGCGCAGCCGGGGAGCAGCACACGGAGGCTTCCCTCCGCCGGGAGGGGACAGACGTGCGCGGGCAGGCTGGAGCAAGGCGGTTCCCTGCCGGGACGATGGCCCGGAACGCTGCAATCTCCACGGGATTTCGCCCGCCGCCCCTTCGGGGCGGACCAGGAACGCCGACAAAGAAAAAGGGCGCCGGTCTCTTTGACCGACGCCCTGAATATTCTGGCTCCCCGGGACGGACTCGAACCGCCAACCTAGTGGTTAACAGTTCCTAGATGCTGGTTTCATCAGGGTTCACTCAATCACATAAAAGTCTTGACCTGACAATGGTTAAACCCTATTTGTCGCTCATTGGCTTTCACTCGAATTTACCCCGTTTCAGCTAAAAAGTGGGGAGAGCGTGGGGAGAGGATCAAACCGAGTGGTTGAAATCCTGCCCGTAACGACCCTCTCCCCGTTTTTCTCCCCACCAAGTCCGGGAGGTTAAGCCATGGCGGTCAGTTGGATCAAAACGAATTTCCCCGGAGTTCGGTTCTACGAGCACACCTCCCGAAAGCATGGAGTCCAAAAGGATCGCTATTTCGCCATCCGCTTCCAGTCCTGCGGCAAGCGTCGAGAAGAAGGACTAGGGTGGGCCTCCCAAGGCTGGACAGCGGCCAAGGCGGCCCAGACTCTCGCCAAGCTTCAAGAGGCCGCCAGGATCGGCGAAGGATGCGTCACCCTGGCCGAGAAGCGCCAGGAGGCCGAGTCCCGGCGCAAGGCTGAGGAGGCGGAACTGGAGCAAGAAAAACGCCGCGCTGTCAGCTTCGGTCAAGTGTTCCATGATAGCTACATACCCGCCGCTCGCCTCAACAAGTCCAAGGTGTCTTGCGACAAGGAAGACGGTTTTTATCGGAATTGGATCGGGGGCGTCCTCGGAGGCAAGCCCCTGGTGGAGATCGCGCCCTTTGACCTGGAGCGGCTCAAAAAGGTCATGCTGGAAGCGGGCAAGTCTCCCAAGACGACGCATTATTGCCTTGCCGTGGTGCGGCAGGTGTTCAACTTCGCCAAGCGCAACGGGCTATTCCATGGGGATAATCCTGTGTCCTTCGTCAAGAAGCCCACGGCCGACAATCGCCGCCTACGCTTTCTGACCCACGAAGAAGCCGACCGCCTTCTTACAGCCCTGGCGGAGCGCTCCCCGGACGTCCACAGCATGGCGCTTCTCTCCTTGCATTGTGGCCTTCGAGCCGGGGAAATCTTCTCCCTGACTTGGCAGGACGTGGACCTGGGACGCGGCGTCCTGTCCCTGCGAGACACCAAAAGCGGCAAGTGCCGGGCGGCCATTATGACCGATGCCGTGAAGGACATGCTTTCGGCTCGGCAGGCGGGAATGCCCCCGAGCGGCTTTGTGTTCCCGAGTCGCACCGGGGAGCGCATCATGGAGATGTCGAACACCTTCCAACTTGTGGCCGATGGGCTTGGCCTGAATAATGGCGTCACCGATCGCCGCCAGAAGGTGGTCTTCCATACCCTGCGGCACACGTTCGCGTCCTGGCTGGTCGAGCAGGGCGTGGACCTCTATACGGTCAAGGAGCTTATGGGACACAGCACCCTGGCCATGACCGAGCGATACAGCCACCTGTCTCCGGACAAGCTGCGCCGGGCCGTGAAAACCTTGGAAGCGGGCATCGAGAAAGCTAAGGCCGGCGGGAAGGTGGTGCGCCTCGGAGAGAAGTAGGCGGCCGGCCAGAACTGCCCTTTTTTTCCCGTGTCCTTTTGACAGCCGTTACCTATGTGGTTACAGCTATGATCAAGAGCTTCAAGCACAAGGGTCTGGAGGACCTCTTCTTTGACGGAACGATCAAGGGCATTCAGGCCAAGCACGCCCAGAAGCTGACGGATATTTTGGACCGCCTGGATCAGGCCACGGCACCCAGCGACATGGCCTTTCCGGGATCGGGTCTGCATCCGCTCAAAGGGGATCGCGCCAAGTTCTGGTCCCTGAAGGTCTCCGGGAATTGGCGTGTAATCTTCCGCATGGAGCAAGGAGACGCCCACGATGTCGACTATCTTGACTACCATTGATGCCCCCCGGCGCAAGATGACCAGAAAGCCCACGCACCCGGGCGGAATCATCCGCCGTATGCACATGGAACCGCTGCACCTGACGGTGACGCAACTGGCGGCGGTCCTGGGGATATCCCGGAAGACCCTGTCCAAGATTCTTAACGAGCGGGCCGGTGTTTCTCCGGATATGGCCCTGCGGTTGTCACGGGCCTTCGGCACCACACCAGACCTGTGGTTAAACCTGCAAAAAAACCACGACCTGTGGATCGCCGAGCACGAGTCCACGGGATGGGAGAACGTCACCCCGATCCCGGCTCCCTCCTCGGCAGACGATGAGGGGCGGATCTGAAAGTGGAAAGTACCTCCCACGGAAAAATCTCCATCGCTCGACGGTGGATTGCAGCAGGCGATCATTCCTAGAATTCTTGCCGCACACAGATGCATAATGCTTATGGATACACCATTAACCATTTTATCTTGAGAATACTATAACATGAAAAATATTTGGTGGGACGGTCATGATTCGCGCACCCGAGCATATTTTTTTTGGAAATGGGAATATGATCGCCGAAATAAGACTTACCAAAGTGAGTACATAAGTGCTCTAGAGACGGGAAAACCATCACCAGAGCATTTTCAAAAAGTCTATAAGCACGAACATTTTGATCCAGCCCAAGGCCAAGACTCCTTTGAAATCTTGGCTGCTGCACTTATGTCCAGCAAACCCTGCCCGTTCGAGCCCTACCCACCTGACGGTCTCTTTCTCGATGAAACAGGAAGGGATGGGCACCATAACGAAAAAGAGTGTATTGCCTTTATTATTTCTGAAGAAGGCTTATTTTTTCGTTTAAATCCAAACCTTGATCTAGCAACACACAGAACTGTGCTCGAAGACAATTTTCACGATATGATCGCACAACAAAAACTTTTTTCAGGTAGCACACAGCAGCGCATAATTCCTCTTTCAGCCCTACGGAATCTCTACGTACCTAATGGCTATAGGCAGAAAGATAACCACAAAAATCGCGCTATTGGACTTATGCTCTATGACGTCACTAGCCAAGGTACAAGCTTTATAGATGCTGTTAAACAGCTTGAGTCCTGCATTCAAGAGTTCTCCTTCGCTGTCTGTGACGAAAACACATTGCGCCGTTATCTCCGAGCGACGCAAACCTGTGTTGAGGCGCATGAGGTCTTGCCATTAGCCCCTTGCTCAACCAAAAAAGTTAAGAATCTTTTTTAACTGACGGGCGTTCCTCGATTGCGTGGGCTTTAGTGGGGTCAACACTCCACTGGAGGTCACCATGCAAACTCCCATTGACACTGTTATCGCCGCAATGCAGGCGTCCCTTCCACCAATCTTCGCCGGCAAATCCTTGGACGTGCTGACCGGAGAAGCAATCGTTTGGGCCTCGGTTCAAAACGCCCGGAGCCGACACGAAATTCCCACCGATTGCTTTCTCTATTCGGGACGCAAAGTACTGATCCGGCGAGATCCCTTTCTGGCTTGGTGGCGAACCACCCTTCGAGAACAGGTCGGACTCAAGACAAAGTCCATGCCTGACCAGATCGGGCATGCTGGTGTGCATCAGCGGGGATAGTGATGTACATCGATACATTCTCTGCCGTCCTCACCAACGCGGGGCTCTGTCCGGAAACTATTGTCACCGATGGATGTATCCACCGCTGCGGTACTGTCGGCAAGGAGCGAGGGAAAGACGGTGCGTATGTGCTCTATCCCGATCCCCCCATCTCCGGCCATTATTGGAACTATCGGACCGGTGAAGATGCCTCCTGGAGCGAGGCAACGGGACGATCGTTTTCTCCTGAAGAGCGATCCCGTGTTCAATCAATACAGGATGGCCGGCAAAAAAGAGAAAATGATATTGCAGCTTCGGCCGTAATACGAGCACAGCGCATCCTGGCGACCAGCCAGCTTCCGCCACCTGATCATCCCTACTTCGTGAAAAAGGGGATCTCGGTCGTTGGCGGAATCCGCTACCTCAAGGACGGAAGACTTGTGCTTCCCCTCGGTGACGCCGCGAACAAGGTGCAGTCGCTCCAATTCATCACACCGGATGGGGAGAAACGGTTCCTCAGCGGGGGCACGGTGCGTGGAGGCTCTTTTTTAATCCCGGGTGATGACACTATCCTCTATATCGCAGAGGGTTACGCGACTGGCGCCAGTATCCATGCTGCAAGCGGGCATGCCGTTCTGATCGCCTTTTGTTGCTCCAACCTTTGCCCTGTGGCCGCTATCGCTCGATCTCATTTTCCAGACAGCCGTATCGTCCTGTGTGCGGACAACGATCATGAAACCTTTGCCAGACGAGGAAAAAATCCGGGCCTTGATCACGCGACAATCGCTGCCCGCGCCATCCATGGACGTTTGGCCCTTCCCGTGTTCAAAACGCCGGCAGGCAAAAGCGATTTTAATGACCTTGCAACAAGCGAAGGCTTGGAAGCCGTCCAAGCCTGTCTGGAAGCGGCCGCCGAGCCGATATTTCTGGAGGCAGCCGGAGGACCGCCAACGACGGCCAGGCATCCTCTTGTTGCGCTCTCTGCTTCTGCATTTCTTTCCTACACATTTTGCAAACGGGAATATCTCCTTGATCCCATTCTCCCAACGCAGGGCCTGGCCCTGATCTATGCGCCCCGGGGACTCGGTAAAACATTCCTGGCTCTGAGTATTGCTTGTGGGGTGGCGCTGGGGATGCCGGCGCTACGCTGGAAGGTTGCGCAACCTCGAAAGGTGCTTTTTGTCGACGGAGAAATGCAGGGATGGATGATGCAGGAACGACTTCAAGGCATCCTTCAAGGATTTGGTGACATCTTGCCGGAGACGCTCAGAGTCGTCACACCGGACTGCCAGCCAGATTTCATCCCCAATCTTGGCACACCAGAAGGTCAAGCCAGCCTGGAGCCCTTGCTTGATGGCGTGGAACTCGTCATCCTGGACAATCTGGCTACGCTGTGCCGCGTCGGCAAGGAAAACGAATCCGAAAGCTGGTTGCCGATCCAAGATTGGCTCTTGAGCCTTCGCCGCCGAGGCATCGCAGTGATTGTCATTCACCATGCCAACAAAAGCGGCGGCCAGCGCGGCACCTCCTCCCGCGAGGACGTGATGGACACGGTCATCGCACTCCGTCCCCCCAAGGAACACACCGCCCAAGACGGGGCAACCTTTGAAGTCCATATCGAAAAATCTCGTGGTGTTGCAGGTGATGCCCTGGAGCCCTTCATGGCCACCCTTGTGGCAGAAGGCGGGACTTTTCGTTGGACGACACAAGATATTAACGCTGACAGAGACAGCGTTTTCGCCCTTAAAGAACAGGGGCTTTCCGTTCGAACGATTGCAGACCAAACGGGCCTGTCCAAGTCCGCTGTGCAGCGCATCATCGCGTCCCGCGAGTGGCCAGCAGCGCCTACCGAATCCTCCCGCAAAATCCCCGGCCGGGGTGTCCCGGCGTCCCAATCCTAAGGATTGGGACGCCGGGACAGCACCGCCGGCCGGGACATTCCTTGACATGGACTGACCCCGCCCTCCGCAAGACTCTCCTTTGGTCAATTATGAACTTATCTATTGTAAATATTTACTAAAATCACCACGCATTCTGAAAAAATGAACTATGGCACCGGCACGATTGCGCAACAGGCCTTCATTATCGTAAGAGCATTCAGGCTATAAACACATATTGAAGAATCAAAATATTAGAGTATCCTATTAGCATTATGACTTCATCCGTCACGTGGCTCGATCATGATGGCGCAGCCCACGAACGCGCCTTGGAACTGCTGGCGTGCTTTACGGAAAGGGAGTCCCTCGACGAACTTGGCATTGGCGGCATTCGAGACGCCATAGCCGATCGGCTCTTCCCTGGCACCTCCACCATCCAGACACGCCTGCGCTATATGTTTTTCATCTCCTGGAGCTACGCCGCCTTGGAGGAACGGCAACGTCCAGCGCGCGTTTTCCCCAGCGAATTACGCGAGATGGAAGTCGCACTCAGAAACGAACTTTTGCGGACAGAAAAAATGGGAGTTATCGGCCGCAACGCCGGAGCGACGCTCAAACGGATGCCCAGCGCCATATACTGGTCCGGGCTAGGGGTATGGGGCCTACGTCGATTCCAAGGCTCGCAACAAGAATACCATGCGAGCGTCGACCAGATATATTCCCGCCGCGCGTCCCAACGCCGACGTGATGGCGCCGAATGGACGGAAGAGGACAACCTCGGCACATGGCATCCACAGCTTTTGGCGCTACGACCAAACGGTTTTCCCGTAGGCGTAAGCTTCGCCTTAACCAAGGACGAAGCGGACCTGATCATCGAGTGCATCCAGCAACATAAACCCGATTCCCTGCTTGCATGGCTGGCGCTGCATACCATCACGAGCAAAGAAAAAACGAACTGCGAGGCCCCCTGGCAGCATCCGAACTTCGCCTCCTTTCCGCAGAAACACCAAAATATTCTGCGCCAAGCTCGGATCTTCTCCTTCCTTCACCACGGCGCAACGTTGCTCTACAACCTGCTGCTGGCGGAACTCCACGAGCAAAGGGACTCGACAAGCCAGCTCACCCAGTCACCACCGGAAGTGCTCGCGGAAACGTATCGCAACGCCCTCGAGGTCTGGGCGGAGGATCCGGAGTTCGAGGACATTGTCACTTGGTCACCGGAATCCTTCTGGCCTGAAGTCAGAGGCTATGGACACACCATCCGCATGGGGACGCGACAGTTCGTTGAACAGTGGAGGGACATTGTCCTTCGCGAACGGACTACCGTAGCCGATACGCCCCAGGCCCGCACACTTATTCGCCATCGAGAATGTCAGCTCAAAGGACACCAATCCCGCCTTGCCAATGTGAGGGCATTGGAACAGTGGAATGGCAACGCCGGCACGGGACGTCTCGTCTTCCGCTGGCCCACCGCGCAGCGCTTCCTGAATGACTTGCGTGAGGCATTCGCCGAATGATCTCGCCGAATTCCCGCAAACTGCTGAGCGACGCCCTCACCCCACCGCCCGCGATGCATTTCGACGTCGGCGTCGTGACCACCTTTTCCCTGGACCCGATCACCCTGTTATCCGTACCTCTGCGCCTGGCATGGCACGGTCTTGGCGACGACCGAGCACAACTTGCCGATCCCGTGCTGCTCGTAGAAGCGCTGCACCGCGTCGCGGATCGTCTCACCGTATTCTCCCAACGCGGTCAGCTGTTTCCCCCGGAGCACGTGCACCCGCTTTCCGGCCTACTCGATGTCATGATCCACGAAGCAACCACCCCACACGGCGGCGCCTTCCACGCCAAGCTCTGGTTGCTGCGGTTCACAACTAATGATGGCGAACCGCCGCTGTTGCGCTTACTCATCCCTTCACGAAACCTCACTGCAGACAGCTCCTGGGACCTCTGCCTGCAGCTGGAAGGCCGACCAGAACGCACCAGATTTGGGCCAAACAAGCCCCTTGCGGACTTCCTCGCCGCACTGCCCCGATGTACCCGCCGTCCGTTAACGGAACAACGAGCCTCCAATCTGAAGATGCTCCGCGATGAGGCATGGCACTGCCGTTGGGAACTCCCGGGCAATTTCACGGATATTCAATTTCACGTATTAGGGCTCGGTAGGCGGCCTGCACCCTGGCAACCGGTGCACTCGAACGAACTGGGCGTCGTTTCACCGTTTCTCGGTGCGAGGACTCTTGAAATGCTCCGCGGCTCTACGGAGCGGCCCATCTTCCTGATTTCGCGTGCAGAAGAAATGGACAAGCTGCCCGATGCCCTAAACGATTTTGAGGCGTTGCGGACCCTGAACCCGCAGGCGGAAGGCGAAGACGAAAATCCCGGCAACCGGCTGCGCGGTTTGCATGCTAAGGCCTTGGTGCTGAAATGCAGCTGGGACACCCACCTTATCCTCGGCTCGGCCAACGCCACGAACGCGGCGCTTTTGGCCGGGATCAACGTCGAAATTCTGGCCGAACTCGTGGGGCGTTGCAGCAGAGTCGGTCGGCCGGAACTTTGGCTTTCCGATGACAAGGGACTGGGTGAGATGCTCGTCCCCTATATGCCGCAGGATACAACGAATAGTGAAACACCGACGCCGGAGGCCTTACGTCTGGATGAGGTTCAAAAAGGTCTCATAGCACTTGACATGGAGCTGCACTGTGAGAGGGAGGAAGCTGCCTGGAGACTGACCCTCCACTCCCGCACGGTGTTCGAACTCGGCGACGTGCGTCTTGATGCACGACCTTTCACCGTCGTCCCGGAGCGCACCAAGCCTCTTCCGGTCCTCGACCCTGACCAGCCCGTGCCCCTTGGGGTATTCGCCGCAGCAGAAGTCACCTCGCTTGTGGCCTTCCACCTCCAACTCGACGGGGAGCAGCGCTCCTTCGCACGCAATCTCCACCTTCGGGGCGGACCGAAAGACCGCGATCTTGCCGTCCTCGGCCTAGTTCTACACAACCGAGAGTCCTTCGTGCGCTATCTGCTTCTGCTGCTGACCGGCGATGCCCAATTGCCGGACCTCCCCGCCGGACGAACGGCTGCCGGCAAGCTGCGTGCGGATGACGGACGGGGAGACGGCGCCGAGGATGTCCCGCTGTTCGAGTTGCTCGCACGGACCTGGGCTCGTACGCCAGAACGCCTGAACGAAGTGGCAACCCTGCTACGACGCCTGCAGGGGACGACCGACGACCGTGGGGAACCGGTCGTGCCTCCGGAATTTTCGGCGATTTGGCGCGTCTTCGAGACTGCCCTGGCCAAGGAGGCAACACAACATGGCGAACGGTGATCCCCTGGCCGGTCTCAAGGATTTCCAACGCCGCACGGTGGAATACGTGTTTCGGCGCCTGTATCTGGACCCGGAACCGACCCGGCGGTTTCTCGTGGCCGACGAAGCGGGACTGGGCAAGACCATGGTAGCCCGCGGCATTATCGCCCGCACCGTCCGACACTTGCAGGCCAAGGGTACGCCGCGCATCGATATCGTCTACGTCTGCTCCAATGCCGACATCGCCCGACAAAACGTGGAGCGGCTCAACACCAGCGGCCAGCCGGCGTTCGTCGAAGCGAGCCGCCTGACGCTGCTGCCGCTGCATGTCGCACGCCTTGATGAACATCCTCTCAACTTCATCAGCTTTACGCCGGGCACGACCTTTTCCCTAGGGCAACGAACCGGGACCAAGGAGGAACGACGGCTCCTGTATCACCTCCTGCTGCCCCTCGCGGATATTTCCGCCAAAGGGCTCGCCCGCCTGCTCCAGGGTTTTGCCGGACCGACTTGGTTTGAAACAATCAAACAGCCACTGATGATGACGGTGGACGCCGCCATCACTGCCAAATTCCGACAGGCGCTCCTTGCGGCGGATGCGGACTACGCGCAATTGCGTGCAGCCTGCACCCTGCGCCACGACGGCAGACGAAGTCTCGACGCGAAGCAACAGGAACAGGGCTGGACGATCATCGGCAAGCTTCGCCAGCGACTCGCTTACTGCTGCCTGGACGTCCTGGAGCCGGATCTGGTCATCCTTGACGAATTCCAGCGTTTCAAGGATCTGCTCCGCGAGCCGTCCACCATGTCCGACGCAAAGGAAAAGGACGCGGCCGAACTCGCCCAGGCCCTATTTCATTGCTCGAGCGACCCTCGCGTCCTCCTGCTCTCGGCCACGCCATACAAGCTGTACACCCCCAATGGCGACACGGAAAACCATTACGAGGACTTCCTCCAAACCGTCGCCTTTCTGCTGGACGATTGCCAGGCCCTGGCGACGTTGACCGCCGATCTCAAGGCGTTTCGTCACGGGTTGCTGGGTCTCGACGGTGAGGACACCGCCTCGCTGTTCACGGTCAGGTCCAGGATCGAGGCCTGCCTACGCCGCGTGATGTGCCGTACCGAACGCGTCGGAGCCACGGCCCGGGGCGACGCCATGGTCTGTGCCCGAACGCCACCCCTGCCTCTGGCGCCGAAGGAGCTCATCGACCTGCGCCTGATCGACGCCGTCAGCCGCACGGTGGGGGATCGGGACATGCTCGAATTCTGGGAATCCAGTCCGTACCTTCTCAACTTTATGAAGGGATACAACCTGAAGGGAAAGGTGCAGTCGTGCCTCTCGGAGGGAGGCGCCCCAGCGGCGGAGCTCCGTGAACTCCTGCGTCGCCATCCGCGGGGGCTGCTGCGAAAGTCGTGGCTCGAAAAGTATGCTCCGCTGGAGCCGAGCAACGCCCGGCTCCGCCTGTTGCTGCAGGAAACCCTGGATTCGGGGCTGTGGCGACTGCTCTGGCTCCCACCTTCGCTCCCCTACTGGCGGCCGGAGGGGCCGTTCGCCCATGTTTCCAACGCCACAAAAGTCCTGATCTTCTCCAGCTGGCGTGTGGTGCCGGACGCCATCTCCGCGCTGGTCTCCTACGCCGTCGAGCAACATATCGTCGCGCAGTCGAACCAAGAGTGCACGTATGCCGAATTTCCCGATGCGTTCCGGTCCATTCTGCGTCTGAGCGGCGATCCCAGTCAGCCGGCGTTGGCCTCGCGCAATCATTCGAGCCACATGGTCCTGGCCCTGTTTTTCCCGTCCGCAGCCCTGGCGACGCTCGTCGATCCGCTGGAGGTCGCCTGCACCGCCGGAACATGCCCAACCTGGGCCGACGTCCGCGCGGCGGCCGCCCAACGCCTCCGGGAACGGCTCCGGCCGCTGCTGGGTCCACAAGCTCCGGGCACCGCCGTCGACAAGGACTGGTACTGGCGGGCCATCATCCTTCTGGAACGCGCCCTTGATCCAACGGGACGGGAATGGTGCGCCAGGAAATGGCCTTGGGGCAAAAAAGACGACGAGGGCGTCGTCTTCGAGCGTTTCCGGCAAAGCTGGCTGCGCACCTGGGACAATGCGGAGCAGTGTACCGGCCGTCCTCCCGACGACCTTTGCGAGGTCCTGGCGACTCTCGCCCTGGCCGGACCGGGAGTCTGCGCCTTGCGCGCCCTCCGCCGCATCGCTCCGGACATGGCAGCCGCACAGAACACGCTCCGCACCGCCGCAGCCCATGTGGCCGAAGGCCTGCTCACGTTGTTCAATACGCCGCAGGCCCGGGCGTTTTTGGAAGGGCGCTCGACCAGGACCGCCTATTGGCGACGGGTCCTTACCTCGAGCGCCCAAGGCAACCTCCAGGCCCTGCTGGACGAACAGGTCCACGTGCTTCGGGAAACCTGTGGCCTGTTCGATGCATCCGCCGAGACACGGGTGCAACGCATCGCCGAAGAAATCCAAACGGCCCTTTCCATCCGGACGAGCACGCTTCGGCCTGACGACATCCATGTCAGGACGCGAGGGACTAAAACCGAAGATATCCCCATCCGATGCCATTATGCCTTGCGCTTCGGCGACTTGCGTGACGCGGAAAACAACGTCAGCCGCAAGGAGGTCGTACGCACAGCCTTCAATTCACCTTTTTGGCCTTTCGTGCTGGCCTCGACTTCAGTTGGACAGGAAGGGCTGGACTTTCACGTCTGGTGTCATTCGCTGACCCACTGGAACCTGCCGGCGAATCCCGTGGATTTGGAGCAACGCGAAGGCCGGGTGCAACGCTACAAGGGCCTCGCCGTTCGCAGGAACATCGCCGCCACCTTTGGCCTCAAAGCGCTGGCCGGCAGATGGCATCCGGGCGACGATCCATGGCGCATCCTTTTCGAGGTGGCGCGGGCCAACCGGAGCGCCGACGACAGCGACCTCGTCCCCTACTGGATTTACGAAACCGAAAACGGCGCCATGGTCGAGCGACGCATTCTCGCCGCGCCCTTCAGCCGAAACGCGGGACGCTATCATCGACTGCAGCAGGGCTTAGCACGCTACCGCCTGGTTTTCGGCCAGCCACGGCAAGAGGATCTATTGGAATGTCTCGCCGGACGCATCAGCGAGGAAGAAGCGGCGACACGCGTCGAACGCCTGCGCATACGCCTGGAACCGACCGGCACGCCACCGAAAAAATGACTGCAAGCTTGCCCTGCACCACGGAAGGGAACCGTTCCCCTCACGTTCTTTCGCCGGCCGATGTCCCGCGCGCGTCCTCTTCGTCCTCTGCTTGCTCCATAAGAGCTTGTATGATCCCCGGCGTCCCTTCAAAATGGACGTATTGCATGATCTCCCTGAGCCAGTAAGCTATTCTGTCTGCAGCCCTTCCAGGCTGCTCCCTGGCGCGTTCCTCAGCCAACCCGAGAGAATTCTTGAGATGATCGAATACGCCTGCATAGCGCGGTTCATCAGGACTCATGAATTTTTTGTTTATCTTTCTATATCGCAGCAAAGCCAAAAAAAGTAATACGCCCTGGGAAAATGCCCTCTTCAAATTTGTCGAACGAATTTCAGAATCAATTTTTTTTAATGCTTGCTCAAGAAAAAAGTCTGCTTGCTCTTGAGTCAATGCTTCCTGGGAATTTTCTCTATAATTTAATACTCTGTAAATTGATCTTGCCGCATTGATCGGGAATTGCAATATCGATGTACTTTTAATAATCCTATCATATATTGAACAGAACAGAATTTTATATTGTCGATTCTCCGAAAAACATCGGCTCGCAGCCTCGGCAAAATAATTCCATTGTGCATCCCACTGCGTAAAGTGCTTCCCAAAGTAATTTTCAAGGGATTTGGAAATGACTGAGGGCGTTCCTCCCCAGAGCCAAGTGCCCATCGTAATAATTTTATCCCTATATTGGGCTAACTGACTTTGGCTAAAATCTTCCTCGAGCTTGTCTTGCAGCTTGGCCACGACCGCTTGGCCTTCGGGGCTACCGGCCCGGCCATCCTGATCGATTTTCATCAACCGGACGCTCGCGCCATCGCGCTGCATCGTTTTCGGCGTGGACCATGCTCTCTTGGCATTTTCCAAAATTTTTACGTAATTGGGATCAGTTACCGCAGCGTCCAGAAAGCGCTGGATGTCTCCCTGTTGTGTCAGGACTGCCGGATCATCCGTCACTTCCATTTTGACGACCTCCGGCCAGCCACGCTTGAGCGGCGGAAGCGCGTCCACGTCCTCCATGTGAGAATAATCGAAAAAAACCTGGCGGCCGCGAAGGAAATCCTTCTGTCGGGGAACAAGCTCCACCTGAGCCAGACCGCTGGCAGGACGCATCACTACCATTAAATCGATCACCGTGTCTTGATCCGGGGCGGCGGGGAACCGCATTTTCCCCTTGCGGTAAGGGGCGCGCTTGCGCCGGCCATCCTGCCTGGAAGACGACGCTTGTCCCTCAGGCTTCAAGTAGAATTCCACCCAATCGCAATCCTTTTGCAGCTGGAACTTCCCGTCCACGGAATGGTTATAGGGTTCCCCGCCCTTGCACGTTTGCGCCTCGACGAGAAGAACATCCTCATATTCATAATTATCGACAACAACTGTCGTGAGTTGCGGCAACGTATCCAGATAGGTAGGCAACTTCTGCTCCAAGCGTTCTCCGTAGAGACGCCCCCCCGCGGCAACCGGATCGTCCTGCCCTGTCGCCAGCCACAGGGCATTCGGTTGAGGAGTGCAAGACGCTGGCATACCGAAGCCGTCAAGCCACGAGGTCGGATCTCGGGGAGCCAAGGGGCCGCAGACAACGGCCCCCCGCAGCCGTCCGCCCTCCATGCGCCGGACAAGCCGCGAAACGGCATCCCGGAGATACGTGCCCCACGTCTGCCCGAGCCCTCTCTGGACCTCGTGAACGACAGAACTGGACGGACCAAGAATTTCCCAGAGGGCCTTTCCTCCTCCAACGGGAACCCCGAACAAATCCCGCCGCAACTCCGACGAAGGCTCCCATGCACACCAGGAGCCGGCCTTGCTCCAGACCTTCGAGAACTGCGGTCTATCCCAGGGCCTGCCGGCCAAGGCCTGCCAGACCTCGGGAAAATCCGTAAAGACCTGCCAAAAGGCCCCCGGATCGTCCGTCCCCAAGTGCAAGCGGTTTGCCATGGCATCGACGGCCCAATCCGCACCGGAAAAGCCGGGTGCCTCCGCAGGGCGTTTTCGCACGGGGAGAACATAGCCGGTGGCGGAATCCTGCTGCAGCCTAAACCCCGTGCATTCGATGCCGTCCGCGCCCAGGTAGACAACGGCCAGCCAATCCCTGGCGGCATCAACAGTTCCCAGATCGCCCCGGACTGCCTCCAGCCAAGCCAGGGCAGCAGCGACCGGCCGCCAAAGCAGTCGAATCTCGCTCCTGGGCAGGCGGTGGCGGAGTTCCTGCAAAAGCGCGGTCTGCCCATATTCGGCAAGATGATCGGGAATGGTGACGACCAACTCGTCGGCATCGGCCGCTCCCCCGCCGGCATCGCGAAGCAGCGTGCAGACATGCTCGGCAAGAATGGTCGCCAACGAGAAGGAGCCCCTCGGCGCATTCCAGCGGGCCGTGGTATCCCCCGCCTCCACAAACAGATTCCAGGCACAGGGCACAGGCACCCGGCGCAAGAGCTTACCCAACTCGATTTGCGCTTCCTTGGGCCAACTGAGCCCGGAATGCACGCGCTCCGCTTCGGCCTCCTTGCCCGCGCGAAGCGCGCCGAGGGGGTCTTGCGGCAACACGACATCTGCCAAAAAAAAGCCTGACCCCTGGCAAGGACCGGCCTGGCTTGAAACGGTATCGCCAAGCCCGAAGGCCGCCACGCCCGTTCTCGTTTTCATAACGCAGCCTCGAAAAGTTGCGCCAACATACCGCTGATACCTGACAACGCATCATCCCAACAGTGGTTGTCAGCCCCTACCTGCAGAAGCGGCACCTCGTCCCTTCCTCCTCCATGCAGTTCCGCGTCCCTGGACATAAGGTCACTCGCGACGATGAAGGCCTGCAAGCTCGGGAAATTTGGATTCCGCTCCTCAAGAAAGCCGCTATGCCGTCGCAACGCTTGGAAAGCGGAAGACATCATCGTTTCCCAAATCGTACGACCGGGCGGCAGGGCTTCGAGCGCGACACCGGCGGTATGCACCGCCCACATGACGATGACCGTCCGCCGCCCGCCCCCGAGCGGCGTCAACACCAGATAGAGATGCCCCCCCAGACGCCCCAAGCCTGCGGCGACCGGATGCTCTCCGGCCTCCTGGGAATGCACCACTTCCAGGACGTAACACCGCACGCGACCGCCCCGCTCGAAACGCACCTCGAAAGGCCCCGGCTCCGACCCTGGCTCGATGCGACTGCCAAGCTGCTGTTCCAAGGACACGTGCACCGCCGAGGTCAGCAGCTGCCGCAAGGAAAGCTTTTCCGGCCCGTATTCCTTTTCCTCCTTACCCATCTGAAAAAGCGCTATGTTCACCAGCAAACGGGCCAAGTCCGCCCATGTGCGCGACTGCCAATCCCACATCCGGTCCTGCTCGTCCTCCTGACGCAGAAGGCGGCAATAATTTTTCCAGACATCCCGATAGCGCAGATCGTTCTGGAGCACATAGTTGGGGTGCACGTCATAGGGCAACGTGACGTCGCTGAATTGCGGCGCCTTACTGAGCTGGGCACAACGCTGCGCATACGCTTTCGTATCCTTGGCCTTGGTCGAGTCCTGCATAGCGCGGTCAGGCCCGACTTCAACGGCCAGATAGCGCTCGGCCTCCTTACGGCAACGCAGCAGAAAATCCTTGAGCACCTGGTTCTCGAGGGTGTTGAAACTCTCCCGGCGAGCCACGCCAAGAAGACACTGGCGGTTGCTGGCCGCCTTCTGGGCCATGGTTTCCCCAGGCTGGCGGACATACCATTTTAGGCAGGCCGTATCGGTTTCTTCGATTCTCCCGACCGGCAGCAACCGACGTTCCCGAAGGAGGATCTTGCGGGCCGCGGCCACGGTGAAGCCGATGCTGCGCTGCATCTTACGGGCGATATCGACGATAAGGGCCATACGCGGTTCCTTGCCCTCTTTAGCGACGTTTTGGATAAGATTGAGGACACTCGCCCAAGCGAGCTGTCCCTCCCGGTTGGTGCCGTGCGTTTTCTCCCGGCAGTCATCGAAGAATTGAGACCAAGCGAGAATGGTACGGTAAAGTGGAGAATCCTCAATTTTCCCATCTGCCCGCGTATCGTACTGGGGCCGCGCCCCCTGCGCCATGAACGACACCTCCCTGTGTTCTCCCTGAAGCGCGAAGACAATTCCTCCTGCCTGGTGCTGCTGCCGACGCGCAGCCATGACGCCGTGTGGCATTTCATACAGTTGATACGTATCACCGGGAGTCCTGAAGCAGGGGCCGAAGGGAACGAATGGTTCATAGCGCTGGGACAGAAACAACGTCACTGCCGTCGATACGGAAATCACCGGGCTGCCCCGGAAGGGGAATTCCACCGCCCCTCCCGTGAGATCCTTGGTTTCCGCTGGGACGCCGACAGACCAGGGCCAAAAATGCAGCTGCGCCGCAATTTCGCCATTCATATCTTCGCTACTGTCTGGGGAGCTCTAACCACACCCCGCCATTGGAACATGCCGATGCTCATACTTTCATCGCGTGCGGACTTAAATGCCTTCGCCAATTCGCTGTCTCCGAGCGGGGCAATAATCCTCTCCAAATCCTGCAGACACGACGCTGCCCGTTCCGTGGTGCAGTCTATCCCGCGCAGCTTGGGCAGCACCTTCTGTTCGATCTGATCAGCTACGGCCAGATTAAAGCGGTCCGCTTCGTTTACCAAAGGATAATTGGCGACATACTCCAAGAAGGCATCCCGCATGCGATAGCCAAAAGGACGACCGACATCATCCATCGCTGCATTCAACAAGGTAATAGTCTTTTGGACTGCGGCGCTCCAGGGAGCTCCAGTCTCAAAATGGCGGATCCATGATTTCCAGCGTTCCCAGGAAAGAAACCTTTCCGAAAGAGGAATATTCAGCGTGTCGCATCCGTCCTGATGCGCTTTCGTATCGGAAGGTTTGCCGAAACGCAGCACATTGGATCTGTCGAGCACCTTGTCCGAAAGCGTCTGTGTGGTCTCGTCTTCATTCATCGTGCCCACAAAGAGCACATTTGGCCCCACCCAGAGAGGGAAACGAACGCCCTTGCCCGGTCCGACGTCCAGCTCGATTTCCGCATCTTTGCGGTCCGCCGGCTTGTCCGCATCCTTGACCAGACGGCGCAATTCCAATTTCGACAGGAACTCGCTGAAATAGTACTCGGTCCGCGCCAAATTCATCTCATCCAGCAGGACGAGCAGCATCCTGTTTTGCGCCCACGGATCCCCAAGCATGGGATATTTTCTTCGTGGATAATTATACGGATCCATGCAGAGCAAGGCTCTGGAGAGATCGGTCGCCTTATACTGTTTCTCCATATAGTTATAGAAGCCGAACATATCCTGAGGCGAATCCCAACGGGGTTGGACGGAAATCACGAGCGAATGCATGCCCATCACCCGCGCATAAGCAATCGGCAGCAAGGTCTTGCCCGTGCCGGAGACACCGGCCAACACCGTAAGCGGATTGATGTCATGGCATTTGAGCGAGGTGTGAAAGGCATCGATGACGCGCTGCGGAAACAAAAGGCCCTTGTCCGTAAGGACCTCCCTGAAATGCCGTAAGGCCGTCTTTTCATCCGGCATTTTGTCTTCACCGCCAGGGAAACTGTTCTTAAACCCCTCAGGCGCCCTCAAAAGATCCCGGTAGGGCGCCCAAGGATCCTGGGCCGTCGGATTGCCGTTCGCGCTTCCTTCGAGCTCCTCGACCGCGCGATCCAAGGCTGCCTTGCGGGCCTCCAGGGTCACCACGTCCGCTTGCCGTTCCCGCATTGCCGACTGCGTTTTCACCAGCGATTCACTGGCTTGCGTCAAGGTAGCGCGAACCTGCTCCGTCTCCTGCCGGGCCCCTTGCACCTGATGCTGAAGCCTCGCCAGTACTTCCTGCCCTTCGCCATCCTGCTTTTTCAGCTGCATGATGTTTTGTTCCCGGGCATGTTGTTCGCTCCGGAGCGCATTGAGCGTGTCACTGAGGTTCGCCTGCTCGCGGCGCATGGTCTTCAGCGCCGCTGCAGCTTCTTGAACCTCTGCAGCGGCAGGGCGCTCTTGGTCGATGACGGTCTTGGACTGTTCGACCTCGCGATCCAAGGCTGCCTTGCGGGCCTCCAGGGCCACCACGTCCGCTTGCCGTTCCCGCATTACCGACTGCGTTTTCGCCAGCGATTCCCTGGCTTGTGTCAAGGTGGCGCGAACCTGCTCCGTCTCCTGCCGGGCCCCTTGCACCTGATGCTGGAGCATCACCAGTGCTTCCTGCCCGTCGACTTCCTGCTTTTTTAGCTGCGCAATGTTCTGTTCCCGGGCATGCAGCTCGCTCCGGAGCGCATCGAGCGTGGCACTAAGATCCGCCTGCTCACGGCGCATGTCGTCCAAGGCAGATTCCAGCTTCCGGACCTCTTCGGCCGCAGGGCGCTCTTTGTCGATAACCGCTTTAATCTCCTGCACATGTTGTTCTAACATGATCTTCTCGGTCGCAAGCACGCTGAGACGTATTTCTTGCTCGGCTGCCTGCCGCAATATTTCCTGCGCGTTGTCTGCCTGCCTGCGCAATTCGTCGAGTTGCTGCTTCAGGGCATCCGCTTCCTTGCGTTTGGCCTCAAGGTCACCCACTTCCCGCGACAACCGCTCCTGATCCTTCTGCAGGAAATAGCGTTGGCTTTCTAGTTCTCCGGCCTCCTTGCGCAGGATTTCATTTTCCTGATCCTTGGCCGCACAGGCCTGCTCCAAGTGCGCCAACTCGGCGCGCACCCGCTCCTGCTCCTCGCGCTCGGCCCTAAGACGCACCAGCTCATCTTGCTGCGCTGTCATCCAGTGCCGAAGGCTCTCAACATCCGCCTGCCGCAACTGTTTTTCCGAAGCCAGCGCAGCCAGGTCACCGGAGTCAATTCCAAGTGCCCTGATCCTGTTTTTATGATATAAATAAAAACCAAAAACTAAGAGCAACACAGCAATGAGCATACTCGTCGCCGCAAGCCATACCCCAGCGGGCACGAAGGGGATAATCACACCGCCCATCTCATGTTCTCCGTTATATTTATTGATAAAAGTTGACTAATGTTTTGTAACGTGTGCGTCCGTCGCCGCTTGGACGGCCTGATCCAAGGACTGAAGATGCCGGCCAAGAGTTTCCAGTCGATCCTGCATATCCGACAACATCTTGATCATCCCTTGGCCCTCCGTTCCCAAGCGCTGTTGGGCCTGCGTTGCCAGGTTATGGATAGCATCGATCTCTTGCGACCTTGCCTCATGCACGATAGCGGTTTGGCTATCCAACATCTTTGCCGCCCGCCCAATGTCCCCAATGCGACCTTGCAGGGCTGCCGTCTGGTCGTGCAGCCCTTGAACATCTTTCTCAAGAGCCTGAAAGGAATTGTTTAGCTTCCCGGTGATCGAACTGAGCGCATCTACAGGACCTTGTGCCGCCTGAGCCAGGGAATGCGCTTGGGTGCCAATGGAGGTTGCGGCGTTCTGCAATTTGGCTGCGGCATCGGCAGAAGCCCCCCCATTTTGAACGAGCGCGTCCGTAGCCTGGCGCGCATCCCGATTGATCGCCTCCAAACCCTGCGTTGCCGTATGCAACGCTCCAGACTGCGCGGACAGGGCCTGGGTTTGGCGGGAGAGGGCTGATGCCTGCGAAGTGATATCCGCCACAGCCTTCCCGAATGCAACGTCCTTCTGGTTCAACGACTGCACCATCTGTCCAGCCTTTTCACCGGATGATTCAAACTTGCTTGCGATCGCCCCGATCCGTTCCGACAACGAATCCAAATTCGCCCGCTCGGCAGTCATCTGTTGGAGCATTTTCATCTGATCGTCGCGCCGCCGTGTGAGCCCCTGGACGTCCGCCTTCAAAGTTGCCGATTGTTTCTGCAGGGCGGCAGTGCTTTGGCGTAGGTCTTGTTCTTGGGCCGAAAGCGTCGACACCTGCCGTTGCAGATCGTCGAGTTTCGACGTCGCTGTTGTGATGGAAGCATTGAGCCGGCCATTTTCATCACGTGCAGCCTGAGCAGCCGCCTCAGCCTTGTCACGTTCTGCAAGGGCAACTTCAAACGACTTTCTGCCGTCCACGGCCTTTGCCTGAATGGTCTCCGCCTCGCTTTTCAACGCCACCAATTGCCCCTGCAAAGCAGCAATCGCAGCCGTTAAGTTCTGATGCTTCTGCTGCAATTCTGGCAATTCTTGAGTAAGCTTCGCAAACGTTTGCCGATCCTTGCCCAAAAGCGCTCTTGCTTCTTCTATGCCCTCCCGCTCATACTCGAGATTGAATATTTTCCAACCTGAAATAAGAGAAAGAACGATAACAATGGCCAGGGCAACGCCCAGTAGCCACGTTGGAGGGAACGCCTTATCAAGGAATATGCTGTGCCGATCCACCGGCAAATCAGGGGAATGGACCGCATTCGTCAGCTCTTGCTCTGCCTGCTCACTCATATCGCCTCCATTCTGCAAGCACCGTGTTCACACACCCCTGCAGGTTTTCTCGAAGTTGATAGGTCCAAAAACGAAGCACCTTCCAGCCCATTCCTTGTAGCTGAATATCTCGCCAAACGTCGTCGATCTTGCGGGAACCATCTGGATTGCGATGGCAATCCCCATCCACCTCTACATCAATGGGCACGCCTGCACCTTCGGGAACCAAAGCCAAATCCAGACGGCGGCCGGAGACGGGAAATTGGGGGCGGGGATCAAGGCCCTCTACCACTAGCGCGTCGTTCAAAATTTTCTCCCAAGGGGATTCGTGCGGATACCAGGGGCCTCGTCGCACCGTGCCGGACGAGCGGAGGTTCGAAGTCGCTAAGCGCTCCACATGAAGGATGCCGCAACCTTTCGCCCACGGACGATTACCGACCACATGGAGCACCGCCCTGGCGCGGCTAGCGGCGACGTTGAAAAGATTGCCTGACTCCCTCAAAAAATGCATCGAACCCCGAGGCATGTCGGGGCCGCCGCATAAACTGAAGATGATGACGTCACGCTCATCCCCCTGAAATCCATGCGCCGTATCCACATGGCAATCGACTGCTTCGAGCGCATGATAGAATTCCGTGTCCGCTCCAAACAGTGTATCTTCGAGGCGACGCTTCTGCTGCGAAAACGGCGTAACCACTCCGACGCTGCCCTTGAAACCATTATCCAAAATCATGCCCCTCAAAAGGCACACAACAGTTTCAATCTCGGCAGTGCAGTAGCAGCCGCTTCCTCCACCGCTTTCGATTGAGCCCTGCACCTCGGTCCAATGAATACCTGGCTCGATACCCTTTGGCGCATTCAAAGAACTCTTGTTCGTGGCTACGCGCAAGTTCCCACCGTAAAAAACCTCACTGGAATATGCAGCGATGGCGTCTGCACTTCGGTATGTATCGCTTAAGAATATAGGCTTGACGCCATTTGTACCTGCAACTATATTGTAAAATGAATTTTCGGAGTAGGCGAACCGAACGTCTCTCATCGAATTGAGCCCCACCTCGCGTCGAAGCAGCGTATCCCTTGCCGTGCTGAGTTTCGTGATAGGGGAAAGCTGCGCGGGATCGCCGACAGCCCCCACCCGCTTGGCCCGAAAAAGGACTGGGATGGCCGAAGGGATATCCGACTGACTGGCTTCATCGATAATGGCCAAATCGAATAGCGCCGGAATGAGCGGCAGGCGGGAACCGATGGAAAGATTGGTCACTGCCCAACAGGGGAACCCTCCAAGCACGTATGGGGCGCGCTCGCGCAGCAAACGCAAGACCGTAGCCTCGACTTGCCCCTGCTCAAGATCCGTGCGTTGCGAACGCATGGCTGCACGCATTGCGTCCAACTCTTCGCGATCGCAATCCTCGGGTAGCCCTTGCCGTCGTCGATTGTCCAAGGCCACGGCTTGTGGCGCAATTTCAGCAAGACGTTTTGAAAGAGCGGCAATGGACTGCGTGACGCTTTCCAAAGAAGGAAGCGCTCGAGCAGCTTTTTCCTTGGGGAAGCATTTTAAACGTATCACGCTGTAATCAACCGCTTTTTCAAAGAGAGGCAACGCATCAGCCAGTTGCAACAAAGACGCAGGGCTCGGTAGCAGGGGAAAATTCGGCAATCCTGGGAAAGCCGCCACGCGTTTTCGGGCAGATGGATACCATGGCAGCAATGCGAAGACTCGCCACCACGCAAGGAGCCATTGCACACGAGGCCGCTGTGTATTTAACCGCAGGGAATGGATGATGTGATCGATATTCCGAATCGTCTTGGTCGGAAGCAAACATGGATCGGCCTCCAACACGGCGGCCACCGCGGGAGGAAGATCGTGGGCAAGGATCGCCAGCCGCTCTTCGAGCAATCCCAGTTCCCCCCCCACCTTGGCAATCTGCCTCGCATATCGGGCTTGTTTGCCCCGCGTCACAAGCAGTTCATCGATTTCCTGACGCAGTATCGCCAAGCGTTCCGCCGCAGAAGGATCCCCATGTTCCGCCAAAAGTTGTTCGATTGCATCGTCAAAAGTAACTTTCAGATTGGGATCGTCCTTAGAATTGGCCCTTATCATGAGCGGGCGCCCTTCAATATCCATAAGGCGTCCCATAACCGCATCAATTGCCTTGTGGTTCCGGCCGGCGAACAGCACGGACTGACCCCTCAACCGCGCATTCTCCGCCACGCAGGCGACGACTTGACTCTTTCCCGTCCCGGGAGGTCCGGTGATCACACTCACAGGCTGCGTGAGCAATGAAGTGACCGCACGCCGCTGCTCTGCATTGAGCTGCCTCGTTTCGATAACTATTTCCTCATGGATGCATTCCTCCACAGACGTTTTCTTTGGCTGTTCCTTCTTCTCAATGGCAAAGACTTGGGCTAAAGCCGTACGATCGAGCTCCTCATCCGATGTTGCTTCTATGACGCGCAATTCCTTAAGCAGCGTCTGCGTATAACGCGCGCGTCTAGCCGTCATAAGAACGGCACGATTGTAGATGCCCGTCTCGAAAGGCTCCGGTATCGGAGTATCCGGGACAGCATGCGGTTCTAAAGGCTCACAAACGCTGTGCCGCATGACGGCTTCGAGAACATGTGTCAGGGTTTCCAAATTCGCATGTTGCCCATTGCCATCCTGCTCGGGAGCCCCATCCTCGACCGAACGCCCCTCAATAAATCCGCAGGCGGAAAGGAAGGCATTGCGCCTTTCTGGATGCAAACGGAAAGCGGATTCGAGCCACCCCAAGTTCACCTCCGGACGAGTCGCATCCAAACGCAGGACGATGCCAGAAGTCGTCAGGGAGTGCTCCACCTGAAAATAAAAAATCGGGCGTACCAGCGAAACATCCGGCTCTCCAGCCTTCGCCTTGAAAAAGGCCCACACGGGATACCCTAGGACAAGAGTCTCTTCAGCTTGAGGCGCGGGCAAAGCCCCCACGAACGGAGCAAGGTGAGGCCCCAGCGGAATACTCATACGCCAAGGCAAGCCGGGGCGTGGCAGCCAGGAGCCGCTCCTTCGGAGGTACAAAAATCGCTCGCCCAACTGATTCTGATAAGCTAAAGCATCTGCCCCTTCCTCACTACGGATGCAGTGACGGTAGTAGCGCAACAATTTCCGGAAAGGCGCCCATCGGCCGGACTCTTCATAAACATCGTCAATATTGGATTCAGGGGAATCTTTTGCTAACTGGAAGGCAGGCTGTATCCCCATTTTTTTGGGGGGCGTCGGGGAGGTGGGTGGCAGAAGATATCCGTTTGTAACAGAAGAAGTTGTCTTCTCCGTGGGTGGCCCCACAGTTTTCCATCGACCATGGTCGAATTCTACAAGACCCTGCCTAAAGAGCTGGCGCAGCATTTTTATCGTCTGGTAATCCGAAATATGTTCACCACCAAGACGCAGTCGCACGCTGAGAGACCTCGAAGAAATGGCCTGAGGAGAACATTCCAAAAAATGAAGGAGTTGCTGGATATTTTGTGAAGGTTGCATTTCCAGTGCCTATTTTGCGTTAGCGTCGCAAAAATTATGCTGGCATTTCCCTTTCAATGGCGATCGAATTGTGCCGAGACTGTGGGACCAACAGACCCAACTTCCGTTATCAAAAATTTAACCGTTTGTGGAGCGCCTCGCCCTCGAAGTGCCGCGGATTGAGGAGATTGCACGGTGGCAATCACGTGATACTATGACCGTGGGTAGCTAGCATTTCGTTCTAGGTCGCCCCCCCCGCCCGCATCCAAAGGATAGGATAGTTCGTTCAAAGTCTCCTTCAGGGAGCCAGCTCCCGCCATAGGCCCACACGAAAACGGTCTTTCTTCATGAAGGGCATTTGGGAACTATCGCTCGTTCATCCTTTTCGCTGGAAGGGAAAAGAAATGATGAGAAGGGACCTGCACCCTGCGGAGGGGGGCAGGTATCCCTACGTCTGCGGTAAAGCAGATAGTCCTCCAAGAGGAGGACTATCTGCCCCCGTTTGAGTCAAAAAGTGGGGAGAGCATGGGGAGAAAAATGCCCGCCAAAAGAAAAAGGGAGCTAGGCTTTTGACCTAACTCCCTGAATTATCTGGCTCCCCGGGACGGACTCGAACCGCCAACCTAGTGGTTAACAGCCACCCGCTCTGCCAATTGAGCTACCGGGGATCAGCGAAGCGAGGAATTTTCTTATGCCCATCACCACGAACCGTCAAGCCTTTTTGCCGCCCGAGCCAAAATTACGCTGCACGTGCCGCCGTTTCCTCCGGCCTAGAACCCCGCCTCCAACGGCGGATTGACCAGGCAGGGCCCGGCTCCGGTCATGTCGGCCGGCGGGACGTCCGCCGGAGTCAACCGGATTTTGCGGCCCTCGACCGCGAGCCGTCCCTCGGCCAGCCAGGCGATGGCCTGGGGGTAGATGCGGTGCTCCAGTGCCAGGATACGCACGCCAAGGCTGGATTCGTCATCGTCGGGAACGACCGGCACCGCCGCCTGGATGACGATGGGACCGTTATCCATGACCTCGTTGACGCAATGGACGGTGGCCCCGGAGATGGCCACGCCGTACGCGGCGGCGTCGGCCTGGCCGTGCAGGCCCGGAAAACTCGGCAGAAGGGCCGGATGAATGTTCAGGATGCGGTTGCGGTAGGCGGAAACAAACGTGGGGCCAAGCATGCGCATAAAACCGGCCAGGATGACGGCTTCGGCCCCGGAGGCGACCACCGCGGCCAGCAACGCCGCATCATAGGCCGCCCGCCCCCCGGGATGGTCGGCGGCGGACACGACCAGCGTCGGCAGGCCGCGCTCGCGAGCGCGCGTCAGACCGTAGGCGTCGGCCCGGTTGGAAATGACGACGGCGATGCGGGCCGGCAGCACCCCGGCCTCGATACGGTCGATGATGGCCTGCAGATTCGACCCCGATCCGGAGATGCACACGGCCAGGGGAAGCGTCACGCCCGCGCCTCCGCGTCGGCGATGATCGCCCTGGCCAGGGCCGGGATAGTGAACTCCGGCGCCGTCACATCAGGGCTGAAGCCGAACCGGGCCAGGGTTTCGGCCGTGACCGGCCCGATACAGGCGATTTTGACGGAACCGGCGGCCCGGAGCGCCTCGGGCGCAATTTTCGCAAAAAAATTCTTCACCGTGGAAGAGCTGGTAAACGTCAGGTAGTGGACCTGACCGGCCTTGATGGCCGCAATGATCTCCTCCGGGTCCTGATCGGCCGGCTTGGTCTCGTAGACCGGCAGCACGGTCACCGTGGCCCCGGCCTCGGTCAATTTTTCCGGCAGCACTTCCCGGGCCTCCCGCGCCCGCGGGATGAGAATACGCGCCCCGGCCACGCCCAGGTCGACCATCCCCGCCACCACCGCCTCGGCCACGAAGCGCTCGGGCACGTAATCCGGCCGAATGCCGCGTCCGACCAGGGCCTCGGCCGTGGCCGGACCGATGGCCGCCACCTTGATGCCGGCAAACGCCCGGGCGTCGAGCTCCATGGTGTCCACTTCCGCAAAAAAGCTGCGCACGCCGTTGGCCGAGGTAAAAACCACCCAGTCGTACTCGTACAGCCGGGCGATGGCCACCCGGACCGGATCGGGATCGTCCAGGGGGGCGATGGCGATGGTCGGAAACTCGAAGCAGCGGGCCCCCTCCTCGGCCAACAGCCGGACCAGTTCGCTGGCCTGTTCCCGGCTGCGGGTCACCACCACGCCCTTGCCCAGAAGCGGCCGCTTCTCGAACCAGGCCAGACGGTCATGGAGGCTCACCACCCCGCCGACCACCAAAAGCGACGGCGGCGTAAACCCGCGACGCACCGCCTCCTCGGGAATGGTGGCCAGGGTGGCCACCAGCGTCTGATGCAGGCAGGTGGTGCCCCAGCGCACCAGGGCGGCCGGCGTGTCACCGGCCATGCCCGCCCGGATCAGGTTTTCGCTGATGTGGGGCAGGTTTTTCACCCCCATGAAAAAGACCAGGGTGGAACCGGAACGGGCGAACGCCTCCCAGTTGAGCGAACTTTCGCTCTTGGCCTGGTCCTCGTGCCCGGTAATAAACGACACCGACGAGGCAAACGCCCGATGGGTGATGGGGATGCCGGCATAGGCCGGCGCGGCCACGGCCGACGTCACGCCCGGCACCACCTCGAAGGAACAGCCGGCGGCCACCAGTTCCTCGGCTTCCTCGCCGCCGCGGCCGAACACGAAGGGATCGCCGCCCTTGAGCCGGGCCACCAGCTTGCCTTCCTTGGCCCGGGCCACCAGCAACGCGTTGATGGAGTCCTGGGGCAGGGTGTGGTCACCGCCCATCTTGCCCACATAAAGGATTTCCGCGTCGGGGCGGCAAAAATCGAGAAAGGCCTTGTTGGCCAGGTGATCGTAGACCACCACGTCGGCCCGGGACAGGATATCCCGCGCCCGAAGCGTGAGCAGCCCCGGGTCGCCCGGCCCGGCCCCGAGAAGATAGACTTTGGACATGCCTTCGCCCTTGGTTTGATCGAACAGCGCGCCAGCGGCCGAGAAAAGGCCCGTTTCCGGCTACGACCCCTCGTGCCAGTCCCTCTCCGCTCCGCACAGGCAGGTGTCGATGACCAGATCCACGATGCACTGGCTGGCCAGCCGGTTATCCGGAGAAATCAGCATGGCCGCCCGGCCGGAGTCCGGCACCATGCCATTATCATAGAGATAGTGGATAACGACCCGACGGTTGCCGTCCGGCCGCATCGTGACGGATTCCACGGTGGCCTGGTAGAGACCCAGGCTATGGCACGACGCCCAAGCCGCGTTGAAAACAACGAGGTAACGGGCCTCGCCGCCGCCCGTGGCCCGGGTGCACCCGGCACAGACGGCCAGCACGACCGCCAGCGCCAAGCCCATTCGTGTCATTTTTCGCATGCCAGCTCCCGAACAACCGTTTTTCGGGTTCATACATGGATTCCCGAAAACGGCAACCCCGAGAGGTTCCTTTGACTTCAGGCGGCAATCGTTGCACAAGGAGAGCCGTTTGCCCAAGGGAGGGTCGCGTGACATTTCGAGTCGCCCGCCGTCTTTTTTTCGCCCTCAGCCTGGTCTGTCTGGCCTGCGCCAGCGCCTCGGCCCAGGACGACTATCGGGCCATTCTGGGAAACGATGCCGGCATTTTCCCCGGCGCGGCATTCAAAAAGGTTTTTCATTTTCCCAAGGCCAACGTGGTGACCTTTGAAACAAACGCCGCTCCTGCCGCCATTGCGGCATTTTATAAAAAAGATATGACCGCCCGGGGCTGGAAGGTGGAAGTGGACGACGTCAACGCCCAGGCCTCCTTTCTCCTTTTGACCAAGGATGGACGACGCTGCATCGTCGAGTCGCAGCGTGGCCTGCCCGGCCGTACGGGCTACAGCGTCAGCCTGTAACAAGCGCGAAAAAGACTTCCGGCCGGCCTGGATGCTGCCGGTTCGCCGCCGATCATGCCTGAACCAATGCTTGTCCCGGTTGCCTCCTCCAAAGCCAAGCGTCGCCTCCTTCTGCTGGCCGGGGTAGGCAGCATCCTCCTCGTCACGGCGATTCTGGTCCTGCCCTGGCTGGTCCGGCAGGCCATCGGTCCTCTGCGCCTGCGGGCCGTGGTCGAGGACGCCCTGTCCGAAGCCCTGCACCGCAAGGTCACCATTTTGGGCGATGTCTCCCTCATCGTGGTGCCCTGGTTCGGCCTGTCCATCGGCCCGCTCTCCATGGCCGACGCCCCGGGATTCGGCCCGTCCCCCATGCTCAGCGCCGCCCATACCGAGGTGACCATCCGCATCCTGCCGCTTTTGGCCCGGGTGGTCTCCACGGGCTCCGTGCGCGTGCAGGGGTTGACCCTGCACCTGCGCCGCGAGGCCTCGGGCCGCTCCAACTGGGACGACCTGACCAGCCCGCCGGGGCAGACCACCCAGGTTCCCGCCGGCTGGCAGGTGGCCCCCCAGCCCAGGGACATCCGGGTCACGGGCGCCTCCGTCAGCTATCTGGATCAGACCACCGGCCGGGACTGGACCTTTACCGACACCCAGCTCTTCACGGGACTGGGACAGCCGTTCAATTTTTCCCTGGCCTTCCGCGCCCGCGGCCCCGTCCCCGGGGCCAGCCTGGAATGCCGCGCCCAGGGCAACGCCTCCCTTGATCAGGTCACCGGCCTGCCCATCCCGCGGAGCGCCCGCCTGACGACCATCGCCCATTTCACCAGCCCGCTCGTCCCGGGCGGAGCCAGTCCCGTTTCCATCCTGTCCCATACCACCCTGACCTATGATCCGGACAGGCGGACGCTCGACCTGAAGGACCTGGACGCCCAGCTCCCCGGCGTGCGCCTGACCGGCTCGGCCCGGGTCACCCAGGCGACCACCGCCCCCCGGGCCGAAGCCACGCTGACCCTGACGGCCGACCTGGCCGGCGGCTGGCGCGACATCCTGGGGCTGTCCCCGAACGGGGACCAGCCCAACCTGACCGCCCCGGCCGGCGGGGAACCGACCAGCCGCGAACCGGTGGTGGCCCCGAACGAATCCCTGACTGCGGAAAAATCCGCCGAGGCCGGCCAGGCCGTCCTGACCGTCGCGGTCAGCGCCGACACCGCGGCCCTGACGCTCCGGGAAGCCCAGCTGCGCCTGCCCCGGGGAACCGCCTCGGCCACGGGAACCGTGGTTTTCGGCGAGACGCCCGTGCTCGACCTTTCGCTTTCGGCCGAGGGCCTGGACAGTGACGACCTGCCCCCAAACGCCGGCCAGGATGTCTGGAGCCTCCCTGCAAACTGGCTGTCCCGGTGGCGGGTGGACGCCCGGCTGGATCTGCGGCGCTGCGTTGTAAGCGGCCTGCCGGTCAAGGATTTCCACGCCACCGTCAAAAGCGGGAACGGACACGCCCGGCTGTATCCCGTCTCCGCCGTGCTGCCGGAGGGGCTGGCCAGCCTGGACGCCCGGTTGGACAGCCTGCCGGACGGGCTGGCCGTGGACATCCAGGCCGGCGTCGATCCCCTGCCGGACGGCGGGAACCAAGCCCCGCTTCCGAGCCGGGCCCGGGTTCAGGGACGCTGGGGCGCGGACGGAGCCAAGGGAACCTTTGTCCTGCAAAGCCCCGACCCGGGAGCCGCCGGCCGGGTCCTCGGACTGGCCGGCCTGTCGGCGGAGCCCTTGGAATGCCGGGGAGGATTCGCCGCAACCACCGGAAGCCGCCGCCCGATACGGCATCTGGCCCTGACCGATCTCAACGCCAGCCTGGCGGGAACCCTCTTCCACGGCCAGCTGTCCTGGGACGAGGCCGCGCCGCTGCGCCTCTCCTTCGACCTGGCCGCCGACACCCTGGACGTGGACAAGCTCGCCGCCATCACCGGCCCGACCGGCGGCGGCACCGGGCTGCGGGCCGACGGGAAAGTGCGGGTGGACCGGCTGACCGTCCGGGGCATCGAGGCCCAAAACACCGCCGGAACCCTGACCCTGGCCGACGGACGCTTCGAAACCGTCTTGACCGGAGGCGAACTTTTCGGCGGCCGGCTGTCGGGCAAGGCCAATGGTGACGCCTCGGGCCGCATCGGGGCCACCGTGCAGCTGGCCGGGGCCGATGCCGCCAAACTGCCCGGAAACCTGCAGCTCGCCGGCCCGATCACGGCCAAGGCCACCCTGGAAACGAACATGGCCAAGGACGTCCGACCCCGGACGCTCCAGGTCAAGGTGGAAGCCGAGGCCTCCCGGCTCGAACACGGCCGCGCGCCCGACCGGCTGTCCCTGGGCAGCCCCAAGGCCGTCCTGACCCTGACCGGCCGGGACACCCCCGCCGGCGGGGACGATCTCCCCCTGGACGCCAGCCTCACGGTGACGAATGCCGCCGGCGGCGGACTGCGGGACATCCGGTTGGCGGTCTCGGGCCCCCTGGTCATGGATGCCACCGGACGGCTGCGGGAGGGCGGGCCGGCCAAACTGGAAGCCTCGGCCCTGTGGCCGGGCGGCATCGCCCCCGGCCGGGATCTCAAGCTGTCCCTGGCCGGTCCCCTGACCCTGGATGTGGCCGACGGGAGCTTCGCGGCCGGCGACCTCCGGGCCGATATCGGCGGCCTGCCGGCCACGGTCAAAATCGGACGCAAGGCCGGCGAGGCCAGCCGCACGACCTTTTCGCTGGAAACGGGCCCGCGCCCCCCCCGCCAAGTGCTGACCGGCTGGGGCCTGGACCTGCCCAAGGGCCTGGCCGCCGACCGGCTGACCAAGGGTTCCTTGTCCCTATCGGGCACGGCCGGCGAGGCCGGTCTCGACATCAACCGGCTGACCCTCGCCCTGGATGACACCACCCTTGGCGGCCGGGCGAACTTCCCCAAATTCGACTTCAAGCGCGGCAAATGGGAACTGTCCGTGGACCGGCTGGACTGGGACGCCTATTTCCCGCCGGCCGCCAAGACCACGCCGGAGGAACGGCGAAAACCCTTCGATTTGCGGCTGCTCCGCGACCTGGCCCTGGATGCCCGGCTGACTGCCGGCTGGCTCAAACGGGGAAACGTGACCTTCGGCGCCACCACCATCACGGCCAGCGCCCGGGGAGGCGTCTTCAGCTATCGCCAGGAATCCCCGCAATTCTACGGCGGACGCTTTTTTGCCGAAATCCGGGGCGACGCCCGGGGGCCGGCCCTGGCGGCCATGGCCGAACTCAAGCTCGAAGGATTCGAATGCGCGAGCTTCATGCGGGACTGGGCCGATGGCGACACCCTCAATTCCGGGAGCGCCACCTTCATCCTGGCTTCCCGGGCCCGGGGCATCAGCGAAGCCGAACTGCGCGAAACCCTGACCGGCAACGCCCGCCTGCAGATCACCCGGGGGGACTTCAACATCCACGACGGCCATAAACCCAGCGAAAAGGCTCCCCCCGAAACCGTCCCCTTCGACGTCTTCTCCTCGTCCTGGCTCGGCCGGGAAGGCGTGGCCCGGACCGACGACTTCACCATCGAAAGCCCGAAGATGCAGGTCCGCGGCAAGGGTCAGGTGGACCTGCGCAACGAAACCATCGACCTGTCGGTCATGGCCACCCTGCACGACGGCAGCCAGGCCGCCGCCACCATCAGCGGCCCCCTGGACGACCCCAAATTGGCCATCGACCGCAGCAAAATGCTCGGCGACATGCTCTATCGCGTCCTCCAGGGCATCATCAGCATCCCCGGCCGGACCGTCACCCATATCTTTCAGCTCCGGTAGCCGCCATGTCCGCCCTGCCCGTCCCGCCGACCTATGCCGCCTTCCCGGTGGGACCCGGGGAAGGACTGACGGACGTGCGCCTGGAGATCGGCGGCCGCGTCTGGCACCTGGCCGGCCGGGGCGGACCGGCGGCCGAACGGGAACGGGCCTTGACAGCCCTGGCCGGCGGCGGACTGCCGGTCCTGGTCGGCGCGGGCCTCGGCGCCGGACTGGCCGCGGTCAGGGAGCGCTTTTCCGGACCGATCTTCGTCCTCGACCGCGAGCGGGCCATCGACGCGGTGACCGGCGTACGGGCCACCTTTGCCGGAGATGCCGCCGTCCGTTTCGACGACGATCCCGATCCTGACCGGGCGGCCTCGGCCGTGGCCGACGCCGCCCGGGCCGCCGGCTTCGCCCGGCTGGCCGTCATCGCCCACCCGCTCTACCAGCGCCTCGATCCGGCCTGGTACGGCGTGGCGGCGGCCAGACTCGGCCGCTACGCCGCGCTTCGCGAACGCCTCGTCGTCCCGCGCTTCGCCGGCCCGGAGTCCCGGGTGCTGCTCTTGTGGCGACCCTATTTTCTCTACCGGGAGATCGAGGCGGCCCTTGACCGACTGGGCGTGCCGTACCGGCGGGTGGATACCGGCACCGGGGAGCAGGGCGAAACCGGCGTGGTCGAAGCGATCCTCGCCGCCGTAGCCGATTTTCGTCCGGACTTCGCCCTGACCGTCAACCACCTGGGCCTGGACCGCGAGGGGCGGCTGGCCGGACTGCTCGCGGACATCGGCCTGCCCCTGGCCTCCTGGTTCGTGGACAGCCCGCGCCTTATCCTCCACGAGTACGCCGGGCTGGCCACGCCGCTGACCATGGTCTTTTCCTACGATGCCGACGCCCTGCCGGAGCTTGCCGCCATGGGCTTCGCCCACCGCCGCTGGCTGCCCCTGGCCACGGATCCCGAGCGGTTCCGGCTGGCCGCACCGCTTCCCGCCGGCCATCCCTGGCGCTGCGACGTCTCGTTCGTCGGGGAATCCATGGAACGGCAGGCGACCGAGGCCCGGAACCGACTGCCGGCCGGCTCGGCCCTTGGCCGGTTGTTGCCCGGAGCGGCCCGGGATTTTGTCGCCGCACCCGAGCGCAGCGCCCGCCAATTCCTGGAAAGCCGGCCGGAACTGGCCCGGGCCTATGCCGCCCTGCCGGACGATCCGGCCAGGCTCAACGCCGAGCTGGCCCTGACCTGGGAGGCCACCCGCCGCTACCGGCAGGCCTGCGTCCGGGCGCTCGTGCCCTTTTCGCCGGTCATCGCGGGAGACGCCGGTTGGGAAACGGCCCTGCCCGGAGCGGGGACACGGTGGCGCCGCCTGGACGGACTGGAGTATTATACGGAGTTACCGGAATTCTACCCGGCAAGCGCGGTGAGTTTCAACTGCACGAGCCTGCAAATGAAGGGGGCGGTCAATCAGCGGGTCTTCGACGTGCCGGCCTGCGGCGGCTTCGTACTGACCGACGCCCGGGACCAGCTCTCCGCCCTGTTTGCGCCGGACCGGGAAACGGCCGTCTACGCGGCCCCGGAGGAGATTCCGGACCGGCTGCGCCACTTCCTGGCCCATCCCGAGGAACGCCGGAAGCGCTCCCAGGCGGCCAGACGGCGCATTCTGGCCGAACACACCTATGTCCATCGATTGCGGACGCTCGGGGCGGCCATGCGGCAGGCCTTCGGCGTCTGACCGGGAGCGATGTCCGCCTCAGGCCCGATCCCTACTCTTTCGGAACAGCGAGCGATTTCCCGACAGCCAGCTTGTCCGGCGCGGTGATGCCGTTGGCTTCGAGCAGACGCGCCTCGCTGACGTGCAGCCGTTTGGCGATCAGATGCGGCGTGTCGCCGGACGGCACCACATAGTCCCCGGCCGGCTCCGCCGATGCGGCAACCGTCACGGGTCCACCCGTCGGCGTGGCCGCCGACGTCTCGTCCGTTTCCTCCAAATTCCGGCCCGCCGGCGTTGTTTCGACCGCCGGCGCGGTCGTGGCCGGCACAGCAGGTGCCGACGGCTCAAAATCCGTGCCCGGAGGAGGAGGCGGCATGATCGAGGCGAACGCGGGCAGATGGCGGCCGGGCCGGCTGGTCGCCCGGTCCATCAGCTCATTATAAATGATCGAATACTGGAGATAAAAATTCTTGAAATTCTCCAGGGTGTCGGGCCGGGGCGAAGCCTGCCAAGCCGCATGGGCGGTGCCCAGGCGCTCATAGGCCACCACGGATTCCTTGCGGAGCATCTCGATGGAGACGTACTGCATGTTGCGCTCAAGCGCATCGTATTTCCCGCAGCCCGCACAAAAAAGCGCAAGCAGAATCGCAAGGATACAGGCCTTCTCGGCCCAGTTGGCGGACATAGCCATGGATGATCCCCTTTGTCGTCACCGGCCTTCCCGATGGCGCCCGGAGGTTTGCAGCAACCAAGGATTGCGATACATGCCTTGGAACATGAATTTCGTCAAACTGCCCAACCGGCCGCCAAGCGTGCCCCGAACCGTCGGGAACGGCTATGTCAGCCAGTCCTGAACCGATATTTTTCCCCGCTCCCCAACGTCTGCGCCCCCATCTTCCGCTGTGGGCCTTCGGTCTGGAAGGTCCGTGGCTGGGACGCCACCTGGCCGACGCCCTGGATGGCCTGACCGGAACGCTTCCGGAACTGACCGGACTGCGGGCCGCCCTGGCCGCCTGGCGTTTCGAGCGGTCGCCGCTGGACCCGGCCTGCGCCCGGGCGCTGCTGCCCGCCGGCCGGGATACGGCCGGTCCCCGGCTGCGGGGCCTCGCCCGACGGCTGGCTCCCCGGCTGGGACCGCCGGCCGAGGCCCGGGAGTGGCCGGCGCTGCGCGACGGACCGGACCTGGAGGCCGCCCTGGCCGTTCTCATCCGGGGCATGGCCGATCAGGCCCACGGCCTGTTCTGGCGCGGCAAGGCCCTGGAATACGCCCTGACGGCGGGACGACCCGAGCTGGCCGCCCTGGCCGTGGCCCCCCTGGCCGCCGATCCGGCCACCGCCCCCCTGGCCGCGCGCCTGACCGCCGAAACGGCGGCCGCCTTTGCCGGACCGGAGGCCGCCCTGGAAGCCGCCCGGGCCGTGGATGAGGCGCTGTTTCCCCGGTTCGCGGCCCTGGCCCAGGGGCAAGCCCTGATGGCCACCGGCGACCGGGAGAAGGGTGCGGCGGTCCTTTCCCGTCTGTGGCGCCGGGAAAACTGGCACCCCGGCCTGACCCTGCACCTCTACGAGCTGCTGCATCCGGTGCCTCCGGCCGATCTTTCCGCCCTGCCCGGCCGGCTCTCCGTCTGCATCTATTCCTGGAACCGGGCGGAAAATCTCGCCCGGACCCTCAAAAGCCTGGCGGCCGGCCGCCTCGGCCCGGCCCGGGTCATCGTCCTCGACAACGGCTCCACGGACGACACCGCGGCCGTGTGCCGGGCCGCCGCCGGCCGTTTCGCTCCGGGGCGTTTCGAAAGTCTGTCCCTGCCCGTCAACATCGGGGCCCCGGCCGCCCGCAACTGGCTGGCCGCCACCGCCGCCACCGACCCCGACGACCTGATCGCCTTCGTGGACGACGACGTGACCCTGCCGGAAAACTGGCTGGCCCTCCTGGCCGGGGCCCTGGCCGCCGATCCCGAAGCGGACGTGGCCGGCGCGCGCATCCTGGCCGGCGCGACCAGCGTTCCCCTGTCCGCCGACATCCACCTGCTCCCGCCCCAGGGTGCCGCGACCGTGCGTCCCCTGGTCAACTGCCCCCGGGGCCCGGATTTCGGGCTGACCGCCGCCAGCCGCCCCTGCCCCTCGGTCTCGGGCTGCTGCCACCTGCTGCGCGGCCGGACGCTCCACGGCCCGTCCCCCTTCGACATCCGGTTCTCCCCCAGCCAGTTCGACGATCTGGCCCGGGACATCCGGGGCTATCTCGAAGGCGGGCGCTGCGTCCTGGCCGGCGCCCTGGCCGTGGGCCACCACCAGCCGCTCCCGGCCGGCCGGTCCCCGGGTCGGATCAGCGGCGCCAGGGTCAAGCTGGACGGGCTCTTTGCGGCTCCGCCCATGGCTGTCGCTGCCAGCCGGGATCTGGATACAGCCTGGGACGAACTGGAGGCCAAATGGAGACGGCTTGTCCGGATCAGTCGAGGAGATACTGGCGAGGATTGACAGGCGCGCCGTTGACATGGACTTCGTAGTGCAAATGGCTGCCGGTGGTGCGGCCCGAATTGCCGGAAAGGCCGATGCACTCCCCGCGCCGGACCATCTGGCCCGGCTTGACCTCCGCCTTCTTCAGATGGGCAAACACCGTCTCCAGGCCGAAATCATGGTCGATGACCACGCGCAGGCCGTAGCCGTGCATGAAGTCGGCCTCCACCACCCGGCCGGCTCCCGGCGCATACACCGGGCTGCCCGTGGGCACCTTGATATCCACGCCGTTATGAAAATCGCCCCCCCGGCCGAAAGGGGAGCTGCGGGTGCCGAATCCCGACGTGATGGGCCCCCGGGACGGCCACAGGGAGGGCGTGGCCAGAAATTCCAGCTTGCGTTCGAGCAGGGACCGGACCAGCTCCTGCTGGCGGACCTCCTCCACGGCCATACGCCCGTCCAGGGACTCCAGAAAATCGAAAAGGCGCCCCCCCGTGGTCTCCGGAAAGACGATGGCCGCGGGCAGGGAACCTCTTCCGGCCGTTTCCCCGGGAGGATCGAGCATGATCCCGAGCTTGGCGTCAAAGGAACCGATGCGGGCGGCCTCCAGGGAAATGCGCCGCGCCCGTTCCCTCAGGGCGAGTCCCCGGGCCTTCTGCTCGGCCAGGCGCGCCCGGGCGGCCTCGGCCCGCCGGGCCATGGGTTCGTATCCTTCGTAGTAGCGCCACAGGAAAAGCCCCCCGGCGACGGAAAGCGCCAGCAGGACCGCCGGCGCCAAAAGCATCCAGCGCCGGTAGGTAAAAAGCCGTCGCGCGCCATGACGGCCATGGTACATCCAGATGTCGAATTCGTGTTTGCTCATGAAACGACTAACACGTCGACGCCCCGGAGAGGAGCCCGGTTTGCCGGTAGGGAGAGGGTTGCGTCGGATCGGCGATCCTCACGCCGCGCCCAGGTCTTTTGGTTCCGTTACGGCAGATGGCCGTCCGTGGCAACCCCGGGCCATCCGCCGGCGGCGGCCAAGGCCGGTTTCGCCCCGGCGCGATTGCCTTCCCGGACGATTCGCGGCACAACTGCCCATCCCACCATGAAAAGGACAGACCCATGAAGCTCCGGCCCGACATTCCGGGTGCCCTCTACAAACGCTCCCTGTTCTCCTGGGTCTGGACGAGCAATTTGAAACTCCAGGGTATCCTGCTCGGCATCATCGTCGTCACGGTCTTCGTCCGGGTGCTGCCCCTGGAAATGCAGAAAAAAATCATCAACCTGGCCATCGGCCACAAACGTCTCGACCTGCTTATCACCTACTGCGCCTATTATCTGGCCTGCGTGGTGACCGCCTCGGGCTTAAAACTCGCCATCAACGCCCTGCAAAACTACATCGGCCAGGAGTCGCTGACCGACCTGCGCAAGAAGCTCTACGCCCACATCCTGACCCTGCCCATGGCCTTTTTCCGCAAGGCCTCACCGGGCATGGTGGTGTCGTCGCTGGTCTCCGAAGTGGCCAACACCGGCGAATTCGTCGGCCAGGCCATCGCCGTGCCGGTCACCAACCTGCTGACCCTTTTCGCCTTCGCCGGCTACCTCTTTTACCTCAATCCGCTGATGGCCGTGCTCAGCATGGCGCTCTACCCGGTGGCCGTCCTGATCATTCCGGCCCTGCAGAAACGCTCCAACGCCGCCAACAAGCAGCGGGTGGACACGGGGCGCAACCTGTCCACCCTGATCGGCGAAACCATCTCCGGCATCCACGAAGTGCACGGCAACGCCAGCTTCCGCCTGGAAAACCGCCGGTTCGGCGCCATCGCCGACCGGCTCTTCCGGGTCCGGGTGGTCTGGAACCTCTACAAATACGCCATCAAGGTCTCCAACAACTTCTTCCAGAACCTGGGGCCGTTCGTGCTCTTTCTGGTCGGCGGCTATCTGGCCATAAACGGCCGTTTCGACCTGGGCGCCCTGGTGGCCTTCCTCTCGGCCAACGAAAAGCTCTACGATCCCTGGAAGGAGCTGATGGACTTCTACCAGGTCTACCAGGACGCCAAGGTCAGCTACGGCCGCATCATGGAATACTTCGAAGGCGATCCCGAATTCGCCGTGGAGCCGCCCGTTCCCCGGCCGCCCCTGGTCCTCGACGGCACCGTGGCGGCCAAGGATCTGGTCATGGAAGTGGCCGGCGGCATCCAGCTTCTAAAGGGCGTATCCCTGGACATCGCGCCCGGCCAACTGGTGGCCCTGGTCGGCTTTTCCGGTTCCGGCAAGTCCACCCTAGCCATGTGCCTGTGCCAGATCCTCAAATACTCGGCCGGATCGGCCACCTTGTCCGGTCTCGACATCGACGCCATGCCGAAGTCGGACATCGCCGACAACATCGGTATCGTGTCCCAGCATCCCTTCATCTTCGCGGGTTCCATCAAGGACAACCTGCTCTACTCCATCAACGCCCGGCGCGAGGCCCACGGCGTCACCAACGAGGCCGGCCTCCCCTCCCTGGACGAAATCATCGCCGTGGTGCAGCAGGTCGGGCTTTTCGCCGACATCCTGCGCTTCGCCCTCAATTCCGTCTTCAAGAAGGGCCGCAAGGAGAATCTGGTCAAGAAGGTGATCCGCATCCGCGAGGCCTATCACGCCGGCCACGCCGAGGCCCTGGCCGATTCCGTGGAATTCTTCGACCCCAGCCGCTATCTCTACTACAGTTCCGTGGCCGAGAACCTCCTGTTCGGCACCCCCGAACGGGAGGATCTGGCCCCGGAAAACCTGGCCGGCAACCCCCGGTTCATCGGTTTCCTGCACGACTGCGGCCTCAAGATGTTTCTGCTCCAGGTCGGGGCCGAACTGGCCAGCCGCACGGTGGACATCCTGAAAAACGTGCCCTCGCCGGAGGCCATCTTTTTCGAGCGCACCCCCGTCGCGCCGGAGGAATTCGAGGAGTACCGGGACCTGGCCGCCCGGCTCGGCCGGGTCCGGCTGCACAAGCTCTCGCCGGAAGACGAGCGACGGCTTTTAAGCCTGGCGCTGCGGTTTACTCCGGGCCGCCACGCCATCGTCACCCTGTCCCCCATCCTTGAAAGCCTGCTCCTCCAGGGCCGGGCCATGCTCGCCGAACGCATCACGACCGACGCCCCGGGGGCGGTCACCTTCTTCCGGCGCGACGACTATCTCTATTCCATGACCCTGATGGACAATATCCTGTTCGGCCGGGTAAAAAGCACCAATCCCAAGATCCTGGACCAGATCCAGAAAACCATCGTCAGCCTGCTGATCGAAGAGGACATGCTGGAACGCGTCCTGGAAATCGGCCTGGACTTCCAGGTGGGTTCCATGGGCGACAGGCTGTCAGGCGGCCAGCGGCAGAAAGTGGCCCTGGCCCGGGCCTTCCTCAAGGAACCGCCCATCCTCATCCTGGACGAGGCGACCTCGGCCCTGGACAACGCCTCCCAGACCCGCATCCAGAATCTGCTCGAATCCAAATGGAAGGGCAAATCCACGGTCATCGCCGTGGTCCACCGGCTGGATACCATCGTCAATTACGACACGGTGGCGGTCATGAAGGCCGGACGCATCGTCGAGACCGGCTCCTACGCCGAACTGATGGAAAAACGGGGGGTGCTCCATGATCTCGTCCACGGAAACCCGGGAAGGGTGTGACATGCCCTGTGATTTCGCCCACGCCCTGGACATCCTGCGCGACCTGCCGCTTTTAAGCGGCGTGTCGCTGGAGGGCATCAAGGTGCTGGCCTATCTGGCGGTGGTGGTGTCCTTTTCCCCCGGAGAGAGTCTCTTCGGCCAGGGCGAAAAAATGGACGCCGCCTTCTTCCTGCTCGACGGCGAAGTGGACGTCTCGCGCCGCTGGGACGACACCGAAAAGCACCTCTACCGCCGGGGGCAGGGGACCTTTGTCGGCGGTCTGGGCCTGCTCGCCCCGGCCAAGTCGCTTTTTTCCGTGCGGGCCGTCACGAACGTGCGCTGCCTGGTCCTGGCCAGGGAAAAATTCCTCAAAACCGCCGAGCGGTTTCCGGACATGCTGCCCAGAATCCTCGGCAACGTGGTGGAACACGTCTTCCGCTGGGAGGAGACCTTCGTCCGGTCCCATGCCGCGGAATGCGTCGACCGGAGTTCGGAGATGGGTCTGACCCTGTTTTAACGCCGCCCGGCCGGGCGACGGCAAGGAGTCGTATCGTGTCGCAGACCACCAAGAATTTCGAATCGCTCCATGACGCCTATACGTTCTTCCAGGAGCACTCCACCGAGGCCGAGCAGGACCGGCTCGGCTACCTGTCCCACCTGGTCCCCCTGGCCCGCTCCGGCCGGCCGATCCGGCTGCTGGATTTCGGCAGCGGCGACGGCGGCTTTTTGACCGCCGTGCTTGACCGGGCCGGCTTCGATCCCCAAAAGCTGACCCTCTCCCTGGTCGAACCCGACGCCGGCTACCGGCGCCAGGCCGTGGCAAGCCTCCAGGCCTTCACCGAACGCCCCATCCGGGCCTGGCCCGAACTCCCCACCGAGGAAGACGGCCCCTTCGACGTGGTGCTGGCCAACCATGTCCTTTATTACGTCATCGACCTGGCCGACACCGTGGCCCGGATACGCCGCGTCCTGGCCGACGACGGGATCTTCCTCACCACCATGGGCGATCACGGCAACGCCTTTTCGCAGTGGTCGGACCAGGTGTATGCCGCCCTCCACGTGACGCCGCCGCATTACCTCGCGCCCGATCTGGAGACCATCCTGACGGACGCAGGCCAGCCCTTCGAGAAGACGACCATCACCTACGACCTGGGGTTCCCGGACAGCGAGGCGAACCGCATCCTGCTGTTGCGCTTCATGCTGGGCCAGAACTTCGACCGGCTGCCCCCGAACCAGTTGCTGGCCCTGCTCGATCCCCATACGGCCGACGGCCGGGTGGCCGTGCGGACCTACCACTACCAGCTCGCCATCAGGAAATAGTCATGTCCGACCGCTACGTCTGTCTCCACTGCGGCTACACGTACGATCCGGCCCGCGGCGACGTGCCGGGCGGCATCCCGCCCGGCACGCCCGGCGAGAAACTGCCGCCCGACTGGCGCTGTCCCGTCTGCGGCGCCAGCGGACGGGATTTCGCCCGCAAGGACGACTGACTGCCGCGCCCGCAGCCTCGGCGGCCTTCTCTCTCCCGCCCCCCCAGGCCGTGGCGCGCACCTTCTGGCCGCGTCGCAGGATTCCAAAGGGCGGCAGCCCGTTGGCCGCCAAAGGCGTGCTTCCTCACTCCAATTTCAGGCGCAGCCGAGCCAGCGGACCCAGATCGAGCGGGAGCGCGGACCGTCGAATTCGCACAGAAACACTCCCTGCCAGGTGCCGAGCTGGATGCGGCCGCCGTCCACGAGCAGCGTCAGGGACGGTCCCACCAGACTCGTCTTGACATGGGCGTCGCTGTTGCCCTCGGCGTGCCGGTAACCGGCGTCCCGGGGCGCGAGGCGGGCCAGGGCCAGGACCATGTCCCGGGCCACGTCCGGATCGGCGTCCTCGTTGACGGTCAGTCCGGCGGTGGTGTGCGGGCAGAAGACCACCAGCGCCCCGTCCCGCCAGCCGCGTGACGCGACCAGCTCTTGCAGCGTCCCGGTCAGGCGGACCAGTTCCTCACGTTGGGTGGTGCGGATTGCAAGGGTTTCCATGGCAGACCTCGGTAGAAAGAGCGCGGCGGAAGATGCCTCCGGCGGCCGGGAGGCATGATGCCCCCCGGACTCCCCCAATGGAGAACGCCCTACGGGGCGGGCCGAAAGCCGTGGGCAAAGGCCGGATCGTACAGTTTGGAGCGGCCGGTCTCCGCAAGGCCGGGCAGGACAAGAAAAATCGTCTGGCGGTCGGCCCGGGCCTGACGCACCCGCTCGGGCAGATCGGCCACGCAGGCCCAAAAAAGCTGCTCGCCCGGCCAGCCCAGCCGATGGGCCACCGCCACCGGCGTATGGCCGGGATAGCCGCCGGCAAGCAGGGCCTGCCGCACCCCCTCGGGATCGCCGGCCGACAGATAAATGGCCATGGACGCGCCATGCCGGGCCAGATCGGCCAGGAACTCCCCGGACGGCATGGGCGTGCGCCCGGCCAGCCGGGTCAAAATCAGGCTCTGCGTGGCCTCGGGCACGGTAAAGGACACCTGGAAGGCGGCGGCCGCCGCCGAGGCGGTGGTGACGCCGGGCACGATCTCGAAGGCCACGCCGGCCGCGGCCAGAAGCCGCGCCTGTTCGGCCACGGCCCCGTACAGGGCCGGATCGCCGGTATGGACCCGGGCGGCCAGCCCGCCGGCCGTGACCGTCTCCAGGAGCAGGGCGTGGGTTGCGTCCAGGGTGAGCCCCGAGGAATCGAGCACCCGCGCCTCGGCCTTGGCCAGGGCCGTCACGCCGGGCGAGACCAGCGAACCGGCGTAAAGGACCAGATCGGCCCGACCGATGATCCGGGCCGCCTTGACGGTCAAAAGATCCGGATCACCCGGTCCGGCCCCGATAAAGACCACCCGTCCCGGCAGGGACGGGTCGCTTGCGGATGCGGTCATGACAACGCCTCCTTGGTGGCGGAAAGCAGGCACACGGGATTTTCGGCGCGAAAATGGAGGTCGCCGGCCAGGGGGACCGCCTGGCTGGCCTGAATCTGCGTGAGGCTGAGGGCCAGTCCCGGCCGGGTGAGCGTTCTCCTGGCCCGCTCGATGGAGCCGAGCAGCACGGCGGCGACCACCAGCCGACCGCCGGGACGCAGCCGGCGGGCAAGTCCGTCGAGCAGCTCGGGCCGGCCGGACAGGCCTCCGCCCACGAACACCCGGTCCGGATCGGGCAGGCCGGCCAGGACCTCCGGCGCCTCGCCCAGGACGGGCGTCACGGTCAGGGCGCCGGTACGGCGGATGTTGTCCACCAGCCGGGCATGGCGCACCGCGTCGCGCTCCACGGCGAACACCGGCCCGCCGGAGTTGAGCAGCGAGGCCTCGACGGCCACCGTGCCGACGCCGGCCCCCACGTCGTAGAGGACATCGCCCGGACGCGGCGCCAGGGCGGCCAGGGCCAGGGCCCGGACCGGCAGCTTGGTGAACACGCCGTCCGGCCTAAGCAGGGCGTCGTCGGGGAGGCCGAGGGCCAGCGGCACTTCGGACGGACGCTCGGCTTCGAAAAAAACCACGTTGAGGGGCGAAAAGGAAAGTCCGACCGCTTCCTGCGGACCGAAACGGCGCATCCGCTCGCCGGGCAGGCCCAAATCTTCCAGGACCGTCATGCCAAAACGGTCGCCGGCCCGGTCCAAGAGCGCGGCGGCCAGAGCCGCCGGCGTCCGCACGGCGTCGGTCAGCACGGCCGCCTGACCGTGCCGCCCCAGGGCGGCGAACAGGGGCGTGACGTCGGACCTGCCGTGCAGGGAGACGACCGGCCAATCCTGCCAGGAGCGTCGCATCCTGGCGGCGGCCGCCGCCACGGCCGTGACCGCCGGATAAAAGGTCAGCGCCTCCGGGCCGAGGCGTTCGAGCAGGGCCCGGCCGATGCCGAAAAAAAGCGGATCGCCGTCGGCCAGGACCACCACCCGCCGGCCCGCGGCAACCGCCGCGGCCAGGGCGTCCAGGGTGCGGCCAAGCGGCGCGGCAATGACCAGCCGCTCGGCCGGATGGTCGGGAAAGGCGGCCAATTGGCGGGCGCCGCCGACCAGCAGCCCGGCCCCAGCCAGTACGGCAGCCGCGCCTTCGTCCAGCCCGGACGACCCCACCCCGAGTCCGATCACCGTCACCGGCGTCATAGGGCATCCTTATCGCGCGCCATGCGTCCTTGTACCCAAGCCCGGGACCGGGGTCAAAAAACAGCTTTCGGTTGCCCTTTCGCCGCGCTTGGGTCATGCCATGCGGACAGAAAAAGGAACCGGCGACGAGGCCTCCGGCGGCCAGGGGATACGCCCCCCCCGGCCCCTTGACGGCGCAAGGAAGCGCACGCCGGGTCCACGACACGATCCCCGGACAGAGGGATCGGGAGGAAACATGGAAACGCGTCGCGTCTCGCTGACCTTTCGAGGCGGTATTCTGGAATCGCTTGGCTATTCCATCCTCTCTATTCTTCTGTTCCTGTGCGTCATCCCGGCCGCCTGGGGCGCCACTTCCCTTCTCCGCTGGGGCATGGAACGCATCGAACGCACCGACGGCGGACACATCCGGTTCGAGGGCCGGGGCGGACAGGTCTGGCCGCTGTTCATCGCCCTGATCGCTTTGATCATCCTGCCGCAATGCGCCCACTCCCTGTTCGGCCGGCCCGAGGGCCCCGGCTTCATCCTTCTTCTCACGCTGGTGCTTCTGCCCCTGATCGCGGCCGTCAAGCTGGCCATCTACCGCTGGATCATCGACAACCTGCGCCTCACCCCGGGCGGACAAGCCCGGCTGACCGCCTCCTACGGCGGCTATCTCGGCTGGCTCGTCATCTTAAACGCCTCCATCTTCACCCTCGTCGGCTGGGCCTGGGTGGTTCCGGCCCTGCTGCGCTGGCTGGCCGGCAGCGTCCAGGGCGACGGCTACGGCCTGGAATTCGTCGGCACGGGCTGGGGTCTTCTGTGGCGGGCCGCCCTTTGGACCGTGGGCATCCTGTTCGTCATCCCCATCCCCTGGGTGCTGCGCAGCGTCTACGGCTGGTTCACCGACAATACCGTGCTGGTGTTGGAAGAATAAGGATGCCTCCGGCGGCCGGGGGGACAATCCCCCCGGGCCCCTTAGCCGGAAAGGACAGCATCGCAGGCTGCCAGCCTCTCCCGCCCGGGATTCCAAAGGGCAAAGCCCGTTGGCCGCCGGAGGTATTCTTCATTGCTCCGGATCACACCTCCAGCAGCACACTGCCGTCGAAATCGAAGACGACGAGCGAAAGCTCGGGGGCGGGGCCGGCGAAGCGGCGCATGACGGCCAGGGCCTCGCGGGCCAGAATGGCGGCCAGAGCGGCCCGTGACGGGGCATCCGGGGCCAGGGCGAAGACATGGCGGGCGGTCGTGGCCCGGGACGCCTCGCAGGCCAGGGATTCGGGCCAGCCGGCCTGGCGGCAGCGCTCGGCCAGGGCCGAAAAATCCGTGGCCGTCCGGTGGGCATGGGTATTGGCCAAGCCCTGGGCCATCTTGGCGAGCTTCCCGACGAAGGTCGCCTGGATCAGGCGGGCAAATCCCCGTCCGGCCGCCTGGACCAGGGAAAAGGCGAAATAATCCGCCACTTCGATCAAGGCCGTTTCCGGCAGTTCCGGGAAGCGCCCGGCCAGGAGGGCTTCGCTCCGCCGGCCCGTGGCCAGGCCGATGGTATCGTGGCCCAGGGACCGGGCCACGTCCATGGCCAGGGCGATGGAGGCCTTCCAGGCGGCGTGGCTAAACGGCCGCACGATGCCGGAAACGCCCAGAATGGAAATGCCGCCCACGATACCGAGACGCGGGTTCATGGTCTGCCGGGCAAGGCTCTCTCCGTCCGGGACCTCGACCACCACGGCCAACGCCGCGTCCTGTCCGGCCGCGCGAACGGCCTCGCGGACGGCGGCCCGGATCTGCCCCATGGGGGCCGGATTGATGGCAGGCTGGCCCACCGGGACGCTTAAGCCCGGCAGCGTGACCCGGCCGACGCCGCGTCCGCCCGCCACCGCCACGCTCCCGGGTTCGCCGCCGGAAAAACGGGTCACCCGGCAGACGAGGTGTGCCCCATGGGTTGCGTCGGGGTCGTCCCCGCCGTCCTTGACCACCGTCGCGAAGGCTTCCCCGGCCGCCAGCCCGGCTGCGGCCACCGGCAGGGTCAGACGCCCGCCGCCGGGCAGCGGCGTGTCCACCGTTTCGGGCACCTGTCCGGTCAGAAGCAGCCAGGCGGCGGCCTTGGCCGCGCCGGCCGCGGCCGTGCCCGTGGTGAAACCTTCGCGAAGCGGTCCGGTCGGTTGCATCACCCCTCCGCGCAGGCGGCCACGAACCGCCCGGCCGCCCCGGGATCGCTGCCGAAATGCAGATGCACGTAGCTGCCAAGGGTTTGCCCCAGAAGGAACCCTTCCCGGGTGGCCAGCGCGCCCTGTCGGCCGGACAGGGCGTAGACGCCGGGAACGCTGCCGTCATCGCCGGTCAGGCTCGAATAGTGGAATTCATGGCCGCGAAGGATCGTGCCGGCCGGGCCAAGGGGGCAGGCGGCCCGGACGGTCGCCTGCCGGTAGCCCAGGGCCGCGAAGCGCTTCCCCATGGCGGCCCGGAAGGGAAAGAAGCCGACCATGGGAAAAACCCGGCCGGCCGGGTCGGTCAGGGACTCCATCAGGTACATGAACCCCCCGCACTCGGCCAGGACCGGCCGCCCGGCAGCGCAAAAGGCCCGCACCTCCCGGCGCATGGCGGCATTGCCGGCCAGGACTTCGGCCCACAGCTCGGGATACCCCCCTCCCAGGTAGAGCCCGGCCAGATTTTCCGGCAGCCGGGCATCGGCCAGGGGCGAAAAGGTGACCAGCTCGGCCCCGGCCGCAGCCAGCCGCCGCACATTCTCTTCATAGTAAAAACAGAACGCCCGGTCCCGGGCCAGACCGATCCGGACGTTTTCCTTCCCCCCCCATCCGGGGGACCCGGGGGGAACGATTTTCCCCGGCAGGGTCCGGGGACCTTGAGCCGCCGGCAGGCTCCCCGCCAACGCCTCCACGTCGCAGGCCGCTTCCAGCCAATCGGCCAGGGCGTCCAGGCGGCCGGCCGCGTCCGTCACATCGCCGGCCGTGACCAGCCCCAGATGCCGGGAGGGCACGGCCACGGCCTGGCGGCGCGGCAGCACGCCGCAAAGCCGGACGCCGGGCAGGGCGTCGGCCATGGCCTCGGCCAGCAGGGCCGCATGGGAAGGGCTGCCGGCGTTATTGAGCAGCACGCCGGCGAAGGTGAGGTCGGGATCGAAGGCAAGGTAGCCGCCGACCATGGCGGCCACGGACCGGGCCATGGAAGCGGCGTCCGCCACAAGGAGCACGGGAAGGCCCAGCAGGCTAGCGGCCTGGGCGGTGCTGCCGGCCGGGTCCGTGGCGGAAAAGCCGTCGAAAAGGCCCATCACGCCCTCGACCACGGCCACATCGGCCGACGCGGCGTAGCGGGCGAAGACCTCCCGCAGGCCGTCCGGGCCGCACATCCAGGCGTCCAGGTTGTGGCTGGGCCGGCCGCAGGCCAGACCGTGCAGGCCGGGATCGATGAAGTCCGGGCCGACCTTGAAGCCTTGGACGGCGAGCCCATGACGGGCAAGGGCCCGCATGAGGCCGAGGGCCACGGACGTCTTGCCGCAGCCGCTACGGGTGCCGGCCACCACCACACCGCGCGGCAACGAGGCACGCATGGACGCTCCCTCCCCGAGGCGCCGCCGCAAGGCCGGAAAAGCCTCGGAGGGAGCCCCCCGGACAGGTGCGAACACGAGTCCTAGCTCGCCAGCTTCTTGGCGATCTCCGCCAGATGCCGGCCCTGGAAGCGGGCGGCCTCCAGCTCGTTCTCGCTCGGCATGCGCGAACCGTCGGGACCGGCCAGGGTGGTGGCTCCGTAGGGCGAACCGCCCGTGATCTCGTCCATGCGCGTCTGACCGGCAAAGGCGTACGGCAGGCCCACGATCACCATCCCCTGGTGCAGCATGGTCTGGATAAAGGAAATAAGCGTGGTCTCCTGGCCGCCGTGCTGGGTGGCCGTGGAACAGAACACGCCGCCTGGCTTGCCGACCAGTCCGCCGCGCGCCCAGATCTGGCCCGTGGCGTCCAGGAATTGGCGCATCTGGCCGCACATGTTGCCGAAACGGGTCGGCGTGCCGAAAAGGATGGCATCGGCCTTTTCCAGTTCCGCCAGCGTACATTCGGGGACCAGGGACAGGGATTTCTGGGCCTCGGTGGCACCCATCTTGTCGATGATGTCGGGAGACAGGGTCTCGGGAACGCGGCGCAGCACGCCGGTCATGCCAGGAACCTGATGCACGCCCTCGACGGCGGCCTGAGCCATGGCCGCCACGTGTCCGTACAGGGAATAATAGACGACCAACACGTTCATGCGCTTTACCCCCTGAAAAATAATTGGAACTGTTTTTCCGTATACGCCCCCCATCAGGCGAGAGCAAGGGACGCGGCAAAATCGCGGTCCGACAGGTTGACAAAGCGGTCTTTCCATAGACTCATCGGTGTCATGCTGCCATGCCCCACACCCCCGGCAAACCAGGAGACACCATGACGCCGAAACCGGAACTGAACGAGACCTTGCGGCAGGAGTATGCGGATCTTTTCGCCCGCGCCGCCATCCGCCCCGAAAACGCCGCGGCGCTCACCGCCGTGACGGACCGCCTCACCCGACCGGACCATTGGGCCCGCTATCAGGCGGTCGCGACGGCAACCGCCGTCCCGGCCCATGTCGTCGGCATCCTCCACACCCTGGAGGCGAGCGGCAATTTCGCCTGCCACCTGCACAACGGCGATCCTCTCACGGCCCGGACCATCCGGGTTCCGGCCGGACGCCCGCCGGTCGGGGAACCGCCCTTTTCCTGGGAGGAAAGCGCCGTCGACGCCCTGACCCTGCATCACCTCAGCCAATGGTCGGACTGGAGCATCCCCGGCATCGCCTACGTGCTGGAAGGGTATAACGGCTGGGGCTACCGGCGCTACCATCCCCAGGTAAAAAGCCCGTACCTGTGGGGCGCCACCACCATCTCCACCGCCGGCAAATACATAGCCGACGGCACCTGGTCGGAAACGGCCGTCAGCCGGCAATTGGGCGGCATGGCCATCCTGGCCCGGCTGATCGCCATCGGCCGGGTCCGTCCGGACGGTCGTCCGGCGGCGCCCGGCGAGGCCATCGCCCCGCCCGCCTGGAACGGCCGCATCCTCAGGACCGGCGCCACGGGACCGGAGGTGCTGGCCCTGCAGGGCCGGTTGCGGGAGCTGGGGATCGACGCGGCGGGCTGGCCGGACGGAAAGTTCGGGCCCAAAACCGCCCGGGCGGTCAGGCTGTTCCAGGCCAGAACCAGCGCGCGCGGCGGCACGTCCCTGCGCGTCGACGGCCTGGTCGGCCAAAAGACCTGGCAGGCGCTCTTTGCCCCGGCGACCGCCGGAAGCGTTCTGGCCCTGCCCGGCCTCAGCGGGGCGGGCACGGCTCCGGCGGCGGCACGACCATGGTTTCAAGACGGGTGCCCCCGTCGGCCACTTTGGTCAGATACAGGGATTTGACCGGGTTCCCGTCGTTCACGAAATCGAAATGGCCAGTGACGCCCGTAAAGGGCGGCATGGCCAGCAGGGCCCGGGTCACGGCCTCGGGGGCGACGCTTTGGGCCCGGGTCACGGCGGCCAGCACCACATCCACCGCGTCCTGGGTCAGGGCGCCCAGCTCCGTGGCCGGCCGTTGGCGCGCCTGACGGAAGGCGGCGGCGTAGGCCCGGGAACGTTCGCCGGGGCCGTCCTCGCGCCAGTGATCCACGAAAAGCGCTCCGCTAAAGGCCGGCAGCCGGGAAATCTCCGGCCCGTCCCAGGCGTCGCCGCCGAGCAGCGTCCCGGCAAACCCGAGCTTGCGGGCGGCCAGCCCCTGGAGCACCACTTCCTTGCTCGGATTGGGCAGGAAAAGGACGTCCGGCCCGAAGTCCAGGGCCTGCTGCACAACCGACTGAAAATCGCGCTCCCGGTCGGCGTAGGGAAACAGGGCGGCCTGACCGCCGCAGGCGGTAAAGGCCCGGAGAAACGCCTCGGCCAGGGACCGGCTGGCCAGGTTTTCCTCGTTGGCCAGGACGGCCACCCGTTTGGCGCCGAGGTCGCGCAGGGCCACCCGGCCGAGCACCATGCCCTGAAAGGCATCGGTAAAGGCGATGCGAAAGATGTGGGGCCGGCCGGCCGTGACCACCTGGGCCGTGGCGGCCGGGGCGACCAGCGGCACGCCGGCCGCTTCGGCCGCCTTGGCGGCGGCATCGGCCGCTTCGCTGGAAAACGGGCCGAGGATCGCCGTGACCCGCTCCCGGGCCACCAGCTCCCGGACGGCCCGGGCCGCCCCCTCGGGCGAATCCTTGTCGTCGCGCACGTAAAGCCGGATGCGGCAGGCCCGGTCGCCCAGGATCGGCCGGCCTTCCCGGCTTGCCGTCTCCACGGCGAAGCGGGCCGCATCCAGGGCATCACGGCCGGCCCGGAAGCCCTCGCCGGAAAAGGTGGCCACGAACCCCAGCCGCACCTCCGGCGCGTCCGAACGGCCGCAGCCGGGAAGCAGGCAGACGGCCAGACAGACCAAGGCCAGGGTGCGGCAACGCGAGGCGAGTGCGGCGAAGCCCATGCGCCTCCTCCTAGGGAATCTGTCGCCCCTCGGTCACGGCGGCGAAGGCCGCCTCCCACCAGGCAAGAAACGGCACGGCGGTCAGCAGACTCGGCCCGAAGAGCACCTCCGGATCGTAGGTCCACACGGAAAGCCCGGCCAGGGTATCGCCCCCGGAGCGCAGTTTGAGGGCCAGACGTGGCGAAGTCAGGATATTGGGGACCCGCAAGCGGGTGGCGTCGGCGTAGAGATGTTCGAAGTCCTGGCGCGTGAACCGATGCCGCTCGTGGACGAAGAAGGCCAGACGCGGCGCGGTGCCGAGCTGCTGGCGCAACATGTCCGGCACCACTTCCCGGTCGGCCTCGTCGAGCACCACGACATACGGGGATTCGCCCAGCTCGGCCGCCGTGGCTTCGCCGGCCGGTCCGCGAAAGCGCCAGATGGCGAAGGACAGGCCGAAAACGGGCCGCCCGAAATGTCCGAGCCGCCGTTTCGCCGTGGCCATGGCCGCAGGCAGGTGCTCCTGGCCGGCAAAAATGCAGAAGGCGCTGGCCCGGGCCAGCGCCGAGGCGTCGGTCCGCCAACCGCCGGCGGGCAGGGTCCGGTTCCAGCCCGAGCCCAGATCGTCCGGGGTTAAAATGGCCAGGGTCATATCCCGCCTGACGCGCGGATCGGCCACGGCGTCCTGGAGCACGAGCAAATCGGGATCGTAGCGGCCGACGGCGTCCCGGACGCCCCGCACCGGGTCGGTATCCATCAGGATGTGGCCGCCCTGGGTATAGCGGGCCAGAAGCGCCGCCTCCATGCCCGATTCCCAGGGATCGCCGTCGGGGGGGACCACGAAAGGCAGTGCCGGCGGCGAGGCGTCGCCCCGGGGAACGGTCACGGCGGTGCGAATGCCCCGAGCCTCGGCCCAGCCGAGCAGCCAGGAGGTCAGGAGCACGCGGCCCCGACCGTCAGCGGTCAGACCGCCCACGGCCACGGCCGGCCGGCCGGGATCACAGGCATGGCACAGGCCGCGGGCATAGCACCGGGCCTCCAGGCGTCGGTAGCAGGCGAACAGCCAGGAAGGGGGGACAAGCAGCCCGCAGCCGAGCTTCCGCGCCAGCTCGGCCGCGGACAGCCTCGGAGCGGTCACTACGGCGGCAGGGCCGGGGCGCTTCCCCTTGCGGCGGCGGACATTTTTCACGCGTCAGGCCGGGTTCGCCACGGTCGCGGGCGGATTCCCGACAGGCGGGAACATCCGGAAAGCGGCCGTGGCGCAGTCCATGCCGCCGTCTAGTCCCGGTTGGAACCGAACAGGCGCAGCAGCATGAGGAACAGGTTGATGAAATCCAGATACAGGGTGAGCGCCCCGAGGATGGTTCCCCGGCGCACGGCCGTGGCGTCATCGGCTGGAGCCATCTGCCCCATGACCTTGAGCTTCTGGGTGTCGTAGGCGGTCAGGCCCAAAAACACCAGCACCCCCACGCAGGAGATGACGAAGTCCATGGCCGCACTCTTGATGAACATGTTGACGATCGAGGCGATGATGATGCCGATCAGCCCCATGAAAAAGAAGCTGCCGAACGAGGTCAGGTCCTTTTTGGTCACAAGGCCATACACGCTCATCGCGCCGAACATGCCGCCCGACACGAAAAAGGCCTTGAGGATGGCCGCCTGCGAGTAGGTCACGAAGATCACCGACAAGGTGACGCCATTGAGCGCGCTGTAGGCGAGGAACAGCAGCGTGGCCGTCCCGGCGGACAGGCGGTTGATGGCGGCGGAAAGGCCGATGACCAGCCCCAGCTCGACGATAATCAGGCCGATCAGAAGAATCTGGTTGCCGAACACGGCCTGCATCACGGCGGGCGTTCTGACCGTGAACAACGACGCCGCGGCCGTCATGAAAAGGCCCAGGCTCATCCAGCCATAGACGCCACGCATGAAGGCGTTGACCGCCTCGACGCGAGTTTGCGCGGTTTGGAGCGAACCGTAAGGTATGTTCATAAGGGGTCCTCCTTAGGCAAGACAGCTAGACTGTCACCTTGAGCTATAACGCGCCCCATGGCGCCTGGCAAGGGCCGCCCCCCGGCCGTCGTCCGGTCCTTGCCCGCCGACGGCAAAGCCGGTAGGGACAGACAGGCGGAACGATCCAGTCATGCACGACCCTCTGCTTTCCATCGAAGACCTGACCACCGTGTTCGACACGGCCGACGGTCCGGCCGTGGCCGTGGACGGCGTGAGCCTGGCCGTCGGACGCGGCCAAACCCTGGCCGTGGTCGGGGAATCGGGCTGCGGCAAGACCGTGCTGGCCCTCTCCGCCCTGGGACTCGTCACTCCGCCCGGCCGGGTGGCCTCGGGCCATGCCTTTTTCGACGGCCGCGACCTGCCCGCCCTGCCCGAACGCGAACGCCGGACCATCCGGGGACGCCGGGTCTCCATGATCTTCCAGGAGCCCATGACGGCCCTCAATCCCGTACTGACCATCGGCGACCAGGTGTCCGAACCGGCCCGGGTCCACGGCGGCATGTCCCGGCGGCAGGCGCTTTCCGCAGCCGAAGCCATGCTGGCCCAGGTCGGGCTGCCCGATCCCGGGCGCCGTCTGGCCGCCTATCCCCACGAACTTTCCGGCGGCCAGCGCCAGCGGGTCATGATCGCCATGGCCCTTATCCTCTCGCCGGAACTGCTCATCGCCGACGAACCCACCACGGCCCTCGACGTCACCGTCCAGCGCCAGATCCTCGATCTCATGCTGGAGCTGACCCGGGCCCGGGGCACGGCCATCGTGCTGGTCACCCACAACCTGGGCGTGGTGGCCCAGACCGCCGACGCCGTGGCGGTCATGTATTCCGGCCGGCTGGTGGAAAAGTCCCCGGTGGTGGCCCTTTTTGCCGAACCGCTCCACCCCTACACCCAGGGACTGCTCGCCTCCCTGCCCCGCCTCGATGCCCCAAAACGGGGGCTCACCCCCATCCCGGGCATGGTGCCGAGCCTTTTCGCCCGGCCCGACGGCTGCCATTTCCACCCCCGCTGCCCCCGGGCCTTTGCCCCGTGCCGCCGGGACATCCCCCCGCTTACCGCCCGGCCCGACGGCCGGCAGGTGAGGTGCTGGCTCTATGCCTGACCAAGAGCATCGTCCCCCCATCCTGGAGCTGACCGGAGTGACCCGCAGCTACACCGTCGGCGGCGGATTTTTCTCCGGCAGGGCCCGGCAGGTCCGGGCCCTGGCCGGCGTGGACCTGTCCGTCGGCCACGGCGAAACCGTGGGGCTGGTCGGAGAATCGGGCTGCGGCAAGTCCACCCTGGCCCGGCTGGCCGTCGCCCTGGAACGCCCCGATACCGGGAGCGTCCGCCTGGACGGCCGCGATCCCTGGACCGCCGGCGCCGCCGAACGCCGCAACCTGCCGCGTCTGGTCCAGATGGTCTTCCAGGATCCCTTTTCGTCCCTCAACCCGCGCCTGCCCATCGGCTGGACCGTGGCCGAGGGGCTTCGGGCCATGGGCGTGGGGTCGCGGCGGGAACGCCGGGAACGGGTGCTCGCGCTGCTTGCCCAGGTGGGGCTGTTGCCCGAACATGCCCGCCGCTTTCCCCACCAGTTCTCGGGCGGCCAGCGCCAACGGGTGGCCGTGGCCAGGGCCCTGGCCCTGGCCCCGGCGCTTATCGTGTGCGACGAGCCGGTCTCGGCCCTGGACGTCTCGGTCCAGGCGCAGGTCATCAACCTGCTCGGCGACCTCAAAAAACGCCACGGCCTGTCCTATCTCTTCATTTCCCACGATCTGGCCGTGGTCGGCCACTTGAGCGACCGGGTGGCCGTCATGTACCTTGGCCGGATCATGGAGCTGGCGCCGACCCGCGAGCTTTACGCCAGGCCGCTCCACCCGTATACGAAGGCCCTCCTGGAGGCCGTGCCCAGGCCCGATCCCGGGCACCGGACGCCGGCTCCCGTGGTCGGCGAGACCCCGGACCCGGCCGCGCCGCCCCCCGGCTGCGTGTTCCATCCGCGCTGCCCCAGGGCCCAACCGGAATGCGCCGCCGCCGAGCCGCCCCTCGTCGCCCTGGCGCCCGGCCATTTCGTCCGGTGCGCCCGGGCGTAGGATGGGGAAGAAAAGGAACGATGCCTCCGGCGGCCGGGGGCATGATGCCCCCGGACCCTTCGCACGGGGGAGATGGTGCGAAGCGCGCGTTGAGGGACGTGCAAAGGAGCTTATGCTATGGATGCCGTCGAACAGGCCGTCGAAGCGATCTTCCGCGTGTTTCAGGCCGAACACTGGGCCCGGTTTTCCTATGCGGTCGAGCGGGACGGAGGCGTATTCCTGGATATTCCCGAGGATGCCCTGGCCGCGGTCGAAACCGATGACGCCGCCCTGGCCGGATTTCTCCGGGGGCTGGACGGCAAGCCCGTGGATGCCGAAACCTCCAAGCGGGCCATCGGGGAACACGTCTTCCGCACCATGGAGGGCGTCTTCCCGCCCGACACCGTGGTCCAGGCCTTCGACAGCCAGGCCTTTGGCCTGACCATGCAGCTTTTTGCCGCCTGGGTCGGCGGACACGAAAAGCTGCTCGACCTCGAAGTCCTGCCCCTGGCCGAATGGCAACGGATGTTCGCCGCCTGGCGCCAAGACCCGTCGGTCGTCCGCTTCGCCGCAAGCCTCGCCGCCGGCGAAAAGCCCGAGCCGCCCGCAGACGGGACCGAACACTAATCCCCTAGCGCAGCTGCCATCCCCGGTCGGTCATGCAGCGGGTGAACACGCCCTGATGGGCGTCGTCCTCCACCACGTTGGCCACGTACTGATCGGCCTGGCCCTCGATGGTCGGATCATCGGTGTAGCGCTCCATGCCATAGGTCGGGGGCACGGTGTCGTTGGCCAGGGCCTTGCACAGCGCCTTGTCATCGGCCAGTTGTTTCCTGGCCTGGGCCGGGTCGGTGATGTCCGCGTTGACGTAGCGGTTGCCGCAACCGGCGCAGACCAGCGCCGTCAGGACAAGAGCCGGAAACAGCAGGTGCGAGAGCGTGAGAAAGGGCATAAGCCGTCCTTTTCCATATGAAGCTTGACTACCGGAAGCCTTCTGTCAAGGAAAAGAAGCAGCGGCGGGACATCGCGCGGCACCAGGGTTGACAACGTGCGATAATGCCGTATGTTTGGCCTTGGTCTCTTATCGGCAAGAAGTGATGTCATGCGCGACGCGGCCACGCTGCAGGTTCGTCGCCCTCCCCCTTGGGACGCTCTCCCCGCCGATGGCCACTGGCCCCGATCTTCCGATCCTGACGCGGCCCGCAGCTTCCGTTTCTCGATTCGCCGATCGCCACCGCGCGTTTTCTCGTGCGCGGCTCACTTTTTGCCAAAGGACATCCTTTTGAGCTTTGATTCGTTTTGCCTGAATTCCACCCTTGTCGCCAATATCAAACGGCTTGGTTACGAAACCCCCACCCCCATCCAGACCGAAGCAATTCCCCATGTGGCCGACGGCCGCGACCTTATGGGACTGGCCCAGACCGGCACCGGCAAGACGGCCGCCTTCCTGCTGCCCATCCTGCAAAAACTGATGGCCACCCCGGCCCGCGTCCGCGGCGTGCGGGTTCTGATCCTGGCCCCCACCCGGGAACTGGCCGAACAGATCTATCAGGCCGCCCTGGACCTCGGCCGCGGCTCCCGACTGCATATGGCCGTCATTTACGGCGGCGTGGGCATGTTCCCCCAAACCCGGGCCCTGCGTCAGGGCCTGGACCTGGTCGTGGCCTGTCCGGGCCGCCTCCTCGACCACATGGGCCAGGGCAACGTCCGCTTCGACGCGCTGGAAACGCTGGTCCTCGACGAGGCCGACCACATGTTCGACATGGGCTTCCTGCCGGACCTGCGGCGCATCCTGTCCGCCCTGCCCGCCTCGCGCCAGACGTTGCTCTTTTCCGCCACCATGCCCCAGGCCATCGCCGCCCTGGCCAATGAAACCCTGCACGATCCGGTCATGGTCCGCATCGGCCACCAGGCGCCCCCGGCCACCGTCGCCCATGCCATCTACCTCGTGTCCTCCTCGCGCAAGACGCCCCTGCTGCTGCACATTTTGAAAGAAGCGGCCGGCGCCTCGGTCATCGTGTTCACCCGCACCAAGCACCGGGCCAAAAATCTGGCCCAGCAGCTCTGCCGGGACGGACTCAAGGCCACCTGCCTCCAGGGCAACCTGTCCCAACGCCAGCGGCAGCTGGCCATGGACGGCTTTCGGCGCGGCACCTTCCAGATCTTGGTGGCCACGGACATTGCCGCCCGGGGCATCGACGTTTCCCAGGTGGCCCACGTCATCAACTACGACATCCCGGACACCGCCGAAGCCTACACCCACCGCATCGGCCGCACCGGCCGGGCCGAACACGAAGGCCAGGCCCATACGTTCGTCACGGGCGAGGATATGGGCATGGTGCGCGCCATCGAGGCCCATATGAAAAAGCCCCTGCCCCGGCGCGAAGTGGAAGGCTTTGAACCCGATCCCGCGGAATTCCGCCGCTCGTCCGCCGCGCCGTCCCGTCCGCCCTTCCGGGGACGTCCCCAGGGCGACCGGTCGCGCGGCCCCCGCTCCGGAGGCGACCAGGACCGGCGCTCGTCCACCTTTGGCCTGTCCTCCGACCGGCGGCCTGACCGCGAAGGCGGACGTCCCATCCGTCGTCCCCAGCGCGAAGGCGCGCACGCTGCGTAAGACAAAGAGGCCTCCGGCGGCCGGGGGCATGATTCCCCCGGCAGGTCCAGGGCAGCGCCCTGGCCGCCGGAGGCACAAACCTTAAGACAAAGATGCCTCCGGCGGCCGGGGGCATGATGCCCCCGGACCCCTCGCCCGAGGAGGGCTCAAAAAATCCCCCCGGGACGGCAAGCCCTGGGGGGATTTTTATCGCGGGAAGCCAGCCGGAGCACCGTCATCTGGCCCAGGGGGCCGGGGGAAGGACTCCCCCGGCAGGTCCAGGGCAGCGCCCTGGCCGCCGGAGGCAATTATTCGTCTTTTAAAGAACGGCTCATGAGGTCACGGACGGCCTGGGACGGGTCCTTGCCCTGGTAGAGGATGGCGTAGACCTGCTCGGTAATGGGCATTTCCACGTCCAGTTTCTGGCGCAGGGTATTGACGGCCTCGGTGGTTTTGACCCCCTCGGCCACCATTTTCATTTCGGCCAGGATGTCGAGAAGTTTCTGGCCCTGGGCCAGGCGCAGGCCGACCTGCCGGTTGCGGGACAGGTCGCCGGTGCAGGTCAGCACCAGATCGCCCATGCCGGAAAGGCCCATGAAGGTCTGCCGTTCGCCGCCCATGGCCTTGCCGAGCCGGCTCATCTCGTGGAGGCCCCGGGTGATGAGCGCCGCCCGGGCGTTGCCGCCGAAGCCCAGTCCGTCGGCCACGCCGGCGGCGATGGCCACGATGTTTTTGATCGCCCCGCCGAGTTCCACGCCCCTGACGTCGCTCGCGGTGTAGACGCGGAAATACGGGGTGGCCAGTATTTCCTGGACCTGTTTGCCGGCTTTCTTGTCCTTGCAGGCCAGCGTCACGGCCGTGGGCATTTCCCGGATGACTTCATAGGCGAACGACGGCCCGGACAGCATGGCGAACTTGGGTTTGATGCTGCCGAGGGCATCCTCGCAGACCTGCGACATGGTCATCAGGGTATCGAGTTCGATGCCCTTGCTGGCGCAAATAATGACGGCGCCTCTGGGCAGATACTTCTGGAAGCGCTGATAGGCCTGGCGGATGAACTGACTCGGCACGGTGAAGACGAAATGCTTCACGCCTTCGACCACGCTGGCCGCGTCGGTCGTCACCTCCAGCCGCTCGGACAGGGGACGGCCGGGCGTGTACCAGGAATTTTCACGCGTGGTCCTGATTTCGTTCATGACCGCCGGTTCGCGCACCCAGAGCCGGGCTTCCTGGCCTTTTTTCGCCAGCAGGTCGGCCAGGGTGGTCCCCCAACTGCCGCCGCCGATCACCGCGATTTTCATGCGACATTCCTCCCCGCCCATTCTATGGATCCGGCTCGCGACCGCAAAAAAAAAAACGCCAAGCGATGGCCCGAGCCTTGTTGCCTCTAGCACACGAAGCCGCTAGAGACAAAGGCTTTCCGGGTATCATCCGCGGGAGGGATCATGACGGAAACCGACGGACCGACCACATTCACGGACCTGGACAAGGCCATTTTGCGGCAGGTGCAGGCTACGCTTCCGGATTCGGCCACGCCTTTTGCCGACATTGCCCGGGCGGTCGGCACCAGCGAGGCCCATGTGCTGGATCTGCTCGGCCGCCTGGCGGGAAACGGAGCCATCCGGCGGTTCGGGGCCACCTTGCGGCATCAGCAGGCCGGCTACCGGGCCAATGTCATGGTGGCCTGGCGCGTGCCCGAACCTGACGTGGACCGTCTCGGCCCCATCATGGCGGCGCGCCCGGAAGTGAGCCACTGTTATCACCGGGAAACCTGCCCGGACTGGCCGTACAACCTCTACACCATGGTGCACGGCCGGTCGGACGAGGCCTGCCGGGCGGTGGTGGAAGCCCTCTCCCGGGATACCGGGATCACGGATTTCGCCATGCTGGCCAGCGTCAAGGAACTCAAAAAAGTCAGTATGCGGTATTTCTAGCCGCGATCACGCCTTGGCCTTGCGGGCCTCCAGGCAGGTTTTCATGGTCTCCCGGAATTCCGACGAATTGACCCGGTTGAGGATGACCATATCCTCCGTCTCCAGGGAACGACGCAGCTCGTCCACGTTGCTTTTGAGCAGCTGACGCGCCCCAAGGAGCGTGGCCACCTGCGGTTCGCGGTACATCCGGGCCGTCTGGAGGGCCACCTCCTCCACCTTATCGGCCGGCACGATTTTATCCACCATCCCGAGATTCAGTGCTTCTTCGGCGTTGAAGCGGGGCCATTGCAGGATTTCGGTCGCCCGCCCCACCCCGAGCAGGCGGGACAGAAAATAGCCGCAACCGCCCTTGGGGACGGCGCCGATGTCCGCGAAGGCGTTTTCGACCACCGTGCCTTCTCCGACGATGCGGTAGTCGCAGGACAGGCTCAGGGAGAAAAAGAACATGGACAGCAGACCCGAGTCGGCGTGGATGGTCACCTTGTTGAGGCCGGCCATGGCCACGACATAGTTGTTGACCAGGTTGAACATCCGCTGGAGGAGAAATTCCTCCCGCCTGGCCTGCAGGAGCCTGATGAAAAACTCCATGGTCTCCCTGGAGCCCCCCTGGTCGCGGGCCCCGATGAAAACCACCACCTTCACCTTGTCGGTATGGGAGATGAGTTCCATGTGATCGAAAAAGGCATCGATTTTGGCAAGATCCGAGATGTTTCTGGTGAAATGCGGCTTGCCCCGCACCACCAGGATGTTGTCGTTGCGCTCGGCGGAAAAGAATTCATTCTCCGTAACCAGGCTTGTCGTGGTGCGCATGAAGCCTCCTTGGGCACGCAATCGGGACGCGGCGGCCTCTTGTTCCGGACAGGGAACCGCCTTCATTATCCCGTGCCATCATGATGTTGTCCTGTCAATAAGTCTGGGGGGTTAGACCGGGCGCCAGGCCGGACGGCCGGGACAGCCCGGAGAGATCCATTCGTATTTCTTATTGAATTCCAAAACGATAGCAGCGATTTTTCGTCGCATCCCTTGACACCCCCCCCTTCGGTTGTTACCCGTTTGGCACTCTGTTGTGACGAGTGCCAGACGAGGACGCGCCATGCCGCTGCCAGATCGTGAACGGGAAGTGCTGACCACCATTATCGAGGCGTATATCGTGACGGCCTCGCCGGTGGGGTCGCGCGCCGTGTCCAAGCAGAGCCCGCTCGGCCTGTCGCCGGCCTCCATCCGCAACATCATGGCCGATCTGACCGACGACGGCTACCTGGAGCAACCGCACACCTCGGCCGGCCGGGTCCCGACGGCCAAGGCCTTCCGGTTCTACCTCGACGAAATCATGCAGGAACGCCCCCTGCTCCCGGCCCAGAAGCGGCGCATCGCCAGCATTCTCTCCTCGGCCGGGCTGGAGCTGGGCAACATCCTGCGCCAGACGTCGCGTCTGCTGTCGGGACTGTCCCTGCAGGTGGCCATGGTGGTGGCGCCCCGCCATGCCGATACCCGGTGGAAGCGCATCGATTTTTCGCTGCTCAACCCCGGTCTGGTCATGGTCATTCTGGTCCTGCAGGGCGGCCTCGTGCGCAACCGGGTCATCGAGACGCCGGCGGAGGTGACCGCCGACGATCTGACCAGGTACGCCAATTACTTGAACGATCTGTTCACGAACCATACCGTGGCCGAAGTCCGCTCCCGGATCGAAGCCGAGCTGTTGGAGGCCGAACGCACCCTGAACGCCCTCTACCAGCGGGCCCTGATGCTGGCCCGGTCGGCCTTCGAGCGGGACGCCGCCACCGAAAACGAAATCATCGTGGACGGGACGTTAAACATCCTGTCCCAGCCGGAATTCACGGACAGCGAGCATGTGCGCGGCGTGATGCGGGTGCTGGAGGAACGCACCATCCTGCTCGAACTGCTGGATAAGACCGCATCGGACTGGAAGACGGTCATCACCATCGGCGACGAATCCGCGCAGGCCTCCCTGACCGACCTCGGCGTCATCACCGCCCCGTACGGCTCCGGCCCCCTGGGGGCCATCGGCCTGATCGGCCCGGTCCGGATGGACTACGCCACGCTGATTCCGGTAGTGAATTTCACAGCGAATGCGCTGACCAGGCTTCTGGACAGACATTTTTAACCATAACGTCCCGGATGCGGTGCCGGCATGGTCCGGCCTTTTTCCGCGTCCGGCGTTTTTCCCCGGAGGATACATGGCCCCTGACGATACCCGCCCCGATGCCGCCCCGACCCCGGATGCCACGTCCGACGAGGCTCAGGAGGAACCTTCCCTGGAGGCCGAAGTCGAACGCCTCAAGGCCGCACTGGCCGCCGAATCCGACCGCCGTCTGCGCGGCCTGGCCGAGGCGGAAAACCTGAAAAAGCGCCTGATCAAGGAAAAGGAGGAGTTCCAGAAATACGCCACCGAATCCCTGATCGCGGACCTGTTGCCCGTGCTCGACCATCTGGAGCTGGCCCTGGCCCACGGCCGGGAGATCGAGGCCTGCAAGGATTTCATGGTGGGCGTCGACATGACGCGCAAGTCCTTCGTGGACATCCTGGCCCACCATGGCGTGGCCGAATTCGGCCAGGTCGGGGAAGCCTTCTCCCCCGAAACCCACGAAGCCCTGGGCATGATCGCCCAGCCGGACCTGCCGGCCGACGTGGTGGGCAAGGTGGTGCAGCGGGGCTACACCCTGCGCGGCCGACTGCTGCGTCCGGCCAAGGTCATGGTCAATAAGCCCGCCTAGGGCCTTTTTTGGAACGCGCCCCTTTACTCGAATAAATCTGGCATTATATCACAGCCTATCTTGGGACATTATCCGCCGTGCCCCGGCGGCCCCGCATACGGAACCATCAAGGAGGAAGGGCAATCATGGGTAAAATCATCGGTATCGATCTCGGGACCACCAACTCCTGCGTCTACGTCATGGAGGGCAAGGACCCGAAGTGCATAACCAACCCCGAAGGCGGCCGCACCACGCCGTCCATCGTCGCCTTCACCAAGGAACGGCTGGTGGGCGAAATCGCCAAGCGCCAGGCCGTCACCAATCCCGAGCGCACCATTTTCGCCATCAAGCGCCTGATGGGCCGCAAGTTCGATGCGCCCGAAGTCACGCGCTGGCTGGGACACTGCCCCTATAAGATCGTCGAGGGCCCCGGCGGCGACGCCTACGTCGCGGTCGAGGACAAAAAATACAGCCCGGCCGAAATCTCGGCCATCATCCTCGGCAAGCTCAAAAGCGACGCCGAAGCCTACCTGGGCGAGCCCGTCACCGAAGCCGTCATTACCGTGCCGGCCTACTTCAACGACGCCCAGCGCCAGGCCACCAAGGACGCCGGCCGCATCGCCGGCCTCGAGGTCAAGCGCATCATCAACGAGCCCACGGCCGCTTCCCTGGCCTACGGTTTCGACCGCAAGGCCAACGAAAAGATCGCCGTGTTCGACCTCGGCGGCGGCACCTTCGATATTTCCATCCTGGAAGTGGGCGACAACGTCGTCGAAGTCCGGGCCACCAACGGCGACACCTTCCTCGGCGGCGAGGACTTCGACCAGCGCGTCATCAATTACCTGGTCGACGAGTTCAAGCGGGAAAACGGTATCGACCTGTCCCAGGACCGCATGGCCCTCCAGCGCCTCAAGGAAGCCGGCGAAAAGGCGAAAAAGGAACTGTCCTCGTCCATGGAAACCGAGGTCAACCTGCCCTTTATCACCGCCGACGCCTCCGGGCCCAAGCACATGCTGGTCAAGCTCACCCGCGGCAAGCTCGAATCCCTGGTCCACGATCTGGTCCAGCAGACCACGGAACCCTGCCGCAAGGCCCTGGCCGACGCCGGGCTCAAGACTTCCGACATCGACGAGGTGGTGCTGGTCGGCGGCATGACCCGTATGCCGCTGGTGCAGAAGACCGTGCAGGAATTTTTCGGCAAGGAGCCCAACCGCTCGGTCAACCCGGACGAGGTGGTGGCCATGGGCGCCGCCATCCAGGGCGGCATCCTGGCCGGCGACGTCAAAGACGTGCTGCTGCTCGACGTGACCCCGCTCTCTCTCGGCATCGAGACCCTGGGCGGCGTGTTCACCAAGCTGATCGACCGCAACACCACCATCCCGACCCGCAAGAGCCAGGTGTTCACCACGGCGGCCGACAACCAGCCCTCGGTCTCCATTCACGTGCTCCAGGGCGAGCGGCCCATGGCCGGCGACAACATGACGCTCGGGCGCTTCGAACTGACCGGCATTCCGCCGGCGCCCCGCGGCCTGCCCCAGATCGAGGTCACCTTCGACATCGACGCCAACGGCATCGTCAATGTTTCGGCCAAGGACACCGGCACCGGCAAGGAGCAGTCCATCCGCATCACCGCCTCCTCGGGCCTGTCGGAAGCCGACATCCAGAAGCTCATCAAGGATGCCGAGTCCCACGCCGAGGACGACAAGAAGAAGCAGGCCCTGATCGAGGTGCGCAACCAGGCCGATACCCTGGTCTACACCACCGAAAAGTCCCTGACCGACCTGGGCGACAAGGTCGACGCCGTGACCCGGGGCGAGATCGAGGCCAAGGCCAACCATCTGAAGGACGTGCTCAAGGGCGACGACGCCGAGGCCATCAAGAAGGCCACGGCCGAGCTGTCCCAGGCCTCCCACAAGCTGGCCGAGAAGCTCTACCAGCAGAAGGCCGAGGCCGGCGCCGGCCAGCCCGGCGGTGGCCCCGAGCCCCACGCCGGCGGCGAGCAGACCGGCAAGACCGGCGGCGCCGACGAGGATGTGGTGGACGCCGATTACACCGAAGTGAAATAATCCTGGCGGAACGCGGCTTGCTTTCGCGTTTCGTTGCGCGTACTTTAGGCCTGATCCGTCTTCGGACGGATCAGGCTTTTTACATGCCCGCACCCGCACCGCGGCCTGGCCGCCAAACCCCGGTTCGCCCATGGACGCCAAGACGAACACCACTCGCATCCTCTGCCGCCTGATGGCGGGAATCGTATTGTGCTGCACCCTGGTCGGCTGCGGCGGTCTGTTTTCTTCTTCCCAACCCACGCCCCCGCCGCCGCCCGTCCGGGTGCCGCCCAAGCCCCAGGTGTCGCCGGCGCCGCCGCCGCCCAAACCGGCGGACAACACCGTCGCCCTGCTCCTGCCCCTGGGCGGACCGTTCCGGGAATTCGGCGGCAAGGTCCAGCGGGGGGCCATGGCGGCCAAGGCGGCCCTGGCCGCTTCCGGCACCACCATCGACGTGGTGGTCATCGACGTGACCCAGCCGGGCTGGATGGATGCCCTGCGGGCCCTGCCGCCCCAGGCCACCCTGGTCGGCGGCCCGATGCATCCCCTGACCTTCAAGGACCTGCAATCGGCCGGCCTGCTGCAAAGCCGGGTTTTCCTGGCCTTCATGCCCAGCCTGGGCGAGGCCCGGGAAGGGGTGGACGCCTGGCGCTTCTTCCCCAGTCACGAGGATGAAGTCGACGCCCTGCTGCGCCTGTCGCTCACCAACTACGGCATCAACCAGTACGCCATCCTGCGCCCGGGCGACCGCTACGCCCAGTCCATGGCCGACACCTTCACCCAGGCCGTGACCCGGCTGGGCGGCCAGGTCACGGCCACGGGCGTCTATTCGCCCCAGGATGCCTCGACCTGGGACGCCACGGTGCAGGAAATGATCAAGACCGGCACCGGCCGTCCCGGCTTCGGCGCCGTGTTCGTGCCCGACGACTGGGACCGGGTCGACAAGGTGCTGCCGAACTTCTTCCGCAACAAGATCGAGGACCTGCTCATCCTCGGGCCGCAACTCTGGACGGAATCGCTCTCCAAGGCCGCCGCGGCCAAGGCGCAAATCAACATTCAGAATTATCGCCTGGCCGTCTGCCCCGGAGCCTGGTGGCCGGAAAACCAGGGGAAGGCCACCCAGGATCTGCTCACCGCCATGCGGGCCGAAGGCACCCCCCAGGTCGAACTGTGGGAAGCCATCGGCTATGATTTCGTCCGTCTGGCCGCCCGCCTGGGGCCCCTGCCCCAGGGAGACGCGCCCCAGGATGTCAGCGCCCGCCTGGCCCAGGCCGCCACGGGCATGGAGTTCAGCATGGCGCCGCTCGCCTATACGCCGGACGGCATCGCCCATGTGTCCATGTACCTGTTTCGGCCCTCGGTGGCCGGACCGGTGCTGCTCGATCCGGAGGGCTTCCGCCAGCGCTTAAACGCCATTCGGCAAAAGGCCCTGGAAAATCCGGCCCCGGAGAGCGAGCAGTCCTATGCTCCGTCCCAGCCGTCGGTCCCCCTGGGGCAGCAGCCCGCCGCACCGGCCCAGCAACAGCCGACCGCACCGCAGCAGCAGCCGGCCACGACCCAGCCCGCGCAGCCGGTCCAGCCCGCGCCGTTCCCGAGCCAGCCCGTGCCGGCCCATCAGCAAACCCTTCCGGCCTCTTAAGGACGAGGATCGCACCATGCCCATCACTGCCGCACAGGCCGCCACCATTGCCAAACTGGCCAAACTGCGCCTCGACGACGACAAGCTCGAGGCCTTCGCCGGCCAGATGGATGCCATTGTGACCTACATGGAGACGCTCGGCAGCGTGGAGACGTCCGGAGTGGAGCCGCTCTATAGCCCGGTCGAGCACGCCACGGTCACCCGGCCCGACGCCGTGGTCAAAAACTGTAGCCGGGACGACGTGTTGCGCAACGCGCCCGCCACCGACGGCCAGTTTTTCGTCGTACCGAAGATCGTGTAATACCGAAGCCTCCAGGGCTCCGTGCCGCACCCCGCCGGGGGAAAGCATTTCCCCCGGTTTCCCCGAAAGGATCCGTCATGTCCGCAATCACCAGTCTGAGCCTGACCGCGGTCCGCGACAAGCTGGCCCAAAAGGAAATCAAGGCCGAGGAGGCGACCCGGGCCTGCCTGGACCGCATCGCGGCCACCGAGCCGAAAATCCGGGCCATCCTCCACCTCGACGACGCCCGGGCCCTGGCCCAGGCCAAAGCCATGGACGCCGCCGGCCCCGATCCGCAAAAACGCCTGTGGGGCGTGCCCGTCCTGGTCAAGGACGCTATCTGCGTCAAAGACGCTCCCACCACCTGCGCCTCGAAGATCCTCGAAAATTTCGTGCCTTTCTACGACGCCACCAGCGTCGAAAAATTGAAGGCCGCCGGCGCGATCATCCTCGGCAAGACCAACCTGGACGAATTCGCCATGGGCTCGTCCACGGAAAATTCCGCCTACCAGGTCACGGCCAATCCCTGGGATCTGACCAAGGTTCCCGGCGGGTCGAGCGGCGGCTCGGCCGCGGCCGTGTCCGCCCGGCAATGTTTCGCCGCCCTCGGCACCGATACCGGCGGCTCCATCCGCCAGCCGGCCGCCTTCTGCGGCACCGTCGGCCTCAAGCCCACCTACGGCCGCGTCTCGCGCTACGGCCTGGTGGCCTACGGATCGAGTCTCGACCAGATCGGCCCGCTTGCCCGCACCGCCGACGACGCCGCCGCCATGCTCACCGTCATCGCCGGCCACGACGCCAGGGATTCCACTTCGGCCCCCCGCGACGTCCCGGACTTCGAGGCCGCCATCGCCGGCGCGCCCGACCTCTCCGGGCTGACCATCGGCACGCCCGAGGAATACTGGGACGAGGGCGTGGACGACGAGGTGCGGCTGGCCTGCCGCCAGGCCCTGGACGCCGCCGGCTCGCTCGGCGCCACCATCGTGCCCGTCTCGCTGCCCCATACCCCCTATGCCGTGGCCACCTACTACATCGTGGCCATGGCCGAGGCCTCGTCCAACCTGTCGCGCTTCGACGGCGTGCGCTACGGCTTCCGCGATCCCTCGGCCCAATCCCTGGAAGACCTCTACGCGCTGTCGCGCACCAAGGGCTTCGGCCCGGAAGTCCAGCGCCGTATCGTCATCGGCACCTACGTGCTGTCGGCCGGCTACTACGACGCCTACTACCGCAAGGCGGCCCAGGTCCGCCGGCTCATCCGCCAGGATTTCCTCGACGCCTTCAAACAGTGCGACATCCTCTGCGGCCCGACCTCACCTTTCGTCGCCTACCCCATCGGCCAGATGGCGGGCGATCCGCTGCAGATGTATTTAAGCGACATTTTCACCATCTCCCTGAACCTGGCCGGCCTGCCGGGCCTGTCCATGCCGGTCGGCGTCGGACGCGGTTCCGGGATGCCCATCGGCATGCAGCTCTTCGGCCGGGCCTTCGACGAGGTCACCATCCTGCGCGCGGCCAAGGCGATGGGACGTGTGTTGCCGGATATGCCCGAACCGACGGGGATATAAAGGAAAGAGGCCTCCGGCGGCCAGGGCGCTGCCCTGGACCTGCCGGGGGAAGGCTTCCCCCGGGCCCCTGAAAGGAACAGACACAACCTGGACGAGACAGACCCGGCCCGACAACCACTCGTCGTGATTACAGGATGCCAAAGGGCAAAGCCCTTTGGCCGCCGGAGGCATCCCCATACCCCTCTCCCCCACCAGCCCTCTCACCCGCACGCGCATGGCGGTCGCCGTGTCCGGCGGTTCGGACAGCCTGCTGTCCCTGGCCCTGTTGCATCAGGCCGGGCATGACGTTGTGGCCATCCACGCCCATTTCCTGCCGCCGGATGCCGGGCAGCGCGCCCTGGCCGCGGCCATTGCCGCCCAATGCACGCTCCTGGGCGTGCCGTTTACGGCCGTGGACCTCTCGGCAGCCTTCCACGAACGCGTCATGGCCCCGTTTGCCCGGGCCTATGCCGCCGGGCTCACGCCCAACCCCTGTGCCGCCTGCAACCGGCAAATGAAATTCGGCCTGCTCCTGGAAAAGGCCCTGGCCCTCGGGGCCGACCGCCTGGCCACCGGCCACTACGCCCGCCTGGAACACCTCGCCGCCGGTCCGGTCCTTTACCGGGGCGACGACGCCAGCCGCGACCAAAGCTATTTCTTAAGCCTCGTGCCCCCCGACGCCCTGGCCCGGGCGACATTTCCCATGGCCCACCGCCATAAGGTCGACAACGCCGCCGCCCTGGCCGGCCTGGGGCTGGCCCCGCCCCTGCCCCGGGAATCCAGGGAAATCTGCTTCGTCCCAAACGACGATTACCGGACGTTTCTTGCGGAAAGCGGTCTGCCCCTGTCCGGCCCGGGTCCCATCGTCCTGGCCGACGGCCGACAGGTCGGCCGGCACCAGGGCTTGTGGCGCCACACCGTGGGCCAGCGCCGGGGCCTCGGCGTGGCCTACAGCGAACCGCTCTACGTCCTGGCCAAGGATGCGGCGGCCAATGCCCTGGTGGTCGGGACCAAACCGGAACTTTTGGCCACCACCGGCCGCACCGCCCCGGCCAATTTCCTGACCGCGCCGGAACGCTGGCCGGAAAAGGTCCTGGTCCAGACCTGCTACCGCATGCGCCCCCGGCCGGCTACGGTCAGCCTGACGACGGACGGCGGCCTCGACATCCGCTTCTTTGCGCCCGTGGCCCGGCCCACGCCCGGCCAAGTGGCCGCCGTCTCGGACGCAAGCGGCCGCATCCTGGCCGGCGCCGCGCTTGTGGACGTCCCGCCCTCCCCCACGAGGTGACGCCACCGGCCTCCCTTCGCCGCATGGACAAAAGCCCTGGAATCGGGCTATGTTGCCGCTGTCCAAAGATTTCCCCCCACAGGATTCCAAAGGGCCAGGCCCTTTGGCCGCCGGAGGCATCCCCACACCGCTTCCCCCAACTTGCCACCATCATGACGCACATCACCTCCGAAGACGATTTCCTGACCCTGGTGGACCGGCATTTCCCGCGCCAGTCTGCCGGAGTGCTCGTCGGGCGCGGCGATGACGCCGCCGTGGTGGCCTGGCCCGAGCGCGTCTGCGTGACCACGGACCTCTTTCTGGAGGACGTGCATTTCCGCCGGGCCTACTTTGCCCCGGCGGACATCGGCTACAAGGCGTTGGCCGTAAATATAAGCGACGTAGCGGCCATGGGCGGCCGGCCGCTCGGCTGCGTCCTGGGGCTTGTCTGCCCGGAGGCTGTCGATGCGTCCTTCTGGGATGGCGTACTGGCCGGCCTGGCCGAAGCCGCGGCGCCGTGCGACCTGCCGCTCGTCGGCGGCGATTTGAGCCGGGGGGACAAGGTCGGGCTTGCCGTCACCCTGTGGGGCCGGCCCGCGCAGTCGGGTCGATTTCTGACCCGGGGGCCCGCCCATCCCGGCGACGTCCTTTTCGCCGTCGGGCCGCTCGGACTGGCCCGAGCCGGTCTTTTCGCGCTGGAACGGGACGGGAAGGCTGCGGCCGCACGCTTTCCGGTCGCCGTGGCCGCCCATCTGCACCCCCGGCCCAGGTTGGAGGCCGGGACAAGGCTGGCCGCCATTCCCGGCGTGACCGCCTGCCTGGACGTTTCCGACGGCCTGGCCCGGGATCTGCCGCGCCTTCTGGCCCCGGGGACCGGCGCGGAACTGGCCGTCGACCGGGAGAACGTCCATCCGGAGGCGGCCAGGCTGGCAGCCGAGCGCAATTGCGATCCGGTCCTGGAACTCGTGGCCGGCGGCGAGGACTACGCCCTGCTCGGAGCGGTCAGCCCGGACGACTGGCCGACGGTAGCCAGAACCGTACCCGAGGCCCGGCGTCTCGGCAGCGTGCGGGCCACCCCCGGGCTTCGCCTCAACGGCGCGCCGCTGACCGCCCAGGGCTTCGATCATTTCGGCTGACCGGAGCCCCCCGAAATACCCTTTAACCCGCACGGGAGGTTCCGCATGGATTTGACGTTACGCCCCATTGGCGAGGTCCGCTCGGCCATCCTCGACCCGGCAACAGCGCCCCGCTTCGAGACGGTCAGCAACTTTCCGGCCGATTTGGTCATCGATCCGGCCTATGCGGAAGGCCTGACCGACCTGAACGTGGGCCAGGAAATTTTCGTTTTCACCTGGCTGCATCTGTGCGACCGCGTCTGTCTCCGGGTGCATCCCCGAGGCGACCCGGCCCTGCCCATGCGCAGCGTTTTTTCCACCCGTTCCCCCAATCGGCCCAACCCCATCGGCCTGCATCGGGCGCGCATCACGGCCATTACCGGCAATGTGATCACCGTGGCGGCCATGGAGGCGGTCAACGGCACACCGGTGATCGACATCAAGCCGGCCGAAGGCAATCTGCCGCAGCCCTAGACCGATTCCCGGCCGTTTTTTCACGGGCTGCGGCACGAAGGGCTTGCCGGGACATCCCTGTCTGCCGTAGCCTAAGCAGGCGCCCATCCCAGCATTGCAAAGGAGGCACCATGTCCAATAAAGAACACGTGCAAAAGGTCACGGCCGTCGTTTGCGCCTATTTCGTGCATGCCGGCCATCTGACCCGGGAAGAAGCCAAAGAGATTTCCGGCCTCGACGATGACCATTTCGAACAAGCCTATGACAAGGCCAGCGCCATTTTTGCCAAGATCGGGTCCGATCCGGACAAGGGCTTGGGCAAGCTGTTCACCTATCTGGGTGAGGAAGTGGACGAATACATGAAGCGCATCAGCGCCTACGGCATCGCGTAACCCCGGACTTCCCTACAAGCCCCTCGAAAGGAGCCAGGAATGCCATCCATTTCCTATTGGTTGGCCTATTTTGGTTTTGGCATCGTGGCCGGCATCATTGCCGGCCTGCTCGGGGTGGGCGGCGGCATCGTCATCGTGCCGGCCCTGTACTGGATCTTCACCCTGCAGGGGCTGCCGCAGGCCACACTGATGCATCTGGCTATCGGCACGTCCCTGGCCACCATCGTCTTCACCTCGTTTTCCAGTTTCCGGGCTCATGCCCGGCACGGCGCGGTACGCTGGGACATCTTCAAGCGATTTACCCCCGGCATTCTGATCGGGGCCTTCGCCGGTTCCTGGATAGCCGCCCAGCTTTCCACCCGAATCCTCAAGGGCGCCTTCGCCATTCTGCTCTATTACGTCTCCATCCAGATGTTGCTCAACATCAAACCCAAGCCGTCGCGGCAGCTGCCCGGCCCGGTCGGTCTGGCCACCGCCGGCGGCATCATCGGGACGGTTTCCAATCTGGTCGGCATCGGCGGCGGCATCATGACCGTGCCCTTTTTGAGCTGGTGCAACGTTCCCATCCATGTGGCCGTGGGTACGGCGGCGGCCATCGGCCTGCCCATCGCCCTGGCCGGGGCCATCGGCTACCTGGCCAACGGCCTGGGGGCCACAGGCCTGCCGCCGCTGTGCATCGGCTTTATCTACCTGCCGGCCCTGTGCGGCATCGCGGCCATGAGCATGATCACGGCCAAATTCGGCGCGCGGCTGGCCCATACCCTGCCGGTCGTGGTGCTCAAACGCGTTTTCGCCCTCTTCCTGCTGGCCATGGCCACGCGCATGCTCTGGGACCTGCTGTAGGGAGTCCGCCCCCATGCTGCAAAGTCTGCTCGGCCTGGTGGTCCTGCTGGCCGTGTCCGCCGCCGTCAGCGAGCAGCGGGGACGCATTCCCTGGCGCATGGTGGCCGGGGGACTCGGCCTGCAGGTGCTGATCGCCGCCTGCATCCTGAAGGCCCCCTTCCTGCGCACGGTCTTTTTGGCCTTAAACGCCCTGGTGACGGCCATGGACGAGGCGACCCGGGCCGGTACGGCCTTCGTTTTCGGCTACGTGGGCGGCGGCCCGGCGCCCTTTGCCACCACGGACCAGGGTGCCGCCTTCATTCTGGGGTTTCAGGCCCTGCCCCTGGTCATCGTCGTCGCGGCCTTGACCGCCCTGCTTTATTACTGGAAAATCCTGCCCAAGGTGGTGCTCGGCTTTTCCGCAGTGCTGGAAAAGACCATGGGCATCGGCGGGGTGCTCGGCGTGGGGGCCGGGGGATGCATTTTTCTCGGCATGGTCGAATCGCCCCTGCTCATCCGGCCGTATATCGCCCGCATGACCCGCAGCGAGCTGTTCGCCATGATGGCCACCGGCATGTCCTGCATCGCCGGCACCATGCTCATGCTCTACGCCACGGTGCTCAAAAGCGTCATCCCCGACGCCGTGGGGCATATCCTGGCCGCCTCGATCATCCACGCCCCGGCCGCCCTGCTGGTGGCCGCCCTCATGATCCCGGAGACCGGCCAGCCGACGCTGGGCCGCACATTGCCGCGATCCCCGGCCGGCGGGGCCATGGACGCGGTGGTTTCGGGCACGGCCGACGGGTTGAAGCTGTTCTGGAGCATCGTGGCCACGCTGCTCGTGTTCGTCGCCCTCATCAAGCTGGCCGACATCGCGCTCGCGGCCCTGCCGGCCGTGGCCGGCGCGCCCGTGACCCTGGAGCGGATGCTCGGGCTGGCCATGGCTCCGGTAGCCTGGCTGGTGGGCATCCCCTGGGCCGAGGCGACCACGGCCGGCACGCTCCTCGGCACCAAGGTCGTCCTCAACGAATTCATCGCCTTCATCGACATGGCCAAGTTGCCGCCGGAGGCCCTGTCGGCCCATTCCCGGCTGATTCTGACCTATGCCATGTGCAGCTTCGCCAACTGCGGCAGTGTGGGCATCCTGCTTGCCGGCATGGGCACGCTGTGCCCCGAACGGCGGGGCGAGATCACGTCCCTGGGCGGCCGGGCCCTTTTGGCCGGGCTGCTCGCTTCGCTGATGACCGGAACGGTGGTCGGCATCCTGTCGTCGCTGCCGTAGGGGGGGTGCCGGTGCTTCGGCGCCGCCGGCGGCCAACGGGCTTGCCCCTAACAGCCAAAATTCCAGCGTGTTCAAATTCCACTGCCGGCGAAATCGCGGCGACAGGCCATGGCGGAGCGATCGCTCAAGGAAAGAGGGTATGCTTCCTCGGGGTGGTGTACTAGAAAAGATGGACGACAGCGTTACGACACTATGCCGGCGAGGTGACTGTCATGAACGATCTCAAATCCTTCAACGTCAGCTTTCGCACCTGGCTTATGCTTCTCTCCGCCATTTCTTCCCTGCCGATGATTCTTTTTTCCATCGCATCCTTGGCCGTCTTGGTAGACAATCAGCAATATGACGAAAAAATACGGCTGGATCAGGCCGCCATGGCCCTTTCCCTGAACATCGAACGGTTCATAGCGTCCAGAGCGGCCATCCTCATCGCCATCGCCAACGGAAATGCCGCCCAAACCAATAACATCGAAGCCCTCTACAACCACTCTGCCCGGCTCATTGCCAGCAATCCCGAATTTTACTCCATCGCCCTCATCGATCCTGACGGGAAAATCATCTTCAATACCTTGCAGCCCTATGGGACACGGCTTCCCGACACCAGGGATCCAGCCTCCGCCGCCCAGGTCATCGCCGCAAAGCGCCCGCAGGTTTCCGGAGCCTTCTATGGAACGGTCTCCCACAAAATGGTCACGGCCCTGGGCGTACCGATCTTCGTCGCCAAGCAGGCGCGCTATTGCCTGCGCGCGATCATGCCCGTCGCGGACATCGAGGCCATCCTGCGGCAACAATATTTTCCCCAAACCTGGAGCGCCGCCGTGATGGCCGGCAATACTCCCGTCGCCGTTTATGGCCCCCTCTACTCGGATGCGGCCGATCCGAAGGACACGGGCGGCACGGCCCCGCAGGGGAGCACCGGAGAAAAGAGGGACGAGCGGATTGAAACGGCCCTGATCGACGTTGGACAGTGGGGTTGGCGGGTGACGGTCAGCCTGCCGCGGATCGCCTTTGTCCGGCCGTTGCGGCGGTTGTTATTCAAATTCGGAGCGGTCGGCTTTGCCTGCGCCCTGATCGGCGTCATCGCTTCGCAGTTGCTATCGCGCCGGCTGGGCCGCGACATCAGCGAGCTGGCCTCGGCTTCCGCCGCACTGTCAACCGGTCGCCCCACCTTCGAGGAGGGGACGATCATCCGCGAAATGGGAGCGGTGCGCGCGGGCCTGCTGGCAGCCAAGAATCGGGAAGAACAGGCCATGACCGACCAGCTCACCGGCTTGCCCGGGCGGGCCCGCTTCTGGGAGCTTGCCCGCGCGCTCGAAGAAGGCCTCCGCAACGATGCCGGGCGGGGACTGGCCGTCATGTACCTCGATCTCGACGGCTTCAAGCAGGTCAACGACGTGTACGGACACGACCAGGGCGACGCTATCCTTCGCGGCGTGGCCGTCATTTTGCGCGAAAGCGTGCGTGACACCGATGTGGTCTGCCGCCTGGGCGGAGACGAGTTCGCCATCTGCCTCTCGGCCGGCAAGGACCATCTGGCCTCGGCGGCGACAGCCCTTGCGGAGCGCATCGTCGGGAAGGTGGACACGTTGGGCTACGGTATCGGGTGCAGCATCGGCATCGCCCTCTCCAGGCCCGACGCATCCGATCTCGCCCGGAGCCTCACCTTGGCGGACAAAGCCATGTACGAGGCCAAGCGGCTCGGGAAAAACCGCGCGGTCGTCTGGAAGGACACGGGCGCGTAAGCTTCTCCCGCCAGGGGGGCGTAGGTCGGGCGTCCGCGCACACTGCGGCAGCGGGGATGCCGTGTTTGTTCTCTCTGGGGCCGCTGCCCACTTGCGGCGGCGGGGATGCCTCCGGCGGCCAAAGGGCGCCGCCCTTTGGCATCCCAATATGATTTCAGGCGATTACAGGATGGGGCATCGCTCTGCCGTCATGGCATTGTGCAGCGCGTGCGCCGGCAAACCCTACGCAAAAGCACGGCGCAAAGGGGCCGCCCTGTCAGGCACAGGGCGGCCCCTTCGGCCTTACTGCGTGCGCGCCGGGTTCTTGCTCATGAACCGGCGAGAAACGAGAACAAAGAACAGAGGGATGAAGATAAGATCAATAAACGTGGCGGAGAGCATGCCGCCACAAACCGCCGTGCCGATGGCGTTCATGGCCCCGGCGCCGGCGCCCTGGGCCAGAGCCAGGGGCAACACGCCGAAAAAGAAGGCCAGGGAGGTCATCATCACGGGACGGAACCGGGTTTTCACGGCGCCCAGGGTGGCGTCGATCAGGCTTTCCCCGTGCCCCATCCGTTCCTTGATGAACTGAATGATCAGGATGGCGTTTTTGGTGGAAAGCCCGAGCGTGGTCAGGAAGCCGATCTGGAAGTAGACGTCGTTGGGGAAGCCCCGCAACGTCGTGGCCATCACAGCGCCCAAAACGCCCAGCGGCAGCATGAGCATGTTGACGATGGGGATGGTCCAGCTTTCGTACAGAGCCGCCACGCACAGGAAAATCACGAAAATCGAGAAGGCGTAGAGGACGGGCCCCTGGGCCGTGGCCATGCGTTCCTGGTACGAGAGTCCCGTCCAGTCGAAGCCGATCCCCTGCGGCAGCTTGCCTGCCATTTCCTCCATGGCGCTCATGGCCTCGCCGGTGCTGTGGCCGGGCGCCGGCTCGCCCCAGATGTTGATGGACGGGAAGGCGTTGTACCGCTCGAGCTGCGGCGAACCCATGGTCCAGCGGCCGGTGGCGAAGGAGGACAGCGGCACCATCTTGTCCGCCGTGTTGCGGACGTAGAGCCGTTTGAGGTCCTGGGGCTGCATGCGGAACGGCGCGTCCGCCTGGACGTAGACCTGCTTGACCCGGCCGCCCTGGACGAAGTTGTTGACGTAGGCGCTGCCGAAGGCGGCGGACACGGTGGTATGGATGGAGTTGATGGGCACGCCGAGGGCACCGGCCTTGTTCCAATCCACGTCGAGATGGAATTCCGCCACGTCCTCCATGCCGTTGGGCCGGACCCGGACCAGACGCGGGTCCTTCCTGGCCATAGACAGCAACTGATTGCGGGCGGCCATCAATTTATCGTGGCCCAGCCCGCTCCGGTCCTGGAGCTCGAAGTCGAAGCCCGAGGCCATGCCCAGTTCCACCACCGGCGGCGGCGGAAAGGCGAAGACCATGGCCTCCTTGATCTGGCTCAAATACTTCGTGGCCCGGCCGGTAAGGGCCTTGAGCTTGAGGTCCGGCCGCTGGCGCAGGTGCCAGTCCTTGAGCTTGACGAAGGCGAGAGCCATGTTCTGCCCCTGACCGCCGAAGCTGACGCCGTCGATGTCCATGAAGGATTCGACGGCCTCTTTTTCCTGGACCAGGAAGTAGTTGCGGACCTTGGCCATGACCTGCTGCGTCTGCTCCAGGGTGGTGGAGCCCGAGGGCAGCACGGCCTGGACGGTCAGAATGCCCTGATCCTCGTCCGGAATGTAGGCGGTGGGCATGCGCTTGAAGAGGAAGGCCACCGCGACCACCAGCAGCACGTAGACGGCGATGTAGCGCGTCCACTTGGCGAAGGAATGGCCGACCACATCGATATAGACGGACCGGACCCGATTAAAGACCTTGTTGAAGACGCGGAAAAAAGGCCGCAGGAAAAAGACCACGGATTCCGAAGGTTGATGGCCCTTGGGCACGGGCTTTAAAAACGTCGCGCACAGGACCGGGGTCAACACCAAGGCCACGACCACCGAAAGCAGCATGGAGGCGATAATGGTGATGGAGAACTGGCGGTAGAGCACGCCGGTGGAGCCCTGGAAAAAGGCCATGGGCCCGAAGACCGCCGACAGCACCAGGCCGATGCCGACCAGGGCGCTGGTGATCTCCTCCATGGACTTGGCCGTGGCCTCCCGGGGAGGCAGCCCCTCCTCGGACATGACGCGCTCCACGTTTTCCACCACCACGATGGCGTCGTCGACCAGCAGGCCGATGGCCAGCACCATGGCGAACATGGTCAGCATGTTGATGGAGAAGCCGAAAAAATTCAGCACGGCAAAGGTGCCCATGAGCACCACCGGCACGGCGATGGTCGGGATCAGCGTGGCCCGGATGTTGCCCATGAACACGAACATGATGACAAAGACCAACCCGACCGCCTCGAACAGTGTCTTGACCACCTCGTCGATGGCCACCTTGGTAAAGGGCGTGGTGTCATAGGGGTAGACCACCTTCATGCCCGGCGGGAAAAACTGGCTCATCTCCACCATCTTCTGCTTCACGGCGTCGGCCGTGGCCAGGGCGTTGGCGCCGGAAGCCTGTCGGATGGCCATGCCGGCCGAGGGCATGCCGTTGTTGAAGCCGACGATATCGGAGCGTTCGGAGCCCAGTTCCGTCCGGCCGATGTCCTTGATGCGGACCACCGAGCCGTCCGGATTGATGCGAATGGGGATGTCGGCGAATTCCTGCGGCGTCTGGAGCAGATGCTGGACGACGATAGGCGCGTTTAAGCGCTGGCCGGCGACGGCCGGCGCGCCGCCCAACTGGCCGGCGGACACCTCGACGTTGTAGGCGTTGAGCGCCGTGATGACGTCGCCGACGGTCAGATTGTAGCTGTTGAGCTTGTCCGGATCGAGCCAGACGCGCATGGCGTACTGGGTCCCGAAGTTCTCCACCTCACCGACGCCCGGCACCCGGGACAGGATCTTTTCCAGGGTGGACTGGGCATAATCGCGCAGGTCCTCGCCGCGCATGCTGCCGTCCTCGGAGATCAGGCCGACCACGATCAGGTAGTTCCGGGTGGATTTGCTGACCTTGATGCCGGCGCGTTGCACCGTATCGGGCAGACTGGCCGTGGCCAGCTGCAGCTTGTTTTGGACCTTGGACCAGGCGATGTCCGGATCGGTCCCCGGGGCGAAGGTCAGTTCGATCCGGGCCTGGCCGGAGGAGGAACTGGTGCCGGACAGATAGAGCAGCCCGTCGAGGCCGGTCATCTTCTGCTCGATGATCTGGGTGACGGTGTTTTCCACCGTCTCGGCCGAGGCGCCGGCGTAATAGGCCGTGATGGAGATCGACGGCGGCGCGATGGGCGGATACTGCGAAATGGGCATGCTGTAGATGGCCAGCCCGCCCAGGGACAGCAGAATGATGGCGATGACCCAGGCGAAGACCGGTCGATCCAGGAAAAACTTCGACAGCATCAGCGACCACCCTCCTCAGGATTTTCGCCGGAATCGGCGGTCTGCTTCTGCCCGACCGGAGTCTGCTTCTGCCCTGACGGCTGCTGCCCCGCCTGCGACGGCGCGACCGGAACGACCTTGACCTCCGTGCCAGGCCGCAGCATCTGGGCCCCGGCCACGATCACCCGATCCCCGGAAGCCAGGCCGTCGGACACCAGCCACTGGGTGCCGATGGACCGGTCAAGCTTCAGATGCCGCAACGCCACCTTGTTTTCGGCATTGACGAGCAGGACGTAGGGGTTGCCCTTGGAATCGCGAGCCACGCCCTGCTGGGGCACCAGGATGGCCTGATCGTTGACGCCTTCCTTGATAATCGTTTTCACGAACATCCCCGGCAGGATCACCCCTTCCGGGTTGGGGAAGACCAGCCGCAAGGTCACCGAGCCGGTGGTCGGGTCCACGGTCACGTCGCTGAACTGCAACGTCCCCTCCAGCGAATAGGCCTTGCCGTTCTCCAAAATGAGATTGGCCTTGTTCTGGTCCTTCATGTGGGGATTGAGGACGCCCGCCGCGAAGCGGGCTTTCAGATCCAAAAGCTCGGACGTCGATTGCGGCACATCGACATAAATGGGGTTGAGCTGCTGGATGGTGGCCAACGGCGTGGCCTGATAGGCCGTGACGATGGCGCCGTCGGTCACGTTGGACTTGCCGATGCGTCCGGAAATGGGGGCGGTCACCTTGGTGTAGCCCAGGTTGATGCGGGCCGTTTCCACGCGGGCCTGCAAGGAAACGATATTCGCCTTGAGTTCATTGAGGGAGGAGGCCGCGTCATCGTAGTCCTGTTGGCTTAAGGCACTGTCGGTGAGCAACTGGCGATAGCGCTCGGCCCGGGAGCGGGTGGCCGGCAGTTTGGCCACGGCCTGGGCCAGGGCAGCCGCGGCGGTATCCAATTCCGCCTGGAACGGGGCGGGGTCGATCTGGTAAAGAACCTGGTCGGCCTTGACGTCGGAGCCTTCCGTGAACAGACGCCGCTGGATCAGTCCGTTTATCCGGGGACGAATTTCCGCGATCCGGAAAGAGGAGGTCCGGCCGGAGAGTTCCGTGGACAGCACCACGTTTTGAGGCGCGATGGTCACCGTGGAGACTTCGGGAACGGGACGGGCCCCGGCCTTGGGTTTGCGATCGCACCCGGCGAGCAGGAAAAGGGCGACCAGGGCCAGCGGCAGCACCGTACGCTGCACCGCATACGACACATTGCGCTTTGAGTGCATCATGAACCTCCAGCAAATCATAAATGGACTTTCTCTCTATTGGCACGATAAAACGTACTTTTGGCAATAGTAAAGGAACAGGAGCGGCAGGGAAGACTCAGGCTCTTGACAGGGAAGGAAGATACGACTTCAAATACATAACCGGGCAAGGTGCTTACCACAACCTCAAACCATCCACTTTATCACAAACACCGATGAGTACTTTGCTGTTATTCTTTCTTCGCGTTCTGCTTCCTGGCGCTTTTGCGGATTTCCTTCATGAGATACAGCGTGATCTTTGTCGGATCGATATATTCCGGCCGCGCCCCGCGCAGATGGGGGATGACCCCGGAAAACTGGACATAGCCAAGGACCGTGCTCGTCAGAAAAAGAGCGGCCAGGATAGGGTCCACGGCCTCGAACGAGCCTTCAATCATGGCGACCAGCGCGCTGAACGGACCTTGGAAAACATTTTTTGTTAAAAATTCCAAACGATTGCTATCGCCTTCCAGCAGTTCCCGCACGAAGAGCTTGGTAAAGATGGCATCCTCGAAAAGCAGTTCGGCAAACCACGCCGTCGTGCGCTCCAGGCAGTGCACCGGATCTGCCGCCTCTTCCCGCACGATGGCTTCAAAGGCCTGGGACTTGCCCTGGAACACATACGACAGCGACGACCGGACAAGGTCTTCCTTATCCTTGAAATGATAATATAAATTCGCCGGGGTCATGCCGGCTTCCGTGGCTACGCGCCGCATGGACACGGCGGCATAGCCCTTGGCCGCAAACAGACGGGAGGCCGTATCCAAAATTTTTTCGCGAATACCAAGGGCTGCCATGAAAACTCCGTCGCAAGACTACTGAACGTTCGTTAAAAATTATTCCCTTCCCGGGCTTTGTCAAGCCCTCCCCGGACAGGGACACACGGGGGCGGCGCGGCCCGGGCCGCGCCGCCATCCGCCCCGGGAAGGGGGCGGCTCCGAAACCACGCCACCCGGTTCCGTCCCGCGGTTTGCCATGACCGCGAAGCGGCATGCACCGGCAGTTTTCTGCAAATGTTGCCCGCTGGACCGCAGGGGGAACCTTGGGCGGCCAGGGGGTGCACCCTTTGAGCGTGCTGCCCACTTCCCGGCAGGCCTTTCCTTGCCGCAAGCCTCAAACGGCAACCGCTCAAATCCTCTCGGGAGGCCAAAGGGCTCCCTCCCCGTCGGCCGCCGAAGGCGCTCCCGCCCGCCCGGTGGGGATCATAAAAAAAAGAGCCGCAGGTCACTGCGGCTCTTGCATCGGATCGGATCAAAAAGCCGACGGTGACTACTTCACGGCCTCTTTGAGGCTCTTGCCCGGCGTGAAGCGCACGGCCTTGGAAGCAGGGATGTCGATGGCCTTGCCGGTGCGGGGGTCCCGGCCGGTCCGAGCGGCCCGTTCGGACACCTTGAACGCACCAAAACCGGTCAACGTCAAGGCGTCTCCGGCGGCCAGCGTATCCTGGATGGCCGCCAGAACGGCATCAAGCACTTTTCCCGCTTCGGCCTTGGTGGCAATGCCGGCGTTGGCCTGAATTTTGGCGATGATGTCTGTCTTTGCCATATGCGTGCGATCTCCTTGTCGTATATGATTGCCACGCCCCGGGAAACCGAGTCCCTTCCCCGCAGGGCGGGCGCATCTCGCGCGACCTCTCCCGAACGCGGTCTCCCTATAGCCGAAGTCCTTGGCTTAGGCCACCATTTTTCCCTTCTTCTCCCACAAGCGCATCTCCTTCATTTTCTTGCGGCGCTCGCGCTGCAGGGACTTGCACACCAGTGGCATGGACTTCTTGTAGCCATGTTTGGCCTTGTACTCCTCCGGGGTCAAACCATGGGAAGCAAGATGCTTTTTCGTGATAACCTTGAATGCCTTACCACATTCCAGACAGGTCACCGTCTTTTCCTTCACGGCCTTTTTCGGATCGAGATCCAGCGGTTGTTCCGCCTCGTCAGGGCACGCTCCAAGGCTGATGTCACGGATACCGGCAGCCAACCGACGCACCATGGAAGTGATCTCCTCGTCGGTCATATTGCGGACGGATGCCTGAGCCTTGACAATCTCCAGCGCGCTTTTCAAATAATCTTCCATTGCGATTCCTCCCAATCAGCTTTGTCAGATTCAAAAAGCGACTCACCATGCAGTGGATTGCCTGCCTTGTCAATTCCCAAGCCAGCACAGTCGTTGGCCCCGGCAGTACTGTCCCGGGGGTTGCCTGTCCCCCCCATCGCCCCCCAGGGCCTTTTAAAAAATCCGCTTCCCGTCCCCTTCGCCAGGCCCGTCCGGCCGTTCGGCCGGGCGCCGACGCAGCATAAAAAAAATCGGGACGCGGGAAGAGACTCCCGCGCCCCGACTTTCGTCGCACCTGTCGGGCCGGCCTTGCGCCTTGGGCCGCCGAAGCCGCCCGTCACAAGGCCGGCCACTTCCGGGCTGTCGCCCTAGCCTGCCTGAATCTCGATCTTCCGGGGCTGCACCTTTTCCAGACGCGGCAGATGCAATTCCAGCACCCCGTTTTGCAGCGTGGCCTTGATGCGCTCCTTGTCCACAATGTGGGAGATGGTAAAGCTGCGGAAGTACTCGCCGCCCCCGAACTCCACATGGGCCAGCTTGCGTCCCTCGGGCATCTCGTAATCGGCCTTGCCCGACACCTTGAGTTCGTCCTCGTTGAGGTCGATCACCAGGTCCTTCTTCTCCACGCCCGGCATATCCACATAGATATAAAATCCGTCTTCCTTTTCGATGATATCCGTGGCCGGCTTGACCCGAGGCAACCGGCGTTCCTCGTTCTGGGAAGCGTTCTCAGTCATGGCCAACCTCCTTATACCGCCTCGATGGTGATCTTCTTGGGCTTGCTCTCATCGGACTTGGGCACGACCACTTCCAGCACCCCGTCCCGCATGGTGGCGGACACCTTGTCCCGGGCAATGGCGGCCTGGATGTTCACCACCCGCTGGAAAAAGCCGGTGGGGCGCTCCTGGCGATAATACTTCCCCTGCACGGACTTGCGCTCGCCCTTGATGACCAGGCTCGAGTCCGTCAACGTCAGTTCCAGGTCAGCAATGTCCATGCCCGGAATCTCACAACGGACATACAGGTTGTCATCATCCTCGCCGATATTGAGCGGCGGATAGGAAACGCTCCGCTGGCTTATGGCCATGGACGGCCACAAGGTCTCGAAAAGTCGGTCAAAGGGACTGGACGCTCCGTAAAACGGACTCAGATCAATGACCATATATCCACCTCCTGACAAGGATCTTTCTCACAACGAAACATAACCCAAGAAGGCGGACTGTCAATGGAGATCGTTTTTTTCCCGTTTGCCCGCCCCGAACGCGGCCGTCGTCTTGACAGGCGGATCCGGCAGATTATTTCTTCTGGAAAGTATGCCATACGGGGAGTCGCTCCCCGATCGGTCTCGACCCGCGCCACGCGGGCGGACTTTTTTTCGGCCCCTGGCCGGCACGACACACTCAACAAAGGAGACGCTCATGACTGCCGCCCCTGCCGGCGAAACGCATGAATTTCGCGCCGAAATTCGCAAGCTCCTGGATATCATCACCCACTCCATCTACACCAACCGCGAGATTTTTTTGCGCGAGCTGGTGTCCAATGCCTCGGACGCCCTGGACAAGCTGCGCTTCGAGACCAACCGGGGCACGGAAATGATCGAGCCGGACGCTCCCCTGGAAATCCGTATCTCCACGGACGAAACCGGCAAGCGTCTGGCCATCGTCGACACCGGCTGCGGCATGACCCGCGATGAGATGGTCGACAACCTGGGCACCATCGCCAAATCCGGCACCGAAGCCTTCATGCGTTCGGTGGCCGACAACAAGGAGGCCGGCGGCGAGCCCGACGCGGCCGGCAACCTCATCGGCCGCTTCGGCGTCGGGTTCTATTCGGTCTTCATGGTGGCCGAAAAGGTGATCGTCACCTCCCGCTCCTTCAAGCCCGGCGTGGCCGCGGCCCGTTGGGAGTCCGACGGCTCCGGCAGCTTCTCCGTGGAGGAGATCCCGGACGCCGCGCCGCGCGGCACCACCATCGAAATTCTCCTGCGCGAGGACGCCAAGGAATTCGCCAAGGCGGATAAGGTCAAGGCCATCCTGACCAAGCATTCGAGCTTCATTTCCTTCCCGATCCTGGTCGACGGCCAGAAGTCCAACACCATCCCGGCCCTGTGGCGCGAATCCAAATTCTCGGTCACTCCGGAGCAATACAAGGAATTCTATCAATTCCTGACCTTCGATCCCGAGGAACCGTTGGTCACCATCCACGTGAGCGTGGATGCCCCGGTCCAGTTCACGGCCCTGCTTTTCATCCCCAAGCACGGCATGGGTCCCATGACCTTCCGCGACAACCTGCACCACGGCCTGGACCTCTACGTCCGCCGCGTGCTCATCTCCAAGGACGTCAAGGAAGTCATCCCGGAATACCTGGGCTTCGTGCGCGGGGTGGTGGATACCGAGGACCTGCCGCTCAACATCTCCCGCGAAACGCTGCAGGAAAACGTGGTCCTGCGCAAGATCGAGTCCGTCCTGACCAAGCAGATCCTCGACAAGCTCAAGGCCCTGGCCAAGGAAGACCCGGCCAAATACAACGAATTTTTTAAGCAGCACGGCCAGGGTATGAAGCTCGGCTACGGCGATTACGCCAACCGCGAGAGCTTTGCCGACCTGATCCGCTTCGATTCCTCGGCCGTCGCCGAGGGCGCCAACCTGGCCTCCCTGGCCGATTACGTCACCCGGGTCCGGGATGGCCAGAAAACCATCTACTTCCTGTCCGGACCGTCGCGCGCCGCCCTGGACCTCAACCCGCACCTGGAAGTCTTTCGGGCCAAGGGACTGGAAGTCCTCTATCTTTACGATCCGGTGGACGAATTCATCATGGAATCGATCCGCACCTACAAGGAGCTGACCATCAAGTCGGCCGAGCATGTGGAGGCGAACGAACTCGACCTCTTCGAAGAGACCGCTCCCAAGCCCGCAATGCCGGAACTCTCCAAGGACGACGCCGCTTCCGTGGATGGCTTCCTCAAGAAGATCAAGGAGGTCCTGGGCGACCGGATCACCGACGTGCGCCTCTCCACCCGGCTCACCCAAAGCCCGTCCTGCCTGGTCTCCCCCGACGAACACATGACCTCGAGCATGCAGCGGATCATGCAGCTCGTCACCAAGGATACCTCGATTCCGAAAAAGGCCCTGGAGATCAACCGCGACCACGCGCTGATCCGCAACCTGCTGGAAATCTACCGCCGCGACGCCGCCGATACCTTCCTCGTCCGGTCCGTGGAACAGCTCTACGACTCGGCCCTGCTGCTGGACGGCTACCTGGCCGACCCGCACCAGATGGTGTCCCGCATCAACGACCTCCTGGCCGACGCCAGCGCCCTGCACGCCAAGGGGTAAGGGGCATGAGGCCTCCGGCGGCCGGGGGCATGAGGCCCCCGGGCCCCTCGATGGGGAAAAAAACGGGCCGGCGGAAGGGGATTCCTTCCGCCGGCCCGTTTTGAGTCGGAAAAGCGCTTCGCGTCAGTTCGTCGCGCCCTCGGGCTGGGCGGCGGCGGGCGGCGAGACCTTGATGGTGTGGAGCTTCTGCCGCTGCTTGGTCCGCTTGGCCTCCAGGGCGTCGATCTTGGTCAGTTGCTCGGGCGTGGCGATCTTGCGGATGGCCCGGATGCAATTCGCCTTCTTGAGGGCGATCTGGTAGTCGATGTCGGAGATCTTGGTCACCTGGGCCCGGATGTCCGTATCCTTGGCATCCTCGGACTTGAGCATATCCCGGAGCTTTTGCAGCTCGGCCATCCTTTCCTTATAGAGCGGAGCGAACTCCTGCCCGGCCGGGGCAAGGACGGCATCCAGCTTTTTGTTCTGCTCGTCGGAAAAAACGAGGCGATAGGCGTCCACCCGGTAGAAGCCAAAACCGGCCCCATGTCTGGCGGCCTGGGCAGCCGCCGGGACAATCCCCAGACAGGCCAGAAGAAGCGCCAAAAGCGGCAATGATTTTCGCATACGTCGTTCTCCGGTGAATGTTTCAGGGTGGCACTTTCGGGGAAAAAAACCGACCCTAGGCATGGGGCCGATGCTGCACCGTGCGCACGGCCTCCCGCACCATGAGCCGTATCATTTCGTCCGTAACCGGCTCCTCCATGACCAGACTCACCGCCTGGGCATACCGGGCCGGCAGCATATTGAGCGCCAGGGCGTAGATGTCTTCCACATCCCCGCGCGTCGGTACGAAGCCCGGAAACTCGTCCAGGACCCCGCCAAGAATCTCAATGACCCGGCTTTCGTTCCTGTTGCGGATCGAATGGAAATCAATGCCAAAGGGGATGCGATCCATGACGCCGCCTCCGGAAACCTGAATGCTTCTTTACGCTCTCCTTATCAGGGACGGGGCGTATTGCAACCCATTTCTCCTGGAAGATGACGCAAATGCCAGTGCCACGCCGTCTCCACGATGGCGTTGATATCCATGAAGCGCGGCTTCCAGCCGAGGGCGCGGATGATGGCCCCGGAATCGGCGTAGAGTCCCGGCGAATCCCCGGCCCGACGCGGTCCTTCCACGACGGGAACGGGCTTGCCCGAGACCTTCTCCACGGCCCGGATCACTTCGCGCACGGAATTGCCCGTGCCCGTGCCCAGATTGTAGGTGGCGCTCGCCCCGCCGGCCAAAAGCTTGCCGACGGCCAGGACATGCGCTTCGGCCAGATCCGTCACGTGGATGTAGTCGCGCACGGCCGTGCCGTCCGGCGTGGGATAGTCCGTGCCGAAAATCGTCACGTGCGGCATCCGGCCAAGACCGGCCGCAATGACCAGGGGAATGAGATGGCATTCCGGAATATGGTCCTCGCCGATCTCGCCGTCGGGGTCCGCGCCGGCCGCGTTGAAATAGCGAAGCGCCATGAAACGAAACCCGTAGGCCGCCGCGAAATCCTTGAGCATCCGCTCGATCATGAGCTTGGTCGTGCCGTAAGGGCTCATGGGCCGGGTGGGATGATCCTCGGTCAGGGGCACCCGGTCCGGCGCGCCGTAGGTGGCGCAGGTGCTGGAAAAGACGATGCGCGTGCAGTCATGACGGCGCATGGCGGACAGCAGCGACAAGGTGCCGGCCACGTTGTTGCGGTAATATTTCTCCGGATCGGCCACGGACTCGCCCACATAGGCGAAGGCCGCGAAATGCAGCACCGCCGCCGGCTTGTATTCCTCGAACACCGGGTCCAGATCGGCCCGGTTTAAGATGTCGCCCCGGACCAGCGGCCCCCATTTGACCGCCCACTCGTGGCCGTAGATCATGTTGTCCAGGGTGATCGGCGTGAACCCCGCCGCCTTAAGCGCCTTGCAGGCATGCGAGCCGATGTAGCCCGCCCCGCCCGTCACCAGAATGTTCGTGCTCATAATGCCTTTCCTCTACTCCTGATGAGGATGAAGAATGCCTCCGGCGGCCGGGGCATGATGCCCCCGGACCTCTCGCACCAGAGGGAGTTCATTGCAACCACATCCCCCCTTCTTCAGGGGTCCGGGGGGATGATCCCCCCGGCCGGCCCAGGGCAGTGCCCTGGCCGCCGGAGGCATTTCCCGCCCCACCTCCGGCGCAGACCGCCGGTTGCAGCCCGGGATGCGCCGGGTCCTTGGCGTCGGCCGCGCCGAAAACCATGTCCATTTGCCGATAGAACATGGTGGCCCGGATGCGCAGCTCGAGCGGCATCCCCGGGGTCAGCCGCGCCACGCCCAAAAGCCGGGCCGGGACAAACAGTTCCACGGCGATATGCGGCAGGGGCTTGCCCATGCCCTGCAGCAGTCCCTTGTCCGCGATCCGGCGGTAGGAACCGTCGGCCGCCACTTCGTAGAGCCTCGGTTCGATCTCGAAGCGTTTCGGATAGACCGGATGCGGCCCGGGTACCAGGCAGACCACGAAATGCCGCAGCCCCTCCCCGGCGTCCACTTCCAGATGCAGCTGGTAGGTCTCGGACAGCGGATAGTCGCCCGTATAGGCCAACATGCCGAGATCGACGTAATTTTGGGCCAGATGGAACAGGGCCAATCCCTCGGGCCGCCAGGTCAGATGCACGTCGCCGAAAGGTACGTACGGCGCGGGCACCCGAAACCAGGGCAGCCGCGTGCCGGCCTTGTCCGGCCAATCGGCCAGGGAGGTGTCATCGGTGCGCAGCGGCCCCGGCGCGGGCCGGATGGCCAGGACCGCCGGCTGCGGCGGTATGGTCCGGTGGGCGCTTGCGGCATGGATGCGCGGGGCCTCGGCGTTGGCCGCCGCCAGGGCCGTAACCAACCCCTGGTAGGGCCGGTTCGCCGTATCCACCAGCCCCATGTTGAAATTCTCGCCGTCGCTGCGGCCGCCCGAAGGCTCGTCGTAATACTGGAACCAGTGGAGCCCGACCAGATTGGGGAAGGCGGCGAAATGCCGCACCGCCGCTGCCGCGCCCTTGGCCCGCTCGGCCTGGGTGGCCACGTGCATCAAATGGCCGTTATTGACGTTGCCGGAACGGTTTGCATCGGCGGCGAAGAAAAATTCCGAAATGAGCACCGGCGCCGTGGCCAGCTTGGCCAGCCCGTCGAAATAGTACGGCGCCACCCAGCCGTCGGGGGTGTCCACGTTGTAGTTGGTGGAAAGGACGTCCACCAGCCCCCGGGTGGCCAGCACCGCGTCCTGGTTATAATACAGGGGCAGCCGGTCGCCCATGACGAGCTTGCCGGGAGAGGCGACCTGCAGGGCCGCGCGGATCAGCTCGTAATAGCGCCTGGCGCAGGCGGCGGTCACCCGCTGGATGCAGCGGATGCCCTGCCCGCCCGGCCGCAATTTCAGGCTGGCGCCGCCGCGCTTCAGGTCCTCGAAGGACCCGATGCCCGGCCCGGGCACGAAATCGACCAGCAGCCGGTCCCATCTGCCCTGATACCAGTCGTAAATGATCCGCCAGACCGCCTGCTTGGAGTAGATGGCCCACTCGTTGGCCAGATACCAGCGAAACAGCGGCGCGTTCCACCAGCCCACCTCGTTGTCGGTGAAATAGCCGATGACCTGGGGATCGTCGCGATACGGGGCCGTCAGCTTCCGGGCCTTGGCCGTGGTGAGGGCCAGGGCGTCCGGGGCGAAGGGATCGAACCAGTGCAGTCGGCTGTTGCGGCCGAGGTCGATCTCGGGGACCAGCGGCAAGGTCATGGCCCGGGTGGGATCGGACCAGCCGCCCCGGGTGTTGAAGCCCCAGGCGTACAGCCGCTTCTGGGCGTCCGCCGCCCAGGCCGCCTCGTCCGGATAGTACTTTTCGCAAAAATAGCCCGTTTCCCGATAGCGCGCGGCCCCGCAGTTGACCGTGTCGGCGCCGATGGAAAAAAATCGCGGCCCGCCCGGCATGGTCAGCCAGGCCACCCCGTTCTCCCGGACCACGCCGAAGCCCTCGGCCCAGGCCGGCAGGCCGGTAAGCAGGACGAGAAGAAGAAGGAAAAGGCCTCCGGCGGCCAGGGCGCTGCCCTGGACCTGCTGGGGGGCACGATGCCCCCCCGTCCCCCTCGCACCGGGGCCATATGTCCAGGCAACGTCCCCGGCCCCCCTGTCCTGGTGCGAGGGGTCCGGGGGCATCATGCCCCCGGCGGTGAGGTCCAGGAGAGGCCGCGCCTCGCCTGGCCGCCGGAGGCCTCCCCGCGCCAGCGCGTCCCGCGCCGCCATCAACGCAGCGCCTCGTCGAGCAGGCGTGTCAGCACGTCGTCGCTATTGAAGTAGCGGGCGGCGAAGGCCCGGGCGGCCCGGGAATGGCGGTCCCAGTCGGCGCGCACGGCCTCGATGCCGGCAAGCGCCCCCTCCTCGTCGGAGAAGGCGAGCACGCCCTCCCCCACGTCCATGAAGTGCGAAAAACCGGTATCCTGGACCACAGCCGGCCGGCCCGAGGCCAGGTAGCAGGCCGTACGGCAGGAGAACCAACCGCTTTTGGTGGCCACATAGGCGTTTTTGGCCGTGGAGAATTCCGCCAGGCTGTCCCAGATGTAATCGCGGTAGACCCAGGGCGTTTTGGACATGGCGAACCCGTCGACCAGCGTCCAGCCCTTTTCGAGCAGCAGTTCCCGCGGGGGACGGCCGCCGCCCAAGGCCAATTCCAGCGTGGCGGTGGTCTTTTTGGGCAGATCGAGCATCTTCTCGAATTCCATGTTCTTGCCGCCGTACTGCACGCCGGCCACAAGCGGCCCCTTTTGCGCCGGTTGCCAGGAAAGCACCGTGGTAAAGACGTCGTGCGGCGGCCTGGCCGGAGCGCCGCTCCAGCTGTCAAGGACGATCGGCTGGCGGGTGGGAATCCAGTCGACCACGCCCTTGGGCACGGTGCAGAAATCCTCCCGGATGTTCTCACCGAAGGAGAAAAAAACGTCGTGCCGCAGCATTTCCTGAATGCGCCACCGATCATCCTGCCCTACGGTGCCGTCCAGGTAGACGGGAAAATGCTCCTGGGTATAGAGCGGATCGGAATCGATGAGCACCTTGACCGGGATCTTGGCGTACTCCTCGCGCAACTGGCAGGTGGTGGAGATGTTGATGAAGACGTCGGCCCGCTTGACCACCCCGGCCAAGTCCTCGGCCGACAGGCCCCAATGGCGGCCATCGGGGTCGATGATGCAGAAGCGTTTCTCCAGGCCCGGGTCCAGCCGCTTGAGAAAATTCCGCAGGTAGTCGACATGATACGTCAAATCATCGACGAAGGTCACATTGAAGGGATCGTAGGCCCAGCCGCCCGTATCTTCCAGGTAATAGACATCGTGGCCCAGGCGATAGAAGCCGTGGAGGTATTGGATGTAGTCCCAGGCCACGCCGCCCAGAGGATAGGTCGCGGCCAGACCGGAAACGATGATGGTGCGCTTTTGCATGGGGAATTTTTCCGGAGCTTGGTTCCTCGCGTCGGCCTCCCTTGGCAGGGAGTCCGGGGGAGAGCATCCCCCCCGGCCGCCGGAGGCATCTTTACGTATTTCCGTCCGTCTGCGGCGGAAAGAACCGTTTCTCCCGCTCCCGGATGTCGGCCGCGCCGATAAAGCGAAAATATTCCTCGAAATCAACCATGGTGTCGGGGCCGGCGAATCCGGCGCTGGTGCCGTGGTAGCGCAAGTGGGCGGCCCACTTCTTGAGCGCCCGGACGGCCGTGAAGACCGAGGCGCACGGGTAGGCGACCGCGGCGTAGCCCAGCTCCTGGAGTTCGGCGGCCGGCAAAAACGGCGTGCGTCCGCCTTCGATCATGTTGGCCATGATCGGGACCGACACGGCGGCGTTGACCTTGCGCATGTCATCGACAGTGGTCACGGCCTCGACAAAGACCATGTCCGCCCCGGCTGCGGCATAGAGATTGGCCCGGCGGATGGCCTCGTCGATGCCGTAGACGGCGGCGGCGTCGGTGCGGGCCATGATGACGAGGTCCGGGTCCTGCCGGGCGAAGAGCGCGGCCTTGAGCTTGGGCAGATAGTCCTCGACCGGGACGACGGATTTGCCGGCCATGTGCCCGCAACGTTTGGGAAAGGTCTGGTCCTCGATAAAAAGCGCGGCCGCGCCCAGGCGTTCCACCTGCCGGACGGCATGGATGACGTTGTTGACGTCACCGAAACCGGTGTCGATGTCGACCATGACCGGCACGTCCACCCGGTTCACGATGTGGTCGTACTGGACGAACATTTCCGTGGAGCTGAGGACCCCGATGTCCGGCAGGCCGAGGACGCTGCCGGCCGTACCGTAGCCGGCCACGGACAAGGCGGAAAAACCGGCCTGGACGATGGCCAGGGCGGCGAGGGCGTCGTGGGCCACGGGCAGCATGAGGATTTCCGGAGCGTTGACAAGTTCTCGAAAGCGCGTCGTTTTTCGCATGGGGACCTCCACGGCCAGAGGGGCCGCGCACGGCCATAGCACACTGTTTTCTGCCGGAAAACACCCCACCAGGGGAGGTTCCCGCGCCAGGCGATACCGGCCCGCCGCCCCTTAGGAGACCAGCGGCCCGGGTTCGGCGGACTCGGGGTGGCCCGTGCCCATTTGAATGGCGTGGAGCCGGGCGAACTCGCCGTTTTTGGCCATCAGTTCGTCGAACGTGCCCATTTCGTGAATCCGCTGGTTCTTGATGACCAGGATCATGTCGGCCCGGCGCATCATGGACAGGCGGTGGGCGATGACAAAGGTGGTGCGGTTGGTCATGAGCCGTTCGAGGCCTTCCATAATGAGCGCCTCGGTCTCGGCGTCCAGGGCCGAGGTGGGCTCGTCGAGGATCAAAAGCGGCGCGTTCTTCAAAAGCGCCCGGGCGATGGCCAGACGTTGGCGCTGGCCGCCGGACAGGTTGGCGCCCTTCTCGCCAAGGATGGTGTCGTAGCCCTTGGGCAGGCCGACGATGAAATCATGGGCATTGGCCAACCTGGCGGCGGCGATCACTTCCTCGCGGCTGGCCTGCTTGCGGCCGTAGGCGATGTTGTCGTGGACGCTTAAGGGAAACAGCTGGGTTTCCTGGAGCACGATGGCGATGTTGGCCCGAAGGCTTTTGAGCGTGACGTCGCGCAGGTCCTGGCCGTCGATGGCGATGGTGCCGTTATTGGGGTCGTAGAAACGCAGCAGCAGGCTGATCAAGGACGTCTTGCCGGCCCCGGTCTGGCCGACCACGGCCACGGTGGCCCCGCCCGGGCAGGTGAAGGTCACGTCGTTTAAAACCATCTTGTCCGGGGTGTAGCCGAAATCCACGCCGGTAAAGCGCACCTCGCCGCGGCTGACGGCCAATTCCTGGGCCCCGGGTTTTTCCGGCACGGCCTCGTCGACCGCCAGCACGTCCATGACGCGCTTGGCCTGGGCCAGGGAGCCCCGGATGCCGCCCACGGTGACGCTTAAGCTGTTGAGCGGCGTATACAGCGAGGCCAGGTAGGCGATAAATACGAGCAGTTCGCCGGTGGAGAGCTGTCCATCCAGCACGTGGCGCACGCCGACGTAGAGCACCAGCGCCGTCCCGGCGGCGGTGATGCCGGAGACCAGCCAGCCGTAGACGGTCTGCAGGGCGTACAGCGACAGCTTGCGGTCGAAGGAATGCTTGGATTCGGTCACGAACTTGCGGCGTTCCTCCTCCTCGCGGCCGAAGGCCTGCACCAGGGTGATGGAGGAGAAAATGCGCTCCACCATGGTGTAGACCTGGGATTCCTTCAGATAGGTCTCGGTGGTGAGTTCGCCGATCTTGCGGCTGACCCGGGAAATGGCCAGGAAGAGAAACGGGATGACGCACAGCGACCACAGCGTCAGCTCCACGTCCATGCGCAGACACACCATCAGCATGCCGGCCAGCAGGGCCGCACTGGTCAGCGTGGTGAACACGCCGTTCATGAGCAGGGCCTGGACGGCGTAGGTGTCGCCCATGATGCGGTAGATGAGGTCGCCCGTGGGCCAGTTCTGGTGAAAACGCAACGACTGGCGCTGGAGATGGTCAAAGAGGTCGCACCGCAAATCCTGGACCATGTCCTGTCCCATGCGGATGGTCAGGTAGTTGTTCATGAGCTGGACGAAGCCGACCAGGAAATGGACGCCGACCAGCAGGCCGACCACGGCGGCGAGTTTGACGCTCGTGGAGATGACGGCCAGATCCGGGGTCCAGCCGAACACGGAAAGGGGCTTGCCGCCGATGATCTGGTCCACGGCGAGCTTGAGCGGCCAGGGTTTTAAAAGCTCCATGGCGCTGGACAGGCCGACCAGGGCCAACCCCAAAAGAAAGAGCCCCCGATAGGGGCGAAGATATCCCAGCAGAATCTTGAATATGTTCATGGTGTCGGTTTGGCCCGTTTCCTCGGCGAAAGCGTCGCCCGAATACGCTTGTTATGCACAAACCGCCACCCCGACACCGGCAGGATCGGGGTGGCGGTTCCGAAATGGCGCAACCTGTCAGGCGGCCAGGACGTCTTCCTTGTGCTCCGCTCCGGCGGTCGCGGGCATGGCGGCAAAAGCGGGCGTCGCCTCGGCCGGGGCGGCTTCCCGCTTCCGGACGGCCCGCACGGCCTCGGCCGGAACGGGCTCGCTCAGGGAGCAGCCGGGGCGGGTGACCATGACGTACTGGGTGAGCGTGGCCACCAGCGAGGCGGCCCGGAAGAGCCCGAGCGTCATTCCGCCGGCCAGCAGCGCGGCCGCGCCGGCCGTGGCCAGGGCCGCCACGGGATGGAGCAGGGCCAGGCCGGCGGCGGTCCCGATCAGGCCGAGGAAGAGGACCAGGGCCGGACCGGACGGCAGCACCGAGCCGGCCAGACGCACGAACCGCTTCTCGCCGCCGTGATTCTCGACGGTCACCCGCAGCCGGGCGGTGGTCAGGCGACCGGCCTTGATGGAGATGTCCCAGGGCGGGGTGGCGTCGGCGGTGGCGAAACCGCTATCCAGCGTGTGGCGCACGCCCAGGGCGTGGAGCAGGCCGATGATGGAAGCGAGCAGGTCCTCACGCTCCAGGCTCTTGTTGTTCCAGAAGAAGCGGTGGAAGGCCAGGCGGTGGGACAGGATGCCGGCCGCGGCGGCCAGTCGCCGGAAAAACCCGATCCGGGGCAGGGTCGTCTCGTCGCAGACGGCGGCCTCGGCCAGGGGCAGCGGGCAGGCGCTCATGGAGGCGCTTTTGCGCAGGCTCAAAACGGTCTTGTAGCGGGTCCAGCCGCGCAGCACCGGCTGGGCCACGGTCAGCCCGGCGATGATCAGGCGCGAGACCAGGTTGTCATGGCACTTGGGCAACCGGGCCTTGCTCACCCGGTAGGCCACGAAGGCCATGGTGGTGGCGGCCATGACCAGACCGGCGGCGCCGGCGATCAGGGAAAACGGCGCGGCCAGCATGGCGGCCACGGCCGCGAACATCCATTCCATGGACAGCGGCAGATAGGCGGCCAAACTGCCCTTGGGCTCGTAGAGGGTCTGGAAGAGCCCGAGGCCGAAGGCGCCGTGGTAGACGATGGGCCGGGCGGCCAAAAGCGCGCCGGAGATGTCGCCGTAGATGCGGCCGGCCCAGCGCGAATTGCCGAGCATGTTGAAGCGGTCCTTGTGCTTGGGCAAAAGCAGCGCCTCGGCCCGGCCGTAGCCCTTCTGCTGCTTCAAGTAGGCCGAGATCGTGTTGCGGCGGTGATGCCACACGGTCATGGCCGCGGAAAAGCCGATCAGCTGGCCTTCGTTCTGCAGGCGCCAGCACACGTCCACATCGTCGCCGGCGGCCCGGTAGGTGGCGTCGAAGCCGCCGATGCCGGCCAGATACTCCTTGCGGTAGGCCATGTTGCAACCGGGGACGTGTTCGGCGATCTCGTCGGTCAAAAGGACATGGGTGGGGGCGCCGGGCGAGACGGCCACGCAGGCGGCCGTCCGGTTGTCCTCGGGCGGAGCCAGGTTGGGGCCGCCCACGGCCACGAAGCGCTTGTCCATGAAGGCCCAGGCCATATAGTGGAGCCAGTGGGGGTCCACGTCGCAGTCCGAATCGGTGTAGGCCACGATCTCGCCCCGGGAGGCGTTCATGCCCACGTTGCGGGCGGCGGACAGGCCCAGGTTCGGCTGATGGATGACGTGGATATAGGGGGTCTTGGCGGCGTGGCGGTCGGCGATGGCGCCGGTTTCGTCGGTGGAGCCGTCATCCACCACGATCACCTCGAAATCGGGATACTCGACCTGGGCGAAGGAGGCCAGGCAGGCGTCCATGGTGGACGCGGCGTTGTAGGCGCACACCACCACGGAGATGGACGGCACCACCGGCGGCAGCATGGGCAGCTTCTGGCGGTAGACGTCGGACACGGCCTGGTAGGCGGGTTTGGCCTTGCGGTCGTCGGTGACCAGACCGAAGGCCCAGTCATCGATCAAATGGCCGCCGGTGAACCACTCGTCGGTCCAGGCGAAAACCATGGTGCCGGAGACGCCCAGCTCGAAGGCGTCATGGAGCTGCCAGGCGAGCGTTTCGGCCACATGCTCCTCGCTGTTGCGGATGGAGTCCATGCCGAATTCGGACAGCACCAGCGGCAGTTCGCCGGCCACGTTCTGCAGGCGCTTCACATAGGAGCGGAAGGCCTTTTCGTCGTGCAGGTAGAGGTTGACCGAGAGGAAATCCAGAAACGGCAGGCGCAGGTATTCGGTGGAGGGGTAGTTGGCGTAGGTGAGCATGGTCTCGGGATCTTCCTCGCGCACGATGGCGGCGAGCTTGGCCAAAAACTTTTCCACCTTGGCCGCGCCGTGCCACCGCACGATGTGGGCAGGGATCTCGTTGCCGATCAGCCAGGCCAGGATGGCCGGATGGCCGGCCAGGGAGGCGACGGACTCGCGCACGGTCTTCTTGATGTCTTCCTGCACTTCCCACTGATCCAGGAAGCAGAGGTGTTCCGGCCAGGGGATGCCGACCATGACCCGGATACCGGCCCGGGCGGCCAGATCGAGGAACCGGCGCGGGGGCACGTAGTACACGCGGATGGCATTGACGCCGGCCCGGCGCATGAGTTCGAAATCGCGGACGACCCTCTCGTCCTCGGGCAGGGGCTCGCCCCGGGAATTTTCCGGGAACGGCCCGTAGGTGACGCCCTTGATGAAGAACTTCTCGTCGCCGGTGAACAGATAGCGGCCCTTGGCCCGTACGCGCGGCAGGGAGGATACGCCGGCCAGTCCTTCTTCGATCTGGAACATAGGTCCCCTTCTCCTTCGTGTGGGCGGCCTGGGTCGCCCTTTTGGGTCCGGCCGGACGGGGTGAGGTCCGGTCGTCGTACTTTTGCAGTCCTGTCAGATTTTCTGACAACACATTGTATTTTCAGACATTTTCTTCGTTATTCCGACCTGGGCCGGACAACGTGCGAAGGGCAAATAGCAAGCGGCATGCCAAAGGAAGAAATCCAGGCGGGGCGGGCTCGGCGGGGAAGGGGCGAGGCGGAAGGGGGGGGCCGGTTACGAAATTTTCACCTTCGAGTACGGTATCGTAACCGGCCGGGAGCTCGAAAAATTTTCTTTTTTATATCAAGATGATACTGAGCGATCGTCCGCAATTGCCCGACAACGATGCCGGCGCGGCCCACGGGCGTTCGGAGGGGGCAGCCATGCTCGAGGCGGCGGTGGTGGCGTACGAAGAAGCCGGAGCGCACGCGCGCCCCGGACCAGGCGCGCCGCATCTTCCGGCGGGGAAAGGCGGCGCCCGGTTGGCAGGGACGCCGAAGCGATGCGCATCGCCTCGACGTCCCTGGTTATCCTGTTGGCCGGATGCGGTCGCCCGTCACGGGGTGGATGAGGTGCCCCGGTAGTTGGGCGATTTCTCCATCAGCTCGATGAGCAGCAGTACCATGGACAAATCACGCTTGTTCGCCTGGGATACGGCCGAGAGCACATAATCCTTGAGCGATGCCCCGGTGCCCGGCAAGTCGCCGTTTTCTCCCGGATTGAGGTTGTGAACGGCCTCCATGAACGACAGGAGCAGATACGGCCACACGTCGTCATAGTACAGATGATAGTCAAGAATCTCCTTTATCTTGAGGACGGCGTATATAATGTTGTCCGGTTCCCGATAATCCCTGGTCCACAGTTCCCGATCGCTACAGCAGGGGCGGCGCGGGGGCAGGCCGGTCGGACCCGCCCGTTGCCGCTCCTTGTCCCGGCGATGGGCGTCAAAGAAGAGTATCTGGGCCATGCGCCTCCCTCCCTGGCGGCGTTTTTGCCCGGCTTCCCGCCGGACACGCAGGTGCGTACCTCCCTTTTCGACCCCCTCCGAAAATCCTTTAGCGGTTTGGGATCGAATTCTTACAAAACCTACAGGCAGGACTGGCGGGAGGCTGCCGCGGCAGTCGACTTCCCGCTGGACAAGCTTCCAGCCGCGGGCGTATGCATCGTGTCCGGTGCCACCAGGTTATTACAAAAAATTTATTTTTTTCTTCTTGCCACCCCCGCCCCCGTAGCCTATAGGCATGAACTAGCACAATGTCCGGAGTAGCCACCGGACGTTGGCGACGCGTCGAAGGTTTTCGCTTTGTGCGAGCCACATTCGAGGAGGAAGGTTTATGAAAAGGATTTGCAGCCTTACGTTAATGGCCTTGATGGTCATGGGCGCCTTCGCCAGCGCGCATGCCGCCACCGAGGTCAAAATGACCGGTGACGCGAATATCTACGGTTCCTATTTCAGCGGGCGGAATTTCACCGGCTGGAACAGACTCGGTAAAGCCACCGAGGACAACTTCGAGATTTGGGAACGGTTTCGTCTGCGCACGGACTTCGTGGCCAGTGAGGCCGTGAAGTTCCGCTTCGGCGTCAAGGTGGAAGATACCTGGGGCCATGGCACCTACACGGCCGCCAACCCGACCGCTGGTATCAGCGCTGCCTCCGGCTCCAACGTCAGCAGCGGCGTCCAGGTCTACTTGGCCTACTTGCAGTTCAAGTGGCCTGACTGCGACGTGCAGATCACCGCTGGTCTGCAGCCCATCTCCCTGCCGCAGAGCGCCATGTTCAACAACAGCCCGGTCTTCAGCGACAATATGGCCGCTCTGACCATCTCCGCGCCGATCATCCCCGACACCCTGTCGGTGCTGGCCGGTTTTGGCCGGCTGATCGATAGCGATCAGACCTTTGATAACGCTGCCTATTCCATCAACGGCAACAACACGCTTCGGCAGCATCAGGCTGACGAAGTCGACGCCTACTTCCTGGCTTTGCCGGTCACGGTCGATGGCTTCAAGGCCACCCCGTGGGGCATGTTGTCCGTTGTGGGCCGCGATGGCGCCATCGCTTCCGCTTCCTTGAAGAACACCACCGACATTACCTCTGAAGGTAACGTCTTCGCCAACGGTCTGGTTTCCGGTGCCACCGCCATGGGCGGCTATGCCGGCTTGCTTAATGGCAGACACCAGATGGGTCACTGGAATAACTCCCAGAATGCGTACTACTGGGTTGGCGGCGCCTTTGAAGTGACCGCGGCTGATCCGATCCGCTTCTACGCCGATGTCATCTATGGCGCCGGCGCCACGACGGACTCCAAGTCTGCCAAGCGCGAGGGCTGGTTCGTCGATGCCGGTGTCGAATACACGGGCCTCGACATGGTCACCCCGCAGGTGTTTGCCTGGTGGTCCACCGGTGAAGACAAGTCCACCGGCAACGGTTCCGAACGGATGCCGTATGTCCGCTCCAAGTGGGGCCCGGGCAACAGCTTCCTGTTCGACAGCAGCCAAGAGTTCGGTAAGGGCGGCAGCATGAACGTCAGCCCGGTCGGTAACTATGGTATCGGCGCCTCCCTGAACAACATGTCGTTCATCGAGAAGCTGACCCATCGCCTGACCTTCATGTACGTTCGTGGTAACAACTCCGCTCGGGCGCTCCGCCTGTCCAACATCAGCTCCGGCACGTTCGCTACGGGTAGCAGCTCTTACTCGTATGTCTACATGGGCCGCGATCTGACGGAAAACGAGTCCCTGTACGGTCTGAGCTTTGACACCAAGTACATGATCTACGAGAACTTGGCCGCCATCTTGGAAGCCGGTTGGGCTCACGGCAACTTCCAGGAAAGCGTGTGGGGCTATCGTCAGTACCATCACGCCGACGACCTGGGCGACAACGTGTGGAAGCTCGCTGTCGGCCTGTCCTACAAGTTCTAAACGGTTTTTGTGGCACCTTCGATGCGTCAACCGGGGCCTTCGGGCCCCGGTTTTTTTTTGCCATTTTTGTGCAGCAACCGGGGTGCGGCATTGACGTTTTGCGCGCGGCAACGCACAGTCGTGACGTTGCCATGGAGGTGTGTATGCAAAAATCGATCGTCGAAAGCGATGCGGCCCCCCAAGCCATCGGCCCCTATTCCCCGGCCGTATGGGCGGGCGATCTTCTTTTCGTTTCCGGCCAGACCCCCATTGATCCCGCCACCGGGGCGGTCGTCGCCGGATCGGCCGCGGACCAGCTCAAGCAAAGTCTCGCCAACGTCCGAGCCATTCTCAAAGCCGCCGGCCTCGATCTCGAAAACGTGGTCAAGACAACGGTTTTCGTCAAGGATCTCAGTGAATTTCCCGCCATCAACGCAGCCTATGCCAACTTTTTCTCCCCACCCTACCCCGCCCGATCCTGCGTCGAGGTGGCCCGACTCCCCAAGGACGTGCAGGTGGAGGTTGAGGTGGTTGCCGCCCGCTAGGCCGACGCCGTCCCCGAGATCCGCCAGGATCTTGACTTTCCGGCATACTCCGGGAATTCTAAAGCGTTTACTATTTGCCTGGGGGTTACCATGGATGATTCCAAGCGGACGGCCGAGGGCGGCGGTACGGTTTTCCGGGCGGCCCGAATTTTTTCCGTACCGGACGACGTCAAATTCCTCGATACCCTGGAATTGACCCGGCTGGCCGATGCCTTCACGGCCTGGACCGAACGGGCCAGCCGGCCGGATGTGGCGGTCTCCCGGAATCGGGTGCGTCTGATCTATCTCATGCTGCGCCACACCGGGGCCAGATTGGGCGAAGTGCTCGCCCTCAATGACCGGGAGGACATCGACCTGGAAAACCTGTCGGTGATGCTGGGGGGGAACGACGGCGGCGAAGGCCGCGAGGTGCAGATTCCCTCCGAACTCGGCGAGGCCCTGGGCGCTGTTTTCGCCGAACCGGCCTACACCTCCATGCGCGGCTCCCTGTTCCACCTGGACCAGGGCCATGTGCGCCGCAAATTCTACGAGCGCGCCGAGGAATGCGGCTTCACCAAGGAGCTGGTCAACCCCAGCACCATCCGCCGCTCCCGGGCCGTGGAACTTTTGCGCGACGATGTGCCCCTGCCCGTGGTCCAACGCATCCTCGGCCACTCCACCGCCGATCTGACGGCGGCCTTCCTGCACCTGCCCGAGGACCAGCGGCGCAAGGTGGAGCGTCAGGTGCTTTCCCGGGAAACCCGCCGCACCAGCGCCCGAAACGCCTTTTTCGGCCGGGTTGCCCAGGTCCTCAAGGGCGACATCCAGTCCCTGGTGGTGGTGGAAAGTCTGGGCGGCCATGCCGTCTCCTCGGTCATCACCAACGAAAGCCTCAAGAATCTGGGCGTCACCGAGGGCAGCTTCGTCACCGCCGAGATCAAGGCCCCCTGGGTCGTGCTGGAAACCTGCGACGAAATGCCCAAAGCCACCGCCGCCAATCGGTTTCTGGGCGAGGTGGAGCTGGTGCGCGCCGGAGAACTCACGGCCGAGGTCATCGTCGTCCTGTCCGACGACACGCGGCTGTGCGCCCTTATCACGGCCAAAAGCGTCCGCGAACTCCATTTGGACATCGGGCAGAAGATCTGGGCCATGTTCAACGCCTTTGCCGTGGTGCTTCACGTGGAATAACCGGAACCGGCTGACGCCGAGGGGAAGGTCGCATGAAAAAATGCATCGTCTGCCTGGACGGTTCCCCGCCGTCCTGGCGGGCCCTGGACCGGGCCCTTTCCGAAGCCGCTGACGGCGCCGACGTGCTGGCCGTGACCGCTGTGGAGGCGCTGACCTTCTTCGACTGCGCCCCAAACGCCTGTGACGCCACGTTTACGGCCATCATGCAGGAACCCAAGAAAATTCTGGCTGCAGCCGAAGACGCGGCCCGGCAGCGCGGGTTGACCCTCCGCACCCTGGCCGAACCCGGCCGACCGGCCGAAACCGTGGCCCGTATCGCCCGGCAGGAAGCGGCGGATGAAATCATCGTCGGCAGCCGCGGCAAGGACGAGGTGCAGCATCTGCTGGTGGGGAGCGTCTCGGCCAGGCTCGTCCAGATCGCCCCCTGCACCGTCGTCGTCGTCCGCTGAGGCGGTTCCTCCCCCATTCAGGGAGTCCGGGGGGGATGCTCCCCCCCGGCCGCCGGAGGCATTCCTTTTTTTCCCAGCAGCCCGGCCAGCCAGAGGCCTAAAACAACACCCGCTGCGTTGGCCGCGGCATCGCCGAAACTCGCCGTACGGCCGGGGACGAAGGATTGGCCCCATTCGAGCAGCCCGCCCAGGACGATCATGCTCGCGGCGGCGATTCGCCCGCTGCCCCGCCCGGGCACGGCCAAGACGGCCAAGCCCCCGAGCCAGGCATAGGTGGCGCCGTGATAGAGCTTGTCCACATTCCAAAACGCGCCGGGCAACTGCAGACCGGGCAGCAGCGAACAGTACGCATCGACGGCGATGGAGGCCAGCCAGGCCGCCAGCAGCAGGCGTCGGGCGCCCTTCCCGGCCATGCTGGCCCGCACCGCCCCGACCGGGTCGCGAAAACCCATTTCTACCTCCCGGCCATCTGACGCAGCCGGTGGATGCGCTCCTCGGTGGGCGGATGGGTGGAAAAAAGCGACGCCATGGGCATCCCGGCGAACGGATTGACAATGAACATGTTTTCCGTAGCCGGGTTGGCCTGCATGGGAATCTGCCGGGCGGCGGCATCCAGCTTGGCCAGGGCGCCGGCCAGCGCCAGGGGCGTGCCGGACAGACGGGCTCCGGTGGCATCGGCCAGATATTCCCGGGACCGGGAGATGGCCATCTGAATGAGCGTGGCCGCGATGGGGGCCAGAACGGCCATGAGCAGGCCGCCCAAAAGGCCTGGTCCGCCGTCGTCGTCATCGCGGCGAAATCCGCCGAAAATGGCCGCCCATTGGGCCATGTTGGCGAGCATCACCACCACGCCGCCAAGCACCGCCGCAATGGACTGGACCAGGATGTCGCGATTGTGGATATGGCCCATCTCGTGGGACAGCACGCCTCGCAGTTCTTCCGGCGACAGCAGGCGCAGGAGGCCTGCGGTGACGGCCACCACACCGTGTTCGGGATTGCGGCCGGTGGCGAAGGCGTTGGGGGCTTCCTGGGGAATGAGCATGACCCGGGGCTTGGGCAGCCCGGCGTTGCGGGCCAATTCCTCCACCATGGCGTGCAGGGCCGGCGCGTCGGACGGGGACAGTTCCCGGGCCCCGTACATGGCAAGGACGATCTTGTCGGAAAACCAATAGCTGCCGCAGTTCATGATCACGGCCAGGAAAAAGGCGATCACCAGACCGCCGCGGCCCCCCAGGGCCTGGCCGACGATCAGGATCAGGGCGGTCAGCAGCCCCAGCAGCAGAGCGGTCTTGATCTGGCTGCTCATACGGCGTCAATCCTCCGGAGACGAAAAACCTCGCCCAACCCTTGTCGGGTCGGGCGAGGCGGTTGTTATTTGTCTTTCAGGTACTACCCGCACCTGATTTTTTCTACCTGTGGCCTAGCGTCGGCCTGTACGACCATTGCGGCCGGGCCGCGCCGGAAACACTCGCGAAAGGATGGGGCCTTTCGCCTCTCGGGCCCCGGGAGAACCCCGGAACCGCCGGCTGGTGGCGACTCAATTCGCCGATTATGAAACACACTTGCCCATCGGCGGGATTCCTCTCGCGTTGCGGCTTGGTTGGTGCGTTTCCTTCGGACGCGTTCTTACCGGCATCGATCTCGCGTCGGCTTGCTCCGGCCTTGGCCGGGCTCGCCCGCGTTGTGCGGCAATCGGATAAGCCCTTTCGCCCTTTCGGCCCCGGGTATCACCCCGGGAGCCCTCGTGTCGCGGCGACTCGCTTCGCCTGGTATGGAATGCGTTTGCCCGTTGGCGTGAACCTCCAAGGCTGTCATTCCGTTCCATGTTACCGCTTGGCCTGTAGTCCTTTTACCCGTGTCTTTCGCGTCGGCTTACTCCGGCTTTCGCCGGGCTCGCCCGCGTTTCGCGGCGATCGGAAATGCCCTTTCGCCTGTCCGGCCCGGCAGATGCCGTTAATGGCCGTCGTGTCGCGGCGACTCGCTTCGCCTGGTATGGGAACACGCATTCGGCGTCGCGGCCTGACCTCCTGCTGGGGCGTGCCCGTGGTGGGCTGCCATTGACTTCATATTTAATGCTTCCCCAGCGCTTGTAAAGCCCAATTTCCACATTTCTGCAAAGTGATCGGCACAGCCCCCCGATTGCGCGCCCCACCGCTTGAAGCCCACGGGCAAACATGCGATGCCAGCCGAGGACGCGCGCCCGGGCGACGACGGCAAATACCCGCCCGGAACCGTCGGCCGGAGAACGTTTCGAGCCGTCCCGGCCGTTTCGTATCGACCGCAAAAGGGAGGCGTACCCCATGACCGAACGGTACAACGTGGTGGTTACCCGGAGGATTCCCGAGGTCGGCCTGGCCGTGCTGCGCGATGCCTGCGACGTTTGGGTCAACCCCGAGGACCGGCCGCTGACCAGGGACGAACTGCTGGACCGCATCCGGAATGCCGACGGCGTCCTCGGCCAGCTGACCGACCGCATCGATGCCGGCTTTTTCGATGCCGCGCCGCAGCTCCGCGGCTATGCCAACTATGCCGTCGGCTTCGACAATATCGACGTGGCCGAAGCCACCAAACACCGGGTGCCGGTGTCCAACACCCCGGACGTGCTGACCATCGCCACGGCCGAAATGGCCTGGGCCCTGCTTTTCGCCGTGGCCCGGCACGTGGTCCCGACCGACGCGGCCACCCGCTCCGGCACCTGGCCCGGCTGGGGGCCGCTCCTGTTTCTGGGGACCGAAATCACGGGCAAAACCCTCGGCATTTTCGGCCCCGGCCGCATCGGTACGGCCATGGCCCTCATGTCCAGGGGATTCTCCATGCCCGTGGTCTATTGCGGCGGCCGAAAACCCAACGTCACCCTGGAACGGGAGCTTGGCGCCACCCGGTTGGCCCTGCCGGATTTTTTGGCCCAAAGCGACATCGTGAGCATCCACGCGCCGCTGACGCCCCAAACGCAGCACGTCTTTGATGCGGCCGCCCTGGCGGCCATGAAGCCCGGCGCCATTCTCATCAATACCGCCCGGGGGCCGCTCGTGGACGAATCGGCCCTGGTGGCCGCCCTTCGCGAGGGACGGCTGGCCGGCGCGGGCCTGGACGTCTACGAATTCGAGCCGCGCCTGGCCGAAGGATTGCGCGAACTGCCAAACGTCGTGCTGACGCCCCACACGGGCTCGGCCACGACAACCGCCCGGGAGGGCATGGCTGTGCTGGCCGCCCGGAATCTGGTGGCCATGCTGACCGGCCGGACGCCGCCTTCCTGCCTCAATGCCGCAGTGCTCGCGGGATAAGTCCGCTTGCCCGGTTGCGCCATGGGGGATGGGATGCCTCCGGCGGCCAAAGGGCGCTGCCCTTTGGAAACCCGATATGATTTGAGACGGATGCAGTTCCAGGATGGGGGCGTCGCTATGCCTCCAGTGGGGGTGGTCTCGGGGAGAAATTCCGCGAGGGGGGCCGGAAAGCCTCCGGCCCCCCTCGGAAGGCTACAGGAAATTGAAGGCCAGGGCCGCCACGACGGTCGGCAGGAAGGCCGCCAGAAAAAGTTGCAGGGGCCGGACGGATTTCTTGGGGAAATATTCCCGCAAAAGGGAAATGCCCGCCGGGTTGGGGGCGTTGGCGATGATCGTCAGTCCGCCGCCGGTGACGGCACCGGCCAGCAGGGCGTATTTGAACGAATCCGACAGGCCGGTCACCAGCGAACCGAGATAGGTCAGGGCCGCGTTGTCCGTGAACGACGTCAGGACCGTCGCCCCGATAAACACCTCATTGTTCGTCATCTGCATGAGAAGTTCCTGCAGCCACCATTGCTGCCGGCCCCCCAGCACGACCAGGCCGCTTAAAAAGAAGGCGACCAGCAGCCCTTCCCGTAACAGCAACCGGTTTTCATGCCGCGAGTAGGCCTGGGCAATACCCAGGAAGAACAGGAACAAGCCCATGAAAATCACCGGATGGTGCCCGAAGACGACAACGCCGGCCAAAAACAGCACGTGCAGCACCACCAGCGGCCAGGGAACGCGCCTTTCGTCCGATTGCTGCACGACCTCCCGGGGCTTGAGCAATTCCTTGTGGAAAAGCAGCGTCACGCAAATCGCGTTGAACGCGCAGGCCAAAGCCGACTTCCAGCCAAAATTCGCGGCCATAAACGGTAACGTCCAGCCCCATTTCCCCGCGACCATGACCACCGGCGGCGCGGCAAAGGGGGTCAGGGTGCCGCCGATCGACACGTTCACGAGCAGTACGCCCAGGGTCATATACTGCATCAGCGGTGGTATTTTCCGGGAAAAGATGCGATCGCTCAAGATGAGCGCTCCAAGCGTCATGGTCGCCGGTTCGGTAATAAACGATCCCAGCAACGGCACGACAAACAAAACGGAAAAATAAAATCCCATGTCGCCGGGCATGGGCACCAGGTGGGAAAGCAGCACCGTCGCCCGCTTGGCCAGTTGCAGGATGGGACGTGTCGCCGCCATGACCATGATGACGAATACGAACAGCGGTTCCGTAAAATTGCAGGAGTCGAGATAGTTGACGGCGACATCTTCCCCTTCAATGAGAAAGACCAGGAGCATCAGGATAAAGGCCCAAAAGCCGAAAACCACTTCCACTTCCCCGAGCAAACGCCACACCCCGGCGTGGCGCGGCCGTTTGCTGGCGAGATGCTCAAAAAACGTCGTCGAAAAGGTGTGGAAAATGGCAATGGCAAAAATAATGGTTCCGATCAGCTGCACAAATGTTGGCCGCACCCTGTACTCCTTTAACGAAAAGCTCCATCATCCTTGAGCCGGGCCTTCTCGCATCCAAGGGGATCGACAACCACCCCTTCCACCGGACACTGCAGGCAACGGCGACAACAACTGCAAAAAAAAGAAGCCGCATCGGCCGGCCGGATGCAACATCCGACCGTGCCGCAGCAACTGTCAGGGAAAGCGTCCGGCCCGGATGCCGACGCGTGACCGACGACCGCTCCGCATTCCCGACCAGGGCCCATCCTGCGCCCACCGCCAGCCGCACCCCGAGCGCGTACCCTTTACGGGTGCAGACCGGCACCAGCGAAACGACTTCATCTAGCAACAATTGTCAAAGCGATCAAGGTGCGCGGCCAGGGGGTCTCGTGGCGAGGCCACTGTACACGGAGTCGAAGGAGGCGCCTTGGGCGGCCAACGGGCTCGCGTCCTGGCATCCCGGCAGGATTCGAGGAGGTTCCATTTACGGCTTGAGGCAACGCAACGCCTCCAGGAAATTGCCGCGGTCTCTGGGCGAGCCTCCCGGGGACAGGGACCGCCGAAACGGCAAAACGACACCCGGCCCCCCATTGGAGACCGCTGCCCAGGCGCCCCCGGAGAGGCCTGCGACCCCTCTCCGCCCCACGGGGCGGCAATCGAAACAAATCCCCTCGACTCCTGACCCGCCGCGCCCTATAAGGAAGCATGGTTTTCTCCCGGTTCGGGCCAAACGCCCGACAGTGCCCGGATTGGCCCAAAGGGCCGGCGGCGTCTGGCCGCGGAAAACACGCCGTCCAGGGAAACGTCGTCGTGGTGTTCCGACAGGAACAGAGGCACCCGATGCGACACTTCATGCTCGTGTTCGTCACATGGCTGCTCATGGCGGGATCGGCCGTGGCCGGGGAGACATTCGCCACGGTCAAATCCGCCAGGATGCTCCGTTGCGGGGTGAGTACCGGTCTTCCGGGGTTTGCCGAACGCGATGCGGCAGGCCGCTGGAACGGTCTGGACGTGGATTTTTGCCGGGCCGTCGCCGCCGCCGTGCTTGGCGATCCGCAAAAGGTCTCTTTCAAGCCCCTGCCCACGCTGGCGCGGTTCCCGGCCCTGATGACCGGCGAAATCGACATCCTGGCCCGCCACACCACCTGGACGTTGGGACGCGAGGCGGCCATGGGGATCGTCTTCGTGGGACCGCTGCTGTACAGCCGGCAGGGCGTGATGGTGCGGGCGTCGAGCGGCATCCGGCAGTTCGGCGACCTCAACGACAAGAGCATCTGCGTCGTCAAGGGCTCCACCCAGGACGACTCCTTGTATTTCTGGGCCCGGCGACGCGGCCTGCACATCGAGCGGAAGCAGTTCGACAGCGACGATCTGGCCCGCCAGGGATATTTCGAAGGCGCCTGCCAGGGATACGCCAGCGATGCCGTCCTGCTGGAGGCCCTGCGCCTGCGGGCCCCGGGCGGCAAGGATGCCCAGGTCATCCTCCGGGAGGACTGGGCGATGGACCCGTTGTCGCCGGTGGTACGGCGGGACGACAACGCCTGGCTGCAGGTGGTGAAGGCCGTCTGGGCGAGCCTCCTGTTGGCGGAGGAGATGGGACTGACCCAGGCATCCTTTGCCCCGGGCGCGCCCCCGGGCCAGGCCGCCGCAGTGTACGGCATCAAATCCGACGCCCTGGCCAAAATCCTCGGCGTCCCCCCCGGCTTTGCCGGTCGGGCCGTGGCGGCCGTGGGGAACTACGGCGAGATGTTCGAACGCAATCTCGGGTCAGGCAGCCCGTTGCACCTTGACCGCGGACCGAACCGCCTCTGGTCGGACGGCGGCCTGATGCTCCCCCCCGGGTTTTGATCCCGCGGCCTCCCCCCTCGCAGAGGAAGCGACACCATGCTCGAAACACAGGTTTTGGTCATCTCCCTCGTCTTTGTCCTGGTCATTGTGTGTATCGCCTGCAATCTTGCCGACATGACGCTTCTCGCCATGCTCGGCTTATCGGTCCTGACCGTGGCCGGCGTCGTGACGCAAAGCGACATTCTCAACGCCATCAAGGCTTCGTCCGGTTCCCTGTCGCTGCTGTTCGGGGGGATGGTGGTGGCCCGGGTCCTCGCGCCGACCGGCGTCTTCGACAACCTGGGGACGCGGTTTCTCATCCTGACCCGGGGCAGCGGCAAGCGGTTCCTTTTGCTGTTGACCGCGCTGACCGCCGTCATCTGCGCCATTTTGCCCAATGCCACCGCGGTCATCCTCCTGGCGCCCATCGTCGTGCGGGTCAGCGAGGCCTTGGGTGTCGCCTTCACCGGCCCCCTCATCCTCACGGCCATCATCAGCAATGCCGCCGGGCTGCTGACCCTTGTCGGCGATCCGGCGACTTTCCTGGTGGGACAGGCTGCCGGGCTGTCCTTCATGGCGTATCTCAGACGGATAAGCCCCGGCGGCCTGCTGAGCATTCTTGTGGTCATACCGCTTCTGCCCGCGCTGTTCGGTCCGGCCTGGCGAGCGCACCGCGCCCTGCCCCCCGGACTGCACCCCGCCGCCATCGAACGTCCCCTCTTCTGCCTGCTGTCCGTCTGCGCCTTGGCGGTCATGGTCGGGCTGTTTCTGGTCGGAGAATACATGCCTGTCCCGATCGTCCCGCCTAGCGCGGCGATTATCGGGGCGAGCCTGGCGCTGCTCGCGCTGCATGTGGCCAAATACGAACCCCTGGAACACGTCTTTCGGGACATCGACTGGCGCACCCTCGTTTTCATCTTCTGCATGATGTGCTTTGTCGAGGAAATCACCAAAACCGGCGTCATGAGCGGTCTGTCCCGGGCCCTCTACCGCGGCATGGGGGACAATCTGCTGGCCGCCGCCCTGGCGCTGCTGGCCGCCATCGGGCTGGCCTCGGGATTTCTCGCCAACATCCCGGTGGTGGCCGCGGCCATCCTCTTGGCCAAGGGTTATCTGGTCCTGACCCAACTTGTTCCGGAACAGGCCCTGGGCTTCGGCTACGCCGACTGGCCTTCGTCCGCGCTGCCCGTCTTCGCGGGAATGATGTTCGGCGGAACCCTCGGCGGCAACGCCACCCTGATCGGATCCTCGGCCACCCTCGTCGCGGCCGGAATCTGCGCCAGCCACGGCAAGCCCGTACGATTCGTCGCCTTCATGCGCTACGGCCTTCCCGTCGCCGCCTGCCAGCTCGCGAGCACGGCGCTCTATATCTGGCTGCTCTCCCGGATCGGTTAGCCCGCCCGGCAAGGCACCTCCGGAAGGGCAGGCCCGGACGGGCCGCACCGGCGCCCCTCCCCGGGGAGGGACTTCCGTCGCGCCACTGTCACGGGCGCCAGTACCCGGGCTTTCGCCGCCCGTCAGGGGATACACTGCGACACAAGACACGCGGGCGCCGGGAAATGCTGCATGTAAACCGCAGTGGTATGTTATAAAAATATTGTCATAAACTTCACAAACACCTTTTCACGGACCTTTTTAATGGGTATGACTGTTTTCACTATGCATCAAACCCGCCACAATGTGAACTATTGTTATATGATTCCGGGATATTGAACGGAGGGATGATTTCCATGCAGTCAATAACGCAGTGGGACTGGCAGCCTGGCCGGAAAACGGTGCTCCGGTCCGTAAGCCCCATGGCCGGCCATCAGTGGCAGGAGGAGATCCAGGCGTCGCCGGATGGAGAAACCATGGCCGCCATCGTCAGACTCGGCGAGGACGGGTTTGGACTGCGGACCAATGACACGCTCTGGGAAACCCTTTTCGAGAAGGCCTGGTGTCCTCGGTTCGCGCCGGACAACCGGCTGACGGCCCTGGTCCAGGTCGACGGCCTCTGGACCCTGGCCGTGGACGGCGAGACCTGGCCCGAAACCTACGATTTCATCTGGAACACCCTGTTCTCCCCCGACGGCAGCACCATTGCCGCCGCCGTCCAGCAGGACATGCGGTACGGGATGAGCCGCAACGGCGAGACCTGGGAAACGCTCTTCGATAACGCCACCGGCTACGCCATCAGCGCGGACGGCGGCAGCGTCGCCGCCATGGTCCAGACCGTGCCCCTGGGCCAGGCCGACGTGGAGACCTTCGCCAAGGGCGTCTACAGTCTGGCCGTCAACGGCACGGCCTGGCCGGTCAATTTTCTGAACTGCTGGTCGCCGGTCCTCGACGCCACCGGAGCCCACGCGGCCTGCCAGGTCCGCCTCAACACGTCCGAGTACACCGTGGCCATCAACGGAATTCCCTGGAAACGGACGTTTTCCTGCGTCTGGGAGCCGGTTTTCAACCCGGCCACGGGAGTCGTCGCCGCCCCGGTCCGCATCGGCGGCAAATGGGGCATGGCCGCCAACGGCGAAATCCTCTGGAAGCCGGCCTTCAGCCAATGCTGGCAACCCGCCTACGGCCCCGACGGCGAAAACCTCTGGGCCATCGTGGCCACGGACTACGGCCACTTCACCGTGGCCCGCAACGGCCAACCGTGGAAACCCACCTTTCCGGTCGTGACGGATCTCGTCCTGTCGCCGGACGGTCGCCACGCCGCCGCCCTGGGCAGCGCGAACAACGCCGCCTTCCGGATCATGGTCGACGGAACCGTTTGGGACGGCGCCTACGACATGGCCAACAAGCCCGTCTGCAGTCCCGACGGACGCCATGTGGCGGTCAGGGTCGAAAAGGACGGGGCGGCCATGCTCCTGTGCGACGGCCGCCCGCTTAAGGAAAAGTTCGACCAGCTCTGGGACCCCCTTTTCAGTCCGGACAGCACGAAACTCCTCGTCCGGGCCGTGCAGCAGGGAGCTTTCGTCCGCCTTGTCCTGCCCCTGGCGGCGGCAACGGGAGAGACGTCATGAACGCTACGTACGCCTTTTTGACCGGCCCCCTGGCCTGGGTGGTCTGGGGAGTTTTTCTTCTGGGATCGATCGGCCGGCTCGTCTTCCTGTGCCGGCTGGCCAAGGCCCGGGACGCCTCCTCCGTCGCCTACCTGAGCGCCTGGTATTCCCTGCGCTCCATCACCCGTTGGCTCATCCCGTACGGCACGCTCGGCTGGCAGGAAAATCCGGCCATGACCGCGGCCACCTTCCTGTTCCATCTCTGCCTGGTCCTTGGCGCCCTGTTCGCCTCCGCCCACGCCGTGCTGTGGAGCTACGCCTTCGGCCTGAACGTCTGGAGCCTGCCGGAAGTCGCCGCCGATGTCGTGTCCCTGGCGGTGGTGGCCTGCTGCCTGTTTTTCGCCGCGCGCCGGCTTTGTCTGGCCGAGGTGCGCTTCGTCACCACGCCCATGGACTGGCTGATCCTGGCCATCGCCGCCGCCCCCTTCGCCACGGGAATCCTGGCCCGCCACCACATCGGGCCCTATGCGCTCATGGCCGTGCTCCATGTCGCAACCGGCGAGCTCTTTCTCGTCTCCATTCCCTTTACCCGCATAAGCCACGCCTTGCTTGCGCCGCTGACCAGGGCCTACATCGGTTCGGAATTCGGCGCGGTACGCCACGCCAAAGATTGGTAGCCAAGGGAGAAGTCACAATGTCCGTCACGGATACTTCGCAACCCGCCGTCCCGGCCGCAGGGAAAACACAACGTCCGGTCACCACCGTCGCCGATCGCCACATTGAGGACGCCAACCTCCGCCGGGCCGTGGAACGGCTCGATCCGGACAAGATCGCCAAGGTCGTCAAGGCCGTTTTGCGGGGCGAGGTCGGAGCCAAGCTCAAATTCTACAACCAGGCCTGCCTGCGGTGCGGCCTGTGCGCCAAGGCCTGCCATTACTACGTCTCGCACGACGGGGACCCGTCGTATTCCCCGGCGGGCAAGGCCAGCCGGACCATCTGGAGGCTCATGCAGACCGGCGGACGGGTCAGCCCGGAAGAACTCTACGGCATGGCCCAGATCGCCTACACCGAGTGCAACCTCTGCCGCCGTTGCGTCCATTACTGTCCCACGGGCGTGGATACCGGCTACATCATCTCGATCATGCGCCGCATCCTTTTCAAGCTCGGCGTGACGCCGCTCTACATTACGGACACGGTCAACAGCCACTCCGGCACCTTCAACCAGATGTGGGTCAAGGAGGACGAGTGGATCGACAGCCTGCAATGGCAGGAGGACGAGGCCCGGGACGAATTTCCGAACCTGCGCATCCCCCTGGAGAAAGAGGGCGCGGACTTCCTCTATTCGGTCATCGCCCCGGAACCCAAGTTCCGCACCCAGCTCATCTACCAGGCCGCCGCCATCTTTCACGTGGCCGGTCTCAACTGGACCATGTGCGCCACTCCCGGCTGGGACAACAGCGACATGGCCATGTTCCTCGGGGACAACGAGATCATGGGCCGGCTCAAGCGCATGCACTTCGAAACGGCCCAGAGGCTCCGGGTGAAACGCATCGTCATGGGCGAATGCGGCCACGCCTTCCGTTCTGTCTACGACACGGGCAACCGCTGGCTCGGTTGGCGCGACGCTCCGGTCCCGATGGTCCATTCGGTGGAATTTTTCTGGGATCTCCTCCAATCGGGCAAGATCAAAATCGCCCACAAGTTCGACGAGGCCGTGACCATCCACGATCCCTGCAACATCGTGCGCGGCCGGGGCCTGACGGAAAAACTGCGCGAGGTGACCAAGGCCCTTTGCCGCGAGGTGGTCGAGATGGAGCCGCACGGCGAGCACAATTACTGCTGCGCCGCCGGCGGCGGCGTCATCAATTGCGGTCCCCCCTTCAAAAACGTGCGGATGACCGGAAACCGCGTCAAGGCGGACCAGCTGCGGGCCACCGGCGTATCGACGGTCATCGCGCCCTGCCATAACTGCCATGGCGGGCTCGAGGACATCATCAACCACTACGGTCTGGGCATGCATCTCAAGTTCCTGGGCGATCTCATCTTCGAATGCATGGAAAGACCCGAGACCGTCTGAGCGGGCGGCGACGAGGAGACGGTTCTATGACGAGGAAATGGCTCTCCCTGTTCATTCTGGCGCTCAGCGTGGCGCTGGGCCTTGCCACTGTCGCGTCGTCCCAGGAAGACATGCGGGAAATCAAGGACCCGGCGTTCGCGGTCCATCGGCGGGCCCCGGCCGCCTTCGCCCACGACAGCCACAATCAAAAGGCCGGCATCGACGATTGTTCCGTCTGCCACCACGGCGGCACCAACGGGGTCCTGGACAGGCAGGCGACGAGCGAGGGCACGCCCTGCAGCGACTGCCATCCTGTGACGGCCGCCCAGGGCGTCACGCCCCTCAACCGGGCCTGGCACCGCCAGTGCATGGGGTGCCACCGCAAAACCGGCAAGGGACCGCTGGCCTGCGGCGCCTGCCACCGGCCGGTCAAGGAATAGGCCCCATGCCCGACGCGTCGCTTTTCCCGGACGGAACCATCAGGGTCGGCGAGGGCCCGGCGGTCATTGACCCGCTGCCCCTGCTGGGACATACGATACGCTTGGACCCGGCCTATAGCCTGCGGTCGTTTTTCGCCATGCTCGGCCGCTACGCCGCGCTGCTCCGGCTGGGGGAATTCCTCGAAGGGGCCCTGGCCGAGGCCCGGGCCTGCCCGCCGGGGGGATGCGTCACTGCCTCGCTTCAATGCCTGGAGCTGCGGAAGGTGGTCCGGCTGATCGGCTTTCCCGGCAAGCCCCGGGTCGAAATCCTGACGGTCTTCGATGGCCTGGGCGGCGGGGAACGCCAGGAGATCCGGTTCGTCGGCTTCGACAGCCTGCTGGACATGCCCGTGCGGCTGGGGAAACTCAGGCATGAGGTCCTCGGCGACACGGTATCCGTACTGGAGTGCGAGACGGAGTACGGTCTGTTTGAAATGATCGAGGGAGTGGCCTGGGAACTCGGCTTTCACCAAGTGCCCCAACACTGCACCCTAAGGAGGTAGCGCATGTTCAAGAGAATTCTGCTTGCCACGTCTGCTTCCCCGGCCTGCGACAACGCGGCCAAGGTCGCTTTCGACCTGGCCAAAAGGCATGGGGCCCGACTGTTCGTTTTCCACGTTCTCGGCCTGCCCTCGCGCGCCTTCAGCCTGGATGTGGACGATGTCCGGACAGGGGACAAGGAAAACATCTCCACCGACTATCACGCCTGGGTCGTGGAGGAACTCAAGAACACCTACGCCGAACAGCTCGCCGGGAACGGCGACAACATCGTGCTCAAGGCGGTGATCGGCATTCCTTCCACGGAAATCCTGCGCTACGCCCGCCAGGAAAATGTCGACCTCATCATCATGGGGGCCAACACCCGTGAAGAAAACGTCGGATCGGCCCGGTCCCGGAGCTTTATCGGCAACACCATGCAGCGCGTGACCAAGGCCGCCCGCTGTCCGGTGCTCATCATCAACCGGCCCTGCACCACCTGCTGGAACCTTTTTTCCAACATCATCTTTTGCACCGATTTTTCCAAGACGGCGGACGCGGCCTTTGCCTTTGCCCGCAATACGGCCCAGGAAATCGGGGCCAAGCTCTACCTCTTCCATGCCGTGGACCTGAGTTCCCAACTGCTCGGCCTCTATTCCGGCCAGGTGGAAATCGAACGGCTGATCGCGAAGGCCAAGCAGAAGATGGAGGAAAAATACATTGCCCGGTTGGGCGATTTCGACAACTACGAGGTGGAAATCTGGGAAGGAACGCCCTACGTCGAGGTGCTCAAGTTCACCCGGGAAAAGCAGGGCGACCTCATTGTCATGGCCCATCATGCCAAGGAGGTGCCGGAGGAGGAGGCCGAGATCGGTTCCACCGTGGAACAGGTCGTGTTGCGTTCGGCCTGTCCGGTGGCCAGCGTGAGCCATCTGGACAAGATCGAGGCCTAGACGGTGGCGGCAACGGCCCTCAAGACAGGCGGATTCGCCGATGGGTGAAGCGCGCGCGGCCCGCAACAAGATTCTCGTCGTTGACGACGAAATGAGCTTCAGGCTGTTTTTGAAAGTGCTTTTCGAAACCAACGGCTACGCCCCCCGACTGGCCAGGGACGGGACCGAAGCCCTGCGCCTGGCCGGAGAATGCCGGCCGGATCTGATCGTGCTCGACGTGATGATGCCCCGGTCCGGCGGGGTGGACCTGTATTGGCGGCTGCACGCAGACGCCGGGCTGCGGGATATTCCGGTCATCATGCTTTCGGCGGTGGCCGGCTCGACCTTCGAGCACGCGCTTGGCATGCTGGGATTGGCGGGCACGGCCTTGCCACGGCCTTTTGCCTATGTGGAGAAGCCCCCCCGTCCCGAGACCATGCTCGCCCTCGTCAGGGCAGCCCTCGGGAACGACGGCGGGGACCGGTCGACGGAGGAGGAAGACGCTCATGGCGCACAAGATACTGGTCGTTGACGACGATCCCTATATCGTCAAATATATCGTCGGTCTTCTGGAGACCAACGGCTACCTGACCTGTTCGGCCTCGGACGGGCCGGAAGCCCTGAAGGTGCTCGAACGCGAAAAGCCGGACATGGTCACCCTGGACCTGGAAATGCCCCAGGAATGGGGACCGCGGTTCTACCGCAAGATGACCCAGCTCAAGGACTACGAGGACATCCCCGTGGTGGTCATCAGCGGCTTGGCGGGCATCCATCATGCCATACGCAATGCCGTGGCCTCCCTGCAAAAACCCTTTGATCCCGAAAAACTGCTGGACATCATCGGCAAGACCCTGGCCGATCGGGTGCCCAAGGCGGAAAACGGGGCCGCGTAACGCGCGGCGGCGGCAGCCCCGCGCAAGCATCCATCCGACCCGGAGCGCACGCATGGCGGAATCCATTCTGCTCGTCGACGACGAGGAAGGCATACGCACGGTCCTCGGCCTGTCCCTGGCCGCAGACGGCTACGACGTGGCCACCGCCGTCAACGGCGAAGACGCCCTGCGCGTCTTCGCCGCTCGGACCCCCGCCATCGTCCTGACCGATATCAAGATGCCGGGCTTAAGCGGCCTCGAACTCCTGAAACGCCTCAAGGCCGCCGACCCCGAGGTCGAGGTCATCATGATCACCGGCCACGGGGACATGGAACTGGCCGTCGAGAGCCTGAAAAACGACGCCACGGACTTCATCACCAAGCCCATCAATGACGACGCCCTGGAGATCGCCCTCAAGCGCGCCAGGGAGCGCATCGCCATGCGTCGTCGCCTGCGCGAGCACACCGCGGACCTGGAACGCCGGGTGCATGAGCAGGCGGCCAAACTGTTGGAGGCCGAGCGGGCCCTGGCCGTCCGGCAGGTGGCCGACGGGCTGTCGGCCGGCATCCGCACCCTGATCGCCACCCTGGGCGAAGAAGGGGGTATTTTCGGCGATATGCCCTGCTTTATCGCCATCACCGACCGCGAAGGGCGCATCATCGCCGCCAATCAGCTCCACCGGGAGCGCTTCGGCAACAAGATCGGCCTGGACGGCCGGGATCTGTACGCCGGAAGCGGGCCGACCCCGGCGGCCACGGCCCTGGCCTCCGGCCGGGGCCATCGGGAAAATATCGTGATGCTCGACAAGCGCGGCCGGGAAATCCCCGTCCTGGTCCACACCGCCCCCATCCTCGACAACGACGGCGAGGTGGAGCTGGTGCTGGAGGTCGCGGTGGACGTGACCGAAGTGCGGCGGCTCCGGGACGAACTCAAATCCACCCAGGCCCGTTTCCGCCAGCTTTTCGACGAAGCGCCCTGTTTCATTGCGGTGGTGGACCGCGACCTGCGCATTGCCGAAGCCAACCGTCTCTTCAAGCTGGGATTCTCTTCCGACCCCGGCGCCAAGTGTCATGCCGCCTACATGCGCCGGGACAGCCCCTGCAGCGACTGTCCGGCCCGCAAGACCTTCGAGGACGGCGCGCCGCACCACCTGGAAACCGTGGTCATGACCTGCGACGGGCAGCGGCGCAACGTGCTCGTGCGCACCGCCCCCATCGTGAACGAGGCCGGCGAGGTGGCCCTGGTCATGGAGATGTCGCTCGATATCACGGAGCTGCGCCGGCTCCAGGACCGCTTAAGCTCGCTCGGCATGTTGCTCGGTTCCACCGCCCACGGCATCAAGGGGCTGCTGACGGCCCTCGACGGCGGCATATACCGCCTCGGCTACGGTCTGGCCCACGACAAGCGGAACTGGATCGAGGAAGGCTTCGCCGATGTCCAACATCTCGTCGGCCGCATCAAGAAAATGGTCCTCGACATCCTCTATTACGCCAAGAAACGGGAGCTGGCCTGGAAGCGCCTGTCCGTGGCCGCCTTCGCCGCCGAGGTGGCGGCCATCGCCAGGCCCAAGGCCGAGGCCAGGGGCATCGCCTTCGTGACGGACATCCCGGCGGACGCCGGGGAATTCGAGGCCGACGCCGAGGCCGTGACCGCCGGTCTGGTCAACATTCTCGAAAACGCCGTGGACGCCTGCGCCGCCGCGCGGGGACAGGGGCCGGGGCACATCGACTTTACCGTGCGCCCCCTGAAAAATACCGTGGAATTCGTGGTCGCGGATACCGGCATCGGCATGGACAGGGAAACCCAGGACCGCCTGTTCACCCTGTTTTTTTCCTCCAAGGGGTCGAGCGGCACGGGCATCGGCCTTTTCGTCAGCAACCAGGTGATCCAGCAGCACGGCGGCACCATCGAGGTCTCCTCCGAGGAGGGCAAGGGCTCCACCTTCACGGTGTGCCTGCCCCGGGAGCTGCCGCCGGAAGTCCGGGTCAGGCAGGAGGCGCTTCCGTGCCCGCCGGCCGCTCCGGACGGGGATCACGGGGCAAACGCAGGCTGAACCGGGCCCCCGCGCCCGGCGACGAATCCGCCTCGACGACCCCGCCCATCTCCTCGGCCAGTTTCCTGGCGCTCATGAGGCCGACGCCGGTTCCCCGGTTGCCCTTGGTGGTAAAAAATCCGGAAAAAAGCTGGTCCCGGACCTCCTTGGCCAGGCCCGGTCCGTTGTCGCGGACCTCATAGACCACGGCGTCCCCGGCCACCCGGGTGGCCAGCACCACCCGCCTGTCCGGCCGGTCGCCGTCCGCGAAGGCTTCCACGGCATTTTGAAGGAAATTGAGCAGGCAGGCGTGGACCGCCTCGGGATCGAGGACGGCTCGGCCGATGTCGGGATCGAGTTCCGGCGTCAGGGTCACTCCGGCGGCCGCGGCCGCCGCCCCGACCAGGCGCAGGGCCTCCCTGGCCGGTTCGTTGGGATCGACGCGGCGCGGGTGCAGGCTCACCGGCTTGGCGTAGTCCAGGAGGTTCATGGCCAGGTCCTTGAGCCGGGTCACGTCGCGCCGGATCATTTCCCAGGCCTGGAGAAGATATTCGCGGTTGTTCGCTTCCAACCCCTTTTCCATGACGTACATGGAGGCTTCGAGGCCTCCGGCCATGTTTTTGACGGCATGAGACATCTCGGCCACGGTCTGGCCCACGGCGGCCATGCGTTCGGCCAAAACCAGCCGCCGGGTCTTTTCCTCCACGAGACGCTCCAGATGGTCGGTGTAGGCCGCCAACCGCTGCTTGAGATCGCGCCGTTCCCTGGCCCGGGCCAGGGAAAATCCCAGCAGGGCGTCGTCGATGGGCTTGGTGAGGAAATCCGCGGCCCCGAGGCGCAGGCTCTCGACGGCCAGTTCCATATCCCCGTGGCCGGTGGTCACGATCACTTCGGCATCCGGATCAAGGGCCTTGACCGCCTTGAGCAGGCCGATGCCGTCAAGGCCCGGCATCCGGATGTCCGTGATCACGATTCCGGGGCGGTGCCGCGAAAAAAGCTCCAGGGCTTCCCGGCCGTCGGCGGCGAGGAGGGGGACAAACCCCGCGTCCGCCAGCACGATGGCCATCACCGTGCGGATGCCGGCTTCGTCATCGGCGAAAAGGACGGTTTCAGACATCCTGGTCCTTGACGGCGGGCAGGGAGATGACGAAGGCCGCCCCGCCGCCGGGGGCGTTTGCGACCTGGATGGTGCCGCCGAAATCCTTGATCAGCCCGTAGCTGATGGAAAGCCCGAGTCCCGTGCCCTTGCCGACTTTTTTGGTGGTGTAGAACGGTTCGAAGATGCGTCCCCGAAGCGGCGGGGGAACGCCTGGTCCGGTGTCGGCCACCTCGATGGCGACCATGGATTCGTGTCTGCGCGTGGTTAAGGTGATGCGCCGGGGGGCGACGGGGTCCTTTTCGGCCTGTTCCTCGATGGCGTCCCGGGCATTGAGCAGCAAATTGATGCACACCTGTTCCAGCCGGTTGGGCTCGGCCATGATTTCCGGCAGGTCCGGGTCGAGGTCCCAGACGACCTCGATCTGGCGCAGCACGAGCTGCTTGCTAAAAAGGTCGAAGGCCTTGCGCAGCACGGCGTTCGGTTGCACGCGCTCCACCGACAAGTCGGACTTGCGCCCGAATTCGCGCAGATGGTTGATGATCTTGGTGGCCCGGTCCACGGCGGTATCGATCTCGCAGGCCATGGTCCGCAGGACGTCGGCGGCGATGGACTGGCCGCGGTCGATTTTTTTGACGAAAAAACGGCTGGCCGTCTTGATGACGGTGAGCGGCTGGTTGAGTTCGTGGGCCACGCCCGTGGCCATTTCGCCAAGGGTGGCCATTTTCCCGGCCTGGATGAGCTTGCGTTCCGTCTCCAGGCGCTTGGTGATGTCGCTTGCGGACACGAGCAGCACCTCCCGCCCGGGGTCGTGTTCGGAGACGGCCAGCCGGATGTCCACGTAGAAGGGCGCGCCGTCCCGGGCCAGGTTCCTGGCTTGGTTGATGACCGTGAAGGCCCGGAGCTGGGAAGCGTATTGGTCGCGCTCCGAGGGGTCGAACAGGTCGAGGAAGGACGTGCCGATCAGTTGGTGGCCGGCGTACCCGTAGAGCGCTTCCACGGTTTGATTGCAGTCGATGATGTCGAGGCTGTCCTTGTCGAGGACGAAGACGGCGTTGGGGATGTTGCGGAAGATGGCATGGTATTTTTTTTCGGCGCGCTTGAGCTTGTCTTCCAGGACCTTCCGGGCGGTGATGTCGAGGCTCATCTCCATGGCCGCCTCGATGTCCCCGTCCGGGCCGATGACGGGCGAGGAACGGACGATCCAGTGGGCCGGGCTGCCGTCCTTGTTGTAGCCGCTTTCCTCGCTGATCTGGGGCAGTCCCGTGGCGAAGGTCTTTTCCACGGGGCAGTGCTCGCATTTTTCGGACCGCCCCTTGTAGGCGTGGTAGCAGAAGTCGCCCGGAACCGGTTTGAACTTTTCCTCGAATTCCCGGTTGTAGCGCAGCAGGCGATAGGAGCGGTCCTGGACGGTGATACTGCAGGGCACCTGGGCGAACAGCTGCTGGTATTCGTCGCGCTGCCGGTGGATCTCGGCCTGTTTCGCGGCGATATCCCGAGCCATGGTATCGATGGCCATGGCCAGTTCACCGATTTCGTCGTTTTGCTGGATGGCCAGCGGCGGAAAGGGCATGCCCTTGCCGATGCAGCGGGCTCCGCTGGCCAGCCGCCGCAGCGGCTGGGTCAAAAACCGGGACAGGAAAAAATAATAGCCCGTGGAGGTGAGCAAAAAGGCCGCGATCGCCAGGCCGAGGATATGGCGCTGGTAATCCAGGAAGGCCCGCTCCGTGTCTTCGAGGTCCAAAACGACGTCCAACACGCCGAGCACGCTTCGATCCGGCGGATGGACGTGGCAGGCGTCGGAGGAACAGGCCGCTTCGTTGCGGATGGGGGACAGGTAGGCCAGGACCCGTTTGCCGTCGGCCGTGGTGACGCGGGAACGCTGCTCCGGCGTCAGGGCGGTGCGGGGCGGCGAACGCTTGTGGCAGACGCTGCACACTTCGTTGCTGCTGGTGACGGCTTGCTCCACTTCTTCGGGACGGCTGGAAAACTTGATGACGCCTTCCTTGTTATAGATGCGGATGGCGAGGATTTCCTTTTGCTTGGAGACGTTGCGGACGATCTGGGCGATTTCGGCGCGGGAATTGTTGAGCATGGCGTAATGCGCGCCGAGCATGATGGTGGTGCTCAAGCGGTCGGCCCCGGACGTCAGCTCCTGGGTGGCGTGCCTTTTCTGATACTGGATGGTGAAGTAGGACAGAATGCCGCAACACAGCAAAAGGGTGAGCGCCATGGCCAGAATGATTTTAGGGGCAAGACTGCGCCGCATGAAATCGATGGGGTTGAACATGCCCGTTTCCGACGAGGTCCGCCGCGCCCGCCTGCCGCCTAGGGGACGACGGGATGCCCGGCCCGGGAGGCGTCCGGCCCGCCTCCGTTCGCTTCCGGTTTGCCGCAGGCCGGACAAACGTCACCGAACTTGATGCCCTGCTCGGCGTAGCGGATCAACTCGGCAAAGGTGATCTGGTCGAACTTGCGGAACATGGCCTGGCTGCCTTCCTGCCAGATCATGCGCGTGAGGCAATGGGGGACGTTGGCGCAGATCTCGGGGCACTTGAGGCAATCCACCAGGAACGTGTCGCCTTCGAGGATGCGCACGATCTCGCCGACGGTCACCTCTGCCGGCGGTCTGGCCAGGAGATGGCCGCCTTTGGGGCCGCGCACGCTGACGATGATACCGGCCTTCTTGAGTTGCCGAATGATTTTTTCCAGATATTTCTGGGAAATGTCCTGGTGCTTGGCAATCTCGCGCATCTGTACCGGACCGTTTTTGCCGTGCAAGGCGATTTCGAGAACCATCCTGGTGCCGTATCGGCTGGCGGTGAGAAGACGCATGGACGTACCTTTTGGACCGCGAGAAACACACGCCGGCGGTCAACGGCAAGGCCCCTGCCCGCGGCTGCGGGCGGATTCCTTCTTTACCGTCTTTCCTACGCAGTTACGCGCCCCGAGGCAACGGGCGCAGCCCTTCGGAATCCCGCATGGTCGAGCATTGACCGGCTGCCTGGCAATTTGTGCAGCAGTCTCACCTGTGGCCGGCTGCCCGGACGGCAGAAGAAAACGTGCCCCGGCCTGGCCCGATTTTCTTTTCGACCTTCGTTCACGCCGCTGCTTCGAGGCGCCGTCGGCCTAGGCCGGCGCCTGGCATGCGGGGAGCGTCAAATGCCGTTGACGATGTCGATGCCGGTCCCGTTGATGTACGCCGGGCTCTCGGTGGCCAGCCAAACCATGGTCTGGGCGATTTCCTCGGGATAGGCGAAACGGCCGGCGATGCTGTGTTCCCGGATGGCCGTCTTCCGGGCTTCGGGAATGCTCTCCAGCATGTCCGTGGCAACCGGACCGGGGCAGACGGCGTTGATGATCACCCCCTGCGGACCGAACAGCTTGGCAAAGCTCTTGGTGGCGTTGAGCAACCCGGCCTTGGTGACGCCGTACCAGATGTCCGGGTGTCCGGTACGGGCGGCCACGGACGCCGTATTGACGATGCGGCCGGCCCCCGCCGCGGCCATGAGCTTGCCGTATTCGCGCATAAGGGCAATGGGCGTTTCCAGGTTCAGACGCAACATGCGTCTTTTTTGCTCTTCGGGATAGGCATCGAACGGCAACGAAAGCATCATGCCGGCATTGTTGATGAGAATGTCCACCGGGCCGATATGCTTGACCATGTCCGGAATGACTTCCACATTCGTCAGGTCGAAGGGAAAGATGGAAAGCCGGCGGGCCACGGCCGGATCGAGCTTGTCAAACGACCGCGCTATGGCCACCACCTCGACGTCCCGCTCCAGGAGCCGTTTCACCACCTCCAGACCAATCCCCCGGCTGGCACCGGTAATAAGCGCACGTTGACGCATCGAAATCTCCTTTAAAAAACGGCATCCCGCAGGTTAGGCCAACCCCGTCCAGATCAGCTTGCAGCCCATGACCAGCAGCAGTCCCGCCATCATCCGATGGAAGGTTGCCGTCCCGAGACGTGCCGACAGGCGCATGCCGCACAGACTGCACACCAGCATGACGGGCAGCTCGATACCGGCCAGGGCCATGGCCTGCAGGGAAAACATGCCGGCCAAAAACTGCGCCCCCACGATACAAAGCGTACTCCAGACAAAGAAAAACCCCAGCGCCCCCTTGGTCTCGGCCTGGCTGCCGCCGCGCAGCGCCATGTAGGCGGCCGGTGGCGGACCATTAATGCCGAAAGCCGTGCCGAAACACGTGGACAACAGCCCGGCCAGGACGCCCCAGCCGGCGGCGAGGCCGCCATGCCGCTCCCGGCTGGGGCACAGCCCCCAGGCGGCGCAGCACAGCAGCAACACGCCGAGTCCCAGTTTCAATCCGGCTTCCGAAGCGAACCGCAGCAGGGCCAAGCCGAGTCCCGCCCCGGGCACGGCTCCGGTGAGCATCAGCCATACCGGCTTCCTGTCGATGGAGCGGCGGTACTTCCAGGTCATCTGGATATTGAGGGACAGCACCAGCAGGCTGCAGGCCGGCAGCGCCAGCGCCATATCGTTGCCGAGCGCGACAAGCGGCATGGCGATCAGCGCCGCCCCAAAGCCCATATAGCCGTTGACGAAGCCGCCCAACCCCCAGCCTGCGATGGCCAGCAACACCCCTGCGGACATGCCGTTTCCCCGCTTCCCCGTCTGTGGCCGGAAAAGGCCTACGCGGCCGACTCGCCCAACACGCGCAAGGCATTCTCGTAGAGGACCTTGCGCCGGACCTCGTCGGTAAGCGGCATCGCGGCATAGGCAGCCAGGGCATCCGCCTGCTCGACGAAGGGATGGGCGCTGGCGAAGACCACCTTGTCCGCAATCATGGTGTTCATGGCCTGGACATAGACGTCGGACATGGGCGCCCGTTCGTACTCGGAGCAATCCATGTAGACGTTGGCGTTGCGCAGGCACGTGTAGATGGCCTCGGTGACGAAGGGATAGGCGCCATGGCTCATCACGATGGTCAGATCCGGGAAATCCCGGGCCACCACGTCGACAAAGCGGGGGTCCGTGTAGTCGATCAGCGCCCCGTGCACCTGCGGGGGCGGCGCGGTGGTCACGACAACGGGGATATTGAGGTCGCAGCAGGCGGCATAGAAGGGATAGTAGCGGGCGGCATCCGGCCGGAGATGCGCCAGATACGGATCGATGGACGCCCCGCGCATGCCGTATTCGGTAACGGCCCGACGCAATTCGCGCACGGCCTGCATGCCCTTGTGCGGGTCCACCCCCCAAAAACCGATGAACCGTTCGGGATAGGCCCGGATGAACGCGAGCACCTCGGGATTATTCGCCGGGGACCCGTACGTCGTCTCGCTGTCGCGGCCGGTAATGACGCAACGCCTCACGCCGCGGGCATCGAGACCGGCAACGATTTCGGACAGCGGTTGGGGTTTGCGCTGGTCAAAGCCGATGACGGCGCAGGTGGCCTTGAACATGTTGCTGTTGGCAATCCCGTTGATGATTTCCGGTGTATTCGGCCGGAATCTGAAATCGATGATATCCATGAACAGACTCCTTTGGCTGGCAGGACCGCCGCTTAGCAAGAGACATGCCGGCACCGGACTCGTCTTCCCTTCCCGCCGCAACCATGGCCCCGCCCGCTTCCAGGGCTCTTCCCTTTGCAGACGACCGCATCCCGTGGCGCCGGGAGGCTTCCTTCGCCCGATCGGCCGGTCGGGTATTTTTCTCCAGTATTTTGGTTCCTGGCGGCAGCCCCCTGGAGGGGCGGACGCGGGTCCGGTGCAGACCTGACACGCCGACGCAAAACTGCGACACATTTCGCCTATTACGCAATATATTAATATAATTACTATTTCTTAAAAATGTCTCAATCTTGCGCCAAATCTGACCGGCCAAATGGTGCGGTACAGGCCTTTTTATGACGAAAAATTCATCCGCTTGCGCCCGTTTGCACAAGATACGGCCATCATTAATTTTTGGCATGGTCTCTGCAAATTATTTTTATAATGATTTAACACAAAAGGTTCTAGGGGGATAAGGCGGCTCAATGCCATAATATGCATTCTATGACACCACAAAAAACCTTTGAATAAGGCAGATGACAAGAGAAAAATAAAAATTATTTGCTTCATTATATTCGGCATTTTTAAGCCAGAGCATCCGCTCAAGGAGACAGGCTATGTTAAATATTGAGTGTTGTGGAACGATGTCGCCACAGGAACAGCGTCTTCAAAATAACATTGAAGGCAAAGAGAATCCCTACCGGGCGACACACCGTCGGGCGTTTACCATTTTGGATTCCTTCGAAGGCATGCGGCCGCGCATCGATATCGAACGCGCCAAGTACTTCACCGAGTCCATGCGGGCCACCGAAGGGCAACCGCTGGTGTTGCGTTGGGCCAAGGCGCTCAAGCATATCGCCGAAAACATCACGGTCTACATCGACGACAACCAGTTGCTGGCCGGTCGGGCCGGCTGCCAGGGCCGCTACGGCATTTTGTATCCCGAACTCGATGGCGACTTCCTCGATGTCTCCATCAGGGATCTGCCCAACCGTTCCGTGTCGCCCTTCTCCATCACGCCCAAGGACGCCAAGATCGCCATTGAGGACATTGCCCCCTATTGGAAGGGGAAAACCTACCATGAGGATCTCAACGCCGCCCTGCCGGGCGACGTGCACAAGTTGACGTATGATGATCCCGAAGGCCTGCGCTCGCGGTTCATCGTCAACGAGACCTCCTCCTTCCGCTCCTCCATCCAGTGGGTGCACGACTATGCGAAGGTCCTCAAACGCGGGTTCGGCGGACTGAAAAAGGAAGCCCAGGAAAAGCTGGCCGCCCTTGATCCGTTAAGCCCGGTGGACAACTGCGAGAAGCGCCCGTTCCTGGAAGCCGTGGTGATCGTCAGCGACGCCATCGTCACCTGGGCCAAGCGGCATGCGGCGTTGGCCCGGGAAAAGGCCGCGGCGGAAAAAGATCCGGTCCGCAAAAAGGAACTCCAGACCATGGCCGACGTCTGCGAACGCGTTCCCGAGCAGCCGGCCCGCAACTTCCATGAGGCCGTCCAGTCCCAGTGGTTCACCCAGATGTTCTCCCGTCTGGAGCAAAAGACCGGGACCATCGTTTCCAACGGCCGCATGGACCAGTATCTCTATCCTTACTATGCCAAGGACATGGCCGAGGGGCGCCTCACCGAAAATCAGGCCCTCGAATTCCTCGAGTGCATGTGGGTGGGCATGGCCCAGTTCATCGACCTCTACATCTCGCCCACCGGCGGGGCCTTCAACGAAGGCTACGCCCACTGGGAAGCCGTGACCATCGGCGGCCAGACCCCGGACGGTCGCGACGCCACCAACGATCTGAGCTACCTGTTCTTGCGCTCCAAGCGGGAGTTCCCGCTGCACTACCCGGATCTGGCCGCCCGCATCCACTCCCGCTCGCCGGAACGGTTCCTGTGGGAAGTGGCCGAGACCATCAAGGACGGCTCCGGTTTCCCCAAGCTCATCAACGACGAGGAAGTGGTGCCCCTGTACGTTTCCAAGGGGGCGACCTTCGCCGAAGCCTATGACTACGCCGTCTCGGGCTGCTCGGAAGCCCGCATGCCCAACCGCGACACGTATACCAGCGGCGGCGCCTACATCAACTTCGCGGCCGCCCTGGAGATGGCCCTGTGCAACGGGCACATGCACAAGTACGGCGACCTCCAGCTCGGCGCGGAAACCGGGGACGCCCACGCCTTCAAGTCCTGGGAGGATTTGTGGGAGGCCTACAAGACCCAGCACATCCTTTTCCTCAAGACGGCCTTCATCCAGCAGTACCTCATCAACAACCTGCGCGCCCGCCACTTCGCCCAGCCCATGGGGTCCGCCATGCACGACCTGTGCATGAAATACTGCCTTGATCTGCACACGCCGCAGATTCCCGAAGGCATCAACCTGGGCTACTTCGAATACATCGGTTTCGGCACCGTCATCGATTCGCTGGCCGCCATCAAGAAGGTGGTGTTCGAGGACAAGACCCTGACGATGGATCAAGTTCTGAGCGCCCTGGATTGCAACTTCGAGGGCAAGGAAGACATCCGTCAGATTCTCAAAAACGCCCCCTGCTACGGCAACGACGACGCCTATGCCGACGCCATCGGCCGCGAGATCGACCTGCTGTCCGTGGAGTATGGCAACAAGTACTCGAAGGAACTGGGCATGCACAACGATGTGCGCTACGTGCCCTTCACCTCCCATGTGCCTTTCGGCAAGGTGGTCGGGGCCACGCCGAACGGCCGCAAGGCGTGGAGCCCGCTGTCCGACGGTTCGTCGGCCTCCCACGGCGCCGATGTCAACGGTCCGACCGCCATCCTGCTGTCGAACTTCAGCACCAAGAACTACGGCTACCGCGACCGGGCGGCCCGCCTGCTGAACATCAAGTTCACGCCGAAATGCCTGGAGGGCGACAGCGGCACCCGGAAGCTGGTTTCGTTTATCCGGACCATGTGCGACCTCAAGCTCTGGCACGTGCAGTTCAACGTCATCAACAGGGAAACCCTTATCGCCGCCCAGAAGGATCCCGAAAAATACCGGAACCTCATCGTGCGGATCGCCGGGTACAGCGCCTATTTCGTGGACCTGTCCCCGGATCTGCAAAACGATCTCATTGCCAGAACGGAGCATGATTACATGTAACCGGGCGCGTTTTCTCCGGGTACTGCGCCGCCATGCGGCCGTACCCGGAGACGCTTTTTCTGGTTTTTGACCGTCCGATCTCCTTTGACGAGGCTCGGACGGCCTGTGCGGACACCGTACAGAGCATCAAGGGGTCACTCATGGCTAACGATCAAAAAAAAATGATGTCCCGTGTTGTTGTCGCCAGTCTCGTCGGCGCGACAATCGAATGGTATGATTTCTTTCTCTATGGCGTCGTTGCCGGTATTGTTCTCAACAAACAGTTCTTTCCTTCTTCCGACCCCACCGTGGGCACGCTGCTGGCCTATGCCACCTTTGCGGTAGGATTTATCACCCGCCCCATCGGCGGCATTATTTTCGGGCACTTCGGCGACAAGATCGGCCGCAAGAGCATGCTCATCCTGACCCTCAGCATCATGGGGGTCTCGACGGTGCTGATCGGCGCCGTGCCGACCTACCAGCAAATCGGCATCTGGGCGCCTATCACCCTGCTGCTGCTGCGCATCTTCCAGGGCATCGGCCTTGGCGGCGAATGGGGCGGCGCCGTACTGATGACCTTTGAATTCGCCAAGCCGTCCAAACGCGGTTTCTATGCCAGCCTGCCGCAGATCGGCCTGTCCTTGGGGCTGTGCCTCTCCTCCGGGGTTGTCGGCCTGCTCTCCTACACCCTGACCGATGCCCAGTTCCTGGCCTGGGGCTGGCGGGTCGCCTTTTTCCTCAGCATCGTGCTGCTGTTTGTCGGCACCTGGATTCGGCTGCACGTGATGGAGACGCCGGAATTCCAGAAAGCCAAGAAAAGCACCCCGGCGCCGCGCATCCCCCTTGTGGAGATGTGGAAGAACCACAAGGGCAACGTCCTTGCCGGCATGGGCGCCCGTTACATCGACGGCGTGGCCTTTAACATCTTCGGCGTGTTCTCCATCAGCTATCTGGCGTCCACGTTGCACGTCAACCGGACCGAGTCCCTGGCCGGCGTCATGCTGTCCGCCTTGATCATGGTCGCCACCATCCCGTTTTTCGGCCATCTTTCCGATAAGATCGGCCGCAGCAAGGTCTACATCGTCGGCAGCCTGGTCACCGGGTTTGCCGCTTTGCCCTCGTTTTGGATGATGGCGCACAGCGGCGGCAACATCGCGCTCATCTGGCTTGGCCTCATCATTCCCCTGGGCATCCTGTATGCGGCGGTGTACGGACCGGAGGCCGCGCTTTTTGCCGAGCTGTTCGACACCAACATCCGCTATACCGGCATCTCCTTCGTCTACCAGGTGTCCGGCATCTTCGCGAGCGGCATCACGCCGATTATCGCCACGGCCCTTTTGAAATACGACCCCAGTGCGACGATCATGTGCCTGTACGTCGCGTTCTCCGGTGTGGTCAGCGCTATTTCCGCCTGGTGGATCGGCAAATACGTGCCGCAAAGCCAGGGCGACTTCCTGGAAGTGGCCAAGGAAGCACCCGCCGGGGAAGCCCTCGAAGCGAAGGCGACCAACTGACCGGCCTTGCGTGCCTGTCTTCCGGCGGCATCCTGCCGCCGGAAGACAGGATTCCCCCCAATCGCCCTACCCCACAGTCACCAGCCCCCGAACGGGGCAGATCGGACACCTTATGAACACCACGGACGACAAAAACTGCACATGCACCGTCTTCAATATCCAAAAATATTCCGTCCACGACGGCCCGGGCATCCGCACGGTGGTCTTCCTCAAGGGATGCCCGCTGCGTTGCCGTTGGTGCAGCAACCCGGAATCCCAGGAAGCTTTCCGGCAGATCGCCTTCAACGCCGGTCGCTGCCTCGGCGAAACCTGCACGCGCTGCATCGAAGCCTGTCCGTACGGTTCCATCGCCCGGCCGGCGGGAGAAGCCCTCACCATCCATCGCGCCCACTGCCGCGACTGCGACCAGCCCTGCACCAAGACCTGTCCCTCCAAGGCGCTTATTTCCTATGGCGACGTCCGCACGGTCGATGCCATTTTGCGGGTCGTGGAGCAGGACGGCCAGTTCTATGCCCGCTCGGAAGGGGGCATGACCATTTCCGGCGGCGAACCGCTTTTTCAGGCGCAAGGCGCCTTGGCCCTGCTGCGCGAGGCCAAACGCCGGCACATCAGCACTGCGGCGGAAACCTGCGGCTTCACGCCGTGGGAAATCCTGGACACCGCCTGCGGTGTCCTCGACTCGCTGCTGTTTGACATCAAGCATCCGGACCCGGAGCGGCACAAGGAAGGCACCGGGGTCTCCAACAGCCGGATCCTCGAGAATTTCCACAATGTCATGCAATACCACCCGGACCTGCCCGTTCTCGTCCGGACGCCGGTCATCCCGGGGTTCAACGATTCCGAAGAGGCCATAACCGGCATCCTCGACCTCCTTGAGCCCTACCCCCGGGTAGACTACCAGTTGCTGCCCTATCATCGGCTGGGGACCCAGAAGTATCAATTCCTGCATCGTGACGCGCCCATGGGTGAAGTCATCCTGCCCGGCGAACGCTTCACCGCCCTCCAGAAACTGGTCGCCTCGCGTCGCGGCTGACCCGGACGCCGACCGGCGCCGGCCACGGCCTGTCCGTTTCGGGGGGGGCTGACTTGCCCTCCCCAGTAGTGTATCCGAGAATGGAGGGAGCAGACGGTCGTAAAGAGGGACGCTTCGCGGGATGGCAACCAAGCGCAAAAGCCGGGTTCTCCTGCTTTCCTCATGAGGTCTGCGAAAGCACAATGGAAGTTATCCTCCAATACTTCAAAGATATACTCAATATCCTCAACGACGGAATCTACATTACGGATTGTGAAGGAACCACGCTGCTGGTCAACACCATGTACGAACAGTTGACCGGGTTGAGTCAGGAAGTCCTCAAAGGGCGCAACGTCAACACGCTGGTCGAGGAAGGCATTTTCGATCGCATCCTCAATCCCGAAATTGTCTCTTCCAAACACCCGGCCGTTTCCGTCCAGACCATCCACGGCGACAAGCAGGTCATCCTGCATGGCTACCCTGTTCTTGACGCTGCCGGCGACGTCCGCCTGGTCGTCACGTTTGCGCGTGACATCACCATGATTTCGCAGTTTCGGGAACAAATCGCCAAACAAAAGCTCCTGATCGAAGAGTTCAGCCAGCGGCTGGAAGGCATCATCAAGGCCAATGCCACCGCGCCGCCGGCCATTTTTCAAAGCGAAGTCATGGTCGCCCTCATGTCCAGGCTGAGCCGCGTGGCCAAGACCGATGCGACCATCCTGCTTCTTGGCGAAACGGGCGTGGGCAAGGACGTGCTGGCCCGGCTGGCCCACGAGCACAGCGGGCGCAGCAAAGGCATTTTCCTGAAAATCGACTGCGGCAGCATCGCCCCCAACCTCATCGAATCGGAGTTGTTCGGCTATGCCCCCGGCGCGTTTTCCGGCGCCAGCACCAAGGGCAAGGCCGGGTACTTCGAGATGGCGGACAAGGGCACCATCTTCCTCGATGAAATCGGCGACCTGCCGCTGGCCATGCAGACCAGGCTGTTGCGCGTCCTCCAGGATGGCGAAGTCACCCCCGGGTGGGAACGACCCAACCGCGCGCCGTGGACGTCCGCATCATCGCCGCCACCAACCATGATCTGGCTGAAGACGTGGAAAGCGGCAAATTCCGGAGCGATCTGTTCTACCGCTTGAAGGTGGCGGTCTTTCGCATCCCGCCGCTGCGTGAACGCCGCGAGGACATCGCGCCCCTGGCCCAGCACTTTCTGGCCCGCTACACCGGCAAGTATCGGCGCTCCATGGAAATCTCGGAATCCGCACTGGTGGCCCTGGAAAGCTATCGCTGGCCGGGCAACGTCCGCGAAATGCAAAATTTCATCCAGAGCCTCGTCGTGACCAGTGAGCGCCCCACCATCAGTTGCGCCGACCTGCCGCCGCACATGGGAGAGGCCTGTCCGCCCGAACTCCACTACACGATGCCGGACCTGGAACAGTCCAAGCCGTTGCCGGACATCGTGGCCGAGATCGAACGGGAAATCCTTGAACGGGCGCTGAAAAAATACGGGTCCGTCTGCAAGGTCGCCCGTTTTTTTCAGACAAGCCGGTCCACGATCTTTCGGAAACTCCGGCGATAGGCCACGCCCGGATCTCACGCGGCACCTCCGCCCGGGAGCGTTTCCCCCCGCATTGCCGAAAGACGGTTCTGGCACGTCCGGCACAACGCCAACGGCAAGGCCACAAGTTGGGACTCGTGGCGGACCGGCCGCATGCAACACAGCCCCTCGCAGTGGGGCAATCCAAGCAGATGGCCGACTTCATGCGCCGTATTTTTCAGGACATCCAGGGGGTCTGACAGTCGAAACGTCGACACCACGGCCCGTCCCGGTACGGCGGCGCCCAACACCCACGGGCGCCAGCAGTCGCCGATATTTTCCCCGACAAGCCACAACAGGGCGTCGCACCCCGGCGGCAGCGGCATACGGGTTGCGTCCAGCAAGAAACGGACGTCAACATGCCGTTGCGCCGTATCATAGGCAGCCTGCGGCACCGGCCGTTGCGCCAAGGGCACAAAGCGGACCCGGCCGGGCCAAAGCGCCGGCAGCGCGTCGCGGACCCGGTTGCCCAGGGAGGCCAGTCCGGGCGTATGTTGCACGCCAATCCGAAATGCCATGTGCTCTCCCGACCTACTTCTTCCCGCCGCACAGCAAGACCGCCTGCGGATGGCGGCGTAGCGCCAGGGCGGCCAGAGGCGCCAGCAGCGCCCCCAGACCGAGGAGCAGGAAAGCCGGTCCCCACCGGGTCGCCGCGGTAGGGTTGGTCGAGCTGTTGGAGCGCTGCAGCACCCAGCCAAAGAGAACCGGCGCGAAAATGGTCATGGAATAGCCCAGGGCGGATTGCAGGCCGAGCAGGGTGGTGCGGATACGGGAGATGCACAGTTCCGTCAGCGACGCCTTGTAGATGGCGGAATCGGCGACCGCCCAGAAGCCTATCCACACGCCGACAAGCACGATGCAGCCCAGGGGCAATCCGTACAGATAGCCGAACGCGCATTCAGGCAGGAGACTGGCCAGCGCGCACAAACAAATCATTTTTGTCCGGCCGTAGCGATCGGCAAGCCGCCCCATGATCCAGACCGCCGGGGCACCACACAGCGTGATCACCGCGGCGAGAAGCCCCCCGAGGCTGACGGCCTTGGCCGTGGCCATCTCCCCGGCGATCGCGCAGGCGACCAGAAACGGCCCGATCCAGGCCCAGAAGGCGTAGAGTTCCCACATGTGCCCCATATAGCTGGCGGTAATCAGGGCCAGCCCTCCGTAGCCGCCGCCCGGGGCCAGTTGCGGCCCGTTGCACTGGACCGCCGCTCCGGGGGCCTTCGGGGCCTCCCGAACAAACGCAAGCAGCACAAAAAACGCGGCAAAGACCGGGACGGAGGTCACCAGCATGCCCAGCCGCCAACCGGCTGCGGCCGCGACCGGGGCCGCCAGGAAATACCCGCCGGCCGAGGCGACGGACGATGCCGCCGTGTAAGCGCCCAAAGCCGCCCCGCGCTCCCTGGGTGGGAACCATTCGGAAAGTAAGGACATGCCCGGGGCGTAGATGCCGCCGCACGCACACCCGGTCAAAAGCCGCATGAGCATGACCGTCCACTTGTCAAAAACAACAAAGGCAAAGCTTGTGGACGAAATTGCCGTCAAAAGTGTTGCAGAAAGCATCACCCGCCTTGCCCCGAATTTATCTGCCAGCCATCCCGTCAAAAGGACGGTAAGGACATAGCCCGCCTGAAAGCAGGAAATAATCATTCCCGTATCGATCGATGTCAGTGCATACTCTTTCGAGATGAAGCTGAGAACAGCTGAAAAATTATACCACGGCAAATAGCTTATAATAAGCGAGATGACCGTCCAGAGAAGTATTTCATTTTTTCGTTGCATAGTGCTTTATCAAATATATTTGCACAAGAGCACTGAAATATATCCATGCGTACGGACAAGCCATCAACCAGACTCCAGCCAATCAAAAAATTCCCTTGGTTTTCCTGGCTGGGCGTCCGTACGGCTTGGCATATCTCGTGCCAACGGCCAGAAAAGGCGCCATAGGGTGCCATAGAATCCCAAAAAGGCTTTTCCCTCTGTCGCGAACCCATCCGCCGTCCCGTTCGCCGGACCAGGGAGTGGGCACACCTGGAAGCATTTTAAAATACTAAATAATATTAAATAATTACAGCGCAAGGGAAACGACGCCAAGGGGCACCCCGCGCGCAAAGCTGCAGCAGAGCGGAGCCACGAGGAGAAGGCCGCCCAAGGGACCAGAGGGGAAGCTCCGGTGCCCAGGGGGAAACTTCCTTGAGTCTGCCAGGCTTTCAGGAAACGAAAATTCTGTCTCTCGCAAAATCCCTGGCCTGGTCAGGGTGCCGTGGTCTCCAGACCACCGTACCGGGACCCGCTGCCTCCGGTGCGAAACGCACGGTGCAGGGGAGTGCTCTGCCCCTCCCCCAAAAGGGGAACCGCCCTCGGCTTTTCGTTTCCTGCCCAGCCCATGCGGCCACCATCGCGTGACCGGAGTGGAGTCCGGCACGGTTCCTGCCGCAACGCCCCACCACTCCCCCGAAGGGGGGCAACCGGGAGCTTTCGTCGCATATTTGGGATGGATCATTTTTTATTAAAAATAACAATGTGTTATGATTCACGTCATCCTGTTGCAGAATCGCCCCACAGTTTCAAATCTGGAACACCCCCAGCCTCCGACGCACGGCAAACCATAACGCGAAGAACTCCGGCAGCTTCCCTGAGAAGCACCGGAGCGGCATTTTTGTAGTATGGCGCCCTGCAGGTTGAAGGACAAGATCGCTGCGGAGAAACGCCTTCTGAAAACCTGCGTATAAAAGAATAAATCTGATTTTTCTCAAAGGGTGTATACGTATTTAGGTATATTTCTTGCTTCACTATACAGCCTTACTCCGTACACTATAGACACTGGAGCAGAGAGTGCCGCGCAATGCCGACCGCCGCCTCCGGGGAAGGGCCCGCCTCGCCCTGCCGCGACAACGGCGGCGCTAGGGCGGCACACAGGGCGCTTCCTCTTTTCCGAATCTCTCCGGAATCGCAAGGGATTCCTTTTTCCAAGGAAATCCCTCGCATGGCGGCGCCGCGGCCGAAACGGCTACGGTGGGAACGAGACGGAAGAGAGGCACCCGACACGGCGGGCTTCTCGCCACGCGGCGAGCAATTCTCCGAAAAAATGCCGTCTGCGTCGCAGGGGAAAATCACCGGGAGCGCCGGTACGGAGCAACTGGAGCAGCGTTCGAAAGAGAGCAGGGGAGGAAAATATTCGCTATGTTGTCTAGTGCGAAAAACAAAATCGTTTTCAGTGTGGTCGCTTTATTCTTTATAACAATATTGGCATTGGCGTACTTTTCATACTATAGTTTTAGCCGTTCATCTGAAAAAGTGAACAGCGAGAGACTTGAGACCATCGCAATAGCTGTCGGCAAAGCTGTTTCTGAAAAAGCGAACGTCTATTTCAACGTACTCGAACTCGCCTCGAAGATGATGCAAGGCGCTCCAGGCTTAACAGAAGAGGCCCTACTCGCTTACAGACTTGATATAATGCATAAAATTATCGAACAAACGCAAACAGGGGAAGCCTATTTTTGTCTAAAGGATGGCCGAACCTATAGCTGGGCAAGCAAGGGCATCATTCCGAATTTCAATGCGAAAACTTTGGGCCGCGAATGGTACAAACGCTTGTTCAATGGAGAAAAGCGGATCATTACGACACCCTACACATCTTCTATCGGCGCAATTGTGATGGCGGTGGGAGTTCCGATTTTCCAGGATGGAACCATCGTGGGCACCATCTGCGCCAATCTTGGATTGACGGATATTACAAGCTTTACCAATACGATAATGAATTACAAGAATATTATCCTGACGCGCGGCGATGGCTACATCCTCGCGCATCAAGATAAAAAATATATCGGGGAAAATATCAAAAGCATCATCCCGGGACTCATGGCTGGGGATACCAATAAAGCGGATGGGAAAATAAATTTTTCACTCGCGGGGGAATCCTATGTCGGCTATCTCTATACCATCAAGGGGCTGGACTGGAAAGTCTGGGTCTATGATAAACTGACCTCCATTAAAAGTGACTCCAGAAACAATCTGAAGCTGACGGCCATCATCGCGACGATTGCATTGGTCTTCTCCGCGGTGATCGTCCATATGCTCTCGTCACTGCTGCTCTTTAATCCCTTGGGCAAGAGCGTCGAGTTCGCTACGGCCATAGCCCACGGCGACCTGAACAAGACTCTTGACGTCCACCGCAAGGATGAAGTGGGTGTTCTGGCCGAATCCTTGCGAAAAATGATTGCCTCGCTCAAGGCAAAAATCGCTGAAGCGCAAGTTGCGACCGCACAGGCGGATAAAGAGGCCACCAACGCCCATCGGGCAGCCGAAGAGGCGAAACAGGCCAAACAGGCGGCCGAGCAGGCCAGATCCGAAGGCATGCTGCAGGCGGCTCACCAGCTGGAGGGCATCGCGGAAGCGGTGACGTCCGCCTCGGAAGAACTCTCGGCCCAGGTCGAACAATCCTCCCGGGGGGCCGGCGAGCAATCCCACAGCATCAGCGAGACGGCCACGGCCATGGAAGAAATGAATGCGACGGTCTTAGAGGTGGCGAAAAATGCATCCCGGGCCGCCGAAATCGCAACCGAGGCAAAAGGCAAGGCGGAAGATGGCTCGCAGGTCGTCTCCGCAGTCATCACCAGGGTCGGTGAAGTGCAGACGGCGGCCCTGAGCCTGAAAACGGATATGACCGCGCTCGGGGCACAGGCCGAAGGCATTGGCCGCATTCTCAGCGTCATTTCGGATATCGCCGACCAGACCAATCTGCTGGCCCTGAATGCCGCGATTGAGGCCGCCCGTGCCGGGGATGCCGGCCGTGGTTTTGCCGTTGTCGCCGACGAGGTCCGCAAGCTGGCCGAAAAGACGCAGACGGCGACCAAGGAAGTCGGGGAAGCCATCCGGAACATTCAGGACGGTACGCAGAAAAATATCAGTAATGTGGAATCGGCTGTCACGAAAATCGGCGCCGCCACCGGATTGGCCAGCAAATCCGGCGAGGCGCTCACCGACATCGTCGCCCTCGTCAACCAGACCACGGACCAGGTTCGCTCTATCGCTACGGCTTCGGAACAACAATCTGCGGCCAGTGAAGAAATCAATCATAGCATCGAAGGGATCAACACGATCGCTTCCGAGATGTCGACGGCGATGCAACAATCCTCCCAGGCTGTCGGTGAACTCGCGCATCAGGCCAATGAGCTTCTCCAATTGATTAATACGTTGAAGGCAGAAGGCGATACGGCCCAAGCCCTTCCCGGCAACGCTTCCGAACCGAGAGGCTGATCGGCCGACGGCTCTGGGGAGCCTCTCCGGGCGGAACCGGAGCCGCCAGACGCGGCGGCGTCATCCGCCACACGAAGACAAGGGCTTGTGCCTAAGGCACAGGCCCTGTTTCGTGTCCAAAGGCACCAGTTCCTCTCCTATCGAGACCGCTGCGCAATTGCGCCAGGGGAAATGCCTCCGGCGGCCAAAGGGCTCCGCCCTTTGGAAACCCGATATGATTTGAGACAGGTGCTGTCCTAGGATTGGGGCACCAGCATGCCGGCATGGAATTGTGCAACAGTCCCATAGGCGACCACGGCACGCGGCGTCGCAGAAGACGCCTCCGGCGGCCAACGGGCTCGCGCCCTTTGGAATCCCGCCAGGATTCGAGGCGGTGGCCATTGCAGGCTCGCGGCAAAGAAAGGCCTCCAGAGAATCGGGCCACGGTCTCCACTGCCGTCATCGGCTTCAACCACGCGCCCGCGACGGAGGCGCGGCGCACCTGCAACACCCGGGCGCCCGCTGTGTCATCGGAAGCCATCGCCGCAAGTGCACGGAGGCCCAAAAGGCCCGGGCAGACATCCCCATATGCCAGCGCTGTGCATCGATTGAACATTCTCCAGATCATGTGCGCAGTTCCTCGCATTCTTCTTTTCGCTGGTCTGCGGCAGCAGCCTGAACGTCTGGTAGCCGCTCGGGTTTGGCATTTTTTCCTCGGCCAGGCGATTTGCCCAATTTTAAGGACCCGTTTCCCTTAGCAACCAGCGTTAAGGATGGCTTTTTTTGATTGAAGGCCATGGCATCAAGGAACATTCCAGTCCAACCTTTGTCCAAAAGCATGCATACCTGGCCTTTGTCGCACCGATTTTCGGACCAAATACACAGTTTTATAATATTTATGCGTCGCCCATTTTTGCCACAATGATAATAAAATCCTATCACGCGTCGATATTTTTTTAATTTCACTCTCTTTATTTGAGCGTGTACCCCAAAATATCGGTTGATACTTTTTTGCATGGTCGCGCAAAATTGTTCGACGCTGACCGAGCGACAGTTCCAACATTTGAAAGGAGCGTGCAGCATGGCCATGATTCCATCTCCTCAATGCACCGAGAGTGGACGCAGTTGGTCTACAAGACGTGACGCCAAAAAGGCCAAGCTTTCGAAAATATCCCACTTGATGCATGATAAACTCATTCACGAATCAAGTATTATTGACGTCCTCCATAACATTATCGAACCGAACGAAACAGTTGTCATCGAAAGCGGCCAGAAACAGGCCAACTTTTTGTCTGAATCCTTAGCCAAAACCGATGCAAAAATTCTTCACGATTTACACATTGTCATTCATGCGGTGGCCAGACCGGACCACATTGCTATTTTCAAGCGTCATATCGCCAGTACCCTGGATTTCGGCTATGCTGGACCGATGAGCCAACAGGTGGCTGCCATGGTTGAAACTGGCGAGCTGACGATCCGCTCCCTAAATACGTACGTTGAACTCTCAAGCCGCCTGTTTGTCGATCTTATTCCCAACATAGCCTTTATTTGCGCTGATGCAGCCGATGGTCAGGGCAACCTTTTTACCGGGGCAAACACGGAAGATACCCCGGCAATTACAGAAGCAGCCGCCTTCAGCAATGGCCTTGTCATAGCGCAGGTCAATAAAATTGTTGATAAGTTGCCTCGCGTTGATATTCCAGGCGGCTGGGTTGATATCATCGTGCCGACCGATCAGCCGTACGCCATTGAGCCGATTCAGACCCGTGACCCGAAGGACATCCGCGAACTCCAAATTTTGATGGGCATGATGGTCATTCGTGGCATCTATGAACGCCACGGCGTCACCTCACTCAACCACGGAGTGGGATTCAACACTGCCGCCATTGAGCTTTTGCTTCCGACCTATGGCGAGCAACTGGGGCTGAAAGGCAAGATATGCCGCAATTGGACCTTGAATCCGCAGCCCACGCTTATCCCCGCCATTGAAAGCGGCTGGGTGGAAAGCGTGCACAGCTTCGGGAACGAAGATGGCATGCAGGACTATATCAAGGCCAGGCCGGACATTTTTTTTACCGGTCCTGACGGCAGCTTGCGCTCCAACCGCGAATTTTGCCAACTTGCCGGGCATTACGCGGTGGATCTGTTTGCCGGATCCACCTTGCAAATCGACCCTGATGGCAACACCTCCACCGTCACCAAGGGGCGGATTACCGGTTTCGGCGGCGCTCCAAACCTTGGCAGCGACGCCAGAGGACGCCGCCACAGTTCGCCCGCGTGGCTTTCCATGATCACGACGGATGCGCCAACCGCCCATGGCCACAAGCTTGTCGTGCAGCTCGCGGAGACCTTCAAGGCTGGCGGCGTGCCCACTTTCGTTGAAAACCTTGACGCCATCGAGGTGGGGAAAGACGCCAATCTCCCCTGCACGCCCGTCATGATCTATGGGGATGATGTCACCCATATCGTTACCGAACAGGGCATTGCCTACCTTTATCTCGCCCAATCCCTTGACGAGCGGCGCGCCGCCATTGCCGCCGTCGCCGGCGCAACCGCGCTGGGATTGCGCTCCTCCCCCAAAAAGAGTGCCGAGCTGCGCCGGAAAGGCCTTGTCGCCTATCCTGAAGACTTGGGCATCAATAGGAATGAAGCAAAACGCTCGCTTCTTTCTGCAAAAAGTATGAAAGATATCGTTGATTTGTCTGGTGGTTTGTATTCACCCCCAGCGCGTTTCCGCAACTGGTGATCGTTGTTTTAATCGTAATGTATAAAAACAATTTATCAGGAGTGATAAAACTTTTAATTTTACAACTTCTATCATCCATCTTATTTCCTAACCATAGGAGATTTCCTAGATGGCATGCACGATTAACAGTTTTAAACAGTTAACATCATATGGGAGTCAGGTATGGTAACGCCATCAGAACAGACACATGCGATTCGGTCCTGGACAACCAAGAGAGATAGCAAGCATAAAAAATTGTCTTCCCTTGCTCCCTGGATGAAGGGAAAGCATCTTCCCACGGGGAAGATCATTGACACGTTGCATGCGCTGATCGAACCCGGGGACACCGTCATCATGGAGGGCGTTCAGAAGCAGGCGGATTTTCTGTCCCGCTCTCTGGCCCAGACGGATCCCAAAAAGCTGCATGACCTGCACATCGTCATGCACGCCATCGAGCGCCCCGATCATATGTCCATCTTTGAAGACGGCATTGCCTCCACCATCGACTTCAGCTTTGCCGGTCCCCAAAGCCGGCGTGTTGCCGAACTGCTTGCCAACGGCACACTCAAGGTACGATCGCTCAATACCTATGTTGAACTTTCGGCCCGTCTGTTTGTTGACCTGATCCCCAACGTCGCCCTGGTCTGCGCGGACGCCGCCGACGCCGAAGGCAACCTGTACACCGGCGCCAACACGGAAGACACCCCGTCGATCATAGAGGCAACGGCCTTCAGCAACGGTATCGTTATCGTCCAGGTCAACGAGATCATGGACAAGCTGCCGCGTATCGATGTGCCCGCCGGCTGGGTGGACGTCATCGTTCAGGCCGACCGCCCCTTCGCGATGGAGCCCATCCAGACCCGTGACCCCAAGGACATCACTGAGCTGCAGATTCTGATGGCCATGATGTCCATCCGCGGCATTTACGAACGCCATAACGTGACCGCGCTTAACCACGGCGTTGGCTTCAACACCGCCGCCGTCGAGCTGCTTCTCCCCACGTATGCCGCCAAGCTGGGCCTCAAAGGCAAAATCTGCCGCAACTGGATACTCAATCCGCAGCCCACGCTGATTCCCGCCATTGAAAGCGGCTGGGTGGAAAGCGTGTACAGCTTCGGCAATGAAGACGGCATGCAGGACTACATCAAGGCCCGCCCCGACATCTTCTTTACCGGCCCTGACGGCAGCCTGCGCTCCAACCGCGTTTTCTGCCAACTGGCGGGCCACTACGCCAGCGACCTCTTTGCCGGCTCCACACTCCAAATCGACCCTGTGGGCAACACGTCCACGGTAACCCATGGCCGTATCGCCGGATTCGGCGGCGCGCCCAACCTCGGCGGCGACGCGCGCGGCCGGCGTCACAGCTCGCCTGCCTGGCTTTCGACGATGGAGAGCGATTCTCCCACCGCCCACGGCCACAAGCTTTGCGTGCAGATGGTGGAGACCTTCAAGGCAAGCGGCGTGCCCACCTTTGTGGAAAACCTCGATGCCATTGAAGTGGGAAAGGAAGCCAACCTGCCGTGCGCGCCCATCATGGTCTATGCCGAGGACGTCACCCACATCGTTACGGAACAGGGCATCGCCTACATGTTCAAGGCGCAGTCCACGGAAGAACGCAAGGCGGCCATTGCGGCCATAGCCGGCGCCACCAGCCTGGGCCTGCGCGCCGACCCCAAGAAGACCGCCGAGCTGCGCCGGAACGGCGTTGTCGCGTACCCGGAAGACCTGGGCGTTGCCCGGTCCGAAGCCAAGCGTTCCCTGCTTGCGGCCAAGAACATGAAAGACCTTGTGGATTGGTCTGGCGGTCTTTACCAGCCCCCGGTCCGCTTCAGGAACTGGTAAGTCGCCATGGAGGCCGCCATCGAAACCGCTCGCCTTTGGGAAGAACGCGAGTTCCCTCCGGCGCCCTGCGACATTCCGGCGCCAGGCAAGGGACAACGTGGTTCCTCAATCCCGGTAACGCCGGAAATCCTGGCAGATATGGCCGTGCAGGCATTGCTCGACGAGGTGGATTTGACCCCCAAACCCGGTTTGGTCGATCAGCGCGGTTCTGGCGCCCATACGGATCTTACGCGGGATTTGATGCACCGTTCCGCGGTGTCGCTCTGGCCCTGCTTTCGATCAATGGCTCGGGTTGCCCGGCAGCCCCCGCCCTACGCCGCATTGCGGGAAGAGCTCGGGGCGATCGGTCGCGAAGGGGAGGTTTCCATGTTTGCGGCCACGGATGGCTGCAATACGCACAAGGGCGCCATTTGGGCGTTGGGATTGCTGACGGCAGGCGCCTCGATCTGCCACAAGACGCAAAATCCCTTTGAAGCGGCGACGGTGGCTGGCGAAATCGCTCGCTACCCTGATCGTCATGCCCCAAGGCTCCCTACGAACGGAAGCAAAGCGGTCAAGCAGTATGGCGTGGATGGAGCACGCGGAGAAGCGCAGACCGGTTTCCCCCATGTCATCCGCATCGGGCTGCCCGCACTGTGGACGGCAAGACGCCGCGGCGTGCCGGAAGATAAGGCCCGGCTGGACGCGCTTGTCGCCATTATGGCGGAGCTGGACGATACCTGCGTTTTACACCGGGGCGGTGCCAGGGCCCTTGCCACCGTTAAGCAAGGGGCACTCGCGGTGCTGTTCATGGGCGGGACCGGCACGCCAAGGGGCGCCGCCACGCTGCTTGACCTGGATAAGGAGCTTCTCAGCCTAGGCGTATCGCCTGGTGGAAGTGGTGACCTGTTAGCCGCGACACTCTTCTTAGATTCATTGGCCACAGGACTCAACCTTTAGCCTTTCGAGGATTGCTATGGAAACAATGCATTTTGATTATCCGGCTTCGACCACGGTGCCCAAGCGAATTTGTCTTGGTGTCGTGGCTTCGGGAGACTTGGAAGTCTTGCTGCAACCATCAAAGGATGCGCAGTCCCATGTGCTGATTCAAACCAGCGTTGCCGGTTTTGAACAAACCTGGAAAGCTGTGCTTGACTGGTTTTTCAGCACCTACACGGACGCAGCGGACATTGTCATTCATGACGCTGGCGCGACCCCCGGTACAGTAGCCATGCGTTTGCAGCAGACTGTGGAGGAAAGCAGATCATGAGCTTGAACATGAATGAATCCAACAGCAGGGAATCGCGCCGCAGCTACATTGAACTGAAGGCCCGCGAACGTGCGACACAACTCCTTGACCCCGGGACGTTTCATGAACTGGTGGGACCCTTCGACCGCATGGAATCCGTGTGGTTGCCCATGCAGGGCATCGTTCCCCAGTCTGACGATGGCTGCGTGGTGGCCAAGGGCACCATTGACGGGCAGCCGGCCGTTGTCATCGCCATGGAAGGCAAGTTTCAGGGTGGCAGCATCGGCGAAATCTGCGGCATGAAGATGGCCATGGCGTTTGCCCTGGCCCGCAAGGACAATGAAAAGGGGATTCCCACCCGCGCGGTGCTCTCCTTGGAAAGCGGCGGCGTCCGCCTGCAGGAGGCCAACATCGGCGAGCTGGTTATCGCCGAAATTTACGCGGAGCTTGTGGCGCTGCGCCAGTATACCCCCGTGGTGGTGGTGATTGCCGGCAATACGGGCTGTTTCGGCGGCATGTCGCTGGCGGCCGGCCTTTCCAGCTACGTCATCATGACGCGCCAAGCGCGTCTGAGCATGAACGGCCCTGAAGTCATCGAGCAGGAAGCGGGCCTGGAAGAAATCGTGGCCAGCGACAAGGTGTTCGTTTGGGGGATGTGCGGCGGCGCCCAGCGCTATGCCACCGGCGCCGTCGACGTTCTGGTCGAAGACGATGCCGATGCCATCACCGAAGCCGTCAAGGAAACGTTCCGCAAAGGGCTTCCCCCGGTTTTGCGGACCGACCAGTACGAGCTTTTTATCCGCAGGTTGGCGGCTATGGACACCAGCAAGCAATGGACCGCTGAAGACATTCGCACAGTTTGGAAGGAGATTGCGTAATGGCTAACAATCCTACTGCAATTCGTGGTCGCGCGTGGTTTGAAGCGCTGACTGGAAGCAACGGCAAACTGCCGAATGGTCCCGGCTCCCTGCTTGTGGCTGAAGCCAAACTGGGCAACGAACCGGCCATTTTCATCGCCCTTGCGCCTGATCCGAACGCCCGTTTTCCCCGCGCCCGCAACGCAGAAGTCGGCCTTGAAGAAGGTTTCTACGGCACGCGCGCGCTGCGGGAAATTATGGCCCAAGATGCCAACAAGGCCGTCAAGCGCCCCATCATCTCGGTGGTTGACTCTGTCTGCCAGGCTTACGGGCGGCGTGAAGAGCTCGTCGGCATTCATATTGCCGCTGCCGGCATTATCGCCGCTTTCGCCGAAGCGCGCATGGCGGGACATCCCATTATTGCCCTGATTGTCGGGCGTGCAGTTTCCGGCTCCTTTTTGACCCTTTGCGCCCAGGCCAACCACATGATCGCCTTCGACGATCCGGAAGTGCTTATTCATGCCATGTACAAGGATGCTGCGGCCCGCATCACGAAACGAAGCGTTGCCGAGCTCGACAAGCTTGGTGAAGAAATCGTGCCCATGGCCTATGATATCAAGTCGTTTTCGAAACTCGGCGGACTCTACAAACTGTTGAAAATTGATCATCCTGACAAGCCTGACGAGACGACATTGAAAGCAGTTCGGGATGTGCTTATCAAAGCCTGCGCGGAATCTCGCAATATGCCGCGCACGCTTGAATGTCGTCTTGAAACAGAAGGGGCCAAGAAGTATCGAAAAATGTCCATAGCCGTGCGGGATATGATGATCGAACAATGGGCTGCGGTGTAACGCGCACCGTTTGCCCCGGAGGAGCAGCCACGTATCGACGAGGTTGCTCCTCCAACATGTTTCCCTGGCAGAAATTTTATTGAGGTACTGGGGACTGCGCCCGCTACACCTCATGAGACCACGGCCCAATGAGCCGAAGGCGGCGCCTTGGATGGTCAAAGGGCCCGCGCCCGTTGGAAATCCCGAGCGGATTTGAGGATAAGGCCATTGCAGGCGTGAGGCAAAAAAGGACCTCCAGGGAATGGTGCAGCGGCTTCCTTTTTTATCCGACCAGCAAAAAAACAGTTCTTGCAACAACCGAATGCCTAGCTGTTTCCCAAAAGGAGATCACTGCACAAGTGGTCATGAGAGGATGCCTCCGGCGGCCAAAGGACTGCGCCCTTTGGAATCCCGTCATGAGAGTAGCCCATTGCAATGCAACAGCAGTGCATTGACCGGCTGTCAGGTAATTGGGCAGCAGTCTCAAAAGGGATATGACAAACTCCAGAGTTTTTTGCATGATTGTGAGCATGTTGCCGCCATTTACCAAGATTCTATTTTCACCGCTGTCACTTCTTCTATGGTAACGACTGCCATCCAGGCCCACGTCTTGTTTTGTCTAGGGAGACCGCTGCACAATTCCATGGAGGCATGGCCGATACCCCAAGCCTGGAACGCCAACCGTCCAAAAGCACCGTGCGTTTCCAAGGGCGGCGCTTTTTGGCCGCCGGAGGCATCCCCTGCTGACGCAATTGTGCAGCGATCTCCTCTTGTAAAAATACAAAGATCAAGGATCATGGTATGTGCAAACAGCAGCTAGAGCGTTTGGAAATAATTGTCGATAAATTTGGAAGCGCTCCAACGATTTCCGAAATGCACCGACGTACCCTTGTTGACAAAGGGATCAATGGGCCGACTGCCGCACACGTCATAGAAGAAGTGCATTGCCCATACAATCTCGCGTACGTCACATTTACTACAGGATCTTCAGCTTTTCAAAATATTGTTGGAGTAACGTTTGAGGAACTCCCAGACAGAATCAATGCAACGCTCCGCGCGCTCTCACTGGCAAATGTCAAAAAAAATGCACGCGCGTTGGTGACGTATGCTCCGCTGGTCAACGTGTATTCGGCGCAAGGCCTGCACGAATACGGGCTGACCTGGTCCTTTCTGCACCGCTCAAGTCGGGATGCCCTCATTGTGGCCCTCTGCCGCGAGCAACCGGAACTCATCATAGGCGAATCCGGTTTTTTGCGCGTAGCGCTCGAAGACGCCACCAATCTTGGACTCAAGGCAGCCTTGCCGCGCGACTGCATTGTCCTTTGTTCGGGAACGCCGCTGGATCTTGAGCTTTTGCCGTTGGCTGAAAAATGCAACTGGCACGTTCACGATTTGTATGGGTGCCAGGAGTTCGGTTGGATAACCTTGGACGGCTGTCCCTTGCGCGAGGACGTAACGCTTGCCCCGTCCCCTCTTGGAGGAGACTATCGTGAGCTCGTACTCGGGGGACTGCCTTTGGCCGACAGCTTTCTTGTCGGTGCGGGGGGGCATGTGTGCAACCCTAACGGTGCCATCCTGACCTACCGCCGGCAGCGAACGCATCCCGAGTATGAGATCCATGTAGTTGCAACGCCGCATTCTGATCCCACGATTGTCGAGAAAACAGCTCGCAGCATATTGCGAATCAAAAGTCGCGTTGTCAAAGTGCGTCCCGATATCCAGTGCGGCAGTGGAGCCACGGCACTTGAGCTGGTTCCGAGCATTGTGCCCACGGGGCAACCCTTCAAAGCGGCAGCGACTATCATTGGACCTGAAAAAACACGCCTTTTTGATTCCTTGGTCGAAGCGCAGATCGCATTCCAAAAAACCGGAAAGACAGACCCCGCGTGGGTAAAAAAAAGCTAAGCCCTGTTCCGGGATCAGTGCACGGGGAAATGCCAATAACGTATTTTTCAATGCAAGAGCTACGCTCTCTTTCGCATCCAAGCAGACGGGTGGCGACCATGCGCGAAGGCACTTCCAGGAAACGGGGCATTGCCGACTCGAGATCGCTGCACAATTCCCTGGCGGCAGACCGATGCTCCACTTCCGGAGCGACAAGGATCTCCATGCTCTCGGGTTTCCAAAGGGCGCGCGCCCTTTGGCCGCCGGAGGCGCTGCCTTCGACGCATCGTGCGGCGGTCGCACCTTTCGTTGTCACTCCTTTGAAGCCGACATTCGGGGACGGAGCAACCTATGCAAAGCTATGATCGCCATACATTGTTGGATATCAATTTTGACGGGCGAACAAAACTGTTTACTGAGGTAGTGGCAAAAGGGTTTGATAGGGCAAGTTGTGGTGCCTTGCTTTTGCCGGAAGAGTTCCCCACAGCCATACCAGGCGCAAACAAAACGGGGGCCGGGCCTGACCTGGCTGTTCCGGGAATTGTGCGACGCGAAGACTACGCCCCGCGCCCCGGCGAAATTGCCGTAGGCTTTACATCATGGACATCGGGCCCCATGGGACGCCTGCGGCTCCCAGGCTTTGTTTCTCCCCAATACGTTGCACGCTCCCGTGATCCAATCACTGTTTTAAATGAAGCGTCCGAACAGCCCGAGCGTTTTGTTCGCACGCCCGCGCTCTGCGCTTTGGCGGCATTGTGTGCCAGCGGGCTGCGGGATGCGGACTTGGGGGTTTGGGGATCTGCCGGACTGGAGCTGGCCACTGGCTATGCATACACCCACGAAAGATCTGATCTTGACTTTCTTATTCGTCCCCAAGGCCGCCTGACCTCCCCATTGCTGACAGCCTGGCTGGACACGGTGCTCAGGGCCGAACGTCATTTTCAGATTCGCATCGATGCGGAAATTCACCTTGCGAATGGCTACGGCGTCTCTCTGAAAGAATGTTTGCAAGGTACGGCCTCCGTCCTTGGAAAGGGAATCCACGACGTCAAGCTCATTTCCATAAGCGAAGTTCGTCCTGATAAGGGGCTATAAAAGAGCCCCCTGCACCATTGCGGCCGAGAGGATGCCTCCGGCGGCCAAAGGGTTCCACCCTTTGGAAACCCACTATGCTTTTGGACAGTTGCAGCTCAAGGCTTGGGCAGCGGTCGGGAGAGGATTTGCGGATGGAAGCCCCTGCACAATTGATCAGGAGAGGATGCCTCCGGCGGCCAAAGGGTTCCACCCTTTGGAATCCCGTCATGCTATAAGCCGATTAACGGTAGCGCATTGGACCGGCTGTCAGGGAGGGAAAGGCAGCAACCGGAGGTCGCCAAGGCGGCCTCCTTTTCGTGCTGCAACAGTCCAGGAAACCCTCGACCGCTCCAGCCTGAGGCAAAAAAGACCTCCAGGGAATTGTGCCGCGGTCTCGATCCCGGGAACCGAGAAGCGCCATGGAGAGACCTTCCCGGCGGGGCACCGGCAACAGGTGCCCCGCCGGGAAGTTTTGAACATCAGGATGCGTTCCGACCAGGTATGGCTACAACCTGGCCTGGTTGTTGCCCTGCCGGAAGCGTCTTTTCACCGTCACTGCGAAATGTCGCGACGACATCTTCAAGCGTGCTGATCTGTATGGACAGATTCTGAATAATGGTCGTGGATTCGTGTATGCCATGTACAATGTCGGACGAAAGTTGGCTCACTTCTTTCTCAGCCCGATTGATCTGCTCGCTGGCTGCGGATTGTTCCTCGGCAGCGGTAGCGATGCTTTGAACCTGCAGGGTAGTGTTATCCACCAGCTCCATGATTTCGCCAAGGGAAGTCGTCGAGGCGCCGGCCAATGTCGCAGCCCGATCGACGGCCTGGGTCGACTCGTCCACCAGGGTGATGTTTCCCTGGACATCCTTCTGGATAGCCGCGATAGCCTGGCCCACTTCCTTGGTGGCCGTCATGGTCTTCTCGGCCAATTTTCGAACCTCATCGGCCACCACGGCGAACCCTCGGCCGGCCTCGCCGGCCCGGGCTGCCTCGATGGCCGCATTGAGGGCCAGGAGGTTCGTCTGATCGGCAATATCCGAAATAACGTCGATAATGGTCCCGATGGAGGTGGCTTTTTCCCCCAGGGCGTCCATGCCGACCTTGACCTCCTTGGACGAGGCATCAACCTTCCCTATGGCCTCCAGCGATTTGGCCACGACCTCCTGGCCGCTTCCGGCCTTGGCCCGGGCCTCATTGGCTTTTTGCGAGGCAGCCGAAGCATTTTTCGCCACCTCCAGCACCGTGGCATTCATTTGTTCCATGGCCGTGGCCGTCTCCGAAGTGCGTCGCTCCTGAGTTTCCACAGCTGCCCCGATGCTGCCGACTTCCTTTGTCAGCTGCCCCGACGCCTCGCCCAGAGACTCAACCACGCCCTGCAACCGATCTGCCGCCAGCTTCAAACCCTCCGTTTTGGCCGCATCGGCCTCGGCCTGGGCAAGCCGGGCGGCTTCCAAGGCTTCGGTTGCCTTCGCGGCATGGGCCGCGGCCTCATCCCCCTTCAAGCGTGCTTCCGAAAGGGCGGTGGCGATATTTTCGGCCATATTGTTGAGTGCGTCGCCCAGAACCTGCAGTTCGTCATGGCTGTGCATGTCCAACCGCTGATCCAGCGTGCCGGTGGAGACGGCCTTGGAGAAGTCCAGGCAGGCCCGCAGGCCTTTGAGGACGGTCTGGCGTAAGAGCAGCAGCACCATAATCAGGATGGCCAGCGTGACGCCAAGGCTGATGAACGCATTTTGACGGGTGGCAATACTGGCGAACACATTGAATTCCGCGACGGGCGCTTCGACCACGAAAAACCAACCCGTGGTCTTGTCGCGCGTCACAGCGGCCAAGTGATCGCCGGCTGCATCGTGGTAGGTAATGATAGCGCTGTCGGTGACGGCCAGAATGCGTTTTCCTGATTCAAGCTTGGACAGGTCCGTCTTCATGAGCTGACTTTTGTCCGGATGGGCCAGGACCATGCCCTCCGCATCCATAATATAGGCGTATCCCGTCTTGCCAATTTTCACCGAGGCCAACTCTTTGGTCAGGGAGTCCAGATCCATGCCGGCATTGATGAGCCCCACCAGCCTGCCGTCCGCCCCCCGGAGCGGCTGGGCCAGGGCTATGGCCGCCTTGCCGGTGGTGCGACTGATCAAGGGCTTGGAGATCACGTCCTTTTTGCCTTCCTTGATTACGGCAGCAAAAAAATCCCGGTCGGACACACTGTTCTTCTTGCCTCCGGTGGATTGGCTGGACGAAGCCATCTTGAGGCCTGCCGCGTCGTAGACATTGGCAAAATCAACGCCAGTCAAGGCGGTGACGGCGAAAGCAAGCTGCTCATGGGCCTCGGGGCTCTCTCTGCCGGTTGCCGCCGCGATAAGTGTCCCATTTTGGGCGAAGGCGCGGAGCGCCTTGAGGTTCATTTCGATATTGCTCCCGGTATCATGCGCCATGGCCTGACATAACAGACGCATGCTGGCGCCCTCGACCTGGATAAAGGACGATTTTACCGTTGCATCATTGATCCACACAAGAAGCCCCATACCCACAATAACGATGCCCAAAATGGGGGCAAAAAATTTTGTGCGCAACGTAAGATGCATCAAGCATACCTCCTCTACTGTTCAAAATTCTGAATAGCTCGCAGAAAGACACAACTTTTATAATACATATTATTGATTATATCAATAATAATTCCTTTTATAGAGGCTTCCCATATATAAGTATATCAGTTATCTGCTAATTTACAATTTATCCATGTTTTCAAATTAACTTAAACGAATTATACATGTTATTACAAGTTATATTTCAAATTCACTATTTAATTCTCTACAACGCATAGCAATACATGCCTCAAAGGTAACAAATTTGTCATTATAATTTCATAATTACTTGTGCTGCACTTGATAAAACAGTTTTTTAGCTAAAAAAAAATACAACTTATTGCACTGTTGCTATGTCCTGCTACTATAATCTGACATTCTTGTGACTGTAATAGCACAGATAAATGGGAAAATGTGAAGTTGTGCAAAACATCGCCAAAAGCAAAAGCGAACCACCGTTCCTCTCTGAACAGACCCCAGGTGTCTCCGGAATGTGCACCAAACCAAATAAATATGCACTATTTTTTATACACTGAACTCTCGTCCATGGGAGTGGAAATTTAAAATATTTCATTCGTGATAAATCTGCTAAATAAGCATAAGACAAATATTACAAATATGATATATTCATTAATTTTTCCGAGAAGTTGCGTGCCGGACGCACCTTGCGCACCGGACACGAGGAGAGAACAAAGTCCCCCAAAAGCCCCTGGCGCAGAGGCCGCAGCCCGTGTAGAAAAGAAACGATTCACGGGAACCGACCGCTCGGGCACATGGAAACACAACAGGGGATTTCTCTGGTGCGGTTGCCGCGCACCCAGGTCACGGCCACGCAGGAGAGGCGAGACGACGAGGCGCAACACTTCCGGAAAACTCCTGATCACGGCCCGTACGGCAATCCAGGCCGGTGACATGTCCAACCAAGGAGGTCCCAACGCCACGCTCCGGTCGATCGGGCTTGGCGTGGAGCGCCTCGCACAGGTCCTTACGGTGGCAAGCCGGTCCGGCGCGCCGGTGCCTGCCAGGGACGACACCCCATTGGACGTTTGAAAATCGCAAACAGGGCTTGCCCCCCGTGCGTGTGTGCCGGCACGGAACCCCTTAGCGCCTTTTTGGGTAACCATTCGCAGCCTATTCCGGAGTATTTCGTATGGAATTACGTGCTCTTCGCAGCTTTCTCGCCGTAGCGGATCATTTGAGTTTCCACCGCGCAGCCCAGTATTTGGGCTTGAGCCAACCAGCCCTCACCATGCAGATCCAGGCCCTGGAGGACGAGCTTGGGGTACAGCTCTTTGAGCGAAACCGACAGGCCACTTCGCTTACCTACGTGGGGGCGATCTTTCGCTGTGATGCCCGTACCTTGGTCAATCACTTACAATACGCGGCCGAACGTGCTCGCCGGGCGGCCAAGGGACGCATCGGCATGCTGCGTATCGGGTTTATTTCAACCGCTGCGACGGCGCACTTCCTGTCCCCCCTCATCTCCCGCTATCGTGAGGCGCATCCGGAAATAGAACTCTCCCTGAAAAATCTGTTGACCGTCGATCAGGTCCGCATGCTGGATGAGGCGCAAATCGATGTGGGATTTTTTCGCTTGCCGCTCGTTCCGCCCAAGTCCATCACCATGGAAAGCGTGCATCATGAACCGCTGGTCGTCTTACTGCCACAGCAGCACCCGTTGGCCGGCCAAAAAGACCTCAAGCTGGAAGATCTCAGCACCTCGCCGTTCGTGGTCTATTCGCGGCAACATGCCCCGGGCTATCACGATTTCATCATGCGCATCATGGACGATGCCGGTTTCAATCCGATCGTTGCCCAGGAAGCGGGCGAAATGTATACCTTGGTGTCCTTGGTCGCTGCCGGTTTCGGGGTGGCCCTGGCCCCCATTTCCACGTACAATTACCACTTGCCCGGCATCGTGTTTCGCCGCATTGCCTCCCTGCCGCCCATTGAAATCGCCGTTGGCATTCGTCAGGATAACCGCAATCAGGCCTGCCATGATCTGGTCGCACTGGCCAAACAAATTAATGCGACAACCCAGTGGGATACGCTGACATTGCCGGATGATTAAATACATTATGAAGATAGGTGGTCAGGCATAGTCTAAAATAATCGCAAGAGTTACCGCCCATTTGCTGTGTTGTCATAGAGTACTTTAGGAGGGCCCCAATGGAATTCGTGCAACTTCGAAGTTTTGTCGCCGTCGCCGAGTTGCTGCATTTCAGCAAGGCTGCAGAACGAGTTCACCTGAGCCAACCGGCCTTGAGTTTGCAGATACGCTCGCTCGAAAAGGAATTAGGCCTCACGCTGTTCGATCGCAGTCGCCAAAAAACATCCCTTACCATTGCCGGTCGGGTTTACTATGAAGAAGTACGCGAAGTCTTGGCCCAAATGGAAAGGGCCATGACGCGCGCCAGCGAGGCCGCCCAAGGGAAAATCGGCCGTCTGCGCATTGGTTTTATCTCCACGGCCGCCGCGCACATTGTGCCGCAACTGGTGATGGAATTCCGCAAAACATATCCCAACGTCACACTGGAATTGCGGCATGCCCTGACCGCCGAACAAGTCACCATGTTGAAGAACCGCACCATCGACATCGGTTTTTTCCGCGTGCCGGCCACCGAAAGCAACGACCTCAAGACCATTGTCGTCCACCAGGAACCGTTCAAACTCTTCCTCCCGAAATCCCATCCGCTGGGCCGTCGCCACGATCTCAGCCTCAAGGATCTGGATGGCGTCGATTTTCTCGTCTATGCACGCAAAAATGCCCCGGGATTCCACGATTTCCTGCTGAAACTGTTAAGCGACGCCGGTGCCACTCCGGCTATCATCAACGAAGCCAACGATATGTACACCCTGGTGTCGCTGGTATCGGCTGGAGTCGGCCTGGCCCTCGCCCCAGCCTCAGTGATCCATTACGGCATGCCGAACGTTACCATACGCGATGTCGCCGGCATGCCGCCGTCCCAGATCGCCCTGGCTTTCCGCTCCAACCTCTTGCACCCCGCAGCACTGGCTTTTATTCATCTGACCTTGGCCTCCCACGGCGAGGTTCCACAGGGACCAGGGCTTTTGCCCGTAGCCACCGCGCCTGCCACGATTGCCCCTGACCGTGGTCCCGTGCGCGACGCCGCTTCGTGAGGGGAGGCCGACCACTGCCAAGTGGGTCAGGAGAGGATGCCTCCGGCGGCCAACGGGCGCAGCCCTTTGGAATCCCGTCATACTATGCCCGTTGCACGGCAACGGGAGCGCATTGACCGGCTGTCACAGGCAGTTGTGCAGCCGTCGCGAGGGACCACTGCAGGGGTCCGTCTTGATCGTGTGGGATGCCCAGTTGGCGACCACTGCCCAAGGCGTCGCAGGCGGGGTCTTGGGCGGCCAAAAAGCGCGCGCCCTGTGGAGGCCCGAGAAGATGTGCGGTGGGTGCCGGTGCGGGCTTCAGGCAAAGCAAGGTCTCCCAAAAATTGTGCAGCGGTCACCTCGTGGGCTGCCAGCCCTTCGACCGCCGGAGGCATTCCCTGTGGCGCACTGACGCAGCGATCTTCGCGTGCGTACGCTCGTTTTCAGGGTCACGGAACCGGTTCTTCCGAACGGAGGGGAGAAGACGCTCCGGGCAGCCAGAACGGCTGGCTTCTCCCATCGAAAACGGCTCCCGATCGTTGGCCGGCATGTCGCCTGCCCACGGCCACGGCCGAACAGTGCGCAGGGAAAATCACGCCGGGACGGCCCGACGGCCAGCGATCCGGCCAGGCCGCCCCGGGACTCCAGGGCGACCAGACCGGCAGAGACAGAGATCAGACCCGGACGCAAGATTCTTCCTTCACAGAGGCTTTCGTCTTGTCTTCCGGAGCATCCAGGAAGCGGCGTTCCGGATGCATGGTGAAGCACAACAAGGCGCCTAGGACGAGCAGACCGATCGATATCATAAAGGGCCAAAACCAGTCACCGAACAGATCGATCAGTTTGCCAAAAACCATTGGTGAAATGATGCCCGCTATGGCCATACCGGTGTTCATCATTCCAGCCGCCGCCCCGGCATATTGCGGGGCGATATCCATCGGAACCGACCACAAGGGGCCGATATTGAGCTCCAAGAAAAAGAAGCCGGCCGACAGCAACACGGCAAGCAGCGCCACGTCGCGGGCCTGGATCGCCAGGACCAGGAACAACGCCGCGCCCAGAAAGGCGATGACCGCCACGGACAGACGGGCCAGCTTGACGTTGTGCGTCCTGTGCTGGATGGAATCGCTCAAGGCGCCGCCCAAGGCGTCGCCAACCACGCCGGAAAGGAAGACGCCGGCCGAAAAGATCGCCGATTTCTTGATATCAACGCCATAGCCCGACAAAAAGAATGAGGGCAGCCAGTTGAGGAAAAGCCACAGCGACCAGCCGTAGCAAAAATACGTCATGGTCACCGGCAGCATGCGCCGGATCAGGCGAGACCAGGGGACCTTGCGTTGGGCCTGTTTGACAGTATCCGCATAGTTCGGCAGCAAGGCCAATTCTTCGGGCGTGACCCTCTTGTGATCGCGCGGATTGTCGCGAAAGTAGACCAACCAGAGGATAACCCATACGAAGCTGATGGCGCCCATGGCGTAAAAAGCGGTCCGCCAGCCATCGAATATCATGATGTAGGCAACAAGGGGCGGTGTGATGGAATTGCCGAGTCGGGAAAAGGAGTGCGTTATGCCCTGCGCAAAGCCCCGACGCCCGGCGGGGATCCAATCCTGCATGGCCCGGGTCGCCGACGGAAAAGTTGCGCCTTCGCCGACACCGAGCATCAGGCGATAGAGGAACAGGCTGACCACACCGGTGGCAAATCCCATAAGGATTGTCGCCGCCGAGGTGATGAGGCAACAGGCAAACAGAACCTTATGCGCCCCGAATCTGTCGGCCAAGCGACCGCCGAATATTTGAAAAATGGCATAAGGATACGCAAAAGCAGAAAAGATGATGCCAAGTGTCGTGTTCGACATCTTGAATTCATCACGAATCATCGGGGCAGCCGTTCCAAGGTTGACCCTATCAATGTATGTTATAAAATAAAGTAAACATAAGAGGAACAAAATAATCCAGCGTGTAGGTATTCGTTTCATGGCTCGTACGTCCCTGACTGGTAATCCAGCCTCGGTTTCACACAATAAATTGTGTCCGTTTAACGGTCTCAGGTGCCGTTTTTTTTCACCGTATAGGCAACTCCTTTGTATAGAAAAATAAAATATTATATTCAGCTTACATCAATACAATTTTACGCAGTGCAACATCATTTTTCCGGTCCGCACGAACAACGTGCGGACCGGAAAAATGGTTGCCCCAATTTACAGAATGCCGAAGTGAATAAGGAGGAAGAATGTCGGGATGGTAATAACTGCCATCATTGTTGTAATTGCTGTTACAACAGCGACATATCCATAATCTGCCTTATATGCTCTAGCTGCAATAGAGCATTGTGTCATCACAGGCATGGACGCTTCAATAATAAACACCTTCCGCATCAAATCGGGGACTTCAATGAAATGGACGACGGCAATAATGATAGCCGGCGCTACGATAAAGCGGGCCAGAATCAATAACACAACATCATAGGTGATACGGATCGACCTCACATTGACCAAATAAATCGATATACCAATAAAAAGCATGGCCAATGGCGTTGTCATGCCACCAATGGACTTGAACGTATGCGTCAGGAAGGTCGGCAATTTGACGCCGGTCATGATAAACACGATGGCGATAATCGCGCCAATGAGCGGAGGCGTGAGAATGTTCTTGAGCGTCTGCTTGCTGAAAATTTTTGGCATGGTGCTCGAACCGTTCTTGTCATCGGAAAGCCCCAGAGCCACCATTTTCGGTCCGTCAAGACTCATGCCATAGGCACCGATTGTCCAAAAAAGCAGTGACTGTACCAGGTAATACATCACAGCGTAGGGCAAGGCCTTCTCACCGAAGAGGGCCACGTTTACCGGGAATCCGATAAAAGCCGTATTGGCGACGAAAAACATCGACCGAAACGTGCCATGCCGATGCTCTGGAATTTTAAATATATACGAGGCACCGACACCAACAAAATATGTCAACAACATTGTCACGAATGGTACGACGACAACCACGCCAAGCTGCATCAAATCTTCTTTTTTGTATGACTTCATCATGCTCACAATCATATAGAGCGGGATTGTGAGACTCATTGCCATTTTTGAGAATAGTTTTGCGGTTGGTTGATCGAACCACTTTCGCTGGGTAAGATAATACCCGATAAAGATCATCAGCATGCAACTAAAAACACCACTGAGCGACTCAAATATTGACATAACCTACCCCCAAATTATAATCGCAAAAGCGATTAATGCAAAATGCAACCCAAACAATGCTGCTTGTACGCAACGTCCTTGATCGCTTCGAGCAATCTCCGGGCAGCGTGTTCCGCAACGGACAGCGCACGGGACCCCATACGGCTCACCGTTCGGCCTTTTTGCATCCACCCGCCTGGGCCCAAGGCAACACCCGTGTCCAACCACTCGAACGCCCCGGCAACAACGCGCCGCGCCAGCGCGGTAACGTTCCCGAGACACACCTGATGCACCGGCGCGGTCGCCTGATCCACCAACTGCGACACCTGTTTCGCGTTGCGCCCGACAATGGCCGACAGCCCGTAGCCACGAAGAAACAGGGTTCCCCGTAACGGCGCGGGCCGACGAACCAGCCGCAAGCCAGCCGCAAAAGCGATGACGCTGCAGGCCGCCGCAACCGCATAAGCGCCCATCGACACCTCAGGCATCCCCCCCGAGGCAACCAGGCTTCGCGCCACGGCTACGCCAGCCGTGTACAGGACAATCTGCGTTGCAACAGTTGAAGCCAGTGTCCCTTCCGTATTAGTGGCCATGACCGCATCGGCGACGACAGGTCGTCCCTCTTGCACGGTGACAGCAACTTCCGAGGAATCGGGAAGGATACGCAGCATCCTTGGACGTTGCGAGCCATGACCTGGGAATAAAAAGGCCACACTCATAGGCGTTCTCCTTGTCCAAGGTTCCACGAATTTCGTACCAGTATCGGACCATATCCTTTTCGTGAAAGGAACTGTTGCGTTTCGCTTGGTCCACATGCAGCAGGCGTCACGTGTTTCCAATCTGACGCAATCGGTACAGTCGCGCCACCATGTTGCGATCTGATTGACCCGCGCACATTGAGAGAGACCTGTCCAGCGGCGCAGGCGACGGCGTACGCCAACCGCGGGAACCCGGGACAGGGCCTCACTGCCCCAGTCAAGCATCTGGTTGTGAGCAACCAGAGCCCCCACCCCGGAGTGCCGAAGGAGATCACGCGGGAGAAATCTGATTTTGGTTATGGCGTCATTTTGCATATGATCCATTCCTGGCAGAATGAACGTTGCTGTATTCTATCGTTTCGAACCACTCACTTCATTCTATAACAAGGGGACTGGATGCTCCCACTACGACAGCCCTCCCGTAGCCATGTCAGGGACTCATTCTTCTTCCTCCGCCTGCGGTTCGAAGTTCAATCCCATGCACGGGCCGAGGGTTTCCTTGTTCAGCTCCGACGCGGTGGCGGTCCGCTTCGGGCCCGCCACCTTCCGGAAGCGGCACACCCTGCAGATTTTGCGGTCCCGCGAATCTGCAATCCCCTTCTTCGCAACTCCGCCCTCGAGAGATGTCCTCTGCGCAGGACGAGAGATGGCATGGATGATACGCTGCAGATCTTGCAGCTTCTTGGAAGCAAGCTTGGCAAGACAGCGCGGCAGGGCACCAGACGCTTTCTGGTGCCTCTCAGTACTGTTCATTCCCCAAGGCTTCTGAAAAACTTCAATGACGCTTACCATTTTTTCCTGCTGGATATATTTTTCAGACTTTAGCGGCGAGATTTGTGCCAATCGCTGCAGCTTCCCTTCACGCCTTGTTGGCAACGAACGTGCTGGAACCACACTACCTGCTGTAATACGCATCCCATCCCCCAACCGACTTAAACAATATAGAGAATATGTAATCATGTGTATAAAATTACGGCATACCGAATTGTCAGATGACAAGATTTTTTTCATTTTTTTATTATCTTTCTGTCATGCAATTCATGCTTTATCCCAGTCAAAGTGTAAAATTTAAAATTGGGGATGAGTTGATAAGCATTTTTTATTTCAGTTTAGCGTGTGCTGTGATATTTTTTGCTTATATCGGAGTAAAGTAGCTTAACATGGGAACATTATTAAGAAATTATGGCTGGCCATGCCCTCTGCCGCGCCCAACGCGAGGCCGATGGCTGTGCGCGTTCAGAAGCGGCTGCGCCAAGACACGAAAAAAGCGCCCGCCAACCCAGGTGATGCGCCCATAAAGAAGGAGAAAAAAAACGTGGCCAACCGCCGGAATGGGCCGTGTCTACCGAAAAAGCACGGGGCCTGGAGACCGCGCGCCCCAGAAGGGAGAGGATACGGGACGCGCGAAATGACGCGCCGCAGACGACCCTGACAAGGGGGCACGCCCTGCTCGCGTCACAAAACGGGGGTATGGGGAAAAAGTAACCGCCCACGGGGCGGCTTCTTCTCTCTTGAATCCAGGCAATTCCGGGCCGAGACCGGAGAAGAAGGCGGTCATGCACCCGCCCAAACCGGAAAAGGTCTCCTTGCAACAGCCTCCGCCAAGCATGCTCCGCCACCCGGGGCGGGACTGGCATGCCTTATAAGGTCGAGGCCTGCCGCAGGAGTATTCGGGGGACCGTGCGACGCTGGACCGGCGCTCCCGCAGCTGTCGGTCTAGGGCCGGCCCAAACGCTTGCCGCGGCGGCCAGCACACGGCGGAAGAAGAAGCCGGCCTTGGCGGACGTGCCGCACTTCGGGGCATCGCCCGATCCTGACGGTCTCTGGAGCGGGCGCCCGTATCGCGCCGCTCTACACTGCGTCGCCGGAGGCATCGCCCATGGCGCACTTGTGAAGCGGTCCGCGGACGCCAAGAACGCCAGCAACGCCGACACGGTGGCGCCTGAAGGGCAGGTCGCGGTGAGGCGACGGCCGGAGGGTGGCCGACGACGCAAAAACGCCCCGGCAGCCATATAGCTGCCGGGGCGTTTTTATGCTGCCGCAAAATCGCAGTTCGGGAGCCATGGAAGCCGCATTGTCGGCCAGTCGCTCTCAGGGGCCTTTTATTGTTATCGCAACCACGTGTTTTAGCTGGTGCGCCCGGCAGGATTCGAACCTGCGGCCGTCTGCTTAGAAGGCAGATGCTCTATCCGACTGAGCTACGGGCGCGAAGCCCATACCTCTAAACAAGCCCCATCGCCCGGTCAAGCAGATCGTCCGGCCCCGCCGCCTCCCGGGGTTTTCGCTCCTGTCACCGCTTTGCCACATTTCCTCGGCCCAATCGTCATGGCCGCCTGCCATGGTGCCCTCCGGCGCGAACAGCCCCCCCCTGATCCCGTCACAAGCCAAGGGACAATGAGGCATATGCAAAACATTCCCAAAATGGCCGCGGTCCATCTCGACTTCTTTTACGGCGCCTTCAAGGCCTTGCACGGCATTGATCTCGAAATCCCCCAAAACCGGGTCACGGCCCTGATCGGTCCCTCGGGATGCGGCAAGTCCACCTTCCTGCGCTGCCTCAACCGCATGAACGACCTCATCCCGTCCGCCCGGTCCGCCGGCGACGTCCTGCTCGACGGGCAGAAGATCAACACGCCCTCCCTCGACGTGGTGGAACTGCGGCGCAAGGTGGGCATGGTCTTCCAAAAGCCCAACCCCTTCCCCAAAAGCGTGTTCGAAAACGTGGCCTATGGCCTGCGCGTGGCCGGGGTGATCGACAAGGATTTCATTTCGACCCAGGTGGAAAAAAGCCTCATCGCGGCCGGCCTGTTCGAGGAAGTCCGGGACCGCCTGCACGATTCGGCCCTGGGCCTGTCCGGCGGCCAGCAGCAACGGCTGTGCATCGCCCGGGCCGTGGCCCTGTCCCCGGAAGTGCTGCTCATGGACGAACCGGCCTCGGCCCTCGATCCCATCGCCACGCAAAAAATCGAAGAACTCATCGCCACCCTCAAGCGCGACTACACCATCGTCATCGTCACCCACAGCATGCAGCAGGCAGCCCGCGTTTCGGATCTGACCGCCTTTTTCTACATGGGCAAGCTGGTCGAGGTGGGGCCCACGGAAACCATCTTCACCAGGCCGGGCCAGCAGCAGACCGAGGACTATGTGACCGGCCGCTTCGGCTAAACCGCGGCGCATGGGCGCGGGACCGTCAGCGCGACGCGCTCCCGGAAAACATCCCAAGGACCATCCGGCAGCCCCGGTCCGGAAGCCGTTGACGGACGCCGCCAGGCGTCGGGAGAGAACATGGAAACGCGATCGCACTTCCACGCGGAACTGGACGCCCTCAAGGGGCGCGTCTCGCATCTGGCCGCCCTGGTGCGGCAGGCCAGCCAAAACGCGGCAGCCGCCTATTTCGATCAGGACAGAAAAACGGCCGGGGCGGTGACGGACGGCGAACGAACGGTGAACGACCAAGCCTGCGACATCGACGAGGCCTGCCTCAGACTGCTGGCCTTGGAACAGCCGGTCGCCCTGGATCTGCGCCGTATCGTCGGCTATTCCCGGGCGGTCATCAACCTGGAACGTCTGGGCGACGAGGCCGTCACCATCGCCGAGGGCGTCCTGGCCGGCGCCGGTCTTCCCGGTCCCTCCAATGCGGCCCTGCGAACCCTGGCCGAACATGTGCTCCGGATGTGCACCGCCAGCGTGGCCGCCTTTGACGCCGACGACGTGCCCCAGGCCATGGCCGTGTGCCGGCTGGATGAAATGGCCCAGGAACTGGCCGAAGCGGCCATGCGCCATATTACCGACGAGCTGACCCGGTGCCTGGCCTCGCCCGAGGCCACGGTCGGCGCCATTCTGGCCGCCCGGAGCTTCGAGCGCATGGGCGCCCATGCCGCCAATATCGCCGAAACCGTGGTCTTTGTCATCAAGGGCACGGCCTTAAGCAAGCAATGCCAACCGTAACCGGCGGTCGCTCCTTCCGGGAAGGTTCGCGCCAGGGCGAGCGGTTACCGGCGACAACTTTTTTATGGGGGAAAAACGGGTGCACCCCTGTGGCCGCCGGAAACGTTCCCAGCGCCCCTCGCCCAACAGCTGCAAAAGGAGACCAACTGCACCATTGGTCAGGAGAGGATGCCTCCGGCGGCCACAGGGCGCAGCCCTTTGGCATCCCGTCATGCTATGAGCCGGTTCAATGCAACGGGAGACCCTTGACCGGCTGTCAGGCCATTGTGCCGCCGTCTCAAAAGAGGATTTGCGCCGTTGCTTTCCGCCGCCGGTTTCTGGCATTCTCGCTTCGGTTACGCCGTGCTCCCCGGCGCGCTTCCCCGGGAGGCCGCCGCCCGGGGCACAAACGCTTGACCCGGCCGGCCCCGACCGGCGCATCGACCGAAAAGGCCCGCCCATGCCCCAGCCTTCGCCCCGCGTCGTCATCGCCCGCTCCGCCAAACTGCCCGATCCCGAGCGGGTGGCCCTTTTCCGCCGCGCCCCGGAACTCGGCCCGCGACTGCTTTTTTTCAGCGGCGGCTCGGCCCTGCGGGAACTGGCCGAGATCCTGGTGGAGTACACGCACAATTCCATCCACTGCATCACCCCGTTCGACTCCGGCGGCTCCTCGGCCATGCTGCGCCAAACCTTTGCCATGCCGGCCGTAGGCGATATCCGCAACCGCATCATGGCCCTGGCCGACCGCTCCGTCACCGGAAGTCCGGCCGTCTTCGCCCTGTTCGCCCACCGCCTCCCCAAGGAGGCAACCGCGGCCGAGCTGGCCGAACAACTGGCCCGGATGACGCGTGGCGTCGATCCGCTGGTGCGGCGCGTGCCCGACCCGCTGCGCAAGATCATCCGGACCCACCTGCGTTTTTTTGAGGACCGCCGGCCGGCCTCCTGCGATCTGCGCGGCGCCAGCATCGGCAACTGCATTCTGACCGGCGGCTACTTGAACTACAACCGCCGGCTCGATCCGGTCATCTACCTGTTCATGAAGCTTGTGGAAGCCCGAGGCGTGGTGCGGCCCATCGTCAACGCCGACCTGCACCTGGCCGGCGAACTGGATGACGGCCGGGTGGTGGTCGGACAGCACCTCCTGACCGGCAAGGAAGTGGCGCCGCTTTCCTCCCCCATCCGCCGTCTGTGGCTGGCGCCCCGGCTCGACGATCCCACGCCGACGCACGTCCGCATCCGGGAAAAGACCGTCAGCCTCATCGAAAGCGCCGACGTGATCTGCTATCCCTACGGCAGCTTCTTTTCGAGTCTTCTGGCCAATCTGCTCCCCCAGGGCGTCGGGGCGGCCGTGGCGGCCACGCCCTGCCCCAAGGTCTACATTCCCAATCTCGGCCATGATCCGGAACAGCTCGGGCTGACCGCCGCCGACCAGGCGGCCATGCTCCTGGCCACGCTCCGGGCCGGCTGCGGCGAGGACTGCCCGCAGGAGCGGCTGTTGCGCTTCGTGCTGGTGGACACCCGCCATGGCCGCTATGCCAATCCGCTGGATATCGACGGCATCCGCCGGCTGGGGCTGGAGGTGGTGGACGCCCGGCTGGCGGACGCGGACGACCCCGAAAAGGCCGATCCCCGCAAGGTGGCTGCACTGCTCCTGTCCCTGGCGTAGGCACGGGAGACGGCCTGACCGTAGGGAACGCCTCCGGCGGCCAAAGGGTTTCACCCTTTGGAAACCTCATGAGCATTTCAGCTTGTGAGACCCCTCTTCCCCGAGAGAACCGTTGCAGCCGGAAATTGGGCCGTGGCGGCAAGGACTCCATCCGGTTTCCATCTGCGGGGGCACTTCCGGTTCGCAGCCAAGGCCCGCGCCGCGCACGGCGAAAACCGCTTCCGGACCTATCTTCTCAATTCCTTATAATAATTTATCAAACCATTGGTCGAGCTGTCATGGGCCGCAACGGTCTCCTCGTCGCCGAGTTCCCGCAAAATCGTGCCGGCCAGCACCTTGCCCAGCTCCACGCCCATCTGATCGAAGGAATTGATGCCCCAGATGACGCCCTGGGTAAAAATCTTATGCTCGTAGAGGGCAATCAGCGTGCCGAGGGTGCGCGGCGTCAGTTTCTTGAAAAGAAAGGAATTGGTCGGCCGGTTGCCGGAAAAGGCCTTGGCCCGGGCAAGCAGTTCCAGCCGATCCTTGGCCAGCCCCTTGCCGGTCAGCTCCGCGCGGGCCTCGGCCACGGTCTTGCCGCGCATGAGGGCCTCGGTCTGGGCGAAAAAATTCGAAAGCAGCATCGGGTGATGCGCGCCCAACGGATTTTGCGACTGGGCCGGCGCCAGAAAATCGCAGGGCACGAGCTTGGTCCCCTGGTGGATGAGCTGGTAAAAGGCGTGCTGCCCATTGGTGCCCGGCTCGCCCCAGACGATGGGACCCGTGGCGTAATCCACATAACGGCCGTCCGTGGTCACGGACTTGCCGTTGCTCTCCATGTCGCCCTGCTGGAAATAGGCGGCGAACCGCGACAAATACTGGTCATAGGGCAGGATGGCGTGGGTCTCGGCGCCGAAATAGTTGCCGTACCAGATGCCGAGCAGCGCCATGATCACCGGAATGTTGTGCTCCAGCGGCGCGGTGCGGAAATGCTCGTCCGCCACGAACGCCCCGGACAACAGTTCCTCGAAACGGTCGAAGCCCACCGACAGGGCGATGGACAGGCCGATGGCCGACCACAGGGAATAGCGGCCGCCCACCCAATCCCAGAACGTGAACATGTTGGCCGGATTGATGCCGAATTTGGCCACCGCCTCGGTATTGGTGGACAGGGCCACGAAATGCTTGGCGATGGCCTGCTCGTCCCGGGCGGCGGCCAAGAACCAGTCCCTGGCCGAATGGGCGTTGGCCATGGTTTCCTGGGTGGTAAACGTCTTGGAGGCGATGATAAAAAGGGTCGTCTCCGGGGAGACGCGCTTGAGCGTCTCGGCCAAGTGGGTGCCGTCCACGTTGGAGACGAAATGGGTCGTGAGGCCGGGGACGGCGTAATGGGCCAGGGCCAACGTCACCATCTGCGGGCCGAGGTCCGAACCGCCGATGCCGATATTGACCACGTCGGTGATCTTCTTGCCGGTGTAGCCGGCCCACTGGCCGCTGTGAACCCGGCCGCAAAAGCCCCGCATCTGGCCGAGCACCCGGTCGACCCCGGGCATGACGTCCTCGCCGTCCACGAAAATGGGCCGATCCTCCCGGTTGCGCAGCGCCACGTGCAGCACGGCCCGGTTCTCGGTGACATTGATCTTTTCCCCGGCGAACATGGCGTCACGCTTGGTTTCGACCCCGGCCTGCCGGGCCAGGCCGCACAGCAGGGCCAGGGTCGTGTCCGTGATCCTGTTCTTCGAATAATCGAACAGGATATCGTCCAACCGCAGCGAAAACCGGCAAAACCGGCCGGGGTCGGCGGCGAACAGGTCGCGCATGTGCAGGTCCTTGACTTCCTGGTAATGCTCGGCCAGGGCCGCATAGGCAGGCAGTTCCGTCAGCATGGCCATCCTGTACTCCTTTTCCGTAAGACCAGGGCGCTGCCCTGGACCCGCCGGGGGGAATCATTCCCCCCGGCCCCCCTGTCCCGGTGCGAGGGGTCCGGGGGCATCATGCCTGCCCGCCGGGCGTCCGGCCCCGGCCGCCGGAGGCATCGTGCTCTTTCGCTTCCCTATTCTTCCTTCACCAATTCCAGCACGGCCGCGGCGTAGCCCTGGCGCAGCGCCTCCATGTAGGCCGCGTCCACCGGGCCCTTCCAGGTGGTGATTTCGGAAAACCGCCTGGGGATGCGCGTTTTCGTCGGATCATAGCCGGTCGCCAATTTGAGCCGCCAGCGGGCCCGCTGGACCTTTTCCGCGGCACCGTCCAGGTCGGCGGCCAGTTCGCCGTAGCCGAGGCACGAAAGGACGGCGGCGATCACGTCGGGCTTGTACACCTCCCGGGCGAAAAGGCAGCCCACCAGACACGTCAAAAGCACTCGTTCCCGCTCGTCGTCAACCAGGAATTTGACGACCTTGGCCACGTCCTTTTCCTTGTGCTTCTGGTCGTAGGAATAGGCGCCGGTATCCAGGTGCGAATGGCGAAAAGCCACGGTCTGGGAGGCGAAATAGGTCTCACCCGTGGCGTAGCCGGCCATTTCCTGGCCCAGCACGCAGGCGAAGTCCTCGCCGCCGTAATGCCGGGCGGCGGCCAGGGTCCCCCGGCCGAGCAGGGCGTAGAAATCGTTGGCCTTGTGCCCGAGCAGCCAGAGCGCCCGCTTGAAGGCCGCCGCGTCACCGAAGGCCAAGCGCACCTCGGTGTCCTTTTCCGAAAGCATCCCCTTGGCGGAAGCCTCCACGGCCCAGGCCAGGGCCACGCCGGCCGAGATGATGTCGAGCCCCTGCCGGTCGGCCACGTCGTTTATGGCCAGCACCTCGGCCGGATCGGTCACGCCGAGCATGGGGCCGGCGGCGAAATTGGGCTCGTGGTCGTAGGCCACCTGATGGATGGCGAATCGGTGGGAGGCGCTAAACATCTCGCGGACCATGCCCACGTGGATGCAGCCCACGGGACAGCCGGAGCAGGCGGCGTTGTGCATGAGCACGCCGTCGGCAAAGGCCTCGCCCGAAATCTTGTCCGCCTCGGGATCGGCGGTGGCGGCGAGGTTGCGCCAGGGCAGGGACTTGAGCGCGTTTAAGGGCAGGACGTTGGCCGGGGTGCCGAGGTTGTGGTATTTCTCCATCATGCCCGAGGACGTGACCTTCTCGTGGATCTCCCCAAAAAGCTTGGCATAGCCCTTCTCCGCCGGCAGGGGCAGATCGCCGTCGCCCTGGACGACCACGGCCTTTAAAAACTTGGCCCCCATGACCGTCCCCAGGCCGAGCCGACCGAAATGGCGGTAGGTGTCCACGTTGACGCAGGCGTAGGCGATGCCGTTTTCCCCGGCCGGGCCGATGCGCATGATGCTGCGGTGGCCCGAGGAGCCGGCCGCGATCTTGCGCAAAAGCTTCCCCGTCGTAAAGACGTCCGCCCCCCAGAGATAATGCACGTCGAGGAGTTCCAGACGCCGGGACCCGACCACCAGCACCGACGGCCGCCTGGCCCGGCCGGTGACGACCAGGGCGTCCAGGCCGGCGAAACGCAAGGCCAGGGCCGACCGGCCGCCGGCGTGGGACTCGGCAAAGTAGCCGTTGTAGGGCGATTTGAAGCCGGCCACGGTCTTGCTCATGAGCGGAAAATAGCCGGTGGCCGGGCCGATGGCGAAAATGATCGGCTGGCCCGGGTCCAGGGCATCGGCCTGGAGAAGGCCGTATTTGGCGTAAAGCAGCGCCGCCAGTCCGGAGCCGCCGATCATCCCGCCCCGGCCGGGCAGGCTGACGATGTCGCCCCGCTCCTCGGCAAGGTCGTAGACCAGCACGCGGAAAAAATCGTTATCCGTCGACATGGCAGCTCTCCAGGCAGGGGGCGGCGGGCGTGTCGGCGTCCACCAGCTCCAGGCAGTCGTGGGGGCAGAAGGGAATGCACTGGCCGCAGTGCAGGCAGACGGCGGGATTGCCGGCGACGTCCAGGTAAATGGCCTCCACCGGGCAGGCCGGGGCGCATTTGCCGCAGCGGATGCACAGGTTTTTTTTGAGCACCACCCCGCCGCCGGATTTGCGCTGTTTGAGCGCCCCGGTCGGGCAGGCGGCGGCGCAGGGGGCGGGATCGCAGGCCAGGCAGAGGATGGCCTGGAAACCGCTGGACACACCGCCCGTCGAGCGGATGCGGATGCCGGCCATGTTCCAGGAAAACGTCTTGTAGACCAGCCGGGCGCAGGCGAGCGAGCAGGAATGGCAGCCGATGCAGCGCTCCATGCGGGCGGCGCGATGGATTTTCATAGGTCGACCTCAGGGGAGGCAGCGGGAAGCATGCCTCCGGCGGCCAAAGGGCGTCGCCTTTTGGAATCCCGAATTGCGAAAAAACGGCAGGACATGGTATTTCCGCCCTCCCCGGCCGGACGCGGTTCACCGGAACCGCAAACAGGCGGGGGGGGAGCATCGTTCTATCATGATCATTCCGGGCAAGGCGGTCAACCGTTGCCGAGGGCTAGCGCGAAGGCGTTTTCCCGGAAGCGGCCGTCACGGGGATCTTTCCGCCCACCGGCGGCTTCTTGATGCTCCACATCAGGCCGGCCAAGCCGAAAAACATCAGGGCCTGGGCGTGGAACACGTCGTAGAAGGCCATGGCGTTGGCCTGCTGGAGCAGGAGCTTGTACAGTGTGGCGCCGATCACCTTGGACGTGTCGTAGACCCCGAGGAACTTGAGCGCGAGATAGTCCTGGAGGCGGGTGACGGCCGCCTGGGAGGTGAGGTCGTAGGGCGTCAGGTTCTCGATGAGCCGGGCCTGATGGAACTGGGCCCGCCGGGCCTGCAGGGTGGTCACGAACGCCACGCCGAAGGAGCCGCCGAGGTTGCGCAGCAGGTTGAAGATGGCCGCGGCGTTGTTTATGCGCGCGTTGGGAATGTAGGCCATGGCCAGAGAGGACAGCGGCACGAAGAAAAGCGCAATGCCGACGGCCTGGACGTTGCGGGCCGTGATGGCCGCGCCGCCGCCGATGCCCTGGATGACGCGGAAGAAAATTAGCATGCCAAGGCTCGTGGCCAGGCCGCACGGCATGGAGGCGCATGACGGCCACCGTCACCAACCAGCGATTGGGAGCCTGGTATGCCCTGGCCGTCTACCGGGTGTGGATGACCGGCACCACGCTCATGCCCAGACGCAGAGGCGGCAGGACGCCGTTTCCCTTGTCGAAGACGATCTTGACCGGAATGCGCTGCACGACCTTCACGTAGGTGCCCGAGGCGTTTTCCGTGGGGAACAGGGAAAAGACCGAGCCCGTCCCGGCCATGATGGCGTCCACCGTGCCGGTCAGCTCGCGGCCGGGATAGGTGTCCACCGCAAGGGTCACTGGCCGGGCCGCACGTCCTTGAGCTGGGTTTCCTTGCAGTTGGCCGTGACCGTCATCAGGGCTTGCCCGGCCGCGACCATCCGGCCGGCCTCGATCTGCTTTTTCGTGACGCGCCCGGTCACCGGCGAGACGATCCTGGGGGAGGACAGGTTCAGCTCGGCCTGCCGGACCCGTTCCTTGGCCAAATCCACCCTGGCCCGCGGGGCGGCGGCCTGCTTGCCCTGGATAACGGCCTGGTCCTGGCCGGTGGCGGCCAGCGGGCTCTCGGCCGCGGTCAGTCGGCCCTGGCCTGGGCCAGGGCCACTTTATAGTCCGTGGGATCGAGCACAACCAGCACCTCGCCGGGCCTGACGCGCTGGTTGTCATCCACCGGCACCGCGTTGACGTAGCCGGCCACCCGGGGGGGGATCGGGTGGACCCGGCCGTCGATAAAGGCATCCTCGGTCGAGACCATGCCCCGCACATGCAGGGAGTAACCGAAACCGCCAAGAGCCAGCACTACGGCCGCCACGGCCAGCCAGCGCCGCCGGGAGGCCGGCGGGGTCTTCGCCGTCTCCGGCCTCTCCCCGGCGTGCTTTTTGCGCAACAAAAGCTTCATGCCATGTTCTTGGGTTCGAGCATGGCATCCAACCGCACTTCAATCCTAGCCAACAGGCCGCACAGGGTCTTGCGCTCCTCCGTCCCGACATCGGCGAAAGCCTCGGCCCCGTAGCGCTTGACCAGCGGCATCAGGGCATCGAGAACCGTGATTCCCTTGTCCGTGAGGTAGATGCGCTGGCTGCGGCGATCCCGCGCGTCTCGGCGGCGGACGGCCATCCCTTTTTTTCCCAGCCGGTCCAGGATGCGGGTCACGGTGGTCTTGTCCTTGACGGTGCGGTCGCCCAGTTCGCTTTGGGTCAGCCCCTCCCGTTCGCGCAAGCGAAACAGCACCACCCATTGCTCGGGGGTGACGTCGAGTCCGGAGGCCACGAACAGGCGGCGCAGGCCTATCTTGAGCCGCATGGCGGCATGACCGATCAGGTAACCGACGGCACTGTCCATGTCGTATTCGCGTGTTGCATCCATGCTGTCCCGCTCCCGTAAAATGTTGGCGTGCGGAAAATAAATATAGCAACTAATACAGTCAAGGGTCGGACGCAGGGCCGGACGCGGCGATTTCTTGCCGGAACGGCCGGAATCTGCCAGGACTCGGGACGCGCGATCTGGAGGCTTGGCATGGCATTCTTGCGCAAGGGCGTTGCGGCGGTCCACGACATGCTGCGCTTCCGGGACCATCGCCGGCCCAGGCTGATGGCCCTGGAAATATTCAAATATATCGGGCCAGGACTTCTCGTGACCGTGGGGTTTATCGACCCGGGCAACTGGGCTTCCAACCTGGCTGCCGGTGCGGACTTCGGCTACACGCTGTTGTGGATGGTGACCCTGTCCACGGTGATGCTGATCGTCCTGCAGCACAACGCGGCCCATCTGGGCATCGTCACCGGGCTGTGCCTGTCCGAGGCGACCATGAAGCATCTGCCGCGGCCGGTGGCGATCGCGGCCCTGGGAACGGCCGTGGCCGCCTCCGTATCCACGGCCCTGGCCGAGCTTTTGGGCGGGGCCATCGCGTTACGGATGCTGTTCGGCCTGCCGCTGGCCGCAGGCACGCTCTGTACCTTGCTGGTGGTGGGCTGGCTGCTCTTTTCCCATTCCTACCGCCGGGTGGAGCGGATCATCATCGGCTTCGTGTCGCTGATCGGACTGTCGTTCGTGTTCGAGCTGGCCCTGGTCCATCTCGACTGGCCGGCGGCGGTCGCGGGCTGGCTGACTCCGGCCCTGCCCACGGGCTCGCTGCCCGTGGTCATGAGCGTCCTCGGGGCGGTGGTCATGCCCCACAACCTGTTTCTCCACTCCGAAATCATCCAGAGCCGGCAGTGGAACCTGGATACGCCGGACATCATCCGCCGACAGCTCAAGTACGAATACCTGGACACGCTGTTTTCCATGCTGGTGGGCTTTTGCATCAACAGCGCCATGATTCTGCTGGCGGCGGCGACCTTTTTCCATCAAGGCGTGGCGGTGGACGCCCTGGAACAGGCCCAGGCCCTGCTTTCCCCGATGCTGGGGCCGGCGGCCGGACTGGTGTTCGCCGTGAGCCTGCTGCTGGCCGGGGTGGCGTCCAGCGTCACGGCGGGCATGGCCGGGGGGAGCATATTCGCCGGCATCTTCGGGGAGCCCTACGACATCGGCGACAGTCATTCCCGCATGGGTGTGGCCATCACCCTCATCGGCGCGGCCGCCTGCATCCTGTTCGTGGGCGATCCGCTCCAGGGCCTGCTCTATTCGCAGATAGCGCTTTCCGTGCAGCTCCCCATTACCATTTTGCTGCAAATTCTGCTGACCTCGCGGCGGGCGGTCATGGGCGTCCACGTCAACCGGCCGGGCACCACCGTCGTGCTGGCCGTGGCGGCGAGCGTGGTCGTCGTGCTCAACGTCATGCTGCTCATCGAGCTGCTGCGGTAACGGCCGCCCATAAAAAACGCCGCCGGCCGAAAACGGCCGGCGGCGTTTTTTTCCCCTCACAACCGAAATGGCTGCTACTTGGCAGCCGGAGCGGCCGGAGCGGCCGGGGCAGCCGGAGCAGCCTTAGCCGGCGCGGCCTTCGCAGCCTTGGGGGCGGCCTTCTTGGCCTTTTTGGCCTTCTTGGCCTTGACCGGCGCAGCCTTGTCCGGACCAGGGTAATTGGTCACGGTGCCGCCCTGCTTCATGCATTCCTCGAGACTGCTCGTCATGACGACGTTACCGCCGACATCGCACTGCCACGTCTTGGGAGCCGCCTTTTTGGCCTTCTTGCCTTTGGCGAAGGCCGGACCGGCCGCCAGGGCCAATGTCAGCGCCATGACCACAACCAGAACCTTTTTCATGAGAACCCTCCTCGAACGAATTGTTTTTGCAGGAATATAACGTGCCCTTTTCGAGTGCAAGCGATCCGGACGACAAAAGCGGAGGTTGTCCCTGATTCCCCTGCCCCCGTGTGCCTCGTTGCGTCGCCTCCGCCCTGCCGCGATAGCCTTCCCGGCCGAAAAAAAAGAAGAAGCCTCCGGCACTTGTCCAAAACATTAAAAGATGGAAAGGATAAAAAATGCCTGACCGCCTGCCATCCTTGGGAAACCGTGCCCCACGTTCGGGCCGCACGCGAGGCTCGCTCCCTTGCGTTGCCCCTTTTTTCCGCCCGCATCGCGGGAGGCCCGGCTGCCGCAATGTCCCATGCAGGGAAAAGGCGAGAGAATCCATGACACAGGGAAAAAATGTTGGCAGCTCATTTTCATATTCCCTTTTACAGGGAGCAAAAAAATTCATAACATTGTCACGAAAAAAAAATAAACGGTGCAAACGCCCCCAGAGGTCGCGTGATCTCCGCTTGCAATCCTGGAGGACGGCTGACGAAGCCTCCGAAAAGGCGTTCCAACCGGTTTTGATAGTTCGATTATACTATTATTTATAAATAATAAGGAGAAATATGATGCACCTTAAATCCATTCAGTTCAAAATCGCCCTTTCCGCCGGCGCCTGCCTGCTGGTCACCGCAAGTATCCTTGTCGCATACGCCCTCGTTTCCTCCAAAAACACCCAGGAGTTCGTCACCCAACGGGTGGGCAAGCTTCTGGATGAACAATCGCAAAAGAATCTCGGCACGGTCGCCCAAGTCCAGGCCGCCACCATTCAAAGCGTCATGCAGGACAATCTGGACACCGCCCGGACCATGGCCAAGGTCTTCGAGGTGGTCCGGCGTCACATGGCCGAACTCTCGGCCAAGGAAGGGTTCAAAAACCCCGTCCGGGATGTCCTTAATGATATCCTGCTGGGCGTACTGGAGAACAATCCGCGGTTTCTCGGAGCCTATTCCTGTTGGGACCCCAACGCCCTGGACGGGAGGGACGCCGAATTCGCCGGCGACACCACGCACGGCTATGACGCCACGGGCCGGTTCATTCCCTACTGGAACCGCGACGATCACGGAAAAATCGCCAGACAGGCCCTGGTCGATTACGAAAATACCGAAGTGAACACCAACGGCGTCGGCAAGGGGACCTGGTACCTGGGCTCCCGGTCCACGGGCAAGGAGATCGTCATGGATCCGCTGCCCTACATCATCCAGGGCAAGCACGACTGGCTGGCCACCATCAACGCCCCCATCAAGGATGGCAACAAATGGCTGGGTCTGGCCGGCACGGACCTGCGCCTGGGCTTCATGCAGGACTTGGCCAAGGACGTGGACAAATCCCTCTATGGCGGCCAGGGCAGCGTACGCATCATCAGTAACCTCGGGGTGATGGCGGCCAGCAGCGACGACCCCAAGGAAGTCGGCCAGCCTGTAAAGAACTTTTTCGGCGACAAGTCCGAGGAAATCATCCGGCACGTCCAGTCCGGAGACGCCTTTGTCGATATCGATAAAAAGACCGGCATGATGCGCGCCTTCGCCCCGATCCAGCTTGGCCGCACCGGCAAACCCTGGTCCGTGCTCATTCAGGTGCCTACCGCCATTGTCATGGCCGAAGCCCGGGACCTGGAAAAGGAACTCAGCCAGCGCGCCACGGAAAGCAGCGGCTGGCAGGTGGGCGTGGGCCTCGGCGTGACCGTCCTCGCCATCGTCGCCCTGTGGATCGTCTCGGCCTCCATCGTCCACCCCATCCGCAAGGCCGCTGTCTTTGCCGAAAAGGTGGCCGAAGGCGATTTCTCCCAGACCCTGGACATCGACCAGAAGGACGAAACCGGCATTCTGGCCCATGCCCTGCGGACCATGGTCAAAAATCTCAAGGAAAAAATCGGGCTGGCCGAGGACAACAGCCGTGAAGCCGCCGCCGAGGCCGAAAAGGCCCGAGAGGCCGTGGCCGAGGCCGAAAAGGCCCGGGGCGAAGCCGCTACGGCCCAGCGTCAGGGCCAGCTCGAAGCCGCCGACCGCATCGAGGGCGTGGCCCAGGATCTGGGCACCGTATCGGAACAGCTCTCCTCGCAGGTGGCCCAATCCAGAGAGGGCGCCGAACTCCAGCGCCAGCACGCCGGTGAAACCGCCACCGCCATGGAGGAAATGAACGCCACCGTGCTCGAAGTGGCCAAAAACGCCTCCCATGCCGCCGAAGGCTCCGACCAGGCCAAGAGCAAGGCCCAGGAAGGGGCGCAAGTGGTCAAACAGACGGTCGCGGCCATCGGTGCCATGCAGACCCAGGCCGAAACCCTCAAGGTCAACATGGACGACCTGGGCCGCCAAGCCCAAGGCATCGGCCAGATCATCGACGTCATCTCCGACATCGCCGACCAGACCAACCTGCTGGCCTTAAACGCCGCCATCGAGGCCGCCCGGGCCGGCGAGGCCGGACGCGGCTTCGCCGTGGTGGCCGACGAGGTCAGAAAGCTGGCCGAAAAAACCATGACCGCCACCAACGAGGTCGGCCAGGTGGTGCGCGCCCTCCAGACCGGCGCGACCGCCAACGTCGTCGGTGTGGAAAACGCCGTCAAGGCCGTGAGCCAGGCCACCGAACTGGCCGGACGTTCCGGCGCGGTCCTCGACGAAATCGTCAACATCGTGGAAACTTCCGCCGATCAGGTCCGCTCCATCGCCACGGCCTCGGAACAACAGTCGGCCGCCAGCGAGGAGATCAACCGGGCCATCGAGAACATCAACCGCATCTCCGGCGATACCGCCCAGGCCATGAACCAGGCGGATCAGGCCGTGAAGGACCTGACCGAACAGGCCGGAACCCTGCGCCGCCTGGTCGATGAACTCAAGTCGGCCTGATCCGCCGGCTCCGTACCGCGATTTACCGGGGAGGCCCGATCCGGGCCTCCCCTTCCCTTGACCCCTCCCGCCCAAGTCTGCCACAACCGGGCCCGGCCCGGCTCCACCCGCCGGCTTTTCCCACCACGACCTAACGACAGGAGTCCGTCATGCCGGTCACCCTCGTCGAGCATCCCCTGGTGCGTCACAAACTCGGCATCCTGCGGGAAAAAAAACTCGACACCAAGCAATTTCGGGATCTCACCGGGGAAATCGCCCGGCTACTCACCTACGAGGCCACCAAGGACCTCGCCACCGAGACCAGAACCATCAGCGGCTGGGCCGGTCCCGTCTCCGTGGAACGGATCGCCGGCAAGATGGTGACCGTGGTCCCCATCCTCCGGGCCGGACTCGGCATGATGAACGGCGTCCTCGACATGATCCCCGGCGCCAAGGTCAGCGTGGTCGGCATGTACCGCGACGAGGATACCCTGGCCCCGGTGCGCTACTACGTCAAACTGGCCAAGAACCTGCACCGGCGCCAGGCCCTCATCCTCGATCCCATGCTGGCCACCGGCGGCACGCTGGTCGCCACCATCAACCTGCTCAAGGAAGCCGGCTGCCGCCACATCAAGGGCCTGTTTTTGGTCTGCGCCCCCGAAGGCCTCGCCCGCCTCGAACGCGAACACCCCGACGTCGGCATCTTTACCGCCGCCATCGACGAACGCTTGAACGAAGACGGCTATATCCTCCCCGGCCTCGGCGACGCCGGCGATAAGATATTCGGGACAAAATAAGAAACGGCAAAGAGGCCTCCGGCGGCCGGGGGCATGATGCCCCGGACCCCTCGCACCGCAGGGTTCAATGAGGGCCCCCGCGCGACGAACCGGGGACAGGCGTAGACAATAATCCCCCGAAACAGGGGGCCCGGGGGGAATGATTCCCCCCGGCGAGGTCCAGGGGCAGCGCCCCTGGTCAGGTGAGGTCCGGGGAGGGGCGATGCCCCTCCCCGGCCGCCGGAGGCTCTTCTTCATGCGTGAAGCGAATTCGGAGTACACGCTGCGACTGCGGGATTTTCCCGTGGGCGCGCAGATGTTGTTCGTAGCCTTCGGGGCGCTGGTGCTGGTGCCGCTTTTGACCGGCCTCGATCCCAACGTATCGCTTTTCTGCGCCGGCAGCGGCACCCTGCTCTACCAGGTCCTGACCGGCTTTCGCATTCCGATCTTTCTGGGCTCGTCCTTCGCCTTCATCGCGCCCATCATGTTTTGCGTCAAAACCTACGGGGTGCCGGCCACCATGGGCGGTCTGGCCGCCGTCGGCATCGTCTACGGGCTGGTGGCGGCCGCCATCCGGCTGCGCGGCGTGGCCGTCCTGTCGCGGATCTTGCCTACCGTCGTCACCGGGCCGGTCATCATGGTCATCGGCCTGATCCTGGCCCCGGTCGGCGTGGCCATGGCCATGGGCAAAACCGGCGACGGCGCCAAGGCCCTCTATCCCGAAGGGCTGGCCCTGTCCGTGGCGCTTTTTTCCCTGGCCGTCACGGTGCTGGTGGCCATCCGGGGCCGGGGAATGGTGCGGCTGGTGCCGATCCTGTCCGGCATCGCCGCCGGCTACCTCGCCAGCCTGGCGCTCGGTATCGTGGACTTCGGACCGGTCGCGGCCGCACCCTGGTTCGCCGTACCCCGATTCACCAGCCCGACCTTTTCCCTGGACGCCATCCTCGTCATCGTGCCCGTGGCCATCGCCCCCATCATCGAACATTTCGGCGGCATCCTGGCCATCGGCCAAGTCACCGGCCACAACTACCTGGAAAAACCGGGCGTCCACCGCTCGCTTCTGGGCGACGGCGTCGCCACGGCCCTGGCCGGCTGTCTCGGCGGGCCGCCGCTGACCACCTACGCCGAGGTCACCGGCGCCGTGGCCCTGACCCGCATCCACAACCCGGCGCTGATGACCTGGGCCGCCCTCACCGCCATCTGCCTGGCCTTCGTCGGCAAGCTCGGTGCCCTGCTCACCACCATCCCCACCCCGGTCATGGGCGGCATCATGCTGCTGCTGTTCGGCACCATCATGGTGGTGGGCCTAAATTCCCTGGTCCTCGAAGGATCGGACCTGATGGAACCGCGCAACATGGTCATCGTGGCCCTGATCCTGGTGTTCGGCATCGGCCGCATGACCTTCTCCTTCGGCGGCGTGCACCTCGAAGGCATCGGCCTCGCCGGCGTCGCCGGCGTCGTCATGAACCTCATTTTGCCGCATTCGCGAAGAGAAAAATAAGAGGCCTCCGGCGGCCGGGGGCATGATGCCCCCGGACCCCTCGCACCGAAGGGTTCAATAAAGGTCCCCGCGCGACGAACCGGGGACAGGCGTAGACAATATTTCCCTGGAACAGGGGGCCCGGGGGGAATGATTCCCCCCGGCAGGTCCAGGGCAGCGCCCTGGCCGCCGGAGGCCTCTTTCCCGTTACTTGGCCGGGTCGCCGCCCCGGCCGAGATGGGTCAGAAAGGCCGTGAAGTTCCCGGTGTAGTCGTGGGCGCCGACGTGGGTGAACACGCTGTGGACATCGGCGTGAATTTCGCCGCCGATGGCGGTCCAGCGCCGGCAGAAGGCGTAGTCCTCGGGCAGATATTCCTTGGTCTCCGGGTCGATGTAGGTGTCGAAGAAGGCGATATTGCCCGGATGTTCGTCGTTGGTATAGGAGCAGTCGTAGGTCAGCTCCGGGTAGGCCGCGGCCATGCGTTCGAAGACCTGCCGTTTGATGCACATGAACCCTGCGGCCCCGTATTCCACGGGCAACAGGCCGGTGATCGGATCAGGCCGGCCGCCGGGCTTGAGTTTGACCGCGTAATGCATTGCGGCCGCCTCGGCCACCCGGGTCATGGCGGCGGGGTCGATGCTGCGGAGTTTCTCGATATCCAGGTATTTGACCGGATAGATGCCGCACACCACGTCCTTGTCCGCCTGCAGGTATTTCCAGGGCAGTTCCGGCTGGAAGCCGATGTCCGCGTCGATGAAAAGCAGATGGGTGTAGCTTTTCTGCCGCAAAAATTCATTGGCGATCAGATTCCTGGCCCGGGTGATGAGACTTTCCTGACAGGGCGTGAGCATTCCGGTCTTGACGCCCTGGTGTTCCAAAAATCCGATCATCTGGACCATGGAGCGCATATAGTGGACCGTAACCGTGCCATTGTAGCACGGCGTGCCTATCATAAGCATACGGGCTCCTCGGAAAAAGGGTGCGATGCCTGGGCGCGGTACGCCTGTCCGTGTCATCGGGCGGCCCGGGCCGGAAGTCAAGGAAGGCGCCGCCGGCTTTTTTGGACAGGCCCCGATAAAATCGGTAGGAGCAATCGAAAAAATTGTGACCGCTTGCGCGTCCCAAAGGTCATCATAAGCCATGGCTCTGCCCCGCGACATTCCCTGCGACGCCATCATGGAGTCCCTGGCCGACGGCGTGTTCACCGTGGACACGGACTGGAACATCACGTTTTTCAACCGGGCGGCCGGGGAAATCCTGGGAGTCGCTCCGGATGCGGCTCTCGGCCGCAAGTGCTGGGACGTCTTCCATTCCAGCCTGTGCGACGGGGCCTGCGCCCTGCGCTGTGCCATCGACGGCGGCCGGCCCCCGGCCGACCCCTCCATCTACATCGTGCGCCCCGACGGCAAGAAGGTGCCGATCAGCATCAGCGTCGCACCGCTTCGCGATGCCTCCGGCCGTATCATCGGCGGGGTGGAAACCTTCCGCGACATCTCGGACCTGACCCGGCTGCGCAAGGAACTGTCCGGGGTGTACACCGTCGAGGATATCGTCACCAAAAACAAACGGCTGGCCCGGTCGCTGGAACTGCTGCCCAAGATCGCGGCCAGCGGCTCCACGGTGCTGCTGCTCGGCGAATCGGGCACCGGCAAGGAACTGTTCGCCCGGGCCATCCATAACTTAAGTCCCCGGGCGGACCATCCCTTCGTGGCCGTCAACTGCGGGGCCATTCCCGGGGAACTCCTCGAATCGGAGCTGTTCGGCCACGCCAAGGGCGCCTTCACCGATGCCAAGACCGCCCGCAAGGGACGCTTCGAGCTGGCCAGGGGCGGGACGCTGTTTCTCGACGAGGTGGGCGACATGCCGCTGCCGCTCCAGGTGAAGATCCTGCGCGTGCTGCAGGAGCACGTTTTCGAGCCCCTCGGCTCGGAAAAAAGCCTGCCGGCCGACGTCCGGGTAGTGGCGGCCACCAACAGGGATCTGCCGGCCATGGCCGCGGCCGGGACCTTCCGGCGCGATCTCTTCTACCGGCTGGGCGTGGTCCGGCTGGTGCTGCCGCCGCTCCGGGAACGCCCAGAGGACATCCCGCTTTTGTGCGCCACCCTCATCGAACGTCAAAACCTGCTGTCCGGCAAGACCGTGACCGGCCTGACCGACGCCGCCCTGGGCATCTTGCTGCGCCACGACTACCCGGGCAACGTCCGGGAGCTGCAAAACATCCTGGAATATGCGTTTATCCTGCGTTCTTCGGGCCGTCTCGGACCGGAGCACCTGCCCGACTATCTGCGCGGGGACCAGGACGCCGCTCCGGCGGAAAGCGGCCCCATGACCATGCGGGCCGCCAAGCATCGGGCCGTGCTGGCGGCCCTGGCCCGGCACGACGGCCGCCGCATGGAGGCCTGCCGGGAACTCGGTATCACCAAGGACACGCTCCGGCATATCCTGGAGCTGGGACCGGGCGACACGGCGTAGAGGAAGAGAGAAGTTGCTCCGGCGACGTCTTGTGCAGTGGGCTCGGATCGGGGGATCGGGCCGTCATGGAATTGGAGCCGTCTCGAAGGGGACACCAGCTTAAGCACTGAAAAACGGAAGGGAATCCAAGGAGTTTGATACCATGGTCACCCCTTTTGGCCGTGTTCGCCTCCGCTGCATCTTCCTTGCTCTTGGGCAGCGTCGAACGAATGCGCCGCGGACCTCGGCATTTCGCTCCCGCGCGTGCTGCGAAAAAAGGCGTGACCGGTACCGTCCCTCGGCTGCGGCGATACTCGGCCAAGGCATCCGATGCCTCGGTCTTACCGACCTAACTTGTCAAGGATCTCAGGCAAATGCGGCGTAGCCCACAATGCCGAACGCCGATTTGCCCGTCTATCCGCTAGTGGACCACACACATGCGACAGGATATTCCCCAGCTTGACGCCATCCGGTCACTGGCCATGGCCGGCATTTTTTTGCACCACGTCTGGCCGGACACGCCAACCTCGCCCGGTTCGTTTACGGGGTGGCTGCTCGACGCGGCCTTTGCGGAGATGGCCCTTGGCGTGGTGATCTTCAATGTCATGACCGCGTTTCTCATGGGGCTGTCGCTGTTCGGCGACAGGCCCGATCCGGCCCCGGCCTTTTGGCCGTTTGTGCGCAAACGGCTTTCCCGGTTGTGTCCCCAGTACTACTTGGCCGTCTTGGCGCTGACCGCCGTCTCGGTGGTCGTTTTTCGGCTGTCGGACTGGGCCGGCCTCGCCTGGGCGACCCTTTCCCATCTGCTGTTTTTGGATCCGCTGGAGTTCTCTCCTTTTTACGGCAACATGGCCGCCTACTGGTGGCTGGGCCTGCTGTTCCAGTTTACCCTGGTTTACCCCTGGCTGGCCCGGCTTGCGACGCGGACGCGGCTTGGGCCGGGAGGATTGTGCCTGGCGGCGGCCGCCGTCAGCTGGCCGGTTACGGCCTGGATGCAGGCCAAGGGCGCGGCTCTGCCCGGCACGGCCTGGGAGGGATACGCCTTTTTGTGGACGTTCAATCTGCCGGCCCGGCTGCCGGAATTCTGCTGCGGTCTCTGGATGGCCAGGGACTTCCGGGAGCACAGGGGCGGGGGCTGGCCGTTTGGTCGGGGATTGACGGGATTTCTTGCGGGCGGCTGTCTTTTTGTCCTGCTCTGGCGCTGTCTGCCTGGCGTGCCGTCGCTGGGGCACATGATCGGGGCCGTCGAGAGCCTGCTGGCCTTTGCGGTCCTTTTTGCGCTGCCGTCCGTGGCCGCCTTGGGCCGCGTGGCTGCGGTGCGGCGGATCGCAGCCCTGTCCTACGGCATCTACCTCTGCCACCAGCCCATGATCAGCTTTTTCGGCGAAGCGACGCTGCGGATGGGGCGCTGGTCGGGGCTGGCCGTGACGACCGTGACCGCCGGGTTGGCCAGTCTGATCGGGGCGATGCTCTTGGCCCGGGGGGCCCGAGCGCTGGGCAGTCCGCTTGGATCGGGCCGGGGCGCGGCCGGAAAGCGGCGGTGATCTCTGGGGCCAGGACCCTGCCCTGGCCTTGAACGACCGCGGCATCCAGGCCTCCACGTTCACGAAGGGCAAAACACACTGCGCTGCCAGTGATTCCAATCGTCTTGCGGGACACCTCCCCCCCTTGGCGAGGGTTGTTCCCAAGCCCCGAAACGGCTGGGGAAACGCCAAGGGAAAACGGCTTGCGAGAGACGCGGAGGCCGTTTTTTTTGTCCGCATCGTGACCGCTTCCGGCCCCCGGCCCTGCCGCAAATCGAGACCGCTGCCCACTGGCGTCAGGGCGGATGCCTCCGGCGGCCAAAGGGTGCGCGCCCTTTGACCCCGCTCTGCGTTGCGGGCGTTGCCGTGCCGGGATGGGGCAGCGGTATGCCGCGCTGGAATCGTGCGGCCGTCCCGCTGCTGGGAACGCCGCATCCCCCGGACACCGACCTTTTTGCCCACCGTTCCGACGGAAACTGTCGCTTCGGGCATCCACGCGTATGCTTGTGGAGCGGGGGGACGCTTTATTTGACAAAAATGTACCAGAAGTGATCGGACGATCGGGGCGGCCGCTCCGGATGGGACCCGGATGTCGCCGGGAATTTGCCGTTTTGGCCGCCCCGTGCGCGTCCTGCCGAAGCCTAAAGGCGGTGCAGACGGGAAATGCCCCGGCCGGAAGCGGGCAAACAACACGTGATATTATCTAAAATGTTAATTCAAAATAATTTTTAAATAAAAATATTGAGTTTTTTAAATGTATTATAAAAATATTTCGATACTATTCAAATTTGACGACAAAAAAAAGATGTGCTTTGCTCCCCCCCGTCCATGTGAGCGCGCCCGGGGCCATCCGACACCCGGACCGAAAACTTGCCCAAGGACGGCACCATGTCACGACGCACCTCTACCTTGGGGGGACAGCGATATTGCTTCGAGGACTTGAAAACGGTCATGGCCTGCGCCTCGCCGCGTCGCTCGGGTGACGAACTGGCCGGTATCGCCGCTCAAACCGACGCCATGCGCATGGCCGCCCGCATGCTCCTGGCCGACCTGCCCCTGACCGCCTTTCTCGACGAACCGCTCATCCCGTACGAAATGGACGAGATCACCCGGCTGATCTGCGACAGCCACGACCGGACGGCCTTTGCCCCCGTCGCCTCCATGACCGTTGGCGAATTTCGCGACTGGTTGCTGTCCTACCAGGCCGATACCGCGGCCCTGACCCGGCTGGCCCCGGGGCTGACCCCGGAAATGGTCGCGGCGGTCAGCAAGATCATGCGCAACCAGGATCTGATTACGGTGGCCTCGAAGTGCCGGGTGGTCACCGCCTTTCGCACGACGGTCGGGCTGCCGGGGCGGCTGTCCTCCCGGCTCCAGCCCAATCATCCCACCGACGACCCGACCGGCATCGCCGTCTCGACCCTGGACGGACTGCTGTTCGGCATCGGCGACGCGGTCATCGGCATCAACCCGGCTTCCGACAACCTGGGCGACTGCATCCGGCTGCTCGAAATGCTCGACGCCTTGCGGTGCCGCTTCGATATTCCCACCCAGTCCTGCGTGCTGGCCCACGTCACCACGTCCCTGGCCGCCATCGAGGCCGGGGCGCCGGTGGATCTGGTCTTCCAGTCCATTGCCGGCACCGAGGCGGCCAATGCCGGCTTCGGCGTGACCTTGTCCATGCTGGCCGAGGCCCGCGAGGCGGCCCTGTCGCTTCGGCGCGGCACGGTAGGCGAGAACGTCATGTATTTCGAGACCGGGCAAGGCAGCGCGCTCTCCGCCGACGCCCATCACGGCGTGGACCAGCAGACGGTGGAGGCCCGGGCCTATGCCGTAGCGCGGGCCTACAAGCCGCTTCTGGTCAATACGGTCGTCGGCTTCATCGGTCCCGAATACCTCTACGACGCCAAACAGATCATCCGGGCCGGCCTGGAAGACCATTTCTGCGGCAAGCTGCTTGGTGTGCCCATGGGCGTGGACGTCTGCTACACCAACCACGCCGAAGCCGATCAGGACGACATGGACACGCTCATGAACCTCCTGGCCGTGGCCGGCGTCAATTTCCTCATCGCCGTTCCCGGCGGCGACGACGTCATGCTCAACTATCAGTCCCTGTCCTACCACGATGTCCTGGGCCTGCGGCATCTCTTCGGCCGGCGTCCCGCCCCCGAATTCGACGCCTGGCTCGCCCGCATGGACCTGCACAACGGCGACGGCAGGATCGCCCCCCTCGCGGACAACAGCCGGCCCATGCTCCGGCTCCTGGCGGAAGAGGCCTGAAATGACAAGTCATCCCAGACAGATCGATCCCTGGGCCCGGTTTCGGCCCGCCACCCAGGCCCGCATCGGCCTGGGACGCAGCGGCGACAGCCTGCCCACCCGGGCGCTCCTCGATTTCCAGTGGGCCCACGCCCGGGCTCGGGACGCCGTGCATGGAACCGTGGATTTTGAGGCCCTGGCCAGGCAACTGGCTCCCCGGACGACCGTCAGGGTGAAAAGCGCCGCTCCGGACCGGGCCACCTACCTGCGCCGGCCCGACCTCGGGCGCATCCTTTCCGAGGAAAGCCGGGAACGCCTCCTTCCCGGCGCGTACGACGTCGTTTTCGTCATCGCCGACGGCCTGTCCGCCGCCGCGGTGAACACCCATGCCGCCGCCACCCTGACGGCCTGCCTGGCCCGGCTGGCGGGCTGGAAGGTGGGGCCCGTGGTCCTGGCCGAGCAGGCCCGGGTGGCGCTCGGCGACGAGGTGGGCCTGCGGCTTGACGCAAAACTCGTGGCCCTTTTGGTCGGGGAGCGGCCGGGACTCTCCGTCGCCGACAGCCTGGGCATCTATCTGACCTGGAAGCCGCAGGTGGGCCGCAAGGATTCCGAACGGAATTGTCTCTCCAATATTCACGCCCATGGCCAAAGCTATGGCCAGGCCGCCGACAAGCTGGCCTGGCTCATGACCGAGGCCAGGCGTCAAGGCCTTACCGGGGTTGCCCTGAAGGAAGGGGCCGCACCCTTGGGAAACGCGTCTGGGGAGCCAGGCCTGTCGGCCGGCACGGGACGACGAGAGGGGGAGCCGGCAATGCCGGGGAACCGCCTTTAAGACGTTCTCGGAGAACCTTATTCCCCGCACGCATACGGGGATGGCATGCAAGGAGACGCCATGAACACTGGTCAAACGGGGAAAAAAACGGTTGGTTCCGGCTCGCAGGGGGCTGTGGACAATGACAGCCAGATTCTCCACGGCATGGGCTATGCCCAGGAACTGCTGCGGGGCATGAAGACCTTCCAGAACTTCGCCATTTCCTTTTCCATCATCTGCATCCTGTCCGGAGGCATCAACTCCTTCAGCCAGGGCCTGGGCAGCGTCGGCGGTGCGTCCATCGGTCTGGGTTGGCCCCTGGCCTTGCTCTTTTCCTTCTTTTTCGCCCTGGCCATGGGGCAAATCGGCTCGGCCTTCCCCACCGCCGGCGGTCTGTACCACTGGGGTTCCATCCTGGGCGGACGGGGCCTGGGCTGGGTGACGGCCTGGTTCAACCTCATCGGCCTGGTCACGGTGCTCGCGGCCATCAACGTGGGCGCCTACGAGTTCCTGGTCGGCTCCCTCGCGCCCGCCCTGGGCATCGACACTGCCGCCCTGACCCCGACCGACCCGACCACCTACAGCATGACCGTGCAGCTCGTATGCGTCTGCCTGATCACCCTGACCCAGGGCATCATCAACCACCGGGGCATCCGGCTGACCTCCAAGCTGACGGATTTCTCGGGCTACCTGATCTTTTTCGGCTCCATCGCCCTGGCCGTGGTCCTGCTGTTCAATGCGCAGCACCTGGACTTCAGCCGGCTGTGGACCTTCACCAACTTCTCCGGCGACGCCGGCGGAGGCATCTGGCCTGAAACCCACAACATCCTGTATCTGTTCCTGCTCGGGCTGCTGCTGCCCGCCTACACCATCACCGGCTTCGACGCCTCGGCCCACACCGCCGAGGAAACCATCGCCGCGGCCCGGACCGTGCCCAAGGGCATGATCTACTCGGTGCTGTGGTCGGGCGTGTTCGGCTGGGCCATGCTGTGCGCCGTGGTTCTGGCCGCTCCGGATATCAAGGAAGCCGCCGCCCAGGGCCCCAACCAGTTCTTCTGGATCATGGACCATGTGCTGAGCGCTCCGCTCAAGCTCCTTATGTATGTCGTGATCGGCGCGGCCCAGTACCTGTGCGGTCTCGCCACCGTGACCTCGGCCAGCCGCATGGTGTTCGCCTTTGCCCGCGACGGCGGCCTGCCGTGTTCCACGTCGTTGCGCCGCATCAGCCCCCGCTTCCGCACGCCGGTGACGGCCATCTGGGCGGTGGCGATCCTGTCCGTCGTTTTTACGGCCTACACCCCGGTGTACACCACCATCGCGGCCGTGTGCACCATGTTCCTCTATATCTCCTACCTTCTGCCCGTGGCCGCGGGTCTTGTCGCCTACCGGCGGACCTGGACCCAGATGGGCCCCTTCAATATGGGCAGCTTCTATCCGGTGGTGGCGATCCTGTGCATCATCGGCTGCAGCGTCCTGATCTATGTCGGCATCCAGCCGCCCAACGACAAGGCGCTGACGGTGACGCTGGTGGCTCTCGGCATCACGGGCACGTTTTGGTTCGGACTGGAGCGCAGGCGGTTCCAGGGCCCGCCGACCGGCCAGATGATCGCCGCGCGGCAGGCCGAGATCGCCGCTCGGGAACGGGCCTTGAAGGAAGCGCCCGAGATCGGGGAACCGGACGACGACCTTGTCCCTGACGCCGGGGAACTTATCCCGGTGTTGTCCCACGACAAGCGGTGAATCCCTGACGCGGCGGGGAGGGGCGGACGGTCGCGCCAAGGCGGGATGTCAAAAGAGGCTATCTGCCGGGGCGCGGCGGCCCGCACCGTCCCTGCGCGTCCGACGGACGGCCCCGGGCCCGGACAACCGTCCGGGCCCGGGGCCGTTTTGATTTCTCCCCGCGGGTTCAGAGACCGGCCTCGCGCAGCATGGCGGACAAGATTTTTCCGGCATCGAAAAATTCCTCGGCGATCCGTCGGGCGGCCAGGCTGTGCCGGGTATAGTCCCGGACGACGGATTCGATGGCGGCCTGGGCCTGCTCCGGATTCTCGAACTGCATGAGCCCCTGCCCGACGGGCAGGGCCGTGTCGAAGCCGGTGTCCTCCACGATGACCGGCCGGCCGGCGGCCAGGTAACAAGCCGATCTATCCGAGAACCAGCCGCTTTTGAGGCGGGTGTTCTGTTCCTTGGCCATGGTGAACTCGCCGCTGGAAGCCGTGATGTAGTCCCGATATCCCCGGATGTCGCGGGAAAGGCGCACGGCGTCCCGCACGATCCAGCCATGGGCGGCGAAACGCGGTCCATCGGCCTCAAGGCCGTTCATGGTCAGCTCCAGGGGAATGCCGGGAAGCTTGGACGGCAGGTCGATGATGCGCTCGTAGCGGACGCATTTGCGCCACGTGAGCGTTTCGCCGTTGACCTCGATGTCCCGGTCCTTGGAGTTCCAGGAACCGATGGTGGTGAATCCCGCCCCCGTGCCGTCGCCGGGTCGCCATTCGGTGAGCACGACGGGTGGTCTGGTCGGGTGCCAGTCGATGTCGGACAGGGGAATCCCCGTGCCGCCGGCGGGGATGTTCTGGCCGAAGGTGAAGGCCAGGTCGTGGGCGGCGTAATAGTCCCGCGTCCAGGGATCGTTCGCGATCTTGTACTGGGTGAAGACGGGGTCCGTATCCACGACGATCTTGACCTTGGCCCGCAGAAACCTGTCCCGCAAGGGGATCACGGCGGAGAGGTTGAGGAACAGGTCGGCATCGGCGCAGAAGCCCTCCAGCGCGTCGCGGTCCATGCCGTAAAGGCGGTCCTCGAACTGGGAGTAATAGGCCCAGCGACCGGCCAGGCCTTTTTCCTGAAAAAGCGCCTCCAGCACGCTTCGGCCATAGGACGAGTCCACGGTGTAGCTGCCCCGTACGGGGTCAAACGGCAGGGCCCAGTCCGCCGTGTCCTCCACGAAGATGACGTCATGCCCCAGTCTGGCCAAGCCGAGCACCCAATGGAGCATGGACCAGACCTGGCCGCCGAGGGGGAAGCCGATGACATAGCCGCCAACGACGATTTTACGCTTTTGCGACATCCGCATCCGATCCTTTTGGGAGGGGCCGGGGGGGGCTCCCCCCCGTCTTGGGTGGCAGTCGAACATCTCCCACGCGAACCCGCCGGGTCTTCCCTCGCACGTGGGCGCTCCGGCCGGTCTTTCGTGCGCCGCGAAAAAACGCGCGCTGACCGGATAGCGTCCAGTTCATGATCATGACCGGCCGACGAGACAATTATTTTTTGATGGGAAAAATATCATGGACAAATAAATGACATGTTTTTTCAATGGGATAATGGCACAGGGCGAGGAGGCTTCGCGGAAGCGTCCGGCGTCCAGGCCATCCTGCCGGCTCGGGCGGCTCTTGGGACTGCCGCACAATTGCCTGGCAGCCGATTCATGCTCTACCGTTGCATTGAACGGGCGACGCTCCTGACGGGATTCCAAAGGGCGCAGCCCGTTGGCCGCCGGAGGCGCCGCATGCGACGCGTTGGGCAGCGGTCTCGAACGGGGCATCCGGCCGATGCGTGCAGATTTCGTGGCCGCCGCGCGCAAAAAACGTACTTTCGTCGCGCCGAAGGCTGGGAACCCCGGCAGGGCGGCCGCTGGCGAACTGCCGCACAATGTTCAATATCCCTTGGATTGCGGTGGGTTGCCCGGAGGCTTTTGTGGCAACCGACCGTTTGGGGAGGGAAAGCGTCACCTGGCCCGGATATTGCTTTCTCCGAACGAGAAAGCCCGTTCTGGCTTGTGCCGGGAAAATGATTATAGTGACGGAAAGGTCCCCTCAGGGCTGGGACCACAACCCGAAGTGCGCAAATTCGGTTCGAGGTGAGCGAGATGCAAAAGAAAATCGTCGTATTCTGCCTGAGCTGCCTCCTGCTGTCGGCCGGTTTGGCATTTGCCCAACCGTGGGGATATCGATACAGGCCAGGACCGAGATACGACGGGGGAGCTGTCCTCGGCGCGGCGGTCCTGGGCGGGCTTATCGGCGGGGCGCTGGCTGCGTCTGCGCCGCCTCCTCCGCCGCCGGTGTATTATCTGCCGCCGCCCCCCCCGCCGTACTACGCCCCGCCACCCCCGCCGCCGGTGTATTATGGGTGGTAGCCGCGTCAACCTGTTGCGAACGGCCCCCGTTTTCGGGGGCCGTTTTTTTGTCCGCGGTGGCGGAGGACCAGGGCGACAGGGCTGTTCCCGGGGTCAAAAAATGTCGCCATATCGTCAATTTCATGAAGCGCGCCCCGGCGGCTGGGCCGTTGGCCCGTGTCGCACGTGCTGCCCATGGCGACTGCGGCACAAGGCCATGACGGCAGACCGCAGCCTCAATCCTGGAACCGCAACCGTCTACAATCCTCTCGGGATTCCAAAGGACGCGAGCCCGCTGGCCGCCGGGGGCGCCTCATTCGACGCATGGTGCAGTGGTCCCGTGCCGGGAGACGGCAGGGGCTGGCGACAAAAAAAGGCCGACGCGGGTTTCCCTACGCCGGCCGAACGATTTTTCCCCGTCCCCGAAAGCCGACGGGGGCGGGTCCAACGGAGCGAATGTCTTTGCGGGGAGAGGCCGGAGCGCGAGGACGACCTAGTCCGCCTTCTTGCGCCGCTCCCACAGCTTCATATCCTGCATCTTCGCACGTCTGGCGCGGATGAGAGCTTTGGCGCACAGCGGTGTTCCCTTTTTGTATCCGTATTTGGAACGATACTCTTCCGGGGTCAGGCCATGCGTGGCAAGGTGCTTCTTGGTCAACACCTTAAACGACCGACCGCACTCCAGGCAGATGACGGATTTTTCCTTAAGGGCTTTCTTGGGATCCATGGTGGAGGGGGCCTTTCCATCGGTTTCCGGCAAGGGCTGCCCGGAGGTCATGGACGCAATGCCGCTGGCCACCGATTTGAGCATGCTCAAGATATCGTCCTCGGTCATCGGCCGTGATCCGGCTTGGGCTTTCACAATCTCCAAAGCGCTTTGCAGGTATTCTTCCATGGTATTCCTCGTGTTAACGTTGTTGAGAGGTATCTTATATACGACTGGCATGGTAAAATGCAATACTTCTTGCCACGAAGCTGTGCTCTGCAGCCCACAGGAAGATAATATCCCAATGCCGAACGTCAGTCCGCCCCCACAAGCCGTGTTGCGGACGCCGGAATCGTTTTAGATTCCACAGGATAATCCCAGTTCGGCGATGGACGCCGCCTCCCCGGCGGCGGAGGGCACGGACGGGCTAGTCCAGCTCGTATTCGTTGCGCCAGTCGGCGTTTTCCTCGTAGGCGGGCTGGGCAGCCTTGTCGAACAGGCGGTTGCCGAGGACAAGATGGTCCATCTCCGTGCGCATGAAGCAGCGGTAGGCGTCCTCGGGCGTGCACACGATGGGTTCGCCGCGCACGTTGAAGCTTGTGTTGACGATGACCGGGCAACCGTGCCGGGTGGCGAAGGTCTCGATCAGCCGGTGATAGCGGGGATTGGTGGCCTTGTGCACGGTCTGGATGCGGGCCGAGAAATCCACGTGGGTGATGGCCGGCAGGCTCGAGCGGGTGACGTAGAGCCGCTCGAACATGGGTTTGTTCCAATACCCTTCGGGCAGCGGTTGGCGCAGTTTTTCCGCCACCTGGGCCACCAGCAGCATGTAGGGCGAGGGCCGGTCGATCTCGAAGTAGTCGGAGACGGCCTCGGCCAGCACCGACGGCGCGAACGGCCGGAAGCCCTCCCGGTACTTGATCTTGAGGTTGAGTTTTTTCTGCATTTCGGGGTTTCGCGGATCGCCCAGGATGCTGCGCCCCCCCAGGGCCCGTGGACCGTACTCCATGCGGCCCTGGAACCAGCCTACCACCTTGCCCGCGGCCAAAAGATCGGCCACGACGGCGCACAGCGCGTCGAAGTCGTCGTAATGGGCATGGGGAGCCTGGCGGTGGGTGGCCATCCGGGCGATGTCCCGGTCGGAGAATTCCGGGCCGAGGTACGAGCCGGCCATGCGGTCCATGGCCCCCTCGGGCAGGGGGACGCGTTCCTGGCCGTGCCAGATGTGCCGGACGCAAAGGGCCGCGCCCAGGGCACCGCCGGCGTCGCCGGCCGCCGGCTGCACCCAGATGTCGTCGAAAATGCCTTCGCGCAACAGTTTGCCGTTGGCCACGCAGTTGAGCGCCACGCCCCCGGCCATGGTCAGGTTGCGGCAGCCGGTCAGCTCCCTGGCCGTGCGGGCCAGGCGCAGCACCGTCTCTTCCGTCACCTGCTGGATGGCCAGGGCCATGTCCATGTACGGCTGCGACAGGTCGGACTCGGCCGGCCGGCGGGGCAGGCCGAACAGGGCCTCCCACTTGTCGTCGCGGCACATGGTGAGCCCGGTGGCGTAGTCGAAATAGTCCATGTTGCACAGCATGGACCCGTCCGGCCGCAGGTCGATCAGGTCGGAGAGGATCTTGTCCCGGTACCGGGCCACCGGCTCCGAACCTTCGATGCCGTAGGGGGCCAGGCCCATGAGCTTGTATTCCCCGGAATTGACCTTGAAGCCGCAATAATAGGTGAAGGCGGAGTAGAGCAGGCCCAGGGAGTGGGGAAAGTCGAGTTCCCGCAGGAAGGTGATGTCCTTGCCGCAGCCCCGGCCGATGGCGGTGGTGGACCATTCGCCCACGCCGTCGATGGTGAGGATGGCGGCCTCGTCGAAGGGCGAGGGATAAAAGGCCGAGGCGGCGTGGGACAGGTGATGCTCGGGAAAAAGGATGCGCGGCGAGCCCGGACCGAGCTTGGCCAATTCCTCCCGCAGCATCTTCTTCATGAAGAGCTTTTCCTTGATCCACACCGGCATGGCCGACAGGAAGCTGACCAGTCCCCGGGGAGCGAAGGCGTGGTAGGTCTCCAGCAAGCGCTCGAACTTGAGGTAGGGCTTGTCGTAGAAGGCGATGACGTCCAGCTCCGACAGCCCGATCCCGGCTTCGGCCAGCACGTAGGCGGCGGCCTTGGCCGGGAAGGAGGGATCGTGCTTTTTGCGGGTGAACCGCTCTTCGTGGGCGGCGGCCACCAGTTCGCCGTCGCGCAGGAGGGCGGCGGCGCTGTCATGATAGTAGGCGGAAATCCCCAGGATATATTCTGGCATGAACGACTCGGCTTAGAAGAGCGTGTAGATGAACGGGGCCACGGCTGTGCCGCTGGTTAAGACCACCAGGACGCCAAAAAGCAACAAGACCAGAATGATGGGCAAAAGCCAGAACTTTTTGCGGACCCGTAAAAATCCCCAGAGTTCGGCGAGAAATTCCATGTTGCCTCCGCGGGCCGCCGGGACCGGGATGGTGATACGCCGGCGGGCGCTTGGATAACGGGGTTAATACGGCTGTTCGATGTCGGCCGGGGTGAAGGTATGGTCCCGGACGCGAAATACCGAGGACTGGTCTCGGCCGAAACAGCGCAGACGCAAGGTGTCCTTGCCGCACAGACGGCGGAAAAGGGCCGTGGGCGTAAGAACCAGAAAAAACGTCAAGGTCAGCACGACCTTGGACATGACGGTGCCGAGGAGAGAGGAAAGGCCGAACCACAATCCGGCCGCCGGCTTGAAAACGGCCGGGGCGATCATGTCCACAAGGAGCAGCAGCACGCCGATGGTGACGTAGCGCTGCTGCTTGGTGGCCAGAAAGACGATCAGGCTGATAAGGACCAGCGCCATGCCGGTGTCCCTGGCCTGGTCCCGGCTGGCCGCGAGCCAGAAGGACGGCTTGGTTCGCGTGGTTTTGTGTGCTGGCATGGGGACAACGCTCCGAAGGAATGGTTCGTTCCAACCGGCTGTGGGCCGGCCAAGAGCAAAATTCCCTACCCCGAGGCCTCTGCAGCGTCAAGGGCGGCCGGTGCCGGCCACCGGGCGTCCCGGTCGTGGCGGCGGCGTCTCCCCTTGGCATGAAAGATGCTTATATTTTCATGAAAGCGGAGGTTACGAGAATGTTCGTCGAGAAGATTGTTTTGGTATCCATGGTCGTTGGTGTTTGCTTCGCTCTTTCCCGCTTGGCCGATGCGGTTATGAAAACGAAACGAGCCGATTAACAAAGTTATACGTATAAACTTTCTCTCTCTCCCCGTGCCGCGCCCATCCCGCCAGTGGACGCGGCTTTTTTTATTCCCCAGGCAAAAGAGCCCGGGCGCGGTCCTGGACCTGCTCGCCCCCTGAAAGGGGGCATTGCAGACGCATGCCCCCGGTCCCTGGTGCGGGAACCTTTACCCTAAAGCTTCGGTGCCAGGGCGCCGGGGGGCGTATCCCCCCCGGTCGGAGGCACCTTGGGCGGCCGACGGGCTCGCGTCCTGTGGCATCCCGGGAGGATTTGAGGCGGGCACCCTTTCAGACGTGAGGCAAAGCAAGGCCTCCAGGGCATCGGGCACCGGGCTCCATGCTGCACAATACCCCGCCCTCCCGGCATCGGGAATGTCCCGCCACCCACGAACGGACGGGGATCGGTCAGGAAAAAAAGAAAGCCGGGGCGTCCGCACGCACCCCGGCTTTACACACTCACCCTGCTGGCAAGTGTTTGTGATCACTGGCGTCCCCAGCCGGGTTTGAACCGGCGTTATCGGCGTGAGAGGCCGACGTCCTAGGCCACTAGACGATGGGGACGGGCACTCTGGTGGGCCGTGCTGGGCTCGAACCAGCGACTCTCTGCTTAAAAGGCAGATACTCTACCGCCTGAGTTAACGGCCCACACGGGAAAGAAGTTTCTATGCCCAATCATGCCGGGTGTCAAGAGGATTATGGCCCACATCCCGTGGATCATCCCGCCCCCGTCCGGCCACTTGCCGCCCCCCCCGCAGCGGGCGCCGCCTGGGACGCTGCCGGCAGCCGGGCCAAGGGCGACGACGTCTGCCGGCATGGCGCTGCCCTAAAAAAACGAAAGCCCTGGCCCGCCAAAAGCGGCCCGACAGCAATCCTGGAGGAGACCACGGCACCGGGGAGTCGAAGGAGGCGCCTCCGGCGGCCAACGGGCTGCGCCCTTTGGAATCCCGAGAGGAAACTGCTGCACCATTGCCTGAGGCCAGGCCGATACCCCGAGGCTGGAATTGCGACCATCGCAAAGCATATCGGGTTTCCAAGGGCCGCGCCCTCTGGTCGCCGGAGCCATTCCCCATGCCCCAAGTGCGCAACGGTCCCTGGATAAAAATCCTCCATAAAAAAATGGCATCCTTCCTTCACCCAGATACTTTCATATCAAAAAAAATTATTTTCCCTATTTTTCGGCAGCAACATAAAAATCGCTGCCTCTCTACAAGAGGATAGAGCACATCTAAAACAATAAAACTTCCCCTGGCAGGCTTTCGCTTTGACATTAGAGTTGCATACTCGACCAGTTGTCTAAGCAAAACAACACCAAAGTCAGTATCGTCCGACTTCCCTCTTCTCTCCATCCTTGCTAAATTGGCAGGAAAGATCATCCCGCATTTGCGAATGCGATCCACAGGGGGAACGTCCATGGCCTTTGTGCTCTCCCATCGAAAAAAGATACTTGCCGGCCTTGTCTTCTCGTTTTTGTGTTTCTTTTCAACGCGAACACCGGCAGCGACGCCCGACGATTTCAAAACCCAGGAGTACTGGAACAGCACCGGCCTTGAGATTATCAATGCCGCCTCGGCCTATGCCCAGGGCTACACGGGCGAAGGGGTCGCCGTGGGGATGATGGACATGCCGGTCCGCACGACCCACCCCGAACTGGAGGACAAGGTCCTCGGCATCCTGCTCCCCGCTGGCTATCCGCTCGGCAACTGGAGCGAAGACGCCCATGGCAGCCACGTGGCCGGCATCATGGTGGCCGCCAGCAACGGCATCGGCATGGAAGGCGTGGCCTACGATGCCGATCTCTATGCCCTGGCCCTGGATCTGCGGGAAAACGTGACGACGCGACTGCCTTGGCCGGATTACCTGGCGTATTTTTCGGCCCTCCCCTCGGTCAAGATCATCAACAACAGCTGGGGCGGCTCGGTCTATCCCTATACCCTGGACATGTACCAATATGTCAAAGATATCGTGGAGAGCCAAAAGGGCTATCAGGATCTCATCGCCCTCGCCACGACATACGGCAAGCTCATCGTCTTCGCCGCCGGCAATGCCGGCAGCAACAGCCCGTGCCTCGAAGCCATCCTGCCGCGCTACTATCCGGAGTTGACCAGCTGGCTCAACGTCGTGTCCCTGGATGCCGCGGGCATCACCATCGACGCCAACGGCAACAAGACCGGGGATGTCCAGTCAGTCAGCGTGTTCAGCAACCTGGCCGCCGGCGCCCAACTCTTCAGCGTTGCGGCGCCGGGTTCGAACATCTACTCCCTCGACGCCGCTTCCGGCACCGGCTACACCTTTATGAGCGGCACCTCCATGGCCGCGCCCTATGTCAGCGGCGCCCTGGCCCTCGTCCAGCAGGCCTTCCCCTGGATGACAAGCAAGCAACTCGCCGATGCGGTGCTGACCACGGCGGACAATCCGACCAACCAACGTTTCACGGCGCCGGAATACACGGTCACCATCAATGAAGCCGCCTTTCCCTCCGGCGCGACCGCCCTGCGGGTGCTCCTCTATTATATCGACACCACGGTTCCCACCAACCCAACCGCCATCCAGGCCGACCTGGCCGCCTATTACGCCAAAAACAGCTCGGCCCTGTACAACATCTACGGCATCCGTTCGCTCACCGATTTCCTGGCCACCTATGCCGGCACCTATACCCTCACGGACGCGCAAGGCCAGGTCGTCATAACAAGCATCGCCGGCCGCGCCTCCGCCGTCGCCTTCGCGGACGTCTACGGTCAGGGCCTCCTCGACGTGGGCCTGGCCGTGCGCGGCCCGGCCGTCCTGGACGCCAACCGCCTTGCCAGCACGGATTACAGTGCCACCTACCACTGCGCCCTCTACGGCGTGAACACCCAGGGCTATACGGGCGTCTGGAGCAACGACATCAGTGAGCGGCAGTGGATTAATTCCCTCCACCAGCAGCTTTTTCAATATAACACCGGGGACGACCCGACCGATCCGTACAAGGCCGACGCGGTGGCCCTCATCAACCAGCACGTAGGCCTGCTCAAGGACGGCGCGGGCACGCTCGTCCTGACGGGCTACGACACCTATTCCGGGGCCACGGTCGTCCGGGACGGAACGCTCTCCATCACCAGACAGGCCGGCGTCACCAACAGCGGTACCCTGACCAACAGCAGCGTCACCGTGGAGAGCGCCGGCACCCTGACCGGCAACGGCACCATCGCCAATACCGTCACCAACAGCGGCCTGGTCATTCCCGGCAACAGCCTGGGCGACAGTCTGACCGTGGGCAGCTACGTCCAGCAGGGCACCGCCAGCGATCTGTTCCTGCGCGTGACCGCCGCCGGCGCGCATACCACCTTACAGGCGGGCCAGTTGGCCTTTCATGGCGGCACGATCACCCTGGCCGCCCCGCAGCAGACCTATTACGCCAATCAAAGCGTCTCCTTCGCCTTTTCCAGCCTGTTCGGCGGCACCCTCACCAGCGCCGTCGGCTTCGACTGGGACACGGGCGTGGCGGCCGGCAGCTACAACACGACTTCGGGGGCCATGAGCACCACCTGGGTCTCCCCCACCCTGCAGGCCCTGGTGAACGTGGCCCGGGATTCCGGCGGCACGCCCGAAAGCCTGACCCTGACCTTTACCCGGCCGGCCCTCGCCTACAGCCGCTATGCCGTGAGCGCCAACGCCCGCTCGGTGGGCACCGTGTTCGACCGGGCGGCCGGCTGTGCCGTGGGCGACGCCCAGAATCTGGTGACGGCCCTGGACTTTTCCGGCGTCGGCGGCGGCGATGTGAGCACCGCCCTGGAGCAGTTGGGGCCACGGCAATTCGCCGCCGCAACCAAGGCCTCGATGCTGGCCCAGCACAACATCAGCAACGCCCTGCTGGAGCATCTGCTGCCGTCCGCCGCCATCACCGCCGCGCGCCCCTCCGGCGTGGCCAGCGGCGATCCCGCCCAACCCGTCTGGAACGCCTTCGTATCCCCGCTGGGCGGCCTGGGCTACACCGGGAGCCAGGACGGACAGGCCTCCTCATCCACCAGCTGGGCCGGGATGCTGGCCGGAATTTCCACCGACCGCATCACCGACCGAGGCGAATGGACCCTGGGCGGGCACGGCTCCTACATCCACATGGAGCAGCACTCCGGCGGCCCCGGCACCAACCGGACGACCACCGACGGCGTCTCCCTGGGCGGCCAGTTCCGCTTCAAGCCGCAGGCCCTGGCCACCCCCCATTCCGGGGGCTACGTCTTCGGTCTGGCCCGGGCGGGAGTGGAAAGCGCCGACCAATACCGGACGGTCGCCGTCAACGGCTATTTCCGGACCGCCAAATCCAATTGGCTTTCGCCCATGGGCTCGCTTTTGGCCGGCACCGGCTGGGACTTCACGCCGCCGAGCCTTGACCGGCTGACCTTCGGCCCCCTGGGCTGGCTGGAATACAGCACCGCCTGGCGGCCGCCGGTCTCGGAGTCCGGCGGGCTGGCCGCCAACCTGAAGCTCCAGGACAGCTGGTCGAACTCCCTGCGCAGCAGCCTGGGCGGGCATGTCAGCCTGAACCTCCCGACGGGGGAGGTGCCGGCCGGTCTGCTGCTGGAGGCCTCCGCCGTCTGGAACCACTCCCTGCTCGACGAGTACGGCAGCATCCGGGCCCGCTTCGCGGATTTCAGCGGGAACTTCACCTACCATGACACGGTGGCCGATCGCGACACCGCCACCCTCACCGCCAGCGTGACCGCCAGCCTGCCCCACAACCTGAGCATCGGCCTCAACGCCGGCACGGAACTCGGAGCCAACCACACCGACGGGTGGGGCGGCCTGAAGTTCGGCTGGACCTTTTAAAAAACGGGCACCCAAGGGTGGGGAGGAAGCGGGCCCGAAGGGCGATGCCCTTTGGCATCCCGTCATGCTATGAGCCCGTTGCAAGGTAACGGGAGCGCCGTGACCGGCTGTCAGGGAATGGTGCAGCAGTCTCAATCCTGGAACCGCAATGCTCTAGGCGCATAGCGGGTTTCCAAAGGGTTCCGCCCTTTGGCCGCCGGAGGCTTCCCCCATGGCCCACTTGTGCAACGGCCTCGCGTCAGGCGTTTTGCAGACTGGCCACCATCGCCGTAAAGGCCGCCATGAAACGCGGGTGCAAGGGTTCCAAGGTCGTATAGGAAAAAATATACGTCTTTAAGGCATCGACAATATAAATGGTGCCCTTGAGTTTTTGGCCTTGCGAAAAAATGGTATACTGCAGGGAGGAACATTTTCTTCCATTGATCTCCAGGTCTTGCTTGCCAAGCAGGACAAAATGATTCTCCGGCACATCCAGGCTGGTGATAATATTCTGGAAAACCTTGCCTGTCGTGGAAATATCATCGCCCCGCGGCACGACGACAATATTGATATTGGACCGGAAGCCCTGCTCGTCCGCGCTCTCCGGCGCGACGAAGGCCACATCCACCAGCCTGAACTGAATGACTTTCCAGTCCTTGGGATAGGTTACCGCGTACCCCGAGCCATGATAGACATGGCCGCCGTGCCACAGGAGCAACCACACCACGCCGCCGACAACGCAGCCGACGAGAATGCCTATCCACCAAAATCTTTTCACAAACCACACCGCCCCGTCTCCGTATGGCAGGAACGGATTCCTTCTCGGAATCCGTTCCTGCCGCTTCGCCTCGTTGTGACCACGGCACACTGGCCTGCCTCGGTGCCTTTATCGTGAGCCCGAATGCGCACGGACTTGGCTTCCTATGGGATTCCAAAGGGCGTTGCCCTTTGGCCGCCGGAGGCGCTCCCCGGGCCCCATTGTGCAGCAGGCTCCTTTTTTTAGGACGTCGCCTTCGGCCGGAGCGCTTTCGGAATCTCCACGCCGGCGGCTTCCGCCTTGGCCACGCAGGTTTCCACCGAGGCGGCCGTCTCCTTCTGCACGGTGACGAGGTTGTCCGCCTTGGCCTTGTAGTTGTCCCGACGGGCGACGACACCGGGCAAGGTCATGGGGTCAGGGCCGGCAGTCTGCGTCGCAACGGGGGCGCTCACCGATTTGTCGCTCTCCATGCCCCGCTTCGAAACGACGTTGGGCAGCGTGGCCACGTCAGGTCCCGTCGGCGCCTGGACCTTAGTGTCTGCGGATGCCGTTTCGACGCTCTGGGACGGCCCCTTGACCTGCGTCAACAGCTGATCGGAATCCCCGGGACCGGCGCTGGACGCCTCGGTCTCGGCCTTCTTCTTTTGCGTCTTGTGCTTGGTCGAAGCCTTGCCGTGCTTCGCTTTCACCTGCGGCGCCGGCGCCGGCGGGGCGGGTTGCTCCAGAGGAATAGCCTGCATGGGCGGCAGTTCCGTGTTGTCCTTTTTGGCCTCGTCCACGAGCATGGCCTGATACTGCTGCAGGCGCAGGTTGGCCTCGCCGTTGAACGACTTGGTGATGGTGGCAATTTCGTTGAGCCCCGAGATGATCTCCAAGGCTCTGGCCTGGAAGACCTCCTTGCTCATGCCGCCGGCACTGTACTCGGCCAGCAGTTGGTCGAAATGCTCCCGATAGCATTTCGCGGCCATGGCGGCGCTGAGTCCGACCCGATCCAGGGTCGCGGCCTCGGCGGCCATGTCCCGGGAAAGATACGAGCGCCGTTCCCGGTCGTCCTGCACCTGTTTGTACTTGGTCAGGGCCGCGGCCACGCCGGCCCCCACCAGCAATCCGGCGCCGGCACCGGCCAGGGCGCCGCGTCCGCCGCCGATGGCGCCGCCGATGGCCGCGCCGGCCAAGGCGCCAATGATGGCCCCGGCCGCCACGTTCTTGACAAACTGCTTTTCTTCCTCACGCAATTTGGCAATCGGTGCGTAACATTCCGGGTAATACTGGACCACCGTTGTCTGCGGTCCGTACTGGCTGGCGCAACCCGAGAGCAAAAGTCCGGCCATGACAAGGGAAACGATGCCAAGACGGCCGATCTTTCCCCACCATGAACCGCTCCGAAAGACCCCCATAACCCCTCCTGTCCTCATCCAAAAAAATTTACTGCAGTGAGCCCAACTCCTTTGCCGCTCCAGCGTACCCATTCGCCTTGGCAAGCTCCAACCACTTCCGCGCCTGCGTCAAATCGACAGCCACGCCATACCCATAGCGATACATGATGCCGAGCATGAATTGCGATTCAGGCTGATTCTGGCCGGCGGCAGCCTGAAAATAGCGCAGGGCTTTCGTATAGTCCTTCCCGCCGACGAACCCGTTATAGAAAATCATGCCGAGCGAGAACTTCGCTTCGGCTTCCCCGGCCGCCGCCGCTTTTTCCAGCCAGGGAACGGCCTTCGGGTAGTCCTCCATGTTCGCATAGGCAAAGCCGATGTGGAGCGGGGCCTTGCTGTCGCCCTGCTCATTGCTTTTCAGAAACCATTCGAGGGATTTGTCATATTGGCCCAGCTTGTCGTAGCAGAGGCCGAGTTGCTCGGCGGCACCCGGAACGCCGGCCTGGGCGGCCTTGCCGAGCCAGTCTTTCGCCTGCGCCGGATCGGGCGGCGTGCCGAGCCCCAGCAGATAGGCCCTGCCGACCAGCAATTGGGCCCTGGCCTGCCCGCCGACGGCGGCCTTGCGGTACCAGACCAGGGCTTGTCCCGGATCTTTCGGCACACCGTTTCCCGTTGCGTAGCGGCGGCCGAGCTCGATTTGGGCCAAGGCGTCATTGCCGTCGGCCGCCTGCCGGACCTGGGCCACCGTTTTGGCCTGATAGGCCATTTCCGCGGACGACCGGGAGGAAGACGACGGTTCCTCCAGGTACGACAGGGCAAACAGGACCGCCCCGACCAGAAGCAACAGGCCGGCGGCCCCGCCCACCCCCCACACCAACCGCTTGGAGGAAAAAAAGGAGGTTTTGCTCCTGACGCCACCGGCCGGACCGACGGGCGTCTGTCCGACCGTCCCTGTCCAGGCACCGGGCGCGGTTCCCGCGCCGGTGCGCCGGAAGGAGGCGATCTGATCGCCCAGACAGGCCGCCAGGGCCTCGGCGAACGCGGCGGCGCTTTGGTAGCGGTCGGCCGCATCCTTCTCCAGAGCCTTGGCCACGGCCCGTTCCACGTCCTCCGGGACATTGGCCGTAAACGTACGCAAAGGCTGCGGAATCTCCTCAATCTGCGCCTTGATCATCTCGTAATCGGTCGTCTTGCGGAAGGGCAGTTTGCCGGTCAGAAGCTCATAGGCCACGATGCCCACGGAATAAATATCCGTCCGGGCGTCGGTATCCAGGCCCTGGATATGTTCCGGCGACATGTATTCCAGGGTGCCGACCATGTGCCCGGACCGGGTCTGCCTGGCCTGTTGCAGGATGCGGGCGATGCCGAAGTCCATGAGCTTCGGCCCGGCCGGCGTCATCATGATGTTGGCCGGCTTGATGTCGCGGTGGACGATGCCGACGCGATGGGCATGTTCCAGTCCGTCGAGCACGGTGCACAGCAGGGGCAGGACCTCGGTATACTCCATGGGACCGTGCTGTTCGAGGATCTTGTCCAGGGTTTGACCCCGGACGAATTCCATGACCAGAAAATACTGCCCGCCCTGGTAGAGGAAATTGTAGACCGTGGCGATGTTGGGGTGGCTGAGCCGCCCCATGGCCACCGCCTCGGAACGGAAGCGGTTGATCAGGTCCTCGCGCTGGGAAAGTTCCGGGCGCAGCGACTTGATGGCCACTTCCCGCTCCAGCATGACGTCAAGCCCCCGGAACACGTCGCCCATGCCGCCGGAGCCGATCTTTTCCAGGATCTTGTAATTCCCGATCATCTGCTCATTCATGGTCGTGTCGCCCACCGTCGCGGGTTTGCGGCGCCCCCGGAGGCACGGCCCCCGGCTTGCCGCACCGGACGGCAATAACGGAAATGTTGTCAAAACCGCCGCGCTGTCTGGCCAGTTCGACCAGGAAAGCGCAGGCCGCCTGCGGCGGACGCGCCAAAAGGCAGGTCCGGATATCCTCGGACCCGACCAGATCGTGCAGGCCGTCGGAGCACAAGAGAAAGACATCGTCCAGGGCCAGGGAAACGGCAGCAAGCATCACGTCGAGTTTGGCATGGGTGCCCATGGCCCGGATGAGAACGTGCCGGTTCGGATGGTCCCCGGCCTGTTCCGGCGTAATGAGTCCGTCCCGGAGCATGGCCGCAACCAGGGTATGGTCCTCGGAAAGCTGTTCCAACCGCTCGTCGCGCAGGCGGTAGAGCCGGCTGTCCCCGACATGGGCCAGCCAGGCCCGGCCGTCGTTGATGGCCAGGGCGGTGGCCGTGGTGCCCATGCCCGCCAGGGCGGCATCGTGCGAGGCCTCGTTGAGGATCAGCCCATTGGCCGCCTCGAATGCCGCGACCAGGGCCTGATCCGGGGGGAGGTCCGAGACCGCGAAGGTCTGGCCGATGGTGGCCACGGCCAGCTGACTGGCCCGATCGCCGGCCTGATGCCCGCCCATGCCGTCCGCCACGACGGCGAGCAGGTTCCGGGATTTCTCCCGGCCGCCGGCCGGCGTCCGGACGAGGATGGAGTCCTCGTTGCGCCGCCGCACGCACCCGGGATCGGAGAACTGCCCCGTTTGCAGAACATAGGCAAAATCGGACGAAGCACACGGGGGGAGGGGTGCCGTGGCCGTGACCCGGCCTCCCTTGGGCGTACGACCGATCACGGCCAGGAAGCGTGCCCACAGCGTCTGCAACATGCTGTTCACCTTATGAACGCTACAGGATAAGATGCGCGTTCCCGGTCAGGGTGCGCCGTCTCCCTGCCCGGACGGATGCGGCCAGCCGGGAATGGCCCGCCCATACCCGGCACGATCCGCTTATTTGCATCCCGACGCCGGGCAGGATTCGGTCGTTTTGCATAATTGATACATATACCTATTTGCTTCACTGGACTCCTGGACCGTGAATTCGCCCGTGCAGGTCCGATAGCCGGCACGCTGCAGCTCGAAATAGAGATGCGTCCCCTTGGCGTAGGCCGTTTGATAGGGGGTCCTATGCCGCTCTCCCTGCCGGTTCTTGTCCGGGCCAAGGTACACCGTGGCCGGATTGCCCACGGCATCGATGCGCACGGTCCGCAGGACGGCCGCCGGCGCCGCCGCCGGCCGAACCGGGGCGAGGACAGGGGCAGGCGCCGCAACATCGGGGGTGGGCGGCTGCGGCCTGTCGTCGCCCGAGAAGAGGGCGTACCCGCCAAGGGCCAGGAGCAGCCCGCCGACGACCGCCCCCCGGACCGGCCAGCCTCCCCCACGGCACACGGAGAGGCGACGCCACGGATGGGGCCACGGCCGGGGAGGCACCGGGTCGGCATCGGTGAGGCAGGCCTGCAGGGCGCGGCTGAGATCGGCGGCGCTCGCATAGCGCTGCCCGGGGCTTTTTTTCAAACAGGTGGCGATGATGCGTTCCAACCGGGGGGACAGGTCCGCGGCGAACGCCGTGGGCGGCGTATACGTGGCGGTGCTGATGGCCTTGTACAGTTCGCCCCAGGTGCCGGCCTCGAAGGCTTTTTGCCCCGTGACCATTTCGTAGAACAGGGCCCCCAGGGCCCAGATGTCGGAAGCGACGCTGGCGGGCTGGCCGGCCAGCTGTTCGGGGGCGAGATAATGGTCCGTGCCGATGCATTTGCCGTCGGCGGTCAGATCCTGGCTGAAGCTCGCCTTGGATATGCCGAAGTCCAGAAGCTTGACCTCGCCCCGGCTGGTGATCTTGATGTTGTTCGGCTTGATGTCGCGGTGGATGATGCCCCGCTCGTGGATGTACTGCACGGTGGAGACGATCTTGGCAAAAGTACGGAGCGCCGCCTCCGGCGGCAGCTTGCCGTCGCGCTGGAGAATTTCGCCGATGGTCAGACCGTCGACGTACTCCATGATGATGCAGGGCGTCACCCCGCTGTCGTCATAGCCGTAAAGGACGGCGATGTTGGGGTGGTTGAGCTCCGCCTGGATGCGCGCCTCGTTGAAGAAGCGTTTCCAGGCCGAACCGCCGGCGTCGAGATTCTTGAGGATCTTGACGACGGCGGCTCGGCCCAACCGCACGTGCTCGGCCCGGTACACCTCGCCCATGCCGCCGGCTCCGATGAAGGAGACGAGGCGGTATTCGCCGATGATCTGCCCGGGCCGCACGTTCACGGCCAGACTCCGACCGTTGCGGCGTCGTTGCCCGGCTTCATTTGATGACCTTCTGCGAGCCCATCAGATCCACGCCGAACTTGATGGGAACGGCCATGGAGACGGACGTGCTGCTGCCCCCCATCCGGTAGGTGAAAATACCGACCACTTGCCCCTTGTCGTTGAAGACCGGACCGCCGCTGTTGCCCGGGCCGGTGGTGTTGATGGCCAGTTGGAATACGTCGCCGAAGGGGCTGTAGTACTTGACCGCCGTCCCGCCCACGGTTTCGGCCTCGCCCTTGATGATTTTCTGGACGTTGCCGCGGGTGACGGTCGGCTCCGGGATGATCCGGGTGGAGCCTTTGCGATGCAGCGGCGTGTAGGAGGGATTCTCGGCATAGGCATCGGCGGAAACCCCGGGATAGCCCAGGACCGTGACCATTTCGCCCACTTTGAGGCATTCCCCGTCGCACAGGGTGACCGGCGGCACCGACTGGGGCGTCTGGATTTTGAGCAGGGCCACGTCGGCGTTGGGGGACACCTTTTCCAGGGTGGCCCGCCAGGGGGTGGTGGATTTCGGGAAGGTCACGTCCAGATAGTCGAGACGGCCCTCCAGTTTCTTCCCCACGGCGTCCTTGCCGTTGAGGGCGGCGGTGTTGGTGGGAACCCAGTGCTTCAACATCGTGATGTATTTTCTATTTTCGTCGTTGTCCTGAAGAACTTCGATATGCGAGCGGCTGCACCGGTCGTCTTCGCACACGTAGACATACCCCGGCAGCGGCGGTTCGCCCCCAAAATATTCGTCCTCCCAGGTGGCGGCCACATGGCGGTTGGTCAGGATAAAGCCGTTGTCCGTCACCACGAAGCCGCTGCCGGTATGCCGGCCGCCGATGGGCTGGGAGGGGCCGTGGCCTTCGCTTAAGACCAGCACGGGTTCGATGGTGTTGTTCTTCAGCAAATAGACGGGGAGCTCCTGCTTCAGCTTCTTGGAGACCAAGGACAGTTGCTGCTCCTTCAACTCGAAAAGCCGTTTGAGTTCATCCCGGTTCTTGAAGGCATGGTAGACCTGCTTGCCGGACTCCGTGTCGATGAGTTTCCAGCTGACCTCGAGGAATACGGTCGCCGGCATGAACTTTTCGGCAATATCCGCGCCGGCGGTGGCGATGGAGCGCGTATCCTCGCTTTTTTCACCGACCTGCGCGAGCTGCGCGGCGAGGGCCTGACGCTCCTTTTCGGCGCGCGCCTCGTCCGCGATCCTTTTTTCCTCGACGATACGGGCCTCGTGCTTCTGGTAGAAATGGTAGCCGCCGGCCACGACCACCACCAGGGCGACAATCGCCCCGGCAATGGCGATCACCAGATTCCGGTTGGTGCTTTTCGTCTGGCTGATGAGCCGCTCCACCGTGGCCCGGCCGATGGTGTTCGTCCCGGGCTGGCCCGTGGGAGCACCGGAGCCGGGAGGCGGAACGCTTCCCGATGCCCCGGACGCCGCCTGGGGGGCCTGGGGCATGACCGCGGACTCGCGCGTCAAAACCGGCGCCTCGCGGGTGGCCCCGCTGGCTCCGGGCTCGGCGAACAACCGGGTGGCCGGCGGCGCGCTGGCCGGCCGGGGATCGAGATCGAATTCGATTTTCGGACCGCCGGTGCCGAGCTCGATCGTATCGCCCGGATTGAGCTTGGCCGGCCCGGTGATGCGCATGCCGTTGACGTAGGTGCCGTTGCGGCTGTTCAAATCGGTGATGGTAAAGCCCGCCGGGTCCGAGGAATCCTGGGTTAACCGGGCATGGAGCCGACTGACGAGATCGTCCTTGTTGGGATCGAAAACAATCTGGGCGGCCGGGTCACGCCCTAAAACGACTTCCTGTTTCAGGGGCAAATCAAACCGGTCGGTCTGACCGGCTTTGGAACCCTCCAGATGCTTCAACAACATCTTATCCATGGATAGTTTGCTCCTTGCGTGTTCGATTATCCCTTCTCAATCCCTCCGGAGACGTCTCCAACGCACCCCCCCGCAAAACGGTATCTCCCCGTCCGGCCCGTTCCGCCGGCATGGCGCAACGGCGGATGCCGCCGCCCAAAAATCAGTCGCTTTGGCCTGGCGCGCGGTGCCCGTCCCGCCGACAAAGCTTTCGGCCCCCCCCCCGGCGTAAGCCGGACACGGCGACACCGCGGTCCGCCCGACAGGACGCAGGGACGCACGGACCGCCCCTCCCGATCCGCTGCCGGAAAGCCGGGAAGTGACGGCACCAGTGTCTGGGCAATCGCCAGGAACCTTCGGGAAAAGACGCTGCGTTCCTGCGGCGGTTTTTCGCTTTTCAAAGCCATCAGGCCCCGCTTCCGGCCGCCCGCCGGCGTGGTCGCCTTCCCCGGAAGCAACGTGATGGCTGAGGATCTTGCGCTGCTATCAATATAGAAATATATATAAATAAATTATTTTTTAATTTACTGCAAAGCCTCGGCTGGGTCAAGAAGTTATACCTTAAAAAGGGGCTCCAAGAGGCCCGGTTCTCCCCGATGGGGCCTCAAAAAAGCCACTTCCGGCCACGAAACGACGTCACGTGACCGTAGCATTTCCCACCGCCCGTGTCGTATTCGCCCATGTGTCAAATTTCACGTGGACACTGCGTCGCCATTTGGCAGGCTTCCCTCTTTCATGGACGGCCCCACGCAACGTGAAGCATTTTTTGAAGCGCATTCTGGCCGGATATTCGGTGCAACTGGCGTCTCCGACCAGGCCGTTTCTTTCCCCAGAGCCCAAACCTGGCCGCAGCGTTCCGCACAACGTTCCGGAACTCCCCTCCCAAAAGGCCCACTTGCAGAAAAAACGCCGCCACCACCGCCGCCTCCCGCCAAGTGTGCACGCGGTCGCAAGCGCCGCCGGCGACGCTTGCGACCGCGCTCCATGCCCGGCGGCGGCCATACCGGCCGGTCAACCGCGCCCTACGGTGCCCGCAGGCCCCGCAAAAAAACGCCCCCGCCCCCTTATCCGTGCGCCAATACCGGAAAACTTGCCCCCGTGGCCCCATCCACAAACACCCGGACTTCGGCTATGCTCGTCCGCGTCATGCCGCTTTCCCCTCGCATCCCGGGCGCCGACGCCCCGAACCCCAATGGCCCGTCACCAACGCGGAGGAACCTTTTCCCCCGCCGGAGAGAAACCCCATGACCATCGCCATCATCGGCGGCGGACTGGCCGGCTGCGAATGCGCCCTGGCCCTGGCCCGCCACGGCATCGCCACGACCCTCTTCGAGATGAAGCCGGCCCGGTTCTCGCCGGCCCACCGCAATCCGGACCTGGCCGAACTGGTCTGCTCCAATTCGCTGCGCTCCGACGAGCCGACGGCGGCCGTCGGCCTGCTCAAGGCCGAAATGGCCGCCCTCGGCAGCGCCGTCATCGAGGCGGCCCGCGCCACCGGCGTCCCGGCCGGCAAGGCCCTGGCCGTGGACCGTGAGCGCTTCGCCGCCGCATTGACCAAACGCGTCGCCGACGACCCCAACATCACCCTCGTACGCCGCGAAATCATGGGCCTGGCCGATCCGGCCCTGGCCGGCTACGAGACGGTGGTGGTCGCGGCCGGACCGCTGGCCTCCGACCGGATGGCCGCCAGTCTGGCCGAGACCATCGGCCAGGACAGCCTCGCCTTCTACGACGCCATCGCCCCCATCGTGGAGGCCGATTCCGTGGATATGGCGCAGGCGTTCTGGGCCTCGCGCTGGCAGGAGGGCGAAGGCGACTACCTCAATTGTCCCATGGACGAAGCCGCCTACACGGCCTTCGTGGCCGCCCTGCTGGCCGCCCGCAAGGTCCCGGCCCGGGCATTCGAAACGGAAACGCATTTCGAGGGCTGCCTGCCCATCGAGGTCATGGCCGAACGCGGCGAACGCACCCTGGCCTTCGGCCCCATGAAGCCGGTGGGCCTGACCGACCCCAGGACCGGCCGCCGATCCTACGCCGTGGTCCAGTTGCGCCCGGAAAACGTCGCGCGCTCGACGCTCAACATGGTGGGATTTCAGACCAAACTGGTCTATGGCGAACAGGAGCGGATCTTTCGCCTGATCCCGGCCCTGCACGCCGCCCGCTTCACCCGGTTCGGCAGCATCCACCGCAACACGTTCGTCAATGCGCCCAAGGTCCTAAACGACCGGCTGGAACTGCTCGCCCGCCCCGGCGTCTTTCTGGCCGGCCAGATCACCGGCGTGGAAGGCTATGTGGAATCGGCGGCCTGCGGCCTGTGGCTCGGCCTGTCCCTGGCCGCCCGCCGCGGCGGGCGGGAGCTGCCGCAACCGCCCCGGGAAACGGCCCTCGGCGCCCTGCTCGGTCACCTGCAAACCGACGCCAAGCACTTCCAGCCGTCCAACGTCAATTTCGGCCTCACCCCGCCGCTTCCCGAACGGATGCGCAAGGCCGACCGCAAACACGCCTACCCCGAACGCGCCCGGACGGCGTTCGCCATGTGGAAGACGGAAGCGAAGAAGGAAGAGGCCTCCGGCGGCCGGGGGCATGATGCCCCCGGACCCCTCCTCGCACCAGAGCAGGGGGCCCGGGGGGAATGATTCCCCCCGGCAGGTCCAGGGCGGCGCCCTGGTCAGGGAGGGTTCGGGGAGGGACGAAGCCTTTCCCGGGTCTTACACGGCCCAGGCCGTACTGGCCCGGCGGGGACCGGCGCAGAAACGCATGGCCAGTTCGTAGGCCACGTTGACGTCCTTCATGGCCTCCTCGTCGCCGCCCAGGTCGGGGTGGTGCAGGCGGGCCATGTGGCGGTAGGCGACTTTGATCTCATCGGAGGTGCAGGGATAATCCAGGCAGAGGATGTCGTAGGCGCACTTGAGGTTCATACCGCATTTGCGGGCCACTTCCCGGGCCCGGTGCTGCCGGTCGCTGTCCATGTGGAACCCGCGGGGACGGGCGGTCGGACGGGCGGATGGCCGCTGCGCCGAAGCGGACTGGCTCGCCCGGGTTTCGCGCTCGGCCCCCTGGCCGGCCGTTTTGGTCCGCCAGGTGCTTTCGGCCCGAGGGCGTTCGCGACCGGCGGTTCCGGTCTGCCCGGCCGTCCGTGAGCCCGATGGGCCGGGCCGGGAGGACCAGGTGGTTTCGGCCCTGGCTTTTTCGTTGGCGGCGCCGGTTCTGGCCTGGGCGCCGGCATTGGCCCGGGTCTCGAAAACGCTCGACCGCGGTTTGGCCCGGAAGCGGTCAGAGGCTCCCTGGGCGCCTCCGGTGGCGGCGTTTTGCGAAGGGTCACGGCCGGACTGGGTTTGATGGACGGTTTGGGCCCGGAAGCGAGGGCCGGCCGTCGCGGTGAACCGGGACTCCCGCGTTCGGCTTCCGGCCTCGGCGCGGGAGGTGGTGCCGAATCCCCCGGCCTGCCCGCGAACCGATTTCAAATTGCGCAGCACTTCCTGGAGATGGAGCAGGATTTCCTGCAAAATGGTGCGGGTGCGATTGAGCTGCACCTCCAGGGCATGCCAGTCCGTGACGCCGCGGGAAGCCTGTGGGCCGAAGCTTCCCTGTCGTTGCGTTCGGGTCTGCATGATTTTCCTACCGTATTTCCCGACGGAGGCCGGAGAGGCCGGCTATCCGGGCTGGAGGCCGCAACATCTCGAAATGACCGAGAAAAGACAAAAAAGAAAGTATTTTTTCTATTCGCTTGTACTGAATCCGACTCGCCAAGGCAAGGCCAATTTCCCCCATCCAAAAATGCCTGGCCCCTTCCCTAGTGACAGAAGGTTGCATCTTGATGTAGAAGTGCGGGCTATATGACAGCTGCCGTGTTTTTGGGCAAAGCGCACCGCGCCCGAACCGCGGATATTCCGAGGCCTGCATGAAACCGACCGACGCCGAAGTCGCCAAGCCCTTTGTGGACGCCACCAAACATGTGCTGACCATGATGGCCCAGCTTGATCCCAAGCCGGGCGTGCCCTATGTAAAAAAGGATCCCGGCGCCAGCGGCGACGTTTCGGCCGTGGTGGGACTGACCGGGGACAAGAACGGCAGCATCTCCATCAGCTTCTCGAAACGGTGCGCCATCGCCGTGGTGAAAAACATGCTCGGCGACGATATCGCCGACATCATTCAGGATGCCAAGGACGCTGTAGGCGAAATCACCAACATGATCTCGGGACAGGCCCGGGCGGGCTTGAGCCAGATCGGGCTCAACCTGTCCGCCTCCACCCCCACGGTGATTTTCGGCGACAACCACAGCATAAGCCACGTGACCTCCGGGCCGGTGGTAGCCATTCCCTTCTCCACCGAACACGGGGATTTCACTCTGGAGTTCTGTTTCGAGTGATGCAAACGTCATTGCGCGTCCCGGACCGCTCGACCGTCACGCACATGGCGGCCGCCAACGAACCGGAGGCCTGCTGTCATGGCAACCGTTGCAACCGCTCGGCCCTGCCCGGAAAGGCCGCATCGATGTTTCGTAGCCGTCATCGCCTAGGCGGCCGGTGGCCCGTGGCCGGTGTGGCCTTGCTGGCGCTCGCCTGCTTCCTGTGCCTGCAGGCCGTGGGGCAGGCGGCCCAGGCTCCCGAGGCTCCGGTCAGCCTCGACGTCCATCTCTATAAATTGCCGCGCAACGACCCTTCGGGGCCGCTCCTCGCCGTGCTGGAACTCAAGCCGGCCCCGGGCTGGCACGCCTATAGCGCCGATTCCGTGGATGCCGGCCGGCCGGCCGCCGCCGATCTGACCGCCGGCAACGACCCGGTCCCGGCCCTGTTTCCCCCGGGCGAGCCCCGGCCCGATGCCTTCGAACCGGACAAAACGGTCCTGGTCTACGACCGGCCGACGCCGATCTACGTACCGCTGACCGCCGCGGAGAGCGGCGCCCCGGCCTTGACCGGACAGGTCCGGATTTTTTCCTGTTCCGACGTCAGTTGCTGGCCGTCGTCCCTGGCCGTACATCTCCCCCTGGCCGGACAGCCTTCGGACAGCCTGCCTCCGGCCGCCACAGCGCCATGGTGGCCGCAATTCGTGGCCCTGCGTCAAAACGGCGGCGCCATCCCGAAAGCGCCGGCGCCGGTCGATCCGGCCCCGGCCGCCAGCGAAGCCCCGACCGTGGCCCAGACGCCGCCCCCGGTGGCGACGCCTCCGGCCCAGGCGGGCGCCGGCGGACCGGACACTCCGGCCTTCGCCCCCCGGTTTTTCGCGCCCGTCCTGGAGGTGACCGGACTGGCCAAGGCCGCCGCCCTGGCCTTCCTGGCCGGACTGGTGCTCAACTTCATGCCGTGCGTGCTCCCCGTGGTCAGCCTCAAACTCTCCGGCCTGCTCGCCCTCTCCGGCGAGGATGGCCCGCGGGAACGCCGCCGCATCCTCCGCGAGCACAATGCCTTTTTCGCCTTGGGCATCGTGGTTTATTTCCTGATTTTAAGCGCCGTCCTCGGGGTGTTCGGCTTGGCCTGGGGCGAGATGTTCCAGTCGCCAGCCCTGGCCATTATCGTGGCCGTGGTCCTTTTCGCCCTGAGCTTAAGCCTTTTTGGCGTGTTCCATCTGCCGGTGGTGGACCTCAAGGTTCCGGCCGGCGGACGCGGCCACACCCGGCGCGGCGCCTTCCTGACGGGCGTTTTGGCCACGCTGTTGGCCACGCCGTGCAGCGGGCCGTTTCTCGGCGGCGTCCTGGCCTGGACCGTGCTGCAACCCCTGCCCGTCATCATGACCGTCTTTGCCACCATCGGCCTGGGCATGGCCGCGCCCTACGGCCTCCTGGCCGCCTGGCCGCAGCTGGTACGCTTCCTGCCCCGCCCGGGGAGCTGGATGACCGGCCTGGAGCGCGGCATGGCCTTCCTGCTGGCCGCCACCTGCATCTATTTTCTGCTCCTGGTGCCGCCGCCGCGCCTGCCCTCCGCCCTGCTCGCCGTGTGGGCCGCCGGACTGGGGGCCTACATCTATGGCCGGGGCGCCAACCTCTGCCAATCCACCGCCCGACGGTTGACCATTCGTGGCGTGGCCCTGACCGTGGCCGGAGCCGGCCTGGCCTTGGCCCTGTTCCACACCCCAGGGACCGCACCCCAATGGTTGCCCTACACGCCCGAGGCCTTCGAGTACCAGCTGGGCAAGAAAAACCTGGTCGTGGACTTCACGGCGGACTGGTGCCCCACCTGCAAATTCCTGGAGCGCACGGTCCTGACCCCGCCCCGTTTGGCCGACTGGGCCAAACGGCACGATACCGAATTCATCCGGGTGGATTTGACAAACCAGAATCCCAGGGCCATGGACTTCCTGCGGCGACTGGGGAGCGTCTCCATTCCGGTGGTGGCCTTTTTCCCCGCCGGAGCCGCGGCCGGGACCCCGCTCGTCATACGGGACCTGTATACCGCCAGCCAATTCACCCAAGCCCTTAACGAGGCTTTCGCTCCGATCGCCCCGTACGGCGACCGACGATAGGAAAGCCTTGCCGCGTCCCGGACGCTTCATGGTAGTTGACGTTTGCGCATGACTTCTTCCCGATCCCAAAAATGGGCCATCCTGTTCGCGGTGGGCACCACCCAATTCGCCGTGCCGTTCATGCTGTCGGCCGTGGGCGTCTGCCTGCCGGCCATCGGGCGTGAATTCGCGGCTTCGGCCGTGTCCTTGAGCCTGGTCGAATCGGTCTTCCTCGGCGTCAACGCCATGCTGCTGCTCCCCATCGGCCGGGCAGCCGACATCTGCGGCCGGGGCGCCGTCTTTCTGATCGGACTGGTGCTTTTCGCCCTGGGCACGCTGGGCCTGGCCATGGCCCCCAACATGACGACCTTTCTCGCCATCCGGGCCGGCCAGGCCGTGGGCGGCGCCATGACCCTGGCCACCGGCCTGGCCCTCATCTATGACGCCTTCCCCATGGAGGAAACCGGCCGAGCGCTCGGCATCAGCGTGGCCGGCATTTTTCTCGGCATTTCGGCCGGGCCGTTCTTGGGCGGTCTGGTGGTCTCGCTGTGGGGCTGGCGCGCGCTTTTCGAGGTGGGGATGCTGCCGTTCGTGCTGGCGCTGCTGGTCTGCCTGCGCAATCTCGACTGGCGGCTCTCGCCAAAGCCGGGCGAACGGTTCGACTGGCCCGGCGCCGTCACGAGCGCCCTGGCCATCGGCCTCTTCGTCTGGGGCAGCGCCCACGTGGACGGCATCCCGGGTCGCTGGTGCCTGTTCGCCAGCGTCCTGTGCTTCGCCGCCTTCCTGGTCCTGGAACACCGCTCCCCGACGCCGCTGTTGCAACTGAGCCTTTTTTCCGCCAACCGGCCCTTCTCCCTGGGCATCGCCGCCATCGCCATTCTGGCCCTGGGGGCGTTCGGCATCGCCTTTCTGCTCAGTCTCTATCTGCAATACGGAAAGAACATGACGCCGGCCCAGGCCGGGCTGGTGCTGGTGGTCCAGCCGATCATCCAAAGCGTGGTGGCTCCGCTTTTCGGCCGGGTGGCCGACCGGGCCCCGGCCCATGTCCTGTCCGGGGTCGGCGCGCTGCTCGTGGCGCTCGGCCTCGGCCTGGCCGCCGGTCTGGACGGCGGCAGCAGTCTGACCACGGTCATCGGCGTGCTGGTGATCATGGGCCTCGGGACCGGCATTTTTTCCACGCCGAGCACCCTGGTCGTCATGTCGGCGGTGGATCAGACGCGCTATGGCATCGCCTCGGCCGTCACCGGCCAGGCTCGCACCATGGGCATGATGGCCTGCATGGCCGCCGTCAGCATGGTCATCGCCGCATTTATCGGCGACCAACCCCTCGGTCCGGCCGTTTTCGATCGATACACCCAGGCCATGCGACTTCTTTTCACCGGTGGCTGCATCCTCAGCCTGCTCGGAGCCGCCTTGTCCTTCCTGGCCGGGGATAGCCGCCGCTCCCGACCGGCGGCGTAAGCGACGCCTCCAGCCTGATGAAGGCCGCTCCATGCGCTGCGGCAATATCGTGAGAACGCCTCCGGCAGGCACCTGGTTTTCTTCGCAATCCTCTTTGCGACAACATCGCGGAGACGGTGCAGAGGCCCTTTCCCCCTGAAGGGATTCCAAAGGGCGCAGCCCGTTGGCCGCCGGAGGCATCTCCTCCGCAGCCCGCATGGGAGCCCGGCGATGGGCCTCTCTCTCAAGACTGCCACACGGTCGTTTCCACGATCAACGATTAGAAAAAATCGGACAGCACCACCGACAGGTACGGTTCGCCGGCCAGGACCAGGGCCATGGCGGCCATCGCCCCGGCGGCGATGGCCGGACCGTAGCAGATCCGATAGCCCCGGCCCTTGCCGCTTCCCGCGACATACACCCAGGCCATCCACAGCACGATCTGCAGGCCGCCGGCCAAGCTGGTGAACAACACCACCGTTACAAGCGAGGAACTGCCGAGTCCGGCCCCCACGGCGGCCATGAGCTTGACGTCTCCCGCGCCAAGCACGCCGAACAGGTGCGGGATGAGCATGACCAGAAACCCGCCGGTCAGGCCCAGGGCCGATTCCTTCAGCCCCGGCAGGCCGGAAAACCCGCCGTGCAGGACCAGCAGCACGACGATGGCCGAAAAGGTGATCCAATTGGGGATGCGACGGGTGCGGACGTCGATAATCGCCCCGACCAGGCAGGCGATGGCGGTCAGGGAAAAAGTGAGCGCGGTTTCCAGATCGAGGGGCATGATGGCTCCGGGGTTTCGGATTCCTTAGCGGCCGGGTCGATTTTTGTCCAACCGGGAGGAATGCCGTTCCCTTGCCGGATGCGCGTTGCCTTGGTATTGACGCTAGGAGTCGGAGACACGGGGCCGCAGGCGGCAGCGGCGCAACAGGACGGCAAGCCCGAGGCATGACGGCCGGAAGAGCCCCCCCTCCCCAGGCCTAAAGGGAACGGATATGCCGACAATTCCCCTTCTTCAGGTCCAGCCGGACATGGTGCTGGCCGCCGTCGTGGCCAGTCCCGACGGCACGGAGCATCTTCCGGCCGGAACGGCGCTCACCCCGGCCCATCTGCGCCTGCTGCACAACTGGCGCGTAGGGGAAATCAACGTCCGTGAAGACGTCCCAGGAAAGGCGGCATCTCCCAAAGTAGCGCCAACCGTCACGCCCGAAGGCGGCATCCGCGAACAATTCTCCCTCCTTCCCCTTGATGCCCCCATCCCGGCCGCGCTGTTCGCCCTGGCCATGGCCCGAGCCGATTCTCAGGCTTCTTCCCGGTCGGTCCGGCTGTCCTCGCCCCGCCGGTGCCCCGCTGGAGCTCCACCCAGCGCCGAGGAAATCCTGGCCAGCGACCCCGTGCTGGTGTCCCTGCCGGAAATCTTCATGCGTATCCGCGAAGTGGTGAGCGATCCGGCCTCCACCGTGGAGGAGGCCACGGCAGTCATCAGCAAGGACCCGAGTCTGACGGCCAAACTCCTCAAACTCGTCAACAGCGCCTTTTACGCCCGGACACTGCGCCTGTCCGGCGGCCTGCCCCCGGGCCGGGTGGATACCCTGTCCCGGGCCGTGATGCTCTTAGGCTTAAACCAGCTCTCCACCCTGGCCATGGGCGTGTCCGTGTTGCCGCTTTTCAAGGACATTCCGTCGGAATGCGTCAACATGGCGCAGTTCTGGCGGCACTGCGTCGGCGTTGGCATCGTCACCAAACTGCTGGCCGTACGCCTGCGCGACCCGAGTCCGGAACGCTTTTTCGTGGCCGGTTTGTTACATGATATCGGACGGTTGGTGCTCTTCAAACACGTCCCGGAACTGACTGCCGCCGCCTTGTCCGAGGTCGGACGCAACGGCCGACGGCTCCTGGACGTGGAGCGGGAGATGCTGGGCTTCGACCACGCCGTCCTTGGCGGCATGCTGCTGCGCAAATGGCGTTTCCCCGAAAGCCTGGAACAGGCCGTGTGGCGGCATCACGATCCGCTGGCCGGCGAGATTCCCCTGGAGCCGGGGCTCGTCTGCGTCGCCGATATGATCGCCGGAGCGGTGTTGCCCGGTTGCAGCGGCGATCCCCTTGTCCCGCGATTTCTCCCCGAGGTCTGGCGACTCGTCGGGATTGGACCAGAGGATCTCGGTGCCTTGGTGGAAACGGCCGAAGCGCATTTCGAGGTCATCAGCACCATGTTTGCCTAAAAGCGGTACGGCAGCGCGACCAGTGCGGTCGCGGTGATCCTGGTCGAATTGTTCCCGCATCCTGTTAAGTCACTTGCGTGAAAGGATAGTACGATGCAGACGAATCATTCGCTCCACGATTTGCTTCTCCCACCCGAGGAGGCCGAAACCGTCAAGACCTCCGCCCTGAACTGCAAGTCTCTGTCCCTTTCGCCCCGCCAATTGTGCGATCTGGAACTGCTGCTGACCGGAGCCTATTTCCCGCTGGCGGGGTTCATGGGGCAGGAGGATTTTGAAAGCGTTCTGCGCTCCATGCGACTGGCCGACGGTACGCCGTGGCCCCTGCCCGTCAGCCTGGACGTGCCGGAAGAGCTGGCCGCCAAGCTGCAGCCCGGGGAAAAAGTGGCCCTCCGCGATGGCGAAGGGTTCATGCTGGCGCTGCTCACCGTGGAGAATATTTTTGCAGCCGAACCGAACCGGGTGGCCCGGAGCATCTTCGCGGTGGAGGACCTCCAGGCCCATCCCGGAGCGGCGGCCTATCTGCGGGAGACGAAACCGCATCGGATCGGCGGTGCCGTCCAGGGGATTTCCTTGCCTATCCACTGCGATTCCACCCGGCTACGGCAATCCCCCGTGGCCATCCGGGCGTCCCTGAAGCAACGCGGCTGGCGCAAGGTGCTCGGCTGCCAAGCCGAGCCTTTCCCGACCTGCCGGGCCAAGGCCGAAATCCTGGACGCGGCCATGGGCATCGGGGCAAGCATCCTTTTGCTCCAGCCGGCCGGCGACGCCATGGCCGAAGGCGCGGAGCACTTCGCCGCCGTGCGGTGCGCTTCGCATTTCGCCGCCACTTTTCCGGAAACCATGCTGCTTTATGGACTTTTGCCCTATAAACCGCTCTGGGCCGGGCCAAGACAGGCCCTGCTTGAAGCCTTGATCCACAAAAATTATGGCTGCACGCATTTCCTGGTAGGCCCGTACCATGCCGACCCCTTGGCACGGGTCGGAGCGGCTCCGACCTATCCGGCGGGTGCGGCCCAGCGCTTGGTCGCGGATTTCGCCGATGAGACCGGCATCGCCATGGTGCCGCAGCCTGCCATGGTCTACGTTGAGGAAAAGGCGCAATACGTGGCCCGTGCGCAGGTCGGCCCGGACGAGACGATCAAGACGCTCCTCCCTACAGAAATCCGGCGCCGATTGGAATTCGACCTGAGTTTCCCGGACTGGTACACTTTTCCCGAAATCGAGGATGAATTACGAGAAGTTTTCCTGCCGCGCCCGCGCCAGGGAATCACCCTGTTTATGACCGGCCTGTCCGGGGCGGGGAAATCCACCCTGGCCAGGCTTCTCTACGTCAAATTCATGGAGCTGCGCAACCGTCCGGTGACGCTCCTCGACGGGGACATCGTCCGTCGCCACCTGTCGAGCGAACTGACTTTCTCCAAGGCCCACCGCAACCTCAATATCGAACGGATCGGCTACGTTGCCAGTGAAATCACCAAAAACGGCGGCATCGCCTTGTGCGCGCCCATCGCCCCATACGCCAGCTCGCGGGCCCGGGCCCGGGAACTGGTGTGCCGCTACGGCGGATTCGTGGAAATCTACGTCTCCACCCCGCTGGCTGTCTGTGAGCAGCGGGATCGGAAAGGCCTCTATGCCAAGGCCCGAGCCGGTATCATCAAAGGGGTGACCGGCATCGACGATCCGTACGAGCCGCCGACAGAGGCCGAAATCGTTCTCGATACCTCCCAGCTTTCCCCGGAACAGGCCGTGCAGGAAGTCCTGCTCTACCTGGAACGACAAGGCTATCTGGCCTGACGACAAGGACGAAGAAAAGATGCCGCCGGCGGCCGGGGGCATGATGCCCCCGGACCCCTCGCAAGGGGGGCTCTAAGGCAGGTCCCCGCGCAGGCCGGAGCTTGCGCGGCACAATGGCCCCGGGACGGGGGGACCGGGGGGAATGCTTCCCCCCGGCGGGTCCGGGGCAGCGCCCTGGGGATGAAAAGATGCCGCCGGCGGCCGGGGGCATGGTGCCCCCGGACCCCTCGCACAGGGGCTCTGGGACAGGTCCCCGCACAGGCCGGGGCTTTGCGCGGCACGATGGACCCCGGGTCGGGGGGACCGGGGGGAAGGATTCCCCCCGGCGGGTCCAGGGCAGCGCCCTGGGGAGGAAAAGACGCCGCCGGCGGCCGGCGGCATGATGCCCCCGGACCCCTCGCACAGGGGCTCTGGGACAGGTCCCCGCGCAGGGCCGGGGCTTGCGCGGCACGATGGCCCCGGGTCGGGGGGACCGGGGGGAATGATTCCCCCCGGCGGGTCCAGGGCAGCGCCCGGGGGAGGAAAAGATGCCTCCGGCGGCCGGGGGCATGATGCCCCCGGACCCCTCGCACGGGGGCTCTAGGGCAGGTCCCCGCGCAGGCCGGGGCTTTGCGCGGCACGATGCCCCCGGGTCGGGGGGACCGGGGGGAATGCTTCCCCCCGGCGGGTCCGGGGCGGAGCCCGGGGGAGGGAAAGACGCCGCCAGCGGCATCTCTCCGCCCTGTCGTTGGGGAATAAAAAAAGGCCGGAAGCTTTGGGCTTCCGGCCTTTTGGTGGAGAAAAAGTCCTGGCGGCGACCTACTTTCCCACGCAAAAATACGCAGTATCATTGGCGATGGAGGGCTTAACTTCCGAGTTCGGAATGGGATCGGGTGTGACCCCTCCTCTGTGGCCACCAGGGCAAATATATAAGTTAAAATAAGGGATGGGATTCATGCGGGTAAAATCAAGCCGAACGGACTATTAGTACCGGTAAGCTTAGTGCGTTGCCGCACGTACACTATCGGCCTATCAACCAGGTAGTCTACCTGGGTCCTTCAGGGAGACCTCATCTCGAGGCAGGCTTCCCGCTTAGATGCTTTCAGCGGTTATCCTTTCCGAACATAGCTACCCTGCGGTGCCGCTGGCGCGACAACAGGTACACCAGAGGTTCGTTCATCCCGGTCCTCTCGTACTAGGGACAACCCCTCTCAATTCTCCAACGCCCACGGAAGATAGGGACCAAACTGTCTCACGACGTTTTAAACCCAGCTCGCGTACCACTTTAATCGGCGAACAGCCGAACCCTTGGGACCTGCTCCAGCCCCAGGATGTGATGAGCCGACATCGAGGTGCCAAACCGCATCGTCGATATGAACTCTTGGATGCGATCAGCCTGTTATCCCCGGCGTACCTTTTATCCATTGAGCGATGGCCCTTCCATGCGGGACCACCGGATCACTAAGGCCCACTTTCGTGCCTGATCGAGATGTCTCTCTCACAGTCAAGCTCCCTTATGCCTTTGCACTCAACGGCTGGTTTCCAATCAGCCTGAGGGAACCTTTGCATGCCTCCGTTACTTTTTAGGAGGCGACCGCCCCAGTCAAACTACCCACCAGACAATGTCCCCGAGCCGGATAACGGCATCAGGTTAGAAGCTTAAACAACCGAGGGTGGTATTTCAAGGTTGGCTCCGCCGACGCTGGCGCGCCGGTTTCACAGCCTCCCACCTATCCTACACACGGTTGTCCAAGCTCCAATGTCAAGCTATAGTAAAGGTGCACAGGGTCTTTCCGTCTTTCCGCGGGTAGACGGCATTTTCACCGCCACATCAATTTCACTGAGTCTCTGGCCGAGACAGCGTGGAGATCGTTACGCCATTCGTGCAGGTCGGAACTTACCCGACAAGGAATTTCGCTACCTTAGGACCGTTATAGTTACGGCCGCCGTTTACCGGGGCTTCGGTTTAGAGCTTCGCTTACGCTAACCCCACCCCTTAACCTTCCGGCACCGGGCAGGCGTCAGTCCGTATACGTCGTCTTACGACTTCGCACAGACCTATGTTTTTAGTAAACAGTCGCCA